>BNJT01002636.1_pt1 | contig 900689 bp, 910 predicted proteins | sample 8540491 | NCBI WGS metagenome assembly BNJT01 (sample SAMD00202455, study PRJDB9452) | human saliva metagenome | host: Homo sapiens | reverse complement strand
CCACGCAGCCGACCTCCCGCTTGATGAGGTCCAGGTGGGCACCGGTCCAGGCGCCCTTGTCCTCCGGGACCCTCAGCTCCAGGCGGATCCGGTCCCCCACGTGCAGGCCGGCGGCCTTGCGCTCGTCCTGGACCAGGCGCACCAGGTCGCGGGCCCAGCCCTCGGCCTCCAGGGCGTCGTCGAGGGCGGTGTCCAGGACGACGAAGGCACCCGAGGGCAGCATGGTGGCGGCCAGGGAGTCGTCATCGACCTCGATGCGGGTGGTCAGGGTGAAGGCGGAGTCCTCCGCCTCCAGGACCACGGGGGTGCCGTCGAGCAGGACGTCGTTGAAGCGCACGTCCCCGTCCTCGGTGAGCTCCCACTGGCCCGCCTTGACGGCGGCGAAGAGCCTGGAGGTGAGCTTGCGGACCTCGGGGCTGAAGGCGCGCGGGTTGAGGGCCAGGTCCGTTCGGGCCTCGTAGCCGGCGGACTCGGCGTCCAGGACCCGCACCTCCTTGACGTTGACCTCCTCGGCCACGAGCTCGCGGAAGGGGGCCAGCCCGGCCGGGTCGGCCGTGGCAATGGTCAGGCTGCGCAGCGGCTGGCGCACGCGCAGCTTCTCGGCCTTGCGCAGGCTCAGGGCGGCCGAGACCGCCGCGCGGGCCTCATCCATGGCCGTGACGAGCTCGGCGTTGGCGACGTGGTTGGGCAGCACGGGCCAGTCGGTCAGGTGCACGGAGCGCCCACCGGTCAGGCCCCGCCAGATCTCCTCGCTCACCAGCGGCGCCAGCGGCGCCATGACCTCGGTGAGCACGCGCAGCACGGTGGCCAGGGTGTCGAAGGCGGCCGTCTCACCGTCGGTGAAGCGCTGGCGCGAGGTGCGCAGGTACCAGTTGGTGAGCACGTCGAGGAAGTCACGGATCGTGGCGCAGGCCCCGGTGATGTCGTAGCCGTCCATCTGGGCGGCCACCGTCTCGGCCAGGTCCTTGGTGCGGGCCAGGACGTAGCGGTCCATGACGTGCAGGCCGCCGTGCTTGGCGAACAGGCTCGCGTCGCTCAGGTCGACGCCGTCGGTGACGTAGCCGGACTCCCCCGCCTGACCCGCGTAGAGGGCGAAGAAGTACCAGGTGTTCCACAGCGGCAGCACCACCTGGCGCACGGTGTCGCGGATGGCCTTGTCGGTGACCACGAGGTTGCCTCCGCGCATGACCGGCGCCGAGAGCAGGAACCAGCGCATGGCGTCGGCCCCGTCGCGGTCGAAGACCATGGAGACGTCCGGGTAGTTGCGCAGCGACTTGCTCATCTTCGCCCCGTCGTTGCCCAGGAGAATGCCGTGGGAGACGCAGGAGGTGAAGGCGGGCCGGTCGAACAGGGCCGTGGCCAGGACGTGGAGGGTGTAGAACCATCCGCGGGTCTGGCCGATGTACTCCACGATGAAGTCGCCCGGGTAGTGCGACTCGAACCACTCGACGTTCTCGAAGGGGTAGTGCACCTGGGCGAAGGGCATCGAGCCGGACTCGAACCAGCAGTCCAGGACGTCGGGGATGCGGCGCATCATGGACGTGCCCGTGGGGTCGTCAGGGTTGGGCCGCACGAGGGTGTCGATGAAGGGGCGGTGCAGGTCGGTGACCTTCACGCCGAAGTCGCGCTCGAGCTCGGCGTAGGAGCCGTAGACGTCGGTGCGCGGGTAGTCGGGGTTGTCACTGACCCACACTGGGATGGGGGCGCCCCAGAAGCGGTTGCGGGAGATCGACCAGTCGCGCGCGTTCGCCAGCCACTTGCCGAAGATGCCGTCCTTGATGTGACCGGGGTACCAGTCGATGTCCTGGTTGAGCTCGACCATGCGGTCGCGGATCGCTGAGACGCGCACGAACCAGGAGGAGACGGCCTTGTAGATGAGCGGCTTGCGGCAGCGCCAGCAGTGCGGGTAGGAGTGCACGTAGGAGGCCTGGCGCACCAGGACGGCGCGCTGGTTCTCGTTGCGGCGGGCCAGGGGACCGGTGCCGTCGCGCAGGTCGGCGACGATGGGTTTGTTGGCCTCGAAGACCTGCAGCCCGGCGTAGTCGCTCACCTCCTCGGTCAGGCGGCCGCCGTCGTCGACGGGCACGACCGTCTCGATGCCGGCCTCGGTGCAGGCGATCATGTCGTCCTCACCGAAGGCCGAGGCCATGTGCACCAGGCCGGTTCCGTCGGAGGTGGTGACGAAGTCGGCGGCGATGATCGTCCAGGCCTTCGGCCCGGGGCGGCGCCCTCGGCCCGGTGGGCGGCGTCGTCGAAGTAGTCGAAGATCGGGTGGTAGCGCCGCCCCACCAGGTCGGCCCCGGTGCAGGTGGCCACGACCTGCGGGTCCTCGCCGAGCTCGCGGGCGTAGGCGCCCAGGAGGTCACTGCGCCATGACGACGTCCTGGCCGGCCACCGGCGAGTCGAGGTCCTCGTCGACGTGGACGGTCACGTACTCGACGTCGGGGCCCACGGCGATGGCCAGGTTGGAGGGCAGGGTCCAGGGCGTGGTGGTCCAGATGAGGACCAGCTCGGGGCGCTCGGCACCCTGGCGCAGGGGCTCCTCCAGGCGCAGGCCCACCGTGACCGTGTTGTCCTGGCGGTCCTGGTAGACGTCGTCGTCCATCTTGAGCTCGTGGTTGCTCAAGGGGGTGCGGTCGTGCCAGCAGTAGGGCAGGACGCGGTAGCCCTGGTAGGCCAGCCCCTTGTCCCACAGCTGCTTGAAGGCCCACAGCACCGACTCCATGTAGTCGGGGTCGAGGGTCTTGTAGTCGTTGTCGAAGTCGACCCAGCGGGCCTGGCGGGTGACGTAGTCCTCCCACTCCTTGGTGTAGCGCAGGACGGAGGTGCGGCACTCCTCGTTGAACTTCTCGATGCCGATGCCGCCGGGGCGGGTGATCTCGGTGACGTCGTCGATGCCGAGCAGGCGCTGGGCCTCGAGCTCGGCGGGCAGGCCGTGGGTGTCCCAGCCGAAGCGGCGCTCGACGCGCTTGCCGCGCTGGGTCTGGTAGCGCCCGACGGCGTCCTTGACGTATCCGGTCAGCAGGTGGCCGTAGTGGGGCAGGCCGTTGGCAAAGGGCGGGCCGTCGTAGAAGACGAACTCGTCGCAGGGCTCGCCGCGGTTGTCGATGGAGGCCTGGAAGGTGCCGTCGGCCTTCCAGTAGGCCAGGACGTCCTCCTCAATGGCGGGGAAGGAGGGCGAGGGGTCGATCTGCTCCCCCGGCCGGTGCAGGGGGTAGAAGGCGGCGCCGGTCGGCTCGCTGCCGCCGGCGGTGGTGCTGTCAGCCATCTTCTCAGCCATCGCGGTGTGCTCTCGTCTCACTCGTTCCTGCCGCCTCGGGCGGGTGCCCGGGGCCTGACGAGGACGACGTCGGCTCCCGGCCGGGACTGGTGCCCGGCTGGTGCCGCACCGCGGTACCACCTCGCTTGCCGTGCTGCATGCCCCGACGGGGACGGCGTGCACGACCGCTTCGTTTCCAGCTGTGACGGGCTGTCCCGTCCGGTTCTACTGCGGGCCGACGGCGCTGGTGCGCCGGGGTCCGGTTCTTCCGGAGGCTCGCCGGTGATGGCCGGGTCGGTGCCTTTGCTCCGGGGAGTGTAGTGGGCGGCATGCATCCGGGGCCAGTTCGCACCCCGCCTCGGCGACGTCGTCCTTCCCACACCCGACGGCGGAATAGGTGGAATAGCGGCAAGCGCCCTCCTGTCCCGGCCCCGACCCCGACCGAATCCGCACACACCAACAAGAACTTCAGGGACGACACGAATACGCGTCGTCCCTGAAGAGAATGTTGATCTGGGGAGCCTAAGCCTGGATGCTGATCACCGACTCGGATCCGCTCGGTCTAGCCGGCTGCGTTGAGCTCCTCGACGGCCTCCTGAGGGAGGTTGAAGCGGGTGGCCTCGACGGCCTCAGTGAGCTGAGTGACGCTGCTGACGCCCACGATCGGGGTGATGGTCGGCTGCTGGGCGTTGAGGAGGGCCAGCACGACCTGGCTCGGCTTCATGGCCAGGCTGTCCGACCACCTGCGCAGCACCGTCAGACGGTTGTCAGTCCCCGGATGCCTGTAGGCCTCGGGCAACGGGCGCTCCGGGTGCTCGTAGGCGCCGGTGAGCAGCGGCGTGTAGGCCCACAGGTCCAGCCCGTAGCGCTCGACGAGGTCCTTGCTCTCGATGGTCATCATCCCGTGAGGGTGGTCCTCCCCCTCGACCGGGGATGTCCGGCCTCGGATGGAGATACGACTCCCGCAGCTGCAGAGCGCTGAAACCGACCGATCCTCGCTGCTGGGCGTGCACGTTGGCTGCGGCGGCGTACCAGGCCGGGTGGTTGGACAGCCCGATCCGTGCGGTCAGCCCTTGATCAACCAGGGTCGCCGAAGGTCTCGGCGACATCGGCGACCGACTGCTCCCGGTCCTCCATGTGAGCCCAGTACATGTCGATGCGCTCCGTCTGCAGGCGCTGCAGGCTGTCCCGGATGGCCCGATTGACAGTGTCCTTGCTGAGGCCTTCCACGGCGTCGGGGAAGCCGTGGGGGCGGGTCGGCTCCGCACCGGCCTTGGTGCTGATCCTCACCTGGTCGCGCACACCTCGATCAGCGAGCCACTGGCCGATGACGGTCTCGCTCTGGCCACCGAGGCCGGTCTCGGATCCCCAGAAGGCGTAGCAGTTCGCGGTGTCGATCCACTGGCCGCCCAGATCCAGGTAGGCGTCGAGGATCTCTCCGGACTGGGTGGCGGACAGGCGGGTTCCGAAGTGCATGGTGCCCAGCGCCATGCGGGGGTGTGCGTCAGTCATGGGGGGTCCTCTCCTCCGTGTCATCAGGGTGAGCGGTGCGAGCTACGCCTGCGACCGTAACCGAATCTGCACACACCAACAAGAACTTCAAAGACGACACGAATACGCGTCGCCTTTGAAGAAAATGTTGTTCTGTGGGCGGTGGCGCCGGCGCTCTCAGCCCTGGGCGCCTGGAGAGGCGTCCTGCTGCTGGAGGACACCCGAGGAGCCTGAGCCACCCTTCTGGTTGCTGCCATCACCCGAGCCGGAGCCCTGACTGCTGGCCGCCGTTCGAGCCCGAGCCGGAACCACGGAGGCGTCCCCTGTTAGGGGTGGTCCGGCCGGCTCCACCGGAGCCTCCTCCCGGACCGCCCTGACCGTTCTGCCGTTCTGTCCGCCGGGGACCTCCCTGGCCACCCTTGACCGCCGGGGCCGCCACCGGGCATCTGTCCGCCAGGCCCGCCCTGACCACCAGGGGCCTCCGCCCGCCAGGGACCTCCCTGGCCCCCTCCGGGCATGCCCCTGACCGTTGCCGGCTCCCTGCTGCTGGGCGTGACCGTGCTGGGAGCTGGGAACTGAGGAGCTCGTTGCTCCCCACCCGGCCCCGAAGGAGCCCGCCAGCAGCGCCACCCCGGCAGCGCCCACGACGGCGCGACGACGGTACCAGGGCCCACGAGCCTTGGTCCCGGGCCTTCTTGGCCGCTGGGGACGTGGAGGGCACGGCACCGATGGTCGCGGCGTTCTGAGCATCCGGGGACACCCACGCCCCTCCCAGCCTGGTGTCGGCAGTGCTGCTGCCGGCCGCCGAGCTGAGCCGTCCCGGAGCCCTTTGGCGGAGTCCTGCGTGACGTCCTTGGCAGAGGGCCTCGGTCCTCACCGAGCCTGCGTCAGCGGATCCACAGTGTCCTTGAGGTCCTTGAGGTCCTTGAGGTCCTTGGCGTCCTTGCTGCCGTCACTGCCGCGACCACTGGTGGCGCCCTGCGAGAGGCGCTGCGCAGCGTCGTCGGCGGCGTCCCTGGTGGGAAGACTCTCCGTGGCCGCGTCGCGCGGGGAGGAAGTGGCGTCGCCACCGGAGGAGACGTGCTTGGTCATGGGTGTCCTTTCAGTCCGTTTCCCGGCCCGGCCGGGGCTGGAACAGACGTTAGGGACCCGCACTGTGCCCGGGGCAGGTCAAGCCTGTGGACCACCTATGTCCGGCGATCCCGCTCCCCTACCGCTCCCGGGCCACCAGCGTGTTGGATGCCTGGGCCCGGGGCCGCACCACCATGGAGTCGATGTTGACGTGGGCGGGCAGCTCCAGCGTCCAGGCGATGCAGGCGGCGACGTCGTCGGCGCTCAGCGGGCTCTGCGACACCGGCGTAGACCTTCGCGGCGGCCTCGGCATCGCCCGTGAAGGCGGTTGAGGGAGAACTCCTCGGTGGCCACCATGCCGGGGTGCGATCTCAATGACGCGCACCGGCTCACCCACCAGCTCCAGGCGCAGCGTGTTCGCGATGATCCGCTCGGCGTGCTTGGCCGCCACGTAACCGCCCCCACCGGGGTAGGTGTCGTGGGCCGCCGTGGAGGTGAGGAAGACCAGGTCCCCGCCCCGCTCCCGCAGTCCCGGGAAGGAAGGCCTGGCTCACGCGCAGGGCCGCGAGCACGTTGCGCTCATACATGGTGGCCCACTCCTCGACGCTGCCCTCGGCGACCGGGTCGACCCCCAGCGCGCCACCGGCGTTGTTGACGACGGCGTCGACAGGCCCCTCGGCCAGCACCTCGCTGGCCAGGCGCTCGACGTCGTCGGGCTCCTGGAGATCGGCGGCCACCCACGTGCAGCCCGGTCTCGGCGGCCAGCGCCTCAAGACGCTCCACCCGCCGCGCGGTGGCGACAACCTCCCATCCCGTGGGAGCGCAGGAGCCGAACGGTGGCGGCGCCGATGCCGGTGGAGGCCCCGGTGACGAGGGCGCGGCGGGCCGGTGCGGAGTCGACGGTGACGTTCTTGCGGTTCTCACTCATGAGCCCACGATACGTCTCCCGTCACGCTCACCTGGCACAATCGACCTCGATTCGCACCGGTTCACCCAGGCCCGCTCGCGAAGCCAGTGCAGTCGGCCCCCACCGGAAGGCCCCCTATGAACGCCGTCATCCTCGCCGTCCTGGTCATGCTCATCCTGGCGATGCTGCGCGTCCATGTGGTCCTGTCCCTGTTCGTCGGCGCACTCGCAGGCGGGCTGAGCGCCGGCCTGGGCATCAGCCACACCATGGTCGCCTTCCAGAACGGGCTGGCCGACGGGGCCAAGATCGCCCTGTCCTACGCGCTGCTGGGGGCCTTCGCCATGGCGGTGGCGCACTCGGGCCTGCCCCAGCTGCTGGCGAACTGGCTCATCGGCAGAATCGAGAACAAGGACGAGTCCGCCTCCCGTAAGGCTGTACGCACCACCACCATGTTGGTGCTGGGCGGACTCACGGCCATGGCAGTCATGAGTCAGAACCTCATCCCGGTTCACATCGCCTTCATTCCTCTCGTGGTTCCGCCACTGCTCATCGTCATGAGCCGCCTGCAGCTGGACCGCCGCGCCGTGACCTGCGCCATCACCTTCGGGTTGGTCACCACCTACATGTTCCTGCCCCTGGGATTCGGACGGGTCTTCCTCCACGACATCCTCTACGCCAACATCCAGGAGGCGGGCCTGGACGTCTCCCAGATCTCAGCCACCCACGCCATGGGGATCCCGGCGCTGGGCATGCTCTCGGGGCTGCTCATCGCCGTGTTCGTCACCTACCGCAAGCCCCGCGCCTACCGGATCGACACCGGCGGCGGCACCGGCTCGGGCGAGGAGATCTCCGGCCCGGTCGAGATCGACCGCCACAAGGTCGCGATCGCCCTGGTCGCCGTCGTCGCCTGCTTCATGGTCCAGACCTTCCTGACCTGGACGGAGTCCGAGGCCGACCCGCTCCTGGTCGGGGCGCTGACGGGCCTGCTGCTGTTCATGGCCACCCGGGCCGTCACCATCGCCGAGGCCGACGACGTCTTCACCGACGGCATGCGGATGATGGCTCTCATCGGGCTCATCATGATCACGGCGCAGGGCTTCGCCGCCGTCCTGAAGGAGACCAAGCAGATCGAGCCGCTGGTGAAGTCGGCGACCTCCCTGTTCGCGGGCTCCAAGCCCGCCGCCGCCTTCGTCATGCTGCTCGTGGGCCTCATCGTGACGATGGGCATCGGCTCATCCTTCTCCACCCTGCCGATCATCTCGGCGATCTACGTGCCGCTGTGCGTCTCCCTGGGCTTCTCGCCGGTCGCCACGGTCTCCCTCATCGGGACCGCAGGGGCCCTGGGGACGCCGGCTCACCGGCGTCGGACTCCACGCTGGGGTCCCACAGCCGGGCTCAACGCCGACGGGCAGCACGACCACATGCGCGACTCGGTCATCCCGACCTTCCTGCACTTCAACATCCCCCTGCTCATCGCCGGGCTGGATCGCCGCGATGGTGCTCTGAAGGCCACCGGCCCCCGGAAGTCTCACCGCCCGGCACACCGGCACGGTACGGTGATGGCCTCACGTCGCAGACGAGCAGGAGGCCTTCATGCGTATCGGGTTCATCGGCGCCGGCAACATGGTCAGCGCCATTGTGCGAGGGGCCGTGGCCGCGGGGACACCGGCCGGGCACCTGCTCCTGACCAGCAAGCACGGCTCCGCCGAGCGCCTGGCCGGGCAGGGTCGGGAGCAGTCCACGTGCCCGACGCCGCCGAGCTGGTCTCACGCAGCGACGTCCTCATCCTGGGCCTCAAGCCCTACGTCATCCCCGACGTCCTGCCCCGGCTGTCGGAGGCCATCGGCCGCAGCAGGCCCCTGGTGGTCTCCATCGCTGCCGGCCTGACCCTGGAGCGCCTGGAGTCGATGCTGCCCGACGGGACCCGGGTGGTGCGCACCATGCCGAACATGGCCGCCGCCGTGGGCGAGTCGATGACGGCACTGGCCCCGGGGAGCAGTGCGAGCGCCTCGGACCTGGAGACGGTGCGCACCCTCATGGAGAGCATCGGTCGCACCGTCATCCTGGAGGAGAAGGACTTCTCCTCCTTCATCGGTCTGGCGGGCTCCTCCCCCGCCCTGGTGTGCGCCTTCATCGATGCCCTGGCGCGCGCCGGCGTCATGGGCGGCATCCCCAAGGCCCTGGCCGTCCAGATCGTGGCTCAGGCGGTGCTGGGGACCGCCCGCACGGTGCAGACCGAGGCTCAGCGCACCGCGGAGGGAGGCAACGGCCGCACCCCGGCCGACCTCATCGACGCGGTCTGCTCCCCGGCGGCACGTCGGTGGCGGGCATGGTGGCCCTGGAACGGGCCGGTTTCTCCGACGCCGTCGTGCGCGCCTTCGAGGCCATCGCCGAGCGCGACCGGCAGCTGGGCGCCTGAGCTCAGACGCACGGTCCCACCCCGCTGCCGCACGCCACCACAGGCGCAGCGTGCGGCAGCACGACCCTTTTCCGCGTCCCGACACGATAAAGCGCCCCTCAACAACCCTGCCGTGACTCGAAGCACAGATCATTCCTGCTTGTCGCCAGGTAAAAGCATGGTTAATGTTTCGGCCATGACCTTCTCTCACGCAGCTCGCTTCAGCGGTACCCATCCCGCTGACGTTCTGCGTGCCCATGCGGTCATGTGTTGTCGGGCCTGACCAGCGCCTGACACCACGGGGACTTCACCCCCGCAACGAGGTATCCGGCGCAATGAAGCGTCCGGAAGGCCCCGTTGAGACGGCTGACGCCAACCGAACGGCCCTGCAGGCTCTGCACGCAGCAGCACACCAGGCCGACCCCGGACGCTCCTCATACGCCAATGACACGCCACCGTCATGGAGGAGCAATGACCACCACCGTCACGCCACCCGCGCGCACCCTGCGCCCGCCGCGCAAGGCCCGTTCCAACGGCCAGTGGGCCCTCGACGGGCGCAAGCCGCTCAATGACAACGAGGCCTTCAAGCAGGACGGGGACCCGCTGGCGGTGCGCGACCGGATCATGCGCATCTACGGCCCCGGCGGCTACGAGACCATCGCACCCGACGACCTCAACGGCCGTTTCCGCTGGTGGGGCCTGTACACCCAGCGCAAGCAGGGCATCGACGGCGGCCGCACCGCCCAGCTGGACGTCTCCGAGCTCTCCGACCGCTACTTCCTGCAGCGGGTGCGTCTGGACGGTGGGAGCCTGAGCCGCGAGCAGCTGCGGGTACTGGGCTCGGTCTCCAACGACTTCGCCCGCGGCACCGCCGACATCACCGACCGCCAGAACATCCAGCTCCACTGGGTGGAGATCGGCAGCGTGCCTGAGCTGTGGCAGCGCCTGGAGTCGGTGGGTCTGACCACGATCGAGGGCTGCGGGGACACGCCCCGGGGGTTCCTGGTCTCCCCGGTGGCCGGCATCGCCAAGGACGAGGTCATCGATCCGACCCCGCTGGCCCGTGCCATCAAGGACACCTACCTGGGCGACCCCGAGCTGGCCAATCTGCCCCGCAAGTTCAAGACGGCCATCACCGGCTCCCCCAGCCTCGACATCCTCCACGAGATCAACGACATCTCCTTTGTCGGCGTCAACCACCCCGAGCTCGGTCCCGGCTACGACCTGTGGGTGGCCGGCGCCCTGTCCACCGCCCCACGTCTGGGCCAGCGGCTGGGGGCCTTCGTCACGCCGGAGGACGCCCTCGACGTCTGGTACGGCGTCATCCGCATCTTCCGCGACTACGGCTACCGTCGCCTGCGCAACAAGGCCCGGCTGAAGTTCCTCATGGCCGAGTGGGGGCCGGAGAGATTCCGCCAGGTCCTCCAGGACGACTACCTGGGGCGCGCCCTGCCCGACGGACCGGCCCCCGAGGAGCCGAGCGGGGACTCCGACCACATCGGCGTCCACGAGCAGAAGGACGGCCGCTTCTGGGTGGGGGCCAAGCCGCCCGTCGGCCGGTTGAGCGGTGACGTCCTGCTGGGCCTGGCCGACCTGGCTGAGCGGGTCGGCTCGGACCGCGTGCGCACCACCCCGCTGCAGAACCTGCTGCTCCTGGACGTGCCGGCTGACAGAGTCGACGACGCCGTCGCCGGCCTGCGGGAGCTGGGGCTCGATCCCGACCCGGGCGCCTTCACCCGCTCGACCCTGGCCTGCACCGGGCTGGAGTTCTGCAAGTTCGCGATCGTGGAGACCAAGAAGCTGGCAGCGCGCGTATCGGCCGAGCTCGACGCACGCCTGGCGGACACCGACCTCGAGCGACGCATCACCCTGACCGTCAACGGCTGCCCGAACTCCTGCGCCCGCATCCAGATCGCGGACATCGGCCTCAAGGGCCAGATCATCACGGTCGACGGCGAGCAGATGCCCGGCTTCCAGGTGCACCTGGGCGGGGGCCTGGCCACCGACGGACGCGCCGAGGCCGGCCTGGGCCGCACGGTGCGCGGACTCAAGGTCCCCGCCTCCGGCCTGACCGACTACGTCGAGCGCCTGGTGCGCCGGTACCTGGACCAGCGCATCCCCGAGGAGACCTTCGCCCAGTGGGCGCACCGAGCCGATGAGGAGGCCCTGCAATGAGCGCCGTAACCGCTGAGGGCACCCAGGTGCCCCTGGGCCTGCCACACCACACTCCTACCGCATCGAAGTCACAGGGCACAGGCCGGGCTCCGCTGCGACCCAAGGAGGAGCTGCGCGCCCTGGCCGAGGTCGGCGCGCGCGAGCTCGGTGACAACGCCCCTGCCCTCGACGTCGTCCAGTGGGCGGCCCAGAACTTCCCCGGCACGCTGGCCGTGGCCTGCTCCATGGCCGATGCCGTCCTGCCTCACGTGGTCTCCCGGGTCCTGCCCGGCGTCGACGTCCTCTTCCTGGACACCGGGTATCACTTCGCGGAGACCATGGGCACCCGCGACGCCGTCGCCGCCACCATGGACGTCACCGTCGTCGACGTGACTCCCGAGCTGAGCGTGGCCGAGCAGGACGAGCGCTACGGGCCGGACCTGTGGTCGCGGGACCCGGCCGCCTGCTGCCGTCTGCGCAAGGTCGAGCCGCTGGCCCGGGCCCTGAGCGGCTACGAGGCCTGGGCCACCGGGGTGCGCCGCGAGGACGCCCCCACCCGCACCCGCACGCCGCTGATCGGATGGGACGCCACCCACGAGATCGTCAAGATCAACCCCCTGGCCGCCTGGAGCATGGAGGACCTGACCGGCTACGCCGACCAGCACGGCGTGCTCATCAACCCCCTCCTCTACGACGGCTACCCCTCGATCGGCTGCGCCCGTGCACGGCGCGAGTCAAACCCCGGAGACGACCCCCGTTCCGGCCGCTGGGCCGGATTCACCAAGACAGAATGCGGAATCCACCCATGAGCATCACCCTGACCCCACACCCGTCCGGCACCCGTCACCTCCCCCGACCCTGCTCAGGCGCCGGGCCGTCGAACCGGCCGGTCTCGCTGACCTCTCCCGAGGGCCGCCACGACCACCGAGACCCTGGACATCCTTGACGTCCTGGAGGCCGAGGCCATCCTCATCATCAGGGAGATCGCCGCCGAGTGCCGCCGTCCCGTGCTGCTGTTCTCCGGGGGCAAGGACTCCGTGGTCATGCTGCACCTGGCGCGCAAGGCCTTCTGGCCCGCTCCGATCCCCTTCCCCGTCCTGCACGTGGACACCGGTCACAACTTCCCCGAGGTGCTGGCCTACCGCGACCGGACGGTCGAGGACCTCGGTCTGCGGCTCGTGGTGGCCCGCGTCCAGGACTACATCGACGACGGCCGTCTGCGCGAGCGCACCGACGGCACCCGCAACCCGCTCCAGACGATCCCGCTCCTCGACGCCATCGAGGAGGGCGGCTTCGACGGCGTCTTCGGCGGCGGGCGCCGCGACGAGGAGAAGGCCCGGGCCAAGGAGCGCATCGTCTCCCCTGCGCGACGAGTTCGGCCAGTGGGACCCGCGCAACCAGCGCCCCGAGCTGTGGAACCTGCTCAACCCCCGTCACCGCCCCGGCGAGCACGTGCGGGTCTTCCCCTTGAGCAACTGGACCGAGCTGGACGTGTGGCGCTACATCGAGCGCGAGGACATCGCGCTGCCCAGCCTCTACTACGCCCATGAGCGCGAGGTCTTCCTGCGTGACGGGATGTGGCTGGCGGCCGGCGGCGTCAACCGGCTGCGCGACGGTGAGGAGGTCGTCACCCGCACCGTGCGCTACCGCACCGTGGGCGACATGTCCTGCACCGGCGCCGTCGAGTCCGACGCCGCCACCAACCACGACATCGTCCTGGAGGTCGCCGCCTCCACCCTGACCGAGCGGGGAGCCACCCGCGCCGATGACCGCCTGAGCGAGGCGGCCATGGAGGACCGCAAGAAGGAGGGCTACTTCTGATGAGCGCCCCCACCCTCACCGACATCCCCGCCGAGGCCGAGGCACGCGCCGCCGCCACCGGCTCACTACTGAGACTGGCCACGGCCGGCAGCGTCGACGACGGCAAGTCCACGCTCGTGGGCCGCCTGCTGTTCGACTCCAAGTCCGTCCTGCGCGACCAGCTGGCCGCCGTCGAGCAGGTCAGCCTGGACCGGGGTCTGACCAGCGCCGACCTCGCGCTGCTGACCGACGGGCTGCGGGCCGAGCGGGAACAGGGCATCACGATCGACGTCGCCTACCGCTACTTCGCCACCCCGCAGCGCTCCTTCATCCTGGCCGACTGCCCCGGACACGTGCAGTACACCCGCAACACGGTCACCGGCTGCTCCACGGCCGACGTCGTCGTGCTGCTGGTGGACGCCCGCAACGGGGTCCTGGAGCAGACGCGCCGCCACCTGGCGGTCGCCGCCCTCCTGCGGGTCCCGCACGTCATCGTCGCGGTCAACAAGATCGACCTGGTGGACTTCTCCGCCGAGGTCTACGCGGCCATCGAGGCCGATATCCGCGCCGTGGCCGCCGAGCTGGGCGTGGCCGCGATCCATGTCCTGCCGACCTCCGCGCTCCTGGGCGACAACATCGTCGAGGCCTCGGCCAGCACGCCCTTCTATGAGGGGCCGACCCTGCTGGGGCTCCTGGAGTCCCTGCCCACCGCCCGCGAGGAGGGCGCCTTCCGCCTGCCGGTCCAGCTGGTCATCCGCCCCCAGGGGGCGGCGCCGACACCCGAGCTGCGCGACTACCGCGGCTACGCCGGGCAGATCGCCTCGGGCACGGTGCGCGTCGGCGACCCCGTGGTGGTCCTGCCCTCGGGCAGGCGCTCGCGCGTGGCCGGCATCGACCTGGGCGAGCGCAGCCTGGAGGAGGCCGTCGAGGGCCAGTCGGTGACGGTGCGTCTGACCGACGACGTCGACGTCGCCCGCGGTGACACCCTGGCCGCGGCGGGCGACGCGCCCCAGGTGCTCACCGAGGTCGACCGCCCGCGTGTCCTGGCTGAGCGAGGAGCCCCTGCGCCCCCGGGCGCGGGTGCTGCTCAAGCACGGCGCCCAGACGGTCCAGGCGATCGTGGGCACCATTGAGGGCCGCCTCGACCTGGACGACCTGACCACGGTGCCGGCGGACGCCCTTGAGCTCAACGACATCGGCCTGGTGCAGCTGCGCCTGGCCTCCCCGGTGCCGTTGGCCGACTACTCGGTCTCCCGGTCTGACGGCGCCTTCCTCCTCATCGACGCCCACGAGGGCGGCACGCTGGCGGCCGGAATGGTGAGACTGCCCAACCGTCCCGCCAGGGCCGGTCGGGCGTGAGGGACGGGTCAGCATCGTCATGTCACGTGCACAGATCACCGAGGTCGCTCCGGCGCAACCGGCACCTCCGTCTCCTTCCGTTCCTTCCCCGGTGCCGCCCGTGCCCGAGGTCCTCCCGGAGTCCTTCACCGGATCCGGACAGGGGTGGGTGGCCCTGGTAGGCGGAGGCCCGGGCAGCAACGACCTCATCACCGCCCGTGGTCTGGAACTGCTGGGCCAGGCGGACGTGGTCGTCGTCGACGCGCTGGCTCCTCGCGGGCTGCTGAAGGACCTGCACCCGGACACGGAGGTCATCGACGCCTCCAAGCGACGTGGCGAGCACGTCATGAGTCAGGCGCAGATCGATGCGCTCCTGGTCGACCTGGCCCGTCGAGGCAAGGGAGTGGTCCGCCTCAAGGGCGGGGACCCCTACGTCCTGGGGCGAGGCGGGGAGGAGGCGGTCGCCTGCCAGCGTGCGGGCGTTGCCGTCGAGGTGGTCCCGGGGATCACGAGCGCCGTCTCCGTCCCGGCTGCGGCGGGCATCCCCGTCACCCACCGCGGTCTGTCGCGCGGCTTCTCGGTCATCACGGCCCACGCCGACCTGGGGGTCCTCCCTCAGCGCCGCGACCATACGCTCATCCTGCTCATGGGTGTCTCCCGCCTGCGGGACTCGGTGACCTCCCTGCTGGAAGCCGGCAGCGATCCGGCCACTCCGGCGGCGGTCATCGAGCGCGGCTACCGCCCCGACCAGCGCGTGACCACCACCGAGCTGCGATGTCTGGCCGACGTCGCCGCCCGGTACGGCGTGACCGCCCCCGCGGTCATCGTCATCGGCGACGTCGTCACCCTCAGTCCTCACTGGGCTGATCGAGTCGTCGAGGAGACCAGGCCGGCGAGCCCCGCCGCCTAGCCCGCCTCGGCGCACGCAGACCGAACGTCCTGGAGTCACTGATGCGCAAGCTTGTTCTTCTCGCCCTCGTCGGCCTGGCCGCTCAGCTGGTCGACGGCTCCCTCGGGATGGGGTACGGCATGACCTCGTCCTCCCTGCTGCTTCTGGCCGGACTGAGCCCGGCACTGGCCTCGGCCTCGGTTCACCTGGCTGAGATCGGCACGACCCTGGCCTCGGGGGCCTCCCACTGGCGGCTGGGCAACACCGACCCCCGCCTGGTGGTCCGGCTGGGGCTGCCCGGTGCGGTGGGGGCCTTCAGCGGCGCCACGGTCCTGTCTCACCTGTCAACCCGCGCGGCGACCCCGGTGACCGCGAGCCTGCTGATCCTGCTGGGGGCCTACATCCTGGGGCGTTTCGCCCTGCGCCCGCCCCGAGGCTCTGGTAACCGGCGCTCCCCGCACGGCAGGCGGCTCCTGGTTCCCCTGGGGCTGGTGGGTGGTTTCGTCGACGCCACCGGCGGTGGCGGCTGGGGACCGGTGGTGACGACGACGCTGCTCACTGGCGGTCGCACGGCGCCGCGCACAGTGGTCGGCTCGGTGGGGGCCTCGGAGTTCCTGGTGACGGTGGCGGCCTCGGCCGGATTCCTCACCGGACTGGGAACGGCGGGCATCAGCCTTGGGATCGTCCTGACCCTGCTGGCCGGCGGGCTGGTGACGGCACCGGTCTCCGCCTGGCTGGTCTCCCGTCTGCCCGGGGCGGTGCTGGGCACGGCCGTCGGCGGGCTGATCCTGGCCACGAACCTGCGGGTGCTACTGTCCTGGGCCGGGGCCTCGGCCAGCACCGGGGTCCTGTTGTACGGCGTGCTCGGGGTAGTCTGGGCGGTCTTCCTGGCCCTGGCGATCCGCAAGGCGCGGGCTGGCGCCACAGATATTCGGAAGGAGACCGATCAGGTGCTTGAGGAGGTCCGATCCGCCCCTCGGCGCGGCCACGCACCTGAGACTGCTGCACCGGACGAGCCAATCGCTTCCGGTGGCCTCGTCGGGTCGAGGCCGGTCGAGCCGGCTCGTTCTCACGCGCGCGCGGATCTGGTGGTGGAGCCGGTATGAGCACTCGTCCTCTGGTGCTGCTGGCCCACGGCTCGCGCCGGCCTGGGCCGTCCTGCCTGCTGTCGCGCACCGCCGAGCGCGTCCGCACGATCCTGCCGGAGGTAGAGGTGCGCACCGGCTATGTCGAGCTCCAGCCCCCGGACCCGGCCACGGCGCTGGAGGGGCTGGTGGATCCAGTGGTGCTGCCCTTCTTCCTGGCCCGCGGCTATCACGTCCTCAAGGACGTACCTGCCGCGGTGGAACGGCACGGATCAGGGACGGTCACCGGGCATCTGGGGGTCGAGGAGCACCTGGTGGAGGCCGTCGCACAGCGTCTCCACGAGGCGTCCGCGCCTCTGGGCGGGATCGCAGGGCTCGACCGCATCGTCCTGGGCGCGGCCGGATCACGTCAGGCGGCGGCGCTGGAGGAGGTCGAGGCCATCACTCGCCTGCTCGAGGCGCGTCTGGGGCGCGAGGTGACGCCCGCCTACCTCTCGGCTGCGCGCCCCAGCGTCCGTGACGCGGTGAGCACGGCCCGGGCCCTGGGGGCCAAGCGGGTGGGTGTGGCCACCTACCTGCTGGCGGAGGGGCGTTTCCACCGGGCCCTGCACTCCACGGGCGCCGACGTCGTGGCCGCTCCCATCGGAGACCATCCGGCGGTCGCCGACCTAGTGGTCCACCGCTACCGGGAGCTGATCGACTGACCGCAAGCGCACCCCACCGCCGAGCCGGGCATTCTTCACGGAGGGCAACCGTTCTTCCGTACCCCTACGAGAAACATGTCGCTCTCGGCGGAGGAGGAACGTCAGTCACCACCATTCTCAAGGAGTCGCTCGGACAGTCTCTGGATGATGGGCTCGACCTCCTGCGAGGTGGTGGCTGCGGCGCTCACGCGCCCGAAGATGCTCACCGCGAGGAGCCCGAAGGCCGTCTCCTCGTCCTGCTGGCTCGGCTCGCGGCGTCCGTGGGAACGGGCCACCATGAGGGAGGTCTCTTTCAGCCATCGGCGCCAACTGCCGGCCAGCCGGTCCCGGGAGTCCTCATGGCGAATCGCGTAGAGCCAGGTCTCCAGGTGCAGGACAACATCCTCCATGGGAAGCTCCTGAAGCTGCTCGCCCCACTGGTCGGACTCGCCATCTCCCGAGCGGCCTCATCCGAGCTCTCCTCACCACAGGTGACGACCTCCAGGAACAGGGCCTCCTTGGAGAGGAAGGAGGAGTAGAAGGCGCCCTTGGTGAATCCGGCCGCCGAGGCGATGTCACTGACTGACGCCCCCTCGTAGCCCTTGGCAGCGAAGACCTCCCTGGCAGCAGCAAGGATCCGCGCCCGGGTCTCCTCGCTCCGACGGCGTCCACCGCCCCGACCCGGGGCGGTAGCACCGACCGCAGTGGAGGCGGAGGCCAGCTTCCGGGAGGCGAGGTCCAGGGAGGCCGCTACCGCACTCTCACTGCTCCGGCGCGCTCCCTGACCGGCCGCCCCCACTGCACGGGAGAAGGCGGTGATCGCCTCATTGAGGGCGCGCGTCGCCTCCCTGATGTCATCAGAGGCGGAGGCCCTGGAGTCACTGTCACTGTTCGGCCCGCGGGCGGAGCTCCTGGCGGTCATGCCCCCACTGTAGAGGAGGCCCCTCAGAAAGGGGTTCACGGCACTTCCCCCTCCACGTTCGTCACTCCCTCCACCGGTCTCCGACCATGCGGACATCCCGGCCGACTCAGGGCCGCCTTCCCAGGGCCCATGACGCTCCGGCGACGGCCACCAGGCACCATCCGCCCAGGAGGCCCCAGGAACGGGCGGGCATGCTGGCGTCGTGCGAGAACAGTCCCGCACGCACCACCTGAGCCATGGGCTCGAAGGGCAACCAGCGGTGGATCTCCTGGGCCCAGTCGGGGAGCCTGTCGGCGGGGAAGCTGACGGGCGAGAACAGCATGATGCCGAAGGCGAGTACCTGGGAGAGGATCTGAGCCAGGGCCGGAGCCAGGAGCGTGGCGATGGCGTATCCGATGCAGGCCGCTGTCAGAGCGACCAGCACGGCGCCGGGCACCAGCCACCACTGCGGGGCGAGGTCGACGTCGAAGCGGGCGTTGGCCACGAGGACGCCCACAACCAGGCCGGGCAGTGCGAGAGCGGTCCAGATCGCGAGGTCTGCCAGGAGGAAGGCGACTCTGGGGACGGGCAGGGTGCGCATCCAGTCCAGGCTGCCCTCAGTGCGGGACTGGGAGACCCACTGAGGCGTCATGATGAGGCCCAGCGAGATGAGCGCGATCGCCGGGCCGCCGCCGGCCAGGTAGAGGCTCGCCTCGCGGCCTGGGTGGCCCGCGATGAGCCCGTATCCCAGGACCATTGAGACGGACAGCAGCGTCTGGACGATGATGAAGAGAGGAAGCACGGGCAGGCTGCGACGGAACTGCCACTGGATGAGCAGGCCGAGCTGACGCCAGAGCGAAGTCTTCTGGGACGCGACCTCGAGAACAGTCTCACTGGCCGGGGCCGCTTCAGCAGTGGCACTGGTTGGAGCAGGCATCGGATTCTCCTTACGTTTCATGTTTCTCTGGGGACTGGAGTCGCACCGCGCCTACGTAGCAGCGCGGGGATGACGCGAATCATCGGGACGGGCCGGGACTCCCACGGATTCACACGGTTCAGGCGGCATGACGGCGCACCTCCTCTCCCGTACTCCCGGTGAGATCGACGTAGACGTCCTCCAGTGAGATCGGTGCCAGCTCGTAGCGCTCGATCGCTCCGTCCTTGAGGGCTTGAGCGGCCCACTCCACGGCCTGGGTCGTACGCTGAGAGTCCACCGCCACGGATGCGCGCACGGCGTCGTGCTGCGTCAGGCTCGTTCCCGCGGGAGGCTCGATCCGCCGGCCGGGAATCCGGCTGACCTCCAGGACGAAGGGAGATCCGTGGCCGGCCACGAGTGCCGCGGGGGTTCCCTCGGCGATGACGTGGCCGTGGTCCAGGATGGTGAGCCGGTCGACTGCCCGCTCGGCCTCCCGCACGTTGTGGGTCACCAGGAGGACCGCCGCCCCGGCCTCGGCCAGAAGACGGATCTGGTCCCACAGCAGGCGCCGGCGTACCGGGTCGACATCATTGGTGGGCTCATCGAGGATGACCAGGCGCCCGGGGACGACGGCGCACATGGCGAAGGCAGTCAGACGGGCAACTCCACCGGAGATCTTCTGCGCGGGAGTCCTGGCCCACTCCCCCAGGTCGAGGGCGTCGATCAGCTCTTCGGCGCGCCTGCGCGTCTGACGCGGACGCCCTCCTCGTATACGCCCCACGAGGTCGATCGCCGTCAGGGGCGTGAGCCCGGTGATGGGCACATTGGCCTGCGCCTGGACATTGGTGAGGCGACGGGCGAGAGCGGGGTTGGCGACGGCGTCGACCCCGTCGAGCCTGATGCTCCCGGAGGTCGGACACAGCAGCCCCACCACCTGGTTGACCAGCGTGGTCTTGCCCGCGCCGTTGTGCCCGAGGAGCCCGACCACCTCGCCGGCACCCACCCGCATAGTGACGCCGGCGTTGGCTCTCACCGCGTGCGGCCCACTTCCGAAGTGCTTGTGAAGGTCCTCAATGGCTAGTACGTCGGCCATGAAGCCCCCTCCTTTCGTTCAACTACCTGGAACCGAGCACCTGATCGACCATCAGACCGATCCGTACCGGTTGGTATATAACATACCACTCAGTATTACCAGAAGGTTTCACAGGGCTCTGAGGGTTCTCATAACAACAGAAACGCTGTCCCATACCAACCGGTACGGGACAGCGTCTGCCCACCATGTCGTCTGACCTGAAGCGGCCCCGCCTCACCCCTGACGGATGTGCCAGCGCGAGGAGGTCGTGGATGCCTCGATGAACTCGCGGAAGGGGCCGGGAACGGCCGCCAGCTCCTGGGGCGTACCACGCTGGGCCACGCGGGCACCGGCCTCGGTCGGTTCGAGGAACACGACCTCGTCGGCCTGGCGGACGGTGGACAGGCGGTGGGCCACCACGATGACGGTGCGGCCCTCGGAGAGCTCGCGCACCACCTCGGTGATGGCGGACTCGTTCTCCCCGTCCAGGGCCGAGGTGATCTCGTCGAGCAGCAGGATGGGGGCGTCCTTGACGAAGGCCCGGGCGATGGCGACGCGCTGGCGCTCCCCACCGGACAGGCTCAGCCCGCCGGGACCGACCTGCGTGTCCCACCCGTGCGGCAGCGCCTCGATGACGCGGTCCAGGCGGGCGCGCCGGGCGGCCTCGGCCAGCTCGGCGTCGGTGGCCTCGGGTCGGGCGATGCGCAGGTTCTCGCGGATCGTGGTGTCGAACAGGTAGACGTCCTGGAAGACCATGGAGGTCATGCCCATGATCGTCGAGGCGCGCATGGAGCGAACCGGTGCGCCGCCGATGGTGACGGTCCCGTCGTCGACGTCCCAGAACCGGGCCGCCAGGCGCAGGATCGTGGACTTGCCCGCCCCTGACGGGCCCACCAGGGCGGTCACTCTTCCCTGTGGTGCGCTCAGGGAGACTCCCGCCAGGACGGGGCGGCCGGCGTCGTAGGAGAAGGAGACGTCGTTCAGGGTGATCGTGGTTCCCCGGGGCTCGATCTCCTGACCGGGCTCGGGGTCGGGCAGGGGACGCGCGTCGAGGATGTCCCCCACGGCCCGCAGGGCGACCTTCGCGTTGTCGGCCTCGGAGCCGTACATGGCGGCCTTGGTCAGTGGCAGGAGCGTGCGCGCGGTAACGGCCATGATCGCGAGGTATCCGACGACGTCGAGCCTGTGCCCGCTCACGCGTGACAGTCCCACCGCCATGACCAGGGCGAAGGCGATATTGACGATGAGGTTGAAGTACTGCCCGGGCCTGCCCTTGACCCGCAGGCCTTCCAGGGTGGAGGCGGAGTCGGCCTCCAGGGCGGCTTGCACCGGCGCCCAGCCCGTCTTGGTGACACCGGTGGCGCGCAGCACGGGCTGGAGCCGGGCGAACTCCACGAGGCGTCCGGCCGCGGCACTGGAGGTGCGGTCCTCCATCTCGTTGGCGCGGGTGGTCGCGGCTCCCATGAGCCGCCAGGTCAGGACCAGCGGGACGATGGCGGCGGTCATGATGAGCGCCAGGGGCCACTCGACGACGGCGGTGGCCCCGAGCATGACCAGTGGGACGATGAAGGCGTTGCACAGGTTGGGGATCACCATGGAGGCCAGGTGGGAGAGGGTGTTGACCTCCTTGGAGGTGGCGTTGACGACCGCGGCCTCCCGCTCGGCGCTGAACCAGCCCAGGGGCAGGGTCAGGACGTGATCGGCGATGCGGTCGATCATCGTGTCGCAGACCTCGAAGACACTGACCCGGTAGGAGCGGTGCATGGCGGTGGTGTCCACTGCGGCGGTGATCACCCCCGTGAGCACGACTGCGATCAGCCAACCAGTCAGCGACTCCGAACGCGAGTAGAGGGCACGCAGGAAGGGGATCATGAGGGCCAGGGTGAGGCCCTGAAGGACGGCGGCGGCCACGAACCAGGCGGTGATGGTCCGCATCTCGGCGGCGTTGACGACTCTCGTCAGCAGCTTCCACATGGCTACTTCTCCTCCTGCCCGGCCGCCTCGGCTCCGAGCTGTTCGACCTGGGCGGTCAACGCCGCGGCGTCGGTCGCCTCGCTCAGGTCCTGGCTGCTCCACATGACGGCGTAGCGGCCACCTGCAGCCAGCAGCTCCTCGTGCGTGCCGCGCTCAGTGATGTGTCCGGCGTCGACGACGAGGATCTGGTCGGCGTCATGGATCGTGGACAGGCGGTGAGCGATGATGATGACGGTCCGCCCCGCCGCCAGCCGGGACAGGGCCTGGTGGATGTCGCGCTCGGAGGCCGGGTCGGCCTGGGCGGTGGCCTCGTCCAGGACGAGGACGGGGGCGTCCTGGAGATAGGCGCGCGCCAGGGTGATGCGCTGGCGCTCCCCTCCGGAGAGGAAGCCGCCCGTATCTCCCAGGACCGTGTCGTAGCCGTGGGGCAGACGTGTGATGCGCTCGTGGATGCAGGCCGCGCGGGCCGCCGCCTCGACCTGCTCCCGGGTGGCACCGGGACGTCCCAGGGCGATGTTGTCGTGGACGGACTCGTGGGCCAGGGCCACGTCCTGCAGGACGATCGCCACACGTGAGAGCAGCCAGGGGAAGGTCGCCTCACGCACGTCGATGCCGCTAAGGCGCACGGCGCCGTCGTCGACGTCGTGGAAGCGGGCGATGAGGCGGGCCAGGGTCGACTTGCCACCACCGGAGGGACCGACGAGCGCTGTCACGGTTCCCGGCTCGGCGGTGAAGGACAGGCCGTGCAGGACCGGGGAGCCGGCCTCGTAGGAGAAGGTGACGTCCTCGACGTCGACGCGCCCGGGGTCGGGTCCCTCACCGTCGCCATGGGTCCCCTCGGGCATCGGCGGCTGGGAGAGCAGGTCGGCGGTGGCCTGGGCGGCCATCCTGGACTCGTACATGTGCTGCATGAGACCGATGAGCGTCATGAGCCCCTCCGGCAGCCCGAGTGCCACCAGGAAGAACGGCAGGGTCGCCGACAACGGCGTCCACCCCTGGGAGGTGAACAGGACAGCCAGGACCGCGACCGTGGCGAAGACCGTGGAGGGCCGCAGGACCGCGGTCATGGCACTGATGGCCTTCCCGGACCTGCTCACCCACTCGTACGACAGGCTGGAGAACTCGGCGCGCGCCTGGCTGAAGCGGGTGCGGGAGGCGTCGGTGGCCTGGAAGCCCTTGATCTCCTTGATGCCCTCGAGCATCTCGACGGTCGCGGCGGCCAGCGCGGTCTGAGCGGCACCGAAGCGCTCGGTGATGCCCGACAGGCCGGACAGGGTCAGGAACATCGCTCCCAGCGCGAGTACCCACAGCCCCACCAGTGCGCAGGCCAGGCGCCAGTCGGTCCACAGCAGATAAGCCGTCCCCGCCGCCGCCATGACGACGGCGTTGGTGGCGTCCCCGGGGACGTGGGCAACGAGGGTATGGATGGAGGTGGTGTCGTCGCAGACCATCTTGCGGATGGTGCCGTGCGGAATCTGCGCCACCCGCCCCAGGGGCAGGCTGCTGATGGCGTCGACGACCCGCTCACGCAGGTGGTGTCGCAGCCGGGCCTCGGCCAGGTGCGTGATCCCGAGGCCGGCCAGGTAGAGGGCCTGGGAGGCGAAGAGCGCCCCGACGGCGATGGCCGCCCAGGCCCATGGGCTGCCGCGCCAGCCCTCCGGTGAGGTCTCGCCCAGCCAGATGGCCGCCATGTTGCGCATGGCCTCGAAGGGGACGATGGACATCAGAGCTCCGACGGCGGTCAGTAGCGCGGTAACGATCATGGCCGGGCGCGCCGGTCGGATGAGCGCGCCGACGGTGACGCCGGGACGCCCGGAGCCGCCGGCCTGCCCGGGATGGTCGGGCTCGGCCCCTCGGGTGACGCGTTTCGTTGCCTGGTGAGTCGTCTGGCGAGTCGGTTGGTCGGTCATGGTGCTCTCCTCAGCGGAGGGTGTTCCAGATGATGGCGACCAGCGCCCAGGTGAGTGCGACGACTCCCCAGTCGCGCGCCCTCCAGGGCTCGTCGGTCATCTCGGTGCGCCGTCGGTGGGCGCCGAAGGCGCGTGAGTCCATGGACAGGGCGACGCGCTCGGCGTGCTGGATGGCCAGGATCATCAGCGGCAGGATCGATCCGATCCAGCGGACCACGGGGGCCAGCAGTCCCCAGCGGCCGCCCACTCCGCGCAGCGCCCTGGCGGTGCGCAGGAGGACGAAGTCGTCGTGGAAGCGCGTGATGAAGGCGATGGCCGCGGTGCCCGCCGCCCCCAGGCGGTAGGGCATGTGGAAGGTGGTGGTCAGGGTGCGGATGAGGGCCTCGGGGTCGGTGGAGACACCCGAGACGAGGACCAGTGCGATGAGTGCACCGATGCCGGTGCCTCCCGTCACCGCGTCACCCAGGTCGTAGAGGCGCGCGGCCGTCTCCTGGTGGTGGATCCCGCTGCTGAAGATCCAGGTCATGAGCGCGGTGACCGCCCAGGGGGCGATCACCGAGGCCACGGTGCGTCTCAGGGAGGCGCGCGCGGCGACGATGAGGACCGAGGAGGCCAGCAGGATGCCCAGGTTGAGGTGATGGTTGCGCAGGGCGAAGACCATCACCATGGCCGGCAGGACCGAGGCGAAGAGGGTGAGGGGGTTGAGCGAAGTGAACAGGCCTCGCCGTGGCCCGGGCCGGGGCGGCACCGGGGCGGGCTCTGGCAGACCGGCGTGCGAGTCCGCTGCTTTGATGCTGGGCACCCCTGACGGCTCGTCCGCGTCGTCGGCCGCCGTGGCCTCCCGCGCTGGGGCCGAGACCGTTCCGCCGCGCGACGCCCCCGGCAGGGCGACGATATGGGTGCAGTGCTGCAGGGCGAGCTCGAGGTCGTGGGTGGCCATGATGACCGTACGCCCCTGGTGGCGCAGCTGGTCGATGAAGTCCATGAGCTCGCAGGTGTTGTCCCAGTCCTGCCCGTAAGTGGGCTCATCCAGGACGACGACGTCGCGCTCCTCGCTGACCATGGTGGCCACCGACAGCCTGCGGGCCTGGCCGCCCGAGAGGGTCAGCGGGTGGTGGTCCTGGTGACTGACCAGGTGAAATTGCCTCAGGAGCCGGTCGACCCGCTCCGGTGGGGTGCCTCCGACGGCGAGCTCGGATCTCACGGTGGTGGCCACGAACTGGTGCTCAGGATTCTGGAAGACGTAGCCGACCAGGTGCCTGCCCTTGCCGACGTCCCGGCCGCCGACCACCGCCTTGTCGGCGCTGAGCGGACGAGTCCGGCCAGGGCGGACAGGATCGAGGACTTGCCGGCACCATTGGGGCCGACCAGCGCCACGAGCTCGCCGCCTCCCAGCCGCAGGGACACCCGGGGTGAGCGCCCTGGGACCTCGAGGTCGATCAGCTCGACGCTGGTTCGGGGCTCGGGCCGGGGGCTGCCGGCGAGCGCGCGGCGGGTGTCGATGACCTCGACCTGCTGCCAGCTCTCAGTGGAGTCCCACGTCCGTCTCTCCAGGTAGCGCACCTCCTCATCGGCACACAGGTCGGCGAGCCGCGGCACCCGGATTCCGGCCTCGGCGCAGGTCAGCGCCGCCTCCGGCTCGGCCGCCCCCGAGGGGAGGTCGTCGTCGGCGTCACGCAGGGCGCGGGGCATCCACACCCCGGCGTCGGTCAGCTCGCGGCGGTGTCTCATGAAGACCTCGCGCGGCGAGCCGGCACCGATGGTCCGCCCGTCGGCGTTGAGAGCCAGGACCTGGTCGACGACGGGCAGTACCGGGATCGAGGTCGTGGTCAATGACGATGACTGCCGTCCCGGAGGCCGTCAGGGAGGAGATGAGGGCGTAGAACTCCTCGCGCCCAGTGGTATCGATGGTGCTGGTCGGTTCGTCGAGGACGAGGAGCTGTGGGCGCATGGCCAGGGCAACGGCGAGCGCGAGCCGTTGACGTTGCCCGCCCGAGAGCGTCCAGGGGTCGTCCCAGATGCGCTCGAGGAGTCCCACCCGCGTGCAGGGCCTCCTCGACCCTCGAGGTGATCTCGTTGCGGGGCAGGCAGAGATTCTGCAGGGGGAAGGCGACCTCATCATGGACGGTGCGGGTGACGACGGCGGCGTCAGGGGCTCTGACCGACATAGGCGACGGTCTGCGCCAGGGTCTGGACGGTGGCGTCGGCGACCTCGGTGCCGGCCAGCCTCAGGCTGCCGGCGTACTCCGAGGGCAGGCAGTGCGGGACAAGACCGCACAGGGCACGCACCAGCGTGGTCTTGCCGCAGCCCGACGGGCCGATGACGGCGGTGACCTGGCCGCACAGATGGGTCAGGTTGGCGGAGTCCAGGACCCAGTTCTCGCGCCCGAGGTAGTGGACGCTGAGGCCCTCGATGCTCACTAGCGCCGCTTCTGCTGCCCCTGACGGAGACTGTTCGGTCTCGTGCTCAGCGAGCACGGCAGGCGCTGACTCAGGCACGGCCGGTCATGCGGTGATCGATGCCGACGCCGGCGCGGTTGAGCAATCGGGTCAGGACGATGGTGAGGCCGCCACCGACCAGGGCCGAGACCACGGCAATGACGACGCCGGCGCTCGCGAAGGCGACACCCGCCGAGGCGCTCATGACGGAGACGTACATGAGGCCGTTGAGCAGGCCGAAGGTCGCCGCTGAGATGAGGAAGGACCACCAGGTCCACTTCCGGTAGAGCATGAGGGCGAGGGGCACCTCGACGAATGCTCCACCAATGAGGTTACCGACAATGGCCGCGGGGCCGACAGGTGTGGTGAAGACACTCATGATCCCCATAAGAAGGGACGCGATCATCACGGCACCCGGGGCGGCGCACGACGGTGGCGGGCAGCAGGAAGGGAACGAGCCACAGTCCCATGAGCGCGCAGCCCAGGAGCACTGCGTCTCGGGAGGCTCCCGCCGCGGGGGCCAGATAGTTCAGGGGCACCAGGAGGATCATGGAGACGACAGCCAGCGCGGCTATCATCATGAGGTTCCGAGTTCCCAGGGCGGAGTTGGCCAGGCCTGAGCGGGACGAGGTGTGAACCGAGGGACGTTCCTGCTCAGTGGCCGCCGGCGTGCGGCTGGTGGTGCTCATGCTTTCTCCTTGCGTGTTCTCCCAGGGTCACGGTGACCGCTCCGACGTCGTGCCGGAGCCCGGAGGGCGCGCCGTGACAGGCGCGCCTCCGTGGTGACCGCACATCTACTCCGCCACCAACTCTTTTTGCAAATCATTATCATTATTGACTTGTCTCAGAGAATTGCCCTGACTCCGGCTGCGCAGCCGGCAGGCTGAATGGGTCACCCTCAGGGATGCCCCCCAAGAGTCGACTCATCCCGCCTCGCCAGCTTTGGTGAGGCACACCTAAGTGTCTACTCCTTCTCGGGGGATCCCGCAAGGGCCGGACAGGCACGGAGCAGTCACGGACTCCCCGGACCAACCGTTGAAAGGAGAGGAGAACCGGGTAGTCAACCGGCACTGAAGAGAGCCGCGGCGAGGCCCGCAGGAGCCTCAGCCCGGCGCGCCCAGGCCGCCGCGGCCCACGAGGTCGATGCGGTGCATCTCCTCGGGACGCAGGCATCGCACCCGCTGGGTCAGGGACTCGGCGGCATCGTGGACCGTCTCCAGGGGATCGGGCAGGTCCACGGGCGCGGTGGGCGGCGAGTCCAGGCGCAGGCTCTCCCAGGAGACGGAGAAGTCGGCGCCCACCTCCAGGCAGGCCGCCACGAAGGCTCCGCGCAGGGCGGCGCGCGTGGCCGGGGGGATCTGACGGGCGCGCTCGATCTCCTCCGGTTCGCACAGGTGCGCCATGGCCCCCTGGGCAGTCAGGCGCGGTACCAGCCCGGTCTCGGCGTTGAGGTCGTGGTAGGCCAGATCCACCCGCGAGCGCAGGGCCTCCAGGGCCTGGCCGGACAGCTGGGGGTGGCGCTCGCGCTGGGCGCGCATGAGGCGACGCTTGATGGCCCAGTCGATCTCGGTGTCGATGGCGCTGTCGTCGTGGTGGCGCAGCGCGGAGATGACGCGTGGGCGCCAGGTCGGTGAGCAGGTGATCGGCGCCGCGCAGGAAGTCCGGCACTCCGGCGTCGTCCAGGTAGGCAGTCAGCCGCTCCAGGAAGGACTCCTGGATGTCGACGGCACTCAGGCGGCGGCCCTGGACAGTGACGGCGGGGACGTCCCCCCAGGGGCTCTCCCCCAGTGCGGACAACGTGGCCAGGGGGTCGGCCAGGGCCAGGTCGCTGAGGTCCCAGCCCGCCTCAAGGGCGTCCAGGAGCAGGAGGGTCACGGCGCTGCGCAGCCCCGTTGTCGGCTCGGCCATGGTGGTGTCGGCGCAGGTGACGTGCAGGCGGCGCAGGCGGGTGGCGTCGGCATGGGGCTCGTCGCGGGTGTTGACCAGGGCGCGCTGCCCGGTGGTGTCGGCCGAGGTCAGGGCCTGCAGGTGGGGGGCGCGCGGCGACAGGCCCCAGGCAGCCTCCTCGTCCCCCGCACCGCGACTGTCCTCGCTCGGCCCCGCTGGGCCGCCTGCCAGCGGGCGCCCGGAGCCGACCAGGACTGGGCGCGTGGCCAGGAAGGAGGTGAGGACCGCCATGGTGGTCTCAGTGCCGGCGCCGGCTGGGTGGTCGGTGGCGTCGAGCAGGCTGCGGGGTACGGAGTAGCTCTCGTGGCAGCCGTAGGTGTGGCCGGCGGAGTCGGTGTTGTTGGCCAGGAGGTGGAAGCGGACAGCGGGCCCTCTCTGGGCGAGGCCTGTGGCGGCCCGCTCTGCCATGGCGGCCAGGATCGCCCGCCCGGCCTGGTCCTGGGCGACGAGGTCGCGCACGCTCACGCACTCGGCGGTGGCGTACTCGGGGTGGGCCCCGATGTCGAGGTAGAGGCGCCCGCCGTTGGGCAGGAAGAGGTTGGTGCTGCGGTAGCCGACCGGCCGGTGACGGAAGATGAGCGCCGCCGCCCGCTCGACGTCCGGCAGGTCCGCCTTCACCGCTTCCGGCGTCCCGACGGGGGGCGCACAGGACGCCGAACTCGGTCTCCAGGCCGGTGACGCGCGGCCCCGGGGCGATGGTGCTCACTGGCCGCCCTTCTGGACGAAGCCGCGCACGAACTCCTGGGCGTCAACGGCCAGGACGTCATCGATCATGTCCAGCACCGAGTCCAGGCCCTGGCCCCGGGCGGGACCGCCGGGGGCGGGTGTCGGGTCGTCGTCGGGGGCGGGGTCGTCCTGACGGCTGCGGGACGGTTGGGCGAACTCACTCATGTCTGCTCTCCTGACAGGGTGGCGGATGTGGTCACTGCTTCGGTGGCCCGCACCGGGTCGCCGGGACGCTCGCCCGTGAGGCGCGCGAGGATCTCGACGACGTCGGCGGCGTCCTTGAGGGCCGGTGCCGTGGCGGCGCGGGTGAAGGACAGGGTGTCGGTCAGGGGCAGGCGACGCTGGGCCCTCTCACCGGTCTCCAGGACCATGGAGTGCCAACCGGCGGCGACCACCTGCCCGGGGAAGGCGCTCACGAGCCTACCTCGCAGCCAGGCCCGGGTCGTGGTGGGCGGCTCGGCGAGGGCCGCCTCCACCGCCTCATCACTGAGCCCGCCGCGCGCGGCGACACCGGCGGGCACCCGCTCGGCCAGGCCCCTCCCGGCTGGGGAGAGCTCGGACCAGGCCAGGTCAACGGCGTGGAGGACGTCGTGTCCGCGGGTGCCGGGATGGCGACGGGCGGTGGCGTCCAGGAGCTGCTTCTTGGCGACCCACTCCAGGTGCCCGGCGGCTCCTTGCGACTCCCACCGGCTCGTCGTCATCGGCGCACTGGGCCTGCAGCTCGCGCAGTGAGGCCAGCGAGGCCTCCCAGAAGGCGAGGATCGCGCCGGTCTCGGCGCCGTCGGTGTCGGCGCCGTCGGCCAGCGCAGCCAGGTCCGGGCGCAGGGGGTCGCCTGTCGGCGCCGGAGCGGGGCGGCCGTGGTCCCTCAGGTGGCTGCGCACCGTCTGCAGGTAGTGCTCCAGGATCTCCAGGGCGCTCAGGCGGCGGCCCGTCGGCGAGCTCGAGCGTGCCTTGAAGGCGGGTGTCGCGGGAGACGTCCCGGGCCTGGGCCACGGGGTCGGCCAGGCGCAGGCGGCGCCAGGAGGCGGGGACGCCGTCGGCCAGCACTTGGAGGACGAGGGCGGTCATGCCGAGCTTGAGCCAGGCGATGGTGTCGAAGCAGTTGGCGTCGCCGGCCACGAGGTGGAGACGGCGCCAGCGCTGTGGGTCGGCGTGGGGCTCGTCGCGGGTGTTGACCAGGGGCGGTCCACCGTGGTACCCAGCCCGACGATCCTCTCCAGGTAGTCGGCCCGCTGGCTGATCTGGAAGTCGGCACCCTGGGCCGATGGCGCCGGTGCCGACCCGGCCGGAGCCCACCAGGAGCGGGCGGGACCACGAGCAGGGGGACCAGGGCCTGGGACGAGGTCGTCGAAGTCGAGGGCGCGGGGCACGAGGTAGTTCTCGTGGGTGCCGTAGGTGGCGCCCTTGCCGTCGACGTTGTTCTTGAACAGTCGGGCCTTCACCCCGCGCCGGCGCAGCTGCTCAGCCCCGCTGGCCACCAGGAGGTCCCCCGCCCGGTCGGCCAGGACGGCCTGCGCGGCACCGGTGCACTCGGGAGTGGCGTACTCGGGGTGCCCGTGGTCCACGTAGAGACGCCCACCGGTGCCCACGCAGGTGGCGGTACCGCGCTGCCAGGCCTCCTCCTGGGCGGTCAGGCGCACGACGGCGGTGGTGCGCACCCGCCCGAGGACGGGGGCCTCGACGGAGGCGGCTCCGGGAATGTCGGTGAGCATGGAGGGGTCGGCCGCTGAGCGGTCCACCTCGAAGCCGCGGGCATCACGCAGGGGGTACTCGCCGGAGTAGTCCCAGCGCACACCCCGGCTGCGCCCCGCCTGGCCCTCGGCCTCCAGGCAGGCGGCCACGACGTCCTCGGGCTCGGCCCCGAGGATGCCGTACTCGGTCTCCAGACCCATGACCGTGACCTCACGGCCGGGGACCCGCTGAGTGCTCACCGGCGCCACTGCACTCACTCCTCCCGCGCGCGTTGAAGCACGCTCATGGAGACCACGGGCGTGCCGCGCCGCCCGCTGACGCGGGCCCAGTCATCGGGGTGGACGGTGGCGGGCAGGCCCTCGTTCTCCATGATCTCCTCAATGACGGCGCGGCGCAGGTGCTCTCGCGTCAGGCCGCGCCTGCCGTTGGTGACCAGGTCCTTGACGGCCGCCTTCTTGGCGCGGTCGACGATGTTGGCGAGCATGGCGCCACTGACGAGGTCAGCGACGTGGAGGATCTCGACCTGCCCGTCGGAGCGGGTGAGCTCGACCATCTCGGTGGCGCGGCGGCGGGTGTAGAGGGCCTCGATCACCTGCTCGATGAGAGCATCCACCGCCCCCTGCGCGCCGTCGTGAGCGGCCAGGAGCTCCTCGCTGATGGGGAGGTCGGGGGTCAGGTAGGTCGCCAGGATCTCGGCGGCGCCGCGCCGGTCCGGCCGTCCGATGCGGATCTTGACGTCCAGGCGGCCCGGCCGCAGGATCGCCGGGTCGATCATGTCCTCGCGGTTGGTGGCGCCGATGACCACGACGTTGTCGAGCTCGTCGACGCCGTCGATCTCGGCGAGCATCTGCGGGACCACGGTGGTCTCCACGTCCGAGGACCTCCCGGACCCGCGGGTGCGGAACAGGGAGTCCATCTCGTCGAAGAAGACGACGACGGGCACCCCGGTGGCCGCCTTCTCCCGGGCGCGGGCGAAGATGACGCGGATGCGCCGCTCGGTCTCCCCCACGTACTTGTCCAGCAGCTGGGGGCCCTTGATGTTGAGGGAAGTAGGCCTCGCCCGCGCCCGCCCGCCCCCAGGGAGGCGGCGACGGCCTTGGCGATGAGGGTCTTGCCGCATCCGGGCGGCCCGTAGAGCAGCACCCCGCGCGGCGGGGTGAGCCGGTGCTCGCGGTAGAGGTCGGGGGTGGAGGAAGGGCAGCTCGACGGCGTCGCGGATGAGCTCGATCTGCTCGCCCAGTCCCCCGATGTCGCCGTATCCGACGTCGGGCACCTCCTCCAGGACGAGCTCCTCGACCTCGGAGCGCACCACGGGGCGCAGCGCCATGCGCACGGCCAGGTCGGCCACGAGGGCGTCGCCGACCCGGGGGCGGTGGTCGCTCAAGGTCGCCGAGAGGCTGAGGACCTGCTCCTCGTCGTGGCGGGCCAGGACCAGGACGGTGCCGTCGTCGTAGGTCTCCTTGACGGTGACGACCTCCCCGAAGCGCGGCGAGGGGCAGGTGGCGGTGATGACGAGGTGCTCGTTGAGGACGACGTCGTCACCCGCGTGGAGGGAGGAGGACACGACGGCGGGCCCCACGCCCACCCGGTGGCGCCTCCCGGCGATGGAGACATCTGCGGTGCGCTCGGTGGCGTCCACGGCCAGGACGGTGGCGTGCGCCAGGGGCGGGAGCTGAAGGGCCTTGACGTCCTCGTGGAGGGCCGCCAGCTCCTGGCGCGCTGCCCTGAGGGCGTTGGCCAGGTGGGTGTTCTTGCGGCTGAGCACACCGGCGTGCTCGCTGAGCTCCCGCAGACGGTCGGTGACGTCCCCTCCGGACTGGCCGCCTGCCTGCGCTGACGGGTCCCGCGAGACGCCCGACATCGTTTGCGCCGCTGGGTCCTTGTGCTCCACCGGTCCCTCATCCATGCGCGTCCTCCTCGACTGCGGCCCGGGGCCTCTGCGGGGTCCCCTCGATCCGTATTGGTACAAGCGTACCAATCCGCGCCCGTTTCGTAACCCGGATCCTTGTCTATGAGGAGCGTGAAGCGGTGCCGACGCCCATCGACCTCACATCGGACCGTGTCGAGGGCCCAGGCCGGGCCGTGACAGAATCGACCCCATGTCTGAGACCCCCACGAGCCACGCCGCTCCCCCGTCATCGTCCAGCCGCCTGCTGCCCTCCGAGCCCCACAGCCCGCGAGTGCCGGCCAAGGTGTCGACCGACGGCCTGGAGACCACCTGGGGCGAGCGCTGGGAGTCCGAGGGGACCTACGCCTTCGACCGCAGCGCCGAGCGCGCCGAGGTCTTCTCCATCGACACCCCGCCGCCGACGGTCTCCGGCTCCTGCACGTGGGGCACGTCTTCTCCTACACCCACACCGACACCGTGGCCCGCTTCCAGCGCATGCGCGGCAAGGCGGTGTTCTACCCCATGGGCTGGGACGACAACGGCCTGCCCACCGAGCGCCGCGTCCAGAACTACTTCGGGGTGCGCTGCGACCCCTCCCTGCCCTATGACCCGGACTTCACGCCCCCGCACACCGGCGGGGAGGGCAAGTCGATCAAGGCCCGCGACCAGGTGCCGGTCTCGCGTCGCAACTTCGTCGAGCTGTGCGAGCGCCTCACGGTGGAGGACGAGAAGCAGTTCGAGGCCCTGTGGCGCAGGCTCGGTCTGAGCGTGGACTGGTCGCACACCTACCAGACCATCGGCGAGCGGGCCCGCAAGGTCGCCCAGACCGCCTTCCTGCACAACCTCGAGCGCGGGGAGGCCTACCAGGCGGCGGCGCCGGGCCTGTGGGACGTCACCTTCCAGACGGCGGTGGCCCAGGCAGAGCTGGAGTCTCGCGAGTACCCCGGCTTCTACCACCGTCTGGCCTTCCACATCGTCGATGAGGAGGCCGCCGCCAAGGCCGAGGCCGCCGGCGCCCCGGTGGAGGGCGGCGTCGACGTGTGCATCGAGACCACCCGCCCCGAGCTGCTGCCCGCCTGCGTGGCCCTGGTGGCCCACCCCGACGACGAGCGCTACCAGCCCCTGTTCGGCACCACCGTGTCCTCCCCCGTCTTCGGCGTCGAGGTGCCGGTCCTGCCGCACCCGGCTGCGGAGAAGGACAAGGGCGCCGGGATCGCCATGTGCTGCACCTTCGGTGACACCACGGACATCGACTGGTGGCGCGACCTGCAGCTGCCGCTGCGCGCGATCCTGCGCAAGGACGGGCGCGTCGAGACCGAGACTCCCGAGTGGATCACCTCCGAGGCCGGCCGTGAGATGTACGAGGCCATGGCCGGTAAGACCGCCTTCTCCGCCCGCGAGGCCCTCGTGGCCCGCCTGGCGCAGACCGGCGAGATGCGCGGTGAGCCCGTCAAGACGGTGCGTCAGACGAACTTCTTCGAGAAGGGCGACAAGCCCCTGGAGATCGTCACCTCCCGCCAGTGGTACATCCGCAACGGCGGTAAGGAGTGGACGAACCCGGCCTCCGGCACCGATCTGCGCGAGGAGCTGCTCGAGCGCGGCCGCCAGCTGGAGTTCCACCCCGACTTCATGCGCGTGCGCTACGAGAACTGGGTGCGCGGCCTCAACAACGACTGGCTGGTCTCGCGTCAGCGCTTCTTCGGCGTCCCCTTCCCGCTGTGGTACGAGGTCGACGCCGACGGCGAGGTCGACTACGACGCGATCCTGACGCCGGCCGAGTCCGAGCTGCCCGTGGACCCCTCCTCCGACGTCCCGGCCGGCTACACCGAGGACCAGCGCGGCGAGCCCGGCGGCTTCGTCGGCGAGCTCGACATCATGGACACCTGGGCCACCTCGTCCCTGTCGCCCCAGCTGGCCTCGGGCTGGCTGAGCGATGAGGACCTCTTCGGCCGGGTCTACCCGATGGACCTGCGCCCACAGGGTCAGGACATCATCCGCACCTGGCTGTTCACCTCGGTGGTGCGCGCGGACCTGGAGTTCGCGGCCCTGCCGTGGACGAACGCCGGCCTGTCGGGCTGGATCCTGGACTCCGACCACAAGAAGATGTCCAAGTCGAAGGGCAATGTCGTCACCCCCATGGGCCTGCTGGAGCAGTACGGCTCCGATGCCGTGCGCTACTGGGCCAGCTCGGCCCGCCTGGGCCTGGACGCGGCCTTCGAGGAGACCCAGATCAAGATCGGCCGTCGCCTGGCCATCAAGGTCCTCAACGCCTCCAAGTTCGCCCTGTCCATGGGGATCCCCTGGGACGCCGACGAGGCCACCGTGGCCGCGGCCCCCGCCCCCTGTCTGGATGCCTCGGTGGTCAGCGAGCCGATCGATCGCGCGGTCCTGGCGGCCCTGGCCGACGTCGTCGACGCCGCCACGGCGGCCTTCGAGGAGTTCGGCCACGCCCGGGCCCTGGAGGTCACCGAGTCCTTCTTCTGGACCTTCTGCGACGACTACATCGAGCTGGTCAAGGACCGGGCCAACGACTTCGACGGCTCTCACGACGCCGCCGCCGTCCGCTCGGCGCGGGCGACGCTGGCGATCGCCGTGGACACCTTCGTGCGCCTGCTGGCCCCCTTCCTGCCGTTTGCCACCGAGGAGGTGTGGAGCTGGTACCGCAGCGGCTCGGTGCACCGGGCGGCCTGGCCGCAGTCCGGCGGTCTGCGGGAGGCCTCCGCCGGGGCCGACGCCGAGCTGGTGGCCCGCGCGGGAGTCGCCCTGGCGGCGCTGCGCAAGGTGAAGTCGGAGGCCAAGACGAGCCAGAAGACGCCGATCCTCTCGGTGGCGCTGGCCGTTGCTGCCGACCGGCCCGAGTACGCAGAGGCCGTCGAGGCGGTGCGTGCGGACCTGACGGAGGCCGCCAAGGTGACCGGTCCCTTCACCGTGGAGCAGGCCGCCCCGGCAGCCGACTCGGCTGAAGGCGCCTCCCCGGTGGCCGTGACCGCCGCCGAGCTCGGCGAGGCCCCGGCCAAGAAGAAGTGAGCCGCGAGTACCCGGTCCCTGTGACGAACGGTGGCGCCGCCCCCTCTCGGGGCGGCGCCACCGTCGTCGTTCTAGACCCTGCCGGGCATGTTCACGCCTTCGGTTCTCTGCCGAAGAGGCTGCCCCGCATCCATGCCATCGCGGGCATGTTCACGCCTTCGGTTCTCTGCCGAAGAGGCTGCCCCGCATCCATGCCATCAGGCTCGGCGGCGCGCCGTTGAGCCGCGGTCGGTGAGCACGGCGGGCATGAGCCCTAAGGTGCTGGGCCGGGTCCGGTTCTCCCCTGAGGCGGGCTCAGCAGGAGCGAGCCAGCCTCAGCCCCCATGGCCTCACGGTCCACACTGAGCTCGCTGAAGGCCTCCCCCTGGCGGCCGCTGTCCTGGGTGATCCCGAGGGTGAGCACGGACAGGTCCGCGGGGAACGGACAGCCCGTGGGCCTGCGCCGCGCAGGACAGTCCCACCACAGCGGCGGGGATTGTTGGACAGGACGGCGCTGCACCCCTCGATGAGGCCGTCGGCTCCCACGATGCCGGCGCCGGCCAGCGCCGCCTCCGGCACCTGGCGCACCAGGACATCCACTCCCCAGATCATCCGCTGCGCGCAGGAGCTCATGGGCCTGGTCCTGGCGGGCGTGAGCGTCGTCGTCGGTGGTCTCCCCGCATGAGCGCGACGATGCGACGGTGCCCGAGACCGGCCAGGTGCTCCACGCCGGCGTGCGCCATCTGAGCGAAGTCCGCGTCAATGCCGGGCGCCCCACCGGCGCGATCCGAGGAGCCGATGAGGACGGTGGGGACCTTCTCCTCCAGCAGCATCGCCTCGCGCTCATCACCGTCAGCCACGTCCATGAGAACCACCCCGCCCAGGGCGCCGGAGCGCACGAGCGAGCGCAGCTCGATCAGCGGCGTCGAGGAGGTCATGACCGGGATGACGACCTGGATTCCGCTGGGTGCCAGTGCGCGGCGCACACCATCGACGTAGTCCAGGTCGTTGGCGTCGATGGTGGAGCGCTGGCGCCGGAAGAGGACTCCTACGGTGCGCAGCACCCGCGAGGCCAGTGAGCGGGCGGCGGTGTTGGGGTGGTAGTCGAGCTCGCGCACGGCCCGCATGACCCGCTCCCGGGTGCTCGAGCTCGTCGAGCGCTGACCGGTCAGGACGTAGGTGACGGTCGAGGGCGATACACCCGCCGCCCGAGCTACGTCAGCGCGGGTCGCCGCCATCGGTTCCTCCAGCGGACGTATCCAGCCAGCAGGCACCGTTGGGCGGTACGACGACGGCATCCGCTGCGTCCGCCGCATCCACTGAATCCGCCCCGTCCGGGCTCGGTCCGGCGCCAGGAGGCGATGAGGGGCTTGCCACATCCCTCGATCACCACCGGGTGCTCAGTAGTGTTGAGGACGATCCCAGTGGTGCCGTTGCGCAGAAGCAGGACCCCGGGCTCACTGTCCAGCCACTCCACTGACCCGCGCCCGAGTCGGAGCTCGCGGCGCAGGGCGATGGCCCGCCGGTACAGGGCGAGGGTGGAGTCCTCGCGTCCCTCCTGGGCCTGGGGCGAGTACTCGCCCCAGCCCTCGGGTTGGGGCAGCCAGGTGCGGCCGGTGGCGTTGTAGCCGTAGGAGGCTCCGTCCCGCGTCCAGGGCAGGGGGACCCGGCAGCCGTCGCGCCCGGGCACGAGGTGGTTGGTGCGCTCCCACAGGGGGTCCTGGCGGGCCTCGTCCTCCATGGTGGTGTGCTCGGGCAGCCCCAGCTCCTCGCCCTGGTAGAGGTAGGCGCTGCCGGGCAGCCCCAGCATGAACAGGGTGGCGGCGCGCGCCCGGGCCAGGCCGAGCGCGGTGTCGGGCTGGGGGATCCTTGGGGCCGATCCCGGGATCGGTGTCCATGTCGGCGGGGTAGGCCAGGCGGGAGGCGTGGCGCACGACGTCGTGGTTGGACAGCACCCAGGTGGAAGGGGCTCCGACGGCGCCGTACTCGCTCAGGGAGACGTCGATGACGCGGCGCAGCCCGTCGGCGTCCCATCCTGTGGTCAGGAAGGGGAAGTTGAAGGCCTGGCTCATCTCGTCGGCGCGCACGTACAGGGCGGCGTCGGCCTCCGTGGGCACCCAGGCCTCGGCGACCAGGAGGATGTCCGTGCCGACCTCGTCCAGGACACGGCGCCACTCGCGGTAGATGTCGTGGACCCCGGGCTGGTTGAAGGCCGGCCCGACGTCGGGCAGCTTCTCTCGGGCCGTGTCCCCGTCCCGGGAGTCGGCGACGTTCCACCGGTCCGGGCCAAGGTCGTCGTCGGGCAGTCCCTCGGCCTTGACCAGGCCGTGGGCGACGTCCACACGGAACCCGTCGATACCGCGCTCCACCCAGAAGCGCAGGAAGGCGCGGAAGTGCTCGTGGACGTCCTCGTTGGACCAGTTGAAGTCGGGTTGCTCGGCTGCGAACAGGTGGAGGTAGCACCAGCCCCGGTCCTCGCTGCGGCCGGTGAGCGGCTCCACCGGCTGCCAGGCCGGCCCGCCGAAGAGGGAGCCCCAGTTGTTCGGGGCGCCGTCGTCGCTGTGGCGGAAGATGTAGCGGTCACGTTCGGGAGACCCCGGGCCCGCATCCAGGGCGGCGCGGAACCAGGCGTGCTGGTCGGAGGAGTGGTTGGGGACCAGGTCGATGATGACGCGGATGCCGGCCTCGTGGAGGTCGGCGATGAGCGCGTCGAGGTCCTTCAGGGACCCGTACTCGGGGGCCAGGTCGAAGTAGTCGGAGACGTCGTAGCCGGCGTCGACCTGGGGCGAGGGGTAGAAGGGCGAGAGCCACACGGCGTCCACGCCGAGTGCGGCCAGGTGGTCGACGTGCTCCCTGATCCCCTGGATATCGCCGATGCCGTCGCCGTTGGCGTCGGCGAAGGAGCGGGGGTAGATCTGGTAGATGACGGCATCGCGCCACCAGGCGTCGGTGTCGGTGCGCGGCAGGAGGCCCTGCGGGACGAGCGCTGGTCGAGGTCATGAACAGGTCCTGGTCGGGCCGCGGCACTGCGGCCAGGTGAATGAAGACGAGGGATGGTGAAGAGGGAGGTCGGGGGCGACCAGCGTAGTCCTGAACGCTCTCTGTGGGGGCGGCGTGGTGCTGCCGCCCCCACAGAGACGCGCTGGTCATGGGCCAGGCTCTCCAGTGAGCCGGGCCCGGCTGCGCCGGCTCTACTGCTTGAGGCCTCCTGCGGCCAGTCCGGCCACGATCCGGCGCTGGAAGAGCAGCACCATGATGACCAACGGCAGCGTCATGATGACTCCGGCCGCCATCTGTGAGCCGAAGGGCGTGTTGAACTGGGAGTCCCCGGTGAACTTCGACAGCAGCACCGTGGCCGGCTGCATGGAGGGGTTGATGATCATCGTGACGGCCACGAGGAACTCGTTCCAGGCGCCGATGAAGATGATGATGGCGGTGGTGAAGATTCCCGGCGCGGCCAGCGGGAGGATGACCTTGCGGAAGGCCTGGCCGGGGGTGCATCCGTCGACCATGGCGGACTGCTCGAGCTCCTGGGGCATCTGCCGGAAGAAGCTCGTCAGGTTCCACACAGCCAGCGGCAGCGAGAAGGACAGGTCCGGGACGATCATCGCCTGGTAGGTGTCCGTCCAGCCCCAGGCGGCGAAGTTCTTCAGCAGCGGCACGATGATGGCCACGAGCGGGAACATCGAGGTGGCGATGATGAGGAGCATCAGCAGACCCTTGCCCCGGAAGTCGAGGCGCGCCAGGGCGTAGGCGGTGAAAGTCGCCACGGCCAGCGCCACGATCGTCACGATGATCGAGACGACCAGGGAGTTGATGAGGCCGTTGGCGAAGTCGTTCTTCTCGGAGAAGACCGCCTTGTAGTTCTCGAAGGAGGGGTGGCGGGGCCACCAGCTGTTCTCGAAGATCTCACTGTCGGGGCGCAGCGAGGAGACCAGCATCCAGTAGAAGGGCGCCAGGCAGTAGATGACGATGAGGACGATTCCGACGGTGGAGAAGAGGCTTCCCCAGTCCCTCTTGGTCTTGCGGACGGGTGCGGCGGTGGAGGTGCTCATGCCTGCTGGCTCCTTTCAGTAGCCGTCTGGGAGGCCGGGGTGGAGGAGCCGGAGCGCTTGAAGAAGGCACTGACCGGCAGCTTGCGCTCATTGCGCTTGCGTCGGGCCTCGTCGTTACCACTGATGTCGGTGTTGGTGATCTTCAAGAACGCGACGGCGAAGACGAAGACGTAGAGGAACAGGATGAGGGCGTAGGCCGCTGCGCTGCCGTAGCGGGAGTTGGAGCTCTCGTCCTGGACCAGCATGGAGAGGGTTTCCACACTGCCCTTCCTGGGACCGATGAGGATGTAGGGGCAGGTCGAACATCCGCAGGGCGTCCAGGGCTCGGAAGACCACGGCCACGACGAGCGCGGGCTTGACCAGCGGCAGGGTGATGGAGGTGAAGCGCTTCCAGGCGCTCGCGCCGTCGATCTTGGCGGCCTCGTAGACCTCATCGGGAATGAGCTGGAGCCCGGCCAGGGTGAGCAGCCCGATGTAGGGGGCCGTCTTCCACACGTCGGCGATGATGATGGCCATCTTGGCGCTCAGGTCCCCCGAGGCCCACATGACGTGCTGGCCCAGGATCGCGTTGGCGACACCGTTCTGGTTGAAGATCCACCCCCACAGGATGGCGGAGACGGCGGTGGGGATCGCCCAGGGCACGAGGATGGAGGCGCGCACGATGCCGCGCCCCTTCATCGCCTTGTGCATGATGAGCGCCATGGCCACGCCCAGGATGGTCTCCAGGACCACGGTGACCACGCCGAAGAGGGTCGTGTTGTAGAAGGCCACCCAGAACCGTTCACCGGCGCTGGAGAAGATGTCGGTGTAGTTCTTCAGCCCCACGAAGGGCTCAGTGGTGGAGAAGAAGCCGTCGTCCTCCAAACGGGGCCGCCCGAAGAGCGACTGGTAGAGGGACTGCGCGATGGGGATGAGGATGACGATCGTCAGCACCAGTACCGTGGGCGAGATGAGCAGCCAGGCCAGACGGGCCTGCGCCTTGGAGCTCTTGGACTGGTGATTGACGACTTGCTCGGAGTGCGTCGTTGTACTCATGACTGTCCTTTGACCGTCCTTGTTGACATGACCGATTTGTCTCAGGGGGCGCCGCCCGCGGCGGCGGCCGTTGCTGTGGCCTTACCCCTCCAGCTTCTTCAGGTTGCTGCTCAGGCCGGCGATGACGTCCTTGGCGGACCGGCTCCCCGGCTGCTGGATCGCGGGATAGATGCTGTCCTGGATCTTCGCGGTGACGTCGCCGTAGTAGACGGCCTGAGGACGGCTCTTGGCGTTCTCGAGGCTCTTCTTGAGGATCGGCAGGTAGGGGAACTCCTTGAGGAGCTCCGGGATCCTCATAGAGGGATCCGAGGATCGGGGCGAGCGTCTGGGTCTTGAGCTGGTAGCGCTGGGACTCCTCGTTGATCCACCACTTGACGAACTTCAAGGCGGTCGCCTTGTTCTTGGAACCCTTGGTGATGGCGCAGTTGTGCCCACCCAGCGTGGAGACGAAGGGCTTGCCGTCGATGCTCGGTAGCGGCGCGACGTCGAACTTGTCCGTCCCCAGGGACTCCTTGTTGTTGGCGTACTGGTAGGGCCACTGCCGGTAGAAGAGGAGGTCGCCCGACTCGAAGGCGTTACGTCCGTCCTCCTCCTTCCACTCCAGGGACTCCTTGGGGATGTAGCCCTTGGCGAAGCCGTCGATGAGCCACTGCAGACCGGTGACCGACTCGGTGGAGTCAAGGATGACCTGGGCGTCGTCGTTGTAGAAGCCACCGCCGGCGGTGTGGATGAACTCCGAGGCGCAGCAGGTCAGGCCCTCATACTTGGCGAACTGACCGCCGAACCCACCGATGTCCTTGTGCTCGGGCAGGGCCCGAACCTTGTCGATGGCGGCCTTGACCTCATCCCAGGTCTTGGGGACCGCCACACCGGCCTTCGCCAGGAAGTCCTTGCGGTAGAACATCATCGGCGCATCAGTGACGAAGGGGACCGCGAAGAGCTTGTCCTTGTACACGCCCGTCTTCCAGACGGGTTCCAGGATGTCGTCGTTCTTGAGCTCGTCCTGGGGCAACTCGACCACCCACCGGTTGGCGGCGAACTCCGAGACCCAGACATTGTCCAGGGAGACGACGTCGTAGGCGTTGGAGTTGATTCTGGCGGCGTTGACGAGGGCGGTGCGCTGCTGGTCGGCCTCGGCGGAGAGCTCGATGAGCTTGACCTCCTCACCGGGGATGAGCCTTGTTCCACTCATCGATCCTGGCCTGCACCTTGCCGCCCGAGTTGTCCTTGCCCTGGACCCAGGTGATCGGTCCGGTGCCTTCAAAAGTGACGGGTCCGTCGTCGTCTCCGTGGGAGGTGGCGCAGGCCCCGACGGAGGCCAGTGCCGCAGCCAGGGCCGAGCCCTGGATGAACTGACGACGGGGTAGGGGTGTCATGTGTGTTTCCTCCTTGAAACTGCTGCGAAGCCCACCGGCTCCGTTCCGGAAGGACCCACATCGTCGACGCGCGTCGACTAGGGCATGAGATGCACGTTACACATCTGCAACCGACTCGGTCAAACCTATTTCGCGCTTTCACGTCCCTCGGATGTCTTGAGAGGAACCTCCGAACCGCAGGACTGCCCTGCCCGCTCCCCGCACCCCGTGATCTCCCACGAGACCACCGCGTACCGCCTGTGAAAACCTCCACAGCGTCGCCCTCCTTCTCTCACCTCAACGGTGCGCCGCCCTGACCGTCGCCTGACACAATGAGGCCGTGAGCTCTCACCCACTCCTCGCCCCAGGCCACCAGCACCAGGCCGCCGCGCTATCCCGGCCACATGGCCGGCGGGGTCTCCAGCACCGAGATCCCCTTCCAGCCCGAGGCGCACTGGTCGGTGCCGTGGCTGCTCGCCGACCGCATCGCCCGCAGCGGCGACCGGCCGCTCGTGGCCCGCAAGTCGTCCCCTGTCCGGGGGACTGGCAGGAGGTGTCGGCCCGAGCCTTCGGCGAGGAGGTGGCCCACGTGGCCGCGGGTCTCATCGGCATGGGGCTGGAGGCGGGCACCGCCGTCGGCATCATGGCGCACACCTCCTACGACTGGTTCCTCCTGGACATGGCCATCGCCCGCGCGGGCCTCATCTCCGTGCCCATCTACGAGACGAGCTCGGCCGAGCAGGTCGAGTGGATCGTCACCGACGCCGACGTGCGCGTGGTCATCACCGAGAGCGGCACGCTGGCCGAGCTCGTGCGCGGCGCCGTCGCCGGTATCGAGCAGCCGGTGAGGGTCCTCGCCCTGGACGCCGACGCGATCACCACCATCGTCCAGGCGGGCTCGGGCGTCAGCCCCTCGCAGGTCGACCAGCGCTCCAACGCCCTCACGGTCGACGACGTCTACTCCATCATCTACACCTCCGGCACCACGGGCCGCCCCAAGGGCGTCGAGCTCACCCACCGCAACGCCGTCGGCATCCCGTATCACGGGGTGCGCTACCTGCCCGGAGTCCTGTGGGGCACCAACGTGCGCCTGCTGCTGTTCCTGCCGCTGGCGCACGTCTACGCCCGCTGCCTCCAGCTGCTGTCCCTGGCCGGCGAGGGCGTGCTGGGCCACACCCCCGACGCCAAGACCCTCCTGCCCGACCTGCAGTCCTTCGCTCCCTCCTACATCCTGGCCGTCCCACGCGTCCTGGAGAAGATCTACAACGCCGCCGATGCCAAGGCCGGCAGCGGCGCCAAGCTCAAGCTGTTCCGTTGGGCCGCCAAGGTCGCCATCGCCTACTCCCGCGCTCTGGACACCCCACAGGGCCCCTCGCGCGGCCTGCGTCGGGCGCACGCCGTGGCCGACCGTCTCGTCTTCCGCAAGATCCGGGGACTCATGGGACCCAACGCCCGTTTCATCATCTCCGGCGGAGGGCCGCTGGGCCAGCGCCTGGGCCACTTCTACCGCGGCCTGGGCCTGGCCACCCTGGAGGGCTACGGCCTGACCGAGACCATCGGCCCGGTCAGCGTCAACACCGACTGGCTCAACAAGATCGGCACCGTCGGCCCGCCCGTCTGCGGCAACGAGATCCGCATCGGTGAGGACGACGAGATCCAGGTCCGCGGTATCGGGGTCTTCTCCACCTACCACAACAACCCCTCGGCCACCGCCGAGGCCTTCACCGCCGACGGATGGTTCCGCACCGGCGACATCGGCGCCCTCGATGACGACGGCTACCTGCGCATCACCGGACGCAAGAAGGAGCTCATCGTCACCGCCGGTGGCAAGAACGTCGCCCCCGCCCAACTCGAGGACCGCCTGCGCGGTCACCCGCTCATCAGCCAGGTGCTCGTCATCGGGGACGGGGAGCCCTTCATCTCCGCACTCATCACCCTGGACAAGGAGATGCTCCCCAGTGGCTGCGCAACCACGGGCTGGCGGCGATGGACGTGGTCGAGGCCTCCTCCCACCCGCAGGTGCTCGCCGCCCTGGACCGGGCCGTGGCGCGCACGAACCGCGCGGTCTCGCGGGCCGAGTCGATCCGCACCTTCCGGGTGCTGGCCACCGACTTCACCGAGGCCAACGGCCTGCTCACCCCGTCGCTGAAGGTCAAGCGCGGCCCGGTCATGGAGGCCCACGCCGACGTCATCGCGGACATCTACAGCTCCACGCGCAAAGGGCCGCAGGAGTAAACGGGAGCAAGCCTCGCCGGCGGCCTCGGGCGGGCATACTTGCCATCATGACCGACGCCTCCGCCCGACCGGCCGACTCCAGCCCCTCCGCCTCGCTCCGAGGAGCACGCCACCGAGCTCCTGGTCCCGGTTCACGACGGGCATGACGACGCCCTGGGCGCTGGCCGAGCGCGTGCGCCGCAGCCCCGACGGCGGGCTCATCGCCCGCAAGTCCCCCTTGGGGCGGCGTTGGCGGGAGATGAGCGCCAGTGCCTTCCGCACCCAGGTGCGTGAGGTGGCCGCGGGTCTGGTGGCCCGCGGGCTTCAGCCCGGAGACGCCGTCGGCATCATGTCGCACACGTCGTATGAGTGGACGCTGCTGGACTTCGCCGCCTGGGAGGCGGGCCTCGTCGTGGTCCCCGTCTATGAGACCTCCTCGGCCGAGCAGGCCCAGTGGATCCTTACCGACGCCGGCGTGAAGCTCATCGTCGTGGAGAACGAGGCCATGGCCTCCATGGTCGGCGCGCTGACCTCCACCGTGCCCGAGCTCGAGAGCCTGCAGGTGCTGTGCATCGAGCGTGAGGACGTCCTGGGGCTCATCAAGGCGGGTCGAGGCGTGGATGCCGGCGAGCTCGACCGGCGCAGCGCGGCCCTGACCTCACAGTCCCTGGCCACCATCGTCTACACCTCCGGGACGACCGGCCGCCCCAAGGGTGTCGAGCTCAGCCACGGCAACCTCGTGCACCTGTGCGTCAACGTCTGCCCGCACGTGCCCGAGGTCCTGGGCGGGGCCGAGGTCCGTTTCCTGCTGTTCCTGCCCCTGGCCCACGTGCTCGGCCGGTTCGTGGAGATCGCGGTCGTCTGCTCGCGCGCGGGCGTACTGGGGCACGTGCCCGACGTGCGTAATCTCCTCAACGACCTGGGCTCCTTCCGGCCCACGGCGGTCCTGGCCGTCCCCCGGGTGTTCGAGAAGATCTATAACGCCGCCGACGCCAAGGCGACCGGCGCCAAGCAGAAGGTCTTCCGGCTGGCGGCCAAGACCGCGATCGCCTATTCGCGGGCCCTGGACACCCCGCAGGGCCCGTCGCGCCGGCTCAAGGCTCAGCGCGCCGCCTTCGACAAGCTCGTCTTCTCCACCCTGCGCTCCGTACTGGGTGGGCAGGTCACGCACGTGGTCTCCGGGGGCGGGCCTCTGGGCGAGCGCCTGGGGCACTTCTACCGCGGCGCCGGGGTCACCGTCCTGGAGGGCTACGGCCTGACCGAGACGATGGGGTCCGTGCAGCGTCAACCTGCCCCGACGCCACCCGGATCGGGACCGTCGGCACCCCACTGCCCGGCTGCTCGCTCCGCCTGGCCGACGACGGGGAGATCCTGGTCCGGGGCATCGGCACCTTCACGGGCTACCACAACAACCCCGAGGCCACGGCCGAGGCCTTCACCGACGACGGCTGGCTGCGCACCGGGGACATCGGCTCCTTCGAAGGCGCTGAGGGCTTCCTACGGATCACCGGGGCGCAAGAAGGAGCTCATCGTCACCGCAGGTGGGAAGAACGTCGCCCCGGCCCCTCTGGAGGACCGCCTGCGGGGTCACCCGCTGGTCAGCCAGGTACTCGTCGTCGGGGAGAACCGTCCCTGCATCGGTGCGCTCCTCACCCTGGATGCGGAGATGCTGCCGCTGTGGCTGTCCTCCCACGGGCTGGAGGAGATGACGGTGGTCGACGCCGCCCGGGACCCGCGGGTGCGCGCCGCCCTGGAGAAGGCGGTGGCCCGGGCCAACGAGGCGGTCTCACGGGCGGAGTCGATCCGCACCTTCGAGGTGCTGCCCACGGACTTCACCGTGGCCAACGGCTTGCTGACCCCCTCGCTCAAGGTACGCCGCGCCGAGGCGGAGAAGCGCTTCTCGGCCGAGATCGAGGCTCTCTACACGCGCACGCCGCTCATCCCCGGCACCACCGTCTCACCGTCGCAGGACTGAAGGCCGCCGCGAGAGCCCACCGGGCTCGGCCCGCCGGCTGCTCCGGGGCCATCCTTCTGGCTCGCCTCAACGGCTCGTGTCGCTGCGAGTCACCGAGAGCTCACCTGACCGGATGCCTCCGGTGGTTCCTACGGCTCGGTCGCTTGGCCCGCTCGGCCTCATGGTCGTCGCGGATCTCCTCGTGGTGCTGGATGACCTCGGCGACGATGAAGGTGAAGAACTTCTCGGCGAAGATCGGGTCCAGGCCGGACTCCTCAGCCAGTGCCCGCAGACGTGCCACCTGCTGCCGCTCGCGCCCGGGGTCGGCCGGCGGCAGGTCAAGTCGGGCCTTGAGCAGGCCCACTTGCTGAGTGCAGCGGAAGCGCTCAGCCAGGAGATGGACGAGGGCGGCGTCGAGGTTGTCGATGGTGGCCCGATAGACGGCCAGCTGAGGGGGGACGCCGCCCTGCTCCTCGCTCATGCGGTCCGGCTCCGCTCCCCCATCTTGCTCGTCGAGCGCAGCGTTCCCGAACCGGACTGGTAGCTGGGCTTGCCGGTGCCCCTGACGGCATCGGCGTCGACGACGACGCGCCCGACCTCGGGCAGGGAGGGAACCTCGAACATGGCCTGTCCCAGGACCTCCTCGACGATGGAGGTCAGTCCCCGGGCGCCGGTCTTGCGCTCCAGGGCGAGGGAGGCCACCGCCTCGATAGCGGCATCGGTCAGCTCGAGTTCGACGCCATCGAGACTGAAGAGGTACTGGTACTGAGAGACCAGAGCGTTCTTGGGCTCGGTCATGACGCGCACGAGCTCACGCACCCCCAGGTCCTGAACCGTGGCGATGACGGGCAGGCGGCCGATGAACTCGGGGATGAGGCCGAACTTGTGAAGGTCCTCGGGGCGTACCGGTGAGGTGAAGACGTCCTGCGATCCCGTGCTGCCGGTCAGCTGCGCCCCGAAGCCCACCATCTGGGCCCCGGACTCCTTGCGCTGACGCTGGCGCACGATCTCCTCGATACCGGCGAAGGCGCCTGCGGCGATGAAGAGAATATTGGTGGTATCGATCTCCAGGAACTCCTGGTGCGGGTGCTTGCGCCCGCCGCCGGGCGGCACGGAGGCCGTCGTCCCCTCAATGATCTTGAGCAGGGCCTGCTGGACGCCCTCACCCGAGACGTCGCGGGTGATCGACGGGTTCTCCGCCTTGCGACCGATCTTGTCGATCTCGTCGATGTAGATGATGCCCTTCTCAGCGCGCTTGACGTCGCCGTCGGCGGCCTGGATGAGCTTGAGAAGGATGTTCTCCACGTCCTCGCCGACATACCCCGCCTCGGTCAGAGCCGTGGCGTCGACGATGGCGAAGGGGACGTCGAGGAGGCGGGCCAGGGTTCGGGCCAGGTGAGTCTTACCGGTTCCGGTGGGCCCCAGCAGGAGGATGTTGGACTTGCCCAGCTCCAGGCCGTCGCCCCTCGGCCACGGAGCGCTCCTTGACCTGGACGCGCTTGTAGTGGTTGTAGACCGCCACGCTCATGGCGCGCTTGGCAGCCTCCTGGCCGATGACGTACTGGTTGAGGAAGTCGAAGATCTCCTGGGGCTTGGGCAGCTCGAGAGGAACTCCGGCGCCTGAGTCGCTCAGCTCCTCATCGACGATCTCATTGCACAGCTCGATGCACTCGTCGCAGATGTAGACACCGGGCCCGGCGATGAGCTTCTTGACCTGCTTCTGGCTCTTGCCGCAGAAGGAGCACTTGAGCAGATCCACACTCTCAGCGTTACGCGCCACAGTTTCCTCCAGGTTCGTCATCGGCCCCCGCGCCCGGGCGGCCCTGCGTCAGCCTACGGGCTCAGACGGCAGGTGCGCCGAGTGCATGGCGGCGTGTCCAGTCCGCAATATGCCACGTTGGGCGCCACGCTGCCAGGGTTTGCTGGACTTATTTCCACCGGCTGCGTGTGTGGCGCCCCCACCGGTCATGGGAGGGAGCGCCACACACGGCGTCAGCACGGCACCGACGGCCCGGCCTGCATCCCGGCACTCCTCAGGAGGAGTGCGGAGAGGCCGGGGCCTTGCGGGACGTGAGCACCTGGTCCACGATCCCGTACTCCTTGGCGGCGGCAGCCGTGAGAATCTTGTCGCGCTCGAGGTCGGCGTGGATCTTCTCGCGGTCCCGTCCGGTGTGCGCGGCCAGGGTGTCCTCCAACCAGGAGCGCATGCGGTCGATCTCATTGGCGACGATCTCGATGTCGCTGGCCTGACCCTGCATCCCCTCCATGGCGGGCTGGTGGATGAGGACGCGCGCGTTGGGCAGGGCCAGACGCTTGCCCTCGCTGCCGGCGGCCAGGAGCACGGCGGCGGCGGAGGCCGCCTGCCCCAGGCAGACGGTCTGCACCTGCGGCTTGATGTACTGCATGGTGTCGTAGATGGCCGTCAGCGCCGTGAAGGATCCGCCAGGACTGTTGATGTACATGGTGATGAGACCGTCTGGGTCCTGGGACTCCAGGACCAGGAGCTGGGCCATGATGTCGTCGGCGGAGGCGTCGTCGACCTGGACACCCATGAAGACGATGCGGTCCTCGAAGAGCTTGGCGTAGGGGTCCTGACGCTTGAAGCCGTAGGCGGTGCGCTCCCTCGAACTGGGGCAGCACGTAACGGGCCTGCGGCATGGCACCGGCCTGGCGGGCGATGGCCTCGAAGTAGGGACGGGTCGAGGACATGTCAGTTGTCTCCGTTCTGCTTGCCGATCTCCCGGCTGGAGCGCACGATGTGGTCGACGAATCCGTACTCCAGGGCCTCCTGGGCCGAGAACCAGTGGTCACGGTCGGAGTCGGCGATGATCTCCTCCACCGTGTGCCCGGTGTTGGCTGCGGTGATCTCCGCGAGCTCCTGCTTCATCTTGATGATGAGGTCGGCGTTGATGCGGATGTCGGTGGCCGAGCCTCCGGCACCACCGGAGGGCTGGTGCATGAGCACGCGGGCGTGGGGGGTGAGGTAGCGCTTGCCCTTGGCGCCGGCCGACAGCAGGTGCTGCCCCATGGAGGCGGCCAGCCCCGTGGCCACGGTGGCGACGTCGGGCTGGACGTACTGCATGGTGTCGTAGATGGCCATGCCGGCGGTCACCGAGCCGCCGGGGCTGTTGATGTAGAGGTAGATGTCCCGCTCGGGATCCTCGGCGGCCAGCAGCAGCATCTGGGCGCAGATGGCGTTGGCGTTGTCGTCACGCACCTCGGAACCGAGCCAGATGATGCGCTCCTTGAGGAGGCGGTTGTAGATGGAGTCGGTCAACCCCAGACCCGCGCCTGCGGCGTCGGCTGCCTGGGGAGGGGCGACCGCAGCGGGTGTATAGAGCTCGCTCACGTCAGTCCTCTCATGGTCGGTGTCGCAACGCTAACGCGATGCCCCCGGCCACCATGCCCGCCATCGCACCCTTTTCGCCCACGGCGCAGGTGTGGCGACCACGGGGCGTATCTCCTCAAGCCTCCTCTCGATCACGACACCATCCCCGACGGTCAGCACCTCAGCAGATCGCGCCCCTCAGTCTTGTCACCAGTACTGTCTGCCATAACAGCATCATCCGACGCCCGGCACGCCGCCACCTCGGGACGCGCTCGGCCCAGCCCCTCACAGCCCCACAACCCTCGCAGTCCTGTCCACCCAACACCGTAGGAGAACACATGTCCCCCTCATCCAGCACCCCCTCCACCGAGTCCCTGTTCCGACTCGGCCTCAACGCCGCCCTGCCCATCTCCGAGGAGGCGACCACCTCACGAGTCGTCGTCAACAACGAGATTCTGCGCACCGTCGTCTTCACCTTCGACGCCGGTCAGGTCCTCACCGAGCACTCCTCCCCCAGGGCGGTGATCGTCACGCTCCTGGAGGGCGAGATGGACTTCTCCATCGGCGAGCGCACCGAGCGGATGGGCGCCGGGGACGTCATCTACCTGGCACCCGGTGACCGTCACGCGCTGACGGCCGTGACGCCGTGCCGCATGCAGCTGGTGATGGTCGACGTCGACAAGGCCGCAGCAGCGAACGAGAAGTAGCCCGGGAGCGGGCAACCGCCTACCGATCGGGAGCCGTCCGACTGACGGCCACCACCGCGCGGGATGGGGGCAAGGTGCTGAGCCTTCGCCCCCATCCCGTTTCCTTGTGAGTTCCACTAAGTCGAGCACCTCATCCGGCCGCAGTACAGACGCCGGACGACCAGGCACCACCTGACGTATCGCGCCCGGTGTCGCGGATCACTCGCACACACAGGCGCGAGACGACGGTAAGCCAACTCACCCTTCCTTGTAGGAAAAACTAAACCTTCCATCGGATAGGTTGTAGGCGCCCGAGATCTTGACGTGACCCGCTTCCCACACCGTGGCATCGGTGAGGACGGCGTGGCACCATCGAATTTATCCGACCGATAGCACTGCAGTGTCCGCCTGCCTGACGACACCAAAGCCCTTCGGCCCAGGCTTCACTCCGACGCCAGTCAGCCACATTCTTTCACGATTCAATAATCCCGTCCCTGCTCGAACAACACGTCTTTTCCGCTTGCCGCACCACCCAGTAAGGGGCTACTCGTGTTCAGCACGTTCGCACAATTCCATGCATCAGAGAGGACCACTGCATGATCGTCATTACCCTGCTGGTGGGAATCCTGTTCTGGATCGGAATTGACATCTGGGCCGGCATCACCTCGAAGTGGTATAAAGCCGTGGAGCTGAATCCGAACATTACCTCGGACGACTTCAGCGTCCTGGTACCGATCTACGGCAACGTCAAGTACTTGCAGAACGCGGATTATCTGCGCCCTTATGGAGATCGAGTAGTCCTGTGCACCACATCTGGTGAGTCCGAGGAGTTCTACCGCGACCTGGAGGACATCGCCATTCGCTACGGGTTCAGAATCTTCCGCAGCAACTACGTCCCACGGAAGGTAGGGCGCAAGCGGAGCACCTCGGGAATCACCCGGGACACGGTTGTCCGCGACGCACTGCTGGCCGCCCCCTCAACTCCTACATCGTCTGCCTTGACGCCGATACTACGGCGCAGGAGCCTCTGACCCACATCATCGGCGCCCTGGTGGCTAATAAGGCCGACTTCGCATCGGTCACCATCGTGCCTCAGAAGAAGGGGCCCTTCATCGTCCAGATGCAGCGCCACGAGTACGTGGTCTCGATGCGCGCACGCAGAATCATGCCGTGGCTGCTCAGCGGCGCCCTTCACATCGGCAAGACCGACGTCATGCGCCAGATCATGGCCCGCCACTCACTGTTCTTCCAGGGCAATGACATCGAGTCCGGGATTATCGGAGACGCACTGGGATACAAGGCCGTTCACATTCTTGCCCACGTCAACACCAACGCGCCCGACACCCTGTACTCCTGGTGGCGCCAGCGAATTGCCTGGAGCGGCGGTTCCTTCAGGCTTTTCATCATCAACTTCAGATTCGTCTTCCAGCACCCCTTCCTGTGGCTGTACAGCGGCATCGTGGTCATCAGCATGTTTGTGCTCAGATGGATAGCCGTCGTCAATCCCGGATGGACACTTCTGCTGGCACTGTTCATCTACTACGCCGCTATCGTGTGGCTTCACTGGGACCACGGCAACAAGTGGCTGATCTTCCAGCCCTTCTACTGCCTCTTCGTCAGTCTCATCGTGGTTCCCATCGGGGTCGCCTACTATTTCAAGATGGCGATTCCTGAACGCAATTTCGGAGTCATTCGCCCCAAGCGCAAGGACCTCGTCACAGCGGGCTGATCCTCATCCGGGACGCATCCCGGTCAACGCGAGAGAGGTCATCCCGACAGCACTCCCCCGCACGGCAACGGGCCCACCTTCCAGAAGAAGGTGGGCCCGTCTGTTCAGCTTGGGGGCCGTCCCGCGTGAGCGGGGAACGCGCCTCAGCTCATACGCGCCTTGAACGCCGCCGTGGGCTCACTCGGCGTTCTCGCCCTCAGCGGCAACGGCTGCGGCCTGAGCTGCCGCGGCGGCGTCGTCCTCGTCGGAGCCGATGAAGGCGGACAGGTCCACGGTCTCGCCCTTGGAGTCAACCACAGCTGCCTGGCGCAGCGCCATGGCCAGAGACTTGTTGCGAGCGACCTCGGAGACGAAGGCGGGAATCTGCCCGGCCTGCTGAGCACCCTGGAGGAACTGCGCGGGCTCCATGCCGTACTGCTGGGCGGTCTGGAAGAGGAACTCCAGCAGCTCGTCCTGCGCCACACCGACCTTGAGGTCCTCAGCCAGGACATCGAGGATGATCTGGTCGCGCACACCGTTGACGATGTCCTCGCGAATCTCCTTGGCGTGCTCCTCGTCGCCGTCCTTGCCCTCGGCCCGCAGGTGCTGGGCGACCTCGGCCTCGACGACGGCCTCGGGGACATCGAAGGCGACCTCGCTGCGCAGGTGCTCGAGGAGGGCATCACGGGCGGCGACCGCCTGCTCGCCGGTCTTGCGCTCGGTGACCTGCTTAACGAGGTCCTCGCGCAGCTCCTCGACGGTGTCGAACTCGGAGGCGAGCTGGGCGAACTCGTCATCGACCTTGGGCAGCTCACGCTGCTTGACGGCAGTGGCGGTCACCGTGACCTCGGCCTGCTCACCGGCGTGCTCCCCGCCGGCCAGCTCGGTGGTGAAGGTGGCGGACTCGTCGGTCTTCAGGCCGCGCAGGGCGGTGTCCAGGCCCTTGAGCATGTTGCCCTTGCCGATCTCGTAGGAGACGCCCGAGATGGAGTCGACCTCCTCGCCGTCGATGACGGCCTTGAGGTCAATGGTGACGAAGTCACCGGTCTTGGCCTTGCGGCCCACGGACTTCAGGGAGCCGAAGCGGGCACGCAGGTTGTCCAGCTCGGTGTCGACGTCCTCATCGGTGACCTCGACGGCGTCCACGGTCAGCTTGGCCTTGCTCAGGTCCGGCAGCTCGATGACGGGGCGAACAGTGACCTCGGCGGTGAAGGCCAGCTGGCCACCGTTCTCGCCAGTGGCGTTGGGCAGCTCGACGACGTCGACCTCGGGCTGGAGCATGGGGACCCGCTCGGCCTCGGTGATGGCGTCCCGGTAGAAGTCGGAGAGCTTGTTGTTGACGGCCTCCTGGATGACGGTCCCACGGCCGACGCGCTGGTCGATGACCCGGTTGGGGACGTGACCGCGACGGAAGCCGGGGACCTGGATCTGGGAGCCGATCTCCTTGTAGGCGGCATCCAGGCTGGGCTTGAGCTCCTCATAGGGGACCTCAACGGTCAGCTTGATGCGACTGGGGTCAAGATTCTCGACAGTGGTCTTCACGGGGGTTGCTCCCAAGGTCTGAGTTCTGCGGTAACACCGACGCGCTCGGAGGCGCTCGGTGGACGCGCGTCTGTGGCGTCAATCCGTGCCATCTTAGGGCAAACGGACAGTGGGATCGACGCTGGGTCCGCACCTGGCGCATGAGTCTGGACACAGGAGGTGGCGCCGGGCGCGGTCGTCGTGGCCGCGGGCCGCATCGGCATACTCACGGGCCACGCATCCGCCTCGACGCGCACCTGAATGCGGTCTGCGCACAGGCCGTCCGACCACGGGACGAGGAGTCGGGCTGGCGGGATTTGAACCCGCGGCCCCCTGCTCCCAAAGCAGGTGCGCTACCAAACTGCGCCACAGCCCGTGACGTGACGAAAGGGGCCGCCGAGGAGCGGCCCCTTTCGGCTCACAGAGCGGGTGACGGGAATCGAACCCGCGCAATCTGCTTGGAAGGCAGAGGCTCTACCATTGAGCTACACCCGCATGGATGAAGGGTTTCACCCCTCCACCAGCAGCCTCACTGCTCGATGAGGCCCTCCTTGTATGCCCGCGCCAGACGGCGAGGGACGGAGATCTCGCGGCCCTGGACGCGGATGGTGTTGAGCTCGGTGAGCTTGGCCTTCCACTGTGAGCGGCGGTTGCGGGTGTTGCTGCGGGACATCTTCCGCTTCGGCACTGCCATGGGCCCGCTCCTCTCTCGTGAACCTTGGGGATCGGATGACCCCTCGAAACTGGACCGAGGGACACCATAACGACATCGCCGGGACCGCTTCCAGTCCAGGAGCGCCTCAAGGCGTGTGACATCGGTCCCGCGCCCGCCCCGTGCGAGGATCCTGCCATGGCCCCGCACGCCCCTCGCACACCATCGCACCAGCAGTCTCAGGAGCAGCCATCCCCCGGGCTCATCACCCTGGCCCGCGGCGAGCAGCCCGAGATCGACCTGGAGATCAAGAAGTCCCACTTCCTGGCACGGGCCTGCCGCACGGACTCCATGGACGAGGCCCGGAGCTTCATTGCGGACGTGCGCTCCACCTACCCCGACGCGCGCCACCACTGCTCGGCGCTGACACTCACCGATCTCTCCGACGGACACGCCCTGGCCGCCACTGCCCCACCCACCGAGCGCTCCAACGACGACGGCGAGCCCTCCGGCACGGCCGGACAGCCCATGCTCGACGTCCTGAGGGGAACGGGACTGGCCAACACGACCGTCGTCGTCACCCGGTACTTCGGCGGAACACTCCTAGGAACCGGCGGACTGGTGCGCGCCTACTCCGAGGCGACCGCTCAGGCGCTGCAGGCGGCTGCACGAGTCACCCCTGACCCGACTTCATCTGTGGGACCTGCGGGTTCCGGTGGCCCAGGCCGGCAGGATCGAGGCGGAGCTGCGCTCCCGCAACCCCGCCGCGGCGTCGGGCCCGACGGCGGAGGGAGGGACGGCCGCCTCGGCCCCGACCATTCACGTCGAGGAGACGATCTGGGGACCGACCCACGCGGTCCTCGTGCTGGCCACGTCCTGTGCCGATCCCGAGCTCCTGCACGCCCCGCTGGCGGCCCTGACCCGCGGCGAGGGGGCAGCAGAACCGGCCGGCAGCCGACTGGTGGAGGTCCCCGTGCCCCCGGCCTGAAGCCCGGGGCCGAGCTCCCCTGCTCCCCGGATACGCTCACCCGACACCCGCGGGCTCGCATCGTGCTCGCGACCACGATGCGAGCAGATGCCGGACGGATGTGGCAATCACCATCGGAGGCGGGGTAGGGTTCAACCAACAGCCGGGGCACCACGCCCCGGATGAGCAGTTCACGCCCGGGCAGGCGCAGCCAGTCGCCCTGAGGAACTTAAGGGAGGACCCATGATGGTGAAGACCGTCATGCGCACCATGTCCTCGCCCTCCATGCCCATTGCGCCCGCGTGCTGCTGCTGCCGGTGTCGGTAGAGCGCCAGGCCACGACATCTGTGCGCGTACCGCTGCGCGCATGCCCGGCGCTCCCGGAGCAGGCGGCCATCCCTGCTGTTCGAGCCACTCCTCATGACGTGGCCCCCTGACGGACGCGGACCGTCCCACTTCTTTTCTCTTACGAGTCCTCGCGGGCCCGACGTCGCCTCATCACGCGGCACCGCCGGTCGCCATCGCCACAGGGCTCACCCAACCCACACTCGAAGGACATCACTATGACGTACGCACCCGACGCAACCGCTCTGGTCGGCAACACTCCCCTGGTCCGCATCAACCGCGTCACCGACGGCGCCCCCGCCACCGTCCTGGCCAAGGTGGAGGCCTTCGAGCCGGCCGCCTCGGTCAAGGACCGCATCGCCCTGTCCATCGTGCGCGCCGCGGAGGCCTCCGGTGACCTCAAGCCCGGTGGCACCATCGTGGAGGCGACCTCCGGGAACACCGGCGTCGGCCTGGCCATGGTGGGAGCGGCCCTGGGATACAAGGTCATCATCACCATGCCCGAGACCATGTCCAAGGAGCGCTGGCCATCATGCGCGCCTTCGGTGCGGAGCTGGTGCTGACCACCGAGGGAGGCGTGGCCGGAGCGGTCAAGCGCGCCGAGGAGATCCAGGCCGCCACCCCCAACTCGATCCTCGCCTCCCAGTTCGCCAACCCGGCCAACCCCAAGGTTCACCGCGAGACCACGGCCCGGGAGATCCTGGAGCAGACCGGGGGCGACATCGACGTCTTCGTGGCCGGTATCGGCACCGGGGGCACGCTGACCGGAGTGGGCCAGGTACTGCGCCAGGAGAAGCCCGGGGTGAAGATCTACGGCGTCGAGCCCTCTGAGTCCCCGCTGCTGAGCGAGGGCCAGGCCGCTCCCCACAAGATCCAGGGCCTGGGCCCCAACGTGGTTCCCGAGATCCTTGACCAGGGCATCTGGGACGAGCTGCTCCACATCGAGTCCGACGTCGCCATCACTTACGCTCGCCGGGCCGCTGCGGAGGAGGGTCTCCTGGTGGGGATCTCCTCGGGCGCCGCTCTGGCCGCCGCCAGCGAGCTGGCCAGGCGCCCTGAGTTCGAGGGCAAGACCATCGTCACCGTCCTGCCGGACACCGGTGAGCGCTACCTGTCCACGCCCTTGTTCAAGGACTTCCTCGACTGACTCCCCCGACGGCGGCGAACCTGGGAACAGGTGAGCCGCCGTCGGTGTTGTCACCGGCGCAGCGGGCGAGGTGAAGGCTCACCAGCCGACCTGAGCCGCACCGTCACCCATCACAGGAGCACACCATGCACAACTCCCAGCGGTCCCTCCTGGACCTGGCCCGCGAGGACCTGGCCACGGCTCGCAAGCGCGACCCCGCCGCCCGCTCCAGCGTGGAGGTGGCCCTCCTCTACCCGGGTGTCCACGCCCTGTGGGCGCACCGGGCGGCTCACAAGCTGTGGCACAAGGGGTACCGATTCGCGGCGCGCGCCCTGTCTCAAGCGGCCCGCAACTTCACCGGTATCGAGATCCACCCGGCCGCGAAGATCGGTGAGCGCTTCTTCATTGACCATGGCATGGGCGTGGTCATCGGTGAGACCGCGGAGGTCGGCAACGACGTCCTGCTCTTCCACGGAGTGACTCTGGGCGGGGTGTCGATGAATCCGGGCAAGCGCCACCCCACCATCGGCAACAACGTGCAGATCGGCGCGGGCGCCAAGGTCCTGGGGCCGGTCACCGTCGAGGACGGGGCCAAGGTGGGGGCCAACGCGGTCCTGGTGAAGAACCTCCCGCAGGGTCATGTCGCCGTGGGTGTGCCCAGCCGGGCCCGCGACCCCCGCACCGACCCCGAGCTCATGATGGACCCGACCATCTACATCTGAGCCGCCTCACAGCATCTCGGCAAGCACCCGACGGACCGCCTTACGCCGTCCCTCGCGTGCTCCTGAGCACCCGGCTGTGCCCTGGTGCCCGGCGGGCGCACCAGGGCACAACTGTCAGCGGGCGATCACTCCAGCGGCCAAGTCTCGCAGGCGCTTGAAGACCCGACCGCCGGAGGCGCGTGAGCCGTCATGCTCGTACTCGCTGGTGATCCAGGTGCGCAGGCCGGGGATGAGCGCGGCCGTCTCCAGGGAGGTGGTCATCGGCACGAACACGTCGCGAGCGTAGACGGCGGCCGCCCCGGGGGTCGTCGTGGCCTTGAGACGGGCCGGGTCGTAGAGCGCCGGCCACTCGTGCACGGCCAGGAGGTCGGCCACCTCCAGCCAGGGACGCAGACCGGCGTCCTCGACGAAGGCCTCACGGCGCACGTGCTCGCCTGTCAGCAGGGTGGGATCGTCGTCGAAGACCGCGGGGCGCACCCGCTGCGCGGCCCAGTCGGTGGTGTCGGCGTCGGCCCAGCAGGACTCGTGGATGACGGCGTAGAGCGGGAACCTGCCGCCGAAGGGCAGGCACTGCCCCAGGTCGTAGCGGAAGGTCCCAGGAGTCGGGGTCGCGCTCCAGGAGGTAGTGGATCGTGTCCGCTCCCCCGGCCCCGCCCAGCAGGGCGCCCAGCGAGCGCAGGCGCTCGGGTCCTACGAAATCCCCTCCCGCCGTCCTCAGCTCACCCCGACCGGCCTTCTCAACCAGGGACGCCATGCGGTCGCGGTCCTGGGGGAAGCGGGTGTAGTACTCCTCGCTCTTGAGGCGCATCGCCTCGTAGCTGAGGGCGTAGACCTCGTCGATGCTGTGCCCGACGGCGGGCAGGCCGCCGGTGATGTAGACCTTCTCCAGGCTCTGGGCGTGCTCGGAGAGGTACCGGGTGACGCAGAACCCTCCGAAGGACTGGCCCAGCAGGCTCCAGCGATCCAGGCCCAGAGCGCGGCGCAGGTCCTCGCAGTCCTCGACGATCTCATCGGCGCGCAGGTGAGTGAGCAGCCGGGCGGTGTCTGCTGGGGTGCCAGCGGCATCGGGCCGGTCCACCGGGCTGGAGGCTCCGGTGCCGCGCTGGTCGACGAGGATGAGTCGGTGGTGCTCGAGGATCTCACCGATCCAGCCGAGCCCGGAGTCGGCGCTGGGGCGCGGGGCCTCGCAGCCCGGCCCGCCCTGGAGGAAGACCAGTGGCGGCCGGGAGACCGGGTCGATGCCCACGGCTGAGATCTCACGGGCGTAGACGGTGATGGACTCCGTCCCGTCGGGGGCTGAGTCCCCCTGCCCGCTGCGGTCCAGGGGAACGGTCAGGTGGTGGTCGCGGGTCAGCAGGCCGGCGGTCGAGGAGGACCAGCTCGAGGAGTGCAGGGCGGGCGAGGTGTTCGACATGCTGCCACCTTAGTGGGACCCGGAGGGTCTCCAGCCGGTTTCAGTGGGCCTGACAGGTCGGGCACCAGAAGAGCCGGCGGGAGGCGACCTCCCGCTCCGCCACCGGGGTCCCGCAGCGCAGGCAGGGACGGCCGGTGCGGTGGTACACGTACCACCGGCCGGCCTCGGGGTCGTCAGGCGGCAGGGGGTCGGGGACGTCGTCGAGGTCGACGGTGGTGATGAAGCCGGTGGCCACCCCGTACTCCATGAGGGGGCGCAGGTCCTCCCAGATGGCCCGCAGCCGCTCCTGGCTGATGCGGTTGCCCGCTCGGAAGGGCGAGACCCCGACACGGAAGAGCGTCTCGGCCCGGTAGATGTTGCCGGCTCCGGAGATGACGGACTGGTCCATGAGCAGCTCCCCGATGCTCTTGCGCCGCGAGCGCGCCTTGGCCACGAAGGCCTCCACGTCGCCGTCAGCGCGCAGCGGGTCCGGGCCGAGGCGACGGCGGACAGCGGCCACGCCCTCGGCGTCCAGCAGCTCGCAGGCCGCCGGTCCGGTCAGGTCGGCCACCCCGTGCTCGCCGAGCAGCCGCAGCCGCACCGCGCCACGCGGCTCGGGAGGCTCCCACTCCTCGGGGGCGGGCCCGTGTGTGGCTGTGCCCTGCCCCTCGGCTTCGAGGCTCCCGCCGTTCAGCCCGGTCAGGGCCGACCCTCCCCACCTTTGAGGGCGTGCTCGCCGCGCTCACCGACGCGGCGACGCGGCGCCCCGATGGCGTGGGGCGCTGTGAACTCACGGTCGCCGTCGAAGGTCCATGCCCCGTAGAGGCCCAGGTGGATCCGCAGCCAGGTGACGGAGGCGTCGTCGAGAGACATGTCGGCGCGGGGGCCGAAAGGGCAGGAAGAGGTGCTTGCCGTGGGCCTGGCTGCCCAGGAGGACCTGACCGTCAAGACGGCTCGCCCCGTCGGCGAAGCGCCCCTGCGGCGAGCGCACGCGCAGGCTCTGACCGCCGTAGAGCTCGTCAAGGGCGGCGGCGAGCCGGTGGATGGTGTGCCCCTCCGGCATGCTCAGGCCCCGGTGGGGGGCGCCGGTGGGATCAGCCGCTGGAGCGGGGGCGTCAGTGAACGCGGCCTCGTAGTCGGTGAGCTGGGCGATGCGACGCACGTGGCGCTCATCGCCGCTGAAGGGCTCGGCGAGAAAAGCATCGATGATCGCCAGGCCCGCCCCCAGATCGTGCATGCGACCGCCCAGCGCGACGACGTTGGCGTTGTTGTGCTGGCGGGCGAGCCCTGGGCGGTCTCGATCGACCAGGCCAGGGCGGCACGCACCCCGTCCACCTTGTTGGCGGCGATCTGCTCCCCGTTGCCGCTGCCCCCGAGAACAATGCCCAGGCTCCCGGCGTCGGCCACGACGGCCTCCCCGCAGGCCAGGCAGAAGGCGGGGTAGTCGTCATCCGGGTCGTAGGAGTGGGCTCCATGGTCGATGACGGTGTGCCCCTGCTCCCTCAAGTGCGCGCTCACGGCGCTCTTGAGCTCATAACCGGCGTGGTCGGAGGCGATATGGATGCGCATGGGCAGAATTGTGCCTCACGCGAACAGCGCTTCGCACCATGAGGCAACGGGCGCCGTCGGGGCGCCTGAGAGCAGCGGAGCGGGTTAGCGTGTCCGCTATGACTGACGCCTGCGCGACCTCACCGACTCCCACCGGCCCTGCATCGGACTCACCGGCCCAGCACTCCCAGCCGGCGAGCAGCTCCCCCGCCGCCGACGCCATCCTCGCCGGCGTGCTGGAGACGGCGCACACCGACACCTCGGTGCGCCCCCAGGACGACCTGTTCCGTTTCGTCAACGGCCAGTGGCTCACGACCGCCGAGATCCCGGCGGACCGTCCCAGCAGCGGCGCCTTCACCACCTTGCGCGACGAGTCCGAGGCCGCCTGCCGCCAGATCGTCGAGGAGCTCGCCGAGCAGTTCTCCTCCGTGGCGCCCGAGGGGGCCGCGGAGGTCCTGTCCACCAACCGGGGCCGGGTCGGCGCCCTCTACCAGGCCTTCATGGACGAGGCCCATCTGGAGGAGCTCGGGGCCGAGCCGCTGGCTGAGGAGCTGGCACCGGTACTGGGCGCCTCCTCCAAGGAGGAGCTGGCGCGAGCGCTGGGAGAGATGACTCCCGTCGGCTTCATGGGCGTGGTCGGCGCGGATGTCGAGGTGGACATCAATGACCCGGAGCGCTACACGAGCTGGGTGGGGCAGTCGGGACTGGGACTGCCGGACGAGTCCTACTACCGCGAGGAGGCTCAGGCCCCGCTGCGCCAGGCCTACGTGGAGCACGTGGCCAGGATGATGGCGCTGGCGGGTCTGACGGACTCCTTCGGCGCCTCGGGTGAGGACCTCGCCGAACGGGTCATGGCCGTGGAGACCGCCCCGGCCAAGGGGCCACTGGGACCGCGTCACCTGCCGTGACGTGGAGAAGATGAATAACCCGATGTCCTGGCAGCAGATCGTGGACTCGGCCCCGGACTTGCCCTGGAACGAGTGGCGCGAGGGGATCCGTGCGGCCGCCCGGAGCGCCGGCATCGAGCAGACCGCTTTCCTCGAGGAGGCCATCGTCACCCAGCCCGACTACCTCCCCACGCAGCAGGCGTCTGGCAGGAGACCGACCTGGAGGCTCTCAAGGCCTGGGTGGCCTGGCACGTCGTTCACGGACGAGCCAGCCTGCTGTCGGGGGCCTTCGTGGAGGAGAGCTTCGACTTCTACGGCCGCACGCTCCAGGGGACCGACGAGCTGCGGCCCCGCTGGAAGCGCGGCGTCGGCCTGGTGGAGTCCTGCCTGGGTGAGGCACTGGGTGAGATCTACGTGGAGCGGCACTTCCCGCCGTCGCACAAGTCGGCGATGGAAGCCCTGGTGGGCCGGCTCATCGAGGCCTACCACCAGTCCATCTCCTCGCTGGAGTGGATGAGTCCAGCCACACGGGAGCGGGCCCTGGAGAAGCTGGCGCTGTTCACCCCGAAGATCGGCTACCCGGTACGCTGGCGCGACTACTCCGCCGTCGAGGTCGTCCCCGGGGACGTCCTGGCCTCGGTGCGCAGCGTGGAGCGGGCCGACATGGCCTACTCGCTGAACAAGCTGACCAAGCCGGTGGACCGCGACGAGTGGCACATGACCCCTCAGACGGTCAACGCCTACTACAACCCCACCATGAATGAGATCGTCTTCCCCGCGGCGATCCTTCAGCCTCCCTTCTTCGACCCGCAGGCCGACGACGCCGTGAACTACGCGGGGATCGGTGCTGTCATCGGTCACGAGATCGGCCACGGCTTCGATGACCAGGGCTCGACCTTCGACGGCACCGGAAAGGTCAGCGACTGGTGGACCCAGGAGGACCGGGAGGCCTTCACCGAGCGCACGAGCGCGCTCATCAGCCAGTACGACGCCTACACGCCCGAGGTCGTCGTCGCCAAGCACCGGGAGGCGGGCACGGCTCAGGAGGAGATCCCGCACGTCAACGGCGCTTTGACCATCGGGGAGAACATTGGTGACCTGGGTGGCCTGGGCATCGCCCTCAAGGCCTACTCCCTGGCCCTGGCCGACGCCGGCATCCCCTCAGTGGATGAGGCTCCTGTCATCGACGGGCTCACCGGCCTGCAGCGCTTCTTCTACTCCTGGGCACGGATCTGGCGCTCCAAGAGCCGTCCGGACTATGCCGAGCTCCTTCTGACCGTCGACCCGCACTCGCCGGCGGAGTTCCGTTGTAACGGAATCGTGCGCAATGTGGATGCCTTCTACAAGGCCTTCGCAGTGGATTCCGACGACGCCTTGTGGTTGTCACCAAACGAGCGGGTCTCTATTTGGTAAACGGCCCGGTCGCTCGGATTCAAGCCCCCAGGACCCGAAACTCGTTGCCCTACTTAGAAGAATCCACAACTACTCCCGACTGAGGTCGATACCTCAATTCACAAAAAAAGTAGAACCTCACCCTGAGGAACGCTAGGGTGGGGACAACGCGGTGACACCCCGACTCACCGGTTGCCACCTATCCCCCTATATCTAGGAGCACTCATGCGTCTTGACGCCCCCTGGCCGCCGCGAGCGTGATGGCCGCCGCCATCGGCGCCTCCCTGCCGCCTCCCCGCCCTGGCCGGCGACTCCCTCGCCTTCAAGTTCGCCGAGGACCAGCAGGTCATCGTCAACCCCTCGGACACCGCCTTCCCGGTGTCGGGCACCGGCTGCACCGGCAAGGACGCGGCTGTCGGCATCGCCCTCCACACCTCGAAGGGCGAGATGTCCACCATCGTGAAGGCCACCCCCGACGCCGAGGGCAACTGGTCCACCACGCTGAACATCCCCGAGCTGGTCAAGTCCACTGGCGCTGAGGCCAAGACGGACGGCTCGGACGACGGCTGGTCCCTCGTGGCCGGTTGCGTCTCCTACGGCGAGGAGAAGGGTCAGGACCAGCAGGGCATCGCCTTCGACGACACCGACGTGGACGGCACCTACAAGATCACCACACGAGAACGGCGCTCAGAAGATCACGGTGGACGTCAAGGGCTTCTCCCCCAAGGAGAAGGTCACCCTCACCCTGGTCAGCAAGACCGACTCCTCCAAGACCTACCCCGTCGGCACGCTGACGGCTGACGACAACGGCAACGTGACGGGCGAGCTTCCCGCACCCTCGAACGTGGAGGACGGCGAGTACACGCTGACCATCGAGGGCGACCGCTACGGCGAGGGCGGCAGCAGCACCAAGACCGTCGTCGCCAAGGGCGGCTCCCTCGACCTCGTGGAGAACGGTGACAACGGCATCACCGACAACGGTGGCGCCACCGCCAGCCCGACCGCTCCTGCCACCAACGGCAGCGTGAACGTCCCGGCCAGTACCGACGCCACCCCGGCGGCCTCCACCTCGGGCAAGCCCCTGGCCCAGACCGGTGCCAACGGCCTGCTCTTCGGCGGCATTGCCGCGGCCCTCGTGGCCATCGGTGGCGGTGCCCTCGTCGTGCGTCGTCGTAAGGCCTGATCGCCTCCTCCCAGTCTGACTGGGAACACCTTCCCGCCGGGGAGACAGCACTGCACGTGCTGTCTCCCCGGCGGTCTCGTTCCATCCCGCCACCACCACACGGCGCGCGCATCCAAGCCTGACGGCACCGCACCGCCCCGAAGCGGACACTGAGACCATGGAATCCACCTCCCACGACGAGCACAGCGCAGCCCCCTCGGAGGCCTCGGAAGCCACCGGGGACCCCGCCGCTACCTCCTCCCCCTGCCGCAGCGACGCCGCCAGGGCCGGGGTGGCACAGACGTCAAGCGCTGGTCGAGGCGACGCAAGATCGTCGTCGGCCTGAGCGCTGCGGTCATGACGACCGCCCTGGCGCTGGGGGCGGATGTGGCTGTCCTGGTTCATCGCCCCGCACGTGTCGATATCGCCATGCCCTCCACCTCCTCACCAACGGCCGGCGAGACCTGGTTGATCCTGGGAACTGACTCGCGCGCCACCGTGCCGGGAGACCAGAGCCGCTACGGAACCACTCAGGAGGTGGAAGGGCTCCCGCGCCGACGTCATCGCCCTGGTACGCCCATCCCAGGACGGACTCACCGTCATCAACCTGCCCCGGGACCTGACCATCAACAGCAAGGGCATGGAGCTGGACCGCCTGGCCACCACCTACGTCCCGGGACCGCAGAACACGATCAACGCCCTGTGCACCGGCCTGGGAATCCCCACCACGCATCTGGTGACCATCGACATGGCTCAGTTCGCCACCATCATCGACTCCCTGGGAGGCGTTGAGGTGGACATCCCCGAGCCGGTTCGAGACGCCTACACCGGTCTGAACCTCACCTCCGCAGGCCACCACCGTCTCAGTGGGATCGACGCCCTGGCCCTTGTCCGCTCACGGCACCCGGAGATCCTGCGCGACGGCAGCTGGGTGGCCATGAGCCAGGCCGACGGCGCCCAACGCCGCAGCCAGTCCACGGCCACCGTCATGCAGGCCGTACTGTCCGCCATCGGGCAGAGGGCCAGTAACCCCATCTCGCTCCATCAGCTGGCGCACACCGTGGCCGGGAACATCACCCTGGACTCAGGTACCGGGCTCGCAGACCTGGTCTCACTGGGACGTAGCGCCTCCAAAGCCGGACGGGCCGGAACCACGACGGTCATCGACCTTCCGACGGGACCTCGGGATGAGTCGATCATCGTCTCCCCAACCAGGAGTCGCGCGATCTACTGGCCGGCTACGGGTACACGCCCAAAACCTGTCGGCCAGCGGGCGCCTAGTCACTCATCGGAGAGACCCCGAGGGTTTCCCGCCATATCAGCCTTTCGTCGCCCTTCTCACACGACCACCCCATATTTTCACGTGAGCGAGGACACTCCCTACATGTGGCTGGTATCACCTCAGAGACCCACGCCCTCGCCCTATTCATCGTTACGGTAGATAACGAGTCGACGAAGAATCGGATCGCCGGCAACCATCGTTCCCCCGTCAGACCTAGGAGGACACATGCGTCTTGGACGCCCCTTGGCCGCAGCCAGCGCGGTGGCCGCAATGACCGGAGCCTCGCTCATTGCCTCCCCGTTCTCGCCAACAGCTCCAACAGCAACAGCTCGAGCACCCCCAGCAGCACCGCCGAGGCCACCACGCCCCCCGGCAAACCTGCTCAGCCCAGCCCAGCTCCCAGCAAGACCGGCGAGGCCACTCCGGCCCCCGGCAAGACCGCCGCTGGCAGCAGCTTCAAGATCACTCAGGAGAAGACCTTCGCCTCCTCCAGCACCAACACGTCCTTCACCATCTCGGGAACCGGCTGCACCGGGAAGCAGGCCACCGTCGGCATCGCGCTGTACGCACCTGACGGCTCCGTTTCCGACGTCGTCAAGACCGAGGCGGCTGCGGACGGCAGCTGGACCTCCGACCTCGACCTGGCGGCGCTCATCAAGTCCATCGGCACAACCACCGCCACCACCACTGACGGGTGGACCATTGGCGCTGGCTGCATGACCTACGGTGACAAGACTGAGATGACCCAGGTCACCAAGCAGCAGCAGACACAGATCTACTTCGACGACACGCGTATCTCCGGCTCCTACGAGGTCTCCGCCCGCACGGAGAGCCAGTCCCAGACCTTCACCTTCCACGCCCAGGGCTTCTATGCCAGCGAGAAGGTCACGGTCCTCCTCAGGAGCAAGAGCGACTCCAGCGTCAGCTACACCCTTGGTGAGCTGACGGTTGACGCCAACGGCAACCTCACGGGCAACCTGCCCGCTCCCACTGACGCCCCGACGGGGAGTACGTCTTGGTGCTGACCGGCTCTCACCACAGCGAGACGGCCACCAGCCAGACCGTCACCACGGTCTCCCAGCACACCTTCACCATCGCGAGCTCCGAGCGCTCCACCACCGAGACCGAGACCTCCGAGCAGAGGGCCACCGAGAACAACGGTGGCGGTGACAAGACCTCCGAGCAGAAGACCACCGAGAACAACGGCGGTGGCGACAAGACCACGGAGCAGAAGACCACCGAGAACAACGGCGGTGGCGACAAGACCTCCGAGCAGAAGACCACCGAGAACAACGGCGGTGGCGACAAGACCACGGAGCAGAAGACCACCGAGAACAACGGCGGTGGCGACAAGACCACGGAGCAGAAGACCACCGAGAACAACGGCGGTGGCGACAAGACCACGGAGCAGAAGACCACCGAGAACAACGGCGGTGGCGACAAGACCTCCGAGCAGAAGACCACGGAGCGTTCCACCTCCGAGCGTCAGAACTCGGAGCAGAACACCACCGAGCGCTCGACCTCCGAGCGTCAGAGCACTGAGCAGAAGACCAGTGAGCAGAACACCACTGAGCGCTCGGCTTCTGAGAACAACGGTGGCGGCAACAAGCAGGCCGGCGGTGACAAGACCACCGAGCAGAAGGCCAGCGAGAAGAAGACCACCGAGAACAACGGTGGCGGCAACAACGGCGGAAGCAACAGCAATGCCAACGCCGGTGGAGACAAGCAGGCCAAGGCCGACGAGAACAAGGCCGGCGAGAACAAGGCCGGGGCCGACAAGGGCAACAACCTGAGCTCGAACGCCAAGGACTCCTCCTCGGAGAACCGGGCCGGCGGTGAGACCACCAAGGACAGCGGCAGCTCCCTGGCCCGTACCGGTGCCAACGGCCTGCTCTTCGGCGGAATCGCCGCGTTCCTGGTCGTGGCAGGAGGCGCCGCCCTGGTGCTGCGTCGCCGCAACAAGGCCTGAGCCGCATCTGACCTGATCCGCTGACGTTCCCACGTCCATGGGAACAGCGTCGCTGCCGGGGACGACACGCCACGTGTCGTCCCCCGGCAGCGTCGTGCCGCACCTCAGGCACCGCCGGTGTCGATCAGAAGGTGAGACAATCGCCCGGCGCGCCCCCATGGGCCGCGCATCCCTCGCAGACAGGAGTTCTTATGCCCGGTCAGAACCTGACTCGTCTTGAGGCCGCCGAGCGCAGCGCAACCGTACGGACCCAGAGCTATGACGTCGTCCTCGATCTCACGCGCGGCGAGACGGTCTTCGGCTCCACCACCACGGCGCGGTTCACGGCCACCCCGGGTTCCTCCACCTTCATCGACCTCGTCGCACCGACAGTCCGCTCCATCACGCTCAACGGCGCCCCTCTTGACCCCGCCGAGGTCTATGCGGACTCACGTATCGCGCTGAAGGATCTGGCCGCAGACAATGAGCTGGTCGTCGTCGCCGACTGCGCCTACATGCACACCGGAGAGGGGCTGCACCGCTTCATCGACCCGGCCGACGGCGAGACCTATCTCTACAGCCAGTTCGAGGTCCCCGACTCCCGGCGGGTATTCGCCGTCTTCGAGCAGCCCGATCTCAAGGCCTCCTTCACCTTCACGGTCACCGCGCCGGCGAACTGGACGGTGCTGTCCAACTCCCCCACTCCTGACCCGACTCCCACCGAGGCCGCCGATGGTTCAGGGGACGCCCACACCTTCGCCTTCGCCCCCACCGAGCCCATGAGCTCCTACGTCACGGCCATCGTCGCCGGGCCCTATGTCGGTGCGACCGACGAGTACGTCGCCGGAGACGGACGCGTCGTGCCCCTGGGGGTCTACTGCCGAAAAAGCCTGGTCGAGCACATGGACTCAGAGGAGATCCTGGACCTGACCAAGAGGGGCTTCGCCTACTACGAGGACCTGTTCGCCACCCCCTACGCCTTCACCAAGTACGACCAGATCTTCGTTCCCGAGTTCAACGCCGGAGCGATGGAGAACGCCGGCTGCGTCACCCACCGCGACGACTACATCTTCCGCTCCAGGCCCGTCGAGGCCCGCGTGGAGCGGCGAGCCGTGACGATCCTGCACGAGCTGGCCCATATGTGGTTCGGGGACATGGTCACCATGACCTGGTGGAACGACCTGTGGCTCAACGAGTCCTTCGCCGAGTACACCTCCACCCTGGCCACCGCCGAGATCACCCGTTGGAACCAGGCCTGGACGACCTTCCAGACCCTGGAGAAGGGGTGGGCCTACAACCAGGACCAGCTGTCCTCCACCCACCCCGTGGCCGCGGAGATCCACGACCTGCATGACGTCGAGGTCAACTTCGACGGCATCACCTACGCCAAGGGGGCCCTCGGTCCTGGCCGCGCTCGTGGGATACGTGGGCCGGGAGAACTTCTTCGCCGGCATCCAGCGCTACCCTGGCGGCACACGCCTCACGCCAACGCCGAGCTGAGCGACCTGCTCCGCGAGCTGGAGGAGGTCTCAGGACGCGACCTGAGTACCTGGACCCGCCTGTGGCTCCAGGAGGCCGGTGTGACGACCCTGCGCACGCAGCTGGCCACCGACACCGACGGCCTCATCACCCAGGCGGCCGTCCGCCAGGAGATCCCCGCCGACTCACCGGCCTCGCTGCGCCCACACCGGGTGGCGATCGGCTGCTACAATCTGACCGGCCAGGGGAGCCGAGGCGCGCCTGGAGCGCACCAACCGCATCGAGCTCGATGTCGACGGCGAGCTGACCGAGGTTCCCGAGCTGGTCGGCGCCAAGAGGGCGGATGTCCTCGTCCTCAATGACGACGACCTCACCTACGCCAAGGTCCGCCTCGATGAGGACTCACTGTCCTTCGGGCCTCGAGCACATCGAGGCCTTCACCGACTCCCTGCCGCGCTCGATCGTCCTGGCCTCAGCCTGGGACATGGTGCGCGACGGCGAGCTCGCCGCCTCCCGTTTCCTCGACGCTGCCCTGCGGGCGCTGGGCGTGGAGGAGCATTCCTCGGTCATCCAGGGACTGCTGGGACGTATCACCACCTGCCTGTCCGGTTTCCTGCCCCCGGCCGTACGCCGCGACCTCGCCCCGGGCACCGCCGACCGGCTGCTGGGGCTGGCGCGGGCGGCCCAGCCCGGCAGCGACAAGCAGCTCCAGCTGGTCCGGGCCCTGGCCGCTCACGCCGTCACCGATGAGCAGCTCGACGTCGTCGCCGGGCTTGTGGAGGGAACCAGGCCTCGGCGGTCTCGACGTCGACCAGGACCTGCGCTGGGACCTGCTGATCGGCCTGGTGGCCGCCGGCCGCAGCGGGGAGGAGCAGATCCGCGCCGAGGAGGCCCGGGACCGCACGACCACGGGACGCGAGCGCGCCGCCGAGGCCCGGGCGTCGATTCCGACCCCGGAGGCGAAGCAGGCCACCTGGCGGGCCCTCGTCGACGACGCCTCCATGCCCAATGAGACCCAGGTGCGCGTCCTGCGGGGCCTGACCAATGTCGAGCGCCACCCCGAGCTGCTGGCTCCCTTCGTGGGGGCGTATGTGGAGGCCATCGACTCCGTGTGGTCCTCGCGCACCTTCCACATGGCTGAGAACCCTGCTGACCGGCTTGTGGTCCTGTGCCACGGTGGGCCTTGCGGGCGCTGACGACCCGGCCGCCGCCCTGACGGGATGGTTGGAGTCCCACGCCCAGGCCCCGGCCGCACTGCGGCGGATCGTGCGCGAGAACCTCGACGACACGCTGCGCGTGGCCAGAGCGCAGGCCGCTGAGGCCCGGAGCGTCCAGTAGCTGCCTCGGGTCCCGGTCCGGGGCGCAACCCGGACCGGGACCCGACGACACCATGAGTTGGGGCCGAGCGCATGATGCGCTCGGCCCCAGCTCGTGAGGTGCCGGGCCCCGACATCCCGACACCCGAATCTCTCAACGCCCAGACGACTCCGCGGCCTTCTTGCCCGTGGACGTGGCGGCGGCGGCCTGCGCGGCGGCAAAGGCGTCGACGTCGTCGTCCTCACGCCCAGGGGTCTTGAAGTCGAACTTGACGATGAGGAACCTGAAGAGGAAGTAGTAGATGACGGCGTAGACCAGCCCCATGATGACGATCATGAGCGGTCCGCGGACCACACCACCGGAGAGCTCGGCGGACTTGCCGAAGTTGAGCAGGTAGTCGATCGCTCCGGCGGAGAAGGCGAAGCCGTCCTTCGCGCCCAGGAGGTTGGCGATGGCCAGGGAGGAACCTGTCAGCACCGCGTGGACGGCGTAGATCGGGAAGGCCACGTAGGCGAAGGCGTACTCGAGGGGCTCGGTGATGCCGGTGATGAAGGCGGTCAGGGCCACCGAGACCATGAGGGCGCCGGTCGCCTTGCGCTTGGCTGGTTTGGCAGTGTGCCAGATGGCCAGTGCGGCGGCGGGCAGCGCGAACATCATGATCGGGAAGAAGCCGGTCGTGAAGCCCCCGGTCCATGAGTTCGAGCCGTCCACACCCTGGAAGAAGCAGGTGATGTCACCGTGCGCCGTATCCCCGGAGGCCGTCTGGCAGGAGCCGAGTTGGAACCAGGGCACGGAGTTGAGCAGGTGGTGCAGGCCGAAGGGGATGAGCAGGCGGTTGACGGTACCGAAGACGAAGACCGCCAGGGCTCCGGCGATGCCCTTGGAGTTCCCGGCGTTGATGAGCCAGCCGCCGAGCTGTTCGTTGATGAGCCAGTTGAAGGCCGGGTAGAGAGCCGACATCACCAGGGCGATGACAAGCGCAGCGCCGGAGGTGACGATGGGGACGAAGCGGCGTCCACCGAAGAAGGCCAGCCAGTCGGGCAGCTTGACGCGGTAGTAGCGCTGCCATAGCAGGGCGGCGGCGACGCCGATGACGATGCCGCCCAGCACCCCGTAGTTGATGGGCGTCTGAGTGGGGATGTCACAGAGCTTGATTCCCTGGTTCCAGGGGCCGACCTGTGCGATCTTCCCCGTGGCGGGATCGAAGGTGTGGAGGCAGTCGAGGGCCTCCTTGCTCAGGGGCGCGGGCTTGCCCATGATGATGGGGGACATGGTCCAGGTGACGGCGCGGTAGACGAGGAAGCCGAACAGCGCGGCCACCCCGGTGGAGCCATCGGCCTTCTTGGCGAATCCCACGGCGACGCCAACGGCGAAGATGAGGGGCAGGTTATCGAAGACCGCCCCACCGGCCGCACTGAAGATGTCTGCGACGGGCTGCAGCCAGGACGCCTTCGCGGCGAGCCCCTCGGCCCCCAGCATGTCCGCCTGCCCCAGACGCAGCAGCAGACCCGCTGCCGGGAGCGTGGCGATGGGCAGCATCAGGGATCTCCCAGACGCTGGGCGAGGGCGAAGGCACCGCCCGTCTTCTTCTTGACTGACATGAGTGTTCTCCAGTTCAGGATCGCGCGGCAGCACTGCCGCGTCAGAGATAGCCACCGTGACGGTGGTAGTCGGGACGGATCGACGCCGAACACGTCTGGACCAGTGACACCAGAAAAACCGATAGAACCTTCAATGTCAAGCGCGGGGCACACTCGTCAGCCATAATGATATGAAAGTCGATGCGACACAGCGGAAGCAGCGGTCGTAGCCATCCCCACGCCCTGGCTGCGTCCGCCCACTGTCAACCAGGGGAGTCCCATGCCCAAGAACGCAGGCAAGAAGCCGGCAAAGTACGTCATCGTGCGCAATCACCTGCTGGACCTGGTCAGGAACGGGCTCGCCAACGGCAGCCCAGTGCCCTCCGAGCGCGAGCTGTGCGAGCAGTTCGAGGTCTCCCGCATGACCGTGCGCCAAGCCATCGACACCCTCGTCGTCGACGGCGTCCTGGAGCGCCACCAGGGCAAGGGAACCTTCGTGGCGCCCCCGAAGCTCGACCTGCAGGTCCGACTGACCTCCTTCACCCAGGAGATGCAGCGGCGCGGGATGGAGCCCGGCGTCGTCATGCTACAGGCCGAGACCGTCGCCTCCGATGAGACCGTGGCGGAGGCGCTCGAGCTCGAGGTCGGGGCCGAGGTCCACCACCTGCGTCGCCTGCTGACCGCCAACGCCATCCCCATGGCGATCGAGGAGAACTGGATTCCCGCCGCACTCCTGCCCAACCTGCTGCGCACCAGCCCGAACTTCTCGGTCTACGCCGAGCTGACCCGCGCCGACCTGGCGCCGCAGTGGGGTGAGGACATGATCGAGGCCCACGCGGCCACGGCCCAGGAGGCGGCGCTGCTCTCCGTCCAGGAGGGCGCCCCGACCCTGGACATCACCCGGCGCACCTTCCACGAGCACTGCGCCATCGACTACTCGCGCACCTTGTTCCGCGCCGACCGCTACACCCTGTGGGTCCCGGTGGCAGCCCCCAAACCCGCCTTCCGCCCGGACCGCTCGTCGTCTTGAGGGGGCTGACCCAGGTCGGTACTGGACAACCTCCGGGCGGCCTGTACCATGGAGTACTGGTATGGACCATTAGTCCGGTACCGGCGAAGGTGCCGCACCTGACTGCACCTGCCCATGCCCTGACGCCTCATCTCGGCACCATCACCCACTGAGCCCGGCAAGCACCCGGGCAGACCCAGGAGGAACCCATGTCTCAGGCACAGAGCATCGTCGACGCCCTCGGAGGATTCGACAACATCGTGGAGATCGAACCCTGCATCACGCGGCTGCGCTGCGAGCTGGAGGACGGTTCCCTCGTGGACGAGCCGGCCCTGAAGACCGCGGGAGCACACGGTGTCGTCAAACTCGGCGACATCGTGCAGGTCGTGGTCGGCCCCAACGCGGACACCATCGCGGAGGACATCGAGGACCTGCGGTGAGCCTGACCGTCCAGTCGCCGGTATCCGGCGTCGTCGTCGCTCTCAGTGACGTTCCCGACCCCGTCTTCTCCGGCAAGATCGTCGGCCCTGGTGTGGCCATCACCCCGGACACCGCTGACGGGGGCGAGGTCAGCGCCCTGGCACCGATCAGCGGAACCATCACGAAGATCCATCCCCACGCCTACGTCATCACCAACGACGACGGCCACAGCATCCTGGTCCATCTGGGGCTGGACACCGTGAGTCTGGGGGGCAAGGGCTTCACCCTCCTGGCCAGTGAGGGAGACACCATCGATGCGGGCAGCCCCGTCATCAGCTGGTCGCCGGCTCAGATCGAGGCCGGCGGACTCAACCCGATCGTCCCCCGTCATCGCCCTGGAGGGTGACGAGACCGATCTGGAGCCCGTATCACCAGGCCGCATAACGGCAGCCGGCGACACGCTCATGACCTGGGCGTAGACCCGAACGCGCTCCCAGTCCCATCGGACCTCGACCGCTTAGTGTGTGGCCCCGGCCGTCATCGTGACGGCCGGGGCCACTGTGTCTCAGCACGTCGCCCGCCTCAGGCCCGTCTGCAGCCCAGTGGGCGCGGGAGTCTGTAGTGGCATCAGTCCCGAGAAGCCATCTCGTCGCGCACGACGCTCAGCAGGCTGCCCAGGCGCGCGTTCTCGGGCAGGTCGTCGACCAGGACGACCTCTCCCTGCGCCGTCGGCCAGAGGAATCCGCCAGTTGGGGTACTCCTGGTCGGTGCCGGGCTGGTTCTGAGCGCGTCGCTCCCCCACGCCGTCGACCAGGGCGACGCCGACCAGCACCGAGGGGGTGCGCACCACGTAGCGGTGCAGGGCCTCAACGACCTGACGCTCGGTGGGGGCATCCCCCAGCAGGCCGTGCTCGCGCAACCGGGAGGTCATCCGGTCGCGCTCGATGCGCGCCTCGGTGCGCACCTGCTCGACCGGCTCGGTGAGCAGGCCGAGGCGCTCACGCAGATCGACGTGCTCGTCAGCCAGGTAGCCGGCAGTCGGGGGAAGATCGTGGGTGTTGACCGTGGACAGGGCGAGCCGGCGGTAGTCCTGGGGCTGGAGGGGCCAGCCGTCGTGCTGCTTCTCGAACCACAGGACACTGGTTCCCAGCACACCGCGGCTGGCCAGGTAGTCGCGCGCCCAGGGCTCCACGGTCCCCAGGTCCTCACCGATGACGACGGCACCAGCCCGGTGAGCCTCCAGGAGGACGACGCCGAGCATGGCCTCGTGGTCGTAGCGCACGTAGGCGCCGTGGTCCGCACCCATGCCCTCGGGGATCCACCACAGGCGGAACAGGCCGATGATGTGGTCCACGCGCAGTGCGCCGGCGTGACGCAGGACCGTGCGCACCATGTCACGCAGAGGGGCGTAGGCGCTGCGCGCCAGGTACTCGGGGTTCCACGGCGGCTGGGACCAGTTCTGGCCCCTGCTGGTTGTACATGTCCGGCGGAGCCCCCACGGTGACTCCGGAGGCGAAGGCCTCCGGGTTTGACCACACGTCCGCTCCCTGGGAGTGGACTCCGACGGCGAGGTCGTCCATGATGCCCAGGGCCATCCCCGAGGCCAGGGCCTCGGCCTGCGCGCGAGCCAGCTGCTCGTCGACGATCCACTGCAGCCAGGCGAAGAAGTCGATGCGCTCGGCCAGCTGGTGCGCCTCGTTGGCGACGTAAGCGGAGTCCGCCTCCCGCAGCGTGGCGGGCCAGTTCTCCAGGGACCCGTGCTTCTCCACCAGCGCGCTCCACAGGGCGAAGCGCTCCAGCCCCTCGCCCTGCTCGGCCCGGAAGCGCTCGAAGTCTCGCTGACGGGAGTAGGAGCGACCGGCGGCGAAGATGACCTCGAGGGCCTCGCGCTTGGCCTTCCACACCGCGTCGCGGTCGATCGGCTCGGCGCTGAGGTCACTGTCCTTGACCTCTTCGAAGGCCCACTGCACCAGCGAGCGCTTGGGGCCGGACAGGCGGGCCACCTCGGGGATGTTCTCCGGCCGGATGTAGAGGGGGTTGACGAAGCGACGTGTCACCGGCAGGTAGGGCGAGTGGGTCATCGGCGCCACCGGCTCAGCCGCGTGCAGCGGGTTGATGAGCAGGAAGTCGGCTCCCTGGTCCCCCAAGAAGGCGGCGAGCTCAGTGAGATCGTCGGTGTCACCGGTCCCCCACGACCCGCGCGAGCGGGTCGAGTACAGCTGGGTCATGACCCCCCAGCCCCGGTCTCCGAGGGACTCGGGCAGATCGAGGTGGTTGGGGGTGACCGCCAGCGCCGAGGTCACGGTGATGGTCTCCGCCTCGCTGTCGGCGGGCGGCGCGGCATGAGCGCCCTGCGGGGCGGCCTGGTCCGTGGAGCCGGGGCTGACCTCGGCGATGATCCGGTGCCATCCCAGGGGCAGATCGGCTCCGAGGATGAAGGAGGCACGGCCGCGCTTGACGCCGTCCACCTCACGGGGCACGGTCCAGTCCTCAGTCTGAGTCAGCTCACGGACGTCCCCGTTCTCGAGCTCGACGCGCACCCGCACCTTGGCGCCGTCGGGCACGTAGACGGGGACGGTCGACTCCACACCGCCGCGCGTGACGACCGTGGGGGCAAGCGCCTGCCGCCAGGGGGCGTCCTCGACCTCTCGCAGAGCGCGCCCGATCTCCTCCTCGAGTTGATGCTCACCCCTAACGCGGCCAGCACGGCCCTGAGAGTGGCGCTTGAGGGTGAGGCAAGGTTGCCGTGATAGTCCCAGTACTCGGTGGAGACACCGTGCGCCTCAGCCAGTTGCTTGAGGCTCTCGGAAGCAGGTAACAGGTCGTCGTTGAACTCGTTCATGTGCGTGGGTCAGCCTTGCGTGAGCAGATGTGCGATGGAGCGCCATGGAGCGGGCGTGGAGCAGGGTTGCGCTCCGCCATCACCCCTGGGGATGGATGGGTCGGATCTGGATGCGGGCGCTAGCAGGACTAGCAGTGTCCAAGTGTGCCCTAGCGGCTGAGGGTTGTGCACCCGCCGCACCGTGTCTCCTGACGTTTTGCTGCAACTGTTTCACCGTGAAGCCGCGCAATGGCGCCACTGCCGTGGAGCCACCCGGGACCATGTGCCCAGGAACGCGCAGCCGGTCGACGATCAGCGGAGCGGACGGCGAGATCGGGTCACACGTCCCGACATGCGCCCACCGCTGTCCGGGGAAAGGCAGGCCGCCCGGCTCCGCGTTGCAGGTGCTGGAGCCGGGCGGGTGCGCAGACCCTCCGGGAACGGGGCGATCAGCTCAGAGCGCTGCGATCTCCGAGGCGAGGCTGTCCGCCGTGGGCCCCACGACGACCTGGACGACGCGGCCCGAACGCACCACGCCGAAGGCGCCGGCCGCTCGCAGCGCCTCCTCATCCACCTTCGTCTGGTCGGCTACCTCGACGCGCAGACGCGTGATGCAGGGCTCGAGGTCGGTGATGTTCTCCTGGCCGCCGAGACCGGCGACGATGTCTGATGCAGTGCTCATGGCTTCTCCTTCCCGGTTCCCGCCCTCGCGCAATCCCCCGTCTGTCATGCGCGTAGTCGGGCAGCTGAGGTCCTTCGTGCTCGCGATCACTTTATCCCACCTCCGCGTTGTCCGCGGCGAAGAGTTCCAGTCGGCAGGAAGACGCGTGCGCACGCGGGCCGCAGGGCCTGCTGCACAGCGGACGACCGCGCCGGAGGATCTCCTTCCTCGCATGACGGGGCTCACTCACGTAACCTTACGGGAACGTGATAGATGCCTTGACGCGGCCACAGAGGAGATCGTTATTCCCCTGGCGGAAACGTCTCTTTCCGGCCGCACTCGGGGCACAATGAGCAATGATCCCCATTCGTCTCCGATGAGGAGCACCACATGACAGCGTCCGACACCACCTCCACAACCCCTGTCCGGCATCGGTGTGAGCCCTGGCCTTGTGGCCGGCCCCGTCGCCAGGATGGCACCTCCCATTCCTGAGCCCGAGATCGCGACCCTCGAACCCAGTCGCGATGTCGAGAAGGAGTGCGAGCGCATCGCGCTGGCGGCCCAGCAGGTTAAGAAGGGCCTGGAGCTGTCCGCGGCCGAGGCCAAGGCCGAGGCGCGCACGCTCCCTTGAGACCACCGCGCAGATGGCTGCCGACCCCACCCTGACCTCGACGGCGCAGGCCATGGTGCGCGAGAAGCGCCTGGTTCCGGAGCGCGCCGTGTGGGAGTCCGCAGGAACTCTGGCCTCCATGCTGGAGTCCCTGGGCGGCTACATGGCCGAGCGCACCCGTGACGTCCAGGACGTGCGCGACCGCATCGTCGCCGTCCCTGACCGAGTCCCCGATGCCCGGGATCCCCCGCCTGCCCTGAGCCCTTCGTGCTCGTGGCGGCCGACCTGGCCCCGGCCGACACCGCGCTGCTGGACCCCGAGAAGGTCATCGCCTTCATCACCTCCGAGGGCGGCCCCACCTCCCACACCGCGATCCTGGCGCGCGCACTGGGCATGCCGGCGATCGTCGGCACTGGCGAGAAGGTCACCGATGCGCTGGCCGAGGGCGACATCGTCCTGGTCGACGGCACCAAGGGAAGCATCACCCTCAACCCCTCCGAGGACGCCCTGCGCCGGGCGCGGGAACTCGCCTCGCGCGTACGTGTCTTCAACGGCGACGGAGCCACGAAGGACGGCCACGAGGTCCAGCTGCTGGCCAACGTCGGTGACGCGGCCGGCGCCCGTAGCGCCGCCGAGGCCGGAGCCATGGGCATCGGCCTGTTCCGCACCGAGTTCTGCTTCCTGGACCAGCCCGAGGAGCCCACGGTGGAGGCTCAGGTGGAGGCCTACCAGGGCGTCCTCGAGGCCTTCCCCGGCAAGAAGGTCGTGGTGCGAACCCTCGACGCCGGAGCGGACAAGCCGCTGCCCTTCCTGACCGACGCCACCGAGGCCAACCCGGCGCTCGGTGTGCGCGCTACCGCACGACGCGCCGCGACCCCGAGGTCCTGGACCACCAGCTCGAAGCCCTGGCCAAGGCCGAGGCCGCCACCGAGGCGAAGGTGTGGGTCATGGCCCCGATGATCTCCACGGCTGAGGAGGCCGAGGCCTTCACGCAGAAGGCCCGCTCCTACGGCCTGAAGACGGCCGGGATGATGATCGAGGTGCCCTCGGCCGCGCTCATGGCCGACAAGCTCTTCGAGCACGCCGACTTCGCCTCGGTGGGCACCAACGACCTCACCCAGTACGTCATGGCGGCCGACCGCCTGCTGTCCTCGCTGGCGGATCTGTCCACGGCCTGGCAGCCGGCCGTGCTGCGTCTGATCGGCACCGCCTGCGAGGGGGCCTCCCCCAAGGGACGTCCGGTGGGCGTGTGCGGTGAGGCCGCTGCGGACCCGGCGCTGGCCGCCGTCCTCGTGGGCCTGGGGGTCGCCTCCCTGTCCATGACGGCGCGCGCTCTGCCGGACGTTGACGCCGTCCTGAAGTCCGTCACGCTCACCGAGTGCCAGGAGCTGGCGAGGATCGCTCTGGACGCGGCGACGGCTGAGGACGCGCGCTCGGCGGTGCGCGCCAAGCTGCCGATCCTGGAGGAGCTCGGTCTGTGACAACCCCATACCCCGTCCCCGCCGCCACGGAGGAGCCCCTCGGGTCGGTGACCCGGATCCTCAGCCTGGCGGCGGGTGACGGGGAGGATGTCTTCTCCGGGGGCTCCCTGCCCCAGCTCTCGGGCCGGGTCTACGGAGGACAGGTGGTGGCCCAGGGCATGCTGGCTGCGGCCGCCACGATCGAGGATGACGGCGACGGCGAGCGCCTGCCGCACTCGGTTCACGCCTTCTTCATGCGGGGCGGTCAGCCCGATACGCCAATCACCTTCGCCGTCGAGCGCCTGCACGACGGGCGGTCCTTCTCCCAACGGCGCACCGCCGCCTCCCAGGAGGGCACGCCGATCCTGACGATGCTCACCTCCTTCCAGGAGGGAGCAGGAGGGCGCCGACCTCCACGTGGAAGCCCCCTGCAGTTCCGCGCCCCGAGGACTTGACGAGCGCTCTGGAGATCTTCCGCACCATCGATCATCCGGTGGCGCGTTTCCTGGGGCGCACGGCGGCCTTCGACCTCAGGCACGTGGAGGGCAACCTCTACCTGCGCCCCGCCAAGGAGCGCACCGGTCGCCAGCACCTGTGGATGCGCTCACGCAGCCGCATCCCGGAGCAGACCTCCCAGACCGTGCACCGGGCGCTGCTGGCCCTACGTGTGCGACCAGGTGATGCTGGAGCCGGTGCTGCGAAGCCAGGGACCGTCCTGGCGCAGTGAGGGCATGAGCCTGGCGACCCTCGACCACGCCCAGTGGTTCCACCGCGACGTCGACATGGGCGACTGGCTGCTCTACGTGCAGGACTCCCCCTCCTCACAGGGCGGCCGGGGCATGGCTCGCGCGCAGGTCTTCGACTCATCCGGTCGGCTGGTGTCGACCATCGCCCAGGAGGGCATGGTGCGCATGCCCACCGGTTCCCAGTCCGACGGCGGCTCGGGACGTTGGCGGATCCGCATGGGAGAGGGCGACGACGGCAGCGCCATCCCCGGCTGACGCCCGCCCCTTGAGGACACGGATCGAGGACTGCGTTCTCCATCCAGGACGTACTTCTCCCCCATACGACTGCGGCCGGATCTCAGAGGTTTGGAGGACAACGCAGTCCTCGCCGAAGAAGTACGTCCCCGATCAGGAGCAGCGCACTGCGCCGCAGGCCCATCCCCCGAGTCTCGCCACGATCTGGTCGCAGCGCCCCGCGACCGATCAGCACGCCGGATCTGAGGCTCATTCCATGACGTCATATCAAGGTTGAGCGACGACCGCCCCCTGCTCGGGGCATGACTGTCGCCGAAGCGCCCAGGAAGCACCCTGCTGCGGACTGCGTTGCCGGAACTCCTCAAAACGGAGCGGAACCCCCTTCGCGGTACGGAGATCTGGACTGTCCATCGCTTGGATGTGAAGGTGGGGCTGCGTGGAGTTCCCAGAGTTGCCGCATCGACCGATCTGATCGCCTGCGCTCACCCGGTCGCCGGGCGACACCTGGACGGAGCCTCGCTGAAGGTGCACGAGTCCCACGCAATGAGGCCCCTCGGCAACCTGGATGATGATGTGGTTTCCAGGGATGGCGGGAAGTCCCTGCCGAATTCGTTGGGGCTGAGTCAATCCGTACGGGATGCGAGTCAGGACGGAACGGCGCGCCACGTGGTCGGGCTCGCCGTCGTGAACGGAGACCACGGTTCCCGCAACGGGCGAGTGCAAGGGACGACCGAAGGCGTGGAAGAGCTCTGGCGTTTCGGGAGTAAAGAGCGCACGCATGCTGCGTGCTGGAGCCGTGAGACCATCGTCGTCGACGGCGACGAAGTCGAGTGCGTACGTGGTGGCGAACAGGTGAGTCCCATGGCTGGGAACGCGGCGTGTGGGACTGCGCTCGGTCAGCCACTGCCCCTCGAACGGAAGCTTCCCGATAACGCCGCCTTCGGGGATGAGTCCTGGGGTATTCCTACTCACCATGACACCTCCACCAGCACCTTAAGTGCAATCGACTCCAACCGACAAGACGTATGAAGTCGTCTTCTGAAGCAGGACGAGAAACGCCATTCCCTCAGCAGCCTGGCTGAGGGAATAGCGCTTCCTTCTTATGCGGTCGACCGGGCGGGCTCCGCTCAGTCTCGAGTCAGCTTCCGGTAGGTGACCCGGTGGGGGCGGGCCGCCTCGGGGCCGAGGCGCTCGACCTTGTTCTCCTCGTAGGAGGCGAAGTTCCCCTCGAACCAGTACCAGCTGGCGGGGTTCTCGTCGGTTCCCTCCCAGGCCAGGATGTGGGTGGCCACGCGGTCGAGGAACCAGCGGTCGTGGGTGATGACCACGGCGCAACCGGGGAACTCCAGCAGGGCGTTCTCCAGGGAGCCCAGGGTCTCGACGTCGAGGTCGTTGGTGGGCTCGTCCAGGAGGATGAGGTTGCCGCCCTGCTTGAGGGTCAGGGCCAGGTTGAGGCGGTTGCGCTCTCCGCCGGAGAGGACGCCGGCCGGCTTCTGCTGGTCGGCCCCTTGAATCCGAAGGAGGCGACGTAGGCGCGCGAGGGCATCTCCACGTTGCCGACCTGGATGTAGTCCAGCCCTGTCAGAGACGACCTCCCAGAGGGTCTTCTTGGGGTCGATGCCGGCTCGGGACTGGTCGACGTAGGAGAGCTTGACGGTCTGACCGATCTTGAGGTCTCCGCCGTCGAGCGGCTCCAGGCCCACGATGGTCTTGAACAGGGTGGACTTTCCGACGCCGTTGGGGCCGACGACCCCGACGATGCCGTTGCGCGGCAGGGTGAAGGAGAGCCCGTCGATGAGGGTGCGCCCGTCGAAGCCCTTGTTGAGGTTGGTGGCCTCCAGGACCTGGTTGCCCAGGCGGGGCCCCGGCGGGATCTGGATCTCCTCGAAGTCGAGCTTGCGGGTGCGCTCGGCCTCGGCGGCCATCTCCTCGTAGCGGGCCAGACGGGCCTTGGACTTGGCCTGGCGTCCCTTGGCCGAGGAGCGCACCCACTCGAGCTCCTCCTTGAGGCGCTTGGCGAGCTTGGCGTCCTTCTTGCCCTGGACCTCGAGGCGCTTCTCCTTGGTCTCCAGGTAGGTGGAGTAGTTGCCCTCGTAGGGGTAGAGGTGGCCGCGGTCGACCTCGGCGATCCACTCGGCGACGTGGTCGAGGAAGTAGCGGTCGTGGGTGACGGCGATGACGGCGCCCTGGTAGCTGGCCAGGTGCTGCTCGAGCCAGAGGACGGACTCGGCGTCGAGGTGGTTGGTGGGCTCGTCCAGCAGGAGGAGGTCGGGGGCCTCGAGGAGCAGCTTGCACAGGGCGACGCGGCGGCGCTCACCACCGGAGAGGTGCTTGACCTCGGCGTCCGGCGGGGGGCAGCGCAGGGCGTCCATGGCCTGCTCGAGCTGGGAGTCGAGGTCCCAGGCATTGGCGGCGTCCAGGGCGTCCTGCAGAGTGCCCATCTCTGCCATGAGGGCATCGAAGTCGGCATCCGGGTCCGCCATGGCGGCGCTGATCTCGTTGTAGCGGTCCAGCTTGGACTTGATCTCGGCAACGCCCTCCTCGACGTTGCCGAGCACTGTCTTGTCCTCGTTGAGCGGGGGCTCCTGCAGGAGGATGCCGACGCTGTAGCCGGGGGTCAGGCGGGCCTCGCCGTTGGAGGGCTGGTCGATGCCGGCCATGATCTTGAGGATGGAGGACTTGCCGGCGCCGTTGGGGCCGACCATGCCGATCTTGGCTCCGGGGAGGAAGGCCATGGTGACGTCATCGAGGATGACCTTGTCACCGTGGGCCTTGCGCGCCTTAATCATCTGGTAGATGTACTCAGCCACTGCTCGTCTGCGCCTTTCGTCAGGGTGTGAGCGGAGGTTCTGCGCGACGACGGCGATCGATCGGACCGCCCGTGCGCACCGTGGCCAAAGCCTAAGGGAGCCCCGGAGCATTGGCGACGACGGCGGAGGTGAGACGGTGCACGCGACTCCGCAGCACTCCGCTGAGGACCGACATGTTCTCGGCCCACTCGCCGACGAACCGGGAGGAGACCGTGCCGTCTCAACCAGAAGCGCGTCAACGGCTGGACATCAATGTCCGAAAACGGCCGGACTCCTTCAGACCCCGATGCCATGCTTGGAACGTTTCTGAGGAGGATCATGCCGGATTTGGACAGCGAATCGCTGCATAGGGCCCTGTTGGCCAAGGACACCCGATTCGACGGACGGTTCTTCGTTGGGGTCGCAACGACCGGTGTCTATTGCCGCCCAGTGTGCCGGGCGCGGAAACCGCTTGCGGTCAACTGCTCCTTCTACGCCACGGCAGCCGAGGCCGAACAAGCGGGGTTCCGCCCCTGTCTGCTGTGCCGGCCCGAGCTGGCACCCGGGTACGCCCCCGTGGACTCTTCGGCATCACTGGCTCGCGCCGCAGCACGGTACATCGAGAGGAACTGTGGTGTTCAGGGAAGCCTGACGGACATCGCCCGTCATCTGGGCTGCTCCAACCGCCACCTGCGCCGTGTCTTCGAGGACGCTTATCACGTGCGTCCCGTGGAGTACCGCCAGACCTGCAGACTTCTGCTGGCCAAGAGTCTTTTGACCGACACGGACCTATCAGTGGTGGACGTGGCCTATGCCGCGGGGTTCGGCAGCCTGCGCCGCTTCAACGAGGTGTTCCGACGTCGCTACCGGCTGACGCCCACCGCTTTGCGCAGCCAAGCACGGCTCAACAGGGCCGACGGTGACACCGTCCAGCTCAGTCTGGGGTACCGTCCCCCATACCGTTGGGACCTCATACTGAAGTTCCTGGCACGCAGAGCCATCCCCGGCGTCGAGAAGGTAGAAGACGATCGTTACGCCAGGACGATCCGCCTGCGCTCCTCAGGACGTGATCTCACAGGCTGGGTGGCCGTGGGCAACGACTCCGAGCACAATCGGCTGGCGGTAACCGTCTCCGCCTCACTGCTATCCGCACTACCGGTGGTGCTGGACGGGATCAAAAATCTGTTCGATCTCCACTGCGAGCCCGATACCGTGGCTGGCGCACTCACAAGCATGGATGACTCCACGCTCGGACCATTCATCCCGGGCACACGTGTGCCCGGCTGCTTCGACGCCTTCGAAACCGCTGTCCTCGCGGTCCTGGGTCAGCAGGTCACGGTCCAGGCAGCCAGGACGCTGGCCGGTCGGCTCGTCCAGGCCCTCGGTTCACCCGTGGACACCGGAATCGACGGACTGACCACGACCTTCCCCACGGTTCAGGAGCTCCTCAACCTCGACGGTGCGATCGAGCAGCATCTAGGACCGCTCGGCATCATTGCTGCCCGGGCACGGGCTATTCACGGACTGGCCGCGATGATGAGTTCCGGCATCATCGACGCCTCCTGCTGCCCCGACCCTGAAGCCGCAGTTACTCGGTTCATGGAGATCCCGGGCATTGGAACCTGGACCGCCAACTATATCGCCATGCGCTGCCTGGCTTGGCCCGATGCATTCCTCGCCACCGACCTGGAGGTCAGAAAGGCGCTGAGAACCCCGCCCCGAGGGAAGATCCTCACCCTGGCCGAATGTTGGAAACCGTGGCGGGCCTACGCCGTCATGCACCTGTGGAACCGGGCAGAAGCAGCGTCCGAACACGCCACCAAGAGCAAGAAGCGGAACGAGAAGAAGGAAGAGATGCACTACCTCAGCTATTACGAGTCCCCCTTGGGAGCCATGACCATGGCCAGCGACGGCGAGCACCTCACAGGCCTGTGGTTCGACGGGCAAAATTACGACCGCTCGACGATCGACGGCAACGCAGAGCTCAAGCCGCATCTGCCTGTCTTCACGCAGACGACCCAGTGGCTCGATACCTACTTCGGGGGCACTGACCCGGGTTTCACTCCGCCGATCAGGGTCGAGGGCTCCGACTTCAAGAGGATGGTCACCTCCATCATGCTCTCCATCCCCTTCGGCGCCACCAGCACCTATGCCCGCATCGCCGCCGAGGTTGCGCGTCGCACCGGCCGCAAGCAGATGTCCGCACAGGCCGTGGGTGGCGCGGTCGGACACAACCCGATCGCTCTTATCGTGCCGTGTCACCGCGTGCTCGCCTCCGACGGGGGCCTGCGCGGTTACGCCGGAGGAGTCGACCGTAAGGAATGGCTCCTGAAGATGGAGGGCGTCAACATGTCTGGCCTGTCAACGCCGCCAGACGCTGACGACGGCGGTGAAAGGCGAGAATGAGAAGGCCGACCGCTGCCCAGAGCAGGCCCTGGAGAATCCAGGCGATCGACCCGTGAGGAAGATGCAGCCAGTCCGACAGCATGTCGTTCGCCACGTGCAGTCCTCCGTGCACGCCGATGGCCGCCCAGGTCGACCCGGAGATCGTCCGAACGATCAATGCTGTCACCGCGAATCCACACGGCATCGCGAGATATGTGATGTGCTCCAGCAGGTTCTGCTGACCCACTTGGGATAGAAGGTGAAGAACAGTGAACCCTAGGACGCTGGACACTGCTGCAAACCGCGTCTCGCCCAGCGAGGAGAAGAGCCAGCCTCGCCAGATTATCTCTTCAGGGATACCCTGCAGAAGAAAGGCCTGAGAGAAGATCGTCACAGCCATAATCCACCAAGGCCTGTCCGGAATCCCCTCATTCCCACCAGCAAGACCGAGGGCGTGGACAATACCGGTGACCGCGAGATTCACCGCGGCTGCAACGAGAACCATCCCCACCACCCACAACAGGGCTCGACGATCTAAACGCAAATTCAGACTAACGCGGCGGCCGCGATCAAGAGTACGACGCAGCACATAGCACAGCATGAGAACCAGAATCGTCGCCGTCCCATAGAGCAACAGAACGAAGGCGGCCATGACTAAGTCGTCGGCATTACCCTGGGGATGCGAGTGCGCGAGAGCAAAGGACCGGACAGCAGGAATCTGACTCAGTAAAGGCGGCGTGAGCGCGCAGGCGAACATCATCGCAAACGCAATCACGATGCGCAGAACCTTTCCACCCGCGGCGAGGCGACGACCTTGATCCGATCGATCCCCACTGAGATCCGAGGTCTCGAGAGACGAGAGTGTTGATGAGACTTCTACCGATCGAGGTTTTCCATGTGATGTGCTCATGAAATTCACGGTACGCTCACCATTTTGCTACCTCAATCGGACCCCGGAAAAATCAGGGGTCACGGAAAAGAAATCAGGGACCCCTCCGGGGGATCCCTGACTCCGATGATGCTTCTGATGAAACAAGCCGATCAGGCCTCGGCCGTTTCCTGCTGCTTGCGCCAGCGGATGCCGGCGTCGATGAAGCCGTCGATGTCGCCGTCGAAGACCGAGTCGGGGTTGCCGACCTCGAAGTTGGTCCTCAGGTCCTTGACCATCTGATAGGGGTTGAGCACGTAAGAGCGCATCTGGTCCCCCCCAGGAGGCCTTGACGTCCCCGGCGAGCTCCTTCTTCTTGGCGTCCTCCTCCTGCTGCTTGAGCAGGAGCAGGCGCGACTGGAGGACGCGCATGGCGGCGGCGCGGTTCTGGATCTGGGACTTCTCGTCCTGCATGGAGACCACCAGGCCCGTGGGCAGGTGGGTGATGCGCACGGCGGAGTCGGTGGTGTTGACGCTCTGCCCGCCGGGTCCCGAGGAGCGGAAGACGTCGATGCGGATGTCGGTCTCGGGGATGTCGATATGGTCGGTGGACTCGATGAGCGGAATGACCTCGACGGCGGCGAAGGAAGTCTGGCGACGGCCCTGGTTGTCGAAGGGGCTGATGCGCACCAGGCGGTGCGTGCCGCCCTCGACGCTCAGGGTCCCGTAGGCGTAGGGGGCGTGGACCTCGAAGGTGACCGACTTCAGGCCCGCCTCCTCGGCGTAGGAGGTGTTGAGGACTTTGACGGAGTACTCGTGCCGCTCGGCCCAGCGGGTGTACATGCGCAGGAGCATCTCGGCGAAGTCGGCGGCGTCCACGCCGCCGGCGCCCGAGCGGATGGTGATGACGGCGTCGCGGGGGTCGTACTCGCCGCTGAGCAGCGTGCGGATCTCCAGGTCGGAGAGGTCCTTGCTGATGGCCGCCAGGTCCGTTTCGGCCTCGGCGAGGATTTCGGCGGCATCCTCACCCTCCTCCTCACCGGCGAGCTCGACCATCGCCTCGAGGTCCTCGATGCGCTCCCCCAGGCTCTCGACCCGCTTGAGGTCGGCCTGGGCGTGGGACAGCGCGGAGGTGACCACCTGGGCGGAGTCGGGGTCATCCCACAGGTCGGGTGCGGAGGCCTGCTCGGAGAGCTCGGCGATCCGGGCGCGCAGGGCCTCAGGGTCGGTCACCGCGGCGATGGAGGCGTAGGTGTGTCGGAGTCGTTCGATCTCAGCGGAGAAGTCAGTGGCCACGGAGGGGAGTCTACGGCAGAACCTGCGAGGGGCGCCGTCGGGACGTACTCGGCTCGCGCGACGGCTCGGTCACTCCCACAGTGGTCCCCTCATCTGTCACTCACCCCAGCTCAATGCCCTGGGCCTGGGCGAGCAGGGCATCGAGCACCGCGCGTGTCGCCGGGCCCGGCTCGGTGCGGGTCTGTCGGTGACGCACCACCAGCTGGCGCACGCCCAGCCCGGGTAGGCGCACCACACTCAGCTCATCGGGGACGAGCCCGGAGTAGACGGCCAGCTCGGGCAGGAGCGCGCAGCCCAGGCCCTGACTGACCATGGCCAGGACGACGTCGTAGTCGTAGGCGACGTGCCGTGTCGTCAACGGCACCCCCAGCTGACGCTCGAGACGGTCCAGGGCGAAGGCGCCCGCGGTCCCCGGGGCCAGATCGATCCAGGTGGCGCGCGCCAGGTCCGCCAGGGTCGAGGGCGCCGCCTGCTCAGCCGGCACGACGACGAGCCAGGACTCATCCAGCAGCGGGATGTCGACCATGCCCCGAGGCGCCGCGGGCAACGTGTGCTCGTCACGCTCGATGAGGACCAGGTCGAGCTCACCGCGACGCAGGCGGGGCAGGGCGTTACGCTCCTCGGCTTCCTCGACGATCACCTCCAGCTCGGGGCTGGTGGTCGCCAGCGAGCTCAGGAGGGGCAGCAGGAGCGCCCGGACGGCGGAGGCGAAGCTCCCGACACGCACCACACCGGAGGGGATGGAGTCGTCCAGGTCCGCCAGCTCGCGGCGCACGGTGGTCAGCTCGTCCTCGATGCGCTCGGCCGCGTCCGCCAGAACCTTCCCCGCCGCCGTGAGCACGGCTCCGGTGGGCGTGCGATCCAGGACCCGGGCACCGCACTCGCGCTCCAGGAGGCGAATCTGCTGGGAGACCGCCGACGGCGTTATATGAAGGAAATCTGCCGCTGCGACGACTCCTCCGGCTCGATGGACGGCCAATAGAACTGAGAGCCTCTGGGGCAATACCTGCATGAAGTAAATCTACATCCCTCATGCAGATAGATGCGATTGACCTTCATTCAGGGGTGTCGAAGAATCGTCCCCGTGAACGACGTGCTCTCCTCCCTCATCTCTATCGGCGGCTGGATCGGTGCCGCTGAGCTCCTCGTGGCCTACTTCCTGGTCTCCAAGGGCACGATCGCCGGCGATTCGCTCAAGTATCAGGCCCTCAACATCACCGGCTCCGTGCTGCTGACGATCAACTGCGCGAGCTCGAGGGGCCCTGGCCCAGTGTCATCGCCAACGCCTTCTACCTCCTGGTGGGGCTCAACATCCTGTTCACGGTGAAGCGGGCCTACATCGCCCAGCTCTCGCGCCGGCAGACTGAGGAGCTGCGGTCCCGGATGCACCTGCGCCGGCACCCCTCCCCCGTGGTCTCGGCGGGCTTCGTCGAGCAGGCCTGAGCGGCGGGCCGCCTCCGGCCACACACAACCTTTCACCCATCCGTCTCGACGCAGTGAGTCCGCAGGCTCACTGCGTCGTCGTCATTCGGGCAGAGCCGGTGGCGGTGATGGTGAAGCCCTCGGCCGGGAGGATCCCCAAGGAAGGGAAAGGCGGGCGGGAACGCGCCTGCAGCGTCACGACGGCGGTCCGGCTGTCAGCGGCCCGGGCACTGACGATCGTGACCCCCTCCAGCCTGGCCGCCGCCGGCTGGGCGGACAGGTCCTCGGCAGCCTTGCTTCCCACCCCTGCGTCGGTGAGGGACCCGGGTGCATCATCCGTGGCACCGCCCCCGTAGTAGGGGTGCGCCTCCACGCTGTCGGCTCCCGCGGCCGCAGCCGAGTCCGCCAGTGACGTGAGGGTCTTGAGGTCGAGGTAGACGGCGGTTGCCGAGGCCGCAACGAACAGCAGCGCGAGGACGACACAGATGAGCCCGACCCCCAGGAGAAGCGTCTGCCCGTCCTCCTCGCGGTGCAGCCGACGCAGCAGGGCACGAGCCCGACCTTGGGCGGCCCTGGGAGCGGAGTTCCGGTTCACGGCTCCTCCTTGCCCGGCAGGGTGATGGAGCGCTCAGTGGCCACCACGACGACGTCCCGGCCGATCCCCAGCGAGGCGAAGCCCGGCAGGTCCACACCGACTGAGACTTCGACCATCGCCGCCTGCCCCCGGGCGCAGCCGTGAGCACAGGTGACCGACAGGGAGCCCGACGGGTCGGCGTCGACGCCCTGATCGGACAGGGACAGCTGCATGGCCAGCTGCGCGTTATCCATCGCGTAGGGCGAGTCATCGACCTCCAGCACCCGGCTGGCGGCGTCGGCCGCCGAGGCGACGGCGAAGGTCGTGGCCTGGAGCTGGGCGAGCGTCACCACCAGGTAGAGCACGGGCACCACCAGGACGGCGCTCCACCCGACGAACTCGACGATCGCATTGCCCTCCTCCTGGCTCATGAGCCGTCGGACGGTTCGGCGACCTTCCCTGAGTACCTCTCGGAGCCGGCTGACGGCCCACCCAGTGATGAGGGCGCGGGCCGGGACCGCCCTCGGCGACCGCAACGCGGCTCGGCAACCGCAACGCCTGGAGCCGACCATGCCTACCACCCGAGCTCACCTCTGCTGGATCAGGGAGGACTCATCGATGGCGTGCCCGGTGACCCGCAGCGTCCCACCGGGGCCGAACAGCCCCAGGACCGGGAAGGGCGCTGTCACCGTCACCTCAACGATCCTCAGGTCGCCGGAGGGGACCCGCGAGACGGTGACGGTGTCCACGTAGCCACGCCTGAGGGCGGCGTCGGTGAGGACCTGCACCCGCTGGCGCGCCTCGGCCTCCGTGCCCCCGACCAGTGCGGCTCGACGAGCACCATCGCCCGCGGCGTCGGTGAGGACGTTCCGGGCGTAGACCCCCAGGGCCACCTGGAGGAGCGCCACGAACACGACGATGACAAGCGCACCGACCATGACGAAGTCGACGACGGCCGAGCCCGACTCGTTGTGATCGCGCGGGCAGGGGGCGAGCCGGCCGGGGCAGGGCGCGACCAGCCCGTTGGAGCACCCCGAGGAGGGGCACTCGTTCAGATCGCACTGGTCACCTTCGCGATGGCGTTGAGGAAGACCTCGGTCAGTGTGCTGCCGGCCACCGTCCACAGGGCTACGACGAGCCCCGCGGTCATAAGGGTCACCAGGACCCAGCCGGGGACGTCGCCGCGTTCATCGCGCAGATCGATCCGGGTCGCACCGGTGGCACGCCACGACCGGGAACCGGGGTGAGGGCGGCGGGATGTGGGAGGGATGAGGCGCTTCATGACTGCTCCTTGCTGTCGGTCGGGATTCTGGGCAAGAGGACGAAGGCTGATTAGGCTCGGCAGGTGCCGGAGGGAGGTGAGGGCGCTTCACACCCCCAGCCTGAGGACGAACAGTCCCGGGAAGAGGGCGAAGACGACGGTGATGGGCAGGACGAGGAAGACCACGGGGACCATTTGGGCGATCTCCCGTCTGCCGCCCTCCTCCATGAGGTCCTGGCGCGCCGCCTCACGCACGTCGGCGGCCTGGGAGCGTAGGACCTCGGCCAACGGTGTGCCGCGTTCAAGGGCCACGATGATCGCCTCGCACAGGCGGGTGACGTGGACGGAACCGACTCGCCGCTCCATACGGTCCAGGGCTGTGGACAGGACCGTGCCGGAGCGAATGTCGGTCAGAGTGCTGCTCAGCTCGTCGACGAGGTCGCCCCGGCCCAGCGCGACGATGCGCTCGATGGCTGGCACCGGGCCCTGACCGGCCCCCACCGCCAGGGCCAGCAGCTCGACGACATCGGGCAGCTGCGCCTCGATCCGTGACAGCCGCTTCGCCACGGCCCGGCTGAGCCACCAGTCGCGGGCAGCGGCCCCGGCCACTGTGCCCATGAGGCACAGAAGGATGAGCGCGGGCACGTTGACGGAGCGGGCCAGGGCCGCCAGGCCGCCTGCAGTCAGGACGAGCAGGAGCGCCGTCGTCGACCACAGGACCTGCTGGAGGCGGAACTGATCGACCCCCAGTGACGACCCTGATCGCGTCAAGCGCCGTCGGACCGAGTCGGCCGACGAGCCCAGGGTGTCCATCAGCCTGCCGAGACTGAGAGCACGTGCGGTGGAGGCCATGAGCAGGCCGACGACGGTGCTCCCGTCAGAGGTCGGCCCTGCCGGAGCGGCCAGCAGACCGGAGGTCGTGGGCCGGCGATGGACATAGGGCTCCAGGCGGGCCATGAGTGTGGGGCGACGTCGGCGGAAAGCCGAGATGACGCACAGGACGCCCACGGCCCCCAGCAGCCCGGCGAGTCCTCCTGTGAGCATCGCGTTCATAGGGTTCATCGCAGCGTCCTCTCCTCCTCGGGCAGCCGCCCCAGGCGCAGCATGAGCCGGTAGGCGATGACCGAGACAACGGCTCCGATCAGGAGAATGACGGCTCCGGCGCCGGTGGCGTGAGGCCGCTGCTGCCTGAGGCCGGCTGGACAGCAGCGCCAGGACCAGCCACGGGGCGGCGACCGCGACCTTGGCGCCGTTGACGGTCCAGGACTGGCGAGCCTCGAGCTCACCTCGGGTGCGCATGTCCTCACGCAGCATCTGCGACAGGGAGCGCAGCAGCGTCCCCAGGTCAGTGCCGCCGACCTCGTGGGCCAGGCGCAGGGCCTCAACGATCCGGTCGGCGACCGGGTCAGCGAAGCGGGCCTTGAGACGGTCCAGGGAGCTGTCGAAGCGGGCCGAGGCGGCGTAGTCGGTGGCGAAGGCCCGGAACTGGGGGCGGACTGCCTCCGGGCCGCGCTCACCGAGGTTGGTCAGCGCCTCCGGCAGGCTCATGCCCGCACGGACACCGGAGACGAGGGTGTCGACGGCCTCGGGCCACACCTCGCGCAGCCGGGTGCGGCGGTTACGCGCTCGTGAGGAGATGACGAGGAAAGGAATCGCCGTGAAGATGGCGGTGAAGGCCACGGCCACCGGCCAGGCTCAGGGACATTCCCAGGAAGACCAGACCGATCAGCAGCCCCAGCCCGATCGACCCCAGGACGAACATCGCGGGGCTGGTGCGGCCGGCACCGGCCTGGACCAGGATGTCGGCCAGGAGACGGGAGCGCCTCGAGCGCCACTGAGGCGGGTCGGAGGTGCAGGCCATCCAGATCAGAAGCAGCCCCACCCCGCCCAGGAGCCCGGCGACGGCGCCCATCAGTAGACCTCCTGGGGGCCTGCGGGAGCGGGAGCCGAGCAGGGCGGTCAGGTCGTGACCGGCCCGATTGAAGCGCTCGGCGGCGTCAGGCGCTCCGGCGCCCCGGACGAGGTTGCCGGTGGGGTCGCGGTGGAAGACGTCGGAGAGCTCGATGATGCCGTTCTCCACCCGGCCGGACAGGGGCTGCGACCTCGCGCACGGTACGGCGCCCGCTGCGATCCAGGTCGAGGTGGACGACCAGGTCGATGGCGCTGGCGACGGTGGGGACCACGAAGTCGCTGGAGACGTTCTCCCCCGCCAGCAGCGGAAGCGTACAGATCTTGATGATGGCCTCCCTGGCGGAGTTGGCGTGGATGGTGCACATGGACGGCAGTCCCGAGTTCATGGCGATGAGGAGGTCCAGGGCCTCGGCCTCGCGGACCTCTCCGATGAGGAGGCGGTCGGGGCGCATGCGCAGGGCCTCCTTGACCAGGCGCCGCAGGCTGATCTCTCCGACTCCCTCAAGGTTGGGCGGCCGGGTCTGCATGGCCACGCAGTCCCGGTTGCGCAGGGCGAGCTCGAAGACCTCCTCGCAGGAGATGACCCGCTGCGCGCCCGGGATCGCTCCGGCCAGCGCCCTGACCATGGTGGTCTTGCCGGCCTGGGTGGCACCCGACACCAGGATGTTGAGGCCGGCCTGCACGGAGGCGTCCAGGAAGGCGGCGACCTGGCTGGTCAGCGAGCCCATGCGCACGAGGTCGGCGGTGCGGGAGGCGCGGGAGGTGTGCTTGCGGATGTTGACCGCCCAGTGCTGGGAGGTGATGGGTGGGATGACGACGTGGAGCCGCTGTCCCCCGGCGAGCTGGGCGTCGACGAAGGGGCTGGACAGGTCCAGGCGGCGCCCGGAGGCCCGCAGCATCCGTTCGACCAGGACCGCGAGGTCCTCACTCTCCAGGATCGTGGTGGTCAGCTCAGGGGCGCCCGGAACGGGCGACGAAGACTCGGCCGGGGGCGTTGGACCCAGATCTCCTCAATGGACTCGTCATCGAGGTAGCCCTGGAGCGGGCCCAGCCCCGCCATGGAGTCGAGTACGTGGGTGCGCGCCCCCTTGGGGTCGATGAGCGGCGGGACGAGTCCGGCGTCGGAGCGGCGCAGATAGTCCTCCTCGGCCTGGGTGACGAGCTGGTCGAGGTCGGAGGCGTCCTTGAGAGGGTCGATGCCGCGAGCGCGCACCAGCTCGCGAACCTCGGTCAGGAGAAGATCGGCAGCGTCCATGATGCCTCTCAGCGTGGGAGTCGTATGAGGGGAGGATGAGGATGATGTGAGGACCGACCCGGGGCTCTGCACTGAGCCGTGACACACCAGCCGGTCGGTGACCATTGTCACGGATAAACTCTAGGGCACCTGGTCACGACATGGCCACCACCTCGACATAACCTGTGGATAACATCGGCCTTCTGGCACATTCCTCAAGCCGTTGCCCACGTCCCTGGACGTTTGCCGCCAGCGGACGGGCGCGGCTGTCCTGCGAGACATAGGACCTGTCGCCTACGGTTGGACCATGTCACAGCCTCCGCAGTCCCCGGACGCCCCCGGCACCACTGATGTCGACGGCGGTGTCGACAGCCTCGCCGATGAGGGTGACCTCCGACGTCGAGCACGCTGAGGCTCAAGCCGGCGATGAGGACAACCACCAGCAACAGGCTGAGCCCTCCGATCAGCGATCCGACGAGCACGACGAGGACTATCGGGCGCCCGTGGTCGTGGCCCCGCTGCCGGGTGCCTCGGCCGAGCCGCCCCGCAACAGTACGCCGGCCCCACAGGCCCAGCCCGCCGAGACTCCTCGTCCTCGCCACACCGCGCTCTCCCTGGCGGCGATGGCGAGCGTCGCCGTCGCCGGCCTCAACCCGACTCGGCTGGCGCTGCCGCAGTCCGAGACCCCGGAGCGGCACATCATCGGTGTCATCGACACCCAGGGCCGCCACTGGGAGGTCCATGAGGCCCGCACCGATGCGGTGGGCGCCTCCTTGGAGGCCGAGGCCGAGGTGCTGCGCCGCATCGGACGGGTCGTCGACGACGGACGGCTCTCCTTCGATGTTCCTCGCGTCGCCGGGTCCCTGCGTCAGAAGGACGCGCACATTCAGGTCCGCTCCCATGTGGAGGGCAAGCCGATCCCGGTGGAGACGCTCCGGCCGGGGCCGGGGATGTCGGCGGGCCTGGGCAAGGCGCTCGGTGAGATCCACGAGCTGTCCATGACGGTGATCTCCGAGGCCGGTATGCCGGTCTACGACGCCGAGGAGGTGCGTCGGCGCTGGCTGAGCCTGCTGGACGACACCGCCGCGACGGGCAGGACCCCACCGGCGCTGCTGGGGCGCTGGGAGCAGGCCCTGGAGGACACCGCCCTGTGGCGCTTCCGCCCCACGGTGGTCCACGGGGACCTCGCTGAGGAGAACGTCCTGGTGGCCGGTGGCACCGTGGTAGCCGTGCGGGGCTGGTCCCAGGCGCATGTGGGAGACCCGGCCGAGGACCTGGCCTGGGTGTACTCCTCAGCACCGGTGGACTGCCTGGACTCCATTGAGGACGCCTACGACATTGCCCGCTCCGAGGGCGTTGACCGCCACCTGCGTGAGCGCGCCGAGCTGGTCAGTGAGCTGAGCCTGGCGCGCTGGCTGCTGCACGGGAGTGAGGACCGGGGACAAGCCGGTCATCAATGACGCGGTGGCGATGCTGGAGGACCTGGCCGCCCAGGTGGGTGACGCCCCGCTGGTGGAGCCGGCCACGCCCCGGCTGGCACCGGTTCCCGGGGTTCGCGAGCCGGCTGAACCTGACGCCATCACCAATCCGGTGGCCATGGTGCGCGTCGACGACGAGGAGAGCTGACGGGCGCGCGGCTCACGCGCCTTCACCCCACTGTCAGGGCCGCCTGGATCTGCTCGATGCTGAGCAGGCCCTCGACGGTGAGCTCATCGACGCGTCCTCCGGGGTAGTCGACGTAGACGTAGGCAGCCCGTACTGAGGCGGTGGGCACGCCTTGGGAGGCCGCCCAGGCGTGGACGTAGACGCTGAGCTGGTCCACGGGCACCTGTCGCCGCCCGGTCTTCCAGTCGACGATGAGCCACCCGGAACCGTCCGAGCGGTGGAAGACCGCGTCCATGCGGCAGCGCAGGGTGGTGGCGCCGATGGTGATCTCCCGGTCCGTCTCGGTCTCGGCCAGGACGTAGTCCTCCAGGAGCGGCAGGTTCTCGGCGGTCTCCAGCCAGCGCTCGATGCGGTCCCGGTCCTGGGGTCCGAGGCTGTCGGGCACGCCCGCCTGCCCCAGGCCGAATAGCGTGCCGCGTGCGCTCAGGCGCTGGGCGACGGCGTCGTGGAAGACGGTTCCGAGCCGGCCGGCGGCGCGGGGCTCAGGTGGGAGCGGGCGACGCAGGTCGAGTGCGAACTGGCGGCGGTCGGCGCGCAGGTCGTCCAGGCGGGTGGCGGCCAGGTGCTCGGGTAGGCGGACGGCGGGGCCGCCGGCCAGGGCCCGGGAGCGCTCGGCCAGGAGGAGTCCCGCCTCGAGTCTCCACCGCTGCACCGTCTCGTCGTCGGGCTGGGCCTGAGCGGGCACCTCCTGGACGGGCTCAGCCCCACCCATGGCGGCGGTGACCTGGGCGGCGGCCGCGTACCGGGCCCGGCGCACATCGGCAAGCCGGTCGGTGACCGCTGTCCCTCTCCCCGGGCTCCGGGGCCTGGCTGTCCAGGGTCTCCGCTGCGTCGGCGTCGAGGGGCCAGGTGCCCACCTGGGTCAGGGGTGGTCAGGGGTTGGGGCGGGACTCGTCGAAGTCGACCCAGCCCTCCGCGTAGGGGAGACAAAAGGTCGCGCCGCTGGAGCTCGGTGAGGAAGCGTGAGGGGCGGCGGGGCTTGGAGGCGGTCTTGGACAGGTGGGAGCCGGTCAGGAGGAGCTCGTGGCGGGCCCGGGTGAAGGCCACGTAGGGCCAGGCGGCGCTCCTCGCGCAGGCTCTGGCGCCAGAGGGGCCTCCTTGTAGGCGCTTATCGTGTCGGTCAGGAGGGGCTTGTCGGTGACAGCCGGGTCGAGGTCCCCCACGGTGAAGGGGGCAGGTCGCCGGCGTCGGCCCGCAGCGGGAAGGGGAAGGTGGAGGTGGAGCCCATCCAGCCGGTCTCCGCGACACGAAGGTCGTCCTTGACGGCGCTGGTGTAGGAGGGGAAGACCTGCTCGTCCATGCCGGGGACGGCGACGACGTCCCACTCCAGACCCTTGGCGGCGTGGACGGTGAGGAGCTGGACCGCCCCGGGCGAGGGCTCGACCTCGGGGGGCGCTCATGGCGTCCTCGTGCTCCTCGGCGGCGTCGAGGCATTCCAGGAAGCCGGTGAGGGGTGGGGGCGTCGGTGTCGGCGGCGAAGGCCCGGGCCGTCTCGTGGAAAGAGTCGAGGGCACGGTGCCCCATCGGGTGACCGACCCGGGCGGCGATCTCGATGTCGAGGTCGAGGACCTGCTCGGCCAGGGCCACGAGGTCGGGCAGGGGCAGGGAGACGGCCTCCCGGATGCGTCGGATCGCCCGGGCGGTGCGCAACGCGACGGCCCGCCCGGCCTCGCTCAGGTCCCGGGCCGCCGCGGACTCCTCCTGCTCTTCCTGCGCGCCGTCCTCGTGCCATCGCAGCAGGGGTGTCCAGGGCCTCGCTGAGCAGTGGGGAGTCGGCCTCGGCATGGTCGCCGTGAGGTCCCGGTGCCTCCTTGCCGCTTTCGGTCGCGGGGCGGGTGAGCTCGCGGGCCAGCGACGCCAGGGCCCGCAGGTCGCGGGCACCGATGCCGAAAACCAGTCAGGAGCCTGACCACCCGGTCCCCCGCGCTCCGGGTCCGAGGCCGCGGTCAGCAGGGCGCGGACGTCGGCGACCTCGGGGACGTAGAGCATCCCGCCCAGGCCAATGATCGTGTAGGGCAGGCCGGCCTCCTCCAGCTCAGCGGCAACGGGATCCATCTGCGCCCGGGTGCGGCACAGAACGGCCATCTCGGCACTGGGCGACCAGCGCTCGGCAAGGAAGGCGACGACTGTGCGGGCCTCCTCGGCGGGGTCCTGGAGGAAGGCCCCCGAACGCCGCCCCGGGCTCCAGGCCGAAGGCCTCGGGCCGGGCCCGCAAGGGGCGACGGTGAGGTGCTCACCCACCGGGTCCCCGTCCTCGACGACGCCGGAGCGCAGGGGTGCGGAGACGACGTTGGCGACCTCCAGGATGGTGGAGTCGTTGCGCCAGGAGGTCGACAGCTCCAGGACGGGGGTGGCCTCAGCCGGTGAGGTCCCGGACTTCAGGAGGGCGGTGCCGGTGGGGTTGAAGCGCTGGTGGAAGGTGTCCAGGGCTGCGGCGCTGGCTCCTCGCCACCCGTAGATGGCCTGGTGGGGGTCGCCGACGGCGGTCACCCCGGAGTCGGCGAAGAGGGCGGACAGGGAGCCGGACCTGGGCCACCGAGGTGTCCTGGAACTCGTCGAGCAGGACCGCGGGGTACTGGGCCCGCACCTGGCCGGCGGCCTCGGGGACGGACTCGGCGATGGCGCAGGCCAGGGCGATCTGGTCACCGAAGTCGAGCAGGCCGTGGTGACGCTTGTGCGCATGCAGCTCGGCGACGACGTCGAGCAGGGCCTCCCACTCGGCCATGACGGCGGGCGCCTTGCCGACCAGGGTCTTGCAGCCCTTGATGGCGGCCAGGGCGGTGAACTGCTCGGACAGGTCGGCCAGGTCCTTGGCGGCCTCCTCGATGGTCAGCAGGTTCTGGCTCAGGGGAGTCGGCCAGGACCAGGGGTGGCGCTCGCGTTGTGGCTGAGGCTCTCGTTGGGCAGCGGGAGCGTGCGAGCCTCGAGCAGGGAGGTGACGATCTGCCAGGGAGCGGGCCTGGGTGATGAGGGGTGGAGTCGGGGTCCACGCCGATGCGCAGTCCGTGGTCGCGCACCAGGGCGCCGGCGAAGGAGTTGTAGGTGGCGATCATCGGCTCACCAAAGTCGGTCGCGTCAGCGGTGCCCTCCGCTCCGCTGTCGTGCTCCGGTGCGGCGACCGGGAGCAGGCCGGCCGCACTGAGGGCCGGCCAGGCGGGAGGCGACGCGCTGGTCGAGCTCGGCGGTGGCCTTGCGGGTGAAGGTCAGTCCGAGGATCTGGTCGGGGCGGACCTGCCCGGTGGCGACCAGATAGACGACTCGCTGGGCCATGGTGGCGGTCTTGCCCGAGCCGGCTCCGGCGACCACCAGCAGGGGCTCAGCCGGTGGGCGATGACGCGCGCCTGCTCCTGGGTGGGGGTGTGGATGCCGAGCACCTCCGCCAGGACCTGGGGGTGAGCCGGCGTGGGCCGGTGGGGGTCATGAGACGACTCTCCTTCCCTCGACCTGCACGGGGCAGGGAGTCCTTGACCCGGCAGGTACGGCAGTGCTCACCGGTGCGGGCCTCGATCTGTGGGCCCACTCCGTCCACGGCCGCGGCGGCCACGAGGTCCTCAGCCCAGTACTCCTCGCTGCTGTCGGCAGCACTGTTCGTCTCCTCGTCAGGCTTCTGCTCTGGTTCCGGGGCTGCGGGGCTGGGGTCGAGGGCGGCGCCCGGCGGGGCCAGGACGTAGCCGTCTCCTGAGCGTTTGGGGGCTCCTTGCCCAGGGAGCACGAGGGCTCCGCCGACGACGTCGAGGCCCTGCGAGCTCAGGGCCAGCCGGTAGGTGGCCAGCTGGGGGTGACGCTGGACGTCCTTAGGGGACGCGCTGCCCGGTCTTGAGGTCGATGACGCGCACGGTGCCGTTCCGGCCGATACCGGCAGGGGTCGTCCGGGTCGTCTCCCGACAGGCCGCCGAGGTGCTCGAGGCGGTCGATGCGCCCGGAGAGCGTGATCGGGACGGCGTTGCCGCCCTCCGTCGGTATCCGCAGGCCGGCCCGCTGGCGGACTGCGGGGCTGAGGACACTCAGGGGGATGTCGACGTCGGCGCGCACCGGCTGCTCGACGTCGGCGCACACGCCCAGGGCGTCGCAGTCAGCCAGGTAGGCGTCGAGGCGCTCGATCATGGCGCGGGCGCGGTCTGCGGCCAGGCCTCCCTGCCAGGTGGCGGGGTAGCCGAGGTCGGTCAGGCGCTCCTCGAAGGCCTCGCGCAGGGCCGGACCGCGCAGGTGCTCCTTCTCCGCCCGTTCGGCGACGGCGTGGACGAGGCTGCCCAGGGCCTGGGCGTCGCTGGCGGGGGCCGATCCGCCGCTGCGGGTCAGGAACCGCTTGAGGGGGCAGGCGGCCAGGCCCTCCACGTCGGAGGGGCTGACCCGTATCCGCTCGCCGGCGGCGATGAGGGGGCGGTGGAGGTGGGGCCGGTCGCGCCGATCCAGGTGGCGGGGTCGGCGCCGGGTACGCCTGGCAGGCGAGGTCGGCCAGAAGGTCGACGGCGGCCCGGCCGCGGCGGCGCTCGGCGTCGGTGGCCGTCTCGAGGTTCCCGCAGATGGCGGCGTGGCGCAGCTCCCCCACCAGGCCGCGTAGGGGTGAGGTCGCCGGTGTCGCGGGTCAGGAGAGGGGCGCCGTCGGCGTCGGCCAGGGCGATCCCGGCGCTGCGGGCGATCTCGGTCAGGAAGGGTGAGGGGCGTGCTCGGTGTCGGCGGTGGCGGTCAGCAGGAGGCGTCTGGAGGCGCGCGACAGGGCCATGATGAGCATGCGGCGCTCGTCGGCGCGCACCTGTGCCCGGGCGGCGGCCACGGTGCCGCTGCCGTCGCTTCCCTCCCCGGTGCAGCGGTGTCTGTGGTCAGGCGGCCGGTGACGGCGTCGACGAGCAGGCCGGTGCGGGTCAGGGAGTCCCTCAGGCGCAGGTCCGGCCAGCGGTCCCGCTCCAGTCCGACAACCACAACAAGCTCCCACTCCTGGCCCGCGCAACCCGCCGGGGGTCATGACGGCCACGCCCTCCGGGCGCCGCCCCTGAGGGGCGACGGAGTCCGAGGGCAGGACTTCGGCGTCGAGCTCGGCCAGGAAGCTGGAGGCGTCCTGGCCCGGGTGGCGCTCAGCCCAGACCTCGGCGCGTTTGAACAGGGGTGGTGACGACGTCGAGGTCGTGCTCGGCGGCCTCGGACAGGAGCGTTCGCACCGAGCTTGCCGAGGGCAGCAGGGCGGTGGCGCGCCAGGCCTCGGCCCGCTCGGAGGCGTTCCAGGCGGCCCACAGCAGGGCCTCGACATCGCGCGGAGCCTCGGCGGGACTCTGCCCGATGACGGAGCGCAAGGCCTCAGGATCCTGGCTGCGATGAGGAGCCGCTCCGCCTGGGCGCTCAGCGGCTGCCCTCCAGGGGACCGGGCGAAGCCGGAGGCCTGCTCGGGGGCGGCCAGCAGGGGCCAGGAGGGCGGCGTCGCCGCCGGTCCGGGGCCCGGGCCCGGCGGGGTCAGCAGTGGGATCGGGAGCAGGGAACGGCTGTGGGGGCGGTGGTCCTGGGCTCACTGGGCTCGGCCGCACTGGCGTGCGGGGTTGCGGCCGGCTGGGCCTGTCGCAGCCTGCGGCGCAGTCGGCGCAGGTCCATGGTGGTCAGTCCCACCAGAGGACTGGTGAGCAGACTGATGGCGGCCTCACGCTGAGGCGGTTCACCGTTCCCGCCCAGCTGGTCGCGGATGGCGGCGCGCACGATGTCCAGGAGTGCGGCCGCGGCCGGTTCTGCGCGTAGCAGGACCGCGGGCGTGCGTGAGGCCAGGGGCACACCTCGTCTGCGCAGGTCCCTGGCGAGGGTCTCGGCGTCGGCGGCGCTGCGAACGATGACCGCCATCTGTGACCAAGCGGTGCCGTGGTGGACGTGCTCGAGCCTGAGAGCCCGGGCGACGTGGGCGTGCTCCTGCCAGATGGAGGAGGCCAGGATCACCTCGACGCCGGCCGCCGCCTGCGGGCGCTCAGCGTCACTCGCCCCGGAGGAAGGCCCTGCCGAGGACCGTGCTGAGGACCGGGGCACCAGGGTCGTCTGCCGGTGGGCCGTCGTGCCGGTCACCGGGACCCGGGCACTCTGGTCGCGGATCACCGCCGCGATGGCCGGGTTGCCCCGGTAGCAGGTGGTCAGCCGCAGGCGGGTGGCTGCAAGCCCCGAGTGGTCCTCGGCGGCGACGAGCAGGCTGGGGGTGCCCCCGCGGAAGGTCTCCACGGCGACGTCGGGGTCCCCCAGCACCACGACCTGTGCCCGGTGCCCGTCGGGGTCCGGGGTCGCCAGGGCCGTCAGGAGCCTGGCGGTGGCGGCCGTGCAGTCCTGGTAGTCGTCCACGACGACGAGGTCCGGGACAGGGGCGGCGGACAGTGACGGCGTCGGCGCCCCAGGAGCTCAGCGCCTCGACGGCTCGGTCCTGGAGGCGAGCCGTGTCCATCTTGCGGGTCTGGGCCCGGCGCTCAGCACTGGCCCGCCCCTGCGCGTCCCAGGTGCGCAGGAGCTGGGACGCGGGCCCCCAGATGGGGACGTTGAGCCGGCGTGCCAGGTCGGCCAGGTCGTCGGCGCTGACACCGAGCTCTCCGGCGCGGGCCAGGAGGTTGCGCAGCTCGGAGCGGAACGCCCGAGACCCGGTGGCCTCGGCGGGGAGCCCCGGCCAGGTGACGGTGCTGACCATGGAGGCCAGGGCGGAGTCCTCCTCCGCACCGGCCAGAAGTACCGGGGGCGGCAGCGGGGCGGGCCGCATGGTCAAGGAGGTGGTCAGGATCGTCAGGGCGAGGGCTGCGGGGGTACGCACTCGGACGACGCCGTCGCCATGGCCCTCACGCAGCAGGTGGGCGGCCCGGCCGCGCAGCCAGTCGGCCCGCGCCCGGGTAGGGGCCAGTAGAACGGCGTCGCGGCCGCCGGCGACCGCCTCGGCCAGCAGCCTCAGGGCCAGAGACGTCTTACCGGTCCCAGGAGCCCCCTAGGGACGACGACGTTGGAGCCCTCGGCCACGCGGTCCAGGACCCGCTGCCCATCGGCGTCGGCGGCGGGCAGCTCGGCCGCCTCGGTGGGCGGGAGGAGACGGACGGGGTCCTGGGGCATGGGACCATCTCACCACGGGCCACCGACAGGATCGTGCACCGTTAACGGATCGTCATCGGTCACGAGCCCTCCACCCGGAAGCGCCGGCGGCGCATGTTCCGCGTGGCGCGAAACGGCGCGGCTCCTGGTGCGCGCGAAGGGCCGGCACGGCCGCAGCCCCCTAGGATCGAGCCAGGTTCACGCCCCTCTCCCCGATGGGCGCTGTGCCGCTCAATACGGCACACAGACGATGCGAAGGAGCCCCATGCAGGGTCACGATCGGAATCAAGCATGCCAGCCGCGAGCTCTCCTGGAGACCTCCGACTCTCAGGAGAAGGTGCTGGCCGCCGTGGCCGACGCCGAGACCAAGGCCGTCATCCTCAGCGACGACAAGGGCCGCAAGGTCTTCGTGCCGGCCGGCTCCCTGGCGTACATCGAGCTCGGCGAGGCCGAGCCCCGCCGGGTCGGCTTCGGTATCTGAGCCTCTCCCCACGACGAGCACGCACAGGGGCCCAGGTCTGGCGGACCGCATTCCACGGCGTTCCGCTGCTGATCTGGGCCCTTGCCTGATCACTCAGCGTCCTGCGAGGAGGCTGAGAGTCGATGAACCGGAACGGCAGGCAGGAGGATCGGTACGCATGAACCTGACGGAGCAATTCGCTCATATGGCGACGGGCGCGATGTACGACGACCTGACGCCTGAGCTCATCACAGCGCGGATCGAGGCCGATCGCACCGGCTACCGACCGATCCACTGAGGCCCAACCCGGCGCAGAGTTGTTCGTCCTTCGATTCTTCACGTTGCCAACATGCAGGCCGATACAGTCGCTCTCATGAAGACACCTGTGCTCGCGGTGATGTGCGCCGCCTTGTTCTTCATCAATGGCGTGCTGCAGCTACTTCTGGCCCTGGGACTTCCTTTGGGCCGGTTCGTCCTGGGCGGCGCCTATACCGTCTCCCCTGTCCTACTCAGGCCGGTCAACCTGGCACTCTTTCTGGCCTGGTTCAGCTGCGGCCTGGCGTACCTCAGGTACGGCGGTCTGATACGCCGGCCCCTGCGTGATCGCACCGCGCGAGGGGTTGTGTATGCCTCGACTCTGTGGCTGTTCATCGCCTCGGCCTTCAACCTCTTCATCACCACCAGCGAGTTCGAGCGTTATGTCACCGGGACGCTGTCCACTCTTGCCTGTGTCCTGAGCATATGTCTCGTATGGCGTCGCAACCGGCTCTGCGCGTGCAGGATTGGTCCCCGGCGTTAGGGGTGGAGTGCATGGATCACCAGGACAGCCAGAGGGGCCTGCTCGCCCAGTGGATCGAAGAGTCCAGCCGCATCGTCTTCTTCGGCGGTGCCGGGGTCTCCACGGAGTCGGGGATCCCTGACTTCCGAGGCGCCAAGGGCTTCTACCACCAGGAGCGAGAGATCCCCCTGGAGCAGGTCCTCTCCATCGACTTCTTCACCGTGCACCCGCAGGCCTACTGGGAGTGGTTCGCGCAGGAGATCGCCCGCGAGGGCGTGGCCCCCTAACGCGGCCCACAGGCTTATGGCCGATCTGGAAAGGGCCGGGAAGCTGTCTGCCGTGGTCACGCAGAACATCGACGGCCTCCACCAGCGGGCCGGCTCCCAGCGGGTCCTCGAGCTGCACGGCAACTGGTCGCGTCTGACCTGCACCGGCTGCGGTGAGCACTTCACCCTGGACGACGTCGACGGCGCCCGCTCCGGCGAGGTCCCCCACTGCCCTGCATGCTCCTCGGTGCTGCGGCCGGACATCGTGTTCTACGGGGAGATGCTGGACAACGACGTCATGGAGGGGGCCGTGCGGGCCATCTCAGAGGCGGACCTGCTGATCGTGGCCGGCACGAGCCTGGTCGTCTACCCGGCGGCGGGCCTCATCGACTACTACGCCGGTGAGCGCCTGGTCCTCATGAACGCGACTCCCACGCCGTACGACTCCCGCGCCGACCTCATCATTCGTGAGCCGGTCGGCCAGGGTCTTCCAGGAGCTGGAGCGTCTGAGGGCGACAGCCCTAACCGATCCCCTGGTCCTCAAGGTCCACGTAGCGCTCGGTTGCGTCGGACTCACTGAGGGTGGCCGCGTAGTCGGGCACCTCGCTCTGGAGGGACCGGTCCGTGCGGCGGTAGCCCGACGTCGGCAACGAGGACTTCTTCGGGAAAGTCATCTCGGGACGCTCCACGTGCTCGTAGGGGATGGACTCCAGCAGGTGGTGGATCATGTTGAGGCGTGCCTTGCGCTTGTCGGCCGACTCCACGACGTGCCAGCGGGCGGAGTCGATGTCCGTGTGGACGAACATCTCGTCCTTGGCACGCGAGTAGTCCTCCCAGCGAGGCAGGGCCTCCAGGTCGGTGGGTGAGAGCTTCCAGCGCCGCATGGGGTCAGTCATGCGCGACTTGAAGCGCTTGTACTGCTCCTTCTGAGGGACGGAGAACCAGTACTTGCGCAGCAGGATGCCGTCGTCGACGAGCATCCTCTCGAAGACCGGGCACTGCTGGAGGAAGCGCCGGTGCTCCTCCGGGGTGCAGTAACCCATGACGTGCTCGACGCCGCCGCGGTTGTACCAGGAACGGTCGAACAGGCAGATCTCGCCGGCGGCGGGCAGGTGCGCGATGTAGCGCTGGAAGTACCACTGGGTGCGCTCACGCTCGGTGGGCACGGGAAGCGCGACCACGCGCGCGATACGCGGGTTGAGGTACTCGGTGATGCGTTTGATCGCCCCGCCCTTGCCGGCCGCGTCACGGCCCTCGAAGATGACGACGACGCGGGCTCCAGTGGCCCTGACCCACTCCTGCATCTCGACCAGCTCCGCCTGCAGCCTCAGCAGCTCGGCCTCATACAGGGAACGGTCCATGGTGGGGTGCTTCTTTGCCATGCTTGAGTTTCGCACAGATCCCATGTGGGTGCGCAGGCAACCGCGAACGTGTTCATGAGGGAGATACGGGCGCTACCCAGCCATGTGCCCGCAATGCTGCCAGGCTCCAGGAATCGCATCACGCCGAGTCTGCGGGGAGGCGTCATCACTCGTAGTGGGTCCACATTCTCAGGACATGGATGGTCGTCTCGTCGGTATGCACCTCGTAGACGAGCCGATGCTGGATAGTGATACGCCGCGAGTAACAGCCCGATAGATCCCCGACCAGCTTTTCGTAACGAGGCGGCTTGACGAAGGGATTCTCCCACATGAGGTTGAGGAGCTTCTCGGTTTTAGGCTTGAGTCCCGCCGCGGCGAGTTTCTTCGCGTCCTTCTGTGCCTGACGTGAGAACACGATTCGCCACGAGCTCACCAGTCGAGTTCTTCCGAGCCCACCTCGATGCCTTCACGTCGGGCATTCCGGATCGAGTCCATCATGCCCGGGACGGACTCCAGGTAGAGCGTCTCCTGGATCGCCCTCCAGTCCCCCTCCCCCACCAAGACAGCATTGCCGCGTTGGCCGGTGATGACCAGCGGCTCGGAGTCTTCGTTAACCTGGTCGATGAGCCGATACAACTGAGAACGAGCGGTCGTCACTGGAATCGTAGACACACAGCAAGCGTACGTCATAACGTACGCCCCCTCAAGGCCGCTGCCTCTCTTCAGTCGGACGGCCGAACAGACAAGAACAGAGAAGCCCGGTCCTGGGAAGGACCGGGCCTCTCTGGAGTGGTAGCGGGGACAGGATTCGAACCTGCGACCTCCGGGTTATGAGCCCGGCGAGCTACCGAACTGCTCCACCCCGCGTCGGTGAGACCAACCTTAGGGGGCGTCCCACCCTCGAGGCAAATGACGAGGGCGTGCCCTTGCTCACCGCCCGGTGAGGCGGGTCGCAGGGCACGCCATCAGTGGCGGCCGACCGGGCTCAGCCCAGCTTCTTCTGGGCCTCAACGGCCCGCTTGACGGCTTCGTTGAGGCGCTTCTGCGCATCGCCGTATGCCGACCAGTCGCCCTTGCTCCTGGCTGTGTCCGCGTCAGTCATCGCGGTCTGAGCGTCGGAGAGCGCCTGATTGAGCTCCGCCTTCGGATCCGAGGTTCCCGAGGCCGACGGGGTGGCGGAGGAACTGGAGGACGCACTGGCCGAGGCCGAGGGGGACGCACTGGCTGAGGCCGTGGGCGCGGCGCTCGGGCTCGCCGATGCCTTGGCCCCGCCATCCGCCGTCGGGTCCTTGCCGTCGGTCGTCTCATTGGTGTCATTGGCCGCAGCGGCATCGCCGTCGATGGCCTCCTGACCCGTGGTCGCCCCGGAGTTACCGCCGAAGACCTGGTCGAGCGCCCCCGAGAGGGTGTCGGCGAATCCGACGTTGTCCCCGAAGGAGACCAGCACCTTGCGCAGCAGCGGGTACTGAGTTCCCGACGACGACTGCACGTAAACGGGCTGGACGTAGAGCAGTCCGCCTCCCACGGGCAGCGTCAGCAGGTTGCCCTTGATGACCTGGGAGCCCTCCTGAGAGAGGAGGTTCAGCTCCTTGGAGATCTCCGGGTTGGAGTCGAAGATGTTCTGCACCTGCCCCGGCCCGGCCACGTTCGAGGAACGCGGAAGCTCCAGGAGTCTCAGCTTGCCGTAGCTCGGACTACGCTCCCCTTCTTCCCGGTGCCGGGAGAGGTCTCGGAGTCCACGGCGAGGAAGCCGGTGAGCACGTTGCGGTTGGTGTTTCCGCCGATGATGTAGGCGCTGGACAGGGAGAAGCTCGCCTGGTCCTGCCCGGGCATCTTGAGGGTCAGGTAGTAGGGGGCCTGCTGGTCCTGACCGGGCGTGGTCGGGTCATCCGGGATCTTCCAGAAGTCTCCACCGGAGTAGAACTCCGCGGCGTCGTTGACGTGATAGGTCGCCATCATGGTGCGCTGGACGTTGAACAGGTCCTCGGGGTAGCGCATGTGGGCGATGAGGTCGGCGCTCATCTGGCTCATGGGCGTGACCGTCCCGGGGAAGACCTTCTGCCAGGCCTTGAGGATCGGGTCCTTGTCATCCCACTGGTAGAGCTTGACCGACCCGTCGTAGGCGTCCACGACGGCCTTGACGGAGTTGCGCACGTAGTTGGACTCCTCCGGCGCCCGCAGAAGTCCGCCCTTGTTGTCGGCGGTCGCCGTCGCCTTGGCCAGGGACTCGTGCTGGGCGTAGGGGTAGTTGTTCGTCGTGGTGTAGCCGTCGACGATCCACATCACCCGCTTGGGAGTGGCCGGGTTGTCATCGTGATCGACAACGGCCGGGTAGGGACTGTTATCCAGGGTCAGCCAGGGGGCCACCTTGGCGACGCGCTTGGCCGGGTCCCGGTCGTAGAGGATCTGGGAGCCCTCGCGCACCTCCTGGGAGAAGAGGATGTTGGCCTCCCGGAACTTGGCGGCGTAGAGCAGGCGGTTGAACGGGTTGGACACGCTCGGCCCGCCGTTACCGGCGAAGGTGGTGTTGACCTGACCGGTCTTGGACTCGTCGTCGGGGTAGTCCAGCTCGCGCGGCGAGCCGTTGTCCTTGCCGCCCACGATGGAGTAGGACGGCGAGGACTGACCGAAGTAGATCCGGGGCTCGTACTTACCCAGGTCGCCCTGGGAGGGGATGCCCCCTCCCAGAACGAGGGGTAGCCGCGGGTGGCCACCGTGTTGCCGTAGGCGTTCACGACGCCGTAGCCGTGGGTGTAGACGGTGTGCTCGTTGACCCAGGTCTGCTGCTGCTCGCCCAGGCCGGACAGGTTGAGCTCACGTACCGCGATCACCGTGTCCCGACTGGTGGAGTCCACCTTGTAGCGGTCCACGTTGAGCCGGTTCGCGAAGGAGTAGTACTGCTTGTTCTGCTGGACCTGCTGGAAGGTCGGGGAGATGAGCCCGGGGTCCAGGAGCCGGATCGAGGTGGTGGACTCGGCGTCCTTCTCCAGCTGGCCGGCCGCCGTCTTCGTCGTGGCGTCGTAGTTGGTGGTCTCCACGTTCTCCAGGCCGTAGGCGGCCTTGGTGGCATTGATGTTGCGCTGGATGTACTCGGCCTCCTGGCGCTGGGCGTTGGGGTCGACGATGAACTTCTGGATGACCAGCGGGTAGGGCGGTCCCCACCACCAGGGAGGAGACGATCGCGACAACCACACCAATGATCGGCAGGCGCCAGGAGCTGGATCGCACCGAGGCGACGAAGAGGAAGGCCACGGCCAGTCCGATCGCCGCGAGAATCGCGTTGGCGGGGATGACCGCGTTGACGTCGGTGTAGTTGGCGCCGTCGAACTTGGAGTTGGAGGCGTATAGGGCGCTGTAGCGGCCCAGCCAGTAGCCCACGGCCCGGATGACGGCGTACAGCGCCAGGAAGATCGCCAGGTGCATGCGTGCGGCCTTGGTGAAGTGGGGCTTACGCACCACGGAGATACCGCCGTACAGGTAGTGGACGACGATTGAGGCCACCCCGGCGAACAGGACGACGCCGGACAGGAAGGACACGAGCGTCAGCACTGCGGGCAGGATGAAGACGTAGAAGGAGATATCGATCCCGAACTGGGGGTCCTTGACTCCGAAGGACTGGGAGTTGAAGGCCAGTAGAATCTCCCGCCAGCTGGGGGCCAGCTCCCAGGCCGAGCCGAACAGGGCCAGCACCGCGGGCACTGCCCAGGTCAGCCGACGTCGCACGGGTTCGATGACGGAGCGGTAGGCCTCGAGGTTGCGCGTGGCCTCGTCGTCGGGCATCCCGATCTCCCGGGCCCGGTAGGCCCTGGTCATCGAGACGAAGACGGCCCCGAACATGATGCCGAATCCCACCAGGAACAGGACGATGAGGGCGATCCACTGCGTCCACAGCACCCGGGCGTACCCGATCTGACTGAACCAGAGGACCTCGGTCCACACCTGCGACAGGATGCCGATGGCCACGGCGATGGCCGCGATGATCGAGATGGTCAGGACCAGCGGACCGGGACGTCCGCCGCCTTTCCCGGTGCGCGGAGCGCGGGGAGGACGGGGCCCTCCCCCACCCATGCGTCCAAGACCGAACAGTCCGGATAAGTTGTCAGGCTTCCCCTGTCGGGACGAGCCGGTGGACTTGCTCGAGGACTCCTCGGAGGTTGAGTCCGGGGACTCGTCATCGGGCCTGGTGCTCACGATCCTGCTCCCTGTCTGACGTGCGTGGTGACGCCGCCTCGCACACGGTGAAACATGGCGTCATCGGCCGGAGGGGCCGCTCGGACCATCGTCCCACACACCTCTGACACGGCCATAACCTTCTCCAGGATGAGAAAACGCCTCGGCTGGCCAGGGGCGCGCCACCTGACTGATGAAGCCTCGTCATTGGAGGAGGCGGCGCCACCAGTGAGACGATGGCGGCGTGACTGACACAATGCATGACGAGGCGACCACCGCGGGGGCGGGTCGAGCCGCAGCCTTATCGGCAGGTGCCCTGGCCCGCGCGGTGACGGAGACCGAGACTCACGTGGCGGCCCACGGCTGGGACCAACCGGTGCGCGTCTTCGCGCTGGTGCGCACCGCCGAGGCTCTTGAGGCCGACCCGGACGTGGCCGACCTCCTGGACGCCGCCACCGTGGAGGAGGCCCGCTCGAACCCCGAGCTGCTCATGGTGGTGGAGCAGGAGGGGCTGCCGCCCGCCGCGGACCTGGAGCACCTGTTGGCCCAGCTCGCCTGGCCCGAGTCCGTCCACGGCGCCGCCATCAGCGTCGAGCGGCTGGTCCTGCCGCCTGCGGCCCAGGAGGAGGCCGAGGCCATCACCGATGCCGCCGAGCGTCTGGCTTTCCTCCAGGAGCGCCCGGACCGCGAGGACATCCGCATGGTGGTGGGGGTCCTGCGCGGCGGGCAGTCCTGGTGCGTGCTGCGCTCACGCAGTCACGACGACGACGCCTCGCTCTATCAGGGCGAGCGCCTGGTCCCCGGCCTGGTCGAGGCCCTGGAGGCGACCTTCCTGTAGCCGGTCACCGTCGGGCGAGCACTCGACGCCGGTCACCAGCGCCGCGTGGCCCCGTGCGCCTCAGTCCTTGTCCGTGCCGGTCGGGTCCTGCTCGTCGGGCTCCCCAAGCGAGTCCTCGCCCTCGGCGCCGGCCGAGGCGGGGTCGGCCGGCTGGTCGGGCTCCTGGGAGGCGGCGTCGGCGGAGGCAGGGGCTCCGGTCCCCGAGGCCCTCGGGGCTGTTCTCGTCGGCCTCCTTGGCGCCCTCGGCGTACCCGAGGGTCCCGTCCAGCAGGGAGGCCAGGTCGGCGTCGATCTCGGCGTCGATGTCCTGAGCCATGCGCCGCATGGTGAGGAAGTCCTTGGGGTTGGCGAGCTCGGAGGCCGTGGGCATGACGTCGGGGTGGTTCCAGAAGGCGTCGCGCTCGGCGTCACCGGCCTGGGCGCCCAGGTGGGCCCACAGCTCGGCGGCCTCCCGGGCCCGGCGGGGACGGAAGGTCAGCCCGATGAGGCGGGCGAAGACCTGCTCGGCGGCGCCGCCCTGGGCCCGGCGCCGGCGCATCATCTCGGCCAGTGCCATGAGGTGGGGCAGGTGCGGTGCGGCGGCGCGGGCGGTGACCACCTCGACCCAGCCCTCAACGAGTGCCAGGAGCGTCTCCAGGTCCTCCAGGGCCTCGCGCTGGGCCTCCGTCTCCTGGGGCGCGAACAGCCCGCTCTCAAGGGCCTCGCGCAGGGCGTCGGGGTCGTTGGGATCCACCTGGGCCACGGCGGACTCCAGGGTCTCGGTGTCGATGCGGATCTCGCGGGCGTAGGCGACCACTGCCTGGAGCACCTGCCCGCGCAGCCAGGGCACGTGGGCGTAGAGGCGGGCGGTGGCGGCCTCCCGCACGGCCAGGAACATGCGGGCCTCGTCCTCATCGACCTCCAGCCCCTCGGCGAAGGCGGCCACGTTGGCGGGAACCAGTGCCGTACCGGGCTCACGGGTCAGAGGGAGACCGGTGTCGGTGGCCCCCAGCGCCTCCTTGGCGAGTTCCCCGATGGCCTGGCCGATCTGGAGACCGAAGGCCGTGCCGGCCATGGTGCGCATGATGGACCCGAGCGCCCCCATCTGCTGGGCGGCCTGCCCCATCTCGGCCGGCATCTCCTGAATCTGCTTCTCCAGGGTGCGGGCCAGGGCGGTGGTGACGGCCTCGGCCACCGGGGCGCACACGTCCTTCCACACCGGCAGCGTGCGCTCGACCCAGCCGCTGCGGCTCCAGGCCTCCCGCTGTCCGGGGGCCGGGCATGAACTCGGTGGCCGTATCCAGCCACAGGTCGGCCACCTGAAGGGCCTGGCGCGTGGACTCGGCGACCGCGGCGGTCACCGTGGGGTCGCCGTCGCCGCGCGCCTGCTGGAGGGCCAGCTCCTGGCCCATCTGCCAGTTGACCGGCTCGGCGGTGGAGGCGGAGAACATCTGCTGGAATTGGGCGCGCATCGCCAGCAGCTGGGCGGGACTGAGCTGGGAGATGTCCCCCACCCCCGGCATCTGGGCGATGGAGCTGGGATCCACCCCGGATGAGCGCAGGGCGCTGACGGCGTCGGAGGCCATCTGCTCGCCGAACAGTGATGCGAGCATCTTCTCGAGCTCGTCGAAGGCGTCCTCGCTCACGGGGTTTCCTCTCGCCGGGTCGTCCTTGGGCATCATCCGGGCCGTCTGGGGCGACCGGACACTGTCGCTAACGGCCCCTATGGTCGCACCCATTCCTGTGCCGGGGCTATGTTCCGTTCGCCGACGGCGTGCCCGCTCCGTCCCGGTCGGGCCCGCGTCCTGTCCGCGCCGGCAGTGTGTCGAGATCGTGCCGGGTTCGTGTCGGTATCTGCGCGTCTTCCTCAGGAAGATGTCGCATGATGAGCGCGTGACGCACCCAGACCAGCACGACGCCGTCGACACCGCGGGCTCGCTCGCCCCCTGACGACACCCGGCCGGCCCCGGGAGCCTGAGGGATGACCGGCTCGACCAGGCCGAGCACGCCGAGGCTCTGCAGGCGCAGCCCTCCCCACAGGACCGGCGCCGACGCAGGCTGCGGCGCACTGCGGCGGTCGGGGGCGGTCCTGGTGGTGGTGGCCCTCATCGTCGCCGTCTTCACGGTGCCGATCAACGTGGTCATCGAGGCTCCCGGCCCGACCTGGAACGTGCTGGACAACGGCTCGTCGTCGAGCCAGGACGTCCTGAAGGTCTCGGGAACCGAGACCTACCCGACCCAGGGCGCCCTGCGGATGACGACGGTCTCGGTGTCGGGCTGCCCCGGCTACCCGGTGACCACCGCTGACCCTCATCGCAGCCTGGTTCTCCGCGGACAAGCGGATCGTGGACCGTAACGAGGTGTGCCCGCAGGATCAGAGCGCCGAGCAGGTCGAGGAGACCGGCAAGGCTCAGATGACCGCCTCGCAGGACTCCGCCGTCATCGCCGCGCTCGTGGAGACCGGCAAGGCCGGAGCCATGCACCTGACCGTCACCGAGGTGGCCGAGCAGCAGACCTCGACCGAGGTCCAGGCCGGGGACGTCCTGGAGACCATCACTCCTGAGGGCGGCCAGGCCACGACCATCACCTCCTTCTCCCAGCTGAAAGAGCTCATGACCACCATTGCCGAGGGCACTCGGGTGACCCTCGGGGTGCGCCGCGGCGATCAGCAGGTGGCCGCCGCGCTCACCACGATCGCCCCCAGGAGGGGACGACCGGTTCCCTGCTGGGGCTGAGCCTGAAGATCTCGGTGGACAGCAAGGTGGACGCCACCTTCGGCCTGTCCGACGTCGGCGGCCCCAGTGCCGGCATGATGTTCGCCCTGGGGGTCGTTGACGAGATCACCCCGGGGGCGCTGACCGGCGGTAAGGACATCTCCGGGACCGGGACGATCGACATCAACGGCCAGGTCGGCCCCATCGGCGGTATCCAGCAGAAGATGGCTGGTGCCCGCAAGGCGGGCTCCACGTACTTCCTGGCCCCGGCGAGCAACTGTGACGAGGTCAGGGGCCATGAGCCCAAGGGGCATGCAGGTCTTCGCCGTCGGTACGCTGCACGAGGCCGTCACCGCCACCGAGGCGATCGCCTCTGGCGACACCTCCGGCCTGGCCACCTGCTCGGCCAAGTGACCCCCGCTGACCCGGCGCTCGGCCGGGGATAGTTATCCACAGGCCGGTCACTGCCTCTGGTGGCTTGGACGCGCCCCATGCCACTGTCGCACCGTGTCCTGACGCGCTTGCCAGGACGTCCATCTCCCGGCGCCCCTTCGGGTTCCGGGAGGACTGTGAGGAGGCACGATGCGTGTACGTGGTGGGTGCGCCATCCTGTGGCGCCAGCAGGGCGTCAGCCAGATCGGGACGAGTCCCGGGCGGCGCACCATTGTCAGTGATCTGAGCCTGGCCGAGCAGCGCCTGCTCGATGAGTTCGCGCGCAGCCTGGAGAGCACGGGTGTCTACCGGGCCGCCCGGCGCAGCCGGGTGCCGGTGGCGCGGGCGCGTGAGATCGTCGCGGACCTGGAGCGTCAGGGGGTGCTGGTGGCCTCGGCGACCAGCGAGCTCGGCGGGGCCGACGGCGTCTACTGGGACCGGCTCGGAGCGGACGCCAAGGGCCGTGGCGCGGTCCTGTCCCAGGCCGTCCTGGCTGTTCACGGCGTGAGTGCTCTGGCTCAGGAGGCGGCTCTGTGGCTGGCGGAGGCTGGGGTGGGCACGATCCTGTCCACCCGTTCCCCACAGGACGGGGGCCTGGCTCCGCTGTTGTCGGCGCGTTTCCCGGCCCTGCGGACTCGGGCGCCTTTGCGCACCCGCCCCGATGTCATGGTGACGGTGGACGCGCACGTGGTCGAGCCGCTGCTCGCGCGCCGGCTCGCTCAGGAGGACGTGGTGCACCTGCCGGTCGTCGTCGGCGAGGCGGGGGTGCGCATCGGCCCGGTACTCAACGCTCAGGGCCCGTGCTCGACCTGCCTGGACCTGTGGGAGAGGGACGCCGACCCGTGCTGGCCGGCGCTGGCCACGCAGATGCGCACCCTGCCCATGCCGGAGGTCGAGCACCTGGTCCTGCACGAGGCGGCGGCGTCGACGGCGCGGGCCGTTATCGACACGCTGGTGGGCCGGGTATCCGGGGCCGACCGCGCCGGGGACGAGACTGAACCGGGCGGGGAGAGGAGCGCAGGCTCGGCCGCGTGGTGGTCCATGCACTCGGTGGAGGTCACGGGCCAGGGAGCCCCGGGGGCGGCACAGGGCCTGGGAGCGTCACCCTGAGTGCCTGTGCTCGCAGTTGTGAGCGCCGTCGGGCAGGCGTGCCTCGGGCCGGTCAGTCCCCGGCCTCGAAGTCGCGAAGGAGGGCCAGGACCGGCCCGCCGTAGTCCTGGAGCTTGGTGGCGCCCACGCCGCGGATGAGGGAGAGCTGGGGCAGGCTGGTGGGTTTGACGACGGCGATGTCCCGCAGGGTGGCGTCGGCGAAGACCGTGTAGGCGGGCCTGGACCTCTCCTTGGCGATCTGGGAGCGCCAGGCCCGCAGCTCCTCGAACAGGGCGATGGTGCGGGGGTCGTTGTTGGCCTCGAAGTCGGCGGCGGACTGTCGGGAGCGTTCCCTTGGCGCTTTGGCGGCCCTGGTGCCGGGAGGCGTCTCGGCTGCCGTGGCCGGTGGGCCACAGACCGTCCAGGAAGCGGGAGGGTTTGCGGGAGGCCCGCCCTCCGGCGTTGCGGGCGCGGGCGTAGGAGATGATGAGGTGCTCACGCGCGCGGGTGACGCCCACGTAGAGCAGGCGCCGCTCCTCCTCGATGGCGGCCTGCCCCTCGGCCAGGGAGATCGGCAGCAGGCCCTCGCAGACGCCGGCGAGGATGACGGCGTCCCACTCCAGGCCCCTTGGCGGCGTGCAGGGAGGACAGGGGTGACGCCCTCGACGGTGGGGGGCGTTCTGGGCGTCGGCGCGCTCACGCAGCTCGGTGTGGAAGGCGTCGAGGTCGGCACCGCGGGTCTGGGCCATCTCGTCGGCCAGGGCCACCAGAGCGTTGAGGGCGTCCCAGCGCTCGCGCACGGCTCCGCGGGGGCGGGCGGCTCCTCGCTCCAGCCCTCCCGGGACAGGACGGTGCGCGCGTCCTGTCCGAGATCGCCGGTGAGAGTGGCCTTCTCGGTGCGGGCGGCCCCCAGGATGACGGCCATGGCGCGCTTGACCTCCTCACGTTCGAAGAAGCGCTCGCCACCGCGCACGAGGTAACCGATCTGGGCTCCCGCCAGGGCCTGCTCGAAGACCTCGGACTGGGAGTTGGTGCGGTACAGGATCGCGATCTCGCTCAGGGGGACCCCGGCGGCCTGCAGGCGGCGCACCTGGGCGACGGCGCCCTCGGCCTCGGCGATGTCGTCGTCGTAGGTCTCGAAGCGCACGGCGGGGCCGCTGGGCCGCTGGGCGACCAGCTCGACGGCGCCTGCGGGCAGGTGCAGGCCGCCGCCCCACGCCGCGAGCGAGACAGGGACCCGGTTGGCCAGGGAGACGACCTGCGGGGTGGAGCGGTAGTCGCGGCTCAGGCGCACGGTGCGCGCGCCCTCGTAGCGGGTGGTGAAGCCGGTGAGGAACGCCGGCGTGGCGCCGGTGAAGGAGTAGATGGTCTGGGAGACGTCCCCGACGACGCACAGCTGGCGGCGTCGCCCCAGCCACAGGTCCAGCAGGCGCTGCTGGAGCGGGGAGACGTCCTGGTACTCGTCGACGACGAAGTGCTTGTACTGGCCGCGCACCTGGGCGGCGACGTCCTCGCGGTCCAGGAGGATCCCGATGGTCAGCAGGAGCACGTCCTCGAAGTCGATGACGCCGCGCTCGGTCTTGGCCTCCTCGTAGAGGGACAGGACCTGGGCGACCGTGGCCGCCTCCTGCCCGGCCACGCCGGTGCGGCCGGCGGCGACGGCGGCCTGGGCGTAGTCCTCGGGCAGGGTCATGGTGACCTTGGCCCACTCGACCTCGGCGGCCAGGTCTCGCACGGTGGCCCGGTCGGTGGGCAGGCCCAGGCGGCGGGCGGCGGCGCCGACCAGGGGCGCCTTGTGGGCCTGGATGTCGGGGCGGCGTCCGCCGATGGCGGTGGGCCAGAAGTAGGTGAGCTGGCGCAGGGCGGCGGCGTGGAAGGTGCGGGCCTGGACGCCGGGGACGCCGAGGTCGGCCAGGCGCGAGCGCATCTCGCCGGCGGCGCGGGCGGTGAAGGTGACGGCCAGGACCTGGGTGGCCTGGTAGGCGCCGGTGGCCACGCCGTGGGCGATGCGGTAGGTGATGGCCCGGGTCTTGCCGGTGCCCGCGCCGGCCAGGACGCACAGGGGTCCTTCGAGGTGCTCGGCGACCCTCGCGCTGGTCGGGGTCAAGGGCCTCCAGGAGCCTGGATGCGTCGAGGGGGCGGGGTGGGGGGTGGTCGGGCTCATCGGGACCAGCCTGCCATGCGGCGGTGACAGGAACCGACGGTCCTTGGCCCGGGCGGGGTGGCGTCAGCTGACGATGGGGCCGCCGTACCAGTCCTCGATGAGGAGTCGGGCGATGGAGGTGGGGCCGGGCAGGAGGATGCTGCCGTCGTCGGCGGCCGCGGTGAGCTCGTCACGGGAGACGAGACGGGCCTCGACGACCTCCTGACCGTCGGGGCGGGGCCGGTCCTCGCCGGGGGCCAGACGGGCGCGGCAGCCGAGCATGAGGGAGCGTGGGAAGGGCCAGGGCTGGGAGGCGAGGTACTCGACGTCGGCCACGCGCAGCCCGGTCTCCTCCCACACCTCTCGTGCCACGGCCGCCTCAACGGACTCGCCGGCCTCGACGAAGCCGGCCACGACCGAGTAGCGCCCGGGGAGCCCAGGTGGCGCCGCGCACGAGGAGGAGGCGGTCGGAGGTGTCGGTGACCGCCATGATGACGGCAGGGTCGGTGCGTGGGAAGTGGACGGTGGCGCAGTCGGAGCAGCGGCGGGCCCAGCCGGCCTCGATGATCTCGGTGCGTCCGCCGCAGCTCGGGCAGTAGGCGGAGCGGGCGTGCCAGGCGGCCAAGGCGGTGGCCGTGGTGGCCAGGCCGGCGTCGCGGGCCGTCATCTGGGCGCCCATGGCTCGCAGGGGCGGAGAGCGGGTAGCGCTCCAGCAGGCGGCGTAGGTCGGGGTGGTCGACGGCGGTGCCCTCGGCGTCGGAGCCGGTGGCGGGCGGTTCGGGGGCGTCGGGGACCTCGAGGGGCCTGGGGGCACGACGACGGCGATCCAGGCGGGGCCGGAGGCTGCGGCGTCGGCGAGCTCGCGGCCCATGTAGAGGACGGTCAGGTCGGGGCAGCGAGTGGGGGCGGAGGCTCCGAGGTAGCCGACGCGCAGGTCGGGCAGGCCCCAGCCGCTGCGGGTGCCGGGTCCCTCCCAGGCGGTGGCACCGGGGCTGCCGATGAGGCTGGGCGGGGTGAGGCCGTCGTCGGGCAGGTCGGGGTGGATGGCGGGGCCGGTCAGGGGCGACGCGGCCGCGGGCGTCGACGAGCAGCAGGCGGGTGTCGGGGGCGGCGGCGAGGCGCTCCAGCAGCCCGGGCTCGCTGCGTCGCTCGGCGTCGCGGTCGGTGGCGGAGCGGGACAGGGCGAGCTGGTTGGTGCGCATGGGGTCACTCTCCCACCCCCTGCTTCGAGGTGCACATGGGCACGCCCATACCAATAGGGAGATGAATATGGGACTTGGGGGCTGCCGGGGCGAGGGGCGAGGTGGGCTACGGGAAGGCGGGCGGTGTGCGGGCGGCGCGGAGGCCGCGTGCGGACCATGCTGGTCGCCGGCGCCGCCGTCTGAGGCTGGGGGCGTGCGCACCTACCTCGATCACGCCGCCTCTTCCCCGGTCCGTCCCGAGGTCGCCCAGCAGGTCGCCGAGGACCTGGCCAGTGGGCTCGGGGGCTGGGCGAATCCGAGTGCGCAGCACACTGCGGGTCGGCGGGTGGGGGCGCTGCTGGCGCAGGCCCGTGCCCGCCTGGCCAGTGCCCTGGGGGTGGATGCGCATGAGGTGCTGTTGACCTCCGGCGGTACGGAGGCCGATGCCCTGGTGGTCTCGGGGCGGGCGCGCGCGGTGCCGGGCGGGCGGCTGGTGGTCTCTCCGATTGAGCACCCGGCGGTTCTGGACTCGGCGCGCACCGCCGTGGACCAGCTGGGGGCGGGGCTGAGCCTGCTGGAGGTTGACGATGCGGGGCGGGTCGAGCTCGACTCGGTGGATCGGGCGGTGGCGCCGGCGGGCAGCACCGACCACTCCCCCGCATCCCTGGTCTCGGTGATGACGGCGAACAATGAGACCGGCGTGGTGCAGGACATGGCGGCGCTGGTGGAGCGCGTGCGGGAGGCCAGCGGCGGCGGGCGTCCCGGCGAGGCCGGGTACGTGCCCGTCCACTCCGACGTGGTTGCGGCGCTGGGGAAGGTCCCGGTGGACTTCCATGGCTGGGGCCTGGATGCGATGAGCCTGAGCGGCCACAAGCTGGGGGCGCCGGTGGGCGTGGGGGCCCTGGTGGTTCGCCGCGACCTGGCGTTGACGCCGGTCACCGGCGGGGGCCGTCAGGAGCGGGGGCTCCGCTCAGGTACTCAGGACGTGGTGGCGGCCCGGGCGCTGGCTCTGGCGGTGGAGCTGGCGGTTGCCGAGCGGGAGGAGCAGGAGGCCCGGCTGGCGGCGCTGCGGCGTCGGATTCTGGAGGGTGCCGGGGGGCTTGCGGGTGTTCACGCCACGTTGCCGGAGGATGCCGATCATGTGGCCTCGACGGCGCACTTGTGGTTCGAGGAGGCCGACGCCGAGGCACTGCTCATGGCCCTGGACCTGGCGGGGATCGATGCGTCGGCGGGGTCGGCCTGCCACGCCGGGGTCACCCAGCCCAGTCACGTGCTCTTGGCGATGGGCTTTGAGGAGGGGCCGGCCCGCTCCACGCTGCGCTGCTCCCTGGGCCGGGAGACGAGCCCCGACGACGTCGAGCGTCTGCTCGCCGCCCTGCCCGCCGCCCTGGAGGGCGCCAGGCGAGCCTGGAAGGTGACGCACAAGGCGGCCGGGACACACTCGTAACAGCATCCAGTCCGACGACTCACGAGGAGCACCGCATGCCCACCACCTCGAACAAGATGATCGGCGACTTCAGCGGCAAGCCGGCATCGGCCGCCATGTACGCGGCAATCGAGTCCTACGTCCCTCTCGCTCGGCTCCGTCACGAAGCACCTGACGGCCCAGGTGAGCTTCTCCGTCAACCGGAAGTTCCTGTGGGTCTGGGCCTATGAGAGGACGGGCGACGGCACCCTGTTCCTGAACGTGAGGCTCGACCGCCCCGTGGAGGATCCGCACTTCCACCGCGTCGACCAGGTCAGTGCCAACAGGTGGAACCACCACGTCGTCGTCAAGACGATGGAGGCCGCGCAGAGCGACTGGCTCAGGGACCTCATGCGCGCCGGCCACGAGTTCGCCGCCCGTTGAGCGCCCCTCAACAGCAGCGCAACAGCGCCATGCTGCCGGCAATCCGCTCTGGAGCCCGAGTTCTTGGTCATCGGGGACGTACTTGGTGACCGAGGACTGCAATGTCCCCCACACAACTGGAGTCCGTCAGCAGTCGTTTGGGGGAAAAGTACGTCCTGGGCGGAGAACGCAGTTCTCGATCCAGCGCAGCCCCTCTCACACGCGGTCGACGAACTGAGCGGCGATCTCCAAAGGGACGGGATCCCATTTTCGTACGTACCTGATGGCTCGCGCACGCCCGTCGCTTCTCCCGGAGTCACGCAGGCGCCGCACCTCGTCACGATCCAGCGGGCTCTCCGAGAGCATGCGATCGATCGACAGGCTGTAGGGTCTGCCGGAAGAACATGCGTTCCTGCTCGCTCTTCGTCATCGGACGCTCTCGACTGTCTGCTATCCGCCAGATCACCAGCAGCATGGCGAAAATAACCAAGAAGGCCAACCACGCATCGGACATCGCGACTCCTTTCGTGAACGATGAGGCAAGAGCACCATGAGCACACTGACACGCACTGCCACGCCTTTGTCGAGTCGAGCCCGACGAACAGCATGACCCCGCTGGGCAGGCGCTGCTGGAACATGCCTGGGCACTACCGTCACATGCTCACCCGCCACGCTGAGAATGCGCTTGCACTCCCCCGACGGAAAAGGAAGAACCCTGGGCATCAACGCTGATCGCGTAGGGTCCGGGCGAAGCCGCCGGCGCCGGTGACGCACTCGTCAGGTATGACATCTCCTCCCTCAGCGCCGTCTATGCCGGGCGCCACGAGGTCCCAGGCTCCCCCGGTTGCCTGGCCGCCACCGACCTGCGGTAGCCTGCCACGGCCCGTAGCAACGGCTACCCATCTGCCTGAAGGAGACCCTCGTGCGCGTCCTGGCCGCCCCTGTCCGGTGGAGTCGACTCCGCCGTGGCCGCGGCGCGCGCCGTCGACGCCGGCCATGAGGTCGTGGGCGTCCACATGGCCCTGACCCGCAACCGGGCCCAGACCCGTTCGGGCTCACGCGGCTGCTGCTCCATCGAGGACTCCGCCGACGCCCGCTGGGCCGCCCAGATCCTGGGCATCCCCTTCTACGTGTGGGACCTGTCTGAGGAGTTCGAGGAGCGCGTCGTGGCCGACTTCCTCGACGAGTACCGCGCCGGGCGCACTCCCAACCCCTGCGTGCGCTGCAACGAGCGCGTCAAGTTCGACGCGCTCCTGGAGCGGGCCCTGGCCCTGGGCTTCGACGCCGTCGCCACCGGTCACTACGCGCGCCTGAGCGGCGGCGCCTCCTCCGGCCGCCCCGGGGACACCGAGGGCCTCACGCTGCGCCGCGCCGTCGATGCCGCCAAGGACCAGTCCTATGTCCTGGCCGTCTCCGGCCGTGAGGGCCTGGCCCGGGCCCTCTTCCCCCTGGGGGATGCCCCTTCCAAGGCGCAGGTGCGTGCCGAGGCCGAGGCCCGGGGCCTGCCGGTGGCCTCCAAGCCGGACTCCTACGACATCTGCTTCGTGGCTGACGGCGACACCCGCGGTTTCCTGACCCGCTCACTCGGCGCCCACGAGGGCGCCATGGTCTCCACCGACGGCGAGGTCCTGGGCACTCACCAGGGCTACTTCGGTTTCACCGTCGGCCAGCGCAAGGGTCTGGGCCTGTCCCGCCCGGCCGAGGACGGTCGCCCCCGCTACGTCATCGAGACGCGTCCGGCCACCAACGAGGTCGTCGTCGGCCCCGAGGAGCTGCTCAGCCGCACCGCGGTCGACGGCGACGGGCTCGTTCTGCTCGCCGACCCCGAACCTCTCACCACCGACCCGGACACCGGCGGCACCGAATCTGACGGCTCCCCCTGCCGTCGGCTGGCAGGGGGCCAGCGTCCAGGTGCGCGCTCACGGCCGCCCGGTCCCGGCAAGGGTCCGCGTCGATGCAGCACAGGGCCTCCTGCACGCCGACCTGGCCGTGCCCCTGCGTGGCGTGGCCGCCGGTCAGAGCCTGGTCATCTACGGCGGCGACGACGGCGACCAGGTCCTGGCCCAGGCGACCGTCGCGTCCGAGCAGTCCCCAGCCACGCCGTCGCCTGACGTCCCACCCGGGCTGTGCCGGATACGGACATGACGGCACATTCCTCCGGACATGTGCCCGCACGACAGGAAGTCTATTCAGCCGATCGGTACGAATCTTATTCCGCCTCTCGGCCGGCCCATTTCCTTCTAGGCTGCGGTTATGTCTCCGTCTCCTGACTCCCCTGCTCCCGACTCCTCTGCTCCCGAATCGCCTTCCCCGGAGGCCCCCTCATCCACGACCCCGCCGCCTGCGGCACCGCCCTCAGGGGCCTCCTGCCCTCGCCTCACCGCCCCCGCCTCAGCGGCGCCGTCGGGCACGGCTCCGGGATCCTCAGCGCCGTCGTCGCCCTGGTCCTGGCGCTCGGCGGTGGAGGCATCTGGGCGTTGACGCGCAGCTCCGACCCGCTCTCCATGGTCACAGCCCCGATCCTCCAGGCGCAGCAGGACCTGTCCAACATCGGTAAGGAGCTCGCGGCGGCTCGCTTCGACGCCAACGGCACCACGACGATCACCAGCAAGCGGCTGACGATCCTGCGGGTGATCGCTGATCGACGTGAGGCACTGGTGGCTCTGAACCCGAGCTCATCGTCGTCCTACGCCGCGTGGCAGGGTCCCCATCCCCGATAATCTGGCTGGCCAGTACCTCGACTGCCGGATGAACGCCAAGACCTTGGACTGCGGTGACCAGATCAGCATCGATCTGGCCTCGGGGATCAACTCCCCGCCAAGCCCTCAACTGTCTCCGCCGAGGCCCCCACGGCGCCCGCCTCACCGGTTGCACCCCAGTCCAGTGACACCCGCTCGGCCACTCCCTCCCAGAGCGGGCCCTCGAAGATCCCCAATGGCATGGCCCCCACGAACCCCGTGGGTCCCGCGGCTCCCTCCGCCGCCCCGTCCTCCGCTCCTGGCGCACCGGCGTCACCGAGCACGCGGACGTCGGGACCGGCACCCGCCTCGGTGCGGCTGAGCGACACTCCCGGGGACGGAAAACCCCTGTCGGTCAGCTCCGACGGGACCGTGAGCGTCAACCGGGAGAAGGTCTCGGGGCTGAAGCTCGACGGTTCCAAGCCGGTGTGGGCGACCCGAGTCGAGGCGCCCCGCAAGCTCGTCAGTGTCAACCTGCCGATGAGCCGTGATGTCTGGGTGGTCAGTGACGGCGTCACCGTGGCCGGACTGGACGGCAGCAGCGTGCTGTGGTCGAGCAAGCTCCCCGAGGGCGCGGGCGCTCTCAACACCTTGGGCACCGAGGTGGTACCCCGCTGGCAGACCAGCAAGGGGGCCCTCGTCATAGCCTACCCGGACTCGCTGCGCGCCCTCGACCCGGTCGACGGGAGCACGATCTGGCAGGGTCTCCACCCCGGTGACCTCGTGGGCGGCCGGCGATGGCTACGTCGTGGTCTTCAACGGCTCGACGACGTCGGTCGCGACCTTCGACTCCGGCTCGAGCTCGACCCGCGCCACGGCACTGCCGACCTCGGCCCCGACCTCCGCAGCCAAGCCCGCCCCCAGCCTGGAGGGAGCTGGGCGGCGCCACCCTCGATGTCCCGACCGTTTGCGCCGACGGCTTCGCCTCCGTGGTCCGCGGCACGACGAAGTCGCAGGTGGTCGAGAAGATGAAGGATGACAAGACCAGCCTCACCTTCTCCAGCGGCACCGCGACCGCGGCGGCGGGCAACGGCCCTGGCGGAGCAACTTCACCGTCGCGCTGAAGGAGGCTCAGCCGGGCTTCTTCGGCTCCTCCCCGGTGACGGTCGCGGTTCTGGAGTGCAACAGCGGCACCGCTGCGGCCTTCGACGTCTTGGCCGCCTACAACGGGGACAAGCAGATGGTCGGCTCCCTCATCATGGAGGGCAGCAACGAGATCGGCTACACTCCGGCAACCCATATGGAGAACCTGCGCGTCGTGGGCGGGACCGTGCTGTTCAACATGCCCCAGTTCATGGTCGCCGGGGACATGGACTGCAAGGCCTGTTCCGGTTCGGGGACGGCCGCCGTCGCCGCTCAGTGGGACGGTGAGTCCCTGGCGCTGTTCGACGTCGTCTACCACCTCCCGACCCAGGACATCCACCGCCCGTCACTGGTCAAGGTTCAGGCCGTCTACGACGCCCTGGCCACTAAGGAGGACAGTAAGGTCACCGACCAGGTCGACTCCGCGGTGCTCTCCTCCCTGGATGAGCCGGCCGGCTCCACGCAGGCCGGTGACGCCACGGCGCGCAGCGCCTACCTGCCCGAGGGAGGCAAGGTGGCCTCCTGCCTGCTGGCGGGCCCCAAGGACTCGTTGTTCGGGACCATGGTGATCTCTGAGGATCTGGCTCCCGGGTCGATCCCTGTGCCCGATCACCTCGGAGGATCAGTCCAAGCCCTGGATGCAGCCGCTTCCCAACCACCGCGCTCAGTTCGAGTACGGGGCCTGGCTCATCCTCACTCCCAGTGAGGACGGCTTCAAGGTCACCGGACTGGGGCACCGGAGGAGCTGACGCCCCGTGCGCGTTGTGGGGGGTGCGCCGTCGATGAGACGGGGCACCCCCACAATGTCGTTGAGGACGAGGTCGTTGAGGACGAGCTCAGCCGCGCAGCCTGGCGAGTTCCTCGACGAGCTGGGGCACGACCTCGGTGACGTCGCCGACGACGCCGAAGTCGGCCATCTCGAAGATCGGGGCCTCGGGTCGTCGCAGATGGCGACGACGGTACCGGCCCCCTGGATGCCGCTGGTGTGGTGGACGGCGCCGGAGACGCCCAGGCCGATGTACAGGCGCGGGGAGATGGTCTCACCGGTCTGACCGATCTGGGCGCTGCGCTCGATCCAGCCCTCGTCGCAGGCCACGCGGGTGGCACCGACGGCGGCGTCGAGCGGCTGGGCCAGGGAGCGGACCAGGTCGAAGTCGCCGTCCACTCCTCGGCCGCCTACGACGACGGTGCGCGCCTCGCTCAGGGGCGGGGCCGGAGGCCACGGAGGTGGCCTGGCGCGAGACGAGGCGCACGGCGGCGGCCTCGGCGCTGACGGGAACCTCGAGGGGCTCGGCCGTCAGGGGGGCGCCCTCGGCCGCGGCGACCTCGGCGATCCCGGGGCGCACGGCGATGATCGGTGCGTTGCCGCCCGAGGCGACGCCGGCGGTGGTGGACCAGGAGCCGGACAGGACCAGCTTGGAGGCGCGCAGCTCGGTGCCGGCGGCCTCCAGGGCGGTGACGTCGGAGACGCAGGCCGAGCCGAGCACGACGGCGGCCCGTCCGGCCAGCTCCTTGCCGCGGTAGTCGGAGACGACCAGGACCGCGGCGGGCTGGACGGCGCCGACGGCCGCCACGACGGCGTCGGCTGCGGTGGCGGGCAGGTGGGCGGCCTCACCCAGGTCGGCGGACAGCAGGCGGGTGGCTCCGGCGCCGGCCAGGGCCGCTGAGGCGGCCTCACCCAGAGGCTGGAGGGCCAGGGCGACGACATCGCCGCCGGTCAGATCCCGGGCGGCGGTAAGCAGCTCCAGGCTGGGGCCGGTGGGGGCGGCCTCGGTGGTCTCGAGGTCGACGAGGACGAGCAGAGGGGCATCGAGCATGGGAATCAGCTTCTTTCGCGAGTGGTAGGAGGCGGACGGGCGGCGCGACGGCGTCCAGCGCCCCTGCCGGGACGTGGGCGGGCGCTGCGGCCGGCCGTCAGACGAGCTTGTTCTCCACGAGCCAGGCGGCGAGCTCGCGGCCCGCCTCTCCGGCGTCGGTGCGGATGATGCCGGCCTCACGGGCGGGTCGGGCCTCGTCGTCGACGACGGCGACGGCCGGCTCGGCGATCTGAAGGCCGAGCTCGGAAACATCCCAGAAGTCGATGGGCTTCTTCTTCGCGGCGCGCATGGCGGCGAAGTTGGGGTAGCGGGGCTCGTTGGCCTGGTCGGTGACGCTGACGAGCGCGGGCAGCGGCGCACTGAGGACCTCGCGGACGGTGCCCACGGTGCGGGTGACGGTCACGGCGCCGCCGTCGACCTCAAGCCGGTTGGCCAGCGTGACGGCCGGAAGGTGCAAGGCGGCGGCCAGGGCGCCGGGCAGCATGGAGGTCATGGAGTCCAGGGAGGCCATTCCGGTGACGACCAGGTCGACCTCGCCGATGCGCTCGATGGCGGCGGCCAGGACCCGGGCGGTGGTGACGACGTCGGCGCCGGCCAGGTCGTCATCGGCTACGACGACCCCGGAGTCGGCCCCCATCTGCAGGGCGCGACGCACCCCGTCCTCAGCATCCTCCGGCCCCATGGTCAGGGCGATGACCTCGCCGTCGGCCTCCTCGGCCAGGGCGACGGCGGCCTCGACGGCGTTCTCGTCGAGCTCGTTGAGGACGTCCTCCTCGCCGCGCACGAGGCGACCGTCCTCGATGCGACGCTCGGACTGGACGTCAGGAACGTGCTTGATGCAGACCACGATTCTCATGGGCTCAAGGTTGCCATAACAGCGGCATCTCGCCACTGAGCGCTCAGTCACCCTGACACGGCGTCAGGACAGGGATGAAGACGACGCGATGATGACGAGGCAGTCACAGCGGGTGGGTTGAACGCGACGGGGCGCACTCCCACGAGGGAGACCTCACGTCCCTTCAAGTGGTAGCAACCAGCGGCCGCCAGGACAATGGGCCCATGCCTTCGACGCCAGAGCCCGCTCCAGCACCGCGCGCCGACCTGCCCGCAGCTCCCGACCACGGGCTGGGCGTCACCCTGAACGGAGATGGCGCGGACTTCGCGGTCCACGCCCCGCATGCCACGGCCGTGGACCTGTGCCTGCTGACCATGGATGCCGACGGCGCCGTGGTGGAGGAGACCCGGATCGGGATGCACGGGCCCTCGCGGGGCCTGTGGAGCGCGCACGTCCCCGGTGTCGGTGCCGGTCAGCGCTATGGCTACCGCGCCCACGGCCCCTGGAATCCGCACGAGGGCCTGCTCTACAACCCCCGCAAGCTGCTGCTGGACCCCTACGCCCGGGCCCTGGACGGCCACGTGGACCTGGGGCCGGCCGTCTACGCCCATGAGGTCACCGATGACCTGGTCCCTGCGGCCGAGCCGTGGAGGCCCTCGCGCCTGGACTCGGCCGGCAGCACCGCCGTCGGCGTGGTCACCGGTGACACCTTCCCGGTGGTTCCGGGCCCGCGTGTGCCCCGCGAGCGCGCCGTCATCTATGAGGCCCACGTCAAGGGCCTGACCTACCAGCTGCCCGGGGTGCCCGAGGAGCTGCGCGGCACCTACGCGGGGCTGGCCCACTCGGTGACGGTCGAGCACCTCAAGGCCCTGGGGATCACCACGATCGAGCTGCTGCCGATCCACGCCTCGGTGAGCGAGCCCTTCCTGACCAAGCGGGGCCTGAGCAACTACTGGGGCTACTCCACGCTGAGCTACTTCGCGCCCGAGCCCTCTTACGCCACGGCCGCGGCGCGTGCGGCCGGCCCGCAGGCGGTCCTGGACGAGGTCCGCGGCATGGTCTCCATGCTCCACGAGGCCGGCCTGGAGGTCGTGCTCGACGTCGTCTACAACCACACCTGCGAGGGCGGTGTCGATGGCCCGTCCTTGAGCCTGCGCGGCCTGGACAACCTGGACTACTACCTGCACGCCCCCTACCTGCCGGCCCAGTACATGGATGTCACCGGTACCGGCAACACGGTGGACTTCCGGGCCACGGGTGCGATCCGGATGGTTCTGGACTCGCTGCGCTACTGGGTCACTGAGGTCGGCGTCGACGGCTTCCGCTTCGACCTGGCCACCACCCTGGGGCGCCACGCCGCGGAGTTCTCACCGCGTCACCCGCTGCTCACGGCGATCGCCACGGACCCGGTGCTCAGCACGGTCAAGCTCATCAGCGAGCCCTGGGACGTGGGGCCCGGCGGCTGGCGCACCGGGCAGTTCCCCGAGCCCTTCCAGGACTGGAACGACCACTTCCGCGACACCACGCGCTCCTTCTGGCTGCATGACGCCTCGGAGATCTCCAAGGGCCGTCTGGGCTCGGACCTGCGAGACCTGGCGACGCGCCTGTCGGGCAGCGCGGACCTGTTCAGCCACGGGGAGTTCCCCGGTGGTCGCGGCCCGCTGGGCTCGGTCAACTTCGTGGCCGCACACGACGGCTTCACCCTGCGCGACCTGGTGGTCTACGACCACAAGCACAATCTGGCCAACAAGGAGGACAACCGGGACGGCAACTCCAACAACCGTTCCTGGAACCACGGTTTCGAGGGGGACGTGGTCGAGGGCATCAACGGCGGCCCGATCGAGGTGCTGCGCCGCCGGTCGATGCGCAACCTGCTGGCCACCGTACTGCTGAGCGCCGGGACCCCCATGCTGGTGGCCGGCGACGAGATGGGACGCACCCAGCAGGGCAACAACAACTGCTACTGCCAGGACTCCGTGCTCTCCTGGGTGGATTGGAACCTGGAGGTCTGGCAGCGCGACCTGGTCGCCACGACGCGCTTCCTCATCCACCAGCGCCACAGCCACCCGGTGGTGCGCCCCTCGCGCTTCGCGACCGGGCAGGTCCTGGAAGGCGACGCGATCGCGGATCTGGCCTGGTACCGGGCGGATGCCGCGCCGATGGACGGGGACTCCTGGCACGACCCGCACACTCGCGTCGTCCAGATGCTGCGCTCAGGCCACCCCTGGAACGACGACGACATGCTCGTGGTCATCAACGGCGCCCTGGACCAGGTCGACGTCGTCCTGCCCGAGGGACGCGGGACCGACTGGCACCTGGCCTGGGACTCGACCTGGGCGGTCCCCCAGCCTCACACAGCACCCTTCTCCCAGGCACGGCGCGTGAGCCGAAGCCCCCAGGACACCCAGGCCGACGTCATCATCGAGACGGACGGCTCCGGCGAGGTCAAGGAGGTCAGGACCACGGCCGCCGAACCCGAGGGCCACGCCGCCGAGAGCCTCACGGACTGCCATCACGACCGGCCGGGCGACACGACGATGCTGGAGGCGCTGTCCCTGCGGATCTACTTCTCCGGCGAACCGCTCGAGACCCTGATCCCGGGCGCCGGGGCGGACTGAGCCGGCACCACTGCGCGGGGGCGACGCCGGCCCCAGTCCGTCATAGCACCGGCACCCCCTAGGATGAGGGCATGACTCAGACCCCCACCGCGGCCGAGGAGGCCCTGGCCAACGCCACCAACGACGCCTCCCTGGCCCGATCCATCGCCCGCTCCGCCGAGATCGAGGCCGATATCGCCGTCAACCCCGGCCGCTACCGGATGTTCACCGGGGTCCGCCCCACCGGGAACATGCACTTGGGCCACTACTTCGGCACCATGCACTCCTGGAAGACGATCCAGGACGCGGGCGTGGAGACCTGGATCCTCGTGGCCGACTACCAGGTCATCACCGACCGCGACGGCGTGGGCCCCATTCGCGAGCGGGTCCTGTCACTGGTCACCGACGCCCTGGCGGTGGGCGTGGACCCGCAGCGCTCGACAATCTTCGCCCACTCGGCGGTCCCCGCCCAGAACCAGCTGATGCTGCCCTTCCTGTCCCTGGTCACCGAGTCCGAGCTGCACCGCAACCCCACGGTGAAGTCGGAGCTGGAGGCCACCGACGGGCGGGCCATGAGCGGCCTGATGCTCACCTACCCGGTTCACCAGGCCACCGACATCCTCTTCTGCCAGGCCAACCTCGTGCCCGTCGGCAGGGACCAGCTCCCCCACCTGGAGCAGGCCCGACTCATCGCCCAGCGCTTCGACAAGCGCTACGGGCGGGCGGTCAAGGACCACCCGGTCTTCCGCCGCCCCGAGGCGCTGCTCAGCCAGGCCCCGATGCTGCTGGGCCTGGACGGGGAGAAGATGAGCAAGTCGCGGCACAACACGATCGAGCTGCGCATGAGCGCCGATGAGACCGCCAAGGCCCTCAAGAAGGCCAAGACGGACTCCGAGCGCGTCATCACCTATGACCCGGCCAACCGGCCAGAGGTCTCCAACCTGTTGATGCTGGCCTCCCTGTGCGGGGCGGGCGCTCCCGAGGAGATCGCCGAGCGCATCGGCGACGGCGGCGCGGGCACGCTCAAGAAGGTCACCACGGAGGCCGTCAACGAGTTCTTCGCCCCCATCCGGGCACGTCGCGCCGAGCTGGAGGCCAACGAGGGCTACCTCCTGGAGGTCCTGGGGCAGGGCAACGCCCGGGCCAACGAGGTCGCCAATCGGACGCTTGACGACGTCCGCACCGCCATGCAGATGAACTACTGAGGGCCTGTCGGCAGCTGAGCCGACCTACCCACCCTCGATCGGCCCGGTTCGCGACGCGCGTACCGGGCCGATCCACGTCCTACGAGCCGGCATGTGACTCAGGTCGTTTCTCACCGTACTCTTGCTCTTGTGACTCCGAACACGACGCCGAAGGCCGGCGAAAGCAGTCCACCCGTCCCTCCAAGTCCTCTGCCGCTCCCACCGACGCACCCGCTCAGGGCACCGGGACGCAGACCGCGCCGTCGGGGTCGTCCGCGGCCAGTGCGGCACCGCAGCCGGCCCCGTTCTCGCTGATCGGCCGGATCCCGGTCACCGAGGTCTTCCCCGTCGTCGAGGACGGGCGCTGGCCGGCCAAGGCCGTCGTCGGCGAGGTCATTCCGATCCGCGCCACCGTCTTCCGCGAGGGGCACGACCGCTACGGCGCCACCGCGGTCCTGGTACGTCCTGACGGCAGCGACGGCCCCAGCGCCCGCATGCACGACATCGCCCCGGGGCTGGACCGCTATGAGGCCTCCGTGGCGCCCGACGCCCCGGGGACTGGCGCTTGCGCGTCGAGGGCTGGTCGGACCCGTACGCCACCTGGAGCCACGACGCCGGCATCAAGGTGCCCGCCGGCATCGACGTCGAGCTCATGCTGGAGGAGGGCGCCCGCGTCCTGGACCGGGCGGTGGCCGTTGAGGGGCGCGATGAGGAGGGCGTCAAGGCCCTCAACGACGCCGTGTGGATCATGCGCGACCCCTCCAACCCCGTGGCCGACCGCCTGGCTGCGGGCATGTCGGACTCGGTCCAGGCCGCCCTGGAGCGCCTGCCGCTGCGCGACCACGTCTCCCCTCCGCCGAGTACCCCTCCAGGTGGACCGCGAGCGCGCCCTGACCGGCTCCTGGTATGAGATCTTCCCGCGCTCGCGCTGGGCTCGGGGGCCGGTGAGGACGGCACCTGGCACTCGGGGACGCTGCGCAGCGCAACCGAGCGACTGGACCGCATCGCGGCCATGGGCTTCGACGTCCTCTACCTCACGCCCATCTCCCCCATCGGCCTGACCAACCGCAAGGGCCGCAACAACACCCTGACGGCGCGTCCCGGCGACCCCGGCTCCCCCTACGGCATCGGCTCCCCCGACGGCGGCCACGACGCCATCCACCCCGACCTGGGCACCTTCGAGGGACTTCGATGCCCTGGTGGCGCGCTCGCGCGAGCTGGGCATGGAGGTGGCCCTGGACCTGGCGCTCCAGTGCTCCCCGGACCACCCGTGGGTGACCGAGCACCCCGAGTGGTTCACGGTCCTGGCCGACGGCTCGATCGCCTACGCCGAGAACCCGCCCAAGAAGTACCAGGACATCTACCCGCTCAACTTCGACAACGACCCCGAGGGCATCTACCAGGCGATCCTGGAGGTCGTGCGCACCTGGATCGCGCACGGCGTGACGATCTTCCGGGTGGACAACCCCCACACCAAGCCCCTGCCCTTCTGGCAGCGGCTCATCGCCGAGATCCACGCCGAGTCCCCCGAGGTGCTGTTCCTGGCCGAGGCCTTCACCCGCCCCGCCATGATGCGCACCCTGGGCATGATCGGCTTCCACCAGTCCTACACCTACTTCGCCTGGCGCAACACCAAGGACGAGCTCATCGAGTACATGATGGAGCTCAGCAAGGACACCGCCCACCTGCTGCGCCCGGCCTTCTGGCCCACGACGCACGACATCCTCACCCCCTTCATGACCAACGGGAAGGTGCCGGCCTTCAAGCTGCGCGCCGTCCTGGCGGCCACGCTCAGCCCGACCTGGGGCATCTACTCGGGCTACAGAGCTGGCCGAGTCCACACCGCGCCCGGGCTATGAGGAGCAGATCGACAACGAGAAGTACGAGTACAAGCCGCGTGACTTCGCCGCCGCTCGCCGCAACGGCATCGAGGACCTCCTCACACGTCTCAACGCCGCCCGGGCCGCTCACCCGGCGCTGCGCCAGCTGCGGGACATCTACTTCCACCCCACCAGCGACGACCAGATCCTCGCCTACTCCAAGCGGGTGGACGCCTTACACAGCCCCACGGGCAGGGACGACGTCGTCCTGACGGTGGTCAACCTCGACCCGCACGGGGCGAGGGCCGGCGAGGTCTACCTCAACCTGGAGGCCCTGGGCCTGCCGGGCTGGGTGGACGCCTCGCACCCGGTAGTGCGGGTGACCGACGCGCTCACCGGAGACTCCTACGAGTGGTCGGGGCAGAACTATGTGCGCCTCGACCCCTTCGCCGGGCAGGTCGCCCACGTCTTCTCCGTGGAGCCGCTGTGAGCACCGATCCGATGAGTACCGCCCAGGTGCCCCCCGGCAGCGAGACTCCAACCGCAGCGCCGGGTGGAGCCTTCGGCCAGCCCGCGGCGGGCATGCCCGTCACGGCGCCCGTGGCGGCCCAGATGTCGGCGATCCCCACCCCAGCAGCGGGATCCCCATGCCGCTGGCGGTGGCCCCACCGATCCCCGGGGTGCCGGCCCTGCCGGCCAGGCCCGCCCGGCCTGAGCCCGGACCCCGAGTGGTTCCGCACGGCGGTCTTCTACGAGGCGCTGCTGCGCTCCTTCGCCGACTCCGACGGCGATGGCGTCGGAGACCTGCGCGGGCTCATCTCCCGCCTGGACTACCTGGCGTGGCTGGGCGTGGACTGCGTGTGGATCCCGCCGTTCTACCCCTCGCCCGTGCGCGACGGCGGCTACGACATCTCCGACTACACGGCCATCGACCCGCGCTACGGGACGATGGAGGACTTCCGCGAGCTGGTCCACCAGGCCCACCAGCGCGGGATCCGCATCATCATCGACATGGTCGTCAACCACACCTCGGACGCCCACCCCTGGTTCCAAGCCTCCCGCTCGGATCCCGAGGGCCCATGCAGGGACTTCTACGTGTGGGCCGACGACGACTCCGGCTACGACGACGCCCGCATCATCTTCGTGGACACCGAGGAGTCCAACTGGGCCTATGACGTCGAGCGCGGCCAGTTCTACTGGCACCGCTTCTTCTCCCACCAGCCCGACCTCAACTACCACAACCCCGCGGTCATTGAGGCCATCCACGACGTCATCCGCTTCTGGGCGCGCACCGGGGTGGACGGCTTCCGCCTCGACGCCATCCCCTACCTGACCGAGTCGGAGGGCACCAACTGCGAGAACCTGGCCGGCACCCACGAGATCATCGCCGGGATCCGTCAGATGCTCGACCGGGAGTTCCCCGGGACCATCACGCTGGCCGAGGCCAACCAGTGGCCCGAGGACGTCGTGGAGTACTTCGGCACCGAGGAGGCGCCCGAGTGCACCATGTGCTTCCACTTCCCGGTCATGCCGCGCATCTTCTACGCGCTGCGGCAGGGCTCGGCCGAGGCCATCCGCTGGGTGTTGGAAGACCCCCGACATCCCCGCCCACGGGCAGTGGGGACCTTCCTGCGCAACCACGATGAGCTGACCCTGGAGATGGTCACCGACGCCGAGCGCGACCAGATGTATGCCTGGTACGCCCCCGAGGAGCGCATGCGCGCCAACATCGGGATCCGGCGCCGCTTGGCCCCGCTCCTGGACGCCTCGCGCGCCGAGGTGGAGCTGGCCTACGCCCTGCTCCTGTCGCTGCCGGGCAGTCCCTGTCTCTACTACGGCGACGAGATCGGCATGGGTGAGAACATCTGGCTGGAGGACCGCGACGCCGTGCGCACCCCCATGCAGTGGGACGACTCCCCCAACATGGGCTTCTCCTCGGTGGTCGATCCCGGTGCCCTGACGCTTCCGCTCATCCAGGCCCCCGGCTACGCGCACCTGACGGTGGCCACCGAGATGGCCCGGCCCGACTCGCTGCTGCACTTCACCCGGCGGATCCTGCACCTGCGCCGCGCCCACCCCGTGCTGGGGCGCGGGAGCTTCCTCCTGCGCTCCACCAGCGATGACGCCGTCCTGGCGCACACGCGCTGCGACGAGGCGCCGGTGGAGGGGGCCGAGACCCTCCTGTGCGTCGCGAACCTGTCCTCCACCCCCCGGTCGGTGACGATCGAGGTTCCCGAGCTGGCGGGCAGGGGCACCACGGACCTGTTCGGGGGCTGCGCCTTCCCGCCCGTCGATGAGCGCGGCCGCCTCACCCTGACGCTGGGAGCGCGCGGATACTACTGGCTGTCCGTTGACCGGACCGAACCCGACGACGCCCCTGAGGGCGACCACGAGAACCACCCGACCGAGGAGGAAGTCTGATGCCCAACGAGCCGATCTCCGCCGCACCGCAGCCCGCCACCGTGCCGGCACAGTCCCTGCGTAGCGCCCAGGCGCCGTCGACCTGGCCCACCAATGCCGAGATCCTGGCGGCACTGGGACCGTGGATGCTCCAGCGGCGCTGGTTCCCGCTCAAGGGGGACGCCGCGCCGCCCCTGGGCTCCCTGCGCGTGATCGCCTCCTGGGAGCCGGAGGAGGGTGTGCGTGACCTGGTCATCGCGGCCCTGCGGGGCAACCAGGCCGAGACCGGTCACCGCGACGGCATGGTGCTGCTGCACGTGCCGGTGGTCCTGGAGGCCGCCGAGGCGCTCGACTCCTTCGCCACCCCCGGTGAGGCCCCCGGCAACCACGGCCTGCTGCTGACCACCACCTCCGACGGGGCGCCCACGCAGGTGGCGCTCGTCGACGGCGCCCACCACCCGGCCTTCTGGCGGGCCTGGGCCCTGAGCGCCCTGGAGGCGGGCACCGTCCTGGGCGAGGCCGGAGCCCTGGCCATCGCCCAGCGGGCGCCGAGGCTACAGGGTGACCACCGGGGAGCAGTCCAACACCTCCGTCATCCTGCCGGCCCCCTCCGACCCCACCGAGGCTCTTGGGGAGCAGGACGCCGCCACCGGCGACCTCATCGTCAAGCTCCTGCGGGTCCTGGAGCACGGGCGCAACCCCGACGTGGAGCTGTCGGTGGCCCTGGCCCGCAGCGGCTGGGACCGGGTGCGCACACCGGTGGCCTGGTCCACCATGACCTGGACGCGCATGGGCGGCTGCGGCCAGCCCGCCCTGGAGGAGTCCACCGACTCGGCCGTCGCCTGCAGCTTCGTACCCCGCGCTGATGACGGCTTCGAGCTGTTCTGCTCGCTGGCCTCCACTGACGACGTCGACGGTCCGGTGCGGGCCCGGGCCCTGGACCTGGCCCAGGATCTGGGACGCACGACCGCGCAGATGCACCACTACCTGGCCGCCTCTCTGGGCACGAGCCGGCCGCCGGCACCGGCCGAGCTCGCCGCCGCGCTGAGGAAGCGCGCCCAGGTGGGCGCTGGAGGAGGTCCCCGAGCTCTCCGGCCACATCCGCGCCCTGGAGCTCAAGGTGGAGCAGACACTGGAGCGGCTCGAGGCGCTCCAGGCCCTGGAGCCAGCCACCCGCATCCACGGCGACTACCACCTCGGGGCAAGTGCTTCACGAGATCGGCGGCCAGCAGCGCTGGTACGTCCTGGACTTCGAGGGCGAGCCCCTGCGCCCCCTGGCCCAGCGCTCCGATCCTGACCTGCCGGCCCGGGACGTGGCCGGCATGCTGCGCTCCTTCGACTACGCCGCCGCCGTCGGCAAGGCCCCCCACCCCGACTGGCTCCCCGCCGTGCGCTCCGCCTTCGAGGAGGGCTACCGCCTGGGACGCCAGGAGACCGGCTCTCTCGCCCCGTCGCCGGCCACGTCCAGCACCGAGGAGCAGGCCGAGGCCTCGTACCAGACGGTCCTGACCTGCCTGGAGCTGGACAAGGCCCTCTACGAGGCCGTCTACGAGGCCCGCAACCGTCCCGACTGGCTGGGCATCCCCATGGCGGGGATCGAGTCGGTCCTGTCCAAGCACGCGGAGGGCTGAGCACGCAACGATCCTCCATTCCCCTCATCCCCATCGGTCCGACGTCCAAAAGCACCCGTTAATCACCAACGCATGGAAGAGTTGCTGTATGAGCGCCAACACACCTGAGAAGGACCTCGCCCCCTGTCCCTGTGGACCCCTGGATTCTGGCTGACGTCGCCTACGCGCGCTACCACGACCCGCACGAGGTCCTGGGCGCCCACGTCGGCGAGAACAGAGTCACCATCCGCACCGTCCGTCACCTGGCCGACGACGTCGTTGTCGTCACCAGGGACGGCACCCACCCGGCCACTCACGAGCAGGACGGCGTGTGGGTGGCGGTCCTGCCCGGCCAGGAGATCCCCGACTACCGCATCAAGGTCACCTACGGCGACGAGACCACCACCGTCGACGACCCCTACCGCTACATGCCGACCCTGGGTGAGATGGACACCTACCTCATCTCCGAGGGCCGCCACGAGGAGCTGTGGGAGGTCCTGGGCGCCCACGTCAAGCGCTACGACGGCCCCATGGGTGAGGTCGAGGGAACCGCCTTCGCCGTGTGGGCCCCCAACGCCCGCGCCGTGCGCGTCGTCGGCGACTTCAACTACTGGGACGGTACCGCCACCGCGATGCGCTCACTGGGCTCCTCCGGGGTGTGGGAGCTGTTCGTTCCCGGCGTCGGGGTCGGTGCGCGCTACAAGTTCGAGCTCTGCTTCGCCGACGGCTCCTGGCACCAGAAGGCCGACCCGATGGCCCGCGCCACCGAGGTCCCGCCGGCCACCGCCTCGGTGGTCACCGACCAGTTCCACCAGTGGGAGGACCAGGGGTGGATGGCCAAGCGCGCCACCACCGACCCCCACAGCGGGCCGATGAGCATCTACGAGGTCCATATCGGCTCGTGGCGCCAGGGACTGGGCTTCCGCGGCCTGGCCAAGGAGCTGGTCCCCTACGTCAAGGAGGCCGGATTCACCCACGTGGAGTTCCTACCGGTGGCCGAGCACCCCTTCGGCGGCTCCTGGGGCTACCAGGTCACCAGCTACTACGCGCCCACCTCGCGCTTCGGCACCCCGGACGACTTCCGCTACCTGGTGGACCAGCTCCACCAGGCCGGCATCGGCGTCATCCTGGACTGGGTGCCGGCCCACTTCCCCAAGGACGAGTGGGCCCTGGCCCGCTTCGACGGCACCCCGCTGTACGAGGACCCCGACCCGCAGCGCGGCGAGCACCCCGACTGGGGCACCTACGTGTTCAACTTCGGACGCAACGAGGTGCGCAACTTCCTGGTCGCCAACGCCCTGTACTGGCTCCAGGAGTTCCACGCCGACGGTCTGCGCGTCGACGCCGTGGCCTCCATGCTCTACCTGGACTACTCGCGCCAGGACGGCCAGTGGCATCCCAACCAGTTCGGCGGCCGCGAGAACCTGGAGGCCATCAGCTTCCTGCAAGAGGCCACCGCCACCGCCTACCGCAAGAACCCCGGCATCATCATGGCCGCCGAGGAGTCCACGGCGTGGCCAGGCGTCACCGCCCCCACCGAGTACGGCGGCCTGGGCTTCGGACTGAAGTGGAACATGGGGTGGATGAACGACACCCTGCGCTACCTGGCGGAGGACCCCGTCAACCGCCGCTACCACCACGGTGAGCTGACCTTCTCCCTCGTCTACGCCTTCTCCGAGCAGTTCATCCTGCCGCTGAGCCACGATGAGGTCGTCCACGGCAAGGGCTCCCTGCTGTCCAAGATGCCCGGCGACCCCTGGCAGGAGCTGGCGGGCCTGCGCGCCCTGTACGCCTACCAGTGGTCCCACCCCGGCAAGCAGCTGCTGTTCATGGGCCAGGAGTTCGGTCAGGGAACCGAGTGGAACGCCGATACCTCCCTGGACTGGTGGATCCTGGACGACCCCGGCCACCAGGGGCTGCTCGCCCTGGTCAGCGACCTCAACCGCCTCTACCTGAGCTCGCCGGCCCTGTGGTCGGAGGACTTCTCCACCGCGGATTCGAGGTGGATCGAGGGCCGGCGACGGCGACCACAACGTCCTGTCCTACCTGCGCAGGGGACCGACGCCGACGGGCAGGGCCGACCTGATGGTCTGCATCATCAACTTCGCCGGCACCCCGCATGAGGGGCTACCGGGTGGGCCTGCCCTTCGCCGGGGACTGGGAGGAGGTCCTCAACACCGACTCCGAGGAGTACGGCGGCTCCGGCGTGGGCAACCTGGGCCGGGTCGAGGGCCGAGGACCTGCCCTGGAACGGGCGCCCGGCCTCAGTGCGCCTGCGGGTCCCCCGATGGGCGCGGTCTTCCTGCGCCCGAGCCGGGACTGAGCCGCAACTGGACTGCACCCGCCGGGCATCGGCGGTTGCACGCAGACCTAGAGCCAGGGGCCGATGGCGCTTCGCGCGCCATCGGCCCCCCTCCCAGTAGTGGCAACAGGGAGCGCCCCATATGATGGGCCAGCAGTTTGATTGATAATTCCATAAAAACCAGATAATGACATCAGTTTATTCTCAGGGAAGGTCCAGAGAATTATCCCGATTTACTCCGTTACATTCATGTATAATAAATGTTCGACATGCACGGCCTCAGTCTGACTGACGCCAGCTTATTTTCGTGCGCAGCAGCACCAATCAGGGGCTCCCTGCAACAACGAAGCAACATCAAGACTCATGGCACAGCAGCAACCCCATCGCATATCGAACAATATTCGCCCACACTGAGTATCTTACGATCGATTCCTCTTGGGGCGGAAGGACAACAGCCGAGAATCAACGATGACAGGGAAGGCAAGACCCATGAAACCAGGACGACTCCTCGTGACACTCGCCGCAACCGTCACGCTATCCATTTCAACCGCAGGCGCCGCTGTTGCATCCCCGCCAGACTCGCCCCCATCAAGTTCGCAGGCACGATCCAGTACAGTCACCACTGGGTGCGCCGCAGAACAACAGGGGAAAAAAACTGCGACTGTTCGCAACGAAACAGATCCATCTGTCGCCAGCAGAGCGAAGTTGCAGGCCGAACAGGCCCTTGACTCTGGAACCGCCAACATCCACACCTCACGAGAAGCAGTGGATACCGACAACGCAACTGTTCTTCGTGTCACCACAGAAGACAAAACTTACAGTGCCGTAACCTTCCCCCTCAAAGGAAACGGATTGAGCTTGACGAGCAACACAACCATCGTCTTGTCCCCAGATGGCGCACCAGCCACTTACTCCGAGACCCACCTCACCCACAATGCCGCAAATCATTTCCAAATGACATCATACACGGACGGGGAACTAGTCAAGGATTCTGACACGGGTCATGAATTCGTCGGGGACGATGTCCTGCAGCAACAACTCGACGAAACTCGAGCCGCCATCGCGAAGCAAAAATCCGCCCCCGACCAAGCTGTGCCCGTAGGCGCGGGAGCTGTCGCCGCATGCCTGGGCACCGTCCTCGGAATCGGAGGAGGTGCCGCCTGGGCGATCACGTCATTATGCGGGGGCTCATGCGCTGGCGCTGCAACCGGCGTCGGAGCAGCCATATGCGCCGCATGCATCGGCGGCATCGCAACTCTTGGGGCAGGAGCAATCTCAGGCGCCGTGACATGCTTTGGGTACCTGTAATGTCCCAGAGCACATCTCCCTCGCCGCACGGACGGAATGCTCAGCTGGCTTTCGCGATATCAGTTCTGTGCTTCAGTGCCACCGCCACGATCGCCGTACTCAGCGTACCATTCAGCATAAACTTGTACGGCGTGAAGGGATTATGGATGCCGACACTGCTCCTCATTCCGATGACGCTTCAGGGATTGTCTTTATTTTTCCTCAAGCGCGTCGCGAGCACAGCGATCACTGATTGAATCCACAAACGGCACACAACAGTTCATCCGCCCCTCAAGAGGTGTGCGATGAGAGCAGCCTGGGGCCCTCGATGCATCGAGGGCCCCAGTACTGACCAGCGTGGCCCCACTCCGACCAACCCGCGGCGTAACGAAGCGCATGCCCTGCAACCAACCATCTCCTGCACCCGGAAACCCGCATGACGGATCTGCGGCATTCGTCCTACGCGTATCGCAGGCCGAGCCGGTAGTCTGGGTGCGTCTCGCACAGGCGCGTGGCCCTCCCTGCCCTGTGCAGCCCAGCGCGGCCCATGGCAGCCCGGCGGGCCCGAGTCCAGGCGATGCACGTTGCCCAGCCCACTGCACGTAGACGCAGTCGGCGACCATGAAGCCTGACAAGGGAAGAAGAATGACACAGAACCTGGTCACAAGCGCCCCCGCGCAGGTGCGCGCCGTATCCGGTCGACCCGAGACCGCAGCCACCCTCATGGAGGTCTGGCAGGGCCTGTCCGCCGCCGTCGTCGACACCATCGCGGACGACTGGTACGCCACCGAGCAGAAGTACAACGCCGGGCGCCAGGAGCACTACTTCTCCGCCGAGTTCCTCATGGGTCGCGCCTTGCTCAACAACCTCTCCAACCTGGGGATGGTCGATGAGGCGCGCGAGGCCGTCGGCTCCTTCGGCGTCAGCCTCAGCGACGTCCTGGAGCAGGAGCCCGACGCCGCCCTGGGCAACGGTGGTCTGGGCCGCCTGGCCGCCTGCTTCCTCGACTCCTGCGCCACCCTCGACCTGCCGGTCAACGGCTTCGGCATCCTCTACCGCTATGGGCTGTTCAAGCAGCTCTTCGAGGACGGCTTCCAGACCGAGCACCCCGACCCCTGGATGGAGGAGGGCTACCCCTTCGTCATCCGCCACGAGGAGGCCCAGCGCCTGGTCCGCTACCAGGACATGACCGTGCGCGCCATCCCCTACGACATGCCCATCACCGGCTACGGCACCAAGAACGTGGGGACTCTGCGCCTGTGGAAGGCCGAGCCGCTCGAAGAGTTCGACTACGACGCCTTCAACTCCCAGCGATTCACCGAGGCCATCGTCGAGCGCGAGCGCACCTCGGACATCTCCCGTGTCCTCTACCCCAACGACACCACCTACGAGGGCAAGGTCCTGCGGGTGCGTCAGCAGTACTTCTTCTGCTCGGCCTCCCTGCAGCAGATCGTTGAGAACTACGTCAACCACCACGGTGAGGACCTGACCGGCTTCGCCGACTACAACGCCATCCAGCTCAACGACACCCACCCGGTGCTCGCCATCCCCGAGCTGATGCGCATCCTCCTGGACGAGCACCGCCTGGGCTGGGAGGAGGCCTGGGAGGTGGTCACCAAGACCTTCGCCTACACCAACCACACGGTGCTGGCCGAGGCCCTGGAGACCTGGGAGATCTCCATCTTCGACCGCCTCTTCCCGCGCATCACCGAGATCGTTCGCGAGATCGACCGCCGCTTCCGCCTGGAGATGGCCGAGCGTGGCCTGGAGCAGGGCACCATCGACTACATGGCCCCCATCTCCGGGGACAAGGTGCGCATGGCCTGGATCGCCTGCTACGCCTCCTACTCCATCAACGGCGTCGCCGCGCTGCACACCGAGATCATCAAGCGCGAGACCCTGGGCGAGTGGCACGCCATCTGGCCCGAACGCTTCAACAACAAGACCAACGGCGTCACCCCGCGCCGCTGGCTGCGCCAGTGCAACCCGCGCCTGTCGGCGCTCCTGGACGAGGTCACCGGCTCGGACACCTGGGTCAAGGACCTCTCCGTCCTGGCCGAGCACACCGACTCCGTGGACGAGTCCGTCTACGACCGCCTGGCGGAGATCAAGCACGCCAACAAGGTCGACTTCGCCGCCTGGATCGCCCAGCGCGAGGGGATCGAGATCGACCCGGAGGCCATCTTCGACGTCCAGATCAAGCGCCTCCACGAGTACAAGCGCCAGCTGCTCAACGCCATCTACATCCTGGACCTCTACTTCCGCATGAAGCAGGACCCGAGCCTGCAGGTCCCCAAGCGGGTCTTCATCTTCGGGGCCAAGGCCGCTCCCGGGTACATCCGGGCCAAGGCCATCATCAAGCTCATCAACGCCATCGCCGACCTGGTCAACAACGACCCCGTGGTCTCCCAGACCATCAAGGTCGTCTTCGTCCACAACTACAACGTCTCCCCGGCCGAGCACATCATCCCGGCCGCCGACGTCTCCGAACAGATCTCGATGGCCGGCAAGGAGGCCTCGGGGACCTCCAACATGAAGTTCATGATGAACGGCGCCCTGACCCTGGGCACGCTCGACGGCGCCAACGTGGAGATCCTGGAGGCGGTCGGTGACGACAACGCCTACATCTTCGGCGCCACCGAGGACGAGCTGCCCGCCCTGCGCGAGAGCTACGACCCCGTGTGGCACTACGAGAACGTCCCCGGTCTCAAGCGCGTCCTGGACGCCTTCACCGACGGCACCCTGGACGACAACGGCTCGGGCTGGTTCGCCGATCTGCGCCGCAGCCTGCTCGAGGCCTCCTACGAGCCGGCAGACGTCTACTACGTCCTGGGCGACTTCGCCTCCTACCGCGAGACCAAGGACGCCATGGCGGCCGACTACGCCGATGCCCGCGCCTGGCAGCGCAAGGGCCTGGGTGAACATCACCCGCTCGGGCCGCTTCTCCTCCGACCGCACCATCAGCGACTACGCCCGCGAGGTCTGGAAGATCGACCCCGAGCCCATCGCCTGATCGTCACGGCATGAGCGAGCGCCCCTCACCGGTTGCGGTGAGGGGCGCTCGTGGCATGCGCCGGGTGTGAGCCAAGAACGCCCGGCAGGGCTGCTCATGGAGAGTCAGTAGAGCATCGTGGCCAGGCGGCGACGGGCCTGGGCGACCTCCGGGGAGGTGGAGCCGATGACCTCGAAGAGCTCGAGCAGCCGCAGCCGGGCCTCCTCTCGATCCTCCCCCGCATGAGTACGCACAGCCTCCAGGGCGCGTCCGAGGGCTGCGTTGACATCCCCTAGGGCCAGGGCGGCATCGGCACCGGCCAGGGCCGCGGCCAGATCCGAGGGGGCGGCGTCAGCGGCTGCGAGGAGCTCGTGAGGGTCCTGGCCGTCCAGACGGGCCATGAGGCGCACCTGGTTTCGGGCCACCCTGAGGTCGTCGTCGCCCGGGTTCTGGGCGATGGCGTGGGTGTAGACCTCCTCGGCGGCGGCGAAGTCCCCGGCCTCAATGGCCTCGCGGGCTGCCCGCTCGACCTCGGTCTCCTCGGGCTCGGCCTCAGCAGTGCCAGCGCCGACTGCGCCGTCGACGGCGATGGTGCCGTTGACACCGTTGGCGGCCGCCACCTCCAGCAGCTGGTCGATGACAGAGCGCAGCTGCTCCTGGGGCACCGCCCCCTGGAACATCGGCACCGGCTGGCCCGCGATGAGGGCCACCACCGTGGGGACGGCCTGAGCCTGGAGGGCCTGGGCGACCTCCGGGGCCGTATCCACGTTGACGCGCGCCAGCTGGAAGCGGCCGGCGTACTGATCGGCGAGCTCCTCCAGGACGGTGGCGAGGTCGGCACTGGCCTGGCTGCGCGGGCTGTGCAGGACGACGATGACAGGCACCTGGGTGGAGACTTCGGCGACGTCGCGCAGGGTGGAGGCGTCGACGTCAACGACGAGCGGCACCGGCAGACCAGAACCGGCAGCTCCAGTAGGGCGGTCCCCGGTGGCGGGGCTCGGAGTCGCGCCGGTAGAGCCGGCCGGCTTGGTGGCGGGGGCGAGACTGGACAGGTCGACGGCGCCGAACATGCTCATAGCAGCTCTGCCTTCCTCGGGCCGCGGCCCGGTTGCTTCATGGATCTGGGTCTGTCGGTGTTCGTGAGCGCCGGCGCGGTTGGCAGGCCTCACGCTGCGCACCGGCCTGGGCGCGCCAGCGGCCCGACTCCGAGCAGTCACGGAGCCGGGCCGGGGACCGGAGGCGGTCAGGAGGGCTTGGCCGACGCCGACGCCGTGGGGGGCCGGGCGTCTTGGAGTCGTCCCGGTCCACCTTCATCAGCGCCGTCTCGGCGCCCAGAACAGTCACCTTCCCACCGCTTCCCTCCTTGGGGATGGAGAAGGCAACCATGGAGTCGTAGGTGGCGGTCACGGTACCGACGATCTTCTGGTTGCCACCCATGTGGGCGGCAATGTCACCCTGCAGGGTGAGGTCGGAGCCGTCAACGGTGCGCTTGTAGACCACCGTGAAGGTCAGGGTGGTGAAGACCAGTGCCCCACCGTCCCCCTCCTCCAGCTGGAGGCCCTGGAACCCGTCCTGACCGGGGACCGCCGTCACGGTGACCTCACCCAAGTTGCTCAGGTCGGTCTTTCGGGCGTCCTGGACCTTCTGACGCAGGCTGTCGTCGGGGAAGGCCTTGCCGTTCTCGCCGTCGGGGTGGTTGAGCGCATCGACGTAGGAGTCGAGGACCGCCTTGGGGGTGGCGACCAGCCCGGTGGACTCGGCCGTCACCTGCTTGGCGTGCTGGGCCGACTGCTTGGTCAGCACGGGAATGCTCGCCTGCGCGGCGAAACCCTGCACCCAGGCCCACACCTTGAACTGGTCCCGGGCCGAGCCCTGCTCCAGGGAGATGATCGAGACGCTCTTGTCGCTCTCCGAGGCGACGGCTGCGTTGCGGGGGAAGCCGACGGTCTGCCCCACTCCCCCGCCCTGGATCTTCGTGTTCATGGCGTGGATGACGGAGGCATTCCCGCTGGCGGAGGCGGTGGCGTACTCGGCGGCACGGATCCGCGCCGCCGGACCGGACATGACCTCCTTGAGCTTATCCGCGTTCTTCTCTTTGTCCGCCGCAGCCAGACCGGTCTGGACGCGCTGGAGGATCTCCTCGAGCTGCTTGTCGTTGAGGACGGGCTCGGCGATCGGCGTGCCGGAGGCCACGGTAGTCTCAGCAGTCTTGGGCTGAGACCGCGAGCAGGCGGCCAGGCTCAGGGCGATGGCGGAGGCACTGCCTGCGCTCAGAAAGGCTCGACGGGTGGACATCATGCGCGCTCCTGGTTGTCGGGGTCCGCGGTGGGGTCTGGCTCACTGAGGGGCTCGGCGTCAACGGCCTGGATGACGGCGGGGTCGGCCTGGGGAGGCAGCTCGACGCCGTCGGAGTAGGAGGGCCAGGACACAGTGGTCGACGTCGCAGAGGAGTCCCCGAAACCGCTCGGGGAGAAGGTGGGCCCGTGCGTCGGCTCGACCTCCTGCTCACTCCAGCTCAGGGAGGCGTCGCTCACCTCAGGCTGGGCGAGTCCGGTCGGCATCTGGAGGCCGGGGTCCTGCGGCGGGACCGAGGAGGACGCGTCCTGGAACTCGGCGGTGTCGGTCTCGAAGGACCGCGCGTCGCTGCCGCTCGCCACGTGGCTGGTGTGGTGCTCCGGCGGCGCGAAGCGGGAGTGGTCCGGGGCGCCGGTGGGCTGCTCTGCGACCTGGTCCACGCCCACGGCCATGCGGGGCCTGCGCCGGCGGCGCACCGCCGGCGACATCACTGAGAGCCGGGGGTTGGAGTGAGGCCGACGAGTCGGGGACGTTGGCGACATCCGAGGTGATGGTGAGCGCCTCGCCGTCCTGGAGGCCCTCCGGCTCCCGGGCGGCCCGGTGCTGCTGGGTGGCGGCCTCGTCAAGACCGGGGACGACCGACGCGCCTCGGGCAAGCCCGGCAACCGCATGGTCGCCCTGCCCGCCGTGGCCCTCACCGTAGGCGGCGCGACTCCGTCACCGAACCCGCTTCCGGGGCCGGCACTGAGCCCGGCGGCGGGGCCGTAGTCGTAGCCCGTCGGCCGGGGAGCGCCTCAGGCATCTGGGGAGGCGGCGGCTGCCTCAACGCCGTCGAGGTAGACGCGCCCGGTGCGCGGGTCGGTCCAGGGCTCGCCCGAGGCCTCGGCGCGCTCCTTGTCCCGCAGCTCTCGCCGGGTCAGCCGTCGGTCGGGATCGTCCACCTGGGGGATGCCCTCGGTGGAGACGGAGTCGGCGTTGGCGATACGGGCCGCCCGCTCGGCCGAACGGGTACGCCGATCGACATTGGCGCGGCGCAACTGGAGGTCGATGAAGAACAGGAAGGCCCCTACGAGTACGAAGACGCTGCCCAGAACCAGTCCCCCGTAGAAGTACCAGGGGTCTCCACCTGGCGCTTCCAGCTGACGGTCAGACCGGGAGCCGAGGCCTTGCCGTCGGTCATGGCCATGACGACGATCTGCTCGTCGAGGTTCTTGTGCGGGCAGCATGGCGCGGTCGGCGTCCTTGCCGGTGTCGAAGGTGACTGACGAGCCGCCGGTCTTCTCCCCCAGCCAGATGTCGGGGCCCGAGGCGGTCACGCCGCTTGGCCTTGCGCTCCGAGCACTGCGCGCCGCCGGCCTGCGCGGAGGCGGAGGGCTGAGCAGAGGCGGAGGGCTGAGCAGAGGGCGCCGCGGAAGGAGCGGGAGCCGCGTTGGCCGGCGGGCAGTACTGGGTCTCGTCCTTGGAGGCCAGGGTCCCGGCGTCGGCGTCGATGCTGGTGATCGCCGTGTAGGGCAGCGCGTTGTCGGCGTCGGGGCTCATCCAGGCGTCGAGATCGGCCGCCCTGGCCACGAAGAGGTGGACGTCCTTGCCGTCGGAGGAGCTCGCCGTCACGGTGACGTCGGACTCCGCACCGCTGAGAACCCCGGGGGCTGTGATGACGTAGGGCTGAGAAGGGCCGGAGGCGAGCTTCGCCTCGACCTTGGAGCCGGGTTTCCAGATGGTGGCCGAGCAAACGGCCAGGGCGACGAGGACCAGTCCCGAGGACGGTCACCACCACGCTCAAGATACGTCGACTCACGACGCGGGATCTCCTATGCTCGCGGACACGGTATGTGACGACGGCCGACTACGCGGGGCCGGATATCGCTGCGAGCGCTCACCGTACGCCCGCCTAGGAACCAGAATCGCATGACGGACCCCGCGACCGCACCGACCTCGGCGCAAGATCACAACCTGACACGCGCTGAGCGAAGCGATATCTCCCGGAATTCCGCCAGCAGAAAGGGCCTCGCCGGCCCCGCGAGCAGCGCTGACGGTCTCGAAGTGGACACGGAGGAGACGCGGAGAAATCGCGCACGCGAGATCAGTGACGTCTCCGGACGACCCACCAGCGCACCCCGCCCATCACCCTCCCGCGGTCAGGGAGCCCACACCACCGCCAGACTTTCTGTGCGCATGGTCACACTTTCGTGATGCCGTCCTGATCACGCCCAATCGTTAGGCTTGCCCTGGTGGTGAGCGTCCCCAGCTCGCCAGGAGGAGGAACCCGACGTGGCTGAGGAATACAGCGAGTTTGCCATCACGATGCGCGGCTATGACCGCGCTCAGGTCGACCGAAGCTGGAGCAGCTCTCGCGCCAGCTGGCCGATGCCCGTCGCGAGGTGGCCAGCCTCGACCAGCGCGCCATGACGCTGGCCGGCGAGCTGGCCGACGCCCAGCGCCGGCTGCGGGAGTCCGACAAGCCGACCTACGCCGGCCTGGGCTCACGGATCGAGCAGCTGCTGCGCAGCGCCGAGGAGCAGAGCGCCTCCGTCCTGTCCAAGGCCAACGCCGAGGCCGACGCCCTGCTGACCCGGACCCGGACCAACGCCAAGAACCTCTCCGAGCGCAGCGCCTCGGAGGCGGCGACCCTGCTGGCCGACGCCCGCCGCGAGGCCAGCGAGCTGCGCTCCCGCTCCCAGGGGGAGGCCTCGACCGCCCTGGCCAACGCCGAGGCCCGCGCCCAGGAGCTGGTCTCCTCCGCCTCGCGCAAGGCCGCCCAGATCTCCGCCGACGCCGAGGCGGCCGTCACCGAGATGCGCGCCAGCGCGGAGCGTGAGGCCGCACTGGTCCTGTCCCAGGCGCGCAAGCAGGCCGCCGAGATCGCCATCACCTCCGAGCGCGACGCCACCGCCAACCGCGAGGCGGCCGCGGCCGAGGCCGACGAGCTGCACAAGACCTCCACGGCGAAGGCCGAGGAGATCCTCTCCGCCGCCAAGCAGGAGGCCGAGCTGACCGTCGGCAAGGCTAAGCGCGAGGCCGAGGAGATCCTCACCTCGGCGCGCAACGAGTCGGAGACACTGCGTCGTTCGGCCACCGACGAGGCCGCCGCGGCCCGTGCCGAGGCCACCGAGCTGCGCCAGCAGGCCACCCTGGAGATCGCTGCGGCGCACGAGCAGGCCGCCCAGGAGGACTCCGACGCCCACGAGGCCACCCGCGAGCGAATCCGGGAGATGCAGGAGCAGGCCCAGGTCCAGGCCCAGGAGGCCGAGGAGCGCCTGCAGGAGGCGCTGTCCCGGGCCGAGGAGGTCCGCGCGCGCACCGACGCCGAGGCCCGCAAGCGCCAGGAGGAGGCGGTCGCCCAGGCCGAGGAGACTCTGGCACAGGCCCGGATCGAGGCCGAGCAGATCATCAGCGACGCCCGCGCCGACGCCGACGTCACCGCCCAGGTGGCCGCCCGCCAGCTCCAGGAACTCGAGCGCCAGCGCGACTCGGTCGCCGCCTACCTCACCGAGATGCGCGGCGTCCTGGGAGGCGCACTGCCCCAGGCCCCCACCTTCAGCGACCACGTCGCAGCCCTGCCCCAGGAGGCGAGTCCGGCCCCGGCGGCCGAGGAGACCTCCGCGCAGTCGGCAGAGCCCGCGGCCTCCAGCAGCGCAGGCAGTCCGCGCTCGGCCGGCTCCGGCAGTGCCTCCTCAGCGCCGTCGGCCACCTCGGCTGCCCCCGCGCCGGCCGGCAACAAGGCGGCTGCAGCCTCCGGTGGTGGCCAGCAGGCGGGCGCGCAGTCGACCCCGAAGAACGCCCAGAAGAGCGGCCCTGGTCGCATCGAACACGTCCCGGCCCCCGGCAAGAGCTCGAACGGCTCCGGCAACTCAGCTAACCGCAACCCCCGCCAGGGCAAAGGACGTCGCTGAGACACCGACGTGACTGCCGACGACGCCGCCCGGTTCGAGACCGAGTCGACCAGCACCCGTGGTCCTGGTGACCGCGACTGGGCGGCGTCGCGTCGTCATGCGGCCACGCAGCGGGCCCGCATGCTTCAGGAGCGCCAAGAGGCCGAGCACGCTCGGGCCGCCCGCATCGTGGGGCTCTTCCTCAGGGTCGCCCGCCGGGGGCCTTGAGGATGTTCCGCTGCGGGTGCGTGGCTACGCGGGCGGCAGCGCCCGCACCCCGCTGCGCGGCTGGTACCTGAGGGCCGACGAGACGGTCGGCATCGACACGGAGGGGCGTTACTACGTCCTGTCGATGCCGCTGAGCCTGGGACAGCGCCTGCACGGGGTCAGGCCCGAGAGCCAACCGGTACCGATGACCATCGGCGAGGGCGGACGCGACGGCGATATCGTGCCGCTGCGCTTCGCGCTGGACCGCCTGCTGCCGGGCTGGGAGGAGCGCTCCCCCGAGCCGCTCGTGTGACTCTCAGCCCCACTGCCTCGCGTCGGCGTCGGGTTCTACCAGAGGCGGCGCTCCCAGCATGAGGTGTGCCAGTGACGGCGCTCCTCCAGGCCTCAGTCCGCTCCCGAAGAGGGACTCGTTGCTCCAGGCCACCACGTGCGCGGTGCCGGCCGGGATGACGCGGTGGCAACCGGGACAGGTGTAGGGCTTGTCCCCGCCGCGCAGGTGGCGCACGGTGAAGTCGGCGCCGCCGGGGCCGGTCTGGGTGCGCGGCACGGAGGCGAGACGGTCCATGCTCAAGGGGATGTGCCCCTGCCCGTAGGGGCGCTTGGATCTGCGACGTGCCATGCCCCGATCACATCACATCCGGCTGCCGATCCCAAGCCGAGGGCGGCAGCCGGATGTGAGAGCAGGCCGAGAGCAAACGAGGCGTAGGACGCGGACGAGCGGCCCGGGCCGGTCTCAGCCCTTGACGGAGCCGGCCATGAGGCCGCCGACGAAGTACTTGCCCAGCAGGATGTAGACCGCCAGGGTCGGCACCGAGGCGATGAGCGCGCCGGACATGGAGGCCCCGTAGTCGGCCAGGATCGACCCGTGGGCCAGGTTGTTCAGCGCCAGCGTCACCGGCCCGGACTGCGCCCCGCCGCCGAAGAACAGGGCGAACAGGAAGTCGTTCCAGGCGGAGGTGAACTGCCAGATGAGGACGACGACGAAGCTGGGCACCGAGATCGGCAGGACCACCGAGACGTAGGTGCGCAGCATGCCGGCCCCGTCGACCCGGGCGGCCTCGATGAGCTCGTTGGGAATCGTCTCGTAGTAGTTGCGGAAGATGAGCGTCGTGATCGGGATGCCGTAGACGACGTGCATGAGGATCAGCGTATGGATCCCGAAACCCAGGTCGGCGCTGGTCACCAGGCGCATGAGCGGGATCATGACTGCCTGGTAGGGGATGAACATGCCGAACAGGATGAGGGTGAACACCACGTTGGCCCCGGGGAAGCGCCACTTGGACAGGACGAAGCCGTTGGCGCTGCCCAGCATCGCGGAGATGATCGAGGAGGGGATGACCAGCGCCAGGGAGCGCAGCAGCCCGCCACTGAGCTGGTTCCAGGCGTTGGACCAGTTCTTGGTGACCCAGACCTCGGGCAGGTACCAGGTGCGCGAGGGGTCGGCGTCGGCGGATCCCTTGAAGGAGGTCACCAGCAGGACGTAGACCGGGATGAGGACGAGGATCACCGAGGCCAGCAGCAGGATGAAGCGGATGGTCTGGCCCCAGCCGGGGCGACGCGGACTGTGCGTCGTGAGTGCCTGTGTCATTGCCGCTCACCTCCTGCCCTTGGCGTCGTGGATGAGGTAGGGGATGACGGCGACGGCAACCAGGACCAGCAGGATCGTGCCGACGGCGGCGGCGTTGGAGTAGTCGTTGTCGGTCATGAAGTTGAACATGTCGATGGCCGGGACCTTGGTGGAGTAGGTCCGCTGGTCGGTGATCGACATGATGAGGTCGAAGGACTTCAGGGACATGTGCCCGATGATGATGACGGCGCTCAGGGCGATCGGGGTCAGCTGGGGGAAGATGATCGACTTGTAGAGCTGCCACTCGCTGGCGCCGTCGACCCGGGCGGCCTCGCGCAGGTCGTCGGGAATGCCGCGGAAGCCGGCCAGGAAGAGCGCCATGACGTATCCGGCCAGTTGCCACACGGCCGGCAGCGCGATGGCCAGGATCCCCCAACTGGTGTTCTGGGTCCATGAGTTCTCCAGGAACCTCAGGCCGGTCATCTCGAACAGACGGTTGAGCCCCGAGGCGCTCTCGCCCTGCGCGGAGTTCAGCAGCCACCGCCACACCACGCCCGAGGCCACGAAGGACACGGCCATGGGGAACAGGAAGATGGAGCGGAAGATCCCTTCCCCCTTGATGGGACGGTCCAGGAGCCAGGCCCACAGGAAGCCGACCACGAGGGTGCCGGCCAGGAAGGTGACGGTGAACAGGATGAGGTTGATGAAGGAGTGCCGGAAGTCCGGGTTGCCGAACAGGGCCGTGAAGTTGCTCAGCCCGACGACGGTGGTCCCCCTGCGTCCGGAGACCTGGCCGGCGGTGTGCATGTCCAGCAGGGAGGTGTTGATGTTGATGCCGATCATCCCGTAGACGAAGACGCCGACGAGGATGATCGAGGGCGAGATGAGCAGGAGGCCCGGGCCCCACTGCCTCCAGCTCGCCCGACGGCGCCGCGCGGGGGCGCTCTTGGTGCTCACAAGGTTCTCCTGATGCGTAGGTGGCGGAAGGATCCGCCTGTCGTGGTGATGAGCGCCGGCCGGATGATCGGCGGGAGGTCGGTCCTGGGGCGAGGGCGGACCGGAGCGGACGCGCGGCCCACCCGCCCCCGGGGAACCGGTCAGGAGGCGGCAGCGGCCTTGAGGTCGGCCTGCAGGGCGGTGACGTCGGAGGCGCCCTGGGCGAACTTGGTCAGGGCGTCGTTCATCGCGTTGGTGGCCTTTGGACGGGCAGGGCCGCACCGTGAGCGATGGAGGAGACGATCTTGTCCTTGGCGAAGGACTCCATGGCCGAGCGCTGGTACTCGGAGAACTTGCCCTTCTCCTCATCGGTGAGGTCAGTGCGGGCTGGGATGGAGCCCTTGACCGTGTTGAAGGCGATCTGGCCGTCCTTGGAGGAGAGGGCGTTGAGCCAGTTCTTGGCCCCACCGGGGTGCTTGGCGCCGTCGGGCAGGGTGAAGGAGTCGGCCAGGAAGTCGAAGACGCCGTCGGTGCCCGGGACCGGGAAGTAGACGTAGTCCTGGCCGGCCTTCTTGCCGGCGGCATCGAAGCCGGCCACGGCCCAGTCGCCCATGACGTTGAAGGCGGCCTTGCCGTCCACGATGGGCTTCATGGCGGGCTCCCAGTCCTCGGTGTAGAGGGAGGAGTCGGTGTAGCCCACGATGGTCTTGTAATGCCCTAGCGCCTTGGTGACCTCGGCGCCGCCCCAGTCGGTCTTGCCCGCGAAGAGCCCGTTGTAGGCGTCCACGCCCAGGTCGGCGATGAGGATGGTCTCGAGCAGCTCGAGCTGGGTCCAGGCCATGCCCATGGTGATGGGCGTCAGGCCGGCGGCCTTGACCTTCTCCATGTCGGCGATCCAGGCGTCGATGGTGGTGGCGGGCTTGTTCGGGTCGAGTCCGGCGGCCTTGAGCGCGGACACCGAGGCCCACACGACGTTGGCCCGGTGGATGTTGGAGGGCACCGAGTAGATCTTGCCGTCGGAGTCCTTGAGGCGGTCCATGAGGGTGGCCGGGAAGGCCTCGTTGAGCTTGAACTCCTCGTAGAGGCTGGAGACGTCCAGCAGGTAGCCGGCCTCGATGTGGTCCTTGATCTCGGCGCCGGCGTGGGCCTGGTAGGTGTCCGGCGGGTTCTTGGCGGCCAGGTCCGCGGCGAGCTTCTGCTTGGCCTGGCTGCCGGCGCCACCGGAGACGGCCTTGTTCTCGAACTTCGTCTTGGGGAACTGCTGGTTGAAGACCTTGATCAGGGCGTCCAGACCGAGCTTCTCCGAGCCGGCCGACCACCAGGTGACGACGTCGACCTCACTGGCGTCCCCCTCACCTGCGGCTCCACCGGACTTCGAGCCGGAGCTGCCGGAGGTCGCGCAGGCGGCCAGGGTGGCGGCGACTGCAGTGGTTCCCAGACCCGCCAGCACGGCACGACGGGAGAGGTAGTGGGTGGAACGCATGGGACTGCTCCTTTGAAACGACGGTGTCTCATGACCACGGCACCGTTGCCGCGGGCGGGGAGGTCAGATGTTGTCTAGTCATCTGAACTCACCAGGAGAGTAGGCCTAAACTGAGCGAAACTCAACCAAACATTGCGCGAAACAATCATTGTACTGGTCGTGAAACCACCGGGTCCATACCAGCAGTGGCAATGATTTCGTCCACAGCCCAATCTGCTCACGGTGCATGAAAAAGGGTCCTCGCCACTCGGATGAGCGGCGAGGACCCTGATAGAGAGCGGGCAGGGCCTCACAGCCCCCGCACCCCAGGTGGTCAGTACCAGGAGCGGGTCGGGCACGGGCGGGCTCTCAGGCCGAGCCCGGGCGCCGAGCCGGAGGGCTCGAGGGACTCAGATGAGCCCCATGGAGGCCACGGTGTTCTTCTCCTCGACGAGCTCGGCCGCCGAGGCGTCGATCCTGGCGCGGGAGAAGTCGTCGATCTCAAGACCCTGGACGATCTTCCACTCACCGTTCTCCGAGGTGCAGGGGAAGGAGGAGATGATGCCCTCGGGCACGCCGTAGGACCCGTCGGACATGACCGAGGAGGAGGTCCAGGCGCCGGAGGTGCCCAGCACCCAGTCGTGCACGTGGTCGATGGCGGCCGAGGCCGCAGAGGCCGCAGAGGAGGCGCCGCGAGCGTCGATGATGGCGGCACCGCGCTTGGCGACGGTCGGGATGAAGTCGTTCTCGACCCAGGCCCGGTCGGCGAGGATATCGGTGATGGGGGCGCCCTTGACGGTGGCCTGGGTCAGGTCGGGGTACTGGGTGGAGGAGTGGTTGCCCCAGACGGTGACCTTGTCGATGTCAGTGACGTGGCAACCGGCCTTGGTAGCCAGCTGAGCCAGGGCGCGGTTGTGGTCCAGACGGGTCATGGCTGTGAAGCGCGAGGAGGGGATGTCGGGGGCGTGCGAGGCCGCGATGAGGGCGTTGGTGTTGGCGGGGTTGCCCACGACGAGCACCTTGATGTCCTCGGCGGCGCCGGCGTTGAGGGCCTCGCCCTGGGGGACCGAAGATGCCGCCGTTGGCGGAGAGCAGGTCGGCGCGCTCCATACCGGCCTTGCGGGGCATGGAGCCGACGAGGAAGGCGATGTTGGCGCCCTCGAAGGCGGCCTTGGCGTCATCGAAGATGTCGACGCCGCCCAGGGTCGGGAAGGCGGAGTCGAACAGCTCCATAGCAGTACCCTCAGCGGCCTTGACGGCCGGCGGGATCTCCAGCAGGCGGAGGTTGACGCGCTGATCCGGGCCGAGGAGGGCTCCGGAGGCGATGCGGAACAGCAGGGCGTAGCCGATATTGCCGGCAGCACCGGTGATGGTGATGTTGACGGGAGCGTTTGCCATCGAGGACTCCTTCGAGACGTGTGTCGTCGCGGGCCGCAGGCGGCAGCCCGGCAGGACAACGCTATGACGTTGGCGCAGATGAACGCACCGATCCATCATATTTCGTGACTCTCACCACTCCTCTGAGTGGTGAGGTGGGATTCCTCCTGGTAGGCCGTGATCTCAGCATGATGCTCACCGCCCCTGACAACGTCCTGTCCCGGTCGATACGCTGGGAGCCTCCCCAGCCCGTTTCTCGTCTCCAGGACCGTGATGAGCTCACGCCGATCCCCGCGTCCATCCTCGCGCCGCTGCGCCGCGGTTCCCCGCCCCGCCCTGCGGTCTCCTCTCCCGCCGGGCGTCGCGCAGGCGCCCTCTCGTTCGGATCTGACGCTCCTGGGGCGCCCTGGGAGCCGGGTTGGTGCCTCATCTCCACCGGACGTGCCCTGGGCGCCCTGCTGAGCTCCTCGTCAGCTGCGGGGCTGCTCGTTCAGGCTCTGGCCGCGGCCGTCGTGAGCGCCGTCTGCCAGCTGCTGGCCCAGCGGGTCGCCCGCTCCAGTGCGCTCACCGAGGAGTCGCACCTGCGCCGCCTCACCCTGGCGCACCTGCTGGGGCTGGGCCCGGCGCGCGCCACCGACGTCCGCAGCGGTGCGACCGTCTCCCTGCTGACCGACGGCGCCGAGCGCGTGGCCCTTTACCGCCAGACCTTCCTGGCCCCCACACTGGCGGCCGCAGCGGCGCCCCTGCTGGTGCTCGTCGAGCTGGCCGCCTTCGTCGACATCGTTCCCGCCCTGGTCCTGGCAGCTGCCGTCGTCGTGGTGCCGGCCTTCATCGCCTGGTGCCATTCGCGACTGCGGGCCTCGTCATCGGACTCCCGACGGGCCCGTATGCGTCTGGCCGCCGAGTACCTCGACGCAATCCAGGGACTGCGGACCCTCACCCTGGCCCGGGCCGCGGAGCGCACCAGCGCGAGACTGCGCCTGGAGGGGGAGTCGAACCGACGCGCCGTCATGGGACTGCTGGCGGGCAACCAGCTCGTCATCCTGCTCACCGACAGTCTGTTCTCGCTCTTCCTCATCACCGTGGCCGCGGGGCTGGCCCTGGTGCGTCAGTCCAGCGGCGTGATCGACGTCGGCGACGCCTTGGCGATCGTCCTGACCTCCTACGCGCTCCTTGAGCCGCTGAACCACGTGGGCGCATTCTTCTACGTGGGCATGGGCGGGATGGCCAACCAGCGCGCCATCCGCAGGATTCTGTCGCGTCCTCTGCCCCGCTCCACCACTCGACCCACGGCCAGGACCTCCCCCGCAGCGAGCGCACAGACCTCCATCGTGCTCGACGACGTCGAGGCCTCCTGGGGCACGGACCCCGTGCTGGAGGGCGTGAATCTGAGCGTGCGCCGCGGCGAGAGCCTGGCGGTGGTCGGCCCCTCGGGGGCGGGAAAGTCGACGCTCATGGCGATCCTCGCCGGCGACCTGCTGCCCAGCGGCGGATCCGTGCGCGTCGAGGGCACCGAGCTGAGTGCCGCCACGCAGGATGAGGTGCGCTCCGCCTCCGCGCTGGTGGCGCAGACGACCTGGCTGTTCACCGGGACGATCGCCGACAATCTGCGCCTGGCCCAGCCCTACGCGACACCATCGCAGATGTGGCAGGCCCTGGAGGTGGCCCGCCTCGACAAGGAGGTGGCGCTCATGCCCGAGGGGCTGGAGACGCAGGTCGGCGAGGCCGGTCTGGGGCTGTCGGGTGGTCAGGCCCAGCGTCTGTCCCTGGCGCGCGCCTTCCTGGCCGACCGCCCCGTGCTGCTCCTGGACGAGCCCACCAGCCAGGTGGATCTGGCCAGCGAGGCGGCCATCGTCGAATCCCTTGAGCAGCTGGCCCAGGGCCGCACCGTGGTCACCGTCTCCCACCGCGTCGGGGCACTGACCGCTGCGGATCGGACCGTGAGGGTCGAGACCGGGGCGGTCCACGAGGTGGGCAGAGTCGAGGCGCCCAGATCCGCGGGCACAGTGCCCGATCAGGAGACCACGGAGTCCGATGCCCGCGAGGCTGACGAGCCCTCTCCCAAGGCCACCGACGGGGAGCCCCAGGAGGAGCGGGCATGATCCGGCCGAATCAGTCGAGGCGATCATCAGCGCCCCGCTCGCAAGCAGCCGGCGACTCGGGGCGGCCCAGCGGGACCGGTCGAGACGCTGCCTCCACGCAAGTATCTCCCTCCCATGCGATGCTGGTGCGCTGGCTGCTTGAGGTCACTCGTCCGGTGCTCTCACCGCTGCTGGCCTCCACCCTGTGCCGTATCACTGACCTGCTGTGCGGCGTGGCCCTGTTTTCCGCGGGGGCCTACGCCGTGGCCAGGACGGGTCTGGCGATGGCGACTGACGCACCGCTGTCCGCCATCTGGCCGGTGCTGGCCGTCATGGCCGGGTTATCCCTGCTCAAGGCGGCACTGCGCTACGCCGAGCAGTTCCTCGGGCACCTGGTGGCCTTCAAGGCGCTCGAGCTGCTGCGCGGTCAGATCTTCCGCTCCCTCATCCCCCGCTCTCCCCGGGTCAGGACGACGTCGCGCTCAGGCGACCTGCTGTCGCGGGCCACCAAGGACGTGGACCGGATCGAGGTCTTCTTCGCCCACACTTTCGCTCCGGCGGTCTGTGCCGTCGTCGTCCCGCTCACGGTGCTCACGGTCATCGGCCTGCGGGTGTCCTGGATGGTGGCCCTGGCAGCGTTCCCCTTCGTGGTGGTTCAGCTGCTCATCGTCCCCCGGCTGGGCTTCGCCGCCTCCGTGGATGCCTCCCGCTCGGTCTCTGCTGCGCGGGCGGATCTCACCCAGCACGTGACCGACACCGTTCAGGGCATGAGCGAGGTCGTCGGGTACGGGCGCAGCCAGGAACGTCTGGATGAGATGGCCAGGATCGACGCCGAGATCGCCGGTGCCGCGCGGCCGACCGGGCAGTGGGCCTCGCTACGCCGCGGACTCAACCAACTGGTGAGTCTGAGCGCACCGATCGCCGTGGTCACTATGGGCGCGATGCTGCCGGCGACCGGATCGGGCACAGGTGTCCCCCTCCTGGCTGCGGCGGCCGCTGCGGTGCTGCGGCTGACCGAGACGGTGCGCGGCGTCGAGGAGTTCTCGAGCACACTCAATGCCTCCTTCGCCTCGGCCGAGAGAGTGTGGGAGGTCGTCAACGCACCCGTGGAGATCCGTGACGGCGATGAGGAGCTGACCGCCGGCATCTCCCACGAGGTCCTATGGCAGGACGTCACCTACTCCTATCCCAACACCGCCGCCCAGGCCGTCCGGGGCGCCAGTATCAGGGCGAGAGCCGGGCGGTGGACCTGCATCGTGGGGGCCTCCGGATCGGGCAAGTCCACATTGGCCCAGCTGGCGGTACGTTTCGATGAGCCGGACTCGGGCCGCATTCTCATCGACGGCCAGGACGTGACCGATCTGAGTGCCGTCAGTCTCTATCAGGAGATCGGCATGGTGGATCAGCGGGTCCACCTCATGCGAGCCACCATTGCGGACAATGTGCGCCTGGCGGCGCCTTCGGCCACTGACGCCCAGGTGCGCCGGGCGTGCCGAGCGGCCTGCATCGATGAGGACATCGAGGCCCTCGAGGACGGTTACGACACCCTTGTGGGCGAGCGCGGCCAGTCCCTGTCCGGGGGCCAGCGCCAACGCCTGGCGCTGGCCCGCGCACTTCTGGCCCGTCCCGGGGTGCTCATCCTCGACGAGTTCACCTCCCATCTGGATCCTGATCTGGATGAGCGGGTGCGCATCGGGGTGCGCACCTATCTTCCGCAGGCGACGATCATTGAGATCACTCACCGCTTGCAGTGGTCCAAGCAGGCCGACCACGTCGTCGTCATGGACGCGGGGGTGATCGTGCAGGCTGGGCAGCCGGCCAAGCTTCTGGCCGAGCCCGGACCGCTGCGCACACTGATCGACCGCGGTCGCTGAAAAAGCGGCAGGCGCAGGCGGATTCATGCGGATCAGGCTGAAACGCCGATCGGACGCCGAAAGTCGATTGACTCCCGGCGCCCGATCGGCTGACTGCGTCTAGTCGGTTCTACTCGCCCGAGCGCGTGGCTGCGGCCGAGGCCTCAAGCTCTTCGGGGCTGACGACTCCTTCGACGCTGACCGCGTGGAGGTAGGCCATGCCGTCGAAGGAGAGCTCACGAACGTTCTCCGGGTCGCCCTCGTCGTTAACGGATCCGCCGGCCATGCGGTCGACGATGATGGCGATGGCGCCGTCACCGGTGACATTCGTGGCGGTACCGAAGGAGTCCAGGGCGATGTAAGTAGCGATCATGAGGGCCACCTGCTGGTCGTTGAAGCCGAGCATGGAGGACAACAGGCCGGTGGCCGCCATGATGGCGCCCCCGGGGACACCCGGTGCGGCCACCATCGTGATGCCGAGCATGAAGATGAAGCCGACCCACTGGGCGGTGCTCACGTGCAGGTCCTGGGTGAGGACGATCGCGAAGGCGAAGGAGAAGATCTTCGAGGTCGACCCTGCCAGGTGGATCGTGGCGCACAGGGGGATGGTGAAGGAGGCCACCGCGTCGGAGACGCCGTTCTTCTTCGTCTGACGCAGAGTGACCGGAATGGTGGCCGCTGACGAGGATGTGCCCAGGGCCGTCAGGTAGGCCGGGACCATGGTGAGCAGCGCCTTGAGCGGGTTGCGGCGGCCGATGAGTCCCGCGGTGAGGAACTGGATGCTCAGAATGACGATCTCGAGGATGAGGACCACGACGACGACACGCAGGAGCGCCTTCATCACCGCCCCGGCCGCCCCGGTGTAGGTGAGGTTGAGGAAGATGCCGAAGATGTGCAGGGGCAGCAGCGGGATGATGATCCGCTCGATCAGGCGGGTGATGATGACACGGAACTCGATGAAGCCCTTGCGCAGCACGCCCCGGGGCACCATGGACAGACCGATGCCCAGGACGAAGGACAGCAGCAGGGCGGTCATCACCTCAACGGCCGGCGGCATCTCTACCGTGAAGTAGCTGCTCAGAGCCCCCTCAGGCTTGGCAACATCAGCCAGAGAGGTTCCGGCGAGCAGGCGGGGGAAGGCGGCGGCGCACACCAGGAAGGTGAGGAAACCGGCGAAGAGGGTGGATGTGTAGGCCAGAGCCGTCGTGATCCCGAGCCACTTGCCGGCCCCACGTCCCAGATCGGCGATGGCGGGGGTCACCAGACCGATGATGATGAGCGGGATGGAGAAGCTGAGGAACTGGCTGAACAGGTCGGAGAAGGTCGCGAAGACATTGCCGACGGGCTTGGGAATGATCGCGTGGCCCCTGAAGCGGACCGAGCCCAAGAGCAGGGCCAACAGAATTGCGCCAATGACCCAGGTCAGGATGCTGTACGGAAGACGACGGATCACCGGAATCATCCGGTGCCCGAAACTCCTGAGCTTGCGCCTACACCACCTGAAAGGAGGCAGGAACAGTACCCAGCGGACCGGTCGCCACAACAGAAGCAACACCCAGCGGACGGGCCGCCACAGCAGAGCCAGCAACCACCGGATCGGGAACAGGAGCCTCCACACCGCGGCCAACAGACGCCTGGTGAGGGACGAGGGATTGCTTGGCATAGAGGGACCTTCAGGGTGCGAAACGAGATGACAAGACGTCTTGACTGAGACCAGCGTGCCATACCGCTCGGTCACGGCGCCGCCCCGGACCAAGGAATGAGCACTCCCAGGGCACAGATCACATAGGGCGGCGCGCAGCGTCACCGTGAGAACTCAGACGGTGTACGGATCGCTCCCCACTCACAGGATGCGGGGCAGGTTGACGTATGGCGACAGGACGAACAGGACAGCGGCCAGGCCGATGCCGAGGACGACGTCGAACAGGCGGCTGCGCGCCGCCAGCCAGGTGCCGTCGGGGCGCTGGATCCGGACGACGGCCAGCATCAGGATCCCGGCGGCCGCCCACAGGACGGCGATGCGGCGGTGCCCCAGCAGCGCGATGGCGGGGACGGCCGCCAGGCCGAGGGCCACGAGGACAACACAGATGGTGCGGTAGGGCTCCTTGTGCTCGGCCTGCTGGGGATGCGGGTCATGAGTCACGGGCAGGAGCCTATCGGCGCGTGGGGTGCGGGTCCATGGCCTGCCTCCGACTCGCATGCCGGCCTTGTACCCGCCGTGAGAAGTCGGGCACAAGGCGGCGGAGGCGGCTCAGTGGGAGAAGTGACGGGTGCCAGTGAGGTACATGGTGACGCCGGCGGCCTGGGCGGCGTCGATGACCTCCTGGTCACGGATGGAGCCGCCCGGGCTGGACGACGGCGCGGACCCCGGCGTCGATGAGGACCTGGAGGCCGTCGGCGAAGGGGAAGAAGGCGTCGGAGGCGGCCACGGCCCCTCGGGCACGCTGCGGTGCGGCGGTTGCATCGCCAGACGAGTCCGCCAGGACCTCGGCGGCGTCGGCCCCTCCCACGGCACCCTTCTCCTGCTGGGAACCTTCGAGTGCGGCGTCGCCGGTGGACCGGGTCCCCAGGGTGTTGGCGCGCTCGACGGCCAGCTTGCAGGAGTCGACGCGGTTGACCTGCCCCATGCCCACGCCGACGGTGGCGCCGTCGTGGGCCAGGAGGACCGCGTTGGAGCGCACGGCGCGCACCGAGCGCCAGGCGAAGACGAGATCGGCCAGGAGCGTGTCGTCGGCGGCGGGGCCTGCAGCCAGGGTCCAGGTCGAGGGATCGTCGCCGGCGGCGTCCAGGACGTCGCGCTCCTGGATGACGGCGCCTCCGGTGACCTGCTTGATCTCGTAGCCCTCGCGCTGGGGGGCCTCGACGAGGAGCAGGCGGAGGTTCTTCTTGGTGGACAGAATTTCCACGGCCTCGTCGTCGAAGGCGGGGGCGGCGACGACCTCGGTGAAAATCGGCTTGATCTGAAGGGCCATCTCAGCGGTGACAGCCGTGTTGGTGGCGATGACGCCGCCGTACGCCGAGACCGGGTCGCAGGCGTGGGCCTTGCGGTGAGCCTCGGCGACGTCGCCGGCGGCCGAGACGGCGATGCCGCAGGGGTTGGCGTGCTTGACGACGGCGACCGTGACGGCCTGGCCGTGGTCGTAGGCGGCGCGCACGGCGGCGTCGGTGTCGGTGTAGTTGTTGTAGCTCATGGCCTTGCCGTGGAGCTGGCGGGCGCCGGCCACTCCTCCGCTCGCCCCGGCGATGCGGTAGACGGCAGCCCGCTGATGGGGGATTCTCCCCGTAGCGCAGGCTCGCCAGGCGCTCGTAGCCGACACCGACGTAGGCCGGCGGCGCAGCTGACCCGCTTGTTTCGGCCCTGGCAGCGGCGTCCGAGATGCCTACGACGCCGTCGGTCTCGATCCGACCGGCCAGCCAGGTTGAGACGGCGGCGTCGTAGGCGGCGGTATGGGCGAAGGCCTCGGCGGCCAGGCGGCGGCGCTCGGTCAGGGTGAAGCCGCCTTCTCGCACGGCGGACGCGACGTCGTCGTACCGGCTCGGGCTGGTGACCACGGCGACGGCGGGATGGTTCTTGGCGGCGGCGCGCACCATGGTGGGGCCACCGATGTCGATCTGCTCGACGCAGGCGTCAAAGGGGGCGCCGGAGGCGACGGTGTCGGTGAAGGGGTAGAGGTTGACCACGACCAGGTCGATGGGGGTCACGCCCAGGGCGCCCAGCTGGTCGAGGTGGTCGGGCTTGCGGCGGTCGGCGAGGATACCGGCGTGGACGGCGGGGTGGAGGGTCTTGACCCGCCCCTCGAGGCACTCGGGGAAGCCGGTGACCTCCTCCACCGGGGTGACGGCCAGGCCCGCGGCGGCGATGGTGGCGGCGGTGGAGCCGGTGGAGACGATCTCGACGCCGGCGTCGGCCAGGGCACCGGCGAGTGGGACAAGGCTGGTCTTGTCGTAGACGGAGACGAGGGCGCGGCGCACGGGGACGCGGTCGGGACTGACGAGGCCCTCGGTAGGGACGTGCACGGTGGGGACCGTCTGGTTCGTGGACTGCGAGGACGGGGACGACGACGGGGACATGGACGAGGACATGGCGCTCCTGGTGCGGCGTGAGGAAGCGGGACGCCCAGGCGGGCGACGTCCCCTTCATGGACGGCCTCGGCCACTCCCCGGTGGTGCCCCACCCTCGCCAGTCGCAGCCGGTCTCATCCTATCGGGTGGCGGCCACGATGCCACCAGGAATGGGCACCGCGCCTGCCTGCCCTGATATTTTCCATGTCACTCCCGGCGAATCACCCGACCGAATGGCCTGTTTCCTTGCGGGCGGGTTTAGATACGGCATACAGTCCACAGCATGACTGCGCCCATCAACATCGCAGCAACACCGGTATATCGGAGCACTCCCCCGGAGCGGTGGCAGGAGGCAGCCTCCGCCTACCGGCGCTGGTGGAGCCGCCAACCGGCGTTATTCAGCGTCCTGAACCTGGTGGTCCGCGGAGCCTACGCCCTCATGATCCCGCTGCTCGTCGCCGCCCTGGTGATGGTGCCGCGGCTGGCCTACGCCGCCGTTCCGGCGGCCTTCATGGCCGTGTGCCTCATGGTGGTCGCCCTCCTGGCGCGCACACGCACCATCAGCTGGCGCTCGGTGCTGCTTATGTACGGCGTTGGCGCCGCTTGGTCGCTCGTCGTGGCCATGATCATGAGCTCGGTACGCACCCGGGCGGGACTGTCCGTCATGGGTAACGGGATGAGTATCGCCCTGACCATCGCGTTGGAGGTTCTCAGCCCGTTGGTGCCCCTGGTGCTCGTGGTCTTCCTCGCGCCGGGGCGGATGCGCCGCCTGGCGGCCTCCGACTGGGCCCTGCTGGGTTTCGCGGCCGGTGCCGGCCTAACGGCCCTCAACGACGGCGTCCGGGCGCTTGAGGAGAACAGCCTGCTCTCCTCGGTCCTCGGCAACGGGCGTCTGCCCTTCTCCTTCAACCCGTGGACCTCGGGGTCGATGACTCAGGAGAACAGCAACGTCTTGGCAGTCAGCAACCAGGTGAGCACCGCGAACATCACGATGGCGGTGGCGCTGGCGATCACGCTGTGGCGCCTCAAGGACTCCCCGGCATTCGAAGGGGCCCGGAACCTCGTGTGGCTGCGGGTCGTGGCCTGGATCCTACCGGCGGTGGTCATCCTGCAGTCGGTGAGTGACCACGCCACCTATATCGCCAGGATCGCCCAGCAGCTCGGGCAGAGCGATTCCGGCGGCGGTTTCCCGGCGCTGCTCATGTTCCTGTGGAGGGTCAACGGCGGAGGCCTGAGCGCCATCCCCCTGTCCGTCATCCTCATGGCGGCCTGCCTGCTCCTGGACGCCCACCGCCGCGCCTACGCGGGCGTGCACGGCTGGACGGTGGCCGGGGCGCCGGCTCCCCGCTACCCCAACCTCACCGAGGCACCGCCCTTCGTACGCGCTCTCATCGTCTCGGTGGTGGCCCTGGCGAACTTCACCTGGGGCGACCTGGCCGTCACCTGGGGCGCCTACGGGGACCTGCGCCAGGGCCGTCTCTACGCCATGCGCGCGGGGCGGGCCACGGCCGAGCAGGTGCGCGGCGTGCGAGCCGACGCCATGGAGGCCACGACGCCGGGCGCTGAACCCAATGCCCGCCAGGGCTTCCGCCTGGGGATCCTGGTGGTTGGCGTCGTGCTGTTCCTCCTGTGCTGCATGTACGAGGTGCGCACCGTCTGGCAGCTCGCCCCCGAGCTCAAGGAGACCGAGGACGACCTGTTCCTCTCCGCGCTCCCGCGCCTGTTCTCCCAGTGGTGGAGCGGGTTGAGTGGCGCTCAGGGGCTCCTCTACGCGATCGGTGCGCTGGCCGCGGTGGCCATGAGCCTGTCCCTCGTCCTGACGCTGGGGGCGCCGGGGCGCCGTATCAGCACGGCGCCGTCATCGAGCGGCCTCGTCAATCACCTGGTGACTCTCACGCCGGGGCAGGCATGCCTGGCGCTGTTGGACTTCGCCATGACCTATATGCCGCGCTCGGCCCTGAGCGCGAGTCCCGCCGGGGGCGGCGCTGACCTGGCCGCCGAGCTCTCCGTCAACCGGCGGATCCGCGGCGCCGAGAGCTTCTCCGAGAGTCAGGCGCTGTTCACGGCGCGCACCAAGCGGCAGGTGGCCGTCGAGGCCGATATCGAGCGCCTTCGCAAGCTCGCCGAGTCCCTGGGCGTCGTCGGCGTCGATGCTCTGGAGCCCAGCCGGATCGATGAGACGGTCGCCGATCTGGCCGCTTCCGGGACCGACTCCCAGGTCGTCGGCGAGATGCGCGACCTGGCCGCCTCAGTGTCGGAGCAGCAGGCCGAGATCCTGGACCTGACGCGCCGCCTCAACACCGGTAACGGCGAGCAGTTCACCATCCTGGAGGGCTTCCGGATCGCCGACGACTTCCGGGGTGAGACCATCGACCAGAGGCCAGTGGACAGCCCCGTCCACGCCCTGGCGCTCTCCCCCGGCGGGAGCCAGCTGGTCGTCGTCGAGTACCAGGGGGCCGCCCCCACCATTGATGACGACGACGAGACCGACATTCCTCCCCGCAGGCTGCCGGGACGGGCGGCGCACAAGTCCGCCGACAACGTCCTGGAGCATCTGGCCTCCGACGAGCGCGTCGCACGGTTCTTCCAGGAGAATCCCGAGCTGTGGCGGGCCCTCAAGGAGGGTCGCGCGCTCCTGGAGGCGAACGTCCTCTACACCCCCATTCCCGGGATGACCTACCGGGCCGGGACAGCGCTCCTGGCGGTGACGCCCGAGCTCGTCGAGGGCGTGGATGCGACCCTCAGTGCCCTGAGCGGCACGGGCACGGCGGCTCACTGACCCGCAGGGGCTACGCCTCGCCGTCCCTCTCATCGACCTCCTCGCCGACGGCGCCCTCGCGCGCATCGTGGCGTCGGTAGGCCGTCGGGAGGACCGACTCGGGCAGGGTATTCCGAGCCCAGGTCCGCGTGTAGGGGTGGGCCAGGACGGCCATGGAGGCCAGTCCGACACCGACTTCGACGAAGACGAGGATGACGGTGTAGAGGACCAGCGGGCCGACGGTGGTCATTCGGTCCGGCCCCACGGACCCGGAGGCGACCAGGCACAACAGGCCTACGCCGCCGGCCACGAGGAGGGCGGCCAGACCGGCGGCACTGAGGGCATAGCGCATCCTCAGGGCGTTGAGCACCGCGCGACGCCGCCAGGCGGCGACCATGGCGCCGGCCGTCACCACCAGGGGCAGCCACAGGCCCACACTGCTCAGCGGCGTCGACGGCAGCAGCCCCAGCAGCGGCAGGCGTGGGACGGGGCCCGCCACCACCCGGTCGGGGGCGAAGACAGTGCCCGTGCCCACGCTGAAGCCGGCGCCGATGAGCCAGGAGCAGGCCCAGATGACCATGGTCGGCACCCAGCCGGCCTGAAGCAGGATCAGTCCGGCCACCGCGACGAAGCCGTTCCTGGCCAGGGAGTCGTGCAGGACCGAGACCCGGCCGACGCCGGTGAAGACGGCCACGACCACCACCAGCAGGCTCAGCAGGCTCAAGGCCCACGTGGCCCCGTAAGCCAGTGACAGGGACGGCCCCAGCCAATGGGGTCGGCGGTCCCACCAGCGGTTCAGGGGCGGCCAGCCGCGGCCGGCGCGCAGGAGGTGAACGGCGACAACGGCACCGGTGAGCAGGGCGATGCCGATGACGGCGGGCCAGGTATCCAGCCCGGCTGGGCCGGTCAGGCAGGCCAGGACCGCGACGACGGTCGCGGCGACGACGATGGCCGCCCCGGCCGCCGGTCGGGAGGGGTGGGCCCGTCGCACACAGAACCAGGTCCAGCCCGCCTGCACCAGGGTGAGTCCCAGCAGCGGCAGGCTGAGCACGCCGTCATCCTCGGAGGACAGGGCGATCGTCCCCCCGAAGCCGAGGCTCCACAGGGCGGTCCCGGTGTGCAGGGCGTCGCCTGCGCTCAGGATGGCGGCGGCGTTGAGACTGGAGGCCGCCTTGGACACGGCGATTGTCGCCAGCACCACCACCAGCCAGACCAGGCCGACCGACTCGACCCCCACGCGCAGGGACCACAGGGCCCAGGACGCCAGGCTGGTGGCTCGCTGCCGCGCCAGGCTCAAGCGCTCACCTCACCGGCCAGCCGGCGGTAGAGCTCGCGAGCGATCTCGGCGGTCTGACTGGGGGTTCGTCCCACCCGGACGCCGGCGGCCTCCAGCGCGATCTTCTTGGCCTCGGCGGTGCCCGAGGAGCCGGAGACGATGGCGCCGGCGTGCCCCATAGTGCGGCCCTCGGGGGCGGTGAAGCCCGCGACGTAGGCGACGACCGGCTTGGTCATGTGCTCGCGGATGTAGGCGGCGGCACGCTCCTCGGCGTCGCCCCCGATCTCACCGATCGCGACGACCAGGCGGGTGTCGGGGTCGGCCTCGAAGGCGGCCAGGGCGTCGATATGGGTGGTGCCGACCACCGGGTCCCCGCCGATGCCGATGCAGGTGGTGAAAGCCCAGGTCGGACAGCTCGTGCATGAGCTGGTAGGTGAGGGTCCCGGACTTGGAGACCAGTCCCAGGGGGCCGGGGCCGGTGATGTCGGGCGGGGTGATGCCCACGTTGGAGCGGGCCGGGGAGATGATGCCGGGGCAGTTGGGGCCGATGATCTGCACGCCGTGGTCGGCCGCGTAGGCGCGCATCCAGGTGGCGTCGGCCACCGGGATGCCCCTCGGTGATGACGACGAGGAGGCGCACTCCGGCGTCGACGGCCTCGACGACGGCGCCCTTGGCGAAGGCGGGCGGGACGAAGACGACGCTCACCTCGGCGCCGGTGGCCTCCTTGGCCTCGGCGACGGTGCCGTAGACGGGGACCTCGACGGTTCCGGCCTGGACCTCGCCGGCTCCGGGGCCGATAGGGGTGACGTCGAAGGCGACGGTAGTGCCGGCCTTGCGGGGGTTGACGCCGGCGACGACCTTCGTGCCGGCCGAGAGCATGCGGGTGGTGTGCTTGCGGCCCTCGGAGCCGGTCATGCCCTGGACGATGACGCGGTCGGTCTCAGTCAGGAAGATGCTCATGTCTCAGGCCTCCTTGCCTGCGGGCTGGCCGCTGATCTTCTCGGCGATGGCGGTGACGACGTCGGCGGCCCCGTCCATGGTGTCGACGACGGTGACGCCCTCGATGGCGGCGTCGGCCAGGATGGCGCGACCGGTCTCGGCGTTGTTGCCGTCCAGGCGCACGACGACGGGCTTGGGCAGCCCGCCCAGGGACTCGACGGCGGTCACGATGCCCTGGGCGACGGTGTCGCAGGAGGTGATGCCGCCGAAGACGTTGACGAGGATGGCGCGCACCTGGGGGTCGGATGCGACGACCTCCAGACCGGTGGCCATGACCTCGGCCGACGACCCGCCTCCCAGATCGAGGAAGTTGGCGGGCTTCATGCCGCCGTGGCGCTCACCGGCGCCGGCGACGACGTCGAGGGTGGACATGACCAGGCCGGCGCCGTTGCCCAGGACCCCGACCTCGCCCTCGAGGCGCACGTAGTTGAGGCCGGCCTCGCGGGCGCGGGACTCCAGGGGGTCGGTGGCGGCGTTGTCGACGAGCTCGGCGTGGGCGGGGTGGCGGAAGCGGGAGTTGTCGTCGAGGGTGACCTTGCCGTCCAGGGCGATGATGCGGCCGTCGGCGGCCTTGACCAGGGGGTTGACCTCCACGAGGGTGGCGTCCTCGGCGGTGAAGACCTCCCAGAGGCGTTCGATGACGGCGGCGACCTCGTCGGCCAGGGCCCCGGCCTCGAAGCCTGCGGCCTCGACGATCCGGTGGGCGACGGCGGGGGTGATGCCCTCGAGCGGGTCGACGCCGATGCGGGCCAGGGCCTCGGGGCGCTCGACGGCGAGCGTCTCGATGTCCATGCCGCCCTCGCGCGAGCACATCGCCAGGTACTGGCGCTCGGCGCGGTCCAGGAGGATGGAGAAGTAGTACTCGGCGTCGAGGTCGACGCCGTCGGAGATGAGGACGGCGCGCACCGTGTGGCCCTTGATGTCCATGCCCAGGATGTCGCGGGCGCGGGCCTCGGCCTCCTCAGCGGTGCGGGCGAGCTTGACGCCGCCGGCCTTGCCGCGGCCGCCGGTCTTGACCTGGGCCTTGACGACCACTAAATCGCTACCTGCGTCGAGGAGGGACTGCGCGGCGCTGCGCGCCTCCTCGGGGGTCGTGGCCACGGCGCCGTCGAGCACGGGGACGCCGTGCTGGCGGAACAGGTCCCTGGCCTGGTATTCGTACAAATCCATGCAGCTGATCCTCTCGGGGCATGTGGATGGCTTGTGGGGTGCGAGCCGGCCGGGCAGGCACCAGTGATGAGCCTAACGTCCCGGTGGCCGGTAGGGAGGGCGGACACGGGACTGACTTCGATCGGGCTCACGCAGGCCGGACGCGGCGTCTCACGACGGGGCGTGCACGCCGGGGGCCTCCGCCAACCACGAGCGCCGTCGAGAACGCACGTTCCTCACGAGGACTGCGTCATCCTCCAGACGACGGAGGTCAGGCCCCAGTCATCTGCAGGACATCGCAGTTCCCGTTCGGGATGCACGTCGTGGACGCCACGGCAAGGAAACAATCCTGGGACCACTGGCGGATGACGTGGCGGCGCTCACCAGCAACAATAAGGGGCTGATGCCCTCCCGGCCGACGCCGGGAGCCAGGCCCACCGGCGACCCCAGGGAAGGACCCCACATGCCAGCCGCCATGTCCTCAGACACCGCCCCTCCCCCACCGGCTCGTCGGCCGGCCCCGCTGCTCGGCCTGGACGGCGAGCCCCTGCGCATCGGGGGTCCTCACCTCCGGCGGGTGACGCCCAGGGCATGAACGCGGCCGTGCGGGCCGTGGTGCGCACCGCCATCCGCCTGGGGGCCAGGCCCTACGCGGTCATGGAGGGCTGGGCCGGGGCCGTGGCCGGGGCGACGGGCATCCGCCCTCTGGAGTGGGACTCGGTGGGCTCCGTCCTCCAGCGCGGCGGCACCATCATCGGCACCGCCCGCTCGGCCGAGTTCCGCGAGCGCGCCGGCCAGATGGCGGCCGCCCGCAATCTCCTGGAGCACGGCATCGACCGGCTCGTGGTCATTGGCGGCGACGGGTCCCTGACCGGCACCAACGAGTTCCGCAAGAACTGGCCCTCCCTGCTCGAGGAGCTCGTCGCGAGCCGGTGACATCAGCGCGCGAGACGGCCGCCGCCCATCCCGTCCTCATGGTGACCGGCCTGGTGGGCAGCATCGACAACGACCTGGTGGGCGCCGACATGACCATCGGCACCGACTCGGCCCTCCACCGCATCCTGGAGGCCATCGACGACATCTCCTCAACGGCCGCCTCCCACCAGCGCACCTTCGTCGTGGAGGTCATGGGACGCCACTGCGGCTACCTGGCCCTCATGGCGGCCGTGGCCGGGGGCTGTGACTACGTCCTGGTCCCCGAGCTCCCCCCGGGCAAGGACTGGGAGGAGGACATGTGCTCCAAGCTCAAGGCGGGTCGGGAGGCCGGGCGCCGCGAGTCCATGGTGATCGTCGCCGAGGGCGCCACCGACCGCGAGGGCAACCGCATCACCGCCGACGACGTCCGCCAGGTCATCGCCGACAAGCTGGGCGAGGCCGCCCGCGTCACCATCCTGGGTCACGTCCAGCGCGGTGGCCGCCCCAGCGCCTACGACCGCTGGATGTCGACGCTGCTGGGTTGCGCCGCCGCCCGCGAGGTGGTGTCCATGGAGCCGGGCAGCGAGCCGGTCATCATCGCCGAGCGCCACAACCGCATCCGCCGCCTGCCGATGATGGAGCAGATCGCGGCCACCCGCGCCGTCAAGGACCTCGTGGCCGCCCACGACTACCTCGGGGCGATCCAGGCCCGCGGGGCCAGCTTCGGCAGGATGCTCGAGCTGTTCGAGACCATGTCCACGCCTCCCGCCGAGCCGGCCACTGATGCGGGATCGACGCCGTCGTCCTCCGACCGCCCCAAGCGGGTCGCCATCATCCACGCCGGCGGCCTGGCCCCGGGGATGAACACGGCGGCACGCGCGGCCGTGCGCCTGGGGCTCGACCACGACTTCACGATGCTGGGCGTCTACGGGGGCTTCCCCGGCCTGCTCGACGGCGACGTGCGCGAGCTGACCTGGGCCGACGTCGAGGGCTGGGTCGGCGACGGCGGCGCCCAGCTGGGCACCCGCCGCGAGGTGCCCACCATCGAGCAGCTCTACGCCCTGGGGCGGGCAATCGAGCTCCATGAGATCGACGCCCTGCTGGTCATCGGCGGCTACAACGCCTACCTGAGTGCCTACCGCCTGGTCACCGAGCGGGACCGCTACCCCGCCTTCCAGATCCCGATCGTGTGCGTACCGGCCTCCATCGACAACAACCTGCCCGGCTCCGAGCTGAGCATCGGCACCGACACCGCCCTCAACAACGCGGTGGCGGCGCTGGACTCCATCAAGCTCTCCGCGGCGGCCTCCCACCGCTGCTTCGTCGCCGAGGTCATGGGCCGCAAGTGCGGCTACCTGTCCCTGATGTCCGGTCTGGCCACCGGCGCGGAGAAGGTCTACCTCAACGAGGAGGGCATCACGCTGGCGGGCCTGGCCGCCGACTCCGAGCGGATGGTGGAGTCCTTCCGCTCGGGCCGCAGCCTCTACCTGGTGATCCGCAATGAGCGGGCCAGCGTCAACTACACCACCGACGTCCTGGCCCACATCTTCGCCGAGGAGGGCAAGGGCCTCTACGACGTGCGCGAGGCGATCCTGGGTCACCAGCAGCAGGGCGGCAGCCCCACGGCCTTCGATCGGATCATGGCGACCAAGCTCGTCGCCCACTCCCTGGAGCTGCTGGCCTGCGCCCTCAAGCGCGGCGAGCCGACGGCCTCCTACGTGGGTCTGGTGGGGGGCAAGGTCTCCGACCACCCGCTGGACCGCATGAACGACGACCTCGACCGCGACCACCGTCGCCCCCGCCACCAGTGGTGGCTGGGTCTGCGCCCCGCCGTGGGCCTGGTCAGCCAGGACATCGGGACCCTGACGCTTCAGGACGTGCCCGACTTCGGTGAGGCGGTCGACGACGCGGCCAGCGATCAGAGGTAGCAGGAGGTGGCCGCCCGACCCGGCCCGCGGCGCAGGGGCGACCCCACCAGAGGCCGCCAGAACCCCCGCCGGGGCGGAGGCGGCCCGGACTCGGAGGAGCGCCTGGGCGGCCCTGGTCCTGCTCGTCGGAGGCCTGTCGATCGGCGCCGTCCTGGCTCTGGTGGGCGGCCCCTGGCAGGTCCTCGCCGTCCTGCACCTGGGGGCGCTGGCAATCTGGTTCCTCGTGTGGCGCCGCAGCTGGCGCGACCTGCTGCGCTCCGCAGGGCCTCGCAGTCCCTGGTTGCTCTTCGCCGTCGGCGCGAGCCTGTGCGCTCTGTCCGCCGTGGCACACCACCCGATCGACAACCCGGGAGCCGTCCTCGCCCCCTGTGACACCTACCGGGTTGCTGTCCGCCCTGGCCATGGCGCTGGGGGTCGGCGTGCTCATGAACGCCGTCCCCGAGGAGTTCTCGCTGCGCCGCTGCCTGCTCGAGCCCCTGCGGGCGCAGTTCGGGGGCGGGTTCGCCCTGTGGACCACAGCCCTGGCTTTCGTTGTCATGCACCTGCCCACTTGGATCTCCTCTCACGCCACCGTCTCCACCTATGCGGCTGAGGGTCCCCGAGAAGCTTCTCTTCGGACTGGTGGCCGCCTGGTCCGTCCTGCGCCTGGACTCCCTGGCCTTCGCCCTGGGCATGCATGTGGGCGGCAATTTCACCGGCGTCCTGCTGGACTGCCTGAGCCGGGAGGAGACCCTGACCGGGTGGAGCCGGTTCACCGCTCCGTCTGTCATCGCCATGGTCACCGAGACGCTGGTGACGGCTGCAGCCGTCTGGTTCCTGGGACGCCCGAGCAGCACGTCAGCGTCCCACCGCTAGACCGGGCCGCGGAAGCCTGTCGGTCTCGAGACCGCCCAGGGTCTCGAGGACGCACCATGGGGCTCACGGACTGTGCCCGAGACATCCGACGTCGAGGGTGAGGGTGTGTCCGCGACGATCCACGTACTTGACCGCACCTCAACTGCTGGGCCGGGTATGGTGCCTGGCGTGCGCGCGCTGATACGATCCCGGTTCCTGGTGGCTGCCGCCGTGGCGGGCGTGGCCGCGGGGTCTCATCGGGATCGCGATGGCGCTGCTCCTGGGGCTCTTCGAGTCGCTGTTCTACGGCGTCTCCCACGGCGGGCTCCTGGAGCGCCTGGCCGCCTCCCCGCCCTGGCGGCGCGCACTCGCCCCGGCCTTGGGCGGGCCTTGTCGCCGGCGGCCTGTGGTGGTGGCTGCGCGCCACCGGCGGGGTGGCCGACGTGGAGACCGCGGTGGCGGACCGCAGCGGTCAGGCAGGCTGCCCGGATGGGGACTGGCGCGTCCCTTCCTCGACGCCGTCACCCAGGTCCTCACGGTCGGTGCGGGCAACTCGGTGGGGCCGCGAGGGCGCTCCGCGTCTGGCCGCCGGGGCGGTGGCGGCCAGGCTCGCCGCCCGCCTGGGGATCGGCAGGAGCTGAGGGCGCGATCCTCATCGCCTCCGCCGCCGGGGCGGGGCTGGCGGCCATGTACAACGCACCGCTGGGAGGGGCGGCCTACGCCGTCGAGCTCGTCATGGTCGCCGGGATGCGACGGCGCGGCGTTCTCGTGGCGGTGCCGGTGTGCCTCATCGCCACGCTCGTCTCCTGGCTGCACTCCCACGGGCGCCCCACCTTCGAGGTCGCCTCGCCGGGGCCGTCGTCGGGGACCGTCCTCGGGACTGGTCCTGCTCGTTCCCGTGGCCGCGCGTACTCGGCGTCGGGGGCCAGGCGACTGTGGTCGTGGATGCTGGCGCACCGGGTGCGCGTCCCCCGGTGGCTGCCGGCGGCGATCGGAGCGGCGGGACTGGTCACCGGATTGGTGAGCCTGTGGGTCCCGGCCGTCGTCGGCAATGGGCGCGACGCCATGGAGATGGCTCTGGGTACTGGCCTTCCCGGGGCCTCGAACAGCCCTGTGGGAGCGGGCCTCGTCCTGCTGGTAGGCATCGTGGCCCTCAAGCCGGTCCTCACCGGTCTCACGCTCGCAGCCGGCGCCACCGGCGGCCGGCTGGCCCCCTCCCTGGCCGCGGGCTCGAGCGCCGGGAGCCGCCCTGGCGATCGCGCTCCACGCCTGCGGGGTGGAGGCCAGCGTGCCGGTCCTGGCACTGGCGGGGGCGGGTGCCGTCCTCGCCACCACTCAGAGGGCCCCCGTCTTCGGGATCGTCTTCACCTGGGAGCTGGCCCGAGCCGGTGCCTGGACACTGGTGGCTCTGCTCGCCGTCGTCGTGGCGGTCACGCTGCTGACCTCCCCCGCCTGGCAGCGCACCGTGGTCTCACGGCTGCGGACCTCACGGAGTCGGTAGCCGGACCCGCCTGCGACGTGTCAGGGTCATTCATTCAACCGCAGCGAACGTATACTCCTGCGCGGATCGCAGCCAGCAGCCACGTCTCCATCGGAATCACTATGGATCGTCTCCACGACGCCGCACCGCCTCGTCACGCGCTACAGCCCAGCGCGGCCGACGCCTACGCCTTGGAGACTGGAGGGCCGGCCGCCTCTGAGGGCACCGCCCTTGCCGCCGTCGCCCTGCTGGCCGGCGCGCCAGCGCTGGGCACGGCCCTGGCGCTCCTGAAGGGGCCGTGGATCCTCATGCTCGTCCTCCTTCACGTCGGGCGGGCTGGCCCTGTGGTTCGGGCTGTCCGGCCGCGGGCTGGCGCGACCTGCTGACCGGTGGCGGCGTCCGCAGCAGAACCGTCCTGTTTGCCGCTGGCGCCCTGGGCGGGAGTCGCCTTCGGCGGCCTGCACGCCTGGATGGGGGCCGACGGGCACCGGCCCGCTGTGGAAGCCGGAGATCACCGCATCCACGGTGCTTCACGCCCTGGTCTTCGCCCCTGACAGTCGGCATCGTCTACAACGCGATCCCCGAGGAGATCACGCTCAGGCGCACCCTGTTCTCACCGGTACACGAGCGCTACGGGCCAGCGGCCGCTGTGCTGATGACGACGGCGTCCTTCACCGCCCTGCACCTGCCGACCTGGCTGACCTCCGACACCAGCCTCAAGGGCTACGCCTGGCAGATCCTCCACAAGGTGCTCTTCGGGCTGCTCGCCGGCTGGTCGGTGGCGCGGCTGCGGTCGATGTTCTTCGCCCTGGGCCTGCACGTCAGCGGAAACGCGCTGGGACTGTTCATCGGCCAGCTCCAGAGCGAGAACCTGCCCGACTTCGAGATCTCGTGGCTCAACGCGGCGATCCTGCTCACCGGCGCGGCCGTGGCCGCTTCCCTCATCCTCCTCCTGGGCCGACGTAGGAGAGTGCCACCACCAGTCTTCTAACCAGCGAGGAGGGCATCATCAATGGCTTGGCGAAGAAACTCCGACCGGCTCTTTGCCGTGACGCTCAGCATGCGCATCGATGGCCTGTAAACGCGACGCAGGTATGCGGAACGAAATAGTCCTCATCTCTTCCTCGTACAGACGAGGACGACCCTGAACTACAGGACCAAGCCTCCCCTTCCAGTCACCTGCCTCGTAGTCGGCAGCCAAGGAATCAAGTTGCTCATCAGTCACCCCGAAGGTGGCGTTCATCTGATCGCGGTTCATGATCTCCTCCTGTCGATAGATAGTTCCTTGAGAGTCTTTTTCGAGGGCGGCGTCATAGCATGATAAACAAGCCAGTCTCCATGCCCATTATGAACAGCAACCATCTCCAGCAACCGCCCCCTTGACGTCCACTCCCACTGAAACCCATGTGCGAGAGTCGTCCGCCCGAGGCGCAGAGCGGATCGCATGCTTCCAGGCAGACTCACCCCTGCCTGCGGTGCATGCAGACCCCTGCGCTCAGTCCTGATCGTGAGGATCTCGTTGACGTCGGCGCGGCTGGGGGCGAAGGCCGCCAGCGCCGAGTCTGCGGGATGGCCCAGCGCGATCCCGATCGCGACGATCTCATCGGCTCCGATCCCCATGGCCTCGCGCACCTCGTCCGGGTACATGACCAGGGCGTAGGCGTTGATGGCGCCGAGACCCTTGTCGGCAGCCGCCAGAACGAGCATGGCGGAGAAGGCCCCGAGGTCGTGGAAGGACCACAGGGTGGACTCGACCGGGATCGTCACGTACAGGGCTGCCTGAGCGTTGAACAGCCGTCCTTGCGATGCCTGGAACTCCTGGACGCCCTCACCCAGCTGCGCACTGATCTGCTCTCCGAGCGCGGCCATGTTCTCCTGGGTGGTCGCAGACCACTCTGTACGAGGCTTCACCGGGAGGTCGGAGTCTCCCTTCCTGCCGGCGGCGACGTCTGCGGCATGGCGCTTCTTGATCCCGGCCAGGGTGGCCCCTGTGGCCGCATAGACCCGCCAGGGCTGGGAGTTCACCCACGACGGCGCCTGCTGGGCGGTGCGGACAATGTCGACCAGATCCTCCTGGGAGACGGGCTGGTCGGTGAAGTCTCGTACCGAGTGACGATTTGCGACGACCTGGCTGAACTCCATGGTGCTCCCCTACTCTGAAATCCGCGGGTGTGTCCACCGAGGCCAACGACCGGCCGGCCAGCACTATTCCAGTTGGGGCCGTCGGGCTAGGCGCAAAGCGCCCCAACCTCCTCAGGCCCGACGGCGCAGCAGACCGAGTCCCATCCCGGTAGCGCCTCCGGCAGGCCCGCGTGGGCAGAGCCGGGCTGGACGTCCGGGTCGGCGGCGCGCAGCACCTGCTCGGCCCCGCTCCACTCCCCTGGCTCCAGGCCCTCGGCCGCGAGCGTCGCCAGCAGGCCGCCCTCACCGGTCAGGGGCAGGTCCTCGCGGGCGCACTGGGCGATGAGCAGCAGCTGCTCGATGCCGCCGCCCTGCGTCTCGGGGGCGCGCCACTGGCGCAGGATGACCCAGGCGGTGGGGTGGTCGGCCGCCAGGAGGTGGAAGGTGCCCAGGGCGAGGGCGTCGTCGTCGTGCCGCAGGGCGATGAGCTGGCGGTAGTGCTCAAAGACGCTGCCGGGCACTCCCACCTGGGCGGCGGCGTTGACGGTGCCGTGGTCGGGGGCCAGGGCGATCCAGGGCTCGCCGGTGGTGAACCCGGCCTTCTCGCTGCTGTCCCAGTGGACGGGGGTGCGGGCGTTGTCGCGGGATACGGGGGCGATGCCGGCCAGGACGGTGGCCGGGTCGTCGCCGGCGCGCACGCGCTCGTGGAAGTGGTTGACGGACTCCAGGTCCCGGTAGTCCTCGATGGAGCGGAAGACCGTGTTGGCCATGCCCAGCTCCTCGCCCTGGTAGATGTAGGGGGTGCCGCGGTGGGTGTGGAGGATCGTGGCGAGGGTCTTGGCCGAGCGGACGCGCCAGGCGGGGTCGTCGTCGCCGAAGCGGGAGACGGCGCGGGGCTGGTCGTGGTTGTCCCAGTAGGTGGAGTTCCAGCCCTTCTCCGCGCTCACGGCGCCGGTGGAGGTCGTGGCGGGGGCGAGGGCGGTCTGCCAGTGGGCCAGGTTCTGCTTGAGGGTGACGAGGTCGAGGGGCTGCGGGGTCGAACTTGCCTCCGGGCCCGTCGGTGAGGCAGACGTGCTCGAACTGGAAGACCATGTCGAGCTCGCCTCGGGCGGGGTCGGTGTAGAGGGCGGCCTCGGCGCTGGTGGCCCCGGGCATCTCGCCAACGGTGAGGACGTGGCCGGGCCGCGGCGCGAGGACCTGCCGGTTCATCTCGTGCAGGAACTCGTGGATGCGGGGGCCGTTGGCGACAGCGACGAAGGCGTTGCCGTAGAGGTCGCCCTCGCCCTGGGGCGCGTCAGTGAGCGGGTAGGTCTTGGAGATGAGGTTGATGACGTCCATGCGGAAGCCGTCGACGCCGCGGTCCAGCCACCAGGTCATCATCTCGTGGATGGCGCGACGCACCTGCGGGTTCTCCCAGTTGAGGTCGGGCTGCTTGGGTGAGAAGAGGTGCAGGTAGAACTCCTGGGTCTCCTCGTCCCAGGCCCAGGCCGACCCGGAGAAGGCCGATCCCCAGTTGGTGGGCTCGGTGCCCGGCTGCCCGGGGGCGAGCCCGTCGACCTGCCTGGGCGGGACGCCAGATGTACCAGTCGCGCTTGGGGTCGTCCTTGGAGGAGCGGCTGGCGGTGAACCAGGGGTGCTCGTCGCTGGTGTGGTTGACGACGAGGTCCATGACCAGGCGCATGCCGCGGCAGTGCAGTCCCTCGATGAGGGCGTCGAGGTCGGCCAGGGATCCGAAGAGGGGGTCGATGTCCTGGTAGTCGGAGATGTCGTAGCCGTTGTCGTCCTGAGGGGAGCGGTAGACGGGGCTGAGCCACACGACGTCGACGCCCAGCTCGTCGAGGTGGTCCAGGCGGCTGGTCAGGCCGGGGATGTCACCGATCCCGTCACCGTCGGAGTCGGCGAAGGAGCGGGGGTAGACCTGGTAGACGACGGCGCGGCGCCACCAGTCCGGATCGTCGCCGACGTGGTGGGCAGAGACAACGAGGGGTGCGGGAGAGGTCACGGGCGACTTCCTTCCTACCGGACAGGGGGATGCGAGGAAAGCGGGGCGAGGCCGGGTACGTGAGGGACTGCCCCCGTTCCACCGCCAGGGCTGGCGGGGTCTTGCGGGCCGGTACCGATTGTGTCAGAACACGCCTGGGAGCAGTGCGGATTAAGATGAGTTCTCGCGCCTCAGCCAGGGCGCCGCCTCTCCCACCGCTCCCTGCGACGACTCCTGCTGTGAAAGGCCGACTGTTGGTTTCTCCTCTCCGCGATGCCCCTGATACGCCGCGTCCCGGCCGCCGCCCGCCCTGAGGCGGTCATCGCCGGGACCTCGTCGGAGGAGTCCGGCTACCGGTTCACGGTGCTCACCTCTCGGCTCATCCGCATGGAGCACTCCCCACGGGCGTCTTCACCGACGCCGCCACCCAGCTGGTCGTCAGCCGCGACCTGGGTGAGACGCCGTCGTTCCGGGTGGTGCATGGCCAGGACCGTCTGGAGATCATCACCGAGCACCTGCACCTGACCCATGTGCCCTCCCTGGGCTTCTCCCCGTCCGGGCTCAGCGTCAGGCTGCGTTCGACGGCGCTGCACGCCCACGGCGGCACCTGGCACCACGGCGACGTGTGGGATCCCGGACGAGACCTTCCCGACGAACCTGGGCGGCACCACCCGCACCCTCGATGAGGCCGACGGCGCCGTCGCCCTCGGTCCGGGGCCTGCTGAGTCTCAACGGCATCACCGCCCTGGACGACTCGGCCTCGCTGCTACTCACCCAGGACGAGTGGGTCCAGCCCCGTGAGCCCGGCAACCGCCTGGCCGACGGGGCGCAGGACCTCTACGTCTTCGGCTACGGCCAGGACTACCAGGAGGCGCTGCGGGACTTCTTCCGCCTCACCGGGCCGAGCCCCCTCATCCCGCGGGCGCTGCTGGGCAACTGGTGGAGCCGCTACCACCCCTACAGCGACCAGGAGTACCTGGCGCTCATGGACCGCTTCGCCGCCGAGGAGCTGCCCTTCTCCGTGGCCGTCATCGACATGGACTGGCACGTCACCGACATCGACCCGGCGATCGGCACGGGATGGACCGGCTACACCTGGAACCGGGAGCTGTTCCCGGACCCGGCGGCGTTCCTGGCCGGCCTGCACGAGCGGGGCATGCTCACCACGCTCAACGTGCACCCGGCCCAGGGGGTGCGCCGCCACGAGGAGGCCTATGAGGAGGTCTGCGCCGACCTGGGCCTGGATGCGAGCACCGGGGAGGACGTGCCCTTCGACATCGCCGACCGGGACTTCGTGGGCTCCTACCTCTCGCGCCTCCACCACCCCCTGGAGGATGAGGGCGTGGATTTCTGGTGGCTGGACTGGCAGCAGGGCGGCTCCACGACGGTTCCCGGCCTGGACCCGCTGTGGATGCTCAACCACGTCCACTACCTCGACTCGGGCCGCGAGCGCCCGACGGCCGGCGGTGGCGTGGAGCGGCGCCGCCCGGTGACGTTCTCGCGCTTCGCCGACGCCTCGAGCCACCGCACCCCGGTGGGCTTCTCCGGGGACACGATCATCAGCTGGGAATCCCTGCGCTTCCAGCCGCGCTTCACGGCCACGGCCGCCAACATCGGCTACTTCTGGTGGTCCAACGACATCGGCGGGCACATGCTGGGCGGCAGCGACGACACGATGGCGGCCCGCTGGTTCCAGCTGGGCTGCTTCTCCCCCATCAACCGCCTGCACTCGTCGAACTCGGGCTTCACCTCCAAGGAGCCGTGGCGCTACTCGCGTGACGCCCGCGCCACGATGGAGGCGCACCTGCGGCTGCGTCACCGGCTGGTGCCCTACCTGTACACGTGGGCGCGCCGCTCGGCGAGTGAGGGCATCGCTCCGGTGCGCCCGGTCTACCACGACCACCCGCGCGAGCTGGCCGCCTACGAGCACCGGGGCAGCTTCTTCTTCGGGAACCTGCTGGTGGTGCCTTTCACCTCCCGGCTCGATGACGACACTGGCCTGGGGCGGGAGCCGACCTGGCTGCCCGACGGCGTCTGGTACGACCTGCCCACGGGGCGCCGCTATGAGGCCACCACCGGTGGGCGCGGTCGCATGCTGAGCCTGTCGCGCCCCCTGGACCGGATCGGGGTACTGGCCCGGGCCGGCTCCGTCATCCCCCTGGCCGGGAACCTGACGGAGGCGGCCGGGGACAATCCGCGCGAGCTGGAGATCGTCGTCGTGCCCGGGGGCTCGGGGAGCTTCACCCTGGAGGAGGACGACGGCTCGGCCCAGCCCGGGGAGGACCGCATCGCCCGCACCCACATGGCGCTGACCTGGCCGGAGGCCGAGGACGGCGCCGACGTGGTGCTGCGCATCCGCCTGGAGGGGGCGGCCGAGGTCGTGCCGGCCTCGCGACTGGTGACGGTGCGGCTTCTGGCCGGCCAGGTGGCCGGCGCCTGGCTGGGGGTGGGTGAGCGTGCGCGCCGGCTGGCCACCGAGGAGGTCAGTGGGGACGGCTTCACCCTGGGGGCCGGGACGCTGGTGCACCTGGAGGAGCTGAGCCGCCAGGAGCTCATCGACGGCGTCCAGCTGGTCCTTCGCGGCACGGAGCACTCCCCGGCCGACTGGCAGGACGAGGTCCACGAGATCCTGGATGCCGCGCGGGTGGAGTACATGGCCAAGGATTTGGCCTGGGACGCGGTGCAGCGGGGCCTGAGCGGAACCGCCCTGCTGGGTGAGCTGGAGGCCCTGGGCCTGCCGGAGGCGCTGCGGGCGGCCGTGGCCGAGGTGCTCCCCCACTCCTGAACAGGCTCCGAGCACCGGATCCGGCGGGTCGGCCCGAACGGACCGACGGGCGCATCGGGCCGCCGCTAGGCTGCTGGGTATGAGTGAGAGTCCCGCCCCGCGCTTCCCGGAGGCCGAGCCCTACTTCGTGGGCGACGAGCGCACCAACCGCGAGCGCATGCTCGCCGGTGACTGGTACGTCGCCGACGACCCGGACAACGCCAGGATCGCCGCCCACGCCCGCAAGATGCTCCACCGCTTCGAGCGGGCCTTCGCCGAGGGCGAGGAGGACTGCTGGGACCTGCTGCGCTCAGCGATCCCGGGGCTGGGTGACAAGGCACACCTGCTGCCGCCGGTGCGCGTGGACTACGGGGACAACATCACCGTGGGTGAGGGGACCTTCGTCAACTACGGGCTCGTGGCCCTCGACGTCGCCCGGATCAGTATCGGCGCGCACTGCCAGATCGGCCCGAACGTCCAGCTGCTCACGCCGGTCCACCCCCTGGAGCCGACGCCGCGCGCCTGCTCCCTGGAGGCGGCCGACCCCATCACGATCGGGGACAACGTGTGGCTGGGCGGCGGGGTCATCGTCTGCCCCGGCGTGACCATCGGGGACGACTGCGTCATCGGCGCGGGCTCAGTGGTCACCAAGGACATTCCCGCCAGCAGCCTGGCGGTGGGCAACCCGGCCCGGGTCCTGCGCCAGCTGGACGACTCCACCTTCGGCCCCCGCCATCAGCACCCGTCCAAGGAGACGCCGCGATGAACCCCTGAGAGCCTTTCTCCGACCTGGCCGCATCCCGGCACTCCGTGCGTGACTTCCGGACCGATCCCGTACCGCCTGAGGTCATCGAGGAGATCCTGGAGGATGCCCGCCAGGCACCGAGCTGGTCGAACACGCGCCCCTTCATGGTGGCGCTGGCCACCGGTGAACAGGCGGACCGCCTGCGCGCGGCCTACGTCAAGGAGTTCGACGCCGCCCTCCCCGTCCAGCACAAGGAGCCGGGGGCGATGGCCCGCCTGGCCCTGAGCGGCAAGGCGCCCGACGGCGACTACCCGACCTGGGCGCCCTACCCCGCGGACCTGCTGCCCCACTCCCAGGCGGTCGGTGGCCGGCTGTACGCGCACATGGGCATCGGCCGCAAGGACCGCGAGGCCCGTGACGCGGCCGCCCGCCGCAACTGTGAGGCCTTCGGCGCCCCGGTCATCGGTTTCGTCCTGGTCCACGAGGGCCTCATGCCCTTCGCCGCGCTCGACGCCGGGATCATGCTGCAGACCCTGTTCCTGTCCGCCAAGGCCCACGGCGTCGACTCCTGCCCCCTGGGGGTCCTGGCCACCTGGCGCCGCCCCTTCGACGCCGAGTTCGAGGCGCCGTCGGACTACCGTCTCATCACGGGCTTCGCCCTGGGCTACGCCTCCGACGCCCCCGTCAACGACTTCCGGGCCGAGCGGCGCCCTGTGCGCCTGGTAGCCGCAGCGATCCGTGCGGTCGGCTCAGCCGTCACCGCCCGGGTGCTCGACGTCGCGGTCGTCCCCCACCTCGCGTTCGAGGGGGGAGGGTCGACCGCGCCCTCATGGTACGAACACACAGTGCTCCGTCCTGGTTTCGTGACCGATCCTATGCCGGCTGCGTGCCGTCCAGTGCGGCCTGAGGCGGGCGGCGCCACCGCGGCGGGACGACGAGCCCGCGCCGGCGGACCGCCAGCAGCATGGTCAGGCCGGCCGCCGTGCACACGATGATCGCGACGACGGAGGCCTCGATCCCCATGACTCCGCCGGTGAGCAGGTCGGGGCCGGTGAAGCGGGCCTCGATGAGTCCGCGTCCCGACCCGGTGCCGGAGATGTCGGAGCCGAAGATGCCGCCCTGGACGAAGTTCCAGGCGGCGTGCACCCGATCGCCAGCCACAGGCGCCGGGTGAGCAGGTAGCAGGCGCCCAGCAGGATGCCCGCCTCCAGTGCGATCGCCACCGCACCGAAGACGGTGGCTTGAGGGTTGCCGAGGTGAGCGGCGCCGAAGAACACCGCGGTGATGGCCAGCGCCCACCAGGTCCCCAGCCACCCCTCGATGAGGCGCAGCATGACACCTCTGACGAGGATCTCCTCGGTGAATCCGGCGACGATGCCGGCTTGGAGGCCGACGAGGATCCCCGTGCTCCAACCGACGTCCACCACGTGGTAGGAACCGAGCAGGGCCAGGACCGCGATGACGGCGCCCATGAGCAGCGCGCCCATGGCCAGGCCGGCCAGGAGCTCACGCAGTGCCGCCCCGCGTCCGCCCAGCTCGATGACGGGCCGGCCACCGACGAAGCGCACCACCAGCCAGTACCCGAGCAGGGCCAGGGGCACGGCACTGATTGCGACGATGAACGCGGCATCCCGGCAGGGGACTCAAAGCCCGACCCGTTGGCGCCGAGATCGCGACGAGTCCCGGTCATCACCGCCAGCAGCGCGACGAAGCATCTGAACGCTGAAAGACGACCAGGACTCCCAGAAGCAGCTGGAGCCAGCCGAGGCGCTCCGCCTTTCGCGGAGGAATGCGCCACTGGGGGACTGACCGGGACGAGCCCGGTCCAGGAGGCGAGGAGTCCCGAGGCTCGCTGATGAAGCTGGGAAGGAGGCCGGGGTGTTCATGACCCCAGTGTTTCCTGCCTGCCGGTCGCCACGCCTCCCCCGCCAGGAGGAACCGGCGCCCACTGCCTTCAGCACGATTGCCCGATACCGCGGGAGGTGATGGCGGACGAAACCGTCAGATCTTGGTAACGGGGGCGTAGCGCAGGATGAGGCGCTTGGTGGTGGGGGCGCCGTCGATGACGAACTCGACGCGGGCGGTCAGGGACCGTCCCCTTGCCCTCCAGGCCGACGACGGTGCCCACCCCGTAGGAGTCGTGGCGCACCTGGTCGCCGGTCCTCAGCCCGGCGACGGCTGCGGGCAGGTCCTCCGAGGCGGCGCCGCCGGCCGGCGAGGGGTCGCTCTGCTTGCCGCGGGCCTCGAGGCGGGCGGAGGCGCGCTTGGCGGCCCGGTCCTGGGCGGTCTCCACGCGCCCCAGCTTGCCCGAGCGCTTGGTGCCTGCGCCCACGGGCGGGGCGAAGTCATCGTCGTCGGAGTAGGAGCTCTGCCGGGAGGAGCCCGAGCGCCGCCCGCCCGAGCCGAAGCCGCCCTCGCCCCAGCTGCTGCCCCAGCCGGTGCCGCCGCCGCGCAGCGCCTCCATGGAGGAGGCCAGGCGCTTCCAGTCGATGGTCTCGTCCGGCACGTCGTCGAGGAAGCGGGAGGCGGGCATGGCGTTGGCGGCGCCCCAGGCCGAGCGCACGGCGGCGCGGGTGAGGTAGAGGCGCTCGCGGGCGCGGGTGAGGGCCACGTAGGCCAGGCGCCGTTCCTCGGCGAGCTCGGTCTCCTCGGCCAGGGAGCGGCTGTGGGGGAAGGTGCCGTCCTCCATGCCGGTGACGAAGACGACCGGGAACTCCAGGCCCTTGGCGGTGTGGACGGTCATGAGGGTGATCTGGCCCTGCTCCTCGGCCTGCCGGGCGTCCTCGTCCTCCAGGTCGGCGCTGGGCGGGAGCTGGTCGGAGTCGGCCACGAGCGAGACGCGTTCGAGGAAGTCGGCCAGGGTGCCGTCGGGGTTGGCGGCCTGGAAGTCGCTGGCCACGGAGTGGAGCTCGGCGAGGTTCTCCACGCGGGTGGCGTCCTGGGGGTCGTCGCTGGCGCGCAGCTCGGCGAGGTAGCCGGAGGCGTCCAGGGCGGAGTCGAGGACGTCGGCGACGCCGTCGCCGGCGGCGACCATGTGGCGCAGGGTGGTGAGCAGCTCGTGGAAGCCGCGCACCTGGTTGCGGGCCCGGGTGGTCAGGCCCTCGACCTCGGGCGGCTCGCCGGCCCCGGTGGTGGAGAGGCCCTGCCCGTCGGCACTCCCGGTTGCGCCTGTCTGGCCCTCGCGGGGGGCTCCGGCGGCGTCGGCGACGGCCTGTCCGAAGGAGACGGCGTAGCGGGCGGCGTGCTCGGCCAGGGCGCCCTCGGCCTTGTCGCCCAGGCCGCGTTTGGGGACGTTGAGGATGCGGCGCAGGTTGACGTCGTCGTCGGGGTTGTCGACGGCGCGCAGGTAGGCGATGGCGTCCTTGATCTCGCGGCGGTCGTAGAAGCGGGTGCCGCCGATGACCTTGTAGGGCTGGCCGGCGCGCATGAAGGCCTCTTCGAGGGCGCGGGACTGGGCGTTGGTGCGGTAGAAGACGGCGACGTCGCGGGGGCGCACGCCGTGCTCGTCGGCCAGGCGGTCGACCTCCTGGCTGATCCAGCGGGCCTCGTCGTGCTCGGAGTCGGCGACGTAGCCGGTGATGGGGGCGCCGTCGCCGGCGGCGGTCCACAGGTTCTTCTCGCGCCGGCCGCTGTTGCGGGAGATGACGGCGTTGGCGGCCGAGAGGATGTTCTGGGTGGAGCGGTAGTTCTGCTCCAGCAGGATGGTGCGCGCCGAGGGGTAGTCCTCCTCGAACTCCTCGATGTTGCGGATGGTGGCGCCGCGGAAGGCGTAGATGGACTGGTCGGAGTCGCCGACGACGGTGAGCTCGCCCGGCGGCAGGGCCGAGCCCGCCCCGGAGGTGCCGGGGCCGCCGACGAGCTCGCGCACGAGGACGTACTGGGCGTGGTTGGTGTCCTGGTACTCGTCGACCAGGATGTGGCGGAAGCGGCGCCGGTACATCTCGGCCACGGCCGGGCGGGTCTGGAGCAGGGCGACGGTGCGCATGATGATGTCGTCGAAGTCCAGGGCGTTGGCGGCGCTCAGGCGCTCGGCGTAGGCGCGGTAGACCTCGGCGAGGTGGCGCTCGAGGGGGTTGGAGGTGACGGCGCGCTCGGCGAACTGGGCCGGGGTGATGAGCTCGTTCTTGAGGTCGGAGATGCGGTGGGCGAAGGTCTTGGGGGTGAAGCGCTTGGGGTCGATGCCCAGCTCGCGCACGATGAGGGTGATGAGGCGGGTGGAGTCGGCGGCGTCGTAGATGGAGAAGGTGGAGCGCAGGCCGGCGGCCTCGTGCTCGCGGCGCAGGATGCGCACGCAGGCGGAGTGGAAGGTGGAGACCCACATGCGCTCGCCGGCGGGCCCGACCAGGGCGGTGACGCGTTCGCGCATCTCGGCGGCGGCCTTGTTGGTGAAGGTGATGGCCAGGATCTCGCCGGGGCGGGCGCGGCCGGTGGCGATGAGGTGGGCGATGCGGTGGGTCAGGACCCGGGTCTTGCCCGAGCCCGCGCCGGCGATGATGAGCAGGGGGCGCCGGCGTGGGTGACGGCGGCCTCCTGGGCGGGGTTGAGGCCGGAGAGCAGCTCGGCCGGGTCTGAGACCGTCACCCCCCAGGCGGGGCCGGCGGCCCGGCCCGACGGTCGCGGCGCCGTCGGCTCGGGCGCGGGCCGCGGCGGCATTGGCCTGGGCGCGGGCGACCAGGGCGGAGACCTCGTCCTGACGCTCCTCCCAGGTGGGGGCTGCGGCGGACTCGTCCTCAGGCGGTGGGGCGTCCTCGGGACCCCAGTCCTCCTCCGGGGCCTCGACGTCGGCCCAGGAGTCGTCGTCGAAGGAGCCTGCGGCGGGGACGAGGGCGGGCAGCGCGGCCTCGGGCGGCGGCGTGGCCGCACCGCCGGAGCCGGGCATGGGCAGGGCGCCGAAGAGGGAGTTCATCGCGTTCATCGTGAGACCAAGCCTAGGCCAGGCCACCGACACGTTCCGCCCTTCCCGCCCATGCACTGACAACGGGCTGGAGGCCGACCGGGGCGTCACCACGGCCTCAGGCATTCACACGGTTCCCGTCACTGCAGACGTCATGCGGATCATCGGGCTCGTGCCCGATGCGATGGCCGACGCCTGGGAGCAGGTCTCCCTGAGCGACCTCTCCCCGAAGGGAGCGCTGAACCCACCCAAGGACGCTTCCTTGCTCACCTAGTACGAATCTCGTACTATACGTTTCACGTAGTAGGTGGATGCGAGCGCAGCATCTCGCTGTCAAGTGACTCCGAGGAGGCTTCCATGAGTCGAGCAATTGAGTACCGCACATTCGGCGGGCCAGAGGTCCTGGAGGAGGCCGAGCGCCCGGCGCAGGCACCCGGCGACGGAGAGGTACGCATCGCGGTGCGCGCCGTCGGGCTCAACCCCCTCGACTTCAAGACCTTCCGAGGTCGACCTGCGACGGCTTGAACGGGTTCAGCGCATCATTCATCCTCGACGCTGGTTCGAGGGCGCATCCGCTCACTTCCCCAGGGGCGTGGCCCGCGACTTCGCAGGCGTCATTGATGCCGTCGGTGCGAACGTCACAGACCTCGCCGTGGGCGATGCCGTGCTGGGCACATTGCGGAGTGCGCCCGGCCAGGCCGACACCCGCGGGGCACTCACCACCGAGCTGGTGGCGCCCGCCGACGACGTCGTCACGAAGCCGGCTTCACTGTCCTTCACACAGGCGGCCTGCCTGGGCGTGGCTGCGCAAACCGCGTGCGGCGCATTCAGGCAGCTGAACCTGCACGAGGGCGATGTCATTGTCATCAGTGCCGCCGCGGGCGGTGTGGGTTCGGTCGCCGCTCAGCTGGCCGTGAGCCGAGGCGCCACCGTCATCGGAATCGCCGGCGCCCGCAATATGGACTACCTCCGCTCCTTGGGCGCTATTCCAGTCACGTACGGTGAGAAATCTGACCAGCCGGATTCGCGAAGCGGCTCCCTCACCCGTCACCAAGCTCCTGGACTGCTACGGCGGCACCTACGTACGGCTTGGCCGCGATCTCGGACTGACGGGCCGTTCCATCGGCACCCTGGTTCCCTCACCCGCGGCGATCCTCAGGGGCGCGCAGTTCACCGGCTCACGGCACAGCAGTGGACGCGGCGACCTCGAGGAGGTGGCACAGCTGGTGGCGGACGACGCCATCAAGGTCGAGCTCGCCCGCACCTACTCCTTCACACTGGAGCAGATTCGCGCCGCCTACACCGAGCTGGCAAAGGGCCACGTCCGCGGCAAGCTCGTCATCGATCTATCCTGACACTCATCCATGTTCACCCCGATCAGGAGAAGGTCGCTTGAGCGGAGGGATTCACAATCAGCGTCTCATCCGGGCGCTGCGCGCCATGAACAGCGAGCTCGCCGCCAGCAACCGCGCTGTCGCTGCGAGAACCGGGCTCAATGACAGTGATCTGGCGGTACTCGACATCCTGTACCGCGACGGTCCGCAGACCCCCACTGCCCTCGCCCGCCGCACCCGGATGGGGACAACAACGATGACGAGCGTGCTGCGGCGACTCGTCCGCGATGGCTGGGTTGAGCGTCGCCCCAGTGAGACGGACCTGCGATCCTTCACCATCCACGCCACGAGCGCTGATCGTCTTGCCGAGATATTCCTGCCCGCCAACCGGAAACTGACGGCACTGGTCGAGCACTGGCCCGACAGCCAGGTCGATCAGCTCATTGAGTTCCTGGAGGACGCCACGACAGTGATCCACGAGTCGGCGGAGCAGCTATCCTCCGCAGGCGGTCGCAACTCCTGACCCCGGTCGCACACCCCTCCATGAGCGAGCATCACGCTGCCACCACAAGTACCCGCAGCGACCTGGATCGGATCGGCCTCCAACACCGTCGCTCAGGCCGCATAGACATCCTCAGCACCCCTCAGCACCGAGGAATTGAAGTAAGGATTCTTGACCGACTCAGCAACGACCAGGTCAATCTTTCTTCCGAAGATCCTCGTCAGCTCATCCTGCAGACCGAAGAAATCCGCAAATCGATCCTCCCGGCCCGCCTGGAAGTCGACAAGAAAGTCGATGTCGCTGGTATGGGGATCAAAATGCTCGGTAAGCACTGACCCGAAGACACGCAATCGCGCAACACCAAACCGGGCGCATGCCTCCGACAGCGCCTTGGTGTCGATCGCCACTTTCACCGCCACAAAACTATTCTCTCAGAACCGCGGAACGATGACCAGAGAACCAACCACGTCGGCCGCCGAGACGGTAGGCGGCCCGGCCACCTTTGCCTCGCTTACCGAAGAACCTACCGCACGGCGCGCAGGTAGCGGTCGCGGCCGGTGAGGTCCTGGCCGGTCTCGGCCTGCTTGAACCCGGCCCCGAGCGCGGCCGCGCGCAGCAGCGCCCCCTGCTCGTGGTCGTGCTCCATGACGAGCACCCCGCCGGTGCGCAGCAGCGCGACCGAGCGCACCAGGACGTCAATCGGAATCTCCAGCCCGTCCGGGCCCCCGCCATAGAGCGCCACCGTGGGCTCGTGCTGGGCCGTCTCGGTGTCCTCCACGGCGCCGGCCGGCACGTAGGGCGGGTTGGAGACGACGACGTCGACCTGCCCGTTGAGGTCGTGAAGGACCAGCGGGTCGGTGGCGTCGGCGTGGATCACCTCGACGCGTCCGGGCACCAGTCGCTCACAGTTCTCGCGGGCCAGGGACGCGGCGGTCTCGCTGATCTCGACGGCGACCACCCGGGCTCCCGGCACCTCCTTGGCGACGCAGGCCGCGATCGCGCCCGAGCCGGTGCACAGGTCGGCGGTCAGGACCACTCCCCCGCCGCCGTCCATCACCTCGCGGGCCGCCTCGATGGCGGCCCCGGCCACCACCTCGGTCTCCGGGCGCACGATGAACACGCCGGGACGGCTGATGAGCTCGGCGCCCCGCAGCCACATGCGCCCGATGATGTGCTGGAGGGGCTCACGGCACTCGCGGCGCAGCACCAGCGCGTCATAGGCGGCCGGGAAGTCGCCGTCGGCGCCGTCGGCCAGCAGCAGGGCCCGCCCCAGCAGGTGCTCGGCCAGGATGCGGGCATCGACCTGAGGGCTGGTCACGCCGGCCGCAGCCAGCCGACCGGCCGCCTGGCGCACCAGCGCCCGCAGCCCGTAGCGGTCCACCGCGCCCGCCGGCGCGCCGCCACACAACTCAGGAACCACTGCCCTCACCCACCTGGGATAATCGTTCAGCCTCGTCCATGGCGATGGCCGAGGCGATCACCGGGCCGAGGTCACCGTCGAGAACGGCGTCGAGGTTGTAGGCCTTGAAGCCGGTGCGGTGGTCGGCGATCCGGTTCTCAGGGAAATTGTAGGTGCGGATGCGCTCGGAGCGGTCCACAGTGCGCACCTGACTGCGACGGGCCTGCGCCGCCTCGGCGGCGGCCGCCGCCGCGCGCTCGGCCAGGAGCCGGGCCCGCAGGACCCGCATGGCCGCCTCCTTGTTCTGCAGCTGGGACTTCTCGTTCTGCATGGACACGACGATCCCCGTGGGCAGGTGCGTGATGCGCACGGCCGAGTCCGTGGTGTTGACGCTCTGGCCCCCTGGCCCCGAGGAGCGGAAGACGTCGATGCGCAGATCGGCGGCGTCGATCTGGAGCTCGCCGGGGTCATCGGCCTCCGGCATGACGAGGACGCCGGCCGCGGAGGTGTGGATGCGCCCCTGGGACTCGGTGACCGGGACGCGCTGGACACGGTGGACGCCGCCCTCGTACTTCAGGTGCGCCCACACCCCGTCCTGGGGCTCCACGGGTCCGCGGGCCTTGATGGCCAGGCGCACGTCCTTGTAGCCGCCCAGGTCGGAGTCGGTGGCGTCGAGAACCTCCACGGCCCACCCCTGCCGCTCGGCGTAGCGGGAGTACATACGGGCCAGGTCGGAGGCGAACAGCGCCGACTCCTCTCCGCCCTCACCGGCCTTGACTTCGATGATGACGTCGCGGGAGTCGTCAGGATCCCGGGGCACGAGGACCTCGCGCAGGTGCTCGCCGGCAGCGGCCTCGGCAGCCTCAAGAGCCGGCACCTCCGCGGCGAAGTCCTCGTCCTCCGCGGCCAGCTCGCGGGCGTCGGCCAGGTCGGCACTGGCCGACTGCCAGGCCCTGTAGGCGGAGACGACCCTGCCCAGCTCGGCGTAGCGGCGCCCCAGCCGACGCATGGCGCCGGGGTCGGCGGCCGCGGGCCCGGCCATCTCGGCCTCGATATCCGCGTACTCGGCCAGGAGCGGCTCTGCGGCGGAGAAGTCCTCACTCATGGACTCGGGTTCCTTCACTGGCTAGGAGTCGTGCTGACGGGCACCAGCGGCACTCGTGCGATATGCAAACGACGCCGACGGCGGCTCTGGGAGCCGGCCGCCGGCGTCGTGAGACGCGGCTACTTGCTGCGCTTGCCGTACCGGGCCTCGAAGCGGGCAACGCGGCCACCGGTGTCGAGGATCTTCTGCTTGCCGGTGTAGAACGGGTGGCAGGCCGAGCACACGTCCACGCGGATCTCACCGGAGGTGACGGTGGAGCGGGTCTCGAAGGTGTTGCCACAGGTGCACGTGACCGTGGTGGCCACGTAGTCGGGGTGGATGCCCTGCTTCATAGGTTTCTCCTTAAGCGTCAGAGGGTCCCGGGTCCCACGCGGGAGCGAGGGTGAACCGGAGGCCAGCAGCAGATTTTGCCACTGTCTCACGCGCCGTCGCAACGGCTGGGCCGCGTGAGACCGGGCACCTGGCCGGTTGCGTTACTCGTCCTCGCCGTCGGCCAGGGAGGTGCCGGCCGGGGTGGTCTTGGACAGCACCATGAGGAACTCGGCGTTGGACTGGGTGTCCTTGAGCTTGGACAGCACCAGCTCGATGGCCTGCTGCTGCTCCAGCCCGGCGAAGAGGCGGCGCAGGCGCCACATGATCTTGAGCTGGGCGGGGTCGATGAGCAGCTCCTCGCGGCGGGTGCCGGAGGCCGCCACGTCCACGGCCGGGAAGATGCGCTTGTCGGCGAGCTGGCGCGACAGCCGCAGCTCCATGTTTCCGGTCCCCTTGAACTCCTCGAAGATGACCTCATCCATCTTGGAGCCGGTCTCCACCAGGGCCGTGGCCAGGATGGTCAGGCTGCCGCCGTTCTCCACGTTGCGGGCCGCCCCGAAGAAGCGCTTGGGCGGGTAGAGGGCGGAGGCGTCCACACCACCGGAGAGGATCCGGCCGCTGGCCGGGGCCGCCAGGTTGTAGGCGCGCCCGAGCCGGGTGATGGAGTCCAGCAGCACGACGACGTCCTGGCCCAGCTCCACGAGGCGCTTGGCGCGCTCGATGGCCAGCTCGGCCACGATCGTGTGGTCGGAGGCGGGGCGGTCGAAGGTGGAGGCGATGACCTCGCCCTTGACCGTGCGCTGCATGTCGGTGACCTCCTCGGGGCGCTCGTCGACGAGCACGACCATGAGGTGGGCCTCGGGGTTGTTGACACTGATGGCGTTGGCGATCTGCTGCAGGACGATCGTCTTACCGGCCTTGGGCGGGGAGACGATGAGTCCCGCGCTGCCCCTTGCCGATGGGCGAGACCAGGTCGATGATCCGCGGGGTGACGGCCTTGGGCGTGGTCTCCAGGCGCAGCTGCTCCTGGGGGTAGAGGGGGATGAGCTTGGCGAACTCGGGGCGGCGCTTGGAGCGCTCGGCGTCCATGCCGTTGACGGTCTCGACGCTGACCATGGGGTTGTACTTGACCCGGCCGGCCCGGTTCTGACGGCGGTTGTTGCGCCCGCCCTGGTGAGGGCGTGGAGGACTCTCCGCCCTCGCGGACCCAGCCGGTCACGGCGTCGCCGGCACGCAGCCCGTTGTCCTTGATGAGCTGGTTGGAGACGTAGACGTCCTTGGGGCCGGGCAGGTACCCGGAGGTGCGCAGGTAGGCGTGCTGGTTGTCGGTAACGTCCAGGATGCCGGCGACCGGCAGGAGGACCTCGTCCTCGCGCGGCTGGTTGCGGTTGCCGCGCCCTGTGCTGCCGTCCCGGCCCTCACGGCCGGAGTCGCGGTCATCACGGTCGAAGCGGTCGCGTCCGCGCTTGCGGCCCCGACGACGGCGCCCACCGCGCTCCTCGTCGTAGCCGTCGGACTCGTCGTTGCCGTCACGGCCCCGACGCGAACGCTCCTGGGGATCGACGACGGAGGTCCCGGTGGCGTCGGCCAGGTCGCGCATGAGGGCGGCCTTGGCGTCGGCGTGATCCTCGGGCGAGTCAGCACGGGGCTCGCGTGAGGCGCGCTCCTGGTTCTCGGGGGCGCCGGCGGAGGCCTGGGCGCGCCGGCGGCCGCGGCGGAACTGGTCGCGCGAGGAGCGCTCGCCCCGCTCCGAGCGGCCGTAGGAGTCGCGGTCGTCGCCGCCCTCGGTAGCCCTCGGAGCGCTCAGTGCGCTCGCGCCACCGGCTGCGTGCGGGGCGCTCCTCGTCATGGCCGGAGCCGCTGTCCGAGTCGCTGCTGGAGGAGCCGGAGCGATCGGGCAGATCGAGGCCCAGGTCGAGGGCCGGTGCGGACTGGCGCTCCTCAGGGGCGCCCGGAGGCCGCGGTGGCGCGACGGCGGCGGGAGCGCCCTGAGGCCGCGGCCGGGGGCTGCTCCGATGAGGGGCTCACTGGCCGATGAGGTGGAGGAGGGCAGAGGAGTCGGCGACGTCGGTCGCCCCGGCATCGGGCGAGCTCTTCGACGCGCTGTGGGAGTCGGGAGTGGAAGTGGAGGAGGAGTCGCGCGCCTGACGGATGGCGGCGACGAGCTCACTCTTACGCATGCGGGAGGTGCCCTTGAGACCCATGGAACCGGCAAGCGACTGAAGCTCGGCCAGACGCATGGTGGAAAGCGAGGGCTGGGCGCTGGAGGTCTCGGTCACGAGTGTCCTAACGGTGTGATAACGCTCCGACAAAGGAGACGTTCAACTGGGGAGACTTCCCCGGAATCATTCACGGGGGTGGGTCATGCACTGCCGGCTTCTGCTGAGACCTGAGCCTCAGGTCCGGGGCTGGTGCGGTCAGCGGCATGGTGCGATCCGTGCGGCCGACAGCGTCATCATAGCAGCCCGTAGAAGCAGCGCCTAACGGAACACTGGCGAGCAACGCCGGGGATGCAGCCGTTATTCCATCCATGACACTTCTCGTCGTCGCCGTGACGCCGGTGGGGCCGACCGTCCGCACGATCAGCCCCACCAGGAATGATCGACTCAGACGCACCCCAGTCGACTCTTGCCCTTCAACCTCCCAGGCTCACGACCTCATCGACCTGCGAGAAGCGTCTCCATGGGCGCGAAGTCGGCCAACGGGTCAACCGGCGCCTGGCGCGGGAAGCGCTCCATGAGCGTGGCCAGCTCCCGTCCCGCCCGGGCCACGCGCTCGCTCAAGGGCGACTCGGGCCTCTCAGAGGATGACGGCGTCTGCCAGGCCGCACCGAAGTCCTCACTGGCCGCGAAGACAGCGGTCTGCGTCGGCAGGGCCTTCATGTAGGCGACCAGCGGCCGCAGCGCCATCTCGGTGACAAGACTGTGCCGCGCAGTGCCGGCCGTCGCCCCCAGCAGGACGGGGACGCCCTCAAGCGTGCCGGCCGGCAGCACATCCATGGCGGACTTGAACAGTCCGGAGTAGGAGGCCTGAAAGACCGGGCTGACCAGGATGACGCCGTCGGCGGCGGACAGGGCGTCGATCACCTTCTGCAGGTCGGCGGACACCGGTCCGCCCACACTGGCCAGGGCGATGTCCTTGACCAGGGGCCTGAGCCCGATGACCTCGATGCTGGCGAGGCGGGAGTCGGACTCCAGGGCCTTGCGGGTCGACTCAGCCAGCCGCTCGGCGAGCATCCGGGAGGTCGAGGGCTCCGAGACCCCGGCGTGCAGAGCCACGATCCGGCTCAGACGCCCCATCTGGGTATTGGCGTAGGCGTCGTAGGTCGGCGATCCGGCCAGGGACTGAGTGCCCCCGGAAGGGGGCGACGGGCGCGGTCGTATCAGCGGTCATGTCATCCATCTCCTGCCTCGTCACTCGTCGTGTCAAAGGGTTTCCCGGGCCATCTCAGATCCTCACCTTCCGGCCCGTGAGCGGGTCGAACTCGTTGGACAGGGAGAAAGGGCTCCTCAGCCGGGAGGCTCGGCCCCTCCAGCAGGGGCCCGGTGGCGCGGGTGGAGCGGCGCGTCAGGAACACCCTCGGACGTAGTGGGCTCCAGCTCGACGCGCAGCGCCGGGACGATCTCGGAGCCCAGGTACTCGATCTGCTTCATGATCTCCTCGTGCGGGACGCCGCCCAGGTCCAGATTGAAGGCCTGACGCTGGTAGTCGCCGATCGCGTCCCGGTAGGTCAGGTACTTCTCCACGATCTGCTCGGGCGTGCCGACGGCGAGAGGCGTGTGCTGCGTCATCTCTCCAGAGACGCACCCTGGTAGACGTAGGTGTTGCGGAAGTATGGGGTGTAGCGCTCGATGGCCTCGGCCTCGCTCCTGGCGGCGAAGATCTGGCCGCCCAGGCCCACGATCGCCTGCTCGGGCCTGCCATGGCCGTAGAAGGCGAAGCGCTCTCGGTAGAGGCCGACCATCTTCTTGACGTGGTCGATGGGCCAGAAGATGTTGTTGTGCAGGTATCCGTCTCCGTAGTAGGCAGCCTGCTCGGCGATCTGGGGCGAGCGGATGGAGGCGTGCCACACGAAGGGCGGGACGCCGTCGAGCGGGCGGGGCATGGAGGTGAAGTCCTGCAGCGCGGTGCGGAACTCGCCCTCCCAGTCCACGTTGGTCTCGCGCCACAGGCGGCGCAGCAGGTCGTAGTTCTCCACCGCGAGCGAGATGCCCTTGCGGATGTCCTTGCCGAACCAGGGGTAGACCGGGGCCGGTGTTGCCGCGCCCCATCATGAGGTCGACGCGTCCGTCGGCAAGGTGCTGGAGGTAGGCGTACTCCTCAGCCAGACGCACCGGATCGTTGGTGGTGATGAGGGTGGTCGCGGTGGTCAGGAGCAGCTTGTCCGTGCGTGCGGCGATGTTGGCCAGCAGGGTCGTGGGCGACGATGGCGCGAAGGGCGGGTTGTGGTGCTCCCCGGTGGCGAAGAAGTCCAGACCTGCCTGCTCGGCCAGGACCGCCATCTCGACAGTGTTCTTGATGCGCTGGTGCTCACTGGGTGCCTTACCGGTAGCCGGGTCGGTGGTGATATCTCCCACCGTGAAGATTCCGAACTGCATAAGACGTCCTCTTTCTACACTGGATCTACTGCATTTCTTGTGTGCTGACGGAACCGAGGACATCGATAGTTTATTTCTCAACTTCGTGAGTGTGGCGCGATTCCCACGTGGGAGCGTGGCACGACCACCCCACCGGGACTCCGAGGCGGACGCGGATCGCGGGCGCCCTCGGACTCGAGGACGCCCGCGATCAAGGAGGCGGATGAAGAAGCCGTTCGTACGGGTCAGGAGGTCAGGACCGCCCCGCGGGTGTCGATACCGGGGCTGAGCACGCTCCAGCCGTGGTTCTCCAGGGCGAAGCGGGTCTGGTCGGCCAGGGTGGACAGGACCAGCACCGTGGGGCCTGCGCCGGAGATGACGGCCGGGTAGCCCTGCTCGCGCAGCGAGTCCATGACCGCCATCGAGGCGGGTAGGACCCCACGCCGGTACTCCTGGTGGAGCCGGTCCTCGGTCCCGGCCATGAGCAGGTCGGGGCGCCCGGCGAGCGCGAGCATGAGCACGGCGGCCCGCGAGGTGTTGAACAGGGCGTCCTCGCGCGGCACGGAGACCGGCAGGACCTGGCGGGCCTCCTTGGTGGACAGGCGCGTCGTCGCCGGCGGGATGAGCAGGCTGACGCCGAGGGAGGCGTCCACGGGCATGGGCGCCATGCGCGGGTGTCCCCCGCGCTCGACCCAGGCGACGGTCGCGCCTCCGAAGACGGCGGGAGCGACGTTGTCGGGGTGGCCCTCGAAGTCGGTGGCCAGGGCGAAGATCCGGTCGTCGCTGAGAGCCTCGGGCTCGGAGATGAGGCCGCGCGCCAGCATGAGCCCGGCCACCGCGGCACTGGCGGAGGATCCCATGCCCCCGCCGTGGGGATCCGGTTGACGCAGCGCATCTCGAAGCCGGCCTGAGGTGCGCCGACGGCGTCCAGACCTGCCCGCAGGGCCTGCACGACGAGGTTGTCGTCGTCAGTGGGGACCGTCTCGGCGCCGACGCCCTCGACGATGACGCGGGTGGTGCCGGTGGTCGGCCGCACCGAGACCTCGTCGTAGTAGCGGAAGGCCATGCCGAAGGAGTCGAAGCCCGGCCCCATGTTCGCCGTCGTGGCCGGGACCCGGACGGCCGCGCGCTCGTAGACGATGCGCATGTCACTCACCCTCGACGCGTTGGATGGAGACGATCTCGGCGACCCGGTCCGAGGTCTCGCAGCCCCTCGACAGCGGCGTCGAGGTGGAAGACGGGGAGCCGGATGGGTCACGAAGGTCACGACGGCCTGGTCCTCGCTGCCATCGGTGGTGACGTAGGCGCTCTGGCGCACCGAGTTGATGGAGACCCCATTCTCGGCGAAGACCGTGGCCATGGCGGCCAGGGAGCCGACGGCGTCGTCGGAGCGCAGCTGGATCTGGTAGCGGGTGACGGCGGCCTCCGGGGCCGAGGACCGTCAGGCTCGCGTAGGAGGACTCACGGGGGCCTGGCCGCCGTGGACCCGGTGGGCGGCGGCGGCGACGACGTCGGACAGGACTGCGGATGCGGTCGGGGCTCCTCCTGCGCCCTGACCGTAGAACATGAGGCGCCCGGCGCTCTCGGCCTCGACGAGGACGGCGTTGTAGGCGCCGTGAACACTGGCCAGCGGGTGGTCGTTGGGGACCAGGGCGGGGTGGACGCGCACGGAGACGCCTTGCGCGTGCTCGTCGTCGCGGCGCTGGGCGATGGCGAGGAGCTTGAGCTCGCAGCCCGAGGCGTGGGCCTCGCGGATGTCGTCGGCGGTGACCTCGCGGATGCCCTCGACGGAGACGTCGTCGAGGCCCACGCGGGTGTGGAAGGCGAGCGAGGCGATGATGGCGGCCTTGGCGGCGGCGTCCAGGCCGTCGACGTCGGCGGTGGGGTCGGCCTCGGCGTAGCCGAGCTCCTGAGCGGTGGCCAGGGCGGTCTCGAAGGACAGGCCCTTGGTGCTCATCTCATCGAGGATGTAGTTGGTGGTGCCGTTGACGATACCGAGCACGCTGGTGACGCGGTCGCCGGCCATCGACTCGCGCAGCGCGTAGACGACCGGGATGGCACCGGCGACAGCGGCCTCGTAGTAGAAGTCGGTGCCGGCCGCCGCCGCGGCGGTGTAGAGCTCGGGGCCGTGGGCTGCGATGAGGGCCTTGTTGCCGGTGATGACGCTGGCCCCGGCCTTGAAGGCGGCCAGGATGAGGGTGCGGGCCGGCTCGATCCCGCCGATGAGCTCAATGACCAGGTCGTTCCCGGTGGCGACGGCGGTGGCGTCATCGGTGAGGAGGTCCTGGGGGACGGCGAAGTCACGCGGCGCGTTGACGTCGCGGACGGCGACGCCCGTGATCTCAAGACGTGCGCCGGAGCGGGCGGCGAAGTCGTCGGCCTGCTCGGTGAGGAGGCGAATGACCTGGCTTCCGACGGTCCCGGCGCCGAGGACGCCGACGGTCAGTGTGCGCTGGGCGGGTGAGAGGTCCTGAGCCACGGGATGACCACCTTGCTGTGTGTACTGTGTTGCGTGCCGCGCGTGGGCACTTCGACTGCGTCATGCGATGGGGCCGATCGGCTGGCACGGTCAACCGACCGCCCACCGGCGCTGGCCATCACTGCGGGCCAGCATAAGGGGCATCGGCCGTGGAGCGCTTGCATGTCCGCCTGTGGACACACGACCGGCTCTGTGCGCCTTGATCCGATGGAGGCCGGCGGAGGCGCCTCCGGAACCCGCCTGAGACGGCACGCGGACGGGAGGGAGCTCTCAGCGGCGCCAGATGATCTGCTTGAGCAGCCGGACGATCACCCGCCCCAGGCCCATGGATACCGGGGGTGGTCGCACCGTCGGAGTACCCCCAGGCCGGGGGCGGCTGCTCCAGGGAGGAGACGAAGGCAGGTCAGTGAGGACGAGAGGAGGAGGTCGTTGCGCTCATGCCTTCAGGTTAGAAAAGCAGCGCGCGACCCTAGCGCCCCCCAGGAGAACGATTGGCGGGGCGATCCTCCTCCCCAAGGCTGAGACGATCCCATGGGGTCTCTCCTGCTTTCCGGCAGATCCGTCCCGAGCAGGGCCGACGGGAATGCCGGGACGGGCCCCCTGGGCGGAGATGGTCAGTGGCCCCGCCCCGGTTGAACCGGGAGCGGGGCCACTGGGATGGGCTCTGATGACAGAGCGCTCAGGCTCGAGAAGCGGCTCACCCGCGTTCAGGAGGCCTTGCGGCGACGAGCCACCAGCAGGGCGCCGCCACCCAGGCCGGCACCGGCGAGCAGCAGGAGCGCAACGGCGTTAGCACCGGTGTGCGCCAGCGGCGGGTGCCACCGTTCGGCGTCTTCGGGGTGGAGGTGGGCGGCACCGGAGCACCCGGGGTGCTCGGCGGCTGCTGCGTGGTGGTCGGCGGGGTCGCCGGCGGGAGTGCGGGTCGACGCGTGGGCGGGGCCTGCGTGGTGGTCGGCGGCGGGTCGCCGGCGGAGTGGTCGACCGTGGGCGGGCGTCTGCGTGGTCGTCGGCGGCGTCGAGGTGGTCGTCGTCGTGTTGGTCAGAGAGACATTGACGATCTCCTGGTCGCGGATGGTGAAGGTGTTGGTCTTCTGACCGTCCACGGTGAAGACCGGCTCGCCCCAGCTGAAGCCGGAGGCGGCGGGCTGAGCCTTGGAGGTGTCCTCGGTGAGCGTGACCTTGGTGCCCACGGGGAAGGTGCCGTCGAAGGTGACCGGCTCACCGGGCTTGACCGTGACGGAGGAGGTTCCGGTGCGGCCCTCTCCGGTGGCCTTCTGGCCCTCGGGAGCCTTCCAGTCCGGGTAGGAGCTGGCTGCGGCCGGCAGCTCGTAGGCGACGTCGACGACGAAGCTGGAGCCGGCGGCCTGTGCGGCAGCCTCGCCCTCGACGACCTTGGTCACGTCGAAGCTGCCGAAGCCGGGCTCCATCTGGACCGAGATGTCGAAGTACTGGACGTAGGACTGCTGCTGGGTGCTGGTCAGGTCCGTGCCCTTGAGGTTCACGGTGTTCTCGTAAGAGGTGCCCCGGGAGGCGGCGACGGCGTTGCCGTTGGCGTCCACGAAGGAGACGGGGTACTCCAGGGTGAAGTTGGTGCCGTTCTGGAACGGACCAGTCACCTCATAAGTCGCAGTGCGGCCGTCCTGGGAGTAGGTGGCCTTGACGTCGAAGTCACCGTACTGGGTGGTGGCGTCCTGACCAGCGGCGTTGGTCACCGGGATGGACTTGCCGTCCGCGGGACGCAGGTTGAGGACTGTGCGGGTGGCGTCAGCCTGGTTGAAGGTCATGCCGGCACCGAGCGTGTCGGTGAAGACGATGGTCTGGCGGGAGCCGTCGAAGGTCTTGCCGAGCTTGTCTCCAGTGGTCTGGTTGGCCCCGAAGTTCACGCCCCAGGTCAGCTCCTTGTAGTTGTTGTAGAAGCTGGAGGCCCACTTGGTGAGCTCCCAGTTGCTCTCCTCGGGGCCGCCGATGCCGCCGCCACCGGGCAGGGGTGACGGCCGTGGTCACACCGTTGACGGTGAAGTCGACAGTCTGCACGTCGGCGGCCTTGGCAACGGCCACCAGGGCGGAGCCGGAACCCTTGAAGTTGTGGAAGCCGGCGGCCTTCAGCTCGTCAACCTTGGAGTTGAAGGTGCAGGTGACGTCCTTGACAGTCAGGGTGCAGGTGCCGACCTCGACGTCCTTGCCGCCGTGCTCGACGGTCATCGGGTGGGTCTCGCTGTTCTGCAGGTTGGTGAAGTACTCACCCAGACCGATCGTGAAGGAGTCGCCGGACTTGAGGTTGGCGTCGACACCGCTCCAGTCGAAGCTGAGGCGGGCGAGGTCGTAGGTGTTGAGCTTTCCGTCCTGCTCAACGTTGTTGCCGTCCACACGTGTCAGAGACAGGTTGGTGACGTTGACGCTCTTGTTCTCCTCGGCGCTCGCCTGGGGGGCGAACTGAGACATGATCGCGACAAGGAAGAGAGTGAGGATGGCGGCGGCCCCCCTCACCGCCCCTCGCGAGAGGGCCGGCCGAGAGGCGGCGCCCGTGGACATTGTGTTCATGGGTTCTCCGGATTCCTGGCATAGATGACAAGGGTCTGCCTTGTGAAACATCACCGAACGTTCCCACCGTCTGTTCAGGAGAGGGAAAGGCCGCCCCGTGATGACCAAGACCACTGTGTCACAAAACCGACTGTTTGGGAACAGCGAACACTCAGAAACACGCGCGACCTCACAGTCTCAGCACATCCAAAACTTACTTTTTCAAACAACTCAGTTCCCCACCATTTTGTAGGTTTCACACAAGCAAGCTGTCGCCTGAGCTATGCCAACCCTGTGTCTCACCTATCAGGTTGTACCGCGCTTCAGTTGTGTCAGCCCTCCAAAACAATTCGTCGTCAGCCCCATTTCAGAAGCAACTTCACTCAGAGTTCTTTTAGGTTGTCGTTACCTCCAGAATTAACTCACGCTTTCATCAGAATTATACAGGGCGCCGTCGTTGCAGGAATTGTTCCTGGAACGACGGCGCCCTCTGAGAGCTACCGGAGGTCTCAGCCCTCGAGGCGCAGGAGGTCCTCGATGGTCTCAGGGCGCAGGACCCATCCCGACTCGCCCTCACGCACCCAGCGAACACCGGGGCGGGTGAAGAGGTTGTAGTTGGAGGCCATGGAGCGCCCGTAGGCGCCTGTGGCGGGCACGGCCAGCACGTCACCGACAGCCAGGTCGGTGGGCAGGTCCACGTCACGCACGACGACGTCACCGGACTCGCAGTGCTTGCCCACCACCCGGCTGCGCACCAGCCCGGCCTGCGGGTCGGGGTCGACGGTTGGCGACCAGGGCCGTGTAGGCGGCCTCGTAGAGGGCTGGGGCGGATGTTGTCACTCATGCCGCCGTCGATGCTGACGTAGAGGCGCGAGGCCCCCCTCCCCAGCTCGACGCGCTTGAGACCGGTGACGGTGTAGAGGGTGACTGTCGTCGGGTCCGGCAACCGCGCGACCGGGCTCGATGGAGACGGTGGGGAACCTCGTCTCCGAGGCGCTCGCAGGTCTCGCGCACGGCCTCGGCCAGGGCGCGGGCGACCTGCGCCGGGCTGGGCGGCACCGGGGTCGGCGCCCGGTGTAGGCGATGCCGTAGCCGCCGCCCAGGTCGACCTCCGGGCACAGGTGCCCGGTGTCGACGGCGACCTCGTGACGCAGGGTGAGGACGACACCGACGGCCTCCCGGAAGCCGGCCAGGTCCAGGATCTGAGGGAGCCGATGTGGGAGTGCAGGCCCGTGCAGCTCGAGCTCGGGCGGCGGCGATGATCGCGTCGATGGTGCGTCGGGCCGCGCCGGTGGACACCGACAGGCCGAACTTCTGGTCCTCGTGGGCCGGTGGAGATGTACTCGTGGCCGCCGGCGTGGATGCCGGTGGTCAGGCGCACCATGACGCGGGCACGCTCCGCTCGGGCCCGAAGTCGCCGCTGCGCGCGCAGCTCGTGCACGCGCGGCACGGCGTAGCTCGACCTCCTCGGGGGAGTCGATGACCAGGTGACCCCACCCGGTGGCGTGACCGCGATGGTCGACCTCGGCCTGCGTCTTGCCGTTGCCGTGCAGGCCCCAGGCGGCGTGGCGTCCGTGGTGGCCTCCTATCCCGTCGACCTCCTGCAGGGCGGCCAGGGCCCACGGCGAGCTCGCCGCGGCTGGCGGTGTCGATGCCCATGCCCTCCTCGAGGACCCACTGGGCGACCTTGGTGGTCAGGAAGGCCTTGCCCGGCATAGAAGGCCTCTCCCCCGGCCATGCCGTAGTTCGGGCCAGAACTCCTCGGCCATGGCAGCGGCTCCAGGAGGCGGCGCGGCCCGCGCAGGTCGGCCTCATCCAGGACGAAGACGGGGCTGGGGGCGTCGGCGAGGATCTCGGAGACGGTCAGCCCACCCAGGGCGAGCTCGCCGTCGTCCGTGCGCCGTGCCGTGGTGGGCCACAGGTCGGGACGGTCCTCGGGCTCGGGGACAGGCCAGGGACCCCCAGGGGACGGCTCTCCGGCGGGAATCTGGTCAGTCATCGACTCTCACATCCTCTCGGGGGCGCTCACACCCAGCAGGTCGAGCCCATTGGCCAGGACCTGCCCGACGGCGTCGTTGAGCCACAGTCGGGCGACGTGCCCGGAGTCCACGGCGTCGTCCCCACGGGGGGTGACGCGGGTGGCGCCGTACCAGGCGTGGTAGGCGGCGGCGAGCTGCTCGAGGTAGCGGGCCACGCGGTGCTGCTCGCGCAGCGAGCGCGGCCTGGGCCACGGTGGCGGGGAACTGGGCCAGGACCCCCAGCAGGGCGGTGTCGGCCGGATCGTCCAGGGCGCCGGGCTCGAAGGGCGCCTCGTTCGGGTCGCGGCTCACGCCGTGCTCGGCGGCGTTGCGGGCCACGTTGCGGGTGCGGGCGTGGGCGTACTGGACGTAGTAGACGGGGTTGTCGGAGGTGGAGGAGGCCAGCAGGTCCAGGTCGATGTCGATCATGGAGTCCATGGAGGAGCGGGCCAGGGCGTAGCGGGCGGCGTCCACGCCGACGGCGTCGACCAGGTCCTCCAGGGTGACGATGGTGCCGGCGCGCTTGGACATACGCACCGGGACGCCGTTGCGCACGAGGTTGACGAGCTGGCCGATGAGGATCTGCATGTTGGTGCCGGGAGTGTCCCCGAAGGCCGCGCACATGGCCATCATCCGGCCGATGTAGCCGTGGTGGTCGGCTCCGAGCAGGTAGATAGCGCAGTCGGCGCCGCGCTCGCGCTTGTCCAGGTAGTAGGCGAGGTCAGCGGCGAAGTAGGCGGCGTTGCCGTCGGACTTGATGAGGACGCGGTCCTTGTCGTCCCCGAAGTCGGTGGTGCGCAGCCAGGTGGCGCCGTCACGCTCCTCGATGACGCCGCGCTCGCGCAGGCGGGCGATGGCGCGCTCGACGGCGCCGGAGGTGTGCAGGGAGTCCTCGTGGAAGAAGACGTCGAAGTCGGAGCGGAAGGCGTGCAGCTCGGCCTTGACGGCGGCGAACATGAGGTCGACGCCGCGGGAGCGGAAGACCCTCGGTGGCCCTCGGCGTCGGGCAGGGTGGCCGGGTCAGGGGCGGCCGGCGGCGAGCTCGTCGGCGGTCACCTGCTGGGCGATCTCACTGATGTAGGCGCCGCCGTAGCCGTCCTCGGGGGTCTGCTCGCCGCGTGCGGAGGCCAGCAGGGAGCGGGCGAAGCGGTCGATCTGGGTGCCGTGGTCGTTGAAGTAGTACTCCCGGGTGACCTGGGCGCCGCAGGCGGACAGGATCCGGGCCAGGGAGTCGCCGACTGCGGCCCAGCGAGCGCCACCCAGGTGGACCGGCCCGGTGGGGTTGGCCGAGACGTACTCGAGGTTGATGTGCTGGCCGCTCAGGGGAGTCGTTGCGGCCGTAGGCCCTCACCGGCCTCGACGATGGAGCGGGCGAGCTCGCCGGCGCTGGCCGCGTCGAGGCGGATGTTGAGGAAGCCGGGGCCGGCGACCTCCACGGAGGCGATACCGTCGAGGGCCTCAAGACGCGGGACGAGGAGCTCGGCGAGATCGCGCGGCTTTGGTGCCCGCCTTCTTGGCCAGCTGCATGGCCACGTTGGTGGACCAGTCGCCGTGGTCGCGGTTGCGGGGGACGCTCGACGCGAGGGGTCGGGGAATCTCGGCGGCGGGCAGGGGCGAGGGAGCCCTCGGCGGAGGCTCCTCCAGGACGGTGCGGATGGCTGCGGCAAGCTCTTCTGGAGTCACGCGCGTCAGCGTACCGTCAACGGGCGGGCCGGATCACGAGCGAGCCCGGCGGCTGCCGGGCATCGTGGGACATGTCGCAGTCTCGCGCCGGTTTCGCTCCGGGACCGGGACGCTGGTACAGTCACGCCTCGGGCCCCGGTAGCTCAGTGGATAGAGCGTCTGCCTCCGGAGCAGAAGGTCGCAGGTTCGAATCCTGTCCGGGGCACCGCCTCCGAGCCCTCGTCGCCACCCGCGGCGGGGGCTTGCTCATGTATTCGAGGCATGACAACGGGGCAACAGTGTGTCCATGGCTCAGACCGGTCATCATGCGGCTGGCGTGTTCTCATGGGAGAGATAAGCCTCAACGGCATCGCGAATGACGGCACTGGCGGTAGTGCCGTGCTTCTCGATGTAGGCGTCAAGAGCCGCGTTGGTGTGCTCGGGTAGGCGGACCTGGCGGCGCGGAGAGCGTCCGCGGCCGGTGGCGTGGGACTCGTCCGAGGCCTGGGCGGCCACGGAGGATGGCGTCGAGGTCGGTGTCGCTGATGCGTGAGCCGTCGCGGCGGGTTCCGCGTCCGACGGCGGGGATACGGCCTGCGGTGACGTCCTCGTCGAGCTGGTTGTAGTAGGCCTGCTCAGCATCAGTGAAAGGGGCGCGTGTGGAATCAGGAGACATAGCGGCTCTATCTGGTCGGTCAGTGGTCGGCGGGTGGAACAAGGTGACGGTAGAGATCAGTGACCTCCATGACATGGAAGATGGTGCGTCGACCACGACCGTCAACGGCGACGCCGACTTCGAGGTAACGCAGTGCCTGCGGGTGGGGCAGACCGACGAACATGAATGACTGCTCACCTGCACGGCGGGGTTGGAGGATCTCGTAATCGACGTGATGCATGACGGCGTACTCCGCATCGGAGCGGGGAACGCCATGCTTGTCCGCAGAATCGCTGAACTCGAACCTCACGACATTATGGTAGTACCGAGGATAGAGGTGGGCAAGATTCCTTACACCGCTGCTCAGCGGTGCGACTCGCCTCGCCCAGCGTCACCCCAGGGTCTTGAGGGCGAGGCTGGGGACGTCGGTCATGATGGCGTCCACGTTGAGGTCGGCCAGGTGGCGCATCCGCTCGGGGTCGTCCACCGTCCAGACGTGGACCTCCAGGCCCGCGGTGTGCGCGGAGGCGACGAAGCGGCGGGTGACCACCGGGACACCGTGGTAGCTCTCAGGCACCTGGACGGCGTCGACCCTGCCGCGGGTCCAGCCCCAGCGAGTCTGGGGCAGGGGGACGGCCGCCTCGCTGCGCAGCATGAGGCCGAGCACGTCACTGACGCCCAGTGAGGTCATGGCCCGCGGCTCCTGGCGGCGCAGCACGGCCAGCCGGCGGGCGGAGAAGGAGGCGAACCGGACTCGGTCGAGGGCCTCGGGCGTCACGAACCGTCTGCAGGGCCGCCTGGACGACGCAGGAGTCCTTGAGGTCGATGTTGAACTTCATCGCCGGCTGGGCGTACAGGGCATCGTCGAGCCGGACGAAGCCGCGCCCGTCGCCGGAGTCGAGGTCGGCCAGCTCGGCCCACATGACCTCCCCCACGGTGCGGGGGTCGTTCGCGGTACGCCGCAGGTCCTCGTCATGGCTGAGCACGACGACGCCGTCGGCGGTCAGCCGCAGATCGGTTTCCATCCACTCCAGCCCGAGCGCGGCCACGTGCTCGACGGCGCTCCAGGTGTTCTCGGGAACCTCGCGTCCGCCGCCGCGGTGGGCGATGACGGCAGGACGGCGGGTTCGTGACGCGGCAGGCGGCACAGTGGGTCTCCCTCAGCTGCAGTTGGTGGTGAGCTCGACGGCGTTGTGCTGCTTGAGCCAGCCCCACGGCTCCACGGTGGACTCGTCGGCGGTGTCGTCCTTGGTGCGCACCTCGAAGTGCAGGTGAGAACCGGAGGACCGGCCTGTGTTACCCACGCCGGCGATCATCTGACCGGCCGTGACGGTGTCTCCGACCTTGACGTGGATGCCGTCCTCGTACATGTGCAGGTAGCTGGTGTACCAGACCTGGCCGTCGATCTCGTGCTTGATGGTGATGGTTCCGGTGCCGTCGACCATGCCGGCGGTGGTGACGGTGCCGGCGGCGGCCGCGTAGATGGGCGTCCCCACGGGGGCGGCCATGTCCTGCCCGGCGTGCAGCTTGCGGTAGCCGAGGGTGGGGTGGGTGCGGTACCCGTACTCGGAGGAGATCTCGTAGGTGCCCGGAAGCATCGGGTAGAACAGCTGCGGCTTGGTGCTGAAGGCGGTGGTGTCGCCGGAGGCGCCGGTGGCCGAGGAGCAGGTCTTGGCGGCGTTCTGGAAGGCCTCACGGATCCGGGCGCGGGTGGCGGCGTCGGGCACGTTGGACAACTGGGTGTCGGAGTCCTCGTCCAGGTCGTCGCTGCCGAGCACGGCGCTGGCCACGGAGGAGGCCTTCGTGCCCGCCGGCGGCCGGGCTCTGCGTGGCGGAGCCGTTGGAGTGCATCTTCATGGCGGCCGAGGCCAGCGGGGTGTTGTCGAGGTGGCTGGACAGGGGGGCGAGCACCGTGGCCACGGCCAGGACCGACAGGACGGCGGTGCGCCCCAGGATTCCCGGAGCCGGTGCGGCGGCGGGCGGGACGTGCGGGGGCGGGGCCGGTCGAGGAGTCGCGGTGGGCCTCCGGCTTCGATGCTGCCGTGCTCCGGGCCGACGACGTCGGGGCGACGGCCTCATCGGCCGCCCTTGCCTCGCTTGGCCTGGGCGGCTGTCTTCTCGGACTTGGTCTTCTTGGTGCTCCGGGCGGCCTTGATGGCGCGGATGGTCTCCTCGTCCGCGAGCGGCACCCCGGCCTTGCGGGCGGCCATGATCTTGCGGACCTCGGGAACCTCGATGGTCTCGGCACCTCGGAAGTCCGTAATCCGCTGCGAGAAGCGGATCTCGTGGGGCATCTCGGGAGCGGAGGTCGCCTGGGGAGCCTGCTCCGCGGGCGCTGACGGCTCAGCCTGCGGCGTCTGGACGGCGGGGTGGTCCGCCTGCGGGCCAGGGACGTCGAAGGAGGCGGTGTGGTGGGACGTGGCGGCGACGACGGGCTTGGCCGAGGCAGTCGAGGCTGGGGCTGCGGCGGAGGCACGTTGCCGGCGACGGCCCGCGGATCGGGAGGCGGGCTCGGAGGCCGCCCCGATCTCCGGCTCGGCGGAGGCGGTCTGCGCGGCTGCGTGCCGATGACCGTGACGCTGTGCGTCGCTGGGCGAAGCAGGAGCCGTGCCACTAGCGGCCCACCACGGCATGGCACCGGCGGGGTGAGCGGCTGCCGGCTCGAGCCCTGAGGTGGACTCGGCCAGTGAGGCTGCAACCAGGGGCGACAGCGCCGAGGGCGTTGAAGGAGCCGCGGCGGGCGCGACCTGGTCGCCACGATGCGAGTGGTGCTGGTCGTGGTGACGCTCGGAGTGGCCCTCGGGGCGGTGAGCCTGGGGCTGCAGCGGGGCTCTGGACGGCAGGGATTCTCCCGCGTCTGCTCGAGGGTCCCTCGAAGACCTGGGCGGTGCGCAGCTCCTTGCGGGAGCGCCGGGCGGGGCGAGTGTCACCGGCGACCTGCGGCGAGGAGGTGAAGACGGAGGGGGCCGCAGATGCGGCGCTGTGCGCCTGAGCCGCCGGCGTCTGCAAGGGCTGCTGGGAGGTGGGCTCGGGCTCTTCGATGGCGCTCTGACGCCGGCGGGCCATGCGGCTCATCGGTGCGACGGGCTGGGGCTGCGCCGCCTCTACAGAGACCGACGGCGCTGAACCGCTCCCTGGGCGCGTTGCAGGCGCTGGCGGCGCCACGGGCCGCTGCGGGTGGTTCTGCTTCTGCGGGGCGACCGGGACGTCAGGGAGAGCCGATGGGCTCGGAGCGGTGACGGGGCTGGAGGCGGCAGCGTTCTCGGCGCGGTGAGCGTGAAGGTCTCGACGTGAGCGGCGAGTGGCTCCGGCGACGTGAGTGGTGTGCGTCGTCGACGGTGACGACGGGGCGGTTCCGGCCTGCGCCTCAGCGACTTGGCGAGCAGCTTCGGCAGCACGTTCCGCCTCGCGACGCTGGCGTCGACTCATGGGCTGCGGGGTCACGCGGGAAGCCTCCAGGTGGCTGAGTGTCATAGGGAAGTCGTTGCGGCCGGTGTCCCGGCTGTGGCGACATGGTGGCTGCCAGAGCGACAGCCTGGGTTGTACTCGGTTAAAACAGTAGCGGTCTCCCTGTGGGTCTTGCCAGGAGAACCAGCACACCTTTGTGTGACCTGCACTTCTCACACAAAACCCCAGGGGTTCCATCCGACCAGCCGGCCGCTAACCGGATTCGCATGCCATACGAAGGAATCAGCACCTGGCCACCAGCACTGGAGCAGCGGTCGACGATGGTCGCCCCAGGCGGCCCATGTTGTGGGAATCCGCCGATTCCACCCGTTAGATCACGATTTAATCACGGCGCTGGTGCTCTTCGCGCTGCATGGCGTCGTTGACCTCGCCGACGAGCTCTTCGAGGATGTCCTCCAGGAAGAGGACCCCGACGAAGCGCCCCTGCGCGTTGCGGACGTGCCCGAGGTGGGCCCCCGAGCGCTGCATGGCTGCCAGCGCCTCCTCGACCTCGTCGTCGTAGCCGACGGGCACGAGTGCGCGAGCGCGCCAGGCGGGTACCGGCTCGGTGCGCTCGGCGCCGTCGGCGTAGAGGATGTCCTTGAGGTGCAGGTAGCCGGTGATGACGGGCTCCTCCCCTCATCAGCTGCGGCCCTGGTCGGCGACCAGGGGGAAGCGGGAGAAGCCGGTGGAGGCCACGGCCCGCTCCACGTCCTCCGGGGTGCAGTCCTGGGCCAGGGTGACGAGCTCGCTCAGGGGCACCATGACGCTGCCGGCGGTCTCCTCGGAGAACTCCAGGGCGCCGCTGAGCAGGCCGGTGGAGTCCTCCAGGACGCCTTCGGCGGTGGAGCGCTCGACGATGGAGGCGACCTCCTCGGCGTTGAAGGCCGCGGCGATCTCCTCCTTGGCCTCGATGCCCAGGACCTTGAGGACCCCGTTGGCGAAGCCATTGAGAGCGTTGACCACGGGGCTCAGGACGCGCGAGCACCACACCAGGGGCGGGGCGAGCCAGCGCACGGCCTTCTCCGGGGAGGCGATGGAGATGTTCTTGGGCACCATCTCCCCGGCGACGACGTGCAGGCCCACGACGATGACCAGGGCGATGACGACGGCGACGGCATGGGAGCCGGCGTACCCGACGCCGACGGCCGCGAGCAGGGGCTCCAGGGCGTGGGCGATGGCCGGCTCGGCGACGACGCCCAGGCCGGTGGAGCACAGGGTGACGCCGAGCTGGGCGGTGGCCAGCATGCGTGAGACGTTCTGCAGGGCCCACAGGGCGGTGGCGGCGCGGGCGTCGCCGGCCTCGGCCAGTGGCTCGAGCTGGCTGCGGCGTGAGGAGGTGACGGCGAACTCGGCACCGACGAAGAAGGCGTTGCCGGCCAGGAGGATGGCGGTGAGCAGGAGGGCGAGCGGAGTGCTCATCGGCGCTCCCCCTCTGGTACTCGGCTCCCGGGGGCGGCCTCAGGGTCCTTGGGGCGCACGTGGAGGCGGGTGACGCGGCGGCCGTCCATGGCGTCGACGGTCAGGGAGGCGTGGGGCAGGTCGACGACGTCGCCGACGGCGGGGATGCGGCCGAGCTCGGTCATGACCAGGCCGCCGAGGGTCTCGTAGGGGCCGTCGTCGGGGACCTGGATGGCGGCGCGGGTGGCGAGCTCGTCGGGGCGCATCCACCCGGGGACGACCCAGTGGCCGGAGGGGTCGAGGTGGGCGCCGGCGCGGCGGCGGTCGTGCTCGTCGGCGACGTCCCCGACGACCTCCTCGACGGCGTCCTCGAGGGTGACGACGCCGGCGGTGCCGCCGTACTCGTCGACGACGATCGCCATCTGGGAGCCCTGAGCACGCAGCTCGACGAGCAGGTTGGCCAGCGGCATGGTCTCGGGGACGCGGGGCGCGGGCGTCATGAGGGAGGTGGAGGCGACGGGGACGTCGGCGCGCCGCTCGTAGGGGACGCCGATGGCGCGGCGCAGGTGGACGATGCCCATGACGTCGTCGATGTCGCGGCCGATGACGGGGAAGCGGGAGTGGCCGGTGGCGCGGGCCAGGTGCACGACGTCCTCGGCGGAGTCGTCGGCCTCGAGGGTGTGGAGGCGGCCGCGGTCGGTCATGACGTCGACGGCGGTCAGGGCCCCCAGGCCGATGGAGCGGGTGAGCAGGGTGGCGGTGGAGGCGTCGAGGGTGCCTTCCTCGGCGCTGTGGCGCACGAGGGAGGCGAGCTCGCCGGCGCTGCGGGTGCCGCTGAGCTCCTCGGCGGGTTCGATGCCCATGGCGTGCAGGACGGCGTTGGCGGCGCCGTTGAGCAGGATGATGAGGGGCTTGAGGAGGGTGGTGAAGCCCATGAGGAAGGGGGCGACGAGGGCCGGCGGCGCGCATGGGGTCGGCCAGGGTGGCGTTCTTGGGGATGAGCTCGCCGATGACCATGGAGAAGGCGTTGACGACGATGAGGGCGATGACGACTGCGGCGCCGGTGGCCACGGAGGTGGCCAGCCAGTGGCTCATGAGGCCGGTGAGCAGGTTCGCCAGGGCCGCCTGCATGGTGTAGCCCAGGAGCACGGTGGTCAGGGTGATGCCGACCTGGGCCCCGGACAGGAGGGTGGAGAGGCGCCCAAGGGCGCGTCGGACGGTGGTGGCGCGCTTGTCGCCAGTGGCTGCTCGGGTCTCGACGGTGGAGGGGTCGAGGGCGACCAGGAGAACTCGCCGGCCACGAACAGGGCGGTGCCCACGGTGAGGACCACGCCGACGGCGATCGCGAGCCAGTCGGTCATGCGGGTCCCTTCCCCACGTGGGGTGCGGCGTGGGCACCGGAGGCGGACGAGTCGGGGTGGGGGTGGTCAGAGGCGGGCGAGGAGGCGCGGTGCGTGCGGGTGCGGCGCCTTGAGGCCCGGCAGAAAGCCGATCGCATAGTGACCGAACGGTACCACCGTGGAGGTAGCGTCACAGAGATCGGCGCCGCCCCACAGGTGAGCACCACTGAAGTCTCTGATTTCTCACGATTGGGGTAACTTACACCACAGACCAAGCGAGAATGGAGGTTGCGATGCCGTCACGGAGTCGACGGAAGGCAGTCCGTTCAACCGATCCAGGCCAGTCCGCATGGTGGCTCCTTGCGCCGGTTGGCGGCATCGTCGCTGGCACCTCGATCCCTTACTTCGCAACGCACAGCGCAGCATGGGCAACAGGAGGAGGCGCCATCGGGGCCGCTATCGGAGCCGCGGCGGCAGCAACACCCCAGTTCCGCGACTGGGTCTCTACGCGCTCCCGCAGGCGACAAATTGCCGAATCAGCAGGGGTCGCAACCAACATAAGTGGGGAACCTTTGGAAGCTCTGCGAGTCCACCGCTCAGATCGCGATAACACTGAGTTCGTTCCTCGCGATATTCAGAGCCAGTTAGTCGAGCACCTCAACAACGGTACACCCGTCCTTATTGAGGGACCATCTATGGCAGGCAAGACCCGTCTGGCACTAGAGACAATTCGATCCCACTGGCCGGAGACGCCGTTCTGGTTCCCACGAGACGAAGGCGACATTGAAAAATTTCTCAACAGCAACCAACAGCCAGCACCAGAAACCATCATCCTCCTGGACGATCTCGACAGGTTTCTATCCAACCAAAGCTTGACTCTTGGACTGCTCAACCACTGGGCAAATAATTCTTGCACCATCATCGCCACCATGATGCACTCCCAGTACATTAAACACAGCGACCGCAGCAATGAGAAAGTATCAGGATGGGAAATACTCAATCGTTTCGAAAAGTTGACACTCCCCCTTCCCTGTCAACAACCGAACTTAAGGCAACACAACTCACCTCCTACGCAGATCAACTACCACAAATAGAAAGAATTGGCTTAGGCCCCCTACTTGGCTGCGCCGAAGCGGCACGTACCACATTCACCGACGAACTCGAGAAGCACTCATGGTGCGGAGCCCTCATCAAGGCAGCAGCAGACTGGCGTCGCATCGGCTTAGGAACCGCGTCAAGAGAGCAGCTTATCTCACTTTCTGAAGCACACGACGATGACACGTGGGGGACAGTCGACTGGGACGACACATGGAAGCAGGCAACAAGACTCATCAACCACACCATCCCACTTCTCCGTCAAATAGATGATGATCGCTGGGAGGTTCTTGATATCATCGCCGATGAAGCGAACTGGGATATATCGATTCGCACTCTCACATCCCTTAAAGACATCCCGCTCTCTCCACAGCAAGCATTTCGATCAGCTATCACAATGTTTCTTCACGGAGATCCTTCTTTGCCAACCAGAAACATGTTCGAATTCGCCATCGAGAAGAATCCCGACGACACCATAACGCTTGGAACTTATGCATTCTTTCTAAAATCCGAAGGCGTCGACATGGATAAGGCTGAAGAGATGTATCAGCGAGCCATCAACGTCAACCCCAAAATTTCCATCATCCTTGAAGGATACGCCGACTTCCTTAAGAGCGTTCGTGGCGATATGGATAAGGCTGAGGAGATGTACCAGCGAGCCATCAACGCTGAGCCCACCAACGCCGACACCCTTGGCAACTACGCACAGTTCTTGGAAAATGTTCGTGGCGAAATGGATCAGGCAGAGGAGATGTACCAGCGAGCCATCAACGCCGATCCCTCCAACGCCGAGGCCCTTGGCAACTACGCCATCTTCCTCAAAAACGTCCGAGACGAAATGGATCAGGCGGAGGAGATGTACCAGCAGGCCATCGACGCCGAACCCACAAACGCCAGAAACCTCGGCAACTACGCACTCTTCCTGCACACCGTCCGAGACGACCCCGATCAGGCCCAGGACATGTACGAGCAGGCCATCGACGCCGATTCCACCAACGCCGACACTCTCGCTGCCTACGCCCAGTTTTTGGAGAACGCTTGTGGCGATATGAATAAGGCCGACGAGATGTACCAGCGAGCCATCGACGCCGATCCCACCAACGCCGACACGATCAGCGACTACGCACTCTTCCTGCACACCGTCCGAGACAACCCCGATCAGGCCCAGGACATGTACCAGCGGGCCATCGAAGCCGAACCCACAAACGTCAGAATCCTCGGCAACTACGCACTCTTCCTTGAGAACGTTCGTGGCGACTTAGATAAGGCTGAAGAGATGTACCAGCGGGCCATCGACGCCGAACCCACAAACGTCAGAATCCTCGGCAACTACGCACTCTTCCTTGAGCACGTTCGTGGCGGTATAGATAAAGCCGAAGAGATGTACCAGCGAGCCATCGACGCCGATCCCACCAACGCCGACACGATCAGCAACTACGCACTCTTCCTGCACACCGTCCGAGACAACCCCGATCAGGCTGAACAGATGTACCAACAGGCCATCGAAGCCGAACCCACAAACGCCAGAACCCTCAGCAACTACGCACTCTTCCTGCACACCGTCCGAGACAACCCCGATCAGGCCCAGGTAATGTACCAGCAGGCCATCGAAGTTGAGCCCCCCAATGCCAACATCCTCGCTGCCTACGCATTCTTCCTGCACACCGTCCGAGACAACCCCGATCAGGCTGAACAGATGTACCAACAGGCCATCGAAGCCGAACCCACAAACGCCAACGCTCTCGACAAATACGCATTCTTTCTACATACCGTCGGAGGCGACATGGACCAGGCCCAGGACATGTACCAGCGAGCCATCACCGCCAACCCCACTAACGCCAACACCCTCGGCAACTATGCCATCCTCCTGCAGACCTTATGCAACGACCCAGATCGTGTCGAGAATATGTATCAACAGGCCATCACCACCGACCCATTACATCCCAATAATCTCAGTAACTATGCCAGCTTCCTCAATAACATTCGTGGCGACATTGACCAGGCTGAGGCCGTGTACCAGCAAGCCATCAACGCCGACTCCCATGACGCCAGAACCCTCCGCGCCTATGCAGTATTCCTGCATACTGAGCGTCGCGACATGGACCAGGCCCAAGACATGTACCAACGGGCCATCAACGCCGACCCCACTAACGCCACCACCCTCGTTGACTACGCCACCTTCCTGCACACCGTTCGCGGCGACGCAGACCAGGCCCAGGACATGTACCAGCGAGCCATCACCACCGACCCCACCAACGCTAGAATTCTCGCCAACTACGCCCTCTTTCTCATTACCGTTCGCGGCGACATGGATCAGGCCCAGGACATGTACCAGCGGGCCATCGACGCTGACCTCAGTAACATCGACATTCTCGGCAACTACGCTCAGATCCTCTTCGCCAAGCCGGATGATACTGAGGCGATCAGCCTGACCGAAAAAGGCGATTGCCCTAGCTGACAACGACGACACACCTTTACTAACCGAATGCCATTACTACCTATTTTCCCATTCACCCGAGCACCGCAAGGAGTCCGGGAGAGCGCTCAAGACTCTTCTGACAGACGGCGTGACAACAGGTGACTGGTCATTCGAGATGAACCTGGAGAGGCTCAGGCGCGAGGAGGACCCTCGGCTGGAGCTGCTAGAGGCGGTGGCTCGCACGCTCGAAGACGGCGATACGTCCCGGCTCGACGCCTTCGAGGAGTGGCGAGACCTGTAGGTCGCCGCTACCGGGCCAGCCGGACCCGCAGCCGCAAGCGCGTCACGCCTGGGACACGCATGTGTCTTTGGTCCCGTGTTTGCTCGCATGAGATGCCCTTCACCTTCTAGGATGTCTGGTGAACACCGCCGTTCCTCCCCCGGGGTCCCGCTGAGGCTCCCAGTGTCGGAACGGGAGACTGACGAGCTCCGAGGAGACCCGACGTGCCCACGCAGGACCAGATCAGCCCAGGCTTCGGTGCCAACGAGTGGATGGTGGAGGAGATGCGGGCCGCCTGGTCGGCGGATCCCTCCTCCGTGAGTCCCCAGTGGCGCGAGCTCTTCGAGAGCGATCCGAGTGCCGGCCTTCACCAACCGGGCCCTGCCTCCTCCAACGGCTCGGCGTCGTCGGCCGCCGGTGGGCTGCGCCGGGCCACCATCACGCCCCAGGCCGCCTCCTCCCTGCGCCGCTCCTCCGCCGTCCAGGACGTCACGCGCTCGACCTGCCGCCGGCCCCGCCGTCGGACACCGCACCCCGACCTCCCCTACGCCCAGCGCCAGGCCGGCCACCCCGCTCACGACCAGGACGGTGACGCCTACGAGGACCGCACTACCAGGCTCAAAGGTGCGGCGGCCCGCACCGCCAAGAACATGGACGACTCCCTGTCCATGCCCACGGCCACCTCCGCCCGCGCCGTGCCCGCCAAGGTCCTCATTGAGAACCGGGCCGTCATCAACACCCACCTGGCCCGCACCCGCGGCGGCAAGGTCTCCTTCACCCACCTCATCGGCTGGGCGGTGGTCGAGTCCCTGACCGAGATGCCCTCGATGAACGTCTCCTACGGGGTCGACGAGGCGGGCAAGCCGGTCCTGCACGAGCCGGCCCACGTGGCCTTCGGCCTGGCCATCGACGTGCCCGGCTCCGACGGGCAGCGCCGCCTGCTGGTGCCCTCCATCAAGCAGGCCGACCTCATGGACCTGTCCCAGTTCGTGAAGGCCTACGAGGCCCTCGTGGCCAAGGCTCGCGAGAACAAGCTGGACCTTGACGACTTCCGGGGTACCACCGTGACCCTGACCAACCCCGGCATGATCGGCACCCTGCACTCGGTGCCGCGCCTCATGCCCGGTCAGGGGCTCATCGTGGGGGTCGGCGCCATGGACTACCCGGCCGCCTTCGCCGGTGCCAGCCCCGACACCCTGGCCCGCCAGGCCATCGGCAAGGTCGTCACCCTGACATCCACCTACGACCACCGCGTCATCCAGGGCGCCGCCTCCGGCGAGTTCCTGCGCCTGGTGGAGCGCAAGCTCCTGGGACTGGACGGCTTCTGGAATCGGGCCTTCGAGTCCCTGCGCATCCCCCTCGAGCCGGTCAAGTGGGTGCGCGACACCACCTACGACCCCGAGCTGGAGACCGGCAAGCCGGCGCGCGTGGCCGAGCTCATCCACGCCTACCGCCAGCGCGGCCACCTGGCGGCCGACAACGACCCGCTCACCTACCGCCTGCGCCGTCACCCCGACCTGGACATCACCTCCTACGGGCTGAGCCTGTGGGACCTGGACCGCTCCTTCCCCACCCGGGGCCTGGGCGGGCGCGACCGGGCCACCCTGCGCGAGATCCTCAGGATGCTGCGCGACGCCTACTGCCGCACCGTGGGCGTGGAGTACATGCACATCCAGGACCCGGCCCAGCGCGCCTGGTGGCAGGAGCGCCTCGAGCGCGACTGGGAGGACATCGCCGACGAGGAGCGCCGTCGGATCCTCACCAAGCTGGAGCAGGCCGAGGCCTTCGAGACCTTCCTGCAGACCAAGTACGTGGGCCAGAAGCGCTTCAGCCTCGAGGGCGGGGAGTCCCTCATCGTGGCCCTGGACCGCCTGCTCGACGCCGCCGCCCACGACGGCCTCGACGAGGTCGTCATCGGCATGGCCCACCGCGGCCGCCTCAACGTGCTCACCAACATCGCCGGCAAGTCCTACGGCCAGGTCTTCGACGAGTTCGAGGGCAACGGCGTCATCGAGGGCGCCGGCACCGGGGACGTCAAGTACCACCTGGGCACCGTGGGCGTCTTCTCCGGGACCGACGGCGTCTCCACCCGTGTCTCCCTGGCCGCCAACCCTCCCACCTGGAGACGGTCGACGGCGTCGTCGAGGGCATCGTGCGCGCCAAGCAGGACCGCATCGGTCTGGGCGAGAAGGGTTACACGGTCATGCCGGTCCTCGTCCACGGCGACGCCGCCTTCGCCGGCCAGGGCGTGGTCTACGAGACCCTCAACATGAGCCAGCTGCCCGCCTACCGCACCGGCGGCACCGTCCATATCGTCGTCAACAACCAGATCGGCTTCACCACCGGCTCGGCCTCGGCCCGCTCCACCATTTACGCCACCGACCTGGCCAAGGGCCTGCAGGTGCCGATCTTCCACGTCAACGCCGACGACCCCGAGACGGTGGCCCGCACCGCCCGCCACGCCTACGAGTACCGACGCACCTTCCACAAGGACGTCATCATCGACCTCATCTGCTACCGGCGCCGCGGCCACAACGAGGGCGACGACCCCTCGATGACCCAGCCGCTCATGTACCGGCTCATCGACTCCCTGGACTCCACGCGCGGCGTCTACACCGCCGCCCTCGTGGGGCGCGGCGACATCACCCCGCAGGAGGCCCAGGAGATCGCCAAGAGCTACCAGGACGAGCTGGAGCGGGTCTTCACCGAGGCCCGCATCCAGGTCACCGGGGGCACGGGCTCCGACGGCGCCGACGAGGCCACCGACACCTCCGCGCAGGACCTGTCGGACCCCACGAAGGTGGGCGTTCCCCTGTCCTCCCTGGAGATCCCCCACTCCCAGAGGGCGGGCACCGGAATGATGCTGGGCTGGACCTCGGCCGTGCCGCGCGACGTCGTCGAGCGCATCGGCGACGCCCAGGTCGCCTGGCCCGAGTCCTTCACCGTCCACCCCAAGCTCCAGGCCATGCTGGCCAAGCGCCGCGAGGCCACCCGCAAGGGCGGCATCGACTGGGGGCTCGGGGAGCTCATCGCCCTGGGGAGCCTGCTCATGGAGGGCGTGCCGATCCGCCTGGCCGGTGAGGACGCCCGCCGCGCCACCTTCGCCCAGCGCCACGCCGTCCTGCACGACCACACCTCCGGGCAGGAGTGGACGCCCCTGAGCTTCCTGACCCCGGACCAGGCGCCCCTGGAGATCTACGACTCCCTGCTCAGCGAGTACGCCGCCCTGGCCTTCGAGTACGGCTACTCCGTGGAGCGCCCCGAGGGACTGACCATGTGGGAGGCCCAGTTCGGCGACTTCGCCAACGGCGCCCAGTCCGTCATCGACGAGTACGTCACCTCCGCCGCCCAGAAGTGGGGGCAGCGCTCCGGCCTGGTCATGCTGCTCCCTCACGGCCAGGAGGGGCAGGGACCCGACCACCCTCGGCCCGCATCGAGCGCTACCTGCAGATGTGCGCCCAGGACAACATGCTGGTGGCCCAGCCCTCCACGCCCGCCAGCTACTTCCACCTGCTGCGCGAGCACACCTACACCCGCCCGCGCCGCCCACTCATCGTCTTCACCCCCAAGCAGCTGCTGCGTCTGAAGGCCGCCTGCTCCCCGGTGGAGGACTTCACCTCCGGCACCTTCCAGCCGGTCATCGGGGAGACCGACGACGCCGTCCTGGCCTCGGCGCGCAAGCAGGGCGTGGACCGGGTGCTGCTGTGCTCGGGGCGCGTCTACTACGACCTGCTGGCCCACCGGACCAAGACCGGGGACACGAGCACGGCCATCGTCCGCCTCGAGCAGCTCTACCCGCTGGAGAGCTCGGCCATCGCCGAGGCGCTGGCCCCCTTCAGCGGAGCCGAGCTCGTGTGGGTCCAGGACGAGCCCGCCAACCAGGGCATGTGGCCCTACCTGGCGCTCAACCTGCCGACGGACCTGACCGGTGGTGTCCTGCCCACGCTGGTCTCCCGGCCCGAGGCCGCCGCCCCGGCCGTGGGCACCGCCGGTCTCCACCGCGCCCAGCAGGAGGAGATCCTCCGTCAGGCCTTCGCCCGCCGCTGAGACGAGGCCGGTCCACCGGCCCGTCCCGGGGCAGCCCCGCCGAAATGCCGTCAGCCTCCACCGTTACAACGCAAGGTCACGATAATGTCAAGACAGCATGAGGGATCATGAGGCATGAGGAGGCGCTGTCATGCGTGAGACGAGGCTGAGCTTCATCGGTGACGAGCTGGTGGCCGGTCATGGTGACGGGCGCGCCCTGGGATGGACGGGCCGGGTCATGGCCCGCACACCCCGGGACGCCGACATCCTGTGGACCTCCCTGGCGGTTCCCGGTGAGACGACGGCGCAGATGTCCGACCGCTGGGGCCCAGAGGTGGCCCGTCGCTCCACGCACACCGGCATCAACCGGCTCGTCGTGGGGCTGGGCGTGGCCGACGTGCTCGCCGGCATCTCCCTACGCCCGCTCACGCCTGGCCCTGGCCAACATCCTCGACACCGCCGCCTCCGACCACCGCGAGTGCTTCGTCGTCGGGCCCCCTCCCTGCCGGAGGCCGACCCCGACGCCACCGCCCAGCTGTCCCAGGCCGCCGAGGAGGTGTGCCTGCGGCGCAACGTGCCCTACGTGGACGCCTTCGAGCCGCTGCGCAACCACGAGCAGTGGACGGCCGACGTCGCCGCCGCCGGCGGCACGCACCCGGGCCAGGCCGGCTACGGTCTGCTGGCCTGGCTGGTGCTGCACCGCGGCTGGTACGAGTGGCTCGGCGTCGAGCGCCCCGAGTCCTGAGGCTCGAAGCGTCCCGCTCACGTCACGTCGGCCGGTCACCACTGGGGTGACCGGCCGACGTCTGTATGTCTCAGGGCGTTGCGCTCAGCGCGCTACCCGGCTCAGGCGTTAGGGACGCTTGCCGTGGTTGGCGCTGGACTTGGCGCGTGCACGACGCTTACGACCGCGCTTGCTCATCACTGCCTCCTCGTGTCTTGACTCGCCCCACGAGGGGGCACGGAACGCCGCTGATTCTCGCACACAGCGGCGCGCCTGGGCCAGTCTGGCGCCGCCGACCAGCCGGTGAAGGCGACCACACGTCGGCGCACGTCACAGCCAGGGCCCCGGCCGCTTTCTCAGTCGCGCTCGAAGCGCACGGTCCGTGAGGACTCGACCCGGGACTCCACGACGCGCACGACCCGCCCGGAGGCGGAGGCCTGGGTCCGGGTCGTGGTCGACGTCGTCGTCACGCTCACCGCGGTGGTGCGCAGGGCCGACAGGCGCCCCAGAACCCGGGCGCGCAGCTCAGGAGGGGCCTGCTCGGCGCACCGCGAGCGCAGGATCTCCCGCAGGTGGGTCTCGGCGTCGGCGAGGCGGGAGCAGTGCGAGCAGGTGGCCACGTGCTGGGCGAGGCGCTCGGCCAGGTCGGCGGTGCACTCACGGTCGAGGAAGGCCTCCAGGTGGGCGCGGGCCTCGGCGCAGGAGCAGTCCTGGGAGCCGTCCGCGCTCTTGGGGTCCTTGGTGGGCTCGGCGCTGTTGTCACCGGGGGTTCCCGATTCCATGCGGTCTGTCATTTCTCCTCCTCCCCGTATCCGTACTCTCGGGCGTAGTCGGCCAGCAGCTCGCGCAGCTGGCGGCGACCTCGGTGCAGCCGGGACATGACGGTCCCGATGGGCGTGTCCATGATCTCGGCGATCTCCTTGTAGGAGAAGCCCTCCACGTCCGCCAGGTAGACGGCCAGGCGCCGGTCCTCGGTGAGCTGGCCCAGGGCGTCCTTGATGTCGGAGTCCGGCAGGGCGTCCAGGGCGAGGTTCTCCGCGCTGGGCAGCCCCACCGAGTCGTGGGAGGCGGCCCGGTGCAGCTGCCAGTCCTCGACCGTCTCCGCGTCGGACTGGAGCGGCTCACGCTGCTTCTTGCGGTAGGAGTTGATGAAGGTGTTGGTCAGGATCCGGTACAGCCACGCCTTGAGGTTGGTGCCGGGCCGGTACTGGTGGAAGGAGCCGAAGGCCTTCGCGTAGGCGTCCTGCACGAGGTCCTCGGCATCGGCCCGGTTACGGGTCATGCGCAGGGCGGCGCCGTAGAGCTGGTCCAGGTAGGGCAGGGGCCTCGGCCTCGAAGCGGGCGGCCCGGGCGGCCTCGTCCTCATCGGCCGGCGCCCGGTCCAGATCGCGCGCGCCATCGTCAGGATCGATCACCTCATCCAGGGTGATCTCATCAGTGTGGTCGTCGATGTCCGTCATCAGCCACGAGCCTAACGTGCCCCAGGAGTCTTCGGCCCGACCGACGCCACGAGCCTTGGTCATCGTCTCGGTCATCGTCTTGGTCCTCGCCTCCGTGATCGTGGCGGGTCCTCCCGGCAGATCCCGGTGCCGACGGCGCCGGTCCTGCCTGCCGGGCCGCTCTCGGCGGCCGCGCGGCCCGTTCGGCGGTGCGCCCCGCAGGCGGGCGGTCCGGCTCGTCGGCGACACGATCGGCTGCTGGATGCTCATGTCCCGGCCAACACGATGGCGCCCCGATTTCATTCCCCGTCCGCCCTGAGCGAGGCACGCACCACCTTCGAGCAGCGATATCGCTGGCCCGAGCCGCCCGCGTAGGTCAGGATGGGGGCATGAACATTCTGCGCTCCTTCGCCCGCCCCATGCTCGCCGCGCCCTTCATCGTCGATGGACCTCGACGCCCTGGTGCGCCCCTCGCGCCATGTGGAGAAGTTTGAGAAGGTCGCCCCCACGCTGGAGCGGGTCGGTCTGCCGCCCGTGCTGGCCTCCGACGCCCGGCTGCTCACCCGCGCCTCGGGGGCCGTGAGCCTCGTGGCCGGGTTGGGGCTGGCCACCGGGCGGGCACCCCTGTACGAACGCCACCATCCTGGCGGCCCTCAACGTGCCCCTCACCGTGGTCAACAACCCCGTCTGGGCGGTCAAGGGGACGCAGGCCCGCAAGGAGGCCCTCTCCGGACTGCTGCGCGGGGGCCGCCCTGGGGGCCGGGCTCGCGCTGGCCGCCGTGGACCGTCAGGGCAGGCCGTCCCTGGCCTGGCAGGTGCGCAACGCCCGCCAGCAGCGTGAGGCGATGCAGGCCGCTAACGAGGCCGTTCAGCAGCGCTACGTGACCGCCTGAGTCACCCTGGTCGGCATCGGATCGTCACCCGTTGGCTCCGAGCCCGGGTCCGACGTCGGCCCATCTCCACCTCCGCCCGCAGCGCCCCGGCACCTGTCACCTGGGCGTCACAGGCGGCGGCTACTCTCGCCCCGGTCCACGTCCGACCGGTCGCGGCGCGCGCACGCGCCCGCACCACTGACCACCACGCGCAGACACGTCATCGACACGCTAGGGAGCACTCATGACCGTCCAGTCCGGCCAGCCGGCTCAGGCAAGCCAGTCACCCCAGTCGGAGCAGGCCGCCCAGCCCGACATCATCTACACCTGGACCGATGAGGCCCCGATGCTGGCGACCCACTCCTTCCTGCCGATCGTGCGCGGATTCGCCCAGCGGGCGGGCGTGAGCGTGGGCACGGCGGACATCTCGCTGGCGGGACGCATCCTGGCGGCCTTCTCCCTGGCCGACGACGACCTGGCCCGCCTGGGTGAGCTCACCCAGTCCCCGGCGGCCACGATCATCAAGCTGCCCAATATCTCGGCCTCCCTGCCCCAGCTCAAGGCCGCCATCGCCGAGCTCCAGGCCCTGGGCCACGAGATCCCCGACTACCCCGACTCCCCGGCCACGCCCGCCGAGCACGAGGCGCGCGCCGCCTACGACGCCGTCAAGGGCAGCGCCGTCAACCCCGTCCTGCGCGAGGGCAACCTCGGACCGGCGAGCCCCTGCGGCCGTCAAGGCCTACGCCCGCTCCCACCCGCACTCGATGGGGGACCTGGTCGCCCCAGTCACGCACCCGCGTGGCCACGATGGGAGCCGGGGACTTCCGGCGCAATGAGCGCAGCGTCGTCGTGCCCGAGGCCGGCACCCTGCAGATCCGGTTGCGCCCGGCCGACGGCGGCGAGCCGATCGTCCTGCGGGAGTCGCTGCCGGTGACCGCTGGGGAGGTCGTGGACGCCACCTTCATGAGCGCCGCCGCCCTGGATGAGTTCCTCGCCGGGCAGGGTGGCGGCCGCCAGGACGAGGACCTGCTGCTGTCGGTGCACCTCAAGGCCACGATGATGAAGGTCTCCGACCCGATCATCTTCGGTCACGCGGTGCGCGCCGCCCCTGCCGGGGGTCTTCTCCACCTACGGGCGAGTCCTGGCCGAGGCGGGTCTGCGGGCCGAGGACGGGCTGGCCTCGATCCTGGCAGGACTGGACTCGCTGCCCCAGGGTGAGGAGATCCGCGCCGCCATCGAGGCCGAGCTGGCCGCCGGACCGCGCCCTGTCCATGGTGGACTCCGACCGCGGCATCACGAACCTGCACGTGCCCAGTGACGTCATCATCGACGCCTCCATGCCCGCCATGATCCGGGCCGGCGGCCACCTGTGGGGGCCAGATGGCCAGACCGCGGACACGCTCGCCGTCATCCCGGACTCCTCCTACGCCGGGGTCTACCAGGCCGTCATCGATGACTGCCGCGCCCACGGGGCTCTGGACCCGGCCACCATGGGCTCGGTGCCCAATGTGGGTCTCATGGCCCGCAAGGCCGAGGAGTACGGCAGCCACGACAAGACCTTCCTCATCCCGGCTGACGGCACCGTGGAGGTCGTCGTGGTCGAGGGGGCGGGCGCCGAGCCCGGCGCGGTGCTGCTGTCCCACGAGGTGGCCGCCGGCGACATCTGGCGGGCCTGCACCACCCAGGACGCCCCCATCCGCGACTGGGTACACCTGGCGGTCACCCGGGCCCGGGCTACCGGTGCCCCGGCCGTCTTCTGGCTGGACCCCGAGCGCGGGCACGACGCCGTCCTCATCGACCTGGTGAACCGTTACCTGGCCGATGAGGACACCGAGGGCCTGGACATTCGCGTCCTGGACCCGGTGGCGGCCACGCGCCTGTCCCTGGAGCGCGCCCGCCGCGGCGAGGACGCGATCTCGGTGACCGGCAACGTCCTGCGCGACTACAACACCGACCTCTTCCCCATCCTCGAGCTGGGCACGAGCGCCAAGATGCTCTCGGTGGTGCCGCTGATGAACGGCGGCGGCCTCTATGAGACCGGTGCCGGGGGCTCGGCCCCCAAGCACGTGCGCCAGCTGCTTGAGGAGGACTACCTGCGCTGGGACTCCCTGGGCGAGTTCCTGGCCCTGGCCGAGGCCTTCCACCACGTGTCCCAGGTCAGCGGCAACGAGCGCGCCGAGGTCCTGGCCGACGCCCTGGAGGCCGCCACGGCCCGGCTGCTGGAGGAGAACCGCTCCCCGGCGCGCCGCCTGGGGCAGGTCGACAACCGCGGCTCGCACGCCTGGCTGGCCCTGTACTGGGCCCGCGAGCTGGCCGCTCAGGAGACCAGCCCTGAGCTCGCCGCCGTCTTCTCACCGATCGCCCAGCAGCTCGAGGCCTTCAATGACACGATCCAGGCCGAGCTCCTGGCCGTCCAGGGCTCCCCGGTGGACATCGGCGGCTACTACCGTCCCGATACGGCCCTGACCGACGCCGCCATGCGCCCCTCGACCACCCTCAACGCGGTCATCGAGGCCCTGGCATGACCAACGCCCCCGGCGCCGACGGCCCTGGCGTCCCTGCGGCCCTTTTCGGCCGGCTCGGCAGGATCAGCCGAGCCGTGGCGGGCGCCGGTGGCGGCGGGGGCGCTCGAGGCCGTCGTGGAGCTGCCGGGGTCGAAGTCGCTGAGCGCGCGGGCCCCTGCTGCTGGCCGCCATCACCGATGCGCCGACGACGCTCACCGGGCTCCTGCGCTCGCGCGACACCGAGCTCATGCTCGCTGCCCTGAGCGTGCTCGGGTGCCCGCTTCGAGGACCTCGACGAGACCGGCACGCGCCTGCGCGTCACGCCGGCTCCCCTGCCGCTGCACGTACAGACCGGGCCCGACGGCGTCGGACGCATCGACGTCGGCCTGGCCGGGACCGTCATGCGCTTCGTGCCCGCTCTGGCCGCGCTGGCCGATGCCCCTGTCGTCTTCGACGGGGACGAGGCCGCCCGGCGCCGCCCCATGGCGCCTCTGCTCGACGCGCTGGCCGACCCTGGGTGCGGAGGTCACCCACCTCGGTGAGCCCGGCTTCCTGCCCTTCCGAGTCGGCCCCGGCGACGGCGCCCTCCTACGAGCCGAGGGCACTCGGATGGCGGTCGATGGCTCGGCCTCCTCCCAGTTCGTCTCCGCCCTCCTGCTCCTGGGCGCCCTCCTGCCCGGCGGCTTGGAGGTCACCCCCACTGGGCCGGTGCCCTCGCTGACGCACGTGGGCATGACAGTGGCGACGCTGCGCGAGCGAGGGCATCGCCGTGGACGAGCCCGCCCCCGGGAGCCGGTGACGGCGAGCGCACCTGGCGGGTCCACCCCGGTCGCCCGCGCGGCGGGGAGGTGGCCATCGAGCCGGACCTGTCCAACGCCGGCCCCTTCCTGGCGGCCGCCCTCGTGGCCGGTGGCCGGGTCAGCGTCCCCCACTGGCCTGCGGCCACGACCCAGGCCGGTAATGCCTGGCGCGTGCTCCTCCCCCGCCTGGGCGGCGAGGTGACGCTCACCGACGGGCTGCTCACGGCCCACGGCACCGGGCGGCTGACCGGGATCCACGCGGACCTGTCCGACGTCGGCGAGCTGGCCCCCACGGTAGCGGCCCTGGCAGCGCTTGCCGGGGCGCAGGGCCACACCAGCACCCTCACCGGCATCGCGCACCTGCGCGGGACACGAGACCGACCGGCTGGCGGCCCTGGCCACCCAGATCCGCCTCCTGGGCGGGGACGCCGAGGAGAGCGACGACGGACTCATCATTCGCCCCGCCCCGCTGCACGGCGCCGCCCTGCGCTCCTACGCCGACCACCGGATGGCGACCTTCGCCGCCATCATCGGCTTGAGTGTGGACGAGGGTGAGCCTGGACGACGTCGAGTGCACCTCCAAGACGCTGCCCGGCTTCACGGACCTGTGGGCCGCCACGCTGGCCACCGCCGGTGAGGGCGGCAGCGGACTCGCCACCGCATCGCATCGCGAGCCCGCGACCCCGGGAGATGGCGCCTGATGGCTCGCCGCGACATCGGCACCGACGACCCGCGCGTGAGGGTCCGCCCCGGCCGGGGCTCGCGCCCGCGCACCAAGCAGCGCCCCAGCCACGCCGACGCGGCCCTGGGCATGGTCACCCGCATCGACCGCGGCCACTACCGGATCCGCCTGGACGACCCAAGCCTCACCGAGGACTCCAGCGGCAACATCACCGCCATGAAGGCCCGCGAGCTCGGGGCGGGGCAAGGTCGTCGTCGGCGACCGGGTCGCCGTCGTCGGGGACACCAGCGGCCGCAAGGGCACCCTGGCGCGCATGGTCCGCATCGAGGAGCGCACCACCCTGCTGCGCCGCAGCGCCGAGGACAGGGGACGCCGCCGGCACCGAGAGGCGATCGTCGCCAACGCCGCCAAGCTCGTCATCGTCACCGCCGTGGCCGACCCCGAGCCGCGCCCACGCATGATCGACCGATACCTCGTGGCCGCCTACGACGCCGGCATGGAGCCGCTCATCGTGCTCACCAAGACCGACCTGGCCGATGCCGCCCCGCTGACGGAGCTCTACAGCCCCCTGGGCGTGCGCTGCCTGGCCACGCGGCTGCACCCCCAAGACCCCGAGACCGGGCCCTCCCAGGCCGACGATGAGCGGCCCGACGACGGCGTCGAGGCGGTCCGCCAGGTGCTCAGACGGCACCGTCTCAGTCCTCGTGGGCCACTCCGGGGTCGGCAAGTCCACGCTCATCAACGCACTCGTGCCCGGGGCCGACCGCGCCACCGGACACGTCAACGAGGTCACCGGCCGGGGCCGCCACACCTCCACCAGCCTTCAGGCCCTCGAGCTGCCCGGGGGCGGCTGGGTCATCGACACCCCCGGCGTGCGTTCTTTCGGGGTTTCCCACGTCGGCAGCGCCGACGTCCTGAGGGGCTTTCCCGGACCTGGCCTCGCGTGGCCGAGGACTGTCCGCGCGGGATGCACCCATGAGGACGGCGTCGTCGACTGCGCCCTGGATGAGTGGGCGAGCGCGACGGACGGGCCCGACGCCTCGAGAGCCTCGGCAGCCCGCGAGGAGCGGCGCGCGAGGGTGGAGTCCTTCCGCCGACTGCTGGCCCCCTCACTGGAGGCCGAGGACCCCACCCGCCCCTGAAGCACTCCCGATGGCGCGCGCAGAGCCCTTCCGGGCACGTCACAGTTTCGTCGACAGTAGGCCCTATAACCCTGAGAGCCGTTTGCCCTGGAACAGGGCGACGACCCGGCAAAAACGGCGTCAATACTGACTTTTTTCACGTTCCGCCAGAGCCGCTATTGGACGTCATGTGCTAAAAAGTCACATCACGTAGCCGTTGCAGGATTCAACTACACACCGATTTTTGACGGTTCCCACAAGCGAAAGCGCGTTAGTCTCAGGACATGCACAACCGTCCGACCCCTTCGCTTCCACGTCCCGCCCTGGGCGACCTGTCCGCACGCGCCAACCTCTCTGCGGCGCGCCGGCGCGTCCTGGAGGTCGTGGAGGCTTCTAACGACGCGATGACGGCCGTTCAGGTCGCCAGCGCACTCAACCTGCACCACAACACCGTCCGTGAGCACCTCGACGCCCTGGTTGACGCCGGGTTCGTCACGGTGTCCACCAAGCCGACGGGCAAGCGGGGCCGCCCGGCCCTGCGCTACGCCTCAACGGCACCCGACCCCCAGCAGATGGTCGACGCCTACCTGCTGCTGCTCGACGCGATCGCCGACACCCTGGGCGAGGGCGAGGACGCCCGCGCCACCGCTCTGGAGATCGGTCGCCGCTGGGCCGAGCTGACCCCCGGCACCATCGCCGAGCCCACGGTCGACGGCGAGCAGGTGGACCGGGTCACCGCCCTCATCCCCTACCTGGCGGTCATGGGCTTCGCCCCGGAGGTTTCCGGAGACAGCGTCGTCCTGCGCTCCTGCCCGCTCATCACCCGCAACCACCAGCCGCGCGACCTGGTGTGCACCATGCACGAGGGTTTCCTCCGGGCCGTCGTCGGCCCCGACCCGGCCGCCTACGAGCGTCTCAAGTTCCTGCCCAACGGTCCTGACGGCTGCCAGATCAGCTCGGCTCAGCCCGTCGACGCGGAGCCGGACCTCAAGATCGTCCACGCCGACGTCGCCTGAGCACGCGGCTCCAACAGCATCACCCGTCCACCACTTCTAGATCGCAAGGCTTCGGCCCCGGGCACAGTCGCCCGGGGCCGAAGCGGCATTCGGTGGTGCTGCGAGCCCTGGTCTGAGGCGCCCGCGGTTCAGGCGCTGACCTCCAGGACGCCGTGAGCGCCCTTCTCCATGTCGGCGAAGGAGTGCGTCACGAACACGTAGTGGCCCGGCTCGGAGGCGACGCACTCGACGAATCCACCCTGGGCCGGGCTGCAGGCCGAGGGCCTGGGAGCCGCCGGACCAGGCGGCCCCGATCCGGCTCGGGCCGCCCGAGGGTCCAGGCCCCCTCGAAGAAGACCTGATCGAACTGCAGGCCGACGACGTGGAACGACGTCGGCAGAGAGGGGCCGGCGGCCATGACCCAGAAGCGCACGCGCTCTCCGACCTTGGCCTTGAGCGGCTGCTGGTGGTACTGGAAGGCCACCCCGTTGAAGGTCATGAGGTCGGGGGTCTTGGCGGCGATCTTGTCCGTGTTGGGCTCACCGCCCTCGGGGACCGAGGTAGACCTCGGAGGCGACGATGACGTACTCGCGGTCCACGGCCGGCAGCCCTGGCGGGTCGATGATGACGGCCCCGTGCATGCCGGCGGCCAGGTGCAGACTCATCGGCGAGGTGGAGCAGTGGTAGAGCCAGATCCCCGAGTGCTGGGCCTTGAAGGTGTAGACGAGGGACTCCCGGGGTTGATCGAGCGCATCGCCTGATCGGGCGGGGTGATCCCGGCGTGGAAGTCCAGGGAGTGGCTCATCGTGCCGTCGTTGACCAGGGTGATCTCGAAGGTGTCCCCCACCTTGCCGCGCAGGACGGGGCCGGGGACCTGCCCGTTGAAGGTCAGGCGCCGCTGGGTGACGCCGGCGCCGACCGGCATGACCTGCTCCTTGACGGTGAAGGTGTGCCGGTGGGTCGTGGGGACCGCCGTCGGGGACTGGTCGGGGGCCGGGCGGCAGGGCGGCGTCGAAGGCCTTGAAAGTCGGCGGGCAGCTGGGCCGAGTAGTCGGGAACCGCGTCCTTGCCGGAGCCGGCCCTGGCTTGCTCTGGCCACCGCCGTGCTGGTGGGCGCCGGCGGCCGCCCCGCCCGCGGTGACGTGGAAGACCATGCCCTGGGCGCGGTGGCCGGCGATGGAGCACCAGCCCTCGATCGGACCCGCGACGATGCCGGCGTCGAGGGTGCCCTTGGCTCTGGCGGCGATGCGCCCGGTGGTCTGGCCGGTGGCCAGGACGAGGTCGTGGACCTGGTCGGCGGTGTTGTCCAGGGTGATGACGAGCCGGTCGCCGGGGGTGACGTCGACCGTGTCCGGCACGAACCGCAGGCCCTCCACCGTGATGGTGGCGTTGACGGTGTTGCCGGTGGGCGAGACGTCCTGGGTGGCTCCGCCCCTGACCCACGGTTGCCGATGACGCTGCCGACGACGACGGCCGCTCCGGCGGTGAGCAGCCCCATGAGGATGCCGCGGCGGTCGGCGGACTGGAGCAGGCCGCCCGAGGGCGAGGCGGCGGCCCCGTCTCCCGCCGTCCCGGCCGACCCCGCCGGTCAGGGGGCGGCGGTTGCGGTCGATGGCGGGGGCGGTACCGGCCGTCACCGCTCGGCGGTGGGCGCCCTCGGGCTTGTCGGCGCCCGTCGCCGCGCGCCCGGCAGCAGTGTCGCCGGGGGCCTGAGCCGCACTGTCGGTGTCGCTGCGCTCGGTCTCCTGGGAGGCAGCATCCTGAGCAGCGGCGTTCTCAGCGCCGGCAGACTCAGGAGCGGCGGCCTCATCAGGGGGATGGTGCCTGTGCGTCGGGCGTCTTCGTCATCGGGTTCCCTCTTCGAGGGCTGGGCGGACCGGTGGCCCGCGGGGTCGGAGGTGGGGGCGGCGTCGGCCGGGGTGCGCGGCGTGCGCTTGCGCTGGGAGACCTCGCGCAGGCTGAGGATCATGCCCGCCAGCGAGGTAGGAGGTCACCAGCGCAGCCAGGGCGCCGGCGACGACGCGCACCTGCCAGGGCGCCCCCGGGGTAGAGCGCCAGCAGGAGGCAGGCGTTGGCGGCGGTGACCCGGTAGGCGGCGAAGCGGTCCATGATCGCGTTGGTGGCCCGGGTGGCCGCGGGGCCGCCTCCGAGCATCACCGGGGTGAGGTAGCTCAGAGCCGCCACGAGGATCTGCAGGGCGAAAGCCCGCCGCCAGGGGGCAGACGCAGGGCGTGGATGACCTGGCGGGCGGCGGCGGCGTCGTCGGCCAGCGCCATGCGAGCCCCCAGGACGGCGACGCAGCCGACGAACCAGGCCACCGAGGCCGTGGCGGAGGCCGTGGCGAAGGAGGTCGGCGGGACCCGGCGGGCGGTGCGGTAGGCGGGCACGAGGACTCCGCAGGCGCCGCCGAGGTAGACCAGGGTGCCCAGACCCCGCCAGGGGCGGCCACAGCCCGCAGGCGGCCACCAGCGCGGTACCGCCCACGAGATAGGGCAGGCCGCGAGTGGTCCAGCGCGGCGCGACCGGCTCCATGGGAGTGCGCAGCATCGTGGGCCACAGGACCGTGAGCGTGCCCAGGACCGTGGTGCCCACGAAGCCCAGCAGCATGGTGGTCGTGTGGGCCAGGTAGAAGCCGTCGGCCAGGGCGGAGCGCCCGTGGGCGTTGGACCAGGAGATGAGGAAGCCCAGGAGCGCACCGGTGGCCAGCAGGACCAGGGCGACGGCGTAGTGGAGGGCCAGGGAGGCCAGGCGCGGGGCGATGGCCCTGCGGTACTGCACGGTGATGGCCACGACGCCGGCGACGGCCTGGGCCATGACGATACCCGCCCCGATGAGCGCCACCGCCTGCTGGCCCATGGTGATGCCGGTGAGCACGACGGCGGTGCCAAGGCTGTGGGCGTAGAGGCGCGCGTCCAGGAGGGCGGCGCCGCCCAGGGCCGGGCGGTGCAGGAGGGTGTCGGCGAAGTGGGCGGACCAGATGGTGATGGCGCTGCCGATCCCGCCCAGGAGCAGGGCGTGCAGGGGCAGCCAGGTGCCCCCAGGAGACCAGCGGGCCCCACGATGGTCAGGGGCCGCCAGGACCGCGGCGGTGAGCAGCCAGGCCATGACCAGGGCGTTGCGACGCACCTGGGTGGTGCGCCGGGAGGGCTTCTTGGCGGGACGGCCCGGGCCCGCTTGCTCGTCCGGGGACCGGGAAGCGAGCCGGGCGGGGGGCGGGACCCGGTACCGGGAGAACCGATGGACAGGCTCATGCGCGGGCCCCCTGCCCGCCTGCGACGTCGTCGATCCGGATGCCGCGGCCGCAGTCCGGCGGTCCTGCCCTCGACCGGCTTGCGGATGCTGCCGGAGGTCAGGACGCGCCCCAGGGTGAGGACCATGAAGACGAGGATCGCCGCCACTCCCACGGCGCCGCCGACCTTCCAGATCGCGGAGGCCTCCGCCAGCAGACCGACGACGCGCACCACCAGGCCGGCGTGCAGCAGAACGTAGGGCAGCCACATGAGCCGGTGGTAGGGCAGGGGCGCGGTGGACGATCGCGGGGATGATGACCGGGGCATGGGCCAGGATCATGGAGAAGGCGAAGCCCACCGTGATGCAGTGGATGACGATCTCGTAGGCGGCCCCGTTCAGGCCCCTGCAGGCCCCACAGCGACCAGACCGCCCCGGCGACGGCGAGCCACACGTAGCCGGCGAGCATGGAGGCCGCCATGAAGCGCACCCCGCCGCGCAGACGGACCGTGCGCCGGGCGACGTCGTAGTAGGCCATGACGACGGCCAGTCCCCAGCAGGGGCCGGGCCGACCACGAGGTAGGAGCCCTGAGCGATCAGCATCAGGCAGGCGCCCAGGACCGCCGCACCGGAGAGCGCCTCGACAACGGTCTCCACCATCTCGTCGAGGAAGGCGATGCGGGCCAGCTCCAGGCGCTCACCGATGATGGTGAGCGCGGGGAAGAGCAGCCACAGCGGGACGACGTCCTCCATGCCGCGCCCACCCAGCCACAGGACGTCTCCCAGCAGGAGGGCGGCCCGCGCCCATGGCCTCGACGTCGACGGCGGCGCTGGGGGCTCGCCGGTGAACCCGCAGGTAGATGGCGCACAGGACGCCGGCGGCGCCGGTCATGAGTCCCCGGCCGACAACGTCGGGGCGCACCGGCCAGGAGGGCCAGGCAGCCCGCGGCACTGCCCAGTGGGGGCGAGGAAGGCCCAGGGGCGCGGGCGGCGACCGCCCGTTCCAGGGCGATGACGGTCCCCAGGAAGCCGACGAGCATGAGGGGGCCGTGGAGCGCCGCCAGCTCGGCCCCGTCGATGGGGCGCCGGCAGGCTGAGGCGCAGGAGGGCGGCGTTGAGTCCCATGAGGATGCAGGCGGCGCCCAGGGCCAGGGCCACCAGGCGCGGCGCCACGCGGGCTGGTCAGCGCCCGGCTGAGTCGGTCCGTCTCCACGGCCCAACCGTATCCAACGGCGCTGCAAACGCCCACGCACTCGCACTCATCGACAAAGAAACTTCATAGACGACACGGCTCCGCGTCACTTGACGAAGTTTCGGTAGGTTTGTAGGGGCTGGCCGCGTCAGCGGAGGTGGCCAGTCGCGCCAGCAGAAGTGGACAGCCGTTCCACTGGCGGTGGACAGTCGTTCCAGTCGGCCCTGCGGTGGTAGTAAGGTCACGCACACCAGTACGAAACACTCCGAAGGAGAGCCCCTATGAGCGAGAGCCCCGAGCTGCTGCCCGTCACTGAGAAGAAGTCCAGCTGCGGCTGCCACGAGCACAGCGACGAGCGCCTCACCCTGGACGCGCGCGCCATCCCGCACCGTCTGCGCCACGCCGCGGTCATTGGCGCCGCCTCCTCCCTGAACCCCGGTGAGGGCTTCGACCTGGTGGCCCCGCACGTGCCCACCCCTCTGCTGGCCCAGATCGACCAGCTGCCCTTCACCTTCCAGCACACGCTGCTGGAGCAGTCCGAGGGCTTCGCCCGCGTCGAGATCCTGCGCACCGCCTGATCCACGCCTGAGCGCGACCGGCCGGCGGGAGGCACCCGCGGGTCCCTGAGCACTCGGCTTCGGCCATGGGCTCAGGGGCCTCAACGGGCCTGGCTCCATGCCACCGGCGCGCTCCCGATATGCTCAACGCATGACGCCAGCACCGCTCGATGCCGCGGTCGTCGGCCCGAGCAGGATCCGTGGGAGCCTCCGCGGACCTGCCCATGCCGACGACCCGGCCGGTGATGCCCGACCTGCCCGAACGTCCCGGCCTGTCGGCCCCGGCTGCCGACGGCGTCCCCCAGCAGCTTGTCGACCGCTACGGGCGCACAGTGCGCGACCTGCGCCTGTCCATCACGGACCGCTGCAACCTGCGTTGCACCTACTGCATGCCCGCGCAGGGTCTCCAGTGGTTGCCCACCCCGGATCTGCTGACCACCGCCGAGCTCACCCGCCTGGGGCGCATCGCCGTCGAACGACTGGGAGTCGAGCGCATCCGCCTGACCGGTGGCGAGCCGCTGCTGCGACGCGACCTGGAGGAGATCGTCGGTGCACTGTCCGCACTGCGGACCTCGGCCGGGGCCAAGCCGGACATCGCCCTGACTACCAACGGCCTGGGCCTGGAGAAACGGGCCGCCGGGCTGCGGGCGGCGGGCCTGGACCGCGTCAACATCTCCATCGACTCCCTGGACCCGCAGGACTACGCCGCCATCACTCGCCGTGACCGGCTCGCCGACGTCCTGACCGGGATCGCCGGCGCCCAGGAGGCCGGCCTGGACCCCATCAAGGTCAATGCCGTGGCCGTGCCCGCCACCGTGGAGGAACGCGCGCCACGTCTCCTGGCCGAGTGCCTGCGCCGTGGCTGGCAGCTGCGGTTCATCGAGCACATGCCGCTGGGACCGCGCGAGACCTGGAGCAGCCAGGACGTCGTCGGCGTCGATCAGATCCTGGGGGTGCTGCGGGAGGCCGGATTCACCCTCACCGAGGTGGGCCGCCCGGACCGTCGCGCTTCCGGCGGCGCTGTGGCGGGTCGCCGCCGGAAGCGCGTTGGGCCAGGAGCATCCGGCCGGGACGGTGGGCGTCATCGCCTCGGTCACCGCCCCCTTCTGCTCGGACTGCGACCGCACCCGCATCACGGCCGACGGGCGCCTCATGACCCTGCCTGTTCTCCAGCACCGAGACCGACCTGCGCGGTCCCATGCGCGCCGGCGCCGACGACGACGAGCTCATCCGCATCTGGGCCGGCGCAACCTGGGGCAAGCCCCGCGCGCACGGCTCGGACAGTCCCCACACCGAGAGCGACGGTTTCGCTCGCCCGCAGCGCACCATGTCGGCCATCGGTGGCTGACCCGAGTCCCTCAGGAGCCCCCACGATGAATCCCTTCCCCCGAGCTGTCGCCCCAGGCGGGCGCGCACGCCGGTCCGGAGCAGATCTCCGTGACCCTGCGCTACTTCGCCGCGGCCACTGAGGCCGCCGGGCGCCCTGAGGAGCGCCTGGACCTGCCCACCGGCACGACGCTGGCAGGCCTGCGCGAGCAGCTGGCCGGGCAGGGGCTGGAGATGGCGCGGGTCATCCCGATCTGCAGCTTCTTGGTCAACTCGGTCTCCACCCCGGCGGACTCGCTCACGCCCCTGGCCGACGGCGACGCCGTCGACGTGCTCCCGCCCTTCGCTGGCGGGTGACCACCCGCATCGAGCCGGGCGGTCGTCGCGCTGCCCGAGACGTTCCCGGCTCGGCGACAAGACGTCAGGCGATGTTGCTCCACTGGGCTCGAGCCGTCGGTGAAGGTCTGGCGCTTCCACACGGGCAGGCGCTGCTTGACCTCCTCGACGATCTCGCTGCACACGGCGAAGGCCTCGGCGCGGTGGTCGGAGCTGACTGCGACCGCGAGCGCCGCCTCCCCAACGCTCAGGTCGCCGACGCGGTGAACGACGCCGAGGGCCCGCACCCGCCCCTGCTGGGCCACGTCCCGGGCGATCTGCTCAACGACCTGGCCGGCCGTGGGGTGACAGGAGTAGCCGATGCCGGTGACGGCGCGCTCGGCGTCGTGGTTGCGGACCACGCCCTCGAAGGTGACGACGGCGCCGGCGGCGGCGTCCTGGACGGCGTCGGCGAGCTCGGTGACGCTGATGGGTGACCTCGGTGACCTCGGCGCGGACCACGCGGGGCCGTGGGAGCCGGGAGCGGCCGGCTGGGCTGGTCGGGGACTGGGCGTCACGGGGTCTCCTCGATCTGGGGCGGCGGGCTGGGAGTGATCGGATGGTCGGCCGCGAGCATACCCATGTGGGCTTCCCCGGCTGAACGGGCATGATAGGGCCCCAGGACGTTCGGGCACCGGCCCCCGCGACCGCCCTGAAGTCGCGACCCCGCAGGGCACCCGTCACGAGGAAGGACCGCTATGGCGCAGATGATCCCCCTGGAGGACTACGTCTCCCAGGTGCTGGAGGCCCTCTCTCCCCTGGAGGGCGACCGTGTGCCGCTGGGGCGGGCGCACCGCCGGGTCCTGGCCGAGGACGTGACCGCCACCGTGCCGGTGCCGCCGTGGACGAACTCGGCGATGGACGGCTACGCGGTGCGCGCGAGGACACGACCGGCGCCTGCCCGCAGACGCCCGTGGTTCTGCCGGTGAGCGGGGACGTTCCGGCCGGCGCCGCGCCGCGTCCCCTCGCGGACGGGAACCGCCCAGCGGATCATGACCGGGGCGATGCTGCCCGAGGGTGCGGACGCCGTGGTCAAGGTGGAGGACACCGACCAGGATCCCCGGCCCGCACCCGATTCCCGAGCGCGTCGAGATCCGCGCGGCAGCGAGCCCCGGGCCTCAGCGTGCGCCGCGCCGGGGAGGACGTGGCAGCAGGTGATCCGGTCATGGCGGCGGGGACGAGGCTGTCGGCGGCGGCCATCTCCGCCCTGGCCTCCGTGGGGCTCGGCTCGGTGCTGGTGCGGCCGCAGGTGCGCGTGGCGGTGGTGTCCACCGGGGCCGAGCTGCGTGACGCCGGCCAGGCGCTGGAGCCCGGGAACGATTCCCCGACTCCAACTCCCTGCTGCTCGCCGGGCTGGTCACCGAGCACGGGGCCGTGTGCACGAGCGTGGCCCGCAGCGGCGACACGGCCGAGGCCCTGGCCGAGGTGCTGCGGCAGGCCGCGGCCGGCGCCGACCTCATCGTCACCTCCGGGGGCGTGTCCGCGGGAGCCTTCGATCCTCTGACGATGCTGGCGCAGGCGCAGCGGGGCGAGGAGGCTCCCGTGCATCTGGACTTCGTCAAGGTGGCCATGCAGCCGGGCAAGCCCCAGGGGCACGGCTGGGTGCTCGCCGACGACGGCCGGCGGGTGCCGATCATCTGCCTGCCGGGCAACCCGGTGAGTGTCCTGGTCTCCTTCACCACGATCGTGGCTCCGGCGCTGGCCCGTCTGGACGGGCAGGATGCGGCAGGCGGCGCAGAGCTCGCTTCCGGGTCGGCCTGTCCTGACGGCGCACGCGGCGGTGGGCTGGCGGACCCCACCGGGGCGGCGCCAGCACGTGCCGGTGCGCTTCACCGAGGCCCCCACCGACTTGAGTCGTCCGACGTCGGTGACGGTGCGGGCCTGCCCTGGGTGACGCCCACCCACCGGCTGGGCTCCGGCTCGCACCTGGTGGCCTCGCTGCCCGCCGCGCAGGCGCTGGCGGTGGTGGCCGCCGAGGTCGAGGCGGTCGAGGTCGGCGACGAGCTGCCCCTCATCCCGCTGTCCGCCTCCTAGCGCCCGCCGGCCGCCCCTGAAGGCCACCGGTACAAGCGACGAGCCACATCCACGACGCACGATCCCACCCTCAGTGAAGGAGCCCCCATGACGACCCGCCCCGAGATCACCCTCACCCACCTGGACGAGGCGGGCGCCGCCTACATGGTGGATGTCACCGCCAAGACCCCGACCGTGCGCGAGGCCCGCGCCAGCCGCCTTCGTGGCCTGCTCGGAGGTGATCGTCGACGCCCTGCGCGGCGGGCTCTGTCCCCAAAGGGCGACGTGCTCGCCGTGGCCCGCGTGGCCGGGATCGCGGCGACGAAGAAGGTCCCCGAGCTCCTCCCCTGGCGCATGTCATCGGCGTGCACGGGGCGCGCGTGGACCTGGAGATCGTCGACGGCGGCGTGCGCATCGAGACCACGGTGCGCACGGCCGACCGCACGGGGCGTGGAGATGGAGGCACTCACCGCCGCCACCGTGGCGGGACTGGCGATCGTCGACATGGTCAAGGGAGTGGACCGCGGGCGTCGAGCTGCGCGAGGCCAAGGTGGTCGCCAAGTCCGGGGGACGCTCAGGGGACTGGGTGCGCGGTGACCGCGGTGACCGCGGTGACGCCGCCTGAGCAGGCGGCCGGCGCCATCATGAGCACCACGGATGCAGCCGAGGCCCCCAAGGTCGCCGAGACCGCCGATGCGGCCGATGTCATTGTGCTGGCCGGCGGAACCGGCGCTCGGTTGGACGGAGCCTCCAAGCCCGACGTCGTCGCCCGGGGGCTGCGCCTGCTCGACCACGTGCTGGCCGGCCTGGAGCAGCTTCACGAACAGGGCCTTCCGCTCGGACGCGTGTGCGTTGTCGCCCCGGCGGAGGTCGCTCTGCCCGGAGGCGTCCTGCGAGCACTGGAGGACCCTCCCCTGGGAGGACCCGTCGCCGGAATCGGAGCCGGGCTGGACGTCCTGGGACGGAGCGCCCCGGTTGCGGAACTCACCGGGATTCTCACCTGCGACGCGCCCTTGTCCTGGAGGGCGCTGCCGGCCCTGCACCGGGCGCTGGCGCAGGCCGGGCCGGAGCTGGACGGCGTCTGCGCCCGCGACGGCGAGCACACCCAGTACCTGCTGGGCCTCTACCGTCGCCGAGCACTGGCCGCAGCCGTCGCCCCGGACGGCGCGCCTCTGCGGGACACGGCCGTGCGCCGGGCCCTCGGGACGCTCCGCGTCACGGGCCATCCCCACGGCCCGCGATGTCGTGCGGGATCTGGACACCTGGGCCGAGGTCCGCGCCTGGGACTCGGGCAACTGCGGGTAACGACCCCTCAGGCCGCCTCGCTCAGCGGCGCTCCGTAACGCTCGAGCGTGCTCAGTGGTCGCCGCCGCCGAGCTGCTCCAGGACATGGGGCACCAGGGGGCCGACGACGGCGACGGTGTCCCTGACCCCGCCGCGCGAGCCGGGGGCATTGACGACCAGGGCGCCGTCGTCGCCGCGAGACGTCACGCCCACCAGGCCGCGGGACAGTCCCGCCAGCGGCGTCTTGGTCAGCCCGTGGGCGCGGATCTGCGCCTCGATGCCCCTCGATGCGGGTCTCCAGCAGTGGCGCCGTGGCCTCCGGGGTGAGGTCCCGGGGGGGGTGACCCCGGTGCCGCCCGGTGGTCAGGACCACCCGGGCGCCGGCGGACACCGCCCGCCTGATCGCCTCACGCACCGGCTCGACACCGTCGGGCACGAGGTCCACCTTCGTCGACGACGACGTCGTGCTCGGCCAGGAGGCGCTGGGCCAGCGGGCCGGAGAGGTCCTCCCGCTCACCGCTGACGCAGCGGTCGGAGACGGTGATGACGGCGCCCTTGACGGGCTCGGGCAGGGCCGCCAGGCCCTTCTGGACGATGGGGGTCTCACTCATGGCACCCACCGTAGTCCGCATACACCCCGCGCGGCTCCTCCGTCTCCCGCCCAGTGTTTCAAGGGCGACACGTCCCGATCCAATCGACAACCTCAATTTGACAACTATCATTGACCCTAATTCACCGCCCTTAGTCACCGCCGAGCTCTCCGGTTTCGCCTCGTATTGCTCAGACAATCGTCCCCTGCCTGAAGATCTGACCAGCTCAATGCATCATTGAGGGGCGGTGCGAGTCCCGCACGCCCCTCCCCGACTATCTCCACGACAGCCTCAGGTCCACGGGCGCTGTCGCCCGGCGGACCGAGCCCCACATCACAGCAGGAGCCCCATGTCCACGCTCGACACCTCTGGTCGTGTCCTCACAGGGTGGAACCCCGAGGAGCCGGAGAACTGGTCCGCGAAGATCGCCTGGACCACTCTGACCATCTCGACCTACTCGATGATCCTGGCCTTCTGCGTCTGGTTCCTCCCCAGCGCGATCGCCCCCTAAGCTCACCGAGATCGGCTTCAAGCTCACCGAGAGCCAGCTGTACTGGCTCGCCGCCATGCCCGGCCTGTCCTGCGGCCTGATCCGCCTCATCTACATGTTCCTGCCGCCGATCGTCGGCACCCGCAAGCTCGTCGCATGGTCGTCCCTGCTCTACGCTCTGCCGATGCTCGGCTGGTTCTTCGCGGTGCAGAGCACCGAGACGAGCTTCGGGACGCTGCTCGCCCTGGCCTTCGCCTGCGGGATCGGGGGCGGCTCGTTCTCCGGCTACATGCCCTCGACCGGCTACTTCTTCCCCAAGCGGCTGACCGGTACCGCCCTGGGGATCCAGGCGGGCGTCGGGAACATGGGAATGAGCATCATCCAGCTGCTGAGCCCCTGGCTCATGGGTTTCGGACTGCTGGGCATCACCTGGATCGCCCCCCAGCACGCCGGCAGCGGCCAGGTCTGGGTCCACAACGTGGCCGTCTTCTTCATCCCGTGGACCATCGTGGCCGCGGTCCTCGCCTTCGCCCTGCTCAAGGACGTCCCGGTCAAGGCCAACATCCGCCAGCAGATCGACATCTTCACCAACCCCGACACCTGGTACATGACGCTCATGTACGTGGCGACCTTCGGCCTGTTCTCCGGGTTCGCCGCACAGTTCGGACTCCTCATCAAGAACACCTACGGGCCTCAGCTCGGCCCCTGGTCGAGCACTTCGACAAGTCCCTTCTGCCCCTGGGCGCGACCTACGCCTTCCTCGGGCCACTGATCGGGTCGGTGGTCCGAATGCTGTGGGGGCCCCTGTGCGACCGCTTCGGCGGGGCCATCTGGACCTTCATCTCCATCATCGGAATGGGCGCCACACTAGCCGTCACCACCTTCTACCTCCACCCGACCGATCCGGCGCAGTTCCCCGGCTTCCTGTGGTCCATGCTGGCGATGTTCTTCTTCTCCGGCCTGGGCAACGCCGGCACCTTCAAGCAGATGCCGATGATCATGCCCAAGCGGCAGGCCGGCGGCGCCATCGGCTTCACGGCCGCCGTTGCCAGCCTGGGCCCCTTCATCGTCGGCGTCGCCATCGCCTCCCTGGGCACCACCGCCTGGTTCTGGATCTCGGTCGCCTACTGCGCCGTGTGCGCGGTCATCTGCTGGCTGCGCTACGCCCGACCGGGAGCCCCGTTCCCGGGCTGAGTTCCAGCATCCGGCGTCCGCCCGGGCCACCCGCAACCGACTGACGGGCTCGGCGGCGCGGCGACTCACGGCTCGCCCGCCCGCCGGCCCCGTCGGGGGCGCTCAGTGCCCGTCCGGTCGTCATCGGCCCGCCGGACCGCCACAACCCAGCCCCCGGGCTGAACAGCGATGAACACAGACACACCATTGACCACCCACCAGCTTCACGGACCAAAGGACCATTGATGAGCACCACCGGCTCCCAGACCACCGGCCCCGGGATCGTTCCTGGACCCGACCAGCAGGTCGAGAACGCACCCGGACTGCTCACGCTGGGCTCGTACCTGCGTCGAGGACAAGCCTCTGCCGACGCCCGCCGCCTGTTCCTCACCGGAGGGCGCGAGGCCGACACCTTCTACCGGCACCGGTGGAGCCACGACAAGATGGTCCACTCCACCCACGGGGTCAACTGCACCGGGTCGTGCGCCTGGGAGGTCTACGTCTCCGACGGCATCATCACCTGGGAGAAGCAGATCACCGACTACCCCACCACGGGGCCGGACATGCCCGAGTACGAGCCCCGCGGCTGCCCGCGTGGCGCGGCCTTCTCCTGGTACACCTACTCCCCCACGCGCATCCGCTACCCCTACGTGCGCTCGGTCCTGCTGGACGCCTTCCGCGCCGCGAAGGCCGACAACGACGGCGACCCGGTCGCCGCCTGGGCGCAGGTCACCGGTGACCCCGCCACCGCCAAGGCCTACAAGTCCGCCCGAGGCAAGGGCGGCATGGTCCGCGTGGGCTGGGACGAGGCCATGGAGATCGTTGCGGCCGCCTACGTCCACACCATCCGCACCTGGGGCCCGGACCGGATCGCCGGCTTCAGCGTCATCCCGGCCATGTCCCAGGTCTCCTACGGAGCCGGAGGCCGCCTCCACGAGCTCATCGGCGGCACGATGCTCTCCTTCTACGACTGGTACGCCGACCTGCCGCCGGCCTCACCGCAGGTCTTCGGTGACCAGACCGACGTCCCCGAGGCCGGCGACTGGTACAACTCCCAGTACCTCATGATGTGGGGCTCCAACCTGCCGCTGACCCGCACCCCGGACGCCCACTTCATGACCGAGGCCCGCTACCACGGGCAGAAGGTCGTGGCCGTCTCCCCCGACTACGCCGACAACACCAAGTTCGCCGACCAGTGGCTGCGCGTGGCCCCGGGTACCGACGGCGCCCTGGCCCAGGCGATGGGGCACGTCATCCTCTCCGAGTTCCACGTCAAGCGCGAGGAGTCCTTCTTCCTGGACTACATGCGCCGTCACACCGACTCCCCTTCCTCATCGGCCTGGAGCCCCTCCCCCGACGGCACCGGCTACGTGCCCGGGCGCTTCGTGACGGCCTCCGACGTCAACGGCGTCGCCACCGGCGCCCCGAAGAACGAGTTCCGCCCCCTCGTGTGGGACCGCGAGCGCGGCCCGGCCGACCCCGGCGGCACCCTGGCCGACCGCTTCACCCCCGAGGGTGAGGGCAAGTGGAACCTGCTCATGGAGGGTGTCGACCCGGTCATGAGCATCCTGGACCTGCACGGCCAGGGCCCCCAGGTGCAGGCCGCCGAGGTGCTCCTGCCCCGCTTCGACCTGCCCGGCTCCTCCACCCCCGAGGGCTCCGTGGGCGGCGGCGTCGTGCGCCGCGGCGTGCCGGTCACCCGCATCGGGGACCGTATGGTCACCACCGTCTACGACCTGCTCCTGGCCCAGTACGCCGTCGAGCGCCCGTCCATGCCGGGCGAGTGGCCCGCGGACTACCAGGACGCCACCGTCCCGGGCACGCCCGCCTGGGCCAGCGAGATCACCGGCGTTCCGGGCCCCGCCATCATCCAGGTGGCGCGCGACTTCGCCCTCAACGCCGTGGAGTCCGGCGGCCGCTCCCAGATCGTCATGGGCGCGGGCATCAACCACTACTACCACGCCGACCAGATCTACCGGACGATCCTGGCGCTGACCTCCATGTGCGCCACCCAGGGCGTCAACGGCGGCGGCTGGGCGCACTACGTGGGTCAGGAGAAGGTCCGCCCGCTCAGCGGCTTCCAGCAGTACGCCTTCGCCCTGGACTGGCACCGCCCGGCCCGGCAGATGATCTCCACGGGCTTCTGGTACCTCACCACCGACCAGTGGCGCTACGACACCACCTCCGCCGAGCGCCTGGCCTCCCCGCTGGGGACCGGGCACCCTGGCGGGCAAGACCACGACCGACGCCATGGTCGAGGCCATGAAGCGCGGCTGGACGCCGTCCTACCCGACCTTCAACCGCAGCCCGCTGCTCCTGGGTCAGCAGGCCGCTGAGGCGGGCATGGACCCCAAGGACTACATCGTCGAGCAGCTGCGCTCCGGTGAGCTGCGCTTCGCCTGCGAGGACCCCGACGCCCCCGAGAACTTCCCGCGCATCCTGTGCTCGTGGCGCACGAACCTGCTGGGCAGCTCGGCCAAGGGCACGGAGTTCTTCCTGCGCCACATGGTGGGTGCGGATAACGACGTCAACGCCGTCGAGACCCCGGCCGAGCAGCGTCCCGCCTCGGTGACCTGGCGCGACGAGGCCCCCGTGGGCAAGCTCGACCTCATGTGGACCGCGGACTTCCGCAACACCTCCACCACCCTGCACTCCGACGTCGTCCTGCCGGCGGCCACCTGGTACGAGAAGCACGACATCTCCTCGACCGACATGCACCCCTTCGTGCACTCCTTCAACGCGGCCATCGACCCGCCCTGGGAGGCGCGCACCGACTTCCAGGTCTTCCAGACCCTGGCCGGGCTCATCTCCGCCTGGGCGCCGCGCTACCTGGGCACCCAGACCGACGTCGTCGCCGCGCCCCTGACGCACGACACCCCCGACGCCCTGACGATGGCGCACGGTGACGTGTCCTCCCTGCCCCAGGAGTGGGTGCCGGGAGTGACGATGCCCAAGCTGGTGCCCACCGAGCGCGACTACACCCAGATCCGGGCCAAGTTCGACGCCCTGGGGCCCCTGGCCGAGAAGCTGGGGACTGCCCTGCAAGGGCATCATGCTCAAGCCCGGGCCGGAGGTGGAGCGCCTGGCCCGCAACCACGGGGTCTCCTCCGACGGCGTGGCCGCCGGCCGGCCGCTGCATCGACACCGACATCCGCGCCGCCGACGCGATCTTCACGCTGTCGGGCACCACCAACGGGCGCATCTCCACCGAGGGCTGGGACACGCTGTCCAAGCGCACCGGCACCACGCTGGTCGAGCTCAGCGAGGAGGAGGCCGGCAAGCTCATCTCCTTCGCCGACACCCAGGTCAAGCCCCAGGGAGTCATCACCTCCCCGGAGTGGTCCGGCTCCGAGCACGGCGGGCGGCGCTACTCGGCCTTCGTGGTCAACGTGGAGCACGCCAAGCCCTGGCACACCCTGACCGGGCGCATGCACTACTACCTCGATCACGACTGGATGCGGGACATGGGCGAGTCCCTGCCCGTCTTCCGGCCACCGCTGGACTTCCACGCCCTGTACGGGGAGGCCGCACCAGGCGCGGTGTCCACGAGCCAGGCGGGCACGGCGGAGGTCGCGGTGCGCTACATCACCGCGCACAACAAGTGGGCGATCCACTCGCAGTACTTCGACAACCTGCACATGCTCACGCTGGGACGCGGGGGACAGACCATCTGGATGAGCCCCCAGGACGCCGACAAGATCGGCGTCAAGGACAACGAGTGGGTCGAGGCCTACAACCGCAACGGCATCGTGGCGGCGCGCGCCATCGTCTCCCACCGCATCCCCGAGGGCATGGTCTTCATGCACCACGCCCAGGAGCGCACCATGAACACCCCGCTGACCGAGACCAGCGGCAGGCGAGGCGGGACGCACAACTCGCTGACCCGGATCGTGCTCAAGCCCAGCCACTTCGCCGGCGGCTACGGGCAGCTGTCCTACGCCTTCAACTACATCGGCCCCACGGGCAACAACCGCGACGAGGTCACGCTTATCCGTCGCCGCAGCAACCAGGAGGTGACTTTCTGATGAAGGTCATGGCCCAGATCGCAATGGTGATGAACCTCGACAAGTGCATCGGCTGCCACACCTGTTCAGTGACCTGCAAGCAGGCCTGGACCAACCGCGAGGGCACCGAGTACATGTGGTTCAACAACGTCGAGACCCGCCCTGGTGTCGGCTACCCCAAGGGCTGGGAGGACCAGGACACCTGGCGCGGCGGCTGGGAGCGCACGGCCTCGGGCCGCCTGCGGCCCCGCTCGGGCGGGCGCCTGCGCCGCCTGGTCAACATCTTCGCCAACCCGGAGATGCCCACGGTCGAGGACTACTACGAGCCGTGGACCTACGAGTACGACAAGCTGCTCTCGGCCCCCAAGGACTCCCCGGCGATTCCGGTGGCGCGTGCCAAGAGCCAGCTGACCGGCGAGTACATGCCCACCATCAAGTGGGGTCCCAACTGGGACGACGACCTGGGCGGCTCCATGGAGACCCTCCAGCAGGACCCGATCATCGAGGCGATGAGCACGAAGGTGCGCACCGACATCGAGTCGGCCTTCATGTTCTACCTGCCGCGCATCTGCGAGCACTGCCTCAACCCCACCTGCGTGTCCGCCTGCCCGTCGGGCGCCATGTACAAGCGCACCGAGGACGGCATCGTCCTGGTGGACCAGGACGCCTGCCGCGGCTGGCGCATGTGCGTGTCGGCCTGCCCATACAAGAAGGTCTACTTCAACCACGCCACCGGCAAGGCCGAGAAGTGCACCCTGTGCTACCCGCGCCTGGAGGTCGGCCAGCCCACCGTGTGCTCGGAGACCTGCGTGGGCCGCCTGCGCTACCTGGGCGTCCTCCTCTACGACGCCGATCGCGTCTCGCAGGCCGCCGCCGTCAAGGACCCGCAGGACCTGTACATGGCCCAGCGCGAGATCCTCCTCAACCCCCACGACCCCGAGGTCGTGGCCGGGGCGCGCGCCGAGGGCGTGCCGGACAACTGGATCGAGGCGGCTCAGGCCTCCCCCATCTGGGACCTCATCGACACCTACGAGGTGGCCCTGCCCCTGCACCCCGAGTACCGCACCATGCCGATGGTCTGGTACATCCCGCCGCTCTCCCGGTCGTTGACGAGGTCGCGGCCGCCGGCCTGGACGGCGAGAACTACAGGTGCTGCTCACGGCCGTCTCCGACATGCGCATTCCCGCTGGAGTACCTGGCGGGCCTGTTCACGGCCGGTGAGACCAACACGGTCGAGCTCGTGCTGCGGCGCCTGGCCGCGATGCGCTCCCACATGCGCGACGTGCGCCTGGGCCGCGAGCCCGACCCGGCCATCGCCGCCGCCGTGGGCCTGGACGGCAAGAAGCTGGAGGCCATGTACCGCCTGCTGGCCATCGCCAAGTACGACGACCGCTACGTCATCCCCACCGCCAAGCCCGAGGTCCCCGCGGCATGGAGTCCATGGGCAACGACGTCATGACCCTTCTGGGTGAGGGGGCCCCGGCCGGGTGCCACCCTGACGTCGCCTCCTTCCACGGCCAGGGCGGCGGCGCCATGAACGGCGGCCCGGTGAGCCTGCCACTGCCGACCGTGCGCCGCGAGCCGGTGCCGGCCGCCGGCCCGGGCATGACGCCGGTCGGTGTGCCTGAGCCGGTGGGGCAGGCCCCGGCGGCCGACTCCTCGACCGGCCCGGCGGTCGCGGCCCCCAGGGACCTCTGAGATGGTCTCCTTCGTCCGCGCCCCCCGGGTTCTTGAGAAACCCGCCGAGGTGCAGCTGACACCCTCCCAGCGAGCCACCGTGCACATGGCGGCCTCGCTGCTGCTGGACTACCCGGCCGAGGGCACTCTGGAGACGCGCCTGAACGCCGTCGAGGCCGAGCTGGCCACGCTGCCGGCGGAGGTGGCCGTCCTCCTGGAGGAGTTCATCGCTCAGGCGCGGCGCCGCGGCGAGCGGGCCATGGCCGAGCACTACGTGGAGGTCTTCGACCGACGTCGGCGCTGCTGCCTGTACCTGACGTACTACACGGTGGGTGACACCAGGCACCGGGGCGCCGCACTGCTGGCCTTCAAGCAGGCGCTGGCGGCGGCCGGCTACGAGATGGCCGCCGACGAGCTGCCCGACTACCTGCCGGTGGTCCTCGAGCTGTCCGCGCGCAGCGGTGACGAGGTAGCGGGAACGCTCCTGTCCTCCCACCGCGAGGGGCATCGAGGTGCTGCGCAGCGCCCTGGCCGATGCCGCCTCTCCCTACGCGGGGCTGGTGGAGGCCGTCTCGATGACTCTGCCGCAGATCGACGAGGCCACCGCCGAGCGCGTGCGCGCCCTCGTGGCGGCCGGACCGCCCACCGAGACCGTCGGTGTCACCGATACCCTGCCCTTCCCGACCATTCCCGTGCGCAACCCGAGCCTGTCCGGTGTACCGCCGTGCCGGGCTCGGCACCAGTCGCCGATCCTTCCCCCTTCACGAGCAGCCAGGAGAGCATGACATGAGCCCGATTCAGCAGAACCTCATGTGGGTGGCCCTGCCCTACGCCAGCCTGGTGCTGCTGGTGGCAGGCATGATCTGGCGGTGGCGCACCGACCAGTTCGGCTGGACCTCCCGCTCCTCGCAGTGGAACGAGTCCCGCATCCTGCGCCTGGCCTCCCCCTGTTCCACCTGGGCTTCCTCATGGTGATGGGCGGTCACGTCGTCGGGCTGCTGGTGCCCAAGGACGTCACCGAGATGCTGGGCGTCTCCCAGCACATGTACCACCTGGGCGCCACCTACCTGGGAACCTTGGCGGCCATCCTGACGATCGTGGGCCTGGTCGGGCTCATCTACCGGCGCATCGTCGTCAAGAGCGTGCGCCTGGCCACCACCCGCAACGACCTGGTCATGTACTGCTTCCTCATCGTGCCGATCCTGCTGGGCTCGGCGGCCACGGTCCTCAACCAGCTCGCCGACGCCCACGGCTACGACTACCGCGAGACGATCAGCCCCTGGCTGCGCTCGGTTCTGGTGCTCCAGCCGCGCCCCGAGCTCATGGCCGACGTGCCGGTCTCCTTCAAGCTCCACATCATCGCGGGTTTCCTGCTCCTGGCGATCTGGCCCTTCACCCGCCTGGTCCACGTGGTCTCCGCGCCCGTGGGCTACGTGACCCGCCCCTATGTGGTCTACCGTTCGCGTGAGGGGGCCACCTCCACCGCTCAGACCTCACGCGGCTGGACCCCGGTGCGGACCCAGGGCACCGGCAACCAGGGGGCCAACGACGTGACTCCCTCTCAGGGAGCCTGAACCGGGCGTTCCCGCCGTCACGAAAGGACACGCAATGGGTATCTCACGTCGTGCGGCCATCGCCGCCGTCAGTCTGCTCTCCGCCGTCTCCTTGGCCGCCTGCGGCGGGTCCGCCTCCAACAGCTCCACGGGTGGGGCCACGGGAGCCGCTTCCGCAGGCGCCTCGGGTGGCGCGGGGAAGGCCACCGGCAAGGTCACGGTCCTGGCCGCGGCCTCCCTCCAGAAGGCTTTCGAGGAGATCGAGAAGACCGTGGAGAAGGACAATCCCGGCTTGGACGTCACCTTCGACTTCCAGGGCTCCCAGGACCTGGTGGCCTCCTTGGCGGGTGGCGACAGCGCCGACGTCCTGGCCACGGCCAACAACTCCACGATGAAGACCGCTGCGGAGCAGAAGCTGGTCGGGAACCAGACCGAGTTCGCCACCAACGTCCTGACCCTCATCGTCCCCAAGGGCAACCCCAAGAAGATCACCGGGCTGGACTCGTCGCTGGACGGTGCCAACCTGGTCATCTGCGCCCCCGAGGTGCCCTGCGGTGAGGCCACCAAGAAGCTCGCCGAGGCCCAGGGAATCACCCTCAAGCCGGTCTCCGAGGAGCAGAAGGTGACCGACGTGCGCGGCAAGGTCGAGTCCGGTGAGGCCGACGCCGGCATCGTCTACACCACCGACGCGGCTGCCGCCAGGGACAAGACGGACAAGATCGACATCCCCGACGGCGGCGTCGTCAACCACTACCCGATCGCCCCGACGGCCAAGCCCGAGAACCCTGCGGGCGCGCAGGTCTTCATCGATGCCGTCACCGGCAAGGCCGGTCAGGAGATCCTGGCCAAGCACGGTTTCGGCAAGCCCGGCAGCACCACTGCCGGCGCGAGTGCCGGGGCCTCCGCCGCGGGCAGTGCGGCGGCGAGCGCCGGGGGCCAGTTCCGAGGCCAGCTCCGGAGCCGGCGCCGCCCCGTCCCAGGCCGCGACCGCTGAGGGATCGTCCGCCCCGGAGGCGAACAAGCCCACCGCGCAGACCACTGCTCCGTGATGGCTTGCCGGTCTGAAACGGTGGCCTGGTAAACATGAGTCTGTGAACCAGATGTCCCCCACTGCGCACCCGAGCAGCAGTCGGCATGGCGGCCCGTCCGCGCCCTCCTGGGGCGTGGGCGGGCCGCTCGCTCACCTCTGCCCGTCCTCGTGACCGCGCTGGCCGTCTTGGGAGGCTGCGCGATCGTCCTGCCCCTGGTGGGGATGGGGACGCGCGTGTCCTGGGGGCAGCTCCCCCAGCTGCTGGCGACGCCGTCGGCGCAGGCCGCCCTGTGGCTCTCGATCCGCACCTGTCTGAGCTCCACGGTCGTCTGCGTGGTGCTGGGCGTGCCACTGGCGCTACTGCTGGCCCGCAGCTGGCCGGGGGTGAGGATCGCGCGGATCCTTGCGGTGCTGCCGATGACGATGCCGCCGGTGGTGGCCGGTATCGCACTGCTGTCCACCTTGGGCAACCGCGGCCTGCTGGGGGCGCACCTGAAGGAGTGGGGGTACCCATCGCCTTCTCCACCACCGCGGTAGTCATCGCCCAGGTGTTCGTCTCCATGCCTTTCCTGGTGGTCACTCTGGAGGCTGCGCTGCGCAGCGGCGACAAGCGGGCCGAAGTCACCGCGCGGAGCCTGGGGGCCGGCCCGTGGCGGGTTCTGGCGCAGGTGACGCTGCCGCTGGCAACGCCCGCTCTGGCTCGGGGCACGGCCCTGGCCCTGGGCCGGAGCCTGGGCGAGTTCGGGGCGACCATCGCTTTCGCCGGTTCCAAGGAGGGCGTCACTCGCACGATGCCGTTGGCCATCTACCTGGAGCGGGAGAAGGATACGGCCACCTCCTGGCCCTGGCGGCCGTGCTCATTGGCCTGTCCTTCGTCATCGTCGGTGCGACGAACATCGACTGGGGCACGGTGGCCTCGCACCTGCTGCCCCGCCGCGGGCTCCAGGGGCACCAGGACCACGACGCCGCTGCGTCGGAGCCCCGAGGCACGCAGGCCTCGACGCCGTCCAGGGGTGAGCGGACTTCCGAGTCATCTCGGGGCGGCGGGCGCGGCCAGGACCTGCAGGTGGCCTTCGAGTTGCCGCAGCGCGACGTCGTCGTCGACCTGGAGGTGGAGGCAGGGCGCACGACGGCGCTCGTCGGCCCCAACGGCTCGGGCAAGTCGACGGTCTGCTCCGTGGTGGCCGGCCTGCTGGACGCCGAGAACGGCCAGGTCGTGCTGGGCGGACGCGCCCTGGACGGCCCCGGGGGCTTCGTGCGGGCGGGGCGGCGCCAGGTGGCGCTGCTCAGCCAGGAGCCGGGCGTCTTCACCCACATGTCCGTGCTGGGCAACGTGGTCTTCGCGCTGCGCTGTCAAGGGGGTGAGCCGGGCGGAGGCGACGCGTCGGGCCCGAGCCGAACTGGCCGCCGTCGGCGCCGATCACCTGGCCTCCCGCCCGGGAGGCGCACTCTCGGGAGGGCAGGCGGCCCGGGTGGCCTTGGCCCGGGCGCTGGCGACAGGGCCCCGCCTGCTGGTCCTGGACGAGCCGATGGCCGCCCTGGACGTGACCGCCCGCCAGGAGATGCGCCGCCTGGTGGCGCGTCGATGCGCCGAGGAGGGACTGACGCTGCTGCTGGTGACCCATGACGTCCTGGACCTGACGGCGCTGGCCGAGGACGTCGTCGTCCTGGACCGGGGCCGCGTGGTGGAGCAGGGGCCGACGGCGAGGATCCTGTCCGCGCCGCGTTCGGACTTCGTCGCCCACCTGACGGGGACGGCCGTGCTCACCGGGGTCATCGACGGCGACGCCGAGGCGCCGGGGCTGCGGCTGCCGTCCGGGCAGGTCGTTCACGGCCGCCCCCGGGAGGATGCCGCTGACGGACACATCGGCGAGCAGGGTCACGGGGACAGCCATGACGAGGAGCTGCACCCCGGAGCGCCGGGAGTTGCGCTGGTACCGCCTGACGCCGTCGCCCTCTACCGGCAGGCGCCGCACGGCAGTCCCCGCAACGTCCTGACCGCCCGGGTGACGGGGCTGGAGCGCTCAGGGGCGCTGGTGAGCGTGCGCCTGGAGCTCGAGGAGGGGCAGCGGCTGTCAGCGGCGGTCACCGCGGGTGCCGTCGCCGAGCTCGGCATCACCGAGGGCCGGGAGGTCTGCTGCGTCATCAAGGCGGTGCAGGTGCGTATCCTGGCCCGCCGGGGTTGAGGACCGCGGCACTGAGGCCTTGAGAGAAGAACCGGGCGAGGATGAAGGAGGGCGACGTGAGCGCTGTTAAGGGAAGCGAGCACGATGGCGTCTGGGCATCGGTGATCGCCGAGGAGCGTCTGCGACCGCTGAGTCGCGGTGAGCTGGAGCGCTACCACCGCAATGCCCTGGTGCCGCAGGTGGGGCTCGTGGGGCAGCAGCGCATCCGTGCGTCCCGGATCCTGCTCATCGGTGCCGGCGGGCTCGGGGCGCCGGCGGCCCTGTACCTGGCGGCCGCCGGGGTGGGGACGATCGGGCTCATTGACGACGACAACGTCGACGTGTCCAACCTGCAACGCCAGGTCATTCACGCCACGGCGGCCGTGGGGCGCCCCAAGGTGGACTCGGCGGCCGAGGCGATCAGGGCGCTCAATCCCTGACGTTGAGGTCGTTGCCCACCGGAGGCGGTTGACGGCCGATAACGCCCGGGGCCTTCTGGGCGGCTGGGATGTGGTCATTGACGGGACCGACAACTTCCCCACGCGGTACCTGGTCAATGACGCCGCCGTCATGCTGGGGCTGCCGCTGGTGCACGGGGCGGTACTGGGGTTCAACGGGCAGGTGGGGGTCTTCGATGCGCGCCGGGGACCGTGCTACCGGTGCCTGCATCCTGCCCCACCGCCCGCAGGATCGGTGCCCTCCTGTGCGGAGGCGGGGGTGCTGGGTGTGCTGCCCGGCATCATCGGGACCATGCAGGCCGCTGAGGCGCTCAAGCTGGTCATCGGTGGCGCCCAGCCGCTGCTGGGGAGGTTGGCGTTGCTCGATGCCTGGGGGGCGCATCTGCGGGAGATTCCGGTGGCGAAGAACCCGGCCTGCCCGGTGTGCGGGGAGAACCCGAGTATCACCGGGCTGGTCACGGAGGCTGATGTCTGCGTGGTTCCCCGGACTCCCGAGGTCGACACGCAGCCGCAGGAGCCCAGCTCCGGGGCTGAGGCCCCGGGGGCAGGAGTGGGGGGTGTCTCTGCAGCCGAGCTGAGGAGGCTCCTGGAGGGCGATGTGCCGCCGGCGCTGCTGGATGTGCGTGAGGACATCGAGGTGGCGCTCGAGCCGATGGAAGGAGCGCTGCACATTCCGTTGCGTGAGGTCGTGGCACGGATGGACGAACTGGATGGGGATCGCCCGACCGTGGTCGTGTGCGCCGCTGGGGTGCGCTCGGCCCGCGCCATCGAGGCACTGAAGGCTGCGGGCTACCCCGGCCAGCTCCTCAACCTTGAGGGCGGCATGAGGGCCTGGGTCTCTCGCCGACCCTGACCGCGGCATCAGCGGGCCTTGGTGTCACGATTGGCGACTTTGAGGCTGTCCAACGGCTGACGTGCCCGGGCCTGTAGGGCTCTGACCTGCGCATATGTGCCGGACAGTGATGGCCATTGGCCAGGGGGTGCTCTTAAAAGTCGCCGATTGTGACACCGCTTGTGGAGTGAGCCTGGTGGTCTGTGGTGTGGGCGTGTGCTGGGGGTTAGTGGCCCTGGGCTTCTTCGGCGTCGTCGGTAAGGTAGGTGACAATACGGACTAGGGTCGTACTCTGCCTCTGCCACAGCCTCAGCCGGCCCTGCTCCGCACGCCCCAGGGGAGCCATGAGCAGCCAGACGAGGTAGATTCCGCCCACCGCAGCGCTGACCAGGCCCACCGGAATCTGGAAGGGACTGAGAAGCCGCTGCGCCAGAAAATCAGCCCCGCCCAACAAGAGCGCCCCCATGGCCGCCGAGGCGATCAGCGTCATCCCAGCCGACCGGCTCAACCGGCGTGCCAGCTGCGGTGCAGCCAGGGCGATGAAACCGATCGGCCCCGCCGTCGCCACGCAGATCGCCGCCAGCACGACGCCATAGCCGAGCATCGCGCCGCGCACTCTGCCAACCCGCAGCCCCAGGCTGGTCGCGGCGTCGTCACCCATCTCCAGCAGACTCGCAGGCCGCACGAGCCACACCACCTGAATCAGCAGCACCGCGGCAGCCAGAGCCAGGGGCTTGACCTGTCCCCAGGAAATTGCGTTGAAGGAACCGTACTGCCAGGCCTTGGCCGTCTCGGCACTAGGCAGACTGGCTTGGGAGATGAGGTAGCTGTTGGCCGCCGCGAGCATCTCGGAGATGGCGACCCCGGTCAGGATCAGGTTGTCGCCGCCCACGCCACCGCGCCGCGACACAAGAGCAACCACCGCCGCGGTCGCAAACCCTCCGAGGACCGCCCCCACCGAGATCTGGAGATCACTCGCCGACGCCGCCAGCAGAAGCATGAACAACCCACCACTGGAGGCGCCGGTCGTGAACCCCACAATGTCGGGGCTGCCCAGGGGATTTCGTGACAGGCTCTGAAAGACCGCACCCGACAGCGCCAGCATCGCCCCCACCAGCACCGCCGCGACCGCGCGCGGAAGCCGCTGGTTGAGCACGAAGAAGCGATCCATCCTGCTTCCAGACCCCGTCAGCAGTGTGTGCAGCGCGTCGGCCCCGGAGATGTTGTAGGCGCCGAACAGCACCGAGACAGCCACCACGGCCAGCGCCGCAGCAAGCGCCAGCACCGTCACCACAGCAGCCCGGCGGTGGACGAGGAAAGCCCCTGCGACGTCCAACAGGGGCATCGCAGCTGAGAGGCCGGGGCCCCGAGGCGCAAACCGTCGGTCTCCGACGCCGCGCTACCGGCCACGTCCCGAACCCTCCTCATCGCCCTCTCACCCCCATGCGCTGGATGACCATGACCAGCAGCACCGGACCTCCGATGAATGCGGTCACGACCCCCGCCTCCATCTCGCCGGAGTCCAGGATGACCCGCCCGACGACGTCGGCGGCCAGCAGCAGGACCGGTCCGGCGACGAGGGAGACCGCCAGCAGCCTGCGCTGGTCAGCTCCCAGGGCCAGCCGCAGCACCTGCGGGACCACCAGCCCAACGAAAGAGATCGGCCCGACCGCCGCCGTCGACGCCCCACACAGCAGAGTGATCGAGGTCAGTGCCAGCGCCCGAGCGCGCCTCGGGCTGACACCCAGCGCCTTGGCCTGCTCCTCCCCCAGTGCCAAGGCGTTGAGGGTGAGCCCCGAGGCCAGGGCCAGCACCAGCCCGACGACGAGGAAGGGCGCCACCCACACCAGCAGCACCGCATCCCGGTCCGCCAACGAGCCCAGAACCCAGAAGCGATAGGAGTCGAAGGTGACGGAGTCGTACATCGTGATGGTCCCGGTCATGGACCGCAGACTCGCCCCCAGCGCCACCCCGGCCAGCACGAGTCTGGCAGGTCCGGCGTCGGCGCTGCGCACCGACATGAGATGGACGAGGAAGGCGGCCAGGGCGGCCCCTGCGAAGGCGAACCAGAGGAAGTCACTCACATCTGTCAGCCCCAGCAGAGACATCGACAGGACCACCGACAGCGACGCTCCGGCATTGATGCCGAGAATGCCCGGCTCGGCCAGGGGATTGCGGGTCAGCCCCTGCATGACGACCCCCGCCACGGCCAGCGAGGCTCCCACCATGACCGCCAGGACGGTCCGCGGCATCCGCAGCTGCCAGACAATGACCGAGGCGACCGTTGTCCTCCCCGGCACGAAGGCACCGACCACTTCCTCCAGCGTCAGACTGTGCGACCCAACGGCCAGGCTCACCAGGCACAGAAGCACCGACAGCACCCCGAGAACAAGGACGGTCCCACCCACCGGGCCCCCCCACTGACGTAGGGGGCGGACGTCCCGGCAGACTCCTCACCACAGCCACGGCGGCGCTCCCACCACCGGGGGATCACGCCAGAGCTCCCGGCTGCGACTGACGAGCGACCTCCGCCACGTCCCCACCTTTCCTCAGGATGATTCTTGATAAAAAAACGCTATGACTTAGGTTAACCCTAAGGTAATGACATCCCACTACAGCCGCCGCAGCGCTCTCGTCCTCGCAGGGTTGGCCACCGCCATCCCCGCCCTCGCCGCTTGCTCCGGTAAGAAGGCGGACTCCAGCGCCTCCTCGACCGCCAAGGCCAAGCCCACCTCATCGGTGCCCACCGGCATGCCCGAAGGCAAGGGCTCAGGCAAGGCCGACGACGTCTTCCCCCGCAAGGTCGCCCACTTCAAGGGCACCACCGAGATCAAGAAGGCCCCCACCAAGGTCGTCATCCTGTCCACCGGTCAGCTCGACGTCGCCCTGACCCTGGGAATCGTGCCGATCGGCTCAACCAAGGGCGACGGCGCGGCAACCGTCCCCGAGTACCTCAAGAAGGCCTTCCCCAAGCAGGCCGACAAGCTGGGCGCGATCAAGGACGTCGGCTCTCGAAAGTCCCCCAGCATCGAGGACATCGGCAACCTGTCCCCGGACCTCATCCTCGTCAACCAGGCGGGCAAGGACGACATCGACACCCTCTACAAGTCCCTGTCCGAGGTGGCGCCCACCGTCGTCACCCAGGGCAAGAGCGAGGCGTGGAAGCAGGACTTCCTCCTCGTGGCCGACGCCCTGGGCAAGCCGGACACCGCCAAGAAGTGGATGGAGACCTACCAGGTCGACGCCGCGAAGGCCGGCTCCGCCATCGACGGCAACCCCACCGTCTCCCTGCTGCGCAAGACCAGCGACAAGCTTCGTCTCTTCGGGGCGGTCTCGCTGGCCGGCTCGGTCCTGTCCGACATGGGCGTCGCCCGCCCCAGCACCCAGACCTTCACCGACAAAGGCAACAAGGACATCAGCTCCGAGACCCTGGCCGAGGCCGAGGCCGACTGGATCCTCTACGGGGCGCAGAAGACCCCGAAGGATGAGAAGGACAAGGACAAGAACAACACTGAGCTGACCGCCATGCCCCTGTGGGCGGGGCTCAAAGCCGTCAACGACAAGCACGCCGTGCGCGTTGACGACGACGCCTTCTTCCTCAACGCCGGCCCCACCGCGGCACGGCTCGTCATGACCACGGTGGCGGACACGCTACCGAAGAAGAAGTAGTCCGTGCCCGCTCCGGTCTCATCGGAGGCTCCTTTAGACGCCCAGGTCCCCACCGCGGGCCTGGGCGTCCGGGGCATCCGCCTGGCCTACCACCCCAGCCATCCGGTCATCGAGGACCTGAGCACGGCCATCACCCCGGGCGCAGTGACAATGATCGTGGGCCCCAATGCCTGCGGGAAGTCCACGCTGCTGCGCGCCATGAGCCGGGTCCTCTCCCCAGGCGCTGGCCAGGTGGTCCTCGACGGTCGCGACATCGCCACCCTGGCCCCCAAGACGCTGGCCCGCCGAGTGGGCATGCTGGCCCAGTCCTCCATCGCCCCGCCCGGGATCACCGTCCACGAGCTGGTGGCGCGCGGGCGCTACCCGTATCAGTCGCTCCTGCGTCAGTGGTCGGCCGACGACGACGCGGCCGTCACCGAGGCCATGGAGCGCACCGACGTCGTTGGTCTGGCCAACCGGCACGTGTCCGCACTCTCCGGCGGGCAGCGCCAGCGGGTGTGGGTGGCGATGGCCCTGGCCCAGCGCACCGACATCCTCCTGCTCGACGAGCCGACCACCTACCTGGATCTGGCCCACCAGGTGGACCTCCTCGAGCTGTGCCGGGACCTGAACGCCGAGCTGGGCACCACCATCGTGGCGGTGCTCCACGATCTCAACCAGGCCTGTCGTTACGGGGACGAGGTGATCGCCATGCGCGCCGGCAGCATCCTGGCCCATGGCCGCCCCGAGGAGGTCGTCACCGCGGAGATGGTTGAGGAGGTCTTCGGCCTGAAGGTCCAGGTCATTGCCGACCCGCTCACCGGGACCCCGCTGGTTCTGCCTCTTCCGCGCAAGACCCGGGACACGGCGTCGGGCAGCAAGGCCGGGTAGGAAACGGCGCCGCCCGCGCCCCGGCTTCGGCCGAGCGCGATCATCCGCGAGCGCCTGCGAGCCTGAATTCCCGCTCGTCGGCACCGGTCTTCGCCCGCGCTCGGGCCGAAACACACCAACCTCACGGACCACGACCGGTCCCCCGCGACCCCGCAGGGTGGCCCTGACAGAACCTGTCAGGCGGTGGACCCGCGTCGAGACGCGCGTTTAGTCTTCACATATCAACCCGCACTGATATGAGGACATACCTGTGACTGCTTCTGCTCCTGCCCTGCCCACCACGATGCGCGGCGTCGTCATGCACGCCGCCGGAGACGTCCGCGTCGAGGACCGTGAGGTCCCCCACGTCATCGAACCCACCGACGCCGTCATCAAGCTCGAGGCCGCCTGCGTGTGCGGCTCGGACCTGTGGCCCTACCGGGGCATCCAGCCCCTGGAGGAGGCCCGCCCCATGGGCCACGAGTACGTGGGCACCGTCGTCGAGATCGGCGACGACGTCAAGAACGTCAAGGTCGGCAACTTCGTCGTCGGCTCCTTCTGCCTGAGCGACAACACCTGCGAGATCTGCGAGGACGGCTTCCAGTCGCGCTGCGCCAACGGCGGTTTCATCGGGGACACCCAGGCCGAGTACACGCGCGTGGCCCTGGCCGACGGGACCCTCGTCGTCGTTCCCGGCGGCAAGCCCGAGGACCCCGAGGTCATCGCCTCGCTGCTGGCCGCCTCCGACGTCCTGGGAACCGGCTGGTTCGGGGCCGTCGCTGCCCAGGCCGGCCCCGGCAAGACCATCGCGGTGGTCGGCGACGGCGCCGTGGGCCTGTCCGCCGTCCTGGCCGCCAAGGCCCTGGGAGCCGAAAAGGTCATCGCCTTCTCCCGTCACGAGGACCGGGCGGCGCTGGCCCGCGAGTTCGGCGCCGACGTCGTCATCGCCGAGCGTGGCGACGAGGGCGCCGCGAAGGTCAAGGAGCTCACCGGCGGCTACGGCGCGCACGGCGTCGTCGAGGCCGTGGGCAACCAGACCTCGATGATGCAGGCCATCGCCTCCTGCCGCCCCGGCGGGCACCTGGGCTACGTGGGCGTGGCGCACGGCGTCTCCCTGCCCGGCGACCAGCTCTTCTTCGCCGAGATCCATATGCTGGGCGGCCCCGCGCCCGTGCGCCGCTTCCTGCCCGACCTCATCGACCGCATCCTCAAGCGTGAGATCAACCCCGGCAAGGTCTTCACCCTGCGCCTGCCCCTGGAGGAGGCCCCCGAGGCCTACAAGGCCATGGACGAGCGCCGCGCCATCAAGGTGCTCCTGGAGCCCTGAGCCGAGCCCCACGCCCCACCATCATCGTCTGACAACAGGAGCATTCATGAAGACCCTCGTTCTCGTCTTCCACCCCGACATGTCCACCTCGCGCGCCAACCGGTCCCTGGCGGCCAGGGCCGAGGCCCTCGGTAACGACGTCACCGTACGCTACATGTACGACCTCTACCCCGATCAGAAGGTCGACGTCGCCGCCGAGCAGGCCGCCCTGGAGGCCGCCGACCGGGTCGTCCTCCAGTTCCCCATGTACTGGTACTCCACCCCCGCCCTGCTCAAGCAGTGGCTCGACGACGTGCTCCTCTACGGCTGGGCCTACGGCTCCACCGGCAAGGCCCTGGCCGGCAAGAGCTGCTGGTGGCTGTGAGCACCGGTGGCCCCGGTGACGCCTACAGCCATGAGTCCTCCTACGGCTACACGCTCACCGAGCTGCTGCGGCCCCTCCAGGCGACGGCGAACATGGTCCAGATGACCTATCTCGAGCCCTTTACCACCACGGGGACCCTCACCATCACCGATGAGGCCCTGGCCCAGCGGGCCAAGGACTACGCCGCCACCCTGCAGTCCACGAACCTGCCGGTTCTGGACCGCCGCGGCTGAGTCCGCCAGCAGGCAGCGTCCACATGCCCGAGGGCCCAGGCCGGTTCGTCGGCCTGGGCCCTCGAGGCGTCTCACGGGTGTCTCAGTCGCCGTCGGCCAGGTCCTTGAAGTAACGCGCCACCGGCCAGCGCTGGAAGCCGAGCCCCTCGTAGGTGGCGCGGGCCGGGGCGTGCCCCAGGTCCCCGCCGGTCTCCACCATCACCATGGCCATCCCGGCCGCCCGGGCCCGCTCCATGGAGTGGTTCATGAGGGCCCGGCCGATGCCGCGACGCTGGTAGTCGGGGTCGACGACGACGATATAGACCTCCCCATCCTGTCCTCGGGGTGCAGACGGGTGCACACCCAGCCCACCGGGCGACCGTCGAGGACGGCGACGTCGACGCCGTCGGGCTCGCCGTCGAGGACCTCGGCAAGATCGGAGAACTGTCGCTGCCGCCAGCCCTCGGGGTAGAAGGAGCGGTAGACGAAGGCGGGCACGTCCTGCTCCATGAGTGGGAAGACTGGAGCCCAGGCGCGCAGGGGACAGGTCCAGCAGCGCCTGACGCTGCTCCGGCCGGTACGCAACGATCTCAACCATGCCGAAATCCTACGGCGCTCCCCACAGTTACACCGGGTCCCCGCCGGTCATTACGCCGACGGGGACCCAGTAGCTCAGGACCGCTGAAGGACCTCAGCCGAAGATATCGAGCAGCGGGAGCTCGGGGGTCTGAAGGACCGCGGCGTAGTCCTGCGCCCGGCGGGCGATGGCCTCATCGGTGATCTCCAGGGCGCCCACCGACAGGAAGGGCACCGCGTACTTGGTGCCGATGACTCGCGAGGTTCCCTGCATGGGCCGCAGGAACTCGTGGATCGTGTAGATGTGCGCGCCCTCGCGGCCGTAGGCGCTGCCGGCGCCGCCGACGCTGACGGCCAGGAGCAGCTCCTTGCCGTGCAGGCCGTGCCGGTCGAGCCGTAGGCCCAGCCGAAGGTGAGGACGTCGTCGAGCCACTTCTTGAGCAGGGGCGGGCAGGAGAGCCAGTACATGGGGTACTGCAGCACGATGCGGTCGGCGCCCAGCAGAGCCGCCTGCTCGGTGGCCACATCGATGTTGAAGTCGGGGTAGAGGTCGTACATGTAGCGCACGGTGATGTTGCCGCCGAGCGACTCCGCCGCGGCCCCGAGGGCCTTGTTGACCCGGGACTCGGAGATGTTGGGGTGGAAGACGAGAACGAGAGTGTTCACGGAGGACTCCCTGGTGTCGTTGGACTGTGAAGCGGGGGATGGCCCCCGTGAGGCGCCGGGGCTCCCGGCGCCGGACAGGACGTCGCTCAGGCTGGAGAAGCCGCCGATGATGACCTCCAGCTTGGGGGCCATCGCACCGCGGTCCAGCCAGGACTCCTTGGGGCGGAAGGGGACGCGGTCGGCGTCGTCGCCACTGTGCAGCTCGTTGGGCCCACGCATGCCCAGGGCGGCGTTCGAGTCGCCGAAGCGCTCGTCCCACATGCGGGTGGCGACGTCGATGCCGCGCTCGCTCCGGCCCGAATGACGGTCGGACTCGACGGTCTCGGCCATGGCGACCGCCTGCTGGTGGGCGGTCAGAACCGTCGAGAGGGTGTAGTTGAGTGCCAGGTAGGCGTCCTCGCTGCGCAGGCCACCGGAGACGAGGGCGTTGTGGGCGCGCTTGGCCACCGACATGAAGGGCACGTAGGCCCAGGCCAGGTTGATGAGGGTGTGGTCCAGGCCGGGATGGGCGTCGAGCACGTCCCACAGCGAGTCGGAGAGCCGGCGCAGGTAGTCCTGCCAGCTCAGGCCGGTGGGGGGCAGTGTGGCGTCGGCGGACACACGCTCCAGGCAAGCCACGAGCAGGTCGTCACGAGAGCTGACGGTGCGTCCCAGATCAGCCGCACTCACCCCAAGCCGACGCGCCACCTTGCCCATCGTGAACCGGTCCACACCGATCTCAAGGGCCGCTGTGACGACGTCATCCCTGGTAAAACCGGCATTATGCTGCATTGAGCCTCCCGGGTTGGGTCATACTCGTCAGCGTAACGAACCAATAACAGCCCGCCAAATCGAAGGCACCTATCCGCGCGATGACCGACGCCGTTCTTCCGCAATATAACGGGAAATAAACCATCCCTCCCCCACACCTCCCGCACACCTCTGACGCCGCCAGGAATCTCACGGCGAGATAACGACTCGGCACACGCCGGGCGGCCTGCCGGGTGGCGCGCCCGACGACGGTGGGGTCTCGCCGAGCCCGCTCCCCCGTTACCGTGGTGCCGCGAGCGAGACTCCCCGCCCACAGCGCCCCGTCTTTCCGGAACCGCCCGCGGCGCCCTCACCGGCAGCGGCGCAGCCCTGCGCTGACGGCTCCCCCGGCCAAGCAGCGACGCTGGCGCGATGACCTGCACCTGGCGCACACGATCGCCAACAAGGTGGACAGCCTCACCCTGGCCCGCTTCGACGCCGGCAACTTCACCGTGGAGACCAAGTCGGACCTCACACCGGTCACCGAGGCCGACAAGGGAGGCCGAGCGCGTCATCCGCGAGCAGCTGGGGCGGGCGCGCGGGCGCGACTCCGTCCTGGGTGAGGAGCTGCCCACCACCGGGCACTCCTCGCGCCAGTGGGTCATCGACCCGATCGACGGGACCAAGAACTTCGTGCGGGGCGTGCCGGTGTGGGCCACGCTCATCGGCCTCATCGAGGACGGCCAGTGCGTCGTCGGGTTGGTCTCGGCCCCCGCGCTGGGGAGGCGCTGGTGGGCCGTGTCCGGCGGCGGGGCCTGGACCGGGCGCTCCCTGAGCTCGGCGCGGCGGCTGTCGGTGTCCGGCGTCGACGACCTCACCCGGGCCTCGATGTCCTACTCCTCGCTGTCGGGGTGGGCGCAGACCAAGCGGCTGCGCGGGATGCTGGGGCTCATGCAGTCGTGCTGGCGCACCCGTGCCTACGGGGACTTCTGGTCCTACATGCTCGTGGCCGAGGGCGCCGTGGACCTGGCCGCCGAGCCCGAGCTCGAGCTCTATGACATGGCGGCGCTCGTGCCCGTGGTCACCGAGGCGGGCGGGCGCTTCACCTCCCTGGGCGGCGAGCCCGGACCCTTCGGGGGCAACGCGGTGGCCACGAACTCGCTGCTGCACGACGTCACCCTGCACCACCTGAGCGCCGAGACGGACTGAGCCGGCCCCGGGTTGAGCCGACGTTCCCTTCTGCTGGACACCAGTGCGCCCCGAAGTTATAAAAGATCTAAAAAGATCTAAAAACGCGCAAAAAGTGAGCCAAGACACTTTGGGTAAGGGGTAGCCCACACTGCACGATGGCGGGGCGCTACTGGACACCGCACGACGGAAGCAGCCGCTCCTCGGGGCCACACGCCGAGGCCGCACGGGCTGGACTTGTCCCGCATCCAACGTTATAAAAGGGATACAAACTGATATGCGGCCGCAGAGTTGGGCCTTTGCCCCGGTGTCGCCGCGCGGCTGAACCGCCACCGCTGCGGCGGGTACCACAGTGACCCGGCCGTTTCCCCACCCCGTGCGCCGGTAACCTGCCGTGAGTCCACTATCCATCCACCCCAGGAGTCCCTTTGAACTGGCTGCACGCCATCCTCCTCGGCATCGTCGAGGGGCATCACCGAGTTCCTCCCGGTGTCCTCCACCGGTCACCTCAACATCGTCGAGAAGCTGCTCGGCTACGAGATCAACTCCGCCGGCATGACCGCCTTCACCGCCGTCATCCAGGTCGGTGCGATCATCGCCGCCATCATCTACTTCTGGGCCGACATCGTCCGCATCGTCACCGCCTGGTTCAAGGGACTGAGCAACCAGCAGGCCCGCCAGGACCCCGACTACACGCTCGGCTGGGGCATCATCCTGGGATCGATCCCGGTGGCCGCCGTCGGACTGCTGTTCAAGGACTTCATCGAGGGGCCGGTCCGCTCCCTGTGGGTGATCGCCGGGGCCCTCATCATCTGGTCGGGGGCCATGTGGCTGGCCGACCACCAGCAGAACCTCAGCAAGGGCATGAAGGACGTGACTGTCAAGGACGCCCTCATCATCGGTGCATTCCAGGCCCTGGCCCCGGTGTTCCCCGGTATCTCCCGCTCCGGGGCGACGATCTCGGCCGGCCTCTTCCTCAAGTTCGACCGGGTGACGGCCACGCGCCTGTCCTTCTACATGGGCATCCCATCCCTGGTCGCGGCCGGACTGCTGGAGGCCGCAACGGAGGCCAGCACCATCAGCAACACCGTGGGCTGGACGCCCACCATTGTCGCGACCGTTGTCTCCGGCGTCGTCGCCTACGCGACCATTGCCTGGCTGCTGCGCTTCGTGTCCTCCAACAAGTTCACGTCCTTCCTCGTATACCGCGTGCTGCTGGGCCTCATCATCATCGTCCTGGTAGCCGCCGGCACCATCGCCGCCTGACGGAGCCCCTTGCCGCCGGGCTCAATTCATCTCCGCCGGCATTCTTCACGTGGGGCAACGGATTCTTCCGTTGCCCCACGTGATTTCTATGCTCCTCAGCGTCGAGCTCCGACGCCGTACGAATCCTGTTCCAGCGTTGTCGTCCGCTTGTACGATAGGCGGCGCGGCCACCCCCTGGGGTAAGCGCAGACTCACGAGCCGCTGAGGACGTCGGCTAACATCGGGGAGATTCGCAGCATGACCACTCGCCACCCATCTGCTTCTCCTATGCGAATTCGCTTCGGAAGTCGTCCCGCGATCGCCCCAGGTTTCGTCAAGCGGCAGGGGCAGGATGAGCTCTTCGACGCCGTCTTCGCTCGCTCCGAGCCTCGCACGGTTCTGACGGGGATGCGGGGAAGCGGCAAGACTCGGCTGGCCGCTGCGGTGGCGGCCAGGTGCGAGGAGGACGGCTGGCCCCTAGTCGCCTGGATTCATGCGGCCTCACGCAAGGAGATCCTTGCCGATCTCTACAAGCTCGCGCTGCGCATCGGTATCGACGCACCGAAGAACATTCCTCTGGAGGTCATTGTTCGGCGCCTCCTGGATCGGCTGCGCTCAGCAGAGGCTGCGGACCGCCTCTTCGTCTTCGACAACGTGGAGAATCCGGACGACCTGAGAGACTTCATCCCCAAGGGCACTGGAAGTCCGGACCCTCATCACCACCCCCGCGTCACTTCGACTGGGACGACCTGGGGTGGCTGCGGTTGACGGTGGGCACCTTCGATCGGGAGCAGTCGATCTCCCTCCTGTGCGAGCACACTGGCGACACTCACCGCGAAGCTGCTGACCGGATCGCGGATGCGCTCGGCGACGTGCCCGTCGCCATCACCCAAGCCGCCGCGACAGCACAACAGGGTGGATACTCCTTATCCGGCTACCTCAACAGGCTCAGTCATCACCCGCTCGAGTCACGCATCAGTGGCCTCGAGGGCGATGACTACCCCGACGCCGTCGGCATCGCACTGCTCATAGCCTATGAACAGGTCTTGGAGCAGTTCAGAACCGAGCATCCTCAGCAGGAGAGGATCGCCGTATCGCTCCTCGACGCACTGTCCCTCCTGGCTGCTTCCGGAGTGCCGACTCACTGGCTCTTGAAGCTCGACGGCGACTCCGATGCAGTACGCGACACCTTGTCTTTCCTGAAGAGCGCCGCTATCTTCCAAGAATCCAGCGACGGCACCAAGACCATTATTCCCCGGCTCCAGGGACACGTGTACCGGGAGACCTACCTGAATGACCAGAAGAAGCTCGGTGAGGCGCGTAGGTGCGCCGCAACACTTCTCGGCGGGATTGACGTAGACCGCCTAGAGAATGGTGAACAACGGCGACAAGAGACCCACCATCTCATCGAGCAGTTTCTCTCAGTCACATCACAGGACTACTCTCATTCATTATTCTCTGAGCCACGGGTGTCTTCAAAGCTCGCCGAGACACTGCACGACGCAACCAGTCTTGGGATGTCGCAGCTGGCCCTTGGTCTCGCTGACTCCGTGACCCGGGCCTGCGACGCCTTGGGCCCCCACCATCCCGACACCCTGGCGTCACGTAACAGTCTCGCCGGCGCCTACCGGGCGAGCGGCAGGCTCGATAAGGCCATCGCCCTGTACGAGCAGGTCCTCGAGGACTCCATCCGCGTCCTGGGCACCGACCATCCCAGCACCCTGACCTCACGTCTCAGCCTCGCTGGCGCCTACCATGCAGCCGGCAGGCTCGACGAGGCCATCACCCTGTACGAGCAGGTTTTCAGCGGCCGCAGCCTCGTCTTGGGCCCCGATGACTGCAGCACCCTCATGTCACGCGACGAACTGGCCGGAGCCTACCGGGAAGCGGGCCGATTCGACGAGGCCATCACCCTGAAAAAGCAGATCCTCACAGACGCCATGCGCATCATGGGTCCCGACAGCCCCGGCGCCTCGGCCGCACGTAACAACCTCGCCGCTACCTACCGGGATGCGGGCAGGCTCAGTGAGGCCATCCCCCTGTTCGAGCAGAACCTCGACGAGGTTAGCCGCGCCCTGGGCCTCGACCATCCGGAAACCTTGGCCTCACGCCACAGTCTCGCTGGCGCCTACCGGGATACGGGCAGACTGCACGAGGCCATCGCCCCTATACCAGGAGAACCTCGAGGAATTCACCCGTCTCGCGGGCCCCAACCACCCTGAAACCTTGGCCTCGCGCGCCACGCTCGCTGGCGCCTACCGGGACGCCGGCAGGCTCCACGAGGCCATCCGTCTGTTCGAGCGGAACCTCGACGACGTTGCTCGCGCCCTGGGCCTCGACCATCCGGAAACCTTGGCCTCACGCCACAGTCTCGCTGGCGCCTACCGGGATACGGGCAGGCTCGACGAAGCCATCCGTCTGTTCGAGCAGAACCTCACCGACTTCATCCGCATTCTGGGTCCTGACCGCCCCGACACCTTCACCTCACGCAGCACGCTCGCTGGCGCCTACCGGGACGCGGGCAGGCTCGACGAGGCCATCACCCTCTTCGAGCAGAACCTCGAAGACCGCACCCGCACCCTGGGACCTGCTCACCCTGTCACTCTCACCTCGCGCAACAACCTCGCCAATGCCTACCTTGCCGCGGGGAGATCCGAGGAGGCAAAGAAGCTCTTCGGGACGCCGTGAAAATTCTGTTTCGGGGCCGCTGACCGCTTGTACGATAGCAGCATGGCCGATCCCCTCTCCTTCGCCGTCCTGTCTGCCAGCATAACCGGGCTGCTTATGCGTGGAGCCGCTGTGGCCGTTGATCCTTCGTGGAGCAGCGCGGCATCACTGCCTGGCGAGACCCTCAACGCGTGGCGCAGCCTGAGACGTCTGCAGCAGGAGCGGGGTGGACAGGAGAATCCGCTGGAGGCGTCCATCAAGGCCCGACTTCAGAAGCAGGTGGATGACGCCCATGAGCGGTACAAGCGGACCGGAGCCACTCGATCTGCCCTGGCCGGAGCCGTCACCGAGATGGAGGTGGCACTCAAGGAGCTCAGCGGGGACGACACCACAGTCCTTGAGGCGGTGCGGTTCCCGGACAACTTTGAGACCTACCTCCGACGGCGGACGGCAGGCCGCCGCCAAAACGTCGAGGCGGCAGCCGAGCCTTTCTTCAACGACCTGACCCACATCGTCGCCGAAGAGTTCATCCATCTCGCACCAGGCTCACGCGGTTTCGACATCGCCGCACTCAAGCAGCTGCTCGCAGGCCAGGAACAGCTACTCGCAGGGCAAGAACAGCTGCTGGAGAGGCAAGCAGAGACTCACGAACTGCTGGGGACGATGGCGACGGACATTAAGGAGATCCATAGCGCGACCCCGCAGAGCCAACCTGCCTCACCCACGCGGATTCGCTTCGGTAGCCGCCCCAGGGTCAGCGCAGGCTTCATCAAGCGAGAAGGGCAGGACGAGCTCTTCGATGCCATCTTCACTCACGCTGAGCCTCGCACAGTTCTGACGGGGATGAGAGGGAGTGGCAAGACCCAGCTGGCCGCTGCTGTTGCGACCAGATGCGAGGAGGAGGAATGGTTCCTAGTCGCCTGGATCAACGCGGCCACACGTCAGGAGATTGTTGCAGACCTCTACGAACTTGCACTGCACATCGGTATTGATGCACCAAAGGATGTTCCTCCGGGGATTATTGTTCGGCGTTTCCTGGATCAGCTGCGCTCAGCAGATACAGCGGACCGTCTCTTCGTCTTCGACAACGTGGAGAATCTCGACGATCTGAGAGATCTTACCCCTGAGGGAAACGGCATCCGAGCCATCATCACCACGACGCGCCACCTTGACTGGAACAGTTTGGGATGGTCGCCATTGGCAGTCGGTGTCTTTGATCGCGAGCAGTCAATCACTCTCCTCTGCCAACACACCGGTGACGCTCACCGAGATACGGCCAACCAGATCGCAGAGGTGCTCGGCGACCTCCCTGTCGCCGTGGCCCAAGCGGCCGCAACAGCCAAGTCAGGGCAATACTCCCTATCCAACTATCTTGAGAGACTGAGCAACCACCCGCTCGAGTCAAGCATCAGCCGTCTCGAGGGTGATGACTACCCGGACGCCGTCGGCGTTGCACTGTTCATGGCCTACGAACAGGCCTTGGAGCAGCTCAGAACCAAGCATCCTCAACAGGAGAGCATCGCCACCTCACTCCTTGGCATACTGTCCCTTCTCGCTGCTTCCGGAGTGCCGACTCACTGGCTTCTGGAGCTCGACGATGACTCCGACGCAGTTCGAGACACCCTACAATTCCTAAAGATATCATCAATTCTCCAAAGATCCATCGACGGCAACAAGACCATTATTCACCGCCTCCAAGGACAAGTTTACCGCGAAACCTACCTGAGCAACCAAGAGAAGTTGAGCGAGGCACGTGCGCACACAACAACCCTTCTCAACGAGATCGACGTGGACCAGATAGAAAATTTTGAACAGCAGCGACAGGAAACACGCAATCTCGTCGAACAAATAGGTACCATCACACCACAAGGCTACTCTCGCCCACTATTCTCCGATCCGAATTTTGCTGCACTACTCGCAACGACTCTGCGGAATGCGACCGACCTTGGGATGCCACATCTGGCGCTTGCCCTTACTGATTCTGTTACACGGGCGGGCGACACCCTGGGCCCCGATCACCCCAGCACCCTGACCGCACGCAACAACCTCGCCGGTGCCTACCAGACAGCGGGCAGGCTCGACGAGGCCGTCCCCCTGTACGAGCAGACCCTCAAAGACCGCACCCGCATCCTGGGACCCCACCACCCCGACACCCTCACCTCACGAAACAACCTCGCCGGCGCCTACCGGGACGCAGGCAGGCTCGACGAGGCCGTCCCCCTGTACGAGCAGACCCTCGAAGACCGCACCCGCATCCTGGGACCCCACCACCCCGACACCCTGACCGCACGCAACAACCTCGCAAGCGCCTATCACGACGCGGGCAGGCTCAACGAGGCCATCCCCCTGTACAAGCAGAACCTCGAAGACCGCACCCGCATCCTGGGCCCCCACCACCCCCACACCCTGACCGCACGCAACAACCTCGCCGGCGCCTACCAGACAGCGGGCAGGCTCAACGAGGCCATCCCCCTGCACGAGCAGAACCTCGAAGACCGCACCCGCATCCTGGGCCCCCACCACCCCGACACCCTCACCACACGCAACAACCTCGCCAACGCCTACCACGACGCAGGCAGGCTCAACGAGGCCATCCCCTGCACGAGCAGAACCTCGAAGACCGCACCCGCATCCTGGGACCCCACCATCCCCACACCCTGAACTCACGCAACAACCTCGCCGGCGCCTACCAGACTGCCGGCAGACTCAACGAAGCCATCCCCCTATTCGAACAGACCCTCAAGGACTTCGAGAACCTCCTGGGACCCCCACCATCCCCACACCCTGCTCTCACGCAACAACCTCGCCGGCGCCTACCAGACTGCCGGCAGACTCAACGAAGCCATCCCCTATTCGAGCAGACCCTCGAAGGCCGCACGCGCATCCTGGGCCCCCACCACCCCCGACACCCTCACCACACGCAACAACCTCGCCGATGCCTATCGCGCCGCTGGAAGAATTGAGGACGCAGAGAAACTCTTTGAGACGCCATCGGACTCAGAGGATGAGCAGAACGGTACCGAGGACGACCCGGACCATACGGCCGGGAGACTGACCGCCACAGACCGCCGTCATTGATGTCGGTGGGCCGTGAGACAGTGTCGGCATGCGGATCCTCCACACCTCCGACTGGCACCTGGGGCGCACCTTCCACGGGCGCGTGCTCGATGACGCGCACGCCGCCTTCACCGACCACCTCGTCGAGCTCGTCACCGCCGAGTCAGTCGATGCCGTCCTCGTCGCCGGGGACGTCTACGACCGCGCCATCCCACCCAATGACGCCGTCGCCCTCCTGGATGAGACGCTGCGCCGCCTGACCGAGCGCACCCGGGTGGTCCTGACCCCCGGCAACCACGACTCCGCCCGCCGCCTCGGCTTCGCCGCCGACCTCATGCGCGAGGGCCTCATCATCCGGGCCCGCACCGCCGGCCTCGACCGCGGCATCATCCTGCCCGACGCCGACGGCAACGCGGCCGCCATCGTCCACGCCCTGCCCTACCTCGACCCCGACGCAGCCCGCGAGATCCTCCCGCCCCTCCTCGCCGAACGCCTCGGCGAGGAGATCCCCACGAAACACACAGCAGGGGAAGACCGGGCCAAGGGTGGGGACACCGCCTCCCAGCCCGACCCGCCGGGCGCCCGCGCCTGCCCCGCTCCCACGAGGCCGTCGTCTCCGCCGCCCTGCGCCTCTTGGCCACGGACCTGGACCGTCTGCGCGCCCGCCACACCCGGCGCCTGCCGAGCCTGCTCATGGCCCACGCCTTCGTCGTCGGCGGTGAGGCCTGTGAGTCCGAGCAGGGACATCCGCGTCGGCGGCGTCGACTCCGTGCCCTCCGGCGTCTTCACCACCCTTGGGCGGCTCACCCCTGGCCGAGTGCAGCGGCGGCCTGGACTACGTGGCCCTCGGCCACCTCCACCGGCCCCAGGAGCTCACCCGGCCCACCGGCCCGCGCCTGGTCTACTCCGGCTCGCCCCTGCCCTTCTCCTTCGACGAGGCCGAAGGGCGCCCGCAACTGCGCCACCAAGTCCTCCGTCCTGCTGGATCTCAGCGCCGACGGCGTCACCGGTCTGGAGCGCATCCCCACCCCGGTCCTGCACCAGGTGCGCACCCTGACCGGCACCATGCCGGAGCTCCTCTCCCCGCCTTCGACGACGCCGCCGGCGCCTGGGTGCGCGTCATCCTCCAGGGCGAGCAGCCACCCGGTGCCCCTAGCCACCCTCAAGGAGCGTTTCCCCAGCCTCCTGGCCTTTCAGCACGAGGCCCCCCCACGCGCACCGCCCGCGAGCGCATCTCCGTCACCGCCGCGGCCGACCCGCTGCGCATCACCGAGGACTTCTTCGACGACGTCTGCGGGCGCGCCCCGACCCCTCCGAGCGCGGCGTCCTGCGCAGCGCCTATGAGTCCGCCCTGGCCAGCGTGAGGAGCGAGCGATGAGGATCCACTCCTGACCATGACCGGCATCGGCCCCTACGCGGGGCGGGAGCACATCGACTTCGACGCCGTGGGCGCCTCAGGCCGCTTCCTGCTCACCGGCCCCACCGGCTCGGGCAAGACCACCATCATCGACGCGATCGTCTTCGCCCTCTACGGGGACGTGGCCGACTCGGCCGACTCCTCCAAGGAGCGCATCCGCTCCACCCTCGTGGGCCCGCACACCGAGAGCGTCATCGAGCTCGTCTTCTCCACCGGCGCCGGCGTCTACCGGGTGCGCCGCACCCCCACCACGAGCGGGCCAAGCGGCGCGGCCAGGGCACCACCACCCAGAACGGCACCGTCAAGCTCTGGCACCTGGCTGAGGTCGGCGGGGAGCCGCTCGACGAGCCCGTCACCCGCGTGGGCGACGCCGACGCGGAGATCGCGCGCGCCGTGGGCTTAAGCCGGGAGCAGTTCACGCAGACGGTCGTCCTGCCGCAGGGCAAGTTCGCCCGGTTCCTGCGCGCCGACTCCTCCGAGCGCCAGCACCTCCTCAAGGACGTCTTCGGCACCGGCATCTACGACGCCATCCAGGACGCCCTCATCCAGGCCTCCCGGGACGGGGCCCGGCGGGTCGAGCAGGCCGCGGCCGACCTGCGCGGGCAAGTCGCCTCCCTGGGACGGTACCCCCTCCTCACCGAGGTCCCCTCCCCCGCTGAGCCCGCAGATACCGGTGAGGAGACTGCCGACGCCGATCAGGCGGCTCTCCCTGAGGACTCGCCACCGGATAACTCGTCTCAGGAGGCCCCGTCCGGGGGACCCAGGACGCGCTGCCGCTGCCCATGGATGACGCCGGCCGCGCGGGAGCCCTCAGGAGGCCGACGCCGGCCCGGCTCCGACGCCGGCCCAGGCCTTGGAGGCGGCGATGGCGGGAGCCGCCCCGGACCTGGTGGCTCTTCGCCGCATCGGGGCTGAGGTTCTGAAGGCCTCCAGCAACCGGGTCGCATCGGCCGAGGCCCACTCTGAGGCCGCGGGGACGGTCCTCACCCGGGCGCAGTCGGCCCGCGAGGAAGCCCAGAGCCTCCACGACCTCCTGGAGCGGCGCCGGGCCCTCGTGAGGAGAACGAGCGGCTGGCCGAGCGCGCCGAGCAAGAAGCCGACGACGCCCGGCGTCTCCAGACCGCCGAGCGCGCCTCCCGGGTGCGGCCCTACCTGGTCGCCGAGCAGGCCGCCCGTCACCGCGCCCAGCAGGCCGTCGCCGCACTGGCCGCCCGCGCCGACCAGAGCGGACTGGCCCACCTGGCCGAACAGGCCGGAGACACCAGTGCCGACAGCGCAGAGGAGGCCACCGGCAGCGCGGCTCGCAGTCATGGTGCCACGGTGACACCCGCCGCTCTCGTCGAGCCCCTGGCCCGTGAGGCGCAGCGCCAGCTCACCGCCCTCGAGGATGACCCCAGCCAGGCGAGCGCCGGCACTACCGAAGTGGACACGGCCCCACAGGACTCCGAGGCGGCAGGGGCCCCTGTGGCGGCCGATGAATCGGAGACGGAGCGCGCCGAGGCTCTGAGCCCCGCGACCTTGACGACCTGGCGCACCGCTACCGTCGCGAGCACGGGCAGCTCGAGACCCTGGTGGACCTGGAGGCCGGCCTCCCCGAGCGCGAGCGCCTTACAAAAGCGGGAGGCGGAGCTGCAGCGGGCCGCCATCCAGCTGGAGCAGCGCACGGAGAAGCTCGCCGAGCGCCCCGCGCAGCGCACCGCCCTGGTGGAGACCCTGGAGGCGGCGCGCGCGGCCCACGAGCGCCTCGACGGCCTTCAGGACCGCCGGGCCCGGGCCGAGGAACGTCACCGGGCGGCCCCTGGCCGTCGAGCAGCTCAGCGCGCAGCTCGCCCAGCGGGACAATGCCTGCGCTCAGGCGGCGGCGCTCGCGCGGGAGGCGACCGAACAGGGTTCGCGCCACCCGCCTGGCCTGGATCTCCGGGACCGCCGGGGCGCTCGCCGGTGAGCTCACCGAGGGCGAGCCCTGCCCCGTGTGTGGCTCGACCACGCACCCCTCCCCGCCACCGCCGGCACCGACGGCGCCACCCGCCAACAGGTCGAGGGCCGCTGAGGAGCAGCAGCGGCAGGCCGACGAGGCGCTCAGCAGCGCCGTCCGGGGAGCGAGACGCCTGTGCCACCCGGCTTCAGGAAGCCCAGCGCACCAGTGACGGCATGGATGCCCCCGCCGCCCAGGAGGCGCTGGAGGCGGCCGCCACCTCCCTGGCCACGGCGCGGGCCGCGGCCGACGGCGTCGAGGAGCTGGTGGAGCGCCTCGAGGGCCTTCGATGCCGGCACCGAGCAGGAGCGCGCCGCGCTCGATGCCGCCCGCTCCGCCCAGGAGTCGGCCCGCAGCCGCCTGGAGGCCGAGCGCGAAGCCCTCGCCCAGGACCAGCAGCGCTGCCTGGAGGCGCACGGGACCTGGCCGAGCGTCACCGCCCGCGCCGCCGCACTCCTCGTGCGGGCCAAGGAGGCCGAGGACGCCTCCCAGGACGTCGACACCGCCCGCACCGCCCTAGCTCAGGCCCGCAGCGCCCTGGCCGACCTGGCCGCCGCGCTGACGGAGGAGGGCTTCACTGGTGCGGCCCAGGCAACGGCGGCCCTCATGGAGCGCGGTGCCATCGAGGCCCTGTCGGCCGGCGTGCGCGCCGCCGCCACCGCCCGCGAGCGGGTCCGCCTGGGGCTGGAGGACCCACAGATCGCCGCCCTGAGCGGCCAGGAGGAGGACCGCCTCGAGGCCGCCACCGCCGAGCTCGCCCAAGCGGACGCCGCCGCCCGGCAGGCCGCCTCCGCTCAGGCGCGCGCCGCAGAGTCCCACGAGCACCTGCGCCGGGCCGTCGACGGCGTCGAGCAGGCGGCCACCGCCTATGAGGAGGCGGCCGGCTCCAGCGCCGACCTCATCCGGGTGGCGAACCTCGCCCGCGGGGAGAACGAGGCCGGCACGCCCCTGGCCACCTGGGTGCTGCAGGCCCGCTTCGAGGAGGTCCTCGTCTTCGCCAACGAGCGCCTGTCCCAGATGTCCTCCGGGCGCTACGAGCTCATCCGGGTCGCCGAGGAGACCAGCCAGCGCCGGCGCCGCAAGGGACTGGGCCTGGCCGTCGTCGACCACCTCGGAGACGAACGCACCCGCGACCCCCGGACCCTCTCGGGCGGGGAGACCTTCTACGTCTCCCTGTCACTGGCCCTCGCCCTGGCCGACGTCGTCTCGGCCGAGTCCGGGGGCGTGAGCCTGGAGACCCTCTTCATCGACGAGGGCTTCGGCACCCTGGACGCCGACACCCTCCAGGCGGTCATGGCCCAGATCGACCACCTGCGCGCCGGCGGGCACACCGTCGGCATCGTCTCCCACGTGGCCGAGCTGCGCGACCAGATCGCCGAGCGCATCGCAGTGCGGCGCGTCGCCTCGGGCGGATCCACCCTGAAGGTGACCGCCTGAGACGACGCGCCGCGAACGCATCCTGCTGGCCGGTGCCGACCCAGCGGCCGGCACCGGCCAGTGGCCCTAGAAGACGCTGCTGCTGGACTCGATCGTGATGGTGGGCTCGCCATCACCCTCCGGCAGCTCCACCTTCCCGGAGAAGGTGAACTTCGCCTTGCGGGGGCTGGGGTTCTTGTCGAAGGCCGTCGGCTTGGGAGACCCGGAGATGCTGATCTCGTCGGAGGTGAAGGACAGGTCATTGCTGTCCTCGGAGAACTCCACCTTCGTGGCGTCCTTCTCCACCGACAACGAGGTCATGTCCGAGGAGGTCTGGTAGGGGCAGGTCTTGTCCGAGTTCGTCGGAACGGTCGCACAGGGTCTTCGTCTGCTCCTTGACCTTCTCCAGCGCCTTGGTCTTGAGCTCGTCAGTGGGAGTGGCATCCACCTTCTGGGTGCCCACCGACTCGGCCTCCGAGGCGGCACCCTTGCCCGAAGGAATCAGGGTGAAGGAGGTCTCCTTGGCAGAGAGGTACTTGCTGACGGAGTCGAGCGCCGACACCGGGTACACACCGGGGTAGGCGAACTGGGTCGAGGTGCGGCTCCCACTCCACCCGTCCTTCTCCTTGGCCAGGGTCGATGGCAGCCCCAGCGACCTTCAGCCCCGGGAGCGAGGAGGAGCTGAAGTCCGCGGAGACCACGAGGGGCTTATCCACCTTCCAGCTGTCCAGGCCGAAGGAGCCCGACGACTTCGAGGCGGTGAAGTCGTACTCGAAGGCCTTCCCGTCCAGGGACAGGTGAGCCTTGATCGTGGCGGTGTCACCGGAGATGGTGGGCTTGTCGATCTTGGTGACCTTGATCCTCGCCTTGGCGGCCTTGAGGGCGTCGTCGGTCAGCAGCTTGCGCTGGTCGTTGGGGACACCGGGATCCACCATCTTGGTGGCCTCGGAGGCCTTCCCCTCCGACAGGAGCGTCAGGTAGCTCTCGACCGCCTTCTCGGGGCCGCGCATGCCGTTGACGATATTGAGCCCGACGACGCCGGCCACCACCAGCGCCACCACGACCCCGAAGGCCGACAGTCCCAGAATGACCTTCTTGCGCGAGGCCGCACTCATCGGGGCAGGGCTCGGGCAGGGTCGCCCGCAGCAGTCGCGCCCGCGGCCTGCGCCGCCAGGTCCGGGGAGCCGGGGCCTGCGAGGCCGGCGTGGTCTCCACCCACTGGCCGGTCGCCGGGTCCATGGAGAAGACGGCGCCGGTGGCCGGGTCCGTAGCGATGCTGGCCCCGGTGGCCGGGTCGGTGCTGTACGCCCACTGCTGGGCCGACGACGTCGGACTCACGCCGGAGGTGCCCGCACGCCAGGCCGCACTCGCCTTCTTCCCGCCGGCCAGCTGCAGCACCGCCGGGAAGGAGGAGTAGACCCACAGGGGCAGCAGCTCGGCCAGCACGGAGATGATCGCCACGACAACCCCGAGCAGGAAGAAGGTCAGGGCATTGGGCTGCAGGCTCAGAGACATGTAGTGGCCGGCCCCGCCGCCCGAGGAGCGCATCGGGGTGTCAGCGCCCGAGAAGCGCAACGGCAGCAGCCCGTAGAAGACGATCGCCCCCAGGACCAGCGACGCGAGCGGAAGCTGCCAGACGCGCTGCCACTCGGTCCGCCCCGTGCGAGCGCGCCTGACACCCACGCGCAGCGCCGCCGCCGCGATGGCCACGATCATGGCCGCGAACAGCAGGATCGACCAGCTGCCGAACCAGGTCCAGGCGTAGGCGTCGCCACCGTCCTCGCCGCCCAGGGACGGCAGGAAGTAGGCCAGAGCCGCCGCGGCCTCGCTCTTGTCCAGGGTGATGCCTCCCAGGGACCCCATGCCCAGGGCGAGCAGCACCAGGTTCGGCAGGAAGACCGGAAGCAGAAGGATCGAGGCCAGGTTCCACCCCTGGGTCAGCGCCGCAACGATGTAGGCGAGGACGACGAAGACCCCCAGGACCACGCCCAGTGCGGTGCTCAGGGCACCCAGCTCCCGGCCGAGCTGCACCACCGGGCGCGGCAGGCGCTCAATCAGCGCCCCGCCGCTGCGAGCCACCACCAGCGCCACGAAGACCACCACCGTCACCAGCAGGATCGTCATCAGCGCGGAGGAGGAGACCGTCATGACCTTCAGCCCCATCATCGTGGCGGTCATGGAGAACGGTGCCGTCACCAAGCAGGCCACCAGGGCCACAGCCAGAGCCTCGGCTCCGGCCCGCGCCAAAGTCGGGACCAGCGGGGCCGCCGACCCGTCAACCGCGGCCCGGCGGCGCGCCAGCCAGAAGACCCCGATGCCAGCGGCGGTCAGTGCCCCCATGGGCAGCAGCGTGAAGGTCAGGGTGATCGTCTCGTAAGAGTTCGAGCCTGACATGACGAACTGCCCACCCAGGCTCCAGCCCATGAGCAGCGGCAGCGTGGAGAAGGTCGTCGGGAACGTCTTCGTCGAGTCCGTGGTCGACACGGCCACCATCGTGAGGATCGCGCTGATGGCTGCGGATCCGAGCATGATCGCCAGGCTCAGGGCCGTGGAGGTCAGGCCCGGGCCGCGGAACCAGGCGGTGAAGGTCTGCGCCAGGGGGCGAGGCCTGAGCCACCTGCCCGGGGCTGCACGAACCCGCCCTGGACCTGAGGCGCCGGCGCACCAGGTGCGGAGCCGGCGGCGACCGGGACGCCCATCGTGTTCGGGGCGGCCACAGCTTCTCCTCAGGGGCGGGCACCGGAGGCGGCGGAGGAGCCTCGGCGGCGTTGGGCACCTGGGGCGCGGGGGCGCTCGGCGGAGGAGGCACAGGAACAGCAGGAAAGCTGCCGGTCTCCGGCCCCGACGTCATCGGGGGCGCGGGGACAGGAGCCTCACCAGTGCCATGCGAAGGATCAGGAGGAAAACTGCTGGTAGACACAGGGCTGCCTTCGATAGGGAATCAAACACGGCAGTTCTACCCCATGGAAAACCGGCCGTGCACCAGTTTCGTCACCCAGTCTTGACATGCGATCCGCGCGGTCCGCGGATGAGCACGGGCAGAGCCGCCTTCGGTGCGCCCAACGTCCTACCGCAGCTGAGGCTCTAGCCCTCGCCGCCCGCCGAGTCGCCCTCGCCCTGCTGGCCGTCGCCGCCTTCCTGACCGCTTCCGTCCTGGGAGCCGTCCTGCTGGTCCCCGGACTGGTCGGTCCCCTGCGAGTCCGTGTCCGGCGAGGTGACACCCTGCTCAGCGGCCTTCTCCTTGACCGTGTTGAGGATGCTGATGAGGTCGTCGCGTCCGGGGAAGGAGACTCCGGACTGCAGCGCCTTGAGGACCTGGTCGACGTTGCCGGTCTTGAGCTGGCCGGAGAAGCTCTCCGCCTCGGCCATGGGTCTGCGTCTTGAGCACGCCCGCCCCGTAGTAGACGCCCGCTCCCGTGGCCACCAGGGGCAGGGAACAGCGCCGCCAGGACCAGCAGGGCGGCGGGCCCCTTCGGCTTGGCTCTGGCCAGCGCCGTGCACGCGACGAGGAAGGCGAAGAAGGCCAGCACCGCGCCACCGCCGACGGCGCCGATCGCAGCCCAGTTGGGCGTCCAGCTCTGAGTCGAGAGGATCTCGAAGACGTGCAGCGTGCTCAGCAGCGTGTAGGTCCCCCAGCCCAGGGCCCCGCAGGCCGCGAGCACCATGATCGTCCCCACCGGCAGGGCGGCCGTACGACGGCGCTCAGGGCGGGACGCGGAAGCTCCACCGGCGGCTCCGGCTCGGGCTCGCTCCAGGTCTCACTGCACCGGCACCTCGGGAGGCCATGGGCCGTGCGGGCTCGGGGGTGGCGTAGACCGGCTGGACCTGCTGACCGGCTCAGCCGGGTAGACCGCCTGCGTCTGCATGGCCATCGTCTGCGGCGCCGCGGGCATGGGCTGGAGGACCTGGGTGTACTGGCTGCGCTGGTCCGGGGAGGCGGCCAGCTGCGGGGTCGACGTCGACGGCGGCAGGTACCCCCATCCCTCGTCCCCCGGCGGCATGGCGATGGCCTCCGTGACCCCCGACTGCGCCTCCATCTGGGCAAGGTCGATCCGCTCGGTGGGCCGATCCGCGGTCGATGTGATCGATCACGGTCGGCGCGCTCGACAGCCGCGTCCGCCTCTGCGTCGTCGTCGAACTGCGGCCCACGGGAGAGAGGACGGGACACGATGAGGGCTCCCTTGCCACGAGGGGGTATCGATTGGGGTCTCTACGACCCCGAGGCTACGCCACCGACGCCGTACGGGCACGAGGTGCCTCAGGGTCCTCGTGCGAGTGACTCACCGCAGTGTTGTCGTCGCACCACGAGCGCCGAGCGCGGGGGCACAGGACCACGTGGCCCGTGCAGGCACTCGCCGGTCAGCAGGTCGGTGCCCACGACTCCAGCCACCTCGGCGGCCCGGTCGCCGTGGTTGAGCAGGAAGAGGACCTTCCCCGCGCCGCTGGGCCTCGACGCCGTCGGGCAGGTCGGCGACCACCGGGTCGCAGCCCGGGCGTGCGCGCACACGAGTCTCAGCAGGGCGGCCCGGCTGAGGGAGTCGAGGTCGGCGGCCACGTACCAGCCCGCTCCCTGCCCCCGCTCACGGTCCGCCGGGTGATGGCGGGACGCCCGGCCAGGTCCGCTCCCCGCCGCGGCCGTCGAAGACCGCGACGACCTCAACCGGCTCCCGGTCCCTGCCCCGGCCTGAGCATCCTCGTCCGTCGCCTCGGGCGCCTCGTCGATACGGAGCTCCTCGGCCCAGCCGCCGGCGCGCAGATCGGGGGCCGGGCGTGCCCATCCGGTCCAGGACCCGGCGCAGGGGCTCGCTGACGGCCTCCAGTCCCGTCCAGGTCTCTGAGCCGGGGGTCCCGACGGCGCGGCTGAGGCGGTTGACGAGCGCGCCTCGGGGATCGGGCTGCTGGACCTGACCGGTCAGGGCGGCATGATCGGCGACCCGCACCCCCAGCAGCGGCCGCAGGGATCCCAGGTAGCCGCCCAGGACGGCGCCCGCGCTGGCGTCGACGACCCCGGTGGGGCCGGCCACGACGACCTGGGCGCCCGGCGGCGACCGCCCGCTCCAGGTGCTCGGCGAGCTCGGGGCGGTCGATGAACACGGCGGGAACGATGATGAGGCGGTAGCCCTCCAGGCTCCGGCCCACCGGGACGATGTCGGTGGCGATCCCGGCCTCCCACAGGCTGCGGTGCCAGGCGCGGGCCGCCTCGAAGCGCTCACCGACCTCGACCGGGCCGATGGCGGTGCTCAGGGCCCACTGGCTCTCCCAATCCAGGACGAGGGCCGCCTCGGCTCGCACCGGCTCCCCCAGGACCGGCCCGAGGCGTGTGAGCGCCTGCCCGGTGGCCACGGTCTCCTCCCAGGTGCGGCTGTCGCGCCCGGCGTGGGGGACCATGCCGGAGTGGAAGGTCTCGGCGCCCCGGCGGGACTGGCGCCACTGGAACTGCAGGACGCCGTCGGCGCCGTGGGCCACTCGGGCCAGGGACCACAGGAGGAGCTGGCCGGGGCGCTTGGGAGAGTTGCGTCTGCGCCACTGGACGGCGCTGGGCGCCTGCTCCATGAGGATCCAGGGGCGCCCTGCCGGCCAGGCCCCGCATGAGGTCACCGGCCCAGGCGACCTCGTGGGCGGCGGCCGGGTCGGCGGGGTCGGGGTAGGAGTCGTCGGAGATGATGTCGAGGGTCTCGGCCCAGCGCCAGTAGTCGGTGGCCGGGAAGTCGCCCATGAAGTTGGTGGTCACCGGCCGCGTCGAGCGTTCCCGCAGGATGCGGGCCTCGGCCTCCATGAGGCTGCGCAGCTGGTGGTCGCTGAAGCGCCTCCAGTCCAGCATCTGGGCGGGGTTGGGGAAGGTGGGCATGGCGGCGGGCGGGGCGACCTGCTCCAGGCTCGTATAGCGCTGGGACCAGAAGTCGGTGCCCCAGGCGGCGTTGAGGCGCTCGACGTCGCCGTAGCGCTCACCCAGCCAGGCCCGGAAGGCCCGGGCGCAGGCGGGGCAGAAGCACTCGGCGGTGTGGCAGCCGTACTCGTTGCCGATGTGCCACATGACGACGCCCGGGTGGTCGCCCAGGCGCTCGGCCAGCGCCGCGGCCAGGGCGGCGGAGCGCTCCCGGTAGACGGCGGAGCTGGGGCAGTACTGCTGGCGTGAGCCCAGGCCCAGGCGCACGCCGTCGGCGTTCATCGGCAGGGACTCGGGGTGGTCGGTGGCCATCCAGGCGGGCGGGGAGGCGGTGGCGGTGGCCAGGTCGACGGCGATGCCGGCCTCGTGGAGACGGTCGACGATCTCCACCAGCCAGTCGAGCTCGTAGACGCCCTCGCGCGGCTCGAGGCGCGCCCAGGAGAAGATGCCGAGGGAGACCAGGTTGACGCCGGCCTCGGCCATGAGCTCGAGGTCCTCGGCGAAGGTGGCCTCATCCCACTGCTCGGGGTTGTAGTCGCCGCCGTAGGCGGGGCTGGTCAGTCCCAGCAGCTCGTGCGGGGCGGGGCGGGGCTGGCGGGCACCCGGTGCCTGCTCGGGCCGGGGAGTGGAGGCTGAGGGCGAGGGACTCGTCATGAGGGCGATTCTCCCCCACCTCTCCCCGCCCCGTGCACCGCGGGCACCCGGGTCGGCGGGGCCGGGCGGACTCAGCTGATGGTCGAGCGCGAGCTCGTCAGCCAGGCCAGCGGCACGGTGGTCAGGAACAGCCCCTGCCACTCGCGCTCCCACAGCAGGGCGATGTCACCGCTGGGCAGCTGGGCCATGCACTGGTAGACGTAGTGGCGCGGGTTGATGACCCGGTTGTGGGGCCAGGTGGCGCCGTCGTCGTGGCTCAGGCGCAGGACGCCGCAGCCGCGGAAGGGCAGCATCCGGGAGGCGTTGGCGAAGACGATCCCCCGGCCGGCCGCACCCTTGACGCCATCGCCGTCCCCCACGGCCGCTGCGCCCTCCAGGCCGGTGATGGCGATGGCGTTGGGCTGGGAGAAGATCTCGGGGAGCTGCTCGTCGTAGTCGACCTCCCCCCAGGTGACGCCCCCGTCGTGGGACACGGCGTGGGCGACCCTGCCCGAGGGGTGCTGGTTGCGGGCCCACACGTGCACGGCGCCGTCGGCCCCTTCGACGAGGACGGACTCGTACAGGCTGGCCCGCTCGTCGGCCAGGTCCCGGGAGTGGACGACGGCGCCCAGCACCTCGCGTCCGTCATTGGGTGAGGCGCCCAGGGTCCAGGTGGTCCCGCCGTCGTCGGAGTAGATGGCGGCGCAGGACAGGTAGGCGGTACCGCCGGCCTCGTGGCTGTAGTAGACGGGTGCGAGGATGCGTCCGGCGTGCTCCGACGCGGTCAGCTGGATGGCGTTGCCGGGGCCGGTTCCCAGGAAGCACATCCAGTCGGCCTTGACCTGGGCGGTGATGTCGATCGGCTCGGACCAGGTGGCGCCGTCGTCGTCGGAGGTGAGCATGAGCAGGTGGGAGCCGCGGTGCTGGAAGAGGCAGTCCTCGGGGGCCTGCTCGTGGGCGAGGTAGATGCTGCCGGCCGCCCGGCCGCCCCGGAGCACGTCGCCGGCGCGCACCCCGGCGGCGTCATCGCCACTGAGGATGACGCGGTAGTCGGTGGCCTCGCCGATCTCCGTGACGACGCTGCCGTCGGGCTCGACGGCGAAGAGCTCGCCGGCGCGGTTGTGCAGCACGCGGCGCCCCTGCTCGTCGAAGCCGGTGCCGACGACGGCGTTGGGCTGGCCGATGCCGCCGGGGAACTGGTCGACCAGGCAGATGACGCGTCCGGTGGAGCGGTCCTGGACCAGGACGGAGTCGATGAGGCTGGCGCCCAGCGCCCCGGTGCCCGGGAGGCTGAGCAGGGTGCGCATCTCCTCCCAGGTGGGCCCGCCGTCGAGGCTGCGGCGCATGACGAGGTTGATGTCGTTGGGGGCGTCGTTGGGGATCGAGACGCGCTGGTCGGCGCCGGCCAGGATGACGCCGCTGTCCAGGGTGAGCAGGGAGGGGATCCGGTAGGACAGGGCGCCGTGGTAGCCGGTGTCGAACAGGGCGCGCGTGGGCAGCGGGGCGGCCCCGGCCAGGCGCTTGATCTGGGCGTCGGTGAGGGCGGCGTCGTAGATCATGGCGGTCTGGGCCTCGCCGAAGAGGCGCTTGCCGTCCAGGTCGGCGCCCACCACCACGCGGGCGACCGGTGCGATGTCGGCCAGGAAGGCGCTGCCGGGGGCGTGGGCGACCTGGTAGCCGTCGACGTGGATCTCCACCGCGCCGCGCCCGAGGTGACCACGACGTCGTGCCAGGTCCCGTCGTCCCAGTGGCCCGGGGCCCGTACCTCGACGAGGGGCTCGGTCTCAGGCGAGTCCGCTCCGGGCAGGACCCGGTAGGTCAGGCCTCCCGCATCGATGTCGAGGTGGAGGGTGCCGCCCTGGCCGCTCGCGGCGATGATGGTGCCCGGCCTGGCCGCGGCCCGCGGGTGCGGAACAGCGCCCGGATGGAGCCGGTGGCCAGGGCGCCGGCGCGGCGGGCGTCGCGGGCGGAGAGCTCACTGGCCGCGAACTGGACCAGTGGGGTGGCGGCCAGGGGACTGGGCCATGACGGCGCGGTCGCTGAGCGGCTCGGCCCAGGCGGCCAGGCGGGTGACCGCGGCGATCCCGTCGGGGTCGATCACGACATCGGTCAGCCCGATCTGGGCGAGGAAGGCCGGCAGCGTCGTGGAGAAGCACTCGTAGCCGTCGGCGTAGAGGTGGGTGCCGGTCTCGTTGACGGTGACGGCGATCGTGTGGGGGCGGCCGTCGTCCAGGCCCAGGGCGTCCTCGGCGTCGAGAACCCGCCGCTGGATACCGCCCGCACTCCCGGCTCCCGGGCTTCCTCCGAAGGGCCGACCGCCCCGAGGACCTGCTCGCCGTCGAGGCGGCCGGCGCGAAGCGACAGCGTGATCCGCCCGTTGGTGCCGGTGAACGCAATGAGGGTGGCGTCGGCACGGGCGGCGACATCGAGAAGGATCGTGCCGCGCCCGCAGGCGGCCAGGGCGGCGACATCCTCCTCGCCGAGGCTCAGGGGCGAGGTCTCGGATGCGGTGAGGTCGAAGAGCATGGGGAGGTCCTTTGTGCCGGCAGCGGCTCTCCGCCGGCGTTGAACGACCGGCAGTGCCGTGCGCGACGGTGCGCCACCGCACATCCAGTCATATGATGTCTGACGTATCGCGCACTGTAGCACGATCCCTGCACCTCAAGGAGACCACATGTCCGCCACCTCAGAGAATCGGACTGACACGCCCGCCCAGTCCCGCACCGTGCCCTTCGTCGTCGGCGCCTACCCCATGCTTCCGCCCGACGACGAGGACCGCAGCGGTGCCGCCGCCCTGTACGCCGCGCTGGCCGACCTCGGCTGGGTCGACGGCATCGAGCTGCCCTTCCGGGAGGCCCTGGACGCCCCGGAGCCGTGGCTGGCCGAGCAGCTGGCCGGGCGCTTCGACCAGTGCGTCATCACGGCGATCCCGGGCACCATGGGGCGCGCCGGGGCCAACCCCGTCTTCGGCCTGGCCTCCCCCGACGATGACGGACGCGCTCAGGCGCTGGCCTACACCCGCTCCCTGCTGGAGGCCGTCGACCGCCTGCACGAGGCGGCGGGCGAGCAGCTCGTCACCCGGGTGGAGCTGCACTCGGCGCCGCACCACCAGGCCACCCCCGAGGCCTTCCACGCCTCCTTGAGCGAGCTGAGCGAGGACTTCGCCTCCCGCGGCCTGGGGATGATCGTGGAGCACTGCGACGCCGAGGGCGGCGTGGGCCCCTCGGAGAAGGCCTTCCTGACGCTGACCCAGGAGATCGCCGCCTGCCGGGACACCGCGGCACTCATCACCGTCAACTGGGGGCGCTCCGTCATCGAGACCCATGACCCGTCCACCCCGGAGAGCCACGTGCGCGAGCTCGTGGAGGCGGGCCTGCTGGGCGGCGTCATGATCTCGGGCGCCGGACCGGAGGAGACGCAGTGGGCCTGGGCGTGGGCCGACGCGCACCTGCCGCTGGCCGAGCACGAGCCGACCAGCTGGCTCACTCCGGAGAGGGTGGCCGCCACGATGCGGGCCGCCGACGGCGTCCAGGTCTACGAGGGCCTCAAGATCAACACTCCGGCGAGCGCCTCCCTGGAGGAGAAGCTCGCCTGGGTCAGCCGCCTGCGCGAGACCATGCTCACGCGCCTGAGTCCCCGAGCCCGCTCCTCTCCGCCCGGCCTCTGACGGCGTTCGGCCCGCTCCCCTGCTGGGGAGCGGGCCGAACGCTATTCGAGCCTCAGGCCCCGTGGGCCCGGTGGGGGCTCGATCAGAACTCGACGTCCTCGCTGCTGGAGAAGCCGGTGCGGAAGTCGTCGGAGAAGTCCGCACGCAGGTCCCCACCGAAGTGGAAGTCGTCCAGGGCGACGGACTCGCCGAAGACGCCGTCTCCCAGGTCCACGCGGGAGAAGACCTCGGCCTTGACCGTCCTCGGTGGGCTCGACCTCGATGTCGGAGTAGCGGGCCAGGCCCGTACCGGCGGGGATGAGCTTACCGAGGATGACGTTCTCCTTGAGGCCCAGCAGCGGGTCGGACTTGCCGTTCATGGCGGCCTCGGTGAGCACGCGCGTGGTCTCCTGGAAGGAGGCGGCGCTCAGCCAGGAGTCCGTGGCCAGCGAGGCCTTGGTGATTCCCATGAGCTCGGTACGGCCGGTGGCGGTCTTGCCGCCCTCGGCCATGACCCGGCGGTTCTCGGCGCGGTAGTGCATGACGTCCACGAGGTCGCCCTGGAGGAGGCGGGTGTCCCCGGAGTCCAGCACGGTCACGCGGCGCAGCATCTGGCGCACGATGACCTCGATGTGCTTGGAGTGGATGTCCACGCCCTGGGAGCGGTAGACCTCCTGGACCTCCTCGACGAGGTGGCGCTGGGTGGCGGCCACTGAGCGCAGGCGCAGGACCTTCTTGGGGTCGACCGGTCCCTCGGTGAGGGCCTGGCCGGGCTCGACGTGGTCGCCGTCGCTCACCAGCAGGCGCTGACGGCGCGAGACCGGGACGATGACGTCCTCCTCGCCGTCGTCGCGGGTGATGACCAGGCGCTTGCCGTCGGCGTCGTCCTCGATCTTGAGGGTGCCGGCGGCCTCGGCCACGGCGGCCTCGCCCTTGGGGGTGCGGGCCTCGAAGAGCTCCTGCACACGGGGCAGACCCTGGGTGATGTCGGCGGCGCCGGCCGCACCACCGGTGTGGAAGGTACGCATGGTCAGCTGCGTGCCGGGCTCACCGATGGACTGGGCGGCGATGATGCCGACGGCCTCACCGATGTCGACGCGCTTACCGGTGGCCAGCGAGCGGCCGTAGCAGGCGGCGCAGGTGCCGACGTTGGAGTCGCAGGTGAGCACGGAGCGCACCGTGATCTCCTCGATGCCCGCGTCGATGGCGGCCCGGATCTCGGCGTCGCCCAGGTCGGCGCCGGCCTCGATGATGAGGTTGCCCTCGGCGTCGATGGCGTCGCGCGCCAGGGTGGTGCCGAACACGGTGGTGCCCAGGATCTCCGAGGGCTCCTTGATGCGCTCGTCACCGGCGTCGATCCAGGAGAAGATCCGCTTGGTCAGGCCCTTGCGGGTGCCGCAGTCCTCCTCGCGGACGATGACGTCCTGGGAGACGTCGACCAGACGACGCGTGAGGTAGCCGGAGTCGGCGGTACGCAGCGCCGTGTCCGCCAGGCCCTTACGGGCGCCGTGGGTGGCGATGAAGTACTCCAGGACGCTCAGGCCCTCGCGGTAGTTCGACTTGATCGGGCGCTCGATGAGGCGCTGCTTGGGGTCGGCCACCAGTCCACGCATACCGGCGAGCTGGCGGATCTGGTCCCAGTTGCCTCGGGCCCCGGAGACCACCATCTGGTAGACGGTGTTGCGCTGCGGGAAGTTCTCGCGCATCGCCTCGGCGACCTCGGCGGTGGCCTTGGTCCAGATGTCGATGAGCGAGGCGTAGCGGTCGTCCTCGGTGAGGGCACCGAGCTCGAACTGCTCCTCGATCTCGGCGGCCTCGTTCTCGTAGCGGACGAGGATCTCCTGCTTTGCCTCCGGGGAGACGACGTCGGCGAAGGCGACGGTGATACCGGACCAGGTGGACCAGTAGAAGCCGTTGGCCTTGAGGGCGTCCAGGGAGGCGGCGACCTCGACGCGCGAGTAGTTCTCCGCCAGGGCGTTGACGATGTTGCCCAGCTGCTTCTTGTCAACGATGTAGTTGACGTAGGGGAAGGTCTCGGGCAGCGAGGTGTTGAACAGGGCCCGGCCCAGCGAGGTGCGCAGGGTGATCGGGTCCCCCTCGCTCCAGTCCTCGGGCGGCTGCCAGCCCTCGGGCGCGGCGATGCCCTCCTCGAAGCGGATGTCGCAGGCGGCGTTGACGTGGAGCTTGCCGAAGTCGTAGGCCATGACCGCCTCCGCGAAGGAGGAGAAGGCCGGAACGATCTCGTTGCCCTCGGCGTCGCGCTCGACCTCGACCGCCGGGTCGGGGTCGGAGGTGAGGTAGTAGGTGCCGATGATCATGTCCTGGCTGGGCATGGTCACGGGGCGCCCGTCGGAGGGCTTGAGGATGTTGTTCGAGGACAGCATGAGGATGCGGGCCTCGGCCTGCGCCTCGGCGCCCAGCGGGAGGTGGACGGCCATCTGGTCGCCGTCGAAGTCGGCGTTGAAGGCGCCGCACACGAGCGGGTGCAGCTGGATGGCCTTGCCCTCGATGAGCTGGGGCTCGAAGGCCTGGATGCCCAGGCGGTGCAGGGTGGGGGCTCGGTTGAGCAGCACGGGGTGCTCGCGGATGACCTCGGCCAGGACGTCCCAGACCTTGGGGTTGGCGCGCTCGACCATGCGCTTGGCGGCCTTGACGTTCTGGGCCTCCTTGAGCTCGACGAGCCGCTTCATGACGAAGGGCTTGAACAGCTCCAGGGCCATCTGGCTGGGCAGACCGCACTGGTGCAGCTTGAGCTGGGGGCCGACGACGATGACGCTGCGGCCGGAGTAGTCCACGCGCTTGCCCAGGAGGTTCTGGCGGAAGCGGCCCTGCTTGCCCTTGAGCATGTCGGACAGGGGACTTCAGCGGGACGGTTGCCCACGCCGGTGACCGGGCGGCCGCGGCGGCCGTTGTCGAACAGGGCGTCGACGGCGTCCTGAAGCATGCGCTTCTCGTTGTTGACGATGATCGTCGGGGCGCCCAGGTCCATGAGCCGCTTGAGGCGGTTGTTGCGGTTGATGACGCGGCGGTAGAGGTCGTTGAGGTCACTGGTGGCGAAGCGACCACCGTCGAGCTGGACCATGGGGCGCAGGTCCGGCGGGATGACCGGGATGTTGTCCAGGACCATCGACTCCGGGGCGGTGCCGGTCATGCGGAAGGCGTTGACGACCTTGAGGCGCTTGATGGCGCGGGTCTTGCGCTGGCCGGTACCGTTCTCGACGATCTCGGCCAGGGGCGGAGGCCCTCGGCCCTCGAGGTCGAAAGCTGCGCAGGCGGGCCTGGATGGCCTCGGCGCCCATGGAGCCCCTTGAAGTAGATGCCGTAGTCGGCGACCATGTCGCGGTAGAGGACCTCGTCACCCTCCAGGTCACCGACCTTGAGGCTCACGAAGCGGTCCCACACCTTGTCCATGTGCTCCAGGGCGCGCTGGTTGCGGCGGCGCATGGCCGTGATCTCGCGCTCGGCGGTCTTGCGGAGCTTGTCGCGCTGGGAGGCCTCGGCGCCCTCGGACTCGAGCTGGGCGAGGTCCTCCTCGAGGCGCTGCTGGCGCGCCTCGACCTCGGCCTGGCCGGACTCCTCGAGGTGCTTCTTCTTGACCTCCAGCTCGTTGCGCAGCGAGGGCAGGTCGTCGTGACGGCCCTCCTCGTCAACCTCGGTGACCATGTAGGCCGCGAAGTAGATGACCTTCTCCAGGTCCTTGGGCGCGAGGTTGAGCAGGTAGCCCAGTCGCGAGGGCACGCCCTTGAAGTACCAGATGTGGGTGACCGGCGCGGCGAGCTTGATGTGGGCCATGCGCTCGCGACGCACCTTGGAGCGAGTGACCTCGACTCCGCAGCGCTCGCAGACGATCCCCTTGTAGCGCACGCGCTTGTACTTGCCGCAGGCGCACTCCCAGTCCCGGGTGGGGCCGAAGATCTTCTCGCAGAAGAGGCCGTCCTTCTCGGGCTTGAGGGTGCGGTAGTTGATGGTCTCGGGCTTCTTGACCTCGCCGTGGGACCACGAGCGAATGTCCTCCGCGGTGGCGAGGCCGAGCTGGATCCTGTCGAACACGTTGGCGTCGAGCACAGTTCCTACTTCCGATGGTGAAATCTCATCAGGTGGTGGTCTGGGGGCGTTCCGTCGTCGTTGTTCCATGACTCCGACGGCGCCTGCGAGCCTGGTGGGAGGGCGGGCGGCGGGTGGGCCACCCGCCCTCAACCGGGGCTCGATGAAGTTGTCACGAAGTCGTCACCAGGCGGTGGCCACTCAGATCTCGTCAACCGTGGAGGCCATGGCCCCGCCCGGACGCCGGCCCAGGTCGAAGCCGAGCTCATCGGCGGCGCGCGAGCCGTCGTCGTCGGTGTCGTCCAGGGCGATGGCGACGCCCTCGGCGTCCAGGGCCTCGACGTTCAGGCACAGCGACTGCATCTCCTTCATGAGCACCTTGAAGGACTCGGGGATGCCGGGCTCGGGGATGTCCTCGCCCTTGACGATGGCCTCGTAGACCTTGACACGGCCGTTGACGTCGTCGGACTTGACGGTGAGGAGCTCCTGGAGTGCGTGGGCGGCGCCGTACGCCTCCATGGCCCACACCTCCATCTCACCGAAGCGCTGACCACCGAACTGGGCCTTACCACCCAGCGGCTGCTGGGTGATCATGGAGTACGGACCCGTGGAGCGGGCGTGGATCTTGTCGTCCACGAGGTGGTGGAGCTTGAGGATGTACATGTAGCCCACCGAGATGGGGTACGGGAAGGGCTCACCGGAGCGGCCGTCGAACAGGCGCGCCTTGCCGTTGGGCTCGACCAGCTGCAGGCCGTCGGAGGTCGGCAGCGTGGAGTCCAGCAGCCCCATGAGCTCGTTGTCCCTCACACCGTCGAAGACGGGCGTAGCCACAGGGCGTGCGGGGCTCGGCCTTGATGCCGTTCTCGGGGCAGGTTGGCGGTCCAGGCCTCGCCGGCCTCGCGGGCGGCGGTGGCGTCCCAGCCGCGGGAGGCGACCCATCCCAGGTGCAGCTCGAGGACCCTGTCCGACGTTCATACGGCTGGGCACGCCCAGCGGGTTGAGGATGACGTCGACCGGGGTGCCGTCGGCCAGGAAGGGCATGTCCTCCACGGGCAGGGATCTTGGAGATGACGCCCTTGTTGCCGTGGCGGCCGGAGAGCTTGTCACCCACGGTGATCTTGCGGCGCTGGGCGATGTAGACGCGCACCATGCGGTTGACGCCCGCGGGCAGCTCGGCGTCGTCGGAGGCGGCGTCGATCTCGCGCACGCCGGTGACGATGCCGTACTCGCCGTGGGGCACGCGCAGGGAGGTGTCGCGGACCTCGCGGGCCTTCTCGCCGAAGATGGCGCGCAGGAGGCGCTCCTCGCTGGTCAGCTCGGTCTCCCCCTTGGGGGTCACCTTGCCCACGAGGATGTCGCCGCTGCGGACCTCGGCGCCGATGCGGATGATGCCGCGCTCGTCGAGGTTGGCCAGGGTCTCCTCGCTGACGTTGGGGATGTCGCGGGTGATCTCCTCGGCGCCCAGCTTGGTGTCGCGGGCGTCGACCTCGTGCTCCTCGATGTGGATCGAGGTGAGCATGTCCTCGGCGACCACGCGCTGGGAGATGATGATGGCGTCCTCGTAGTTGAGGCCCTCCCAGGTCATGAAGGCGACCAGGAGGTTCTGGCCCAGGGCCAGGTCGCCCTCGTTGGTGGCGGGGCCGTCGGCCAGGACCGTGCCGACCTCGACGCGCTCACCCTCGGTGGCCACGACCCGCTGGTTGTAGCAGTTGCCCTGGTTGGAGCGGCGGAACTTGGCGACCTTGTAGACGTTCTCGGTGCCGTCGTCGTTCGCCACGCGCACGAAGTCCGCGCAGACCTCGGTGACGACACCGGCCTTGTCGGCCACGAGGACGTCGCCGGCGTCGACGGCGGTGCGCCGCTCCATGCCCGTGCCCACCAGCGGGGCGTCGGGGCGGATGAGCGGCACGGCCTGGCGCTGCATGTTGGCGCCCATGAGGGCGCGGTTGGCGTCGTCGTGCTCGAGGAAGGGGATGAGGGAGGTACCCACCGACACCATCTGGCGCGGGGAGACGTCCATGAGGTCCACCTGCGAGGAGGGCACGAGGGCCGGCTCACCGCCGGTGACGCGGCACAGGACGTGGTCCTCGGCGAAGTGGCCGTCCTCGGTGAGGGTGACGTTGGCCTGGGCGATGACGTGGCGGTCCTCGTCATCGGCCGTCAGGTAATGGGTCTCGTCGGTGACCCGGCCGTCGACGACGACGCGGTAGGGGGTCTCGACGAAGCCGAAGGGGTTGATGCGCCCGAAAGTCGCCAGCGAGCCGATGAGGCCGATGTTGGGACCCTCGGGGGACTCGATGGGGCACATGCGCCCGTAGTGCGAGGTGTGGACGTCGCGGACCTCCATGGAGGCGCGCTCACGGGACAGACCGCCGGGGCCCAGGGCGCTCAGGCGGCGCTTGTGGGTCAGACCCGCCAGCGGGTTGTTCTGGTCCATGAACTGGCTGAGCTGGGAGGTGCCGAAGAACTCCTTGATCGCGGCCGTCACGGGCCGGATGTTGATGAGCGTGTTCGGCGTGATGGCCTCGACGTCCTGGGTGGTCATGCGCTCGCGCACCTGACGCTCCATACGGCTCATACCGGTGCGCACCTGCGCCTGGATGAGCTCGCCCACCGCACGGATGCGGCGGTTGCCCAGGTGGTCGATGTCGTCGTACTCGACGGCGATCTCGGTGATCTCGCCGTCACGCACGCCCTCGACGGTCTCGGCGCCGGAGTGCAGGGGCCAGCAGGTAGCGCAGGGCCGCGACGATGTCCTCGATGCGCAGGGTGGACTCGGTCAGGTCCGAGGCCAGGCCCAGCTTCTTGTTGATCTTGTAGCGGCCGACCTTGGCCAGGTCGTAGCGCTTGGGGTTGAAGTAGAAGTTCTCCAGCAGGGTGCGTCCCGGCCTCGACGCTCGGCGGCTCACCGGGGCGGATCTTCTTGTAGATGTCCAGGAGCGCCTCGTCCTGGGTGGTGATCTTGCGGTCCTCGTCCAGGGCGGAGGTCAGGGCCGGGAAGTCGGCGAACTCCTTGCGGATCTCCGACTCGTCCATGCCCAGGGCCAGCAGGAAGACGGTGACGTCCTGCTTGCGCTTGCGGTCGATGCGCACCGCGACGCGGTCGGACTTGTCGATCTCGAACTCGAGCCAGGCACCGCGCGAGGGGATGAACTTGACGTTGTAGACGTACTTGTCCGTGGCCTTCTCGGTGGTGCGCTCGAAGTACACGCCCGGCGAGCGCACGAGCTGGGAGACGACGACGCGCTCGGAGCCGTTGACGATGAAGGTGCCCTTGTCGGTCATGAGCGGGAAGTCGCCCATGAAGACCGTCTGGGACTTGATCTCACCGGTGGAGAAGTTCTCGAAGTCCGCCACCACGTAGAGGGGGGCGGAGTAGGTGAGGTCCTTCTCCTGGCACTCCTCGGCCGTGTACTTCGGCTCCTCGAAGCGGTGGTCGTGGAAGGACAGGGCCATGGTCTCGCCGAAGTCCTCGATCGGGGAGATCTCGTCGAAGATCTCCTCCAGACCGGAGGTCTCGGGCAGGGAGCCCGGGTGCGCCTTGTTGGCGGCGGTCATCCGCTCGCGCCACCTCTCGTTACCGACGAGCCAGTCGAAGCTCTCGGTCTGAAGGGCAAGCAGATTCGGAGCCTGCATGGGCTCGGCGATCTTGGCAAAGTTGATACGACGCGACGCGGTACGAGCGGCGATGTCAGCAGCAGTGGGTGCGGAGGTGCGCGAGGCAGCCAAAGGGGGATCCTTCCCTCAGATCGGGGATCACACAACGCACACCGCGAGTACCGGGTTGAGTAGAAATCTCCGTTGCCGGGCTCACGCCCGCCAGGGTTCCGACGGGCCGGGAGCCCGCGCGGAGGGCAGATACTCCTCGCACCAATACACACAATGCACGCAAAGCGCTAGCGTACACGGCCGACGTCAAGGACTCCACGCCGATCCTCACTGGTTCCTTGCGATTCCCACCACAGTCGCGCATACTGCCCCACCCGTGTCCGTCGCGTGACCTGAGTCCCTCAGTGGGCGCCTCCCGCTGAGCGGCTGCCGGCCGGCTCGCGCCCGGCACGCCCAGCCCCCGCACGCTGCCGCCCAGCCACCCACTCCCCCGGCCCCGCGGCCCTGCACGTCCCCGGCCCCGCAGCCTCTGCGCCTGCCCGATCCCTTCCGGCCGACGGCGTCGGGAACGTACTTTCCGATCGGCGACTGCGTTCTCCCCAGACCACTGGGGACGGACGTCAGTGACCTGGAGGACATCGCAGTCCTCGGCGCACATGTACGTCCCCGATCCCCCACCGCCCCTCCAACCCGTCCACCTGCTGGCCGTCCCAACCCGACGACGTCGCGACGAGCGCGTCGCTCCCGCCTCTCGTCCGGGAAGCGGGCTTTCAGTGGTCACTGCGGGATCCGCAGCGAAGCACTCCTGCCTTCAGACTCCGGCGAGTCCACACCCACGGGGCTCTGCACTCGCCATGCCCCGAAACTCTTGAGAAGACTCGCTGCATGAGCCCCGTCGCTACCACTGCCAGCCGCCCCATCCCATCTGCCCGATCCCGGCGCACCTTCGGCCGACCATCATCTACTCAGGCGGCCGCAAGCGCTTCCACGCATCGCGCAATCCTGATCTGCTGCGACTCATGCCGGGCGCCTACCTGCACGCAGTCCCGGGCAGGCGACGCTGGGGAGCAGCGGTTCATGGTGTCCTTAGCGCGTGCGATTGCCGCGCAACAACTCCTTCCCTCCGCCACCTGTCTGTCTCACACATCGGCCGCCCTGATTCATGGCCTGGCGATGTGGACAGGTGAGCCGGACGTCTACCTCGCCGTCTCCGGTAACCCACGTCTGACCACAACGACACTGCCCGCCTTCCGGTACCCGTCGTCGGGAGTACCCGCTCCTATCGATCCCGCGCACCCCGAGGCCACCCCGATCCGAATGCACCGTCGCCGGCTTCAGCTGCGCGACGAGGAGATCGAGACGGTTGGAGGGGTTCCCGTCACGTCCGTGCTGCGCACCGCCTTCGACTGCGCCTGCGACGAGCCCCCGTTCAACGCGCTCTCCATCGCCGATGCGGCTCTGAACCGGCACTGCCGACCCGATCCGTGGCACCGCGGTTCCTGCGCCACGCGGCTGCGCTCGGCTCACGCCTGCTGGGAGGAGCTCGTGGAACGTCATCGGGGGCGGCGAGGGATAGCGCAGGCGCGTGCGGTACTGGCCGCCGCCACCCCTGGGCGGTCTCGCCCGGGGAGAGTGTGCTGCGGTGGATGACGCTCGTGGTGGGGCTGCCTCGGGCCATTGCCCAGTTCCCGGTTCCGGGGCTGTCCAAGGATCGTTTCCTGGACCTGGGCTGGCCCGATCACCGTGTCGTCGCGGAGTTCGACGGCCGTACCAAGTACCGCACCGAGGAGGACGTCTTCCTCGAGAAGCTCCGCCAGGACGAACTCGAGTCGCTGGGGTGGAGGTTCTTCCGGGCGACGTGGTCCTCGCTCAGCGACATGCGGACCCAGGCGGACCGGTTGCTGTCGATGTTCCCCCTGGAGGTGGTCTCCCGCCTCTCGCCGGTAGCCGGGCTTCAAGGTGGCGGACTGTGGGGCGAGCGTCCACCCGGAGTGCTGGTGCCATGAGGTCGCGGTTCCCGACGCCGCACCCTGACTCATCGAACGCACCCACCGGCATCGGGAACGTACTTTCCGATCGGCGACTGCGTTCTCCTCCAGACCACTGGGGACGGACCTCAGTGACCTGGAGGACATCGCAGTCCTCGGCGCACATGTACGTCCCCGATCCCTCACCGCCCCGAGCCCGACGACGTCGAAGCACACGGAGGCCGGGCAGCACCAGGCCCCCGGAACGACCGGGTCCCGCCCACCTCATGGTGGACGGGACCCGGTGAGATGGGCTTCCCCGGCCCTCGGCGCCCCTCAGGCCGCCCTCAGGCAGCGGGGAGACTCACTTGAGGGTGACGGTGGCGCCGGCGCCCTCGAGCTGCTCCTTGGCCTTCTCGGCGGCCTCCTTGTTGGCGCCCTCGAGGACGGGCTTGGGAGCGCCGTCGACGAGCTCCTTGGCCTCCTTCAGGCCGAGGGAGGTCAGAGCGCGCACCTCCTTGATGACCTGGATCTTCTTGTCGCCGGCGGCCTCGAGAATGACGTCGAACTCGTCCTTCTCCTCGGCGGCGGCGTCGCCACCGGCAGCGCCGGGGGCGGCGGCAACGGCCACGGCGGCCGGAGCGGCGGCGGTAACGTCGAAGGTCTCCTCGAAGGCCTTGACGAACTCGGACAGCTCGATGAGGGTGAGCTCCTTGAACTGCTCGATGAGCTCTTCGGTGGTCAGCTTCGCCATGATGGGCGTTCCTTCCTTATCAGGTTCCTGCGCGCGCAGGGTTGGTGGATGACGCGTGCGGCCTCAGGCCGCGGTCTCCTGCTTCTCGCGCAGGGCGTCGACGGTGCGCACGGCCTTGGAGGCCGGTGCGGCGAAGAGGTACGCAGCCTTGGACAGGGACGCCTTGATGGCGCCCGCGGTCTTGGCGAGCAGCACCTCGCGGGACTCGAGAGAGGCAAGCTTGTCAACGCCGTCGGCGGACAGCACGGCGCCGTCCATGACACCGCCCTTGATGACGAGCTGCTGGTTGTCCTTGGCGAAGTCACGCAGAGCCTTGGCGGCCTCGACCGGCTCACCGGTGACGAACGTCAGGGCGGAGGGGCCCGTAAGGTCGTCGGCGAAGTCCTCGAGCCCGACCTGGCGGGCGGCGATCGCAGCAAGCGTGTTCTTCACCACGGTGTACTCGGCGTTACCGGCGAGGGAACGACGCAGCTCCTTGAGCTGGGCGACGCTCAGTCCCCGGTACTCAGTCAGCAGGACCGCGTCAGCCTGGCGGAACTTGTCCGCCAGTGCAGCAACGGCTGCTTCCTTGTCAGGCCGTGCCATGGGCCCTCCTTCCGTGGTATGCCGCAGGGGTCCAGTCACTGGAAAAAGCCCCGCGCCGGTGGGCACGGGGCTCGATCTCGGGCACGCCCGAAGAAGTCTCGTTCTCACCTGCGCCGGCCCCACCTGACGTGGACTTGGTCCCGCCGGAGCGGGCGACCTGCGGTCTTTGGCAGAGAGCACCTTACCCGGCAGCGGACCGCACTGCGCAAGGCAGGCAGCCGTGGAACTGGTCACGTCACCACGAATCCTGGACGAAAGCATCCCCGGTCGGGTCCGGGGGTGGGGCAGCGAGCAGTCCGACCCGACGTCGGACGCGGGCGCGCTCCGCACCGACCTGCGATGCCGGCCAGTCAGACGCCGAGGCTCTCGGCCAGCGCCTCTCGCTCCGTGACGTCGTACCAGAGCAGGTCGGCCTCGGCGGCGCGCTCGAAGGCGTCCTCGTCGCCGAGCCGGGCGGCTCGCACATCGTTCTGCGCCTCGGGCTCATCCACGAGCAGGGCGGCGACATCCTCCCAGGATCTCGCCGGTGACCTCGATCGTGCCGGGCAGCACATCGCCCTCCACGGGAACCTCGCGCACATTCTCGGCGTCGACGTCGGCCGCGATGACGATGCGCCGGTCGGCCAGGCCCGCGGCCTCGGGCTCGGCCAGCAGGACGACGGAGGCGTCGGCGGCGCACAGCGAGGCGGAGACCTCCAGGCCCTCCTCATCCTCCTCGGGCAGGGCCTGGGCGAGGGCCGGGGTGGCGGCATGAGCCGTGAGCGGCTGGTGCGAGGAACCCAGGACGCTTGCACGCAGGTGGGCGGCGGTGGCGGGCAGGTAGATGCGCATGCGCCCAGTCTGCCCTACCTCCGCACTCGTCCCCTTCCACGAAGCACCCGGAAGGCCGCCCGGCACCGCTCGCGCGCACCGGTTCTCAGTAGCGGTGTCGCCCGGTTCCCGGCGGCGCCGACTCCGGGGGCGTTCCCACACTCGGCTCCGGCCCGGACCCAGGTCCGTGCGGCGAGCCGGGGACCGGCCGATGCGGCTGGTTCGCTGGCTGGTTCGTCGGCTGGATCGATGGCGGTAGGCCCGGAGGCGACTGCGGCGACGCCTGGGCGAGTCCGCTGGGCGCCTGGGGAGCCGGCGGTCGTTCACCGACCCCCTGTCCCCCGTTCCCGTCTCGGCGGCGGCGCCTGGCACCTGCGCTGCGTGCGTTTGAGCGGCTCCTGCTTCTGGCGGTTGCGGTCCGGGCTGCGGAGTTCCTGCGGTCCCGGCGCCCACCGCGCCTTTTGGAGCGCCACAGCAGGGAACGGCGCGGAGAGGCGGCCCTGCGTGCCGCTGCGATCTGCGGATCGATCCGATCGACCAGTGCGCTGAGGGCCTTGCCCAGTGCGCTGGCGGGCGCCTGCTCCAGGACGGTGCACCCCTGGAGCAGGCAGGCATCGGCCGTTGCCGCGTCGTCGGGCAGGAGCACAATGTCCTCCAGCCCGCCAAAACGCGCCAGGGCCTCTCGCAGAGCCTGCTGGGGAGAAGGTCCTGCGGCCGAGGCCCGCACCCGGTTGATGACGACCTCGACCCGGCCCGCGGGGTTCATGGAGGCCCCCATCTCGTCGAGGAGCTGGAGCAGCCGGCGCACCCCTGACGGGGTCAGCCCCGCCGACGACCAGAATCACGTCGGCGTGCGACACCAGGTCGGCCGTTACGGCCCCGCGCCCGGGCTCAAGGGTGAAGTCATCGACGTCGTCATCGGCGGGCCCGCCGGCGACGTCGACGACGGTCCAGGCCGCGGCCCGACGGCACTGCGCCCACACCTCGGTCATCGACGCCGGTGGCAGCTCGCGCCACCGCCCGGACCTGCCCAGGCCGCCCAGCAGAAGGAGCCCTCCGCCCGCCGGAGCCAGGATTCCTCGGAAGCTCTCGGCGTCAAGGCGGCCATGGGTGGCCAGACGGGCGGCTCCGGCCAGAGCCGAGAGTCCTCCGGCATGCCGAGGAGCTGGACGAGGCTGGGCGCCTCGACGTCGGCGTCCACGAGGATCGCACCGCTGCAGGGCGGCCAGGCCGTGAGCGAGGGAAGCGGCGACCGTCGAGCGCCCGGGGAGCACCATGAGGCCCCCACACCAGAACGATCCTCCCTCCACGCTCGTCACCCGCCGGACTCGCCACGACCGGGGGCGCAGGCTCCGGCGTATCCGCGGCGGCCGTCTCCCAGCTGCGGCGCCGGCTCTGCCCCATGTCCTTCCTGCCGCCGGCGTCGTTGGAGGCCCGGGGCGGCTGCGACGGCGCCGTCCCGCCCTCAGGGGAGCCGGGCGACTGGCGCCACAGCTCTTCGAGCCAGGCGGTCTCCTGGGCGGCGGCGTTCGGTTCCGTGTTCGCTTCCGTCGAAGCGGGGGTGGCGGCGCTCAGCCAGTCGGCGCTGCCGGCTGCCGGCCCGGCCCCGGTGGAGGCCGCGCCGGAGGCCCCACCACGACGCACGAGGTCCTGCAGCGCCGCGCAGATCCGGCCGGGCTCCGTGTCGCGGCGGAGAACCGGCCACCCCGCACTGCGCCAGCGCTCCTCCTCGTGGGCCTCCACCAGGAGCATTCCGCTCAGGCCCGCGCGCGCGAGCCGGTCCAGGACGGTGCGGTCGATCTCGTCGAAACCGGTGTCCAGCAGGGCGAAGCCCGCCAGTCCGGCCATCCCCGCGGAGAGCAGCTCGGGCAGGTCGGCGCATCGGCGCACGACACACAGCCCGCTTCCCGCCTGACTCAGCGCCCGCAGAATCTCGGCGTCGTCGCCGCTGAGAGCCAGGAGGACTCCGGCACCCGGGGCGCTCACGAGGCCTTCTCCGTCGGCGCTTCCTGGCCGGTGGGAACCAGGACGAGCGCCCCCTCCTGCCCGACGGCGCTGAGAACGGCGGCGAGGGAGGCTTCGGGAACCTTGACCTCCACCCCGGTGCCGGGTCCGGAGATCAGCCCCTTGCTGGTCTCACCGACTGAGGCGATGACCAGCCCTGTGGCCACGCGGCGGGCCCCAGTCCCCTCGGCCTGCCCCGCCTGGTCGCCTTGACCTCCCTGTCCACCCTGTCCACTCTGCCCGGTCTGCCCGGTGGCAGGCGGCTGGGCCGCTGGCCGGCCCACCACGCCCTCCTTGGGCACGATCCACAGATCGACGTAGTCGCCGACCTTGGTCGAGGCCGGCAGGGTTGGAGGCGACAGTGAGGACCACCGGCCGCAGCTCCTGCTCCCGGCCGCTGTTGACGGCCGCCGTGGCCAGCAGCTCTCCCTTGCGCATGGAGCGCGTGGACACGGCGCCGTCCGGCAGGTGCCCAGCCTCGACGTAGGCATCGGTGCCGGGATGGGCCTCAACCACCGTAAGAATGCCGTCGACAGTCAGGTCTGTCCCGGGAGCGACGTCCTGGGAGAGGACGTAGACGCGAGTGGTATCAGCGGCCGCGTCGACCGCCCAGGCCCCCAGGGCCACGGCCCCGGCCACCAGCACCACTCCCCCGGCCATACGCGGATCCTTCCAGGCAGGACGGCGCCAACGACCGCGGGGACGCTCAGGACCGGTCAGGGTTCGACTGCGGCGAGATGACATCACGGGAATCCTCCTTGATCTCCAGCAATCATCGTTGGGATAAAAATAGTACCTCAAGGTTATCCACAAGCGTCTTTAAGAATTGTGGAGCGGATCCAGCAGTGGGATCATCGTGGTATGAGCACACGATTCCTGACCATCGCCGACGTCGCCGAGCAGCTTCAGCTCTCCGCACAGGCCGTGCGCGCCCTCATCCGCACCGGCGACCTTCCCGCCATTCAGGTCGGCGCCCGCAAGCTCTGGCGCATCGAGGACCAGGCCCTGGAGGACTACATCCAGCGCCAGCTCGCCTCCACCAGGGCCATGGTCGCCGCAGGCTGGAACGAGGACGGGGCGCCCTGAACCACTCTGCCCGCTAGCTGACGTCAGCGACTGCGCAGCACCTCGATCGCGGCGGTCATGACGCTGACAACCCCTGCACCGCCCGCTCCGGGAGCGCGACGCGAGCGGATGCCGCCCTCAGGGTCGACGGCGACATCGACATGGTCCGCTCCCACCCGGACCAGCCGCCCCACCACTTCTCCAGAGCTCAGCACCAGGCGCACCCGCGCTCCACGTCGGGCGATCTCACGCATCAGGGCCGTCAGCGTGGGCCGACGGCGACCATCTCGGGGCGCCGGACCGGCCAGCGACACCACGGTGGCCACCGCACTCACCGGAACGACGGCCTGCAGCCCGTCCCCCTCATCGACGAGGACGTAGGAGGGCTCCACCCGGCAGACCACACCGTCGACGGGGACACCGCCGCGAGTCCGCAGGTGGATGAGCCGGCCCACCGAGCCTCGCAGACGGTCGACGAGCTCGATGGAGGCGTGCTCAGCCTCCGCGAGCTCGGCACTCTGCGCCACCAGGTCCGCACGGCGCTCAGCATCGAAGCTGCTCTCCAGGTCGGCAATCATCGCGTCCCAGTCCATAGGCCCACCTCACCACAGTCCGCACGCCGAGGAAAGCACACCGAGGCGACTCAGGCCGTGCACCTCCGACACCACTCCCGCCCCGTTACCACGACTCAGCGCACAGCATGTCACATCGTCACTATTGACATCATCACATCATAGGAGTACACCTAACATCATCAAACGACATCATCGGCGATGGAGAGTGACATGGGAGCCCGTCAACGACTGACACTCCTGGCCGCAACGTCAGGGGCCGTCCTGATACTTCTGGGACGCACGGCCCACGGCGCCGCGGAGCAGCTCGTGCAGGTCCCGCCGCGGGCCTGGGGACTGAGCGACCTGTCGGACGCCGTGGTGGCCGGGACCTGCACATGCGGGGCCCTGGGGGCCCCTATGGCACGTGGTCTCGGCCCTCCTGGCACTCATGGCGCTCCCCAGGGCGAACGGTCCCTCGAAGCGCTGCCGCGGCGGCGCCCGCGCGCTGGCGGTCAGAGTCCTCGAGGCCTGGGGAGCGCCAGCGGTCAGACGCATCGTCGCCTCCGCACTACTCGTCTCCCTGTCCTCGGCGCCGGCGCTGGCCAGCGAGGAGACCAGTAGCGGGGATGACCTGGGATGGCGTCCCACCAGCTCGGCACCCGCCTCACCGACGTCACAGTCCTCGACGCCGTCGCCACCGGCCGATCAGTCCCCGTCGAGCGCTTCGACCGGTTCAGGCGACTCAGAAGGCGCAAGCCAGTCAGCGGACTCGACACCGCCGGGCAGCCAGGCGGCACAGCCCTCCACCGGCCCCGAATCCGCGCCCTCCTCAGGGCCCACTCATACCGTCGCACCCGGCGAGAGCCTGTGGTCCATCACCGCTCACCTCCTGCCCACCGGCTCCGCCCCCGCACAGATCGCGCAGGACTGGCCGGCCCTGTACCGCGCCAACTCCGAGGCCATCGGCGCCGACCCGTCGCTGATCCGGCCCGGCACGGTCCTGAGTGTCCCGGACTCCCTGTCCGCACCGAGCACACCGGCAGGAGGTCAAGCGCCATCACGATGAACCGCAACGCACCAGCGCCGGCGGCCCCCGCCGCAGACCCCGACCACCTTCCTCATTCCACTTCGCACTCCGTGCCCACGGGGCACCCTCCCAATCCCAGGAGCCCACCATGACCGCGACCACCACTGTCCAAGCCACCCGCCCCGCACGCCGCAAGACCGACGCTCAACGTCGCAGCCGCCCCGCACCGAGTCACCCGACGCCGACTCGTGCGGTTCCGCACAAACCCTCCAAGCCCGTGAACGACGCAGGCTCCGTCACACGGGGTGCGCCCCTGACGCAGCGGCCCACCGCCGGCACTGACGCCTCGCGCACTGCCGCCATCGTGGTGACGGCCGCCAGCGAGGTCCTGGCCGGGCTGCGCCCGGTGGACCACCTGGCCCGTTGGACCAGCCCTTCCCTGTTCGAGGCCCTCGCCCGCCGGGCGGGCCTGGCCGCCCGGATCCTGGGAGGCCAGTCGAGCCCACGACGTCCGCGCATCCGTAGCGTGCGCACCGAGCTGACCATGTCGGGAGCCTGCGAGGCCACCGTCCTGCTGCAGGAGGGCAACCGGGTCCGGGCCGCGGCAGCACGCCTGGAGCTGCTGCGCGAACGCTGGATCCTCACCGGCCTGGAGATGGCGTGATCCCGTCGAACCCCGGTTGGTTGCCGGGTTCCGACGGGATCATCGACAGTCGCGTCAGCTCGCGCTGAGCCTCAGTGCCGGCGCTTCTTCCTGGAGCGACGACGCTCGGCCCGGTTGCCGCCGGAGTCGGCGCCGGAACGGGAGGCCCTGCGAGAGGAGGCCCCGGAAGTCTCCTCCTCGCCGGACTCGCTGGGGCCGGAGTACGTGACCCGCTGCTCCATCGAGGCCTGCCCGGTGTCCCCAGAACCGTGCCGCGCCCCTGGCCGCCGGCCTGGCCCACACTGATGCCGGCCGCAGCAGTGGCATTGGCCTTGGCGACCGCCTGAGCGGCCTCGACAGTGCCGTCCTCGGCGGCGCGCTGGGCGGCGGCGTCGAAGCGGGCGACGTTGGCGAAGATCTGCTCGACGGTCTCCTCGCGGATCCCCTCCATCATCGCCCGGAACATGCGGGCACCCTCGTTGGCGTACTCCACGAGGGGGTCACGCTGGGCCATCGCCCGCAGACCGATACCCTCCTTGAGGTGAGTCCATCTCGTAGAGGTGCTCCCGCCAGCGCTTGTCCACCACGGCCAGCAGGATGCGGCGCTCCAGGGTGCGCATGGGGTCCTCGCCGAGCTGGACGTGGGCCAGGGCGTTGGCCTCAATGCGGGCCTCGGCGTCCTCGTAGGCCACAGCGACGTCCTCAGTGAGCTCCTCGATGAGACGCTCCGAGGTCAGTGCGTTCTTACCGCCCAGCGCCTCGACGACCTCGTCCTGGGTCAGGCCCACCGGGTAGAGGCGGCCCAGCTCGCCCCACAGGGCGTCCAGGTCCCACTCGTCGGGGCGGCCCTCGGCCGTGCCTGCCTCGACGATGGAGGTGACGGCCTGGGCCCGGAAGGCCTCGATCTGGGGCTCCAGATCCTCTCCGTCCAGGACCTGACGGCGCTCGGAGTAGACCTTCTCGCGCTGCTCGGTCATGACGTCGTCGTACTTGAGGACGTTCTTGCGGATCTCGTAGTTGCGCGACTCCACCTGACGCTGAGCCCCGGCGATGCCGCGAGTGACCATCTTGGACTCCAGGGGGACGTCGTCGGGGTAGGCGCCCGAGGACATGATGCGCTGGGCGAGCCCGGAGGCGAACATGCGCATGAGGTCGTCCTCCATGGACAGGTAGAAGCGGGACTCGCCCGGGTCCCCCTGACGGCCGGAGCGGCCGCGCAGCTGGTTGTCGATACGCCGCGACTCGTGACGCTCGGTGCCCAGCACGTAGAGACCGCCGAGCTCGACGACCTCGTCATGCTCGGCCCGGCAGGCCTCCTTGGCGGCGGCCAGGGCCTGCGGCCAGGCCTTCTCGTACTCCTCGGCGTTCTCCTCGGGGTCCAGACCGGCCTCCTTGAGGGGCGGAGACCGCGATGTGCTCGGCGTTGCCGCCCAGCATGATGTCGGTTCCGCGTCCAGCCATGTTGGTGGCGACGGTAACGGCGCCCTTGCGGCCGGCCATGGCCACGACGGCGGCCTCGCGGGCGTGCTGCTTGGCGTTGAGGACCTCGTGAGGGATGCCCTGCTCGCGCAGACGCTCGGAGAGGATCTCCGACTTCTCCACGCTGGTGGTTCCCACCAGGACCGGCTGGCCGAGCTCGTGGCGCTCGGCGATGTCGTCGACGACGGCGTCGAGCTTGGCCTCGACGGTGGTGTAGACGAGGTCGGGCTGGTCCTGACGGATCATGGGCTTGTTGGTGGGGATCGGGACGACGCCGATCTTGTAGGTGCCGGCGAACTCGGCGGCCTCGGTCTCGGCGGTACCGGTCATGCCCGAGCGCGAGCCCTCGGGGTAGAGGCGGAAGTAGTTCTGGAGGGTGATGGTGGCCAGAGTCTGGTTCTCGGCCTTGATCTCCACACGCTCCTTGGCCTCGATGGCCTGGTGCATGCCCTCGTTGTAGCGGCGGCCGGGCAGGACGCGGCCGGTGTGCTCGTCGACGATGAGGACCTCACCGTCACGCACGATGTAGTCCTTGTCCCGGTGGAAGAGCTCCTTGGCCTTGATGGCGTTGTTGAGGAAGCCGATCAGGGGGGTGTTCTCCGACTCGTAGAGGTTGTCCACCCCGAGGTAGTCCTCCACCCGCTCGATGCCGGCGGCGAGCACACCCACGGTGCGCTTCTTCTCGTCGACCTCGTAGTCCTTGCCCGCGCGCAGGCGCTCGGAGATCGTGGCGAACTCCTTGTACCACTTGTTGACGTCACCGCTGGCCGGGCCGGAGATGATGAGCGGGGTACGGGCCTCGTCGATGAGGATGGAGTCGACCTCGTCGACGATGACGAAGGCGTGGCCCCGCTGGACCAGGTCCTCGGGGCGCTGGGCCATGTTGTCGCGCAGGTAGTCGAAGCCGAACTCGTTGTTGGTGCCGTAGGTGATGTCGCAGGCGTACTGCTCCCGGCGCTCGGCGGGCGTCTGGCCCACGAGGATGCAGCCGGTGGTCAGCCCCAGGAAGCGGTGGACGCGCCCCATGAGGTCGGACTGGTACTCGGCGAGGTAGTCGTTGACGGTCACGACGTGGACGCCCTTGCCGGTCAGGGCCCGCAGGTAGGAGGGCATCGTGGCCACGAGGGTCTTGCCCTCACCGGTCTTCATCTCGGCGATGTTGCCGCGGTGGAGGGCCGCCCCACCCATGATCTGGACGTGGTAGGGGCGCATGCCCAGGACGCGGTCGGCCGCCTCCACGACCGTGGCGAAGGCCTCGGGCAGCAGGTCGTCGAGGCTCTCCCCGCCGTCCTGGTAGCGCTCCTTGAGCTCATCAGTCATTTCGCGCAGCTCGGCGTCGGAGAGCTCGCTGTACTCGTCGGCGAGAGCCTCCACCTGATCGGCGATGGCATCAAGCTTCTTCAGGGTGCGGCCCTCGCCAATGCGAAGGATCCGGTCCACGATCGACACGCTGCATTCTCCCTTGGGACGTCAGATTGCGAAGAGCGACGATGAGACGCAGGCCGTATCGGTCGAGTCGGCCGACTCGGAATCAACTCGACATCGACGCGGAATCGGCTCAGGATCGGCTCGGTATCGGCTCAGGTCTCACCGGCTACCTGCCTCCGTACTCTAGTGGACCTCGCTGGGCGGCGGTCTTTCCAGCACCGAGATTCTTCCCACCGAGGACACAGGTGGGGCACGGGGCCACAGGGGACGACGACGACGGCCGTCCCCTCGTGGTGTGGACCGCGAGCGCCGCCAGGAGCGGGAAGGTTCCGCCTGCGTCACAGTGGGGATATGGCGCATCACCGGCATAAGCCCCGCCGCCCCGCCGCACGGCACCCGCCGCTGGGACTGTCGGCGGATTTCTCCCCGGGCCTGTCCCTGGGACTACCGACGAGCTGTGCGGGCTGTGGGCGCTGGGAGACAGCGCTGTGCCCGCGGTGCCGAGAGCTGCTCGAGGACGAACCCTTCGCCGTGGAGCACGCCGACGCCGCCGGTGACCTGGACATCTGGGCCCTGGCGTCCTACACCGGCCCGGTGCGCGCCATGGTTCTGGGCTGGAAGAACGGCGCGCGCGAAGACCTGTCGGAGGTGATGGCCCGATCCGGCAGGCGCCTGGGACGCTGGTGGGCGCTCACGCACCCGCCGGAGGAGGTCTGGGAGAACTCGCCCCGGGGCGCGCGGGCGCTGCTGGTGGTCCCCGCGCCCTCCGGGATCGTGCGCCGTCTGCGCGGCCGCCTGGTGGCGGCCCACCTGGCCGACGCCATCACCCGGGGGATCTGCGAGCAGTGGGCCGGACGGGAACCCGCAGCGCTCGTGCTGAGCACGGACCTGCTGCGCCGTCGGGGCGGTGGGGCGCACCAGGCGGGCCGATCCGCCCGTCAGCGACGGGGCAACCGCGCCCAGGCTCCGCGCCTGCTGGCCGCCGTCACCGGCCTGCCGATCCTGCTGGTCGACGACGTCGTGACCACCGGGGCCACTCTGGGAGCCTGCGCCCGGGCGCTGCGGGTGGGAGGTGGGCGGGTCCTGGGCGCCCTGGTGCTGAGCGCCGCCCGCCCCCGGCCCATGCGCGTGCCGCGGTGCCGGCCGACCCGCGGGCGATCACCGCAGGCAGCCGTTTCCCTGGCCGCATGGATCCGGGAGCCTCCGCCTTGTCCGCCTTGTCCGCCTGCGGCGATCAGGAGGCTTCTTCCGGGCGTGGCACGCACGAAAGGGAGGCGTGAACAGCCCCACATGGTGTACCTTATGTGGCACAACGCACAGGCGGCTCCCGACGCCGACAAGGACAGTCGACCGGATCCCCGCCTCGGTACCTGAGGGCCCTCACGAGGTGACCAGGAGGTGATGACACCAGTCCCGAACCCGCCGTGAGACGTGGCGGGTACCTGTCGCACACGGCCCGTCAGGGCCGGCCCACGAGCCCTAGAAAGAGGTTCCACCATGGATATCACCGTCGTCGGTCGTAACGCTGAGATCAGCTCTCGCCTGCGCGACTACGTCGAGGACAAGGCCGTCAAGGTTGAGCAGTTCGACCCCCGGGTCCAGCGCGTCGAGGTGGAGGTCAACCACGAGCGCAACCCGCGCCAGGCCGACACCGCCGAGAGAGTGGAGATCACTGTCGTCTCCAAGGGCCCGATCATCCGGGCGGAGGCCTCCTCCTCGGACCGCTTCGCCGCTTTTGATATCGCCATGGGCAAGCTGACCGAGCGCCTTCGCCGGGCCCGGGACCGCAAGAAGGACCACCATCGCCGTCACACCGTGGCCGCACCGAATGAGGGACCTCCAGGCAGCTCCCGGCGTGGAGGGCCCCTGGTCCCCGACACCGGTGACGCACCGATCGAGGACTCCCCCTCCGCCCCCACCGAGCCGGGTGTCGCCGTTGAGGCGCAGCTCGGCGACTCCCCGGTGATCGTGCGTCAGAAGCTGCACGAGGCCAAGCCGATGACCGTTGACGAGGCCCTCTACCAGATGGAGCTCGTGGGGCACCCCTTCTACCTGTTCATCGAGAAGTCCTCCAAGCAGCCCTGTGCCGTCTACCACCGTCACGGGTGGACCTACGGCGTCATCCGCCTGGACGCCCAGGTGCTGTAGCCCCATCCGGCCCCGCGGCGCGGGGTTGGCCCCTGATATCCGGGTGTCCCACGGTCCTGGCCGACCGGGGGCACCCGGAGTCGCGTGTCAGAGGCGCGCGTGTCAGAGGCGTCGGCTCAGGGCAGGGGGAAGGAGGGGTCAGTGACCTCGGCGGTGAGCACCCGCCACATCGCCCCGCGACGCTGCCAGGTCTGCCCGTCCTCATCGACGATGAGGAGAGACTCCTCGGAGCGGTCGGAGATGACCGAACGGGCCCGACGCACACCCACCAGCGTGTTGACCGCCCCACCGACCTGGACCAGACGCACCTCCGGCACGCCCCCGCCCTCGGTGCCGGCAGCGGCCAGGACGCACACGGCGTTGAGGGGCGCACCAGGACAGCCCCGCGTGCCCGTCCCACTGGCACGGGACATCTCCAGGGCCGGCCCCAGCCCGGTGGGACGGCCGTCCTGGTCCCTGATGATGATGGCGACGGCGACCCGCCCGTCGGTTCGCCGCACGGCGATCCGCTCGGACTCCACGGACAGGTCGAAGGCCGAGACCGTGCCGTCCTGCAGCCAAGAGGACTCCAGGGTGGCGCGCTGCCCGGAGCCGTTGACGGCGGTCAGACGCCCCTCGGCCAGCAACCAGGCCCAGCCGTGCCGGTCACCCATCGGCGCTCCCAGCCCACCGGCGCCCGCGGAGGGATCCCCACCGAGAGGATGACGCTGGCGGAACCCTGCCCCCGGGGCAGGCGCAGCAGGCTGGAGGCCGACAGTGCGTAGACGGCCCCGTCGGCCCCCAGGCTCGGGCTACGCGCGTCACTGGTCCCCAGGACCCGGTCACTGGCCAGGGTGACGCGCCTGGCCCCCGTGCCGCGCACGACCGAACCCTCCGACATCCCCACGATGCCTCCGACCTCGGGGGCCATCGGTGTCAGCTGGGCAGCGGCGCCGAGGTCGACGGTGCCGGCGAGCACGCGCACGTGGTCGATGCCGCTGATCTGGACGAGGCTCTGCTCGATCTGGGCCACCATGAGCCCGCGGGCGTCCTCCGAGGCGGGGTCGGAGTCCGCGCTCAGGTGGACAGTGGCGGTGCCGCCCTCGACGACGACCCCCCGCCCCGCCCGCTCGGCGTTGCGCGGGATGAGGCTGGAGGCCCCCTTCGCAAGCCAGTCCGAGGGCCCGGCCAGCAGCCCGGAGACCAGGGAGTCGGCCTGCGAGCTGCGCGGGTACCAGCGCAGCTCGAGGGACGAACCTGGACCGGTCCCGGGACAGGAAGGCCAGGAGCTGACCGCGAAGTTCTGCATGAGTCGGGACAAGGGCAGCAGGATGCCCTGAGGCAGACCGACGATGCGCCATTGGCCGGTGGAGTTGGTGGCCAGGGAGAACTCGCCGGTATAGGTGCTCCCCTCCGGGGCGGGGGTGAAGACACCCAGGGAGTTGAGCACCCCCACCTGTCCGGAGGTCACCGTGAAGGAGCCGTTGGCCGCCACCGAGACCTGCGGCTCGGTCGACCCGCTGTAGGCGCTCACCGCCTCCAGGGGCTTCCACTGCGCGACGGCGTGATCGCTGAGGAACTGCTTGGCGGTGGCGAAGTCGTCGGAGAACCCCGCGATGGTGGCGCGCAGGAAACCGTTGACGATGTCCTCGGCCGAGTCCCCCTCACCCGGTCCGGGAGCGGTCTCGATGAGGGCGTTGGTGTCGGAGGCGGCCACCCCGGAGCGGGTGACGCGGCTGGAGCTCGGAAGCGCCGTGCAGCCGGCCAGCACTCCGGCGGCCGTGGCCGAGAGCAGCCCCAGCGCGCCGCGTCGCGACAATCCAACCGGAACCGTTCCGAGGATCCCGGTGGGCCCGGTGGGCTCTGCAGCCTCTGCGGATCTGCGCCCCTGAGTGGGCGCGTCGCGGTTCATCGGCTGCGTCATCGGCGCCACCCCTCTTCCTCGGTCTCCTCGGGTGTGCGGGTGGCGGGCTCCTGACCGGGAAGGACGACGACGACTCGGCCGACGTCCTCGGTGACCGCGTCGTGGCTCTCCCCGGCCAGGGGGATGTCGCCCAGGACGACGCTCTGGCGGGCCCGGCGGGTGGCGGGCGCGGGCCCCAGGGGCCGACCGGGGAGAAGGAGGACTCCTCGTCGATGGGGATGCCGGCGCGGGCCACCGCGGGCGCGTCCTGCGGGACGAGCTCAAGGGGCCGGGGCCGCTGAGCCGGCCAGGACCGCCGTCGGCCCCCTGGGTGCGGGGCAGGACCAGCAGGAAGGAGGAGCCGTCGGCCGGCCACCCCCAGGCCGAGAGGCGCCCGCCGTGCAGACGGGCATCCTCCATGGCGATGGACAGCCCCAGTCCGGTGCCTCCCAGGCTGCGCTTGCGCGAGGGGTCGGCGCGGTAGAAGCGGTCGAAGACCTTGGTGACGACGTCGGGGCTCATGCCGATGCCGTGGTCGCGCACCCGCACCGCCACCGCATCGGCATCTACGGCGACGGTGACGTCCATCGGCTTGCCCTCACCGTGCTCGAGCGCGTTGACCACGAGGTTGCGGATGATGCGCTCGACCCTGGTGACGTCGATCTCCGCGGTGGCCGGCTCCTCGGGGAGGTGGAGGCGCAGCTCGGTGCCGGTGGCGTCGAAGTGGAACTGGGTGGTCTCGATGACGGTGTCGACCACCTGGGCGAGGTCGATCTCCTCCAGCCGGAGCTTGACGTTCCCGGAGTCGATGCGGGAGATGTCCAGCAGGTCGGTGAGCATGGTCTCGAAGCGGTCCACCGAGCTGGACAGGGACCTGGATGCTGCGCAGGGGCGAAGGGATCGGAGATCTCCTCGCGCGCGTCCTGGATCTGCTCCGTGGCCAGGCGGATCGAGGCCAGCGGGGTGCGCAGCTCGTGGGAGACGTCGGAAACGAAGAGGCGCTGCACCTTGGACAGGGACTCCAAGCGCTCGATCTGGTCCTCCAGCGAGGTCGCCATGTGGTTGAAGGATCTGGCCAGGGTGGATATCTCGTCCTCCCCCTGGATGCTCAGCCGCTCGGCCAGCAGTCCGGAGGCCAGCCGCTCAGCGGCCCGGGCGGTGTGCCGCACGGGGCTGAGCACCCACCTGGTGAAGGCCCACACCACGACGATGAGGATGGCCAGGAAGCCCAGCCCCCCAATGGTGATGTTGCGCGAGGCCAGGGAGACGATGCGCTGCTCGCTGGCCAGGCTATAGACGAGGTAGAGGTCGTACTCCCCTGCCAGGGGCAGGCTCACCCAGGGTCCCCACGATGAGCCCCGGATCCGTACCCCCTCATCGTTGGGAACCGCCACCGACTGCCAGTACTGGGCGCGCGCCCCGCCCTCATCGAGGGCCCGGGTCATCTCAGGGGTGATGAGGGAGCGCAGACGGGTGTCGGTCTCCAGGTCGTTGACGACCGTCGTCGAGGTCTCCTCCTCGTTGCGCAGCATGAGGACCCCCACTCCCCGGAGGAGGAGATCGAGTCCTGGCGCCGTTGACCTGCCGCTCGGCGGCGGCTGAGACCTCGTCGACAGTGACTGCCGTGGTCGAGTCGAACTCGGCCTGAGCGACGCTGGCGCGCAACGCGGCATCGGCGAGGATGACGTCACGCTGATCGGCGAACACCTCGGAGCGGATCCGGTCGGTCACGAAGGTCAGCAGCAGCACAATGAGAAGCAGACCAATGACGGTGGCGGTGCACACCATGCGCACCTCGAGGCTGCGGCGCAGCAGCCCCGGCAGAGGCAGACGCCGAACCAGCCGCTCCTCCGCGGTGCCCACCGATGACCCCATCGACGTGCCCCCTGAATTACGCATCGGGTTCATTGTATGGCGCCCGATGCGCCGTCGCTCACGCGGATTCGCCGACCCTGTAGCCGACACCGCGCACCGTCACCACGATCGAGGGACGCTCGGGGTCCTTCTCGATCTTGGCCCGCAGGCGCTGAACGTGAACATTGACCAGTCGGGTGTCGGCCGGGTGCTGGTAACCCCACACCTGGCTGAGGAGCTCCTCACGGGTGAAGACCTTCCACGGCGACCGGGCCAGAGTCACCAGCAGCTCGAACTCCAGCGGCGTCAGGGAGATGACCGACTCGCCGCGCTTGACCTGGTGACCGGCGACGTCGATGTCGAGGTCCCCGGCACGCACGTGCTCGGCCGCGCCGGGGTTGGTGCGACGCAGGCGGGTGGAGACGCGGGCCAGCAGCTCCTTGGACTTGAAGGGCTTGGTCACATAGTCGTCCGCACCGGCCTCAAGACCGGCGACGACGTCCTGGGTGTCGGTGCGCGCGGTCAGCATGATGATCGGCACGTCGGACTCGGAGCGGATGAGCCGGCAGATCTCGACGCCGTCGAGCCCGGGAAGCATGAGGTCGAGCAGGACCAGATCGGGGTTGACCTCGTGGAAGGCGTCCAGGGCCTTGGCCCCGTCATGACAAAGTGTGGGCGTGTAGCTCTCCGACTCCAGCATGATGCCGATCATCTCGGCCAGGGATGCATCGTCGTCGACGACCAGAATGCGCGTGCTCATAGCCCGTATCTTGGCATGAGCCCCAGGACCCGAGGGACACCCGGACCACCGAGGTGGCGCCCACAGTTTCCCCAGGAAATTAAGAGAATCCCCTCAGTTACGGGAAAAAACGTCGTCAGCGCGCCCAGAAGCCGGGATTATTGCGGCCGAACCGTGATCTTCGCTGCGCCCCCTGATCCTGGCTCAGGGCACACGCAGAGCTCCAGAGGCACGATTTCCTCCTCCAGGGGAGGGCCAGATGACGGCCGGACATGACAGCATGGGCTTATGAGTACCGACTTCCCCCCTGACGGCAGCGGTCCGAGCGGAGAGCCGGACCGCGAGGCTCACGGCACCTCCGGCAGCGACTTCGTCGGAGGCGATCAGGACGGATGGCAGGCCCCCGACGCCGGCGCCTTCACAGGAGCTCCCTCCCTACCCGGCTCCGGGCTCAGCAGCGGGACCCCAGTACCCCGGCTACGGCAGCTACCAGACGCCACCGGTGGGTCAGCCGGGCTACGCAGGCGGCTCAGTCCCCGGAAGCGCCCCCTATCCCGGAGCACCGGGGTATCCGGGAGCTCCCGGCGGCCCCGGATACCCGGGCTACGGCGGCTACACGTCGGCACTGGCCCCCAAGCCCTCGATCATTCCGCTGCGACCGCTGTCCATCGGGGAGATCCTCGGGGGAGCCTTCGAGTCCCTGCGCGCCAACCCCAAAGCCATGTTCGTCCCCTCGCTGGTGGTGATGAGCATCGTGGGGCTCTTGTCCGCCGGCAGCTTCGCCCTGTTCCTGTCCCGGCTCGGCCTGCCGAGCCTGACGTCCGGGAAGGTTGAGCTCTCCGACGCCGACCTGGACAAGATCGGGGCATCGTTGGTGGGCCTGCTCGTCCAGCTCGGCGTGACCAGCGTGCTGAGCATGATGGCCACCTCGATCATTATCGGCCTGCTCATCGTGACCGTCTCACGCACCATTCTGGGCCGCAAGGCATCCCTCGGCGACGTGTGGCAGCGCACCCGGCCGCGAGTGTGGGCGCTCATCGGCCAGACGCTCCTCATCGAGCTCATACTCGCCGTCATCACCGCCGTCTTCGCCGCAGTCGCCGTCGGCATCGGCTGGGCCCTGCTGGGGAACGTCATTGCCAACGGGGCCGCAGAGGACTCCGCCGGAACCTTCGTCGTCGTCTTCCTGGTGATCCTGGCGCTGCTCATCGTGCTCGGGCTGGCGATCTTCGCGCTGATGTGCAAGCTGTGCCTGGCGCCGGCGGCACTGGTCCTGGAGAACATCGGCGTCATGGAGGGATCTCCCGCTCCTGGACCCTCACGCGGGGTTACTTCTGGCGGATCGTCGGCATCCGCCTACTCTCCTTCATCATCGTCTTCTTCGCCTCCCAGATCGTGTCCCAGGGCGTGTCCATCGTCATGCAGGGGCTCGTCTACGCCGCCCCGGACATGACCGTCGCGATCCTGGTGGCATCGACACTTCTCAGCAGTCTCGTCCAGGCCGCGATCCTGCCCTTCGACTCCGCCGTGGTCGCGCTCATGTACACCGACCTGCGGATGCGCTCCGAGGGCCTGGACGTCGAGCTGCGTCACGCCGCCGGAGTATGAGCCGGCCGTGACACCCCTCAGGACGATCAGCGCGCAGGCCCCGGCGACCCCCGACGCCGACGAGGCCCGGCGCGCCGCGGGCAGGGAGCTCTCCCGTCCGATCTACCACGACCATCACGATCTGTGGGACCGGCTCTGGAGCTGGCTCAGGGGGCTCTTCGATGTCGGCAGCATGGTCCCCGGGGCTCCCCCCTGGGTGTCCACGCTCATCGTGGTCCTCGTCGTCGCCGCCGGTATCGCGCTGCTGACCCTGCTGCTGACCAGGCTGTCCTCGGCCCACCGGGTAACGACGCCGCCGTCGCTGTCGGTATTCACCGATGACCGCGATGCCGACGCTCTGACCCGAGCGGCGGACACGGCGGCCGCGCAGGCCGACTTCACCACCGCCGTCGTCGAACGCTTCCGCGCCATCATCCGCTCCCTCGATGAGCGCGGGATCATTGACGAGTACCCGGGCATGACGGCCCTGGAGGCGGCCGCGCTCACCCACCAGGCCCTCGGCGGGCACGGGGTCGTGGCCGCGCTGTACGAGGCCGCCCACCTGTTCGACGCCGTCCTCTACGGTCGAGTGGTCTCCACCAGCGCCCAGGACCAGCAGATGCGCGAGCTCGCCGATCAGATGACCACGGTCCGCCTCCCCAGCGGACACGCCCTCGTCGGCGCCTCCGCCCACGCCCCGGGGACGCCGGCATGAGCACCCCCACGACGACGTCGCAGCCCCCGCCTCCCCGGACTCCCCTCTCGAGGCCGCCCCGCCCCAGGTGACGGGTCCGCACTGGTCCCGGCGCTGGCGCCGGTGGCGCCCAGGAGTCATCGCGGTGGCCCTCATGCTCATCCCCGTCCTGGTGACCGTGTGGACTCGGACCATCACCTCCACGACGCCGCTGGCCATCGACAACCCCAAGGACTGGGGAACCATGGCGCTCGCCGAGCTGCTGCGCGACGAGGGGATCTCCGTGAGCAAGGCCGGCAGCCTCTCCCAGGCCGTGGACGCCGGCCGCCAGGGCGCAACCATCGCCGTGGTCAACGCCGACCGGCTCAGCAACCAGGACCGGCGGGCCCTGGCCGAGTCGGGCGGCGACGTCGTCGTCGTCGGAGCCGAGAGCGGCAGCGACGCCCTGGCGGGGCTGACGGGCATGACCGCCAAGGGCACCGCGGCAGCGGCCTCCTCCACCCGGGCGCCACAGTGCGACGACGCCGATGCCCAGGCAGCCCGGAGCCTGGCCGGCACGCGCGCCTCGGTGTCCCTGCAGGGCGATGGCGACGCCGTCGGCTGCTTCCCGGTGGGCGAGGACCGTTACGCCTATGCCACCGACTCCCTGCCCAGCGGTGCCACGCTGCGGGTCCTGCCCGATCCCGCGCCGGTGACCAACGCTCACCTGGCCCAGGAGGGGCACGCAGCCCTGGGAGTGCGCGCGCTGGGCCACCACAGCCGCGTGCTGTGGTTGGACGGAGAGCACATGGAGGCGCCCTCCGTGTGGAACTCCTCCTCCACTCCCCCCTGGCTTCCGGTCCTCATCTTCCAGCTCCTCGTCATCGCCGGCGTGCTGGCGATCGTCCAGGGGCGTCGCTTCGGCGGCATCGTGAGCGAGGACCTGCCCGTCGTCGTGCGCTCCATCGAGACCACGGTGGCCCGCGGGCGTCTCTACCGTCAGGGCTCGGACCGGCCCCGTGCGGCGCAGGCCCTGCGCTCGGGTGCCGCGCTGCGTCTGGGCGCCACCCTGGGCCTGCCCCCCGGGACCTCGCGCCGTGACGTCATCGCCGCCGTCTCCCTGGCCTCGGGCATCGCCCCGGCCACGGTGGACTCTCTTCTTTACGGCCCGCCGCCAACCAGCGACAACGCCCTGGCCACCCTGGCAGTTCAGCTCGACCAACTCGAGAGCGAGGGTTCACTCCACATGAGCACGGACAGCACCGACCCCACCCGCACCCCGGGCATCGCAGGTGACGCGGATACCGGCGCCCCCACTCCCAGGCCCCCGAGGGCCCGGACGCCTCGGGAACCCACAGCGCCCCACAGGTCTCACCGCCCTCCCCCCGCGGGGAGGACAGCTCCGACCCGCGCAGGCGCCTGGTGGCCGTGCGCAGCGAGGTGGGCAAGGCCGTCGTCGGTCAGGAGGCGGCTGTGACCGGGCTGGTCATCGCCCTGCTCGCCGGCGGGCACGTCCTGCTCGAGGGGGTTCCCGGCGTGGCCAAGACCCTCCTGGTGCGGTCGCTGGCCACCGCACTGGACGTGGAGACCAAGCGCATCCAGTTCACCCCTGACCTCATGCCCGGTGACGTCACCGGCTCCCTCATCTACGACTCCCGCAGCGCCCAGTTCTCCTTCCGGGCCGGTCCCGTCTTCACCAACCTCCTGCTGGCCGACGAGATCAACCGCACCCCGCCCAAGACGCAGTCGGCGCTGTTGGAGGCCATGGAGGAGCGTCAGGTCTCCATCGACGGCGAGCCCCGGGCCCTGCCGGATCCGTTCATGGTGATCGCCACCCAGAACCCGGTGGAGTACGAGGGGACCTACCCGCTGCCAGAGGCTCAACTGGACCGCTTCCTGCTCAAACTGGTGCTGCCCCTTCCCGAGCGGGCTCAGGAGATCGAGGTGCTCTCCCGCCACGCCTCGGGCTTCGATCCGCGCAACCTGGAGTCGGCAGGGCTGCGGGCCGTCGCCGGGGTCCAGGAACTGGCTCAGGCCCGGGCCCAGGTGAGCACGGTCGGAGTCACGCCGGAGGTGCTGGCCTACGCGGTGGATCTCGTGCGCGCCACCCGCTCCATGCCCTCGGTGGCCCTGGGGTCTCACCGCGTGGGGCCACGGCGCTCCTGGCCGCGTCACGGGCCTGGGCCTGGCTCGCCGGCAGGGTCCTTCGTCACTCCCGATGACATCAAGGCACTGGCGCTGCCGGCTCTGCGCCATCGCATCAAGCTGCACGCCGAGGCCGAGATGGAGGGCATCACCCCTCAGTCCGTCATCGAGGCCGTGCTGCGAACCGTGCCGGTCCCGCGCTGAGGCATCGGCCGCCGAAGACCACGAGCACAGAACCGATCAGCTGACCGACTCACGACAGGAGTGGCATGTTCCTGACGATGCGCGCCGTATGGGCGATGCTTGCGGGGATCGCCCTGGTCCTCATCGCGCCGCGCCCGGCCACCGTGCTGGCCTGGGCCGGCGTGGTCATGGTCCTCGTCGTGATCGACGTGGTGAGCGCCCCTCGCCCGCAGTGCTGCGGGCCTCGCGCTCCGTGAGCCACGGCGTGCGGCTGGGCGAGTCGATCACCGCGACACTGACGCTCACCAACACCGGTCGGCGCACGGCCCGCCTCCTGCTGCGCGATGCCTGGCCCCCCAGCGCCGGGGCGACCCACGATCGCGGGGCGATGACAATCCCACCGGCACAGCGCCGTCGTCATTCCACGGTGCTCACGCCCCAACGCCGGGGGAGCGCCAGGCGGGGCCACTGACTGTCAGGGTGATGGGTCCCCTGGGCATCGCGGGGCGGCAGGCGTCATTGGACGTCCCTGCCTCCGTCCGGGTCCTGCCGGCCTTCCGCTCGCGCCGCCACCTGCACTCGCGCCTGGCCCGGCTGCGGGAGATGGACGGACGCAGCGCCGTCATGGTGCGCGGGGAGGGACCGAGTTCGACTCCCTGCGCGAGTACGTCGTCGGAGACGACGTGCGCTCCATCGACTGGCGCTCCACTGCCCGCCGGGGCGAGGTGCTGGTACGCACCTGGCGCCCAGAGCGCGATCGGAGGGTTCTCATCATCATCGACTCGGGTCGACTGTCCGCCGCCCGGCTGGGGGACGCCCCCAGGCTCGACGCCCAGATCGAGGCCACCCTGCTGCTGGCGGCCCTGGCCTCCCGCGCCGGCGACCGGGTCGACGTCCTGGCCATGGACGACGCCGTGCGCGCAGGTGCGGGGCAGCGCCGGACCGGTACTCATGACCGAGCTGGCCGAGCACCTGACCGACGTGGAGCCGCGCCTGACCGAGCTCGACTGGACCCTCGTGGCCTCTCTGGTGCGCACCACGCTCTCGCAGCGCGCACTGGTGGTGGTCATCTCCGCCCTGGACGGCAGCGCCGGGGACGCGACGATGATTCGGACGCTGGCGGCTCTGGCCCGGGAGCACACGGTTGTTCTCGCCTCGGCCCTGGACCCCGAGCTGGAGGAGCTCAGGTCGACGCGTGACGACACCGACTCGGTCTACGTGGCCGCCTCCGCGGAGAAGGACCTGGTGGAGATGCACGCCGTGCGCCGCCGCCTGAGTCACGGCGGGGTGGAGGTCGTGGAGGCACCCGACCAGGGGCTTGCTCCGGCACTGGCTGACTGCTACCTGGACCTCAAGGCCGCGGGGCGTCTATGAGGGCGCACTGCGACGACGCCCGGTTCAGCCGGCCTCGGGCTGGACGTAGCCGGCCTCATCCTCCTCGAGGTCACCCGTGGACCCTGCGGCGACGGCGGAGCGGCCCAGGATGAGGGTGTAGGCCCACAGCAGTGCCAACGCACCGGCTCCGATGGCGATCTTGACCAACCAGGGGATGGGGGCCGGAGTCACGAAGGCCTCAATGAGTCCGGCGACGGCCAGGGCGACGGTCAGGCCCACGGCCACCGTGATGAGGGCCCGTCCTCGGCGGCCAGCGCGGCCGTGCGGCTGCGCCGGCCGGGGACCAGCATGGTCCAGAAGAGCTTGAGTCCGGCCGCGCCGGCGATGAAGATGCAGGTCAGCTCCAGCAGGGCCGTGCGGCGAGATGAGCGAGAGGAACACGCCGAGCATGTCGTGGTCGGCCATGATCGCCCCGGCCTGTCCCACGCCGACGGCGTTCTGGTACAGCATGTAGAGCGGCAGGAACCCCGTGATCCCTCCGGCCACGCAGATCGCTGCGATACGGGCGTTATTCGTCCACACCGCAGCGGCGAAGTCGGGGGCGGAGTACGTGGAGTAGTAGGCCTCGAAGGCCTCATGGGCGTAGGTGTCCAGCGTCTCGGGGCTGCCCAGAGCGGCCATGGCCTCCGGACTGCGCAGGGTCCACGCCCCCACCACCAGCGCCAAGGCGATCTCGGCAACCATGACCCCGCAGGTCCACCACCGGATGCGGTACAGGGCCGCCGGCACGGACTGGAGAGTGAAGCGGCGCACCGAACGGCTCCTCACCTCCCGTGTTCCGGTCAGGCGGCCGCGAGCCGCGGCCACTCGGGAGGACAGCTCGGCGATGAGCTGCGGATCCGGCGCGGCCGAGCGCACCCGCGACAGATGACGGGCACAGGTGCGGTAGAGAGCCACGAGCTCATCGGTCTCAGCCCCGCTGAGGTGGCCGCGCCCCACGAGCACATCGAGACGTTCCCACTGATCGCGGTGCGCCGCGGAGAAAGCATCAAGATCCACGCAAGGAGTCTGTCATGACGGCCGCATCCCCCACATCCTCCGAGCGGATGATCGAGCCCGAGCTGCTCATCACCGGGGAGGCGGTCGCCCTGGAGATCACCCCGGCGACGGTCGCCAACCGCATCACCTCGGGACTCATCGACTACACCGTCTATGCCCTGGGGGCAGGACTGTCCGTGGTCGTGGTGATGGTGCTGGCCATCTCCACGGGCTCGGAGTTCCAAGAGAATCTCGCGTTGACCCGGGCGATGCTGTCCCTGGCCCTCCTCGCCTGGCTGGTCGTCATCCCTCTGCTCGTCGAGCTCCTCAGCGGGGGCCGGAGCCTGGGCCGCATGGTGACCGGGGCCCGGGTGGTGCGCGACGACGGCGGTACCGTCAGGCTGCGCCACTGCCTGGTGCGCACGCTGCTGGCCGTCGTCGAGATCTGGGGCACCTGGGCCGTGCCGGCCCTGTGCGCCAGCATCGTCTCCAAGCGGGGGAAGCGGTTCGGGGACATGCTGGCCGGCACCTACGTGGTTCGAGAGCATCACCGCTCCCACATGGCGCCACCGCTGCTGATGCCCCCGAGCTGGCTCAGTGGGCGGCGGGCACGGACCTGCGCGCCCTGCCCGGGGAACCTGAGCCTGACGGCGCGCACCTTCCTGCAGCGCGCCTCCTCCCTCGTGCCCTCCTCCCGCCACCAGCTGGGACTCGAGCTGGCTTCTCAGGTCCAGGAATACGTCTCTCCCCACCTCCCGCCGGCACTCACCCCGAACGGTTCCTTGCCGCGGTTCTCACCGAGCGCCGTAACCGTGAGCTGGTGCTGGAGAGCCGCGACCGCCGGCTGGAGGAGGACGTGCTGCGGGACATGGCCCGCCCGCCCCTATGGGGTGGGCGGAGACCCGACGGCGTTGAACCACCCCGGGCTCGGCCCCACGATGGGCCACCCGGGTCGCAGCGGGGGCGCGGCGCCTCAGCCCTGAGGGTCGGGACCGGGAGCGGGCACGCGTGATGCCTCGTGAACCAGGAGGATCGGAACGCCGTCGCGCACCGGGTAGGCCAGGCCCGTGCCCCGGGAGACGAGTGCGGGGCGACCGGCCTCGTCGAGGCCGTCAACGAGCTCCCTCGCCGCTGAGCGGGCAGCGCAGGGCGGACCTCAGTCCGGAGGGGAGGACCGCTCGCTGCTCAGGCACGGGAACGTCCGACCGGCTCATGCGTCCCCTTCTGTCCGCGCAGGACCCGCAGGTGCCCGCGCCGCAGGATCTCGTCCTCGGCGATCTCCGGCGGGGGCGGCAGCGGGGCCGTCAGGGAGGCCGGCATGATCCCGCCGGGGCGGGGTCGGTGCTCGGCCGGCGAGGCGACCGGGCGTGGGGCGCGGGAGGCCTCGCGCACGGCATCGGCCAGGGGCCAGGAGGTCGTCCTCACTGGGGGTGCCGGCTCGAACTCGGTGGCCAGGCGGATGATCTGCCAGCCGCGGGGGGCCGTGAAGGAGGAGACGTGCTTGTCGCACAGGTCATAGGCCTCGGGCTGGGCCTCGGTGGCCAGTGGCCCCAGCACGATGGTGGAGTCCGCGTAGACGGAAGTCAGGGTGGCCACGGCTGGGCGCTCGCAGCCGGGCTTGCGGCAGTGTCGGACTCTTCTCACGCTCGCAGGTTACCGTGCCGTTGCCCGCCGGTCATCCACACGCCGCCTAGGCTGGCCGATGTGACCGACCTGTTCCCCTTCTCGCCCGGGCGGATCCCCCCGCGCTCCGCCGCGGCATCGGGGCGGCGCCCGAGCAGTCGTCGTGACCGCCACGGCCGGGGGCTGCGCGGTCCACTCCTGCCGCCACATCTGCCGGCTTGGCGCACTCGCGCCGAGCGCTTCGACGAGCTCGTCGTGGACGCGGCCCAGAACCTGGCCAGACGCTGGCCGTCGGTGGATCAGATCCAGTTCGCCGTCGAGGAGGTCCCGCCCTCGGATCCGGCACCCTGGGAGCGTTCGGTGGTGCTGGGACGCGGCTTCACCGCTGAGCCCCGTGCGGGACTGCCGGCGCGCGTCGTCATCTACCGCCGACCGGTGGCCTCCCGGGCCACGAACGATGCCGAGCTGGCCGACCTGGTGCACCGTGTCGTCGTCGAGCAGGTGGCCCTCATGCTGGGGCGCCGCCCCGAGGAGATCGATCCCGGCTCGGCCCTGTGAGACGGACTCCCCCGCCCGGGGCCCGGTGTCGTCAGTCCAGCAGGATGCGGCGCTGGGCCTGAACGGTGGCGTCGGGCTGAGCCGGCACGGTGGAGATGAGCGTGCCGGCCAGGGTCCCCACCGGCCTGCGCGGTCACGATGGTTGCGGCGGCCAGGCCACTGGGGGTGTGCGAGGTCCCCGATGAGCCCTTCCGACCGGCCGCGTTCAGGCGGACGGCGGAGACCTGGCCGGCACCTCCACGACGCTGGAACTGCCCTTGGCGACCTTGACGTCCTGCTTCCAGGAGCCGTCGAGGGAGGACAGGGTCACCGAGGTGGCCTCACCGCTGTTGGCCACGGTGACCGCCGAGCTCAGGGAGGCCGCGCGCGGCACCGCCAGCAGGCCGGAGTCCGCGGCACCGGGCAGCGCGGCCTGCGCCCAGGCCTGGTCGTGGACGAGGGCCTTGGAGCGCGCGGGGTACTCGCCGCCGCTGCGCACCATGCGGACAGCGGCTCCCACAGGCGTGTTGGAGGTGACCTGCACCCCGTAGGTGCCCGCGGGCACGCCGGCCAGCTGGATGTCGAAGACGGAGCCGGCGTCGATGGTCACGGACTGCGCCCCGCTCAGCGGGCGGGCACCGTCCTTGCCGAGCATGGTCACCGACACGGTCGCCGGGGCCGCGCCGGGGTTGACGATGCGCACGGCCGGGGGTGTCGGAGGAGTCCGCACCGGTCTTGGCGTCGGGCACCTCACCCTGTGCGGCCGGCTCGGTGATCTCCACGCCGGGGATCACGAGGTCGGTGGCCGGGGCAGCTCCCGGGGAGATGACGTCGGTGCCGGCGGGGGTCTCCCCGTCGAGGGACTCGGTGACGAGGGTGGGCACCACGGAGCCGCCGTCGGCCTCGACGGATACGGCGATGCGCGGGTCCTGGCTGCCCTTCGTCTCCAGGGCCAGGGAGGAGGAGCCGCCCGCGGGCACGGTGATCTCCCCGTTGCTGGGCAGGCTGAGCCGGCCGATGGAACCGTAGAGGGTGACCTTCGCGGTGGCGGGGGTGACGCCGGGGTTGACCAGTCGCAGCTCGGCCGACGATCCCGCCGCGATGGAGCCGCCCACGATCCAGGACATGGCGGACGGCTGGGTGCAAGGGGCGGCGGTGAGCCCCCGCAAGTCACCGCTCTTGGTCAGAGTCGTCACCGACCCGACGGCGTTGGCCACCCGGCCGTCCGCGGGCGTGAGGGTGAGGATGCCGCCCTCGGCGGTACTCATGGAGGTGGCCGTGTCGGTGGGGATGCTCCGACCGGCATGGGTGGCCGACTTGGCGGCCCCCGTCCCCTGGCCGGGACGATGGCGGTGGCGGACTCCATGGCGCCCACGTCGGTGCCCCGCAATGTATTGGTGGGCGCGTGCGGGCAGACGTAGGTGGTGGTGCCTCCGGGCCGGGCCAGGCTCAGGGCCTGCAGCTGCGGGGTCGGTGTGGTCGGTGCGGTGTACCCCCACCAGGTGACGCCTCCGACGGCTGCGGCCAGCGCGAGGGAAGTCAGGACACCGACGCCGCGGGAGACCGTCTGCCCCAGTGACCGGCGGTGCCGCCTGGTGCTGGCAGGGGCTCCTCCGCCGCTTCGTGGAGGGGGTGGTGGAGGGGTGTCAGTCTCATCCACCGTCTCGGCATCGGCGTCATCCGACGCCTCGGCATCGGTGTCGGCAGCATCCTCGGCATCGGTGTGGGGGCGTCGTCAGCGGCCTCGTCGGCGGAGGCACTGCCTGAGCCCTGGTCCCGGCCGGCGGGGCTGTCATCGCCTTCCTCCGCCTGCGTGTCCGCCTCCTTGTTCACCGCCTCGTCCGCGATCTCATCCGCGGTCTCGTCGTCGGTCTTCTCCGCGGAGGCGGTCTCGTCGTCGGCCTGCTGCGGGTCCGGCCTGGTCGACCTGTGCTGCGGGGGCTGGGTCTCGGCCTTCTCCTCCGACTCCTGCTGGCTGTCGGCGTCGTCCTGACGGGGCTGCGTCATGAGGCCATCTCCTTTCCGCGTCGCAGGGGCAGTGCCGCCACCAGGGTCAGGGCCCAGACGGCCCAGATCGTGTAGGTCGCGGCGGCCGTGGACCTGCGGGTGTGGGTGACCACCAGCTCCCCGCCTTCAGAGCCGACGGTGAAGCCCTGCTTCCAGCTGCCGTCCTGGGCGCGAACCGTGGTGGCCTCAAGGCGCCGGCCATCGAGGGTGGCGCTCCAGCCGGCGTCGGAGCGCTCCACCATGACGAGGGTGCGGGGGCCGGCTCCGGCGGGGATCTCGGTGCGGGTCCCTGAGCCGGTACCGGTGGAGGCGACCGGGGTGACCACACCTCCGGCGTCCAGGAGGCTCAGGCGGGCCGAGTCGGGGTGAGCCGAGGACGTAACCCTCCAGGAGTTGCCCGAGGCGGTCTGGGCGAGCTGCTCCAGTCCCGGCGTTGAGGCCAGGCCCACGCGGGCCTCGGCGGTGACGGCGTCGCCCTCCTGATGATCGAGCACGACGACGGCGATGCCGTGGGCCGCCAGGGCGTCGGCGGCTCCCTTGTCCTGTCCGGCGGTGGCTCGGGTGACGATCTGGGCGAGCTCGACGTCGGCGGGGTCGTCCAGGACGAGTGCCTGACCTGAGGCTCCGCTGTTGGGCCTGGCCCTCTGAGCGTCCTTGCCGGGCTTGAGCCCGGGGTCGGCCAGTGCCGCGGCGGCACGGGTGCGCGCCTCGACGTTGACCGCTCCGGGCAGGACGTCGCTGATCTGGGTGCCGGGCCCGCGCCAGATGGTGGCCTGGAGCCCCTGCGGCGTGGAAGTGAGTCTGAGAACTCGTCCGGCCGCCTCCGAGCCCTGGAACTGCTCAGCAATGAGCGGGATCTGCTGGGGCGTGGAGTGCAGCGCCAGAACCCGCGGGTTACTGGCGCGGTGAGCCTGGTAGGACCAGATGCCGCCGACCACCACCGGAGCGAGCAGGACGAGGCAGGCCGCGGTCGTAAAGGCCGCCTTGAGGCGGCGCGATCGCTTCTGCCTCGCCGTGGGGTCTGCGGCCGTGGAGGAGGCCGCGTCGGCGTCCTTCCGGCTCCTGCGCTCCAGGGCGCGACGGCCGCCTCTGGACCGCTGTCCGAGCAGGTCCCAGATGGTCTCGCCGGCGGTCAGGGCCGCCGCGAGGAAACCGCTCAGCGCCAGGGACAGACCGGCCCCGGACCATCCGTTGACGGGAGCCAGGCCGCTTCCGGCAACGTCCGGTCCCAGCCCGGTCGGGGTGCGCAGGCAGAGCCCGGCCAGGATGAGGCCGCCCAGGGCCAGGAGGATGCCGGTGCGGGCCACCCGGACGCGCCGGGAGACGAAGAGCCCGACGACGCCCAGTACCGGGACCAGCGCCAGCAGCACCCGCAGCAGGACACTCAGAGCCCCGGAGGAGACCAGGGCGTCCAGGTCCATCGGGGAGCCGACCAGCAGGTCGAGGCTGCTCGGCGCCGGTGCGGAGACGGGCAGGCCGATGTCGGTCAGCAGCAGCCGGACCCCTTCGGCCCAGCCCGCCTTGTGGCCGAGCAGCCAGGCGCCCCACCAAGCCGGGGCGGCGGTGACCAGCATGGGGACCAGGGTGAGGACAAGCTTGAAGCCGCGTCGCGTGGTCACCGACAGCAGAAGGACGATGACTGCCAGCACGGCGGCGGTGGCCGGGACGGCCGCGACGACGACGCTCAGCAGCAGCCCTGCGACTGCGGCAGCAGTCGCCGACCCGTAACCGTACTTCTCCGTGGGGGCAGGGTCGACCTCGGGTTCGCAAGCGGCCGGGGCGCGGACGGCAGGGCCGGTCTCCGCCTCATCCTCACCGCGGTCATGATCCTCATCGTCCGAGGCATCCTCCCGGGCGGTGGTCGTGTCGGCCTCCCCATCCTGGGCGGGTTCGGCATCACCCGCAGTATCACCCTCAACATCCACTGCATGCACTGCATCCTCGGTGGCCGCGGCGTCGTCAGTGTCCTCGGTGTCCCCGGTGTCCTCGGCCTTCGACTCGGCCTGTGCCTCCTCATCCAGGTGGGCCAGGTCGGTGACCTTCTCGGTGGAGAATCGGTCGAGCTCAGCGCGCTCCTCGTCGGTGAGCAGGTGGGCACCCACCAGTCCGGACAGGACGAGGTCCCGCCGGTCGGCGCCCACTGCGCGGGCCAGCGCCAGCAGCGCCCAGGGCAGGACGAGGTGGACCAGGAGTGCACCGAGGCGCCCTGGCCCAGGGCGAGCAGGAGGCTGGGGAGACAGGGGCCCACACGAGTGCCGCCCAGGCCCGCAGCACTACCTTCCGGGTCATCGTGCCGGCGGCGAACCATGCCCCCAGCGCCGCCAGGGGCACGGCCAGGAGCACCAGAGCGCTGATGAGCGCACTAGTCTCCAGCCCCACCAGTCTTCCCAGAGCCGCCGGTAGCGCCAGGATGCCCAGCAATGGGGGTGACGCCACCCGGATAGCCGTCCGCGGTCGCGATCCAGGTGCTCCAGGCGCTGTCCCACATCTGACGCCAGCCGCCGCTGAACAGGGGCAGGGGCCCCGCCGGTGATCGAGCGGGTCAGCAGCAGCCGGGACAGGCCGTAGGGTGCTCAGCGCCAGCACCAGCACCATGACCGCACTCAGGGGTGCGGCGCCGGCTGCGGGCCAGTGCGGCGAGCTCGCGTAGCTCGAGCTCACTGGGGGCCGCTGCACGGGCGCGACGCTCGCGCTCCTGGCGGCTGCGATCACGGCGCACCCCGCGGATCTCGGCCGCCGTGGCGTACAGACGCCCCAGCGCGGATACAGGCACCTTGGTGTGCTGCGCGAGCCGGCGTCTGGCGGCCCTGACCCGTCGGCCGCGGCCGGCCACGGCCAGAGCCGCCCCGAGCTCGTCGCGGGCGAGCCCCGGAGCCTTGGAGGCCAGGCGCCATACGAACCGCATCAGTCCGAGGATGACGAACCAGGTGAGCAGCAGACCGATGGGACGGGTGGAGAAGGCCGCCCAGTTGGTGAGCTGGGCGCTGCGCCGAGCCCGGAAGGATCGCTCCGGGTCGGGCTCGGGAAGGGTGACCTCGATGGCCTCGGCATCGGTGCGGGGCGGCGCGTCGGAGGAGTGGGAGACGGATGCGGGACGACGAAGCCCCTGGTAGGAGGCCCGTCGGTGGCGGATGACGGCAGTGGGTTCGACGATGACGCGGTATCCGGCCAGGCGCGCGGCGCGCGAGAGCTCCAGGCCGTCGCCGAAGGGGCCGAGCCACGGGGCGATGCCGCCGATCTCCTCCCACACGGCCCGGTCGATGAGGGCGCCGGCTGTTCCTACGGCAAGGACGTCACTGCGGTCATCGTGCTGGCCCTGGTCGACCTCGCCGGGGACGATGTCATTGGCGCGGCGGGCCGAGGCGGTGGCGCGCAGCCCGACCTCCAGGAGCAGCTCGGGGTTGTCCCAGCCCACCTGCTTGGGTCCGACGATTCCCACGGAGCGGGCGTTGGTCGCGGCGGTGAGCAGCCGCTCGAGGCAGTCCTCAGCGGGCGCGGAGTCATCATGGAGCAACCAGAACCACACCTGGTGCTCCGGCATCTCCGGGGTGGCCTCGGTGGGGGCCACGAGCCGCTGCTCGTAGGCGGTGATCGGCGAGAGCGCGCCGGTGGGGACCGGTGATGGGACCCGAGCCCGACAGCAGCAGGGTCCCGCACCGAGGTGCGCGGCCCGCTCGAGGTGGTGTCAGCATCTGAGCCCTCTGCGCCGTCGAGGGCCTCGGAGCTGCGGCGCTTGCGGTTGCCTGCGGCGACGAGCCCGGCATAGGCGGTCAACCCCCGGGAGACGGCGTCGCCGAAGTTCTTGGCCTCCTTGGCCCTGACGACGCGCACGGCGGTGACGGCGTCCAGCCCCGACCTCTCCACGAGCTCCTCGATCGGGGTTCCGTCCCCCAGCCCATTGGCTCGCGAGGCGACATCGACGACGAGGACGACGTCGGGCGCGCAGGTCTGTGAGGTGATCGCGGACAGTGTCTGCGCCAGAAACGGGCTCGCCCCGGCCGACACGACGACGGCCAGGGCTCCTACCCGACTGGCTCCCTGTGTGGAGCCGGCGGGGAGTCATACTGCGCGACGCTTGAGCTTGCGCCGCTCGCGCTCCGACATGCCGCCCCAGATTCCGAAGCGCTCGTCGTTGGCGAGGGCGTACTCGAGGCACTCCTCACGAACCTCGCAAGTCGCACAGACTCGCTTGGCCTCGCGTGTGGAACCACCCTTCTCAGGGAAGAAGGCCTCAGGGTCCGTCTGGGCGCACAGAGCGCGCTCCTGCCACGCCAGAGGACCTTCATCGACGTCGTCACCGCCACCGAAGAGGAGCGACAGTACCTCCGCGTCAGGCTCCTCTGGGTGCTTCAGTGGGCCGTCGCCGAGGATGTTCCACATGCCGGCCTCCCTTCGATCCGAGCTTCTTGCCAGTAAGAATTACATGCGTGTGAGACAAGGCCAGTCAAGCCAGCGAGGGAAAGTTCACCCTCTCGTGACCGTCGACATCATTCCTTGATATATCAAGGAAAATCCCCATCTGGATGGAACCATATGTCGACTTCCTACAAAACCCCTGAGAGGCTCCCACTGCCTGGCTGACAGTGGAAATACCCACGGCATTGCAGAGGATTTCAGGACGCCTGACGCACGTTCACATCATGCCCCTACCGACTGGACACCACCAGGGAAGTTCCTGAAAGTCACAGGATCTGCTTCAATCGGGGTCATGCCAGATCCCTTGCTCCCACTGCTCCCCGGCCCTCAGGACGCCGACAGGCCATGGCTCGTTTGTTATGGAATCGACGAACGAGTCGAGCTGACCGGGCACGTCCTGTCCATGTGGCTGGCGAAGATCGCGGGATTCGTCACATCGGAGTCGACGCCCGGTGACGGAGTCCATGTGGGTCTCCCTCCGCACTGGCGGAGCGTCGCCTGGGCCTGCGGTACGTGGCTGGCGGGGCGCAGCGTGCTCCTGGGAAGCAGCGCGCACGTCCACGCCGCCGGCCTCCTCCCGAGCTGAGCGTGGCCTTCACCCCGGAGAGCCTCTTCGATGAGGCCGAGGCGCAGGCGCTGGTCCCGCCCGCCTCGCTGGCGCTGCGCTGGCCAGGCGAGCTGCCTGCCCTCGTGCTCGACGGCGCCGCCGACCTCATGCACTATCCCGACCGCTTCACACCGGTGAGCACCGCGGCTGATTCGGTGTGCCTCAGGGACCTCGCCGCCGAGGGGGCAGCGCCTGCGGCTGCGGGCACCACTGCAGCCACCGGCCCCTCAGGCGAGCGACCCACCACCCTGACGCGCGCCCAGCTGGCAGCCCGGGTCGAGACGGCCGGCGCATCCACGGGGGCCGGCAACCGCTCCGCCTCACCTGCGGTCCTGGTGCGCAGCCCCGACACGGCCCAGATGCTCCAGGAGGTGCTGGTCGCCTGGCGCGCCGGGCGCACCGCGGTGGTTCTCACCCCCGAGGCGGATGACGACGTCGCCGCGGCCGCCATCCGGCAGGAGGGCATCACCGCCTGAGTCGGCGGGGCTCAGCCACGCCGCCCCCACCGGTGTCAGGGGACGTCGGCCTGGACGAGGGTGCCCTCCCCTCGACGGACAGGCCGTGTTCGTCGGCACCGACGAACACGGCCTCGCCCTGGGCCAGCGTCTGGGCGTCGGCCTGGGTCACCAGGGTCATGGCTCCCTCGACGGCCAGGGAGGATGCGCGGTCCCCGTCCGGGGACCGGCAGACGCCCGTCGGCGGCCACCACAGTGGTGACCATGAGCTCGAAGTCATCCACCGGCGCGTAGTAGGCACGGGTGGCGCGAGAGAGGTACTCGGGGGCGGGGCGCACCGGCGGCGCCGCCACGTAGTCGACGCAGGCCAGCATCTCGGGGACATCAATGTGCTTGGCGCTCAGTCCGGCACGCAGCACGTTGTCCGAGGAGGCCATGACCTCCACGCCCAGACCGGAGATGTAGGCGTGCACGCTTCCCGCCGGTACGAACAGCGCCTCACCGGGCTGCAGGGTGACGGGGTTGAGCAGGAGCGCGGCGGCGATGCCGGGGTCCCCGGGGAAGGTGTCGGCCATCTTCACGACGTTGGAGTCCACTCGCAGCGACGGGGGATGTCCCGGCCTCGAACCTGGCGGCGATCTCGGTGACGAGGGCGTCGATCTCCTGAGGGCTGGGACGCGTGGCGGCCGAGACGACGTCGGAAGACCTGCCGGATGCCGTAACGCGTGGGGTTGAGGCGCAGGGTGCGACGCATCCGGCGGGCCAGGGGGCTGTCCAGGCCGGCCAGGACCTCGACGGCGCGGCGCGGAGCGCGGAAACCGGCGACGGCCTGGAAGCGGGTGAGGGCCAGGACCATCTCCGGCTTGTGGTTCGTGTCCTTGTAGTTGCGGCAGGGGTGGTCCAGGGCGATGCCCGCCTCGTCCTCCAGGGCGTAGCCCTCGGCGGCCTGGGCCTGACTGGGGTGGACCTGGAGGGATAGGGGCTGCTCGGGCGCGATGAGCTTGAGGAGGAAGGGCAGCCGGCGCCCGAAGCGCCAGATGATGTCCTCGCCCAGGAGACGCTCCGGCTCGGCGTCAATGAGCTCGGACAGCACGCCGCCCTCGGTGACCTGGGCGGGCCCGGCCGGGTGGGATCCGTACCAGGCCTCGGCCCATGGGTCGCCGTCGTCAGCCCTGCCCAGGAGGGCTGGGATGGCGGAGGTCGAGCCCCAGGCGTACCGCTGGCGCGCCGGCTCAAGTCGTCTCATGGCGCCTCACCGTACCGGTGCGCGGGCACGTCCTAGGCCTCGGCTCCGGGAGCCGGGAAGGGGGTGACCTCGGCCAGGCGGGGGTGCGCCTTGTCCTTGTCGGAGAGGATCGCCTCACTCAGCGGGATCGGCCAGGGCACGTTCACCGTCTCATCGGCCAGGTTGAGGAAGGTGTACCGGGCGTCGGCCGACCAGTGGTCGTTGACCAGGTAGGTGTAGGCGGTGCCCGGCTCCAGCGTCTGATAGGAGTTGCCCACGCCTCGGGGCACGAACACCGCCACCGACGGGTCGATCTCGCAGGTGTAGACGGCTCCGAAGGACGGGCCCTCGCGCAGGTCCACCCAGGCGCCGAAGACGCGGCCGGTGGCCACCGAGACGAACTTGTCCCAGGGCTCGGCGTGGATGCCGCGGGTGACCCCGACCTCGTTGTTGAAGGAGATGTTGTTCTGCACCGGCCCGAAGTCGGGCAGCCCCAGGGCCAGCATCTTCTCCCTCTGCCAGTTCTCCTTGAACCAGCCGCGGTTGTCCCCGTGAACAGTCAGGTCGATCCGCAGGAATCCCGGAATCGGCGTCTCCTCGACGGCAAGCGGCTTGCCCAGCTCGATCTGCCCCATTGATGGCCCCTTCTGTGCGCACAGGTCTTGGTCTCAGCGCCCCGTATCCGTCAGGCGCCATTGCCCGAGTCTATCGGTGCGGCCCGTCGACACCCCGAAGGACGAGGTCACTAGGGGCGGAACGTGCCGGGAAACACGAACATGAGCTCCCGATCCGCCCGATCCTGGCGCCATCGAGGGCCTCAATAGGTCATGCTTGGAGCATGCGAGGAATCATTCTGGCCGGAGGCTCCGGCACGCGACTCAACCCGATCACCCTGGGGACCTCCAAGCAGCTGGTGCCCGTCTACGACAAGCCGATGATCTACTACCCGCTGAGCACCCTCATGCTCGCCGGGATCCAGGACGTCCTGGTCATCACCACCCCCCACGACGCCCCCTCCTTCCACCGTCTCCTGGGCGACGGCTCCCAGCTCGGCGTCAACCTGTCCTACACGGTTCAGCAGGAGCCCAACGGCCTGGCTCAGGCCTTCGTCCTGGGCGCCGACTTCATCGGTGACGACAGCGCCGCGTTGGTCCTGGGCGACAACATCTTCTACGGTCCCGGCATGGGCACCCAGCTACGCCGTCACACCAGCCCCGACGGCGGCGTCGTCTACGCCTACCAGGTCGCCGACCCCACGGCCTACGGCGTGGTCGAGTTCGACGAGGCTTCAAAGCCATCTCCATCGAGGAGAAGCCGGCCCAGCCCCGCTCCAACTACGCCGTGCCCGGCCTGTACTTCTATGACAACGACGTCGTCGAGATCGCCAAGAACCTTCAGCCCTCCGCCCGCGGCGAGTACGAGATCACCGACGTCAACCGCACCTACCTGGAGGCCGGTCGGCTGACCGTGGAGGTCCTGCCCCGCGGCACCGCCTGGCTCGACACCGGCACCTTCGACTCCCTGGCCGACGCCACCAGCTTCATCCGCACCGTCCAGCACCGTCAGGGCCTCAACATCGGCGCTCCCGAGGAGGTCGCCTGGCGCATGGGCTTCATCGACGACGAGGGCCTGCGCCGGCGCGCCGAGCCCCTGGTGAAGTCCGGGTACGGCGCCTACCTCCTGGGTCTGCTGGAGAACCAGCAGTCCTGAGGATCCTGGCCGGAGACCTCCGGCCTGCTCCGTTCCTGCCTCATGACGTGTGGGCGGGTGGCGCCACTCCGCGCCGCCCGCCCACAGTGCTTACGACTCCTGGGGCGCCTCGTCCTTCTCGGCCGTGCGCGTCAGCATTGCGATGGCGGTTCCCAGTGCCGCAGTAGCAAGGCATGTCGTGAGGAACCAGACCATCATGGGTGAGACCGGTGCACTCCACCACCACTCGATATGCTTGTTGAGGTCGAGTTCCCACCGTTCCTGGGCACCCTGCACGAATCGCAGCAGCAGCGTATGCAGGGTGATTGTCTGGCACAGCGATATGAAGACGGTGACCCAGACGGCCTGCGGAACTGTGAACCACGCCCCCTCATCCTGATCGACGGCCAGCATGAGGAAGAAGGTGGGCGCCAGCAGCGGGAAGATGTACCGGGCCTGATAGAGCTCGATGGTGTCCATGGCGCCGTTGGCGTAGAACAACGCCGGAAGAAGGACCATCGACCCCACGATGATCGCCAGAGCGGTCCACTTCCGCCAACCGCCACGGCGCAAGCCGACGGCCACGAAAGCACCAGCCGCCATAATGGTGAGCACATAGGGGGCGCGAGCCCCCAGAGGAACATCATGCCACCCCGGGGTCCATGTGTGACCCCAGAATCCGCCGAGATACTTCGGAGCAGTCTCCAGCCCAACGAGGAGCTTCTCGAAGAACGGCTGCTTATCGGCAGATTTTGCAGGGATCAGACGCCTCGAAAACCCGCAGGAAGTATGCGACCTTCGACACCTGGGACGAGGCCATAAAGGTGCCGAACCCGAGGAGGGCCACTCCGGCGAGGGCACTCAGCCCCTATCCATCCCCCTCGTTTCCAGGGCACCGCGAAGAGCAGGGCAAGGCCGACGACAAGGAGGAAGAAGGCGGCGTCATATCTCGACGTCAAGCACATCACGGCGCCGATCACCGCGCAGATCACGAGGGCAATACGACGACGCCCGTTCTGCTGCGGGGCCATAAATGTTGCCGCGGAGTATGCCATCAACCCGGAGACGGCCCACGAGCTGGGATTGTTGGAGGCGATGAAGTAGACCCCCATGGGGACCCACGAGGCGACAATCGCACCGATGAATGGCCGCCTCAACTGCCGCGGCGCACAGAAGCCGATGGTTCCCAGAAGCGCCACGGCGATGAGCACATTGACGCCGCGCATCACCAGGACCGAGGTCTGCACGTCCTTGCCGACGAGGAGGTGATGGAAGTGGTAGTAGCCAATCGGGTAGGCGCCATTGTCGAAGCGCTTGGACCACACCATATGAGAATCGTCGTACCCGAGCGCGCATCCCGCCGACTTATTCGATTGCAGGACGTAGCACCTCATTGACTCATCCGCCACCGCGATCGGAACCCGGACCACCGGATCGCCATCGACAACGCTGGTCTGGCAGGATTCCCCCGCCGGACGTGGGCACCAGATGCTGCCCAGGTGATAGTTGTCGTCGGGAGACGACTCCACCGGCGAGGACACCGCCCACCCGAGTCCGGTCAGCAGCATCAGGATGAGGAGGAGCCCGCCGACCACCGCCGGGCGCCGGGACAGCACGGCGCCGGTTTCCATACGACTCATGGTCGGCAGTCGTAAGTACTTGGTGAGCTCACGTCTCATGCTGATCTCCGACGAGAAACGGGTGCGAGGGAGTGTAAACCGGTCTGATTCAACTTACAGGAGGCCCTGAAGATAGGGTCTCCAGGCGCTCCGTGGAGTCAGCCGGGGTGAAACCTGCAGCCTTGATCTTCGCCAGGTCCAGGGCCGAGCTCAGTGGCCGCGGTGCGATCCCCTCCTGACCGGCGTAGTACTCCTCAGTGGTGACGGCAGTGACCTCGTCGGGACTGTGGCCGGCGCGCTCGTAGACCCGCTTGGCGACATCGGCCCAGGAGACGATCGGCCCATCACCGGAGAGGTTGTAGGTGCCGAACTCGGCACCTGAGGTGAGGAGGTGGATGATGCCCGCCGCCAGATCGGAGGCGAAGGTGAGACGTCCGGTCTGATCGGCCACGACACTCGGCGTGATGCCGCGCTCAGCCAGGGAGAGCATCGTCTTGACGAAGTTCTTGCCATCACCGACCACCCAGGAGGTGCGCACCAGGTAGTGCTGGGGACAGACACTGACGGCGGCGTCCCCTGCGGCCTTGGACTGGCCGTAGACCCCCAGCGGCGAGGGGGTCTCCTCCTCGGTGTGGAGGGCCGTGGCCCCGTCGAAGGTGTACTCGGTGGACAGGGTGCACCAGCGTCAGGCCGTGCTGGACGGCTGCCCGGGCCAGGTTGACCGGGCCGACCGTGTTGGCCAGCCAAGACAGGCGGCGCCCCTCAGGAGTCTCCGCCCCATCCACGTTGGTCCAGGCCGCGGCATTGATGATGACGTCGTAGCCAGTCCAGTCCCAGGAGGACATGGCTGCCGCGTCCGAGATATCCACCTCGGGCAGGTCGACGCCGGTGGGTTCGAAGCCCGCCTGCGGCAGCAGGGTCATGAGCGCGCGCCCCAGCTGGCCGTTGGCGCCGGTGACGAGAACCCGTCCGCGCATCTGCCCTTCGTCGTGCCCGGCACGGGGGAGAGAGGCCCCCTCAGTCTGCACCGGCTTGGTCTCGTTCACTGGCCGTCTCTTCCTTCCCGCGCGCGTCGTATCGCCGACGTCTCACCATGGGCATAACCCGTCGATGAACACTACACGAGTGCACCGGCCACGTTGGTCGATATCACCAAGGACTAACGGCTTACCGTACTCCCGGATGGGGAGGGGCGCTAGCTCGCCATGGCGGCGCGGTAGGCCTCGACGTGCGCCTGGGCGGAGGCCCTCCAGGTGAACTCGGCGGCCCGCTCGAGGGCGGCGACCCCCAGGGCCCGGCGCCTCTCGGGCTGGGCGTCCAGGACCACGAGGCCCCGGGCAATGGCTTGGACGTCCGATCCGCAGTAGGCGACGGCGTCGCCCCCGACCTCCGGAAGGCTCAGCTCGCGGGTGGTGAGCACGGCGGCCCCGCAGGCCATGGCCTCCAGGACCGGCAGGCCGAAGCCCTCACCGATGGAGGGATAGGCCAGGATCTCGCAGCCGGACAGGAATCCGGGCAGGTCCTCCAGGGGCAGGTAGCCGGGCCGCAGGACGTTCAGGTGCCTGGGTACCTGAGCCAGGGCGGGCTCAATGTCCTCGTCCCACCCGGGTCCGCCGGCCAGGACCAGGGCCGGGGCGTCCTCACAGTCACGGAAGACGTCGATCCAGGCGCGCACCAGGTTGGGAACGTTCTTGCGGGGCTCCAGGGTCCCCAGGAAGCCGATGTAGCGCCGGCCCTCCAGTCCGAGGGAGGCGGCCACGCGGGCCCGTTCGGCGTCGTCGACCGGGTGGAACACGGAGGTGTCCACGCCGTGGTAGGCGACGTGGAAGCGCTCGGGGTCGCCTCCGACGTACTTGATGGTCTCGTCGCGAGTGGCCTGCGAGGGCACGACGAGTGCGTCGGCCCGGCGCACGGCCCGGCGGATGGCGCTGGTGAAGAACTTCTGCTTGAGGGGCGAGTGCGCCTGCGGGTGGGAGAAGAACGTGGCGTCGTGGAGGGTGACGACCACGGGTACCTGGTGCAGGGTCGGGAAGGTGTAGTGGGGCGAGTGCAGGACGTCGGGGCGGATGCGGCGGATGAGTGCCGGTAGCCCCGTCTGCTCCCAGGCCATCCGGGCGCCGCGCGACTCCATGGACTGCGAGACCGGGAAGAGGTGGGCGCGGGGCACCTTGGCGGAGAAGTGCGCCACGTCCCGCTGCTGGACGGCCATGGCCAGGTTGACGCCGCAGGCGATGAGCTCGGGCACGAGGTCGTCGACATAGCGACCCACGCCTCCGAGGTCAGCCGGGATCGCCGTCGCATCGAGAAGAACCTTCATGACGGCAGGCTACCGCGCCTGGCGCGGTCACCCCCGTACTCTGAGCCCATGAGCGCAGATCATTCCCGCCCGGCGCACTCCCCGGCCCCTTCCCCTCCCCGCCTCCCGCACCGCGACCTCCCCCGCCAAGGGCCCCCGTCCACCGGCTCGCCCCCGCGGACCACGCGTGGGCATGGTGGTGGAGCAGCTGTGGCAGCCCGTGCCCGGGGGCTCAGGGCACCTCATCGTCGAGCTCGCCCAGGCCCTGCGCGCTCGACGGGTGCCCGTGGCCGGGATCGCCGCCCACCACCAGGGGGCCGCCTCGCCGCGCCAGGTCGGACTGCCACCGATGCCGATGCGCTCCTCCCACCTGCCGCGCACCGCCCTGTACGAGTCCTGGAACCGTCTGGGACTGCCGCGGGCCGAGTCCATCCTGCCCGGCGCCCAGCTCATCCACGCCACGACCTGGGCGCTGCCCCCACCTCGCTGCCGCTGGTCGTCACCGTGCACGACCTGGCCTTCCTGCGCTCACCCGAGCACTTCACCGCGCGCGGCAACGCCTACTTCAGCCGCTGCCTGGAGCGCGTCATCGCTGAGGCCAGCGCCATCATCGTCCCCTCCCAGGCGACCGCCGACGACTGCATCGCGGCGGGGATCGACGCCGCCCGCCTCTACGTCATTCCCCACGGGGTGCGCACCCGCACCGTCACCGACGAGCAGGTCGAGGGTTTCCGAGCCGCCCGTGGCCTCACGCGCGACTACGTCCTGTGGACGGGTACCCGTGAGCCCCGCAAGAACCTGCTGGGACTGCTGCGCGCCTTCGCCCTCCTCATCGAGGAACACGACGACGCCGGCGGCCTCGACCTGGTCCTCGTCGGCCCGGCCGGGTGGGGCGACGACGCCGCCGAGCGCGAGCTGCTGACCCGCCTGGGTGATCGGGTCCACGTCACCGGCAGGCTCGACGACGACGAGCTGGCAGCCGCCTACCGTGGCGCCCGTGCCTTCTGCTTCCCCTCCATCTGGGAGGGCTTCGGCCTGCCGGTCCTGGAGGCCATGGCCTACGGGGCACCGGTGGTCACCAGCGCCGGGACCTGCATGGCCGAGGTGACCGGCGAGGCCGGCCTGCTGGCCGACCCCGCCTCGCCGCGTGAGATCGCCGGCCTGCTCGCCCAGGCCATCGGACCGCAGCACGACGAGCTCGCCGAGGCCGGCCGCGAGCGCGCCCGGACCTTCACCTGGGAGGCCTGCGCCGCTGCGCACACGGAGGTCTATCACGCCCTCATCGGGGGTGCGGTGTGACCCAGCCCGTCAGGCGTCCCTCGGCTCGCGTCGTCGTCGTCAACTGGCGCCAGGCCGAGCTGACGATCCGGGCGGCCCGCTCCATCCGTGAGCAGCTGGGAGACGGGGACGTGCTGGTCGTCGTGGACAACGCCTCCGGCGACGGCTCGGCCGAGAGACTTCGCCGAGAGGGACTCACGGTGGTCGAGTCGAGCGAGAACCGGGGCTTCGGCGCCGGCGTCAACATTGGGGCCCGGGGCATGGTCGAGGATGTCCTCGTCCTGCTCAACAATGACGCGGTGGCCGAGCCCGGCTTCCTCGAGGCGCTCCTGGCCCCCTGGGCGACCCGCCGTCCGCAGCGGCTCCGGGCCGCGACCACGGCGCGGATTCTGCTGGCCGGCCGCTGGAAGCCCGCCGCCCCCGGCCAGCGGGACGCCCTCGTCTCCCCCGCACCGGGCGGTGGACCCGGGTTGACGATGAGGGCCGCTGCCCGCGGCGAGGGGAGGTCCTGGTCAACTCCACGGGCAACCTGGTGGACGCCTCCGGCAACGGCTATGACCGGGACTGGCTGGTGCCTGCTGGGCAGGAGCACTCCCCAGTGGGGTCTTCGGCCTGTGCGGGGGCGCCTGCGCGATCCGACGTGAGGCGTGGCAGGCCCTGGGAGGCTTTCGCGAGGACCTGTTCATGTACTACGAGGACACAGACCTGTCCTGGCGCCTGCGTGAGCGCGGGTGGCGAGTCCTCTACGTGCGTGAGGCCGTGGCGCGCCACGAGCACGCCTCCTCCTCGGGCACGGACTCACCGATGTTCATCCGGGTCAACGTCCGCAACCGGATCCTGACGGCAGCCGCCCACAGTCCGGCCCCAGTGGTGATGCAGGCACTGGCCCGTACGCTGGTGCGCTCCCTGCGAGGACCGCAGCGCGGCCCGGTGCTGAGGGGACTGGCTCAGGCTCTCGCCGGCCTGCCCCGCGAGCTGCATCGGCGGGCGAGGAGCCGCGCACGCAACTCGGCGAGAAGTTGTTGATTGTGGCAAGCGCCTACGCCAGCGCCACCCCACTCGATACAGTGACGGGGCTGAAACCTTGTCAGACGCCCCAGGCGGTTCGGTAACATCGCCAAGCATGATGCGCCCCTGACCAGATCAAGGAGGATCCCCGACAATGGCTGGACACGCCGCACAATCCCCCCGAGTCACCGTGGTGACCCGGACCCGTAACCGTCCCGTGCTGCTGACGCGCGCACTCCAGTCGGTCGGGGCGCAGTCCTTCCAGGACCTCGAGCTCGTCATCGTCAATGACGCCGGAAGCACCGAGTCGGTGGACAGCGCTCTGGAGAGCGCTCCCGAGTGGCTCAGGGAGCGCACCCGGGTGGTCACCAACGAGACCTCTCACGGGCGCGAGGCCGCCCTGGAGGACGGTCTGGCCGTCTCCTCCTGCGAGTTCTTCGCGATCCATGACGACGACGACTCCTGGGAGCCCGGCTTCCTGGCCGCCTGCGTGGCCCACCTCGATGACCACCCCGAGCACGGCGCTGTGGCGACGCGCTGCGACGTCGTCGATGAGGTGGTCACCGACGAGGGCCTGACCGAGCGGGGTCGGTGGGTGATGACGCAGGACAAGGAGAGCTGGACCCTCATCGACACGATGGTGGCCAACTATGTCCCGCCGATCTCGCAGCTCATCCGCCGTGAGGGTGGCGATCGCATCGGCCACTGGGACGGGACTCTGCTGACCCAGGCCGACTGGGATTTCAATCTGCGGCTGCTGGCGACCTCCCCTGTGGGTTTCATTGACGGGGAGCCGCTGGCGCACTGGCACCACCGTGACTCCACCGACGGGACGATCGGCAACTCCGTCGTCGTCGACGCCGCCCACCACCGTACCGACAACCTCGCCATCCGGGACCGTTACGCCCGTCTGTCCGTGAGCTGCACCGGGACCGAGTCCTCCCCGCAGGGCGTGGCGGCCGCTTCCGAGAACCTCGGACTCCTGCTCGTCTCAGCGGGAGTACTACCACCGGATCCAGAAGAGGCTGGAGCAGCAGGGACGAGGAGATCGCGCACCTCAAGAAGGCCATGCACGACCTACGCTTCACCATCGGCGACCTGCATGACACGATGCGCCAGGGTCCTTATGCACGCCTGTGAGATCAACCTGAAGGTCGACCATGTGGAGGCCACGGCCAAGCCCTTCTTCCGCACCGTGGCCCAAGGGGTCAAGAAGATGCAGAGACGCTGAGTAGCGGCACTGACCGCCCGCCGAGCCTCAGTCGTCCTTGGTGTGCTTCACCATGGGGCGAGGCGGGTCGATCCGCTCGTAGTGCGCCCCCAGGGCCACCAGGCCCCCGGACTCCATGCGCGGCCCGGGGATGATGTCGAAGGCCGTGGCCTTCTGATAGGCGTCAATGACGCTGGAGAGCTGCCAGGGCTGGATGGAGGCGGAGATGAGGTAGGCGCCCGGCCGTAGCATCATCGCGGGGATGGAGATGTCCACGGTCCCTTCCCCCGGCTCGATCCTCTCGGGCTGGAAGCCGTCGTCGAGGCCGTGAAGCCCCCAGGCGAAGATACCCTCACGGGTGTCGATGGAGCAGCCGAAGACGGGCTTCTCGATCGTCTCCTCGCAGTGGTAGTGAAGGCGAATGGTGGCCTCGTCCCCGGTACGCATGGAGGTCGCCGGCCGGCCCGTGCGGTCGAGCAGCTCGATGCGGCGGATCTGGGCCTCACCACTGCCGAAGCGGGTGCCTTGGCCCTCCTTGACCTTCTTGGCTCCGTGGGTGACGTCGGAGTGCTTGTCGATGACCTCTGGGGCCGGGCCGACCTCCTTGAGGGTGGCCGTGGTCGAGCCAGGCGACCTCATCGCAGAAGGTGCGCATCTGCTCCAGGCCGTGGGAGACGACGACGACGGTGCGGCCGTCCTCGCGGAACTCGGCGAACTTGTCCATGCACCGCTCCTGGAACTCCATGTCGCCGACAGCTGGGACCTCGTCGACCAGGAGAATCTCCGGCTCGACGTGGATGGACACGGAGAAGCCGAGGCGCACGTACATGCCGAGGAGTAGTTCTTCACCGGCTGGTCGATGAACTCACCCACCCCGGAGAAGTCGACGATGTCATCGAACTTGGCCTCGATCTCCTTGCGGCTCATCCCCAGGATGGCGCCGTTGAGGAAGATGTTCTCCCTCCCGGAGAGCTCGGGATGGAAGCCCGAGCCGACCTCCAACATGGCGGCCATGCGCCCCCAGGCGGTGATGGAGCCCGAGTCGGGAGCCAGGATCTTAGCGATGCACTTGAGCAGCGTGGACTTGCCTGAGCCGTTGTGTCCCATGAGCCCGAAGGTCTTGCCCTCGGGGATGTCGAAGGTGATGTCCTTGAGCGCCCAGAAGTCCTCGTAGACGCCGCGGCCCCGCTGCAGGACGGCGCCCTTGAGGGACTGATTGCGGTGGTGATAGATCCGGAAGCGCTTGGAGACGTCCTCGATGCGCACGGCCGGCACGGCCGAGGCAGCCGGCACCGACGACGTGAGTGATGATGCGGACGATCCGGTTGATGCGGTCATCTGGCGTGTCAGAGCTCCTCAACGATGCTCGCCGAGTGCCGGCGGAAGAAGATCAGGCCCAGCGTGAGCATGACGATCGCCCATGCCAGGCAGGCCAGGAAGACGGGCTGCGACGGCAGGGCGAAGTCGTACAGGCAGGATCGGAAGGCCTCGAGGTAGGTCTCGGCGGGGTTGAGACGCAGGATCGTGGTCAGCGGGATCGGCCCGCCGTTGACCTGCCAGCCCTTGTCGAACAGGTCGTTCTGGACCTTGTTGACCATGGTCAGGGGGAAGACGACCCCGGAGGCGTACATCCACATCTGGTTGAAGATCTGCCACAGGTGGCCCAGGTCCCGGAAGTAGACGGTGGCGATGGACAGCATGAGGCCCAGTCCGACGGCGAACATCCCCACCAGTACGGTGACGACGAGCAGTGCCGGGATCATCGCCAGGACTCCCGGCCCTCCCAAGATCATGGCGATGATGACCAGCACGAACAGCTCGAAGGCGAAGTCCACGGCCAGTGACAGGACCGCGGAGTAGATGAGGACCTGGCGGGGGAAGTAGACCTTGGTGAGAAGCCCCGCGTTGTCCACGAGGGCGTTCATGGAGGCCATGATGCCGCTGGAGAAGAAGGTCCAGCTGAGCACCCCGATGCCGATCCACAGCGCGAAGGAGTTGATGCCGGAGTTGCGGCCCGGCTCCACGCCTCCGCGGAAGACGACGCCGAAGATGAGGGCGAAGATGGCGATGGTGGCCAGGGGGTTGATGAAGGACCACAGGCGCCCCAGGGCCGTGCCCTTGAACTCCGAGGAGACCGAGCGCTGAGTCAGCCGCAGGGTGAGGTCCAGCGTCTGGCGGGCGTCTTCCGAGCGGAGCAGTCGAGAGAGCTTCATGGGCTCACACCTCCGCCGCAGTTCCGGTGGGTGCTGGGAAGCCGCTTCCTGCTGGGCGTCGATCCAGTCGCACAGCCGGTTGATGCCCTCGGTGACGCCGATCCTCGGTTCCCAGTCCAGTGCCTGGCGGGCGCGCGCGGTGTCCGCCCAGGCAGCACGCACATCGCCGTCGCGGAACTGGCCGGTGACGTGCGGGGCGGGCGCTCCGTAGTGCTCGGCGATGGTCTGAGCGACCTGCATGATGGTGGTCCGCTCCCCAGGCCGATGTCGTAGGGCGTGGAGGTGGCCGGCGAGTGCAGGACGCCGGCCACGATGGCGGAGGCGACGTCGTCGATGAAGACGAAGTCCCGCACGATCTGGCCGTCCTCGTAGACCGGGATGGACTGGCCCTGCCTGGCCAGGCGGGCAAAGAGGGAGACGATGCCGGTGTAGGGGTTGATGAGGGACTGTCCGGGTCCGTAGACATTCTGAAGCCGGAAGAGCACCGGGGTGACGTCGAAGGAGCCGCACCAGGAGGTCACGAGGTTCTCCTGACAGAACTTGGTGGCGGCGTAGACGTTGGCCGGGGAGGCCTTGACCTCGGTGGAGGACTGGACCGAGGGGGCCAGGCCGGTGAAGTCCCACTGACCGGCCTCGAGCATCGCGTGGGTGCGCTGCCCGGGGTAGGAGGGGTGCCCCGCAGCATCGATCCACTTCCCCTCGCCGTAGACGGCCCGGGAGGAGGCCAGGACGATCTTGTCGGGACGGATCTCGTGGCGCACGAGGGCGTCGAGCATCTGGGTGGTGCCGACGACGTTGACGTTGGCGTGCCGGGAGGCCTCGGTGAGGGACTGGCCGGTCCCGGTCTCCGCCGCCAGGTGGACGATGGCATCGGGCGTGACCTCGGCCAGGGAGCGAGTCCCAGTCCTCGGCGACGGACACGTCCAGGCGGCGCAGCTCCACGCGCTCGTCGAGCTCGGCGGGGCGAGCCTGGGAGGGGTGGATCTGCGGGTGCATGTTGTCCAGGGCCACGACGCGGTCGAAGGCGTCCGCCAGGTCATGCGAGATCGCGCAGCCGATGAATCCGGCACCACCGGTCACGAGGCAGGTACGGGTCACGAGGGTCTCCCTTGGTGTAGTCGAGTCGGGGCGGTGGGACGAGCTCTCACGCGTCGTACAACGGCCTCGTCACTATTCTCGGCGTTCCCGGAGCCGTGCGGGCCGGCGGCCGCCGTTGCCTTCGACACGCCTCAGAGGCGCTGGACACGAGCTCGTCCCTGCCCGGAGCCGCACGCCGAACATATCAGCGTTCGACCTCGGAGACCTCGGGATGCCAGCTCATGCCTTTGAAGGCCTTGGTGACGAAAGCGACGATGTGGTCGGTGATCCTCACCAGCGCCACCGACAGGCCGAAGACGATGACGCAGGTCGCGGCCAGCATCGTGTAGCGCTGAACCGGCACGAAGCCCACCACGTTGATCTTCTCGAAGAGGACCATGATGACGACGTGGTGGACCAGGAAGATCGGATAGGAGTACTTGGCGATCAGGTCGACGAGTGCACGTACCGGCTGGATCGCCACATAACGACCGACCACCACGAGGATGAGGAAGGCCGAGATGCCGACGAGTGTGGTGGCCACGTCCTCTGGAATCTCCTCGGGGAGCATCGCCGAGACGGCCAGGACCGCGGCTGCCGGAATGACGACGGCCCAGTGAACCCGGCGGACGTAGAGGACGAAGTAGCTGCCGAAGGCCAACTCGGGGAGTCTGGTCGTGAGGATCATCGCCGAGGGTAGCCCGCGAAGTAGCGCTGCATGACGATCACGGTGGCGGCATAGGCCGCCAGGATGACGACGCCGGTGACGACCGGGAAGCGGTCGATGGCCCACAGCAGCAACGGGAAGACGAGGTAGTACAGGAGGATGAACCCGAGGAACCACTCCCCCAGGAGGTAGGCGGTACGCACCTGGAAGTTGGCGACCAGACCGTCCACGCCGAGGACCGTGAAGATGAGGGAACGTGTTGGGGCACTGTTGGGCGGCCGCCCCCCGGTCGTGACGAAGAAGTAGAGCGTCGCAAGGACCCAGGCGGTCCAGAACATCGGGTAGATGTTGAGACAGCGCTTCCAGTAGAACCGTTTGAGATTGATCGGTCTCCGATAGGTCACCGTCAGGGCGGCCCCGAGATGATGAGGAACAAGGAGACGCCCAACCCACCCACATAGATGCCGAAGGGGAAGTTGGTCAGGACGTAGCCGCCATCAGCCAGGTAGGGGTTGTTGAAGTGGGTGAGGACGATGAGAAGCGCTGCCAGGGCTCGGACCAGATCAAGGTAAAAGATCCTGGTCCGTTTTCTGGCGACCGGCTTGACACCCGCCGCCCCAGTCGACGCGCCCGTCTCGGTCACTCCCCGATCCTCCTGACTCGGCGGTAGGCACTCTTGAGGGGCGAGCGCACTGCGGTCGGGATCCAGCGGCTGACCTGATCCTTGACCTGCTGACGAGTGCTGCGAGCACTACGGATCTGTTGGACCATTCGCTGCTCGAAGTCAACCCCCCAGTGCTGTGACACCGCGGTGGTGAACTCCCTGGTGTAGTACGACAGATTCGTCAGCTCGATCCTCGCGAAGGAGTCGGAGAAGAGCCATCCGCAGAAGTAGCCGGAGGCCTGAGTAACGTAGCCGTAGGCGCGCTCGATGGCGTGGAGGATGGTTCCGTCGATGTCATTCGGTTCAGGCGGGAACTCCTCCCACTGCCAGTCGTGGTCGAAGAGCGGCTTGAGAGCCGCCGGCCGGAACCAGAACATGGTGCCCAGCGGGGCGATGACCTCCTTGCGAGCATCGAGCGGGACACTCAGGTTCAGCTCTTTCTCAAGGAGCATCTTCGTGCGATCGAAGTTCGGCCCCCAGCTGTAGGAGTAGATCGGGAAGTAGTCGGCGTGGTTGGGAGGGGTCGGCGACAGCAGACCGAGTCGGGGTTCCGAGTCAAAGGTGGAGATGACGTTCTCGACGAACTCTCGAGTCGGGAGGAGGTTGTCGAAGCACTTTCGGGCGAAGCCCTCGCCCACGGTGTACGGGCTCAGCTGGGTGACCTTCTTGTCATGTATGAAGCAGACGAGGTCGTAGTCGCTGACGATGTCCTTGCACCCCACCAGGAGCGCACTGACGTCCCGCCCCCGGTTCTCAATGAGGCGCACGGTCACGTTGTAGGGGAGTTCCTTGCAGGCCTCCTCCACCAGCTCCGCCTTCTCCTGAGAGCCGACGGTGACGATGAAATCCGTCCCCTCGGGCATGGACCGGGCGTAGGCGAGCGTGGGCTCCAGGAGGTCCATGTAGTACAGGTGCGCAATGAGGGCGACCTTCTGAGGCTTGGGCTCGCGGGCCACCGCCTGCGTGGGCAGGACGTAGGTGAGCTGGAGATTCTTGACCAGGTCCGCCATGTTCATGGAGCGCAGGGCGTTGTCCCAGATGAGGTTCGTGTCGAAGTCGGTGTGGTCGCGCAGGTACTCGTAGAGTTCCACGGTTGCGTTACCCACGGCCTGGTGAAGCACGTCCTCGTAGCTGTGGAAGAAGGAGCGGCGCTTGAAGATGGGGCAGCGCCTCTCCGCAATGAGCTGCTTGGGGGCGAAAAGGATGGGCTGCAGGGTGAAGCCCTCGAGGTCCTCAGTATTGACATACACGTCAGAGGTGAAGCCCAGCCGCTCGAAGCGCTGGGTGAAGGGCGCCTCGTGGAGCCCGACGGAATCCTCGTATGAATTGATCTGAGGAAGGTTGTCCCAGTAGTCCTGGAAGGCCTTGGAGGAGACCAGGGAACGCCGGTAGGCATGGAAGTGGGACTGAAGATGACGGGGCAGGTACCCCTCCAGGGCGTGCCCGAAGGGGTCGCCGGGGGCCAGATGGAACCAGGTGATTCCCCAGAGTCGATGTCTCGACCCGCCATCTCGGTGAACATCTCCTCGAAGGGGTACACCGGTCCCCATGATGGTGGCGTTGAACAGGACGACCTCGTCGAACTCGACGAGCCGGTCCCAGCCGTAGCTCTCCATGGCCGTTTTGTAGGCCCAGGCATCCAGGCCCTTGTTCTCCCGCAGGATGATGTTGTCCGTGAAGGCGGCCAGCTTGGCATAGCTCTTGGCGGTCAACTCACCGTTGACGACGATGACCAGCTCGGAGAGGTTCTTGACCATGTCAGTGAGCAGGGTCTCCACGTAGGAGTCCACGATGCCCTGAGCGTCGAAGAAGAAGAAGATCCCGAGTCGCTTCGGGTCCTGGCCGAGCGTTGCCATAATGTCCCTTCTGGGCAGTGGTTCGAGCCGCTCACCGTGGCGGGAGAGCGGAGTAATACGGTTTCCCCGGGCGCGTCAGCCCGCGCTTGAGGCGAGGATACGGCGGATCTTGGTCGGGTCACCCCACACGCCCGGCGAGTCGTAGGGCCGGTCCGGGAAGGCTCCGTACTCCAGGGTGATGTCCAGGTCGTTGTCACGGATGTAGGCCTCGACGCGCTCGGCCAGGCTCATCGGCTCACCGGTGCAGGCGTTGATGATGCCGTCGACCTCGGTCTGGTCCACGATCGCGGCGATCTGCGTGGCCAGCTCGTCCACGGAGATGAAGTCGTAGCGGTTCTTGCCCGTGGTAAAGGGGAAGGTGGCGCGCCCCTCCTCGGCGGCCTCCAGGAGCTTGGAGAAGATCGAGTTGCCGAACTTGTCGTCGCCCACGATGTAGTAGGCGCGGATCCACTGGGCGACGGCGTCGTGTGCCTTGGCCGACAGGAAGGTGGTCTCCCGCAGTGCGTTCTTGGCGATTCCGTACAGCGAGGCGGGGTTGCACGGGGAGTTCTCGTCGATGGCACCCTCCCAGTAGCCGACCTCATGCATGGTGCCCATGACGGCGAGCTGCTTGAGACCGCCCGCATAGAGGTTCTCAATGAGGTTGACGTGCTTGGCCAGGTCGTCCATGTGGGCGGACGAGGCGTGCTTGAAGCCGTCGCGCCAGGCCATGTGCAGGACGACGTCGGGGCGCCCCATCTGGTCGTAGATGTCGGCGTCCCCGGAGAAGAGGTCCAGGGAGAGCCTCTCCGCCCGCTCGTCGACGCCGTCGAGTCGCAGGTCGAGGGCCTTGACGTCCAGGCCGCGCTCCAGAAGCGCGGTGACGACGTGGCGACCGATGTAGCCGCCTGCTCCAGTGACGAGAACTGTCTTTGCCATGGTTCTGGATCCTAACAGGTGCGGTTGCGGAGCAATCACTTGGTTCTGCCGCTGATGGACATGAGGAGATCGCCGTTGACGGTCATTCCGTTCTCCGTGGTCGGGAACTGGTCGACCGCGGGATTGATCTCGACGACGGCGCTGCCGCCCTCGGTCAGCTCACTGGTGATCGTCACGGTGTACTTCTCGCCACCGCGCAGGACGAGTCCCTTGGCCGGGAACTCGTGCAGACCCTCGTGGAGGGAGTTCGCCGGCGCCGCGGTCTTGAAGACCCGGGCACCGGAGGCGTCCGTGACCTCGACGTTGACCACCGAGGAGTCGAGCCACTGGATGTCTCCGGCCAGGAAGGCGATATTGAGCGAGCTGACCTCCACGGTGGACGGCAGGGTGATGGTCTCGGAGACGCTGGCCCCATTGCCGAGGATGTTGACGCTCCCCGCCTGAGGGGTGTCGGTGACCGCTGAGTACGCCACAGGAACAGCCGGCACGAAGTAGGGGATCAGCACCAGCGCGCTGAACGCCGCCGGCATGGTCAGACGCGACCAGGCCGCGGAGCGCGGGACCCGCTCGCCCTGCCCCAGCTTCTCGACCATCTCGGTGCGCGGGAAGTTGATGAAGAGGATCGCCAGGGCGCAGGCGATCATGAAGCCGACGATGAAGGAGCCCTGCCGGCTGATTCCCATGACGTCGAGGAACTGCGCGGGGGTCTCATACCGGGGCTGCGCCGTCGGAGTCATCAGGTGAGGCAGGAGCAGCTGATCGAGGATCGACCGGTTGTACATGGAGAAACCGGTGAAGGTGTACATGAGGAACAACGCGGTTCCAACACCCATCTCAAGAGCAGAGTTGAGCAGCACGTGACGCGGGTTGAGGAAGATGATGAGCACCGCGAAGGGCGAGACCATGACGGCCCAGTAGGGGTTGAGCGGGACGACCGTGGCGAAGACGAGGTAGATGGCCATGCAGATGTAGACCGCGTCGGCCGCCAAGGCCTTCGTCCCCTGAGGGCGGCGCAGGTAGGCGAAGATGACGATCCCGACCATGAACACCACGAAGATCGGAATCATGCTGCTCTGCCACGGGACCCCCACGGCAGTGAGCCTCTGAAGCATGCTGCTCATGAATCCGCCGGTGGACGCCTTGTAGGCCACATTGCCGTGGTAGATGGCGCGGCACCCGACCAGACCGATGAGCCCGACAACAACCTGGAGGGCCACCACGCGCAGCCGCTTCTCCCTCAGCAGCAGGAGCGGCACGAAGATGAAGAGGGCGAAGAGCTTGAGCGTGTTGGCGATCGCGAACCACAGCAGGAACCTGCCCAGCCGGCCGCGCAGGTAAGCGCGCAGCCCCAGCAGGATGAAGACGATCATGATGATGTCGTACTGGACGATGACGAAGACCGGGACGAACAACGTCATCGACGACAGGAAGAAAAAGGCGACCCACTTGCTGCGCTGCCGGCTGACGCCGAGGTCACGCGCGATATCCACCAGCACCTTGGCGGCGAGAAGCGCGGCCAGCACCATCATGGTCTTGAGCCACAGCTGCGCCGGCGTCGACAGCAGGTACTGGAAGCCGGTGATCCGGTAGATGATGTAGGTCGGCAGGTTCCACAGCCCGAAGAGCAGGTAGAGCGGGATGTCGTAGACCGCCGGGTGACCGGTCGAGGTGTGCTCGATCGCGATCCGGTAGAAGTCGCCGATCCTCCCTGAAGAACCGAGTCCAGGAAGTTGAAGGAGTGCTCGAAGGTGGCTCGCACGTCCCCGTAGAGGAAGAAGGCGTAGGCGCCGAGCAGGATGATGCCCAGCAGCGCCCAGTCCACGAGGCCGGGACGCTCAGTACTGCTCCACCAGGAGCCCAGGCGGCTGTCCACCACGCGCTCGAGCAGCCGGCGTCCCTGATCGCTCATCGTCTCAGTGAGCGCGCGCATCCGTGCGGTGAGGCCGGCGGCGGAGCGGGTCTGCGGCGTGGAGTCGTGATCGGTTTTCTCGGCGTCGTTGTTCTTGACCTGACTCGTTCTGTTCTTCGCGGACTTACCGGACACGAGAGCCTGCCTGTTCATCGGGGTGGTGGACAGTGGTCGCCCCGCCGGAGGCGCCGAGACGCTCCAGGAGGGCTTTGCGGGAGATGAAGTTGTAGATGAGCACGATCGCCGTGGCGAGGATCTTCCCAGGAAGGGGCTCATGCCGGCGAGGTCGGCGCAGACGTAGAGGATGAGTGTGTTCAAGCCCAGTGCGACGACGTTGAGCAGAACATACAGCGTGAATTCCTTGAGGACACTGACATTCTCCTGCGCCTCGAAGACGTAGCGCCTGGAGAGGATGTAGTTGAGGACCACTGAGGTGGAGAAGGATGTCGCACTGGCGATGAGGTGGGGTACGCCCAGCCCGTACAGCGCGGTGAAGAGGCCGAAGTCAACGCTGAAGGAGATGCCGCCGACGACGAGGAAGCGCCCGAACTGCGCAAGGAGGGGACGCAGTTTCTCCTGGAGGGTGCTCAAGAGGCGTTCCCGCCGAGGCGTTCCTGCGCGGAGGGATCCGTCTGCGACGTCGTCGGGCCGCCTCCGAAGCTCGAAGGACCTTCGGAGGGCCCGAAGTTGAGGCGCTCACCGATGACCACGCGAGGGCTTGCTGACGACGCGCCCGTTGATGCTGAGAATGTACTCGCCCAGGGATTCCGATGAAGAACAGCTGGATGGAGCCCAGGAAGAACAGGCCCACGGTGCGCGAGGCCTCTCCCACCGGATAGGCGTTCCAGTCGATGAGCTTCTTGACCAGGACGAAGGTGGCCAGGCCCAGGCAGATGATGCCGACGAAGGTGGCCACGAAGGTGGCCATGCGCATCAGCAGCTTGGTGGAGCTGGTGATCCCTGCATGGCGAAGTCGTAGTTGCGCAGGAAGTTGAAGTTCGACTTCCCCGGGAGGACTGGGCCTGATCGTACTGGACGATCTCGAGCCCGATCCCGTACTCGGCGACCACCGTCTTGAAATAGGGCTGAATGTCGCCGATCTGCCGCAGAACATCGATGAACTCGACGTCGTAGAGCCCGTACCCGGTGAAGCGCGCGATCTGAGGGGTGTCGGCGAACCAGTCGATGAGCTTGTAGTAGAGGTGACGGCATCCCGTCATGATGAAGCCCTCGTCAGAGGATCGCCTCTGCCCGATGACGACCTTGGCCCCGGCCTCCCAGCGAGACACGAACTCCGGGAGGTTCTCCGGAGGGTCCTGGAGGTCGCCGAAGAGCATGAAGGTCGCGTCCCCCGAGCCGTAGGTGAGCGCCGAGAAGACATTCCGGTGAAAACCGAAGTTACGGGCGTTGAAGACCGCCTTCACCCGCTTGTCCTCACCCGCCAGAGCGCGGATCGCGTCGCGAGTGCCGTCCGTCGAGTAGTCATCGACGAAGATGATCTCGTAGTCGTACTGGGGAAGATGCGTGTGAAATACCGAGTTCAGTCGGTCATACATCAACCTGACGCTTTTTTCCTCATTGTAACTGGGGATGACGACGCTGATCTTCTTCATGGACAGGTCAAAGGTCCTCACGTGACTCATTGATCGAGGCAGGGGCTCCAACAGGGGCTCCAAGGGGCATACCCGACCATGCCGGCAGGAGGTGCAGGGAGCACCTCACGGTATGCTAACACCCCGCTCAATCCCCATTGCCCTCCCCCCGATGACGGCCGACACCGCGCAAACGCCTGCCAGCACTCGTCGCGGCGCGCGCCAGGCCTGAGGCCCCGCCGGTCAGGTAGCGGTAGGCGGGCTTGAGGGCGCTGCCCATGTCGGGGTGGTGGGCGTCGACGTAGGTGCGCACCCGGGCGCCGACTCCGGCCAGCGGTCCGAACCTGGCCTGGAGGAACCTGACCTGCTCATCGGTGTGGGCCCGGTAGGTCCGCGGTGACGGCTCGATGCTTGTAGGCCAGGGCCCCGTAGAGCCGCCCGGCCCAGACCGGAGTGAGCACCTCGCGGGGGTGGAAGCCGCTGGACATGGCCGCATAGACGGTCAGCAGCTCGAGCACCTCGGCAGCGCGGGCGCGCTGGAGGCGCTGGGCCGACTGCTCGGCTCCGCCGGCGGCCTGATCGGTCAGCCGCACGAGCTCCTTGGCCCCTTCGCTCAGGGGTGCGCAGCGCTTCGGGCCGGGCCATGAACATCGCGCCGACCGGCACCACGGGAGCGACCGGATCGAGCTCCACGGTCAGGCCGAGCCGCCGGGACAGCGCCGTGGCGGCGCCGGCCAACCCGTCCCACGTGGGTCCTCCGTGAGCCCGTCCGATGTGGCCGGCGGCGGGCATGGCCACGCCGAGGCCGGGGTGACGCGCGAAGAGGTCGATGAGGGCCGGCCACGTACTCCGGCGAGTCCAGCAGGCAGTCGAGTGCCTGCCGGTGGGCGACGTCGTCGGCCCGCGTACCGGGGCCGGGCGGGGGCCCCACGGTGATCCGTAGGACAAGGGGGCCACCGTCGCCGCCCTCGTCACCGTCGCCACTGTCGCTGCCGCCGGCGCGCCCGGGATCCCAGAGGTCGTCGCACTGGGTGAGGAAGGCGATCGTGCCCCGCGGGTCGAGGTCGCGCACCAAGCGGAAGGACACGCCCCTTCCCTGTGCGCTGAGTCCTCCTGTGTGTCCTCCCGGGTGGGACGGCGTCCGGTGACCCGCTCCAGGTCGGCGGCATCCAGCGGTTCAGGCGAGGTGACTACGACCCGCCAGTGCGCCGGCACGCTCGCCAGGCGCCGGGCCGGCCATCGGCCTCGGCGCGCTCGAGCGCCTCCCTCCCGGCTGGGACGTGGACGACGACGCAGCCCGAGGGCCGCCGCTCAGGCGAGCTCGTCTCGGCAGCGGCCCCCGCGGCCCCGGGGACGCACGGTCACGACCTCGGTGAGGCCGGCATTGACGATGAGGTCTCGGGCGGCAGCGGTGTGGACGACGTCGGACAGGGATGAGGTCCTCGCTGTAGCCGGCGGCCACGGCGGCCTCCAGCAGCTCCCCACCGACGACGGCCTGGCGGTCCTGGTGGAGCGGGTCGTGGAAGAGGGCGCGTCGCTTGAGCAGGGGGCAGCCGTCGGCCAGCAGCGCTGGGGCCTCCTCGATGGCCGGGTTCTCCGAGCGGTAGCGGTCCACGGGGAAGGCAACCTGCCAGGGTGTGGCCGAGCTCGGCGAAGTGGCCGGTGAAGCGCGACTCGTGCCACTGGATGGAGTCGCGGTAGGAGGTGACCGGCGGCATCTGCTCCCAGTACTCCCGGAAGGCCGGGTCCGTCAGGAGCCTGCGGCGCACCGCGATCCAGTGGGACTGGAGGTGGCGGGGCAGCTCGCGCTGGGCGAGGAAGGGGTGGGGACGCATGGCGGCGTGCTCGGTCATGCCCCAGAAGGAGATATCGCCCCAGTTCGCAGCGCGGGTGAGGACCTCCCCAGGGCCGCAGCGGCGCGTAGTAGGGTGTGGTTGGTCAGGATGAGCTCGTCGAAGTCGGCGAGCCGCTCCCAGCCCAGGTGCTCCAGGCCGGCTCGGTAGGCGCCGGCGTCGAGCCCCACATTGGGGCGCTGGAGGATCTCATCACAGCAGGTCCCCAGGCGGGCGCGGTCGGCTTCGCCGATGGGCGAGTTGGAGACCAGCAGGATGTGGTTGGCGTGGGGCCGCAGGGAGCTGAGCGCGGCAACGACGTAGTCGCGGACCTGATGATGAGGATCGAAGTGGAAGTAGACGAGTCCTCGGTTCATGTGGAGGTCCTTCCCGGCAGGTGGTCGATGAAGGCGGCTGGTAAGGAAGCGGTGAGGCGGCCAGTGTCTCATGAGCTGTCTCATGCACTTCTGGCCGCCTCGCCGCTCCCCGGTGCGAGATGTCAGCGGATGGTCACCTTCCCGTTGGGCGCCACGGAGATGCTGCCCTTCTCAAAGGTCTGGGTCATGGTGCCGTCGGCCTGGCGCACTGCGCGCCCGGCGGGCAGCCCCACCTTCGAGTGCTCCCAGCCCGAGGCCGCCCAGGCGTTGAGGATCGAGCCGTGGATGAAGCTGACCCGACCCCCGGAGCGCCAGTAGGCGATGCCGCCTTCGAAGATCTGGTGACGGCTACCACCGACTCCCACCACGCCACCACTGCGCGGGTAGCCCATGGACCCGGTCTGATAGCCGTAGTCTCCCCAGGCACTGAGCACCGGCTCACCCACGAACTGCGCACCGGTCGCCGGGCTCCAGTAAGCCACCCCGCGCTCGAAGCGCTGGAACACCCCACCCTTGGTGGAGGCGGTCTCGTTGGAGGTGGGAAGCCCCAGCCAGGAGCGTTCCCAGCCCGAGGCCGCCCAGGCGTTCAGGATCGAGCCGTGGATGAAGCTGACCCGACCCCGGGGGCGCCAGTAGGCGATGCCGCCTTCGAAGATCTGGTGGCGGCTGCCACCGACCCCTACCACGCCACCGCTGCGCGGGTAGCCCATGGATCCGGTCTGATAGCCGTAGGCTCCCCAGGCACTGAGCACCGGCTCACCCACGAACTGCGCACCGGTCGCCGGGCTCCAGTATCCCACCCCGTGCTCGAAGCTCTGGAACACCCCGCCCTTGGTAGAGGCCTGAACACCGGAGGTGGCCGCTCCGATCCAGCCGTTGGCGCCCAGGGCGCTGCGCAGGGCGACGGCTCCCGGATGGTCCTGGGGCACGGTCGACGACGCACCACTGCTTCCCCCTGCGGGGAGGAGCCCTGCGCCTTGGCGATGGCGCGGATGGTGCCGAGCTTGGAGTAGCCGACGTTGCCGGGGCAGGTGGTGTAGCCGACGTCGCGGTGCCCGAGGATGCGGGGCATGGAGATGGTGGAGCCGGCCTGGTAGCGCTCGGTCGTCCACACGTGCAGGCCCGCCCAGCCGGTGACATCGGAGATGCCGGCTCGTTTGAGGAACCATCCGGCCATCTTGCCCACGGAGCTCAGCTGGGCGTCCGAGGGGGACACCGTGCTGTAGTCCCCCATCATGGAGATGCCCATGGTGCCGGTGTTGACGCCGCGGGCGTGCGCCCCGATGCTCATCCTGCCGGCCGGTGCCGCCACGGAGCCGGAGCGCCCCTCGAAGACGGTGCCGAACTTGTCGACGAGGAAGTTGTAGCCGATGTCGCCCCAGTCCAGGACGACCGCGTGGTAGTAGTAGATGCCCCGCACGATGGAGGCGGACTGGCCTGCTGAGTAGCTGTTGGTGCCTGCGGTGTGGTGGACGACGACGTGGCCGGCTCTCGCGTACTCGGGATCCCAGCTCATGTAGGAGGCATTGGCCCCCCACTCGGCCCGGGTGGTCACCGCGACCGGCAGGCCGTTAGCGGTCGTCGCAGCCGGTGCGACGACAGGCACGGCGGCTGGTGCAGCAACCGATGCTGCGGCCGGCTGGGCGACCGGCGCGGGGCTCACGGACAGCGTCATGGCGGCCGGATCCACCTGAGTGCCCTGGTTGTCAGTGGCGGAGGCATCCTCGACGACGGGGGTCGGTGCAGCCTCGGTGGTCGTGAGGTCGTCTGCACCGAGGACCTCCTCGCCCTGGGGGCGGGAGGGACCAGGGCCAGCTAGGCCCGGCGGGAAGCGAGCTGCCGACGACGGAGGCCTGGATCGCGTCGGCCCCGCCGGTGACGAACTCCCCGTGCCGGGGGTGGCGCGGTCGTCGCGGCCGGGTCAGCCACCTCGCTCAGGTACCAGGGCGACCAGCTCCCGTTCTCCCGCACGCGCAGGTAGATGCGCACGCCGTCGGGCAGGTCGGCGCCGCCGGTCCAGGTGAAGCCCGCGACGAAGAAGCGGTCGACCTCGAGGGGGTCGGTGAGCAAGGCGGCGTCCGCCTGCGGATCCGTGGCCGCCGGCAGGATCGAGGGAACCGGCGCACCGGCTGCTCCCGTCGTCTGAGCGAGGGCGGTCACGGTGGCGGTTGCGCCGCGCACCGCCGCACTCGCCGAGGCGGCATCGGCCGAGCCGGCCTCCTTTCCCGTTGAGGCCCGAGCGTCGTCGAGCCCCGACTGCGCCACCTCGGTGGCCTGCCCGCTAGCGGTGGTCAGGTCGAGGATCTGCACCGGGCGGGGGCCTCGCCCTGACCACCGGAGTCGCCGGCGCCTGGAGCGGCACCGGCCACGGGCACCAGGCTGGACAGGAGCAGTGAGGACAGGGCGATGAGCCCGGCGGAGCGGCACGCGTGTGCGCGGGCGCTGAGACCACCGGCATGGCCGCTGAGGGCGATGACCTCCGCAGGGAGCGATGCGACCAAATGCGCGAGGACGTTCATGGGGTTCCTTTGAGGTGATACCGACGGGCGTCCATCAGGCCTCACCATCACAACCGACGACGCGCTCCCTCGAGAGGCACGAAATCTAATTTCTGAGCGATTTCCAAGAGATTGCTGACAGTTTACTGAATGTCACGGAGGGTCCTTGACGGCGACGGCTGCATCGGCGCCCAGAATCCCGGAGACCACCAACCCGCCCCACACCTTTTCTTGAGGCTCCGCGGTTTTACCGGTTCACGGCACGTCTATTGCAATCCGGTCTCACCACCCCGTGGCCCTCGGTCAGGCTACGCCGGCCCGGGAGTCGCGCTCTGCAGCCGCCCGTGGGCTCGAGCGCACTCCTGTGGCATGATGGCGTCGGCCATGAAGGGCGCTCAGCGCCCGCAGTTCCCATATCGGAGCGAGTTCTATGCACGTCCTCATCACCGGAGGCGCCGGCTTCATCGGCGCCAACTTCGTCCACCAGACCCTGGTGCGCCACCCCGACGCCACCGTCACCGTCCTGGACAAGCTCACCTACGCCGGGAACAAGGGCTCACTGGCGGACCTGGGCGACCGCGTCACGCTCGTTGTCGGGGACATCGCCGACGCCGACGTCGTCGACCCGCTCGTCGCCCAGGCCGACGTCGTCGTCCACTTCGCGGCCGAGTCCCACAACGACAACTCGCTGCGCGACCCTCCCCCTTCATCCAGACCAACCTCGTGGGCACCTTCACCCTCCTGGAGGCGGTGCGCCGCCACAAGGTGCGCTTCCACCACATCTCCACCGACGAGGGTCTACGGGGACCTGGAGCTGGATGACCCGGCGAAGTTCGAGCCGACGACGCCCTACAACCCCTCCTCCCCCTACTCCTCATCCAAGGCCGGAAGCGACCTGCTCGTGCGCGCCTGGGTGCGCTCCTTCGGCGTGGAGGCGACGATCTCCAACTGCTCGAACAACTACGGGCCCTACCAGCACATCGAGAAGTTCATCCCACGTCAGATCACCAACCTCATCGACGGCGTGCGCCCCAAGCTCTACGGCGCCGGCGAGAACGTGCGCGACTGGATCCACGTCCTGGACCACAACGACGCCGTGTGGGACATCATCGAGAAGGGCCGCATCGGCGAGACCTACCTCATCGGCGCCAACGGCGAGAAGAACAACAAGGAGGTCGTCGAGCTGATCCTGGAGCTCATGGGCCACGCTCCCGATGACTACGAGCACGTCGCCGACCGCCCCGGTCACGACATGCGCTACGCCATCGACAACTCCAAGCTGGTCGAGGAGCTCGGCTGGGCGCCGAAGTTCACCGACTTCCGCTCCGGCCTGCAGGCCACTATCGACTGGTACCGGAACAACGAGGCCTGGTGGCGCCCGCTCAAGGCCGAGGTCGAGGCCAAGTACGCCGCTCAGGGGCAGTGACCGGGCGACGCCGCCATCGAGCCGCCATCGACGAGTCGTGACGTGTGGGGTCCCCGCGGGGGCCCCACACGCGTTCCCGCAGAAGCCCTAGTTCTGACTCAGTGTGAGGAGAGCCCCATGATCCGTATTGTCGCCACGTTCCGCGTCCGTCCCGATGCCGTTGAGGGAGTTCCGCGCCCTTGCCGGCGAACTCGTGGAGGCCTCACGGGCCGAAGATGGCAATCTCGCTTACGACCTGTGCGTGGCCAGGGACGATTCCGCTTCTTTCGTCGTGCTCGAGACCTGGCGCAACGACACCGTAATCGAGGCCCACAATGCCTCAGCACACTTCACCACCCTTGTGCCTCGGATGGTTGGCCTCTGCGCCGAGCCGCCGTCAGTGGTTCAGTACACCGAGGTCTGAGCGCACAACGCCAAGGCCGCCTCAGTCACAGGCGGTGATGCGCCACAGTGAGGTGCTGCCCTGGGAGTCGATGAGCTCGAGCCCCTCGCTGGGGATTCGGGTCAACGGGGCGTCCCAGCGCAGGGGGGCTGCTCCTGCCACGGAGCCCGCGGCCGTGGCGTCCGAGCTGCTGTAGAAGTAGCGCACCCCCAGCCGGTTGAGGAGCGCGCAGGTCTGGGAGCCCTTCTGCCCCAGGGTGAGCCAGGCAGAGGGCAGGGTCGCACCCGGGGTTCCAGGTGCTGTCTGGTCACGCGTCGGGTAGACGACGTGGACCCCGCCCAAGGACCACAGGTGGGCGGCCCCTCGCGATGGCGCTCCGAGGACGACCGCGTCCTGAGGCAGGACGCTCCTCGAGCGCTCAATGAGCGCCAGGGCGTCCTCGGTCAGCAAGGTCCCGTACTTGATGCGCTGCGGGTCGTAGACGGAGGCGACGAGGTTGCGTTCCAGGGGGACCCGTGCCACCACCGGCAGAAGTACAAGCGCTGCCAGCATGGCTACCGCCGCACGCTGCGGCCGGGCCCCGCCGACCCGTGAGGCCAGTCGACGCAGCAACCCCCACAGTCGTCGCCCAGGCCGCCCGGCCCCGGCCTGCACCATGAGAACGAGCGCCGGCAGGATGACAAGCGGAAGGATCCGGGCCTTCTGGAGGTACCAGGGCGCCCCCGAGGCTGACAGCCGGCCCACTGGGGTCCCCCACGAGGACCACGAGCAGCAGCGACAGGAGCCACATGACGAGCCAGGGGCGCTGATCCCGGTGTGCACGTGCCGACCATGCCGCCACCAGGGTGAGTCCGCCGAACACGATCCCGACAGGCAGGGAGGCCCCGGGACCGCCCCATACATCGGCAGGTCGATGAGCGCCTGCCCCAGGGTCGCCACGATGCCGCCCACTCCCCGGCCGGGCGCTGATAGCCCAGGACAGAGGCCAGGGGAGGCGCGCATGCCCCAGGCCCCCACGACCAGGACCAGCACGGACGCGACCGCTCCGGCCACCAGGAGGGCGCGGCCGCCCCGCCTGGTGGCGCTGCGACGCCATCGGGGAGACGAGGAGGTTGACCAAGAAGGGTGGGCTCAGGACGGCGAGGTTGAACAGGCCGGTGCCGTGCGCCGCCACCACGCCGCCGGCGGCAGCCATGGCGAGAGGACCAGTACCAGACGCAGGCGCCACGAGACGGTTTCCTGACGCAGCAAGTCGTAGAGCACGAGGACGCCGGGAAGCCCCGCAACGCTCAGGGGCGTAGGGCCACACTGCCAAGGCCGTCATGGGCAGCAGTGGGAAGCCCACCACTGCGGCGCTGAGCGCGAGCACAGCGGCGACCGCGCAGGTCCGTTGCCTGCGGCGGGCTCGGTCCGTCTCCGAGGCCCGGGCGGCGTCAAGACCTGCGGCCCGGACGAGCAACCCCAGCAGGCTCAGCGGCCAGACCACCGCGGTGAGGGCCAGCACCCCCGCGGTACTGACCGGCGCCGGGCTGCCCGGTGCCAGCGCCACCGCCCCGTGCCAGACCGTGGGGTAGTAGACGGTGCGGCCGGAGTAGAGGGCGGACAGGCCCCCCAGCATGGAGGCGTTGCCGCCCTCACGGATGGCCGCCACCGCGTTGAGGTGGAAGGTGGCGTCGAAGACCTGCGCCGGGTAGCCGGGCCCCGGCAGGACGGACAGAATCACCCCGGCCGGCACGGCAACGGCCACGGTCAGGCCTGCAGCCAGGATCACCCACTCGGCCCGGCCCGGCGACGCCGCTCGTCGCGCACGCTCCGGCGGAGCACCGACGATCAGACGTGCCATCAACGCCACGACCGCCGTCAGGCTGGCGATCATCACCCACCCCCAGGGGAGCCAGGGCAGCGCGAGGGTGTGGGCGAGGATCTCCGCCGCCGCGATGATCGCCGAGCTGAGCGCGGGAGCCACCGCCAGCGACGGCAGTGCGGCGAGGCGCGCCGCGCGTCCCACGATCCAGCCGGGCACCAGGGAGCAGACCGGCCACGACGAGCGTGGCGGCCGTCAGGGATCCAGCCGGGTCTCCGGACAGCCCCGCCGCCACGCTCGCAGTCATTCCTTCTGCCGACCTCAGAGCGCCTCCGGGGTCACTCGCCTCCACCGATGGTCAGGCGCGGCACACCGGTCCACTTGGTAGCGTCGGTGGCGCGGCGCCCGTCCAGCAGAAGGCGCAGCCCGGGCAGGTCGGTGGCGGAGAGCTCGCCGTACTCGGGGTGGTCGGCCTGGACGATGGCGACGTCGACCTGCTCCCCCAGGTGGTAGGGGGTCCAGCCGAAGCCGGCCAGCTCCTCGTCGGTGTACATGGGGTCGTGAACGAGGACCTCGGCGCAGGCCTCACGCAGGGCCTCCACCGTGGGGAAGACCCCGGAGAAGGCGGTCTCCTTGACCTTGCCGCGGTAGGAGGCCCCCAGCACAACGACGCGCAGGCCCTCGAGCGAGCCGAGCACCTCGGTGGCCCGGCCCACCACGTAGGCGGGCATGGTGGCGTTGAAGGTGCGGGCGGTGCGCACCACGGAGGCGTCGGGGTCGGTGGACAGGTACAGGCGCGGGTAGACCGGGATGCAGTGTCCGCCCACCGCGATGCCGGGGCGGTGGATGTGGGAGTAGGGCTGGGAGTTGCAGGCCTCAATGACGCGCTCGATGTCGAAGCCGGCCTTGTCGGCGTAGACGGCGAACTGGTTGGCCAGGCCGATGTTGACGTCGCGGTAGGTGGTCTCGGCGAGCTTGGCCATCTCGGCGGCCTCGGCGGTGCCCATGTCCCACACGCCGTTGGGGCGGGGCAGGTCGTCGCGCTCGTCGAAGTCGAGGACGGACTCGTAGAAGGCGATGCCGGCCTGGGTACCGGCCTCGTCCAGACCACCCACGAGCTTGGGGGTAGCGGCGCAGGTCGGCGAAGACGCGGCCGGTGAGAACCCGCTCGGGGCTGAAGACGAGGTGGAAGTCGGTCCCCTCCTTCAGGCCGCTGATCTCCTCGATCATGGGCTTGAAGCGGCCCCGCAGCGTGCCCACGGGCAGGGTGGTCTCGTAGGGAGATGAGGGGTGTTGGGGGTCAGGTGGGCGGCCAGGGAGCGGGTGGCGTCGTCCATCCAGGCGAAGTCCGGCTCCCAGGTGGCGTCGTTGACGAAGAGCGGCACGACCAGGACGATGGCGTCGGCCTCGGGGATGGCCTCGGCGTAGTCGGTGGTGGCGCGCAGGGCGCCGTTGCCGGTGGCGGGGCTCAGGGCGGCGAGCTTTTTCGGCCAGGTGGGCCTCGCCGGGGAAGGGCTCGATTCCAGCGTTGACGGCCTCGACGACGGCGGGGTTGACGTCGACCCCGATGACCTCGTGGCCCTTGTCTGCGTACTGGACGGCCAGAGGGCAGTCCGATCTTGCCCAGGGCGACGACGGCGATGCGCATACGGGTTGGTCCTTCCGACGGATCAGGCTGAGGCTCAGGTTGATGCTCAGATGGCGGCTCGGGTAGCAGCCCTCCGTATGATACGGCGCTTACCATGTCCACATGCACGACTTGGACCACACGGACCGCACGGACACGTCCCCTTCCGGATACCGCCTTCACCTGACGTCTCCGACGTGGACACACGGTCCAGCGGGCACTGAGCCCACAGCGTCCCCAGCGCCCCAGTACCACCTGTGGCGACCGCTACCGCCCGGGTCCGGTGACCTGGAGTCCCTGCGGCGCGAGCGGCCCGAGCGGCGCACGGGGGCCTGGACACTCATCGAGGCCGATGACGGTCTCGTGCGCCTGACCACGGACCGCACCCGTTCCCACCACCTGTTGTTCGCCCGCGCGGGCGACACCTGGGTCATCAGCGACGACCCTGAGGAGCTGCGCCGCCACGCCCCGACCTGGGTGCGCGACGAGGAGGCCGCCGAGGTCTTCCTGCACGCGGGCTTCACACCGGGGACGCGGACACTGGCCCACGAGGTCTACGCCACCCCGGCCGGCTCGGTGGTGGAACTGCGCCCCGACGGCACCTGGAGCAGCCGCTCGTGGGAGACCTACCGGTACGCCGCCGACCCGATCACCTCCCAGAGGAGTTTGCGGGCGTCTTCCGCACCGCGCTCGACACCGCGGTCGAGCGCGTCCTTCAGGACATCGACGGCCGCCAGATCCTCGTTCCGCTCTCCGGTGGGCTGGACTCCCGCCTGCTGGCCGTCTGGCTCAAGCGCCACGGGGCCCGCGACGTGGTGACCTTCACCTACGGGGTGCCGGGCAGCTCCGAGGTCGCCATCTCCCGAGGCGTGGCCGAGGCGCTCGAGCTGGACTGGTTCACGGTCGACCTGGACCCCGCCGAAGTGGCTCGTACCTGGGCCGGGCCCGACGGCGTCGACTTCCAGAGGCGTACCTGGGGCCTGACCTCCCTGCCACACGTCCAGGACTGGTACGCCCTGCTCCAGATGCGCCGCAAGGCCTGATCGACACCGATGCGGTGTTCCTGCCCGGCCACACGATCGTCGGCAACATGCATGACGAGCACCTGCTCGAGGGCAGCCCCTCACGCAGCGAGGTACTCACCGCTGTGGCCCACCACCACTCGCTGCTTCAGGGGGACCGAGATGCGTGGTGCCACCTGCCCCTGCTGCGCCGGGCAGTGATGCAGGGAGCCCAGGAGGTCTCCTTCCCGACCAACCCGGGCGAGGACCTGCCCGGAGGCGGACGCTGCATCCAGGAGCTCCTGGAGTGGGTCAACCTCCAGGAACGTCAGGCCAAGTACATCAACGGGTCCTTCAAAGCCTACGAGGCCTTCGGATACGGCTGGGCGCTACCGATGCTCGACACCGAGATGTGGCACGCCTGGCTGCAGGGATCGGAGGAGCTGACCGCCACTCGCGACTGGTACGCGCAGTTCACGGCGGAGGTCTACGGCGAGGCGACAGGCACTGCCTCCCAGCTCTTCGAGGCGCCGGCCGCGCGGATCCCGGCTGGACCGCGGCGAGCGCTGATGGCAGCGCTGACCGTCACCGGCACCCGCACGGCGCTGTCCCGAGCGGTCTCCATGCGCACCATGCTGCACCACCCCATGGCTTTCGAGGCCTTCAACGCCCCCATGCCCTACGCCGAGCAGATCCTGCGCATGGCCAAGGGGGCCGCCTCGACGGGTCTGTGGACGCGGCTGTTCCTGGACGGGACCTGGGGCGCCGAACCCGTCGCCCCCACGAGCTGAGAGCTCATAGGCCCCGATACGGGCACCGTCAGAGCGTCAGCAGGTCGTCAGCCGCAGATGTCGATGCGCCACAGCGATGCCGTGCCGCCGGAGTCGACGAGGGTGAAGCCGCTGGAGGTGTCTACCCATAGAGGCCGGGTCGGAACTTGCTGAGCCGGTTGCCGTTGAAGACGATGTCCTTGTCGGCGTAGAAGTACTGGATCCCGTGCCGCTGGAGAAGCTCGCACACGTGGGGGTCGGTGTGAATCCGGTTGAAGTTCTCGCGCAGGTAGATCCCGTCCTGGTCGTCGGCGGCCTGACCGGGGAAGACCCACACGCTGCGCATACCGGTGAGAATGGGGATGTAGCCGGTCCCGGCCACCGGGTCACCGATGACGACGGCGTTGTCCGGCAGCTCGTCGGGCAGGGCGGCGGATCATGTCGAGCTCGGCCGTATCCGCGATGAAGCGGGTGTCTCCGTGCACCGGAAGATATCCCTCGCGCACATCGGTGGCCACGGCCCGGCTCCCGATCAGCATGATGGGCAGGCACACGGCCAGGACGGCGACGGCGGCCCCCGCCCTGAGCACCGCAGTGCTCACCGAGGCCAGGCCAATACGTCCCAGGGCTGCGCGCAGCGCGGGAGCCGGCCCGAGCTCCCAGCGGGCTGAGCCACGTGCGCAGCGCATCCAGGGGCGATCACCACGAGCAGCACCGCCAGAACGGCGGTCATCGCCTTGATGCGGTGGGGAACCCGGTAGAACAGGCCGGTGAACGCCGAGAGCACCGGGATGGGGGGCGATGGCGGCCAGGATGAGGGACATGCTGAAGATCCAGGCCACCACCAGCTCCCAGTTGCGCCGCCGCCACAGGGCAGATCGCCGCGCCCAGGAGGCACAGGGGTCGCCAGCGGCATCTCGATCCACTCGATGGCCCAGCCGCCGAAGTAGTTCAGGGTGATGGGGATGAGGAGTTTGGTGGTCAGGTTGCTCCAGTCCAGCTCGGTGTACCTGCCGAAATGGTGCTGCTGGGGACCGGGCAGCACGACGAAGGCGACGAACGCGACCACCGCCAGGACGGCGCCGATCCACCAGGCCGCGGCCTGAGCGCGCCGCTCGGAGCGCCAGCTCTTGCCCCCTGAGTGCACCGCCTGGCACAGGAGGATGCCGAACAGCGGCCACAGGAGCATCGCCGCCGCTGAGGTGTGGATGAGGCAGGACCCGACGAAGAAGGGGATGATGGCGCTCAACGCCATGGCGGCACGCGCCCGTGCGCCCCAAACCGACGTGTTCTGCTCCCGGGCGGCCACCACCATGAGGGTGCGGGCACGGCGCCAGCACTCGATCGACATGGCGATGACGGCCGGGCAGGTGGCCACCGCCATGCAGTAGGGCCACAGCGCCGCACCGTAGGTGAGCCGCCAGGGGAAGACCGGAGCCAGGAGCGAGGCGGCCAGTGCCAGGTAGGGGGCGTGGCGGACCTTGGGCAGCGCGGTACGAGCCAGGTAGACCAGGCCGAGGTACCACACCAGCGCCACGGCCAGCAGCAGGACGTTGTTGGCGATGAGCGTCTCGCGCCAGCTCCACGCTCCCAGGCTGGCGACCTGGTGCCACACGATCGGGTAGAAGCCCGCGTGGCTCGTGAGCCCGAACATGCCGGCGTTCGGGTTGAACATCGAGGCGTAGTCCTCGCGCTCGATGATGGCGACCTGCATGTAGTGGTAGAGGGCGTCACCGCTCTGGGAGACCGCGTTGGGCGGGATCGTGAGAATGACGGGCAGCGCGGTGACGGCCCAGAACACCAGGACCGTCAGGAAGAGCCTGCGCTCGGCGCGTCCGCCGTCGGTGCGCATGGTCATGCCCTCCCGCTGGTCCTCGGGCATGAGGAGGATCCCCGGGTCCCAGCGGTCGATGAGACGCTTCGCCGTGGTGGCGGCAAGGGCCAGGAGCGCGGTCGTCACCATGACGGGGATCCAGCCCCAGGGCTTGCCGACGGCGGCCTGGAAGAGCCCGTCGGCCGTCAGGATGAGGGCGCTGATGGTCGGGGCCAGCGCGACGGGACGGATCCCTCTCATCCCGGCGGCGCGCAGCACGAGCCACCCGACCCCGAAGAGCGCAGACAGAAGCAGGACCGCGGTTGGCAGGGTGTTGAACCAGTCGACCAGGCTGTTGGTCACCAACGTTGCGCCTCACTCACTCGACGTACCTCATGGACCCCTGCACTCTCCTCGCTGCTGTCACCGGCCCTGCCGGCGGCCTCCTGCACGACGCGGGCGGCGGACTGCCCCGTGGCACGCAGCGAGCGATGGTCCTCGACCCAGTCGTGGAAGCGCTGCGCCGTGGCGGGCCGCGTACCCGAGGCGATCTCGGCGTCGTAGGTGTCCAGCGCCGTGCGCATGGCCTCGGCGACCGCCGCCGCGTCGTGCTCGGCCGCCCATCCCAGGTCGAAGTCGCGCACGTCCGCGGACACCGGCCCGCGACCGGCGAAGAGCACCGGTGTGCCGCATCCCAGGGCGGAGAGGACCTTGGTGGGGTAGGCGAAGTCGTAGCCCTGCCCGGGCTTGATGGACACCAGGGCCGCTGCGGCGCCCCGCTGCCACACGGCGGCCTCGGCCGCGGGCACGGCCGGGTGCATGATGACGGCCGGGGGCGCCGTCGGGGCCCGCGGGCAGCTGGGAGGCGGCTTGGGTGATCTCCTGCCAGGCCGTTCCCCGGCCCAGGAAGAGCAGCTGGGCCTTCGGGTGGGTGCGCCGCACCTGGGCCAGGGCGTGGACGAAGACGTCGGCGCCCTGCCACTCCGAGGCCGTTCCGGCGTAGACGAAGTACGGCCCGCTCAGCCCGATCCGCGCACGGTCCGGCTCGGAGGGGTCGGCCCGTGCGCGTCGAAGACAGCGGTGTCGATCCCGTTGGGCACGACCCGTATCCGCTGTGCCCAGGACTCGTCGTCCGGTGCCGCGTTCACGAGCTCGGCGACGGACTGGGCGACTCCGTCATTGACGGCGATGACCCGAGCCGCCCCGCCGACGGCGAAGGCCTCGAGCTTCTCGACGGCCCGCACGACGATGTCGGCCGCTCCGGTGGAGGCCGCTGCCGCCGACCAGACGTCCGCGGCGTACCACACGTAGGGAATCGCGCGCAGGGCCGCCACGACCCGCACGACCGCACCGGTCGTCGGGGGCAGCTCCACGAGGATCGCCTCCGGCCGACGGGCCACCAGCAGCCTGAGAGCCAGGGGCAGATCGAAGGACAGGTAGGGCACGTAGCCGCGCAGGTAGCCCGAGGAGTCCCGCAGGACCGGCCAGCGCGGAGTTCGTGTCCCCGTAGACCTCGACCCCCTCAGGGATCAGGGCTCACCCTGCGGCGCGTCGGCCGGGGCCCGGCTGGTGAGGACCCGCACCGCCATCCCATCGGCCTACAAGCGCCTTCTCCACGCTGTCGAGCCGGAAGGAGGCGGCTGCGGCCTCGGGCAGGTGGATGCGGGTGGCCAGCAGGACGCCGTCGGCTCGACCGGAACGGGCGCACCGACGCGACGTCACCGCCGTCGCCAGCGCGGCCGCGGCGCCGCCGAGGACCAGAGCGCCCAACGACGCCTTGACGAAGCCCCGTGCGCTCATCGGTTCCCTCCTGCTCGCAGCGTGCGGGCCTGGGCCAGTGCGCCGGCCCGAACCGCCTGCATGTCCTGGGCGACCGTGCGCGCCCGACTGAGCCAGGTGTGCTCCTGGCGGGCCTGCCGGGCCCGGCCGGCGGCCTCGGCGATCTCCTGGGGGTGCTGGAGGAGCCTGCGCAGCAGTCCGGAGAGCACTGCGGCGTCGTAGGGAAGGGTCCAGCCGGCGCCGGCGGCGCCCACGACCTCGGCGGCCAGGGTCCCCTGGGAGGCGATGACCGGTTTGCCGCGTCCGAGGTACTCGTAGAGCTTGACCGGGGAGGCGAACTCCCGATACGGGTCCGGCTCGACGAACAGGGACGCACAGGTCGGCGCGCTCGTAGGGGGCGGTGAGCTCCTCCCGGAACGGTGCACGACCTCGATCCGGCCACCGGCGGCCTCCACCAGGTCGGTGTACTGGTCGCCGGCCGCCTCCCACTGGTCGGGGCGGGTGCAGATGGTCAGGCTGGTGCCGGGCACGTCGACGACGGCGCGCAGGCACTCCTGGAGCCGGTAGTGGCCGCCCAGCCCGCCGATGTAGAGCAGGTGGAGCTCGCCGTCGGGGCGGGAGGAGGGCGCCTCGTCAACGATTTCGCAGCCCGGGGGCAGCGGGGCCATGCGCTCCTCGGGGAACCCGGGGACGTGGGCGCCCATGCGCATCGAGGGGCAGGTAGAGGCGGTCGATGTGGCGCGAGTACCAGGCCAGGTCATAGCGGTAGACGCATCCCATGGCCGTGGCCAGCGCGGCCCTGACCCTCTCGCGGTAGTCGGGGAAGGCCCAGTAGATGTCCCGGTAGAACAGGGGACGTGGGTACGCCATGCCGGTGCATCAGCCCCATGAGCGCCGGGTCGACGAAGGGGTGGGGCGGGAGGTGGCGCGGCTCAGTCAGCATGGTGGGGATGGTCGCGCACTCGGAGTAGAGGGAACTCGATGCGCTCCCCGCCCTGAAGGCGGTCCTCAGGGCGCGCAGACGTCGGGCCCTCTCCCGGGCCGAGCCGGTCACGTCCAGCACGGTGTAACCGAGCTCCCGGAAGGCATCGAGCATGCGCACAGGGCCGGATACCGGAAGCCGACGACGCCTCCCGATCCAGGGGAAAGGGGCGTGGTAGAGCGATCGCAGCCATACGGTGCCTCGCCTCCTTTAGGGGTATCTCAGGAACCAGGCGCGGCCGCACCAGGCAGACAGACTCGAGCGCGAATGATAGTACCATCGGCCGATCACAGTTATGACACGACGTAGGCGGGCCGGTACCTCGCGGTGGAGGTCAGCGGCCGGGGGCGGCCTCCGAGGAAGTACCGCCCTTTCAGCGCCGCCCCAGCGATGTTCACGACCGTTCGAAAAGGCCTCCGCGTCCTTGACTCCCTGGCGCTCGATGGCACTGGAGCCCGTGCAGTCACGGTAGAGTCTCAACCATGCGTGTCATGTCAGTGGTGGGCGCCCGGCCCCAGTTCGTCAAGCTAGCCCCGATCGACGCCGCCTTCCGTGAGGCCGGCATCGAGCATGTGATTATTCACACCGGGCAGCACTATGACCCGATGCTCTCCGATGTCTTCTTCAGCGACCTGGGGATCTCGGCCCCGGACGTCCACCTCGGGGGTCGGCTCGGGGTCGCACGGGGTGCAGACCGGCACGATGCTCGCGGCCATGGACGAGACCATCGAGACCCATCGCCCCGACTGGGTCCTGGTCTACGGGGACACGAACTCCACGCTGGCCGGGGCGCTGTCCGCCGTCAAGCTCCACGTGCCCATCGCCCACCTGGAGGCGGGCCTGCGCTCCTTCAACCGGGCCATGCCCGAGGAGATCAACCGGATCCTGACCGATCACGCCGCCGACCTGCTGCTGGCACCGACCGAGGTGGGGGCCGCCCACCTGGCGGACGAGGGGCCTGGCAGAGCGCACCGTCGTCGTGGGCGACGTGATGACCGACATCCTGTTCTCGGTACGCGACTCCGTCATCGATACCCCTTCCCCCGTCATGACCGAGCTGGACCTGCCCGAGGGCGGCTACTCGCTGGCCACCATCCACCGGGCGGAGAACACCGACGACCCCGAGCGCCTGCGCTCCATCCTGGAGTCGCTGGCGGCGGTCGATCACCCGGTGGTGCTCCTGGCCCACCCGCGCCTGGTGGCCAAGTGCGCCGAGCACGGCATCACCCTGGAGGACTCGGGCAACCTGCGGATGCACCCGCCCCTGGCCTACCCCGAGGCTCGTCGCCTCGACCCCTGCACGCCCGCGGCGTGGTCACCGACTCCGGCGGCCTGCAGAAGGAGGCCTTCCTCCTGCGGGCGCCGTGCACCACGGTGCGTCCCCAGACCGAGTGGGTCGAGACCGTCGACCTGGGCTGGAACGTCCTGGTCGAGCCCGGTCAGGCCCTGGTCGACGCCGCCTCCCGTACCCGGCCGACCGAGCCCGCCGACGCCGATGCCCACCCCTACGGGGACGGCCACGCCGCGGCCCGAGTGGTCCAGGCCCTCACCGAGCACCTGCCCAACTGATCGCCCGCACTGGCTCCCTGGGCAGCATCATGCGCGTCACCATCGTCACCACCTGGTTCCCCACGCACCGCTCACCGGGCCTGGGGGTCTTCGTGGCACGCCACGCCGCCTCCATGGCGGCGGCCGGCCACGATATTCGCGTCGTCCACCTCGCCTCGGCCTCCGTCGACGACGGGGTGCGCCGCGACCGGGTGATGGGGCTGCCCGTCGTGCGCCTGCCCATGTCGCTGTCGCGGCCCCACGAGGTGCTCGCGGCCAGGCGGGAGCTGACGGTGCTGACTCGGGACAGCGACGTCGTCCACACCCACGCGGTCTCCACCCTCCTGCCCTACTCCCTGAGTCGGCCCCGTCAGCCGTGGCTCCACACGGAGCACTGGTCGGGGGTCGCCCAGCGTGGCGCCGAGCTCGGCTCCCTGGCGCGGGCGGGGGCTCAGGTGGTCCTGCGCCTGGAGCGCCGGCCCGACGTCGTCACCACCGTCTCCGACCAGCTCGCCGCCGACCTGCGGGCCTACCGCCCCGAGGGTGAGATCCTGACGGTCCCCAATGAGGTCACCATGCCTGAGGAGCCGGCGCCGCGCCGCAGCATCGAGCTGGGTCGTGACACGCTGCGGATCGTCGGCATCGGGGGGCTCATCGAGCGCAAGCGCCCGGACCTGGCCGTTGAGGCGGTCGCGGCGCTGGCGCAGCAGGGGGTTCCGGCCCGGTTGACCTGGGTGGGTGGCGGGCCTCTGGCCGATCGCTGCACGGATCTCGCGGCCGCCCTGGGCGTCGACCTGGAGCTGACCGGTCAGCTGCCGGGCGATCAGGTGCAGCAGGTCCTGGCCGACAGCGACCTCTTCCTCGTGCCCACGCTCGCCGAGACCTTCTTCCTGGGTGCTGCCGAGGCCGTTGCCGCCGGCCGGCCAGTGGTCACCAGTGACCGGGGGGCGCATACCAGCTTCCTGGATCCCTCAGTGAGCGAGATCGTCCCTCAGGACGACCCCGCCGCGTGGGCCAGGGGCCGTCGTCGACGTCATGGGACGGTGCACGGACCTCACGGCGCGCGACATCCAGGACACGCTGCCGCGGGCCTTCTCCCCAGTCAGGTGGCGCATTCCTACGGCCGCGCCTACGAGGCCGCTATCGCCCAGTACTCGACATCCTACTGATCCTCGGGCGTGCCGGCTGCGTCCCCGGAGTCGTCAGCGGCTTCGTAGTGGCCCTCGTCTGCCTCACTGGCGGGGGGCCTGGCGTCGAAGCGGCGGGCGGCGGCGTCGGCCATGAGGATCTGCACCACCAGGATGAGGGCACATGAGGGGCGCCCAGGACGTAGGTGGTCGTCAGCAGCGAGTACAGGCTGAACCAGAGCCAGGCCAGGGGGACGGCGGCGTAGACCACCGAGAACATGAGTAGCCAGTCCTGGTTCTCGGTGACGACGAAGAGAGTCGACAGCGGGGAGGTGACCAGGAGGATGAACAGCCAGGGGGTCAGGGCCCTGGCGAAGCTACCGGCCTCGGTCCAGCTGCTGCCGAAGAGCAGGGGGAAGAGCCAGGGCGACACGATGTAGAGCAGGACGAACGGCGCGGTCCCGATGATGAGGACCCGCTTGATGACCTGGCGGACCAGGGGACGCATCTGTCCGGGACGCAGGGTGGCGAGCTTGTGGAAGAAGACCTGCCCCACGGCGGCGTTGATAAGAGCCAGCGGAACCTCCAGGCAGCGCCAGGCCAGGTTGAACTGCCCCAGGCTGGCCACCGAGTAGGAGCCCACGAGCAGGTTGATGCCGTTGAGCCGCACGGCGTCAACGAAGGCGTTGATGCCGTTGAGCAGGGGCATGCGCCGGTAGCGGCGGGCCACCTGCCACAGGGTGGGCGCCTCCGGCGGCAGCGGCCGGTGCAAGGGCTTGGCCTTGCGCCCCAGGTTGACGAAGGCCCAGGCCTGACCGATCGTCTGACCGATCAGCAGGCCCCCGACGCTGACCATCCCCACCGCCCCCAGGACGAGCTGGCCGAGGGACTGCCCGACCTGCTGCTCGACCCGGTTGATCGAGATCGTCCGGTAGTCCGACTGACGGTTGTACCAGTACTGGAGGAGCTGGACCGTGGACAGCAGCAGCGTGGTCACGCCCAGCAGCGGCATCCAGACGGCGATATCAGCCCCCCAGTACCGGGTGACCAGCGGCGTGAGGAGGAAGGCCACAACGCTGGAGACGACCGAGACCACCACGATGCACACCATTCCCAGGCGGGCGCAGGCCAGGGGCCCAGGCGTCCTTCTTGGGGAGCATGATCGTCATGTCGTAGCGCAGGGCCGCCACGGCCGTGATGATCGAGACGACCGAGGTGTAGCGCGCCAGCTGGCCGAGGTCCGCGTCGGAGAAGATGCGGGTGAGGATCATCGTCATGCCGAAGACGATGGCCTGGGCGGTGGCCGTGCCGCTGACCAGGGTCAGGACGTGGCGCAGGAACGGGGAGGACTCCATGACCGAGCGGACCCGGGCGAGCGCTCCCGCCACGGGTCCGCTCGGCGCGGCTGAGCGGTTCAGAGCGCGACCGTCCGGTTCTCGCTCGCCGAGGCAAGGACCGCCTCGACGACGTCGAGCGTGGCCACGCCCTCGGCCATGGTGACGTGGCGCTGGGCCACACCGCGCACGGCGTCGCGGAAGTTCTCCTGCTCCAGGGCCAGCGGCTCGCGCTTGGGAATCGCGTAGCGGATGACGTCGCCCTCGCTGACGCCCCGGAAGGCGGCGACCTGGTCCCAGGTGGAGGCCACGGTGCCGTTGGCGTGGAAGGTGAGGGTCCCCGGTGAGGGTGTCCGCCACGAAGGCTCCCTTCTCGCCGGTGGCGATCGTGACGCGCTCCTTGAAGGGGGTGAGCCAGTTGACCTGGTGGCTGACGACGATGCCGCCCTCCAGCAGGCCGGTGGCCACCATCACGTCCTCGGTCTGGCGGCCGGAGCGGTGCGTGACCTGCGCGGCCACGGAGGTGTAGCGGGCGCCGGCGACCCAGGCGGTCAGGTCGATGTCATGGGTGGCCAGGTCCTTGACGACCCCGACATCGCTGATGCGGGCCGGGAAGGGGCCCTGGCGGCGGGTGAGGACCTGGTAGACCTCACCGAGCTCACCGGCGTCGAGGCGCTCACGCAGGGCCCGCAGGGCCGGGTTGCAGCGCTCCACGTAGCCGACGGCGCCCACCAGGCCCCGCTCGGCGAAGGCGGCGGCCACGCGGCGGCCCGCGGCGGCGTCGTGGGCGATGGGCTTCTCCACCATGGTGTGCACGCCGGCCTCGGCCAGGGCCAGGGCGACGTCCTCGTGGTAGACGGTGGGGACGGCCACCATGGCGGCGTCGAGTCCGGCGTCGATGAGGGCGTGGACATCGGGCAGGACCGGCAGCTCGCCGGCCACGCCGAAGCGGTCGCCGCCGGGGTCGGCCACGGCCACGAGCTCCATGCCCTCAGTGGCGCGGATGACTCGGGCGTGGTGGCGTCCCATGGAGCCCAGGCCGATGAGGCCCACGCGCAGCGGGTTGTCCGCCGTGCCCTTGTCGGTCAGGTGGTGGACCTCGGGCAGCGCAGTGGTGGCCTGCCCGTCGAGAGCGACGTTCTCACCCATGTCAGGCACCTGCCTTGACGGTGGCGGCCACGGCCTGGCCGATGCGCTCCAGGTCCGCCTCGCTCAGGGAGGGGTGGACCGGCAGGGAGAGGCACTCGCGGGCGGCCTTCTCGGTTCCGGGCAGCTCGAGGCCCTCGGCGTAGTGGGCCAGGGAGGCCAGGCGGTGGTTGGGGATCGGGTAGTAGACGCCGCTGCCGACCTGCCACTCCTCGCGCAGGGCGGCCTGAACGGCGTCGCGCTCGGCGCCCGTGGCCCCCTCGAGGCGGATCGTGTACTGGTGGTAGACGTGCGTGTAGCCCTCGGGGACGAAGGGGGTGACGACGCCCTCGACGCCCGCCAGCAGCTCGTTGAGGCGCGCGGCGTTGGCCTGGCGGGCAGCGGTCCAGCCGACCAGCTTGGTCAGCTGGACGCGGCCGACGGCGGCGGCCACGTCCGTCATGCGGTTGTTGAGGCCCACCAGCTCGTTGGCGTACTGCTGCTCCATGCCCTGGTTGCGGATGAGGCGGCAGCGGCGGGCCAGCTCGGCGTCGGCCGTGGTAATCATGCCGCCCTCGAGGCTGGTCATGTTCTTGGTGGGGTAGAAGGAGAAGGAGCCCCAGGCCCCGAAGGTGCCCACGGGCTTGCCCTCGATGGCGGCGCCGTGCGCCTGGGCGCAGTCCTCGAAGACGGCCAGGCCGTGACGCTCGGCGATGGCGAGGATCTCCGGCATGTTGGCGGGCAGACCGTAGAGGTGGACCACCTCGATGGCCGCCGTGCGCTCGGTGATGGAGGCCTCGACACTGGCGGGGTCGAGGTTGAAGGTCACCGGGTCGATGTCGGCGAAGACCGGCACGGCACCACTGATGGCCACCGAGTTGCCGGTGGCGGCGAAGGTGAAGGAGGGGACGATGACCTCTGGCGCCCCGCCGGCGCGCTCCTGGAGCTCAGTGGCCAGGGGTGGCCACGTGCTGGGCCGAGGTGCCGGGTTGACGGCCACGCAGTGGACACCGTCGACGACCTGGGCGGAGAACTCCTCCTCGAAGGCCTTGACCTGGGGCCCCTGGACGACCATGCCCGAGGTGAGGACGGCGTCGACGGCGTCGCGCTCCTCCTGCCCGATGATCGGCTTGGCTGCTGGGATGAACTCGCGTGACATCAGTGGGTGACCTCTCGGATGGTGGTGGATTCGGAGCTGGACTGCGAGCCGGACCCGGCAGCGGGCTCGGCGTCGAACTGCTCGTACAGGGTCCCGGTGACGGGGCAGCGCCAGCGTGGGGCGCCGTCGGGGCCGGGGTCGGAGGGAATGAGGGGCTCACCGGCGCGCCCGACCCAGCCGATGCGGCGAGCGGGGACCCCGGCGACCAGGGCATGAGCGGGAACGTCCTTGGTGACCACGGCGCCGGCGGCCACCGTGGCCCAGGCCCCGATACGCACCGGAGCCACGCACACGGCACGGGCGCCGATCGACGCGCCCTGCTCGATGGCGACTCCCACGGGCTCCCAGTCGGCGGCCGACTTGAGCGAGCCGTCGGGGTTGACGGCCCGAGGGAAGTGGTCGTTGGTCAGCGTGACCGCCGGGCCGATGAAGACCCCGTCGGCCAGGCGGGCCGGCTCGTACACGAGGGCGTAGTTCTGCACCTTGCAGTTGTCTCCCATGACGACGCCCTCACCGATGTAGGCGCCGCGCCCCACGATGCAGTCCCGTCCGAGGACGGCGTGCTCACGGACCTGTGCGAGGTGCCAGATGCTGGTGCCCTCTCCGAGCACGGCTTCCTCGGAGACATCTGCGGACGGGGCGATGCGGGTGGCCACGGCGACTCCTGTGCGGGCGGCTCGCACCACCCTGACGATCGATGAGTCCGGGCAGCCTGGTGGCTGCCGGAAGCCGTGCCGCTCCGGTCGCCGGAGGCGGCGGCGCTGCACGACCGGCCCCATCCTGGGGGACTGACCCCCGCGAGACGACATCGCCGCCGCCTCTTCTCAGCGACGCCGCTGAGAAGAGGCGGAGGAAGACGGTCCCGGCAGATGACCTCAGCCCTCCAGGGCCACCAGGCCGTCGACGAACTCCCGGTACTGACGCTGCGCGTCCGACATCCTCGCCCAGGTGGCGTGGGCCTGTGCACTCATGTCTGCGTACTGGGCGTCGCTGAGGTCCATCACGGACTCGACGGCGTCGGCCACCTGTGCGGCGGTGACCTCCACCGGGACGAGCCGGCCGTTCTCGCCGTCGTGGACGATCTCGCCGGTCCCGCCGGCGGCGGTGGCCACGACCGGCATGCCCGCCGCCTGGGCCTCCATGACGGCCACCGGGACGCCCTCACCGTCGGAGCAGTTGAGGAAGCAGGCGAAGTCGGTGGCGGCATAGAGCTCGCGCACCTCGCGGTTGGTCAGGTGCCCGTGAAGGTCACCGGGGTCGAGTCGATCAGCTCCTCGGCCCGGGCCCGCATGGCGGCCAGCCGGTCGGCGTCGTTCTCACCGATGTGGGTCCAGGCGACTCTCCGACCGCGTCGCTCCAGCTCGGCGACGGCCTCCACGATGAGGTGGACCCGCTTGTGGGGGCCATGTGCGAGCAGGAGACCAGCTGGAAGGGCTCAGTCCGGTGACGCTCGTGGCGCGGAGCGGGCGGCACCCCCAGCCGGCGCACCTCGATGTTCCGGGCCTCGGGGAAGCGCCGGTGCAGGAACGAGGCCGCGTAGTCCGAGATCGGATAGACCCGGTCCACGGCCCGCATGACAAAGGCGCGTGAGGGGATGTAGCCGCGGGGGGCGTCGGCCTCGTCAACGTCGTAGGGCATGCGCTCGCGAGACCACCGTCACCGGGCGCCTTTTCAGCTCCCGACGCCGCAGCATGCCGCCCAGTGCTGCCCCGGTGAAGAACCAGTACGAGTAGATGGTCAGGTGCCCCGTCCCCTCCAGCCCCAGGCTCGGCAGGAGCCGACGCATTCGTCCGTACGCACTCAGGGCGATCGCCGCGAAGCGCACATCCATGCCGAAGCGGCCGAAGCTCTTCCACACCGGGGTCTCCACCATGCGCTCGCGGCCCAGCAGAATCTGCGGGGCGCGCAGGAGGGCCTGGAGGCGCCAGTCGGCCAGCCGCGAGGCGGGCAGCAGGGCGCAGCGGGCATTGGCCGGCAGGTCGCGGGTCTGACGGGCCCCCTGGCTCAGGCGCATCGGGACGATGACGACCTCGTCGTATGCGGCGCACAGGGTCTCGATCTCCTGCTCGAGGAACTCCTCCCCCACCTCGTAGGGGAAGGCGTCGGTGAGCAGGAGCAGACTGCGCCGGCCCACCGCCCCAGCACCCCTCGGGGACGCGGCCGCCGCATCCGCTCGGCCGGGCGCGCTGCCGGCGCCACCGGCACCATGAGCGCCGTCACTCCCTCCCGGCTGGAACCCGGAGGGACATCGGCGGACGGGGCGATGCTGGTGGCCACGGCGACTCCTGTGCGGGACGGCTCGCACCGCCCTGGCGATCGATCGAGTCCGGGCAGCCTGGTGGCTGCCGGAAGCCGTGCCGCTCCGGTCGCCGGAGGCGGCGGGCACTGCACGACCGGCCCCATCCTAGGGGACCCATCCCCGCCAGACGCCGCCCGGGCACGCCCCGAAGGAGACCTACCCCACCAAGGCCAACCGCCCCCGCCTCCCGCAAGAGGGCTGGCGCCCTCTGTTCGCGTGCAAGAATGCGGTGGTGACTACCTCCACCGCATCGCAGACCGGGGAGCCACCCCGGCGCTCCCGGTCACCGACACCTGGCTCGTCATTCCCCTGTACAACGAGGGCGACCGTCGTGCGCGAGGTCATCTCCCAGGCCCGCACAGTCTTCCCCATGTCGTTGTCGTCGACGACGGCTCCAGAGACGCCTCTGCCCGGGAGGCCGCCGCCGCGGGGGCCGTGGTCGTGCGCCACCCGATCAACCTCGGCCAGGGCGCAGCGCTGCAGACGGGCTTCTCCTACGTGCTGGAGAAGACCAATGCCGACTACGTCGTCACCTTCGACGCCGACGGCCAGCACTCCACCACGGACGCCGCCGCCATGGTGGCCGCGGCGCGAGCCGAGGATCTCGCCGTCGTCCTCGGCTCGCGCTTCCTCGAAGGCCCCTCCCCGGTGGGGTGGCTCAAGCGGATCGTCCTGCGCACGGCGGCGGCCGTCAGCTCGCACACCTCCGGCATGCGCCTGACCGACGCCCACAACGGCCTGCGGGTGCTCCGCCGCGACGTCCTGGCGCAGCTCGACCTCAGGCAGAACCGGATGGCGCACGCCAGCGAGATCATTCGCCAGATCGGCGCCACCGGCATGCCCTGGCGCGAGTTCCCGGTGCACATCGTCTACACCGACTACTCCCGCGCCAAGGGCCAGTCCCTGTGGAACTCGGTCAACATCCTGGTCGACCTGCTCTTCTCCTGAGCCCGCACGGAAGGCACAGCCCATGATTCATCAGTTCGCCACCCGGGTCACGCCGATCACGAACCACCAGTTCTACATCCAGGCCGCCCTGATCCTGGCCGTGATCGCCGTCGGCTGGATGATGCTGCGCACCCCCGGCGGGGCCCGCCACATGGCCGCCCGCAGGCTGGTCACCCTGGCCTTCGTGGCCTTCGCCGTCTTCAACATCACCTTCCCTGGGTGATGAGGCTCGATCGCGCACCGGATGGGAGTCGGGCGAGGCACTGACTTCCTGCTCTACGCCCTGGTCATCGCCTTCCTGGCGCAGATCCTCTCCTCCTTCAGGCGCAACAGCGCCAGGGAGCGGCAGATCACTCACCTGGCTCGCCGCATCGCCCTGGACAACGCCCCCGAGCCCCCTGCCGGCGCGCGGCTCACCGCTGAGACCGACGACTGACCCCGAGGCTCCCGGAGAGCAGCGGGCACTCCCCCTCAGTTCCGGGAGGCGCGGACCTCGAGCTCCTCACGCAGGCGCAGCCCGCCGCTGAGCAGCCAGCGCACCGGCGCCTGCCACGGGGCGTTGTAGACGCCGTTGAGGTAGTGGCGGGCGGAGGCGTGGTGCGCCCGGATCATCTTCTCGGGGCGGGCCTTCCAGCTGGCCCCCTGCTCGTGGACGACGACGGAGTCCGACACTTGCACGTTGAGCCAGCCGGCCCGTCCGACCCGCTCCCCTAAGTCCACGTCCTCGAAGAACATGAAGTAGTCGTCGTCGAAGCCCTCCAGGCGCCTCCAGGCGGCGGCGGGCAGCAGCAGGCAGGCCCCCGAGAGCCAGCCCACCGTCCGCGACCCGCCCGAGCCGCCCTGATCGGCGGTGTGATACGCGGCGGAGAAGGGGTTAGCCGGCCACATCCGGCCCAGGACGGCGTGCCCGGCACCCTTGACTAAGGAGGGCAGGGCGCGTCCGGAGGGGTAGACGGTGCCGTCGGGGTTGAGCAGGAGGGGCCCCAGGCAGCCGGCCGCCGGGTTGGCCAGGCCCGCATCAATGAGGACGTCGAGACTCCCGGGTCTCCAGACGAGATCGGGATTGGCCACCACGATCCAGTCCTCCTCCAGATCCGCGGCCGCCAGATTGGCGCCCGCCCCGTAACCGAGGTTGGTGCCGTCCCCGACGACGCGCGCCCCGTGCCGCTGAGCAGCAGCAGTGACGACGTCGTGCTCGGTGCCGTTGTCCGCGATGACGACGACGAGCCTGCGCGCCGTCGCCGTGGCCAAGGAGGCCAGGAAGCGCTCCAGCTCCTCACCCGGGTTGAAGGCGACCGTCACCACTCGCACGCTCTGCTCGTCGGGTACGAGGGCCCGAGCCTCCGAGCGCTCCCCTACCTGATCCGGAGCACTGACGGGAGCGGCCGAGGCACTGGTCGGCGTGGGTTTGGCAACACTGGTCACGGACAGAGCCTAGCCCCGTTACCCGTGTGAGGGGCTTCACCCAGCATTGGGTAAATCTCATGTAACAGGTGTAGGCAGACCCATATGGTTTAGCAGTCTCGTTCCCTATGATCGCTTCCGTGCCTCAGTTCAGTAAGCCGAATGCGCGACACTCCTCCAAGGAACTCGGACGCCGCCTGGCCCGGCGAGTGGGACTCAGCCTGCTCGCGGTGACGATCTTCGTCGTCTCCGCCGCGGGCTTCGCGTGGCACAACATCCAGTCGCGGATCGCCTGGTTCAACATCGACAGCCTTCTGACCGAGGAGGACCGGCCCGGCACCAAGCCGCCGGACAGCTACGAGGGCCGAGCCGTCAACCTCCTGATCCTGGGCACCGACTCGCGCGCGGGCAACAACAACGTCGACGGCTCGCAGGGCGACGACGAGGTCTCCGTGGCCCGCTCCGACACGGCGCTGGTCATGCACATCTCGGCTGATCGCACGCGCGTCGATGCCGTGTCCATCCCCCGCGACACCCTGGTCGACATCCCCGAGTGCACGACCCTCGACGGCGGGAAGACCGACGCCAGCGAGGACGCACCGTTCAACTCCGCCTTCGCCAACGGAGCCGGCAGCAGCAGCGACGACAAGAAGGCCGTTGCCTCGGAGCCGCCTGCACCCTCAAGACCGTGGAGAAGCTGACGCACGTGCGTATCGACGACTTCGTCGTCGTCGACTCTCAGGCCTGTCCAAGGTGGTCGACTCCCTCGGCGGCGTCCACGTGCAGGGTCGATGAGGGCCATTGACGACTCCGAGTACACCGGTTTCAAGCTCGATGAGGGCTGCCAGAAGCTGAACGGCGAGAACGCCCTGCAGTACGCCCGCGTCCGGCACGGGGTGAGTGACGGCTCGGATCTCTCCCGTATCACCCGTCAGCAGAACCTCATGCGAGCCATGGCCTCCAAGGCGCTGTCCTCCAGCCTCCTGACGCAGTCCGGCTTCCTGACCTCCACCCTGGAGACCCTCACCACGTCCGAGCGCATCGGTCAGATCGGCAACCTGTCGGGCCTGGCCTACTCCATCCAGGGCGTGGGCGTCGACAAGATCAACTTCGTCACCATGCCGAACCAGCCCGCAGACAACCCGAACCAGGTGGTCCCCGCCGAGGGCGCCAAGAAGGTCTGGAAGGCCCTCGAGGACGACAAGCCCATCCCCTCCGACACCTCGGCCCCCGCCTCGTCGGACTCGAGCGCCACCGCGGACGGCTCCACCTCGGAGAGCACTGACGACTCCTCAGAGTCCTCCGAGCCCTCCCAGCCCACCCCGACGCCGGCTCCGGCCACCCAGGCCCCCAAGACGAGCACCCCCAGCAGCAACCCGCCGCGAAGCCGACCACCCCTGCCTGCCCCGCCTGAGGCAGAATCAGTGGTGTGACTCCGACAGACGACTCACTACCGCCCTCAATCACCCCCGGCTCCAGCGGAGGCAGGCCTCAACGCAGGCAGCGTCCCATCGATGCTGTCAACCAGCGCAGCCGCGAGCGCGGGGAGGCATCCGGCGGCGAGGCAGTCGCCCAACCCACTGACGTTGCCGGCGGCGCCCCGCGCCGCCCGTCATCAACCGCCGCTCGCAACCCCCAACGGCACTCGGTCCTGGGCCGTCAGGACGGCGACCAGCCGGCCTCGGCTCAGCCCGCCTCTACGCGGAGAGGGCAGCAGCCGCCGTCGGCCCAGCCCCGTCGTCCCTCCGCCCCGTCTCAACGGGGCAGCCATGCCCGGGCCGGGTCGAGTGCGATCCCCCTGGAAACGGACACCGACGGAGGCAGCGGCGCAGCCGGGCCGGAGCGCACGCAGACCTTGCCCGTGCGGCGCGGAACCTACCCCGTGGGCTCCGCGGTCCGGCAGTCGCCGCAGGAGCCCGCTGCGGGTGGCCCCTCACTCACGCCCCGGCGTCCGCAGCAGCCGAAGCGCGCCCGTCCCAGGTGGCGCCGGATCGTGGGATGGACGGTCGTCGTCATCGTCGTCGCCCTGGCTCTGATCGCAGCGCGGATCGCCTGGCTGTGGAACGACGTCTCCTCCCAGCTCCATCGCGTCGACGCCCTGTCCGGAGCGGCGGACACTCCGGGCGAGACCTGGCTCATCGTGGGTTCGGACGCGCGCGGAGGTGCTGTGCAGGACGAGACCGAGGGGGCTCGTGCCGACTCCGTCATGCTGCTGCACAAGGCGGAGAACGGACAGACGAGCCTGACCTCCTTGCCGCGTGACACCTTCGTGGACATTCCCGAGTACGGGGAGAACAAGATCAACGCCGCCTACTCCTTCGGCGGCCCCAAGCTGCTGGTTCAGACCGTGGAGAAGCTCTCCGGGCTGACCGTGGACCACTATGTGGAGGTCGGCATGACCGGGGTGTCCCAGATGGTCGACGCCGTCGGCGGGGTCAACGTCTGCCTGGACTACGACGTCGCCGATGAGGACTCCGGCCTGGTCTGGGACACCTCTCAGGGCACGTGTCAGACGGTGGACGGGACGAAGGCACTGGCCTACTCCCGGATGCGCAAGTCGGACCCGACCGGTGACGTGGGTCGCGGTCAACGCCAGCGCGCCGTCATCTCCGCCGTGGTCTCCAAGGCGGCAGCTCCGTCCACCGCCTTCTCCTTCTCCCGGCAGGACGCGCTGGTCGACGCCGGTACGAACGCGCTCACGGTGGATCGCAGCGCCGGCACCATGAGCATCGCCCAGATGGTGCTGGCCTTCCGCTCCGCCTCAGATGGCGGCCTGACCGGGGCCCCGCCCATTGAGGATCCCGCCTACTCCCCGAGGACGCCGACATCGGCGAAACGGTGCTGCTGCGGGACACGACCGCACCGGACTTCTTCTCCAAGCTGCGCGACGGGAAGCTGACGGCGGCGGACTTCAACCAGTCCTGACGCTCAGTCACCGAAGACGAACACGTGCGGGCCGGTTCCCCTGGAGAGGGGAACCGGCCCGCACGCCATGGTGTTGGGACCGCTCAGCCGAAGTGGGGCCGGTTGGGGTCGGCCTGCCAGGAGGTGTAGGAGGAGGCGACGATGTCGTCCAGGTCGTGCTCGGCCTTCCATCCCAGGACCTCGCCGATGCGGGTGGCGTTGCCGATGAGCTGGGGCGGGTCGCCGGCGCGGCGGGCGAGCTCCTCGGGCTCCAGGTCCAGGCCCGTGGAGGCGATGACCTTGGAGACGACCTCCCGCACCGAGGCGCCCTGGCCGGTGCCGACGTTGAAGACGTGCTCGGCCATCTCCTGGCCGCCGGCCAGGTAGTCCAGGGCGGCGATGTGGGCGACGGCCAGGTCCTTGACGTGGATGTAGTCGCGCACGCAGGTGCCGTCGGGGGTGGGGTAGTCGGTTCCGAAGATCTTGGGGGTCTCGCCCTTGGCGAGGCGGTCGAGGACCATGGGGATGAGGTTGAGGGTGGCCATGTCGCCCAGGTCGTCCCAGCCGGCTCCGGCGACGTTGAAGTAGCGCAGGCCCGCCCAGCGCAGTCCCCAGGCCTTCTCGGCGTCGGCCATCATCCACTCCCCGATGAGCTTGGTCTCTCCGTAGGGGTTGATGGGACGGCAGTCGATGTCCTCGGGAACGACCTCCACCGGGGGCATGCCGTAGACGGCGGCCGAGGAGGAGAAGATCATCTGCTTGACGCCGGCGGTCTCCATGGCCAGCAGCATGTTGGCCAGGCCACCGACGTTCTGCTGGTAGTACCAGGCGGGGCGCTCGACGGACTCGCCCACCTGCTTGCGGGCGGCGAAGTGGATGACGGCGGTGACGCCGTGCGAGTCCATGACCTCGGCGAGGGTCTGTGGGGCCTGGCCGCTGGCGACGTCGAGCTCGACGAGGGAGGCCCCCTTGACTCGCTCCGGCGTCCCGTAGGACAGGTCATCGACGACGACGACCTCCTCCCCGCGCTCGAGGAGAAGTCGGACCACGTGCGCGCCGATGTAGCCGGCGCCTCCAGCAACGAGAATGCTCATGCCCCCAGTCTACCCACGCTCGCTCAGAAACGAACAGAAACGAACGCGAGATCCACGAATCCTCTCCCCGTCATTCACGAGTTCGTATCCTCAGGCTCGAGGTCGCACCTTGGGGGTACTGTGTTGTCTCCTCACTTCTGAGACACGTGAGTGTCATGACTTCTGAGACACCCGCTCGGGCAGGAACCTTGGGCAGGCCGGTGGCCCTGGAAGCGAGGACAGGACGAAGGGAAGAGGTCTGGTGGGGCGTCGGTGTCCACAGCGCTGACATTAACCCCTAATCGGGACTGCTCGCCGAGGAAAAATCGCAGAATTCCAACGATCTCCGTTGGGTGATTCGCCGGCAGGCTCGGTAATGTCAGCGCTGTGGACACCAGGCCGCGCAGGAGCGAGCCCGGGGTTCTTGTCGCAGAGCCCGGCGCCTCCGTCATAGGTCCACCCCCACCGCTCCCTGCCCGCCGCCAGTGCCGGGGTACGGAGGCTATGGCTCGACGCCGGCTCCGCCCCGAGTCTGCCCGAGTCGGCCTGCTCCACGAGGGTCGGGATCCACTGACCAAGGGTTGTGCGTACTGCACGAAGGCCCCACCTACCCGAAGTGCACCCGACCCTCGTCCAGTAGCATCCCACCCTCGTGCAGTTCGCCCGGACGATGCCGGAAGCCACCACAGTGACCGGGGCACCCCTCTCCGGCAGGCCGATGCAGCAGCTCTCCGTCCGGCAGACCCACCCCACCGGTGTCTTGAGATGTCATGACATCCGAAACTCTCAGAAGCCATGAGACAACACAGCACCTTGGGGTACGTCCTTGAGCCCTACCCTACGAACACGATCGCCGGCGCCCTCTCCGCAACACGATCTCAGCGACTCAGCCGCTCGCGCAGGGCGGCGCCCTTGGCGTGGGCGACCTCGCTGAGGTCCGTCTGGAAGGCCCGCATGGCGGCGCCCAGGCGGGCGGCCTCCGGCCCCTGGCCGGAGGCGAGGATGCGCACCGCCAGCAGCCCGGCATTACGGGCCCCGCCGATGGAGACGGTGGCCACCGGGACCCCGGCGGGCATCTGCACGATGGACAGCAGGGAGTCCATGCCGTCGAGGTACTTCAGCGGCACCGGCACCCCGATCACCGGCAGCTCGGTGACGGCCGCCAGCATCCCAGGCAGGTGAGCCGCTCCCCGGCGCCTGCGATGATGACCCGCAGCCCCCGCTCAGCAGCGGCGCGCCCGTAGTCGATCATCTCGGTGGGCATGCGGTGGGCGGAGACGACGTCGGCCCTCATAGGCCACCTTGAACTCGTCGAGGACTTCGGCGGCGGCCCCCATGACCGGCCAGTCCGAGTCCGACCCCATGACGATACCGACCACCGGCCGCCCCTGCGTCCTGCGTGCCCGTCGTCGTTGCGCTGAGCTCACTCATGAAATGTCCTCCCTGTCGTGTCCTGCGTGCTGCGGTCTGGATGCGTCCGGCTCAGGCGTCACCGCGCAGGATGGCGACGGCCCCGCGCGCCTGCTCGACGACGTCGGCGACCTCCTGGTCCGGACCGACCGTCATGGTGACGTGCCCGAGCTTGCGGCCCGCTCGCCACTGCTTGCCGTAGAGGTGGATGCGGGCCTCGGGGTGCGCAGCCATGGCCCGGGCCAGGGCATCGGGCCCCGGCTCGCGCCGGCCGCCGATGAGGTTGACCATGACGGTGGTGGGCGCCGTGGCCTCCGTGGCGCCCAGCGGCAGGTCGAGAACCGCCCGCAGGTGCTGGGCGAACTGGCTGGTGACGGACCCGTCCTGGGTCCAGTGCCCGGAGTTGTGGGGACGCATCGCCAGCTCGTTGACGTACAGGCGCGTGGGCTCCCCGAAGGTCTCCACAGCGAAGAGCTCGACGGCGAGCACCCCGGTCACCCCGGCGCGCTCGGCGACCGTGCGGCCGATGAGCTCGGCCTCTTCGACGGCGGCCGAGTCGAGACCTGGCGCCGGCGCCAGGACCTCAGCGCACATGCCGTCCTCCTGGACCGTCTGGGCCACCGGCCACACCGCCACCTGCCCGCTGGGGGTGCGGGCCAGCAGGACCGCGAGCTCACGGGTGAAGGGGATCGCCTGCTCCACCAGGAGACTGGTCACCGCTGCTCCTCCGAGGCTGCCTCCCCCGCCGGCCCCGCGGCCGTCGCCCTGGCCCGCTCGGGCGCGCGCCACCGAGGCGATCCACTCGGCCGCCTCGCCCTGGCGCAGGGACTCGGCGCTGCGCACCAGCAGCACCCCGTGGCCGTCATAGCCTCCACGCGGCGTCTTGAGGACCACTGGCCAGCCGTGCTCGGCGGCGAAGGCCTCAATGGCGTCGACCATCTGCTCGGCGCTCTCCTGCTGCGGCCCGCCGATCTCCGCCCAGGCGGGCTGCGGGAGTCCGGCCCGGCTCATCATGCTCCGCATGGCGAGCTTGTCGCGGGCCAAGGTCAGGGCCTGCGGGGTGGGCTGGACACTGACCCCCTCGGCCTGGAGCCTCTCCAGGAGGGCCGAGTCCTGGTGCTCGTGCTCGAAGGTGAGGACCGAGGCCGGCCCACCTGCGGGCCCGTCACTACCGTCCCCGGTGACGACGGCGCGTACGGCAGCCTCGTCGTCGGCGGCTCCAACGGGGGCGTCCGGGGTCACCTGTCCGGTGGACCCGTCCGCGGCCTCCACCAGCGCCCTGAGGTGAATCCCCAGAGCACTGGCCTCCTCCTGCATCATGCGGGCCAGCTGCCCGCCTCCGATCACGGCAACGATGGGTGCGCTCACGCCCCAAGGCTACCCGCATGTCGCTCATCCTCACCGCGCACGGGTCCAGACCGTAGGGTGGGGGCCGTGACCCCACCCGTCTCAGAGTCCTCCGCGTCCTCCGCGTCCTCCGGCGCCCGGCATGCCCCGCCCTCGTCTTCGACGCACGGCGCCGCCTCGGGGCCGCACCACTGGCTCCAGGTCCTGGCGGTCTGGGCCGCGGCGAGCGCTGTGTCCCTCCTCATCCTGCGGCTGGGCGCCCAGGACACGCCCGCCACCCCGTGGGCCGGGGCCGCACCGTCCTGGGAGGAGCACCTGCGCTTCTGGGACTCGGGCTGGTACAACCGGATCGTCGAGGAGGGCTACCCGGAGCGGCTGCCCGTGGGCGGCGACGGACGGGTGGCCCAGAACACCTGGGCCTTCATGCCGCTGCTGAGCGCCGCGGCCTCCCTGCTGGGCTGGACCGGCTGGTCCTTCTACGTGCGCGCCGCCCTCGTATCGGTCCTGGCCTCGGCGGCGGCGGCGGTCGTCATGGACCGCTGGCTCTCACCGGTGGCGGGCAGGCGGGCCTCCCTGTGGGCGGTGGCCCTGGTCTGGTCCTCGCCGTGCGCCGCGGTCCTCCAGGTCCCCTACGCCGAGTCCCTGGGGCTGGTGCTGGTGGGGTCTGACGCTGTGGCTGGCGAGCCGCGGGCGGTCACTGACGGCGGTTCCCCTGGCGCTGGCGGCCTGCTTCGCACGCCCCATCGGTGTCCCGCTGGGGGCGGCGCTGGGGCTGTGGTGGGCCTGGGAGGTGGCCTGCGCCCGCGGCTGGGTCCCGCCCACCTGGTTCGCGCGTCTGGTGCCCGGCCACGCCCCGCAGGCGCCAGGCGCACGCCTGCGACTGTTGGTGCTGGCCCTGCTCACCTGCTCGGCGGCCCTGAGCTGGCCGGTCATCGCCTGGCTGGTCACGGGCCGACAGGACGCCTACACCGCCACCGAGACCTCCTGGCGTGGGGCGGACCTGGCGCCCGTCGTGCAGTGGGCGACCCGCCTGGGCGACTGGGTGGGACCACACCTGGGACCGGCCCTGCTGGCCGTCGTGCTGGTCGCGGTGGGCCTGCTGCTGAGCGCCCCGAGCCTGCGGGCCCTGGGGCCCGCGGTCTGGTTCTGGTGCCTGGGTTACCTGCTCTACCTCCTGGTCTTCTTCGACCCGACGACGTCGGTGCTGCGCCTCCTGCTGCCCCTGGCCCCGGCGGGCTGGGCGCTGGCCGTGGCGGCCGGTACCACCCGCCGGCGGCTGGCCCCTGCTGGCGGCGGGCATCGCCAGCCAGCTGCTGTGGGTCTCGTGGGTGTGGGACCTGGGCAGCGTCAGTGTTCACTGGGTGCCGTGAGCGGCCCCGGCTTGCGTGACCTGACTGTGATCGACATAGGATGCCCGCCATGACGCGCTCCTCCGGCAACTCCTTGACCCAGAGGCTCATCGCCCTCGTCAAGGAGTTCATGCAGTTCGGCATGGTGGGCGCCGCGGCCTACGTGATCGACGTCGGCCTGTTCAACCTGCTCCAGCACGGCCCCACCGGTGTCCTCTCCGGTCACCCCAACTCCGCCCAGCTGATGGCCTCCTCGACGGCGACCGTCTTCTCGTGGATCGCGAACCGCTACTGGACCTACCGGGGACGGACCCAGAAGAACGTCGCCCGCGAGGCCACGCTGTTCGTCCTGGCCAACCTGGGCGGTATCGCCATCACGCAGTTCTGCCTGCTGTTCACCCACCACGTCCTGGGGCTGACCTCCCCACTGGCGGACAACGTCGCCGCCTACGTCGTCGGCTTCGGCCTGGGGACAGCATTCCGCTTCGTCTTCTACCACTACATCGTCTTCACCGGGCACAAGGACCACTCCCCCGACGACGACACCGACAGCACCGACACCCAGGGGCAGGCAGGCGGCGAGGCCGCGTCTTCGGCCGTTCCCGTCTCAGCTCGCCCCTGAGGCCCAACAAGACCGGCCCGGTTGGCAGCGGCCTGAGGGGTGCCCGATGCCACAGCCTGGAGGGATCGCTCTCACGGCATGGCCGCCGGGGCAGCGTTTAGCCTTGCACGGTGACTGCCCTGAACGCCTTCGCACCGGCGCTGAACCTGCCCACAGCCCTCCCCTTAGTCCACGCGCCGATGCTCGGCCCCGAGTGGCTCGACGCCGCCAACCTCATCACGACCATCGTCAAGTGGTTCGGCCCCTGGGCCATCCTCGGCGTCATGCTCGTCATCTTCGCCGAGACCGGCCTGCTCATCGGCTTCTTCCTGCCGGGCGACTCCTTGCTCTTCACGCTGGGGATGTTCGTGGGCACCGGCGCCGTCGGCGTACACATCTGGGTGGCGGCCCCCCTCGTATGGCTCGCCGCCGTCGCCGGCAACCAGACCGGCTACCTCATCGGCCGCAAGGCGGGGCCCGCGATCTTCAACAAGCCCGACTCCCGTCTGTTCAAGCAGGAGTACGTGGAGCGCACCTCTGAGTTCTTCGAGCGCCACGGTGGCAAGGCCGTCACCCTGGCCCAGTTCGTGCCGATCGTGCGCACCTTCACCCCCGTCATCGCCGGCGTCGGCAAGATGCGCTACCGCCACTTCATCACCTTCAACATCCTGGGCGCCACCTTCTGGGCCTTCGGCATCACCTGGCTGGGCTACTTCCTGGGATCCTTCGAGTGGATCCGGGAGAACATCGACACGATGATCCTCGTCATCGTCTTCATCTCGGTGGCGCCGATGCTCGCCTCCGCCATCTCAAAGGTCATCAAGTCCCGCCGCCAGAACTCCTGACGCCCCGCCTCTCAGCCCTCACCTCGCCGTCGCGCGAGGGTCCAGCGGCGACTCAGAAGCGACGACGCCGGCCCACCGAGACCAGCGCGCCCTGCGGCAGGACGTTGTTGGGGTCCAGGGACTTGGGGACGGCGTTGAGCAGGATGGAGAAGACGGCCGGGCTGCGCTGGGACAGCTCGATGCGGCCGCCGTCGGCCTCGACGAGATCCTTGGCCAGGGCCAGCCCGACGCCGGTGGAGCCGTAGCCGGAGACGTGCCGCTCGAAGACGTGCGGTGCGATGTCCTCGGCCACGCCCTCGCCCTCGTCGGCGATGTCGATGAAGACCGCGTGACCGCCGTTGGCCCCGCGCACACTCACCGAGGTCGTCCCGGCCCCGTAGCGCAGGGAGTTCTCGATGACGGTGGCCAGCACTTGGGCCAGGGACCCGGGCGTGGCCAGGACCGGGTGGCTGATCTCGTCGGAGAAGGTGATGGTGCGCCCTGCCTGCTCGAAGGCCGGCTCCCACTCCTCGCGCTGCTGAGCGAAGATGTCCTTGAGGTGGAGCGCCTCCGTGGTCCCGCCCCCGGAGCGGCGCGAGACCTTGAGCAGGTCCTCGACGACACCGGTGAGCCTCTCGACCTGCTCCAGGCAGGCGTGCGCCTCGGCACGCACCTCCTCCTCGCCGGCGAGCAGCTCGATCTCCTCCAGGCGCAGCGACAGGCTGGTCAGCGGTGTGCGCAGCTGGTGGGAGGCGTCGGAGGCGAACTGCCGCTCGGCGGCAATGCGTCCGGCCACGCGCTCGGCCGAGCGCACGAGCTCGGCCTGGACCAGGTCGATCTCCTCGATCCCCGAGGAGCGCAACCTCGGGCGGACCTGGCCGCTGCCGAGCTGCTCGGCCTCGGCGGCCAGGTAGATGAGCGGGGCGGAGATGCGCCTGGACACCCGGGAGGCCACCACGGAGGCCGCCGTGAGCGCGGTGCCGGTGAGCACCAGAACCGTGAGGATGACCGTGCCGATGATGATGACCCGGTCACCGCTTCCGGCCGAGCGCAACGCGCTGGCGATCCAGGCGCCCCCCAGCGGCAGTCCCAGCAGGAGGACGGCCACGGACACCGCCGACATCGTCATCGTCATGGCGTAACGACGCATGGCAAGCCCTCCTTCAGCCCCGATCAGCTCATCGAGGTGCCTTGGGAACCCAGCACTCCTCCCGGGAGGCCCTCCCGGTCAGCGAGTCAGCCGGCGGTCAGGAGGTAACCGTCCTCCTGGGCCAGCAGAAGCGCGGGCCGCTCCTCATCGTCACCGAGCTTGCGACGCAGCCAGGTCACGTGCATCTGGAGGGTCTGGGGACTCCCGGTGGGGTCCTCACCCCAGACCTCCTTGAGGATATCCTCACCGGAGGTGACCTTGCCGCCGGCGCGCACCAGGACCCGGAGCAGCTCGAACTCCCGGGTCGTCAGCTGCAGCTCGCGCGAGCCGACGAAGGCCCGGTGAGCGGCCACGTCGACCCGGATCTCCCCGACGCTCAGCTCATCCTCGGTGGCCTCCCCCGAGGCGCGGCGGACCTGTGCCCGCACGCGAGCCAACAGCTCAGCCAGGCGGAAGGGCTTGGTGACGTAGTCATCAGCCCCGGCGTCCAGACCGACGACGAGGTCGGAGTCCTCACTGCGGGCGGTGAGCATGAGGATCGGGATCGTCAGCCCCTGGGCCCGCACCTGACGGGCCACGTCCAGGCCGTCGATGTCCGGCAGCCCCAGGTCCAGGACGATGATGTCGGCGGCCGAGACCTCCTCAAGGGCGCCTTTACCGGTGCCATGGGTCAGGACCTCGTAGCCCTCGCGTCCGAAGGCACGGGCGAGGGGCTCGGAGATGGCAGGATCGTCTTCGACGAGCAGAACAGTTGTCACATCCGCGATGTTATGTGACGACGCACCCCTCCGCCATCGTCCCAGAGGTGGAGAAGATATCAAGACGTGACCACCTCCGGGCCGGCAGCCTCCCGCCCCTCTCACAGCCAGACCACGTTTCGGCGAGGATACCGCGGAAAACCCCAGGATCGAGCAGCCCCTTCACGAGCCGAAGGGACAGAAAATCACGAGATGGTAACGGAACGAGGGGTTCGACTCAGGGGCGGGTCGGCGAGGTCCGCTCCAGCGACCAGGGCACGATCTGCCCCAGCCCCTTGGCCACGACCTCGTGGCACTGCCCCACCCGGTACCGCCCCGCCTCGGGCGAGCGGAGAATGGCCATGGCGGTGGACTCGTCCAGGCGGATGCCGCCGGGCTCGGCCGCGTCCACGAGCCGGGAGGCCAGGTTGACGGTGGGACCGAAGACGTCCCCGGAGCGGGAGATGACCCGCCCCTCGACGAGGCTGGCCCGCACCCGGATCGCATCCGGCCCCTTCTGGAGCTCTTCGACCAAGGCGGTGACGACGTCGGCGGCGATCAGCAGGTCGTCGGAGATGTACATGACGGCATCCCCGATCGTCTTGACCACCCGCGCGCCCCGCGAGGTGATGACGTCCCGGGCCGTGTTCTCGAAGTCCTCGAGCATGTGGGTCAGGGCGGCCTTGCTCATGCCCTGAGCGCGCTGGGTGAAGGACACGATGTCGACGAAGCCCAGGGAGCGGATGAGCGGGTAGAGATCGGGGCCGGTATCCTCCCTGCCCCGGGTCGACACCTCCGCATCGGTGCGCCCCAGGATGGAGGCCATGTGACGGCGCCACACGTAGGTCAGCTGGCGCGACAGGAGCTCCACGAGGCCGTCGATGCGGTCGAGGGCCACCAGCCGTGCGGCGGTGTCATCCAGCCCGAGACGCTCACTGAGGTCCGTGACGAAAGTCTCCAGCTCCCACAGGACCAGGCGGTCCATGGTGTAGGACTGGGCCCTGAGAAGCTCGAGCACGCTGGCCGAGGCCAGGGAGGAGTCACTGGTCTCATCCAGCAGCGCCACCGTGTCTTGAAGTGCGGCAACATCCTGGTCAGTGAAGCGGACCTCGTCGGGTTGGACATCGGCGAAGCCCATGGCGCGCCAGAACTTCTGCGCCACCTCCACGCTGGTTCCAGCTCGCTGAGCCAGCTCGGTCAGGGTCAGGCTGGGGGGCGTCCCCAACAGCAGGCTCTCGTGTCCCGCCAGGGTGGTTCTCTCCGTGGGGTCCACCTCAGCAGCGGCCTCACCCTCGACACGATGCGCGCCCTGGTGGGCCTTCTGCTGGGGGACGCCCCACGGGAGTCCGGTGCGAGCCCCTCGCTCGCTTGGCTGTCTAATGTCACCCTGCCACAGTAGCGCAGATCACACGCTCATGCCCATTGGGTAACAGACCGCATTCACCAGCAACGAGTTCATGATTCTCACGACCCTCTCAGCCCTCCATTCGCACGAGGGTCACATCGCCGGCGCGAACCTCGGTGTCACCGGCCTGGGTGCGCAGTACGAGGGCGGGGGTGACGTCGATAGCCAGCCCACCGAGCTCACCGTCAGGAGCCTGGACACTGACCCTGCTTCCCCAGGGTGGTCAGCGCCTGCGCAGCCGGCGCCCGAGCGCGCCGCCTGATGCGTCGACATTCCCGCCAACCTCCTCCCACTGTCCGACAAGACGGGCCAGGTGGCGGCCGATCGCCGTCAGAACGATCTCCACGGCGTCTTCCGGATCGGGTCCGCTCCCCGTACCGACCGCGCCCAGCGTGCGCAGGGAGCCGGCCCAGGGCACCGGCAGCTCCTCAGCCGCCTGCCCGATGTTGACGCCGACTCCGAGGATGACCATGGGCGCCTCATCGCGGTCGACTGGAACCGCATCTGGAGCGAGGACGCGGGCGGCACCCCTGCGGCGGCTTCCGGCATGACGAGCTCACTGAGGACGCCGGCGATCTTGCGCGTACCGGCCCAGCCGGGCACTGCGGGCACGGCCGCCGGGTCATCGGGCAGGGCGACGACGTCGTTGGGCCATTTGGTCCCCACACGCCAGGGCAGGTCCTCGACGAGGCGGGTCAGAGCGTCCCGGACGGCCAGGCCGCCCAGCAGCGGCAGCCAGCCCAGGCACTGGGCGGGGACGAGAGGCCTGAGCACCACGGAGACCAGGAGGGCCCCTCCGTCGTCGGGGGTGACCCAGGCGCGCCCGGACCTCCCTCTGCCGGCGGTCTGAGCGAGTGCTCGCAGTGCCGACAGGTGCGGCCAGGATGCCCGCTCAGGGTCCCGTGAGGGCTGCGCGCAGGTCGTCCTGGGTGGATCCGGTGACGGGAACGGTGTCGAGACGCGAGAAGGGGCTGCCGCCTGAGATCATGATCCGAGACTACCGGCCCGTATAGTCTGGCGACGTGATTCTCCTGGCCTCGAAGTCATCCGGCCGCTTGGCCACCCTGCGAGCCGCAGGGGTCGAGCCGTTGGTGCGGGTCTCCGACGTCGACGAGGAGGCCGTGCTCGGCGAGCTGATCCGACGGCGCCGCGAGGCCGGGTCTGAGCGGCCCCGACCGCCGCCGAGCAGGTCCAGGCCCTGGCTCGGGCCAAGGCCCTCGACGTTGCGGCCTCCACCGACCCGCAGGAGGCCGAGGTGGTCGTGGGCTGCGACTCCATGCTGGAGATCGCCGGCCAGGTCGTCGGAAAGCCCATCGACGCCGCCGATGCCCGTGAGCGCTGGCGGATGATGAGCGGGAGTACCGGCACCCTGCACACGGGGCACTTCCTGGTGCGCACCGCCGACGGCGCCATCGCCGAGGGGGTCAGCTCGGCCACCATCCGCTTCGGCTCCCCGTCCCCGGCCGAGATCGAGGCCTACATCGCCAGCGGGGAACCGCTGTGGTGCGCCGGAGCCTTCACCATTGACGGCCTGGGCGGCGCCTTCATCGAGGGGATCGACGGCGACCCTCACGGAGTCGTCGGCATCTCCCTGCCGTTGCTGCGCCGCCTTCTGGCGGACCTGGACGTGGTCTGGACAGACTTGTGGGCGCCGCCACCGGTGACGAGACCGGCTGACGACGCCCACTGATCGCGCAGGAGCCTCAGGAGGCCGAGGCCGCCGAGAGCCCGCAGGAGGAGTCCGGGGCCTGGGCGATGACCCTCATGAGCTCGGCCAAGGCGACCTGCTGCTCACGGCTGAGACGGTCGACGACATGGCGGCGTACGCCGTCGAGGTGTACCGGAGCGGCCTCGCGCAGGAAGCTGAGGCCCTGCGGTGTCAGCGTGCAGTTGACGCCGCGACGGTCGGAGTCGCAGGAGCTGCGCTCGACGTACCCCACGTTCTCCAGGCGTCGGACCGTGTGGGTCAGCCGTGAGCGGGAGTGCGAGACGTGCTCGGCGAGAGTGGACATGCGCAGAGTCTGCTCAGGAGCCTCGGACAGGCGCACCAGGATCTCGTACTCGTGCATGGAGATGCCGCACCCGGCCTCGAGCTCACGATTGAGACGGGCGGTGACGGAGGTGGAGGCCGCCAGGAAGGAGCGCCAGGCATCCATCTCGATCTCATCGAGCCGACGGAAGCCCTTCTGCTCCAAGGAGTCGCTCTGGCCGCAGCCACCGGCCGACTCCAGACCGTCCTCGGGAGATCCCGCAGCCCCGGCCAGTTCTTGGCCGTAGGTGGCCTCAACGGCTTCCTGATCGCTCTGAGTCCACGTCATCTCGACATCCTCGACGCAGGCCGTCGGTTCCACCATCGTCCGCTCTGCGGTAATCACCTTTATCGACTCCTCTCAGCACCGACCTGTGGCAGGTCGCGAACCTTCGAGCACGAACTTGTTGATCGACTTTGGCTTTCATACAAGCGCGGCTCCACTTCTTTTTTATCACACTCGGTCGGAGACTCAGCACTCCACCACAGTGACCCACAACATCAGGCAACCTTGGAAACACAGGCAACCCCTCCACTTTTCGTTGATATTAAGCGGATCTCGGAGACCCACTTCTGTGCAGGAAAACAATTCAGGCACTGACTTCATGTCACCCTGACATACATCAGTTTGACATCCCAAATACCCACCTTTGTTACGCTATCATCCCCATCTACCGATGATTGGCTGGGGGTCTATAATTCATTTTCACGTCTTCGCGTCACTTCCTTCAAGGCAGTAATGAATCTCCGTCAGAATTACCTCCAGTAAGCGATCACTATTCCTTCATGTACCGATAGGGAGACTGCCTGGATTCCGCACCATCTCCGGGTGGCGTTGACGGGATGGATGGAATCACTGGCGGCGCAGGACGGGACGCCGGCCCTGAGTGATGTCTCCGCTGACAGGATCGACGGCGAGCATCGCCCACGACTCCTCCGCGCCGCACTCGGAGGCCGGAACATCAGCAGAACCAATGAATACGAGGCCGACCTGCCGTGAAGGCGAAGGCTGGACCAGGGCGAGACTGATCGCTCCGAGGAGCAAGCCGTGAGCGACGACCTCGCCGGAGCCGACCGACAGACCCGCCTCAGCCGCCCTTCCGGGCAGGAGATGGATGGGGTTCCGGTCTCCGCTGGCCTGTGCCCAGGAGACCACATCGGAGCCAGTGAGCCGGTAGAACACGCAGCCCGTCGACGTATCAAATCCGGCCCCCGGGGCCGCGAGTGTCCCGTTTTCGACGGCGTCTGGCCCGGGCGGCGACGTCCGGCGGGCGAGTTCATGGGTCACCCGCCAGTACCGCCCCTCCACCGACACCTCGACCGTCGCCTGGATGAGCTCCCACCCGGCGCGCCCGACCTGCCGGATCGAGATTCCATCGGCCGCAGCCGGCCCCGGGGCGACCCCGCCACGCGTGGGGCTCGCACTCATCCGGCAACGACGGTGCACCAGGCCCTCCCAGGCGGCCTCTCCCCGGCAGTCCCGCAGCCGCCTTTGGATCCGGTGCAGGGCCTGCACAGCGGGGAGGATCGCCGTCGCTCCCCGCCGGGCCTGGCGGTGAGCCTCGCGGTCGGACAGTCCGGAGGAGCAGGTTGCGAGCACCCCGCTCAGGACTGCTGCGAGCCGCTCGACGGCGTCGTCACAGGAACTGAGACCGTTCACCCTCACGATGCTAGGCACCCGCTTCGAGGAAACGACGAAGCCCCGCCGACCTCATGTCGACGGGGCTCGCTACCCGGCCGCGACCGGGATCGCTGCGCGATGCTCAGCGGGTCTCGCGGTGCTCGGTGTGCTTGCCGCAGCGAGCACAGAACTTGGCGATGCTGAGACGGTCGGGGGTGTTCCGACGGTTCTTCTTGGTGATGTAGTTGCGCTCCTTGCACTCCGAGCAGGCCAGAGTGATCTTGGGGCGAACGTCGGCGGACTTGCTGGCCACGTTTGTCTCCTCGTGTCGATCCTCGAGCATGCGACGGAACGCTGTACTCGAAAGCTTGCGTAGCGGGGGAGGGACTCGAACCCTCGACCTCACGATTATGAGTCGTGCGCTCTAACCAGCTGAGCTACCTCGCCATAGGAACACAATGGGGGCCAGTGGCCCCCGCTGTGAGAGCCCCGAAAGGGAATCGAACCCTTGACCTTCTCCTTACCATGGAGACGCTCTGCCGACTGAGCTATCGGGGCAACGAGCCGAATCGTAGGCAGATTCGAATCGCTCTGGCAATTCGTTCCGCCGTGGCTTCGCTCACTGCGGCCCTCACCGGATGGCGAGGTGCGATCACGAGTGATCGCCGTGGCGGGTGAGGGATTCGAACCCCCGTAGCATTACGCGGCTGATTTACAGTCAGCTCCCATTGGCCGCTCGGGCAACCCGCCTTGGCTCCGCGCTCCGACCTCTCGGCCATCGCTTGGCGCCGTGGAAGAATAGCAAGGCAGCGGCGCGAAACGCCAATCGCCCCCGTAGGACCCTCCTCACAGAACAACCCACCTAGACTCGGGGCGACTGAAGTCCCCACCCCGGAAAGGACTGCCGCCATGGCCAACGACTCCTCCTTCGACGTCGTCTCCCGCCTCGACCGTCAGGAGGTGGACAACGCCGTCAACCAGTGCGCCAAGGAGATCTCCCAGCGCTACGACTTCCGCGGCGTTGATGCCTCCGTGAGCCTGTCGGGCGACACCATCACCCTGGAGGCCAACACGGCCGAGCGGGTCCTGGCGATCCTGGACGTCCTGGAGTCCAAGCTCTTCCGCCGCGGCGTCTCCCTCAAGGCCCTGGACCTGGGGGACAAGGAGCCGCGCCCATCGGGCAAGATCTACCGTCTGGCCTGCCCGCTGCGTGAGGGACTCACCCAGGAGGTGGCCAAGAAGATCACCAAGGCGATCCGTGACGAGGGCCCCAAGAGCGTCAAGGCCACGATCCAGGGCGACGAGGTGCGCGTGACCTCCAAGTCCCGCGACGACCTCCAGACGGTGATCGCCCTGCTGAAGAACCTCGACGTCGACGCCGCGCTCCAGTTCGTCAACTACCGCTGAGCGGCGCTCGTCCCCGGCGACTAGGCCGACAGCAGCGTCAGGACGGCCTTGACGCGGCGGTGGACGGCGGCGTCGGGCAGCAGGCCGAGCTTGGCGAAGATCCGCTGGGTGTGCTTCTCCACCGCCCCCTCGGTGACCACCATGATCTTGGCGATGCCGGCGTTGGTGTGGCCCTCGGCCATGAGGGCCAGGACCTCCCGCTCACGGGGCGTGAGCTCGGTGAGCGGGTCGTCTCGCCGGCCTCGCTGGAGGACCTGGGAGACGACGTCGGGGTCCAGGACGAGCTCGCCGCGCGCCACCCGCTCGACCGCACCGAGGAAGGCGTCGATGTCGCCGACCCGGTCCTTGAGGAGGTAGCCCAGGGCGCCGCCGCCGTCGGCCAGGAGCTCGGGCAGGTAGCCGGCGACGACGTACTGGCTCAGCAGCAGGATGGGTGCACCCGGCCACTGGGCACGGATGCGGGTGGTGGCCCGCAGGCCCTCGTCGGTGTGGGAGGGCGGCATGCGGATGTCGGCGACGACGACGTCGGGGCCGCAGCCGCAGGGCCTCGCTCACGAGGGCCTCACCGTCCCCCACTCCCCCGACGACCTCGTGGCCGCCGTCGGCCAGGATGAGTGCCAGTCCCTCGCGCAGGAGGACGGAGTCATCAGCGATCAGAACGCGCACGGGATTCTCGCCTCCAGTGTGGTCGGTCCGCCGGTCGGGGACGTGATGAAGAGCCTACCGTCGACCCCGTTGAGGCGCTCGACCAGGCCGGCCAGGCCATGTCCTTTGGCGGTCGAGGCCCCTCCGATGCCGTTGTCACTGATCCTCACGAGCAGGGCGCCGTCGACGATACGGGCATCGACGCTGGCGGCCGTGGCCCCGGAGTGCTTGTTGAGGTTGGCCAGCGCCTCACTGACCACGAAGTAGGCGGCCTGGGAGACGTGGTCGGGCAGGTCGGGCAGGTCGGTGCTCACGGTGACGGGGACGGAGGAGCGGGTGGCGGCCTCGGTGATGGCGGCCGCCAGGCCACGGTCGATGAGGACAGGTGGGGCGATGCCGCGGGAGAGCTGACGCAGCTCGTCGAGAGTCTGTTGGGTCTGCTCCATGGCGCCCTGGATGATGGCCGACGCGGCCGCCGGGTCCTTCTCGGCCTGCCGGTGGGCACGGGCCAGGTCCATGCGCAGGCGCACGAGGCGCTGCTGGGGACCGTCGTGGATGTCGCGCTCCAGGCGGCGGCGGGTGTCGGCCTCGGCGCGCTGAACGGCGGCCCGGGAGGTCTGGAGGCGGCTGACCTCGCTGCGCCAGGAGAGCATGGCGCGGATGAGACCCGTCTGCATGGCGGCCAGGCCCCGCAGGACGGCGGGGGCGGTCAGGGAGAAGACGATGCCGCAGGTGAGGTTGAAACCGATGTCCCAGAACAGCTCCGGCTGCAGGCCCAGAAGATGAGCCAGTCCCTGACGCTGCCCCACGGCCGGATCGAGGACCAGGTCAAGGGTGATGTCGGCAATGGGGGCCAGGAGACCTGCCACGGCCAGGGCCAGCCACACGACGCTGATGATCCAGGTGATGAGGGAGACCGGGAAGTAGATGACGGCCCACAGCAGGTCCATCCAGCGCTGAGGGTCGCGCAGGCGCCGGAAGAGCCGACGGCGCGCGGAGGCCCCCGGCTCGGGCTCGAGGTAGCCGCCGGGTACCGGCTCGCGCCCGTCCACGCGCGCCACGGCGAGGCGGGCGATGTTGGCGAAGCCCCCGGCGATGCTCAGGTCGATGATGAGCAGCAGCAGCCCCACCCAGATGATGGTGGTGACCACACCGAGGGCGGTCAGCGGAACAACCAGGTAGAAGGCGAGCAGGCTCAGTGGCCCGCTGAGGAGGAGGAAGGCGGCGTCCCTGCCGAGCTGGCGGTAGCGCGCGGCCCATGCTGATCGGTTCATGCCTCATATCCTCCTCAGGGCCTGAATCACGCCCAATCCTGCCACCTGGCGGGGCCATGGTGGGGCTAGCCCGACACTGCCTTGAAGCGGGCGGCTCAGCCACCGAGTCGGGCGGTCAGGCTGCGAGCGAGCTCATCGGCCCATCTGCCGTAACGGGCCTCGCCGGGGCGGCTGAGGCAGTACAGGAGGTTGCCCAGGCGGTCGAGGAGCTCGTAGGCCTCGCGGCGTTCCAGCAGCCGTTGCAGGTCGGCGGCACCCGTGTCCTGCGCAAGCCGCGAGCGCCGCGAGTACCGCGAATATTCAGTGACGAAGGCGGTGACGTCGTCGGGCGTCATGGGCAGGTACCAGGGCCCGCCAGTCACCCGGCCCCCGATGAGGGCCAGGTCCTTGGCGGTGTCGCCGGGCCCGGACCACTCGAAGTCGATGAGTCGCGGCAGGCCGTCGGGGCCGAGGATGACATTGGGCGCGACGGCGTCGCCGTGGATGAGTCGGGTGGGTGGGGACCGCCTCGAAGGCCGGGGCGAGGCGGTCGAGTTCACGGCGCCAGGCGGGCAGGAGCTCGAGGACGCGGGGGTCGGTGAGGGTCTGCGGATGATGCTCTCCCCACCAGGTCACCAGCTCCTCCCCCTGTTCGTCGGCGCTAGGCACGAAGGCGGCCGACGGCGCGGTGGCGGTGGCTGTGGCGAGTGCCTCGTGCAGGCGGGCGATCTGGTGGGCGAGGGCGGTGGCGAACCGTGGGTTCCAGTCGGCGGTGCGCAGGGCCCGACCGGGGACGTGGGTGGTCACCATGTAGGGGGTGCCGAGCGGGTTGTCGCTGCCGGTCTCCAGGGCGACGGCGCTGGTTCCCAGCTCGGGTGGGACGCGTCTGAGGACCTCGAACTCGGCCTGCATGGAGCGGGGCAGGTCATGGGGCGGGCGTCGTGGAAGGCGCAGGACCCGGGCCTGCTCCCCGGAGCCGACTCGCCAGGCGGTGTAGCTCTCACCGGTCCCCAGCCGCTCGACCGGTCCGGTCGTCACGCCGCGCAGTTCGCCGGCGTCGGCGGCGGCCCTGATGCGTGGGGCGATGTCGTCGTCGGTTCCAGTGGGAGGTGGGTGTCCACTCCCCTGTCCACCGTCATCGGGTTCCATCCGCGAGGCCGAGGTCGACGATGGCCCGGGCGGCCTCGGTGACGGTGAGACGGGCGGTGTCGAGGCGGAGGTCGGCCTCGGGCCAGGGGGACGTAATCACGGTGCGTGATCTCCTGCCACCCCGGCAGCTCGAGGTCCCTCGATGTCGCTCACCCGCTGCTGGGCGCGGCGCCGATGCTCGGCCTCATCGGAGCAAATGAGCTCGACGGCGAGAAACCGGGCGCCCAGGTCTGAGGCCGTCTCCTCCCATAGGCGGCGGGTGATGGGGCAGCGGGTTGACGCACTCGACCAGGACGTCCCCGCCCGAGTCCAGGACATCCCGGGCCACAGCGGCGGCCACGTAGTATCCGGCGCCCGCGGGCATGCCGGGGAGCATCTCACCGCTGTCCCGCAGAGCCTGCTCGATGGAGTCGATGCGCAACCAGGTCGGTGGTCGACTCCGTGGCCGTGCCTCGGCCCGCAGGCGCAGGACCTCACGGCACACGGCGGTCTTGCCGACTGCCGGTAGTCCGCCGACGACGGTCAGTGGCACTGTCAGTACCCGGCCATCTGCTCGAGGCGGGCGATGCGCTTGTCCATGGGCGGGTGGGTGGCGAAGAGGCTGCGCAGGCTCCCGAAGGGGTTGGCGATCATCATGGAGGAGACCGGTTCGAGGCGCGGGTCCTGTCCCATGGGCACGCGTGAGATGCCGGACTCGAGCTTGCTGAGCGCGCTGGCCAGGGCGAGCGGGTCCTGGGTGAGCTCGGCGCCGTCGTGGTCGGCGTCGTACTCGCGGGTCCGGGAGATGGCGAACTGGGTGATGGCGGCGGCCAGGGGCGCCAGGAGGGCCAGCAGCAGGACGGCGATGATGTTGCCGCCGTCCCGGTCGCGCCGGTTGCCGCCGCCGAACCACATGGCCATGGTGACCATGGAGGAGATGACGCCGGCGATGCCCGCGGCCACCGAGGAGGTGAGGATGTCGCGGTTGTAGACGTGGGAGAGCTCGTGGCCCAGGACGCCGCGCAGCTCGCGCTCGTTGAGGAGCTGGAGGATGCCCTGCGTGCAGCACACGGCGGCGTGCGAGGGGCTGCGGCCGGTGGCGAAGGCGTTGGGGCTCATCGTGGGGGCCACGTAGAGGCGCGGCATGGGCTGGCCGGCAGCGGCGGAGAGCTCACGCACGATGGCGTACATCTGGGGCTGCTGGGCCTCGGTGACCTCGATGGCGCCCATGGAGCGCACCGCGATCTTGTCGGAGTTCCAAAAGCCGAGGGCGGTCTGCACCAGGCCGATGACCGGCGCGATCACCAGCCAGATGGCGGAGCCAGTCCCCCGGGCCAGCACGTAGCCGAGCAGGAGAAGCAGGCTCCACATGCCGCCCAGGAGGACGGCGGTCTTGAGACCGTTGTAGTGGTGAGTCCTTGTCATGGGTGGAGACTATGGGATGAACCTGTGTCTGACCTATGTCTGCTGGCGCGGGACCACTCGCGCGGTGATGCAGTCCAGGCAGCTCAGGGCATCGCGGAAGTCGTCGGGATCGAAGGTGGTTCCCGGCGCCTCACGCGCGAGGGTCCAGTACTCCCCCGTCGAGTCCTGGACCGCGTACCCGGTGTCGCGGAAGCCGGAGCGCTCGTAGAAGGAGAACCGACGGCGTCGCTGCTCGGCGTTGTCGGCCTCGGCGATGACGGGCTCGATGTCCAGGACGATGGTGCAGCCGGGGTGACGGCGCTCGAGCTCGGCCAGGAGACGGGTGCCCACCCCGCTGCCGCGTGCGGCGTCGTCGACGGCGAGGTAGAAGAGGAAGAGCAGGCGGGAGCCGGGGCGACGCACGGTCCAGGTCAGGGCGACAGGATCCGGGCGGGCCGCACGGGTCGGTCCGGCGGGCTGGTCCCACCAGGCGACGAGGTCGACGCCGCGGCGCAGGCTGAGCACGTGGATGAGCGCCCAGGGAATGCGCTCATCCTCGGGAAAGGCACGCAGGTAGAGGTCACGCGCCCAGCGGTTGGTTCCGCCGGCGAAGCGGATGCGGCGGGTTCTCATCGAACTTCTTCCTCTCCGTGTCGGTGACGACGCCCGTCCGGCATCGGCCGCGGGGACCGGTGCCGGACGGGTGATGCGATGTCGGCTGGGCTTGAGCCGTAGACCGTGCTCGGCTCAGTCGGCCAGGCGGTGGGCGACGCGCTCGGGGACGCGACCCGTCTCGGGCTGGCTGATGAGGGTCCTCGGGAACCTCGGTGGAGCGGGAGATCGCGGTCATGGCATCGCGGGAGACGACCTTGACGCGCTCGCGCGGCTTGGAGGCCCCTCCGGTGACGACGACCTCACCGTAGCCCTCACCGAGCTCGCGCTCGTAGGCGTCCAGCAGCTCCCAGCCTTCCCAGTTGGTGAAGGGGATGCCGCGGGACTCCAGCAGGGCGATGATGGCGTCGTGACCGACCTGGGCCTCGTCGCTGGTCTCGGCGTGCAGCAGGCCGGCGTTGGCGTCGGCCACGAGGTTGGTGATGGTCTCCTGCGCGTCGGACTTGGTGGAGCCGATGAGGCCCACGGGGCCGCGACGGATCCATCCGGTGGCGTACAGGCCGGTCAGAGGCTTGCCGTCCTCGCCGAGGACGCGGCCGCCCTCGTTGGGGACGACGTGCCGCTCGGGGTCGAAGGGGAGGCCCTCGATGGCGCTGGAGGCATATCCGACGGCGCGGTAGACGGCCTGGACGGGCCAGTCGCGGTACTCGCCGGTGCCGGTGACGTTGCCGTCGCCGGTCAGGCGGGTGCGCTCGGTGCGCAGGCCGACGACGTGGCCGTCGTCGTCGGTGAGGACCTCGTGGGGCGCCGAGAAGAGGTGGATGTGGATGCGGTGGGAGGCGGTGAGGTCCTCCGGCTCCTGCATCGCGTACCCCTCAAGGGCCTTGACGACCTGGCGCTGCTGGTTGGAGGAGGCCAGGGCCGCCTGCGAGCCCTCGTCGTACTCGAAGTCCTCCTCGTCGACGAGAACGTCGACGTCGGCCTGCTTGCCGAGCTCGCGCAGCTCCAGCGGGGTGAACTTCACCTGAGCCGGACCGCGGCGACCGAAGACGTGCACGTCGGTGACCGGGGACTGCTGGAGCGTGGCGGCCACGTTCGCGGGGATCTCAGTGGTCATGAGGTCGTCGGCGTGCTTGGCCAGGACGCGGGCGATGTCCAGCGCGACGTTGCCGACGCCAATGACGGCGACCTCCTTGGCACTCAGGTCCCAGGTACGCGGGTGGTCGGGGTGACCGTCGTACCACGAGACAAAGTCGGCACCGCCGTAGCACTCGGGGGCATCGACGCCGGGAATGTCGAGGGGGGCGTCGGTGTCGGCTCCGGTGGAGAAGATGATGGCGTCATAGTGCTCCTGGAGCTCGGCCACCGAGATGTCACGGCCGACCTCGACGTTGCCGATGAGCCGGATGTCCCCGCGCTGGAGGATCTTGTAGAGGGCCACGATGATCTGCTTGATGCGCGGGTGGTCGGGGGCGACGCCGTAGCGCACCAGCCCGTAGGGCGCAGGAAGCCGTTCGAACAGGTCGATACAGACCTCCATGCCCGACTTCGAGAGGATGTCCGAGGCGTAGATGCCTGCGGGGCCTGCTCCGATGACGGCGACATTGAGAGGACGTGCGTTCACTGTTCTTCGTTCCTGTTTCAGGGGACGTGGACGTGGCACCCGCGTTCCCGCTGCCAGGAGAACCGGTTGTTCCGGTCCGGGGCGACGACGGCGGGGTACCGCGCCACAGTCTATGGAGGAAGGGCAGGGGCTCCCCAGGGTGTGGGCAACAACGCGGCTTTGAGCCACGTCACGTCGGGGAGGGGTGGGGGCGGGAGGCGGGTTTAGAAGAGCAGGGTGAGCCGTCCGAACCGAACGTCCTGAACCGGATCGCCCGTGCCGAGCGCCTCGAACCTGCATCCTTGAACTGGCCTGCCCGCACCTGCTCACCCGCACCCGACCCTTCCGAACCTGTATCCGCGCACCCGGCCCTCCTGTACCCATGTCCCCGCACCTGGCCTTTCCGAACCTGTGTCCCTGAGCTGGCTCACCCGGGCCGGTTAGCCGGCTCGGCTGGGCGGATTTGGGGTGCGGGTGTGAGGCCTGACTGTGGGGAATGTCCTGTCTTCGTGCACCTGGGGCCAGGGAGGTCGGCGCCGTCGGGTTTTCGTTGCTGTGCCGGTGATTCTGGGTGGCTGCCTCAGCGTGCGGGGAGCGGGGATTCGGGCTATACTGTACATATGTTCGAAGGCGGTGTGCTTCCTCGTGTCCCGGCCGGTGGTGCGGCCGAGGTGCTGGCCGCGCCCGCCGGGGACGCGTCGGCGGGGGCCGTGGCCTGCGCTGAGGACGTGGTGGGTCTGCTGGGGTCCTTGGCCGGCGGTGGAGCGCTGGCCGGCGTGGTCGAGGGGCTGCTGTCCCGGCTGCTGGTGGCCGCCCAGAACCCCAACGACGACGGCGATGGCGGTGGCGGCGGCGTCGCTGGTGAGGGCTCTGATGCTGAGAGCGCCGGCAGTGCTGATGGTGAGGGCTTGTTCGCAGGCGATTCGGACGCTGACGCGACGCTGGTGGCCGCTGCTGATGGACACAGGGTCGTGTCTCTGGAGGAGGTCGGTGCTACTGGGCTGCTTGGCCTGGGAGCACGGGGTCTGGGGGAGCTGGCCGCGGCCTGCCACCGCCTGGCGGCCTGGGCCGCGTGGGGTCAGTCCCTGGCGGCGGCGTGCCTGACCGCCTGTGGTGAGCTGTCGAGTCACCCCGGTCAGTGGGGGCCGGATGGTCGGGTCTCGTCGGTGGTGGGGTATGAGGAGCGCCGGTTCAACACCACCTGCCTGCTATCGGCCCGCCTGGGGGTCTCCCGGAGCCGGGCCGGGCAGATCGTGGATCACGGCAGCGCCCTGATGGACATGGGCTTTACCCCCACTGAGGTCATGGAGCGGTGCGGGGTGCTGGACGCAGCCAAGGCGTCCTTGGTGACTCGCCGCCTGGGAGACGTGCCGGCTCCGGTGGCACTGGCGGTTCAGGAGCGGGTGCTGCCTCAGGCGCCTAGGCGCAGCGTGTCCCAGGTGGGACGCGACATTGAGCGGGCCCTGATGGAGGTCGACCCCGCCGGGCATGCTGAGCGGGTGCGGGTCAATGTCTCCCGGCGGTGCGTGTCACGCCCCAGGCCCGCCGGCGAGGGCGTGTCCCAGGTCCGCCTGCTGCTGCCCACGATGGACGCGCTGCTGCTGGACGCGACCCTGGACGCGATCGCCGCCAGCGCCAGGGCAGCCGGTGAGCAACGCACCCCAGCCCAGCTACGCGCCGACGCCATCACCGCCATGACCCTGTCCACACTACGAACCAGCCAGCAGACCGCCTACACCCACCCCTGCCCACGACGCGCCGAGCATTGCGGCGAGGGCCAGGCTGAGGTGAAAGGCTCCGGGCCGGCCGCCTCGGCACGGTTGCTGCCTGACGGGGTGCCTCTGGAAGGGCTTCTGGGGGCCTTGAGCTCTCTGGTGGGGTCCGCCAGCCCGTGGTGGACACCCTCAGGCACCGGACACCTCCCCTCCCCGAAAAACATCCACATCGACGTCCAGGTCACCGTCCCCCTGAACAGCCTCACCGGCCCAGGTGGTCTTGCCCAGCCAGAAGACGCCACCGACCACACCCCAGCCGCTCACGGTCCCGGCGGCCGCGAACCCGCCACCAGCATCGGAGGCAACCGGCTCCAGGACAGCGATCACGGGGGCTATGTGCCCGAGGGCTGTGCTCCCTAAGTGTGGTGTTCCCGAGAGCGCTGAGCGCCCCGAAGGTCCCCTGCCATCCGAAGTCCGGCAGAGCCAGCCCCAACGAGCACCCCACCACCACACCCACCCGCCTCAACGACCCAACACCCCAGGGCAACGGGTGGAGCCTGCCCACCACCACCAGCAGTCTGCCCACCGCTGACGGGAGGACTCTGCCCGGTTCCAGCGGGAGGAGTCTGTCCGAACCCGACCCGCCACTCCCGCCTCCCAGGCCGCCGCCTCGTTCACTGCTGCTCCCATCCCCCAGGCCGCCGCCTCGTTGTCTGCTGCGGGCGGGGTTGCTCAGGTGCGCATCGGGGCGCGCAACGCGGCGGTGCCGGCCCTGACCGCCTGGGCCCTGGCCGCCGGCGGGACCTGGAGACGCCTGGTCACCGACCCGGCAAGCGGCACCGTCCTGGACGTGGGACGCACCCGCTACCGTCCCCCAGCCGGCCTGGCCGACCTGGTACGCGCCCGCGACCGAGCCTGCGTCTTCCCCACCTGCCAGACCCCCGCCGAGCGCTGCGACATCGACCACCTCACCGCCTGGAGCCAAGGCGGAACCACCAGCCTGGACAACCTCACCACCCTGTGCCAGGCCCACCACCGCCTCAAGCACACCCCCGGATGGACCCTCACCCGAGACCAGGCCACCGGAACACTGTCCTGGCACACCCCCGACAAGACCATCTACCAACGCCACCCAGACGGCACCATCACCCGCCTACCCCACAAGACCGGACCCCACCAGCACCACGTCCCCGGCGCCGTCGTACCAGCCGACCTGAGCAAGCAGATCAGCCACGACATCCTCAACCGCCTCAACCGCGCCCTTGACACAGCACTCGACAACCACACCCACAACCACACCGGTCCCGGCACCAACACCAACGGCAGGGCACGGCTAGAGACCCGCGGCCCACAACCCGGCCAGAAACCCGGAACCTACGAGCCAGTCCCCTACCCGCAGGCAGCCCACACCCTCCAACTCGCACCCCTCATCGACCAAACCCCACCCTTCTAAGTGACCGGGCCACTACGAGTTGACGACCGGGATGTCCGTGAGGCGAGCGACGACTCGCTCTTTCGTATAAAGATATTCACCTGCCGGCATATCAATCGTGATGCTATCCTCGCCGACGTCTGGCCACACAACCGGGAGGGACTGGGAAGTCCCGGGCTCGAGACTGTACACAAAGTTATTCGCCAAGGGAACTCGATTCCCATTAGGGTACGCATAGTCGGCTTCCAAATACCTCAACCCACCACTGAGGATGGTTAAGCTGCTCACATACCACACTCCAGACAGGCCGCGCATTTCCATCATCTTCCCCGGCAGTGCGAAGGGAGCAACCGGCATACTGACCGCCTCACTAGAGGTGAGCACTACCTTTCCAGTCAGGTAGCCCCCCACTCTAATTACATGGTCAATCGTCATGTGCATGGTCTTACCACTGACCTTCACATCTACGCCCTCGGGACCCTTACCTACAGGGCCTGCCGGGTCAGGCACGGTCGCCGACGACGGTGCCACACTCGCACTTGGTGACGCACTGGATTCGGCGGCCTTAGAGGGCGTCAGCGTAATCTCCACACGGCGATTGATCTGTCTGCGCTCGTCAGTGTCGTTCGGAACCCGCGGCGAGGACTCTCCCTTGCCTGAGACCGACTCCTTCCACGAAGACAAGTCCGTCAGCTTCTTGAGCCGCTCCGACACCGCTTTGGCCCGCCGCTCCGACAGATCCTGGTTGTGTGCGTCATCAGCGACATCATCGGTATGGCCCGTGATCGTCAGATCTCCACCAGAGGGATACTTCTTGATCTGCTCCACCACAGTCGCCAGCACACTGTCAGCCTGAGTCGAGAGCTGATCGGAGTCGGTCGCGAACGTGACATCCCCGGCCACCGTCACGGTCGTCGACTTCTCATCCTGCTTCGTATCCGACGACCCATCCATCGACACGGTCGCCCGCTCGAGCTTGAAAGGACCAGGGTCGGGACCTTGAAGGTTGGCCTTAGCGATCACGTCATCGACATTGAAATCCACCTCCGACTCCTTCACCACAGGAACACCGACAACAACACCCATGTTGGGAAGCAGCATCTCCACAGAATGCACTCCATCATTCAGAGCGCCGAAAACAGGGAAAGCATCCTTCGGGGCACCTTTTGTGACCGCACCGGAGAGGTCTTCAGTGTTCCCTCCAAGCTCGACGTAGACCAGACTCTGCTCCAGTGACATCATCCGGACATCAGCAGTCGTACCGACGTTTTCCAGTTGGGCGAATGCCTGGGAAAGGTACACATCTTCTTTTGAGTCGGTAGAGATGTGAAACCTCGCCACCGTGTACTTTCCCTTCACCGCGACCGGCCCGACCTCCACCGTCATCGGAGCACCTTGATACTCCGTACTGAGCACCACCCCGCCATGGGGACCAGTCGCAGTCGCAACCGCACGTGGGGACGCGGCACCCGAGCTCTTCCCAGAGGAGGCGGTATCGCCCTTCTTGAGCACCCCGCACCCCGACAGGACGGCCCCCGCTCCGGCCAGGGCGGGCAGGGCCAGGACACCACGTCGGGTCAGTCGGGCACAGGCATCAGGAGGCAGCGGCGTCAAGGACGACATGTCGAGGACCTTTCAACGCATTGGGAACACGTACCTGACACCCTATACGCCGCGATCCATCTCACACGCTGGGAAACGACCCGTATCTTCTCGACTCGCCACGGGACGTCATGGGGAGTTGGGAGGCCTCATCAGCTCCCAGGTCGGATGCTCAGGCGGCGCGGTCCACGAGGATGCGGGCGAAGTCCTCCATGGCCGCACGCACCTGCCTCACCCGCTCACCGGCATCAGTCATAGCCGCCGCGGCGGCCTCGCCCTCGATGCCAGCCTGAGCCAGGCGCTGCCGGGTTCCGTCAAGGACGGCCTCCTCCAGTCCCTCCAGGCCCTCCACTGCCTGAGCGGCCCAGTCCATGGCCATCTCGCGGGTACGGGCCAGGACGGGGTGCTCGCGCAGGCGAGCGACGACGTCGGACAGGAAGGCGTCATCGGACAGGTCGCCGCTGGACAGGCGCGAGAGGATCGCCTGGCCGGCGGCGTCGAGCTCGCCGGCCGCCAGGGCCTTGCGCAGGAGGAGGACCGGCATGGTGTCCACTCCCTCGCGCAGGTCGGTGCCGGGGGTCTTGCCGGTGGTGGCCGAGTCGCTCATGAGGTCGATGACGTCGTCGGCCAGCTGGAAGGCCACACCGATCCGCTCGCCGAACTCCTCCACGATCTGCTCGGTGCGCGTCCCGGCACCGGTGAGCATCGCCCCGTAGCGGGCGGACACTGCGATGAGGGAGCCAGTCTTGTCCGCCAGGACCTGGATGTAGTGGTCGACCGGATCGGTCCCTGCCGGGCGTGGCAGGGTCTCGTGGAGCTGACCCATGCACAGGCGCTCGAAGGTCTTGGCGTGGGCCATGACGGCCTCCGGGCCGAGGGCCGCCACCAGCTGGGAGGCCCGGGCCACGAGGACGTCGCCGGTGAGGATGGCGGCGGAGTTGCCCCACACGGTCTGGGCGCTCGGGGCGCCGCGGCGCAGCGGGGCCTCGTCCATGACGTCGTCGTGGTAGAGGGTGGCGATGTGGGTCAGCTCCACGGCCACCCCGGCGTCGCGGATCTCCTCACCGGTGGCCAGGGCCGGGTCGCCGAGCTGGGCGGTCAGCAGGGCCAGGACCGGGCGCAGGCGCTTGCCCCCGGCCTCGGCAAGGTGCGAGGTCGGCGGATTGATGGTCTCGTCGGCACTGGTGACCACCTCCATGAGGCGGTCCTCAATGGTCTGGAGGGCGGGGATGATGCGCGACTCCAGCTCGGGGGCGCTCAGCGGCAGTGATCCGATCACGGAAGGAGCATAGCCGTCTGGTCGAACAGGTCGAAGGCGGTCTGCGGCAAAAATGCCCAACCCGATTGTGGCCATCACCGCAACGCTGACCGCCAGGATGATCGGGCCGCGGCTGCCCACGACCACGGAGCGCTCGCCGTCGGGCTCATGGAAGAACATGAGCACGATGAGCCTCATGTAGAAGAAGGCGGTCACAGCCGAGCAGACGACGGCGAGGATGACGAAGGGCGTCCCGTTGCCGCTCAGGCCGGTGGCAAAGAGCCGGAACTTGGCCATGAAGCCGGCCGTCAGGGGCACTCCGGCGAAGGACAGCAGGAAGACGGTCATGGCACCGGCCGCCCAGGGGCTGCGGCGTCCCAGGCCCTTGAAGGCCTCCAGGTCGCCGTCCTCTCCGCCCACCGAGCCGTCGCGGTGGGAGCGCACCAGGGTGACGATGCCGAAGGCCCCCACGGTGGCGATCCCGTAGGTCAGGGCGTAGAAGCTGAGCGCGGAGATCGCCGCCTTGGAGTAGGCCCCGATCCCGATGAGCATGAAGCCGGCGTGGGCGATGGCCGAGTAGGCGAGCATGCGCTTGACGTCGCGCTGAACCACCCCGACGACGGTGCCCAGGAGCATGGTCAGTGCCGCCACGGCCCACAGGGCGGGGGCCAGGTCCCAGCCCATGGCGCCGGCGATCAGGTAGTAGAAGCGCACCAGGGCCAGGAAGGCGGCGGCCTTGACGCCGGCGGCCATGAACCCGGTGACCGGGGTGGGGGCACCCTGGTAGACGTCCGGGCTCCAGGCGTGGAAGGGCACGGCCGCCACCTTGAACAGCAGGCCGACGATCACCAGCATGAGGCCGGCCAGGATGAGCCAGTCCTGCCCCGCCGCGCTGCTCACGGCCTCGCCCAGGGACTTGTAGTCGACGGCGCCGGCCACCCCGTAGAGCAGGGCCGAGCCCATGAGGAGGAAGGCGGAGGCGAAGGCCCCCAGCACGAAGTACTTCAGCGCCGCCTCCTGGCTGAGGAGCCGGCGGTGGCGGGCGGTGGCCGCCAGGATGTACAGCGGCAGGGAGATCATCTCCAGGATGACGAACAGCGTGATGAGGTCACTGCTGGCTCCGAAGAGCATCATGCCGCCCAGTGAGAACAGGGTCAGGGGGAAGATCTCGGTCGTGGTCCACCCGGCCAGGATGGACTCGCTCTCCTCCGCACTGCCGGGCCGGTCGGCGGCCTGGGCCGCGAATGCCCCGTCACCGACCGAGGTGCGGTCGGCCATCACCAGGACGGCCAGCAGCCCGATGACCAGGAGGATGCCCTGGGCGGCGATGGAGAAGGGGTCCTCGGTCAGGCCCGCGGACATGCGGGCGCCCGGCAGGAAGCCCTTGGGGAGCTGGAACTGGGGCACGGCCGCGGCGGCGGCCCCGGCGGCCTTGACCTCGCCCCAGCGCAGGAACAGGGAGACCCCGGAGGCCAGGATGGCCAGGAAGCTCAGCGTGGACTGGATGGCCAGACGGGCGGGACGAGCGATGAAGGCCTCCACGAGGACACCCAGGACACCGGCGCCCAGGATGATGAGGACCGGCGTCAGGGCGTCCCAGTTGACGATCGGGGCAGTGGCTGAGGGGCTCACTTGGTGTTCCCTTCCGTAGCGGTGGAGGCGGCGGGAGCGTCAGTCGCGCCGCCGGCATCGGGGCTGTCACCGGCGCCGCGGGCTGAGGCCTCAGCCTGCGAGGAGCTGGTGACCGTGAGCGCGACCTGCCGGGCGACGTCGTCGAAGGCGGACGTCAAGACGCCCGGGGCCAGTCCGAGCGCGAGCATCGCGGCGATGATGGGGACGACGACGAGGCGCTCGCGCCCGTCGAGGTCGGGGCTGCCCACGCGCTCGGGGGCGGGCGCCCCGGTGAAGACCCGCTGGTAGGGGCAGCAGCATGTAGACGGCGGCGATGACGACGCCGACGACGGCCGCACCACCCAGGGCCAGCGAGACCGAGAAGGTGCCGGTGAGCACCATCCACTCGGGCACGAACCCGCTCAGGCCCGGCAGGGCGATGGAGGCCAGCCCGCTGACCAGGAAGGTGCCGGCCACCAGCGGCATGACCCGGGCGATGCCGCCGAGCTCGCTGATGGCGACCGTCCCGGTGCGCCGGGCCATGAAGCCGGTGACCAGGTAGAGGCCGGCGATGGACAGCCCGTGGGCCACCATGTAGACCATGGCGCCGTTGGCGGCCACCTGGTTGCCGATGAAGATCCCCAGGACCATGAAGCCGAAGTGGCTCACGGAGGTGTAGGAGATGAGGCGGTAGAGGTTGTCCTGGGCGATGGCGGCCAGGCCCCCGTAGATGATGGAGACGACCGCCAGGACCAGGATCACCGGGGCGGCCCAGCGGGAGGCCTCCGGGAAGATCGGCAGGACCAGGGTAATCATCCCGAAGGTACCGATCTTGTCCAGGATGCCGATGAGCAGCACCGAGGTGCCCGGGGTGGCCTGCTCGGCAGTGTCGGGCAGCCAGGTGTGGACCGGGACCAGCGGCGCCTTGATGGCGAAGGCGATGAAGAAGGTCAGGAAGATCCAGTGACCGGCGGAGGTGGACACGTGCAGGTTGGCGGCCACCGAGTCGATGAGGAAGCTGGGGGTGCCGTTCCTGGCGGAGTGCAGGTACACGGCGATGACGCCGATGAGCATGACGAGCCCGCCGGCCAGGGAGTACAGGAGGAACTTCAGGGCGGCGCGCTGGCGATTCCGCCCGCCGAAGCAGCCGATGAGGAAGTACACCGGGATGAGCATCGCCTCGAAGCACAGGTAGAACAGGAGCAGTCCCGGGCCGAGAAGATGACGACGACGAAGAACTCCAGCGTCAGGACGAGCCCGGTGAACAGGCCCTGCCGGTCGGCGGGGACCTCACCCCAGGAGGCGAGCAGCACCAGGGGCGTGACGAAGGCGCCCAGCAGCACCATGGACAGGCCCAGGCCGTTGACGCCCAGGGCCCAGGAGGCGCCGATGGCGGGGATCCAGGAGTGGGTGTCGGTCAGCTGGACGGTGCTGGCTTGAGCCAGGTCGAAGGCGCTCAGCGCCCACAGCCCCAGGGCGAGGACCGCCAGGGAGAACACGAGGCCCATGGCGCGGGCATGGAGCCGGCGCAGTGGCGGGACCAGCCACAGCAGGAGCGCCCCGGCCAGTGGCGTGACCGCCATGACGGTCAGGACGGGCAGCGATGCGGGAAGAGTCGGCATGTGTCGTGTCCTCTCAGAACCTGGCGGCCAGGACGGCGATGAGTACGAGGACCGTTCCGGCCAGCATGTAGCCGGCGTAGGAGCGCACGTACCCGGACTCGGTACGGCGGGTCAGGCGCCCCAGGGCGCCGGTGCCCGCGGCGGCACCCTCGATGGCGCCGTCGACGACGTAGCGCTCGACGGCGTCGGCGGCCAGGACCAGTCCCTGGCCGGTGCGCATGGCCAGGGCCTCGTTGATGGCGTCCTGGTACATGTCCTTGCGGGCGGCCTCCACCAGGGGGTTGGCCGGCTGCAGGACGACGGGCACCGGGCGGCGCACGTACATCCACCAGGCCACGAGAACCCCGACGACGACCAGGGCGAGGGTGGCGCCCATGATGACGGTGGCCGGCAGGACCGGCTCGCCGTGCTCGGCGTGACCGGTGACCGGCTCCAGCCAGGAGACGAACATGTTGTTGTAGGTCAGCAGCCCGCCCAGGCCCGCGGAGAACACGGACAGGACGATCAGGGGCAGAGTCATGAGCCAGCCGGACTCGTGGGGGTGGACCTCGCCCTCCAGGTCCTCCTTGGTGGTCCAGCGCTGCTTGCCGTGGAAGATCATGAAGAACAGGCGGGACATGTAGAAGGCGGTCAGGCCCGCACCCAGCAGGGCGATGGTCCCCAGGATCCAGGGCTTGGCGCCCTCGCCGACGAAGGCGGCCTCGATGAGGCGGTCCTTGGACCAGAAGCCGGAGAAGGGCGGCACCCCCAGGATGGCGAGCCAGCCGATGCCCATGGTGACCCAGGTGATCGTCATGGCTCCGCGCAGGCCGCCGAAACGGCGCATGTTGACCTGGTCGCCCATGGCGTGCATGACCGAGCCGGCCCCCAGGAAGAGCTGGGCCTTGAAGAAGCCGTGGGTGAGCAGGTGGAAGATGGCGAAGGCGTAGCCGACCGGCCCCAGGCCCGCTCCCAGCATCATGTAGCCGATCTGGCTCATGGTGGAGGCGGCCAGGACCTTCTTCATGTCGTCCTTGGCGCTTCCGATGACGGCCCCCAGCAGCAGGGTGATGGCGCCGATGACGGCCACGGCCGTCTGGGCGCTGGGGGCGCCCTCGAAGACGGCGGCGGAGCGGACCATGAGGTACACGCCCGCGGTGACCATGGTGGCGGCGTGGATGAGGGCCGAGACCGGCGTGGGGCCGGCCATGGCGTCGCCCAGCCAGGCCTGGAGGGGGAACTGGGCGGACTTACCACAGGCCGCCAGGAGCAGGAAGAAGCCGATGGCGGTGAGCCAGCCGGTGCTCACCGAGCCGTCGAGGGAGGCGGCGGAGACGGCGTCGAAGGAGACCGAGCCGACTTGGCCGACCATCGTCATCATGGCCAGCAGGAGGCCGACGTCGCCCACGCGGTTCATGATGAAGGCCTTCTTGGCGGCGGCGGCGTTCTCGCGGCTGGTGGCCTGCTCGCCCTGGGGGGCGTCGGCGTCGGCGGTGTTCCAGAAGCCGATGAGCAGGTAGGACGCCAGCCCCACGCCCTCCCAGCCGACGAAGAGCACGATGTAGGAGTCACCCAGGACCAGGGTGAGCATCGCGGCGATGAAGAGGTTGAGGTAGGCGAAGAAGCGGCGCCGGTCGCGGTCATGGGCCATGTAGGCCACCGAGTACAGGTGGATGAGGAAGCCGACGCAGGTGACCAGGGTGACGAAGGTCAGCGACAGCGGGTCCAGGCGCAGTCCGACGTCGACGCTCAGGTTCCCGGCGGAGAACCAGTGGTAGAGGGGCAGGCCGATGACGCGTTCCTCAGCGGGCAGGCCCAGGACCTGCACGAGGATGCCCACGCCCAGGCAGGCGGCGGCGAGGGAGGCCGCCAGGCCCAGCCAGTGGCCCCAGGCGTTGGAGCGGCGGCCGGCCAGCAGCAGGAAGGCGGCGGAGGCCGCGGGGACGGCGATGAGCAGCCAGGCCCAGGAGGCCAGGCCGGTGGCCTCGGTCAGGGGTGTCACTACGGCGGTGACAGGAGTGGGAAGCATGTCGGTGGTCTCTCCCCTCAGTTCTTGAGCAGGTTCTCGTCGTCGACCGACGTGGACCTGCGGGTGCGGAAGATGGATACGACGATGCTCAGACCCACCACGACCTCGGCGGCGGCCACCACCATGACGAAGAAGGCGAAGACCTGGCCGGTGAGGTTGCCGTGGATCCGGGAGAAGGTGACCAGGACGAGGTTGACGGAGTTGAGCATGAGCTCAACCCCCATGAGCTCGATGATGGCGTTGCGGCGCAGCAGCACCGTGAGTGCCCCAGGGTGAACAGCACCCCGGCCAGGATGAGGTAGACGGTGACGGGGAGACTCACTTCTCCTCCTTCTGCTCCGGGGCGGCTGAATCGACTGCCCCGTCATCGCTGAGGACGGGCTGCTTGACGGTGGGGGCGGCGGCGCCGGGCATGGAGGGCATCCCGGAGCGGCGGGCGTCCTGGGGGCCACCGGCCTGACCGGTCTCGCTAGCCCCGGCCAGGCGGGGAGACGATCGTGCCCGAGCGCTGAGCCAGTCCCATCTCCGGGGAGACGTCGGACAGCTCCAGGCCCTGGCCGCGGGCCCGCAGGACCCGGGGCACCGACTCCTCGACGGCCTCGCCCTGGGCGTCCAGGGCCGGGGCGGCGGCGGAGTTGGTGGAGGCGTAGACGCCGGGCATGGGCTTCTGGCCCGGGTGGGCGCCCTTGGCGGCGTAGTCCCTGCATCTTGCCCTCGGCCACCGCCCGCTGGCTGAGCCGGGCCCGGATGCGCTGGCGGTGGGTGAGGGTCAGGGCGCCGACGGCGGCGACAATGAGCAGGATGGCGGTCAGCTCCATGGTGACGACGTGGTCGTGGTAGAGCGTGACGGCCAGCAGGTCGGGGGCGGCCTTGGCGCCGTCCTTGAGCCCGGCCGGCGTCGGCAGGGCGGAGCGCCACACGACGGCGGTCAGGGTTCCGGCCAGCCCCAGTCCCAGGAGGACGAGGATCGGGCGCCTCATGACGGTGCCGGCGGCTCCCACCGGCTCGTCACCGCCGACGCCCACGAGCATGATGACGAACAGGACGAGGGTCATGACGGCGCCGGTGTAGACCACGACCTGGGTGATGCCCATGAAGGGCGACTCGTTGACGATGTAGAGGACGGCCAGCGAGATCATGATGCCGATCATGTTGATGGCGGCGTTCACAGCGCGCTTGGCGGTCAGGACGCCGATGCCGCAGGCCACGGTGACCAGGGCGACGACGCCGAAGACGATGGCCTCGCCCAGCCCCAGGTGACCATCCTGAGTCAGGGCGGTCGGAGCGACGGCGGGGGCGCCGGTCATCAGCAGGGTGCTCATCGCAGGGGCTCCCTTCACGGTGTGGCGGCTGCCCCGGCCGGAGGCGGTGGGGGCGGCCTTGGCGCGGGCGGACTCCAGGCTGGGGTCCTCGGGCCGGTGGCTCCGCACCCAGTCGATCTGGGCCTGGGTGGAGCCGACGACCTTCCCGCGGTAGTAGTCGCCGTCCTCGGTGCCCTCGACCATGGGGTGGGGCGCGGACACGGCGCCCTCGGGCACGGGGGCCAGCAGGTCCTCCTTCTCGTAGATGAGACCCTCGCGGCCGGGGCCGACGAGCTCATCGAAGTCGGTGGACATGGTCAAGGCCCGGGTGGGGCAGGCCTCGATGCACATGCCGCAGAAGATGCAGCGCAGGTAGTTGATCTGGTAGACGCGCCCGTAGCGCTCGCCGGGCGAGTACTGGGCGCCGGGCTCGTTGGAGGCGGCCTCGACGTAGATCGCGTCGGCGGGGCAGGCCCAGGCGCACAGCTCGCAGCCGATGCACTTCTCCAGGCCGTCGTCGTAGCGGTTGAGCTGGTGGCGGCCGTGGTAGCGGGGCATCACCTGCGGCGGCTCGAAGGGGTACTGCTCGGTGACCACCGGGCGGAACATCGAGGAGATGGTGACCCCGTAGCCGGCCACGGGCGCGAAGGCGCGGGCCAGGGCGGAGGGAGCGTCACGCAGCCACTTGTCGTGCTGCGAGCCCCGGGAACGGTGGGGGCGATCAGTCATCTTTTCCCTCCTGGGGTGCCTCAGCGGCCGTGTCTGTGTCCTTGCCGCCGGCCGGGATCGGCCTTGAGGTCAAGAGTGAAGGTGGGCAGGGCGGTGGCTGCGTCCGTACCGGCCGGAGCTGCCGTGCCGGCCACATCTGCTGAGTCGGGGGACTCGGCAGAGGCGGCGGAGTCTGCGGAACCGGCTACGTCGTCGTCCTCGACGTCGGTGTCCTCCAGGAGGCCGACGGCGGTGGCCGCCCCGGTCTCGGGATCTGTCTCCTCCGCAGCGAGGGCGGTGCGGCGGGCGCGCGGTGAGGGCGGCAGGGACGTGCCCGGAGGCGGCGGGACCGGGAAGCCCTCGAGGAAGGCGACGTGGTCGTCCTCGGCGTCCAGGATCTCGACGTCCTCGTCGTCGGCGTCCTCGTCGGCGTCCTCATAGTCCTCGTAGAGCTCCTCCTCTTCCTCCTTGTCGGGAATGAGGAAGAGGATGAACATGATGACGCAGAAGACGACGGCCATCGGCAGCAGCAGGGCCTGCACGGAGGCCCCCGAGAAGGTGCGGAAGGCGCGCACCACCGCCACCAGCACGAACCAGACCAGGGAGATCGGGATGAGGACCTTCCAGCCCAGCTTCATGAAGTGGTCGTAGCGGATACGCACGAGGGTTCCACGGGTCCAGATCATGAAGAACATGACGGCCCAGACCTTGGCGACGAACCACAGCATCGGCCACCAGCCGGAGTTGGCGCCCTCCCAGAACAGGCTGAGGATCGCCGAGCGCCAGCCGCCCAGGAACAGGGTGACGCACACGGCCGAGACGTTGAACATGTTGATGTACTCGGCCAGGAAGTACCAGGCGAACTTCATCGAGGAGTACTCGACCATGTGGCCGGCGACGAGCTCGCCCTCGGCCTCGGGCAGGTCGAAGGGGAGGCGGTTGACCTCACCGACCATGGAGATGACGTAGATGATGAAGCTGGGCACCATCGCCACGGCCCACCAGATGCGCTCCTGGGCGGTCACGATCCCGGAGGTGGACATGGTCCCCGAGGCCAGGAAAGACCGTGAGGATGGACAGGCTCATGCTCAGCTCGTAGGAGATGACCTGAGCGGCGCTGCGCACGGCACCGAAGAGCGGGTAGGTGGAGTGCGTGGACCAGCCGCCCAGGATGATCCCGTAGACGCCGAAGGCGGTGATGGCCAGGATGTAGAGGACCGCCACCGGGAAGTCGGTCAGCTGCAGGGGCGTGGAGTGGCCGAAGATGCTCACCTGCGGCCCGAAGGGGATGACCGCGTAGACCATGAAGGCGCTGAAGGCGGCGATGAGCGGTGCCAGGAGGTAGATGACCTTCTCGGCCCCCTTGAGCCAGAAGTCCTCCTTCATGATGAGCTTGCCGGCGTCGGCGACCGCCTGGAGCAGGCCGAGCGGGCCGTTGACGTTGGGGCCCAGGCGGGTCTGCATGCGGGCCAGGCCGCGCCGCTCCACCCACAGCGCCATCATGACGCTGACGATGAGGAAGGCGACGATGAAGACGGCCTTGATGAGGGTCAGCCACCAGGTCTCGGCGGAGAAGTCGGCGGTCACGCCCCCGTTGGGGAGGGCGTCGTCGGCAGCGGCCTGAGCCGCGTAGATCGGGTTCACCTCAGTACCTCCGCTGCATGGGTCACGGTGACCTGGGAGCCGTGCCCGGCGCCCAGGGTCTGGTGGACGGTCGAGCCGGCCGAGCACTCGGGCAGCCACACGGTGCCGTCGCTGACGCCGCCGACGACGGCCGGCAGGGGTGATGGATCCGGCGGCGGTCGCCACGGTCACCTCCTGGCCGACTGCCAGCGACAGGCGCTGGGCGAGGTCGGCGCCCACCCGGGCGACGGGGCCGCAGGGCGGTGGCCGCCAGGAAGGGCTCACCGTCCTGGAGGCGCCCGGCGTCGAGCATGGGCTTGTGGGTGGTCAGTCGGGCCTCGACGCCGTCGTCGGCGGGGACGGGGCGCCGGCGCAGACCGCCGGGGCGGGCCCGAAGGCGACCGACGGGCGCTGCCCTCGCCACAGGCCCAGGTCGGCGAGCTGCTCGTGCAGGACGACCAGGTCGTCGACCCTGCAGGTCGACTCCCATCTCGTCGGCGAGCATGCCCAGGACCTGGCGGTCGGTGCGCGAGCGCGAGACGTGGGCCTGGCCGAAGGGGCGCACGCGCCCCTCCCAGTTGACGAAGGTGCCGTTCTTCTCCACGGCCGGGGCCACGGGCAGGACGACGTCGGCGTGCTCGCTGACCTCGCTGCGGCGCACCTCGAGCTGGACGGTGAAGCCGCTGGCGGCCAGGGCCGCGCGGGCCAGGCCCGGGTCGGGGAAGTCGCGCAGGTCGATGCCGCCGACGACCGCGCCGCCCAGGCTCCCCTCCAGGAGGGCCGAGAGGATCGCGGTGGCGTCGCGGCCCGGCGTCGCGGGCAGGAGGTGCTCGGGGCCCAGGTTCCAGGCCTGCTCGACCTGGGCGCGGGCCTCGGGGTCGGCCACGGGGCGACCGCCGGGCAGGAGGCCGGGCAGCAGGCCCGCCTCGATGCCGCCGCGCTCACCGCTGCGGCGCGGCACCCAGGCCAGGTGGGCGCCGGTGGCGGTCGCCAGGGCGTCGGCGACGCTCAGCAGGCCGGGGACGCGGGCGGCACGCTCACCGATGAGGATCGTGGCGCCGTCGGCCCGCAGGGCCTCGACGAGCTCGGGGTGGGTCTGGCTGAGGTGGGCGACGACGCGGGCCTCCTCACCGGGCGGGGTGAGGATGGCCTGGGCGGAGAGCTTGCGACTGCCGGCGCTCAGGCAGGTGGTCACGGTGGCCACCTTGACGCCGCCGGCGCGCACGCCCTGCGCAGGCGCAGGAACAGGGAGCCGCACTCGTCCTCGGGCTCCAGGCCCAGGAGCAGGACCTGACCGGCCCGCTCCAGATGACGGTAGGTGACGGCGCCCAGTCCGGTGCCGGCCACGCGGGCGGCCAGGAAGGAGTCCTCCTCCTGGCTGTGGCTGCGCACGCGCTGGTCGATGTCGTTGGTGCCCAGGACGGTGCGGGCGAAGCGGGACCAGGCCCAGGCGTCCTCCAGGGTGAGGCGGCCGCCGGGCAGGAGCCCCACTCCCCCGTCTGCGGCGGCGCGGGCCAGCCCCTGGGCGGCCACGTCCAGGGCGTCGGACCAGGAGGTGGAGACGAGCTCGCCGGTCTCCTCGTCGCGCACGAGCGGCACGGTGAGGCGGTCGGGCTGGGAGGACCAGGTGAAGGCGAAGCGGTCCTTGTCGGTGATCCACTCCTCGTTGACCTCGGGGTCGTTGCCGGCGAGGTGACGCAGGACGACGCCGCGGCGCATGTCGACGCGGATGGCGGAGCCGGAGGCGTCGTGCTCGGTGACGGAGTCGGTGGAGACCAGGTCCATGGGGCGGGCCCGGAAGCGGTACTTCGCGGAGGTCAGGGCGCCCACGGGGCAGATCTGGATGATGTTGCCCGAGAAGTAGGAGGCGAACGGGCGCCCGGAGGCGTCCAGGTCCTCGCGGCCGGCACCCAGGTCGGGGCCGTAGTCGGCGCCGTCGGAGGCGCCGGGCTCGCCACCGGGGCCGGTCAGGTCTCCCAGGGCGCTCAGGGAGGGCACGCCGCGGATCGTCTGGAGGTCGGCGTCGAGCCCCTCCTGGGGCGCCTCGGCGTGGAAGTCCAGGACGCGGGCGTCGAAGCGCCCGATCTGCTCCGAGTACAGGCCGCCGGTGTGCTCGGGCTCGCCGTCCATGTCGAAGGAGGGGTGCCCGCCGCCGCGGCCCTGGAGGGCGATGAAGGGGTCACCGGGGATCTGGTCGGCGAAGCGCACGCAGCGCTGGCACAGGATGCACCGGTCGCGGTCCAGCAGGATGTTGCTGGTCAGGCGCAGCGGCTTGGGGAAGGTGCGCTTGACGTCGGTGAAGCGGGTGGCGGACTGGGCGCCGGAGGCCATGAGCTCCAGGGCCTGGTTCTGCAGAGGGCACTCGCCGCCCTTGTCGCATACCGGGCAGTCCAGCGGGTGGTTGATGAGGAGGAACTCCATGGTGCCGGCCTGGGCCTTGGCGGCGACCTCGCTGGTGGCCTGGGTGGAGATCTCCATGCCCTCCATGGCGGTCATGGCGCAGGAGGGCTGGGGCTTGGGCATGGGCCGCACGACGCCGTCGCGCCCCGGCATGGCCACCTCCACCAGGCACTGGCGGCAGTTGGCCGACGGCGCGAGCAGCGGATGGTCGCAGAAGCGCGGGATGCGCACGCCGACCTGCTCGGCGGCGCGGATGAGGAGGGTCCCCTTCTCGACCTCGACGGGCAACCCGTCAATGGTCATGTGGACCATCTCGGGGGCCGGGGGCGCCGCGGGTGCGGAGCTCTTGGTGGTCGTCTCAGCAGTCATGGCTCACCGTGCGCTTTCGAAGACGGAGGAGGCGGCGTAGGGGAAGAGCTCGCCGGCGGCGGCGGTGTAGCCGGCCTCGAACTCCTCACGGAACCGCTTGATGCCGGTCAGGACCGGGGTGGCGGAGGCGTCACCCAGGGCGCAGAAGGAGCGTCCGGCGATGTTGGAGGCGATGGACTCGAGCTTCTCGACGTCGCCGGGCAGACCGCGCCCGGCCTCCAGGCGCAGCATGATCTGCCGCATCCAGTAGGTGCCCTCACGGCAGGGGGTGCACTTGCCGCAGGACTCGTGCTGGTAGAACTCGGTCCACCGGGTGACCACGCGCACCACGGAGACGGTCTCGTCGAAGACCTGCAGGGCGCGGGTGCCCAGCATGGAGCCGGCCTCGGCCACGGACTCGTAGTCCAGGGGGACGTCGAGCTCGTCGGGGCCGAAGATCGGCGTCGAGGAGCCTCCCGGCACCCAGAACTTCAGCTCGTGGCCGGGGCGGATGCCGCCGGAGAGCTCGATGAGCTCGCGCATGGTGATGCCGAAGGGGGCCTCGTACTGGCCGGGGTGGGCCACGTGGCCGGAGACGGAGAAGATGCCGTGGCCCTTGGACTTCTCGGTGCCCATGGTGGAGTACCACTGGGCGCCGCGGGCCAGGATCGCCGGGACCGAGGCGATGGTCTCGACGTTGTTGACCACCGTGGGCCGGGCGTAGAGGCCGGCGACGGCGGGGAAGGGCGGCTTGAGGCGGGGGTGGCCGCGGCGGCCCTCCAGGGAGTCCAGCAGGGCGGTCTCCTCACCGCAGATGTAGGCGCCGGCACCGGCGTGGGCGGTGATGCGCAGCCGCTGCTGGCCGTCGAGCCCGAAGCCGGTGTCCAGCAGGCCGGACTCGGTGGCCTCGCGCACGGCGCTGAGCAGGCGGCGGTAGACGTGGGGGGACCTCGCCGCGCAGGTAGACGAAGGCGTGGTCGCCGCCGATGGCACGCGAGGTGATGGCGATGCCCTCGATGAGCGCCTGCGGGTTGGACATGATGGTGGGGATGTCCTTGCAGGTGCCCGGCTCGGACTCGTCGGCGTTGACCACGAGGTAGCGCGGGCCGCCGTCGACCGGGGGAAGGAAGGACCACTTCAGGCCGGTGGGGAAGCCGGCGCCGCCGCGTCCGCGCAGTCCGGAGTCCTTGATGAGGGCCGATGAGCTCCTCGCAGCTGAGGGTCTTGGCCTTCTTGAGGCCCTCGTAGCCGCCGTGGTCGAGGTAGGTCTGCAGGGTCCAGGAGCGCTCCTGGTCCCACAGGTCGCTCAGGACCGGGGTGAGGGTCCCCGGCGCGGTGTAGGTGGCGGTGTCACTCACTTGGTCTCCTCCTTCGGCGCGGTCCAGCCCTGCTCGCGGGCGATGCGCAGGCCACGCAGGGTCGGCTCGCCGGGGCCGCGCCCTCGTCGGTGCGGCCGTCCTCGAAGCCGGCCAGAAGGCGCTCGTTCTCACGGAAGGTGGGGACGGTCTCGGGACCGCGGGTGGGGGCGACGTCCTCACCGCGCTCGAGGGCCTTAATCATGGCGACGGCGGAGTCGGGGGTCTGGTTGTCGAAGAACTCCCAGTTGACCATGACGACGGGGGCGTAGTCGCAGGCGGCGTTGCACTCGACGCGCTCGAGGCTGATGGTGCCGTCCTCGCTGGTCTCCTCGGCGCCCAGGCCGGTGTGCTCGGTGACCGCCTTCCAGATCTCGTCCCCGCCCATGACGGCGCACAGGGCGTTGGTGCACACGCCCACGTGGTAGGTGCCCACCGGGTGACGGCGGAACTGGCTGTAGAAGGTGGCCACGGCGCTGACCTCGGCCCGCTCCAGGCCGAGCCGGGCGGCGCACAGGGCGATGCCGGCCGGGGAGACGTAGCCGTCCACGGACTGGATGAGGTGGAGCATCGGGATGAGGGCGCTGCGCTCCTTGCCCGCCGGGTAACGGGCGATGATCCGCTCGATGTCGACCTGCAGGCCCTGGGCGACCTCGGCGCTGTATCCGGCGGCCACGGCGGCTTGCGCGACGGTGCCCACCGGGCCGACCGCGCTGACGGTGGCGATGGTCTCGACGGCCGGGTTGACTGCGTTCTCGGTGGTGCTCATCAGCGGTCCACGCCTCCCAGGACGGGGTCGATGGAGGCCAGGGTGGGCACGAGGTCGGCGATCATGCCGCCCTCCCCCATCATGGCCAGCGACTGCAGGTTGGAGAAGGAGGGGTCGCGGAAGTGGACCCGGTAGGGGCGGGTGCCGCCGTCGGAGACGGCGTGGACGCCCAGGATCCCCTTGGCGTGCTCAACGGTCTGGTAGACCTGCCCGGCCGGGACCCGGAAGCCCTGGGTCACCAGCTTGAAGTGGTGGATGAGGGACTCCATGGAGCTGCCCATGATCTCGCGCACGTGCTCCAGGGACTGGCCCTGGCCGTCGGTGGCGATGGACATGCGGGCGGGCCAGGCGATGGTCGGGTCAGCCACCATCGTGGTGTTGGAGGGGTCGTCGCCGCGGGCGGCGATCTCCTCGAGGCGGTCCAGGCACTGGGAGACGATCTTGAGGGACTCGTAGGCCTCGTCCAGGCGGATGCGCAGGCGGTTGTAGCAGTCGGAGACCTTGTAGGTGGGGACCCGGAAGTCGTAGGTCTCGTAGCCGCAGTACGGGTTGGTGCGCCGCAGGTCCAGCGGGTAGCCGGCCGCGCGCAGGCAGGGCCCGGTCAGGCCCAGGGCGAGCCCTCCGGCCAGGCTGATCTCCCCCACGCCGATGAAGCGGGACTTGAGGATCGGGTTCTCCAGGAGCAGCAGCTCAAGCTCGTGGATGTCCTTCTTGATGTCCGGCATGACCGAGCGCACGAACTCGGTGAAGCCCTCGGGGATGTCCTGGGCCAGGCCCCCGGGGCGGATGTAGGCGTGGTTCATGCGCAGCCCGGAGACCATCTCGAAGGCCTTGAGGATGTTCTCGCGGCAGCGGAAGGCGATGGTCATGAGCGTCGTGCCGCCCAGCTCGTTGCCCCCGGTGCCCACGGCCACGACGTGGGAGGCGATGCGGTTGAGCTCCATGAGCAGCACGCGGGTGACGGTGGCCTTCTCGGGGATGTCGTCGGTGATGCCCAGGAGCTTCTCGACGGCGAGCGCGTAGGCGACCTCCTGGAAGAAGGGGGCCACGTAGTCCATGCGGGTCACGAAGGTCTCGCCCTGCACCCAGGTGCGGTACTCCATGTTCTTCTCGATACCGGTGTGCAGGTAGCCGGTGCCGACGCGGACCTCGGTGACGACCTCGCCGTCGGCCTCCAGGACCAGGCGCAGCACGCCGTGGGTGGAGGGGTGGACCGGGCCCATGTTGAGGACGATCCGGTCGTTGCGCAGGCGGTCGGCCTCGTCGCGCTCGGCGATCTGGGCGACGACGTCGTCCCAGTCCCCGCCGCTGACGGTGAACTGCTCGGCGCCGGCGGACAGCTCGTCCGTGGCGGGGCCGGAGGCGCGGAAGGTGCGTGCGGTGCTCATCAGCGGTAGGACCTCCGGGTGTCGGCGGGCGGGGTCTGGGCGCCCTTGTACTCGACGGGGATGCCGCCCAGCGGGTAGTCCTTGCGCTGGGGGTGGCCCACCCAGTCGTCGGGCATGGCGGTGCGGGTCAGGTGGGGGTGGCCGTCGAAGACGATGCCCATGAGGTCCCAGGTCTCACGCTCGTGCCAGTCGTTGCCGGGGTAGAGCGAGACGAGGGAGGGCACGTGCGGGTCGGTCTCAGGGCAGGCGACCTGCAGGCGCAGCTGGCGTCCGCCGTGGGTCAGGCTCATGAGCTGGATGCAGGCGTGCAGCTCGCGCCCGGCCAGCTCGGGGTAGTGGACGCCGCTGACGCCCAGGCACAGTTCGAAGCGCAGGTCCTGGTCGTCGCGCAGGGGGCGGGCGACGTCGAGCAGGTGCTCGCGGGCGATGAACAGGGTGAGCTCGTCGTGCTCGATGACGACCTTCTCGATGGCGGCGGCCGGGTCGATGCCGGCCTCCTGGAGGTCCTCGACGAGGGCGTCGACGACGTCATCGAACCAGCCGCCGTAGGGGCGCGCGGCGGCGGGGGCGAGGGTGACGACGCTGCGGTGCTCGCCGTAGCCCGTGGTGTCCCCGGCGTCGGAGGCGCCGAACTGGCCGGTGGGGGCGGTGATGACCTCCAGGCGCAGCTCGGGAGGCACAGGGGGTGCCGGCGACCTCGGGGACGGCGGGGGCCTCGGGGAGTCTCGGTCAGGGCCTCGGAGCCCGAGTCGTGTCCCGGGGCGTTCTTCTCACTCATGCCAGCAGGCCCTTCATCTCATGGGTGGGGGTGGCCGACAGCGCGGCGGCCTCGACGGCGCGGGCGATCTCCTCGCGGTGCTTGAACAGCGGCTTCTTCTCGATCTGGCGGGTCAGCTCGAGCATGGCGTTGAGGAGCATCTCGGGGCGCGGCGGGCAGCCCGGCAGGTAGATGTCCACCGGGACGATGTGGTCGCAGCCCTGGACGACGGCGTAGTTGTTGAAGATGCCTCCCGAGGAGGCGCAGGCCCCCATGGAGATGACCCACTTGGGCTCGGGCATGGAGTCGTAGACGTTGCGCACGATGGGGGCCATCTTGTGGGAGACGCGGCCCGAGACGATCATGACGTCGGCGTGGCGCGGGGAGGCGCGGAAGACCTCCCAGCCGAAACGGGCCATGTCGAAGCGGGGGGTGCCGGCGGCCATCATCTCGATGGCGCAGCAGGCCAGGCCCATGGTGACGGGCCACATGGAGCGGGCCTGGGCCAGGCCCGCGAGCTTCTCGACGGTGGTCAGCAGGAAGCCCGGGCTGTCCACCTCGGCGGCAGCAGCGGCGTAGGGGTCATTCCGCTTGGACGGGATGGACGCCATGTAGGCGTTGTGCTTCTTCATGCTCTTCACTGCTGTGTTCTCCTTGGGATCGTCGGGCTGGGTCCTGGCCGGTCAGAGCGGCGTCAGTCTCAGTCCAGTCCGCCGCGACGCCACTCGAGGATGTAGGGGCACGGTGATGAGGCCGATGAACAGGACGGCCGCCCCCAGCCCGAAGAAGCCCAGGCGCCCGAGGCCGTGGCCCATGGGTAGAGGAAGACCACCTCGACGTCGAAGATGATGAAGGTCATGCCCACCAGGTAGAAGGAGACGGGGAAGCGCCCGTGCTCGGTGTTGGCGGGGTGGGGTCGATGCCGCACTCGTAGTTGGCGACCTTGACCCGGTTGCGCCGGGCGGGGCTGATGATGGCGCTCATGGCCAGACCGCCGACGGCCACCAGGAGGGCCAGCGCGGCCATGATGAGCAGGGAGGCGTAGGGGTTCATGCTTCCGGCACCATCCTTGTCAGGAGCTGGATGAAGTGGTCGATTCCGTCGCCGCCGCGGCGCTCCCACCCGTCGGACAGGAGCTTGGTGACGAGCTTCATGAGGCGCTTGCGCGGCAGCCCGTAGCGGGTGCACAGGCGCATGACCTCGGGGTGCTCGATGAGGGCGACGAAGACACGGCCGAGCGTGTAGTAGCCGCCCATCTCGGAGCTGAGGGCCTTGGGGTACTGAGCCAGCACCTGCTCACGGCCGGAGGTGGTCGTGCGGGCGGATGCCTGGGCGGCGGCCTGGGCGGCCAGGCGGCCGGACATGAGGGCCTGGGCGATGCCCTCGCCGTTGAAGGGCGAGACCATGCCTCCGGCGTCGCCCAGCAGCATGAGGCCGTCGGCGTAGTGCGGCTTGCGGTTGAAGGCCATCGGCAGGGCGGCGCTGACCAGGCCGCCGACCTGGTTCTCCTTGGTGAAGCCCCAGGAGGCCGGGACGTTGTCCATCCAGCGGTTGAACACGGCGCGGTAGTCGATAGCGGTGGCCTGGGCGCGCGAGGAGACCGAGCCGAGTCCGACGTTGACCAGCCCCTCCCCCACGGACCAGATCCAGCCGTAGCCGGGCAGGAGGTCGGACTTGCCGGGCGTGCCGTCCCACAGCTCGAGGCGGGACTCCATCCAGGCGTCCTTGGCGCGCGGGGAGCGGAAGTAGGCGCGCACGGCCACGCCCATGGGGCGGCGCTCGTTCTTGGTGCGCCCGACGGCGGTGGCCAGACGGGCCGAGACCCCTCCGGCGTCGATGACCAGCGGGGCGGTGAAGGTGGTGGGGCCCTCGATGCCGGGGTAGGCGACCCGGTTGGTGGGGCGGGCCTCGACACCGGTGACGCGGCCGGTGGGTGAGGGTGACCGGGCCGGTGACGGTGACACCGGTGAGCAGGCGGGCTCCGGCCGCGGCGGCGTGCTCGGCCAGGTCGCGGTCGAGCAGGGCGCGGGGACGGGCCATCCCGTAGGAGGGAAGGAGGCCTGCTCCGGCCAGGGGAAGTGGAGGAGGTGCCCGCCGCCGATGACGCGCAGGCCGCGGTTGCGCTGCCAGCCGGTGGTGTCCATCCCCATGGAGACCAGCTCGCGCACGGCCGACGGGGTCAGGCCGTCCCCACAGACCTTGTCCCGGCCGAGCTCCTGCTTCTCCAGCAGGATGACGTCGAGGCCAAGAGTGGCCATGTGGTAGGCCGCCGAGGATCCGGCCGGGCCGGCCCCGACGACGATGACGTCGGCAGCGGCGGAGGCGCTGGACTGGGCGGCTGCCTGGGTCACTCGGGCCTCCCTCCTCGGCACGTCTGGTACAGCGGGCGTTGTCATAGGCATCACAGTTGGCACCGTAATGCAGGCCCCGCACGAGGCGGAGCCTGTGCCGACTGTACCCAGGCGGCCGACGCCTCCATGACGAAAGCGGAACGACAGGGCAGCGAACCAGGGTTTTCGTTGACGTGACGGCATTCCTCTGAGAACTCCCCGCCTCAACGACAGATGGCGGTACTCCAGAATTACGCTGCAAGTGAGTGACGAATTTCAACAGTGTCGGACGGGACCTGCGTCCTAGAGCGCTACCGGCACGGTCGGAGGCCGGCTGGGAGCGGTCTGCAGCACGCCTCGGCGGCGAGACCGCGGTCGGGATTTGCGATGATGAGTCCCATGAGCCGATCCCCCTTCGAGCCAGCCTCGCCAAGGACCCGCGCGAGGTCGCCGGGATGTTCGACGCCGTCGCGCGCCGCTACGACCTGTCCAATGACGTGATGAGCCTGTTCCAGGTGCACATGTGGCGGAGGGTGACGCGCGCGGCCGTCGCCGCGAGGCCGGGGACGCGCGTCCTGGACCTGGCCGCGGGGACCGGCACCTCCTCGGTGGAGTACGCCGCCGACGGCGCCGAGGTCGTGGCCTGCGACTTCTCCACCGGCATGGTGGCCGAGGGCAAGCGTCGCCACCCCGAGATCGCCTTCGTGGCCGGGGACGCCACGGCACTGCCCTTCGCCGACGAGAGCTTCGACGTCGTCACCATCTCCTACGGGCTGCGCAACGTGCAGGACACGGCGCGGGCACTGTCGGAGATGCGCCGGGTGACGGTGCCGGGCGGACGGATCGTCATCGCGGAGTTCTCCACCCCGGTCTGGCCGGCCTTCCGCCATCTGTACCGCTTCTACCTGGGCAGCGCCCTGCCGGCCGCCGCCCGCCTGGTCTCGTCGAACACTGAGGCCTACGACTACCTGGGCGAGTCGATCCTGGCCTGGCCGGACCAGCGGGAGCTGGCCGGCCTCATGCAGCAGGCCGGCTGGCGGGGCGTGGGCTACAAGAACCTCTCCGGCGGGATCGTCGCGGTTCACCGGGCCACGCGGCCCGTGCCCGCCCAGGGCGAGCAGTGAGAACCGACCTGAGCAGCACCCCGGGGCCGACGTCGTGAGGGCAGAGTCGTGAGGGCAGAGCACTGCCTGGCAGACCCGCCGCGGCTGTCCTTCCGCACCCATGAGCTGCCCGAGGGCGCACTGGAGGGGGCTCGCGCTCATCGACCTGCTGGCAGGCCGCGAGGACGTCAGCTCCTGGGTGCACGAGGGGCGCGGACTCATCGGCCTGGGCCGCACCCTGGTAATCGAGGCCCACGGGGCGGAGCGCATCGAGACACTGCGGGCCGCGTGGCGGGCCGTGGTCGGTGCGGCCTGGTGGCGTGATGCGCTGGTCCGCCCCGGGACCGGGCCGGTGGCGCTGGGCGCGATCACCTTCTCCCCCAGCTCCGAGCAGTCCTCGGTCCTGGTGGTCCCCGAGGTCCTCGTTGGGCTGGATGACTCCGGTGCTTGGCTGACGACCGTGGTGTCCGGGCCTGACGACGGGACTGAGCCGGAGCACCCAGATCCCGGGATGCTCCTGGGGGCGATAGTGGCCAATGCGCGCGCAGCGGTCGACCGGGAGCAGGCCGGCACCGACAGGGACTCCGGGGACTGCGGCGACACCACCGCCGTTGAGGCCGGGGCGCTCAGCGAGGAGCAGTGGTGCCGGGCGGTCTGCGCCACGCAGGAGCGGATGCGTGCGGGGCAGGCCCGCAAGGTGGTCCTGGCCCGCGACGTACTGGCCTACCCGGGCGGGCCGCTGGCCACCGGTACGGTCCTGCGGCGCCTGGCCAGCGACTACCCCTCCACCTGGGTCTTCGCCGTCGACCAGATGGTGGGCGCCAGTCCTGAGCTGCTGCTGCGCCTGCGGGATCGACGCCTCATGAGCAGGGTGCTGGCCGGTACGGCCCGCCGGCACGCCGGCGAGGACGCTCTGGCGACCGCGCGTCTGGCGTCCTGGCTGGAGGGCTCGGAGAAGAACAACCGGGAGCATGAGCTGGCCCGGGACTCGGCGATCACGGCGCTGGAGCCGCTGTGCTCGGTGGTGGAGGCCCCCGCCCGCTTTGTCCTGACGCTGCCGAACGTCCTGCACCTGGCCAGTGATGTCACCGGGGTCGTTGCCGGAGACACCGGGGCGCTGGCCCTGGTGGACGCGCTGCACCCGACGGCGGCCGTGTGCGGGACGCCAACCCAGGCGGCGGCGCGCCTCATTGAGGAGGCCGAATCGATGGACCGGGGGCGTTACGCCGGGCCCGTGGGCTGGGTGGACTGGCACGGCGAGGGCGAGTGGTGCATCGCGCTGCGCAGCGCCCAGCTGCCCGCGGCGGGCCTCGGACCGCAGTCGCCCGCGAGTGTTCGGGGGCGGCGGCATCATGCCGGACTCCGAGCCGGTCGACGAGCTGGCGGAGACGACCGCCAAGATGCGCCCCATGCTGGGGGCACTCGGCGTGCGTCTCTGAGACGACTCTGGGCGGCTATCGCGTCAGGAGTCCTTGCGCTCGGCCAGAGTCACGTCGATGTCCTGCTTCTTGGAGTCGCGGATGACCGTGAGCTTGACCTTGTCGTTGGCGGAGTACTGGCGCACGTAGCCGGTGAGAGCCGACCCCTGGGCGGTGGTCTTCCCATCGATGGCGATGACGACGTCATCCTTCTTCAGTCCGGCCTTGTCGGCCGGTGAGCCACCTTCGACCGAGGTGATCTTGGCGCCGGCGCGCTCTCGCCGTCGGCCGTGGCAGCCAGCGGTGTCAAGGCTGACTCCCAGGTAGGCGTGCGTGGCCGTCCCGGACTTGATGAGCTGCTTGGCGACCTTGTCGGCCAGCTTGACGGGGATGGCGAAACCGATGCCGATGCTTCCCGAGCCTCCCTCGCCGCCGCCGGAGCGGCTCATCGTGGCGATGGAGCTGGTGATCCCGATGACCCGCCCCTTCTCATCGAAAAGGGGCCCTCCGGAATTGCCGGGGTTGATGGCTGCGTCGATCTGGATGGCGTTGGTGTAGACCGCTGAACCGCCCGATCCGTCCTCATTCTGGGAGTTGACGACGGGCCGGTCGAGGGCGGAGATGATTCCGGTGGTGACGGTCGAGGACAGGCCCAGCGGGTTACCGATCGCCATGACGTCCTGACCGGTGGCCAGCTTGTCGGAGTCTCCGAGCTGGGCGACCGTGAGGTTGTCGGGGGCGTCCTTGAGCTGGATGACCGCCAGGTCGGTGGCGGGGTCGGTACCGGTGGTCTCAGCGTCGTAGACGCGGCCGTCGGCCAGCGTCACCTGGATCTTGGAGGCACCCGCCACCACGTGGTTGTTCGTGATGATGTGCCCCTCCTTGTCGAAGATGACTCCGGAGCCCAGGGCCTCGCCCCTGTCCGTGGCGACGGCGATGGAGACGACGGCGTTGGACACGGCGGCCGAGACGGCCTCCCAGTCGGGGGCCTGGCCGGCGCTGTTGACGGTCTTGGTCGTGCTCCCGGTGGCGATGGCGGTGGGGGCGGCCGTGGAGCGCTGTGACACGCCGCCGTCCCGGGCGTCGAGAGCCTTGATCGCTACTACGGCACCGCCGGCCCCCAGCAGGGAGGCGACCAGTACGGAGGCGACCAGGGCGAACCAGCCCGGCCCCCGCCGGCGCCTCTTGGTGCCGCTGTCAGCGCCTGTGGCCTTCGAGGCCGCATAGAAGGACTCCCCGGCCGGCGCGTAGCCACCGGGCGTCGTCGGGACGCTCGTATAGGGGCGAGCCGAGGTGCGTCTGCTGCCCCTGGTAGGGCTGCTGGGCGGATGAGTAGCTGGACGGCGCCGCCTGCTGCACCACAGGGGCGGGGTACTGCCCCTGAGGCTGCGGCTGGTAGGACGGCTGCTGCGGCTGGTACTGCCCCTGGGCGGGCTGTGCGTAGAGCGACGCGGTCTGTTCGGCAGGCAACTGCGAGGTCGGCGGCTCGGCAGGCAGCTGAGAGGTGGGCGGCTCGGGCTGGGAGGCGTCGGCGGCGTAGGCCTGGGAGAGATCCGCGTAGCCGCCGTGGTCCTCGGTCACGCTCGCGCCATCGCTGACGGAAGACGCCGTTGCCGGGCTGGCCTGGCTGCTGGCGGACCAGGAGTCGACACCGGAGTGAGCGCCGTCCGCCGCCGCCTCGGGCTCAGTGGGCCGGTATGCCTCCGGGTTCGTCTCGTCGTATCCGCTCATCTGTGCTCCTCCTCGGGCGTGTCGCCCTCTCAGATCCACGAGTAGACAACACCAGGGCTCTGTGCCGTTTCCGATGATTCCCTGGGGCTGTGCTGTGGATCGTGTAACTGTTGTATCGCAGCGGGCTGAGAGCCCGGCGGTGGGTTCGGGCTGAGCCGGGGCCACCGCCGCAGGTCCTATCCCGCTGGTTGCCGTCCATCTCTATCGTCGTTCATGTTGTCACGGTGTGAGGACCGTGCGTTGTGGTCTCCCAGACGACGACGCTCACGCCGTCGACCGGCTCATCCAGGAGTCCGCGGAGGGCCTCGACATCATGGGGGACCTGGACGCGGGCCCCCAGGGCTGCGGCCAGCGCAGCGATATCCGCCCGCTGAGGGGCGGTGAAGAGCCGTTCGAACCGGCCCGCTGGCGTAGTGCGGGCGTACTCGAGGTGGGAGAAGATCGCGCCCCCGCCGTCGTCGACGACGATCACCTGCAGGTCGGCCTCCTCCTCTCGCACGCCCCGGTTCAAGGACATGGCGTCGTGGAGGAAGGCGAGGTCTCCCATGACGGCGCGAACCGGTTCCCCTGAGGCCATCCACAGTCCGATCCCGGTGGCGATGGTGCCGTCGATGCCCGCCAGGCCACGGTTCGCGACCGCCTTCGGGGCAGCGGCGCCGGGCTGGGCGAGTCGGTCCAGGCGCCGCACCGTCATGGACGAGCCCAGCAGAAGGGTGGGGGCACCGGGGGCCTGACTGGCCTCCCACACGGCCCGGGCCAGGGCGTCGGCGCTGCTGGAGTGGTCCGGTTCGGGAAGATCCGCCACGGCCCGGCGCCAGGAGTCGGTCCAGGCCGTGTCGGCGCTCTCCAGGCCGAGGGAGGCGACTAGACGGGCCGAACGGAGGGCGGCGGCGTCGGCAGGCTCATGATCGGGACCGTCCATGGGGACGACCCGTCGAGCCCGCCCGGAGACGTCGGTCCACCGGGCGCGCTCGGTCAGGACGGTGATGTCGAGATCCTCGCGCCCCAGGAGCGCGGTGATGGAGCGACTGAGGCTGGGGTGCCCCAGAACGAGGAGGTGCTCGGCCTGCTGGGCGAGCGCGCAACCCGCAGGGGTGCCCAGCAGCTCGGCGTAACGGCTCAGGGGCCTGCGGGCCGCTGCGGGCCTGGGAGGTGGGTTCGGCCAGGAGTGGCCAGTTGAGGTGCTCGGCCAGAGACCTGGCCAGGGTGCCGACGCCCGGGTGGGCGGTGTCACCGGCGACGACGAGCCCTCTCCCCTGCGCTAAGGAGCCAGAGCCGGCCGGCTGGCGGCACCGGCCTCCGGGGCTCCGGCCAGCACGGCTGCCCGGGCAGCCGGGACCATGGGCGGGAAGGGCGGTGCCGGGCGGCCGACACCGCATCCTCCACGGTGTCCCCCACTGAGCTCTCCGCTGAGTTCTCCGCCGTCAGGGGCGGACGGAAGCGGGCGTTGATCTGGACCGGCCCGGGATCCAGACTGAGGGTCCCGGTGGCGGCGGCGACGGCGCGGCGCACCTGCCCGGCGATGGCGGCGTCGGCCGCATGGCCCCCGAGGTCGGCGGCCAGGTCGGCGGGCAGATCCACACCCAGGCGCAGGGCCGGTGCGAAAGAGCCCGGTCTGCTCGGTGGTCTGGCTGGCGCCGGTGCCGACCAGCTCGTGGGGCCGGTCGGCGCTGATGACGAGCAGAGGGATGCCAGCGGCGTCGGCCTCACTGACGGCCGGGTGAAGGTTGGAGACGGCCGTGCCCGAGGTGGTCACGACGGCGGCGCAGCGGCCGCGCCCGTTCAGGGCGTTGGCGCGGGCGGCCCCCAGGGCGATGAAGCCGGCGCTGCGCTCATCCAGGACGACACGCAGCCGTAGGTGCCCGGCGTCGGCGGCATCGGCCAGGGCCTCCGCCAGCGGGGCGCTGCGCGATCCCGGGCACAGAACGACCTCGCGCACGCCCTCGGCCAGGAGGGCCGCCACGAGGCTGCGCGCGTCGGCCATGGCGGGCGGGAGCTGCGGGCGCTCCGGGGAGTCGGTCACAGGGGCGAGGATACGAGAGCGCACCGCCTGCACTGCGCTGCGATTGGTCACAGTCCGATGAGCCATGCGCACGGCTGGGGTGGGTCTACAGCGGCAGCCCCGCCACGGCCCGGCTGGGGTCACGGGCCTCGCGCTGGCGGCGGGCGTGCAGGGGCGCCGGCCAGGGTGCAGCAGACGCGTCTGCCAGTGCTTGGTGAGTGGGGCCCCGCCTTGACCTCATCCAGGAGGCGTTCGGAGACGGGGGCGGCGGCGTCCAGACGCAGCGTCCCGTTGCTGGGGCGAACGCTGGGCTCAGCGACGTCCTGGGTCAGCAGGCGCGTGGTCCCCAGGCCGCAGGCGTGACTGAGGGAGGGCAGGCTGAAGGCGAGGGTCGCGCCGGCCATGATGCCCACGGAGGTGTCCAGGGCAGAGGAGACGACAGCGGGCAGTCCGAGGCGCTCAGCCATGTCCAGGGCCCGGTGCACCCCGCCCAGCGGGGCCACCTTGAGGATGGCGACGTCGGCAGCGCGCCGGTGGACGATCTCCAGGGGGTTGGCAGACAGCCGGATCGACTCATCAGCGGCGATGGGCACGTCGACGGCGCGGCGCAGGTCGGCCAAGTCGTAGACGGTGGCGCAGGGCTGTTCGGCGTACTCCAGCCCTCCGGCAGCCCGGTCCATGAGGGGCAGGTTCTCGCGGGCGGTGTCCAGGTCCCAGGCACCGTTGACGTCGATGCGCACCTTGCCGGAACGCCCCAGTGCCGAGCGGACCGCCTCGAGGCGCTCCAGGTCCACCGAGCGCTTGTCACTCCTGCCACTGACCTTGACCTTGGCGGTCCTGGCTCCGGAGGCCCGCACCAGATCGGAGGCGTCCTGAGCGCCGACCTCAGGGACGGTCACGTTGACGGAGATGGTCTCGCGGTAGCGGGGAAGGAGGGAGTTTCCCAGGGCCTGGCACAGCCCGGAGGCGAGCCAGGGTGCGCTGGCCTCCAACCCGTAGTCCCAGAAGGGCGCGACCTCGCCCCAGCCCCCGGGGCCGTGGAGCAGGACGCCGTCGCGGCGGGTGATGCCGCGAAACGGCGTCGTCAGAGGAATGTCCCAGACGACCGCGCGGTCGATGCGAGCCAGCAGTCCGGAGGAGTCCTGAGCATGAAGAGAGGCGATGTCGATCTCGCCGTTGGCATGCTGATGGTCCGGACTCACGGGCACAGAATACGCACGATCTTCAATCAAGACGACGAAACCGGGACAAGGGGTGGCGGGGCCCACCTCGGCAAACGCCCACGGGGCTGCGCAGTGGACTGTCCGGCGCCGTCGTCCGCCCCGACTCCAGCACCGAGCGCGGCCGTGAGCGCAGGCCCCTGCCCACGAGCCTTTGTAGAATGGCTCGTGCGGTTGAATTCGCGATCACACCGAGGGGACGTCATGAACGAGGGCAGCACGGGGTCGGGGGACTCAGGGCGCCGCCATTGGAGGCCCGTCACGCCCGTCTCCGCGATGGTTGTGGGTCGCCTGGTTCTCGGGCTGCCCGGCACCGTCGGCCTGACGGTCATCGTGCTGGTCTGGTCGGCGCTGACCCGCGCCGGGCTGGGATTCGGCAGGGCGTGCTTGTTCTCCCTGGTGGCGGTGGCGATTCGCGAGCTCATCGACGTCTCGGCCCACCGGCTCATCATGCGGGCCTGGCGCTCGAGGGATCCTCACGGCCTGCTTCTGACGATCATCGCCGCGACCTGCCCTGCGGTCGCGGGATTCTCATCGGCCCGCCTCCTCGCCCCGGCATCGACGACGGCGCTGACGGTTCTCACGTGGCTGCCGTTCATGGCCTTCGTCGCTCTCATTGAGAGGCCGTGGGACACCTCGCTCGGATACGACGCCCTCCAGGAGCGCATCCATCAGCCCCAGCCGATCCCGCCGGAATACGTCACCGCCGACTTCCGCGACGCCCGCAAGCACCTGCCCCAGCTCCGCCGCATCGCACTGGCCCACGCGGCGCTGTAGCCGGCGGACCCGGCCGCCTCGACAGACCTCAACTGCGATGACGATCACAGGCTTGCTAGGGTGAGAGAGCGTGACCTGTGAGCTTGAAGCGTCAGGGGAAGGGCATATGAGCACACGCGACGTCACCAACACACCAGACCGCCCCTGGAAGCCAGCGGTGCCCCTGTGGGGGTGGTGTACGGGCGGATCGGATTGGGCATTCTTGAGGCAATCACTCTTGGAGTGGTCGTAGCCATCTGGTCCACCCTCACTCGCGCCGGACTCAGTTCAGACCAGATCACAGGATTCGCCATTCTGGCGACCGCGGTGCGAGAAACGCTCGACGCAGCATCGATGCGCCTGACCATGCGCATCCAACGCACCAACGACATGAATGCGGTGCAGCGGACCGTGGCAGCTCTCATCTGTCCCGCCATCGGCGCGGTGCCGGCAGGCATGGTCTTCGCACCGTACTCCGTCGTCCAGCTGACCGTGGTCACTTGGGCACTATTCATGCTCATCACGTGCACACTGGAACAGCCGTGGAAGACTTCGATGTCCTATGAGGAGATGAGGGAACGCGGCCGCCAGACCCGGCTGATGACCCGGGATCACTTCGCCGAGGAGATCGCCGATGGCCGGATGACCTTCCGCCCCATCGATGACGAGGGCTACTACCTCGACGAGGACGGCAACCGCATCGAGGACTGAGAGACCCCGCCCGCGGTCACACTTTGTTCCGGCCGGGGACGTCCTGCGCGCGCGGGGACCGGATTATGGTCCCCGACGGCGTCGAATGCCCCCGGCTGGAGCAGGACGCACCCGGCCGCGTGGAATGTCCCCGTCGGTGGGCCACCTGCACCGCCCGGCGGGTCCGACCGCACCGCCCAGCGGCTCGCACTTGCACCGCCCGGTGGCCCCCGCCCAAGCCCTACGGAGGTCCGGCGTCAGGACTTCTTGAAGTCGTACTGCGGGTACTTCTTGGCCCAGGCGATGGCGGCCTCATCCTCCCGGCCCTCGCCGTAGGTGTTGACGACGAGGTCCTCGAGGCTGCCGTAGGGTGGCCTCATCCATCGTGATGGACTTGAGCCACGTGGCGATCTCCGGGTAGTCCTGCGCGAAGCCCTCGCGCCCCAGGAAGTGAAGCCCTCCCCTTGCCGAGCGCGCCCTTGGGATCCTTCAGGTCCCGCATGCCATAGGTGGTGTTCGCCCAGAAGGGGTGCCACAGGGTCACGACGATCTCCTGCTTGGCATCGACGGCCTTCTTGAGCTCGGCCAGCATCCCGGTGGTGGAGGAGGTCAGGAACTTCATGTCCCCCAAACCGTAGGCGGGGATCACGTCCTCCTGAGACACCTTGGTCAGACCCGCACCCGGCTCGATACCGATGATCTTGTTGCCGATCTGCGAGGCGTGGGGCTTGATGTCCTCGATCGACTGCATGGAGGAGTAGTCCGGGACGGACCAGCACAGCTGGGCCGAGTCGTAGTAGGTCCCCAGATCCTCGATGTAGGTGCGGTACTTGTCCATGTAGCTCTTCTGGGTGACGTCCGGCCACGCAGAGGGGAAGAGGTCGACCGCCCCCTGGCTGAGGCCCGCGTACAGCGGTCCGGCCTCACTGAGATCCATGAGCTTGATCTGGTATCCGGCCTTCTCCAGCTGGGTCTTGAGCAGGTGGGTCATGGACAGCCCATCGCTCCATGACGGAAGAAAGCCGAGGCGGAGCCGCTTGCTCCCACCGGAGCCCTGACCGCAGGCGGACAGGGGCGCCCGCCGCCGCCAGGGAGGCCAGAGCGGCGGTGAAGGTGCGGCGGGAGGTCTGCATGGTGTTCCTTCGATACGTGCCCGACGCCGGTGAGGGCGAAGTAGAAAAGCGTCGTCGAGTCATGGGTCACCGCTTCTTGATGAGTGAGAGCAGCGAGCCCTTCTCCCGCGGCGCCCCGAGGGCCGCGGTCACCCGGTCCAGGTAGATCGCCAGGAACACGATGGACAGGCCCGCCTCGGTGCCCTTGGCGATGTCGATCGTCGCGAGCGCCTTGACGACCTCCTTCCCCAGGCCGTCGGCACCGACCATGCCCGCGATAACGGCCATCGACAGGGCCAGCATGATGACCTGATTGACGCCCGCCATGATGGTGGGGACGGCCAGGGGCAGTTGGATGCCCCGCAGGATCTGCCAGTCGGTGGCACCGAAGGAACGCCCCGCCTCCACGGTCTCCTTGTCCACCTGCTTGATGCCCAGCTCGGTCATGCGCACCCCGGGGGGCATCGCGAAGATGAGCGTGGCGAACATCCCGGGCACCACCCCGATGGAGAAGAACAGGACCGAGGGGATGAGGTAGACGAATGCCGGCATCGTCTGCATGAGGTCGAGGACCGGGCGGATGAGGACGCTGACGTACTTGTTGCGGGCGGCCCAGATCCCCAGGGGACGGCGAAGACGAGGGCGGTCAGGGTCGCCAGGGTCACCAGGACCAGCGTCTCCATCGCGTTGACCCACTGCCCCAGGGAGATGATGATGAGGAAGGTGACGGCGGTCCCCACCGCCAGCCTCCACGACTTCGCCATCCAGGCGATGAGGACGAAGACCACCACCATGAGCAACGGGGGCACGGCCAGGAGCAGGTCCACGAGGTTGTCGTTGACCAGGGTGCCGGCCCGGGAGATCGCGGTGAGGAAGCCATGGAGGTGGACCTGGATCCACTCGATGAGGACCTCGACCGCTGTGCCCAGGGGAATCTTGGGAAGAGGAGTCTGTACGGGAATCATCAGGCGTCGGCTCCTTCGGCCTCGGTGGTCTCACTGGCCTTGCCGGCCTGCTCGTCGGTCTGCTCCGCGGCCGGATCGGCGCTGGAGGCACTGGCGGCGCTGGATGCCCCGGCCTCCTGGTTCTGCTCACTGATGGCGGCCAGCAGGGTGACGCGCGGGATGACGCCGGAGATTCGTCCGTCGTCGTCGACGACGACGATGGGGGCGGCGTGCTGCGCGGCGTGGGCGAACAGCTCGTTGACAGGGGTCGAGTGCGACACGACCGGCATCTCGTGGATCGTGGACAGCGGCAGCGCGTCGGAGCCCTCCTTGACCGCCTGGGCGACGTCGTCCTCCCAGACATAGCCGAAGGGCGTGCGGTCGCGGTTCTGGACGAGCAGCCACGGTGGCTGGTTCTCCCGCAGGAGCTTGTGGGCGGCGCGAGGGCTGCGGTCCGAGCCCAGGATCGCGTACGGGGGCTCCGCGATGGAGCCGGCCGTCAGGACCCGGCTACGGTCGACGTCGGCCACGAACCGGGAGACGTAGTCGGAGGCCGGGTCGCGCAGGATCTCCTCGGCGGTACCGACCTGCTCGACGCGACCGTCACGCATCATGGCGATGCGGTCCCCCAGGCGCATGGCCTCGTTGAGGTCGTGGGTGATGAACAGGATCGTCTTGCCGAGCTTGCCCTGGAGGTCGATGAGCTGGTCCTGCATCTCCCGGCGGATGAGCGGGTCGAGCGCGGAGAAGGCCTCGTCCATGAGCAGGATGTCGGTCTCGGCGGCCAGGGCCCGGGCCAGGCCGACCCGCTGCTGCATGCCACCCGAGAGCTCACCGGGCTTGTAGCCGCCCCACCCCTCCAGGCCCACCAGGGACAGGGCCTCTTCTGCCCGGCGCTCGCGCTCGGAGCGATTCACGCCCTGGATCTCCAAGCCGTAGGCGGCGTTCTCCCCCACCGTCCGGTGCGGCAGGAGGGCGAAGTTCTGGAAGACCATGGAGACGCGCTCGCGGCGCAGCTCGCGCAGCTTCGGCTTCGAGACGTGCGTTAGGTCCTCCCCGTAGAGGGTCATGCTGCCGGCCGTGATGGGCAGCAGGCCGTTGACCATGCGGATGAGGGTGGACTTCCCGGAGCCCGACAGGCCCATGACCACGAAGATCTCGCCCTTGTCGACGTCGAAGGAGGTGTCGATGACGGCGGCGGTCTGCCCTGACTTCCTCAACTGGTCCCGCGTCCTGCCGGCCTTGAGCTTCTTGACGCCGTCGGACGGTCGCCGCCCGAAGACCTTGTAGACATGGTTGGCCTCAATGACTTTCACTGCACTCCTCACGATCTAGCTCCTGGCCTGGCCGCGAGGTCCGGAAGACGAGTTGTGAGAGCCGTGTCCGGACCCAGCGACAACGGCAAGCCCGTTTTATGGTCCTGCGCAGTGTTCGAGTGGTCAATTTGAGTAGGCGCAGAATCCCGCGAATTCAGGGGACTTCAGGCCTTGACACGCCCCCGAGCGTGTCCGGTGCCACGTTCGCGGAACAGGGTGGAACCCACCCGGCGCGCACGGTCGGGCGTGAACGCCCATAAGCATCGAGAATGCTTGAAATCATCACGAACATCGCAACTCCCCCGCAGCCTCGCACCGCACGCGCACAAACGCGACGCATAACCAACAACGTCCGTATGTGCAACCGGAACTCCTCAGGGCCACAGAATGTGGTGATAGTCTCATTTACGTCGCAGCCCGTTCCGCGCCGCAACGGAACAAGCCGGACGCCCACCGAAACCCCCTCCCCGCTTACCTGGAATCACTACGCTGAGGGGCACGCCCGCGGCCCGCAGGACCAACCGGGCACCGATGGAGGAGGAGGAGACTGCCGTGCCGGCTGCAGGATGGATCCCGGCGGACGGACCGGATCTCTGGGGACCCCTCGGAGGCCCGGGCGCGCACAGACCCAAGGCCCACGCCGACGTGCGCATCTCGAACATGTCCCTCATCCTGCGTCACCTTCAGACGAGCCCCGCCCTGTCGCGCACGCGCCTGGCCCGCGAGACGGGGCTGTCCAAGGCGACGGTCTCAACCCTGGTCGCCGAGCTGTGCTCCCGGGGGCTGCTCATCGAGGAGGAGCCGGACCTGTCGGGCAACGTCGGCAGACCGAGCACGGGCCTGCGCACGGCTCCACGCACAGCGGCCGGCATCGGCCTGGAGATCAGCGGCGCCTCGCTGCTCCTGTCCGTCACGGACCTGACCGGAGAGGTCGTCGCGCGCCGCTGCGAGCTCGTCGACGACGCCGGACACCGCCCCGAGCCGATGATCGAGCACGTCGCGGCCATGCTGTCCCAGGCCCTGGAGCAGCTGACGCAGCAGGGGACGACGGTTCCGGGAATCGTCCTGGCTCAGACCGGGATCATCGACTACACCGACAACACCGTGCGCTACTCCTCCACGCTGGAGTGGCACGACGTCGCCGTGGCGGACCGGGTCCGCGACGCAGTCGCCCGCCGCCTGGGCCCGGGAAGGAGCGTCCCCACCATCACCCTGGAGAACGACGCCAAGCTCGCCGCACTGGCCACCTACGAGCGCTACGCGCAGGACGGGGTGCGCAACCTGCTCTACCTGTCGGGCGGTGAGGGGATCGGCGCCGGCATCATCTCCGACGGCCACCTCCTGCGCGGCTGGCTGGGCCTGACCGGCGAGGTCGGCCACATGCCCGTGGAGCCCGAGGGCCTGAAGTGCCGGTGCGGGCGGCGCGGCTGCTGGGAGACCCGCTCCGGACTGCAGGCCCTGACCTCGATCTACCCGCCGGGCGACGCGGTGCGCGATGAGACCACCTCCCTGGATGAGCGCATCGAGCTCCTGCGCCGGCGCTTCGACGCCGGGGACGCCGAGCTCACCCGGAGGCTGAAGCTCTCCCAGCGGGCGCTCGCGCGCGCCCTGGCGATCCTGACGGACGTCCTCAACCCCGAGGTGATCGTGCTGTCGGGGTACCTGGCCGCCTTCGCCGATGTATTCATCTCCCCCACCGCCTCCGCCCTGAGGGACCGACTGCTGGACCAGCGCGCCGCCGTGAGGCTGGAAACCGCCCACCTGGGCCAATGGGCCTCGTCGTACAGGGGCGGCCCTGGTGGCGCTGGAGTCCGTGCTCGACAACCCCACCCTGGTCGATCTCAGGCCCACCTCCTAGCCGCCACCAGGCATATCGACCGCCTCGCCAGTAGCGGACGGGCGCCGCATGCTGTAGTTTGTTCGGAGTTCAGACTATTCAGCCCGAAGGAGTGCTGATGTCTCTCCAGACCCAGCCCGCGGCGCCACTCCCCTCTCAGGCGGGAGGACGCCTCACCCTGCCGATCCAGACCGGCATGGATGACGAGGTCCGCCGCCTCATCGCCCGCCTGGGCGCCGACGCCGTGCGGAACTCCGATGGCACCGAGCTGCCCGGCATCGTCTCGGAGCTGGCCACCAGGGTCTACTCCACCTACTTCGTGGGACGCGGCGACAACGCCTGGGCCGACGCCCACCCCGATGAGGCCACCCGGATCTTCCTCATGTCCGACAGGGTCTCCGCCACTGCCGACGGCCCCGTGAGCATCGACCTGCTGGCCTCCTGGTTCGCCGACCAGGTCCGCCCCGACACCGACTGCGACGTGACGCGCTGGTGGCAGGCCCACGACCGCACCACCGGCCAGGAGCTGCCCGTCTCCGCCTGGAGCATCGAGGCCGACGGCCGCACCGTCACCGTGCACGAGGCCCTCGCCGGGCACGTCTACACCGTCAGCTTCCTGGCGGTCCAGACCTGGGACCCGACCCAGATGTACAACTACCTCACCAACGGCTGGGACGAGGACCCCACGCGCGTCAAGGAGAAGCCCTTCGACGTGCGCCACGAGGCCACGTGGTCCCACGTGCGCACCCACCTGAGCGACTGGCTCACGGAGCACCCCGAGGTGGACGTGGTCCGCTTCACCACGTTCTTCTACCACTTCACCCTCGTCTACGGCGCCGACGCCACCGAGCGCTTCGTCGACTGGTTCGGCTACTCCGCCTCGGTGAGCGTCCCCGCCCTGGAGGCCTTCGAGGAGGAGTACGGCTACCGCCTGACCGCCGAGGACTTCGTCGACGCCGGCTACTACAACTCCCCTTCCGGGTCCCCACCCGCGCCTTCCGCGACTGGATCGACTTCCAGCAGCGCTTCGTGTGCTCCCGGGTGCGCGAGCTGACCGACGCCGTCCACGCCCAGGGCAAGGGAGGCGATGATGTTCCTGGGCGACAACTGGATCGGCACCGAGCCCTACGGCGAGCACTTCGCCACCACCGGCCTGGACGCCGTCGTCGGCTCGGTCGGATCGGGGGCGACCTGCCGGATGATCGCCGACATCCCGCACGTGCGCTACACCGAGGGCCGGTTCCTGCCGTACTTCTTCCCCGATGTCTTCCATCCGGGGGCGATCCCGTCTCCGAGGCCAACCGCAGCTGGTTGGAGGCCCGGCGCGCCATCGTGCGCTCCCCCCTGGACCGGATCGGGTACGGCGGTTACCTGTCCCTGGCCGTCGAGCACCCCGACTTCATCGACCGCGTCGAGCAGATCATCGCGGAGTTCCGCGCCATCCACGAGCGCTCCGCGGGGACTGCGTCCGCTGACCCCGGGCTTCAAGGTCGCGGTCATCAACTCCTGGGGCCGCCTGCGCTCCTGGATGACGCATATGGTCGCGCACGCCCTGTGGTACCGCCAGACCTACACCTACCTGGGGGTCCTCGAGGCGCTGTCGGGACTGCCGGTGGACGTGGAGTTCCTGTCCTTCGACGACGTGCGCGCCGGCCTGGCCCCGGACGTGAAGGTCCTCATCTGCGCCGGCGCCGAGGGCACCGCCTTCTCCGGGGGCGAGCAGTGGGCGGACTCAGAGCTGGTGGCCGCGGTCAGCTCCTTCGTGGCCGCCGGCGGCGGCCTCATCGGGGTCGGGGCTCCCAGCGCCCACCCCGCCCACGAGGGTCACCTTCCAGCTCGCCGACGTCCTGGGCGTGGACCGGGAGATCGGCTGGGGCCTGAGCACGCGCCGTCGTGCTCCCGAGGTGGAGGAGCACTTCATCACCCGGGACCTGACCGGCGGTCTCGACGACGGCGAGGGCACCCCCGACATCGTCGTCACCAGTCCCGCCACCCGGGTGCTCGACGCCGCGGACGGCCAGATCCGCCTCGCGGTCCACGAGCTGGGGCAGGGGCCGGGGCGGTCTATGCCACCGGGCTGCCCTACAGCGCCCAGAACTCCCGGCTGCTGCACGGGCCATCTTCTGGGCCGCGGGGTGTCAGGAGGACTTCTCCGCCTGGGCGGCCCTCGACCCCAGGGTGGAGGTGGCCGCCTACCCCGATGGCCGCACCACCCTCGTCATCAACAACTCTCTGGAGCCCGTCACCACGACGGTGCCGACGCCCCAGGGCCCCCGGACGGTCCGTCTGGAGGAAGGAGGGCACCAGTGGCTCACCGCTGCCTCGCAGTGAGCACCCCCTGTTCCATATCCACGCTCCACTCACGGGCGCGCGCCCACAACACCGACAGCGCCGACAGCTGCCTGTCACCGCCCCGCCGCGCCCCGCTCCTTCCGGCAGACGCCGGGCCTTTTCAATGACGAAGAAGGAAACTCCCATGAAGAAACACGCACTGGCCGCCTCGCTGCTCGCCTTCGCGATGCTCGCCGCCGGCTGCTCGGCCACGACCGGCTCATCCGGCTCGGCCTCCTCCGGCGGCGTCATCCGCTACCTGCACCGCCTGCCCGACGGCGAGGGGATGACGAAGGTCAACGACATCGTGGCCCGCTGGAACGCCGCGCACCCCGACATGAAGGTCGAGGCCACCAAGTTCGACGGCAAGGCCGCGGACATGAACGTCAAGCTGGAGAACGACGTCAAGGCCGGAACCGGCCCCTGCCTGGCCCAGGTCGGCTACGCCGAGATCCCCAAGCTCTACGCCTCCGGCCTGCTCACCGATGTCTCCTCCCAGGCCGAGAAGTACAAGGAGCACTTCTCCGAGGGGTCGATGTCGCTGATGACCGTGGGCAAGACCGTCGTCGGCCTGCCGCAGGACTCCGGCCCGCTGGTCTACTTCTACAACAAGGCCGCCTTCGACAAGCTCGGGCTGAAGGTGCCCACGACGAGCGCCGAGCTGGCCGAGGTCGCCAAGAAGGCGGCCGAGCAGGGCAAGTACGCCCTGGCCTTCGAGCCCGACGAGGCCCCCAACACCCTGGCGGGCCAGTCGGCCGCGGCCGGCGCCCAGTGGTTCAGCGCTGAGAACGACAAGTGGAAGGTCAACGTCTCCAGCCCGCAGACCGCCAAGGTCTCCTCCTTCTGGCAGGGGGTCCTGGACTCCAAGACGGCCCTCGTGGCCAACCGCTGGGACGACTCCTTCGGCAAGGCGCTGGTCGACCAGCAGCTCATCGGCACCATCGGGGCCGCCTGGGAGGGCGCGCTCCTGGCCGACACCATGAAGGACTCCCCCAATGCCGGGTCCTGGGCGGTCGCCCAGCTGCCCGCCTTCGGCGACAAGGCCATGTCCGGTCCCGACGGCGGCTCGGGCGTGGCCGTCCTCAAGGGCTGCTCCAACCCCGAGGGGGCCATGGCCTTCAACGACTGGTTCAACACCCAGGTCGACGACCTGGCCACCCAGGGGCTGGTCCTGACCGCGAAGGCCCCGGTGAAGACCCCGCAGACCATCTCCACCTTCTTCGGAGGCCAGGACGTCTACGCCGAGTTCACCAAGGCCAATGCGGCCGTGAACTCCAAGTTCGGCTTCATGCCGACCTGGCCCTCCCTGGCCGACCCCATGACCAAGGCCGCCGAGGCGGCCGGGAAGGGGACCGGCAAGGTCGATGAGATCTTCCAGGCGGCTCAGAAGACCTCGGTCAGCTCCCTGAAGGACGCCAACCTGCCCGTCGCCGAGTAGGCGATCGAGCACAGCCCACCGGCAGCCACCGGCACCACGATCGAAGTGAGAGCATCATGAGCACGACGACAACGACCACGGGCGCATCCGCCATCCGCACCACCTCGCTGCGAAAGCGCAGGGAGGCCCGGGCGGGCATCGGGTTCGTGGCCCCGTTCCTGGCCATGTTCGCCGTCGTCTTCCTCATTCCGATCGTGGTGTCGGTCTACCGGTCCTTCTTCCGCGACGTCGCCTCCGGCTCGGACCTCTACGGCGGCGGGGAGAAGGTGAGCACCTTCGTGGGCCTGGACAACTACGTCCAGGCGGCGGGTCAGCCCGCCTTCTGGAAGGGACTGGGGCGGGTCCTGCTGTTCGGCGTGGTCCAGGTCCCGGTCATGATCCTGGCGGCCCTCGCCCTGGCGCTGGTGCTCGACTCCCTCCTGGTCAAGCGGGTGACGGTCTTCCGCCTGGGCTTCTTCCTGCCCTACGCGATCCCCGGGATCGTGGCCGCGATCATGTGGCTCTACATGTACAACCCCAGCTTCTCCCCCATCAATGAGCTGCTGGGACTGGTGGGCCTCAAGGTGGACTTCTTCGGCCGCAGCATCATCCTGTGGTCGATGGCCAACATCACGACGTGGACCTTCACCGGGTACAACATGCTCATCTTCCTGGCGGCCCTGCAGTCCGTGCCCCGCGAGCTCTACGAGGCCGCCCGCATCGACGGGGCCACCGGCTGGCAGATCGTCCGGCGCATCAAGATCCCCATGGTCCGTTCCGCCTCGCTGCTGGCGGTCCTGCTCTCCATCATCGGGACGGTGCAGCTGTTCAACGAGCCCACTGTTCTCTACAGCCAGAACCAGTGGATGGGGCTGGACTACACGCCGATGATGATGGCCTACAACTCGATGACCGGTGCGCTCTCACCGTCCGGCTCGGGGCCGGCCTCGGCGATCTCCGTCCTCATCGCCCTGGTGGCCGGCGTCCTGGCCGCCCTCTACGCCCTCGTGCAGAACAGGATCGACAAGTGAAGCCCACCGACACTCCTCGCTCGCTGCGCCCGTCGGTGCCCGCACGGGCCGTGACCATCGCGGTCCTGGTCATCGTCCTGGCCTACATGCTCAGCCCGGTCTACTGGCTCATCATCTCCTCCACCAAGTCCAACTCCGACCTGCTGACCACCTCCGGGTGGTGGTTCTCCGGACGCAACAGCTTCTCCACCAACTACAGCGCGCTCATGAGCTGGACCCAGGGGCTCTTCTGGCGCTGGATCCTCAACTCCCTGCTCTACTCGACCGTCGCCGGGGTGCTGGGCACGCTCCTGTCGGTGGCCGCCGGCTACGGCCTGGCGAAGTTCGAGTTCGCGGGCCGGGGCGCCGTCCAGGTCGTCATCCTCTCCGGCCTGCTCATGCCCATCGCGCTGCTGACCATTCCCGCTGTACCTGGTCCTCGACGCCGTTCACCTGACCAACACCGTCTGGTCGATCATTCTGCCGTGCTCAGTCAGCCCCTTCGGGGTCTTCCTGGGCCGCGTCTACGCCGACTCCTCGGTGCCCAACGAGATCATCGACTCCGCCCGCATCGACGGGGCCAGCGAGATCCGTATCTTCTTCACCATCGTGCTGCGGCTGCTCGCACCGGCGATGGTGACCATCTTCCTGTTCATCTTCGTGGCGACCTGGAACAACTTCTTCCTGCCGCTGATGACGATCAACTCCGCCGAGCTCAAGCCCGTCACCCTGGGGGCTCTACGGCATGTCGACCTACTTCAACCCCCAGTACGGGCGCTCCTCCAGGGCGCTCTCCTGGGCGTCATCCCCCTGATCGTGCTGTTCCTGGGCCTGCAGCGCTTCTGGCAGTCCGGCCTGGCCGCCGGCGCCGTCAAGGGCTGAGCCCCATCAGCGCCCTCCCTCACCACACCCCTATCCACCTCGCCGCCCCGTCCCGGGCAACGGCGCCTCCGCAGAGGAACCCCCATGATCCACTTCGGCACCGGCGGCTGGAGAGCCGTGATCGGCGATGAGTTCACCCGCGCCAATGTCAGGCTCCTGACCCAGGGGCTGGCTCACCGCATCCTGAAGGAGGGCACGGCCGAGCAGGGTGTCGTCATCGGCTACGACCGGCGCTTCCTGTCCGATACCGCCGCCTGGTGGGCCATTGAGGTGCTCGTCGGCAACGGCATCCGGGTCACCCTCATCGACCGCCCCTCCCCGACCCCCACCACCATGTGGACGGTGCGCCGCCTGGGGGCCGCCTACGGGATGGCCGTGACCGCCTCCCACAACCCGGCCCTGTACAACGGCATCAAGATCTTCCTGCCCGGCGGCCGCGACGCCGACCAGGGAGTCACCGACGAGCTCACCGCCTCCCTGCGGGGCCTGACGGATGCGGACGTGCGCAGCGTCGAGGCCCATGAGGCCCGCTCCAGCGAGCTCGTCACCATCCAGCGCTCCATCAACTGGTACCTGGACGCCATCATCGACAAGCTCGACACCGAGACCATCCGCCACGCCCACATGCACATCGTGCTGGACCCGATGTTCGGGGTCTCCGAGACGAGCCTGCAGACGATCCTGCTGACCGCCCGCTGCCAGGTGGACGTCATCCACGACCGCCACGACCCCCTGTTCGGGGGCCGCATGCCCTCACCCACCGAGGGGACCGTCACCACCCTGCGCAACGCCGTCGTCGAGTCCGGCGCGGACCTGGGCATCGCCACCGACGGGGACGCGGACCGCCTGGGCATCATCGACGACACCGGCGCCTACCTCACCCCCAACCAGGTCCTGGTCCTGCTCTACGACTACCTGCTGACCCGCAAGGGGTGGACGGGACCGGCCGTGCGCAACATGTCCACCACCCACCTGCTGGACCGGGTCGCGGACGCCCACGGGCAGGTCTGCTACGAGGTGCCCGTCGGCTTCAAGTGGATCAGCGCCAAGATGGCCGAGACCGGGGCCGTCATCGGGGGCGAGTCCTCCGGGGGCCTGACCGTGCGCGGTCACATCCCCGGCAAGGACGGGGTCTACGCCGGCTCGCTACTGGTGGAGGCGGTGGCGGCCTCGGGCAAGCGGCTCTCCGAGCTCTACGCCGACATCGTGGCCCGGTACGGTGAGCTCGTCATGGTGGAGAACGCCTACGGCTTCACCGCCGAGCGGCGCACCGAGCTGCAGGAGCGCATCTTCGGGCGCCCAGGACCTGCCCGCCTTCGCCCACGACGTCGAGCGCGTCTCCTGGGAGGACGGCTGCAAGGTCTACTTCACCTGCGGAGGCTGGGTGACGATCCGCTTCTCGGGCACCGAGCCGCTCCTGCGGGTCTTCGCCGAGATGCCCACCGGTGACGAGGCCCGGGCGACCGCGGCCGCCGTCGCGAGCCACTACGGCCTGGATGCCTGAGACGGGTAGGAGGAAGGAACCCATGACAGACGCGATCACTGACACGACGGTGGGCGGCGCGGCGGAGCGCACCCGTGTCGCCGCCGTCCTGGCCCGGGGCCTGGGCACACGCATGCGGGCGAGCAGCCCGGCCGCCTCCGGCCTGACCTCCCAGCAGGCCACGGCCGCGGCCAGCGGCTACAAGGCCCTCATGCCCATCGGCGAGCACCGGCTCATCGACTACAGCCTCTCTGCCCTGGTCGACGCCGGGATCGAGCGGGCCGTCCTGGTCGTGGGGCCCGAGCACGAGGACTTCCGCCGCCACATCGACTCCCTGGAGCTCACCCGGCTCACGATCGACCTGGCCGTCCAGGTCAACCCCTTGGGGACGGCCGACGCCGTCCTGTCCGCCGAGGCCGCCGTGGACGGGGAGCCCTTCCTCATGGTCAACGGGGACAACTACTACCCCCGTCAGGTGCTGCGCGACCTGGCCCACCACCGGGGCAACGCCCTGGCCGGCTTCGACCGTGCCGCCCTGGTGGCCGAGTCCAACATCCCCGCCGAGCGGATCGCCGCCTTCGCCCTCGTGCGCGCCCGCGACGGGGCGCTGGAGGAGATCGTGGAGAAGCCCTCAGCGGAGGTGGTCCGGGCCGCCGGGCCCCACGCCCCGGTGTCGATGAACGCCTTCCGGTTCACCCCGGAGATCTTCGCCGCCTGCCGCCGCATCACCCCCTCGCCGCGCGGCGAGCTGGAGATCGTCGACGCCGTGCGCGCCCTGCCCGGTCCGGTCTCGGTCCTCCCTGCGACCGGCGGGGTCCTGGACCTGTCGCGGCGCGAGGACATCGCCGAAGTCGAGGCCCGCCTGTCCGGGACGGAGGTGTCGCTGTGAGCCGGGGGACGCAGGAGGCGTTGAGTGAGGCGTCCCGAGGAGACCGCCTGGCGGGTGCCCGGGCGCGTCGAGGTGCTGGGCAAGCACACCGACTACGCCGGCGGCTCGGTCCTGGTCGGCGCCGTCGACCGGGCGATCGCGGCGCGGGCGCGTCGCGTGGCCGGGCCGCCGGGGTCCCTGACCGCCACCACGGACTGCGGCGATCCGGTCACCCTGCTCGCCGGGGTGGACCCGGGCCTGGAGCCGGGCCACTGGGGCCGCTACCTTCAGACCGTGCTGGACCGCCTCACGCTCAACTTCGGGGCGGGCACCGCGGCCCATCTGTCCCTCTCCTCGGACCTACCGCCGGCCTCCGGGATGAGCTCGTCCTCCGCGCTGGTGTGCGCCACGGCCCTAGCCCTGGCCTCCCTCAACGGCTGGGACGAGGATCCCCGGTGGGTCGAGTCGATGCCCGACCGGCTGTCCCTGGCCGGCTACCTCGCCGCCGTGGAGGGCGGACGGGCGTGGCGGGACCTGCCGGGGACCAGCGGGGTGGGCACCCGCGGCGGGAGCGAGGACCACACCGGCATGCTGTGCGGCGCCCAGGATCGGCTGCTCCTGGCCGGATTCGACCCGATGCGCATCGATCAGACCATTTCCTTCCCCACCCAGTGGGCGCTCGTCGTCGGCGTGAGCGGGGTGCTGGCCCACAAGACCGGTGCGGCCCTGGAAGGACTACAACCGCGGGCCGAGCACCGTCCAGGCGGTGCTGGCCAGGTGGAATGAGACCACCGGACGCACTGACGCCTCTCTGGCCGGCGCGGTCAGGCACCTGGTCGGGGAGGCCACCGGCGAGCAGGCGGCCGGCGCCCCGGCCCTGAAGGAACTGCTGGGGCTGTGCGAGCCCGGCTACGAGAGGCGGCGCATCGAGCAGTTCCTCATCGAGTCCCTCGTCCTGGTTCCCACCGGTGCCCGGATGATCGCCGCGGCCGACCCGGGCGTGGGTGAGGTGCTCCAGCGCTCCCAGGAGCTGGCCGACCGTGGCCTGGGCAACCAGGTGCCGCAGACTCGGCTCATGGTGTCGTTGGCCCGTCAGGCGGGCGCCATCGGCGCCTCCTCCTTCGGCGCCGGGTGGGGCGGGTCGGTGTACGCCCTGGTGCGGGCCGATGAGGCCGAGGCCTTCGCCGCGCAGTGGCTCGGGGCCTACCGGGACCGCGAGCCGGGCGCCGAGCAGGCCGCGGTGATCGTCACCAGGCCGGGGCCGGGGGCCTGCCGGCTGCTCTGAGCGCCCCTGTGCCCCGACCGGCCGGGCTCACACCGCGTCGCGGGTGACGGGGCAGGTCATGCAGTGCGAGCCGCCGCGGCCGCGCACGAGCTCGACGCCGGGGGTCTCGACGACCTCGATGCCGGCCTTGCGCAGGGCGTCGTTGGCGCGCTGGTTGTGGGCGTAGCCAATGACGCGCCCGGGGGCCAGGGCCACGACGTTGCAGGAGTCCCGGGCGAGCTCGCGCAGGGCCTCGGCCTCGTCGGAGGCGCCGGGGCTGATGACGCGGAAGGAGTCGATACCGGCCGCGCGGGCGAGGACCGCATCCATCTGAGAGCCCTCGTGGACCGTCACCTGGAGGGAGCGTCCAGCCGCTGCGGGCTCGATCTCCACGGTGGTGACCTCGGTGAAGCCGGGGAAGCGCAGATAGGTGTCGGGGCTGACCATCGTCATGAGGGTGTCCAGGTGCATGACGGCCTCGAGCTGGGTGTAGAAGGCGGCGTCGGGCATGTGGACGCCAATGACCCGGTCGGCCACGCCGGAGGCGAAGAGCTGGGAGGCCAGGCGCTCCACGCCGGCGGCGGTGGAGCGGTGGGTCAGGCCCATGACGAGGGTCCGGTTGCCCAGGATCTGGAAGTCGCCGCCCTCGATGGTCGAGGCGGCCGAGACCCGCCCCACCTCGCGCCACAAGCGGGCCTCCGGGTCATCGCAGCCGGCGAGCTCGGCCAAGCGCGGACCGAAGGCCGGGTGGTAGCGGTAGACGGCCTCGTAGCCGATGGCCTCACGACGGCGCGGCTCCAGGGCCATGGAGTTGACCGAGACCCCGCCGTAGAGCCAGGCCGACGCGTCGCGGGTGAAGAGCAGGTTGGGCAGGGGGGTGACGACGAACGGCCCCTCCAGGGTGGACAGGTAGGTGGAGGAGAACAGGTCGCGCCCCTCGGAGGAGCTGAGGCGCTCGCGCAGCTCGGTGCGGGTGATGCCGCTCAGGAGCACCTCGGCGAGGTCGGCGTCGGGCAGGGACTGGAAGTAGTCAATGAGCAGCTCGGAGGCGGAGACGCCGACGACGTCGGGACCGACGGCCTCGTCCAGGACCAGCCGGCGGGCCTCGGGGACGGCCAGGACCTCGGTGAACAGCTCGCGGAAGTCGTGGACGATGACTCCCTCGGAGCGCAGGATCGCGGTGAAGGCGTCGTGCTCGGCCTGGGCTCGGGGGATGTTGAGGGCGTCGTCGAAGAGCAGGGAGTCGGCGTTGATGGGGGTCAGGCGGGCGATCTCCCCACCGGGACGGTGGACGATCACCTCGCGCAGGGCGCCGGTCTCGGAGTCGATTCGCCCTCCGCCCTCGACCACGGGAACGAAGGGACGGCTGGCGGTCGCACCGGTCTGTGTCATGGGCCCAGAGTAGTCGGAGGTCAGGGGCGTCTCAGCCCGGTCGCCGGGAATGGTCCGCGCCGCCGCCGTCGCCCACCATCGACAGGTTTTGTTGAGCAGAGAATCAACCGGGACGGCGAAGAACGCAGTTGGCGCAAACCACAGGAATGGTAAGATAAATTGTTCATAACATCCCCTGAGACAGGAGTTCCCTCCATGAAATCTGTTGTCCGTATCTCCCTTGTCGCCCTCCTCATGGCGGGCTTCGCCGCGCCGGCCAGCGCCGCGCCGGCCACCGCCCCCGCACGGCACGACGACTCGGCAAGCACCTTCGGGAAGCCCTTCTACGACTTCTGCGTCTTCCCACCCTCCATCTTGTGCGACAGGTCAAAGAACCGCTGGTACTCCTGAGAAGCATCTCCGTCGCCATCCCTAAGCCCACCTCTTAGGGATGGCGACGTCTTTCCTCAACCATGCACTCGAGACAAGCCCCAACCACAGCCTCAGCGCCCGCCTCAAGGACTATGCAGAACGGCAGTTTACTCTCACGACTCTGGATGCGACACCAGAGGATTTTGCCGCACCTGAGGCGAGCCACTCTCATTTCATTCATCATCCCCCTCATCCTTTTGGATGCCTTCACCTACATCACCCTCAGAGATGACGTAAGTGCAATAATTATCGGGGAAATATTTCAGACACTCTCGTTCCTTCCGTACGTCTACACAAAAAGATCGGCGAGTCGGAGTAGCCGTTTTCTCCATAGCACTCCTCATCATCTTTTACGTTGCAGGATCGCGCCTGGTGTGGGCATGGATTCTTACATACGTCATAGTCGCCGACCTCACGGCAGCAAGAAAATCCAAACTCGCCCTCATTCAGCTCTCCGCATTCCTTCTGGCGCAACTCATTGCGGGAATACCACTCCTTCCCGTGACATTTTGGACAGTGTTCTGGGGAATCCTGTCCGCCTCCTTCGGAGTCCTGATCCGCAACACCAAAGACCGCTTGGAGGAGATGCAGCGGGAGGCGGAGCGTTCCAAGGAGATCGCCGCCGAGCTCATTCAGCAGCTACGCCGCGATATCGCCGACAGCCTCCATGACGACTTGGCCGCCGACCTCACCCGTATGCTTATCATCTCCCGCTCCATCAGGCTTCCCCATGGCGATGATCGCGACCGCATCCTCGACCTCCAGGACCGGACCCAGCAGGCCCTCGCCCACCTGCGCCTGCTCATCCACAACCTCGCCGTCTCCCAGGGGCCGCCCAAGGAGGAGCCCACTCTCCAGGAGATCATCGACTCCAGCGCCTCCACGCTGGCGCAGCGCGAGATCGTTCTGGACGCCGACCTCGATGGCATCGAGAGGATTCCGACGCTGCATCGCTCCGAGCCCGGCCGGCTCCTGGTCGCCTTCATCCGCGAGAACACCCTCAACGCCCTCAAGTACAACTTCCCCCACGACCTCGTCTCCCTCGTCGTGGAGCAGGAGCAGGACACCCTTTTCATCAGCTTCAGCTCACCCTGGCACGATCAGAAGGTGCCCAAGGAGATGCACGGGGGGTACGGTTTATGGGCCCTCCAGGACCGGTTCGAGAATGCCGGGGGTTCCTTGAGCTCGAACCGGATCGGAGCCTCCTGGACCGTTCTCGCCAGTCTTCCCTGGAACGATATCGCCACACCAACCACTACTGCGAGATCCCTCATGTCGCCACCGGATGGAGCCGCTTATGCCTAGCCACACCCTGCGTTCCCTGCGGGTCCTCATCGTCGATGACGACCCGCTCATTCGCACCACTTTCGCCGAACAGCTCGACTCGCAGCGGGCCATTACCGTCGTCGCCGCCGCCTCCGGCGGGCGACAGGCCATCAGCCTGCTCATGACCGGGCAGCAGCCCATTGACGTCGTCCTGCTGGACAGCGACATGCCGGATATGGATGGCGCCCAGACCGCAAGAGCGATCTATGAGCGCTTCCCCCGGATGCCCATTGTCATGTTCACCGTCTTCAGTCGTGACGAGATGCTCGCCGAGGCCTTGGCCGAGGGCGTCAACGGCTTCATCACCAAGGACGAGAGCACCGAGAACGTCGCTGCGGCGCTGTTGCGCGCCAGCCGCGGCGAGCCCGTCATGTCCTCGCGCCCCACGAAGATGCTCGTCAGCGCCTACCAGTCCGAGCAGAAACGCGCCACTGCGGAGGCCCGCATCCAGGAGCTGGTCAACGAGCTGCCACCCCGCCTGAGAGACATCTACACCTGCCTCCTGGAGGGGCTGACCAACCGGCGCATCGCCCGCAAGCTCGGCATCTCTGAGAACACCGTGCGCATCTACGTCTCCGAGGTCCTCCACCGCCTCGGCCACACCTCGCGCACCGAGCTCATCGCCGCGGCCCTGGGGAACTAGGGGCGACGCCGACTGCTTCCGGCACCCTGGGGCGGGACGAGCCCTGGCGGCCCTACGCTGAGGCCATGAACGCCACCACCGCCCACCCGTTGCCGCACCGAGTCTCAGAGATCTTCTCCCCCGACCGCTGGCGGGAGGTCTCCGGCTTCCCCCACGCCGAGGCCGGCACGGAGCCCTCCCAGCAGCAGGCGCAGGCCCTCACGGACATCACCTACCACAGGGGCTGCGTCCGGGGCGAGGACGGCACCTGGCTCTGGGACCTGCCGGTGGTCCGGGTGGCCTTCAACCGGCCCGAGGTCCGTAACGCCTTCCGCCCCCGCACCGTCGATGAGCTCTACCGGGTCCTGGACCACGCCCGCATGAGCGGCGACGTCGGCGCCGTCATCCTCACCGGCAACGGCCCCTCGCCACGCGACGGCGGCTGGGCCTTCTCCTCCGGCGGCGATCAGCGCATCCGCGGCCGGGACGGCTACCGCTACGAGCGAGAGACCTCGCCACAGTCCCCGACGGCCGCCGGCGCGCGGAGGACCGCGCCTACAGCCACGAGGCCGACGTCGCCGCCGCCCAGGCCCGCCTCGACACCGCACGGGCCGGCCGGCTCCACATCCTGGAGGTCCAGCGCCTCATCCGCACCATGCCCAAGGCCGTCATCGCCGCCGTCCCGGGCTGGGCAGCCGGAGGCGGACACAGCCTCAACGTCGTGTGCGACCTGTCGCTGGCCTCGATCGAGCACGCGCGCTTCAAGCAGACTGACGCCGATGTCGGCAGCTTCGACGCCGGCTACGGCTCCGCGCTCCTGGCCCGGCAGGTCGGGGACAAGCGGGCCCGCGAGATCTTCTTCCTGGCCCGCACCTACGACGCCGTCACCGCCGAGCGCTGGGGCGTCGTCAATGAGGCGGTCCCCCACGCCGAGCTCGAGGAACGGGCCCTGGAGTACGCGGCCACCGTGGCAGGCAAGTCCCCGCAGGCCATCCGCATGCTCAAGCTCGCCTTCAACCTGGCCGACGACGGTCTGGCCGGCCAGCAGGTCTTCGCCGGTGAGGCCACACGCCTGGCCTATATGACCGACGAGGCCGTGGAGGGGCGCGATGCATTCCTCCAGCGCCGCACTCCCGACTGGTCACCCTTCCCGTACTACTTCTGACCCGGAGCCGCCATCGCGACCACATATGAGGGGCCAGGCGCAATATATCGAGGGTATTCAGAATTGTGGTGAGAATTGTGGCAAGTATCGAAATGAAGAAAACGATCTCAATGGGGATCGCACCTTCGAGATTCTCCACTGATTCCCACCGGAGTCAGAAATAGAAGTGCGCATTGTTGTCCGCTCATCGCCGCCATAACCGACCTCGTCGCCCGCCACATCCGCCCAGCCTCAGGAAACCGCGGAATGACGGGAAATCACCCGAGAGGTACTGACGTCCATCAGCATCGGGACCACCCCCTTCAGAGTGATTTGATTGTTATCTACATCACGATCCAGGCGCTCGTGTCGTCCCGCGCACCGCATCCCACCCCGGTCCACCGCTAGGCGGAGTCTCCGGTGGGCGCGGCCGAGGACGCAGGGCTCGGCGAGCCGGTGGCGGCGCCGGACCGGCCGGAGTCCTCACTCACTCGCAGGGTGACCAGGGGCGGCGTCGTCGGCTGGGCCGACCCTCCGGCTGGCTCCATGGTGATGACGATCTGCTGACCGGGCTTGGGCATGACGTCGAGGAAGGAGAAGCCGGCCCCGTCCCGGGGGTCGTAGACGCCCAGTGAGGTGGTCGTCTCCCCTCCTTGAGCCAGACCTGGAGGCTGCGCCCACTGGCGGACTCCTTCATGGCGGCCGGGAGGGTCAGCGCGGTCATGCTCATGTCCCGGGACCAGGTGAGGGTCGCGACGTGCCCGTCGGGCATCGTGTCGGTGACCCGCTGGACGTCCTGGGCCTGGTTGAGGTGGGCGTAGTGCTGGGTCGACGCCATGGAGCTCGCCATGGAGTCCATGGCCTCATCGACCGCGCCCCGCACGCTCCAGCGCCCGACACCGATGCCGACACCGAGCAGGGACCACGGCCGCGGCCGCCCGCATCAGGCCGGTGCGCCAGGGCCGCGTGGCGACGGCGATGCGCATCGAGACTGAGGACCTCAGAGCCCGCCGAGTCGCCGTCACCGTCGCCGTCACTGCCACCGTTGCTGCCGCCGACAGCATCGCGGTCGCCGGCTTCCTCCTCCGCGGTGCCGTCGGTCTGGTCGACGCGTTCCGTCTGAGGCTCGCGCGCAATGGCCTCCAGAAGGGAGGCGCGGATCGCTGCCGGCGGGCCCACGGGCTGCAGTGAGGCCCCCAGCAGGGCGGCCGTCTCCGAGTCGAGCTCGTCGTCGAAGTACTCGACGTCGTCTCCACTCTGCGTGCCGTCGAGACCCTTGGTGCCCTGCGCATCGGCGTCACCGTTGATGGCGTCCTCGTGAGTGTCGTCGCGGTCGCTCATGACTGCACCCCCAGCTCTCGTCGTAACCGTGCCATTCCGTCCCTGATGCGGGTTTTGACCGTTCCCAGCGGCGTGCCCGTGCGGCGGGCGATCTCGCGGTGGGTCAGGCCTGTGAAGTAGGCGAGCTCAATGGTGGAGCGGTAGGGCTCCCCCACCGCCTCGAGCGCCCGGTGCACCTGCTCGCCCACGAGTCTGTCCTCGACCTGCTGGACCGTCTGGTCGACGTCGGGCATGTAGTCACGCCAGCGGCTCTCCCGCTCCCGGGAGGACTGGGAGGAGCGGACCCGGTCGATGGCCCGGCGCCTGGCCATGGTCACCAGCCAGGCCCGGACGCTGCCCCGCGCCGGGGAGTAGGAGCCGGCCGTGCGCCACACCTCGAGGAAGACCTCCTGGAGGACCTCCTCGCTCTGGGCGCGATCGACGACGATCTGGAGGATCAGGGCGAACAGCCGAGAGGACCAGGCGTCGTAGAGGCGGGCGAAGGCATCGGCGTCACCGTCGGCCACCTGCGCGATCCACTCTCCCTCGAGCCGGCGCAACTGCTATGTGTCACAGGGGAATGGTAGGCCAGACCGCGGGTGGAGACGGTGCGCGTCCCGGTCCGCGCCTCCAGCGTCGCCAGGCTCATCGCACCGTCTCCTGAATCATGTCTGCGCCCACCGCCGGGTCACCCGAAGGTGAAGGAGTAGAGCTGCAGTCCGGGCGAGGCCTCCAGCTCGAGCTCGCCCGATCCCACCTCCTCGCTGTGGACCAGCTCCATCCCGTTGGGCACACCGGAGACGTGGGTGGTGCGGGTCTTCCCGTTGACCGTCCAGGTCAGGTCCCCCTCGCCGGAGACGACGAGGTTGACCTGCTTACCTCGGTAGGACAGGCGCAGGCGGCCCTTGCCCTCGGTCGGGGTGATGTACTGCGGCTCCACTGTCCAGGTGCCGTCCAGGGCGAAGGTGTCGGCCTGGAGCCGGGAGGGAAGGAGAAGGTGCTGCCCCTTGTCGAGGGTTCCCTGGGCGAAGCCGGAGGCCCAGTCGGAGCCCAGGTAGGTCTCCGGGGGTGCGGGGGCTGTTCGTGCCGGCGTCGTCCTTCGCCTCGGAGAAGACGGGGGCGGGAGGGTCACCTTCGGGTTGGCCTGCATGAGCAGCTCGCGGACGAGCTTCTCCGTGGCCGCCTCCCCGCCTTCTCCGACATGGGTCTGGCGAACGTTACCCTGGGCATCGGCCAGGGTAGTGGGCGGGCCAGTAGTGGTTGTCGAAGTTGGTCCAGGTGGTCAGGTTGGAGTCGACGGCCACGGGGTAGGTGATGCCGAGGTGCTTGACGCCGCCACGCACGTTGTCCACCTCCTTCTCGAAGGCGTACTCCGGGGAGTGGACGCCGATCACCTGCAGGCCGGAGGCGGCATAGGTCTCGTGAGAGCTTCTCGATGCCGGGGACCGAGCGCTGGCAGTTGATGCACGAGTAGGCGAAGAAGTCGACCAGGGTGACCTTGCCGGCGCGGCTCTGTTGGGTCAGGGGCTGGTCGCCGGGCGTGTTGATCCAGGCCACTGCGCCGTCGATGGCGGGGCAGGGGGCCGCAGTCCCCGAGAGTGGCGGCTCCGGGACGGCAGGGGCCGGATGCGGAGTCGCCGTGGAGGAGGTCGTCGGTGCGGGCCTGAAGGGAGGCGGTGTAGTCGGGCAGGCGGCGCTGGAGAGCGGCCGGGGCGTCCAGGACCAGGGCCACGGCCAGCCCGAGCATGACGACGCCGGCGGTGACGCGGATGGCGCGCTGGCGGGTGCGGAAGGCCTGAATCCTCTCCGTGATACCGCGTCCGGCCAGGGCGAAGGCCAGCAGCGGGATCGCTGTGCCGACGGCGAAGGACACGGCCAGGGCGACGGTGTCGGCACCGATCCTCCCGGTGGCTCCCGCGACGGCGACGGCCGCCAGGACCGGGCCCGCGCAGGGCACGTACGCAGCCCCCAGGACCAGGCCCAGAAGGAATCCGTTGGAGGGGTTCTTCGAGCCGCCGAAGCGCTGGAAGCGCGCGAAGGGGCGCTCGAGGATCTCCATGATCTTCGGGACCATCATGCCCAGGCCGATCAGGGCGAGCATGACGATGCCGACCCAGCGGATGAGGTCCTGCGGCAGGTGGAGCAGGCTGAGCAGGGTCGATCCGAGGAGCGTGAAGACCGTGAAACTGACCACAAGGCCGGTTACCACGAGGTAGGGGTGGAAGCGGGAGGCGAAGCCGCCGTTGGCCCCCTTGTCATCGCCGCCATCACCGCGTGCGCCCTGTGCTCCTGCGGAGAGGAGGATGACGGGGAGCACGGGAAGAACGCACGGGGAGATACCCGTGATGAGCCCTCCCAGCAGCCCGATGACCACCAGACTCGAGACGGTTGTCACGATACTTCACCCTTTCGGTCAGTTTCTTGTTGCTAGTCTCGAAAGAGGTTCGGAGCCATCGGCAACGGGGATTGCCGAACAACCACATAGCCGTCTATGACGATCATCACTCGTGACGGGCGTCGTCGGGTTCTTCCTCGAGCTCCATGGACGACGGCGTTCCGGACCCGCAAGAGCGGGCCATCCCGCTCTGACACTGCACCAGCAACCGCATAGGAGAACTCATGCGATTCACCGCTACACGTGCCAAGACCCTCGCCACCTCGCTCCTCATCGTGACCGCCGGCCTCGGTCTGGCGGCCTGCTCGGGTTCCAGCTCGAGTGACTCGACCACTCCCGCCACGAAGCAGACCGCGGGCAAGACCAGCGACGGCGGTGTTGCCACACCCAGCGCTGACAGCAAGATGACCGGTGGCGCCACCGGTGGAAGCGCCCAGCCCACTGCTCCCCAGGGTCAGCAGCCCGGCGGTGACAACCAGCAGGGTGGCCAGCAGCCCGGTCAGCAGGGGCGGTGCGGACAGCAGCGCAGGTACCCAGCAGGGTGGTCAGCAGCCCGGCGGTGACAACCAGCCCGGTGGCCAGCAGCAGGGCGGCGACACCCAGCAGGGTGGCCAGCAGCAGGGCGGTTCCCTTCAGGGCGACAACCAGCAGGGAGGCCAGCAGCCCGGTCAGCAGCAAGGTGGACAGCAGCCCGGCCAGCAGGGTGGTGCGGACAGCAGCCCCGGTGCCCAGCAGGGGGCCAGCAGGGCGGCGGCAACTGAGCCGGTAGACCTGCGTTATCCGTCTGGCGAGGGCCTCGTAGCAGCAATGGCTGCGGCGAGGCCCTCGCCGGCTTTTCTCCACGGTTCGACGTCGGCCGAACCACGGCGCAACGGAGGCGAGCGAAGGGATCATGACGACGTTGCGGCCCGGCCGCCTCCCGTGCCAGGCTTCCGGGAGGCCGGGCCGGTGGACAACGGACGACTAAGACACCGTTCGATCTGCAAGCCGTCCACCGGCCCGGTCTCTCGCCCTTCCCGTGGGTCGCCGGTGGGCAGACCTGGGCGGAGCACTTCTCCGAGGCGCTGGGGCACGTCATCTGGTTGTGGTCGATCGAGCTCGTGCGCCGGGATGTGCGCAACCGCATCACCCACCAGCCCGACCCGTGGGTTCCGCTCGACGCCGAACCTGCCCGCTGAGTCCTCAAGGTCTGGCTCGTCTCTCGTAGCGTGGGCTGCACCGCATACAGCGGTGCAGCCCACGCTGTGTGGCTGTCACCCGTCCGTTCGTCCGATCACGAGGAGGGAGCCCCCATGGTCACGCTCATCACCGGAGCGTCGTCGGGGAATCGGTGAGGAGTTCTCCCGCCGCTACGCAGCCAAGAAGCACGAGCTTGTTCTGGTGGCCCGCCGGCAGGACAAGCTTGACGCCTTGGCTGAAGAACTCCGCGAGGAGCACGGCGTGGAGGTCACCACCATCTCCCTGGACCTGTCCGAGCCGGACGCCGCCCAACGGCTGTGGAACGAGACCGACCGCAGAGGTCTGCACGTTGACGTCCTGGTCAACAACGCCGGCTTCGGCACTGGGAAGGACGTCGCCGACGACGCCCCCGAGCGCCTGGAGCAGGAGGTGCGCCTCAACTGTCTTGCGGTGGTGGGCCTGACGGCCAGATACCTGCCGGCCATGCGCAAGCGCAGGAGCGGCACGATCATCAACATCTCCTCCGCCGCAGCCTTCCAACCGATGCCCCCATATGGCCGTCTACGGGGCCACCAAGGCCTTCGTGCTCTCCTTCACCGAGGCGCTCTGGCGGGAGACGAGGAGGGACGGCATCCGTGTCCTGGCCGTGTGCCCCGGCTCCACAGACACCCCGTTCTTCCAGGTCGCCGACGAGGGCACGGTCGTCGGCAGGCTCCGTTCCACGCGCCAGGTCCTCGATACGACGATGCGAGCCCTGAGAGGGAGCGGGCCCAGCGTTGTCGACGGGCTGGGGAACGCCGTCGTGGCACGATTCCTCACCCGTGTCCTTCCTCAGCGGGCGCTCCTGGCAGCAGTGGACCGGGTGTTTCGCCACTAGGAGGGCTCCGGCTCCGACCGCAGGTGCCCGGAGGCGTGAGGTCCGGGCTACCAGGGAAGGAAGCCCGGGTAGGACTCGAAGGGGTAGAGCCGCCTGGGCAGGTACTGCTTCTGCTCCGCCCACTCGATGAGGGCGCGCCAGTCGCGGGCGATGCGCTCCTGAGCCTCCTGACGCCGGTCGTCAGGTCGAGACAGGCGCACGAATCCGGGGATGATCGTCGAAGTTCTGTCCAACCGCCAGAACGTGCCCTGCTTGTCGAATGCCTTGACCAGCGCCATGCGGTCCCTCGGCGGGAGACCCGCCAGCGGATCAGGGCGATCCCCTGTACCGCCCCGGCCCCAACGAACCCTGGCCCACTGCTCCATGGTCGTCAGATGCAACGCCAGATTGTGAGTATCGGGAGGTGTGAAGCCGTGGATGTCATGGGGCGCCTCCTGAAGGTCCACACGCGCCGTCTCGCGAAAGGGCCACCCAGGGGATGTCCTTGCGCCACCACCAGCATCCGATGAACCGGAAGATGTGCACGCCCGAGGCGTTGAACACGGTGAAGCTCAGCAGCCGGATCCCCATGAGAGAGGCCACGAGCAGGGCCCCCAACACAAAGGCCCAGATCCCGTTCCCGTCGGGCACCCCCACCAGCTCCAGAAGCACTCCGATGGTGATTCCCACGACAGCCGCCAGAGGCGGGCCCGCAACGAGATGCAGCAGGATGTACCCCGGGTTGCGCAGTGCGGTGAAGATGAGGAATCGCCGCTCGATCCAGTGGGACGGAACCAGCGCCCAGTCGATGTACTTCGTTGACACCCTGAGATCTCCCCGCATGAGATGAACGCTCTCCAGAACCCGGGCTCACAGGGTGATGATGACGGTGGCGGCGGCGAAGACGACGCCGTAGGCCAGCTCCAGCAGGCCGGCGTCACGCAGGGAGGCGATGAGATCGCGCCCCCGGGCGCCGGAGCGGACCGGCGCGGTGGCCCGGCGCACCAGTGGCAGGAGCAGGAGCGGCGCCGCCAGCGCGATGACCAGGGTCAGCAGCGGGCTGATGTGCCCACCGCCGTCGACGGGGCTGGCCGACCCGGTCTCGCGCGCCCACACCAGGGCGACCGGCCCCCAGCAGCAGAGGCACGTGAAGCATGAGGGAGAAGGCGCGCCGGGCGCCCTCCTCCCCCAGGCGGACCGCCAGGGTCATCTTGCCGTGGGCGGGATCGGTGTCGATGTCGCGCAGGTTGTTGACCATGAGCAGGGAGCAGGCGAGCAGGCCGATCCCGCAGGCCGAGGGCCACAGCCACCCCTGGACCGTGCCGGCCTGGACGTAGGTGGTGCCCACCGTGGCCACCAGGCCGAAGAAGACGAAGACGAAGACCTCCCCCAGGCCGGCGTAGCCGTAGGGGTGGGAGCCTCCGGTGTAGAACCAGGCGGCCGCGATCGCTGCGGCGCCGACGGCGAGCAGCCACCACTGGCCGCTGAGGACCACGAGTGCCAGGCCCAGGAGGGCTCCGATCCCGAAGCAGCCGAAGGCGGCGAGCTTGACGGTGCGGGGGGCGACCTGCCCGGAGGCGGTCAGGCGCGGCGGCCCGGTGCGATCGTCGTCGGTGCCGCGCACGCCGTCGGAGTAGTCATTGGCCAGGTTGCAGCCGATCTGCAGCGCCAGGGCCACGCCCGCGGCCAGCAGGCTCCGCAGCACTGAGAGCTCCCCCATCGCGGCGGCTGCCCCGGCGCCCAGGATGACGGGGGCGACGGCGGCCGGCAGGGTGCGCAGTCGCACCACCTCCCCCCAGCTGGTGGCGCGGGGGCCGCTGTCCTGCGGGTGCTCGCCGTTCTCGCCGCTCACGGCTTCCTCCGATCCTCTCGCAGTCCTCTAGGGTAGGCGGCAGTGACCCTACCAGCGCCGCGGCCCTCACCGGTGCGGCGCCTGAGCCACACCTCGGCCGGTGAGGCAGCCGGCACCGTGATCGCCACAAGGACCTCCGTGAGACACCCCGATCCCCGCCCTCGCACTCCTTCACCCATGCCTGCGCCCGTGGCGGCTGAGCCCCTGGCACGCGAACGCGCCCTGGGAGCGCTGACCGGGCTGGCCCTGGGCGACGCACTGGGGATGCCCACCCAGTCGATGAGCCCAGCACAGATCCGCCGCTGCTACGGCGAGATCACCGGACTGAGAGACGCCGTCGCCGAGCAGCCCATCGCCCCCTCAGTACCTGCCGGCACCGTCACGGATGACACCGAGCAGGCTCTCATCCTGGCCGGTCTCCTCATCGACGGTGGCGGCCGCATCGACCCCCACCAGCTCGCCGATGCCCTCCTGCGCTGGGAGGACGATATGCGCGCCCGTGGGTCCCTGGATCTGCTGGGGCCCTCCACCAAGCTCGCTCTGGAGCGGGTGCGCGCCGGGGCGGACCCGCACTGCACCGGCAGACAGGGGCACCACCAACGGCGCCGCGATGCGAGTGGCCCCGGTGGGCATCGCCTTCTCCGTGAGTGCCGACGGCGACGCGCTGGCCCGGGCCGTTCAGGCCTCCTGCCTGGTCACCCACGACACCCGGCAGGGCTTCGAGGCCGCGGGTCTCCTCGCCGCAGCGGTCAGCGCGGCCATCGACGGCGTCGACGCGGCGGGTGCGTTGGGGGCGGCGTTGGACTTCGTGGCCGCCCACCCCGAGGCGGGCCACTGGACGGAGAAGGCCTCCGTTGCCGCCCGCACCCGGCTGGCCCTGGAGACGAGTCGCGGCCTGCACGGGGAGGCCCTGGCCGAGCATCTGCGCACCTACGTCGGAACCTCGGTGGAGTCGGCGGAGTCGGTCCCCTGCGCGCTGGTGATCGTGCGGGAGTTCGCGCAGCGGCCCCTGGACGGGCTGTGCTTCGCCGCTGAGCTCGGGGGAGATACTGACACCATTGCCGCGATGGCCGGCGCGGTCCTGGGGGCGAGCGCGCCCCATCTTCTCCCCGTCGAGCTGGTCGATCGGGTGCTGGAGCGCTCCGGCCTGCAGCTCGAGCCGGTCTGTGAGGCGCTGCTGGCGCTGCGCGGCGACAGCGGGCACTGTCAGCCAGACGCTCCGGAACAGAGGCGGCCATGACAGGACGGGTCATTCACACCGGCCAAGTCGTCATTGACCTGACCTTGCGCATCGAGGCGATTCCCGAGCCCGGCGGGGACGTGTTCGCCAATGAGTCCTCCATGGCGGTCGGCGGCGGCTTCAACGTGCTGGCCGCCGCCCGCCGGATGGGTGTCGAGACCCTGTATGCGGGGCCGCTGGGCGAGGGGCCCTTCGCCGAGGCGGCCCGGCGGGCCCTGGAGGAGATCGGGGTGGATCATGTCGGCCCGGTCGCAGCCGGCGACCAGGGCTACTGCGTGGCCATGACCGATGCGAGGGCCGAGCGCACCTTCATCTCCACCTGCGGGGCCGAGACTCGTGGCCCGGTGGATGCCTTCGACCATCTGGAGGTGAGCGGCGACGACGTCGTCTATCTCTCCGGCTACTCCCTGGCCGATGAGGGCCTCTAGGACGGCGCTGGAGCGGTTGGCCGGGAGACTGACCAAGGCCCGAGCAGGGGTGCACGGCACTGTTCGACGTCTCCCCATGATTGGTTCGGTCCCCATGAGCTCGCTGGAACGCCTCGGTGCGCTGGGGCCCGTCTGGTCCCTCAATGAGCGTGAGGCCGGGCTGCTCGCCGACCGCCTGGGGCTGCGGGCGGAGGCCGGTGACCACGCCGGCGTCTGCGAGGCACTATCGGGTCGGCTCGGCACGGTGCTGGTGCGGGTCGGGGAGCAGGGCTCCTGGTTCTCCGACGGTGGCGCGGCGCGCCATACCCCAAGCATCCCGGTGACGCCGGTGGACACCAACGGGGCCGGTGACGCACACTCCGGTGTCCTAGCCGCGGCCCTGGCCCGGGGCATCGACCTGACGACGGCGCTGCGCTGGGCGAATGTGGCCGGTGCCTTGACCACGACGCACTTCGGCCCGGCCACCTGCCCAAGTGAGGCGGAGATCAGAGCTCTGGTGTAGAAGGCTCCGGGGTCACATCCGTCGTGGTCGCGGCGAGGAGCCGGGCGACCTCACGCCGGTCGACCTTCCCGCTGGGGCGCAACGGCAAGGCCTCCAGGACGACGACCCGTTTGGGGGCGTGGGCGCCGTCCAGCCGGGCACGGGCGGCCTCGCGCAGGGCGGCGCCGTCCGGCTGCTTCAGGCCGCCCGGCTGCCGGTCCGGTTCAGAGCACGACGGTGGCGACGACGGCACTTCCCCACTGCTCGTCAGGGCAGGCCGACGACGCAGGCCTCGGCCACGCCGTCGATGCCGGTGAGGGCCTCCTCCACGTGGCGGGGCTCGACCCTGACGCCCCCGGTGATGATGACGTCGTCCAGGCGGCCCAGGACCTCCAGGCGCCCGTCGGGGTGCAGCCGGCCGCGGTCGGAGGTGGCCAGGACCCGCCTGGCGCCACTGCGGTGGAAAGCCCTCGCCGGCGTTGGGACTGCCTGCGGGCTGTGGCCGGGGGTGTGGAGGTAGTCCTCGGCCAGGACGGGACCGGAGATGAGGATGCGGCCGGCGCCCTCGGCGTCGGGGGCCTGGATGGTGATCTCGACCCCCTCCAGGGGACGGCCGTTGTAGACGCAGCCCCCGCCGGTCTCGCTCATGCCGTAGGTGGTGACCACGGTGATCCCCGCCCCGCGGGCCCGGGCCAGCAGCGCGGGGTCAGCGGCGGCGCCACCCAGGAGGACGGCGTCGGTTCCCGCCAGGGCCCGGGAGGCCTGCGGGTCCTGCAGGACACGCACCAGCTGGGTGGGGACCAGGGAGACGTAGAGCCGGGAGGCGGCCGCCCCGGTGGACCGGCGCGCCGAGAGCAGGGCCTCCGCGAGCGCCGTCGGGCTGAATCCTGCGCTCGTGTCGACCACGACGGGCTCGGTTCCTGCGTCCAGGGAGCGGATGAGGATCTGCAGGCCGGCGACGTGGTGGGCCGGCAGGGGCAGGAGCCAGGTTCCCGGGCCGCCGAGGCGCGCGTGGGTGGCGCGGGCGGAGGCCATGAGGGCGGCGGCGCGCATGGCGATGAGTCGGCCGGTACCGGTGGTGGAGCCCGACGTGCGCAGGATGAGGTCTGTGCGTGCCGGGACGCGGGTGATACGGCGGGCCAGGTCGGACCAGACCTGCCCCTCGCCCTCCCCGGGGGCGATGGGGACGAGCAACGGGAGTGGTAAGCCCGTCCGGTCCTCCCCGTCCTCGGCGGCGGGCGCCGGGAGTCCATCGCGGGTGGTGAGCAGGCCGCGCAGGGCCAGGCGCTCGGCGAGGGCTGCGCGCAGGGCGGCGACGTCGTCGGGGGCGGTTCCGCCGGTCAGGAGGCGGAGGGCGGGCGGGGCGGGCACCCCATGATCGTGCCACGGCCCGGGCCGGCTGGGGATGAGGCGGAGGCGCCGTGAGGGTTCGGGCAGGTGCAGGGGTCTGCGGGCTCTCCGGCTCGGTTAGGGTTGGCCCATGCGTATCGTCCTCATCGTCCTGGTGTTCGCTCTGACGCTGTACGCCCTGTTGGACTGCGCACGCACGCCGGATGAGAGCATGCCGGCGCGGATGCCGAAGTACCTGTGGATCACCCTGGTCGTGCTGTTCCCGACCATCGGCCCGATCGCCTGGATCATCTTCTCGCGGGTCAAGGCCGCTGAGGAGCGCGGCGGCTACGTCGAGCCCACCGTGTGGTCCTCCAAGGAGGGCACGACCTTCCGTCGTCCGCAGCGTCCCCGGCCCATGGCTCCCGACGACGACCCGGAGTTCCTCAGGGACCTGGAGCAGGACATCCGTCGTCGCAAGCACCACCCGCAGGAGCCCACCGGCGCTCCCGACGCCAGCGATGACGGAGCTGACGAGGATCGTGAGGCCGGCGAGACGGGTGGGACCGACCGCTCCGGGACCGACTCACACTGACCAGCACTGAGCGGGTGCGCGCCGGCCCGGTCTCGGCGCCCTGTTCTCAGGGCAGGGGCGGGGCGGGCCTGGGGCCAGGGGGTGGTGTCGACGTCGTAGCCGTGGGCGGCGGCGTGGATGAGCCAGTCACCGGGGATCCAGGTGCGCCCGACGAGCTGGGGGTGCTCGGGCATGTAGCGCACCGACCACAGGATGAGGACGAGCTCGGCCCACTGGGCCCGGATCTTCAGGCGCACCGAGCCTGAGGCGTTGGCGGCGGCGATGACGATCTCACCGGTGGCGGTGAGCTGGACCTCCTGGATGTCGGCGTAGGAGATGGGCATGACGCCCTCCCCGTGCCCAGGTAGATGCCGTGGGTGGACACACTCAGGCGGGCGCCGGCCAGGTGGCGCCACTTCTCGACGGCGTCGGCCTCGGCGGCGCGTCGGCGCCGGTGGTTGAGGTAGGCCTGTCCGCCGAAGAAGGCGGCCGTCAGGGCCAGGCCGACGGGGCCGCCCGCCAGGAAGAAGCCCCGGGAGGGGTTGTAGGCGGCGTCCCCGCGCCGCCACATGAGCAGCTCGGCGTCGCAGGGTGGCCAGCATGACCTCCCCGGATCCCAGGGCCGGGCGCACGGGGTCGATGGTCGGTGAGACCGGGTTGGGGCGGCGGCCCTGGCGGGTGGCGGTCAGGACGGCGGCGGTGTGCCACCACGAAGTCCCTGTCCGGTCCAGGGGCGGCGCGGGGCGGGGCGGGCGCGGCCGGGGCGGCTGACCTCACCGGTCGGGCCGGTGCGCACGACCTCGCCGCCGAGCGGGCGCGAGGGGCGGCTGCTGGGTCACCGGGCCGCCTCAGCGTGCCCGGCGGGGCTGACAGGGCCGCCGGGGCTGACGGGACTGACACTGCCCGCGGTCTGGGCGGAGGAGGTTCCGGGCACCATGTCTCGGGCCTGACGCAGCAGATCGCCGGCCGGCTCCCAGTGGGCCAGCCCCACCAGGGTGCGGTCCTCGAAGGTCAGGGAGGTCAGGGAGGCCAGGGCGCACTGGCGGCGGCGCGGGTCGTGGGCCAGGGGCGGCCCTCCAGGAAGAGGCGCAGCGACCAGATGGGCAGCTGGTGGGGAGACGAGGAGCGCTTCGTGGCCCTCGGCGAGGTCGAGTGCGGAGACGATGGCGCCGCGCATGCGTTCGACGATCTCCCGGTAGGGCTCGCCCCAGGAGGGGCGCAGCGGGTTGACGTAGCTGGACCAGTAGGTGGGGTGGGCCAGGATCCATCGGTTGCGGTTGACGGCCACGCCCTCGAAGGAGTTGCCTGCCTCGATGAGTCGGGGATCCGTCGTCGGCGCCAGGCCGAAGGCGGCGGCGGTGGGGGCACCGGTCTCCCGGGCCCGCTCCAGGGGTGAGGTGATGACCCGGGTGATGTCGTGCCCGGAGGCGGACAGGGACGTCGGCGACCTGCTGGGCCATCTGGTGCCCCAGGGTGGACAGGTGGTACCCGGGCAGACGGCCGTAGAGGATGCCGCCTGGGTTGTGCACCTCGCCGTGCCGCATGAGGTGGATCGTCGTGCGCGCCATGCGGTGATTCTCGCACGCCCACCGGCAACGGTCAGCCACCGGGGACCGTAGGGTGTTCCCATGACGACTCGCAGCGCATGGGGTCTCGGCCTGGCGACCGTGACCGACGACGGCAACACCCTCGACGTGTGGTACCCCCGACCGGTTCTCGGCGACGAGCCCGAGGACGGGCACGCCGACCTCCTGGCATCCCTGAGCGCCATGGAGCGGCGCGATGAGGCCCGCGGCGTCCACACCACCGTGGTGCGCACCTGGGCCGACCTCGACGACGCCCCCCAGACCGTGGCCGGCGCCTACCTGCGCCTGCACACGCTGTCCCACCGCCTGGTCCGGCCCAACACCGTCAACCTGGACGGGATCTTCTCCCGCCTGCCCAACGTGGTGTGGACCTCCGCCGGCCCCTGTCGCGCCGAGGACTTCGAGACCACCCGCATGCGCCTGCGCGCCGCCGTGGGGCGCCCCGTCCAGGTGCACTCGGTGGACAAGTTCCCCCGCATGACCGACTACGTGCTGCCCTCGGGGGTGCGCATCGGCAACGGCGCGAACGTGCGCCTGGGCGCCTACCTGTCCGAGGGCACCACGGTCATGCACTCCGGCTTCGTCAACTACAACGCCGGGACGCTGGGGCGCTCCATGGTCGAGGGCCGCATCTCCCAGGGGGTTGTCATCGGTGACGGCTCCGACGTCGGCGGCGGCGCCTCCACGATGGGCATGCTCTCGGGCGGCGGGCGCCAGCGCGTGGCCCTGGGCGAGCACTGCCTGCTGGGGGCGAACTCGGGGCTCGGGATCCCGCTGGGTGACGACTGCGTCGTCGAAGCCGGTCTGTACCTGACGGCCGGAACGAGGGTCTCCCTCATGCCGCAGGGCGGCGTGGTGCCCGGCAACCTCGGCCTGTTCAAGGAGCCACGTGTGGTCCCGGCCCGCGAGCTGGCCGGCGCCTCCAACGTCCTGTTCCGCCGCAACTCCCAGTCCGGTGCCGTCGAGGCCCTGGCCCGCGGGGGCAAGAGCATCGAGCTGGGCTCGCCCCAGCACGCCGGCCAGTAGGGCTCGCCTCCTACTCCCCCGCCGCCGCGCTTCTCGTACCGGCCGTCTTCCGCCTCAGCCGCGGGAGGCGGCCAGTTGCGTCGGACGCCCCGAAGGACAAGGTGCACCCTCACACCAGCGCCACAGTGTTCGTTATCATAGTGATGGGTTGTTCCACGCAATGGAGGGAGGGACAGATGGCTGCAACACCCACGGCCACCCGTGTCCCCGAGGCTGCTCAGCCTGTTGGCGACGCGCTTCCTCCCCGGCACAGGCGCCGCACCCCCGCGTGGGCCTCACAGCGCGTCCTCAAGGCGACGATGGCGATCACCGGCACGATCATGGCCCTGTTCGTCGTGGTCCACATGGTCGGCAACCTCAAGGTTCTCGCGGGCCCGCACGCCTTCAACGGCTACGCCGCCTGGCTGCGGCAGGTCGCCTACCCGCTCCTGCCGCACGAGGGGCTCCTGTGGGCGATGCGCCTGACCCTGGGGGCCTGCGTCGTGGCGCACATTGCGGCGGGAATCGCGCTGTGGCGACGGGCGAGGAGCGCTCGCGGGGCCTTCCGGCGCCGGGCCCTGCCCGCCCGCACCATCGGCGCCCGCTCCATGCTGGCGACCGGCGTCCTCATCGGGGTCTTCGTCCTCATCCACGTCCTCGACCTGACCGTCGGCCGCCTCATCGCCCCTGAGGGCTTTCAGGCGCCGACGACGTCGAACGGCGAGCTGCAGGTCAGCGCCTACCACAACCTCGTGGCGAGCCTGTCGCGCCCCGGCATGGCGCTCTTCTACAGCCTGGTCATGCTGGCTCTGTCCCTCCATCTGGCGCAGGGCCTGTGGAACGTGGTCATCGACCTGGGCGGCACCGGCCCCAGGCTGCGCAAGGCCTGCCACGCCCTCGCCCTGGGCGTGGCCCTGGCCGTCGCCGTCGTCAACGGCCTGCTGCCGGCGCTCATCTGCACGGGGGTGATCGGATGAGCGCGAACGTGCCGGGCGCCGTCGGCGGCCCTGTACGACGTCGGCGAGGACCTGGATGCGCACCTGCCGGACTGTCCGCCCGAGCAGGCCTGGGCACGCCGACGCGACGAGTACCGCCTGGTCAATCCCGCCAACCGCCGCAAGCTGACCGTCATCGTGGTGGGCACCGGACTGGCCGGCGCCGGGGCGGCCGCGACCCTGGGGCGCCTGGGGTACCGGGTGGAGTGCTTCAGCCTGCACGACGCCCCGCGCCGCGCCCACTCGGTGGCCGCGCAGGGTGGGATCAACGCCGCCCGGGCCCGCAAGGTCGACGGCGACTCCCTGGCGCGCTTCGTCAAGGACACCGTCAAGGGCGGGGACTACCGGGGACGGGAGGCCGACGTCGTGCGCCTGGGGCTGGAGTCCGGCCGGGTCATCGACCACATGGAGGCGATCGGGGCGCCCTTCGCCCGCGAGTACGGCGGCCAGCTCGCCACCCGCTCCTTCGGCGGGGTGCAGGTCTCACGCACCTACTACACGCGCGGACAGACCGGCCAGCAGCTGGAGATCGCCTGCGCCCAAGCCCTCCAGGAGCAGGTCGCCGCCGGGAGCGTCCGCATGCACACCCGCACCGAGATGCTCGACCTCATCGTGGCCGACTCCCGCGCCCAGGGCATCGTCACCCGGGACCTGCTCTCCGGCGAGGTACAGGCCCACACCGCACACGCCGTCGTGCTGGCCACCGGCGGCTACGGCAGCGTCTACCACTACTCGACCCTGGCCATGGCCTCCAACGCCACTGCCACCTGGCGCGCCCACCGGCGCGGGGCGGCCTTCGCCTCGGCCTGCATGGTGCAGTTCCATCCCACGGCGCTGCCGGTGAGCTCCCACTGGCAGTCCAAGACGACGCTCATGAGCGAGTCCCTGCGCAACGACGGGCGCATCTGGGTGCCCGTGTGCCCCGGGGACGAGCGGGCCCCGAACTGAGATCCCCGAGGACGAGCGCGACTACTACCTGGAGCGCAAGTACCCGGCCTTCGGCAACCTCACCCCGCGCGACGTCGCCTCGCGCAACGCCCGCGAGCAGATCGAGTCCGGCCGCGGCGTCGGGCCGCTGCGCAACTCGGTCTACCTCGACTTCCGCGACGCACTGGAGCGGCTGGGCAAGGAGACCATCGCCTCGCGCTACGGCAACCTGTTCGAGATGTACCTCGATGCCACCGGGGAGGACCCCTACGAGGTGCCCATGCGCATCGCCCCGGGAGCCCACTTCACGATGGGCGGGCTGTGGGTGGACTTCGACCAGATGTCCACCATCCCGGGACTGTTCGTGGGCGGGGAGGCCTCGAACAACTACCACGGCGCCAACCGCCTGGGGGCGAACTCGCTGCTGAGCGCCAGCGTGGACGGCTGGTTCGTGCTTCCGCTGGCCGTGCCGAACTACCTGGCCGGGCTGGTGGGCGGTAAGCCCCTGAGCCCCGACGCGCCGGAGGCGCTCCAGGCCGTGGCCGACACCCGCGAGCGCATTGAGGCGCTCATGGCGGTGGGCGGGACCCACCGTCCGGTGTGGTTCCACCGCCGGCTGGGTGAGGTCCTTTACGCCGGCTGCGGGGTCAGCCGTTCCGAGGCGGGACTGCTGCGTGCCCTGGAGGAGGTGCGCGCCCTGCGCGAGGAGTTCTGGGCCGACGTCACCGTGGTCGGTGGCCAGGCGCGCCTCAACCAGGAGCTGGAGAAGGCGCTGAGGGTCGCCGACTTCCTGGAGCTGGCGGAGGTCATGGTCCTCGACGCCCTGGACCGGCGCGAGTCCGCCGGCGCCCACTTCCGTGAGGAGTACGCGACCCAGGGCGGCGAGGCTCAGCGCAATGACGAGACGTGGTGCTCGGTGTCGGCCTGGCAGACCGGGGACGATGGCGGGCACACGCGCCGCACGGAGCCGCTGAGCTTCTCGCTGGTGCCCATGCAGGTGAGGGACTACCGATGAGGATCGAGCTGGAGATTTGGCGCCAGGACGGGCCGCGGGCGCGGGGCTTCTTCGAGAGTCACGTGGTGGAGGACGCCGAGCCGCAGATGAGTCTGCTCGAGTTGCTCGACCGTCTCAACGACCAGATCATTGAGGCCGGTGGCGAGCCGGTGGTCTTCGAGTCCGACTGCCGGGAGGGGGTGTGCGGGGCCTGTGGCTTCCTCGTCAACGGGGTGCCGCACGGGCCGCTGGACACGACCCCGGCCTGCCGTCAGCACCTGCGGGCCTTCCCCGGGGTCACGCGCTTCCGGTTGGAGCCATGGAGGTCGGTGGCCTTCCCGGTCATCCGGGACCTGGTGGTGGACCGCACGGCGCTCGACGAGCTCATCCGGGCGGGTGGGACCGTGGACGTGGCCGCGGGGACCGCGCCGGATGCCGACGACGTCGCCCAGGGGCACCTGCAGGCGGAGCGGGCACTGGACTTCGCCGCCTGCATCGGCTGCGGGGCCTGTGTGGCGGCCTGCCCGAACGGGGCGGCGGCGCTCTTCGCGGGGGCGAAGCTGGCGCACCTGTCGCTCATGCCGCAGGGGCGTATCGAGCGGGGGCGCCGGGCTCGGGCGATGACGCGGGAGCTCGATGCGCTCTTCGGGCCGTGCTCGGAGTACGGCGAGTGCGTGCCAGCGTGCCCGGCCGGCATCCCGATTGAGGCGATCGCGCTGCTCAACCGGGAGGTGCTGCGCGCCGGTCTGCGCGGGGCGACCCGCGACGACTAGGGGCCGTTGCACAGTAGGGACGCATCCGCGAGTTCGTACCTTAGGTCGCGCGTTCGCACCCTTGACCCCTCGAACGCGCGACCTGAGGTACGACCGCGACGTCGACGACCGGCGAGAAGCGGGGCTCAGGACTCGGGCTTGTGGGCCACGAGGGCGATGCCGACCATGTCCTTCTCGTAGCGCTTGAAGGTGGCTGCCATCTCCTGGACGCGCTGGCGCAGCGCCTTGTCGGCGGCGACGTTGCGGGCGATCCGTAGGAAGCCTCCCAGGCCCTCGTCGCGGATGTTGCGGCCGACCTTGAGCAGGGCCATGGGGGCGGTGTCGACCCAGTCGACGACGAGTCCGGCGTCCTCCATGAGCTCCTTCCAGGCAGCTGCCGTCATGGGGCGGGCGTTGACGTGGATGGAGCGGGCCAGGTCGCGGCGCAGCTGGGTGTAGTAGTCCTCGTCGATGTCGTCGGGGGTGACGCCGAGCTCGTGGATGGCGTAGCGCCCGCCGGGGCGCAGGACGCGGGCGGCCTCGGCGACGATGGCGGCCTTGCCCTTGTCCCCCTGCATGGTGAGCATGGCCTCGCCGACGACGACGTCGGCGCTGGCGTCGTCCAGGCCGGTGTCGGCGGCCTCTCCCTGGCGGACGGTGCCGAGGTCCCCGACGACGGTGGCTACGCGCCGGGCGGCGTCGGGGTCGCGGTCGATGGCGGTGTAGGAGGCGGGGTGGTCCTTGATGATCTCGGCGGCGGTGCGCCCCAGGCCCGGGGCGAGCTCGACGACGTCGGCGCCCGGCCAGGCGGGCGTGGCCGAGCATGGCGGTGGACAGGGCGGCGCCGCCGGGGCGCAGGACGCGTTTGCCGGCGCGGGCCAGGACCCAGTGGCCGGGCGCGGAGGCGATGGGGCGGTCGGCGTGAGGCAGAGGCAGGTCGGTCGAGGCGGTCGAGGCGGCGGGCTTCTTGCTCATAAGGCAAGCCTAACCTCTTCGGGGTGGAGGTCGATAGGGCGTCGGCCGGGACGGGGTAGCCACATCGGCGGCGGATGCTCGTGCGTGCCGCGACCCCACCATCGATAGAGGGTTCACTATCGCAGTAGAGCACGAGTGGACGTGCGGACCGAGTTGGGCGCCGCCCTACGAGACCAGAGGGCTGAAAGCGCTCCGAGCCGACCCAATGGGAGCCGAGACCATCCTCGGCATCTCGGCGATCTTCACCGAGTCGCCAGAGTTCCCAGGTGGTTTCAATGGAAATACGGGGACGTCTCGATACGCAGGCGCCTCTATGGCGCAAGGAGGACCCCGCGGAGCTCGCGAGCCTCTTCGCCAACTACGCCGAGAGCCACAGCTGGACGAAGGATGCCGGACCATCCACACCTGAGCCATGGATCGGCCGCCACGGCGGACCGGCCCCACCGAAGACATGATCCTCATCATTGCCCCCGACCTCGAACCACGCGAGACGGAACCGCCGAATAACTCCGTCAACGTTCAGCCGTGACACCTATGAGTTCTCGTACGGGAGCGTCAGCACGACGTTAACGAAAAACCAACCAATATCTGGACGCACGCAGCCACCACCCAACAAGACTGATGAATGTCAGCACGCGAACCCAAGCCACCCTGTCATCGATTTAATACAATCGTGACATGACTACGGCAGTCCCACAATCACACACCCCTCCCTATAGCCACGACCCTTCTCCGGGCTCTACTGGCCCACCCCCGCGTGTGTCACGCCGTAAACTGCTGGCCCGAATCGGCTGCGGAACACTGACCGGAGGACTCGCCATCGGGGGCGGACTGACCTGGGCCTTTGGTCCAGGAGGCCCCCTGTCATATGAAGCGAGACGACTGAGGGCCCTCAAGAATGACCCCATGGGAGCCAAGACCATCCTCGGCCTCACCGCCGTCCACACAGAAGAGTCCGAGCTCCCCGGATGGACAACTTGGAAGTACCCAGGAGTTCACCTCAACCGATGGTTCCAAGATCCATCAAAACCTGCGGAGCAACTCAGAAACGAATTCATCAACTACGCCGAAGCCCACGGATGGGAAAAAGAGAGCAGATTCGGCTCGCCCTACATCATGGTTCGCACGACACTCCCACCGCGACTCGAACGACTACATGGAGTTAGCCATCGGACTGAGCCAGTCCAGTTCCACGGCAAAGAATGCAGTCCTTGTAGTTCTTGACTACGATTAGCGACACGCACTGAGATAATCACATTCCCTCACACACAATTCATGCAGCACCTATTTGACAGCAAGTACTGAGGACCCCATGAAACTTAACATCAATAACGGTTCCCCTCGAAAAGAAGCAACAAAACACTTTAGAATCGCGCTTGTTACTCTGACACTGCTGTGCCTCTTCACACATTTCACAGCGACCTCACTTCACACAACCGACGCCAAAGCAGACGTTAAAGTGAATCACTTAATCCGAGCCACACTACTCGGAGACTCTTACTCGGCCGGAAATGGCGCCGGAGACTACTACGGGGAAGATGGCTCATACAAGAGCCACAACAACTGGGCGCACAACTATGTCAATTGGCTCAACGATCAAGGCGCACCCACTACATTAGATAATCTTGCCCACAGTGGACACATCACAAATGACCTCACTAAGGATGAAGGCCAAATCGACAAGATGGACGCCAGCACAAACCTAGTTCTGTTCACAATCGGCGGAAACGATGTCAACTTTTCCGAAATTGTCAAACAATGCTTTACTCTCGGTTTCAGAGATCCCGGAACTTGTAAAAAGAAAGTCGAGGACGCCAATGTAAACCTCGATAAAGTCAAGACCAACACTACCGCAATCCTCCAAAAGATCGACGATAAACTAGCAGACGACGCGCAGGTCATTTTAGTCGGATACCCTCGCCTAGCATCTAATCAAGACTACGTGCTCGACAACAACGGCGTGAAGTATGACGCTGGCAAGGGGGTGCGCGCTCTCAGCGACTCATCCAAGGACGTACAGTCATCGCTGACCAGAGAATGGAATGCATCGCATTCGACCTTGAAAGTAACGTATGTCGATGGAATAATTAACGCGTTTGACGGACATGAGCCCAACCCTAAGACAAATGAGCGAAACCCTCACCGATGGATCAATGAATTTTTTTGGAGACCGAAGGCGAAATGGGCAAGGACGGCACAACAAAGTCCAAGCCCTCTAAGCAGAACCTCTTCTTCTATCACCCCAATATTATTGGCCATGAACAAATTGCTCAGCAGATAGAAGAAAAAGTTGGGGTTCCGGAGTTCACTAACCTAGCGACACCGAACAAAGCAGTGGACGTCGCTTTCGTTATCGACTCAACCGGATCAATGAAGAGTAATGTCGACGCGGTTCGGTCTCAAGTAAAAACGATCGCCAACGAGACTAAGAAACAGACGCCTTCTTATCGTTTTTCGCTCGTCGACTACAAGGACCACCCAAACTTCAATCCCGACAATTATCTTGCCAGAACGGACGTAGATTTCACAAGCGACTTGTCCAAGATTGAAAACGGATTAGGAAACCTGAGTTACGAAGGGGGCAACCTTTTCAACACCAACGCGAGCGTCTACAGCGGCGTCATGCAAGCCGTTAATATGAAGTGGCGCAATGGAGTCAAGAAGATCGTCATAGTCATCGGTGACGCGCCTCCACGCGACCCCGAGCCGGGCACTGGTTACACCGCCGCCTCTGTCGCTAAGGCCGCCTACGAAGTAGACCCGGTCAGTGTCTACGGCATTGACACCGGACAGCTCAACTCCACCAGCTTCCAGACCCTGGTGAGTTCCAGTACCGGCACGACCGCCAACGCCTCCTCGCCCGATCAGGTCAGCGACCTCGTCAACAAGGCCATCAGCAGCGAGCTCAACAAGCCCTTCGCCTGGATCCAAGGCCCCTATGTCGCCAAGGTCGGAGATCCTGTCGATATCGATGCCGCAGCCTCCCACGCGGTCTCAGGCTCCCTGACCTCCTACGAGTGGGACTTCAACGGTGACGGCGTCTACGACGAAACCGGAACCTCCCCGCGCATCACCCATACCTTCAGCCAGGAGTTCAGCGGCGTCATCGGCCTACGCGTCACTCAATCCGACGGACAGACCGCCGTCGCCACCACCCAGGTCGATATCACCGACGACGGCGACAACACGCCACGCGACCAGGACAACTGCCCCGACGTCAGTAACTGGGGTCAGACCGACTACGACAACGACGGGGTCGGAGACGAGTGCGACCCCGACCCCGGCTTCCCACCCAGGACAAGCCCGGTGTCTGCGTCGTCGGCGAGAACTGCCCACCCGACAGCGGGACTCCCAGCACCCAGCCAACTCCTGCGCCCAGCGGAGGCTCGACACCCACTCCTGCCGTCGCACCAGCACCCACCCAGGCGCCCACGGCCGCTCCGACAACTACTGCTTCAAAGCGCCCCCTCCCCAACACAGGGATCAACGCGAGCAGGTTGACGGCCCTGGCGATCCTCGGGCTGCTCGCCGGCGCAGCAGTTCTCCACTACCGCCGCAAGGTCACCTCATAGCCGGTGATACCCGGGCATGACCCGGCTCGCCGATCACAGTGTTGGGGCCGTTCCTCTCCGGAGCGGCCCCAACGCTTGTCACGCTACGGTATTCACATGGACCAGTTCGTCACTCCCGCCATCCGGTGCAACGGCGACGCCGATGAGGCGGCCCGGTTCTACGCCGATGTCTTCCGCGAGGGCTCCGTCGTCGAGCAGGTGCCCGGGTACGCGGCCACAGTCAGCATCCACGGATTCCGGCTCTCGCTCCTCAACGGCGGCGACCAGGACGCCCCGAACCCGTCGATCAGCTGCATCCTGAACTTCGATCCGCTCCTGTTCGGTGGCGAGGACCAGGCCCGGACCTACCTCGATGAGCTCTACGAGCGCCTGTCCACCGGCGGCGTGCTCATGGAGCTGGGCGAGTACCCCTTCTCGTCACGCTACGCCTGGGTCCGCGACCGCTTCGGCATGACCTGGCAGCTCATGCTCACCGACCCGGCCGGCGAGCCGCGCCCCTTCATCCTGCCCTCCTTCATGTTCGGCGGCCCCAACCACGCCAACGCCGAGGAGGCCACCGAGGCCTGGATCGCCCTGTTCGACGACGCCCACCGCGGGGCCCTGTACCGCTACGAGGAGGGCGGGCCGATGGAGGCGGGAACGGTGATGTTCACCGACTTCACGCTGCGCGGCATCTGGATGACGGCCAGGGACTCGGGGGCCTCCCAGGACCTCACCTTCACTCCCAGGGTCTCCATGATCGTCTCCTGCCGGGACCAGGAGGAGATCGACCGCTACTGGGCGGGACTGTCGGCCGTGCCCGAGGCCGAGCGCTGCGGCTGGTGCGTCGACCGCTGGGGCGTCTCCTGGCAGGTCCTCCCCCACAACATCGCCGAGCTCATGGCCGACGCCACCACGCGCGAGAAGCTCCTGCACATGGGCAAGATCGACCTGACCGGCCTGTAGGCCTCCGGGCTCACCACGACGGTCTCGACGACGTACTTCTGCGTCGGGGACGTACTTCTCCCCCAAACCACTGCGGACGGACCTCAGTGGTTTGGGGGAGAACGCAGTCCTCGTCGGGAATGTACGTTCCCGAACCGCACCGCCCGGCCCCAGACAACCGGCCACAGACAATCAGCCCAGGGCGACCGGCGTGGCCCGTGAACCTCAGACCGTGGTGACTCAGACCCTGGTGACGCGGTCGAGGCTGGGGACGCCGGCGCGGGTGGCCGGGTACTGGCCGTCGTCGTGCTTGCGGCGGTGCATGGCCACGTAGTGGCGCTCGGTGGAGCCGTCGTAAACCTGTCGGGGCCGTCCAATGCGCTTGGCGGGATCGGCGATCATCTCGCGGTACTGGGCGATCCAGCCCGGCAGGCGCCCCAGGGCGAACAGGGGCGTGAACATCTTCGTGGGGAAGCCCATCGCCTGGTAGATGAGGCCGGTGTAGAAGTCGACGTTCGGGTAGAGGCTGCGCGAGACGAAGTACTCGTCGCGCAGCGCCGTCTCCTCCAGCTCCATGGCAATCTCGAGCTTGCGGTCGCCGTCGTCGGAGCCCAGGCGGGTCAGAACGTCGTGGGCGGTCTCCTTGACGATGGCGGCGCGCGGATCGTAGTTCTTGTAGACCCGGTGGCCGAAGCCCATGAGCCGCACTCCGTCCTCCTTGTCCTTGACCTTGCGGACGAACTCGGCCGTGCTCATCCCCGAGCTCTGGATGGTGTCCAGCATCCGCAGGACGGCCTCGTTGGCGCCGCCGTGCAGCGGCCCGGACAGGGCGCCCACGCCCGCGGCCACGGAGGCGTACATGTTGGCGTCGGCCGAGCCCACGAGGCGCACCGTGGAGGTCGAGCAGTTCTGCTCGTGGTCGGCGTGCAGGATGAGCAGCATGTCCAGTGCCCGCACGACGGCCGGGTCGATCTCGTAGGACTGGTAGGGCATGCCGAAGGTCAAGCGGATGAAGTCCTCGACGTAGGAGCGCTGCGGGTCGGGGTAGAGCAGCGGCAGGCCGATGGCGCGCCGGGCGATGTAGCTAATCATCGTGGGCATCTTGGCCAGCAGTAGCACGGTGGCGAGCTCGCGCTCGTAGGGGTCGTGCGGGTCAAGGGTGTCCTCGTAGTAGGTGGCCAGCCCCGCGATCCCGGCCTGGAGGATCGCCATCGGGTGGCCCGAGGAGGGGAAGGAGGTGAAGAAGCCACGGAAGTCCTCATGCAGGAGCCGGTGGCGCGAGATACGCCGCTCCATGCGCGCGAAGGACTCACGGTCGGGCAGCTCGCCGTTGATGAGGAGGTAGGCGACCTCCAGGAAGGTCGAGGACTTGGCCAGCTCCTCGATCGGGTAGCCGCGGTAGCGCAGGATCCCGGCAGCGCCGTCGATGTAGGTGATCTGCGAGGTGCACGACGCCGTATTGGTGAAGCCCGGGTCGAGCGTCACCACGCCCGTGGATCCCAGCAACTTGGACACGCCCAAGCCGTCGGCGCCGTCGGTCGCCGGGGTCCGCGGCAGCTCAAGCTCATGGCCGTCAACGGCCAACAGGCCAGGACCGCCGACGGCGCTGGGCCGGCTCTGATCGGGCTGCTCGGCCGCGGCGGTGGTGGGGGTGCTCGTCATCATGCCTCCTGGGGCTCGGGGCCGCACGCATCGCGACGGCGAGACCTGGGCCCACGGGGTTCCGGCGGGCCCAGCGACCACTGTACGGGGTGCGTCGTCACGGCGTCGTTTCATGGGCTCATCGCGGGCCACCGGATCGGTCGATCAGCCCGGATCAGCCCGCCGGGGGCAGCAGCCGGACGCCCACCCGCGCTTGATAAACTTATCAAGCCAGTCGCTTGTTGATAAACTTATCAGCATGAGGACTCCCCTTGACTCGCCGTTCAGCCCAGGCTCAGACACGGTGCCTCTGGTGTGGGCGGGGCGCATCGAGCACCTCAGCGACTGGCGGGACACCCTTCGCCCGCGCCGCACCGCCGGCATCCACGAGCGCGGCCGCACAATCCTGGGGGAAGCCGGCTCCGGAAAGTCCGCGTTGGTGCGCCGGATCGCGAGTGAGGCCTTGGAGGATGGCGACTGGGTCACGCCGCAGCTGCGCATCCCGTCGGGGAGCGACCCCATCAAGCGAGTCGCCTCGGCTCTGCTGACCCTCGCCGGCACGGCGGGTCTGCCAGCAGCCAGGGAGCAGCGCATCGGCGACCTCCTGCGCCGCGTTGAGTCCGTGGCAGCCTCCGGCATCTCCCTGTCCGTGCGCGCCCAGGACGGCCCCGAGCCGTATTCCGCCCTGACTGATCTGCTCATTGAGATCGGCCGTGCGGCCACCAAGCGCCATGCCGTGGTGATGATCCACATCGACGAGGTCCAGAACATCACTGATGAGCACGCGCGCTCCCAGCTGCTCATCGCCCTGGGTGACGCGCTCACTCACGAAGAGCCCACGACCCTTCCCGGCGGACTGAGCGTTGGCTCAGCGCTGCCTATCGCCGTCTACCTGACCGGGCTGCCCGAGTTCGCGGACATGGCCGGAGCCCGATCCGGTGCCACCTTCGCGCGCCGCTTCCAAACCACCACGCTGGAAACCATCGACGACGACGACCTCCTGACCGCACTCCACCCCTTCATCAGCCAGGGGTGGCCCATCACCACGGCCGACGGCGGCACAGATCGGATCTTCATGGAGCCCGACGCCCAACGCGCCATCGTCGAGCTCTCCTGCGGAGAGCCATTCCTTTTCCAGCTCGCCGGGCAGTGCGCCTGGCATGCCAGCACTGACAGCATCATCACCGCCGAGCACGTCCGTACCGGATGGAGCAGGCAGGCGGTCCACGAGGCGGAGTCGCATGTGCAGCGCATCCTCGACCGGCTCCCACCACGCGAGAGGGAGTTCGTCGAGGCAATGGCCGAGCTCGCACCCGAGGAGCGTTCTCTGACGAACATCGCTAACCGGATCGGCCACAAGAGGGCCACGGACGCGGGCCCCACCGCGCAGCGGCTCGACCTGACCCGCAGGATTATCCGGCGCGGTAGGCCCTACCGATTCCAACACCGCGCCGTCGGGGCCTATCTCACTTCCGAGTGGCCCTGAGGTCGACTGACCGGGACCGGCCGGTCTCAGCCGACGAAGAGGGCGGCGGCCTCGGGAGAGCGCAGGCGCGCGGCGGCGGCGGCCACTCGCTCGTCAGTGTCGGTCAGGCTCATGCGCACCCGCCCGGCTCCGGCCTCGCCGTAGAAGTCGCCGGGGGCCACGACGATTCCCGAGCTCGGCGAAGGCCCCCACGAGTTCGTAGGCGCTCATCGACTCGGGCCCCCGGAGCCACAGGTACAGGCCGGCCACGGAGGCCGGATCGTTGACGAGCCCGGCAGCAGCGGTCGCCTCGACGAGCACCTCACGGCGCTCCCGGTAGACCTCCTTCTGCACCTCCATGTGCGCCTCGTCGCCGAGGGCGGCCACGAGGGCCGCCTGCACCGGAGTCGGCATGAGCATGCCGGTGTGCTTGCGCACCTCGGTGACAGCGCCCACGAGCCGCGCGTCACCGGCGAGGAAGGCCGCCCGGTAGCCGGCCAGGTTGGACTGCTTGGACAGGGAGTACAGGGCGAGCAGGCCGCTTCGGCCCTCGGCTCCCCCGACCCGGGGGTCCAAGAGGCTCGGGATCGGCTGGGCGTCCCACGGAGCCTCCCAGCCGAGCTCGGCGTAGCACTCGTCGGAGATGACGACGGCGCCCCGCGCCCGGGCCCAGGCGACGATCCGGGCCATCTGCTCGACGCTCAGGACGTGCCCGTCGGGGTTGCCGGGGCTGTTGAGCCAGACGACGGCCACGGGCGCGTCCTCGGCGATACCCCAGGTGGCGGGGTCGGCGTCGGTGTCCACGGGCACGGGGGTGGCCCCCACAAGGCGGGCGCCGACGTCGTAGGTGGGGTAGGCGGCTCGCGGGTGCAGGACGAGGTCGCCGGGGTGCACCCCAGGTGCAGCGGCAGGGAGGGCAACGGACTCCTTGGAGCCGATGGTGGGGATGACCTCGTCATCGCCCAGGCCGGCTACGCCCCGACGTCGCTCCATCCACTCGGTGATGGCGGCACGCACCACGGGGGCGCCGACCGCCGTCGGGTAGCCGGGGGCGTTGGCCGCCGAGAACAGGGCATTGCGGGCGATCTCGGGGGTGGGGTCGACGGGCGTGCCCACCGCGAGGTCGACGACGCCGTCCGGGTGCTGGGCGGCCCGCTGCCGATAGGGGGTCAGCGAGTCCCAGGGGAAGTCGGGCAGGGGCGAGTCGGCGGGGCAGGTGAAGGCTGGGGAGGGTCTCAGGTGTCGCGCTGGTGGTCACGGACCCTGATTCTTCCTCACGGGCCGGGGGCGTCTCCACCCCCGGCCCGTCGGCTCAGTAGCCGTTGGCCTCTTTCCACTCCTCGTTCTGCGGGGGCAGGGCGGCGATCATGGGGTCGTCGTAGTCCAGCGCGCCGGTCCTCTGGGCGCCGCCGGGCGAGCCGAGTCCCTTGAGCTCGAAGAAGTCGATGTTGGCGCGGGTGTAGTCCTCCCACTCCTCGGGAACATCGTCCTCATAGAAGATCGCCTCGGTGGGGCAGACGGGCTCGCAGGCGCCGCAGTCGACGCACTCGTCGGCGTTGATGTAGAGGCTGCGTTCGCCCTCGTAGATGCAGTCGACGGGACACTCGTCGACGCAGGCGCGGTCCTTGACGTCGACGCAGGGCTGGGCAATGACGTACGTCATGGCAGCAGTGTCCTTTCTTCTCAGGGGAATCCGCCCGCGCGGGTGAGCGGGGTCGGGCCAAGTATGGTCCCCCGGCGCCCGTCGGCCCAAGAGGTGAAAGAGTGGCCGTCAGCACGCCGAAAACTCAGGGGTTGCCACACCTCGATTACGTCACTGCCGCAGCGCGAATGTCACAGGTAACACCGCCCTAGGAGCGCCGTGGAGCACTGCGGAATGCTGGCCCGCCCGTGAGTCGCCCACCCCGTCTCAGGAGCAGACGATGTCGTTGTCGGCGGCGTACTGGGTGGTGAGCACGTCGTCGGGCAGGGCCTTACCGTCGTGCTTGCGGGTGCGGGTGACGGTGATGTCGAAGCCGGGGTTGCCACCCGAGTAGGGCTCGCAGCCGGGGCCGGACTTGCGCTCGGTGGACACCGGGCGGAAGTTGAACCGGTCCGAGGAGGCGATCGACACGTCGTAGTACTTCGTGGACCACATCCGCACGTGGATCTGCTCGCCGTCCAGCCAGGCCTGGACCAACACCGCGTGGGACGTGGAGTTCGTGAACTTCACGTCGAGCTTGCCGGTCCACAAGGTGGCCTCGCGCCCGGCCGGGTAGCGGTCGAAGTAGTACTGGTGGGCATGGTGCTCGGTGTCGTCCATACCGGCCTCGAAGCCGGCGTTGAAGACGGTGGTGGCCACCTGGCTCAGCCCGCCGCCCAGGGAGTCGACGTGCTGCCCGTTGGAGATGACTCCGGCGTCGGCGAAGCCGTGCTCGTAGTCGACCTCGCCGAGAGTCTTCTCCAGGGAGAAGACCTCGCCGGGCTTGACGACGGTGCCGTTGACGAGCTCGGCCCCGCGGGTGAGGTTCTGGGTGCGCGGCGCGTCCCCGGCGTTGTACGGGGTGGCGAACTCGCCGATCGCCTCGCTGATGCCCCACTCGTTCTGCGGCGTCTTCACCGTCGGCTCGGACACGACCATCGGCAGGGGTCACGGTCCGGCCGGCGACGTCGGTGGCGGAGGTGCCGGCCTTGAGCAGGCTCGCGGACAGGGGCGGCGGTGTCGATGGTCTTCCCCTGAGCGGCGGGGACGTACTGGGGACGAGCCCCGGGGCGCCGGTGGCGGAGCCGTCGATCTTCCAGGTGGCGTTCTGGGCGGGGGTCTCGACCTGGCCGACTCTGGCGACGATGGCGTCGCGCAGCGCGGTCGGGTCGAAGGTGGCGCTCAAGGTGCCGCCCTCGGAGGAGATCTTCAGCATCTCAGCGGTGTCCTGCGGGGAGAAGGCCGCGGCCGCGCCAGGGTTCTTGCTCTGCGCGCCGGCTCCGGCCGTGTTCACGGTCAGTCCGCTGGAGAGCAGCGGCGTGAGGGTGCCGTCAACGAACGCGGAGGCCTCCTCGTCGGTGATGGCGGGGGTCGCGGTGCCCTCGGCCATGGCCAGAGTCTTCTTCCCCAGGGGCCAGGTGCCGCCGATCTGCTTGAGAGAGGCCTCGACGTCGAGTCCGATGCCGTTGCTCGCGGGCGTGGTGACCGGCTTGGTGCCATCCAGGGTCACGGTCGCCGAGACCGCACCATTGGCCATCGTGTCGACCCGGTCCTCCAGGGCGCCGCGCAGCGCGGTGGAATCGACCCGGATGACGGCGTCAGTGTGCTGACCACCGAGGCGCTGGGCCAGGGTGAGGGGGTTGAGGGTGAATCCGGTGAGCTTCTTGACCGAGGCGTCGGTGTCGACCGAGATTCCCGACTTGGCGGGCACGAGCTCGGAGCTTCCCTGCCCGACGGTGAGGGGTGACGGGCTGGGCGAGCTGGTCGCCGACTCCCTGCCGATACGCTCGTGGGCCTTCTTGGGGCTCAGGCCGGAAACATCGACGCCGGAGACGGTGGTGCCAGAGGCGATGTGCTGGGTGGTCCACCAGGCGATGCCGCCCCAGGCCAGCAGCAGGGCCGCAGCCCCGGCGGCGCAGGCAGCGGGGACGAGGCGCCGACGGCGCGAGGAGCCCGACCCGACTGCTGCGCTGTTGGTCTTCTTCGCGACGTTCTGGGCCTTGGCGGGCTGATGCGTCGTCGCGGCCGCGGCCAGAGTCTCGGGGACGGCTGCGGGGGCGGCGTTGTCCCCCACCGGATCGGCATCGCCCTCGGTGGGTTCAGCGGCTCGGGCGGCGTCGACGTCGGGCGTGGACTGCTCGGGCGCCGAGGGCGACGCCCCGGACAGGCTCTTCGGCACGATCGACGGCGGCATGTCGCCGGAATCGGGGCTCCACGCGGTGCCCCGCCGGATCTCGGCAGACGCATCGGCGCCGGCCGACTCATAGGGCGAGAGGGCCTCAGCAGGGGTGGCCGCCTCGTCGACGACGCGCATCGATGCCGGCGTCGCCACCGGTTCGGCGGCTTCAGTGGCGGGAGCCTTCTCCTCAGGCTGCTCGACGACGGCCGGAGCCTCCTCAGACTCCTCGGAGTGCTCGACGGACTCAGCCGGCTCAACAGGCACAGCGGACTCGGCAGGCGCAGCAGGCTGGACCGGCTCGGCCACCTCCGCGGGCTTCACGGCCTCGACCGTCCCGGCGGGCTCCCCTCCTGGGCCTCGGCGCCGGGCTCCTCAGCCGCCTCGACCGATTCAGCAGTCTCCACCGGCTCGTCCTGGGACTCGTCGTCGAGGTTGAGAGTCGGGGTGCCATCGGCGTCCCCGCCCTCAGCGGAGTCGCCCTCGGCCGTCCCATCCTCGGGCCGCTCGACGGCCGGAACCTCCTCGGCCTGCTCGATGGACTCGGCCGGCTCGGCCAGCTCCGCGGACTTCACTGCCTTGACAGCCTCAGCGGTCTCCTGCGGCTCGTGGGCCTCGGCGCCGGGCTCCTCGTCCGGATCATCCTGGGACTCCTCATCGAGGTTGAGGGTCGGCGTGTCGTCGGCGTGCTCGCCCTCGGCGGAGTCGCCATCGGCAGCCCTGTCCTCAGGCTGCTCGGCGGCCAGAGTCGCCGCAGCCTCCCCGGACTCCTCGGCCTGCTCGACGGACTCAACAACTGCGACAGGCGCGGCGGACTCGACGGCGTCGGTTGCGGCCTCGGGGGCGGCAGGCTTCTCTCCGCGGTTGACGGACTGGCTCATGGGCGGCGGTTCCTCTCAGGCCTCGGCACGACGACGGCGGGCGTTCTCGCGGAAACGCTCCTGGGAGTTGAGGATGACCTTGCGGATGCGCACGGCCTCCGGGGTGACCTCGACGCACTCGTCGTCGGCGGCGAACTCGAGGGCCTCCTCCAGGGTGAGGCGGCGCGGCGGCACAAGGGCCTCGAAGGTGTCCGCGGTCGAGGAGCGCATGTTGGTCTGCTGCTTCTCACGGACCACGTTGACGTCCATGTCCTCGCCTCGGGGGTTCTCCCCCACGACCTGCCCCTCGTAGGTCTCCTGGGTGGGCTCGACGAAGAAGCTGCCGCGGTCCTGCAGGCGGATGAGCGCGTAGGCGGTCACGGCTCCGGCGCGGTCGGAGACGAGGGAGCCGGTGGTGCGCGAGACGATCTTCCCGGCCCACGGGGCGTAGCCCTCGGCGATGGAGGAGGCGATGCCGGTGCCGCGGGTCTCGGTGAGGAACTGGGTGCGGAAGCCGATGAGGCCGCGGGCCGGCACGAGGAACTCCATGCGGATCCAGCCGGTGCCGTGGTTGGTCATGGTCTCCATCTGGCCCTTGCGGGCGGCCATGAGCTGGGTGACGGCGCCCAGGTACTCCTCGGGGACGTCGATGGTCATGCGCTCGATGGGCTCGTGGCGCTTGCCGTCGATGGTGCGGGTGACCACCTGGGGCTTGCCGACGGTCAGCTCGAATCCCTCGCGGCGCATCTGCTCCACGAGGATCGCCAGCGCCAGCTCGCCGCGCCCCTGGACCTCCCAGGCGTCGGGCCGGGTGGTGGGCAGGACCCGCAGGGACACGTTGCCGATGAGCTCGCGGTCCAGGCGGTCCTTGACCTGGCGGGCGGTGACCTTGGCGCCCTTGGTGCGCCCGGCCATCGGGGAGGTGTTGATGCCGATGGTCATGGCGATGGCCGGGTCGTCCACGGTGATGAGCGGGAGGGGCGGGGGTCCTCGGGGTCGACGAGGGACTCGCCGATGGTGATGTCCTCGATCCCGGCGACGGCGACGATGTCGCCGGCGTGCGCCTCTTCGGCGGGCTTGCGGTCCAGGCCCTCGGTGACGAGGAGCTCGGAGACGCGGGCGGAGGACAGGGAGCCGTCGTGGCGGGCCCAGGCCACCGTCTGCCCCTTGCGCAGGGTGCCGTTGTGGATGCGCAGCAGTGCCAGGCGCCCCAGGAAGGGTGAGGCGTCCAGGTTGGTGACGTGGGCCTGCAGGGGGGCGCCCTCCTCGTAGGAGGGGCCGGGGATCCGCTCGATGATGGTGCGGAAGAGCGGCTCGAGGTTGTCATTGGCCGGCAGCTCGCCGTCGGCCGGGGCCTCGGTGTCGGCGCGGCGGGCCTTGGCGGAGGCGTAGATGACGGGCACGTCCAGGACGGCGTCGAGGTCGATGTCGGGGTGCTCGTCGGCCAGGTCGCTGGCCAGGGACAGCAGCAGGTCGGTGGACTCGCCGACGACCTCGTCGAGCCGGGAGTCGGGGCGGTCCACCTTGTTGACCACGAGGATGACCGGCAGGTTCGCGGCCAGGGCCTTGCGCAGCACGAAGCGGGTCTGGGGCAGGGGCCCCTCGGAGGCGTCGACGAGGAGGACGACGCCGTCGACCATGGACAGCCCGCGCTCGACCTCACCGCCGAAGTCGGCGTGACCGGGGGTGTCGATGACGTTGATGACGATGCCCTCGGGGCAGCCGGCGGCCGCGGCCGAGGGGCCCGAGTAGTGGACCGCCGTGTTCTTGGCGAGGATCGTGATGCCCTTCTCGCGCTCCAGCTCGCCGGAGTCCATGACGCGCTCGCCGGTGGTCTCCTCGGTGGCCCGGGCCCCGAAGGCCCCCGCCTCCCAGAGCATGGCGTCGACAAGAGTGGTCTTGCCGTGGTCGACGTGGGCGACAATGGCGACGTTGCGCAGATCCTGGCGCACGCTCATAGGGGGCACTTCTTCCGGTGGGAGGACGCCGCGGGTCAGGCACCGCTCAGGCACCGACCACAGGGCACGAAACAGGGAAAGACTAGAGGACGCCGGTCGCGACCTGCCATGGCCGGGCCAACACCCGGCATGTGCCACCCCTCACCTCGACCATTCAGGCGCCGGCAGCATCAACCGCCTTGCGGAACTGCGAGCCACCTGCTGCCGATCACTCCGCAGCCGATTCGACGTCCTCCACCTCCGGAGAAACGGCATACGCCCACAGGCACCCGAGCAGCACCACGACGCATACCCCAGCGGTCATCAGTACACCCGCATCCTGCCCCAGCCACACCGCAAGGGCAGGAACAGCCACATAGCCAAGCGGCGCGACGCCATCCCCGGCGAGGTAGTCCAAGGCGAACACAGAAGGCAGTGCGTCACGCTCGACTCGAGACTGAAGAAACGTCTCCCAAGCCACACTCGTTGACGCGATCACCGTACTTGACCCGAAGAGGGACACCGCGACCAGCCATAGAGGCGCACCGAGCACCACGCTGACCGGAACCGGAACGAAGCTGAGAAGCGCAATCAGGCACAGCACTGGGCGCGACAAGCGGGATGGCAGACGAACCAAGGACCCCACGATTCCACCGACCGCAAACAAGGACTCGCTGACACCGATGAACCATAACGCCTGATACTCATCGCGCAGCACGACGGGGAATAGCGTCATGTAACTTCCCCACACAGTAAAGTGCCACACCCCGGAGGCGACCAGTACAACGAGAACACCTCGGGAACGTGCAGCGGCCTGCAGTCCCCGCTTCAGCGCGGCCACGCGATCCGCACCACCCGTTCTACGCCCCTTCGGCAGGCGGCTCTGGGAGAGCAGGCACACGAGCATCAGTAGGGAGACCAGCCACCAAGCATCTGAAACACCTCGCCATGACTGCACCAGCGCAATAGCTCCAGGGCCGGCGACCGCGCACAGGCCGGCGACGACAGCCCTGGCAGAATTCATCCGATCCAACAGTTCCGACCGCACGAGGTCTGCGACATAGGACCCCATCGTTGGATACATGATCGATGCGACAAATTCCAAGGTGAACGACACAGTGACGTACACGCCGAGGCCAACCGATCCGGCATGACTCAGCATCGCGATCCCGCCACAGATGACGATCCATGCGGCTGCCGCACCGCCGAACATGGTCTTGGGGCTGACGTGGACCAGCATCTGTGGAGCCAACAACGCTCCCAGGATGCCCGGCAGCGCCCCCACGCCGAGAACCAGCCCGACACCGGAGGCGCTGTAACCCTCCGATGCGACAGCTATCGCCAGCAATACGGGAACTGCCGAGTTCGCCAGAACATACAGGCCTCGCGACACAAGAAACTCAACGACGTAGTCCTCCGCCATCAGCTTCATTCGACTACCCCTCCCGCTGTAATCCCCGTGCGTGTCCGTCCGTCCCGCCGTCCATCTGAGCAGTGGTAGGTCACGTCACAGCAGCACGGTCACGGCCGCGAGCGCGACGGCGAGCAGCCCTGCGGCGACGACGACCGGGCGGTTGAGGCTGCTGCTCACGCTGGCGGCCGCGCCGGGCGCTGTCTCGCCTGCGGCCCGAGCGGGCAGGCTGCGCACCTGCTCGGCGTAGGCCTCAATGAGCGTTCCGGCGTCACCGGTGTCGAGGTTGGTGCGGTGAGTCCCTCCCCACCAGGTACTCCGGGCGCACCGCCGGGGCCGGCTCGGCGTTCCGCAGGCCGTCGCGCCGCTCCTGCTGCTCGCGCAGCTCCTGGCGGCGCCGGAACGACTCGGCCATGCCGCCGCGGCGGGGAGCGGCAGAGGCCCGCACCTCGACGTCGTCACGGGTGACGACCGACAGCCCCCAACGGGTGCGGCACATCTCGACCTCGTCCCAGCCCAGCACGTGGGTGCGCCAGGCGTTGCGGATGGTGAGGGCCCGCGGGGCCAGGGTGATCTGCGGGGCCCACCACAGCAGCCAGGTGAGGAAGGTGAGCAGCCCCGCCCAGGCCAGGGTGCGCAGCCCGTGGGCGGCGCCGTCGGCCAGGCCGATCGTCAGGGACATCCCATGCCGCGGCCAGGCCGATGAGGACGGTGCCCAGGCGGGCCGGCAGGGAGCGGATGACGACGGTCGGCATGACCGGAGGCACAGTGGTGGTCACGGTGGTGGGCACGTCTTCTTGCACGGGCGCATCATGCCGCACCGGCTCGCGTCCGTCGTCATCCGCTCCAGTTGAGGGCACCGGCTCAGCTCTTGACGTAGCCGATGCTCTCGGGCCGGAAGGAGGCCAGCCCCTGGGCGCCGAAGTTGCGCAGCGTCTTGGGCACGGCGGTCAGCTGCATGCGCTGGTAGATCGGGATGTTGAAGACGTTCTCCCACAGAATCTTGTCGAGATCGTTGGCGAGCTTGTTGCGCTCGGCGCCATCGGGGGTCGAGCCGATCTTGGCGACGTGCTGGTCGACCTCGGGGACGGACAGTCCGGTGTAGTTGGACTGGCTGGTCGAGGCGTAGTACTGGCCCACGTTGGCCAGGGGGTACTGGGTGTTCTCGGTGGTGAAGGCCGTCAGCGCGTAGTTCTTCTTGTTGAGGTACTCCGGGAAGTACTTGTCGATCTCGACCGTGGAGACACTGAGCTTGATGCCGACCTCGCCCAGCTGCTTCTGAAGGAGGTTGGCCTCGTTGGTGGCCACCGGGGCGTTGGAGGGGATGGTCATCACCAGCTCGAGCTTCGTGCCGTCCTTGGCGCGCACGCCGTCGGAGCCGGCCACCCAGCCGGCGCCGTCGAGCAGCTTCTTGGCGGCCTCGACATCGTGTCCCCAGCTGGTGGAGTTGTCCTGGTAGCCCTCCTGGACGGGCAGGAAGAAGCGGTTGCCCATGAGGGTCTTCTTGGCGTCCACGGGCAGGCCCGCCAGGTCGGAGGCGGCGATGGCCTCGCGGTCGCAGGCCCGGGTGATGGCCTGGCGCACGGCCTTGTCCGCCAGGGGGCCGGAGGAGGCGTTGAACATGATGTGACGCCACTGCAGGCCGGTGTTCTGGCGGACCTCGGCGTCGTCACGGCCGCTGGCCTGCTGGTAGACGTCGGCGGAGAAGATGTAGTCCAGGACGTCGATCTCCTTGTTGGCGAAGGCCTGTCCCCATGGGCCGAGTCGTCCAGGACGTGCAGGGTGACGGTCTCGAGCTTGGGGGCGGCGCCCCACCACTTGTCGTTGCGCTCCAGGGTGATGACCTGCTTGGACTCGTCGTAGCTCTTGATCTTGAAGGGGCCGGCGAAGTAGTCGTTGTTGAACTTGGTGGCGCCGGCCATCGACTCGTTGAAGGTCTTGGCATCGGCCATGAGCTCCCTGGGGGTGATGCCGGCCAGGGCATTGGACCAGTCGGGGTAGACCGAGTTGAAGGTGACCTTGGCGGTCTGCTTGTCCACGATCTCGACCTTCTCGACCTTGTCGATTCCCTCAGTGGAGGCCCAGGAGTAGCTGGAGTCCTTGACGTGGTCGAAGAACACCTTGATGTCCTCGGAGTCCCACTTGCGTCCGTTGCCCCAGGTGGCCTTCTCGTTGACGGCCACGGTGACCACGGTCTTGCCACCGACCTCCGCGGCCTCGAGCTTGGTGAGGAAGTCGGGGTTCGGCGTCGCCTTGCCGTCCTCGGCCCAGTCGACGACGTAGGGGGCGACGAACTTCATGACCAGGCGCACGTCGACGACGTTGCCGTCCACGGTCGCGGCGTTCCAGTTCGCCGGCGCCGTGGCGATGCCGAAGCGCAGCGTGCCCCCGTCCTGGAGCTCGTCGGGGGCGGCGGTGGGCACGCCGGCGGTGGAGCCCGAGGAGCCGGAGCCGTTCTTGGCGCAGGCCGCCAGGGCGGTCAGGACGGCCGCGGAGGCCGTCGTGGCAAGGAACATGCGACGGTTGAGCTTCATGGGAATCTCCGTTCACTAAGGGCGCCGTCGTCGGCGCTCGGTGGTGGGCAGGATCGGTGGACTGGATCGGTGGACAGTGCGATGGGTGGACTCGAGGGCGAGGGACGTCAGAAGACCGCGGTGCGCTCGGGGTAGTAGCAGGCGACGTCGTGGTCCTCGCCCTGGGAGCGGAACTCCGGCATAGCTCCCAGGCAGGCCGATCGTTCGTCATCGGTGAGTCCTGAGGCGAACTTCGGGCAGCGGGTGCGGAAGCGGCAACCCGACGGCGGGTTGGCGGGGCTGGGCATGTCGCCCTCCAGGACGATGCGGCTGCGACCGCGCTCCTTGGCCGGGTCCGGGATGGGGATCGCCGAGAGCAGGGCCTGGGTGTAGGGGTGGGCCGGGGCCTCGAAGATGGTGTCGACGTCGCCGATCTCCACGATCCGCCCCAGGTACATGACGGCGACGCGGTCGGCGATGTGACGCACCACTGACAAGTCGTGGGCCACGAAGAGGTAGCTGAGGCCCATGGTGGCGCGCAGCTCGTCAAGCAGGTTGATGACGCCGGCCTGGATGGACACGTCCAGTGCGGAGACCGGCTCGTCGAGGACCAGGAGGCTGGGTTCGAGGGCCAGGGCGCGGGCGATGCCGATGCGCTGGCGCTGGCCGCCGGAGAAGTTGCGCGGGTAGCGGTTGGCGTGGCTGGGCTCGAGCCCGACGAGCTCCATGAGCTCCTCGATGCGCGGCCCGATGTCCGTCTTCTTCCACCCGTTGGCCCGCAGCGGCTCGGCGATGATGTCGAAGATCGGCAGGCGTGGGTCCAGGGAGGCCATGGGGTCCTGGAAGACGATCTGCAGGTCGCGGCGCACCTGGCGACGCTCGGTCCGCCCCAGGTCGGCCGTGTCCTTGCCCAGGACCACGATCGTGCCCTCCTGGGGCGCCTGGAGGGAGAGGACCTCCATGAGGGTGGTGGTCTTGCCGCATCCGGACTCGCCGACCAGGGCCAGGGTCTCACCCGGCGGACGTCGAAGGAGACGCCGTCGACGGCGTGGACGGTGCCCACGCGTCTTTTGAAGACGGCGCCCTTCATGAGGGGAACTCCTTGACGAGGTCGGTGACGCGCAGGACCTCGGGGCGCTCGGCGTGCGGCAGGCTCATGGTCTCGGGAGTCTTGAGAGCCGGCACGGGGTAGATGTGGGAGTAGTCGAGCTGGTCCCGCTCGATCTCGTCGCGGCGGTGGCAGGCCGAGTACTGGGAGCCGGAGCCGGCCTCCTGGCCGTCGGTCCCGTCGCGCTCCACGAGGGTGAGCTCCGGCTCGCCCTGGGCGCACTCGGCCTGGGGCCATGGGGCAGCGGGGGATGAAGGGGGCACCCTCAGGGGCAGCTCGAGCAGGGAGGGCGGGTTGCCCTCCAGGGTGGCCAGGGCCGAGTCCTTGCGCGCGTCCAGACGGGGCAGGGAGCCGAGCAGGCCGATCGTGTAGGGCATGCGCGAGCGGTAGAAGATGTCGTCGACGTCGCCGGTCTCCACGATGCGCCCGGCGTACATGACGGCCACCCGGTCGGCCATGCCGGCCACGACCCCCAGGTCGTGGGTAATCATGATGACGCCGGCACCGGTCTCCTTCTGGGCGGTGCGCAGCACGTCAAGGATCTGGGCCTGGATGGTGACGTCAAGGGCCGTGGTGGGCTCGTCGGCGATGATGAGATCGGGGTCGTTGGCGATCGCGATGGCGATGACGGCCCGCTGGCGCATGCCGCCGGAGAACTCGTGGGGGTAGGCCTTGGCGCGCACCTGCGGGTTGGGGATGCCCACCAGGTCGAGCAGCTCGACGGCGCGCTTGTGGGCGTCCGCCTCGCTCATGCCGGGCTGGTGGATCCGCAGGGCCTCGACGATCTGGGCGCCCACCGTGTACACGGGGGTCAGGGCGCTGAGCGGGTCCTGGAAGACCATGGCGACCTGGGAGCCGCGGATGCGGGACATGTAGCCGTCGGGCCGCCCCAGCAGCTCGGTGCCGTGGAGGCGCACCGAGCCGGTGACCTCGGCGGACTCGTCGAGCAGCCCCATGACCGCCGTCGAGGTGACGGACTTGCCCGAGCCGGACTCGCCGACCAGGGCCAGCACCTCACCGCGGGCGACGGACAGGTTGACTCCGCGCACGGCGTTGACGCGCCCGTCCTCGGAGGGGAAGGAGACCTTCAGGTCGGTGACCTCCAGCAGCGGGGCGGTGCTGGAGGGGTCCGGCAGCGCGTCGTCGCCTCTGCGGGCGTCGACGGCGGGCACGGCCGCGGCACTCTTCGCGGCCTCGGCGGACGTGCGGGTGCTGCTCGTGGGGCTCATGCCTTGCCTCCTGACTTGGACGAGGGATCGATGGCATCGCGCAGGCCGTCACCCATGACGTTGACGCACAGGAGCATGAGGACGAGCACGGCGGCCGGGGCCAGGAAGATCCAGGGATAGGTGGTCGCCGAGCGCTGCCCCTCGGCGATGAGGGTGCCCAGGGAGGTGTTGGGCGACTGGACCCCGAAACCGAAGTAGGACAGCGTCGTCTCGCTGATGACGGCGTAGGCCACGTTGATGGTGGCGTCCACGATGAGCAGGGAGGCGATGTTGGGCAGGATGTGCCGGGCGATGATGACGGGACTGGGCACGTTCATGAAGCGGGCGGCATTGACGTACTCCAGGTTCTTCACGCTCAGCGTCAGGGAGCGCACCACGCGGGCCGTGAGCATCCACCCGAAGCCGGCCAGCAGGATGATGAACAGCGCGATGGAGCCCTTGGCGGCTCCGGCCCGCTGGGAGAGGATCGCGATGATGAGGAAGGAGGGGCACCACCAGGAGCAGGTCAGTGGCCCACAGGGCGATCTTCTCCCACCAGCCGCCGAAGTAGGCGGCCGAGGATCCGATGACGGCGGCGATGCCCGTCTGGAGCAGGGCGACGAAGACGCCGATCATCATGGACTTGCGGGTGCCCTCCACGACCATCGCGTAGACGTCGCGGCCGCCCTGGGTGGTGCCGAACCAGTGATCGGCACTGGGGGCCTGCAGGAAGGCGGAGGAGTCGACGTCGGTGAAGGTCCAGTGGGTCGCGGCGTCACCGAGAAGCGCGAAGAGCACCATGAGCAGGAAGCCGATCGCGCCGACGACGGCCCCTTGTTGCGCCAGAAGCGCCGGGTGATGATCTGTCTGCGGGTCAGACGTCGAGAGTCCCTGGGGGTCTCCTTGGTGATGTCGCCCAGGTCCTCGGGGCTCAGCGGGGCCTCCCCGCCCTGCTCGACGGCGGCGTAGCCGCCCACCGTCATCTGCTTGCCGATGGAGGCCATCCCGTTGGGTTCAGCATTGCGCGCCATGGGTCAGCTCACCCTCACTCTCGGGTCGACGATCGCCACGAAGACATCGGACAGGAGCGCGCCGGTGAGGGTGCACAGCCCGGAGAAGGCGACCACGGCCGTCACTCCGTTGATGTCCATACCGGAGATCGCGCTGATGGAGTACTCGCCCATGCCGTGCCAGCCGTAGACCCGCTCGGTGATGGCGGCACCGGTGAACAGGGTGGCCAGGGCGAAGGCGAAGTAGGTGGCCATGGGGGATGAGCGCGGTGCGCAGCGCGTGGCGGGTCAGCGCCTTGCGCTTGATGAGGCCCTTGGCGCGGGCGGTGCGCACGTAGTCGGCGCCCAGGGTGTCGAGCATGAGGTTGCGCTGGAAGCGGGAGTAGGAGGCGATACCGCCCAGCGACATCGACAGGGTGGGAAGCAGCAGGTGCTGGAGGCGACCGAGGGCGCCCTCCCCTCACCGGTGAACTCGAAGATCTGGAAGCCGGAGCTGCGGTTGATCTGGACGGCCAGGACCTGCAGGAGGATCGCGATGACCATGGCGGGGGTGGAGATGATAATCATGGAGATCAGGGAGATCGCGCGGTCGGAGAAGCGATACTGGCGCGTGGCGGTCCAGGCCCCCAGGGCCACTCCCCCGACCATGCCGATGGCTGCACCCAGGAAGACCAGCCGCACCGAGACGAAGATCTTGGTGCCGATGAGGGTGTTGATGAGCTCACCCTTGGGGGTGCGCCCCCAGTCCCAGTGGAAGAGCACGTTGCGCAGCCAGGTGACGTAGCGGTCCCACACGGGCAGGTCGTGACTGATGTTGTACTTCACGAGGTTGGCGTGAATGGCGTCCCAGTTGAGGGAGGGATCCTGACGGTTCCACAGGGCCGAGGGATCCAGGGAGGCCGAGGCCAGCAGATAGGCCAACGACGTGGCGATGAACAGCAGGACCGCGTAGTTCGCGATCCTGCGCGCCAGGTACGGGAGCATGCGTTCTCCTCCTTCGGACAACCCACCGGTACGTGGAACACCGGCCCGTGGCACGAGCACCTGACAGCCGTGAAGGTGACACCGTGTACGAACAAATGAACGGGGTCACAATACCTGTTGAGTGAAACTCAATGGATACATTTCCAGCATTCAGGAAATGCCCGCCTGGTCGATATTGGAGGGGAAAGGAAACGCGACGGTGGATGGACGTCCACCGCCGCGTCGTCAGATGTCCATCCTCAGCTCTCGGATCTCGAGGGAGCCTCATCGCCGTAGAGGTCGATTCCGGCTCCGGGGACGGCCCGGATGAGCTCGCGGGTGTAGTCCTGGCGCGGGTTGGCGAAGAGCTCGTCGGCCGCCCCGGACTCCACGATGCGCCCGTGCTCCATGACGACGACGTCGTCGGCGATCTGGCGCACGACGGCCAGGTCGTGGGTGATGAACAGGTAGGTCAGCTCCAGCTCGGACTGCAGGTCGGACAGCAGGCGCAGGATCTGGGCCTGGACCAGCACGTCCAGGGCGGAGACCGCCTCGTCGAGGACGACGATCTGCGGCTTGAGGGCCAGGGCCCGGGCGATGGCGACGCGCTGGCGCTGACCGCCGGAGAGCTCATGGGGGTAGCGGCGCATGACCGAGCGCGGCAGGGAGACCATGTCGAGCAGCTCGGCGACGCGCGCCTCGCGCTCCTTGGCGGTGCCGATCCCGTGGACCCGCAGCGGTTCCTCGACGACGCGGAAGATCGAGTACATCGGGTCCAGGGAGCCGTAGGGGTTCTGGAAGACCGGCTGCATGATGCGCCGCAGGGCGAAGAGCTCCTTGGGCCCCAGGGTGGACAGGTCCACCCCGTCGTGGAACACCTTGCCGGAGGTGGGGTCGATGAGGTTCAAGATGATGTTGGCGACCGTGGACTTACCCGGAGCCGGACTCACCGACGAGCGCCGTCGTCGTGCCCTTGCGGATACCGAAGCTGACGTCGTCGACGGCGGTGAGGGTCTTGTCCTTCCCCTTGGCGCCGCGCACCTCGAAGACCTTGGTGAGGTGCTCCACGCGCAGGATCTCCTCGGTGGCGCTCGATCCCAGGCTGGCGCCCAGGAGCTCGTCGTCGGTGACCTGGATGCCGCGGGCGTGGGCGGACTCGATGCGCCGGGAGGCCAGGGAGGGGCGGCCTTGACCAGCCGCTGGGTGTAGGGGTGGCGGGGGTCCTGGAGCACCTCGAGGCTGGGACCGGACTCGACGACCCGGCCGCGGTGCATGACGACGATGTGCTCGGCCCTCTCGGCGGCCAGCCCCAGGTCGTGGGTGATGAAGAGCATCGCGGTGCCCAGCTCGCGCACGAGGGTCTGGAGGTGGTCGAGGATGCGTCGCTGGACGGTGACGTCCAGGGCGCTGGTGGGCTCATCGGCGATGAGCAGGTCGGGGCGGGCGGCCAGGCCGATGGCGATGAGGGCGCGCTGGCGCATGCCGCCGGAGAACTCGTGGGGGTACTGCTTGGCCCGACGGGAGGCCTCGGGCAGGCCGGCCTGCTCCAGCAGGAGGGCCACCTGCTCGTCGACGTCGATGCGCCCGCCGGCCGAGGTGGCCGCCTTCTGGGCGCGGTCGGCATGCCCAGTGCGCCCCGCGTGCCCAGTGTGCTCGGCATGTTCGGCCATGAGGTGGGCGAGGCGGTCGTCGGCGACGCCGGCCAGGCCGTTGGCCCGCAGCGCCTCCTTGACCTGGAAGCCGATGGACCACACCGGGTTGAGGTTGGACATGGGGTCCTGGGGCACCAGGCCGATGGACGAGCCGCGCAGGGCGGTGAGCTCCTGGGTGCCCAGATGGGTGATGTCGCGGCCCTGGAAGCGGATCGTGCCGCCGGTGACCCGACCGGTTCCGGGCAGCAGCCCGATGACGGCGTGGGCCAGGGTGGACTTGCCCGAGCCCGACTCCCCCACGATGGCCACGGACTGGCCGGGGTAGAGGGTCAGGTTCGCCTTGCGCACGGCCGGGACGAGCCCGGTCGAGGAGCGGAAGGCGACCTCCAGGTCGCTGATCTCCAGGAGGGGGTCGCTCTCTGCCTTCCAGGAGGCCGCGGGGGCGAAGGTCTTGTCGGAGGCGCCTGAGGCGGTGGCGGTGGATGCGTTGGAGGGTGTCACTTGCGGGCCTTCGGGTCCAGGGCGTCGCGGACGACGTCGCCGAGCATGATGAAGCCGAGCACGGTCAGGGGCCAGTGCGCCGGCGGGGAAGAGCAGGACGCTGGGGTGGCTGTTGAGGGGCGTCCTTGGCGGCCGCGATGTCTGCGCCCCAGGAGACGACCGAGGAGGGCAGGCCGATGCCCAGGAAGCTCAAGGTGGCCTCCGAGACGATGAAGACGCCGAGCTCGACGGTGGCGGTCACGATGATGGGGGCGGCGGCGTTGGGCATGACGTGGCGCAGCAGCATGGCCATGCGTCCTGAGCCCAGTGCCCGCGAGGCGGTCACATAGTCCTCGTTCTTGACGCTCATCACCGAGCCTCGCGTGATGCGGGCGATCTGGGGCCAGCCGAACAGGGCCAAGACCAGGATGACGGTGAGGATCGAGCGGTCGTTGCGGAACATCTGCATGACGACGATGGCCGCCAGGACGAAGGGCACGGCGAAGAAGATGTCGGTGACGCGTGAGAGCAGCGCGTCGAAGAAGCCACCGAAGAAGCCGGCCAGGGCCCCGACGGCCGAGCCGACGAGAACCACGACGAGGGTGGTGAAGATGCCCACGCTCACCGAGGCCCGGGCGCCGTGGACGGTGCGGGCGAAGATATCGCAGCCCTGGATGTCGAATCCGAAGGGGTGGCCCCAGGAGGGCCCCTGGTAGGAGTTGACCAGCGTGCAGTAGCCGGGGTCGCGCGGGGCGATGAGCCCGGGGACCAGGGAGAAGGCCACGGCCACGGCGATGAGCACCGAGGCCGCCCAGAAGATGGGTCGACGGCGCAGCTGCCTCCAGGCGTCGACCCAGACGGAGGCCGGAGCGGACTCGTCGGCGACGGCGTCGACGGCGCCCAGGCCGATCTCGTCATCGGCGATGACGAAGCGCTCCTGGCCCGGACGGGTAGTGGGGGACGTGGTGTTCTCAGGCATAGCGGATCCTCGGGTCCAGGGCGGCGTAGAGCAGGTCCACCAGGAGGTTGGAGACGATGAAGACGAGCACGAGCACAGTCGTGAAGGACACGACCATGGGGCCGTCGCCGCGGATGATGGCGGAGTAGAGGGTGCCTCCCACGCCCTTGATGTTGAAGATGCCCTCGGTGACGATGGCGCCTCCCATGAGAGCCCCCAGGTCCGCGCCCAGGAAGGTGACGACCGGGACCAGGGAGTTGCGCAGGACGTGGACGATCATGACGCGGGCCCCGCTCAGGCCCTTGGCCCGGGCGGTGCGCACGTGGTCGGCGGTGAGGTTCTCGGCCACCTCGGTACGGGTCAGGCGCAGCACGTAGGCGAAGGAGACAGCACCCAGCACGACCGCGGGCATGAGGAGCTCGGTGAAGCCGGGGCTCTCGCCTGCGGTCACAGGCAGCCATCCCAGGCGGACCCCGACGATGAACTGCAGGACGAAGCCGATGACGAAGGTGGGCACGGCGATGACCACCAGGGAGAGCACCAGGACGGTGGCGTCGAACCAGCCGCCCTTCCTCACTCCGGCGATGAGGCCGAAGCCGATGCCCGCGATGGCCTCGAAGGCCAGGGCCATGAGGGAGAGCTTGATGGTGATCGGGTAGGCCCGCACCAGCACGTCGAGGACGGACTCGGTCCCCCGCAGCGACTGGCCCAGGTCCAGGGTGAACAGCCCCTTGAGGTAGAGCAGGTACTGGACGATGAAGGGCTTGTCGAGGTGGTAGCCGGCCTTGATCTGGTCGATCACCTCGGGGCTGAGCGAGCGCTGGCCCCCGAGCGCGGCGATCGGGTCGCCCGGCAGGGCGAAGACCATGGCGTAGATGAGCAGCGTGGCACCGAAGAACACCGGGACCATCTGCAGCAGCCTGCGTGCGACGTAGCGAAGCATGTCTCCTTCTTCCTCCCGATCAGAACCTGGAGATGGCCTCGGCCTTGGCCCACAGGCGTCTGGCCTCGTCCGGGTCGTAGGTGAGGACCTCGTTGCCCGGGACATCTGCCGTCCAGCCCACAACGGTGGGAGCGGTGAAGTCCTTGGCGGGCGTGCGGGTGCCGTAGTAGAGCTTGTCGCAGATGAGCTTGCGGTCGATGGCCCGGCAGATGGCGGCGCGGCGGGCGCGCCCCTCCTCGTCCATCTTCCAGTGCTCGTGGGTGACATCGATGGCGAGCCCCTGGTAGAAGGCAGCCGGCTTGTTGATGGCGCGCTCGCCCAGCTGCTTCTGGAAGATGGGCAGGAAGGAGTCGGGGACTCCGTCGGCGATGTCGATGGCGTCGGCGAGCAGGTCGTTGTAGACCGAGTCCAGGCTCGTGTACAGCTTGAAGGTGACGCCCTTGTTCGCCACGGTGCGCCCGCCGGCGTAGGCGGGGTTGGGCTCCAGGACGATCCGGCTGTCGTGGTCCCAGGAGACAAGCCGATAGGGGCCGTTGCCCACCGGCTTGGCGCCGTAAGCCTTGGGGTCCTTGAAGGCGGATTCCGGCATCGGGTAGTAGGCGTAGTGCCCCAGGCTGATCTTGAAGTCCGACGCCGGAGCGTTCAGCTCGACGGTGAAGGTGAGGTCGTCCACCTTGGTCAACCCGGTCAGCTCGGAGTCCTCGTCGTAGGAGAAGCCCTTGATCCTCTCGAAGAAGGAGGAGCCGAGCTGGGCGTTGGACAGCAAGGCGCCGAACTTCCAGGCCTTGATGAAGGAGTCGGCGGTCACCGGGCTGCCGTCGGAGAAGGTCCAGCCCGGTTTGAGAGTGATCGTGAAGTGCTGGTTGTCCGTGGTCTCGATGGAGGAGGCCACCTCGTTGATGACGTTGCCGTCCTTGTCGTAGCGGATCAGGCCGGCGAAGACCAGGTCGAGGACGCGCCCACCATTGGCCTCGTTGGTGTTGGTAGGCAACAGCGAGTTCTGCGGCTCGGAGAGATTGGCCAGGACGACGCCGCCGTTGGCGCTGGAGCGGGCCTCCTCGTAGACCGGGGTGGCGGTCCAGTTGAAGTCGACGTTGGAGGCGTGGCGGGAGTATCCGCCGAAGCCGTTCTGGTACCACAGCGGGATGCCGGGCAGGTCGGCGAAGAGCTGGGACTGGGCCTGGCGGAAGTAGCCGTAGGCGGTCTGGGGATCAGCCGAGCCCGCCGCCTTATCGAGCAGATCGTCGAAGGTCTTCGAGGAGTACTGGGAGTCGTTGGCGCTGGCGCCGGTCTGGAAGGTGGCGTTGAGGAAGTTCTCCAGCGAGGGGTAGTCGGCCGACCATCCGGAGCGGAAGGCGCCCAGGAGGGTGTGCTTGGTGATGGCCGAGCGCATCTCGGAGAACTGGGCCACCGGCAGGGGCTCCATGGTGATGCCCAGGACGTTGGACACCGAGTGGCACACGGCCTCGGCCCAGGTCTTGTGGGGGCCGTCGGAGTTGTAGGCCAGGGTCAGCTTGCCGCTGCCGCTGCCCAGCCCGCCTCCTTCCGAGCTCGATCCGCGCGAGCATCCTGAGACCAGGAGCAGGCCGAAGGCGGCCGCGCCGAGCCCGAAGCCACGGCGCGACACTGTCAGGGCGTTGTTCATGCGACCTCCATGGGGCATGGAACCGACGAGGATTCGTCACTGGATCAGAGGGTTTCGGCACGCTGAGGGCTCAGGCGCCGCCCACAGGCGGGGATAGTACGTCCACCGAGGAAACAGGACCGTCACGTGGCACGGGAGTCAAACCGTGAGAAACCGGCGCATTCAGGCGTTCCAGGCCCGGGCGAGCAGCTCGTAGGAGCGGCGCCGCAGGGCCGGGTCGTGGGCGTAGGTGACCACGAGGATCTCGTCGAGGTCCCACCGGGCGGCCTGCTCACGCAGGCGGGTGGCGACGTCGTCGGCCGTGCCCACGAAGGACAGGGACATGGCCGCCTCGACGGCGTCCTCCCGGCCGGGCGCGTAGGCGCGCCAGGCCTGCGGGGTCCTGGCTGGGCGGGTCCAGCGGGCCCGGGCCGGTTGCCGACGATGCGGGCGGCGGCGGCCATGGCGGTGCTGAACAGCAGGCGGGCCTCCTCCTGGCTGGGGGCCACCATGACGTTGACGGCGGCCGCGACCCGCGGGACCTCCGGGTGCGCGCTGAGGGCCGGGAGCGTCTTCCGTCCGGGACTCCAGGACGGAGCGGTAGGTGGCGATCGCCGCCTCGGCCTGGACCGGGGCGAAGTGCGAGGCCACGGCGAAGGGAAGTCCGAGCCGGCCGGCCACGCGGGCGCCGTTGACCGAGGAGCCGAGCACCCACACGGTCGGGTGGGTGCCCTCCCCGGGGATGGCCCGTACGCGGGGGCCGCCGGGCTCAGGGGCGTGGAGGGCGTCGTCGGGATTGCCGGGGGAGCCCAGGAGGAGGGAGCCGGGGACCCGTTCCGGCACGGGCTCGTCACCGAGGTAGGTGAGGATCTCCAGGATCTCCTCGGCGAAGCGGCCCGGGTTCGGAGGCCCGCCGGCGCAGTGCGGCGGCCGTGCGCCGGTCGGTGCCCGGGGCCCGCCCCAGTCCCAGATCGACCCGGCCGGGGTAGAGGGTGGCCAGGGTTCCGATCTGCTCGGCGACGACGAGCGGGGCGTGGTTGGGCAGCATGATCCCGCCGGAGGCGACACCCAGGCGCTCGGTGGCGGCCAGGACCTGCCCCATGAGGACGATGGTCGCCGAGGACAGGTAGGTGGTGGAGCCGTGGTGCTCGGCCAACCAGTAGCGCTCATAGCCGGCGGCGTCGGCGGCTCGAGCCAGGGCGATCATGTCGGTAAGAGCGTCGGTGCGGCTGCATCCGGCGCTGACGGGGACCATGTCCATGACGGACAGGACGGGTACGGCCCGCCTTTCGGGCTGACTCATACGGGCACTCTAACCCCCTCCGACCACCCCGAAGCGGGCCCTCAGGCCCGTGTGCCCCGCCGAGCGCGGAGCCCGGCGGGGCACACAGAGGGTCCGACCCGCGTCGTCAGGCGGTCAGCGAAGGCGGCTGCGCGCGGGGAGCAGGCCGGTGGCGACCACGGACTTCAGGATGTCTCCCGCGATGAAGGGCACCAGGCCCAGGGCTCAGGGCAGTGCTCCAGCTGGCGCCGGTGGCTACCTTCAGCCAGATGAGGCCCGGGATGTAGACCGAGGCCGAGGCCAGCAGCATGAGGGCGACGCCGGTGGCGACCCGAGATGCCATGGAGCCGGAGTGGCGCGACCACACGGTGGCGGCGCGTCCGGCGATGAGGGCGATGAGGACGTATCCGACGACGTAACCGAAGGTCACGATGGCGCCGCCCTTCCAGCCGTGCAGGACCGGGGCCCCAACAGCGGCCAGGGCACCGAGGAGCAGCGCGGACAGGGCGCCACGGCGCGAGCCGAGCACGGCGCCGACACCCAGGGCCGCGAAGGTACCCATGGTGATCGGAACGGGAGTGAAGGGCAGGGGGATCGTGATCTGACCGATGAGGGATCAGGGGAGAGCGTTCCGGCCAGGACCAGGCCGGCCTCGCGAACGCGGGCGAGCGCGGGACTGTGGGCGAGGCTGCCGGCGGTTGACGTGGAGGAGAGTTTGGTGACCATGACTCCACCCTACGGGGATCGCAGAGTTGACGAACGACCGGTTCCCACCGAAGAGCCACCGCGCAACTTGTAGGTTTCCTACAAGGATTACGCGGGTATCCGCCTAAGAATCCGTGATTACCCGTTGGTTCTCACAGTTCGGGCAGGTGTCCGTCGATCCAGGTGAGGATGTCGCCGGTGACCTGATCCCGATTGGTCTCGTTGAGCAGCTCGTGGCGCCCGCCCGGGTAGAGGATGACGCAGACCTCCCGCACGCCGGCGCGGCGGTAGAGGGTGGCGGAGCGCTGGACGCCCCGCCCCATGGCGCCGACCGGGTCCCGGTCACCGGAGGCCAGGAGCATGGGCAGCTGCGCGGGCACGGCCGCTGCGTGGGCGGCCGTGTTGACGGCCCTTCCTCCGGCAACGAGGTCGCGGAAGAAGCTGGCGGTGCACACGAATCCGCACCAGGGGTCGGCGACGTAGCGGTCGACCTCATGAACGTCCCGGCTGATCCAGTCGGCCTCGGTGCGGTTGGGGGCGAAGTGGCGCTGGTAGGGGCCGAAGGCGAGCGCGTTGAGCAGCCGAGAGGGGTGGCGCGGGCCGCGCAGCCGGGACTCCCCGGCACAGACCGCGACGGCGGGACGGGTCAGCGCACCGGTTCCTGAGCCGGTCCCCAGCAGGATGAGGCCGGCCAATTCGTCGCCGCGGCGCGCGGCCAGGTCGCGGGCCAGGAAGGAGCCCCAGGAGTGGCCCATGAGGAAGACCGGAACATCGGGCCAGGCCCGCCGAGCCGCGTCCAGCACGGTGCCCATGTCGGCCACGACCCTCTCCCAGCCTCCCTTCTCGGCGACGAAGCCGAAGCCGCCCGGGGCGGCGGTGGCCCCGTGGCCGCGGTGGTCGCTCGGCCAGGGACCGCATAGCCCTCCTCCACCGCCGAGGCGGCGAAGCGGGCGTAGCGCGAGGCGTGCTCGGCCATGCCGTGGGCGATGACGATGATGCCCCGGGGGCGGGCAGCGCCGGGCACCTGCGGACGCGGCGCGGCCGAGGTGGGCGCTGGGGAGTCGGTCTCGGGGGCGTCGGCCACCAGGAGGGAGCCGTCGATGAGCCACTCGGGGAGCCAGATGTGCACGACCAGACGCGTTCCGTCGTCGGCTGTGAGCCGAGTAAGGCTGGTCTGCATCGGGTCCTCCTCAAGCAGCGTCGTCAATCGACGTCAACGGGGCGTCGGTCGGGCTCAGGTCGGCATCGGTCATCATTGATCGTGTCGACGACTGGCGGTCGGCGGCGACGTCGGGTCCGCGGACTGGGTCCGAGATCTCCCGTCACCCCAGGGTGGATCCTAGTTGTCCGACGTCGAGCCGGCAGCGTTACCGTCGAGGTGATTCTCAGATGCCCCAGGACGGGCACGCTGCAAAGCTGCCGTAGACGGCCACTGATGACTGACTGCACCGGAGCATCGCCTACATTCCTGATGGTTTCATGAGTCCCCGTCTCCCGTATCCCGACCGTTCTCCTCGTATCCCCCGCCGGTCCGGCTCCGCTCCGGCACCTGGTCTACGGTGGTCGCCATGGCAGCCCACTCCTTCACCCTCGTTCCCGCCGCCTACGTCTACCTCCTGCGTCCCGATCCGGGTGCCGTGGACCGGGACGCCGGGGCGGCGAGCAGCGCGACCCAGGTGCTCCTCCAGCTGCGGCGGAACACCGGCTACATGGACGGGCACTGGGCCTGCGGCGCCTCGGGGCACGTCGAGGCCGCCGAGAGCGTCCTGGAGGCGGCTCTGCGTGAGACCGATGAAGAGCTGGGGATCGGCGTCGAGGCGACGGACCTCGGCGCGCTGACGGCGATGCACCGCACCAATGACCTGGGCGGCGCGGCCCTGGAGCAGCGCATCGACCTGTTCTTCACGCTGCGGACCTGGTCGGGCACGCCGGCCGTGCGTGAGCCGGCCAAGAACGCGGGTCTGCGCTGGTTCTCACTGGCCGACCTGCCCGAGGCGGTCCCGCCGCACGAGCGCCACGTCCTGGAGCTGCTGGCCGCCTCCCTCGACGGCGGTAAGCCGGTGCCCCCGATCATCACCTTCGGCTTCGATGAGGGCCAGGACATCGACCGCTACGGCGTCGCCCTGCCGCACTGAGCTCAGCTCGCCAGGAAGGCCTCAATGGCGGGAAGCTCGCGGCGGGCCTGAGCCAGTCCGGCCTCGAAGGCGGTGACGATGCGGTCGTAGCGCAGCTCGCCGTTGGCGATGGGCATGCGCTCGGGCCGGAAGAGGTAGACGCGCCCCTGGCTGCGCAGCTGCTCCAGCTCCTCGACGGTGCGGTTGTAGTTCTCGGGGCGGTCGATGACGGCCTGGACCAGAGCCGGGTAGCGGGGGTAGAGCCGCTGAAGGATCTCGATCTCGTGGCGACGCATGGGCGGCTTGCGGTAGCCCTCGGGGCGGGTCATGACCACGAGGAGCTTGTCGTAGCCGTCGGCACGGGCGGCGTCGATGGCGAAGCCGCCGGTGGGCCCGACGGCGCCGTCCACGTAGGGGGCGCCGTCGACCTCGACCATGGGCATGAGCACCGGCATCGACGACGACGCCCGGGCCCGCACCAGCAGGTCGCCCATGGTGGGCATGTCCTCCAGGCCCCAGTAGACCTCCTCGCCGGTGTCGCAGCGGAAGGCGCCCAGGCGCACCGTGGTGGGTGAGGCGGCGAAGGTCTCCCAGTCGAAGGGGATGGATTCGTCGGGGGCGGAGGTGTGCAGGTAGATGTGCTCGGAGTTGAAGTAGCCCTTGCCGGTCACGAAGCTGCCCCAGCCGCCGGCCTGGGGATCGGTGGTCAGTCCCAGGTAGGCCTCACGGGTGCGCCAGGTGTCCCGGGAGACGAAGTTGCAGGTGTTGGTGCAGCCCGCTGAGATACCCCCGACCCAGGGGAAGGAGAGACCGGCCTCCAGCATGACGCGCACGAGGCCGGCCGTGTAGGCCCCGCGCATGCCGCCGCTCTCGAAGACGAGGGCGACGTCGTCGGGTCCGTGGGTGATGGGTGCGGGCCGGTGGTGAGGGTCGGAGACGGGGACGGGCCGTTGAACAGGGTCGGAGACGGGGACGGGCCGTTGAACAGGGTCGGAGACGGGGACGGGCCGTTGAACAGGGTCGGAGACGGGGACGGGACGCGAGATCACGCCCGGGAGCCTATGGGTTCCATGGCGCCATCGCACGGGTGATTCCCGCCCCATGTCGGCCGAGCGGTCGGGAGAGTAGCGTGAGGCCATGACTTCCTCCAACGCGCTGCGCATTCTTGAGCCAATGACCATGCGCGGGCTGACCGCCCGCAACCGCCTGTGGCTGCCGCCGATGTGCATGTACTCGGTCGAGGCGCAGGACGGCATCGTCACCGACTGGCACGTGACCCACTACGCCAGCCGCGCGGTGGGCGGCTTCGGCACGGTCATCGTGGAGGCCACGGCAGTCACCCCGGAGGGGCGCCTGTCCCCCAACGACCTGGGGCTGTGGTCGGACGAGCAGGTCGCCGGCCAGCGCCGCCTGGTGGAGGCGATCCACGCCGGCGGGGCCGTGGCCGGTATCCAGATCGGGCACGGCGGGCGCAAGTCGGGGACCCCTCCGTGGCGCCCCAAGGTGGAGGGCGCGCGCACCGGCACCCTGGAGGGCTGGGAGCTGCTGGCCCCCAGCGCGATCCCCTTCCCCCAGCACGCGGTTCCCACCGAGCTGGACGAGGCCGGGATCGGTCGAATCGTGGAGGCCTTCGCGGCGGCCGCGCGACGCGCCGTCGAGGCCGGCTACGACGTCGTCGAGATCCACGGCGCCCACGGCTACCTCATCCACGAGTTCCGCTCCGCCCTGTCCAACCAGCGCACCGACTCCTACGGCGGCAGCGTCGAGAACCGGCAGCGCTTCCCGCTTGAGGTGGTGCGGGCCGTGCGCGAGGCCATCGGGCCGGAGACGGTGCTCGACATCCGCCTGTCGGCCTCGGACTGGGCCGAGGGCGGCGTCACCGGTGAGGAGACCGCCGCCTTCAGCCGCGAGCTGGTGGAGGCCGGCGTTGACGTCCTGCACGTCTCCAGCGGCGGGAACGTCCCGGCCGCGGTGCCGGTGGGGCCCGGCTACCAGCCGCCGCTGGCCCAGCAGGTCAAGCAGGCCGTCGCCGGTAGCGACGTCCCGGTGGTGGGTGTGGGTCTCATTGAGGAGGCGGCCCAGGCCGAGCAGGCGCTCATCTCCGGGCAGGCCGACGCGATCGCCGTGGGCCGGGCAGCCCTGCGCGACCCCTACCTGCCGCTGCGCTGGGCGGCCGACCTGGGGGTGCGCTCCTGGGACGAGGCCCCCTGGCCCATCCAGTACTGGCGCGGCACCTGGAGCTGAGCGAGTCCTCGGTCTGCCCTCCACCAGTACTATCTCCTGGGAAGTCCTCAGTCGCATGCGACGTATCCATCTTCTGGAGGTAGAGCCTTGGGCAGCAGCGATTCAACGGTTCCCAGCACGCAGAGGCACCGCGGGGACGTGTACTCCTCGCAGTGCCCGTGCCGCGATCTTCTGGACGTCGTGGCCAACAAGTGGTCTGCGCTGGCCATCGGCGCACTGGCCGAGGGACCGTTGCGCTTCGGGGAGCTGCAACGGCGCCTTCAAGGAATCTCGCCGAAGGTACTGACCGCTACGCTGCGCCGGTTGGAGGACCACGGACTCGTGCACCGCGAGGTGATCCCGGAGGTTCCTCTTCACGTGGAGTACTCCCTGACGGAGGTCGGCCGGAGCGCCGTCGAACCGGTATTCGCGCTTCGGGAATGGGCCGAGTCCCGATACGCGCATGCGCTGTCTCACGCGAGGTCGACGCCGTAGGTCGCGTGTCGACGTGAAGACGACTCCCAGAGCAATGCCCCGGGGAATCGCCACTGCGCACAGTTCGTCGGGAACGCACCTGAGCCCTCGGCATCGGACTCTAGGGTGCCGCGGGCCTACGGCGCGCCCATGAGTCCCTGGGCATTCGGACGTCGTCACGACTGACACACCAGTACCCCACTATCTTCTTGATAGTAGGGGTCATTGCGGGTAACCACTTTCTTCTGACTACGGTCTGTGCTCGTTGACGGTGCACTTCCGTCGAACCTGGCACAAGCCGATGAGCAAGGAGCTATCGATGCCCTCAAGCAGCCCCGACACCCAACGCACCATGACCGCTGTCGTCACTCGATCCGGTGGCTCCGTGGACATCCCGGATGTCCTGGTCGATGCCACCGTCCCCGCCCCGGCGGCTCCCACTGGCCACGACATCCTCGTGGAGGTCAAGGCACTGTCCGTCAACCCCGTTGACGTCAAAGTGCGCGCCGCCCTCAACCATGCCGGCGGTGAGGAACGCATCCTGGGATGGGATGCAGCGGGGACAGTCATCGCGGTAGGCGAGCAGACCACTCTCTTCCAGCCCGGCGATGACGTCTACTACGCCGGAGCACTGGAGCGTCCCGGCTCCTACGGACAGCTGCAGCTCGTGGACGAACGCATCGTTGGACCGAAGCCGAGCTCGTTGGACTATGCAAGTGCGGCGGCACTGCCCCTGACCTCGCTCACCGCGTGGGAGGCTCTTTTCGACAAGCTCCACCTGAGCAGGGACTCCGCAGGCACGATCCTCGTGCTGGGAGCCGCAGGAGGGGTGGGCTCCATGGTGATCCAACTGACCAAGGCCCTCACCGATGTCTCCGTCATCGCCACTGCCTCACGTGAGGAGTCCCGCGACTGGGTCCGGTCGCTGGGTGCCGACGCAGTGGTGGACCACTTCGCCGAGGACCTCGCGCAGCAGGTTCTCGCCATCGCACCGGACGGCGTCGACTACGTCTTCACCCCGCAGAGCCGAGGGCGCGTGCCGCTGCTGACCACGGTGGTTCGTCCTTTCGGGGAGATCGTCGCCATCGACGACGAGCGGGACCTGGACCTGTACGCGCTCAAGGACAAGGCCATCTCATGGCACTGGGAGTTCATGTTCGCCCGCCCCAGGCACGGCTACGACCTCATCACCCAGCACCACATCCTCTCCACCGTCGCCGAGCTCATCGACAGTGGAAGGATCCGTGGCACTGCGTCCCAGACGCTCACGCCTCGCAATGCTGCGCAGATACGGGCAGCTCACCGCCTCATCGAGAGCGGGCGCACGGTGGGAAAGATCGTTGTGACCGACGCCGGCTGAGTCGACCGAATCGAAACCGAAGCGGGCCCCGATCGCCATACGCAGCGGGCTATCCGACGGCGTCGAGGTAGAGCCAGCGGCCGGCGCGGCGGGTGAAGCGGGAGCGCTCGCGCAGGGCGTCGTCCACCACTCCCCCGCGCCCGTCGCCGCTGCGGTAGGTGGCGGTGAACTCCACGATGCCGGTCTCGTCGTCCGCCCCGCCGTCGACGGTCTCGTGGATGGTCAGTCCCGTCCACCGGGTCCCGGGGTGGCAGTAGGGGCCCCTCGGGGCGGGTGCGCGGGTGCCAGGTGCGGAAGAGGTAGTCCTCGTCGCCGACGACGAAGGCCGTGTAGCGCGAGCGCATGAGGGCCTGGGCGGTGGGCGCCGGGGCGCCGTCGTGGAGCGGCTCGCAGCACTGGGCGTAGGTGCGCCCGCTGCCGCAGGGGCAGGGGTCGGCGCCGTGCACACCGGCGGCGCGGATCGGCGAGTCCGACCGGTCCCTGCGGCCGGCTCGCTTCCCCACCACGCTCAGGCCCCCTGCCAGTAGGCGTGCAGGGCCTGGGCGAGCCAGGGACCGTCCTTGACGCCGCCCATCTCGCGGGCCGAGTGCATGCTCAGCAGGGGCACGCCGACGTCGACCGTGGTGATGCCGAGGCGGGTGGCGGAGATGGGGCCGATGGTGGAGCCGCAGGGCACGGTGTTGTTGGAGACGAAGTTCTGACTGGGCACGCCGGCGACGGTGCAGGCCCGCGCCCAGATCGCGGCGCCCGCGGCGTCGGTGGCGTAGCGCTGCTGGGCGTTGATCTTGAGCAGGGGGCCGTGGTTGATGAGCGGTTGGACGGCCGGGTCGTGCAGGTGGGCGTAGGCGGGGTGGACGGAGTGCCCGGCGTCGGCGCTCACACAGGTCGAGCGGGCCAGGAGGGCCTCGAGGCCGTCACCGCTGACGCCCAGCACCCGGGCCAGGCGCCGCAGCAGCGTCTCGAGGAAGGGGCCGCCCGCCCCGGAGCGCGTGTCCGAGCCGACCTCCTCGTGGTCGAAGGCGACCAGGATGACGGGCTCGGCGGGCTGGGTACCGGCGGCCGCGAGCGCCTCGAGGGCGACCAGCCCGGCGTGGACGGAGGAGAGGTTGTCCAGGCGGGAGGAGGCCAGGAACTCGCCATCGCGGCCGAAGCGGGCGGGCGCCTGGGTCGGGTAGGTCAGGACGTCGTGGCCGGCGAGCTCGGCCGGGTCGATGCCGGCGATCTCGCACAGGTGGGTCTCGACGGCGTCGGGGGGCGGCGTCGGGTCCGGCCAGCGACCACAGGGGCAGCAGGTGGGTCTGGCGGTCCAGGTGGAGGGTGTCGTTGACGCTGCGGTCCAGGTGCGGGGCGATCTGGGCCACGCGGGCGATGGGGCCCGTGCGCACGAGGTGGACGGCGCCGTCACGGGTGGTCAGGCGTCCGGCCAGGCCCAGCTCGCGGTCGAGGAAGGAGGCGAGCAGGGGGCCGCCGTGAGACCTCGGCGTTGATGAGCTGCCAGCCGGAGCGGACGAGGGCGGCGGCGGGCTTGAGCTGAGGGCCGGGGAGTCGGTGTGGGCGCCGACGATGCGCAGGCCCACCCCCGGGTTGAGTGTCTCGGGCAGCGCCCAGGCGGCGATGGCGCCGTCGCGGATGACGTAGCCGCGCCGCGGCAGACTCTCCTCCCAGGTGATGGTCTCGTCGGCACGGGTGAAGCCGGCCTCCTCCAGGCGGCGGGCGACCCTCGGCGGCGGCGTGGTAGGGAGCTGGGTGAGGCGGTGACGAAGTCGATGAGAGAGTCGGTGTAGGCGTCGTCGTCGCGCAGGATCGCGGCAGCGTCACGGGTGGGGGGTGCTGGTGGGGGCGCTGGCGGCATCAGTCATGGCCCCAGTCTTCCACCGGTGCGCCCCACGCCCCGACCGACCTCCCAAGAAATCCCACCGCGAGGTAGGGCAGAATCGGGGTGTGAGCATCTCTCAGCCGGTCATCCCGCCCGCCTCGTCCACACCCGTGCGCGCCGTCCTGCTTGATGCCGACGGCGTCCTTCAACTCATCGGCACCCCGTGGGGCGAGGCGCTCACCCGCGGCGGCGGCCCCGCCTTCGCCCAGGCCATGATCGATGGTGAGACCGACGCCCTGGCAGGTCGGGAGACCCTCACCGAGCTGCTGGAGCGGGTGGTGAAGGACCTGGGGCTGGAGCTGCGCGCATCGGACCTGTTGGAGATGTGGCACCGGGCCACACCCGACCCCGTGGCCTGCCAGCTGGTGAGGGACCTGCGCGAGGCGGGTTACACCACCGTCCTGGCCACCAATCAGCAGTGGGAGCGTCGGGCCTGGATGCGCGAGCAGCTGGGCTATGACGGCCTGTGCGACATCGACGGCTACTCCTGCACGCTGGGGGTGGCCAAGCCGGATGCCGCCTACTTCCACCGGCTGCTGGAGCTGGCGGGGGTGGAGGCGGACCAGGCCCTTTTCGTCGATGACAGCGCCACCAACATCGCCGCGGCCCACGAGGTGGGCTTGCGCACTATCCACCACCCGGCCGACGCCGGCGGCGAGCTGTTGCGCCGTGAGGTCGCCCAGGCCCTGACGCCGGCCGCGTCTGCGCCGCACGGATGAGCCGGCGGGCCGTTGTTCCTCCTTTCGGAACTTGCCCAACCGGCGCGGTCGGGGAAGACTCCCCCTGACAGGAGCGTTCACAGGGAAGGACACCTCATGGCAGGAACCGCGACGGACGACCGGGCCCCCGGGACCACGACCGCTGAAGGAGCTGCGTCCACCGTCGAGTCCTCCGCCTCCACGAACCGCCGCGCCCCGGAGGTCTTCCTGCGCCTCATCACGGCGATCCACTCCGTCCTGCCGGGCTTCGTGCGCCGTCGGCTGCCGGTGACCTTCATCGGCTACGCGATCATCAACGGCTCCGCCTTCTTCCTGGACATCACCTGCCTGTGGGTGTTCTACAACCACCTTCACTGGTTCTACCCGGTGGCGGTCACGGTCGGCTACGCCATCGCGGCCGTCTACTCCTTCCTGCTCAACCGGTGGCTGAACTTCCAGGCCCACGGGCACGTCGTCCAGCAGGGGGCGGGCTACATGGCCGGGGTCGTCAGCCAGTACGTCATCTTCATCCTGGGGCTGTCCTCACTGCTGCACTGGTTCGGGGTCAACGCCGAGCTGGCGCGCGTCATCTCGGCCTGCTGCGAGGGCATCTACCTCTACGTGTTCATCCGGCTGTGGGTGTTCCGCGGGGTGCCGGAGCCCGAGGAGCAGTCCCAGTAGGTACCCGATCGGGGACGTCCTTCTTCGACGAGGACTGCGTTGTCCTCCAGATGACTGGGGTCCGGCCTCAGTCGTCTGGAGGACAAAGTACGTTCTGGGCGGGAAACGCAGTTCCCGATTCAGGGCGCCACGGCTCCTGAGACACTCGCCCGGGCGGGGAGTCCGGGGACTGGCCGCCCTGGCGGCGATGGCGGGCTGATGGAGGATGTCTGGCGGCTCGCCGGTGCCCCTGCGCGAAGGGACACCCAGGTACCGCGCCCTCACCAGGAGGCGCGAGTCGTCTCGGTGGGGCCGTCGAGCTCGGTGAAGCCGGCGTCGGTGACGCTGACGGGCCGGGTGGTGGTCTCCCACTGCTCCCGGCTGGGCACGACGACGCGCACCCGGTATCCGTCGTCGGCCCAGGCCCGCCTCATGGCGGGGGGCATGGCGCTGCTCTCCCAGGCCAGCTGGGCGGCGTGGCCGCACTGGGCGGCCAGCTTGCCCGAGGTCATCTCGTGCAGGGGGGTCACCTCGATCGTCACGAGGGCCCCGGTGGAGGCCGACGCCGCCGTGAGCGCGATCTGCTCGGCCGCGGCCGGGATCCTGGGCGACGCGCGCAGTGATCTCGGCGGGCGGCGGGGGCAGCTCGTCACCGGGTGGGAAGTGGGTGCCCTCCACCTGGGTCTTGGCCAGGGCCCCGGGCAGGGGGCGCACCGGCCCGGGCACGAAGGCGCGGGCGGCCGCCTGCCCCCAGCCGGCCGGGCCGTCCTGGGTGACGGTGACGCCGTCGATGTCCTGGACCTCCTCCCAGCGCTTGCCGCGGGCCCGACGCACGAGCTTGCGGATGCGCCCGTCGCGCCAGTAGTCGACGGCCGGGTTCCACGGCCCGCCGGGGGGCGGCGGCGGGTGAGGCCAAGAGTGAGACGACGGCGCGGGCGGCCGCCTCGGCGACGTCGATCCTCCGGGGCGGGTGGACCTTGTCGTAGCGCACGGCGATCTGCATGCCCCAGGGCACGGCGTGGTCCGGGTTCCCGGACAAGGAGGGCAGGGGCTGCGACGACGAGAACGGCGAGGACGGCGAGGCGGAGTGCGGCACGGACAGGAGCCTACGGGGTCGCGATCGGCGGCGTCAGATCCCGCAGGATCCCCACCTCCTGCAGGACTGCTGGAGCGACAGCGCCGTTCGAGGGAAGCGATCAACCGCACCTTTTTCCCACCAGACGGCCGATACGCCGAGGCGAAGATCCTCCTGGGGCAGGGAGATGAATCCAGCAGCGAGTCGTTTAGGTTGCCGTCATGCCACCACATGTTCCACCCACCGTCCCCGGTCCCTCGGCTCGCCGCCGCCGGCCGTGCCGCCCTCCCGCCCCCGGATGTTCAACGGCGCGACCGTTCACGGCATCAAGGGCATCCGCAAGCTGCGTCACCCCGCCGAGATCCCACTCCTGATCGCGACCAGCATGGCGACCGCACTGGCCTACCTGTCGTGGATCGCCCTGGTGATCTGGCTGGTCGCCGTGCCTGAACCCACCGGTCTGGGGGCTCAGGTTCGCGACTTCTTCCTCAGCCAGGAGAACAGCGGCGCACAGTTCCTCCTGCTGGTGCCCCTCATCCCGATCATCCTGTGGGTGGCGCGCGCGATGCTGTACGCCAAGCTCCGCGCGACCGCGGTCCAGATGAGTCCCACCCAGTTCCCGGAGGGCTATCGGATGGTTGTCGAGGCGGCCCAGCAGTTCGGCCTGCGCCGGGTCCCCGATGCCTACGTGACCATGGGCAACGGTCAGATCAACGCCTTCGCGGCCGGCCACGGCTACCGGCGTTTCGTGGTCGTCCACTCCGACATGTTCGAGATCGGTGGCCGGGCCCGCGACCCTGAGGCGCTGCGCTTCGTGATCGGGCACGAGGTCGGGCACCTCGCCGCGGGTCACATCTCCATGCTGCGCCTGCTGTTCGTCACCCTCGGCCTCAACGTCCCGCTTCTGGGCAAAGCGCTGGTTCGGGCCCAGGAGTACACGGCGGACAACCACGGCTACACCTACGCGCCTGCGGGCGTGCCCGGGGTCGTGGGGGTGCTCTCCGGCGGCAAGTACCTGGGTGCCGAGGTCAACACCCACGCCCTGGCGGATCGCGCCACGCGGGAGAAGGGACTGTGGCTCCACATGACCGTCTGGCGGTCCACGCACCCGGTCATCACCTGGCGCGCCCACGCCCTGCGCGACCGCACCCGCCCGGGGCGGATCATGATCCGTCCGCCGGAGTTCACGGCGTGGTTCCCGCCGCCGGCTCCCAGCGGCAGCGGGCCGTCCGGTTCGTGGCCGACGCCGGAGCAGATGCTCGCGGTGCTGGACTCCACCTCCTCGGCCGTGCCCAGCGAGGAGCAGTTCGGTCGCTACCCCGGTGTGGCCTATGAGGTCCCTCGCGATGAGCTGCGCTGGGCCTCCCCCGTTCCCGTGCCCGTTCCGGTGGCAGCCGCGTCTGTCGGACAGGGCGCCCTCTCAGCACCCCCGAGCGCGGCCGGTTCCACCGGGCCGCAGCAACCAGCCCCTACGGGTACGCCTCACCGACAAGCCCCGTGCAGGGACCGACACGTGGACTACCCGGGGGCGACGCCCACTGAGGCAGCGGCTCAGGACGCCCCGCGCTCCGAGACCGACTCCTACTGAGCCCGGTCGGGCGGGGCGAGCCCTTTCAGTTCGGGGCGACAGCTCCGGCCGCCGTCGTGAAGGAGTCAGGGCCTCCCCGAGCTCCGCGAAGTTGTCGGCGACCTGAGTGGCTTGGCAGCGGGCGGCGAGGTCGTCGAGCTCGGCCAGGCGACGCCCCACGGACTCGACCACGCCGGAGGCGGCACTGGAGAGCTCTGCGGCCGTGGCGGGCAGCTCCGGGTCGCTCGACGCGGCCGAACCGGTCCACAGCATGAGGAGCTGGTTCGGGATCGTCATCATGCGGCTGGCCTCGCCGATGTAGGCGACCGCCTGGGCTGCGAGGGTGCGGTGGGCCTGAGCCTGACGCTCCATCTCGGCGATGCCCTCACGCAGCGACTCGATGAGGTCGGGGATGGCCTGCGCCGAGTACTGCGGGTCTCCGACGCCGTCGATGAGCTCGACGGTGAACAGGGAGGTGATGGTGGTGTGCAGACGGGCCAGGGCGATGCGGAAGCGGGTGCGGGCGCCGTTGGTGTCGAGCTGGGCCAGGGTGTCGACGAGCCTCGCCACGAGGGGGCTGACCAGAACCTGCATCTGGGTCCACAGGTCCAGCAGGTCGGCCAAGGGCTTGACCCTGGGGTCGGAGCGGTCCAGGGCGGAGATGTGCGCGGCGCTCAGGCGAGGGTCCTCCAGGGTCCGGGTCAGTCCCTTCCCCGCGGCCTTGAGTGAGGCGGAGAGCTCGGCGAGCTGCTGCTGACCGGACATCCACGAGTCGAGCCCGGCGGCAATCCTGGTGACCGAGTCGAGCATGATGCGCAGGTCCCCGGTGGCCTCGGGGCGCACCGGGATGCCGTCGGAGAGCTCCTCACGACGCGCCACCTCCGCCGGCAGGGCCGTGTTCTGGAACTCCTCGTAGGAGGACAGGCCCGCTCCGGCCAGCATCTCGGCGATGCGGCCCAACCCCTCCTCGGCCGCCGCCCGACGGTTGGCCCCGCCATCGATGGCCTGGTCCTCTGTGGCGCGGGCGTCGCGGTAGATGGCACAGGCGGTGTCGAACAGGTCGGAGCACACCGGTCGGGTGCGCACCGAGAGGTAGCCGCCGTCGGACAGCGGGGTGACGGTGGCGAAGACGTCGTACTCGCTGCCGTCGGCGGCGAGGTTGCGCACGTAGGCGGCGAAGGGGCTGCCGGCCTTGAGGGTGTCCCACATGGCCTTGAAGGCACCACCGGGCATCTCCGGGTGGCGAATGATGTTGTGCGGGGCGCCGGAGAGCTCATCACGCCGGTAGCGCGAGAGCTCGATGAAGACGTTGTTCGAGTGGCGGATAACGCCACGTGCGTCAGTGGTGGAGAAGAAGAGCTGGTCGACACCCACCTCATGAACGGCTCCGGTGACCTGCGGCATAGGCAACTGCTCCTTGGAGAGATCGGGGGCTGGCGGCATCCGGCGCCCTGAGCCGGACAACCACTACCTTCCGCCCGTTGATTAACGGTTGGACGGCTGAACAATACATGGCACTTCGGGGACAACACCCGAGGGGAATCAACACAAAAGGATTGCCTATGTGTTTAAAATGCGTCAGAAATTTACATTATTTTTCCCTCTTGAGAATAGAGTTTCTCCAGCCTCGGAAAAAACGAAACAAATTCCACAACTAGATTCCCAGAATATTCTCAGGTACATTGAAGTGCTCCCTCAGGAGCAGTGGGTTATAGTGACCGCCGCCGGACGGAACTGGTCGCGAGGGTTGGGGGAGCCCAATGACCGATCGGATTTCGAGGCCGCCCGAGTTGATAGGGGAGCTCGGCGCGAGCCCTCTGGCGAAGGAGGGTTGATTCTCCTCTGGAATATGGGATCCAGGGGCGATGCCACCCTCAACGACAGGGGCCTGTGGGGCTCGGAGCAGTCCGAGACCCACAGGCCACGTCGTTCTTCTGCATCATTGACATCAATGCATCATCATTGCATCGGTTTCTTCCCCACACTCCCCTATCGAATAAGGCGAGGAAGCAGACGGACACCGATTGCCATGACGACGAGCTCCACCAACGTCTGAGCCACCACCACAATCGGCGCCATCCCCATGGAATCGGGCAGCGCGAGAGCCAACGGCAGAACCACCAAGGAGTTACGGGTGGTCCCGGAGAAGGCGAGAGCCAGGCGCTCCTGGCGTCCCTGGTGAGCCATGCGCCCGGCGACATCTCCCACAGCCGGCATCACCAGAGCGAAAGCCACGAAGGGGGAACAACCCGGGCGACGACGTCGGGCCGGGAGGCGACGTGGGGAACCTGGGAGGCGACGACGAGCACCAGGGTCGCCATCATGAGTGGAACCATGAGCGCCGTCGCTGCTGAAGCGAGCCGGTCGGCGGACCGGACCCGGGGTGCGGCGCGCCGCGTGAGGATCGATAGCCCCATGGGCAGTGCAATCATGAGGACGGAGGCCTGCGCGAAAGGCCGCCAGCTGATACCGCCGCCCTGAGCCCCGGGTGAGCCGGCAGCGAGGGCCAGCCACAGCGGTAAGACGAGGGCCTGGAGGAGCATGAGCACCGGAGATGCCGCCAGGATGCGTGACCATGCGCCGCCGGCCAGTCGGGTGAAGACCATGACGTAGTCGACGCAGGGCGCCAGGAGCACCAGGAGGGTGCCGACCAGGAGCCCCGACTCATCGGCGACCAGTCGGGACAGAGGCAGGACCACCGCCGGCACCACGAGGAAGTTGACCGCCACAAGCGCCGCCATGAACCGGGCATCGCCGAAGGCAGCCCGCAGGCGATGGAAGGGGACACCGAGAAAGGTCGTGTACAGCAGCGCGACCAGCACCGGGGAGACAGCCGCCTCCAGAAGGCTGCTGGCTGCGGGAGCCGCCAGCCCCAGGACGGCGCCGGCCACGAGCGCACCCAGGTACAGGACCACCTGGTGGTGCTCCATCCACGCGACCACCGGGGCCTGATCGCCTGCGCCCTCCATGACGGAACCGTATCGCGACCAGACGGGACGGTGACCGCTGCCGGAGGTCTACACCTCCAGGGAGTAGCCCGTCACCGGTCCGGCGGTGTTGGGCTGCCAGCCCAGTGCCGGGGCGACATGCTCTGCGAGGCCTGCAGGATGTGGAGGTTGAAGTCGACGCCGAGCTGGCTGGGGATGGTGAGCATGAGGGTGTCGGCGGCATGGAGCGCCTCGTCCCGGGCGAGCTGCTCGATGAGGACGTCGGGCTCGGCGGCATAGGTGCGCCCGAAGGTCGACTGCAGGCCGTCGATGACGCCGATCTGGTCGTGGGAGTCCTCGCCGCGCAACGCGAAGAACCTCCGGTCGACCTCGGAGACGATCGGGAAGATGGAGCGCGAGACGCTCACGCGCGGGGTCCAGTCATGGCCGGCCTCCTTCCACGCCTCGCGGTAGCGGCGGATCTGCTCGGCCTGAAGATGGGAGAAGCCCTCACCAGTGGCCTCGGTCAGGAGGGTCGAGCTCATGAGGTTCAGACCCTGGCGGGCGGTCCACTCGGCGGTCTCCCGAGGCCGGCACCCCACCACAGGCGGCGGTCCACTCCGGGGGCGTGCGGCTCGATACGCAGGCGGGAGCTGGCGCCGGGAGCCATGCCACCGCTGGTGTCGAGGTCCGCCTGCGGGACGCCCCGGACGGCGTCGAGGAACTGGGCGGTGTGGGCGTGAGCGACGTCAGCCCCGCGCGGGTCGACGCCGCCGGTGTAGCCGAAGGCCTCCCAGCCGCGGCGGGCCTGCTCCGGCGAGCCGCGGGAGATGCCAATGGCAATGCGCTGGTCGGTGAGCAGGTCGAGGGGCGGCAACCTCCTCAGCCAGGTAGAGCGGGTTCTCATAGCGCATGTCTGAGTTATGGCGTTGGACGGAACACCCTGTTGCTTGCGGGCACGCGCAGCCCGCAGTCCGTTGGCGATGACGACGACTTCGGCGACCTCGTGCACGAGGACGACCGCTGCCAGGCCGAGCACGCCGGTGATCGCCAGCGGCAGCAGCACAGTGATGATCGCCAAGGACAGCACGATGTTCTGGTTGATGATCCTGCCGCCGCGGCGGGCGTGGCGCAGAGCCTGCGGGATGAGGCCGAGGTCGTGGCCGGTGAAGGCGACGTCGGCGGACTCGATCGCGGCGTCGGAGCCGGTCGCGCCCATCGCGATGCCCACGGTCGCCCCGGCCAGGGCGGGCGCGTCGTTGATGCCGTCGCCGATCATCGCGGTCGGCGACGTCTCCGAGAACCCGGCGACGATGCGAGCCTTGTCCTCGGGACGCAGCTCGGCGTGCACGTCGCCGATCCCGGCCAGCTTCGCCAGCGCAGCAGCGGTGCGGGAGTTGTCGCCGGTGAGCATGCTCACCTCGACGCCCTGGTCGCGCAGGGTCCACACGACCTCAGGGGACCTCGGGGCGCAGCTCGTCGCGGACGCCGATCGCCCCGGCCAGGGAAGCCGTCGACGGTGACGAGCACGCAGGTCTGCCCCTCGGCCTCCAGGTCCTCGACCCGGGCCTTGAGCGGACCGGCGTCGATCCAGCGCGGACTGCCCACCGCCACCCTGCGGCCGTCGACCAGGCCACCGATGCCGTGCCCGGCCTCCTCGGCCACGTCCTGCGCGGCGGGGGTTCCCCGGCCCGCGGCGGCGATGGCGGCGGCGAGTGGGTGCGTCGAGTGCTGCTCCACGGCGGCAGCCCAAGCAAGCACCTGCGCATCATCGAACCCATGGGCGGCGACGATGGCGGTTACCTCGGGCCGGTTGCGGGTCAGAGTGCCGGTCTTGTCCACGGCCAGGTGCCGGATGCCGCCGAGGCGCTCGAAGGCGGCCCCGCTCTTGATGACGACGCCGAACTTGGTCGCCGCGCGCTGGCGATCGCGGAGACCACGGTGACGGGCACCGCGATCGCCAGCGCGCAGGGGCTGGCCGCGACGAGGACGACCAGGGCGCGGGTGATCCAGGTCTCCGGGTCGCCGAGCAGGGACCCGAGCACGCCGACGAGGACGGCGAGGACCATCACGCCGGGCACCAGCGGGCGGGCGATCCGGTCAGCGATCCGGGCTCGGTCGCCCTTCTCGGCCTGGGCCTGCTCTACCAGCTCCACGATCGTGGTCAGCGAGTTGTCGGTGCCCGCGGCGGTCGCCTCGACCTCCAGCACGCCGGCGCTGTTGATCGCGCCCGCCGACACCGCTTCTCCGGGCACGACCTCGACCGGGATCGATTCACCGGTGATCGCCGAAGTGTCCAGGCTCGACCGGCCCGAGCGGACCAGCCCATCGGTCGCGACCCGCTCGCCAGGGCGGACCAGCAGCACGTCGCCGACGGCGATCTCCCTGGCCGGGACCGAGGCGGAGGTCCCGTCGCGCAGCACGGTCGCGGTCTCCGGCACGAGCTTCAGCAGCGCGCAGCCCGCCGCGGGCGCGGTCCATCGCCTTGTCCTCCAGGGCCTCGGCGATCGAGTAGAGGAACGCCAGCGCGGCCGCCTCCTCGACGTAGCCGAGGATCACCGCGCCCACGGCGCTGATCGTCATCAGCAGCGCGATCCCGAGCTTGCGCTTCACAACGAGATTCCGGATCGCACCGGGCACGAACGTGTACGCGCCCAGCAGCAGGCCCGCCCAGAACGCGACCAGCGCCGCGATGTGCAGCCCCGACCACTCCAGCGCCAGGCCGGTGCCGAACGCGACGCCGGAGAGGATCGGCACGACCAGGCCGGGATCACGCCACCACGGGCGCTCTGCCTCTTCTGCCTCGTCCGCGGGGCTGGTCGTCGGCTCGTCGCAGCCGCAGGCGGCGCTCACGAGGCGTCCCCCGAACTGCTCGCGGCGCAGCGGCCCGGCACCGAGCAGGCCGGGTCGATGCACGGCGCGCTCTCGTCCACGGCGAGGGTCACATCGACCAGTGCCGTCAGCGCCGCGGCCAGGTGCGGGTCGGCGATCTCGTAGCGAGTCTGGCGGCCCTCGGGCTCGGCGACCACGATCCCGCAGTCGCGCAGGCAGGTCAGGTGGTTGGACACGTTCGAGCGGGTCAGCCCCAGCTCGCGCGAGAGCACCGCGGGGTGGCTCGGGCTGTCGAGCAGGGACATCAGGATGCGGGAGCGCGTCGGGTCGGCCATGGCCCGGCCGAGCCGGTTCATGACGTCAAGACGCGAAGCAATGGTCAGCATGCACTGAACTATACAGCAGCCGCTGACCCTAATGTCCAGTTGTCGCGGCTGCCGCACAGCTGCGCGCGCTTGCCCTCGTGAGGCGTGATCACCTCTTGCGCCAGCGAGGGCCACTTCGGCATCCCGCGGCCCTTCCAGGTCTCCACGAGACCCGCAACCCAGCTGACGGACGCGAAGAGCCCGTAGCCGGCCCCGGCGAGACCAGCGCCGACCACGAGCCACCGGCCGATGCCGAGCCACACGCTCCCGTCCACGTCCAGCGCCCACTGAACACCCGTGATGAGCCCGGCGATGCCCATCCAGAGACCGGCGACGACCACGGCCACCGGCAGGAGAACGAGGCACATCGCGGCGGCGGCGGACCAGAGCTGTCGCGCCTCCAGCTTCGCCGTCGCGGCGATGATCCGCTCCGCCCGCGCGTTCGAGGCGTCGAGGCTCGCGGTCATCGTGGCCGAAGCCTCCCCGGCGACCTGCTCGACAGCCTTCTCGACCCGTTCCTCGGCGCGCTTCTCGATCCGCTGGACCGCGCCGCCGACCTGGCTCACGAGCTTCTGGTTCGCTGTGACCTGCGCCTTCAGACCCTCAATCGCCGAGGCCGTAGCCGCGCGATTCTTCTGCGCCTCCGCGACCAAGCTCCGCGAAGCGGCGTTCAAGCTCTCGCCGTTGAGACTCTGCGCGAACTCGCCGAGCGTGCTCGCGATCTCGTTCTGCCTGCTCTCGATACTCGCGATCCTCGCGGACACGTCGCTGGAGGGCGAGGAGGTCGACGCCGGGGCCGTGATCCGCTCCAGCCGCCTCGTCGTCTCCTCGTCCATGACCTTCACGAACCCCGCGAGCTTCTTCTGCTGTTCGGTCAGCGTGGCGATCCTCGTGTTCTGCGCCTCGACGGCGGCGAGGATCGAGGTCAACAGCTCCATCGTCTCCGGACTGCCGAGCTGCTGCTGCGACTGCTCGGGCTCGTTCTGCTGCTTCAGCCTGTCGAGCGCTGCGCTCATGTTCCTTCTCCTTCTGCTGCTGGTGGTAGTCGAAGAACGCCTGCGCGCCCTCCGGGGTGAAGTCCGCCGAGAGGGCGCTCGCGCGCTGCGGCGCTCGGCGCGGCCGGACTCGCCGCGGCGATCCTCGATGTAGAGCGTCCAGGTCTCTTGCCCGGCGCGCTTGCCCTTCTTGCTGACGGGGCTGTGCAGCCGCATCCGCGGCACCCGCTCCCCGTCATCGCCGAGCCGCTGGTTCTGCTCCTCGATCACCGAGACCAGACCGGCCTTGTCCACCGCCCGGGGATCGGCCAGCGCCGCGCTCATCCGGTCGCCCATCTCGCGGTCGAGCGATCCCTCGGCGAAGTCCTCGCGGCGCAGCTCCCAGTCCTTCGGTGCGTGCTCCAGCCGCTTCACGACCGAGAGCCCGTGTTCTCGCATCAGCTGGTCGTTCGCCGACTGGACGCCGCGCTGATTCCCGGCCTTGCGGTCGTGGAACGTGCGATAGTCCGAGAGCGCCTTCCCCGTCCGGTTGTTGTGGTTGATGACCAAGATGTGGTTGTGCGGCTTCTTGCCCCGCCCATCCACATGACTGACTACGAGGCAGTCGGAATCCGGGTGCATCTTCTTCGCGAGCTGATAACCAAGATCGTTCACCCGCTGCACGTCCTCCGGACTCTTCGGGTCGAACTCCTCGTCGCTGAACGACTGGCGGTAATGCACCGCCTCGACCTCGCGCGTCGTGTTCTGCGTGAGCGACCGAGCGCGCGCCGAGAACGCGCCGGGGCCTCCCGGCACATCGCACGTGATCGCGATGCCCCGCTCGTCCTCCTTGCCACGGATATAGCGCTCCGTGTCGGCGGCGCTGGCGCTCGGGCTGTAGTGCGTGGTGCTCATGAGGCCGCCCGATCCCCGAGCAGGGCGCGGACCTCGCGCAGCAACTCGATCAGCTCGGGCACCTCCGCCGACAGCGCCACTGACTCACCAGCCCGCGCCCGGCGGTCGAGGTCGTTGACGTTGATCGCCAGCGGGCGAATCTGCGCGGCTAGCTCGCGAGCATCCGCCGACGCCTGCACCCGCGCCTCGACCCCGAGCAGGTGCGCGGCCACGGCGGCGTCCAACTCCTCGCTCCGAGAGGCGTGGAGGGCATCCCGGACGACGGTCCGCACCCACGTGCTCGGAGCCAGCCCGAGCCGCTTCGCACGAGTGCGAAGCGCCGCGAGCGTCTCCTCTCCGAAGTCGGTATCGAGCTTCGCGCGGCCCCCTCGACCCCCTGGAAGAGCGCATCGCGTTCGGTGCTCATGCGGCACCTCCGATCAGCGCCAGCGGCACGTCAGGGCTCCGCACCGCGAGCCCGCCCAGCAGCTCAGCAACCGCGCCCTCAGCGTCATGTTCCGCCGAGGTCTCCGGACCGTAGGTCAGTTCCCGCGACCCGACGTTCTGGTGACTGGTCCAACGCCTCGTCCACGTTGCCCTTCTGGCGGGCGTAGTAGAAGAACTCGACAGGCTCGATCGTCGCCGTGATGACGATAAGGCGCGGGGCCACCTCGCCCTTGTTCTTGTACCGAGCCTTCGCAGGCGAGGCGTTGTACGGATCAAGCAGCAGCAGCCAGTCGTTCGCATCCATCGCCGAGGCCCGCAGATCGTCCAGCAGCAGCACCTCCTCGCCTCGCCAGTCATCAAGCGGGTTCCCCGTCGCGGCCCGGTAGACCTGCCACCGCTCGCCGTGCGCGTTCGCCGCGTTGATCGCCTCGGTGATGAAGTCCGTGGCGAACCGGGTCTTGCCGATCCCGGCATCCCCATGGACGAACACCACGTGCGTCGAGAACTCACCGGCGCGGAGCTTCGCCGCCGCCCGGTATGCGCGGCGCTGGCCGCAGGCCGACAGCGCGTCGTCGATCTCCCGCTGATGCCGCGAGTAGATGTCGAACAGCTCGTCCGTGAGCATGATCTGATCCCGCGTGAACTCGCCCTGGAGCACGCGCTCGCGCATGACCTCGAAGTTCTCGGCGACGACCTTCTTCTTCACGTGAGCGCGCCCCTTGAGCCAGGTCTCCCGACGCTGGGCGTCGATCCCGAGGTAGTCAGGCCCACGCACCGTAGCGACCTCCGAAGGCGCGTATTGGTGCTTGTCCGCGTACTTCACGTGCGTCAGATACGACAGCATGTTGTCGTAGGCGTACCACCCGCGGCCCGGCTTCTCGACGTACTGGGGGCTCGACGCCGATGCCGAACGCGAGCCGATCCAGCGGTGCGCTCTTCGCACGGCTGGCGAACTTGATGACCGCGTGCAGGGTGATCGGGCTTCGGCTCGATCACCAGAGCCTTCTCCGTGTCGCTCCAGACCTCGCGCTCGTCCTTGTCATCCACGATGCCGTAGGCCCTCGACGACCTCGCAGCCGGTGGCCTCGAGCCGCTGCACCACGTAGGCGAGGATCGCCTCGGCTCCCTGCTGGAGCAGCGCGGCCCCGTTCGGGTCCTCGGCAGCCCAGGTCCAGTACGACGGATCGAGGTACTGCGTGAGCCCGATGCTCGTCGGGTTGTTCTCCTGCTTAGCCACAGCGACCACCCCCGCCGCGGACAGCGCGGAGGGCCTCAGAGAGAGTGCGGCGCCTAAATGACCCCCTATTGACCCCCAAATGAGACCCAAAATGATCCCACGAGGCCACGCGACGGAGCGCGGGCGTCGGCGACGGCGACGGCGATCTCGACGGACTCCTCCAGCACGGAGCGGAGCACGCCGAGGTCGTAGAGACGTGCCTCGGACTCGGCGAGGGAGGGGTCGCCCTGTCGCCAGCGGAAGCCGTTCACGTGGTCGAAGGCGGCGGAGTTGGCGCTCATCAGTGACCACCGCCCATCACGGCGGCGACCGCGGCGCGCTGTCGCGGGGTCAGGGGCGTGCGAGCCAGGCGTTCACCGGCCAGACGACCAGCAGCACGAGCGGCGGCGATGACGGGATCGAGGCCGTCTGCCTGCGGAGAAGGAGTGGAGCCCTGATCGAGGCCAGGGCGGTCGAGCGCGGATGCGCGGGGAACGTCGATAACGACAGACATCGGAAGTCCTCAGACATGAGTATCTTCCGGTTCCCCGCCACGGTAATTGGGCTGTTTGACCGGCTACTCATCCGGGAGCAGAACCCCGCGCTTCTAAGTCGCGGCCCCGGTGGGATCTTCTTGTCTGCAACCATTCTCCCACGAGTCGACTCACCATTGCAATGACGAGTCGACTCATGAGTCAGTCGCGACGCGGCTCTATCCGAATCAGGTCGGGGTCGAATTTCACGTGACCGGGCGTGATGGGCTCGATGGTCACCGTCACCAGCTCGTCCACGAGCATCCGGCGGCGGTCCACGTCCAACACCTTCCACTTCGCCTCGACCACCTCGCGGCGCTCCGCGGTGCCGACCGGCTCCTCGACGTCCGCGAGCAGCTTCGCCGCCGCCGACACCGAACGGTCGAGCAGCTCCGCGTCGATCTCGTCGATGCGGGCCTTCACGTCGTTGATCGCTGCCGTTATCTCCAGGACCGGCTGATGGATGTCGCGCAGCAGCGGGCTCAGCTCCTTCACCCGATCGACCAGGGCGTTCCGCTCCGTCAGCAGCTCCTCGCGATCCGGCCCATCGTCCTCCTGTGGCATCACGAGGTCGTGCACGACCACCGGGGCCTGATCGCCTGCGCCCTCCATGACGGAACCGTATCGCGACCAGACGGGACGGTGACCGCTGCCGGAGGTCTACACCTCCAGGGAGTAGCCCGTCACCGGTCCGGCGGTGTTGGGCTGCCAGCCCAGTGCCGGGGCGACATGCTCTGCGAAGGCCTGCAGGATGTGGAGGTTGAAGTCGACGCCGAGCTGGCTGGGGATGGTGAGCATGAGGGTGTCGGCGGCATGGAGCGCCTCGTCCCGGGCGAGCTGCTCGATGAGGACGTCGGGCTCGGCGGCATAGGTGCGCCCGAAGGTCGACTGCAGGCCGTCGATGACGCCGATCTGGTCGTGGGAGTCCTCGCCGCGCAACGCGAAGAACCTCGGTCGACCTCGGAGACGATCGGGAAGATGGAGCGCGAGACGCTCACGCGCGGGGTCCAGTCATGGCCGGCCTCCTTCCACGCCTCGCGGTAGCGGCGGATCTGCTCGGCCTGAAGATGGGAGAAGCCCTCACCAGTGGCCTCGGTCAGGAGGGTCGAGCTCATGAGGTTCAGACCCTGGCGGGCGGTCCACTCGGCGGTCTCCCGAGAGCCGGCACCCCACCACAGGCGGCGGTCCACTCCGGGGGCGTGCGGCTCGATACGCAGGCGGGAGCTGGCGCCGGGAGCCATGCCACCGCTGGTGTCGAGGTCCGCCTGCGGGACGCCCCGGACGGCGTCGAGGAACTGGGCGGTGTGGGCGTGAGCGACGTCAGCCCCGCGCGGGTCGACGCCGCCGGTGTAGCCGAAGGCCTCCCAGCCGCGGCGGGCCTGCTCCGGCGAGCCGCGGGAGATGCCAATGGCAATGCGCTGGTCGGTGAGCAGGTCGAGGGCGGCAACCTCCTCAGCCAGGTAGAGCGGGTTCTCATAGCGCATGTCAATGACGCCGGTGCCGACCTCGATGCGCCGGGTACGGGCGCCGGCCGCGGAGAGCAGCGGGATGGGGGCGGCGGCCTGGCGGGCGTAGTGGTGGACGCGCCAGTAGGCGCCGTTGACGCCGATCTCGTCAGCGCCGACGGCGATCTCGACGGCCTCCTTGAGCGCCTGGCCGGCGTCGGGGTCGCCAGGGCCGCGACCGTGTCCATAGTGTCCGAAGCTGAGAAACCCGAATGCTTTCATACAACCTTCAACTACGCGCTCCGTCGGATCATTCCGGCCGACCGCGCGATTCAGGTCACCCCACCCTCATGCGCCGCACACCCTCAGCGCCGGCAGCGCACCTGACAGTACCCTCGAGCGCACGGCACACCCAGCCAGCGGGGAACGGCCTCCTTGTAGTCGAGGTAGTCCTGCCCGAACCTCTCCTCCAGAGCCTTCTCCTCGGCCGGGATCTGGTGGCGGTCGATGAGCCAGACGAAGCCGGCCAGCGGGATCAACGCGGACGGGCTCCTGCGCGCGATCGCGTGCGAGAGCAGCAGGCCCGTCAGGCCCAGGTACATGGGATTGCGCGTCAGCCGGTTGGGGCCGTCCACAACGAGGTGCTGGGCCCGCTCGACCCTCACTGGGTCGACCGTGGTGCGGTGGCGAAGAAAGTTACCCGCACTTCCGGCAAGCAGGCACAGCGAGCCTCCGACGACGGCGGTGGCCGCCGCCACCGACGCGGGCGTCACTGTCCGACCACGAGCCATGGCGCCCTGCGCCGCGCCCGCCATCGCCAGCAGCACTGCCGGGGGCGGTCGCCTGATGATCTGTTCCATCACCAGGCCATCCTCTCATCCGCAGAGCCCGGCGGCGCACCAGACTCGACCCACGAGAACGCTCAGGACCACCAGAGCACCTCGACCAGCATCCTCACAGTGATTTATCGATCAACTTTACGATTGGTTTCGCCCCCCGTCATCTCTCCCCCGGTGAACAATGGCCAGGCGGTTCCATCCGCTCCGACGGGCTCAGCCCGTCGGACGGCGGCACGCACAGTCCCCTTCCTCCGACACAAGGCGAGAACAGCGATGAAGCAGTCAGCCAGGACAACCATCCTCACCCTGTGGGGCGCACTCGTCACCGCCCTTGCCCTGTCCCTGTCCATCACCGCACCCGCCGTCGCCCTCGACCCGGGAGGCCGGGAGGAGGCCCTGCCCACCACACCGCCACCCACCCCCAGCGTGCCGAGCGTCGGAACCACCGTCCTGAGTGACAGCACCCCTGTCGGCATCGTCGTGGCCGGCGGCAACGGCGGCCTGCTGCACGTCGTGGACCTCAATACCCGCACACTGAGGTCGCGCGAGCGGCTCGTCCCGGAGAACACCGACGTGCAGCCCTGGGAGTTCGCCACGTTGTCGAACCGGCACGTCATGCTCGCCAGCGGCGGCGGACAGCTCTTCGAGATCGATCCGGACGCCCCCGAGGGGCACAAGGCGACGAATCTGAGCGATACGTCCCGGCCCGGCTACGAGCAGGTCGCCGCCTACAGCACGTTCCTCTGGGACGTCGCCGTCGACGAGCACGACCGGGTCTATGTGGCCACGCAGAGCATTCACGGCGGCCACATCCTGCGATACGACCCCTCCGCCAACCAGGGACGGGGCCAGTGGACCGACCTGCTGCCGGGCGGCGTTCAGGCAGGCGAGACCGAGGTGCGCAGCCTCGCTTACGACAACGGTTTCCTCTACGCCGGGACGGGTACGAAGAACCCCTCCATCGTCCGGATCAATACCTCCTCCAACGCCGCCACCAGGCTGGCGGTGCCCGGCCACGTCATCGCCGGCCTCTCCCACCTCGAACGGCTGCAGGTCAAGGCCGGCAACCTGTACGTCGGCACGAGCGTCCCGGGCGGCGTCCGGCCGACCTGCGGGGGAACCTGCGTCCTGGACCCGGCCACCGGGGCGCAGAAGATGAAGGACGGCAAGGCGCTTGAGGTGGACACCTGGTCCAGCCAGGTCGTCACTCGCCCCGGCGAGGCCGAGAAGGTCTACTACACCGTCCAGAGCCACAACACACCGACGCTCCAGGAGTACGACCCACGGACCAACACCTCACGGACGCTGGCCCAAGGACTGGCCTCCACAGCCCGACCGAGTCAGTCGAGCTGGGCGACACGCGAGCACTTCATCTCAGCGGGCAAGGACGACGCCAGCATCGCCATTGTCCACGCCTCCGACGGCAGCGCGGCGGGCCTTCCCAAGGACGCGAACGGAGGCAACGCGATCCAGGGATCACCTCGCGACATCCAGTCCCTGACGGCAGTCCCCGGCGGAGACCTCTACGCCTCCTGGTACATGACCGCCCCGATGCTCCTTCGCGCCACCCCCAACGCGCAGGTGGACAAGACGCAGTACAGCCTGCCCCAGGCCCCCGCTGGGTCAGGTCGAGGGCTTCGGGCACAGCAGCAAGTGGTTCGTCACGGGCATCTACCCCAGTGGCGAGCTGGTCAGGTACGAGATGGGGGCCTCCGGGCCGACGCTGGAGAATCACCAGTCGGTGAGGATCACGTCTGATGCCCGCCAGGCGCGGCCGTACGCCATCGTGCCGATCAATGACGACGAGTTCGCCGTCGGCACCTCCCCCAAGAACAAGGCCGGCTCCGGGGCGCTGTCCATCTACGACGCCGCGCACAACAAGATCGACACCTACCCGCTGGACACGATCAACTATGCGGATCCGTCGCTGCGGGGCTTGTTGAGCGACCGCCGGCCGCTGTCGATCGTCCACCACCAGGACAAGCTGTACGTGGGAACCAGTGCCAGCGGCAACGGCATGAACCCCGACCAGACGGAGGCGAGCGCGCCCAGGCTCTTCGAGTTCGACCTGAAGACGCGGAAGGTGACCCGGGTAATGACGCCGTTCAAGGACCAGCGTTCCGTCACGGCCCTGACCTTGGGCAGCGACGGCACCGTGTACGGGACCACCGGCATGCACGTCTTCGCCATGAGCCCGGCCGACTTCATGATCGGACGCAGCCGGGCGCTGACCAGGCAGGGCTACGCCGACGCCAACCGCAGTCAGCTGATAGAGCGCGACGGCGTGCTCTACGGGATCATGGCGGGGCGCCTGCGGGCCCTGAGCACGTCCTTGCAGGATGAGGGCACCGTCATCGCCGACTTCGCCACCACGCCTCAAGGAAAGGTCTACGTCAACTCCCTGGCCCTCGGCGCCGACGGCAGTCTCTACTACGCGCGGGGAAGCAGGATCTACCGCTACCGGTTCCCGGCGGGCTGGGGCGGGCGCCCGGCCACCGGGCCGCCCATCACTCTGCGTCAGCCGCCGTCACCGGCTCCGTCGATTCCCGCTCCGCCTGCTGCGGCGCCGAGTCCGGCTCCTGCGGCGACGTCGGCCCACTGAGCTCATCCTCGGCCTCGGCCTCGGCGACCTGCTCCATGGCCGTCTTCTGGGACAGGGGCACTTCAGGCAGGAAGAGGGCGACGACGGAGGTCGCCACGAACAGCGGGATCATCCAGCCGAAGATCGGCAGGAGGGCGTCGGCGTAGGAGCCGGCCACGGCGTCGTGCAGGGCGGTGGGCAGCTGGTTGACCAGGGCGGGAGTGAGCGAGGAGGTGTCGGCGTCCTTGAACCGGGCCAGCTCCCCCAGGACGGCCGGGTCCGCGCTGCGGGCCAGCGCCCCGATCCGATCCGTGAGGTTGGAGGTCAGGCCGGAGGAGAAGGCCGCACCGATGAGCGAGGCGCCCAGGGAGACGCCGACCTCGCGGAAGAAGTTGTTGCCGCTGGTGGCCGTGCCCAGGTGCTTGGCCGGCAGGGCGTTCTGCACCACGGTGACCAGGAGCTGGAAGAACAGCCCGATGCCCGCCCCCATGAGGGAAGGTGGCCGCGGAGATCTGCCAGACGGGCGACGTCGTCGACAGGCGGGAGAGCCAGAAGGCGGCGCCGGCGGCGACCAGGGGCCCTGCCACCGGGTAGATCTTGTAGCGGTCGGTGCGCGAGACGAGCACGCCGGAGAGGATCGAGGAGATGAGCATCCCAATGGTGATGGGCACCAGGAGCAGGCCGGAGGTGGTGGCCGAGTATCCGTAGACCATCTGGAGGTAGGTGGGCAGGTAGCTCAGCACACCGATCATGCCGCCCATTGCGAGCATGCCGACGAGCGTGGAGACGATGAAGGTACGGCTGGTGAGGATCGTCCAGGGCAGGATGGGGTCGGTGGCGCGCGTCTCGGCGAAGCCGAACAGCCCCCAGCAGACCAGGCCGACGACGCCCAGGCCGATGATGACCGGGCTGGTCCACGCGTACTGGTTACCGCCCCAGGTGGCCATGAGGACGATGGCGATGGCGCCGGCGTTCATGAGTCCGAGCCCCCACCAGTCGATGGGGCTGGTCAGGCGGCTGCTGGGCAGGCGCAGCACCAGGAAGATGGCGATGAAGGCCAGGACGCCCAGCGGCAGGTTGATCCAGAAGGTCCAGCGCCAGGAGACCGAGTCGGTGAGCCAGCCGCCGATGATGGGCCCCAGGATGGAGGCGATGCCGAACATGGCTCCCATGGGGGCCATGTAGGTGCCGCGCACGCGCGGCGGGATGAGGTCGCCGGTGATCGCCTGGGAGGAGATCATGAGGCCGCCGCCACCCAGCCCCTGAATGAAGCGGTAGATGATGAGCTGAGTCATGGAGTCGGCGGTGCCGCACAGGGCTGAGCCGATCAGGAACAGGGCGATGGCCACCAGGAAGAGGTTCTTGCGTCCCAGGAGGTCGCCGAGCTTGCCGTAGACCGGCATGGCCACAGTGATGGCCAGGGTGTAGGCGGTCAGGATCCAGGCCATGTGGGCGGCGCCGCCGAGATCGCCCACGATGGTGGGCAGGGGCCGTGCCGACGATCGTCTGGTCCATGGCGGACAGGAACATGACGATCAGGAGCGAGGCGTAGACGGCCCAGAAGCGGCGGTCGGGGTGGAACTCCGCCCCCGGTTCGTGGAGGGCGGTGCCGGCGGAGGCCGGCGTCGAAGTGCGTTGAGTCATAGGTGTGGCCTTGTCGGTTGAGGGCGAAGGATAAAAAAGGATGGAAACAGTTCGTTCAGTCAGGTGCGAGAAGGATGGGGTGGGGAGACGACCTCGGAGATCGCCTCGACCGTGGTGCGGACGGCATCGACCAAGGGGACCTGGGGGCACCGCTCCGAGGCCTCGGGGGCTCCAGGATTCTCTGGGGGCGCTGCCGCATCACGGCGCTCCTCCCAGGGGTGGGAGCGACCGCACCACAGGTCCAGGGAGCTGCGCTGGATGGCCATGGCCAGGGCGACGACGGCGCGGGTGCGCGGGTCGTCGGGCTCGGCTCCCAGACGGCGGCCGGCGGCCTCCGCCAAGGACTGGGCGACGATGCGCAGCCGCTCGTGGACGGCGCGCTCCACCTCGGGGTTGTCCCGCACGATCTCCGGGAAGGACAGGAGCCAGCCGCGCTCGGACTCGACGGACTCGGCGCCGGAGGCGAGCAGGGTACCGAGGTCCTCCAGGAGGCTTCCGGAGCCGTTGACGAAGGCCTCAACAACCGCGGGCACCGGAGGCTCCAGGCCCACGACGAGGAGGTCGGCCTTGGAGGCGAAGTGGTTGAAGACAGTGCGCCGGGAGACTCCGGCGAGGGCGGCAACATCGTCGACCGTCATCGCGGCGTAGCCGCGCTCCCGGGTCAGGGTGAGCGCGGCGGCGCGGATGGCAGCGCGGGTGCGTTGCGCCTGGGTGGCGCGCAGGTCGGTTCCGGTCACGCCAACATCTTGCACTCAGTGCATCATTGCACTCAATGCAGAGGTGCGCGAGGTTCCTCACGCGGGTCATGCACTGGACATCGCGGCCCCACGCACAGCGCGACCGGTCACGATGTGCTGGGCGGTGTCCAAATCGGATACAAAGGCTCACCCCCAGCTCGGACACGCAGAAAGAAACCGCGCGATTCCGCGGTTCAGTCAGCGGCTATGTCGGGCCTCGGAGTCCTTTGTATCCGTTTTGGACACGGATGCTCTTGCGGCACCCGGGCAATCCTCAGGCGCCCTCGTAGACAGCGACCTCGATGAGTTTCCATCAGGGGCCACGCACGTAGAGACTGCGGATAGTGCCCTGGGCACCTGTCCGCTCGCGCAGGGCCGCCGTCAGGAGTGGAGGCGCGCCTCGTAGGCGGCGATCTCGCCGACCTTGGGGCCGTAGCTGCTGGTGGGGTCGTGGCGCAGGTCGAGCCAGATGTCGATGAGCGCCCAGGCGGCGGGGGCGGCGATGACGTTCTGCCCCATGCACAGGACCTGGGCGTCGTAGTTCTCCACCGAGCCGCGCACAGTGAGCAGGTCGTGCGCGGTCGCCGCACGCACCCCAGGCACCTTGTTGGCCGCGATGGCCGTTCCCACGCCGGTGCCGCAGATGAGAAGCCCCCGGTCGACCCGCCCCTCGGCGACTGCCCGGGCGACCTGGAAGGAGACCTCCGGGTAGGTGATCTCCGGTGTGGACAAGTCGAGGACGTCGCTCACACGCCCGTCCTCAGCCAGTCGTTCCGCAAGAGCGTCCTTCAGGAGGGCTCCATTGCCCGGGGCACCGATGGCGATTCGCATGCGCCCAGTCTCTCAGGCCTCGCCGCCCAAGGCGAGCCCTCAGAGGCTCCCAACGATTCAAGGACTCCCGCCATCACGGTGAAGGGGCCTGACTCATCCAGGAAGCACGACGCCCGATGCTCTCATCAAGAGTGCCTCCAGCGGCCACGCATGGGTTCGCGCTACCGGGGACCGGCACGTTGACGAAATACCGCCGGCATGAGATATTCGAGATCGCACGCAGCCAATTTTCCCCTTCATCAACCCAGAGCACGCTCAGCACCTGCAACCAAAACTCAGTGCCGTCTCCCCTCCGGCATCAGAACCCTATTAAGTCTATCTCTCACCTTCAATTCAATGTTGCTGTCATTGGTTCTCAGAACAAGCACGTCAGCGCCGTAGATACCAATTATCTGCGCTTTCAGCTCATCTCGCACCTGCTGCTCAGGACTGTCTTCATGAAACCTTGTCCCATTGACCTCAACCGCAAGCAGCATTCGCCTACTTACCTTGTGATATACGGCAAAATCGATGGCCGACACAGAACGGGCAAACTGTTTCTGCCGCTCATTCAACCTGTCAAAGTTGGGGAGCAAGTCACGAAGCCTCACTTGCGAAACTACCTCCAGAAGCCCATAAGCAGGCTCAGCAAGAATGTCATGCAGAAGAGTCCACACGATGTTCTCGGACTTGTATCTACTATCTCCATGAACCCGCGAAGCAAATTCGTTAAGTCTTTCAGAATATTCTCTATAGAGGAGGTCAAACACCGAGAGCACCCCACTCTCAGTCACTTGACTTGGATTCTGAAACCTAATATAGTCGATGAGCGCTTTAATAATCTTGCTTCGAGGAACCTCATCGTGATTGGTTACCAGAATAAACTTCTCCTTAGCCCGAGAAACGGCTACGTTGACCATTCTCGGATCGTCGACGAACCTCAACTTCATATGCCCAACACGAGATTCGTCAACAACCGTACTGAGAATCATCGCCTTAGCCCCGCGCCCTTGAAATTTATGTATCGTCTCACTCTTAACGCTCGTCTCAAGGAGGTCATCTGTACTGTAAATCGCCTCGCCGAGCCTATCCGCTTGCAGTCTGTAGGGAGTTGCAATACCTAACATGTAATCACTTCCCGATTCTTCACCTCCGAGTAATACCCTAAAGTCTACACCTTCAACGACGCCACCCATGAGCTCCTCGACAGTATCGATCTCCCGTTGACTGTACGTGCCTTTAGCAAGAGCCCGATGCAAAGTTCGCATGTGATTTCCTGGCGGCGTCTTGCGAACCATTAAGGTGGGCCATTGATCATCCGAACTTTTGGCCTTCATGGCTACCAGCTCACCGTTGTAGAACATTTTATTGCAGAACTCGATGATCTCAGGCGCACTTCGGTAGTGCTCACGCAGCATCGTTCGAGGAAGTATTTGCCCGTAGAGCTCGGTGACGGATGAGAGAATCGAGTGCTCAGTAACATCGTATACGGGATGCGGAGGGGGAATCGCAGCGTCCTTCAGTCTTTGGTCAATAATCGGTCCGAGCTGCTTAATATCCCCCACTACCACAACATTTCTCGCCTTGCTCATTGCCAAAACAGCTGCATGCAAGTTGACCTGACTCGCCTCGTCAATAATCACCCAGTCTAGAAGATTCCTTTCCGACAGGTTTCTTCGAATCGAATGGCAGGTCGTAAGCACCACCGGATACTCTGACAGAAACTCCGACGTTCGTTTGTGGATCGCGTTTTCCTTTTTATCGAATTTAGGACGCACACTATTTAAGTAGCGTTGCCGCAGAACCAGATCCAAAAGCGAGCGAGAAGCCTTCTGATACTGGACTCTCACTTCCTCGGAATCACGATTGCCGACCTCACTCCGCCAACGTCGCTCTTCTTGTTTTAACTCCTCAATCCGTTTGGCATAGAATGCCCTTTCCAAGCCAAGGATAGTATCGGCATCGCGCGCATCCACGCCCTTCGTTCTGCCGTACTTGAAGTACCTCCGAACACGTGGAATGACCCCCTTAATGCCTTCAGGAAGATCTGGACACACAGTAGTTTCAGCCAAATAGTCAAGGATGCGTCGAGAACTCTTGCGCAGTAGAGGCAGCTCACTTAAATCAGGGAGGATGCTACTTTCGGCTCGACGCTCCAGATGAGCGGCTTCCAAAGAGTATTCTTCAATCTTACTTCGCACCTTAGCAAGCTCTCGGGAGGATTTCCAGACTCCAAGCAACTGCTCCTCCATGTGCTTCAAGTAATTTATTGCCTGACCTCCAGAAGACTGCACAGCACTGTCCACAGACGCGTAACTCAACCAACGAGCGATACCACGTGCACGAGCCTCTTGTTCGGCAATGAAGGAGGTGACACATTCGCCATTTCCCACCCGAGCTGCCACGAATCCATACCCAGCCTCGTCAAGTTTGTCCTTGACATTCTCAACGGCAGCGTTACCGAAAGACAGGACTCCGACCGTTGCGCCAGGATTCATCAGAATGTTAGCGATAACATTAAGTATGGTCTCCGTTTTTCCAGTCCCAGGAGGGCCATCAATAACACTGACTCGATGAGAAAGCGCCCTCTCTACCGCAACCTTCTGATCCTCGTTGCTCTGAAACGGCAGAATAACTGGCGACCGAGTTTCCGATGTTTGAAAGTTGACTCCCTCCATGTACGCAAACAACGCGCTGCCAGGATGGACATACTTGATCGACTCAAATGCTGGACGAGTCGGATCATCAGCAGCCAGCATGAGTGCGGTTTCTTTCCAATACTCAAAGACGTCAGCACCACTTCCCGTGGACGCGGACGACACTAGCAGTGTGAGGTCGTCGGGACGATACAGGCGGCTTTTCCCTATCACCTTGTTGTCGCGATAGAATCGAACTATAGAATACGACCCGTCGTAGACATCGGTAAAAGTTGCAATTGCCAGTGGCGGACACCACACCTCTCCTCTTGCCTCAATCCGCTCGGTCGGTCTTAGCGCACGAAAGCCTGTGACCCTCTTGAGGAAGCGCGCTTTTGGGTGCCGGTACCCAAAAGCGCCACCATCTCTGAACTGCCCTCTAATGTAACCATCCTCGGGATTACTCCACTTTATGGACTCCGTTCGATCTAATAGCACGTCTGCTGCATTATTGCACTTGGGAATCAGCACGCGAAACTCATTACCATTAATCACAGGTCTCCCCTAAGACAGGTTGCAGAATGTCTTCACGTTACCCGCAGCGGGAGCCTTGCAGCACGTTCTTGACAACCGATCAGAAATTTCAGGCATGTGCACAAATCTAGAGATGCATATTTGTAGGAATCATCACTTTCCCGACCTCAATCCTGCCGAGGAGCCACTTTCCTTCCAATCAGATACTGGGAACCTGCTTCATAGGCGTAGTTCTCCATTCAACGACTAAGGTGTGTGAGGGCCCTTGCTTGGGACTGATTCGATGCGTGGCAGTCAGATTTCACTGGCGGCGAGAAAGACAGGCACAGCATGACGCGCAGCCAATGGACAGAAATGCTCGCAGTGATGGTGGCATTGCGTATGAAGTAGCCCGTGCCAGGACTAACGAAGGTGCCCCAACACGGTACCGGCCTGCCGCTCGACGACGTCGTAGGTGCTGGTCTGCTCAGGCACTGTTTCCTTGCTCATGCCACCGATGCTGCCACGCATCTCGGCCGACCGACCTGCGCAGCATGTCAAACCTCAAGCCACTCGCAGAGGAGTGATGGCATCGATCTGCATCGAAAGACGGTCCTCCGCCACGTCAAGGTCATACTGGGTCTGCAGGTTCAACCAGAACTGCGCTGACACCCCGAAGTACTTGCCGAGCCGCAGCGCCGTATCCGCAGTCACCGCACGCTTACCGTGCACGATCTCATTGATACGCCTCGGCGGCACACCGATAGCAACAGCCAGCTTGTTCTGGGTGATACCGAACCCCTCGATGAAGTCCTCCATCAGGACCTCCCCCGGATGAACAGGGGCGAGCTTGCTGTTCGTTTCAGTGGTAGTCAACGATCTCAACCTCCTCCGCTCCAGCGCCAGTCCATACGAAGCAGATCCGCCACTGGTCATTCACTCTGATGCTGTGCTGGCCGGCCCGATCACCTTTGAGCACCTCGAGTCGGTTCCCCGGCGGCACTCTCAGCTCATCGACAGACTGCACAGATGCGATCTGACGTAACTTACGCAAGGCAACTCGTTGTATGCGAGGGTCAATCGACGGAACTCGTTCTCGGTGCCACAACCGCTCAGTGTCCTTACTACCGAACGACCTGATCACACCTGCAGTGTATAACGTATGGCGTCATACAGGCCAGGCTGGTTTCCGTCACCCGCGGGTTCAGTGCGTCGGCCCCCTCCCCTGGCTCAGGAGGTCAGATGGTCGTAGGCGGTGACGGCGCAGACGCCCAGGAGCAGGAGACCGAAGGCGGTCGTCAGGGTCGATGCCGAGGCGCGTTTCGTCAGCGGCCCACCGAGGAGCCCTCCCACCATCGATGCCGCCGCAGCTGCATTCCACCCACCTCACTTCGACAGAAACTTCAGAAACGACGCGGCTCCGGGTCGTTTCTGAAGTTTTGGTCGGTGAGTGAGAATTCCGTCTTGACGCCCCTTCCAGCGAGCAGTGCCATCATGGGAGCGTGAACGCAACGAGTGCACACACGCCGCCGGAGGCCTGAGGGGGTCTGCCATGAGACGCGCACTGCTCGCCGCGGGACTCCTCGGCGCCGGGATCGTCATCTACGGCGCGGCGCGGACCCTCGCTCTCAGCCGAGCCCGCGCCGCAGCCCGCGCGCGACTGCTCGCCCATCCGGTGCGAAGGATGGCCCTCAGTCACGGCGAGGTCGCCTACGTCGACTGTGGACCGCAGCCCTCGGGAGGAGGCTCCGGCTTCGACCCCGGCTCCGGCTGCGAGACGATTCTGTCGGTTCACGGGCTGTACGGCGGATACGACCAGGCGCTTGACAGCGTCGGGAGCCTGGTCGAGCACTGCCGGGTCATCGCGCCGTCGCGCTTCGGCTACCCCGGCAGCGCCGTGCGAGGCGACGGCTCGCCGGCCGCCCAGGCCGCCGTCTTCGCCGCATTGCTCGACCGTCTGGGGATCGAACGAGTCTTCGTCCTGGGAGCGTCGGCCGGCGGCACCCCTGCCATCCGCTTCGCCCTGGACCACCCCGAGCGCGTCTCGGGGCTCATTCTCTTGAGCTCGGCCGCGCCCTGGCCGTCCCGGCCCGCGACACCGCCCGGGCGCATGGGGCCGCCGGCGATCATGAACCACGACTGGATCCTGTGGCTGCTCTCGCCATTCTTCAGTCCCGTCCTGGGCATGGATCCCCGGACCATCCACGGCATGCTCCCTCTGTCCGAACGCAGGACAGGGGCGGACATCGACGCCTCGATCACCAACCGGGACATGGCGGTGCACTTCGAGGACTACCCGATCGAGGAGCTCAAGCCGCCCGTCCTGCTCCTGCACGCCCGGGACGACCGAATAGCGCCCTTCGCTCCCCCCGGCGGGGCACGTGCAGTCCTCCATGCACCGCTACCCGGACCTGACGACGTCGCTCTTCCCCACCGGCGGTCACCTCATCGCCGGCCACGGCCGCCAGCTCGAGGAGGCGATCCTCCGCTTCATCGGCCAGCACGCCGGCTGACACCGATCGCCTCGGCGGCAACGGGACTTCACGTCGCCCGCCCCTCTCGCCGCCCGCGCCTCACTTCGACCGAAACTTCAAAAAAGACGCGGCTCCGGGTCGTTTCTGAAGTTTTGGTTGGTGAGTGAGAATTCCGTTGCGGCGCCCCTCACGGCGAGCGGTGCCATCATGGGGTCGTGAACGCAACGACCGAGCACGCGCCGGTGGACGCCTGGGGGCCGGATTTCCTGGGCCCGGGCTTCGAGGCCCGCACCCTGGAGCTGCTGCCCGACGACGAGGACGACGGCGCCGTCGCCACCCTGGTGCGCCACCTGCCGGCCCTCGACCCCGGCGCCCTGCCGGGCACCCCCACCACCCCCACCTTCATCTACCTCTACCTGCACGGCTGGAACGACTACTTCTTCCAGACCCACCTGGCCCGCGAGATCTCCCGCCTGGGCGGCGCCTTCTACGCCCTGGACCTGCGCCGCTACGGCCGTTCCTGGCGCGAGGGCCAGATGCTGGGCTGGTGCACCTCGCTGGCCGAGTACGACGAGGACCTGGGGCGGGCCCCTGTCGGCCATCCGCGCCGATCGGGGCTGGGAGACCGAGCTCGTCCTGTCGGGTCACTCCACGGGCGGGCTCGTCGCCTCCCTGTGGGCGGACCGCCACCCGGGGGCCCTGCGCGCCCTGGTCCTGAACTCCGCCTGGCTCTCGCTCCAGGGCTCCGAGCTCGTGCGCACCGTCGGCGACCCGGTTCTGCGCACCCTGGCGCTGCGCGACCCGCGCATGTCGATCCTCGACGGCTGGGTCGACCCGGCGCGCGTCTTCTCCATCACCGACGGCTGGATCCCCGAGCGTGACGGCGAGCTGCCCGATCCCGCCTGGGCCGACGACCCCTACGTGACCGGCTGGGACATCAACCCCGCCTGGTCGATCAAGCCCTCCGCGCCCGTGCGCGTGGGCTGGCTCCAGGCCGTCATGGAGGGGCACAACCGCGTCGCCCAGGGCCTGGACATCCGCTGCCCGGTGCTGTCCATGGGCTCGGCCTCCACCCGCCTCGGGGTGACGTGGACTCCGGAGTCACGCAGCGCGGACACGATCATCGACGCCGACGCCACCGCGCGCCGCGCCGTCATGCTCGGCAAGCTGGTGACCATCGCCCGCTTCCCCGGAGGGGTCCACGACCTCACCCTGTCCGAACCTCCCGTGCGCGAGCAGGTCTTCTCCGCCATGCGCCGCTGGATGGCCGCCTACGTGCTGCGCTGATCCGGTCCGACGACGGCCGGCACCTCAGACCAGCCCGTTGCGGAAGGCCCACACGACGGCCTGGACCCGGTCGCGGGCGCCGATCTTGGGCAGGGATCCGCGTCAGGTGCGACTTGACCGTGCTGGTCTCGACGACGAGCTCGGCGGCGATCTCCGCGTTCGACATGCCGCCGGCCAGGAGCTGGACGACCTCGCGCTCCCGCTCGGTGAGCACACCGAGCGCCTCTCGGTTCTCGACCCGGCCCTGGCGGCGGGCGAACTCGGCGATCACCCGCCGGGTGACGCTCTGGTCCACCAGGCCGTAGCCGGAGGCCAGGCGGCGCACGGCATCGACCAGTTCCTCGGGCTCGCAGTCCTTGAGGATGAAGCCGTCCGCCCCGGCCTCCAGCGCGCCGAAGACGTCGGCGTCCATGTCGAAGGTGGTGACGACCAGGACCGCCGGGACACCGCCCTCCCGCTCGGAGACGATCTGGCGTGTGGCCGTCAGGCCGTCCCCCTCGGACATCCGCAGGTCCATGCACACGACGTCGGGCCGGGTCGCGCGCACCACGCGCACCGCCTCCCTGCCGCCGGAGGCCTCTCCCACCACCGTGATGTCCTCGTTCTCCTCCAGCAGGATGCGGAAGCCGGCGCGGATCACCGCCTGGTCATCCACCAGTACCACCCCGATCACGCGTCCTCCTCCCGGGCCAACGGCAGGACCAACCGTACCCGCCAGCCTCCGCCCTCCACCGGGCCGGCGTGGAGTGAACCTCCGACGGCGTCCGCCCGTTCCCGCATGACCGTCAGGCCCGTGCCGCCACCACCGGGGTCGGTCGAGGGCCGGTGTGCGGGGCCGTTGAGAACGGTCAGCTCGAGGGCGGTCTCCAGACGTCTCACCTCCACCGTGATCGGGGCTCCCGGTGCGTGCTGCAGGGCGTTGCTGATCGCCTGCTGCGCCACCCGGAAGACGGCACTGTCGGCCCGCTGCGACAGGACCGGTATGCGAGCGGCGGTATCTCTGGAGGGCGCACCGCTGGAGGTGCTGCGGGTGGTCCCATCACCCGGCTCGTCACCCAGAAGGCCACCGTCGAGCAGCTCGACGTCAACGCCGAGCGCCCGGGTGGAGGCCACCAGCTCGGGCAGGGTCGCGCAACCCGGGCGAGGACTCCTCGACCTCCTCGTCACTGCGCAGTAGGCCCACCACGGAGCGGAGCCCGGAAAGGGTCTCCTTGGCCTGTCGGCGCAGCTGCTGAGCCGCGTCCCTGGCCGTCTGCGGGTCGCGGTCGATCAGTCGCTCGAGCGCGGCCGCCTGCACGACGATCCCGGCCAGGTGGTGGGCGGCGACGTCGTGCAGCTCTCCGGCCAGGCGACGGCGCTCCTGGATGAGGGCCACCTCCAGCTGCCGACCGTGCTCGCGCCTGAGGAGCTCCTGACGGGAGTGCTCGTACCTGCGACTGGTGGCCAGCGCCGCCCCGCCCAGCATCGGTAGCAGGCAGGCCGCCAGGTTCACCAGCACTCTTGTCATGGCCAGCTCCCACTGATTGGGCGGGTCTCGCCAGTTGTCGACCGCCGAGTAAGCCAGGGACAGCGCGGTCAGGGCGGCCGCCGTTCGGCGCAGAGGAAACCGCATCCCCATACTGAAGGACACGACGAGCTGGCCGTAGCCGCTGGCGACGTAACCCGCGGGAAGCAGCAATGATGTCGCCACCTCCGCCGACCACACCAGCGCCTGACAGACCAGGGGGCGACTGCGCCACAGCACGAGGGCCAGCCCCTCGGCCGCGAGCGGAATCGCCGTCGCGGCGAACCACGGTCGAGGGCCGACCGGCACCGAGGTGCTCGCAAGGAACGCCACGGCCGGCTGAACCACGGCGAAGGTGAGAGCCAGCAGCACGTCGTTGCGCCGGATCGGGACCGAGCTGGTGGGATCGGACGGGCTCATAGCTGCATTGTCGCCGACGGGCACAGGCCTCGACGTTCCCCGGTCACAGTCCGAGCCTGGGTACCAGGGCGTTGCCGGCCCAGGCCCACCAGGCCAGTGCCACCAGTGCCGCCAGGAGAACAGCCGACATGGCCACTCGCCGCCAGCCCGCCCGGCGCCTCAGGGACATCACGAGGTCAGCTGCTACCGGGATGACGGCCACCACGCCCAGGGGCCTGGAGGACCTGGGCGCCCCGTACCACCGGGACGACCCAGGCAAGGGAGCCATAGCCCACGATAGAAGACTGAACGGCTGCGAAGACGACGAGTATCACGATCCAGGTGACCTGAGAGGCCAGCGCCACGGCGCCCCCGCCCCGAGCCACCCGGGTCAGCCACGACACCGCGGCGTCGACCTCCCGGCCCCGCGCGAGGGCCCGACGGCGCCGCAGCGCCCCGATCGGCCAGGCCACTGTCACCACCAGCAGCAGGACCAGGCAGATGCCGAACACGGGAGCGAGCATCTGCTGGACCGGCGTCATGGGGATCAGGGTCAGCGCCGGCCCCTGGCTGAGGCTGACGACCTTGCCGTCCTCAACCTGGGCGGCGAAGGCGCTGCGCCCGTCGACCTGCCGCCAGACCCACGGCTCGACCTCGACATACTGAGTCTTGCCGTCCTTGAGTCCCCCATCGCCTGTCTGCTCGATCGTTGCCGGGAAGAGAGCCGGCACCCAGGCCGCCGCGAAGGAGGCCCACGGGACTCTGCTGGGCACGTAGGAGCCGGCGACCTGACGGGCGCGCTCGGCGGAGTCCTTGCTGCCGGATGCCTTGACCGTCTCGCCGGGGAAGTAGCGGTCGGCGAAGCCCTGAGCCAGGTCCTCGCGCAGGTTGTTCGAGGAGTCGCTGTCGTTACCATCGCCGTTGTAGGAGATGAAGATGCCGGTGTTCTCCTCGGGGTAGAGCTCGAACTGGGAGTGCCACCCCGACGTAATGTCGCCGCCGTGCCCCACGACTCGCCGGCCGTGACGGGAGAGGTCGAAGTAGCCCAGGCCCATCTCCCCGGCCTTGGCCCGGTTGCCGAGCCGCTCCTCCCCAGCCCGGGCGACCACATCTGCTCCCAGGTCTCCTCACGCAACAGCTTGGGCGAGCGACTCAGCTGAGCGTTCATGAAGGCCGCGAAGTCCGGAGCCGAGACAGTCAGCGAGCCGGCCGGGAAGTCACCCATGAGTTCGAAGGGGACCTCCTCACCCATGGAGGTGTAGCCCGGGCCCAGGGAGCCGGCCATATCCTTGGGCAGGGGCTGCTCATAGGTGGAGGAGGTCATGCCCGCCGGCTCCAGGACGTGCTCACGCACATAGGTCTCAAAAGGCTGACCACTCACCCGCTGCACGATGTAGCCGGCCAGGGCCATGCCGTAGTTGGAGTACCCCGGGGTGCTCCCCGGCTCGAAGACCTGCACCGGCGGATTGGTCTTGACGTAGGCCTCCAGGTCCGTCTCGTCCTGAGCCATCCGGATGCTCTCCTCGAAGCCCGCCGAGTGAGTCAGGAGGTTGCGCAGGGTCAGGGGCTCATCGAAGCGCCGCTCGATCTCGAAGTCGAGGTAGGCGCTGATGTCGGTGTCAAGGTCCACCTTTCCCTGCTCCACTAGCTGCATGGCCGCGATGGAGGTCGGGATCTTGGAGATCGAGGCCACCCGGAACAAGGACTTCTGCGGGTCCACGGCCACCGGCTGCCCGCCCGAGGCACCGGTATCGGCCCAGCCGTAGCCGCGGGTGGTCACTACCTGCCCGTCCTTGACCACCGACACCACAGCACCCGGAATATCCTCGTTCTTCAAGGCATCGGGCAACTTCCCGTCCAGCCAGGCGTTGACGTCCTCGGCCGTGAGCTGATGCTCGCCGGACGGAGGCTCACGCGGCGGCAAACTGGCCGACGACGACGTCGAGCCACAAGCGGTCAGCAGGGACAGCGAGGCCAACAGGGCCACCACAACCAGCGCCATGGCCCTGCGCGTCACGTTGCGCGTCGTGTTCATCATCATCTCCCCGGCCCGCGTGATCGGGAAAGCCGCGAGCCACCTCAACCCTCACGTTTTCGAGCGGCTCTCCTCTACGGGCGGAGGATGTCAGGGGGTTTACGACTTCCGATCTAAGGGACTCGACCGCACGGACGAGCCGACCGGACAGTCAGGTTCGGGGCCAGGGGGATTTCAGAAGCCGCGGTCGGCCAGGTCGTCGCGCAGGTCCCCCAGGTGGGCGCCGTGCACCCCCACGCGCCACACGCGCCAGCCGTCGGCGTCGGTGACGGCCTGGGCGGCGTTGGCGGCCGAGGTCGGGTCGGTGAAGGAGCGCCCGTCGGACAGGGTGATGACGCCCTCCACCGACAGGATCGCCTCGTGGTAGATGCCTCGGCGCAGCCGTTGCCAGATGAGCTGGGTCGGTTTGCCCAGTGAGGCCGCCACGGCCGCCAGCTCCGCAGTCTCCTGGACCAGGAGGGACTTGGAGGGGTCCCCGCCCAGTGCCTCGGCCACCGGGTCGAGGGCGTCGGCCGAGCCGCGCAGCGGCTCCCAGGAGACGAGTGGCACCGCGCCGGTGGGCGCCTCCGGGCGGGACTCGTTGGGGGCCACCGTGGACCAGGCCTGCGCGGCGGGCGCAGCCGAGGAGGCCTCCGACTGAGAGTGCGCCGCCCGCGAGCGCCGTCCCATGCGGGTGCGTGAACCGGGCTCGCTCGGGGCTTCGCCGGCCGAGGCCGCTGAACCGCTCCCCCGGACAGGCTGCTCCCGCCGAGGATGTCCACGCCTCCGGCCAGGGCGGCGACGGCCCGCTCCTCGGCGCTGGAGTCATCGGTGGAGTCGGAGCGGCCCCCATGGCCGGCGTCGTCGGCGACGGGCTCCTCGCCCAGGTCGACGACGCCGGCAACGGTCACGGTGTCACCGCTGAGGGATGTCGGCCAGGTCCTGACCGACGCTGCCGGCGGCAGGCGCCTGCGGGGCGCCGTCGGAGCTCTCCGGTCCCGGCTCGGGCCGGCTCTGCGGGGCCTCCGGCTCAGCCTCAGCACTGTGCTCAGCCTCGGCACCGCGGTCGGCATCGGTCGCGGGTCCATCATCGGCAGCATCGGCAGCACTGTCACAAGTGCCGTCGTCGACGGGACCGTCGGCGACGTCAGCAGCCCCCTCATCCGGTTCGGGCACGGCCTGCCCGGCGGGCTGGGCGCCGCCGGCCCCCTCGGGGTCCTCGGACGGGGCCTCGTCCCCGCCCTGGTCGGAGAGGGCATGCACCTGGGGCTGCTCGGCGGTGACGGCCACCGGCTCGAACAGCTCGGAGAGCGCGTCGGCCGCACCTGTCGCGGCGAAGGCTCCCGCCGGGATGGCGGCGCTGGCATCATCAACGCCCCCGGCCTCGGGAGCGGTCACCGGTTCGGAGGGCATGACGATCTCGATGGGGCCGGTGACCGGACTCATGTGCTCGGCCTGCTCAGTGGCGTCCATGCCCCGTGAACCGTTCGAGCCGGAGGAGGCGGAACCGGCCAGGGCCGGGCAGGGGCGCACGGGCCACGAGCAGCGGCCCCCCGGCGGCCACGTCCATTCCGGAGATCTTCTCCACCACGACGACGATGCGGGACTCGTCCACGATGCGCACGTCCACCTCGTGGATCTCCAGCCCGGAGGAGGCCAGCACTCCCAGCCCTCCGACGACGTCGGGCTCCAGGGAGGCGCTCAGGATTGTCAGCCTCGGCCCGGCCTCGACCTGGGCGGGCATCGCCTCGCGGAACTCGTTCCAGTCCTGGCTGAAGGCCCCCAGCCCGCCGGCGTACCTGCTGGCGATCTCGCGGCGGCCCGCGGTGGCGGCCTGGGTCAGGCGCGACATGGCGGCCAGCAGCCCCGTGGAGTCGACTCTCTCCAGGACTTCGACGACGACGACCTGCCCGGTGGCGTCCAGGGCGGTCAGGCTCGCCCCGGTCTCGAGCTCCTCCCATGACAGGGGGAAGAGCGGGCGGCGCAGGACATCGACGATCTGACGCTGGATGGCGACCAGACTGTGAGACAGGGTGATGGCATCAGCGGAGCGACCCAGGCGCACGGGCAGGAGGTGGTTGCCGTCGAGCTCGTACATGGCCATGGATGGGGCCGCCTTTCCTCGTCGTCCTGCTCCGCGATGGCCCCCAGCACAGGTGGGCACGCGCGTGGACGGCTCACAGTCGAGTCACCCACGAACACAGTGCCCAGCCATCCTGTCACGACCGCCAGCACACGGCAGACTATCTCATGACGGCAACGAGGGGCGGGCCGTCACCCCATCACATCAGCCCACTCACAGGGAGAAAACCGCGAGAACACGGCCAGATCGAGGTTATCTCCTAGGGTTATCCCCGATTCTTGGAGAGACCGGTCTCATGGTCGCATCCACCTGGAGGTGGATGAGGATGCCCGGGAAGTGGATAAGAATGTCGGCTGGTCGGCTCCCGGCGGGGAGCCCCGACCATCCCCTATCGCATCACCAGCCTCCCATCACCTACCGCTGAGGAGCGTTCATGCCGTCGGCCTCGTCCACCACATCTCCCCCGGACGCATCCGAGCTCGCGCCCTCGCCGGTGCCCTCCTCCACCCCATCACCCGCACCATCGCCGTCGTCGGCGCCGGTGGCCCCTGCGTCTGAGCCCTCGCACCTGAGCGCCTACGCGCACCGAGCCTGGCGGGCCGCGCGCGCCTGGCTGGCCCCGGCGCCGGCCGCAACCACCTGCGCCGCGCTGACCCTCGTCATCAGCATCCTCCTGCTGCCCTGGGGGCCCCGGGGGCAGATCCTCCTGTCCGCCTACATCCACCAGCCCCAGCGGGTGTGGACCCTGCTGACCGCCTGGGCGGTCCCCGCCACCTGCTGCCGGTGACCGGAAGCCTCGTGCTGTTGTCCATCGGCGTGCTGCTGGAGCGGCTCCTGGGCACGCGACGGTGGCTGGCCACCGCCGTCGTCTCCTGCGCCGGAGGCATCGTCCTGGCCCAGGCGCTCTACCCCCTCATCGGGCGCGTGTGGGATGCCTGGTCCCCCTACCTCATCCATGCCCCGATCCAGGGCATCAGCCTGCCCATCGCCGGCCTGGTGGCGGCCTCCACCAGCGTCATGCGCCCGTCCTGGCGACGGCGCACGCGCCTGGCGGCCTTCGCCGTCCTCATCGTCTCGGCCGCCGTGACCGGAACCGTGGGCGCCCTGGCCCGCCTGGGGAGCCGGCGTCATCGGCCTCATCATGGGCATCGTCCTGGAGCGCGGGCAGCAGTCGGCCCCTCCCAGGAGCTGCCCCGGCGCGTGGAGCGCGAGCTCGTGGCCTTCCTGGTGGCCTGCTGGGCCGTGAGCTGCGCCCTGGCGGTGGTGAGTAACGCCGCCGGCCCCCTGGCTGACGCCCGCTACGGGCTGACCCCCGCCATCCTGCCCAAGGACGCCGTCATCTACCCCGTCGAGCAGCTCCTGATGTGCATGCCGGCGCTCCTGCAGCTGGTCCTGGCCGATGGCCTGCGCCGGGGGCGTCGCTCAGCGGCCTGCGGCACCATCGCCCTGCAGATCTTCCTGGGGGTGTGCGCGGCCCTGTTCGCCCTGGTGGAGAAGATCGGCGAGCAGCTACCCGAGTCCGGTTCCACCACGACCCAGCTCCTGCACAGCTGGCTGCGCTCGGGGCACCTGCTGGTGCCGCTGCTGCTCAACATCGTGGTCATCAGCCTGGTGGTGTGGACCAGGAGGCGCTTCACCCTGGGCTCGCGCCCCGGTGTCATTCGCCGCGCCGTCGTCGCCTGGGTCCTGACCCTCCTGGGCGGGGCGGCCCTGACCGTCGCCGGGGGCCTGCTCATGTCTCATGACTTCTCCCCCTACGCGACCTGGCCCGCCCTGCTGGAGACCTACGTGTCCTACCTGCTGCCCATCAGCACCGGCGGCATCATGAGCCTGATCGTCGAGCCCCTGACCCCCCTGGCCTACCTGCTCACCACGTGGGTTCCGGTCCTGGTGTGGCTCCTGACGATCCTGTGGGTGTGGCTGGCCCAGTCCGCTCCCGCCCGCACCCGGATCTCCGACCGCGAGGAACTCGTCGACCTAGTGCGCAGCCGCGGCGCCGGGACCCTGGGGTGGATGCTCACCTGGCAGGGCAACGAGGCCTGGGTCAACGAGGCGGGCACGGCCGGCTTCTCCTACCGGCCCAGCCGCGACGTCGCCCTGACGGTCGGGGACCCCGCCGCCGACGACGCCGACGTGGCCCAGGCGGTGCGCGACTTCGCCGACTTCGCCACCGACGCCGGACTCATCCCCGCCCTGTACTCGGTGCACGCCCCGGCGATGGAGGCCGCCCGCGCCATGGGCTGGACGATCATGCAGGTGGCTGAGGAGTCCGTCCTGGACCTGCCGGACCTGGCCTTCCGTGGCAAGGCCTACCAGGACGTGCGCACCGCCCTCAACCACGCCAACAAGGAGGGCGTCGAGGCGGTATGGACCACCTTCCGCGACTGCCCGGCCGGCCGGCGCGACCAGATCCGGGCCATCTCCCAGGCCTGGGCCAGTGACAAGCCGCTGCCAGAGATGGGCTTCACCCTGGGCGGCCTGGCCGAGCTCGACGACGCCGAGACGCGCCTGCTGCTGGCCGTGGACGCCGAGGGCACCGTCCAGGGCGTCACCTCCTGGCTGCCGGTCTACCGCGACGGGCGCGTCATCGGCCTGACCCTGGACTTCATGCGACGCCGCGAGGGCGGCTTCCGCCCCGTCATGGAGTACCTCATCGGGCGCGCCGCCCAGGACGCCCAGGCCGAGGGGCTGGAGATCCTGTCCCTGTCCGGGGCGCCGCTGTCGCGCTCCGCACCGGCCGACGGCGATGCCTCCTCGCGCTTCGACCCGCTCCTGAACCTGTTGGCCTCCGTGCTGGAGCCGGCCTACGGGTTCGGCTCCCTGCACGCCTACAAGCGCAAGTTCAAGCCGCGCTCCGTGCCCATGTACCTGGCGGTTCCCGACCTGGTGGACCTGCCCACGGTGGGGATCGCCATCGCCCGGGCCTACCTGCCCGGTCTCAAGCCCTCCCAGACGGCGCGCTTCGCCCATGTGCTGATGAACCGTGACTGAGATCAGCGGTGCTGGCGCGCCCACCGCCGACGTGCAGGCGTCGGGCGGCGTCGTGGGCGCCCTCAAGGCCGTCCACATCCTCCAGCCCTGGCTGGGGGCGGTCTGCGTGGTCGTGGCCGCGGTGGTCATCGCCTGGCTGTGGTGGCGGCGCACTCGCCACCTGCCCTGGCATCGCCAGCTCGTCATACCTGCTGCCGCCGCAGTGAGCGCGGTGACCTTCTGGCTGGCCGTGGACGTCATCTGGCATCCCGTCGCCGACGGCGTCGGCTGGTTCGTGTGGACCTGGGTGGGCGTCGTCGGCCTCGTCATCGCCCAGCTGGTCACCGGCAACCGCACCGAGGGACGTCACCGGGCGGTGCGTTCACGCAACCGCCGCCTGGTGCGCGCCACGGAGTCGGCCTCCAGCCTCGTCACTGTGGTGGCCTCCTCCCTGCTGGCCATCAACACCTTCTTCGCCTCCTACCCCACCCTGGCATCGGTCCTGGGCTACGGGGTGGCGACCACGCCACTCAACCGTCTGCAGGGCGCCGCGGCCCGGTCTCCGGCACCCGTGCGCGGAAAGGGGATGCTGGAGGAGACCTGGAGGCCGCCGTCGGACATGCCCGCTCGCGGCCAGGCGGTCACCGCCGACATCCCGGCCGGCGACCAGTCCGGAACGAAGGGCTTCACGCCGCGAGGGGCCTTCATCTACCTGCCACCGGCCTACCTGAGCTCACAGCGCCCGGCCCTGCCGGTCCTCGTCCTGCTCACCGGGCAGCCGGGAAGCCCGTCGGACTGGTTCGAGCTGGGGAACCTGAAGGACACGATGGACGCCTACGCGGCCGACCATCACGGCCTGGCCCCGGTAGTCGTCGTCGCCGACCTGCTGGGCAGCCCGTACGCCAATCCCCTGTGCTCCGACACCGAGGCGGGCGGCAAGGGTGGCCACCTACCTGGAGAAGGACGTCCCGGCCTGGATCAAAGCGAACCTGCGGGTCGACGACGACCCCGCCCACTGGGCGGTGGCCGGCCCTGTCCAACGGGGGCACCTGCGCGATGCAGGTCGTCACCCGCTCACCGGGCGTCTACCGCACCTTCCTGGCGATCAGCGCCGAGGAGCACCCCACGCTGGGCAGTAAGGAGCGCACCATCTCCCAGGGCTTCGGAGGAGACCGTGCCGCCTACGAGGCCAACGACCCGCTCTCCCTGATGTCCTCCGCCCCACCCGGCCGCTACGACGGCATCGCCGGCATCGTGTCGGTGGGCCGCCAGGACACGAGCTACCGCGGGGCCGTGCCCGTCCTGGCCGAGGCCGCCACGAGGGCCGGGATGACGGTGAGCACCCGCCAGTACGACGGCGCCCACACCTGGGCCGTGTGGGGGCCGGCGCTGGCCGACCAGCTCGACTGGCTGGGCGGGCGCCTGGATATCGCCTCGCCGTCGCCGGCCTCCTGATCCCAGCCCGACCCCCACGACACTGTTGGTCCACGGACCTCGCTACTCGGCTACCCGGCTACCCGGCTACCCGGCTACTCAGCCTTGTCCGCGACGGCCGCGCGCCCGGCCTCCAGGCGGGCCACCGGCACCCGGAAGGGCGAGCAGGAGACGTAGTTCAGGCCCACCCGGTGGAAGAAGCCGATGGACTCGGGGTCCCCGCCGTGCTCGCCGCACACGCCCATCTTCATCGTCGGCTTGGTGGAGCGGCCGCCCTCGACGCCCAGGCGCACCATGCCGCCCACGCCGTCGGTGTCGATGGTCTCGAAGGGGAGACCCGAAGATGCCGTCGTCGGTGTAGTGGCCCACGAAGGAGCCCTCGACGTCGTCGCGTGAGAAGCCCCAGGTGGTCTGGGTCAGGTCGTTGGTGCCGAAGGAGAAGAAGTCGGCCTCCTCGGCGACGTGGGCGGAGGTGACGGCAGCGCGCGGCAGCTCGATCATGCAGCCCACCGGGAAGTCGAGGGCGTAGCCGGAGGCCTGGGAGACCTCCTGCAGCACGTGCTCCACGCGCTCGCGCGCCAGCTGGAGCTCACGCACCGACCCGATGAGCGGGATCATGATCTCGGGGTGCGGGTCGCCCCCGGCCTTGAGGCGCTCGACGGCGGCCTCGGCGATGGCGCGCACCTGGAGCTCGATGAGTCCCGGCATGGTCAGCAGCAGGCGGACCCCGCGCAGGCCGAGCATCGGGTTGGCCTCGTGGCTCTTGCGCACCACGGCCAGGAGCTCCTCGTCGGCCGGGTCCAGCTCACCGCGCTCGCGGTCCACGGCCACCTTGACGCTCAGCTCGGTCAGGTCCGGCAGGAACTCGTGCAGCGGCGGGTCGATGAGGCGCACCGTCATGGGCTTGCCGTTCATCGTCTCGAACATCTGGATGAAGTCGCCCTTCTGCAGCGGCAGGAGGGCGGCCAGGGCGGCCTCGCGCTCGGCGTCGGAGGAGGCCAGGATGAGGTTCTGGACGAACTGCTTGCGCTCGCCCAGGAACATGTGCTCGGTGCGGCACAGCCCCACGCCCTGGGCGCCGCGGTGGATGGCGTGGCGGGCGTCGTCGGGAGTGTCGGCGTTGGCACGCACCTCCAGGCGGCGAACCTCATCGGCGTGGCGCATGAGGCGGTCCACGGCGGTGACGAGCTCGCGGGTGTCGTCGTCTCCGGCCGCCTTGAGCGCCTCGTCCAGGCCGCGACGCAGGTAGGTCATGACCGGGGAGTCGACGACGCCGACCTCACCGAGGAAGACCTCGCCGGTGGTGCCGTCGATGGCGATGATGTCCTCACTGGTGAGGACCTCATCGCGCCCCGCGATGCGCAGGGTCTTGGCAGCTGCGTCGACCTCGAGGGCCTCAGCGCCGCACACGCAGGTCTTGCCCATGCCGCGGGCGACGACGGCGGCGTGGCTGGTCTTGCCGCCGCGGGCCGTGAGCACGCCGGCGGCCGCGACCATGCCGGGCAGGTCATCGGGGTTGGTCTCGCGGCGCACGAGGATGACGGAGTCGCCCTTCTCGGCACGGGAGACGGCCTCGTCGTTGTCGAAGGCGATGTAGCCCACGGCGGCGCCCGGGGAGGCGGGCATGGCGCGGGTGAGCAGGTCGCGGCTGGAGTCGTCGTCGAACTGGGGAACATCAGCTGGGTGAGCTGCTCACCGGTGACACGTGTGAGGGCCTCGTCCATGGTGATGAGCTTTTCGTCGACGAGCTGGGTGGCCACACGGAAGGCGGCCGCGGCGGTGCGCTTGCCCACGCGGGTCTGAAGCATCCACAGCTTGCCGCGCTCGATGGTGAACTCGATGTCGCACAGGTCGCGGTAGTGGGTCTCCAGGCGGCGCATGATGGAGCGCAACTCGTCGTAGGAGGCCTTGTCCAGGCGCTCGAGGTCGGCCAGGGACAGGGGTGTTGCGGATACCGGCGACGACGTCCTCGCCCTGGGCGTTGACGAGGTAGTCGCCGTAGACGCCGGTGCGCCCGGTGGAGGGGTCGCGGGTGAAGCACACGCCGGTGCCGGAGGTCTCCCCCATGTTGCCGAACACCATGGTGCACACGTTGACCGCGGTGCCCAGGTCGTGCGGGATCTTCTCGCGGCGGCGGTAGATGTGGGCGCGCTCGGTGTTCCAGGAGCGGAAGACGGCCTCGGTGGCCATGTCCAGCTGGGAGCGGGGGTCCTGCGGGAAGTCGATGCCCGCGTGCTCCTTGACGATGGCCTTGTACTCCTCGACCAGCTCCTGGAGGGCGTCCACGGGGAGCTCGTAGTCCATGGAGACGCCCCGCGCGTCCTTCTTGGCGTCCAGGGCGTCGGAGAAGTGGTCGCCGTCGATGTCCAGGACGGTCTTGCCGAACATCTGGATGAGGCGGCGGTAGGAGTCCCAGGCGAAGCGCTCGTCGGAGCTGGCGGCGGCCAGGCCCTTGACGGAGACGTCATTGAGGCCGATGTTGAGGACGGTCTCCATCATGCCGGGCATGGAGAACTTGGCGCCGCTTCGCACCGAGACGAGCAGGGGGTCCTCGGCGGCGCCGAGCTCGCGCCCCAGCTCCTCCTCGACTCCACGCAGAGCGGTGGTGACCTGGACCGAGAGCTCCTCGGGGACCTCGCCGCTGGCCAGGTAGGCGCGACAGGCGTCGGTGGTGATGGTGAAGCCGGGGGGAACGGGGAGATCCAGCCGGGTCATCTCCGCCAGATTCGCTCCCTTGCCTCCCAGGAGGTCCTTCTGGTCCTTGTCACCCTCGCTGAAGCGGTACACGTACTTGGGCATCCTTGCCTCTTTCGGTTCTTGTGGAACTAGGGACTCCGTGCACGCGCAGGCGCACGCGAAGCACTCTATGTGACTTCGGTCCCATGTTGCAGGTGACTCATCCAGCCGCGAACAGGGCTGCGCCGGCCGGCCCGAGGGCTTAAGGGCGCAGCGCCAACAGGCCGGTGTGTCCCGGCAGGGGTGATGCGGGTGGACAGGGGCTCGCCGTCGGGCGCCCCGGAGCAGGCCGGGGCGCGGGGCCACCCGGGCAGACGCAGCGCCACCATGCGCCCAGCCCGGCCCCACGTATCACAGGAGTTACGACAACTGCTCAAAACGGGTTCTTCGTGTCGTGGGGATGGGGTTGTGCGGGGCTTTCCTCGTCGGGGTCTCGGGGTACGTGGTCGTACGCGATCCCACCCGGTCGTACGTAAAACCGCGCGGTCGTACCTTAGAGCCCCTCTAAAGTACGACCGCGCGCCGCCAGTACGACCGCGCGACGCCGAGTACGACCGCGCAGGACCCCGAGACGCCGAACCACCGGCACCCGCTCACCCCGACCACGCCCTCACACACGAAGAACCTCAAAACATAGCGGCGGATACCCTCCACACTTCCGCGTGGCGGGCATCCGCCGCCGGTCCGATCGCGCAGGGATCCGACGCGTGCGTCCGACGTCTATCCGGCGACTGGGGAACGACGACGAGGACGTCGCACTTCGACTTGCGGAGCACCTGGACGGAGACGGCTCCGAAGACGCGGCCGAACAGCGAATCGACGCCTTTGGATCCGACGATGACGAGGTCCGCCTCGGTCTCCAAGGTGACGAGGGTGACGGCATCGACCGCCGTGCCCTCGACGACGACGCCCTGGGCGAGGGCGACGCCGCGCTCAACGGCGACATCACGCGCCTTCTCGACGACGGCGTAGGCCTGGTCCTCGGTGAGCCCGACCCGCACATCGGCGACGGGGGCAAACTCGTTGATGCGAGCCTTGTCCCGCGCCGAGACGGGGTCGAAGCCGGCGACGAGGAGAAGAGCGGCGTCGCACAGGGCGAGCCATCTCGCAGGCGCGATCGATGACGTGGGTGTTCGCCTCGACATCGCCGACTCCGGCGACAATGGTGGTATAGGTCACGGATGACATCCTTTCGTGGGGCACCCGGTCAGGCCACGGCAGTCTCAGTGGCGGACACGGCGGCGGCGCGCACCCGCGGGTCCGCGTCCTTGACGGTGTCGATCCACTCGATGAGCAGACCGGCGATGACGAGGAAGACTGCGACGAAGAGCATGGCGTTGACCGGGTGATCGCCGAGCAGGTGCTTGTAAATGGGACCGAAGGTGAGGGTCTGGATGAACTGGGGGATGACGATCATCATATTGATAACGCCCATGTAGACGCCTCGGCGCTCCTTGCGGATCATCTCAATGGCCATGATGTAGGGCACGCCCGTAATAGAAGCCCAGGCCACACCAATGCCGATCATGGGCAGGTAGAGGACCGCGGTGTGGCCGGGGCTGCCGATGCGGGTGAGCAGGACCAGGCAGACGGCGGCGAGGAACAGCGCCGCGGTGTGGACGTGCTTGGGGCCGATGCGGTTGGACAGTCGCGCCAGGAAGAGGGCGACGACCGTGCAGGAGACGTAGTAGGCGACCATGAGCCCGGTGGCGAAGCCGGAGGCGTCGTTGAAGGCCTCGGTCTTGGCGTACCCCGGGTCGGACAGGTTCACGCCGAAGTAGGTGACGGCGCACATGAGGCCCAGGTACTGCCAGAAGACGTTCATGGCGTACCACTGGAAGAGGTAGACCAGGGCCATCTTCTTCAGGCCGCGGGGCATCTCGACGATGGCGACGCCGATGTCCTTGAGGAAGCCGAAGGGGCCCTCCTCCCGCTTCTTGCGCTCGAGCTCGACCAAGCCCTCCGGCGTGGGCGGCAGCTCCTTGGTGGAGAGCACCGAGATGAGCACCGAGCCGATGGAGCACACCGAGCCCACCATGAAGGCGCCGAAGACCCAGTAGGGGGATGCCGGCGGCGGTGGCGCCCGCCAGGGTCTTCTCCAGAACGACGAGGGGTCCCGGCGGCCAGGGGCCGAGCCGGCGCCGATGAACAGGGACTGGGCGAGGAAGCCCTTGGCGAGCTGCTTGGAGGGCAGGCGGTCGCCGATGAAGGCCCGGTAGGGCTCCATGGCCGTGTTGTTCGAGGCGTCCAGCAGCCACAGGCACAGCACCGCCATCCACAAGGCGGTGACGAAGGGCATGAGGAACAGGAACACGGAGCAGCCGACGGCCCCGATCAGGAAGAAGGGCTTACGGCGTCCCCACTTCTCGCTCCAGGTCCGGTCCGAGAGCGCCCCGATGAGCGGTTGGATGAGCAGGCCGGTGACGGGTCCGGCCAGATTGAGGATGGGGATCTCGTCAGCGGAAGCCCCGAGGAACTGGTAGATGGGCGACATGGCGTTCTGCTGCATGCCGAAGGAGTACTGGATGCCGAAGAATCCGACGTTCATCAGCAGGATCTGAGCAGTGCTCATCATGGGCTTGTGCGCGATGTCCGCCGCGCTATTCTGGGAAGTCTGTGCCATAGGTCATCCTTGTCCTGGGTCCTGTGGAACTCTGTCGACGCCGCCCGAGACGGACGCCGCACTTCCTGCCCGAGAGAACGCTGTACGGGACGGCGGGGATCTCAGGAAGTCAAGCAGGTCAATGATCCACCCAACAAGACTAACGTTTGACAGGTCTTTAGCCCCATTATCGGATCTCGCACGAGCCGGACCGGGTCATGACTCATGCACGCAGGGCAATCATCCCACAATGCGCGCTGAGGGGCACCTCCAGAGCCAGCGCCTGACCGGCCGACATCAGGCGGAGAGCCGACGACGCCGACTCAGGGGCGCAGCGCCAGCGAGGCCGGTGTGGCCCGGCAGGGTGATGCGGGTGGACAGGGGCTCACCGTCAGGGCGCCCCGGTGGGGCCGGGCAGGACCAGGCCGGCGGGCAGCTCCAGCGTCGCCTTCTCCTCCCCGCTGAGCACGACGGCGGCCAGGCCGCCCTCGAACTCGCGCACCCAGGCTCCCGAGGCCCTCCGGGGCCGTCCCAGCGGGCGCCCCAGGTCGGCGTCGAGGGCGGGGAACCAGGCAGTGCGCGAGTAGTCGTCGTGGCCGGTGGCAGCGTAGGCGCCCTCTCCCGCCCCGAAGACCCAGAAGGCCGCCAGCCCGTAGAGGCCCGGGGAGCGGCGGGCGCCGGCCATGGAACCGCCGCCCCCGCCGTCGGGGGTGCGCACGATGGACAGGCCCGGCCCGCGCAGCTCGTGGATCTGGGCCAGGGCGGTGGCCTCGTCGAAGAGGTTGTTATCCCCCCAGCCCAACCAGCACTCGTCGAAGCCGCCGCCCCAGGCCGAGTGGCGCTCCCAGCGGCCGGGTTCCCGGCGGGCCTCGGCCACGTTGGGGATGAGGATCTTGCCCACGGCGTTGAGGGCCTGCGCCGACCTGGTCGACGAAGGTGCTCAGCTCGGCGCGCAGGGCGGCGGTGTCGGCGATTCCGTCCAGGGGGAGGTCCAGGCCGTAGTAGTCGTCGAAGACGTCGTTGTCCGCCATGACGCCGTCGAAGGCGGTCTCAGCGGTGGCCTGGCAGACCTCCTCCACCCAGCGGGCGCGGTAGTCGGGGTCCACACACGGGCCTGGAAGTGGCCGGGGTAGGGTGTTCCACTCGACCAGGTCGCCGTTGTCACGCCTGGCGAGCCAACCGCGGCGGAGGGCCTCGCGGTAGGACAGCCCGGAGGCGCGCATGGAGTCCGGCTCGAAGTCTCGCGTGGAGGACAGGCACCGGTAGGCCAGGACCGTCATGTCCGGTCGCGCCTCCTTGAGGCGGGCTGCTGCCTCGGTCTCCCAGGGCTGGAGGATCGCGGCCCGGTAGTGGGCGATCGCGAAGTCCAGCTCCCCGGGCTCGAGCGGGTTTCCGTAACGGATCCAGGCGCCGACGCCGCCGGTGCTGCTCCTCATGCTCCTCCTTGGTCGGCGCGGGCGCCGGCCTGCTCACCAGCGCCGCCCTGACGGTAGATCTTGTTGTAGGAGGCGTTGACCTTGACCAGGTCGTAGGCCGCCTCCACGCGACCGCGGGCGTTGAGGCTCAGACGTTCGTAGAGATCGACGTCGGAGATGACCTCCTGGACCTTGTCCGCCATGACGGTGGGGTCGCCGGGCTCGATGATGATGCCGCAGGGGTCCCAGGTCTGCCCGTCGTCGGTGACGATCATGTCCTCGACGACGGAGCGCACCGCGCCGACGTCGGTGCTCACCGTGGGGATACCGGCCCCCATGGTCTCCAGGGAGACGACCGGCAGGCCCTCGTTGTAGCTGGGCAGGACGAACAGGTCGAACTCGGGCAGGAGCTCACGGACCTTGACGGTGCCGCGCACGGTGATGACGCTCTCCAGGCCCTGCTCGACGATGCGGGTCAGGCACTGCTCGAAGTAGGAGGGCATGTGCTCGGTGGGCCCGCACACGTCCAGGTGGATGTTCAGGCCCCGGTCCACCATGAGGCGCACCGAGTCGATCATGTCCAGCAGCCCCTTGATGGGTACGACGCGGGCGATGTACACCAGCTTCCACAGGTGCTTGTCCGCGCCCTCCTTCTTGATCTCCTCGATGGCGGCCAGGCGCGCGGCGTAGGAGGCGTCGAACTCCGAGGTGACGATGCCGTTGGGGATGACGATGGCGCGCCCGGAGTCACCGCCGAGCTCATTGGCCTCGGTGATGGCCCGAGGGTAGAGGTAGGTGGAGGCGTAGGCGTAGGGGTAGCACAGGCGCCCCATCTCCAGCCACCAGGCCATCCACATGCGTTCGCGGCCGGTGACGTCGAAGGTGCGGTAGTCGGTGAGCCTGACGTTGAGGTCCAGCCGGCGTTCCAGGAGGGTGTTGACGGTGTCGCGCACGTAGAGGTTGTGCTCGGTCAGCAGCACCTTGGTGCCGTGCTCGCGGGCGGCGTTGACGCCCAGCAGCATGGCGTAGCCGGTGGTGTGGGCGTGGTAGACCTGGGCGCGCGGGACCGGTTCGGCCAGGACCGCGTAGGCCAGGGAGAAGAAGTCGCGCAGGCACCAGAAGATGTCGGTCATCGACATCCCCAAGTCCGGCATCATGTCGTGGTAGGCCTCCATGAACTCGCGCGTGCCCAGGATCGCCCAGACCGGGTAGCGGCGCGAGGCGCTCAGGCCCCTCGCTGATGAGGTCCCACAGCGGCTCGGTCTGGCCGTCCTGGGCCAGGGCGAGCAGGGCCCCCAGGATGCGCCGAGACAGCTCGCGGCGCTGGCGGCGGTTCATGCGCAGGTCGCGCGGGCGGGCGCGCAGGAAGTCCTCCTGGTGCTCCTCCATGGACAGGTAGAGGACCTTCACCCAGGCGACGTTGTCCGGCATGCCGTACAGGTCCTTGAGGGGCGAGTGGGAGTCCCAGGTGATGTGGATGATCCCGAAGGTGAGGTCCGGGTTGCCGGTGATGATGTCGTGGACCACCGCGGAGACCCCGCCCTTGAGGTAGGGGTAGGTGGACTCCATGACGATGGCGACGTCGACGTCCACGTACACGCCGTCCTCGGGGACGCCGTCGGGCAGGACCTGCTCATCGGCCTCGGGCTCGGGCTCCTCGGGGGCGGGAGCAGCTCGGCCGCGCCGGCGGGGGCCTCCTCGTCCTCGGTCTCCTCCTGGGCGGCCTGCTGCTGGGACAGGGGGATGGCAGCGGCGTGAGAGGCGGCCGAGGCCACGGACTCCCAGGCGATGGCGGTGGGTGCGGGGGGCTGCTGGGGATGCTGGGGCTCAGGGCTGGTCGGGCTGTGGGAGGACGGACTCCTGCAGGGGCGGGCTCAGCGGGGGCTGAGGGCTTCGGCCGGTCCGACTCCTGCAGGGGCCGGCTCGGCGACAGCCGAGGGCTCGCCGTGCACCGGGGAACGGAGGGCTCAGAGGAGTCGGAGGGCTCAGAGGGCGCTCCGGCTGCAGCGGCGTCGGAGGAGGCCAAGGCGGCAGGGGTGGCAGGGGCGGCAGCGGCTTCGGCGTCAACAAGTGGCTCCGACGCGGTGGAGCGGGGGCGGCCGGCTCCACTGGTGAGGAGGCCGAGGCGCCCGAGGCAGCCGGTGCAGCAGAGCTCACGGCGCCGAAGATCGGGGAGTCCAGGGCCTCAGGGGCTCTGCGGGAGGTCGGCTCCGGGCTCTTGGGGCGGGGCTGGACCACTCCGTAGCCGGCCGGCGCCGGGGTCTGGACGACGCCGTAGATCGGCACGGCCGGGATCTCAGGAGCCGGGATCTCAGGAGTGGAGGCCGAGGCCGCGGCCGGCTCGGCAGCCGGTTCGGTGGCGGGCGGGTCAGTGGATGGGACAGCAGGCGAGCCTGCGGAGGGGTGGCGGCCGAGGGCCCCGCTCAGGGCGCCGCCGGTGGTGACGACGACGCCGTATCCGTCGGGGCCGACCTTGATCCTGGGGCCGGCCTCCTCGCCCCGGTCGCCGATGCCGGGGGCGTCGTCGGGACTGGGCATCGGGGCGTAGCCGCCGGCGGGAGCCGAGTAGCGCAGCGGAAGGCTCTCCAGGCGGGCGCGGAAGGAGGATGACGAGCTCACCAGGACATGGCCTTTCCCCAGAAGAACGAGTACTCGGGTGCGGCCCACCGCTTGCGGTAGAGCAGCAGCCCCAGCGCGCACAGCAGCAGGTCGACGCCGGCCAGCGGCAGGTAGGCGGCGGCGTCGGCCACCTTGAGCAGCAGGGCCGCGGCGATCGCCACGTGGATGCCGGACAGGAGCAGGGCGGTGGTCGAGTCGCCGATGTGGTCGATCTCGTAGCTCAGGAGCGTCAGCACCGTGAACAGGGTCGAGGCGAGGCACACCTCGAGGACCAGCGGGACCTGCTCGGTGGACATGAGCGCCATGGAGCACACGACGACGATGACGCCGGCGACCCCCACGATGCAGGCGCGGATGAGGCTGGCGTCCAGCAGCCGACGCAGCGTGCGTCCGCGCTCTCGCAGACTGGCCATGCCCTCACGCTTGAGAACCGTCTGGAACAGGGCGATCTCGGTGTTGACCCGGGGTGCGGTGACCGCGAAGTAGTAGCAGTAGGCGACGACGGCGGGCTGGAGGCACAGGTAGACCAGCGCCACGTCGAAGTCACGACCGGCGCCCAGGAAGAGGAAGAACTTGTCCGACCACAGCACTCCTCCCAGGATCGCACCGCGCAGCATGTCCTGCACGAGGATGCCGGTGGCGACCCCGCGGGGCCGCAGGATCTTTCCCAGGGAGCGCCCCATGGACAGGAGTTGGCTGAGGGCCCCGACCAGCGGGGGCAGGTACCACCAGGTGGGCTCGGCGACGAGTGCGACGGCGTAGCAGAGCCAGCCCACCGACCACAGGCGGCGGCGTCCGGCGACGTCGGCGACGATGAGCGACTGGACGAAGACGACGTGCAGGAGAAGCAGGGCGGTGTGGACGCCCAGGACGTGCAGGTTCCAGCCGGTCACGGCGGCCACGACGAGGATCTCCAGCGCCGTGGGCAGGGAGCGCCCACAGGAACAGCGCCGGCCAGATGGAGCAGTAGCGTTCCAGGACCGCCCGCGGGCCGCGGCCGATGGAGTCGCCCAGGAGCCGGTAGACGGGGGTGCCGATGATCTGGCTGAGCCAGGGCACGGCCACTGACACGCTCAGGACGATGACCGGCAGGCCGATGCCGCTCACCGTGCTGGCAGCCATCTTCTGGGACACGACGGGGAAGCTCAGGCCCAGCAGGATCGCCGGGGACATGCCCAGGAGCATTGCCGCACCCCAGTGCCAGCGGGCCCCCGGGGCGATGCCGCCGCGCTTGAGCGCACGGGTGGGCGGCGCTGTGACCAGCCCCAGGCCGATGAGGACCGTGAGGACCAGAACGCCGACGGTGACCTGCTTCGGCCAGCCGACCCAGGGCAGCACCGCCGCCACCACGCCGAGGACGCCCAGGGTCGCAGCAGCGTTAGCGGTCCGCAGGCGCGGAAAAACGGTGCTGGTGGAAATGTCGCGGTTCGTATCTGAGTTGGGTCATGGGAGTAGCGGCACCAAGAATGCGTGAGCACGCACGGGCGATCCGAGCCGGACATTCCGGCGCCGCGACCGAGGGTGTCGCGGCAGTCTGAATGAGGGCGGACAGGTACGGACAGTGAGGACGAGTAGGGGCGATAGCGGTTGAGACGGCCCCGCGCGAGGCGGGGTGACGACACCGATCGACCATGTCCGAGGGACGACTTTCGACGGATCGTCACTCCACTGTATCGGGCAGAGGACTGACATGAGACGGTCAAGCCAAACTCTCAGAATATTCTCTTAGTGCATTCAGGCGTCATTCATTTTTCATGTGCTTGCTTCGCAGTTCAGGCGACTACGAGGCCCGTGCATATTCGCAGCCGTAAACTGCACCCCGCACACTCCTGCGTCCACGATCATGGTCGCCACCTGGAAAAAAATGAGCACAGGGGCAAGGCGACCCCACCACCACCTCCGCGGTTCGCGCCAACGCGCCTTGCAGCCTGAGGGGCCCCGACGCGCGGCGACGACGATGGGCCGCAACCCCAGTGGGGTTGCGGCCCATCGTATGGAACTGATAAAGGGGAACTGGGCCGGGCGGGACCCGGCGAGGTCAGCGCCCGGGCTCGGCGGCCGGTGAGGCGCCGCCGCCACGACTGATGGGCGGGGTGGAGATGCGCAGCGGGCTGGAGGCCCCACCCCGCCACCGGCCGCGGCGTCCTCGGCCTCACGCAGTGCGGCGACCTCGGCCTCGCCCTGCTCCCAGGGCTCACCGCGGAAGATGAACTCACCCAGGATCGACTCGCCCTCGGCGTCGACGATGACCTTCTGCCCCCGCTCGAGCTCACCGAAGAGGATCTTCTCGCTCAGGGCGTCCTCGATGTCGCGCTGGATGGCGCGGCGCAGCGGACGGGCGCCGAGCACCGGGTCGAAGCCGCGCTCGGCCAGGGAGGTCCTGGCGGCCTCGGTCAGCTCGATGGTCATCTGCTGCTCGGCCAGGCGCTTGTCGAGGCGCACGATCATGAGGTCGACGATCTGGCGCACCTCCTCCTTGGTCAGCTGCGGGAAGACGATGAGGGTCATCGACGCGGTTGAGGAACTCGGGCCGGAACTGCTGCTTGAGCTCGCGGTTGACGTGAGCCTTCATCTCCTCGTAGTCCATGGCGCCGGACTCGGTGGACTGGAAGCCGGTGGCCACCGACTTGCCGATGTCCTTGGAGCCGAGGTTGGTGGTCATGATGATGACGGTGTTCTTGAAGTCGACCACGCGGCCCTGGGCGTCGGAGAGGTGCCCGTCCTCCAGGATCTGCAGCAGGGAGTTGAAGATGTCCGGGTGGGCCTTCTCAACCTCGTCGAACAGGACCACGGAGAAGGGTCGGCGGCGCACCTTCTCGGTGAGCTGGCCGCCCTCGTCGTAGCCGACGTAGCCGGGAGGGGCGCCGAAGAGCCGCGAGACCGTGTGCTTCTCGGCGAACTCGGACATGTCGAGCTGGATGAGGCGTCCTCGTCGTCGAACAGGAACTCCGCCAGGGGCCTTGGCCAGCTCGGTCTTTCCGACGCCGGTGGGGCCGGCGAAGATGAAGGAGCCGCCGGGGCGCTTGGGGTCCTTCAGGCCGGCGCGGGTGCGGCGAATCGACTTCGACAGCGCCTCGATGGCCTTGTTCTGGCCGATGATGCGCTTGTGGAGCTCGGCCTCCATGTTGAGGAGCTTGGCGGACTCGGCCTCGGTCAGCTTGACCACCGGGATGCCGGTGGACATGGCCAGGACCTCGGCGATGAGCGCCTCGTCGACCTCGGCGACCTGGTCGAGGTCGCCGGACTTCCAGGCCTTCTCCTTGGCGGCGCGCTCGTCGGCCAGACGGCGCTCGTCATCGCGCAGGGAGGCGGCGCGCTCGAAGTCCTGGTCGTCGATGGCCGACTCCTTCTCCCGCTTGACCTGGGCGATCTGCTCGTCGATCTCGCGCAGCTCGGGCGGAGCCGTCATGCGGCGGATGCGCAGGCGGGCACCGGCCTCGTCGACCAGGTCGATGGCCTTGTCCGGCAGGAAGCGGTCGTTGATGTAGCGGTCGGCGAGCTTGGCGGCGGCCTCAATGGCCTCGTCGGTGATGACGATGCGGTGGAAGGCCTCGTAGCGGTCGCGCAGACCGGTGAGGATCCCGATGGTCTCCTCGATGCTGGGCTGGTCGACGGTCACCGGCTGGAAGCGGCGCTCCAGGGCGGCGTCCTTCTCGATCTTGCGGTACTCGTCCAGGGTGGTGGCCCCGATGGTCTGGAGCTCGCCGCGGGCCAGCATGGGCTTGAGGATGGAGGCGGCGTCGACGGCGCCCTCGGCGGCCCCGGCCCCGACGAGGGTGTGGATCTCGTCGATGAACAGGACGATGTCGCCGCGAGTGCGCACCTCCTTGAGGACCTTCTTGAGGCGCTCCTCGAAGTCACCGCGGTAGCGCGAGCCGGCCACGAGCGAGCCCATGTCCAGGGAGTAGAGCTGCTTGTCGCGCAGGGTCTCGGGGACGTCGCCGTGGACGATGGCCTGGCTCAGGCCCTCGACGACGGCGGTCTTGCCCACGCCGGGCTCGCCGATGAGGACGGGGTTGTTCTTGGTGCGCCGGGAGAGGACCTGCATGACCCTCTCCATCTCCTTCTTGCGGCCGATGACCGGATCCAGCTTGCCCTCGCGGGCGGCGGCGGTGAGGTTGCGGCCGAACTGGTCCAGGATGGCGCTGCCCGAGGGCGTGCCCTCCTTGGAGGGGCCGCCGGCGTTGACGGTCTCCTTGCCCTCGTAGCCCGAGAGCATCTGCATGACGGTCTGGCGCACGCTGGACAGGTCCCCGCCGAGGTTGGTCAGGACCTGGGCGGCCACTCCCTCGCCCTCGCGCAGCAGGCCGAGGAGCAGGTGCTCGGTGCCGATGTAGTTGTGGCCGAGCTGGAGGGCCTCGCGCATGGAGAGCTCGAAGACCTTCTTGCCGCGCGGCGTGAAGGGGATGTGGCCGGTGGGGGCGGACTGCCCCTCGCCGATGATCTCAATGACCTGGCTGCGCACGGCGTCCAGGGAGATATCCATGGACTCCAGGGCCTTGGCGGCCACTCCCTCGCCCTCGTGGATGAGGCCGAGAAGGAGGTGCTCGGTGCCGATGTAGTTGTGGTTCAGGGCCCGCGCCTCGTCCTGCGCGAGCACGACGACGCGTCGGGCGCGGTCGGTAAAGCGTTCAAACATCAGTAATTCCTCCTCGGCACGCGCTCAGTGCGGGACCGCTCGTCCGGTGGTGGCGAGGGATGTCGCAGCGCCGCGGAGAGATGGCGCTGAGAGCACGTGCTGACAAGGCTAACCAGGCCGACGCCCGGGCCATGCCCCTGTTCGCGGTAGGCGTGAGTAAGCCTTGAGCCGGGTCGGCTCAAGATGTGCGGTCACAGGGTCGGCCCGCCTCTCGCCTGGCACCCCGCACCCGGCATTCCACGCCTGGCGCCCCACCTCTGCCGCCCCACCCCAACGGCCGCGGTCGTACCTTATGTCGCGCGGTCGTGCCCTGAACCCTCGACCGCGCGACATAAGGCACGACCGCGGCGGCGCGTCCGGACACCTTGAAGCCGGCCCATTCGATCGGCATGGGAAGAACTGCCCCATAATTCTGCCGCATGATCCGAGGGCGGCCCACCACAATTGAGGCCATGCCTCCCGTGCCTTCTCCCGCCGACGACGGCCATCCCCACACCGAGAACCTCGAGCAGTTCTCCACCAAGTGACGCCCAAGCCGGCCCACAACGAAAGACCCCACGCCATGCCACGCGCCGCCGACGTCGACCACCCCATCGACGACTCCCCCTCCGCTTCCGGCCACAGCGCCGACCTGGCCGATGCGGCCCTCAACCGGCGCAGACGCCGCCATCAGCGCATCATCGCGGCCCTGACGTCGCTGCGTTTCGGCTGCTTCCTCGGCATGGTGGCCGCGGCCACCCTATACGTCATCTGCGGCAGCGGGATCGCCAAGGTGCTGCTCAAGCTCCCCCTGCTGTCCTGGAAGGGGCTGGCACTGGCCGTGTTCCTGTGGGCGTGCGGGGTCGTCCTCTGGCCCGAGCCGCGCCATGACAGCCGCAGCACGCGCAACAGGGCCCTGACCGCGGCCCGCTCAGCGCTCATGCTCCTGCCCGCCGTCCTGGTCCCGGCCGCTGCCGTGTACGCCGTCCTCCCGATCGTCAGTCTCTGGAGGTTCGTGCTCTCCACCTACGCGGTCAGCCTCGGCGAGGCCCTGGCCTACATCATGGGTGTCGCCGCCTTCGCCCTGCTGCTGTCCACAGACATTCTTCTGCGGGCCTCGCGCGCCCTGTTCGAGCCCTATGCCGGCGAGTCGCTCTACGTTCCCAATCCGATCTCGGAGCGGATACACGACCTGCGCGATCAGCTGCGGCGACCGTGGCGCTCCTCCCTCCGGACCCTGGGCCCTCGCGCCCTGCTCGCCCTGGTTCCCGTCGTGGCGCTCGTCGCGTCCTTCGCCGTGCCCTACCTCGGCCACCCAACGACGTCCGACCGGCCAACCATCACTCAGTCCACGGGCCCGTCGGTGAACGCCGACCAGCTGCCGGCGTATCCCACCGGCTTCGCCTCGAAGGAGATGTGGACCAAGAACCTGGCGAGCGGACAGGACGTGGTCGCCGGAGCCGCCGGCCCCATCGTTCTCACCTCAGATGGAGCCACCGGGCTCGACCCCCGTGACGGCTCGAACCGCTGGAGCTACCAGCGTAAGGGAGCAACCGCGACAGACGTCATCTCCGGCCCCGACGGCCGCTACCTGGCGATGAGATTCGAAGAGCCGGTCGTCTACACGTCCATGACCGGAACGGACGGAAATCTCAGTCCTTCGACGCCGAAAAGCCACCGTCGTGCTCGACACGATCACCGGAGCCGCGGTTTTTCGACTGGCGCGGCGACAGTCCCTCCAGCTGACCGACTCGGCGGTCCTCTACGGTACCACCGCCTACTCGCTGAAGGACCGGTCGACCATGTGGGACCTTCGAAAGCTCACCGTTGACGGCGCCTCAGGCTCTCAGTCCGCCCAGGCCGCCTACTCCGGCGCAGCCGGTCACTCGGCCTTCGTCCTGAGTCGCCCCGCGACATACCATGACGTTGCGGTCCCGCAGAATGATCCCACCGCCACCCATGAGCTCCCGACCCTCACCCCCAGGTCAGACGGACGTATCTACTTTGACTACAAGCAGGCGGACGTTCCTCTGGTGATCGACGGCTGGATGGTCATTGACAAGCCTCGTGGGAAACAGTCCAGGCCGTCGTGGTCCAGGGATAACGATCCGCAGGACCGGGAGGTCCAGGCCGTCAGCCTCGACGGCCTGGCCGGTGTTCCCGGAGCAGATACTCGGGCCTATGACCTCGGCATGACCTCTGCGGTCAACGACATCGCCTCCATGAAGGCCGGAGCCCTTGTGACCTTCCCGCCCCTCCCAGCGGAGAAGCCAAAGGATGACGTGGACTTAGAGCTTCACCTGTGGGAGGCCTCCGGCACTGTCGGCTCCGTCTTCGACCCTCGGACACGTGAGGTGACGGCAGCGGCTAAGACGCCGGGCCTGGCCGCCGCCTCCGTCGGCATCACCCAGGCCGCCGTCGGTGAAGCCGTCGAGGGACGGATCACTGTCAAGCCCGCAGATGGGTCATCGGGCGTATCAATCCCTCTGGCGCCGGGGACAACATTCGCTCCACCGGGAGACAAGCTCTACAACCCTCAGCTCAAGGATCTGGCACTGGTCGCCGTGAGGCCCGAAGAGAATCTAGTGAGCGCCATCAGTACTCCCGGCGCCACCATCATCATGGTTCGGACAGGCACGCGGCATACCGGCACCTCTCGCATCTATGCCGTGGGAGGAGAAGCCCGATGATGCTCCACACGACACAGGCGACGAAGCCCAGCCCCATGCCCGCGCCCATGCCGTCGATGCGCCGTCACCGCACCGGTTCGGCGGCGAGCCGCGCCGCCCGCGCCCTGGTGGCAGCGCTCCTCGTCTCACTGCCACTGTCAGGCTGCGGCTCCTCGGCCCCGAAGCCTGCAGCGACCACGTCGTCGACGGGAGTCTCCGTCACCCCGCTCAGTGCAGATCAGGTGGAGTCCGAGCGGAAGCACTTCTCTTCCGTCTTTGTCCGCGACCTGCCCACTCGCTACGGGACGGTCAGCGCGGAAAACTCACCACCCGAATCCGATCATGGTTCTCTGTCCTCAGGAGTCGTCACCAGCGACAAACCTGGGAGCACCGACGACGAGCCGAAGACCAAGACCCTTCAGTGGGCGACCCGCCTCAATCACCCCATTTTTAGAACCAGCGACCTGGGCGACGGTGACCGCGACTCGACCACCCAGACGCAGACCTACGACCTTCTCAAGCAGGAGTCCTCCGGCGTGGGTGTCGTCAGTCCCGACGGACAGCACATCTCGCTCATTCTCCAACCGCACCGGACGGCTCAGGACGACGACTTCTCGGCCCAGCGCACCTACGTCGTCGTCCTCAGTGCCGAGACGGGAAAGCTCGAAGGCTCGGTGGAGGTCTCCGGGCTGATCCTGGGGCGGGTCCTCACTAACGACAGCCTGGCCATCCAGACCGCCCGGAACTACTACCCGGGAGCCGAGGGTCGGGGAGTCATCTCCGTCTATCCGCTGAGCGACCTTGCGGGCAAGCCATCGACCATTTCCAGTGACCACTGGCTCATCGGCGCCTCCCGGGACTCACTCCTCCTGTCCCCGTACTCCCCCACCACCGGCAACGACTGGAGCACCCGGTTCCGCCCGTTCACGGTGACCCAGATGGGTACGGACGGCACAGTGCGCAAAACCATCACCGGTGTCAATCGGGTCTATCCCGGCGGATGGCTTCAACGCTTCAGCGATCCTGCCGCCGCGGCCACACTCGCTGCCAGCACCGCTGGAAAGGACGATGACCAGACGCGAGCCGCTTGGGACGCCCTGCCCACCCAGATCGTCGACCTGAACTCCGGAAGCACGCACGACCTCACGGGAGGAAGGGCCGAATCGGTCGGTGTCCCCACCGGCCCCGGCCTGTTCATCAGCCATGAGGCCGCCGACGGCAACGGCAGCCCCCAGCAGTTCTGGCTCAGTGCCGACGACGACGGCCACCCCCACACCGAGAACCTCGAGCAGTTCACCAGCAAGTAGCGGCCCGGAAGACATCACGATGACCGATCAACGCCCCGGAGAGGACGTGGAGCCTCTCGCTGCTCCCACTCCCCTCACCTCAGAGAATCCCTACTCCTCGCTGTCAGCTCTTGCCCGCCGTCGGCGTCCCCGCACGCCTCAGGAGCGCCGTCAGGTCTGGTCGCGGCGGTTCGAGGGCCTCTTCTGGGCGCTGAAGGTCGGCGCCCTGCTCACCGTCCTCGTAGCGGCCGGCCTCTACCTGGCGTGGCGCACGGATCTGACGATGCGGTGGGTGCTCCTCTACCTCGGTCTCGCGCCGCTGGTCACGGCGCTCGTCCTGTGGGGGATCGGCATTCTCGCCTGGGAGGAGCCGGCCGAGTACTGGGTCGACAGGCAGCATCGGGCGAGGACCTGCTGGCGCATCATCAAGCGGCTCCTGCCCGTTGCCGGGGTGGCCGCCTGCGGCCTACTCAGTGCCGGAGAAGCGTTGCGCCTGTGGCACGGCATCTTCATGACGCTGGACGCCAGCGCCGGCGAGCTGCTCGCCTTCACGATGGCGGCCCTGGGGCTGGGCGCTTTTTTCACCTTCGACCTCCTCCAACGCGTCACCCGTTCCTTCTTCCCCGAGGTCGCACAGGCCTCCTCGCTCCGTTCACGGCTGCGTGACAGGTCTGCTGGTCTCTCACGCCTTCTGCCCGCCCACCTCCGGAGCGCCGGCTCCTGGGGGCCGCGCATCGTTCTGGTGGTGATCCTCCTGGCCCCGGCCCTCGTTCTCAGCGCAAGCGGCTACCTCGCCCACAACTGGGACCGGTCCCGCCCGACCCCTGTGGCCGCCCCCGCCACTTTGCCCACCTACCCGACCTCCTTCCCGTCTCAGGCAACCTGGACTCACGACATCCCCGCCGCGCTGGACGCGACCGCAGGGGCCGCAGGACCCCTCGTCCTCACCGATGACAGCCTCATCAGCCTGGATCCCTCCACCGGGAAGATCCGCTGGGACTACCACCGTCAAGGCAAGAAGTTCGCCCAGTACGGGGGACGGATCGACGGCGTCCGTGGTGAGCGCCCATATCTCATCACCAGCCCGGACAGGCGCCACGTCGCCCTGACGCTCGGGGAGCAGGAGTTCGAGGGCAAGAGCTCCGACGGCGATTACGGTCTGGAGCCGGCCCTCACCATCGTCCTGGACACCGTGACCGGACGCGTGACCAACGAGCACTTCCACGACGGCAAGACCGTCCAGCTCACCGACTCCGTGCTCCTGGCTGGCAGCACCGTCTACTCGCTGGCCGACGACTCCGTGATGTGGCAGCTCGGCGACGTCGACCTCGATCTCTCCAAGGAGTACCACCAGTACACAGGTACAGCAGGGCACGCCAGCCTCATTCTCACGAAAGAGGACAGTGGAGGAAGCCACAACGGGATCGGCCGTCTCACGCTCGTCCCGGACACCAACCCCCGTGGAGTCGTCAGGGATATTCTGATCGCCTTCGCCAACCAGGAGCCGCTCATCGTCGAGGGCTGGACGGTCACCTACCCCGAGGCCACGAAAGACGAGTCCACCGACGTCGATTGGAACTACTCGAAGGCCCACCGCGCCCAGGCCGTCTCCCTTGACGCCCTGGCGAAGGTCCCCGGAGGCGACACCCACACCTACGACCTGGGCCAGACCCTCGGCATCGCCCCGATGGCATCCCGCCTCTCCGGGAGACTGGCCGTCCTGCCGGAGACCGCACCCACCCCGGTCGAACCGAACGAGAGTCACATCCCCGATGCCTGGAAGGACCAGTCCACGGTCGCCACCACCTTCAACCCCAGGACACGTGCTGTGCTGGCAGCCTCCCAGGACCCGGGGCTCGTCACCGCCGTCGGGGTCACCCGGGCCGACGACGGGCAGAGGCGCATCAGCCTTCAGTCGGGAGACAAGTCGAAAGCCACCTCCATCCCCCTGGAGAACGGCACAGTCTTCTTCGATCCACGAACAGGCGGTCCCAACGCCGACCTTGACGACTTCTCCGTCAATACACCAGGAGGTAACGACGACATCAGCGCACTCAGCGCGCCGGGCGTCACCGTCGTCCTTCTGCGCCCCACCTACGAGAGTCAGACCACCGGTACACGCATTCGTCTCTACGGACTGGTAGGAGCCTCGTCATGAGCCAGCAAGCCGCCCGGCACCCCCACCGCACGTCCACGGCACCTGCGCACCGTCGACATCGATCCCCCCGTCTGCTCCTTGCCGCAGCACTGCTGGCCCTCCCGTTGAGCGCCTGCGCCGGTCAGCTGACCTCAGCCCCGATCCAGACCACACAGGAGGTCACCGTCAAGGCCACTGCGCTCACTGCCGAACAGGGTCACGAGCCTCGAGGCCGATGCCAACACGGGCCCGGACATGGAGTTCCCAACGCTTCCCACTGAGAACAGCACCATCACGGTGCTCATCAACTGGCAGAAGAACCATCGCACGCCCGTGGGAACCACCCTCGTCAGCCGGAACCGATCAGACGGCGCCCTGAAGTGGGCGGTGACGATCACGCCGCCGGGCGCATCAAGCAACGCTCTGGAGAATGCAGACGCCCCGCAGCACAACGTCTCAGACCTGATGACGTCCCAAACCAGCGGAGAGATCGTCGTCAGCCCCGACGGGCGCCGCGTCTCCCTCATCCTCACCCCGCATCACGGACAGCTGGAGGAGAGGCTCGCCGAGCAGGAGTCCTACGTCGTCGTCCTGGACGCCACCAGCGGCGCCGTGGTGCGCACTGCGGAGCTCAACGGAGTGATCCTGGGGCAGGGCCTGACGAACGGCTCTCTGGCCGTGGAGACCGCCAACGACTACTTCCCCGGAGGTACGGGGGAAGGCCAGGTCCATGTCTTCGGGCTGGACGACCCATCCGCCCCGCCCTCGTCATTCGCCACCGATCAGTGGCTCGCGGGGGCCGGAGCCGACTCGCTGCTGCTGTCACCGCAGCCGCCTTCCCCGTACGGGCTGGAAAGCAACTCCGGCGCATCGACGGTCACCCAGGTGGATACCTCCGGGAAGGTCCGCGCAACCATCAAGGGCGTTGAGGCCGTGCACCCCGGCGGCTGGGTCACGCAGGTCAGTGACCCGGCAGCCGTCAATGCTTCGGTCAACCACGCGGCGACGGGCAAGAAGGAGAAACCGGCCTCTCTCAACGCCGCCCTGCAGAGCCTGACGCGGCAGGTCGTCAACGTCTCCACGGGAAGCAGCGTGGACGTCACCGGAACGATCGTCGAAGAGCGGGGCGTCCCCACCGGACCCGGGCTGGTGGTCGGCCGGACGAGCACTGACGCGAGCGGTGAGACGACCTACACCCCGGTCTTCTGGCTCAGCGCCAAGGACGACGGCCACCCCCACACCGAGAACCTCGAGCAGTTCACCAGCAAGTAGCAGCCCGGAAGACAACACGATGACCGATGAGCACAGTGACCAGTCCCAAGACACCGAGTCCCCTGCACCCACCGGCTCGGCCGAGACTGCGGAGTCTGCGGAGTCTGCGGAGTCCGTAGAGGCCGCGGAGACCGCGGAGGCCGCTGACTCCGTTGGCGCCTCAGACGACTCGGCGTCCGATCCTCCGCGACGCATCCTCACGATGCTGCGGGCTCTGCGGGCCCTGCGCCTCGGCTGGCTCCTGGCGGTCGGGGCGATGGCCGTGCTGTTCCTCGTCTACCAGAGCGGGATGATGGATCCCGGTGACGCGATGAAGTCGGTCGGGGGCTTTATTGGCGGCCTGGCCGTGCTCATGTGGATCGCCGGCTACTTCAAGTGGAGGGAGAACGCGCGTTCTGCCTTGAAGAGCTATCCCACCTCACCGCGAGCGCTCGTCAGGAAGACGGTCCTCTTCCAACCGCTGTGCTTCCTGGTGTTCTCAGGGTGCCTTCACCGTCGTCCTTCTGCGCCTGTGGCACGCCCAGCTGCGCAGCATCTCGGTCAGTATCGACCAGCTGCTGACGCTGGCGGTGGGGGCGCTGGGTCTGGAGCCTGCTGGCGGCTACCGATCTTCTGGTTCGTGCAACCCGGGCCACCTATTTCCCGCCGCCGCAGAAGCAGCACCTGAGGGGACGGCTGGGAGGCCTGCGGAGGATTCGGCTGCCCCGGCCCTCGTGGCGCTCCGTCCTCGGCGCGGTCATTCTCATCGTCATTCCGCCGCTCGCCCTCGGGACAGCGGCCACGGTCCCGCACCTGGTCGCGAGCCGGGTCACGCCTTCGACCGCTGCGAGCATCGACACCTCTGCGCTTCCGGCACTGCCCCGGTCCTTCGCCTCGACGGCGGCCTGGTCGCAGGACATCCACGGCATGATGGACGTGGTAGCCGGCGCTGCCGGGCCGGTCGTCCTAAGCAGCGACGGCGTCGTCGGCCTCAATCCCGCCGACGGCTCGACCCGGTGGACCTATCCGCGCAAGCACGCGCGCTTCATCCGCTGCCACCCGAGCCCGGACCGCCGTCACCTCGCGGTGACCCTCGATGCCACCGACGGCGAGCAGCCAGAGGGAATGAGCATCGAATCCCTGGTGGTGGTCCTCGATACGGTGACCGGGCGCGTCACCTATGAGGGCTTCATGCAGGAAGGCGTTCTCCAGCTCACCGACTCCGTCCTGCTCAACGGCGCCACCGGCTACTCGCTCACCGATGGCTCCCGACTGTGGTCCATCGACGAGGAGGAGGTCTCCACCGGACCTGGCATCCGGCCCTACTGGGGCACGGCGGGTCATTCCACCTTCCTCCTCGGGGGCGTACCGCGCAGTCCCGAGGGAGAACCAGACTGGCGCGGACCGTATGCGATCTACACACTCATGTCGGACACCTCCCCGCCACGCGCCGTGAGAGCGCCCCACTGGTCACCAACGGTTGGGGCAAGCCGGACATCAACGACGGGTGGGTGGCCGCTTTCACTCAGACTCCCACGCCGATCGATTTCCAGATCTCCCCCACGGGCTGGGCGGCGCAGGCCGTCAACCTGGACGCCATGGCCGGCGTCGCCGGTGCCGACACCACCACCTACGACATGGGCCTGACCTCCGGAACCAACAGCGCAGCCTCCCGCGCCACGGGCACGCTGACGACTCTGCCTCGACGGGCACAGGGCGACTCGGTACTCGATGCGCCTCAGTCCCCCAAGGACTTCGAGGGCAACACAGCCGTCGCCGCGATCTTCGACCCGCAGACCCGGACCGTCTCCCACTCAGCGCAGGAGGCGGGGATCCTGTCCTACGCCGGTCTCGCCCGCGCCGAGTCCGGTGGTGGCGGCGTCCTGAGCGTCAGCAGTGGGGAGCGCACCCCGACGACGGTGGACGTGCCCGCAGGCTCCACCTACTACCCGCCCGGGATTCGGCACTTCTGGACCATCGATAATCCGTCGCCGTCGTCGGATCCACTGCTCACCACCCTGAGCACGCCGGGAACGACCCTCGTCATCATGGCCACCGGCCCGGACAAGGGCTCCCACTCCTTCCGCATCTTCGGCATCTCAGGAGCCTCGTCATGACCAGCACACGCCCTCACCTCCGTCGCCGGCGCATCATCGGCTCAGCCCTGGCTGCGGCAGTCCTGTTCGCGGGGGCCATGAGCGCCTGCAGCCCGACCCCCTCGCAGCTGCCGCAAGTGGAGACCACCGCCCTGAGCGCCTCACAGGTCAAGGAGCGCGTCTCGAAGACTCCCACCAGCACTGACAGCGACTCCATACCCGTCGGCGAGGACTTCCTCCACGTCTCCGCCCCGGAGCTGACGGAGAAGGAGAAGGCGCAACGCAGCCGGCAGGACCGGTCGGGGGCGAACAGCTCCATCGTCGCCAGGTACCGCGGCTCAGAGGGCTCGGTGCTGTGGGCGCGTGAGATCACGCCGGCCGTCGTCAACTGGTTCTACGACGACGACGGCAGCTCTGCCCAGGACGTTGCCCACGACCTCCTCGACTGGCAGCCGGCAGGCTACGCCGTCGTCAGTCCCGATGGCCGCTATGTCTCCCTCGTCCTGCGTCCACCGCAGATGAGGCCCGTGCTTCACGACTCGGACGAAGACCGCAACCCGCTCGACGTCGCCGCTCAGCGCACCCACGTCCTCGTCCTCGACGCCGCCACCGGGGAGACGGTCCGCACCGTGGAGGTCTCGGGGCTCGTCCTGGGACAGGTGCTGACCAACGACGCCCTGGCCGTGGAGACCGCCCGGGCCTACTACCCGGCCGAGGACGGGAAGGGGACGGTCACCGTCTACTCCCTGACCGACACCTCCGCCGCTCCAGCATCCTTCGCCACCGACCAGTGGCTCACCGGAATCGACGACGGCGCCCTGCTCCTGTCCCCTCAGTCGCTGGCCACCGGATGGCGCAACGACGTGTCGGTGACGCTCACCCGCGTCGATGCCCGGGGGCGACAGCTCGGCACTATTGAAGGCGTCACCGCACCCGACCGGAAGCATTGGGAGCGACCGAAGCAACGTTAGATCGCCTCCTGGGGCACGCTGGCTCCGATCGTTACGGAGGGAGAACTATCCCCCGTGTTCTGCCTCGTTCCGCCTCACCATCACGATCCGGTCACCACAATAGGCTCATGCCTCCTACGCCCGACGCCGACACTGACGACAACGGCACCGATCAGCCCGACACCGATCCCAGCAGCCAGCCAGGCGATGCCGCCTCCAGCGACGAGGTCCCCAGCTCATCGGACGCCGGTGAGGTCGAAGGCGATCCCGACCGCGATGCCACTGAGGCCGACCAGGCTGCGGCCGACACCAGCGGAAGCGAGCGTGAGGACGAGCCCTTCCCAGCACGTGGCGTCCTCACCCTGCGCGCCCTGCGCTGGGGTGGACTCCTCGGCGGCGTCGTCCTCGCAGCGACCGCACCGGCACTGCACCGGGGGCTCGTTGGCGCCCGCAGCCTCATCCCGGGCAAGGTCTCCGCACTGACGATCTGCGTGATCGTCGGAGGGGCGCTGGCCTGGCCGCTCCTCAACTTGAGGGACAAGAAACGCCCCGTCCTGGTGACGATCATGACCACGATCATGGCAGCCCTGGGGGTGACGGCCTCAGCATCTCTGACTCTGGCGTGGTGGAGTACTTACCAGGAGACCGGGTTCTCCGTCCTGTTCCTCCTGGCCCTGGCAGGGGCAGCGCTCTCAGCCGTGCTCTTCCTGAGCACCGGTCCGCTGCTGCACTACCTGCGTAGCACCGCGGTAGGTCTCGGCGATGACGATGACCCGAGCCGTTGGGGCCGCCTCCGACGCAAGACCGGAGAGAAGACCGACCGGGGACGCCCCCGCTACGAGCGCATTCGGGTACCTCGCCGCACCCGCGCCTACCTCACGGCTATCGTCATTGCCCCTGCGCTGACGCTCGGTTCCGCCATCGCGGGAACATGGGCACTGGTCAACCCGGTCCACCATGTCATCGCCAAGGCCCCCGCCGACGCCTCGCTGGCGCCGCCCGCCTCGCTGGCGCCGAAGGCCTCCTGGAGCAAGGAGATCTCCTCCACCGAGCTGACCACCGCTGCGGGCGCCGGAGGCCCCATCCTCCTCACCGACGACGGCATCATGGCACTCAACCCCAAGGACGGCAGCGTCCTGTGGAGCTACGAGCGCAAGCACGCGAACTTCGACCACGACTTTCTTACCGTCACCAACACCACCGCCCCACTGGTCACCAGCCCGAACGGAAAGTATGTCGCACTGAGAGTTCTGTCACCCAAGTTCGTAGAATCCGCTGGCGACACCTTGGTTTTCGATGCCCTCACCGGCAGGATCGTCTTCAAGAATCTGAGCACCGGCGGCCCACTTCAGCTGACAGACTCCGCGGTCCTCGACGGCAACAGTGCCTTCTCCCTGACCGATGGGAAGAAGCTCTGGACTCTTTCTGGTGGTGACCGCGTCGATTACTCCGGAACTGCTGGGCACGCGTCGTTCATTCTGAACCAGGACGGCGACGATCAACATCGAGGCGACTCTCCCCAATCTTACAAGTCAACGATCACCCTCCGCGTCACTCCGCAGGAGGATCTCTCAGCCGCCGTGGAGGTTGACAATGTGCTTGCCAGCCCTCCCGACCATCCGGATTACCCCGCCAACCCAGTCAATTTCATTCAAGGGTGGGCTGCACGCTACACAGGCGAGATCGACTCGTCGGGTGACCCCGTGGCCGAGGCGATCAGCCTGGACGCACTGGCCAAGGTCGACGGCGCCGACACGAGGACCGTCCCCCTGGGGGCCACCTCTGGGATCAGCGAGGCTGCATCCTTGAGGGCTGGAAGCATCGTTACCTACTCCCCCATCAGATTGGACAACGGTCCGCAAGATTTCCCATCGGAGCCGCGCACGGAGAAGGTGTTCGACCCATCCACCCTCACTGTCACCCCTATCGCCCAGTACCCGTGCTTCACCGGCTCGCCGATCGAGTTCGTCGACGTACCAGCAGACGATGGCTCACTGTCAGCCGCCATCACTGTTCGCCCCGGTGATGGCTCCGCGGGAACCACGATCCCCATCTCCCCTGGCTCCACCCACCTTCCTCCCACCCTGCTGGCGCGGAGCTCTCGAGCTGACAATGCCACCGAACGGGCGCAAGCGACGCGAGTTCCCGGCGCCGTCATCGCCACATTCAATGCTACCGACGACATCGAAAGAGACTGCATCTACGGGAAGTATGACCAGAGCGAACGATGCCCGCACACATATCGGATATACGGAATCACGGGGGAACAGAAATGAGAACCTTCTTTACTCCAGGCCATCATAACCACACTTCGTATCTCCGCATGTTGGCGGTGGCCGCGTCCACTTCCCTAGCCCTCTCGATAGCCTCATGCAACATCGGCACATACGGTCAAGAGCCGGCGCTCACGGCTCTCTCCTCCCAGTCCGTGGCGGACCTCAAGCAGGGCGTTTCGGAACAGGACCTGCATGATGCTTCACTCGAGACAGTGTCGACCAAAGGAGGCACTCTCTTCATCAGCACTGGCACAGCCACCAAGAAACCAGATGCGGACGTCACCAGGGATCGTCAGCAGAGATCCCTCAACCGATCAGTTCCAGTGGGCCGTATCCATCAGACCATCAGCCGCCGATCACCGTATGCCCAATAGCATCTCGGATTCGAATGGCGGATACGCCCAGACAGCGAGCCAGTCGCATACTGGCGACATAATCGTCAGCCCCGACGGCCGTTACCTGTCCCTGGTGCTGACACCCGATGAGTCGCAAGGAGGAGTACCGGCGACCGACCGACACACGCACGTCGTCGTCCTCGACACGCAAACCGGCAAGACCATCCGAACCGCCGAGGTCTCCGGGATCATCCTGGGTCAGGCCCTCACCAACAGCACCCTCGCCGTCGAAACCGCCCAGAACTACTTCCCGGCCGGTTCCGGCAAGGGAACCATCCACGTGTTCCCAATCACGAGCTCCGGCGCTCAGGAATCCTCATTTTCCACCGACCAGTGGCTCATCGGCGCATCGGGGAAGGACCTCCTTCTGGCGCCGGACGTGCCGACCTACGAGTGCACGTCGGATTGCGCCCCGTACACCGTGACGCGGAGCGGTACCGATGGGCACACTATTGCCACCCTGCCTGGAGTCACCACCGTTCATCCCGGAGGGTGGGTGAGTCAGTATCGGGACCCGAAAGCGGCCGCCGGCTTCCTCCACACAATGCATGCCTCTCCGGACAACAATGCCGCAACTGAGGACGCACGCCAGAAGCTCGAGATGCTCCCGAAACAGCTCGTCCACATCGACACTGGCCAGACCACGGACATCACTGACATGACCGTGGACGAACGCAGCGTGCCGAACGGCCTCGGACTGGTCGTCTACCAGGACGTCTCCACCAGGGAGTACTCAAGAGAGCGCAAGCCCGCCTTCTGGCTCAGCGCCGCCGACGACGGCCACCCTCACACCGAGAACCTCGAGCAGTTCACGAACCACTGAGGCACAGGCCGCCGCAAGCCGGCACGCAACCTTCTCCTGGGGCGTGCCGACTTCAATCTCAAGGAAAAACGGGGAGAACTATCCCCCGTGTTCTGCGTCGTTCCGCCTCACCATCGCGATCCGGTCACCACAATAGAGACATGCCCTCAGCGCCCAACACTGACGACAACGGCACCGATCAGCCCGATACCGATCCCGGTACCCAGCCGGGCACTGCCGACTCCAGCGATGAGGCCTCGACGGCGCCGGACACGGGGGAAGCTGAGGCTAGCGCCGACCGCGATGCCACTGAGCCCAGCGAGGCCGCAACCGGCACCGGCGACAACGAGGGCAACACCGCGGGCACCGGCGAGGCCGATCCCTTCCCACCTCGCGGCACCCTCACCCTGCGTGCCCTGCGCTGGGCCGGAGTCGTCGGCGCCGTCGTGTTCGGAGCGACTGCGCTGCTGCTGAGCCGAGAGCTCACGGAGGCCAGCAGCGTCATCCCGGACAAGTCCTCCACACTGACATACTGCATGATCTTCGGAGGGCTACTGGTCTGGCCGCTCCTCAACTTCAGGGAGAAGAAGCGCCCCATCCTGACAACGATCATAACCACGGTCATGGCGGCCCTGGGCATGACAACGTCAGCATCTCTGACTCTGGCGTGGTGGGACACCTACCAGGAGACCGGATTCTCCGTCCTGTTCCTCCTGGCCTTGGCTGGAGTGACGCTCTCAGCCGCGCTCTTCCTGAGCGCAGGCACACTGCTGCACCACCTGCGCATGCGCACCACCCAGGCAGGTATCGGGGATCCCAATGACCCGAGCCGCTGGCGCCGCCTTCATATCAAGACCGGAGAGAAGACCGACAAGGGGCTCCCCCGTTACGAGCGCGTTCGGGTACCTCGCCGCACCCGCGTCTACTTCGCGGCCCTCATCATTGCGCCCGCACTGACGCTTGGTTCCACCATCGCTGGAACATGGGCGCTCATCAACCCGGTCCACCATGTCATCGCCAAGGCCCCCGCCGACGCCTCACTGGCGCCGCCCACGTCGCTGGCGCCGAAGGCTTCCTGGAGCAAGGAGATCTCCTCCACCGAGCTGAGCACCGTCGCGGGTGCGGGCGGCCCTATCCTCCTGACCGACGACGGCGTCATGGCACTGAGTTCCAAGGACGGCAGCGTCCTGTGGAGCTATGAGCGCAAGCAGGCCACATTCGCCTCCTCCACTTCCACCCCCAACGCACGTCGGCTCATCACCAGCCCTGACGGCAAGTACGTCGCGCTTAGAATCCTGTCACCCAAGTTCGTAGAATCCACCGGCGACACCTTGGTTTTCGATGCCCTCACCGGCAGGCTCGTCTTCGAGCGTCAAGGTAGCGGTGGCCCGCTTCAGCTGACCGACTCCGCGGTACTCGACGGCGACACCGCCTTCTCACTGACCGACGGGGCCAAGATGTGGACTCTCCCGGGGAGCTCCGGTGCGTCCTACTCCGGCCCGGCCGGACACTCCTCATTCATCCTGACGTCTTCCGAGGAACCTTCCTTCAAGAACACACCTACCAGCATTTATAGGTCGACAGTAACCACCAGGGTCTTTCCTCAAAACGACCCTACCGCCGAGGTCGAGGTTCCAAACACCCTGTCAGAAATTCCGTCTGAATCGAATGCGCTCGACAACTATTTCAGCTTCTTCATCAACGGATGGGCTGCACGCTACACCGGCGAGACCGATACGTCAGGAAACCCAGTAGCTGAGGCGATCAGTCTGGATGCACTGGCCAAGGTCGACGGCGCCGACACCACAACCTTCCCCTTAGGAGCGACCTCGGGAATCAATACGGAGGCGTCACATCTCTCAAGCAGCATCGTCACCTATCCCGTCATCAGTCGGGACGCAAGTCTCCCCTACCCCCCAAAGGACTCACGAGCAGCGACGGTCTTCGATCCAGCCACCCGCACGGTCACCCCGGTGTCACAGGATCGGAGCCTCGCCGCCGCTCGCACCGGCATCGTTGAGGTACCGGCCGACGACGGCTCCGCCTCCGCTGCACTCGTCATTCGGCCCGGCGACGGCTCATCGGGAACGACCATTCCCATCACACCCGGTTCCACGTATCAGCCATTCCAGAAACTGATCGACAAGGACAATGCGCCGATCCAACCACTCTTCTCCCAGCACGCCGATTCCGAAAGGCCAGCAACGGCAGTGAGGACTCCTGGCGCTGTCGTTGTCATCTTCAATACAACCGGCATAGGTTACGACGGTTGCAGTTCTGGACCCGGCAAGGACAACCAGAGATGCCGAGATACCTATCGGATCTTCGGCGTCACAGGAGGCCAGAGATGAGAACCACATATCCTCCGAATCCCCGTATGTCTTCCACGCTCCGGAGACTGTCGGCACTCGCCACAGCCGTGACACTCGCGCTCACCATCGGCTCATGCACTACTGGGAAGAGTGATGATGATCCAGTCATCTCCTCCCTCAACGCTCAGGAAGCAGATGCTGCCAAGCCGCAGGATTCAATCAGCGACATGGACAACCAACCGTTGTCGACTGCCAGCGGCCTTGTCACCATGAGCACATCGTACGTAGCTGGAGGTACTGGCTCCACTGCCAAAGAAATGGCAACCACCGTCGCGAGTCGAGAGCGTTCCACTGATAAGTTCCAGTGGGCGGTCTCCATCAAGCCCGCAGTCGCCGACCAAGAAAGAACCAAGTACGCAGACAACGCCCAAAGTGCGATGAGCGAGAACATGGATCGTTCGTCGACGGGAAGCACCGTCATCAGTCCTGACGGACGGTACCTGTCGCTGATCCTTCTTCCCTCCGAGCAGCAGTCGGGAGAGACAGCAGCCGATCTGCGCACACATATCGTCGTCCTTGACACCAAGACAGGTAAGACGGTCAGGGACGCCACGGTCTCCGGGGTCATCCTGGGGCAGGCCCTCACCAACAGCGCCCTGGCCGTGGAGACCGCCCACAACTATTTCCCGGCCGGCTCCGGGAAGGGAACCATCACCATCTTCTCCCTGACAGACACGAGCGCTCAGCCCTCCCCTTTCCCCACCGACAAGTGGCTGGTGGGAGTCACCCGGGAGAACCTCATGCTCGCACCCGATCTTCTTCCGGACGACTGCTTCAACGAGTGCTCGATAATGACCACCATCTCCCTCCTCGACACCGACGGAAGCACGGCCGGGAGCATCTCCGGAGTGACTGCCATCCACCCCGGCGGCTGGATCCACAGGTTCGCGAACCCCAAAGCAGCCAGCGAGTATCAGCAACACGTGAAGGCAGCATCAGATGACGAGCGGAAGTCCCTCAGCCGCTCCCGGGAGGCAGCTGAGGAGCAACTCGTCAATCCCAGCATTAAGAAGACAATCGACATCACGGGAAAGAGAACCTTCGAACGCGGCGTACCGACCGGCCTCGGACTGGTCGTCTACCAGGACGTCACCACCGGGAACGGCTCAAGGGAGCTCAAGCCCGTCTTCTGGCTCAGCTCATCCGATGACGGCCACCCTCACACGAGAACCTCGAGCAGTTCGAGAACCACTGACATCACCACGATCCACACACCATCATGGAATCCACATCTTCTCTGCCCACCTCGTCCTCACCTTCTGAAGCCGAGGAGACCGCCGGTGCCGACGCCGAGGTATCTCCGGCGCACCTCGATCACGACGGTACCGTGCCCGGCGATCACCCGCGCCTGCTGGCGTACATGCGCGCCCTGCTCACCGGCAGCGTCATCGCACTGATCGTGGCAGTCATCCTGTTCTTCGCCTGGAACAGCGGCATCAAAGGCGTAGGTCGGGTAGCGGTCGCCCAGTCATGGAAACGATGCGCACCGTTACTGGTGCTGTGGATCATCGGCGCATCCGTATGGCCCACGCCTTACTACCGTGCTGTCGGGAGGAGCAGGCTCCTGACCGGTGTCATCACGGCCCTCAAGCTGCTGCCCGTGGCCGCCGTCGCAGCATGCACCGTCTACGCCTGCCTTCCGGTCCTGAACCTGTGGCGGGAGACGTCCTCCACCTTCGGTGTCCGTCTTGGCGAGCTCCTGGCTTTCACCATGGGCATCGCCGCATGCGGATTGATCGTGATGGCGCATATCGGGCTCTGGGCAATCCGTCCAGTCGACCTCCCCGCCGAGGAGCCACACAGCGACGAGTCGTCCCCCGAGGACCTGGAGGATCTCTGGTTCAGCCGCCCTCGCGGCACCGGGGCGTGGCAGAGGTGCCTCCGAGCCCTGCAAGGGCACCCCTTCCGCCGCGTCAGCACGGCGGCCCTCGCACTCTTGCCCGCAATTGCGTTGGTGGCAGGCTTCGGCATCCCCTATCGCATGGTGAAGAGCACGTATGCCGACACCCCCACTGTCACACAGACCACCGCATCTGCTATCGATGATGCCCAGCTCCCCGCCTATCCCACGTCCTTCGGAGCGCAGGAGACGTGGGTGAAGGATGTTGACGACTTCCTCGATATCGCAGGCGGCGCCGCGGGCCCCATTCTCCTCACCAAGGACGCGATCACCGGGATCAACCAGTTGACGGCTCGGCGCGCTGGCAGTACCGCCGTGCCGGCGCTGAGTTCCGCAGCTGGCGACTTGAGACGGATCCCGTCGCGTCAGGGGACATGGGACTCATCACCAGTCCGAACGGGCGATACGTGGCAGTCGTTGCCACAGATCCGAAGATCTACTCGTCCATGAGCCCAGAATGGCGTGAACTCGACGGCACGTCGCCGGTTACGACGCTGGTGCTCGACGCCGTCACCGGGAAGATTGTTGTGGAGCATCCCCGTCAGACCGAGGACCACGAAGACACATTTCAACTCAGCGATTCAGCTCTTCTTGACGGTACCGTCGCCTACTCCCTGACTGACGGCTCACGGATGTGGGACCTCAAGGACATCCACCTCTACAAAGATACTGTACCGAATCCCGTCGCCGCCTACGCGGGCACGGCAGGACACGCGAGCTTCATTTATGGATACGATAGCGGTAGCAACTCTCTCATAGTTCTACCTCAGGCTGACCCCTCCCAGCCCAGGAAGGTTACCGGAGCCCTTCACGAGCAGGAATTCGGCGAGATCATCTCCGCCAGAGGGTGGATCGGCGTCTACGGCGATCGCACCCCAACACAGCATCATGAGAACGACGAACTGAAGGCACGACCAGCGCACGCCATCAGCCTGGACGCCCTCAGCGAGGCGCCCGGTGCGGACACTCGCGCCTTCGACTTGGGCACAACGCTGGGCATCAACGCCCCAGCATCCCGCTCCACCGGCACGATCTCAGTCTTTCCGGCGACGACGCCGGACGGACACCCCGTCGGGATCAGGAGCCTTGAGGAATCCTCAACATGGAAGGGATCCAGCAGTATCGGAACGGTCTTCAATCCTGTCACCATGACGGTGGCACCGCTCGACCAGTCTCCACACTATGTCACGGCAGTGGGGATTACGGCAACGAACCTTGAAAACGGCGCACCTGTCACTAATACAACAGATGGGAATACCTCCGTCATCACCACGGGCGATGGCCGCATCACAATCAAAACGGGTGACAACAGAATCATTCCGCTTACAGAGATTGAGCCAGGATCAACCTACTACCCGCTAAAGTCAGGAGAATATAACTCCACCATGAAGGACACTGCCGTCAGCCGGGACGATTATCACCACATCTCCTCAATGATTACTCCCGGAGCCACTCTCGCCATTATCAACAATACCCCCAGTTTCCCCAGATCATCACAGTCTTTCCGAATCTACGGCTTCTCCGGGTAGGTCGACATGAAGTTAGAATTTCCGCACCTCATTGCCTACGCGAACCGACGAAGCACAGCATTCATGACGACACTCTCACTGCTTCTGACACCAACTCTATACGCTTGCCACACCAACCACACCACGTCACACACCACCACCACATCGCACGTATCATCAACCTCCCTCACCGCGGACGAGAAGGAGAACTGCAAGAGAGAGTCCGAAGGCCGAGACGATAGTTTCCAGCGCGTTCCCTCCTACCTTCCCGCACACGATGGAGACATCTGCATCACTTACCGATTCATGGATGACGACAAAAATGTCAACGCTCGTGGCAAGATATGAAGATTCCAGCAAGGAGCCCCGCTGGTCGATCAATCTGACGCCGCAGGCTGCAGACTATGGGTACAAAGATTCCAGGGCCGACGCCCAGTCAGCTCAACAGGAGGCACACGACCTTCTCACATCACACACTGCTGGATACGCCACCGTCAGCCCGAACGGGGAGTTTGTCTCTCTGGTGCTGCGCCCACCGGAGAACACCAGCGAGTATCGCCCTCACTCTCAGGAGACGCCTTTTAAGCCTGGAGATCAGCGAGCGACCGTCGTCGTTCTTGACGCAGTTTCCGGGAAGCTGGTGCGTACAGCAGAGGTCTCCGGGCTGGTCCTGGGTCAGGCCCTCACCAGCGACTCACTCGCCGTCGAGACCGCTGACGCCTACTACCCCGCTGGTGCGGGCAAGGGACGTATCAGCGTCTTCTCACTGACGGACACGACGTCATCTCCGACGTCTTTCAACACAAGCCTGTGGCTTGCAGGCTCCGGGAAGAGCACTCTTCTCCTGTCCTCACAGCCCGTCCACCTTCACGACTCCACCACCACGTCGACCGTGACGCAGGTTGATCTTCGCGGCAAGCACCTGGCCTCCTTCACCAACTCCAGCGAGATCCTTCTCGGAGGGTGGATCAGGCGGTGCACCTACCTACCCGACGAGGATCGAATCCGCTGGGAAGTCGTCGACACGAACTCGGGAACGGTCTACGACGAAACCAACGAGATCGCTTCGATGCACCGCGTCCCCACTGGGCCGGGGCTAGTCATGAGCGAGGTTGTCATCAACGACAAGGGATACCGGGAAGCAGGGTACACCACGCTTCTGGCTCAGCGCCGCCGATGACGGTCACCCCCACACCGAGAACCTCGAGCAGTTCACGAACAACTGAGGCGTGGGCCAGGACACCCCAACCGGGCGGCACTGAGAGCGACCGGAGCGACGTGAGACCGCCTCCTGGGGCACGGTGGCTCCGATCGTTACGGAGGGGAGAACTATCCCCAGCGTTCTGCCTCGTTCCGCCTCACCATCACGATCCGGTCACCACAATAGAACCATGCCTCCTACGCCCGACGCCGACACCGACGACTACGGCACCGATCCCAGCACCCAGCCAGGCGCTGCCGACTCCAGCGACGAGACTTCGACGGCGCCGGACACAGGAGAGGCCGAGGGCCATCCCGGCCGCAACGGCTCTGACGCCAACCAGGAGGCAACCGACGCCGCCGACAGCGAGGGCAAGACCGAAGGCACGAGCGAGGGCGAGCCCTTCCCACCGCGCGGCGTCCTTACCCTGCGCGCCCTGCGCTGGGGCGGAGTGTTAGCGATGTTTGCCTCGTCGAGTATCGCAAAATTACTGAGTTCGATCTACCGGATCGACATCGACGTCCTTCACATGAATTCAGTACGATCTGCCTCCGACTTGGCAACACAACCAATCGTCGCAATGTTCACACTACAGCTCCTCTTATGGTCCATCGCCGCAGTCGCTAGTCAGTTGAGACGAACCGCGACGACCATCATCGCCAGCCTCATTGCACTACTTGGTGCCGCGACGACAGGAATCAATATTCACCACTGGATGACAGCATACGAGCACTCCGGAATCTCCATCCCCATTTTCCTGTGCCACGCAGCAGAGACTCTTGGCTTCACAACACTCATCTGCACGAGCATCATCCTGCATCGCGTGCGAACCCTACTTTCCATACACCCCAGGCAGCTCAGCAATCCGGCCCGCTGGCGCAAGCTGTATCTCCCAGCACGTCCTCAGCCAGGCGAGAGCAGCGTCAAGGTAACCAAGCAAGCATCATTAAAACTCCAACCGATCACGAAGATAAAACTTGCCGCCATATCACTCACGCCAATCATCGCACTTTCATTGCTGACATCAACGGCACACTATTTCGTGACACCTTTTATACACAGTACCTCTGCCGGACCTCACAAGACAGCAGCCATCGCAACGACAATCAACACCAAAACGAGTTGGGTCAAAGATATGGTGGGAGTCGATCGAGTCATTGCCGGATCGACAGGACCTATTGTGATCAGCAGCGAGGGGATCACAGCATTAGAGCCAGCCCACGGCAGTACCCTATGGACATACGGAGCAACCCTTAACACACTATATGCCTTTACAAGCCCCAACAGAGACTACCTCGCTCTCAGGGCAAGAATCCCAGATGATCTGGGCATCAATTCTGAAGAATACTTGTCAGCATCCGATCCACCAGAGACGACACTGGTATTTGATACTCGAACAGGCACTCCCGTCATAAAACACATGAGCCACGGTGGCAGCTTACAGCTCACAGATTCCGCCCTTCTCGACGGGGACACAGCATACTCCTTGAAGGACGGGAGGAAGTTGTGGAGCGACAGCGACGCCATTGATACTACCTTCATGGGGGCAGCCGGCCACAGTACCTTCATTGTCTCAACCTTCGAACAAGACAATAAAGATACGGACGGGGAGATGTGGGTCAGGGACTGCAAGCATCGCCGTGGCTCCCGACACCAATCCGTCTGCAAGCACCCGTGTCGATAATCTCCTCGTCGACCCGATGGTCGTCGATAAGTTACGATCGCGAAGCCACAGTGATGACATGGGAGCAAATCCTGTCATCATTTCTGGATGGGCCGCCCAGTTCACCAATCAGAGCGACAATAACGGGAACCCCACTGCACACGCCATCAACATCGATCAAGCCTCCAAGACTGATTCTCGCGACATAGACAAAATTCCTCTTGGCGCAGCGTCTGGCATTAATGAAGTCGCCTCCACCGCATCTCAAACTCTGTCAACATACCCTTACTACGGTTCCGACAAGTCAATATATGACGTCATGACTGCCTGGAACACTCCACGCGTCGCCACAGTATTCACTCCCGGAGACCAGACGGCCACACCTGCAGAGCACTACCCAGGCTTAGCCTCTGCGTATGCAGGAATCACCCCCCCGTTCAGTCGACGGATCTGTTGCAGCAACGATCACTTTACGCCCCTCGGACGGCTCACCGGAACTTACTATTCCAGTCGGAGGCAATACTATTGACACCAGTCCACTCAGTCTATCGGAAGAAGAGCATCAGTTCATCACAGTCAAAGGCGACGAACAGAGACCTTACGTGAAGTTCACGAGCGCCCCAGGAATCACCGTTGTTGCCCTGAACACTAGCGGCCCTAATAGCAGCTCCTCCGTCTATCGACTTTACGGAGTCATGGAGGGGAACGCATGAAATCCTCGGACACTGCCGTATCTCGCTCACCCATAGAACAGGAACTACGTAGAGACGTCAGGACATTCGCCGCTCTAGCGCTTGCGATCGCACTGATGCTGACAATCAGCACCTGTCATTACCATGGCTCTTTGGACTCCGACATCGGGCTTACTGTCACATCACTGGATCTCTCGAAAGCCGAGGAGATGGATTCATCCGAGAATCGTCCTGACCTCTCTGCGCGAAACAACTCCATCGCCGCAAACGGACATTACATTAGTGGAGTAAGCCAACATACATACGAGGCTACTGGAGCTGAACCTCCTTCGATCTCCATATTTGGAAGGAGGTCCTCGGATAATACCCTGGTATGGGCCACGCAAATTACGGCAAATGACTTCATGTCATCCCTCACCGAAGAGACTAACGCAAGTTCTTCAAGCGAGCGCCCCTCGACCATTGAGACAACCAATCTTCTCAACCCCTGGATTTTTGAGCCCCGACGGGAAGCATGTAGCATTCGAACTTAATAGTTCATCCAAGTCAGTCACATACTTCGCGGTGGTCGACACCTCTTCCGGAGAAGTTGTCCAAACGACCCATGTCACTCGAAGAATCATTGGAGTGGCACTCACTGACACACATCTTGCTGTCGAAACATCTGACCAACCTTTCCCTGGAGGGGGTGGAAACGCCACGTTGACAGTTGTTTCTTTGTCGCAGCATGAGACATCTCCAACCACTCTACCCACGACGCAGTGGCTCATTGGCTCTAGCCACAGGTCTTTTCTCATGACCGACAGCCTCCAGAATGATTCCTGCACGGAAAGCAGCTGTCCCCCCAGGACAGTGAGTCGCATAGACGGCCGAGGCCGCACGATCGACACCGTCACTGGAGTCACCTACACCTACTCCGGTGGCTGGATAGTGCGATATTCTGATCCGACCTCTGCATCGTCGTTGTTTAATCAGACTTACGGCCGTGCCGATCAGCAAGAACGCGATACTGCACGCACTCAATTGGCAGGAACTCGGCGGGAACTGGTGGATCCCGATTCGGGCCAACGAACCGACGTCACAGATCTCCTCACGATAGAAGTCGGCCTCCCTACAGGACCTGGGCTCCTCGCAGTCCGTGCGACTCCGTCAGATGACGGCAAGACCGAGTACGTCCCTGTCTTCTGGCTCAGCTCGACCGATGACGGCCACCCGCACACCGAGAACCTCGAGCAGTTCAAGGACGAATGAAGCGCGGCCCGGCGGCCCGACGGTCGAGTCTTCTGTCACCGCTTCCCCAAGGCTCACAGGCCTCCGCGGCGGCTGCGAGCCGCTGCGGCACTCGCCTCACTCGTCACGCCGTGCTTATCCGAAGTGCTGCTCGACTGCGGCAATGTCCCCGTAGGAGGCCTGCGCCCCCACTGAGGTCGTCGCAAAGGCGGAGACGGCCGAGGCCGCACCTGCCGCCTCCTTGAGTCCCGCCCCTGCGGCGAGCGCCGCCAGCAGCGTGCCCAGGAAGGAGTCACCAGCACCGGTAGTGTCCACGACATCAGCCGGGAAAGGATCGACCGGGGTGATCTCCTCCCCTCGATCACCATCGACCCGCGGCCCCCCAGAGTCACCACCGCGGAGGGAATCCCCATGGCGGCCAAACGCCTCGCGCAATCACCCCAGTCCGTGGCGTCGTCGGCCCGGTCACCCTCCGGCTCAGCCGCAACGTCGCTCGCACCCGGCTTCAGCATGTCGGCGAGCTCATGCTCGTTGACGACCAAGACATCGATCGCCTCCAGGAGCCCGGCGGACAGGACCGGGTGGAACGGAGAGTTGTTGAAGACCACGCGGGTGCCGGCGTCGTGGGCGATACGGGCCGCGGCCTCCACCGCGTCGGGGCTCACCTCCATGCACAGCCCCAGCACACGGGCCTCGCCGATGACATCCTGGTGCCGCCGCGCCGTCGAGACATCCACTGTCCCGTTCGCACCGGGAGACACCACGATGGTGTTGTCCCCCGCAGAGTCCACCGTGATGATCGCGGTGCCGGTGGCCACGTCCTCGCGCTGAACCGCGGAGGTGTCCACACCGGCGCGCTGGAGGGAATCGATGAGCAGGTCGCCGTGACCGTCAGCCCCGACTGCCCCGATCATCCTCACGTGAGCACCGAGAAGACCGGCCTGAACCGCCTGGTTCGCCGACTTGCCTCCCGGCAGGATCACCAGGTCCTCCCCGCTGATCGTCTCACCGGGCTTGGGAAAGCGCTCGGTTCGGACCGTCAGGTCGGCATTGAGGGACCCGAAGACGGCGACCACGCCGGATACGTCACCCAGAACAGCTCGCACACCAGCTCCCATGTCCGTTCCTCTCTGTGATGTAGCGCGGACGCACGTCCCATCACACCACACCTCACCGTGAGGCAGCACTCCTACCGGTCCTGACCGCGGGGCGGCGCAGGCTCGTGCGGCGGGCCGCCGCCTGGCAGGCCTCCACCAGGACGTCGATGGCCAGCGGGCGGGGCTGCTCGGCGCGCGTGACCACCTCGACGCGCCGCTGCTCGCGGGCAAGCGGCCGCACCTGAACCCCCTCGTGCCGATAGGCGCTCAGCGCCATCCCCGGCAGCAGGGCCGCCCCCACTCCGGCGGCGACGAGCGCCTGCACGGCCACGTAGTCGTCGGAGGCGTAGGGCGGTCTCGGGCGTGAAGCCGTTGGCTCGCCCCACGGCGAGAAGCTCCTCACGGCAGCGCGCACAGCCGGTCACCCACCGGCACTGGGCGCCGTCGGCGATGCGCGTGATGCCGCCGGGGTGGGTGACGAGGTAGAGGACGTCGTCAAGCAGGTGCTCGGCCTGAAGGCCCTCGCCGGCGTCGTCGTCGACGTAGGAGAAGGACAGGGGCCGCGTCCACCCGCCCGCGCCGCAGCGCGTCGAGGGCCTCGGGCGGCTCGGCGTCGACGAGCTCGACCTCCAGGCCCGGGTACTGCCGGCCGACGACGTCGAGCACCCCCGACACCAGGGAGGCCACTGCGGAGGGGAAGGCGGCCAGGGCGTACGCGCCCCGCCTCCGCGCAGGCCATGGAGACGACCTCGCGCTCGGTGCGATCCAGCAGGTCGAGGACCTCCTGACCCCGCACCGCCAGCGCCCGGCCCTCCTCGGTGAGCCGCACGCCGCGTCCGGCCCGCGTCAGCAGGACTGCGCCGGTCGCCCGTGACAGGGGCGGCGAGCTGGTGGGGAGACGGTGGACTGGCTGAACCCCAGGGACTCGGCGGCTGCCGAGACGGTGCCGAGGCGGGAGAGCTCCACGAGGGCCCGCAGCTGCTGCACATCGATCACGCCACCAAGTATGTCTTGTATCGATGGGTATTCGTCAAAAGATTCATTGGACCGATACTCCGGCCGCCCGCATCATGAAGCCATGACCGTCACCGACACCCTGCCCCAGGCTCCCGCCACCACCCAGTCCGGCCTTGACTTCGACGCCGTCCTGCGCACCTACGAGGCCGTCTCACGGGTCCTGCCCGAGACTCCCGCCTGGTCCTACCCGCTGCTCAACGCCGCGGCCGGGGTGGAGGTCACGGTCAAGCACGAGAACGTCCAGCCCACCGGCGCCTTCAAGGTCCGCGGCGGGGTGGCGCTCATTGCGGCGCTCAGCCCCGAGGAGCGGCGCCGCGGTGTCGTAACCGCCTCCACCGGCAACCACGCACAGTCCTTGGCCTGGGCCGGCGCCCGCAGCGAGGTCCCCGTGACCGTCGTCGTCCCGGTGGGCGCGCCGGCCCGCAAGGTGGCCACGGTGCGCGCGCTGGGGGCTCGGGTCGTCGTCGAGGGGGAGACGATGTGCGAGTCGCTGGCCCACGCCGAGGCCCTGTCTCTGGCCGAGGGGATGCGCATGGTCTCCCCCGGGGACGAGCCCGCCATCGTGCTCGGGCACGCCACCGTCTACCTCGAGCTCTTCCGCCGTCACCCGGGCCTGGAGTCCGTCTACGCACCGGTCGGCTCGGGCTCCGGGGCCGCAGGCGCCTGCCTCGTGCGCGACGTCCTGGCACCCGGGTGCCGGGTCATCGGCGTCCAGTCCAGCGCCGCGCCGGCCGCGCACCGCGCCTGGACCTCCAGGGAGCCAGCCACCGTCCACAGCCGCACGCGCGTGGCGGGGCTGGCCGTCGGGGCGAGCTTCGCCCTCACCCAGTCGGTGCTTGGCCGCAGCCTCAACGACTTCATCCTGGTCGACGACGAGGCGATCCAGGGCGCCGTCGGCCTCATGGCCACTCACGCCCACACCCCTGGCCGAGGGGCGCCGGGGCCGCGAGCCTGGCCGGGCTCATGGCCGACCTCACCCGCCAGGGCCCCTGCGCGATCGTCTGCACCGGCGGCAACGCCGCCGACCACGAGCTCGCCGGCATGTCCGCCGGCATCTCCGCAAGAGCCGCCGTCGGCACCGACGCGACCCTCAACTGCTGAAGCCGGCCGATCCATACCTGACGGCCGGTTGGGGACCACTCCCCGTTGAGCCGATGCGGAGAATCAGGCGACACTCGGTTGAGGGCCGGGGAGCGCAGTCGGGGGCGCATACCCGGCCCTCTCCTCTGCCCCGGCGGCCCGCGCCGCCACAAGCGCTCTTGCGTCACCCCACCATGGCCCCTCCCGCGGCCACGAGTGTCCACAGAAATGACATTAGCCCGCACAAGCCACCCGCCCACCACCTAGAACCACGGAATCACGCGGTTTTCAAGCCAGCACCAACCTTGTCGGGCATCCAATGTCATTTCTGTGGACGTCAAGCAGGAGACGTGGCTCGTCAACGCCGGAAGTTATCCACAGGGACCAGCCACTTCCTAGCGCCTCAGCTCCGGCAGTCCAAGAATTGTCTCATGGACGACAATGTGCTGACCCGCATCGGCGACGCGCTTGGCGCCGTTGCACAGGCTGATCTACATCTGAACCGTACCGGGCGCCGCCGCCTCCAGGCCCTGGTAGACGCGGGAGAACTCAAACGGTACCCGCACGGAATCGTAGCGCTGCCCGGCACCGACCGACGCATCCTCATCGCCCGCCTTCACCGAGGTCTTATCACCTGCGAGCATGCAGCCGCCTACTACGGCCTTCCGCTCCCCTCTCCACCGCGCAGTGTCCATGTTCTGACTCCGCAAGGACGTCGATTACCTCCGTTATGGGGTGAGCACAGACACGAGACTCGTGGGCGTTCCGTCCTTCGGCTGGAAGACTTCCCGGTTGTCTCCCTCGCCCGCTGCATCGCCGATCTCCTGTGCTGCGCAGAAGAGTGGACGGCTCTGGTCGCCGCCGACGCCGCCCTGCATCGGGGCAGAACGACTCGCCAGCAGGTATCCGCATATCTGCGCGGTCCTCGCCGTGTTCTTGGCCGGAATCGCCTGAAGCGCACCAGCGATCGCGCTCGCAGCCCACTGGAGACCCTGGCCAGAGTTCAGCTGCAGGACGCTGGAATAGATGTTTCCGACGGCATGGTGATCTCAGACGTTGGAGAAGTGGACCTGGTGGTGGCCGGGTGGCTTGTCATCGAGCTGGACGGCTACGATTTCCATTCCGACCGTTGGTCCTTCCACCACGACCGGGAACGCGATCGCGAACTGGTCCGGCAGGGTTATACGCCCATCCGCTTCACGTCCAACAATGTGCGTTCAGGGAAGATCGTCACCGATGTCCAACGGATTCTCTCCAACCACCCATAGGCGATGCATGGAATCGACATACCTCGCCCGGCCACGCCCGATGTCCACAGAAATGACATTGGATGCCCGACGAGGTTGGCGCTGGCTTGAAAACCGCGTGATTCCGTGGTTCTAGGTGGTGGGCGGGTGGCTTGTGCGGGCTAATGTCATTTCTGTAGACACCCGCCGCGGGGAGTCAGCGCCCAGCGGGTCCTGCATGCACGGCGGAGGCGGCCGCCGCGAGCTGGCTCCAGCGCAGGTAGGCGACCGTCGCGGCCAGCACCAGGATCCCGCCCACCCAGAAATGAGGCATCCACAGAACCAGGCGCCACCAGCCATAGCGGGAGAGCGGCTCCCCCGACAAGATCGTCGGGATCGCTGGCACCGAGCCGGCAATCCCGTAGGCCATGAGCAGGACTCCCGAGACCCAGCCGAAGGCCAGGCGCATCCAGCGCGGCACCCTGATGACGTCCGGGCGCAGGAGCGCGAAGCCGAAGACGACGAACCCCAGCTTCACCAGCCCGGAGACGAGGACGACCACGACGAACCAGGTGGGCCGCTCTTGGGCGAGTCGCAGCCCCTCGCCCTGAAGGACCGTGTCGACGAGCCACGGGGAGCCCAGCGCCCAGGAGACGCTGATGCAGCCGAAGACGGCCCACCACAGCATCATGGCGATGACCACCGCCCGTGAGCGTCCCGTCATCTCAGCACCCCCTTCGGCGGCGTCCTCGGCCTAATCGGCCTACTCGGCCTCGATGAGGATCGTCACCGGGCCGTCGGCCTCCATGTCGATCTTCATGTCGGCGCCGAAGCGGCCGGTGGCCACCTCCAGGCCGCGCCCGCGCAGGTCCTCGGCCACGGCCTCCACCAGGGGCTCGGGCCACCTCGCCGGGGGCCGCCTTGTTCCAGGTCGGGCGCCGGCCCTTGCGGGTGTCGGCGTACAGGGTGAACTGGGGAGACGACGAGCACGGGTGCGCCGGCGTCGGTCACCGAGAGCTCACCCTCCAGGAGACGCAAGTCCGCGATCTTGCGGGCCACCGTGGCCACCTGGGTGGGGCCGTCGTCGTGCGTGGCGCCCACGAGGACCATGAGGCCGGGGCGGGTGATCTCGCCGACCACCTCGCCGTCGACCCGGACTGCTGCGCGGTTGACCCGCTGAATGACGGCGCGCATCAGCGACCAGCGCTCCAGCCGCGACCATCGCGCCCCGGCCGGCGCTGCGAGGCCCGCCCCGGGATGCGGATCGATGAGCGCACCCGCACCGGCGCCAGCGCCTGCAAGGCGGGACGCACGTCCACCAGGTAGACGGCGCTGGCCACGACGCCCAGCAGACCGAACATCGAGGCGGCCCCGAGCAGGCCGACAACCGCCGTGCCCACCGCGTTAACCACGTTCCAGAATCGCTTGGTGTTCTTGCCGGCCGCCGCGTAGTGCTCCGCGGGCCGCATCAGGGAGTCGATCAGCGCCCAGACCCCCATGACGAAGGAGATGAACTGGGCGGCGATCCAGCTCCACCTGACCGCCTCGGAGAGAAAGAATGACACAGCATAAAGGACGCTCACGCGCCCCAGGCTACCGGTCGCCGGTCACCGATCCCAGACAGGCGGCCACGCCCAGCGAGAAAAGTGGTGGCCTGACACGGCGGCCGGCAGTCGTTCCATCAGCCACGGGCCGCCAGAGACTGGCCACAGCGGGTGACAACACCCCGGACCGTCACCGGGCAGAAGCGGGCAGAATTCAGGCTCGCATCCCAGAGCAGCCGGCCTGGGAGCGCCCTGGGCCGGTGCACGACCGGACGGCTCAGAGCCGCAGGCCCTTGCGCAGTTCCGCGCCGGGCCGCTCGGCCGGACTGGCCTGGGCGCGCCCCTCGGGGGAGACCAGCACCTCCTGGGCGGCGTCGACCCTCCCGACGGGGATGGTCTCGCCGGTGGCCTCGTCGACCTCGGTGATCTCCACGGTCAGCTGCTCGCCCGCGGGCACGGCGCGGCGCAGCAGGGCCAGGGCGATGGGGCCGAGCTCGTGGTGGCGCGCCACGGAGGTCACGGCGCCCACGGCCCGCTCCCCCATGCGCACGCTCGCCCCCGGCTGGGGCAGGTCGCCGACGAGGCCGTCGAGCTGGAGCACGGTGAGGCGGCGCGGAGGCCGGCCCAGGTTGAGGGTGCGCGCGATCGTCTCCTGACCCGGGTAGCAGCCCTTCGCCAGGTGCACGGCCGTGCGCAGCCAGTCCAGCTCGTGCGGGATCGCGCGGGCATCGGCCTCGCGGGCCCAGCGGGGGCGGCCGGCCTCAATGCGCAGCGCCTCCCAGGCCAGGGCGCCGGCCAGGCGCCGCCCCTCCCCGGCGGCCAGGAAGGTGCTCACCACAGCATTCACGCTCTGTGCGGGCACCAGGACGAAGCCGGCCCGGTAGGCCTCACCGGGGTGCGGCCGGTCCGCCCCGACGTCGTAGCTCGTGCCGCCCTCGACGACGCCCGGCCACGGGTCCCGCCACAGGCCGATGAGCAAGCCCTGAGGGCTCGGCGTCACCGGCCTCGGCCGGTGAATCGGGGGCGTCCGGCGCGGTATCGCGCGCCGCCTGGGCCAGGGCATCGAGCCCCTCCCCAGGGCGCCCAGCGCCATGACGTCGGGGCGCTCAGTCACCTCGACGCGCAGCATGAAGCGCATGGAGTCCAGGAAGGTCGCCAGCGCCTCGCCGTTGCCGGCCTCCGTGACGAGCCAGAGCGTGCAGCCGTCGTCGAGGGCCGCGAGCGCGTGGGTGATGTGGCCCTGGGCGTCGAGGAGCAGCGTCTCTGCGCCGCCGTCACCGGGCTCCAGGCCGGTGAGCACCTGGCTGGACAGCGTGGTCAGCCAGCTCAGGCGGTCCGGCCCGGTGACGGTGACGACATCGCGCGCCAGGGCGCAGACCGCGCGCCCCTCGGCCAGGGCGGCCTGCTCGCGGCCGGGGTCGCCGGGTGGGCGGGAACGGCCTGGTCGGGGTCCTCCGGGGCGGAGGCGACGGCGCCGGGGCGGTTCAGCAGCGGGGAGGTGCGCATCAGGCGGTCGGCTCGGCGTCGTCGGAGGCGGGCATGGAGGAGTCAGAGGAGGTGGAGGACTCGCCCTCCGGCTCAGCCGGGTCGAGGGCGGAACCGGGCTGGGCGGCGGGATCATCTGCGTCCTCGACGCGGCCGAGGCGACCCGAGGCGTAAGTGGTCACCTCGCTCCGACCGAAGGCGGCCATGTCCTGGGTCCACATGAGGGTCGCCGCCCACGAGCCCGAACATGCGGGTCATCTCCTCCACGGGGACGGCGGTGCGGGCCCGGCCCACGGCCTGGGTGCCGACCTGGGCGCGCGGCCCCTGGATCCAGCCCTCCCAGACGGCGACGTGGCCGGCGGGGTCTGCCGAGACGAGCTCGAGCTGGGTGACGGGGATGAGCGGGCCGCCGGAGCCCTTGGTGTCGGCGGCGTTGGTGGTGTCAGTGGTGTCAGTGCCGTCCTGGGCGGGCTCAGTGGCGGCGGTGTCGGTCTCGGCGGCTTCGGCGCCGTCGGGTTGCTCCTGGCCGACGGGCCGCCAGTAGGTGGTCTCGGTGGACCAGATCTGGGCGGGGGGCCAGGAGGGAGGCGCCTTGAGGCCGGGCATCTCGAAGTCGAGGTTCTTGGAGCGGGTGGCGTCGACCGTCCAGATGGTGGTGGTCTGGCGCAGGTAGGGGCCGCCGTCGTGGTCGAAGGTCATCTCCTGGTAGACGGCCTGCTCGGGAACGGTCTCGCCGTAGGTGAGGATGCCGTAGCCGCGCCAGGTGCCGGTCAGCCAGGCCAGCGGGTAGAGCTCGGGAGCCAGGTCGTCAGGAAGCGTGAATGCCATGCCCGCAGCCTACGACGTCCCCCCGGCCCGTATCACGCGCGCCGCCCGTCCCGGCCGCGCGGATCCGCCGGCGCCCTGAGCCTCCGGCGCGCTCTGGAGCCGCAGATCCGGGCAGGATCGGCAGCGCGGTGTCCAAAATGGATACAAAGGCGGTGAGGAGCGCTGAGTGCGCCAGACGAAACCGCATGATTCTGCGGTTCCTTCGCGTGACCGCAGGTCATCGGAGTCTCTTTGTATCCGATTTGGACATCCGGCCGCCGTGACGCGGCGTTCTCAGGGCCTCGCGGGGCCGGTCGGCCGCCCTCAGCCGGCGATGAAGCCGCCCAGGAGGCGGGCGATGGCGTAGACCGGTACGCCGACCGACAGGATCGGCACGAGCGCGGAGGCCACCGCCGCCCGTCCGCCGGGCACCCAGCGGTGGGTCCACAGGACGCGGTTGCCCGAGGCCATGAGGACCCCCGCCACGAAGCCGACGGCCACGCAGGCCACGGCGCTCTGCAGGGCCGCGGTCGCACTGATGTGGGACAGGCCGAAGAAACCGGCCGAGGCCAGCACGTAGCCGGCAGCCCCGGCGAACAGGGCCGGCACCGTGACGGTGAGGGCCTCCAGCATCCGGGCGCGCACGTTGAGGACGGTCAGGACGGCGCCGACGAACAGCGCCAGGCAGGTGGGCACGACGATGGCCGGGTCGGCCAGTCCCGGTTCCAGGGCGCACCAGGCCGAGCCGGAGACCGCCACGAGGCAGCCGGCCACCGTTGAGGACAGGTCCTCGACCAGGTTGTGCCGGCCGTCGCGGCGCAGCATCTGGCCGACGAAGGCCAGCAGGATCGAGAAGGCCATGACCAGGCCGGCCACCCCCATGTCGTCGAGGAGGTAGACGCTGGCGGCGGCCGACAGCCCGCTGATCGTCATGACGATCGTGCCGCCCAGGTCGTGGCGGGCGCGCACGAGCGCGGGCCAGCCCTGTGCGGCGGCCGGCACCAGGACGGCCACGAGGGCCAGCCTCACCCAGCCGGGCAGCACTGAGCCGACCGCCAGCAGCAGCGGCACCACGCCCGCGAAGGCGAGCCGAGTCCAGGCCGGGTCCACCAGGCCCGGCTCCTTGGGGCGGTTGGAGGCGCGACGGGTGGCGTAGCCCAGGTCCTCGGTGAAGTCGATGTCATCGCCTGAGTCCGCCGAGCGGGCCGCCTCTGGAGCGTCGGCGGAGCCGGCTGTCTCGCCGGAGGCATCCGAGCCGGCCGAGGCCGCGGCTGCCTTCGACCCGTCGAGCCCGGCCGAGGCGTGGGAGTCGCCCGCGCCGATGACGCTGGCCCAGTCCGACGCGCCACCGGCGGCCGTCGGAACGGCTGCGGCATGGGAGTCATGGCGCGAGCCGCGGGAGGCTCTGCGAGTGCGCGCGGCCGGTTGGGCTCGTCGGTGGTGGGTAGTCACAGCACGCATCGTCCCACACCCGGGCGGCCGCAGGGCCCACTGCGACCTCACTGCGGCCCCGCCCCGCACTCCTTGCGGACGGTCACTATCCGGACAGTCGTTGCCCCAGGAGATTCCGCCTGCGACCAGGTGTGGTTGACTTGTCCCAACAGTATCGCCGCTGCTCAGCTCGACTGCGCCGGCGGTTCCTGGTCGCGAGCCACGGAAGGAGTAGCCATGCGGATCATCATGTTCACTCGTGAGAGTGACGCCACTGATGTTCTGCCGGCGACCGCCTTCCTCGACTCCCCGGTGGAGTGCCTCCCCCCGATGCCCTCCTCCTACGCGGAGGTGGACAGCGCCGACGTCGTCATGATCGACGCCCGCGGGGACCTGACCCGTGCTCGCGCCCTGTGCCAGCTCTTCACCGGCCCCATGGACTGCCCGCCCATCATCCTCATCGTGGAGGAGGGCGGCGCCGCCGCGGTGCAGATCGACTGGGGCGCCGCCGACTTCGTCATGGCCGGCGCCAAGCCCGCCGAGCTGTCGGCCCGGCTGCGGCTGCTGCGCGCCCACGTCCCGGTCGTGGACGAGACCGACGACGACCGCATCGACGTGGGTGACCTCGTCATTGACGTCACCGCCTACACGGCCCGACTGCGCGGCACGATCCTGGACCTGACCTACAAGGAGTTCGAGCTGCTGAAGTTCCTGGCCGCCAACCGGGGGCGGGTCCTGACCCGAGACGCGCTCCTGCACGAGGTGTGGGGCGAGGACTACATCGGCGGCTCGCGCACGGTGGACGTGCACATCCGTCGCCTGCGCGCCAAGCTGGGCACCGAGCACGACAACCTCATCGGCACGGTGCGCAACGTCGGCTACCGCCTGGACGCCCCCGAGGACGCCTGAGCTCGCCGGCCCCGGGGAGCCTGAGAAGGCCCGGGCCGGCCCAGCCAAGGGGCAAACGTCTCCCCGACCGCCGGGTGGATTCACTGGGTGGACACCGCCGCGGCCCGGAGCCCGGGCCTGTAGACTCGTGGACGGCGTCGGGCCGTGACGGGCCCCGGGCTCCAACTCAAGCCGCCGCGAGCGGCATTCGCGCCGACTGGCGCTCTCCGGCCCGACGTCCTCCCTCTCTCCCCAGCGGCCTGTCGCCCGTTTCCCCTCGTGTCGCACCGCCGTGTCACGCACGGCGCCCACAAGTGTCACTCTGGGCGACTTTTACCTGCGCAGCACCAGTTCCCGGATCAACGTGTCATGCGCTGACCTGCGCGAACGTGAATCAGGCTGCGCTCGGACCAGCCTCAAGCGGCCTGAAAAGTCGCCATTCTTGACACTTGGCCCCTCGATCCTCAGCCGAAGCGGCCCGAGATGTAGTCCTCAGTGGCCTGCTGGCTGGGGGCGGAGAAAGATCTTGTCGGTGGAGTCGTACTCGACGAGGTGCCCCGGCTTACCGGTGGCCTCCAGGTTGAAGAATCCGGTCATGTCGCTCACGCGCGAGGCCTGCTGCATGTTGTGGGTGACGATGACGATCGTGTAGTCCGTCTTGAGCTCGGAGATGAGGTCCTCGATGGCGAGCGTGGAGATGGGGTCCAGGGCGGAGCAGGGCTCGTCCATGAGCAGGACGGCGGGCTTGACCGCGATGGCCCGGGCGATGCACAGGCGCTGCTGCTGGCCGCCGGACGGTCCCAGGCCCGGCCGGTCCAGACGGTCCTTGACCTCGTCCCACAGGTTGGCCCCGCGCAGGGAGGCCTCCACCAGGTCGTCGGCATCGGACTTCTTGATGCGCCGGTTGTTGAGGCGCACGCCGGCCAGGACATTCTCGGCGATGGACATCGTGGGGAAGGGGTTGGGCCGCTGGAAGACCATGCCGATGGCGCGGCGCACCTGGACGGCATCGACGCCGGGACCGTAGAGGTTGACGCCATCGACAATGACCTGGCCCTCGACGCGGGCGCCAGGGATGGTCTCGTGCATGCGGTTGAGGGTGCGCAGGAAGGTGGACTTCCCGCAGCCGGAGGGGCCGATGAGGGCGGTGACGGACTTGGGCTCGATGACGACGTTGACGTCCTTCACGGCCAGGAAGTCGCCGTAGTAGATGTTCTCGCCGATGACGTCGATGCGCTTGGACACGTCGGTTCCTTTACCTGAGGGTGGACTGCTGAGGGCTCTGGGGTCGCTGGGGTCGCTGCGGGCACAGTGGTCCCGGCGGCGCCGGACGGGCTAGCGCCGGCCGCCCTTGGGGCTGAAGTACTTGGAGATGAGGCGGGCCGCGAGGTTGAGCAGCATGACCAGGATGATGAGGGTCAGTGCCCCGGCCCAGGCCCGCTCCATGGCGGCGGCCTCCCCGCGGGAGTACTGGTCGTAGACGAGCACCGGCAGGGTGGACATGGAGCCGTCCAGCGGGTTGGTGTTGGTGCGGATCGTCAGGCCCACGGTGATGAGCAGCGGGGCGGTCTCGCCGATGACGCGGGCGATGGCGATCATGACGGAGGTGGTGATGCCGGCCACCGCGGTGCGCAGCACGACCTTGACGATGGTGAGCCACTTGGGAACGCCCAGCGCGTAGGAGGCCTCGCGCAGGTGGGAGGGACAAGCTTGAGCATCTCCTCCACACCTCGGATGACCACCGGCGTCATGAGGGACGCTTAAGGCGACGGCCCCGATGATGCCGGCCTGGTAGCGGGGTCCGGCAGCGATGAGGAAGATCGAGTAGGCGAACAGCCCGGCCACGATCGAGGGTATGCCGGTCATGACGTCGACGAGGAAGGTGATGACCCGGGCGATCCAGCCGCCGTTGTACTCCACGAGGAAGACGGCGGTGAACAGCCCCAGGGGCACCGAGATGAGGGTGGCGATCCCGGTGATCTGGAGGGTGCCGACGATGCCGTGGTAGAAGCCGCCGTTGGAGGCGTCGACGCCACGCATGTTGGTGGTCAGGAAGTCGTAGCCGAAACGGGCCGAGCCGCCCGACAGGACCATCCACACCAGGGAGACCAGCGGCACCATGACGACGGCGAAGGACAGGTAGATGAGGGAGCGTCACCAGGGGTGTTGCGGCCCCAGCGCTCGCCCTCGCGCACCCAGGAGACGGCGGTGGCGCCCACCACCCACACCAGGGCGGTCAGGGCGACGACGGCGGCGATGCTCCACCCGGCCAGCAGACCGATCCCGCCGACGACGACGAAGGCGGCTCCCAGCGCCGCCCAGATGAACCAGTCGGGCAGACGGTAGGAGGTCAGGGGCACGCCCTCGATGGAGGGCGGGTCGGCCAGGGGTCGACGGGGGCAGCCGGGGCCTCGGCGGCCGCGAGCGCGGCCTTGAGGGACTTGGGCGCGGGAGCGCCCTCGGTGGCCGAATCGGACCTACGGCCGGACGTGGGCTCAGGGGGTGTTCGTGGGCGTCATGTCAGCTGGCTCCTGAGAACTCGGAGCGGCGCGCGATGATCCACCGCGCCAGGGAGTTGACCGCGAAGGTGATGATGAACAGGACCAGGCCGGTGGCGATGAGCACGTTGACGCTCAATCCGTAGGCCTCGCGGAACTGCGAGGCGATGTTGGCGGCGATGGTCTGGTGCTGGCCGGCCTGGAGGACACGCAGGTTCAGCCCCATCCCGGGCGAGAGGATCATGAGGACGGCCATGGTCTCCCCCAGGGCGCGCCCGAGCCCCAGCATGGAGGCGGAGATGATGCCGGAGCGGCCGAAGGGCAGGACGGCCTGGCGGATCATCTCGTAGCGGGTGGCGCCCAGGGCCAGGGAGGCCTCCTCCTGGAGGGTGGGTGTCTGGAGGAAGATCTCGCGGATGGTGGCGGTGATGATCGGCAGGATCATGACGGCCAGGACCAGGGAGGCGGTGGTGATGTTCTTGGCCGGGGCCGTGTAGTCGGCGAACAGCGGGATGAAGCCGAGGTGCTCGCTCAGCCAGGTGTTGAGGGGGTCGAGCAGGGGCACCAGCCACAGGAAGCCCCACAGGCCGAAGACCACGGAGGGGATCGCGGCCAGCAGGTCCACCATGTAGCCCAGGGCCTGGGCCAGGCGGCGCGGGGCGAAGTGGGAGATGAACAGGGCCACCCCGATGCTCAGTGGCACCGCGACGCCCAGGGCGATGGTCGAGGACAGCAGCGTGCCGAAGACGAGCGGGGCCACGTAGCCCCCACAGGCTGCGGTCGCGCATGAAGGAGACCGACTCCAGGGTCTCGCGCGAGGCCGTCAGGGCGGGCAGCGCCTCCCGGATGAGGAAGGCGGCCACGAGGGCGAGGACCACCATGATGAAGGTGCCGGCGCCGAAGGACAGGCCGGTGAAGATGCGGTTGCCGGTCTGCCCGGGGGCCTTGCCGGGCTGGATGATGGCGTCCTCGGCGCTGCTGGAGGCGGTCGCGGCTCCCGCTGGGGGGCGGCGACGACGGCGGTGCGGTGGTGCTGGCCACGGCTGACCCTCCTCGGGGTGTCTGGGGCGGCGGCTGGGCGGGTGGGTGCTGGTTGGTCATGTGGTTGCGTGCAGCGTCGGGCCTGGCGGCCTCAGGCGGCGATCTTGTCGATGGCGGCGTTGATCTTCTCGCGCATCTGGCGGGTGATGGGGGCGCAGCCGGTGGCCTTGGTGGAGGCGTCCTGTCCCCGGGTGGAGGCGGCGAAGCGCAGGTAGGCCTTGACGACGGCGGCGATCCGGGCGTCGTCGTAGCGCAGGCGGGCGGCGAGGTAGGAGACCAGGACGATGGGGTAGGCGCCCTCGGCGTCGTGGCTGGGCTGGTAGAGCAGGCGGGTCTCGTCGGCCTCGGAGCCCAGGGTGGCGGCGTCGAGGGCGGCCGCCGCGGCCTTGGCGGAGACGGGCACGTAGGCCCCGTTGGAGCCGACGGCGACGGTACCCAGGGTGGCGGGGACCTTGGAGGCGTCGGCGTAGCCGATGGTGCCGGTGGCCGCGGAGACGGTCTGGATCATGCCGGCGGTGCCGTCGCCGGACTGGCCGCCGCGCAGCGGCCAGGTCTCCTCAGGCTCGTGGGGCCAGGCCTTGGGGGCGACGCTGGCCAGGTAGGTGGTCAGGGCCTTGGTGGTGCCGGAGTCGTCGGAGCGGCCCACGACGATGATTCGCAGGTCGGGCAGGGCGGCGCCTGGGTTGAGGGCGGCCAGGGCCGGGTCGTTCCAGCGGGTGATGGCCCCGGAGAGGACCTTGGCGAGGACCTCGCCGGTCATGTTGACGTGGGACTCGCCGGTGAAGCCGGGCAGGTTGTAGGCCACGGCGATGGGCGAGATGTAGAGGGGCAGCTCGACGGCGCCGCCGATCCGGCTGATCTCGTCGGCGGTCATGGGGGTGTCGGTGCCGGCGAAGTCGACGGCTCCCTCGACGAGCTTGGTGCGCCCGGCCCCGGAGCCGCCGCCGGCGTAGTCGACGGTGGCACGCAGGTTGGCGCCCATGAAGGTGTTCATCCAGGCGTCCTGCGCGTCGGACTGGGAGGTGGCGCCCGCACCGCGGATCTCCCCCACCAGGTCGCTGGAGGCGTTGGGGTCGGCGGCGCCGGCGTCGCGCCCGCAGGCGGTCAGCGCAGTCAGGGTGGCCACGCTCAGGGCGCCCAGGGCGCCGCGACGGGTCAGGAGCACGGGCTCTCCTCGCTCAGTCAGAGGGGGTCGGGGGTCCAGTCGGATACCGGGTGATTGTCAGGCAGCGGTCACGATAGGCGCCCCGGATGAAGGTTCCGGGTGACCGGGGTAAACAGTTGGTAAACACCTCCCGTGAGGACGGTCATATTTCGATACGGTGGTGGGCAGACGGCAGCTTCAGATGAAGGGCATCGACATGACACACGACCGCAACCTCACGATCTCCTCACGCCTCGCGTTCTTCTCTGTACTGGCGGCGCTCAACGTCTCGGTCATCAACTTCTTCGTGCTGTGGAGCATGGCCGACACCGCGGCGATCAACCGTGCCGAGGAGCACGGTTTCGACCCTCAACCAGTTGCTGCCCCACGCCACACCGTTCTGGTTCGCCGCGCACGCCTCGCTGCTCAGCCTCCTGGCCCTCGACGTCCTTGCCTTCCTGGCATGGCGCAGGTCCCGCCGCCACGTGCCCCAGCAACCGGATGTGATCAACGGGGTATTACCGCACGATCACGTCACCCACCAGTAGCAGTCCATCATCTCGAGAGGGGAATCAACTCGCGGGTCACCGGAGAATCCTGGTAACCCGCGAGTCCATAGTTCTCCCAGCAAAGACATCGGTTCGAGTCTGCGCCCCTTTTCGAATCAGCGGCCCTCGGACAGGGACGGGGCGCTGCTTCTCGATGGCGACGGCGCGGATCTTGCCGCGGGGGCGGCGGGCCATGTGGACCACGAGGATCTCGCCGGTCTTGAGCCAGGGGTCCCGGTCGGGCACGGAGCGCAGGAGCCGGCCGGGGGCGTACTGGGAGACGACCTCCATGATGGTGGGCAGGACGGGCCGGTGGGTGCACAGCGCCGTCGGCTCCTCGCGCACGCGCAGGACCTTCTTGACCACGGAGCGCACTCCCTTGGGGCTCTCGGCGTGGGCCATCTCGGTCAGCGCCCCGGCCGTCTCCAGGTCCAGGCCCGCGGCCGCGGCGTAGGGGGCGACCGTGTCCACGCAGCGCTTCCAGGGGCTGGTGAGGACGCGCCCCACCCCGTAGGCGGCCAGGATCGGGACGAGGGCGCGGGCCCGGGTCTCGCCCTGGTCGTGGGTCAGGGGCGGGTGGCCTCGTCGGTCTCCTTGTCCCGTTCCTTGGGGGCGGTTCCACACGGAGCGCTTGACGGCGCGACCGTGGCGCACGAGGACCAGGGTCCAGGTGTCGAGCTTGCCGTCCTCCCACAGGTCGACGAGCTCGCCGAGCAGGTCCCGGTCGTAGGAGTAGGTCAGGCGCTTGCGGGCCTGTCCCACGCGCAGCCACTCGACGGCGTCGATCTCCTTGGTCGAGGCGGGCTTGACGGCACAGCGGGCGGCGACGGCGGCCGAGGCCTCGGGGGCGACGCGGGCGGCCCAGTAGTGGACCTCCTTGCGGGAGCCGTCGGCGATCTTGTAGTGCACGCGGCTGAGGGGCTGGCCGAGGATGACCTGAACGCCGGTCTCCTCGGCGACCTCGCGCACGGCGCAGGTGCGCACCGACTCGCAGGGCTCGACCTTGCCCTTGGGGATGGACCAGTCGTCGTAGCGGGGACGGTGGACCAGGAGCACCTCGAGGTGCTTGCCGTTCTCACGCCACACGAGGGCGCCGGCGGCCTTCACGGTCTCGCGCGACCGGTTCTTCTTGCTGGACGGGCTCATGGCACGGCCGTCTCAGTGCCGGCCCTTGACGCGCGAGCGCGCCCGGGCCATGAGGCTGTCCTGGATGTCCTCGAGGCGGTTGCCCTCGGCGTCGAGGAGACGACGCTTCCAAGAGCCGTCGGGCTGGAGGTGCCAGGAGGCGACGTCGTCGGAGGCGCAGTGGGTGACCAGCCACTCGAGGTCCTCGACCATGGCGGGGTCGGTGATGCGCACGAGGGCCTCGACGCGGCGGTCGAGGTTGCGGTGCATGAGGTCCGCCGAGCCGATGAACAGCTCGGTCTGGCCGCCGCCGGCGAAGGCGTAGATGCGCGAGTGCTCCAGGAAGCGCCCCAGGATGGAGCGCACGCGGATGTTCTCGCTGAGGCCCTCGACGCCGGCGCGCAGGCCGCAGATGCCGCGCACGACGATGTCGACCGGCACCCCGGCACGCGAGGCGCGGTGAGGGGCGTCGATGACGGTCTCATCGACGATGGAGTTGACCTTGATGCGGATCCAGGCGGGCAGGCCGGCCTTCCGGTTGGCGATCTCCTGCTCGATGTGCTCCACGAGCCCGTCGCGCAGGCCGCGGGGGGCCACGAGCAGGCGGCGGAAGCGGGCGCGCGGGGCGTAGCCGGAGAGCTGGTTGAACAGGGTGGTCAGGGTCCTGGGCGACGTCGCGGTCGCAGGTCAGCAGCCCCAGGTCCTCGTAGCCGCGGGCGGTCTTGGGGTGGTAGTTGCCGGTGCCGACGTGGCAGTAGCGGCGCAGGCCATCGGACTCCTGGCGCACGACCAGCAGCAGCTTGCAGTGCGTCTTGAGGCCGACCATGCCGTAGACGACGTGGACGCCGGCGCGCTCGAGCTTGCGGGCCCAGGAGATGTTGGCCTCCTCGTCGAAGCGGGCCTTGATCTCCACGATGGCCACGACCTGCTTGCCGGCATCGGCGGCCTCGATGAGGGCGTCCACGATCGGGGAATCGCCGGAGGTGCGGTAGAGGGTCTGCTTGATGGCCAGGACCTTGGGGTCGGCGGCGGCCTGGGCCACGAACTCCTGGACGGAGGTGGAGAAGGAGTCGTAAGGGTGGTGCAGCAGGACGTCGTGCTCACGCATGGCGGCGAAGACGTCCGGCGCGGAGGAGGACTCGTAGGCGGCCAGGCCCGCGGCCGTCACCGGCACGAAGCGCGGATACTTCAGGTCGGGGATGTCCAGGTCGTGGAGCTGGTTGAGGCAGGTCAGGTCCAGGGGCGCGGGGAGCTCGAAGACGTCTTCGCCCTTGAGGCCCAGGGCGCGCACCAGGTAGCGGCGGGTGAAGGAGGAGATGGTGTCCTCCACCTCCAGGCGCACGCAGTCGCCGAAGCGGCGCCGCTCGAGCTCCTTCTCCATGGCCTTGAGGAGGTTCTCGGCGTCGTCCTCCTCGACCTCGAGGTCCTCGTTGCGGGTGACCCGGAAGAGGTGGTGCTCCAGGATGTCCATGCCCGGGAAGAGGTGGTCGAGGTGCTGGCCGATGACGATCTCGATGGGGATGACGGCGCAGCCGGCGGCCTTGTCCGCGGCGTCGAGCTCGCGGCCGGGGACCTGGATGAGGCGCGGCAGGGAGTCGGGCACCTTGATGCGGGCGAAGTGCTCCTTGCCGCTGCGCGGGTTGCGCAGGATGACGGCGAGGTTGAGGGACAGGCCCGAGATGTAGGGGAAGGGGTGGGAGGGGTCGACCGCCAGCGGGGTGAGGACCGGGTAGATCTGGTGGCGGAAGTAGCGGGTCAGGCGCTCCTGCTGGTCGGAGTTGAGCTCGTCCCAGCCCAGGATCTTCACGTTGTGCTCGGCCAGGGCCGGGCGGATGTCCTCCTGGAAGAGGGCGGCCTGGCGGGCGGTGAGCTCCTTGGTGCGGCTGGTGACCTGGGCCAGGACCTGGTGGGCGTCCAGGCCGGAGGCGCGCACCGGGGTGATGCCGGCCTTGATGCGGCGCATGAGCCCGGCGACGCGCACCATGTAGAACTCGTCCAGGTTGGAGGAGAAGATCGATAGGAACCAGGCGCGCTCCAGCAGGGGCAGGGGTGTGGTCCTCGGCCTGCTCCAGGACGCGCTCGTTGAAGTCCAGCCAGGTCAGCTCCCGGTCAATGAAGCGGTCCTTGAAGGACTCCAGGGGCGGCAGGGAGATCCTCGGGGGCCACCTGGGCGGTGTCGGCGGAAGCGGCTGAGACCGCGGCGTCGGCAGCGCTGGCACCGGCCGCACCGGCCGTGCTCAGTGAGGAGGCTGCGGAGGGGCGCTGGCGGAGCCAGCGGCGGGGCCCGCACTGGGGGCGCTGCCGGGAGCGGGCAGACCCGGGTCCCCGGCGCCACGGCAGCCGGCGCCGCCTGGGCCTCGGCGGCAGACGGGGCCGAGTGCGAGCTGGCGGAGGTGATGGAGGATGGGGCGATGGCGGGGGTCGCGATGCCGATGGGGCCGGGGGCGGGGGCCGCCTCGCCGTCGACGATGTCGTCGAAGTCCTCGTCCTCGTACTGGGGGCCGGAGTCGTCGGCGAAGTCGCGCGGGTCGGCGACCTCGATGACGTGCTCCTCCTCGACCGTCTCCTCGGCACCCTCGGGGTCGTCGGGGTTGGTGGAGTCGGTAGAGTCGGCTGGGTCGTCGGCCTGCTCGGAGTCGTGTGGGTCGGCCGGAGCGGCCGGGTCGGGGGATTCTTCCGGGGCCTCGACGCGCTCGGGGGCCTCCTGCCCTACAGGGGGCCCTCGCCACCGGTGGAGGAGTCGCAAGGGAGCGGCCGGGGCAGCCTCGGGCTCGCCCTGGGCGTCGGGACCGGGGACCTCGGCGGAGACGGCCGGTCCGTCGGTGCTCGCGGCCTCGGGCGAGACCGCCGACTCGGCGGCCTCAGTGGCTTCAGCGGCTTCAACAGTTTCGGCGGCCTCGGTCGCCTCGGCGTCGTCGGTCACCTGCTCGGGCTCCTGAGGGACTGGAGTGACGCATCCACCCGCCCAGGAAGCGGGAGAGCGGGGTGGGGGCGGAGTGGGGCGCGTCGTTGGTCATGGCCACATGGTCCCACGTCCGAGCGGCCTTGTGGGGTGGAGGTCCTCCCCAGTTCGGCGATGATGCGAGGCGCCGCCGCTCACGCCCGCTCTTTGGGACTCGCGGGTGGTAGGCGCCCCCGCTGCGCGCTCCCCCACGTCTCGTCCAACGAAGCGCGCATGATCTAGCCAATGGTGCCGATCGTGTCCAAATCGGAGACAAAGGAGCTTACGCACTCTTCACCGCTTCGACAGAACCGCGGAATCATGCGGTTCTGATCTACCTTCACACACTCACTTCGGGCCTTTGTTTCCGATTTGGACATTTCGCGCCCGGATCGCCCCTGAGCAAGGCCCTCTCAGTCGAGGAGTCCGGCGGAGGCGCGGCGGGCGGCGTCGGTGAGCTCATCGGCGGTGGCCAGGAGGGCGGAGTCGCGGCGGGTGACGCGGTCGGCGAGCTCGTCGGTGTCGTCCTCGATCCACACGGGGTTGGAGCCGGCCGCCAGGGCGCGCAGGAATCCGGCGGTGGCGCTCAGCAGCGGGGCGATCCCGGTGACGGAGCCCTCGACGCTGCCGGCCAGGACGCCGTCGAGGCGCTCGCGCAGGTCGGTCGGAGAAGGCACGGGGCGCGCCTCGCCGAGGGCGGACTCGAGGCGGGCGTTCGTGGTGTCATCGGCCTCGGTGAGGGTCGATGAGGGTGGCGTAGCGGCGGGCGACGAGCTCGGGGGCGCGGCGGATCCACTCGCGCACGAGGAAGAGGCGCCACAGGGTGCCGGGCAGGGTGGTGGCCGGGGGAGTCGGCCCACAGCTCGGCGATGTCGTCGACGCCGTTGGTGGCGACCGCGGCGACGATGCCGGAGCGGGTGATGGGGTCGTCCTCGGTCTCGGTGCCGGGGAAGCCGCCGATGAGGGCCTGGGCGGCGCGGTGGGCGAGCTCGGAGGCGACGGCGGTGTCGGTGCTGCCCTCGATCTGTTCGGCGGCCTCGGGGTCGAGTCGAGCGGGGCGGTGGAACTGGCGGGCCATGGGGACTCCTCACGCGGTGCGGGCGCGCCGGCGACGGCGCGCAGTCCCATTGTCTCGCGGGAGCGTGGGCGCTCCCCCATGGGTTCACTTCCGGCCGACGGCGAGGCCGGTTCGACACGGCGGTCGGTTGTCCGGCTATGCTGGCCCCTGCCGATGGCGTCTGGACTCTGCTTCCGGCCGTCGGTGCGCCCCCTTAGCTCAGTTGGTCAGAGCTGCGGACTTTTTAATCCGAAGGTCGTGGGTTCGAGCCCCACAGGGGTACCCGCCGGCCTCGGCCCCACCAGGGACCGAGGCCTTCTTCATGCCCGGGGTGCAGGCAGCAGCATCCCCTCTTCACCTTGTCGACACGTGGTTTCGGGCTGCGTGATGTTTGCTGGAATCAGGCGAGCTCAGGTGGCGCCAATCCACGCAAGGTGAATACTCCGGCAAGCAGGGACGGAAGGGCTTACTCATGTCGATCCAGACTAGAGCGGCGTCATCCCAGGTAGCCGAATACGACTTCATTTCATTCCACAATGAAGTACAAACCTGGAAACCAAAAGCACTAATCACTCAAAAACACTGGAACTTGCTGGAAGTTTATTCACTCACTGCGGGTAGTCGTTCCATCACCAAATAGATTTGGTGTGGTGCGATACACCGTCCCATCGGAACCATGGGTTGTCGTCCCACCAAAGATGCTCTCTGTGGTGCGATACACCGTCCCATCGGAACCATGGGTTGTCGTCCCACCGAAAAGATTCGGTGTCGAACGATAGACGATCCCATTTGAGGTAGAACCACTTGCGTTCGAGGACACCTCATTGTGATTCTCCCCACACGACATCCTCTATAACCCCCTCTCATACCGACAGACTCTTGACCATTATCCGTTACAGTAAATATTGAAACCAGAATTGACACCACCCACACACCCAGCAGAATGAGATCGCGCTGATAATCCAGTACTCCTGGACTAAAAATTGAGACGATTGCCAGGGCAACGGAAACAACTGCAGCATACACTAAGACGAAAAAGAATGCCTGAAGAGGGATAAACAACCCGAGCCAAAACCCTATCCGTTTACCCCTCACTCCGGGAGACTGGGCAATACGAGAGCCAACCACCCAACCAACCAAGGCGCCGACAACCCCCAGCGCGAAGGCACAGCCCACAATCACGCCACCCGACACGGAAGTTTCCCCAGTGGAAAAAAATCCATCCCACCAAACCCTATAGTCATGACGCCGGTGTACAGACACATTTGACAGCCAAATATCGCATAACCAATTTTTATTGTTGGGTTTCGAGTTCACCTTTGATTCCTCCCCGTAAAACTCTGTCGGGCATTCATGCCGAGTTATCGAGCATAAAGCCATCGCTCCGCCACCATTATATCGAAGCGCAACGTACTTCAAATTATATCACCCACAACAAGAAAGAGCGACAGTCAATCACTCAACCCTTCTCACCCTGAAAATATCGTGGATTCCCTCAAAGATTAAGGACATTCTTGCAGAAGATCCTAGAGAGTGTCGCCGCTTTCATCCGCAAATAAACACCTCCCCCCACACCCTCACGAAGCCACAGCCGCGAACCTTCAATCGCACCTTTGCAACTCACAGATAAGTGATGATGCTATCAAGATCGTCGGTTGTCCACCTTAATCACCTTGAGCCCCATCAGGGACTGAGGCCTGCAGCAATACCCCTCGCCACCCTGTCAGCACATGGTTTCGGGATGCGTGATGGTTGCTGGAACTCGGTGAACTCAGATGGCACCAATCCAGGCGGGGCGGACGCACCACCCAGCCTCCGCGCTAGCCTGGTCATTTTCCGTTTGCGGCGGCGTCGAGCACGCGCCCGACGTAGCTGCCGAACTTCTCGGTGATGCTGCCGTGGTCGTCGTCGGGCCATTCGCTCCAGGTGTGGCCGAAGCCCGCCGAGCGGTAGTAGGCCAGGCTGTTGCGGGCATGCCCGCCGCCATCGAATCCTTCGAGGCTGTTGGCGGGCACGTCACGGGTTCCGGTCACCCAGTTCAGCCGGAGCCGTTCCCTTGGCGCCCGAGGAGAAGGCCATCTTCCCCTCGGGCGCGTCGCCGCCCCCGAAGAGCAGGAAGCCCCCGCCCGCCATGCGCTCGGCGTAGGCCGGGAAGAACCACTGGCTGATGAACTCCGAGCCGCCGGAGTAGCCCACGAGCCAGACCCGATCCATGGTGGCGCCGCACTCGGCGACCACGTAGTCGAGCGCCTGCTCCAGGTAGCGGACCTTACCGTCCTGATCCTCCATCCACCAGGTTCCGTCGTCTCCGGGAGCGCGCACCGAGACCACGTCGTACCCGCGAGCGCTCGCCGCCTCGACAACTCCCCCGGCGCCGGCCAGGCCGCCGCGGGACCTCTCGTCCTGGTCCTGGTTCCCCTGGCTGTGGAAGGACTGCCCGTCGCCGTCGAGGTAGACGACCAGTCCGACCGGCGCTCCCGCGGTCGCGTAGAAGAGGCAGTCGGAGGTCTCGTCCTCGTCGTCGGTGTAGGGGAACGCGGCAGGGACCGACAGGTCTCCCGACGTCGGCCGCAGGCTCGGCGCAGCGCCGGCCCCGCGCGAGCGCAGGTACGGCGGCGGAGTCGAGTGCGTTGCCGCTCGCTGCGGCCCCCGAGAAGCGCAGCCGGCCAGGATGACGCCCGCCATCGCGCCGGTCAGGGCTCGCCGCGAGAGGTGCGCCGCCACGCTGTCCACCCACCTTCCCGATCGCCATCAGCCACTCGACGGTAGCACCGGCACCCCGGATCCGCTCGGCCGGAGCTGGGGCTGAATCGTCGCGCCGACGACGCCGCCCACCAAGGCAGGTAGGGGCTCAGCGCGGGAGCGCGGCGTCGGACACGACCCAGTTGCGTCCGACCTTCTTGCCGGGCAGGCGCCCGGAGGTAATGCGGTCGCGCACCGCCTGCGGAGTGATCCCGAGCCGGACGGCGGCCTCGGACACGCCCACGAACTCGACATCGTCGATCTTCAGGCCCTCGCGGCGGTCCCACATTCTGGTGGGGATGACCTCGATCCCCACCAGGTCGCCGACCTGCGCCGCCAGAGCGGTGGCTGTGGCCACGGCCTGGGTCAGCGTGTGGGCGGGCAGGGTGATGACAGCCTTGAGGGGCCCCGGGGCATGCGGGTGCGTCCCCGACGGCGGGGTGGTAGGAGGCGAAGGCCTCCATGACGTCGTCGATGTCGTCATTCTCAGTGGCGGGCTTGTTCGCGTGAATCGTGAGCGTGGCGTTGTAGTCCACAGTTCCCCTAGGCGCTTTGCTTACGCCAAGATTATTTCACCCGAACTTGGTTTACCGCAAGTCTTCAGGCAGGGACTGCCCTGACCTCCCTTGGCCCCGCGACCGCGGCCTCCACGTCCACGGGAGCCGCCGCTGCGGCCGCCCTCGTCCGGAGGGCTGCCCGGCCCCCTGCTCGCCGCTTCCGCCACGTCGCTTCCCGCCGCGCCCGCCGCGCGCTCCCCCGCTGCGGCCACCCCGGCCGCCCTGACCACCCTTAGCCCCGCGACCGGACCGGCCGCGCCCCGCTTCTCCGTGGCCGTGTCCCGGACGCCCGGTGGAGGCCCGACCGCTGGGGCTGCCGCCCTTGATGGCCACACCCTCAGGCATGTCCTCCAGCGCGACGGCCTCGGCGACCTGCCCCACGAGGGCGGACACGGCGTCGTCGTCGGGACGGATGCGCTCGATGTCCGCGCGGATCCGCGCCTTCTTGAGCAGGACCTGTACATCGTGCTTCTGCTCGGGCAGGACCAGCGTGATGACGCTCCCGGCGGCCCCGGCGCGCGCGGTGCGGCCCGAGCGGTGCAGGTAGGCCTTGTGCTCGGCGGGCGGGTCGACGTGGACCACAAGCTCGACGCCGGAGACGTCAATGCCCCGGGCGGCGATGTCGGTGGCGACCATGACGTGCACCTGCCCCGTGGAGAAGGCCCGCATGGCGCGCTCACGCGCATTCTGGCTCATGTTGCCCTGCAGCTCGACAGCCGGAATCCCGGCCTGGACGAGCTTGCGGGCCAGGCGCCGGGCGAGGTGCTTGGTCCGAGTGAACAGGATGCGCTGCCCCTCCCCCGAGGCCAGGCGCCGCACAATGCCGTCCTTGGCGGTCTTGTCCGCGACCATCCACACACGGTGAGTCATGGCGTCCACGGGCGAGGTCGAGGGGTCCACGGAGTGCTGCAGCGGGTCGTGGAGGAACTCCTTGACCAGAGTGTCCACGCCGTTGTCCAGGGTCGCGGAGAACAGCAGGCGCTGGCCGCGCTGCGGGGTGGCGCGCAGAATGCGGCGGACATTGGGCAGGAAGCCGAGGTCGGCCATGTGGTCGGCCTCGTCCAGGACGGTGATTTCGACTTCGTCGAGGCTGACGAGTCCCTGCCCCATGAGGTCCAGGAGCCGGCCGGGGCAGGCGACGACGACGTCGACCCCCGCCTTGAGGGCCTTCTCCTGGGGCTTGGCGGAGACCCCGCCGAAGATGGTGGTGACGTCCATGTCGACCACGCGAGCCAGGGGCTCGATGACCTCGGCGATCTGGAGGGCGAGCTCACGGGTGGGGGCCAGGACCAGGCCGATGGGGTGGCCGGGGCGGGCCTTGTCCTGCTGCGCCAGGCGCTGGACCAGCGGCAGGCTGAAGGCCAGGGTCTTGCCCGAGCCGGTGCGGCCGCGGCCGAGCACGTCACGCCCGGCGAGGGTGTCGGGCAGGGTGGCGGCCTGGATGGGGAAGGGCGCGGTGAAGCCGCGGGCGTCAAGGTCGGCGGCGAGGTCTGAGTCCACGCCGAGCTCGGCGAAGGTGGCCTCACCCGCGGCCGGGGTCTTCCCGGAGGCGAAGCGGCGTGAGGCGGAGGTGCGGTGTGCGGCCACGAGGATCCTGTCGTTTGGGGACCGCGGGCACGCCGGCGCGTGTCGCTGGCAGCGTGCGCGTCGGTGCGTGAGGTGCCGGCGTACGCGGCTCAACGGCGCGGGGCGTCAGGTGAGTCGACGCGCGCCGGGGCCGGGGCACCAGCCAGGTCGGGCGGCGCCCGGACCAGGGGAGCCATCCTGCCCGAGATCCCGCAATGTGTCACTACGGGCGACTATTCACTGTGCAGGCATTCGATGCGGCGACCCGCGAAACGCTGTGACCAGCGGTTTGACGGCGCACCCCGGAAACGACGGCCGCAGAACCGACGGAAAAGTCGCCATTCGTGACACTTAAGGCCCCAGGACTGCCCCCGACGGCCAGACAATGAGGGCGGGCTACCTGCCCAGGCGGCGCTCCCGGCTGGCGAAGTCGCGCAGCGCCCGCAGGAAGTCCACGCGCCGGAAGGCCGGCCAGTTGACCTCGCAGAAGTAGTACTCGGAGTGCACCGACTGCCACAGCAGGAACCCGGAGAGCCGCTGCTCGCCCGAGGTGCGGATGACCAGGTCGGGGTCGGGCTGCCCCTTGGTGTAGAGGTGCTCAGTGATGTCCTCCTCGCTAAGCGAGGCGGCCACCTCCTCCAGGCTCGCCCCGGCGGCGGCCCGCTCGCGCAGCAGCTCGCGCACAGCATCGGCGATCTCCTGCCGGCCCCCGTAGCCGACGGCGATGTTGACCTGCATGCGCCGATCCTCGGCCTCAGCAGCCTCAGCGGTCTCGACGGCCTCATCCGCCGGCCCGCCCTGCTCGGAGGCCTCCGCGCTCGACGGCCGGGAGCGGACGACGGCGGCGCGCAGGCGCTCGGCCAGCGGCTCGGGCAGGGAGGTCGACGGCGCCCACGAGGCGCAGGCTCCAGCGGCCGGTCTCGGCGAGCTCGTCGACGGCGTGGGCGATGATGTCCAGCAAGGGCGAGAGCTCGGCCGGGTCGCGGGAGAGGTTGTCGGTGCTCAGCAGCCACAGGGTGACGACCTGGACCCCCATCTGTTCAGCCCACCCGAGGAACTCCTCGATCTTGTCCGCGCCGCGCTGTGGCCCTGCGCGGCCCCGAAAGCCCCATGGACTTGGCCCAGCGCCGGTTGCCGTCGAGGATGACACCCACGTGGTGGGGCACCGTGGCCGGGTCGATGCGCGCAGCCAGCCGGCGCTCGTAGATGTCGTAGAGGAGGTTGTCGCCTGCCATGCCGTATTCCTCAGGGGCTCCTCGGTGGGGTTGCTGGGGACGGGGCCCGACGGCTCGGGGCCACCTCCAACGCTATCGCGCAAGGCCCCTCCTGCGCTGGACGAGCCGGTTAACAGCCGGGTCAAATCCGGCCATCAGGTTCGCCCAGGGTTGCCGGGGCACAACGGAGGCATGCCAGGCGGCCGGGCCGCCCCGGCTCTGGCGACGGCGGCCGCGGAACCTGCCGACGCAGGCCACCATGCCTGCCGTGTCACATCGCCGTCCGGATCGCTACCACCACAACCTACGGTCACGTAACCTACGGAGTCGTAAGGTTCAGCATCAGCCCGTTCCCACCCCACACCACCCAGAAGGACGCTCACGCCCATGTCACCGACATCGCCCTCGACGTCGCAGGCCCCGCGCCGCTCCACGTCCATGAGCGCCAAGGGCGTCATCGCCTCCGTCAAGCCCAGACTGCGCGGTTGGATCCACGCCGGTACCGCACCGCTGGCCCTGGCGGCCTGCATCGTGCTGACGGTGCTGGCGCCAGGAGCGGGCCTGAAGTGGGCCTGCGCCGTCTACCTGACGTGCTCGCTGCTGCTGTTCGCCAACTCCGGCGTCTACCACATCGGCACCGGGCACTGGCCGGCGAAGGTCGCGGCCACCCTGCGGCGGATCGACCACGCGAACATCTATCTGCTCATCGCCGGCACCTACACGCCCCTGTCGGCGGCTCTGCTGCCGACGCGCACGGCCACCCTGGTCCTGGGGATCGTGTGGGCGGGGGCGGCGATCGGCACGGCCACGAACCTGCTGTGGATGCACGCTCCGCGCTGGTTCACCACCGCCCTCTACATCATTCTGGGCTGGGTGGCGATCTGGTTCCTGCCGCAGTTCTGGCGGGCGGGCGGCCCAGCGATCGTGTGGCTGCTGGTGGCGGGCGGCGTGACCTACACGCTGGGCGCCGTCGTCTACGCCCGCAAGACTCCCGACCCCTCACCGCGCTGGTTCGGCTTCCACGAGATCTTCCACGTGTGCACCGTGGCCGCGTGGGCCTGCCAGTGCGTGGCCTGCTTCCTGGCGGTTCTGCGCTAACGGGGACGGCCGACTGAGGGAGGCGGCCACGGAGGCTGCTGGGCCCGGTGGGCGGCCCGCCACGCCGTCGAGCCGGCTGCTTTGTCCGCCTCTCCCCCAACCCCTGCGACGACATCGATCAGGGCGGGCCGGCACGGATTCGCCGCCCCGCCGCCCGACCCCAGCCCCGGAATACTCCCAGTATCTTTCGCCAACCGCACAGCATTCCCTCAGGCTGCGGCGTAGACTCGCGCTTCAAACCCGGTCGGCCCCGCGAGGAGCCGCCGGGTGTCGTCGTCGCAAGGTGACCGACCGGCTGCCGAGCGACCATCACCAGTCATCCAAGGAGGACCCATGTCCGAGCAGTCACAGGGCACCTGGCTCACCCAGGAGGCCTACGACCGGCTGGCCGCCGAACTCGAGCACCGCAAGACGACCGAGCGCAAGGAGATCGCCCAGCGCGTGGAGGCGGCCCGCCAGGAGGGTGACCTGCGGGAGAACGCCGGCTACCACGCCGCCCGCGAGGAGGCGGGACTCAACGAGGCGCGCATCATCCAGCTCGAGGAGACCCTGGAGAACGCCCAGATCGGCGAGGCGGCCGACGACGGCTCGGTCTCGGCCGGCACCATCGTCACCGCGAAGGTGGCCGGCAAGGAGCAGGTCTTCGCCCTGGGCGGCCAGGAGATCACCGAGGACGTGCCCGACGGCGTCAAGGTCTTCTCCCCCGACGCGCCGCTGGGGCAGGCTCTCATGGGGCACCGAGCGGGCGACACCGTCTCCTACGAGGCGCCCAACGGCCGGAAGATCCAGGCCGAGATCGTCAAGGTCGAGCGGGTCTGAACCTCTTTCCCGCACCCCTTTTCATCGAGCTGGGCATTCTTCGCGCAGCCCCACCGACATTCCGTGGGACACCGTGAGACATGCCCGGCTCGACGTCTCCGCCCCGGCCGCTCCTCGCGGTCAGTGAAGCGCGGGCGGGAATAGGGGTCGGGCGCAGTAGCGTGTCCTCATGTTCAACGCCTTTCACCACTCGCTCAGCGGATCGGCGCCGGCCGGCCGCGAGACGCCGGTCCTGCCCGACCCCGGAGACCACCCGGTGCTGGGGACTCCCTTGGACGGGCCGTGGCCCGAGGGCAGTCGGGTCATCTACCTGGCGGCCGGCTGCTTCTGGGGGGTGGAGCGGATCCTGTGGCGCCAGGACGGCGTCGTCTCGACGTCGGTGGGCTACATGGGCGGCCAGACGCCCAACCCCACGTACCAGGAGGTGTGTACCGGGGCGACCGGTCACGCCGAGACGGTACGAGTCGTCTACGACCCTGCCGTGTGCGGCGAGGGCGGGGAGACCCTGCTGCGGGCTTTCTGGGAGAACCATGACTCCACGCACCTGAATCGCCACGGCAACGACGTCGGCACCCAGTACCGCTCGGCGGTGTGGACGACGACGCCGGCGCAGCGCGAGGCGGCCTCGCGGATCCGCGAGGCCTTCCAGAGCGAGCTGACGCGCCTGGGGCTGGGAACCTGCGTCACCACCATTGAGGACGCCGCGGACGCGCCGGCTCAGTTCGGCGGCCCCTACTACCTGGCCGAGGACTATCACCAGGCCTATCTGCACAAGAACCCCGGCGGCTACTGCAACCACGGCCCCAACGGGGTGACCTGCCCGGTCGGCATCACCGACCTTCCCGCCCAGACCGACATCCTGGCCCCCGAAGACGCCCCGGCCTGAAACGGATCCAGCCGGCGCCCGCAACGTTGAGATCGCGGTAAGTCGCCAGCACCTGCGGGCCCCTCGCAGCGCCGTCAGGCTCGGCCCGTACTCACGCGGCGATCGGGTGCCCGACCTCGGGGTTCGGTCACGCGGAGCGCGCGGAGAAGGTGACGTCCCACAGAGGTGAGTTCTCGAGCTTGCCCTGCTCGGCGGTGGCAAACAGCGTCCACCCGCTGGTCTCAGTGTCCCCGAGCCAAAGCCCCAGAGCACTCAGCGGCAGATCCGATCCGTCCGAAGCTGGGACAGAGGTATCCCAGGTGATGACGTAGGCCTCCTTCATGCGAGGCCATGTCTCCTTCGTTCGGAACACATTGGTCCGACGCTCAGTGACCAGAAGCATCTCCTGGGTGTAGGTCTCATCAACAAGCGAGCGCCCGAAGGATTCCACACGCCGGACTCTGACGCGCGGGATGCCGTTGTGCGCTCCCAGGCATGAGGATCTCCGTAGCTGGATTGCCCTCGGAGTTGCTCACCTCGCTGACGGTGGCGCCAGCAGGGGCGGTGAGCGTCAGACCGTGGACCTCAACCGGGTCACCCGACGGAGACGTCGGCTGCACGTTGCGCGGCTGCGTATCGGGGACGACCGGGATATCTGAGACAGGCCGCCACGTGGATGTTTCGCCGGGACTGGGCGACGGCCTTCCCGGCGACGCTGCTCCTGCAGCTTTACCACTACGCCCGGAGCAACCCGCAATATATGACAACCCAGCGACCCCCAACGGAATCAGAACCGCCCTACGAGGCAGTATCAACGACATCAGCAGCCCTCCCAGCGGTTCCACTTTCCATCAGAGTAGTACTGACCATTAGAGAACTCAACAGTCTCATCGGCATACCCTATCCCCGCACTGGTCACCACCTCATACGCCAAACTTGCTCGCCCCCCATACTTAGAAGACCTCTTCGATACGTCTTGCCGAGTCAGCACCCCTCGATCCACCGCAGCATTAACGAAGGTGGCTGTAGCCTGATTAAGCTCTTGAAGTGAGTCCTTACCGGAGTTGAATCCGGGAACTTTGGCAGCAGCTAGAAAGTTGCGAGTCATTTGAGACACCTCCTTGGAGTTCAGATCAACCGAGGCCGTCCACACCTGCCCAGACTCAAGCGGGGCCGGGTTATCGATCCCCAACGGCGTTGTTGCACCAATTTGGGCATCATAAGAGCCGGTAACAGACACATTCAAAACCTTATCTGGGTCATTATTATCGGCCGTCACAGCAACAACTATCTCCCCAGATACCTCACCTTGTCCCCCAGCACCCACAACACCGGCACGACCAGATGCCTGCGCATTCACCTTATAGTACGTAGTAACCGTGCCTTTTTCGAGATTACCTTACCTCCGATAGCAACAGCCGCACCAATCTCTGCTTTAGCACCCGCAACACCCTGGGTGGCAGCAGCCTCTGCGCTTCCTTCTGCGCCAACCTGATAGTATATTTCTTTTGGTTTTGGGGGTTCATAGTGAGTGGCGCTATCGATCACGCCGTTTACCAATCCACCAAAAATACCAGTGGAACGGTCAACCACCTTCTTTCTAAGAAGATAGTTCTTCAGGCCATCCTTTGCTTGCTCAGAGTCGACTTCATAGGGTCACCCCGCGCTCTTCAGCTAGTTTTGCGGCAGCTTCCGCAGAGGCGCGAGACCCGTAGGTCTGATTATCAACCGTAAACTCGACACCGCCGCCATAACCGGTACTGACTCCAACCTTGTCTCCACGCTTGTCGGTTACCCTGTAGTGCCCATTGGACAGTTTTTCCGTAACAATACCCTCATTGATCTCAACGTCAACTACCAGGCCAAGGCCGGCATTGAAATTTTGAGAATGTTGATGGGTGGTACAAGGATCAGTCGGCTTATGCTTATCCTCTTTCGCTTTATCGTCAGTACTGCCGCACTGCATTCCTCCGGCCCCAATGGCCTCACTGACCTTGGAGAGGATTCCGCATGCGATATCGCGCCCATGGCTTGGAGCAACCGCGACCACTCCTCCAATAAGTACCGCCACAATGATGGCTATTCCTGCGAACTCAACTAATGTCGCACCGCGTTCGCGATCCTTCCGGAACTCACGACCACGAACACCCGACTTCAAAAACAAAGGAAACATGTGTTCTCCCACCTTCACCACCCACTCCATAACATCAGACTGCACCAGTTTTACGCGAGGAACATGCAACTCACCGCACAGGACAACTCCACCATTCAGAGATAGTCTTCCCTTCGCAATAGCAGCGCATACACGAGCGCTGAGACAACCGCTGCGATCGTGGCAAAAATAATCACCGCAAAGATCGACACCCAGCTACGCACCGAGTATGTGGGAACGATGTTAATAGAGCTTACAACAGCTGCAGGAATCGCCGAATGCATCACAAACACCATCACAGACCGGAGACGACGCCTTACGATAAACATCGCCAACAGACTGGCAACGAAAGATGAGAGCCCATTCATCCAGGCAACAGTTCCAACGACAGACTGCGCGGAATCAAGGGCGTCAAGCGTCAGCGCAGGAACGGACAGCATCACCACGAATGCCACCATAAGCAGTACCACTTGAAGCGCAGCCCCAACGACGAGCAATAGCGGCGACCACGTATGCTCGTCGTCGAGCAGCACGTCACGATCCGCGTCTTCCATAGTTCCCGACCTTTCTCGCCGTACACTCCTGCATGCACACAACGACCGACGCCCAACCAGGACGATCGCGACATAGCTCGCGCCTCACCCTTCTCAAACCACAGTAGGTCCACAGTGTTTTGCGACAACAGGGCCATCCGCCCCCACTCCGCCCCTACTAACAGGGGCAGGAACTTCACAGAAACGTCCGTGGTAATGCGCAAAGCACGTCCCCACTTCGATTCACCGCCGAGTCCGCTGGTTCCCCTTTCCGGCTCGGACTCCACCCACATCGCTAGCAGCAGCAACAGCACCGTCCACCAGGGCACCCCGGTGCCGCTCCCACTACCCCACCGCCCACTCCAGCCTTTGAAGCGTCAATCACCAGCGTTCTCACACGTTGCCTTGAGATGCTGACCTCCGGCCGCCGGCCAGCACTCCCAGCTGCGAGCGCCCGCGACTTCCTGACCTGTTTCCCTGCGCACCACAGGAGGCTCAACCCCTATGAGCAGCCAGCAGACTCGCACCCCGTCGGACCGGTCTCCGGCGGGGGCGGAGCCGGAGACCCACTGGTCTGAGGACACAGACTTCCAGTGGCGCGCCGCAACCGAGCTGCTCATCGCCATGGGGGTCCCGCGCTCCACCGCCCGCCTCACCAGCGACCTGCGCATCTCCATCGCGCACCTGGAGGAGGTCGACGCGCACCTGCCCCGCGATGGCAAAGCCCCTGCCGGAAGCTGACCGTCTCACTCGCAACAACGCCGTCGACGACGTCGCCCGCGCCATCCTGCCGCTGGCGCACGCCGCCCTGGAGCGGATCCGGGCCGAGGAGCTGCGCACCGAGGTCGTCGGCGTCGACTACGACGCCCTGTGCGACGCCGTCGAGCAGCTCGAGGCCACCTACCGCGCCGGCTGGTGGCGCGCGGCTGAGAGAGGCGCCGACTTCTTCCTGCGCGAAGTCGAGGGCCCTCAACCGGCTCAACGTTCCGGCGGTGCGTGCCAACTGGCGTGACGCCGGCAAGATCGTGGGCATCCTGCGCAAGATGCCCGTCTCGACGCTGCGACGCGTGGCTCGCACGAGCAACCCCATGGCGCTGCGGCTCATGGTGCTGTTCAACCTCCAGGCCGGCTACCGCGACGGCAGCTTCGACAAGACCATCTCCATCCCCCGTCTCATCCACACCCGCACCAGCGAGTACCGCGCCGAGTACCGAGCCGGCTCAGCCGCCTAGCGCGAGCCGCGCAGCCGCTGCCAGCCCACTCACTTCGACCGAATCTTCAGAATCGACGCGGCTCCGGGTCGATTCTGAAGTTTTGATCGAAGCGTGGGAAGGATTTTACCAGCGTCGGCCAGTGGGCCTGACCCCGGCAGCGGACGAGTCGTCGCAGCATCTGCGCTCCGGCGTCGCCCCAGGCCTGCGCCCACGTCCAGCGGGCCACCGTCAGGCCCGAGGCCCGCAGCGTGTCCTCCCGGAGCTTCTCACGCCACACGACATCCTCCGGGTCCTGGCCGAAGGAGGCCGACCGGTACTTGACCCGACCGTCGAACTCCCCGGCCACCCCATGATCCGGCCAGTAGAAGTCCAGGATGTAGAGCTCCGACCCAACCCGCACACTCACCTGCAGCTCCGGCTTGGGAAGCCGGTGCTCCCACATGCGCACGCGGGACATCGACTCGCCCGGCGACTCGGAGCGGCCGTCGGCCAGGCGCACGGCCTGCCGCGCACGAGGGCCGCCACCTGCCGTTTCGGGCAGACGCGCCAGCGCCTCTTGCAGTCCCTCCGCGGAGCACAACCCGTTGTGCAGGGGCCGCATCCATGGCGGCGACTCCCGCCATGAGGCCGTTCCACCGGGCCAGGTCAATGAGCGCGTCCGGCAGTGCGACGGCGAGATGCCCGCCCACTCTGATGACCTCAGTGCCACGACGCCGGAGGTGGCGCCTCAGCAAGGAGGTCCGTACCCGGCCTGGGCGCCCGCCCACGACCTCCACCCGGCGCAGGATCGTGCCCACCAGTGGCAGCCCGTAGGCGGCGACGGCGGAGGCGCCCGCCAGCACCAACTCGTCACCGTACTTCCGGTGCGCCGCCTCGAGCAGCAGCTCGTAGCGCTCCATCCATGCAGCCTCCTGCCAGGCCACGCGGGGCGCGTAGACGCCGGCGGCGACGCGCAGCCAGTCGTGGCTGAGGTCCGGGCGCGCGCACGCGGCACCGTCGAGACCGGTCTCGTTCCACATCAGCGGGCGCAGGGCCTCGCCGTCGGACAGGGGCGGGGAGGAGATCGCGGCGGTCATGCCCCCATGCTGCCCGCAACACCCCGGCCCTCACTCGGCGCGCCCACCGCCCTGAGGAAACAGCGGGCCGACGACGCCGTTGTGGACACCGGGATCACCGATCACTTCGACCGAATCTTCAGAATCGACGCGGCTCCGGGTCGATTCTGAAGTTTTAGTCGAAGTGTGCGGAAGGGAGGCCAGCTCGAGCTTGCGGTAGCGGCTGACGGCCGCAGCGACGTCGACCATGCGGGGGGCGCACGAGGAAGGCGGGCCGCTCGCGCTCGTCGGTGAGGGGCGTCAGGCCCTCCTCATCGAGCAGGGGCCTCGAGGTCGTCCAGGCACTCGCGCAGCGGGAGAACCCGTCGAAGCGTTGCTCCAGCAGGGGCGCGCAGGGCGTAGGCGATGGCCTCGGCCTGCCCCGGGTCGGTGACGCCGCCGACGTCGGAGATGTCGATGTCCTCCCGGTCCAGGACGAGGGTGGAGGTACCGTGGGCGCGGGTGCGCACCGGCCCCGGCGGGTGCGCGGCGGGGCGGGCTCGAGGGACGCGCTGCCGGGGCTCGGCGAAGTCCTCCAGGCTGGTCAGGGGCCGTGGCTGGTCGGCGACGACGCGGCGGGCCTGCTCGGTGACGTCGCGCAGGTGGTAGGCGTCCGCGAGCAGGACCCGGTCGGCCACGTCCAGGTAGTCCCCGGAGCCGCCCATGACCATGACCGTGGAGACGCCCTCCTGCGGAACAGCGCGGTGATGCGGTCCACCAGGGGCGTGATGGGCTCGCGCTCGGCGGCCACGAGCTCGCGCATGCGCGAGTCGCGGATGAGCAGGTTCGTGGCGGAGGTGTCCTCGTCCAGCAGCAGCGTCGTGGCGCCGGCCTCGACGGCCTCGATGATGGAGGCGGCCTGGGAGGTGGATCCCGAGGCATTGCGGGTGGTGAAGGAGGCGGTGTCGCGCCCGGCCGGCAGGGTGGGAGATGAAGGGGTCAGGTCGACGCCGGTCACGGCGCGCCCGTCGGCGGCCCGCACCTTGACGGCGTCGGGGACCGTGGCGACGAGCTCGCGCCCGTCCCCGGGCACGTGCGGGTAGACGCCGCGCTCGATGGCGCTCAGCAGCGTGGACTTGCCGTGGTAGCCGCCTCCGACGATGACGTTGACGCCCGCCTCGACGACGGTGCCGCGCACCGTCCCGGCGTGCGGGAGCTCCACCGTGGCGGCCATGGACTCGGGGGGCCTGGAGGGAACGCCGCCGTCCAGGGGATCGTCGCTCACCCCGGAACGGCGCGGCAGGACGGAACCGTCGGCGAGGAAGGCCACCCAGCCGTTGCGGGCCACCGTCGCGGTCAGGGGCCCGGTGGTCCTCAAGGGTGGCGACGTGGCGCACGAGCCGGTCGCCCGCTCGCCGGTGAGGTCCATGGCCTCCTCCAGCTCGCGCACGAGGTCGCGCCCCACGATCGGGGAGGCCTCGTGGCCCTGGATGGAGCGACCCTGGGCGGGCAGGGCCAGGCAGGCGCGGACCTCCAGCACCCAACCGGCCCCTCCTTCTTCTCCTCGGGGCGCAGGATGATGCTGGAGCGCTGCAGGATCTCCTGGCCCGGGGATGCGATGGACAGTGCCGTGCCGCGGAAGCCCGCGTGCAGCTCGCGGGTGAGGAAGTCGCCCACGGCCAGGCGGCGGTCTGCGTCGGCCAGCAGGTCGGCCTCGTCGAGCAGCTCCAGGCCGTGCAGGGTCAGTGGGCACGTCCACGTGGATGCGCGTGGGCGGGGCGTAGGGAGGGTCGGACTGGACGCGGTCGATGTGCAGGGAACCAGCCTGCGGGCGCCCGGTAACGTCCGGCGATCGCCTTGTAGGCGGCGTAGGAACGTCCGTCCAGGGCGTGGAGGTGGCCGACGAGGTCCGCCAGGAGACCGTCGCGGGGCTCGTCGTCGTAGACGCGGCGCGAGCGGCCGCGCTCGTTATCCCGGTAGCCACGGTCACCACCGGAACCTCCCCGGTAGCCGCGGTCACCGCCGCGGCCGCCTCCCGAGCCTCCCCGGTAGCCGCGGTCACCGCCGCGGCCGCCACCAGAGCCGCCCCGATAACCGCGGTCGTCACCAGAGCCTCCTCGGTCACCGCGGTCGCCGTATCCGCCCCTGTCGTCCCGGCGGGAACCGCCTCGCTCGCTGCGCTCAGTCATGGGGAAACCCTACCCACCCGCCATACCGCTCCCGCCAGCCCCGGCACGAACGACGTCGCCGCCGGAGCACCCGCAGGTGCCGCCGACGGCGACGTCATGGACTGGCGTCCTCCGGCTCAGCCGAACGACCGAGCTCGACGTCCTCAGCGCAGGGAGGCCAGGGGCGTCGGGTGGGCGACGACGTCGCGCACCATGGCCGGGACCTCGGCGTCGTGGAAAGCGGCCGGCGAGAAGGCGCCGTCGGCGAAGTCGGTGTTGAGCGACAGGAACACGTTGGAGGCCACGACGGTGGCGCCCATGCCCTGGAGGATCTGCTGGAGGTGGCTGACAGCGCGGATGCCGACGCTGTAGGAGTAGCCGACCACGCCCACACCCTTGTTGGCCACGGCACCGGGCTGAAGGAAGTCGATGGCGTTCTTCAGCGCGCCGGGGATGGAGAGTTGTACTCGGGGTGACGAAGATCAGCGCGTCGAAGGACTTCAGGGGCCTCGTCGAAGGCGGCGCCGGCCGGGTCGCTGGGGACGGCCATGCGCGGGGATCTCCTCGGCGAACAGGGGGCAGGGTGAAGGAGGCGATGTCGACGATCTCGGCCTCAACGCCCTCGATCTCGTTGGCCTGGTCGACCACCCACTGGGCGATGGTGCCACCCACGCGGTTGGGGCGGACGGAACCGACGACGACGGCAAGACGGGTCATGTTTCTCTCCTGGTCGAGATGAGCCGGGGCGGGGTGTCAGCGTCAGGCGAAGACTCCGATGGCGCACCCGGCCGCGACAATTGATTTACCAACAACCTTATGGGAGTTTCGACAGAACGAACTCCCCCTTATTGCATGATACCGGCCACAATGCCCCGTCTCCGCCTTTCCGGTGAGGGCGCATGGAGCCGCGAACTCGTCACGGACTATCGGGCCAGGAAGAAGCGGAAGGCGGGGTCGGCGGTCTCCTCGTTGTAGGAGTAGCCGAGGCGGTCCATGTGCTCGGTCAGCTCGACGTCGTCGGGCCCGGCCGCGAAGGCGCACAGGATACGGCCGTAGTCGGCGCCGTCGGTGCGGTAGTGGAACAGCGTGATGTTCCAGCGGGTGCCCAGCACCTCCAGGGAAGTGGGCCAGCGCCCCGGGCGACTCGGGGAAGAGGAAGGAAGAGGCGCTCGGGCACGCCCGGGGTGGCGCGCCCGCCGATCATGGAGCGCACGTGGACCTTGGCGAGCCTCGTCGTCGGTGAGGTCGATGACGTCACAGCCGGCCTCCTCCAGGTCCGCCACGATCTCGGCGCGCTCCTGGCGCCGGGCGATACGCACACCCACGAAGATGCGGGCGGGGTCGGTCTCGGCACGGGCCGCGAGAGGCGGTAGTTGAACTCAGTGACCGAGCGGGCCCCTCAGGACCGAGGCGAAGCGCAGGGAAGGAGCCCTGCTCCTCGGGGATGGTGACCCCGAGGATGGCCTCGCGCTGCTCACCGATCTCGCTGCGCTCGGAGATGTAGCGCAGCTGGTGGAAGTTGAGGTTGGCGCCGGACAGGATGAAGGCGAGGCGCTCGCCGGACAGGTGGTGCTCGGCGACGTAGCGCTTGAGACCCGCCAGGGGCCAGGGCGCCGGAGGGCTCGGAGATGGCGCGCACGTCGTCGAAGATGTCGCGCACCGCGGCGGAGGTCTCGTCGGAGGAGACGGTGACGACGTCATCGAGCAGGGCCCGGCACATGCGGAAGGTCTCCTCACCGATGCGGCGCACGGCCACCTTCGGCGAACAGGCCGACGTGGTGCAGGGGTGATGGGCTCCCCGCCCAGTAGGGGCGGCCTTGAGGCAGGCCGACTCCTCGTGCTCGACGCCGATGACCTTGATCCCGGGCATGAGCTGCTTGATGAGGACGGCGACGCCGGCGGCCAGCCCGCCGCCGCCCACGGGTACGAAGACGCGGTCGAGGTGGGCGTCCTGCTGGATGAGCTCCAGGCCGATGGTGCCCTGGCCGGCGATGACGCGGGGGTCGTCGAAGGGGGCGATGTAGGGACAGGCCCTCGGCCTCGGCCAGGCGAGGTGGCCTCGGCCTTGGCGGCGTCGAAGTTGTCCCGTGGAGGCGGACCTCGCCACCCAGGGCGCGAACGGCGTCGACCTTGATCTGGGGGTGACGGTGGGCATGACGATGATGGCGCTCATCCCCAGCAGTGCGGCGGAGCGGGCCACGCCCTGGGCGTGGTTGCCGGCCGAGGCGGTGACGACGCCACGTTCGCGCTCGGCCGGACTCAGGGAGCGCATGGCGTTGTAGGCGCCACGGATCTTGAAGGAGTGGACAGTCTGGAGGTCCTCGCGCTTGACCTCAACGGTGTTGCCCAGGCGGGCCGACAGGGCCGGCATCTCCTGCAGGGGCGTGTGCTCGGCCGCCTCGTAGACGGGGGCCTTGAGGATCTCCCGCAGGTAGCGGGCGCTGTCCCAGGCAGGGGTTCCGTTGCTGCTGACGCTGTCGAGCTCATTCACGAGTGACAGCGTAACGGGCCAGGCTCCGATCACGATGAAGGGCTCCGAATGTCCAAAACGGATACAAAGGAGCCTGCGGCTCGATCAGGTGGCTGATAGAACCTTGGAATCATGCGGTTCTTGTCTAACGCCTTGGCCCCGTTTCGGGCCTTTGTATCCGTTTTGGACATTCTCAGGCTGATCGCCTCACGAACCGGATCGGCGAAGCCGTCAGGCCACCTTGCTCAGCACGCCGGCGCACCCGAGGCGCCAAGTCCCGCCGACGCACAACTGGACGCAGGACCGGAAGGAGGCTCTCGCCAGCGCAGGCGACCAACACCTCCCACACCTGCCTATCGCTGGAAACATTCATACCTATGTGAGTCCGCAGAGCGAGCAGGGACCTTGGTCCACCGGAGCCGGCGGGAATAATTCCAGCTGGACCGCAAGGTTGGTATGCACACCCTACGGAAAGGAGCCGCCATGTCGCTCCAGCTCTTCGAGCTCGTCCCCACCACCCCGTCGCGCGAGGCCGCCGAGGCCCTCATCGCGCAGGTCTCCCAGGCCGTTGAGGGCCGCCGGCGCCCTCCGTCCTGGGTCGCAGGTCACCGCCAGTCACGAACGCATCTTCACCATCGTCGAGCTCGACTCCGACGACGTCACCGGCCTGACCGAGGCCGTCCGGTCCGCTGCGGCCGACGCCGAGGTCACCGGCCCTCGACGAGGTCCGCCTCGTGGGCGCCGAGCTGGAGGACGTGCGAGCCCCTGGCCCGCAAGGCCGACTACCTCGTGGAGTGGGACATCCCCGAGGGATCTCCATGGAGACCTACCTGGCGCGCAAGAGGCCAACTCCCCAAGTACGCCCAGGGTGCCGGAGGTGAGCTTCCTGCGCACCTACGTGCGTGAGGACACGGTCAAGTGCCTGTGCTTCTACGACGCCCCCGATGAGGGAGGCCGTGGTGCGCGCCCGCGAGGCCGTCTCCACCCGATCGACCGTCTCCACGCCCTGGAGGGCTGAGCTCCCGGTCCGCTGATGAGGCGGGCGCCAGCCCATCGCGCGGTTGGCGCCCGCCTCGATATCTGTGCCCGACGGCGCAGCCCTTGCGCCCGGCCCGGGCCGGAGCCGGGCCGCTGCCACCGGGCCTCAGCGGGCTCAACGGCTCCAGCAGGGTCCCCGCGGTCTCAGCGCCGCATGCTACGGGAGGCGGCGACCGATGTGATCGACAGGACCACGAGGGCGGCGGCGGGCGTGGCCACGGCCCAGGGGCCCGTTCGATGTAGGGGCAGCGCGTCGGACGGGACCAGCCCCCACTCCGGTGCGGGGCTCTGGGCGCCCAGGCCGAGGAATCCCAGTGCCGCCAGCGCCAGGGGCCTTGCCGGGCAGTCTCAGGGGCCGCGTGGCGCGCCAAGGGGCCGACGACGGCGGGCAGGACCCGGGTCAGGGTGATCCGCACCCGCCCTTCCCCCAGGACCGGGGGCGAGCAAGACGTCGGGGCGCTGCCGGTTCTCGGCGACGAGCCCGGCGGCGTGGGAGGCCAGAGGCGCCCAGCCGACGCCGGCCACGGCGATGGCGGCGCCCGTGGCGCTGGGCCCGGAGACGCCGGCGACGATGAGGCCGGCCAGGATCGGCGGGGGCGGCGTTGGCGACCTCGATGAACCCCGTGGCCGCCCGCGGCGCCAGCCCCACCAGGATGGCGATGACGAAGCAGACCACCGTGACGATGACGGCTCCGCTCACCGTGGACACGGCCCCGTGAGCCACCCGTGCCAGCACGTCGCGCCCGAGCGAGTCGGCGCCCAGCGGGAGGGCGGCACTGGGCTGTGCGAGCTTGTCCGCGACGACGGCGTAGGGGTCACGCCGAATCCCGACGGCAACCATGAGGGGCCAGCAGGGGCGGCACCGCTGACGGCGATGACGCGGGCGGCCCGCCCGGGTGCTCCACCGGGGGCGGTGCCGTGAGACCGCCCGCCCCGGCGGCCCGCCCCATGAGGAGGCGCCGGGCCGCTCCGGCGATGACGCCGGTGGCCAGTGCCAGGGGCGAGCAGCAGCAGGATCTGGGCCTGGAGGGCCGGCACGTCCTGGGCGGAGGCGGCGTCCAGGAGCTCGCGGCCCAGCCCGGGGATGGCGAAGATCTTCTCCACGGCGACCGCGCTGCCGGTCAGGGCCACGACGACGAGCGCCACCTGCCCGGTCAGTGGTGCCAGGGCCCGCCGCAGGACGGCTCCGGCCAGGGGTCGGCCGCGGATGCCGGCGGTGGACCAGGTGGCCACCCAGCGTTCGGAGAAGGTGGCGGTGACGGCGTCGGAGACGAGTCCGCCGAGGTAGCCGCCGGTGGGCAGGCCCAGGCTGAGGGCCGGCATGATGACCTTCTCGGGGCCGCCCCACCCGAAGGGCGGCAGGATCCTGAGGTAGACGGCCAAGACGAGCATGAGGATCGGGGCCAGGAGGTACTCGGGCAGGGAGATGAGGATCGCGGAGGCGGCTCCGCCGCGGGGCCGGGGTCGTCCTCGCAGCCCGTCGCGCAGGGCGGGCAGGACCAGAGCTGCGGCCACGATGACTCCGACGCCGAGCGCTGCGGCCATGAGGCTCAAGGAGACTCCGAAGGCGTCGACGGCGTCCGGGCCGACGTCGGCCCCCGAGACCCAGGAGCGGCCCAGGTCGCCGCGGGCCACCCCGGCCAGCCAGTGCCCGATGACGTGGAGGGGGCCGCCGTCGATCCCGATGCTCGTGCGGATGGAGTCCAGGATTTCCGGCGTGGGCTCCCGGTCGGAGGAGGTGGCACGCAGGATCGTCAGGGCCGGGTCCTTGCCCGAGAGCCAGGGCAGCATGCCCACCAGGCCCACGAGGCAGGCCAGGGCGAGCAGGCGCGAGATGCCGGTGACGAGGTCACCCGTACGCAGGCGCCCGGCGAGCGGGTGAGCACGCCGCTCACTTCTTCACGGTCGTGGCCGAGGTGATGAGGGCGCGCTCGCCCGGGTCGCGCTGGGCGCCGGTGACCCCGGCGGCCTCGCCCTGGATGACGCGCTCGTGGGCCAGCGGGATGGCGGCGCCGGAGGCGAGGGATGGCCTGCTCGGCGGCCATGATGGCCTTGCGGCGCTCGTCGCCGGGTTCTGCGGCGGCGGCCTTGGAGATGGCGGCGTCGACCTTCTCGTCGTGCAGGCCGCTCATGGAGTAGGGAGCCGGAGGAGGAGAAGTCGGCAGGGTCATGTGAGGCGACGGCGTCGCCGGAGTCCAGGACCGTCGAGCGCGACACGAGGACGGCGTGGAACTTTCCGGCCAGGGCCTCGGACTCGATCTGGTTGTACTCGCGCACGTCCTGGGTGACCTTGAAACCGGCGGCCTCGAGCTGCTGAGCCAGGAGGGGGACCATCTCCGCCGAGCTCAGGGGCGGTCGGTGTAGGAGGCCAGGGTGATGGCGGTGCCGGCGGGGACGGTCCCGGCGGCGGTGGCGCCGGGGACCTTGCCGGTGGCGGCCGCGCCCGTGGCTCCGGGGTAGGTCTCCTTCTTCCAGGCGCGCAGCTCGGCGGCCCAGGGCACGGCCGGCCCCAGGAGTCCGACAGGAGAGTCGGCGTGACCCTCGAAGACGGTCTTGATGAGGGGCGGCGGGGTCGACGGCGTTGCGGGCGGCGGCGCGCAGGGCGGGGTCGGCGAAGGGGCCGGAGCGGGTGTTGAGGGTAGAGGGTGGAGGTGCGCGGGGTGGCTACCTCGTGGAGAAGGTTCTTGTCGATGTGTGCCGACCTGGGCGACGGGGACGGCCTCGACGATGTCGGCGGTGTCGGTGCGCAGGGCGTTGGCGCGGGCGGCGCCGTCGGGAACGTAGGTGACGTCGATGCCGGGGGCGGTGGCCTTCGTGCCCCAGTACGTGTCGTTGCGTTCCAGAGTGGCGCCGGAGGAGCCGTTGGCCTGCTTGAGGATGAAGGCGCCGGTGCCGTGGCCGACGGGGTCGATGGCGCCATCGGCGGAGCTGGGGTGAGGCGGCCGGGGACGGGATGACGAGCTGGGGACTGGACAGGGCGCTGCGGCATGAGGGGGTCGGGGGCCGCGGTGGTCAGGAGGAGGTCCCTGCCGTCGGCCTTCGCGGTGAGGCGGATTCCGTCCAGGACGCGCGGCGGCTTGGCGGCGGTGGCGGCGAAGGTGAGGGCGGCGGCCGCATTCTCGGCGCTCAGGGCGGTGCCGTCGTGGAAGGTGACGCCCTCGCGCAGGGTGAGGCGCCAGGTGGTCTCGCCCTCACGCTTCCAGGAGGTGGCGAGCAGCTCCTGGGCGTCGCTGTCGGCGTTGAGCGTGGTGAGGCTCTCGGCGCAGGGACCAGCGGACGAGCTTGGAGCCGTCGTTGGTGAGCGGGTTGAGCTTGCTCTCGGGGGCGTGGAACATGGCCAGGCGGATGCGGCCGTCGCCCGAGGAGCTGCGCGAGCAGGGAGGCGATGGCGGCGGCGCCGGCTCCGACGCCGAGGGCGGCGAGGACCTGGCGGCGGGTGACGGCGGGGGTGGGCACGGACATGGATGCTCCTTCGGGCCTGGGTCGGGGTGTCAGCTGTCGGGGGTCATCGGTCGGGAGGTCGTCAGTCGGTGGCGGTCGGCAGGGTGGGGACGGCGTCGCGCAGGGCGCGGGTGGCCGGGTGGGCGGGTTCGGTCAGGAGGCGGCGCATGGGGGCGTCCTCGACGATGGAGCCCTCGTCCATGACCAGGGGCCCGCTGGCAGACGCGGGCGACGGCGGCCAGGGTCGTGTGACACCACCAGCAGGGGCTGGGGCGGGCACGGCGCAGTAGCCAGCCGGGGCGGGCACGGCGCCCGGAACCAGCCGGGGCGGGCGCGCCCTCACCACTTGCGCCGGACTTGGCAGCGGGCGCTCCCTCACCACTCGCGCCGGACTTTGCGGGGGTTCCTGCTCATCGCTGGTGGCGGCGTCAGGGCTAATCTCGGGGTCGGCCTCGATGGCGGCGAGCAGGTCGAGGGTCTGGCGGCGCAGGGCGGGGTCGAGCCCGGAGACCGGTTCGTCGAGCAGGAGGTAGCGCGGGGGACAGGGGCCAGGGGCTCGGGCGATGGAGACTCGCTGCGCCTGGCCGCCGGAGATCTCGTGGGGCCGGTTCTCCCAGATCTCGCGGTGAATCTCGAGACTCTCCAGGATCTTCCGGGCTCGGCTGACGGCCTCCTCGCGGTCGCGCACCACGCCCAATGTGCGCAGCGGGGTGCTCACCTGCGCCAGCACTGAGCGGCGCGGGTGGAGGGTGGCGGCGGCGTCCTGGGGCACGTACTGCACCGCCCGCCGGAAGGCCCGCAGCGCTCGGGCGCTGCCTCGGCGACCTGGGGCGGCCGTCGAGCAGGATCTCGCCGGCGTCCTCCGGGCCCGGGGAGTCGAGCAGCAGCAGGGCGCGCAGCAGCGTCGTCTTGCCGCATCCTGAGCGTCCGATGAGGGCCACGTTCTCCCCCGGCTCCAGGCTCAGGTCCACACCGCGCAGCACCTCTCGCCGCTCGCCGCCGGCCCCGGGTGGGAGCGCCTCCAGTCCACGGGGTCTCAAGCCCGCTCATGCGGCGGCTCCTGCTGCAGCCAGGGCCCCGTCGATGGTCTCTCGGCGCCGGCCTCGCACATGGCGGCCGTGACCGGGTGCTCGGGGCGGGTCAGGACGGAGCGGGTCTGCCCCGACTCGATGATGGCGCCGTCGTGGAGGACGGCGATGTTCTCGCAGATGGCGGCGGCGGGCAGGGTCGTGGGTGATGAGGAGCAGGGCGGGGGGCCTGGGGCAGGCTGGTCAGAGAGCGCAGGAGCCGAGGATCTCGGCGCGGGCGACGACGTCGAGGGGCGGTGGTGGGCTCGTCGGCGATGATGAGGGCTGGTTCGGCGGCCAGGGGCCAGGGCCAGGCTGACGCGCTGGCGCTGGCCTCCGGAGAGGCGCCCGGGGACGCGGTCGGCGAAGGACTCGTCGAGCCCGACGGCGTAGAGGTAGTCGGTGGCGCGCTGGCGGGCCTCGTCCCGGCTGCGTCCGGCGGCTGGGGAGGCCAGCGCGATCTGGCGGCCGACCGCGATGAGCGGGTGCAGGGCGGTGGAGTGGTCCTGTGGGACCAGGGCGATGCGAGCTGCCCCGGGGGCGCAGGGCGGCGGGCAGACCCAGCAGGGTTGACGCTGCCGTCCTCACCTCCCGCTGGGGAGCTCGCGCTCGGGTCGCTGCCTGCGTCAGCGTCATCGGGCTCAACGGTCAGGGAGCCGGCGACCCCCAGGGAGGCCGGGAGGGTGCCCGCGAGCGCGGCGCAGGTGAGGGACTTGCCTGCTCCGGAGGCGCCGACCAGGGGCGGTTCGGCTGGCGGGGGCGAGGCGGAGGGCGACGCCGTTGACGAGCGTCGTGCTGCCGGATCGCACCACCAGCGATCTGAGAACGAGTGTCACACGCAAACCCTAGGTGCGAGTGACAACGATTTTCAAATATGCAGTTGGTCAACCCTGGCCGTCCCTGAAGGCCGCTGAGAGCTACTTGATGCCGAGGCGCTTGAGGTCGCGCACGGCGCCCAGGTCGGCGCTGGTGGCGAGCATCGCGTGGCGCGCAGCGCCGCGGAGACCTGTGCGGGGGCGGTCACGTGCGGGGTCCAGGCGGCCTCGCCGCGGTCCTCCTCCTCGGCGCGGCGGCGCTCGATCTCCCTCATCGCTCAGGCGCACGGAGATGGCGCGGCGCGGGATGTCGATGTCGATGATGTCGCCGCTGCGCACCAGGCCGATGAGTCCGCCGGCTGCGGCCTCCGGGGAGACGTGGCCGATGCTGAGCCCGGAGGTGCCCCCGGAGAAGCGCCCGTCGGTGAGCAGGGCGCACTCCTTGCCCAGGTGCATGGACTTGATGTGGGTGGTCGGATGGAGCATCTCCTGCATGCCGGGGCCGCCGCGCGTCCCTCGTGGCTGATGATGACGACGTCGCCGGATTTCACCTGCTTGCCGAGGATCCCGGCCACGGCGTCCTCCTGGGACTCGAAGACGACGGCGGGCCCGGAGAGGTCAGGATCGACTCATCCACGCCGGCGGTCTTGACGATGCAGCCCTTCTCGGCGATGTTGCCGAAGAGGACGGCCAGGCCGCCGTCGGCGGAGTAGGCGTGCTCGATGTCGCGGATGCAGCCGGCGGCGCGGTCGGTGTCGAGGGACTCCCAGCGGGAGGCCTGGGAGAACATCTCGGTGGTGCGCACACCGGCGGGGGCGGCGAGGTAGCCGGTGCGGATCTCCTCGCTGACCTGGGAGCCAGGGACGCCGTCAGGGGCCGGGGCGGGCGATGTCGTAGGCGGCGAGCTCCTCACCCAGGGTGGTGCCCAGGACGTTGGAGGTGGTGGTCTCCAGCAGGCCGCCGCGGTCGAGCTCGCCGAGGATGCCGATGATGCCGCCGGCGCGGTGGACATCCTCGATGTGGTAGAGGTTCGTCGAGGGCGCGACCTTGGCCAGGTGGGGGACCTTGCGCGAGAGGCGGTCGATGTCGGCCATGGTGAAGTCGACCTCGGCCTCCTGGGCGGCGGCCAGCAGGTGCAGGACGGTGTTGGTGGAGCCGCCCATAGCGATGTCCAGGCTCATGGCGTTCTCGAAGGCCGCCTTGGTGGCGATGGAGCGCGGCAGGACGGAGGCGTCGTCGTGCTCGTAGTAGGCCCGGGTGATCTCGACGATCTGGTGGCCGACGCGCTTGAAGAGTTCGCCACGGTCGGCGTGGGTGGCCAGCAGGGTGCCGTTCATGGGCAGGGCCAGGCCGAGGGCCTCAGTGAGGCAGTTCATGGAGTTGGCGGTGAACATGCCCTGAGCAGGGAGCCGCAGGTGGGGCAGGCCAGGCGCTCGATGGCGCTGATGGTCTCGTCGGTCACGGTGGGGTCGGCGGCGTCCATCATGGCGTCGATGAGGTCGAGCTTGCGGGTGGTGCCGTCGGCGGCGGTCATCTTGCCCGACTCCATGGGGCCGCCGGAGATGAAGATGGTCGGGATGCTGAGGCGCAGGGCGGCCATGAGCATGCCCGGGGTGATCTTGTCGCAGTTGGAGATGCACACGAGGGCGTCGGCGCAGTGGGCGCTGACCATGTACTCCACAGAGTCGGCGATGAGGTCGCGGCTGGGCGGGGAGTAGAGCATGCCGTCGTGGCCCATGGCGATGCCGTCGTCGACGGCGATGGTGTTGAACTCCTTGGCCAGGCCGCCGGCGGCCTCGATCTCGGTGGCCACGAGGCGCCCGACGTCGCGCAGGCCCACGTGGCCGGGGACGAACTGGGTGAAGGAGTTCGCGATGGCGATGATCGGTTTGCCGAAGTCGGAGTCCTTGACGCCGGTGGCGCGCCACAGTGCACGGGCGCCCGCCATGTTGCGGCCGTGGGTGGAGGTGGCGCTGCGGTACTGCGGCATGAGCGATTCCTTCTCGGGCAGACGGACTGGAACGGCGTCGTAAGGAGCCGGCCTCAGGGGGTGGCCAGCGCTTCACGACGCCGTGTTGCCATAGCGTAGCCCTCGTTGGCTTCGAGCGCCGCTTCGCTTCCTGTCCCTGAGACACCCCGAGACGCGCCAAGGCCGCCCCCGGCGCGATCGCGGGCCGTCGTCCCGCACCTCCAGAGGGCCACGCTCACCGCCGCGATTTGCGGAACACCGGGCTTGCGTCACCGGCCGCGGTGACGGCGGCAGCCCGCTGACGACGGCGCGCCCAGTCCTCGTCCGCCTTCTGGCGACGGCGCCTGCTCCGGTCACGGGAGGCACGGGTCGCGGTCTCCTCACGGGCAGCGGCCAGGGCGGCCTGTGCAGCGGTGGACGGACGCGCCCGGGCAGCCTCCTTGGCCGCCTGCCGGGCGGCGCGCTTGGGGTTGGGGCGAGGGACCGACGATGAGTCCACCGGTCTGGACGCCGGTACCGGAGGACAAGCAGCGGCTCGGTCGATGAGGGCCCCGCCGTGAGTCAGGAGGAAGTCGTAGAGCTCGACGTCGCTGGGTTCGGCCCCGAAGACGTGCCGCACCGCCCGCACCGTGCCGCCTTGGTCATTCGCCTCGGCCCCGCGACGACGTTCGTGGAGCTCAAGAACACCGACCCAGAAGCGGCCGTCGAAGAAGAGGGTGAACTGGGTTGAGATACTGGCGGGGACGCCGGCCTGGTTGTCTGAGGCGGGCATGTTCGGCATGGAGGCTCCTGCGGGTGCGAGTGATCGCACCCGGTGCAGCAGGAGTCCCCGTGACGGCCGATGACCGGCCTCCCCGAGGTGACGAACGCCTGGTTGTTGCTCGCCCACGCCAAGATCGGGGCGGCCGATCCGGGGTCTGTGGCCCCGACGGCGTCATCCGGACTTCCTCCGGACCGTGCAGTTCGTGCTACCGGGTGTGGCGCGAGCGCGCCGCTCTCAGGCTAGCGCAGTGAACACCGCCCCGGGGCACCGTAAGCAGACGCGCGTTCGCACTGCAGGGCTCCAGGACGCACTGTCAGGGTGCAGTGTCCTGGGCGCCTACCGTGCGAACGCGCGGTCAGTGGCTCAGTGGGCCCGGCTCACATGACGCCGAGGATCTCCGTGACGAAGACGAGGGTGTCGCCACCGCGGATGCCGGCCTGCGGGACGCCGCGGTCGCCGTAGCCGAGCTCGGAGGGGATGGACAGCAGCAGGCGCGAGCCGACGCGCTGGCCCACGAGGCCGTCGTCCCAGCCGCGAATGACCATGCCGACGCCGACCTGGAAGTTCAGCGGCTGGCCGCGGTCGTAGGAGTTGTCGAAGACGTCGCCGCCCCAGATCTGGCCCAGGTAGTTGGCCACGATCGTGTCGCCGGCCTCGACCACCTGGCCGTCGCCGGCGTCAAGCACCTGGACCTGGAGCCCCTCGGGGGCCTCGGTCCCGGGGAAGGTGAGCGTGGGCTTCGTGCCCTTGGCGCCCTCGACGGAGGGCATGTTGGTGTTAATCATGCGGTGAGCCTACGTGAGGCCCTCGGTTCGATACCGCAGCGGGCCTCGGCCCAGCGCGAACCCGGCGAGCGGGGCGGCACCGCTGGGCCGGCGAGCACGCAGTTGGGGCCGGGACGCATCAGCTGCGTCCCGGCCCCAGCCGAGGTGGTGGCGTCAGGCCGGACCGGCGAACCGGGCCCAGCCCCGCGCCGCGCGCTCAGTCGCGGAAGTAGCTCAGCAGGCGGAGGAACTCCACGTAGAGCCACACGAGGGTGACGACCAGACCGAAGGCCCCCGCCCAGGCGTAGCGCTGGGGCAGCCCGTTGCGGACCCCGTTCTCAATGGACTCGAAGTCGATCGCCAGGAAGAAGGAGGCCAGGATGACCGCGAGGATTCCCAGCGGGACTCCCAGCGGGATCCCCATGATGGTCAGGGGGCGCAGGCCCCAGGCGCCAGTGGTCATGCCGGTCATCATGAGGGGCGAAGTTGATGAGGCTGAAGATCATGTAGCCGAAGGTGGCCACGACCACGACTCGACGGAACCTGCCCTGGACCCGGAAGCCGCCGAAGGAGTAGGCCGCGAGCATGGCGCCGAAGGTGGCCAGCGTCGCGAGCACGGCCTGGACGACGATCCCCTCGTAGCGGGCCTCCATGATGCCGGAGAAGCCGCCCAGCAGCAGTCCCTCGAAGGCCGCGTAGGCCAGGATGAGGGGCCGGGGAGGGCTCCCGCTTGAAGCTGTTGACCAGGCCCAGGACGAAGGCACCGACGGCACCGGCGAACACCGCCATGGCACCCAGAGCGAAAGTCGCCTCATTGGTCACCAGGTTCCAGCACAGGGCGCCCGTGGCCAGGATGACGGCGAACATGCCGGCGGTGCGGATGATGACGTCGTCGTAGGTCATGCGGCGCATGTCCGCGTTGGTGGCCGACGGCGCCTGGTACTGGGCCTCCAGACCGGCCATCTGCTCGGGACTCACCTGGCCGTAGCCGGCCGTCTGCTGACCGTACTGGTTGGCGTACTGGTTGCCGTACTGACCGTACTGCTGGCCGTAGCCGGCGGCCTGCTGGCCGTACTGGCCGGCCTGGTAGCCGGGCATCGTGGGGTAGCCGTTGGGCGTCTGAGCCGGGGCGGCCCCGGGCGCATGGCCGCCTTCCTGGAAGGCGGTGCTTCGGCTGAAGAAGGGGTTGGACATGTTCCTCTCATCCTCTCTGAGGGGGCTGGGACCGTCGGCCCGGGGAGGCCGCCGCTCCTCGAGTCCGGTCCGGCCGTCGGCGACCGGCACCCGAAACTGCGCATATTATGCGCAGCCCCGCACGGTCAGGGGAACCCTTTTCCCTCACAACGTAGCCACCCGGGGAGAGATCCCCACTGCGCGTCGGGCGCCGTCGACTCCTCGGTGACCTCCGTCGGCTCGCATCGACCGATCGGTTCTCATCCTCCAGGAGGACCCCCTCCCCTGACGGACCCGCCCCGGCCGGCCTCGGGTTCGTCACCTCGGCCGATTCACCGACGACGGCGCACTCCTAGGCTGGAGCCATCCGGTTGCTCCGTGGGAGCAGCCCCCGGAAGAACCACGGCGAACCACCCACCCCCTGGCCAGAGGCCCACGTCGAAGAGAGAACATCATGATCGAGGCAGTCAATCTCACCAAGCGTTATGGCAAGAAGACGGCGGTGGACAACATCTCCTTCACCGTCGAGCCCGGCACCGTCACCGGCTTCCTGGGCCCCAACGGGGCGGGCAAGTCCACCACGATGCGCATGATTATGGGCCTGGACAAGCCCACCAGCGGTAAGGTCACGATCAACGGGCGCCCCTACCGGCAGCTGTCGGCCCCCCTGTGCGAGGTCGGTGCCCTGCTGGACGCCAAGGGCCTGCACGGCTCGCGCAGCCTCCGCAGCCACCTGCGCCAGCTGGCCGCCTCCAACGGCATCCCCGCCAAGCGGGTCGACGAGGTCCTGGACATCACCGGCCTGACCTCGGTGGCCAAGAAGCGCGTCAAGGGCTTCTCCCTGGGCATGGGTCAGCGCCTGGGCATCGCGGCGGCCCTGCTGGGAGACCCCGGTGTGCTCCTGTTCGACGAGCCCGTCAACGGCCTGGACCCCGAGGGAGTCAAGTGGGTGCGTGAGACCTGCCGCCGCCTGGCCGGCGAGGGCCGCACCGTGTTCATCTCCTCCCACCTCGCAGGCGAGATGGCCCAGACCGCCGACCACCTCCTGGTCATCGGCCGCGGCCGGATCCTGACGGCCGGCCCAGTCAACGACGTCATCGCCTCGGCCACCACCGACCGGGTGCGCGTGGCCTCCCCTCAGGCCACCCAGCTCGCCGAGCTCATGGCCTCCCGCAACCTGGCCGCCCGGCCCGTGGCCCCCAACGTCCTGGAGACCACCGCGACCACCGCCGCCGCCATCGGCGAGCTGGCCGCCCAGGGCGGCATCGTCCTGCACGAGCTCACCACCATCCGCGCCAGCCTCGAAGAGGCCTACATGACTCTGACCAGCGACTCCGTGGAGTACCGCGCCGATCCCACCTCCCAGGCCCAGATGCAGCAGGCCCAGGTGCGGCAGGCCGTGCCGCAGGGCTCCGCCCGGGGCTGAGGCCCGCACTCCAGCGCGCCACGCCCGCCATCAGAAGCTCCATCCGTCTCACTCCAGAAGGTCAGCCATGAGTACCCACACCCCCGCACACGCCTCCGCCGCCCCAGCCAGCCCCGCACCGGTGCGCAACGCCGTCGGGACCGCCCCCACAGTCCCCGCACCGCGCCCAGCGCGCTCCCGCATCCAGGGCCGCCAGACCCTCCTGCGCTCCGTGCGCGCCGAGTGGATCAAGTTCTGGTCCCTGCGCTCGACCTGGATCACCTCCTTCATCACCATCGCCCTGACCGTTCTGTTCGGCGCCGGTCTCACCGCCGCCTTCGGACAGTCCGAGCAGTACCAGGACGTGGCCAAGGACTTCATCACTCAAGGCCTGACATTCGGGCAGGTCGTGGTCGCGGTCCTGGGAGCCCTCATCATCACCGGGGAGTACTCCTCCGGTCAGATCCGCTCCTCCCTGGCCGCCGTCCCCAAGCGCGGACAGCTCTTGGCGTCCAAGGCAGTGGTACTGGCCATCGTCTCCTTCCTCCTGGGGTCGGTGTCCGTATTCCTGTCCTGGGCGATCTCCAAAGCCCTTCATCGGCGAGCACGCCGGCTCCCTCACCGACTCGCACTACGCCGGTCACATCTGGGGCTCGGGCCTGGTCTTCGCCGTCATCGCCCTCATGGCCCTGGGGGCTCGGCTTCCTGCTGCGCTCCACCGCCGGCACTGTCACCGTGATCGTCTCCCTCCTGTTCATCATCAGCGGCCCCTCCAGCTCGCGGCCGGCAAGTGGCCATGGGTCTTCAAGATCATCGGCTGCCTGCCCAGCACCGTCGCCGAAGCCGTTTCCGACCCGTTCCAGCGCACCACCGAGTGGGGCGGTCAGGAGCCCAGTTCCTCACCCATGGCCAGGCCATCGCGGTCTTCGCCGCCTGGGCGCTCATCCCGCTCATCACCGCCTGGATCGTCTTCTCCCGGCGCGACGCCTGAGCGGGCAACTCCCCCGCCGTCAGCCGGAGGCGAGCCCATGTCAGCCCCCGCGTCCTCTCCAGCAGGCCCCCGGCCCCGCCTCACCCACGAGGGTCCCGGCGCCCCTCCTGCCTCTTCAGCAGCCGACGTTCCCGGCGGCACAGCCGCGTCGGTCATGAAGAGCCGGGCGGGCGCCGGGCTGCCCGCGGCCCTGACCGACCCCGCGCTCCTGCACCGCCTCATCCGCTCCCTGCCGGCGTCGTCCTTCCCCGATCCGACGCTCCCCGCCTCCGGCAGCGACGGGAACCGTCACCGTCCCCGTCCTCGAAGGCGGACGCCTCAGCCACACAAGTCGACGTCGATCACGACCCCCTGGAATGACACACTGAGCCCTATGTCCAGCCAGCTGCCAGCCCCTCAGCCCGGCCGTCCAGCCACCAACGCACCCACCGAGGACGACGTCGAGCTCCCGCCCGAGCCGCGGGGCCTGCTGCGCACACTCAGCCGGTGGTACCACCGCCATCCGACGATCATCGACATCTCCATCGCTGCCGGCGTCGTCGCCTACAGCCTCATCGTGGCTATCCCGCTTCTCCTGCGCCCAAGCAGCCCGGCGAGAACCTATCCCATCCTGCCTCTGGCGTTGATCGCGATCGCACTGATGGGGGTCGCGCTGTCACTTCGCCGACGCTTCCCCCTGTGGTGCTGGGCCACCATCCTCCTGATCCCGGAGACGTATCAGTTCGCGGTGCTGCAAGCCTTCCACCTCAATACGGAGCAGCTGATGTACGCGGCCATCGGCATCAGCGGCATGGGACTGATATCAATCCCCATCGCCTTGGGCGCCGTCGCCTCGCACCGCAAGCCGTCCGCCGCATGGACCGCGGGGGGCATCTCTCTGGTGGTTCTCGTCATGGACGTCGTTCTGACGAATCCTGGCCTGACGGTTGGGGAGATCCTGCGCAACGCCGCCATCCTCATTCTCCTCATCCTGGTCGGCATCCTGGTCGGCTTCAATACCCGCTCCGCCCGCCTGCGGCTCAAGGCCATAGAGCTCCGCTCGGCCCGGATGGCCCTGGCCAGCGAGCAGGCGGTGCTGCTGGCGGCTGCTGAGGAGCGCAGTCGCATCGCCCGGGAGATGCACGACGTCGTCGCCCACTCCCTGGCCGTCATGATTACGATGGCCGACGGCGCCGCCGCCATCGTGGAGCGCGATCCAGCCACGGCCAAGCAGGCCATCGAGACCCTGGCCGAGGCCGGACGCAGCGCCCTGGCCGACACTCGCCGCCTGGTGGGGGTCCTGCGGGAGGACCCCTCGGTGGCAGCAGAACAGGCCCCGCAGTCCCCGGAGCCGCCCGCACCCTCGGGAGAATCGCCGTCGTCGGCCCGCCAGCACGAGGTCCGCGACCTGCCGGTGCCCGAGTTCGCCCCCTGGGGACGGTGACGCCGGTCGAGCCCAGCGTCCCCCATCGCCAACCTGCGCCAGCAGGCCACCGACGGCGCGGGCGACCGCTCCCGCGGAGACCTGCCCCTGGCCCCCTCCCCGAGCAGGCCGATATCACCGAGCTCGTCAAACGCTTCGTGGCGGCGGGGGTGCCGGTCACCTACCGGTGGGTGGGTGCGGCGCTCCCAGCGGACAAGGCCCTCCAACTCACCGTGTTCCGCATCGCCCAGGAGGCCCTGACCAACGTGCTGCGCTACGCCCCGACGACACCGGCCGTCAGCGTCGACGTCGAGCGGCACGTCGGCACCGTGGTCCTCACCGTGGACAACGAGGCCGCCCCCGGCACGCGCCCGATGCACGGATCCGGCAAGGGGCTGATCGGCATGCGCGAACGCGCTTCGGTCTATGGTGGGACCGTACAGGCCGGCCCGACGCCCACGGGTTGGCGAGTCCGTGCGGTCCTGCGCTGGGACGAGCATGACGAAGGGACTTTCTCATGGCAGACGCCCCTGTGAGCAGCGGTGATCCTCTCCAGCCCGACGAGCCTGAGCGCCCCGGCGAGGTCCGCGGCCCGGTCAGCGTCGTGCTCGCCGACGACCAGGCGCTCATGCGCATGGGTTTCCGCATGGTGCTGGAGGCCGAGGAGGACATCACCGTCGTCGGCGAGGGCCTCCGACGGCACCTCCGCCCTGGCCCAGGCCAAAGCCCTGCACCCCGACGTCATCCTCATGGACGTGCGTATGCCGGGGATGAACGGCATCGAGGCCACCGAGCACATCGCCCAGGAGTGCCCGAGCACGCGCGTGCTCATCCTGACCACCTTCGACCTGGACGAGTACGCCTTCGCCGGGCTGCGCGCCGGGGCCTCCGGCTTCCTGCTCAAGGACACCCGGCCCACCGAGCTCGCCGAGGCGATCCGCACCGTGGCCTCCGGGGAGGCGGTCGTCTCGCCGCGCATCACCCAGCGGATGCTGGAGATGTTCGCCGGCTCGCTGCCGAGCTCGGAGGCGCCGGCCCAGTCCTCCTCGGATCCGCGGATCGACTCACTGACCCCGCGCGAGAAGGAGATCCTCGTGCTCATGAGTCAGGGCATGTCGAACGCGGAGATCGCCGCGCACCTGGTCGTCTCGGCCACCACCGTCAAGACCCACGTGGGCAACGTGCTCGCCAAGCTCGATGTGCGCGACCGGGTCCAGGCCGTCGTCGTCGCCTACGAGACCGGCCTCATGGCCTGAGGGCCATCCGCCGGGGCTGCCGCAGGTCAGCGGGGGGTGTGAAGGCGCTGCTGGGCGTCGTCGAAACCGGCCGTGACGACCTGTTCAACGGCGTCGGCGGCCTGCTCCAGGGTGACGCCGAGGTCGGCGCGCTCACGGCCGGGGAAGTCGGACAGGGACGAAGTCGGAGGGGTCCTGGCGGCCCGGCGGGCGGCCGATGCCTACGCGCAGGCGCGCGTAGTCCTTGGTGGAGACGGACTTGCTGATGGAGCGCAGGCCGTTGTGACCGCCTTCGCCACCGCCGCGCTTGAGGCGCAGCTCGTGGGCGGGCAGGTCGAGCTCGTCGTGGATGACGAGCAGGCGGCTGGCGGGGTCGATCCCGTAGTAGGAGACGAGCCCGGCCACGGGGCCGCCCGAGAGGTTCATGAGCACTGAGGGCTCGGCCAGGATGACGCGGGGGCCGGGGGCTCCGCCGGGCATCATGCCCAGCCTGCCCTCGGCCACACGGGCACGAGCCTTCTTGTGCTGGGAGAACCGGGACCCGGTGCGCTCGGCCAGGACGTCGAGCACCATGTAGCCGACGTTGTGGCGGTTGCGGGCGTACCGGGTCCCGGGGTTCCCCAGCCCGACGACGAGCCAGGCCTCACTCATGCGCCCAATCCCGGGGTGAGCCCGGCGCGGGCGGCACAGGTGGTGCGGGAGGCGCCTGCCGGCGCGTCGTCATGGCTGGACATGTCAGTCACGCGCGATTCACTCGGCCTCGGCCTCGGCGGCGGCCTCAGCGGGGGCCTCCTCGGGGACCTCGGAGGCGACGGCGTGCTCGTTGGCCACGTTGACCACGGCGGTCTCGGCGTCGGCGACAGCCTCGACGCCCTTGGGCAGGGCGATGTCAGCAAGGGTCAGGACGGTGCCGGCGGCGACGCCGGTGACATCGACCTCGATGGCCTCGGGCACGGAGACGGCCGGGGCGGAGACCATGACGGTGGCGGCCTCGATCATGTGGATGGTGCCGGGGGCGGCCTCACCGATGACGGTGACCGGGACCTCGACGTCGACGCGCTCGTTGCGGTCCACCAGGAGGAAGTCAACGTGCTGCACGCCGGGGCGGATGGGGTGGCGCTGCACGTCCTTGGCCAGGGCCAGGAGGGTCTCGCCGCCGGCGATGTCCAGCGCGACCAGGGCGTTGTCGTTGCTGCGCAGGGCCAGGCGGGTGGCGTGCTCCTCGAGCAGGAGGTGACGGGGCTCGGTGCCGTGGCCGTAGACGACGGCGGGGACCTGGCCGGCGCGGCGGGCCTGGCGGGCCGAGCCCTTGCCGAACTCGGTGCGGTCCTGGGCCTTGAGGGTGATGGCGTTGTTGGCCATGTGGCTCTCCTTGCGGATGAGGCGGGGCCCGGTGCCCCGCGGCTGATGGTGGTCCGGCTGGGCGCGACGACGCGCAGTACCGCCAGGTACCACCACGTCGATCACGGATGCGCGCCGTGCTGGCGCGTCCCTCGCCGGGGCAACGTGGGCAAGACTACGGCATGGGCGGGGCGCGCGAACAGCCGCGCAGCCGGTGAGGCGCCCCACCTGGGGCCCGTCGTGGAGCCGGTACGCGCGCTGAGCCCTTGTCAGACCGGACCGGCTCGCGCGATCGATCCTTAGGTCGCGCGGTCGAGGGTTGAAGGCACGACCTCGCGACCTACCCTACGATGGCGCGGGCCGCAGGTTTGCAGCAGCTCAGCCGCGTCACGTGTGCCATTCCCTCGCGATGAGGATCAGGAGGTTGGCGTCAGCGCAGATGGCAACCTGTTCGGTGTCAAGGAGGACGGCTCAAAACGACTCGGGTCATCCTGCATCGCGTGCTCGATGTCGAGAATCCCATCAGCCTTCTCCTTCGGGACCGTGGTGAAGACCTTGTCCTCTGGGACGTACTGGCGCAGGTCGGGGGTAGATGCCGGGGAGCGGATTGGCCTTTCCGGTTGAGGCCTCGGCGAGGGCCCGGCTGTCGGCGGGATCGAGGGTCATCACCCCGTGTATCCATATCGGGCGGTCCTGCGGGGGCAGGATCTCGCGTTTCTCCTGCCAGTACTGCAAGACCCAGTGGGCCGAGGAGATGGTGACGCCCGGCATGCGTCTGTCGAGGCGCCCCAGGTCGGTCCGGATCTCCAGCGTCACGGGAACGTACTCGGCAAAGCTCGCGAAACGACCATCCGACGTCGGCGTCGCACTCGACCGCGACCGGCCGGCCTGCGCTGGGGCGCATCCACCCAGCGCCAGTGCCGCCCCGCCGGCGAGGCCCATGCCGACGACGTCGCGCCGCCCGTACTCGGCCATGCTCGCCCTCCTTCGCTCTCGCTCCCGCCTGTAACCCGACCTGTCGCGAGGCACTGCGGGTGCAGCGAAGACTACTCGCGCCGTGCGTCCGGAGGCCCGTGCTCACGGCGGCCGGAGGCGGGCACTTGTCCCCATATCCAGCCATGTGGACACTCAACGGGTGGGGAACTGGATCATCCCCAGGACAACGACCCGGAACCCGCCGTGGTCCGCGCGTTCGTACCGTAGGTGCCGGGATCGTACCCATACCCCTCGACAGCGCGACCTACCCTACGACCGCGCGGGCACGGACATCGGTCAGGCCCTCAGCAGCTCCAGGCAGCGGCGCACGTCCTGGATCGGCAGCTGGCCGGGTGCGGAGGCCCGGGCCTGCCCTTGCTCGTCGGGGACGACGGCGAAGGTCAGCGCCGACCCGAAGGCCGGCGCCACACGGCTGACCGCCCCGAGCGCCCCCATGGACATGGCGGCCACGGGCACACCCAGGCCGCTGCGCTCCCTCGCACCCGCCGTGGCCCGCGCGCACACGCCCAGGAGGCGGGCGACGTCGTGGGCGCTCGTGGGCCATACGGCGATCTTGGCCAGGTCCGCGCCCTCGCGGACCATGCGGGCCAGGACCTCCTCGAGGACCTCATCGGCGGGGGTGGCCTCGAAGTCGTGGAAGGAGGCGACGACGTCGATACCCAGTTCGTGGGCCTGCGCGCAGACCTGAGGCAGGCAGCCGCGCTGGACCTCGACGTCGATGGCGGCCGGGCGGCGCTCGGGCGCCCAGTCGGCGAGCCCGTCGAGGACAGAGCGCAGAAGGGCTCCGTAGGCGGCGTCGTCCAGGTGGGCCCGTCCCCCCTCGGCGGCGGTGCGGCAGGTGAGCAGCACCGGGGCGCCGGCAACGGCGTCAGCGCCGTCGGCGGCAATGGCCTCCCCCAGCCCCCGCAGGCACTCCAGGACCTGGGCGGCGCCCGTGGTCGCGTCCAGCGGGTCGGGGACGGCCAGGGCGCCAGTCTCCTCGAGAAGGTCCACGCGCAGCTCGAGGACGTCGGCACCGGCGTCGACGGCGCTGCGGGCCTGGGTCCGCGCCTGGGCGAGGCTCGGCCCGGTCAGGGAGACGGCCACGGCGGGCAGGCCGCCGGGGCCGGGGATGCTGTGCCCGCCCCAGGTCAGCGACGTCGCGCTCACGCCGGGGTCCCTTCGGCCGGCCCCGACTCGGGCACGAGCGACAGGGCGATGCCGTCGAGGATGTCGTAGAGGCTGGTGGTGACCCGCGCCAGCGGGTGCCCGGCGGCGGTGGTCCGCTCCACGACGCGGGTGACGACCTCGCTCCACACGAGGGCGCCGGCGGCGATGACGTCGCGGCGGCCGGGGGCCAGGTAGCCCCAGGAGGCGCGCTGCTCGGGCGTGGAGTGGATGATCGCCTCGCAGGAGGCCAGGACCGCCTGTGGGCTCAGCTCGGCACCGTTCAGGGCCTGCGGGTCGAAGGCCTGAAGGTCCAGGGCGTGGGCGGTGACGGTGGTGATGGTGCCGGCCAGGCCGACCAGCCGCCCCGGGGCGGACAGGTCGACAACCCGCTCGGCCTCATCGAGCAGGCCGCGCACCTCGGTCCGGGCGGCGGCCTCGGCCTCGGGGGTGACGCCGCCTGCGAGGAAGCGCTCGGTGATGCGCACGCTGCCGGTGTCCAGGCTGATGGCGGCGCTGGGCTCATCCACACCCAGGACCAGCTCGGTGGAGCCGCCCCCGAGGTCGACGACGAGCCGCGGCGCGGGCGCGCGCTCCCCCGCCCCTGACGTGCCCTCGTCTGCACCGGCACCCAGGAGCGAGCCGGTGAAGGACAGGCGGGCCTCCTCCTGGCCGCTGACGACCTCGGGCTCAATGCCCAGCAGGCGCCTGACCCCGGCCACGAAGTCCTCGCGGTTGCGGGCGTCGCGGGTGGCGGAGGTGGCCACGAAGCGCCGCACGTCGCCCCCGGGGGCGACGCCCAGCTCGGCGCAGTCGGCGGCGTAGGAGGCCACGGCAGCCAGGGTGCGCTCCAGGGCCTCGGAGTCGAGCAGGCCGGTGCGGTCCACGCCCTGGCCCAGGCGCACGATCTCGTTGCGGCGGCGCAGCACCTCCAGGTGGGGGCGCCCGGAGTCGTCACGGTGGGCCTCGGCGATGAGGAGGCGGATGGTGTTGGTGCCGCAGTCGATTGCGGCGACGCGGGTCATGGTGGCGGCCTCCTGGGCTCGGTCGGGAAGGGAGAGAGCAGGGCGTCCCTGCCGCTCAGCAGGAGCAGCGCTCAGGATCCCACAGTCCGCGCTCGCGCAGGGCCTCCAGCGTACGGTCACCGATGGGGTTGACGCCGGCTCCGGCGGCCAGGGTGTGCCCGAGCAGGGCGTGGAGGCACTTGACGCGCGTGGGCATTCCGCCGGCGGAGACCCCCTCGATCTCGGGGACTTGCCCGAGCTCGGCGCGACGGGCCAGGTAGTCGTCGTGGGCGGAAGCGTAGGCGGCGGCCAGCTCGGCGTCGTCGGCCAGCGCGGCGTTGAAGGTCTCCATGAGGTGCTCGGCCTCCAGGGTGGAGCAGCCCTTCACGGCGGCCGGGTGGGTGAGGTAGTAGCTGGTCGGGAAGGGGTGCCGTCGTCGAGGCGCGGGGCGGTGCGCACCACGGTGGGGCGCCCGCACACGCAGCGGGCCGCGATGGCGACGACTCCGCGCGGCACCCTCCCCAGCTGCTCGGCCAGGGCATCGAGGTCGGCTGACGACACCGGCTCCTGCGTCTGGGGCGTGGGGCTCACGGGGTCTCCTTCGTCTGCGGGGTGACGGCCGGTTTCGGCGTGGTCTTGGGCGGATCCGACGGCGCCTGGTTGGGCTCCCCGGTCGGCAGCTCCTTCTGGGCGGGGTTGAGGGTCTTGCCGTCCGTCCCACCCTTCGATCCTGCCGGCGCGGTGCTGTTGGCCTGGCCGGCGGCCCGCGAGGAGTCCCGGAGCTCCTCGTACCAGGGGGCGTCCGGGGAGCCCGGGGTGGCCCCTCCGCTGGCCTCGGCCTCCTTCATGGAGTCGGCACCGACGACGACGTAGCTGGTGTCTCCGGGCATGACGTAGCCGAGGCGCTCACGGACCTGGGAGCGCACGTAGGTGTCGTCCTTCCACTGGGCCAGCTCGTTCTCCAGGGTGGTGGAGGTGTCGGAGGCCTCCTTGATCCTGTCGACGACGGCGTCGTACTGGGCCTGCTGGGACAGGGTAGGCGCGCAGGGAGGTGAAGATGACGACGAAGGCCAGCAGGCACACGACCGCCAGGATGACGACCCGGGGCGGCAGGGGTCCCGCTCGGGCACCGCCGTCGGCAGGCCCCGCTGCCGGGAGCCGGACGAGCCGGAGCCCGACCCGGCCGCGGAGGCCGCCCTCTCGGCCGGGTACCTGGCGGGGCCGGGCGCCGCCGGCGACGCGGCGCGTCCCGGACTGGCTGGAGGAGGGGCGGCGTGGAGTCATACCGGCATCCTGCCTCACCAGGGCACAGGAGACAGCGCACCCCACCGGGCGCGTTGCTCACGCTTCGATCATGGCCCGCCCCTGCCGGGCGCACATGCAGGACTGCCGTAGACGACGCTTCGGGGCAGGCGGGAGAACCCGTCTGCCCCGAAGCGGTGAAAGTGCGTCGTCGTCGAGTCGCGGCTGAGGTATCGCGTCAGTCAGCGGCTCGACGCCGGCTGGTCGCCGTCAGGCTCAGGCCTGGAAGCGGGGAAGGCGCCGGCGCCGGCGTGAGACCGCGGCGTCGCCGAGGGCCTCCTCGATGCGCAGGAGCTGGTTGTACTTGTTGACGCGCTCGCCGCGGGCGGGGGCGCCGGTCTTGATCTGGCCGGAGTTGGTGGCCACGGCCAGGTCGGCGATGGTGACGTCCTCGGTCTCACCGGAGCGGTGGGAGGTCATGGACTTGTAGCCGGCGCGGTGGGCCATCTCCACGGCCTCGAGGGTCTCGGTCAGGGGAGCCGATCTGGTTGACCTTGACCAGCAGGGGCGTTGGCGGCGCCGAGCTTGATGCCCTTGGCGAGGCGCTCGGGGTTGGTGACGAAGAAGTCGTCGCCGACGAGCTGGACCCGGTCGCCGATCTTGTCGGTCAGGGCCTTCCAGTCGTCCCACTCGTCCTCGGAGAGCGGGTCCTCGATGGAGACGATCGGGAAGTCGGTGATGAGCTTCTCGTAGTAGTCGACCATGAAGGCGTTGTCGCGGGCCTCGCCCTCGAACTGGTAGGTCTTGGTCTTCTCGTCGAAGAACTCCGAGGAGGCGACGTCCATGGCCAGGGCCACGTCCTTGCCGGGCTTGTAGCCGGCCTTCTCGATGGCCTCGACGATGAGCTCGAGGGCCTCGCGGTTGGAGTCGAGGTTGGGGGCGAAGCCACCCTCGTCGCCCAGGCCGGTGGACAGGCCGCGGTCCTTCACGACCGCCTTGAGGGCGTGGTAGACCTCGGCGCCCATGCGCAGGGCCTCACGGAAGGTGGGAGCACCGATGGGGGCGATCATGAACTCCTGGATGTCCACGTTGGAGTCGGCGTGAGAGCCACCGTTGAGGATGTTCATCATGGGCACGGGCAGGACGTGGGCGTTGGGGCCGCCGACGTACTGGAACAGGTCCAGACCGGCGGACTCGGCGGAGGCCTGGGCGGCGGCCAGGGAGACGCCGAGGATGGCGTTGGCGCCGAGCTTGCCCTTGTTGGGGGTGCCGTCGAGCTCGATCATGAGCTGGTCGAGGCCACGCTGGTCGGCGGCGTCGAAGCCGATGATCTCGGGGGCGATGATGTCGTTGACGTTGTCGACGGCCTTCTCCACGCCCTTGCCGCCGTAGCGGCCCTTGTCGCCGTCGCGCAGCTCAACGGCCTCGAAGGCACCGGTGGAGGCGCCCGAGGGGACGGCGGCGCGAGCGGAAGCACCGTCCTCCAGGAGGATCTCGACCTCGAGGGTCGGGTTGCCACGGGAGTCGAGGATCTCGCGGGCGTGAACGTTCTCGATGAGGGCCACTTGGTGCTCCTTGCTGAGGGGAATCGTGATGCGGTCGTCGGCGTCGGCACGCGACTCGCGCGCGACTGCCGAATGCAGGGCCAGCCTAGCGGGCCCGTCATCGCACTACGAGGGCCATGGTCCTGAGGATTGCACAGTGTTCACGCCCGGCGAGAAAGACTGGACGACGGCGGTCCCTCGGTTCCGCCGTCGTCCTGGGGGCTCTGTACGGCCCTACTGGCCGCTGGTCTCGGGCTGCTCGGCGCCCTGGCCGCCCTCGCCCGCAGCACCGTCACCCTGACCGGTCTGGCCCCTGCCCGTCGGTCTGGCCGGAGTCGGCGGGCTGCTGACCGCCCTGCTGAGGAACCTGTTGCTGAGGGCTGCTGCTGTTGCTGCGGGGCCTGCTGCTGACCACCCTGTTGGGGAGCCTGTTGCTGACCACCCTGTTGGGGAGCCTGTTGCTGAGGCTGCTGCTGTTGCTGGGGTGCCTGCTGCAGGCCGCCTCCGAAGGGGTTGTTGCCGGCTTCCAGACGGGGATCGGTTCGGGTCAACCAGGTCTGAGCCTTATTCGAGTAGCGCGGGGAGAGGTCACCGTCCAGCGTGCCGCGAACCTTGTCCAGGTCGGCGAGCGCGACCTTCCCCTGCTGCCCGGCCTGCTCAGGGTGCTGAGAAAGCTGCTGGAAGTGCCCGGACAGCACAGTCGCCCGCAGGTAGGGTGAGCGTTTCCGGCTTGCGGGGCTCGAAACCCACCTGCTTCTTGACCATCTCCACGATCTGCGCATCGGTGACGGTCAGTCCGTGGGCCTGGCCGACCTCTGTCAGGTAGGGCGCCTCAACGAGGAGACCAGCGATCTGAGGGCGATTCACGCCCTGACGCACCAGGTTCTCCCAACCAAGTGCGGAGTCCAGCTCCTTGACCACGACGTCGACGTCCTTCTCGCTGATGACCACGGAGTGGCGGGCCCCGTCCAGGCCGGTGTAGTGCATGTCAGCCACCTGCCCGGGGTGGTCGGAGCAGCCGGCGAGCGCCCCGACGGCGAGGAGGAGTGCAGCGCTGGCGGCGAGGACGCGCGTGCGTGCGGCAAGGCTTCGGGTCACGGTCTGCTCCTGGAAGGGGACGACGCCGGAGGGCGACATGGTGTCACAACATTTCTGCCCCCGACCCTACCGTTCCGCCTGCGACGACGCACGCAGCCGGTCCGCCGCCGCCCACCGTCAGCGGCGTTTGCGGTAGGTGGTGGCCTCGGTCTCGTAGGAGGCGTCGCCCTGGACGACGGCGCGCAGGAGCACCTCGGCCCACCGCACGACCTCCTCACCGGACAGGGCCGCCCCGCCCATGCGGTTGGTGCCCGGGGCGGGCACCACGATGGTGCGCGTGGCGGGCTTCAGCACGGTCCCCGGATAGAGGCGGGTGACCTTCATGCGCGCCGACTCGGGCAGGGTCCACCGGCGCGAAGCGCACCGACTTGCCCTGAGCGACGATCTCCCGCACCCCCAGCTCGGCGGCCAGGGGCCCGCAGCCGCGCCAGCGCCGCCAGACGGGCAGTCGCCTCCGGGCACGGGCCCGTAGCGGTCGGCCAGCTCCTCCAGGACGTCGTCGACCTGCTCCCCCGAGCGCGCCGCCGCGAACTTGGTGTAGGCCTCCAGGCGCAGGCGCTCGTGGGGGATGTAGTCCTCGGGGACGGTGGCGTCCACGGGCAGCTCGATGCGCAGCTCGACGTCCTCCTCGTCACCCTCCTCGAAGCCGGTCACGTCGGCCCCGGCCTTCCCGGAGCGGGCCAGGGCCTTCTTGTAGGCGGCCACGGCCTCGGAGACCATGCGCACGTACAGGTCGAAGCCGACCCCGGCGATGTGCCCGGACTGCTCGCCGCCGAGCAGGTTGCCCGAGCCGCGGATCTCCAGGTCCTTCATGGCCACCTGCATCCCGGCCCCAAGATCCGTGTTGGTGGCGATGGTGCGCAGGCGCTCCAGGGCCGTCTCGGTCAGCGGCTTGTCCGAGGGGTAGAGGAAGTAGGCGTAGGCCCGCTCCCGGCCGCGCCCCACGCGCCCGCGCAGCTGGTGGAGCTGGGACAGGCCCATGCGGTCGGCGCGGTCCACGATGAGGGTGTTGGCGTTGGACACGTCCAGCCCGGTTTCCACGATCGTGGTGCACACGAGCACGTCGGTCTCCTTGCGCCAGAAGGAGTCGATGACGGCCTCGAGCTGGTGCTCGTTCATCTGTCCGTGGGCGGTGGCCACGCGCGCCTCGGGCACCAGCTCGGCCAGGCGCGCGGCGGTGGCGTCGATGTCCTCGACCCGGTTGTGGACGAAGAACACCTGCCCTTCGCGCAGCAGCTCGCGGCGGATCGCGGCGGAGACCTGTTTGGTCTCGTAGGCGCCCACGTAGGTCAGGATCGGGTGGCGGTCCTCGGGCGGGGTCGCCAGGGTGGACATCTCGCGCAGGCCGGTGACCGCCATCTCCAGAGTCCGCGGGATCGGGGTGGCGGACATGGACAGGACGTCCACGTTGGTGCGCAGCGCCTTGAGGGTCTCCTTGTGCTCCACCCCGAAGCGCTGCTCCTCGTCGATGATGACCAGGCCCAGGTCCTTGAACTTCACCTGGCCGGTGATGAGGCGGTGGGTGCCGACGACGACGTCGACGCTCCCCTTCTCCAGCCCCTCAAGGATCTTGGCGGACTCGGTGGCGTCCTGGAAGCGGGACAGGGCCGCCACGGTCACCGGGAAGCCGGCGTAGCGCTCGGTGAAGGTCTCGGCGTGCTGGCTCACCAGGAGCGTGGTGGGCACCAGGACTGCGACCTGCTTTCCGTCCTGCACGGCCTTGAAGGCGGCACGCACGGCGATCTCGGTCTTGCCGTAGCCGACGTCGCCGCACACGAGCCGGTCCATCGGCTGGGCCTTCTCCATGTCGGCCTTGACCTCGTCGATGGTGGAGAGCTGGTCGGGGGTCTCGGTGTAGGGGAAGGCCTCCTCCAGCTCGGTCTGCCAGGGGGTGTCGGGGCTGAAGGCGTGACCGGTGGTGGCGGCGCGGGCGGCGTAGAGGCGCACGAGCTCGCCGGCGATCTCGCGCACGGCCTTGCGGGCCTTGGACTTGGTCTTGGCCCAGTCGGCGCCGCCCATCTTGCTCAGGGCGGGGCTGTCGCCGCCGACGTACTTGGTGACCTGGTCCAGGGCGTCGGTGGGCACCAGGAGGCGGTCGCCGGGCTGGCCGCGCTTGGAGGGCGCGTACTCGATGACGAGGTACTCGCGGGTGGCCGAGGAGCGGGGACCGCCCACGGTGCGCCGGCTCAGCTCGATGAAGCGCCCCACCCCGTGCTGGGCGTGGACCACGAGGTCCCCGGCGTGCAGGGACAGGGGGTCCACGGGAACGGCGGGCGCGACGGGCCGGCAGGCTGCGGCGCTCGCGGGGGCCGGCACCGGCCCCGCCCGGTGAGGTCGGACTCGGCGATGAGGGCCAGGCGCAGGCCCTCGGCGAGGAAGCCGTGGCCGGCGCTGGCCTGGGTGACGCGCACGACGCCGTCGCCGGGGCCCGCTGTCGGGGCGCCGGCCGATCCATCGGCGTCGGTCTCGTCGACCGTGTCCTCGGCAGGGGTGGCCGGGTCGGGGGCCCAGTCACTGTCGCGGCCGAGCTCGCCGACCTCCGAGAGCTGGTCGACGATGCGGGCGGGGACGTCGCCGTCGCCCAGGAGCTGGGCCATGCGCCGGCCGGGTCCGGGCCCGTCGGTGGCCACGACGACGGTCCAGCCCTGGCGGGCCATCCGTCCCAGGTCGGCCACGGCCCGCTCGAGCTCGCCGCGGTAGGTGTGGGGGTCGCTGAGGTCCAGGCGGGTGGTCTCGGGGCCGGCGGCCAGGGGCGGTGAAGGACCACCAGCCGCGGTTGGAGGACAGGGCCAGGGCCCGGGCCTCGGCCAGATGGGCGAAGGCGGCGGCGGACAGGGTCGACGGGGACCGTGCCGCCGGAGGCTGCCGAGGTCCAGGCGGCGGCGAGGAACTCGGTGGTGGTGGCGGTCAGGTCCTCGGCGCGCTTGCGCACCCGCTCGGGCTCCAGCAGCACCGTGAGGCGGTCGCCGACGAGGTCCAGCAGCGGGACCATCTTCTCAACCAGCACCGGGGCGAGGGACTCCATACCCTCCACGGCGATGCCCTGACTGATCTTCTCCAGCATGTCGGCGGCGCCGGGGACGGCGTCGGCCAGGGCGGCGGCGCGCTCGCGCACCGCGTCGGTGAGGACCAGCTCGCGGCAGGGCGGTGGCGGTGACGGCGCCCAGTGTCTCGATGGTGCGCTGGTCGGCGACGGCGAAGGAGGAGACCTCGTCGATCTCGTCGCCGAAGAAGTCCACGCGCACCGGCCGGGGCTCGGAGGGCGGGAAGACGTCGAGGATGCCGCCGCGCACGGCGTACTCGCCGCGGGTCTCAACCATGTCGACGCGCGTGTAGGCGGCGGCCTCCAGGCGGCGGGCCGTCTCCTCCAGACCGACGGTCAGACCGGGGGCCAGCTGGACGGGCTCGAGCTCGCCGAGCCCGGCGATGACGGGGGCCAGCAGGGCGCGCACGGGGACGATGAGGACGCGGATCGCCCCGCCCTCCTCGGGGTGGGCCAGGCGGCGCAGGACGGACAGACGCTGGGCGACGGTGTCGGCGCGCGGCGAGAGGCGCTCGTGGGGCAGGGGTCTCCCAGGCGGGCATGACGGCGACGTCATGCTCCGGCAGGTAGCTGCGCAACGCCAGGGCCGTCTCCTCGGCCTCGCGGCCGGTGGCGGTGACGACCAGCAGGGGCGTGCCGGAGACCTCGGCGGAGCCGGCCGCCGGCGCGTCGCCGCCGGCGGCCCGTTGGACGCCCTCCTCGCCCAGCGCCATGGCGGCCAGGACTGCGGGTCGGGCGCCCGGCGCCACCACGAGGCTGCGGTCGGTGCGCGAGCGGGAGGAGGCCGCGCGAACGGTGCGGGCGATGTCGGCGTCGGCGAGCAGCGGAGGCAGGAGCGCAGTCAGGAGCACGGCCGCGAGTCTAGTGACTCCCCGCCCCGGAACCACCGGCGGGCCGGACCGGTCGGCCGGTGAAGGCCCAGCGGACCCAGTCCCCGCTGCGGACCTGGTTCCAGGGGTTGGCGTGCCCGGCGACGACGCCCACGCCCCCACCCGTGGTCTTGTTGCGGCTCTCCAGCAGGGACGGAGACCTGCGCCGAGGCGGCCATGCCGGCGATGAGCCACACGACGGTGCCGATCTGGGTGATGAAGGCGACCGTGCCGTAGGCCGGGATGAGGCTGAGCAGCGCGATCTGCGCGGGGTTGGAGCGCTGGACGACGGCCCTGGCGGCGTAGACCAGCAGCCCCACCATGACGAGCACCACGGGGATCCAGCCCGAAGCGCAACGCGGTCAGGAGCAGGTGGTTGTCGATGGAGCTGTAGCCGCCCCAAGCCACCGAGTCCCCTACCTTCTGATAAGAAGAGGACAGTCCCAGCGGCTTGAGCTGGCGCACCAGGACGAGGATGTCGCCGCGGTAGCCGGCGGAGTCCTCCTGCTCGCGGCCAGCCGAGTCGAAGACGCCCAGGACGTAGGGGCAGCAGCACGCTGCCCACACCGACCAGCACCATGAGGAAGCTCATCCTCCACAGGGCGGGGATGTTGATGTGCACCTGCATGAGGCTGAGGATGACGGCGATGACGGCGCAGGCGATCGCCGAGCGGGAGAAGGTCGGGATGGTCGCCCCCAGGACGAGGGCACCGGCCGCGATCCGGTAGCCGGGCCTCCACCGCGCAGCCAGGATGAGCGGGATCCCGGCAGCCAGGCACACCCCCAGGGCGATGGGGTGACCGAAGGCCCCCTCGACACGGGTGAAGCTGCCCCGGGCCAGAGGCGGAGCCCACTCCTCGTAGAGGTTGTTCTCAATGGCGATGTAGCTGAAGGGGTTGATGGTAGTGACAGCCTCGAACAGCGCCAGCACGGCCACCACGATCCACACGATGGCCAGGACCTCCGCCACTCGCCGCAGCCCGAGCCGCTCCACGAGCAGCCGTCCGGCGAGGTAGGCGGGCAGGGCGCCGAAGACGACGTCAGACAGGACGTAGTTGAGCGGCGAGCCCGCGGCGACGGACAGGCCCACCAGGCACCAGGCGGTGGCGACCATGAAGTCACCGCTGGTCAGCCGCCACGAGAAGCCGGGCAGGAGGGAGAGAACCACCAGGAAGCAGGCCAAGGGTGGCCGGAGGCACATTGGGCTCGAAGGGATCATCACCCACACCGGCACGAAAGCCGATGGCGCCCATGACCAGTGCGGCCCCGGCGATGGGGCGGCGGTGGATGCGGTCGGCCACGAAGATGAGGACCGCCAGGGCGACGCCCACCATGGGGAGGACGATGAACAGGGTCCTGGCGAAGGACATCGTTCCTCCCTTGTTGTGTCGTGTCCACCGTGATGTCACAGCGGTCGAGTCGGTGGTCGGTCGGTGGTCGATAGGTGGTTGTCGGCGGCCGGCCGGCGGGGCGGCAAGCCGCCACCGGACCGCTGTGAGAAATGCCCGGGGAAGATGCTGGGAGGGCCTCGGCGGCCCTGACCAAGGTCAGGACCGACCGGGAGAAATCCGTCGACGTCGTCCCGATTGGGCCGACCCCGACGTCTTCTTCACTGTGGGGACGGGGGTCCTCAGGACCCTCACCCATCACACGATTCCAGTGAAAGACTCACCACATCGCCCGCTCCCCCACGTCTGAGGGATTCCAGGCGTAGCCGGGGGCGCAGCGAAGGCTACTACAGTCACCGAGACCTGAGCGTGATCTTACAGTTAGGGTTGGGCCGTAGCCTTTCAGCATCCGCCGGGCCACACGGCCCACGGTGCCCGACGGGCCGCCGGTATCGACCAGATCCAGATCTTCCCCAGACCAGATGAGGAGCAGCGTGCAGCCGTCGCAGATCCTTCACGCCATCCGCAGGAACCTAGTCGCCTGCCTCGTCATCCTGCTCGTATGCATCCTGGCCGGGCTGGGAGTGGCCCTGTCGACGACGCCGGTGGCCATGGCCACCACGACTCTGGGCATCCAGCCCAAGTCCAAGGAGACCCCCTCCTTCTCCACCCAGGCCAAGGACCTCATGCCGACCCTCGTGGAGCTCTCCACGAGCCCGAAGGTCCTCGAGCCGGCGGCGGCCAACCTGAACATGGAGACCACCGACCTGTCGGACGCGCTGACGGTCACCAACCCGCCCGAGACCCTGGTCCTGTCCATCACCGCCAAGGCCAGCAGCAAGCAGAAGGCCGTCGACATGGCCCAGGCGACGGCCGACTCGCTCAACAAGGAGCTCACCTCCGGCGAGCTGCTGGGCAAGCAGGCCCTGGGCATGACGACGAGCACCACCTCGCCCGCCACGACGGCCAACACCACCATGGAGCGACCCGGCGCCCGGGCCGCGGCGATCTCCGGACTGCTGCTGGGGCTCCTGGCCTCCGTCTCCTACGCGATGTTCCGTCACCGGCGCGACAGCGGCCACGGCGCCGACAGGGGCGCAGAGATCCACCCCGGGCGCACCGCGGCCACGCTGAGCGCCCTGAGGCAGAAGACCTCGGACCTGCTGCGACCGAGCCAGCCGCCCGCGCAGCCTCAGGTGCAGGCGCAGCCGCCCTACCAGTATCAGCAGCTCCCGGCCCAGTCTCCGGTCCCGGCCTCCCCCGAGGGCCTCCGTCATCCCGGCCCCCGGCGCCATGGCCCCGCAAGCGGCCCCCGCATCGATGCCGTCCCCCGCATCCGCGCCCATGCTGCCAGGCTCGACGTCGGCCCCAGTACCGGTCTCTCAGCCGACGGCCTCATCAGCACCGGCCCCGTCTTTCTCAGCCCCGCAGTCGCCCCAGCAGACGACCGCCATGCCCGCGGTCTCCGACTCCGCGAACCCGGCCGCCCAGCCGGTGCCCTCCGCCCAGGAGCCTACCCACGCCCCGGCACCGATGCCGTCGCCGGCCTCCCCGGCACCGACGTACTCCCCGCCTCGCAGAGCTCCCGTCTCCATGAGCGCGGCGCCGCTGTCGTCGCCCTCGGCGGCCTCCGTCTCCGCTCAGTCCTCAGCACAGCCGTCCGTCCAGCCCTCCACCCCGGACCCGGCACACAGCTTCACCTCCGGCATCACCTCCGCCATGCAGCGCCAGCAGGCTCGACCTGTCGGCGCCAAGCGCCCTCGTCCGAGACCATCTCGGCCGGGACCGTCTCGTCCCAGTCGGCCTCCGAGGCCAGTGCCCCTCACAGGCACGCACCGTTGCCCCCTCCGCTTCCCACCCCCGCCGACCTGACGGTGCCGGCCTCCCCGTCAATCGCGGTGCAGCCTTACACGGCCGCCCCTGACGTCCGGGAGCCACCGTTTCCCAGGGCGCACCCGACGGCCCCACCCGGCGCAGCACCGCCCTGCCCACCGGGCAGACCGTCTCAGCCTCCTCGGGCTCCCTCAGCCTCCCCGGCCTCCTCCGCCCCCTCGGCGGGACCCTCCTACCAGTACCCGCCGGCACCGACGTCGGCCCCGGCACCGATCACCTCGTCCGCCGGCTCCCCGCCTCCGCCACGCCGGCCACCGGGCGCCGGCGCGTCTCAGGACCGACGTCGAGCTCCGCGCCGAGCACGCCCGTCCGACGGCGCATCACCTCACCCTCAGCGGACCGCTCGGGGTCATCGGCCGGCTGGCAGGATGCCTCCGCCCTGCCGACGACGACGGGCCGACGCCGGGCCCAGCCGACCTCCTCGGCCCCTGAGCCCCCGGCCGCCGCTGAGGTCTCGCACGTCGCGGCACGCACGCAGGACTCGGCCTCCGAGACCGACTCCCCCTCCCCTTCGACGTCGATGCGTCAGCAGGCGCCCTCACGCCGGCAGACCCTGGCTCGACGCCGACGGATGTCCAAGCCGCGGCTGACTCTCGTGACGCCGCTGTCCGAGGAGTCCTCCATCGAGCAGACCCGCCATCTCACGCCGGTGTCGGCGTCAGCGGGTGGACGCCACCGCAGTCCTGATCGGCCGGACGCCCCGCCCCCGCCTCCGCCGCCGTCGATCCAGCCCGGCCAGCAGATGGCCTCGGCGTCGTCGGCCTCCTCGGCCCGGCACACAGCCTCCGCCTCGGCTGCCTCTGCGGCCTCGGCCGGTCGCCGCAGGCAACCGACGCGCCGCTCCTGGTGAGCCGGCTGCCGGCACCAGCGTCAGGGGCGGGTCCGATGCTCAAAGCATCGGACCCGCCCTTCATGTCTGCACCGGTCCAGGCGTTCCAGGCCAGGGACCCGCCTGGCCGGAGCGCTCAGTTGTCGTCCTCCTCATCGGTGGCCTGGTCCTCGTCGGCGGCCTGCTGGTTGCCGTCCTGGTCCGCGTTGTTGGCGGCGTCCTTCGCCTCAGCGGCGGGCTTGGCCTTCTTACCCTTCTCCTTGTTGTTCTGCGCCGTCTTGGGGACCGTGAGGCTCGGGATCTGGGCGGTGATGGTGTTGCCGCTGGGGTCGGAGACCACCAGGCGGTAGGTGTGATCGCCGGGCGAGCAGGTGGTGTCCTCCAGACTGTGGCTCTTGAGGGCCCAGCGGGTGTCGCTGATCTTCTCGGTGGCCACCGGCGTGGTCTCGTCATCCCGGTAGAGGCTGTAGGTCAGGGTCGGGTCGTCGCGGTCCCAGGTGGCGGTGAAGGAGACCTTGACAGTGCCCGACGTCGTCACCTCCGCCTTGGCCGCCAGGGTCTCGGCCTTGCCCTCGGGGGGCAGCGTGGGCTGGCCCGCACGCCTGGGGTAGCGCACGATCCCCTGCTGGACCTTGCCGTCGGCCTCGATGAACTCGCCCACCATAAGGATGTAGGAGTCGGTGACGTCGACCTTGAAGGCGGCCTGGGACGTCTTCGTGAACTTCCCCGCCTCCAGGTCCGGGTACCAGCCGATGATCGTGGGGCTCTTGAGACCCGAGGTCGACCAGTCCTGGTACCCGTCGACCACCCCCTGGTGACGGATGGTGATATCGGGGCTGTTGGTGAAGGCCATGGCCCGCACGTACAGGGGGTGCTGACCGTCCTTGCGCACCTCGGGCATGTTGGGGAACCCGTAGATGGTCTCGCAGGAGTGGGCATGCCCCACCGTGTAGACGGTGTCCTTGGTGGGGGCGATCCCGTAAGTGTCACCGTGGCAGGGCTCGAGCCAGACGAGGTTGCCGTTCCAGTCGGCCTTGAAGCTCCCTTCGAGGTTGGCCTCGTCGAGGCGTCCGACGGCGGAGTAGGCAGTGCCGTAGAAACCGTCCTCGTCGACGGCGATGTCGAAGATGGCGGCCTTCTCACCGGCCGTGCGCACGGTGTCGTTGACCGGCATGGGCAGCACCTCACCGGTGGAGGCGCTCAGAAGCGCCATCCCGTATCCGGGCTTGCTCGAGCCGTTGACCGTGGAGAAGGAGCCACCGATGACGACCTTGGAATGGTCCGGGGAGACCTCGATCGCGTAGACCTGGGCGTTGGGGCCCTCGGCGGAGGCGGTCCAGTCCAGGAGCTCACCGGTGGAGGCCTTGAGGGCGGCCAGACGGGTCCGCTGCTGGTTGTTCACCTTGGTGAAGTAGCCCCCGACGTAGAGGGTGTCGCCGGCCACCGCGATGTCCTTGACGGTGGTGCTGAACACGGGCTTGAAGGAGGAGATGAGGGTGCCGTGCCCGTGGGAGATGTCGAAGGCGGCCAGACGGCTGTGCCACTCGTTGTTGACCTTGTCGAACTCCCCGGCGACATAAAGGGTCTTGCCGTCCTGCGAGACCGCCAGGCTTCGTCCCGCGCCGTTGAGGGTGGGGGGCGAAGTCCTCGATGAGCTTCCCGGTGTTGAGGTCGTAGGCCAGGATGTTGGAGCGCGGGACCTCTTGCTGTCCGGCACGGGCTCCGGCCGGACGGGCATTGTTGAAGTTGCCGACGACGTAGACCACGTCGCCGACGACGAGCTGCCCCCAGGCGACGCCGTCGATCTGCACCGTGGGCAGGGGTGCGGCCGTGTAGGCGGGCTCCCGGGAGGACTGGCCGGAGGGGTCAGTACCAGCGGCAGCGGCGGCCTCGTTGTCACCGACATCGCCGGAGCCGTCGCCCGGGTCGTCTCCGTCGGCATCGGCCTCGGTCTCCTGAGCCGAGGCCACCGGGGCGGCGGGGGTCAGGACAACCATCGAGGCGAGCAGGAGCGGCAGGAGGGAGACGATGATGGCAAGACGGGGGATGGTGGAGAGACGACGCACAGGAACCTCCGGTACATATGGCGAGCAACGCGCAAGCGGATCACAGATCATCGCTGGTACCGGGACGGATGAGGCCCACATGAGTCACCGGATGAATGTCTGCGATAACGATTAATGTAACTGGTAGCGCTTGTTAGTTCGGGGAGCGCATCCGACCATGCGGAACACGAAGAGGCAACGAATGGAACACAATTCGATGACGGCGCCACGCTACGTGACCGCAAGGTCGGTTTGCAACGAAATCGTTATCTGAAGGTTACTGCACACTTCGAGCGCGACTCGCCGTCATGGGGAGCCCGCCCCATGAAAAACGCCCTCGCCGGGCCCGGTGAGGGGCTCGGCGAGGGCGGGAGCGCGCCGGCCGGAGCCGGCGCGCGGTGGCTCATGGGGGTCCTGCGAGGAGCGGACCCGACTGTCTCAGTCGCCGGCGACGCCGACGGTGTCGAAGAGCTCCGCCACTGAGCCGTCGTCGAAAACGGCCTTGATGGCGCGCGCCAGCAGCGGCGCGATCGGCAGGACCGTCAGCTGCTCGAAGCGCTTGCCGGCGGGGATCGGCAGGGTGTCGGTGACGATGACCTCGCGGGCCCCGCAGGTGGAGAGCCGGTCCACAGCCGGCCCGGAGAGCACCCGTGGGTCGCGGCGACGATGACGTCCTTGGCCCCGGAGTCCAGGAGCACCTGGACGGCCTTGGCGATGGTGCCACCGGTGTCGATCATGTCATCGACCAGGACGCAGGAGCGCCCCTCGACGTCGCCGACCACGCGGTTGGCCACCGACTCGTTGGGGCGGGTGACGTCGCGGGTCTTGTGCACGAAGGCGAGCGGGGTGCCGCCGAGCTGGTTGGCCCAGCGCTCGGCCACCCGGATGCGGCCGGCGTCGGGGGAGACGACGGCGGCGTTGGCCGGGTCGACGCGGGTGCGCACGTAGTCCACGAGTACCGGCTGGGCCCACAGGTGGTCCCAGGGGCCGTCGAAGAAGCCCTGCTCCTGGGAGGTGTGCAGGTCCACGCTCATGAGGCGGTCGGCGCCGGCGGTCTTGTAGAGGTCGGCCACGAGGCGGGCGCTGATGGGCTCGCGCCCCAGGTGCTTCTTGTCCTGACGGGCGTAGGGGAAGAAGGGGGCGACCACGGTGATGCGCTTGGCGGAGGCGCGCTTGAGGGGCGTCAACCATGATGAGCTGCTCCATGAGCCAGTCGTTGACGCGGTCGCCGTGGGACTGGACGACGAACACGTCGCAGCCGCGCACCGACTCGTTGAAGCGGACGTAGGTCTCCCCGTTGGCGAAGTCGTAGGCCGTGGAGGACAGCACCTCGGTGCCGAGCTCGCTGGCCACGTCCCGGGCGAGCTCGGGATGGGCGCGTCCGGAGACGACGACCAGCCGTTTCTCACCCTTGGTAATGATGCCCGTCATGACGTGGTTCCCTTCTCACGGCCGGTGCGGCCCTCGATGTGACTGTTGGAGACGGAGGTGAAGGTCAGTGATCGCCCCGGCCGGCACACCCCGGACGGCCGGACCGGTCGGGGCCGAAGCTGCGCTGCGCTCATGCCTCAGGCCTGGGCGGCGTCGGCGTCGAGCTGGCTGAAGGGGGCCACGACGCAGCCGGCCGGGATGACGGCGTCGGTGAGGATCGCGTAGGCGCCCACGCGGGCGCCCTGGCCGATCCGGGTGGTTCCGCGCACGAGGACGCCCTGCTCGAGGGTGACGTCCTGGGCGAGCTCGGCGGTGACGTCCACCCAGGTGGAGGCCGGGTCGACGACGCCGACGCCCTGGGCCATCCAGCCGGCCAGGACGCGGCGGTTGAGCTCGGCGCCGAGCTCGGCGAGCTGGGCGCGGTCGTTGCAGCCCTCGACGAGCCAGTGGTCGGTGGCGACCAGCGCGCTGGTGGACCGGCCGGCCCGGTGGGCATGGGCGACGACGTCGGTGAGGTAGACCTCGCCCTGGTCGTTGTCCGTGCCCAGGGTCGCCAGGGCGGTGCGCAGGTGGGCGGCGTCGAAGACGTAGACGCCGGCGTTGATCTCGCGGATGGCGCGCTGGGCCTCGCTGGCGTCGCGCTGCTCGACGACGGCCGAGACGGTGCCGTCGGCCTCGCGCACGACTCGCCCGTAGCCGGTGGGGTCCTCGAGCTCGGTGGTCAGCAGGGTGACGGCATCCCCGCGCTCATGATGCTGAGCCAGGAGTTCCTTCAGGGTGGCGGTGTCGAGCAGCGGGACGTCCCCGCTGGTGACGACGACGGGCCCGGTGAGGTCCTCGGGGAGGGCGGCCAGCCCGCAGGCGACGGCCCGCCCGGTGCCGGGGCACCTCGTCCTGGTCGGCCGGGAACGGCATCGGGGGCGACCTCGGCGAGGTGGGCGACGACGGCGTCGCGCTCGTGACGCACGACGACGACGAGGTGCTGGGGCTCGAGCCCCTGGCTGCGGTGACGGCGTGGTCCACCAGGCTGCGACCGCCGATCCGGTGCAGGACCTTGGGGGTGACCGATCGCATACGAGTTCCCTTGCCTGCGGCCATGACGATGACGGCGGCGGGTGCGGTTGGCGTCACGTGTCCTCTTCTCACAGGTTCGCGCCCGGGCTCCCGACGTCTCCGGCCGCGACCGGGCGGAGGCCGGGGACGGACTCCAACGGTTTCTGAAATCAGGTACGGATGGACGGTTGGCGCGTATCCCACCGGCGACCGGGTGACCGCCGTCGGGCGTGAGAGCGAGGGAACCCCAACGCCGCTCATGCTACGCCGCTCCGCCCCCAGGATTCGAACCCGGGCCTCAAGGCTCCAAAGGCCTGCGTGCTGCCGCTACACCAGGGCGGAAGGACGCATCCCGACCCGGGCCCGACGGCGAGGGGCGAGACGCCGGGACAGTCTCTCATGTCCCGGTCGCGCTCGGCACCTTCGCGGCGGCTCAGCGCGCCCCGGTCGCGTCCCGGTCGCCTCCAGGACCGGACCTGGCACCGAGCCTCCCACCTGTGCGGGGCGCATGCCACACTCCTTGGGCTTCGCGGTCGGCTGGGAGGACAGGGGCAGGATGGGGGGCATGTCCAGTTCCCCTCCGCTCCCCCTCCCTCCTCCGGCAAGCCGGCAGCGGTGCGACTCATCGAGCTCGACGGGCTGCGCGGGCTGGCCGCCGTCGTCGTGCTCATCCACCACGCCCTGGAGACCGTCCCCGCGCTGGCGGAGGTCGGGGCGCGGCCCGGCACCGTGCCCACCGGAACCTTCAACCGGATCCTCACCCAGAGCCCCCTCCACCTGCTGTGGGCGGGCCATGAGGCCGTCCTCATCTTCTTCGTCCTGTCCGGTGTGGCCCTGACCTACCCGGTGGCCCGCCGCCACGCCCAGGGGCGGCGCTTCGACTGGGTCGACTACGCCCCGAGGCGCTTCGTGCGCCTGTGGCTGCCGGCGGCGGCCTCCACCACCTTCGCGGTCATCGCGATGCTGCTCGTGCCGCGCTCGGAGGATCCGGCGCTGGGGCACTGGATGACCGTCACTCACCCCGTGGGGGCTCGGGGCGCGCCAGATGCTCATGGAGTACCTGCTCATCCCCAAGCACGCCTACCGCAACACCGTCCTGTGGTCTTTGCACGCCGAGGCGATCTTCTCCTTCGTGCTGCCCCTGATGATCCTCGGGGTGGCCCTGTGCGCCCGCTGGCGGATCTCCTGGCTGCCGGTGGTGGCGGCCCTGGCGGTGCCCGTCATCACCGCCAGCCCCGGCTCGGGCAGCTACCTGCCGGTCTTCACCGTCGGCGCGGTCATGGGCTGGGCCTGGGGGCACAACCCCGCCCCGGTGCCGCAGCGCCCCCAGCCCTGGGCGACGGCGCAGGCCCTGGTGTGCCTGCTGCTCATCACCCTGGCCTGGTGGCCGGGGATGGAGAGCCACACGGCCCAGCGTCTGGCCAACGCGGTCACCCTGGCGGCCGCGGCCTACCTGGTCCACCTCGTGGTGCGAGCCGGGGGCGCTGCGCGGCCTGCTGCGCTCGCGCACCGTGCAGTACCTGGGGCTCATGTCCTTCTCCCTCTATCTGGTGCACGAGGCCGGTCGTGGTCTCGCTGCGGCTGCTGACGCACTCGATCTCGCCGTGGTGGGTGCTCATCCTGGCGCCGTTGGTCTCGGCGCCGCTGACCTGGTTGTTCCAGCGCTACATCGAGGCCCCCAGCCACCGGCTGGCCCGCCGCACCGGGGCCCTGGCCTCGGCGCGCTTCGCCCAGTGGTCCGAGCGTCGCCCCACCCGGCCGGCGGACCACAGCGATAGGGGCTAGGGCCATGGCGGCCAAGCGCACCCGCATGAGCGCCAGCGAGCGGCGCGAGCAGCTCATCGCCGTGGCCCGCGGGCTGTTCGCCGAGCGCGGCTTCGACGCCACGAGTGTGGAGGAGGTGGCGGCCCGCGCCCAGGTGTCCAAACCTGTGGTCTACGAGCACTTCGGCGGCAAGGAGGGCTTGTACGCCGTCGTCGTCGACCGGGAGATCACCACGATCTCGGCCGCGATCTCCTCGGCGATCGCGGACCCGGCCGCGGATGCCGCGGCGGTGCCGGAGGCCGGGCGGCGCGCAACGGAAGGGCCTGACGCCTCCGGCTCGGCCTCACGGATCGCCGAGCGGGCCGCTCTGGCCCTGCTGACCTATATCGAGGACTCCCCGGACGGCTTCCGCATCCTCTCGGCCGGCTCGGACCGCGCCGCCGGCACCTACTCCACGCTGCTGGCCGACGTCGCCATCGAGGTCTCCGGGATCCTCGCCTCGCAGTTCGCCGCCCACGACCTCGACCCGCGCACGGCCCCGTTGTACGCCCAGATGCTGGTGGGTATCGTGGCCATGCCGGCTCAGTGGTGGTTGGAGAACCGCTCGATGAGCAAGGAGGAGGTGGCCGCCCACATGGTCAACCTCGCGTGGAACGGCCTGCGCGGCATGAAGGCCGAGCCCACCCTCCACTCCGGCCCCGCAGACAACTCACACGGCTCCGAGGACGCCTTGGGGCAGGGAACCGACTCGCGCACCGAGAGCGCCGTCCACCGCCACAGCGCCACCGAGTCCCCCGGCGCCCCCTGAGCGCTGCCGAGGAGTCACTCGCCCCCGCATCGTCGTTGGTCCCACTGCGCCTGGCGGCGGCTCGTCGCATTGGTCACTACCCGACCGGTCGATCGCCCTGTGAGTGCCAGCAATCCTCAAACCCCAACGACCCAACGAGTTCTGAGAAGTGCCCGGGAAGGAGGTGAGTCACTTCCCGTGCCCGGCTCTCGCCCCAAACGGCGCGCTATTCTGTTGCTCCCGCAATCACCGAAACGGAACCCATGGACCCGGAAACCCTCATCATCGCGCTGCGCAAGAACGCAGTCCTGGTGGTCATGCACGTTGTGCTGGGCACCATCATCGGCACTGTCTTCGGCCTGTTGACGCCGGCGCAGTACACCTCCACCGCCAATGCGAATCTGGGTGTGGAGAACAGTGAGGCCAACCTCCCCAACACCTTCAACTACCTGACCTCCATCATGCCGACGCTGGTGGAGATCGGGACCTCGGAGAGCACCTTCGCGGAGGTCTCCAAGAACACGGGGATCAGTCAGGACGAGCTGCGCAAGTCCGTCTCGGTGACCAGCAAGACCGGCACCACCCTGGTGGAGATCCGAGCCACCAGCACGGATCCCGAGCGCGCCCACAGGATCGCCGAGGCCGAGCTGACCGCCCTGGACTCGGTGGCCCGCGACCTGTCCAGCTCGGGGCAGGGCGGGAAACACCACCGCGACCCTCAAGGTGGTCGACTCCCCCACGACCCCCTCCGCCCCCTCGAGCCTGTCGGCCATGTCAACCGCGCTGATCGGGACCGCCATCGGGCTGGCCGCCGGCGCCATCATGGCGATCCTGCTGTACTTCCTGAGTCAGAAGAACCCGCAGGACAAGGTCGAGGACCCGCTGCTCATCATCGGGCGTCGTCGCTCTCGGGAAGACGCCTGACCGGCCGTGGCCCAGACATGGTCGCAGGGGCACCTCCCACCAGGGACTCGCGGACGCCGTCGGACGCCGATCCTGAATCGAGCCGCGAACCGGGAACGACATGGAGGCGGCTGGAGATGGCGATCGCCGTCGTCCTGCTGGTCTGCGTGGGTGTGCGCCGCGAGCTGGCGGCAGCCCTGAGCGTCGGAGACTGTGTCGCACTCGCCTCGGTCCCCATCACCTGGACGGCCGTGCGCAAGGCGCGCCGCTTCTCGCTGCTGCTCGTGCTGTCCATCCTGGCGTCGGGCACGGCCTACATCATGTCCCTGCTGGCCGAGAGCAGCTTCGTCGTCGAGGCCTGGGCCCGCCGGGTCACCACCTTGAGCCTGCTGGCGGTGCCCTGTGCGGTGGCCGTCTTCGTGTGGGGGGCCCGCCGGCTGGGCGCGAGACGCGCGGCCCTGGCGGTCGGCTTCGGCATGTTCCTGGACGCACTGCCCCTGCTGCAGACCAGCTCCAACCCGTGGAAGTTCGGGATCGGTGCGGCGGTGACGATCATGGTCCTCAGCCTGGTGGCCGACCAGCGCCGGCTGGTGCAGATCGTGGCACTGCTGGTGCTCAGCGGCGTCTTCCTCGTCTCCGACTCGCGCTCCACCCTGGCCTTCCTGGCCATCATCCTGGGCACGGTCATCTGGCAGGCCCTGGCGTCCTGGGCCCGGTGGCACGTGCCCACTCCCAGGCGCCTGGCGATCTCCCAGATCCTCGTTCTGGCGGTCGTGGGGATCGTGGCGATGGTTGGGGTGGTCATGGCCTCGGAGTCCGGGACCCTGGGCGAGGACGCCCAGAACCGGACCATTGCCCAGTCCTCCAGCTCAGCGGGCCTGCTCCTGTCCGCCCGCCCCGAGCTGGGGAGCCTCCTGGGCGCTGTTCCAGAACCGGCCCTGGGGGTACGGCGCCGGCGTCAAGCCCCGTTTCGAGGACCTGTGGGTGGCCAAGCGTGGCATGGCGGCCCTGGGCTACGACCCGGAGAACGGCTACGTCGAGAACTTCATGTTCGGCGGCCGCATCGAGCTGCACTCGGGGCTCATGGACATGTGGGCGGCAGCCTCGATCCCGGGCGGCCTGTTGCTGCTGCTCATTGCGGGAATGGCGCTGGCGGCGATGATGCGCGACCTGGGGCGTCTCAAGGCCACGCCCTGGCTGTTCTTCGCGGCTCTGACCGTGGTGCAGAACGTGTTCGTGGGGCCCTGGACGGTGCTGCCCGCCTACCTGCCGATCGTGCTGGGGGCCGCCGTCCTGCAACCTCCCCTGCGCGAGGCCGCCCAGCTGGGCATCGACGACGAGCCGGCCGCCCCACCGCGGGATGAGCCCACCGACTCCGCTGCTGCGCCCGCCCAGCAGGCGTGATCCCGACCGCGAGCCCTCAGTGGTCGTACTCGCGGTGGACGCAGCCACCGTGGCGCACATGTATGCCGCGCACAGTGAACGACGAGGTAGTCGCCACCCCTTCACGGGAGATTCGCTAGATCGCCTATCGACGCCCGGGATTGATCCCACATCCGCACGGCTTTATTGTTCCAAGGAGGACACCTCAAGGATGCCGATGCGTCGGTCCGGAACATGCCGGACCTACCACATTCTATCGCTGTATGGACGGACGGGCAGTACCAGGTGTTTGAATACGCAAGGAATTAGTCTCATGAGCGCACGAACCTTAGTACGCGGGCCGATTGTGCGGCTCGCCGCAGTGTCTCTGGGGTCGAACATCGTCGACGGGATCCGAGTCGCTGCCTTCGCCGTGCTGACCACCGCATATGCCGACTCGGCGCTGGAGGTCGCACTAGTTGCCACCGTAGCAACGTTACCTAAGGCGTTCCTCTCCATACCGATCGGCGTCATGCTCGATCGATGGAGCAAGTTGCGCACCCTGTACCTGGTCAACCTAGCCCGTGCACTCATTTTAATGGGGCTCGCCGTGGCGCTCCACCTTGGCGCCGGGTCGATCCTGCTGCTTTGTGCGTTCGCCTTATTCTTCGGCATGTTAGAAGAATTATATGACGCAGCGTCAGTACTGGTCGTCCCCGATCTCACAGAACCTAACCAGTACCTGAAGTCGAATGCCACCATCCGATGGGTGCAAGAGCTTGGCAATGGTGCTATCGGACCGTTTATTGGCGCTACCTTGGTAGGATGGTCCGCGACAACGCCATTCACTTTGAGCGCAGGGGTATTGCTCATCATTGCGCTCGCACTACACTCCCTTCAGCGCTCGCACTTATTGATGCCCGACCAGTCGTCAGCCGAGGGACAACACGACGAGGGCAGGCAGGAGGACGCACAGGACGAGTGCGTAGCGGAAGTTAACAGCCAACCGAAGGCCGCAACTATTGAGACTCGCACGCGCACTTTCATGAAGGAACTGTGGGACGGTCTTGTTGTGACTTGGCAAAATCCGTTCGCTCGCACCATTGTGGCGGTTTTCGGGATCTGGAACCTCTTCGGTTGGATGCCGGAGTCTATTCTCGTTGTTTACGTCATGGAGGCGCTGGAAGGTGGCGGCGACACCTACGGCCTTCTGTTAGCCATCACGTCCGTCGGCGCACTGGTCGGTGGACTTGCATTGCTAGTAACCCCCGACACAGTGAGCGTTCGTTGGGTGACCGTCCTGGCTCTTGGAGTCTACGCACTGACTCTTGCTGTTCCGGGAATCTGGCCCAGTTTCTGGGTCGCCGCGGTGGCCTTCTTCGTTCAAGGTCTCCCGCTGGTGCTGTTGAGCGGCGCGCTGTCAGCTCAGATACAGTTGACGATCGATCGACGCTTCCTCGGCAGGGTCTATGCGGTCATCGGTACGGTTGGCAGCCTCGGCACGACGGTGGGCCTGGCCCTGGGAGGCGTGGTCGCCGATCTTACTTCAACGCCTTTCGTTTTTGTGCTCGGCGGAGTTGGTATTGGCTTTGCAGCATTAATGTCCGGCTTGACCTTTTCCTCAACCACGGCAAGCATCAAAGACGATTAAGTCCGATGCCCGGCGTGTTGAACAGACTGGAGCCATATACCGCCTGACGCCCACCGTGCACATCCCGGCCGAGGTCGCCCAGGAGTTGGTGCTCGAAGGATGGCTGGAGCGGATCGTCCGGGAAACGACGGTCGAGCCTTTGGTGCTGCCCGATGTGGGCCCTTCAGCCAGCACCGCGCTGAGCTCGGGCCCCGGCCTTCAGTGGTCGTATTCGCGGTGGACGCCGCCTCCGACGCTGGCCGCCAGGATGCCGCGGCCACGGGCCAGTAGCCGAGCCCCCTTGGCCGCGTGCTGAGGACTGCTGATGAGGGTTCCACCGGCGGTTCGCAGGCCGCCGACGACGATGCGCACCAGGCCACCGGCCGCGGCCTTGGCCCGGATGGCCGGCTGTGCCCCGCCACCGGCCAGGGCCAGCTCCACGCGCACCGAGGTGGCGGCGTGGGAGCGCTGTCGCCGCAGAATCCAGGGGCGGGTGAGGCGCGAGGCCGGCACGTGGTCGCGCACGCGTGCCTCATCGCACCAGCGGATGACGCCGCCGGCGGCGCTCAGCCGGCGGGTGAAGAGCGTGTCCTCTCCCCGGTGGCGCCGAAGGCCTCATCGAAGCGCAGCCCGGCCCGGCGCACGAAACCCAGGTCCAGCAGCAGGCAGTTGGAGGCCGCCACCGGGCGGACCGTGCCAGTGGGCCAGGTCCTGCGCACGAAGAACTCGCCCTGAAGCACCCACGCCTCGGGCTCGACCTCGTAGACGGGGATGACGGGCCCGGCCACCGCCTGGCAGCCGGTCGAGGCCCACAGCCCGACGAGGGCGGCGAGCCAGCCGGGCTCGGGCTCCTCGTCGTCGTCGATGAAGACGAGCAGGTCGCGCCCGCCGGTCTCATCCAGGGCGCGGTTGCGCACCGCCGCCACACCGGGCCTCTCCTCGACGACGTAGCGCAGGCCCACGGCCTCGGGCTCCTCCGCCCCCTCCGCTGAGGAACGCACCGGTACCCCGGCGTCGGCCGCTGTGGCGAGGGCGGCCTCGCGCCCGGTGCCCTGGGCGTCGTTGTCGATGACGAGGATCTCGACGTCGCTCACGCCCCTCCCGGCTCCCCCGTCCATGTCCGGCGCCCCCGCGGCATCGCCCTCGGGTTCCCGGGCCTCGACGCGCGAGCCGCCGACCAGCTCCCCGGCCTGCTCCAGAACCCCACGGACGGCCCGCTTGAGGTCCTGCGGGCGACGGAAGGTGGGGATGGCGACCGTCAGCCGGTTCATGCGTTCCTCCTGCTGGCCGGTGCTGTGCTCCTCCGGCGCCGGGGGCGTCCGTACTCGCGCACGTGGACGCCCAGAGCGCCCACGACCATGCCCAGTCCCCCGCGCGAGGAGACCTCGTAGCGAGCCTGGGCGGGCACGTCACCGCGGATGCGGGCCACGCCGGCGCGCGCCCCGTCGATTCCGGCCTTGGCCAGTCCCTTGGCGCCGTAGCCCAGGCGCAGCCTGAGGCGCGCGAGCCTGCCGGAGGCACCGCCGTCGGCGGGCCCGGCCGTGTCGATGCGCACCCGGGCCCAGGACGAGCCCTGAACGCAGAGAGCGCTCCAGCACCCAGGTGCGCCGGGCGCGGGCCGCGGGCACGCGCTTGGTGACGACCGCCCCGGCCGCGAAGCGGATGACGCCGCCGGCGCGGGTGAGCTGGCGGGTGAACAGGGAGTCCTCGCCGCCGGTGAGCCCGTAGCGCGGGTCGAAGCGCAGCCCCAGATCCTCGACGACGGCCAGGTCCAGGAGCAGGTTGCCGGTGTCGGCGCTGCGGACCTGGGCGCCGTCGGCGGCCTCCCAGGAGGCGAAGGCGCCTGAGGCGGTGACCCACACCGAGGGGTCAACCTCGAAGGTCGGCGGCGTGGGGCCGGTGACGGCGGCGCAGCCCTGGGCGCGCCAGGTGCTCACGAGGGCCTTGAGCCAGCCCGGTGAGGGGATCTCATCGTCGTCGATGAAGACGAGGGCGTCAGAGCCGTGGGCCTGGCTCAGGGCCCGGTTGCGGCCGGCCACGATGCCCGGCTCGGGCTCGTGAACGTAGACCAGCCGCGACGTCGCCACCGCGTCCGAGTCAGCCGACCCGGAGGGCCCTGCCTGCCCGGACGGCTCGGCCGCCTCCGTCTGCCCGCCGGCCAGCGCCGCCCGGGCGGCCTCGACAACGGCCCTCGCCCCGGCCTGCGGGTCGTTGTCCACAATGAGCACGCTTGCCGTCGTCTGCGCGTCGCAGACGTCGTCGGCCTGCGCCAGCAGCTCGGGGATCACCTGCGCGAGGTAGTCGTTGCGGCGGTAGGTGAGCATCGCGATGGTCAGGTGCACGTCCAGCCCCGTCCTTCCTCCCGCCTGCCGGCGGATCGCGGCCTGATATCAGGGTCTAACGGTACTATCACGAAGCGGGTGCGCCCCACGGTGGGAGCACCCGAGCCACGACGTCGCCCCGCACCCGGAAGGCTCCTGCTCCGATGACCTCCACCCCTGACCCCGCCCAGGGCGCCGAGACCCCCGAGGCCGCCGATCCGATCGGGCCCCGCCACCGGCGCCCCCGCCCAGGCTGTCGAGATCGTTGAGGCCCCCGGTTCTCTCCGGCGGCGAGCTGCTCGCGCACGGCAGTCATCGTCGTCAGCTACGACTCGGCGGCGCTGCTGGAGCGCACGCTGGCGCGCGTGGCCGAGGACTCCCCCGAGGCCCGCATCATCGTCGTCGACAACTACTCCACGGCCGCCGCCCGCGAGGACCTGGTGGCGCTGGCCTCCTCGCGGGGCTGGGAGGCGGTCCTGCCGGAGACGAACACCGGCTTCGGCGGCGGCATGAACCTGGGGGTGGCCCGGGCCCGCGAGCTCGGCGCCGACCTGCTGGTCCTGCTCAATCCCGACGCCGTCATCGCCCGGGCCGACCTCATCCGCCTGGCGGCCAGGGCGCACGCGGACCGGCTCGCCCTGGTGGCGCCGGTGCTCAAGGACTCCAGTGGCCGCATCGTCTCCGACGGGATCGTCGTGTGCCTGGCCGACGGCTCGATGCGCTCGCGCCGCTCTCCGCGCCCGATTCCCCCCGGCGGCACCCAGCCGTGGCTCTCGGGGGCCTGCCTGGCGCTGTCGGCGGACCTGTTCGAGGCCGCCGGCGGCCTGGACGCGCGCTACTTCCTGTACTGGGAGGACGTGGACTTCTCGGCCCGGGTGCTGGCGGCCGGGGGCAGCCTGGCCCTGGTGCGCGACGCCGTGGCCGTCCACGATGAGGGCGGTACCCATTCCGAGGACGACCAGTCCGACCGCGCCAAGTCGGACATCTACTACTACTACAACGTGCGCAACCGGCTGCTGTACGCGGGGCTGCACCTGGATCGGGCCACGCAGCGGCGGTGGGTGGCCACGGCGGGCCGGGCCGCCCGCGAGATCGTCCTGCGCGGCGGCAGGCGCCAGCTCCTGAGTACTCGCCGCCCGCTCATCACGGCGGCGCAGGCCACCCGTGACGGGATGAGGGCTCCTGCGTGCCGCCCGCCGCGGCGAGCTGCCCGACGTCGACGTCCCCCTCATCCGCGACTGACTCAGCCGGAGCCGAGGCGTCCCGCCGCCGGCGTGGTGCCGGCGGCGGGACGCCTCGGGCTGTCCGCCCGCCTCACAGGTAGTGGGCGCGCAGTTCCTCGGGGCTCGTCGGGGACAGGTCGGCGAGCGTCACGTCGAAGACGGTGCGCGCACCGGTCTCACCGCGGGCGGCCAGCCTGGCCACCGCGCGCGCCGTGGCGACCAGGACCGAGCCGGTGAACTCCGGGTTGGAGTCGAGCTGGAGCTCGAAGCTCACGGTCTCGGCCACGCCCTCGGAGGTGTGCCCGCGGCGGATGACGGAGCCGCCGTGCGGGATCCCGGCGTGCTCGGCGGCCAGCTCCTCGGCGGTGATGAAGGTGACGGTGGTGTCGTAGTCGGCGAAGTAGTTGGGCATCTCCACGATCTCCCGCTCGATGCGGGCCCGGTCGGCACCCTCCTCGGCCACCACGTAGCAGTCTCGCGTGTGCATGGAGCGGGTGGTCAGCTCGACGTCGTCGCCGGCCTTGACGGCGGCGACGGTGGCCTCCACCGGGCGGGTGTACTGCTTGGCGTCGACGACGCCCTCGATGCGGCGCAGGGCATCGGAGTGCCCCTGGGAGACACCGGGCCCCCAGAACGTAGTGGTGGCGCCGTCGGGCAGGGACGGCCTCGCCCAGGACCCGCAGCATGGAGAACAGTCCCGGGTCCCAGCCGGCGGAGATCAGGGGCGACGTGGCCCGAGGCCTTGGCGGCGGCGTCGACGGCGGCGAAGTGCTCGGGGATGCGGGCGTGGGTGTCGAAGGAGTCGACCGTGTTGAACAGGGTGGCGGCGGCCGGGGTCTGCTCGATCAGGTCGGTGGCCGAACCTCCGCAGTTCAGGCAGACATCAACCTTGTCGGCCCAGGCGGCCATGTCGTCGACGTGGGCGACAGGAGCCCCCTGGGTGGTGACGGTGGCCGGGTCGCGCCGGGTGAAGACGACGGCGACCTCCATGTCCGCGTTCTTGGTGATGGCCTGCTCGACACCGCGGCCGAGGTTGCCGTATCCGTTGATCGCTACCCTGAGCATGGTTCCTCCTAGTGGGTTCTCACTACAAGGATGATCCTAGGGACGCCCCGTGTTGCCTGCGTGTGACATGTCGGGGAGTGACCGTCTGACCGACAGGGCTACACGTGCCTGTCGGGGTCAAGCGGTAGGTGCTCACGTCTGTGCTGTCTCCTCACTTGGGAGATATGTGGGTGTCATGACTTCTGAGGCACTCGCTCAGGCAGGAACCTTGGGCAGGCTGGTGGTCCCGGAGGAGAGGGCGGCCTAGAAGCGAGACATGACGGGGGGTGGGTGTCCACAGCGCTGACATTAACCCGAATCAGGGACTGCACACAGGAGAAGAAACCGCAGAATTCCAACGATCCCCGCTGGGCGCGCTGACGCCGGGCTGGCTAATGTCAGCGCTGTGGACACCAGGCCGCGCAGGAGTGAGTCCGAGGTTCTTACAGCACAGCCCAGCACCTCCGTCACAGGTCCGCCCCCACCGTCCCCTGCCCGTCGCCTGCGCCAGGGCCCGGTGGTCATGATTCGACGCCGGTCCCGTCAAGAGTGGGCCCGAGTCGACCTGCTCCACGAGGGTCGGGATCCACTGGCCAAGGGCTGTGTCTACTGCACGAAGGCCCCACCTACCCGAAGCACCCCCAACCCTCCTCCAGTAGCGCCCCACCTTCGTGCAGTGCACCCAGACGACGCCGGCAGCCACCACAGTGACCAGGGCGCTCCTCTCCGACAGGCCGAAGCGGCAGCTCTCCCATCTCTCTCCCATCTGGCAGACGCGCCCCCACCGGTGTTTTGGGAGGTCGTGACATCCGAACCTCCCAGAAGCCATGAGCCAGCACAGTAGGTGCTCACGACGTCCTTGCCGCCTTGGCGGCGATGAAGGCGTCGAAGTCGAAGGGCTCCGCCTGTCCGCTCGCCTCACCGGATGCGAGTGCCTCGCGCAGCGCCGACATCTCTGTCTCCTGGTCCTCCAGAAGGCGCAGGCCGGCGCGGATGACCTCGCTCGCGGACCGGTACCGTCCGGACCCGACTTGGCTCGCGATGAATCCGACGAAGTGGTCATCGAGGCTGACGGAGGTGTTCACTGGCATACCCTTGACCTACCAGTTTTTGGTATGACACGAGCGGTATCGCACCTCGGCGACACCCCCTCGCGGCACACGAGCAGAACGGGGCGGGCCGGGAAGATCTGATCTTCCCGGCCCGCCCCGTATGCGCGCTGCGCTCGACGGCGTCAGTGCTGCTTGATGGTGACCTTGTCGACCGACAGGGGTGACGGTCTCCGGTCCGGCCGAGCTGGACATGTAGGTGGTCAGCCCGACGGTTCCGGCCTCGTTGAGGGTCTTGTCGTTGTCGACGGCCTCGATCCCCCACTCGGCGGGCTCGGCGTCTCCGGCCCAGAGCTTGGTCTGGATGTTGGTCGACTCCGCGCCGTCAACCACCATGCGCAGGTGGAGCGGCTGACCGGCCGTGTAGGGCTGCTTCATCACGTAGGAGCCCAGGGAGGTCTCCTTGCCCTTAACCACGCGCGAGACCGTGACCACCGGGTTGCCGGTGCTGCCGATGCGGACCGTGGCCTGGTACTGGCCGGCCTTGGTGGTGCGGGCGGCGTAGGAGATGAAGGCTCCGTTTCCAGTGGGCACCGCGTCCAGGGAGAAGTCCACGACGGCGTCGGTGGAGGTCGACTTGACCGGGTCGGAGATGATGGAGGCCGAGGAGCGCGGACCAGCCATGGCGATCCGGCCGCTGGTGCCGTCGACGGAGAATGCCGCGGCGTTCCAGGTGGTCTTCCACTCACCGCCGGCCTGGGCCTTGCCCCAGCCGCCGTTCACACTGCGCTCGAAGGTGTCGTCCAGCAGGGCCTTGCCCTCGGGCTGCTTGCCCTTGTCCTTGCCGTTGTCCTTGTCCTTGCCAGCGTTGTCCTTGCCGTTGTCCTTGTCCTTGCCGGCGTTGTCCTTGCCGTTGTCCTTGCCCTTGTCGTCGCCCTTGTCCGGCTCGACCTGCTTGCCGGTGGCAGCGGTGTAGTGCTCACCGATCTGGCGCGCCGACAGCGGGGTGCTGTAGACGGCGGCCTCGTCGATGTCGGCCTGGATGTTGGTGTTGGAGGGCTGGCCGTTGACACCGCTGAGGGCGTCCCCACCGATGCGCCAGTAACCGGAGTAGCTCTGCCCCGCAGTCATGGCGCCGTCGAAGGCGGCGAGGTTGCCATCCACGTAGAGCATGGCGCCGGCGGTCGGGCTCAGGGAGGCCACGATGTGGTGCCACTGCCCGTCGTTATAGCTCTTGGGAGTGGTGATGGTGGTCAGCTTGCCCGGGTAGAGCATGAAGCTGAGCGTGCCGTCATTGCGCATGTACACCATGCGGTCACGGCTCCACGACTGGTTGTCCGCGGAGGAGCCGTAGCCCATGATCTCGCCGCCCGAGGTCGAGGTCGTGCGGACCCAGGCCTCCATGGAGAAGGCGGTGGGGGCCTGGGAGGCGACGCGCGTCGCGGCGTGCGACTTGTTAGCGCTGTCCGAGGTCAGGCCGAGCGAGGCGCCCGAGCCCAGGACGGACCCGGCTCCGCGCTTGTAGGCCTTACCGCGAATCGTCAGATTGCGCTGGGCCACGAAGTCCTCGGCCTTGTCGCCGCTGGTCTCGTCGAAGGACCAGTAGTGGGCGGCGCCGTCGGCCAGGACACGGGCGCCGTACTTGCTCAGGCCCTGGCCCTCAGCGGCCTTGACCGTCACCCAGTCCGAGACCGTGGAGGCCCCCCACTGGTCGGTCACCTGGACCCGGTAGCGGTGCGTGCTTCCAGGCTCGACGACGTCGGTGGCGCTCAGATCGGGGCGCTCCCAGAAGCCGGCGGTCGCGGTCTGACTGGTGACCGGCTGACCGTTCATGGCGTCACGGTAGACGTTGTAGGTCAGGGTCTTGTCGTCCCGGTCCCAGTTGGCCTTGAAGGACAGGGAGACGACCCCGGCGCGCGGCGAGCTGCCGGAGACCTTGAAGGCACCGCCCTTGTCCATGGGCCCCTGCTTGTTCGGAGCGATGTCGCGGCGGGCGAAGCGCACCAGTCCCTGCTGGGCGGTGCCATTGACGGCCAGGAACTCGCCGCCGTAGACGACGTACTTGTCGTTGCCCTCAACGGTCCAGGTCGCCTGGATGGCGCCGGAGATCTTGCCCGGCGTGAAGTCGGGGTAGAAGTTGAGGTTCGTGGTGGCGTTCTGGCCGGCGTAGTTCTTGTAGCCCGCGCCGTGGTTGTCCTCCACCGTTCCGGTGGCGGCGTTCGTATAGGCCACCGCGTTGTGGTAGTGGTACGAGACGTCCGGGAAGCCACCGATGTTGGAGCAGTCGTGGGAGTGGCTGGCGGCGTAGACGACGTCACCGGCGGGCAGGACGTCATAGGAGTCGCCGTGGCAGTCGGCCATGTAGTCGATGTCGCCGGTGACCCAGTTCAGGCGCATGATGCCCTCAAAGGTGCCCAGTCGGGAGTAGCTCGCCGCGTACAGGCCGTGCTCATCGGCCTTGACGCTCATGACGGAGGCCTCGGCGCCGGCACCGCGAACCACGCTGGAGGCGTTGTTCTTGCGCAGGCTGCCGTCCTTCTCGAAGATGGCGATGCCGTGCCCGGGCTTGTCGCTGCCACCGACGGACTCGAAGGCGCCGCCGATGGCCACGGCCGAACCGTCCACGGCCTCGACGATGCTGCGCACGTAGTAGTTGTCGATCTTCGGAGCGAAGTTCGTCAGCTGCTGGCTGCCCAGGTTGAGCGCCGCGACGCGCTGACGGGCCGAGGAGTTGATCTGGGTGAAGGCGCCACCGATGTAGAGGGTCTGTCCGTCGGGGAGACGCTCAGGGCCTTGACGCTGCCGTTGGCCGCGGCGCCCAACGGGGCGCGCTGACCGTCGGAGGCCCTGACCGCGCCGACGCGCCAGGCGGTCTGGTTGTTCAGCGTGGTGAACTCCCCGCCCAGGTAGAGGGTCTGGCCGTCGGCGGAGGCGGCGATGGAATTGATGGTGCCGTTGGTGGTGGGCGCCCAGTTGAGGATCTCACCGGTGTTGATGTTGTAGGCCATCGCGTTGCCGCGCGGGGACTCGTTCTGCCCGGCCGGCGAGCCTGCCGGCCTGACCGCGGAGAACTTCCCGACGGCGTAGACGATGTCGCCGACCACGACCTGGTCCCAGACAATGCCATTGATCTGGGCGGTGGGCAGGGGCATCGGCGGACACGGTGCTGGGAGTACCGGCGGCGCCGGCTGGGGCAGGGGCCGGGTCCGCGGCGGCTGGGGAGGCCGGAGCGAGCGTGACGGCACCGAGGGGAACGAGCCGCGGCCAGCAGGCCGCTCAGGAGTCGGCGGGGAGCTTCACAGGTATTCCATTCAGAACATACTCAGATCACGGACACGCAACCTTACGAATGGCTGGTATTCCGCGCCCGGCACGGGTCGACGGGCGCGCTCATCGTACACCGTCGACAACATGCACGCCCCCGTTTTGGTGCACACCACAGAGCAGAACAAATCCGCCAGACACTGACCCTTCGTTCAAATCCCGCCACACTCCGAGCATTTCAAGGACTGCGGGGGCACTCATAAGTACCCACCATTGGAGCCACCTTCTATATAGACGCGACTCAGGTTGCCTTCGGCGCCAGCTCGTCTCATGTCACAGTGAAGCAACGACGCCGACCCCCGAGCCGAGCCGCCCGAACGGACCATCCCGCACGCCAGGCGCCGCCCAGCACTCACTTTCATGAGTGCCGGACGGCGCCTGGAGCAGACCCGTGGAAGAGGAGTCAAGCCTTCGAGGGCCTACCCCGATCAGCCAGCGGACCCCCGGAAGGTGGCGGCCCCACGGCCCGCCCCCAGGTCCACGACGACCTTGACATTTCCGCGCCCATCCGCCGGAATGACGAAGGCTCGATTAACAGTCACCGTCTGACCGGCCGCGAGCGTGGCCGGGACCGCGTCCGAGGCCGAGACGATCTCGCTGGCGGGTGTACCAGCACCCTCACCGTAGTTGACGGTAGTGGACAGCACGCTGGCCAGCGGCAGGTCCTGACCGGACTTGTTCGTCACCGTCACCGGAACCAGGACTCCAGCACCCCCCACCTCGCCGGGCCCGCTGGCGAAGTCCTTCGCCTGCATCTGCCCCAGGGAGATCACCAGGTCCCCGTCAACGCGGACGGACTTGTCCAGGCCCACCTCGGGGTACTCATCCTTCGACAGATCACCGGTCTCGACGGCCTTGGGGTCGATCGAGGATGCGTCCGGAGTGGAGACATCCTCCGAGGGGGAGGCAGGCGCGGCCGTCGGCTTCGCGGTCTGGACCGTCGGGGTGGCGACGTTCGAGGGGACGGCCTGAGCGGAGGCCGAGCCACTGGCAGAGGCTGCAGCAGAAGCGGAGGGACTGGCAGTGCTCTGAGACTTTCCGCCTCCGCAGGCGGCCAGCCCCAGACCCAGCACCAGGACAGCGGGAAGGATCAGCATTCGAGTTCGTGACACGTGCCGAAGCGTACGACCTCCGTCACTCACCGCACCGCCCTCAGCGGCCACTGAGTCGGGAAGCACACCACCACTGCCGATAGAACCGGAGGATTCAGGAGATACGCCGTGCAGGTCCACAGACCGAACGGTTCTCATGGTCATCATCACCACTCGTCGTCCTGGTTGTCCCAGCCGCCCTGGCCCCAGCCGTTCTGGTTGTCCCAGCCGCGCTGGCCCCAGCCGTCCTGGTTGTCCCAGTCGTCCTGGTTGTCCCAGTCGTCCTGCTTCTTCTTGTTCTTCTTCTTGTCCTTCTTGTCCTTGTCCTTCTTGTCCTTGCCGTTGTCACCGTCGTCGTTGTTGCCGTTATTGCCGTTGTTGGCATCCTCGTTACCGGGCTCAGCGGCGTTGGCGTCGCCCCCGCTAGCGGCGAAGCGCACAAGCCCCTGCTGCTTGGTGCCGTTGACCGCGAGGAACTCACCGCCGTAGACGATGTACTGGCTGTTGCCCTCAACGGTCCACACGGCCTGGCTCAGGCCGCTGTACTCGCCGATCTGGAACCCGGGCAGGAAGCCGCTGTACTGCGTGGGGGCGGGCATTCCCGAGTAGTCGCTGTAGCCACGAGCCGTGTTGGAGCGCACGGTGCCCGTCGCCGTGCTTGAGAAGCCGACGGCGTGATGGTAGATACCACTCTGCTCCCCATCGGAGAAGCCACCGATGTTGCTGCAGTCGTGCGTGTGGCTGGCGATGTAGACGACGTCGTTGGTGGGCAGCACGTCATAGGTGTCGCCGTGGCAGTCGGCCATGAGATCGATGTCCCCGGTGGTCCAGCTGGCGCGGAACATCCCCTCGAAGGTCCCCTCCTGGGAGTATCCGGTGCCGTACAGACCCCGAGAGTCCGACTTGAGGCTCATGATGCCGGAGTTCGAACCCGCATTGCGGATGACGCTGGAGATGTTGGTGTGCCGCAGAGAACCATCCTTCTCCAGAACGGCGATTCCATAGGCGTCGGACGATCCGTCCACCGAGGTGAAGGAGCCGCCGATCGCCACAGCGGAGTCGTCAGCGGCCACCGTGATGGAACGAACCAGGGAGTCGTCGACCTGGGGGGGCGAAGCTGGTGACCTTGTTCGTCTTGAGATCCACAGCGCCGGCGCGCTGTCTCGCCGAGGAGTTGATCTGGGTGAAGGAACCGCTCAGGTACAGGGTGGAGCCGTCGGGAGAGAGCTCCAGATCCATGACCGTACCGTTGGCCGATGCCCCCAGCGGCTTGCGCTTGCCTGCAGCGTCCACCGCCGCCACCCGGTAGACGGACTCATCGTTGACGGAGGTGAAGTTGCCGCCGAGGTAGATGGTGGAGCCGTCGGCCGAGGCCTCGACCGCATTGATCTTGCCGTTGACCTTGGGCGCCCAGTCCAGCAGCGCACCGGTCGTGATGTCGAAGGCCATGGCGTTGTAACGAGGAGACTCGTTCTCGCCGGCGGCCGCCCCTGCCGGGCGGGCGTTCTTGAACTCCCCGACGACGTAGACGGTATTGCCCACCACCGCCTGGTCCAGAACGATGCCGTCCATCTGAGCCGTGGGCAGAGGCTGCGGGGAGGCGAGGCGACCTGCCCCGGGGCGGCGGCGGCCGGGGGGCGCAACAGTAGGGGCGACGAGCGCACCGAGGGCGAGGGGAGGGCGGTCAGGACCGCCCCCACACTGGAGGCAGCACGGAAAGGATGCACGAGTGCTCCGTTCTTAAGACGTGAGGGAACGTGGGTAAGTGGCGCGGTATGACGGGACGGCCCTGACTCAGCAAGACCGGCGCCGGTCACGAGAGTATTACAGCGATAACGCTTTGATAAACGACTCCAGGGGCCTTTGTTCCAGCTCCCGTTGTGCAATCAATCACTTCTCACGCGACAGGGCGCGCCCCACCCACTTGTCTCACAGATAGACTCTCATTAACCGTCACGCAGTTCCACACCCGATTCTTGGCTGGAATGCTCAGCACTTGCCCAGGTGGTGTGGACCAGTCGAACGCCATCCCTCCACCATAGTTCTGGCACATCACCAGTGCGGCACCCCGAACCCGCACTCCAGTGCACCGGAGGTATTCACGTGACGCTCCCTTCGGCACATGCCCGCGGTCGACTGCCCCTAGACTGCTGACCGGGTGTACCGGGCAGGCGCGGTACCACGAGCTCGTAGGCGCTCCGAGGGAACCTGCGACCTCAAGGGCAAGAGCCCAAGCCCCCGCCTCCTCGCCCGTTGCCTCATCGCCATCATCACCACCACCATCACCGCCTCCCCATCCGCCTCGTCGATGATCCTCCGCCGTCACCGTGACTGGCAGTCGCATCGAAGAGGACCTTTGGTTCCCATCCCTGAGCGGCCCCGCCGCCCTTCGAAAAGGACTCCGTTGACTGCTGTGAACCCGGACAGGCTCCGCATCGCCATGATCGGGACGCGAGGCGTCCCCGCCCGCTACGGAGGTTTCGAGACCGCCATCGAGGAGGTCGGCCGGCGCCTGGCCGACCGCGGCCACCAGGTCCTCGTCTACTGCCGCAACCCTGAGCCGGACACCCCGCTGCCCAACACCTACCTGGGGATGCGACTGGTTGAGCTGCCCTCGGTGAAGAACCGCAGCCTGGAGACCCTGTCACACACAGCCCTGTCAGTGGCCCACCTGCTGCGCCGCACCCACCCAGACGCGGCCTTCGTCTTCAACGCCGCCAACTCCCCCTTCCTGCCGGCCCTGCGCGCCGCACGCATTCCGGTGGCCACGCACGTCGACGGCCTGGAGTGGCGTCGCGGAAAGTGGGGTCCCACCGGCAAGCGCTACTACCGCGCCGCCGAGGCCCTGGCCGTGCGCTACTCCGACGCACTCATCGCCGACGCCCAGGGCATCGCCGACTACTACACCGAGGGAGTTCAACGCCCCCACCGACCTTCTCGCCTGCAGGGGCGCCCCGCATCAGCGCCGACACCTCGCGCCTGGCCGAGCTGGACCTGAACCCCAAGGGCTTCCACCTGGTGGTGGCCCGCTTCGAGGTGGAGAACCACGTCGACGTCATCGTGGAGGGCTACGTGCGCTCCGGGGCGACGCTTCCCTGGTCGTCGTCGGATCGGCACCCTACGCCGACGACTACACCGCCCGCATCGAGTCCCTGGCCGACGGCCGGGTCCGCCTGCTCGGCGGCCTGTGGGACCAGGATCTGCTCGACGCCCTCTACTCCGGCGCCCTGGTCTACTTCCACGGCCACTCCGTGGGCGGTACGAACCCCTCCCTGCTGCGCGCCATCGGTGCCGGGGCCGCGGTGGACGCCTTCGACGTCTCCTTCAACCGGGAGGTCCTAGGCGAGGCCGGCCGCTACTGGACCACGCCCGACGAGGTGGCCGCCCTGGTCGTCTCCGCCGAGTCCGACGTGGAGGCCCAAACCGCGCGCGGCGGGGAGTCCCGCAAGCGTGCGGCCCTCTACGACTGGGACGAGGTGGCCTCCGGCTATGAGGCCCTGGCCCGACGCCTCGCGCTCGAGGGCCCGGTCCGCCGTCGTCCCTCCGGACGGCGCACCGGGAAGGCGGGCTGGTGAGCCGGGGCGGGGCGGCCGGCGCCCGCACCGGTGCCGCCCGAGTCCTCGTGGCCCACCCCTCCCCCGACCTGTACGGCTCGGACTGGCAGCTGGTGGAGACCATTCACGGACTCATCGAGACCGGCCACGAGGTCCTGGTGGCCCTGCCCCAGGACGGCCCCCTGGTGGCGGTGCTGCGCAACGCCGGCGCCCGCGTGGCCGTCATGCCCTTCACGGTCCTGCGTAAGGCCCTGCTCAGCCCCTCCGGCCTGGCGAGGCTCTCCGCTCAGGCCGCCCCGGAGATCGCCCGCCTGCGGTCGGTCATCCGTGCCAGCCGCGCCGACGTGGTTCTCAGCAACACGGTGACCATCCCCTGGTGGCCAGTGGCCGCGAGCGCGGCCGGCATCCCGGTGCTGGCCCACGTGCACGAGGCCGAGGACACCCAGCGCCGGATCATCCGCGCCGGGCTCAACGCCCCACTGCTGGCGGCCTCCCGGATCGTGGCGAACTCCGGGGCGGCCCGCGACGCGCTCCTGGACGCCCAGCCGCGACTGGCCTCACGCACGGAGGTGGTCCACAACGGGGTCGCCGGACCGGACCAGCCTCTGGAGCCCCTGCGCCCCAGACAAGCCGGGGGACTCCTTCCGGATCGCCATGGTGGGGCGACTGTCCCCGCGCAAGGGTGTGGACGTGGCTCTCGACGCCGTCGGGCTGCTGCGCCGCTCAGGGGTGGATGCCTCCTTAAGCGTGTGCGGCTCGGTCTTCCCCGGTTACGAGTGGTACGAGGCCGAGCTGCGTGAGCGCGCCGGTCGGGCGGACCTGGAGGGGCACGTCGAGCTGCTGGGTTATGTGCACCCCACCTGGCCGGTGCTGGAGGCCGCCGACGCCGTCGTCGTGCCCTCCCGGGCCGAGCCCTTCGGGAACACGGCGGTCGAGGCGATGCACGCGGCCCGGCCGCTGGTGGCCTCCCGGGTCCAGGGCCTGGCCGAGGTCGTCACCGATTCGGCCACCGGCCTGCTCGTTCCCGCCGACGACGCGCAAGCCCTGGCCGACGCCCTGGGATCCCTGGCGGCCAACCCGGACCTGGCAGCCCGGCTCGCCGCGCAGGGTGCGCGCGAGGCCGCCGAGCGCTTCTCCGTGGCCGGGTATCGCGCCACGATGACGCGGATCATCGACGAGCTCGTCAAGCACTGAGGCCCCCGCTCCACCGGGTCGGGCGGGAGCACCCTCCCGCCTGACCCCGCCGGCAGGCGTCCCGCCGGCTGATCGAGGTGCGGGGCGGCGTCAGCGCTGGGCGGGGCGCAGCGGGTCCTCGGCCAGCCCCAGGGAGAGGCTGAACTCGCCGTCGAGGGGCTGGTCGGGCCGTTCGAAGGGGACGACGCCGTCGCACAGGGAAGACGGCCATCTCCACGAAGCTGGAGAAGGAGGCCCCGATAAGGTGCTGGGAGCTGGCCAGCAGGTAGAGGTCGACCAGGCCCGAGCGCACGCCTTTGACGGTGTTGTAACCACCTTTGTCCGTCAGGAAGACGCAGCCGTCGAACTCCCCGGCCAGCTGCTCCTGGGCCTCGGGGGTGTCGCAGGACAGGAAGAAGGGGACGTCGGGGTGGTCGGCGCGGATCTGGCGCATCCGGTTGGCAAACCACTCCACCGGTGAGGACTCGATGGTCTTGGCGTGGGAGACCGCGTGAGTGCGCACCTGGATGCCGACGTAGGGGCGTCCCCGCAGGTGGGCGTCGTAGAGGGAGCGGACCTCATCGGCGATCTCGTCAACCGGGGTGAGCTCGCGCAGCCGCTCGGTCCAGGGGCGCGGCCCGGCGGGCGCCGTCCCCTCCGCGGCGCCCCCCTTCCAAGCCGGGTCCTCCCAGGTGACGGGCAGGCCGTGGGAGTGAATCTGCCACAGGTGGCGGCGGCGCAGATCGGAAGTGATCCGAACCCCCTTGGGCTGACGGTACCGGGCCACGGGCAGGAGCGCCCGGGAGGTCAGGCGCGATACGGCACTGCCCCCTTCGAATCGCCAGAGCTCATCCATCCGGGGGCCGAAGTACTCATCGGTGCTCCACACGTAGTAGAGATCGCGGTCCTCGACCCGAGCGAGCTCCTGGGCGGACAGCAGCGCACGCACACGGTTGCCCAACCCGTCCTTGCGTCCCGTATAGACCAGTAGCGCCTTGCGCCCGGTTAGCAGAGCCATAAGATTCCTTAACAGATATGAGGGGGAATAGATGGAGATCTCAGCGGGAGTGCCGGTGATCGGTTCGCCGCAGCCCGTCACGGGTCGGCCTCCCCATGCCCGATGAGGGCCGACGACGAGGGCCTACTGGAGGTCGTTGCGCAGGTCGCGGTACCACTTGGGCAGAGCCAGCGCCACGTAGCCCGCGTAGCCCAGGAGCATGATGCCGTACACCCACAGGAAGACCGTGGGCGCGAAACGGGTCATGAGCACGAAGCACATGAGCCCGTAGTCCGTGGGGGCCGACAGAACCGACTTGAGAATGCCCGGTCGGGATTCATCCTTAGCCAAAGGCGTCCCACCGTGATAACGCAGCTGATACGTCAGGATGTAACTGAAGAAGTGAATATTCTGAACCGCTCCGAAAGCCAGCGGAATAAGCAGGACCGGGGACGGTAATTCCGTAAAACGGAACAGCGAGATCGCAATGGCCCCGTGAATTGTCGAGAGCTTGATGACGTCGGCAACGTGATCGAGCCATTCACCGGCTTTGGAACCACCGTGACGCAATCTTGCCAGCTGCCCGTCAGCGGCATCGAGGGCGTATCCGAACATGAGCAGCAGGGGCGGTCGCCACGGCGGACACGACTGTGGGACGCCACAGGGCGATGAGGGCGATGCCGCTGTAGGGTGCACAGTGCCGACATGACCGTCACCTGGTCCGGGGTCGCGCCCAGCCGGTGGGCGATCGCGGCCAGGACCCGACCCGCGGGGCGGTTGATGATGCGGGAGTAGAGGGGGCACCGGCCTTGGACTTCTGAGCCCGGGACAGTGCCCTGATGTTCTCGGCGATGGTGGGGGAACCAGCAGGGGAGCTCATGAGGCTTCTCCTTGAGCGGGGCCCGAGGAACCGGGCCGGGTGTTGGACAGATGAGGAACGGCGAGATGGGGGAGTCGGGGATGTCGGGAAGTGGTCGGGCGTGGGGGCGCGGCGTCGGCTCCCGGGCTGCGCGAGCCGGCTCAGCACCGGCGGCCGACGAGGAGGAGCTCACTGCTGGGCCAGCTCTCGACGACGCCTGGCCACGTCCCGGCGCACCCACCAGGCATACGGGAGGATCTGGCACAGGACCACCGAGATCACCGAGCCCAGGATAGGCCCGGCGGCATCGAAGGGCCCAATGAGGACCCAGGAGATGGCGAGATTCATCGGCACCAGGATGAGCACCGGAATGACCTGGAACTGCAGGCCGCGCGGGTCGGTCATGTACATGCCCAGCGGCTGCTTGCCGGCCTCGACGGCGACATAGGCGGCGAAGGCCCACACGAGCGCGGCCGGCAGGACGATCTTGCCGTGGGACATGACTCGGGCGGCCCAGGGGGTGATGGCCACCAGGGCGAGAGCCAGGAGAAGACCGCCCCCACTGAAGGCGATGGCCGGCTTGAAGGGGCTCTCGATGCGCTTATCGGCCCGGGCCCTGGCGAACATGGGCCACATGGCGACGCCGGCCGCCATGACGGTCTGGGTGAGCATGTTGAACAGGTTGTTGGCCAGGTTGTACTCGGCCAGAGCCTGAGACTGCCCCAGGTGGGACAGGAGGAGGCGGTCGGTCTGGAAGGCGATCGGGATGGCCAGGGACTGCAGCAGCTGGGGGCCCGCGGTGTTGACGATGCGCACGCCGCGCACGCTGCGCAGCCGCGGCACGTCCCTCAGGGCGCCCTTGAACAGGGGGCGGGTGGCGCGCCAGGCGACGACGATGCAGATGACTGACACCAGGGCGTTGGCGATGTAGGAGTAGATGGACACGGCGTTGCCACGCCCCAGCCCGGTGACGATGGCCAGCAGCAGGAAGCAGGACATGGCCGGGGAGACGACCCCCTGACTGATGACCTGGGTGGTCGAGCGCCCCAGCCCGATGATGACCCGCTGCCCCACGGACAGTGGCAGGGCCGCGGCGTAGATGATGAGGCAGACGGTGGCGGTGAGTCCTCCGCCCTCCATGAGCTTGCCCCCCAACAGCCCGGGCCAGGCGCCCAGCAGCAGGATGACGACGCCGACGGTGCTGATGACCAGGGCGGAGCCGAGCAGCACCCGGACGGCGGTGGTGATCGTGCGCCGCACGGTCGAGTCGTGGGCCGGGTCCTTCGAGCTCGCCACCGTGTTGAGGATGACCGCGCCGATCCCCAGGTCGGTGAAGGGCATGAGGGTGGGGAAGGTGGCCAGCAGGCCGTACTGGGCGAAGGCATCGGCCCCGAAGTGCCTGATGATGAGGCTGGTGTTGACCAGCCCGAAGACGCCGGACACCCCCATGACCACCACTTTGGCCACGGCTGTGGTTCCCACAGACGACCAGCTGGCGCCTGACGACGACCCCCGCCTGAGGACCCCGCCGAGCCTCCGCAGCGGAGAACGTCGGGAGCCCTGGGACGCGGCCGCTCCATCACTCACCTCAACCGCCGAGAGGCTTTGCGGCAACTGGAGCTATCGGCAGGGTCGCCCACACTCAACGGCACCCGCCGGGGCGGCGCCGTCCACCGCCCGCGCCTCGGTCGGCTCGGAAGCCGACTCAGACGCCGAAGAACTCGACTGGGTCACGTAGCACTCCTGATGTTGTAGGAAGGTCACAATCCGGCATCGGAAAGACACCCGAAGACAGGCACGAGAGTAGACGCATCAAGGCCGGCGACCTGGTATCTTTTTGTTTATCGTCTTGTGACATAGACGGACCCCCACCCACCCCCTTGGCACAACCCCCAGCAAACCGGCTCTGACCTGCAACAACGCCGCCTGCTGGAAGAACCCTGAAAGGTCCCTCGGAGGTGCATTGACACCTCCATATCGTTGCGCACCTGTAACATACAGGCATCTCAGAAACCTCTCGACTCCTCATCTTGCCCCTGCGATCTTGGCCACTTCCCACAAATAACGTCCGCAAGACTTAGTAGCATTCTAAAACTGCTGCTGTTCACGACGTCCCGTCAGCACTAGCCGACCAGTTATTGCCCACCCACGATCATCCCTGCGGAGTCCACCTTGTCTAGTTCGACCCTGACACTGCCCCAGCGCGAGCAGCACCGGCGTCCCTCGACAGCAGCAGCCGACGCCACCTCCCCCACCGCTCCGCGCAGTCCTTGGGCACGCACGCGCCATGACCTCGTCATCTGGCTCGTCCTGTCCGACCTCTTCGCCGTCGCCGTCCCCTTCTGGCTCGCCCTCCTGGGCGGCCACCTGCCACTGGTCTGGTCCGCGACCACCGTGGGCATCACGATGGTGCTCATCGCCTGGTTCCTGGGAGCGCTCGGTATCGACGCCGTCGAGCAGGCCGGCCCCGGTACGGGCCGCTTCGTCGCCGCGGCCGCCGTGAGCGTCCCGGTGGCCCTGCTGCTGGCCGACCTGTCCGGAGTTGCCCGGACCACCCTGCTCGCCACTCTGGCGGCCCAGCTCCTCCTGGCCGTCACCGGACGCTCCATCGAGGCCGGGTGGCTGCGTCGCCGCCGCCTCGAGGGGCACGCCCTGCGTCGCACCCTCATCGTCATGGGCTCGGGCTCCCAGCCCATGCTCACCCAGCTGCGCCGCCATCCCATGGACGGCTTCCTCATCGTGGGCTACCTGTCCTCCGGGCAGGACCGCGCCTTCCACTCGGCTGAGCCCGTGCGCAGCCCCCAGCACATCGCCCAGACCCTGCACGCCGAGCGCATCGACGCCGTCATGACGGTCGGCTCGGTCATCCCCGAGGACCTGGTCACCCTCATGCGCGGCCTGGAGGGTACCCAGGTGCGCCTCGTCGTCGCCCCCGGGCTGCAGGACGTCGTGCCCGGGCGCATGCGGGCCCTGACCGTCACGCACGGCTGGACCGGTCTCATCGCCGTCAAGACCCGCCGCACCCGCGCCGCGGGCAAGGCCCTGTTCGACCGGCTCGCCGGCGCCATCGGGCTGGCCCTCATCTCGCCGCTGCTGGCGGCCACCGCGCTCGCCATCCGCATCGACTCCCCCGGCCCGGTCTTCTACACCCAGACCCGCGTGGGCCAGGACGGCAAGCCCTTCACCATGTGGAAGTTCCGCTCCATGTACATCGACTCCGACGCGCGCCGCGCCTCGGTGGTCAAGGCCGGCGGCGACGCCGGTAACGAGGTCATGTTCAAGGACCGTCAGGACCCGCGCATCACCCGCGTGGGCCGCTGGATCCGCCGCCTGTCGATTGACGAGCTCCCCCAGCTCATCAACGTCGTGCGCGGGGACATGAGCCTGGTGGGGCCCCGCCCCGCACTTCCCGTCGAGGTCGCCAAGTACGACGCCGAGGCGCTGCGTCGTCTCCCTGGTCAAGCCCGGGCTGACCGGCCTGTGGCAGATCTCCGGACGCTCGGACCTGTCCTGGGCCTCGACCGTGGCCCTGGACCGTCACTACGTGGAGAACCGGGGCGGAGCCCTGGACGCGAAGATCTTCGCCGGAACGCTGCGCGCGGTCATTGGCGGAAAGGGAGCCTACTGATGATTACCGGCTACGTCCCCGGCGGCTTCGACATGCTGCACGTGGGGCACCTCAACATCCTCACCGAGGCGGCCAAGCGCTGCGACCACCTCATCGCGGGGGTCGCCACCGACGAGTCGCTGGAGCGGATGAAGGGACGCGGTCCCATCGTGCCCCTGGCCGAGCGCATGGCCATGGTGGCCGCCCTGCGCATGGTGGACTCCGTGGTCCCCGACTATGACCAGGACAAGCGCCTGGCCTGGAAGCGCTCCCCCTTCGACGTGCTGTTCAAGGGCACCGACTGGGAGGGCACCGACAAGGGCCGCCGTCTGGAGGCCGAGATGGCCGAGGTCGGGGCCTCGGTGATCTACCTGCCCTACACACCCACCACCTCCTCGACGATGCTGCGCCGCACCCTCGTCCAGGAGGTCGCATCCCGTAGTCCCCAAGGGGCCAAGTGACCACTTCACGTAACGACTTCGAGACGCCCGACACCCCGTCGAGCAGCATCGACTCCGCCGCAACCACCTCCGGTGCCGGTGACGGCGGAAGCAACCGATCCGACTCCGGCGCCGCTCAGACCGAGCCGTCCACCGCGGGCCGTCCCGGTCTGCTCACCCGTGCCGCCGGCGCCCTGCGCCCCCGGCGGCGCAGCCGGGCCTCCCGGTCCGACGACGTCCAGGACGTCGGCTCGGGCCTGACCTCCGGCACCACCACCTCCCGGCTGGCCGCGACCTTCCGCATCCCCCAGTCGCGCGCCCAGCGCGTACGGCTGCGCAAACGCCTGTCGACCCTGGCCGCCGTCGTCTGCGTCACCGCCCTGGGAACGGCCGCCTGGCTCCACGAGGGCGTGGCCCAGGCCGACCTGCACCTCAATGACGGCGGCGTGTGGGTCACCTCCACCTCCAAGCACCTGGTGGCCCGCCTCAACTATCCCTCCCGCGAGGTCGACGGCGCGATCCGCACCTCCTCGTCCTCCTTCGACGTCACCCAGAACGCCGAGGACGTCCTGGTCCCCGACTCCGGCGACGCCTCCGTCTCCTCGGTCGACCCCTCCCAGGTCGCCTTCTCCGGGCGCACCCAGCTCACCAAGGGCGTGACCATCGCCCAGGGCGGGGACCGGGTCATGGCGGTCGACAAGGTCCAGGGCACCATCCGCGCCGCCAAGGCCAAGGAGGCCGGCTCCCTGACCGCGGCCGCCCCCGTGGTCACCGGCATGCCCGACGTCGTGGCCGCCATCGGCAAGGACGGCGCCATCCACGCCGTCTCGGCCACCAGCAAGTCGCTGGTCTCCCTGGAGACCAGCGATAAGGGCTGGAAGGAGGCCACGAACACCTCCCTGAAGCTGACCGCCGGCACCGATCTGGCCATCACCGCCGTCGGTGACCAGCCCGTGGTCCTGGAGCGCGGCACCGGCATCCTCCACCTGCCCGAAGGCAAGTCCGTCAGCCTGGGGACCTCCGGCCTGGTGCTCCAGCAGCCCGGCCCCGAGGCGGACTCGGTCCTGGTCGCCTCCCGCAACGAGCTCATCTCCGTCCCCATGGACGGGGGCAAGGTCACCAGGACGCCGTCGGCCAAGGAGGGCTCCGCCCCCGAGGGCGTGCCCGCTCAGCCGGTGCGCCTGGGCAAGTGCGTCTACGCGGCCTGGTCCGGCTCGGGCCAGTTCGTGCGCAGCTGCTCGGGGCTGTTCGGCGGCGGCACCGACACCGCCCATGACGACAAGCTCGCCGCCTCCTCCGCCCCGATCTTCCGGGTCAACCGCGACGCCATCGTGCTCAACGACCTGGACACGGGCTCGGTGTGGCTGCCCAACGAGGACCTCGTCCTCATCGACGACTGGACGGACAAGACCGCCCAGACCGACGACAACGCCGATCAGAAGGACGACTCGGCCAACACCTCGGACTCCCAGACCCCGCCGGAGCGCACCGAGGAGAACCACCCGCCTAAGGCGGCCGATGACAGCTTCGGCGTGCGCCCGGGCCGCTCCGCGCTCCTGCCGGTGCTGGCCAACGACTCCGATCCCGACGGCGACGTCCTCACCGCCACTCCCCAGGACAACGGCGGGTCGCTCAAGGCCACCAAGGCCCAGGGCGGACTGGCCCTGCGCATGGATGTCCCGGATAACGCCTCCGGCAGCTTCTCCGTGCCCTACACGGCCGACGACGGCCGCGGGATGAGCGACTCCGCCGTCGCCACCGTCGACGTCCACGGCTGGGACGTCAACGACGCCCCGAAGCAGATGACCACCCCCACCCTCACCGTCGCCGAGAAAGCCTCCGGCTCCCTGGACGTGCTGGGCCACTGGCTGGACCCCGACGGGGACGACCTCTACCTGGTCTCCGCCCAGGGCGAGGGCCTGGACACCAAGGTCTCCAACGAGGGCACCGTCACGGTGCGCGAGCTGGGCGCCGGCACCGGCACCCGCGACCTGACCGTCACCGTCTCCGACGGTCAGAAGACCACCTCCGGCGTGGTCAAGGTCGACGTGCAGCCGGCCCAGTCGGCCAAGCCGATCGCCAACGCCGACCATGTGCGCGTCGTCGCCGGCTCCAAGGCCGTCGTCTCGCCCCTGGACAACGACGCCTCCCCCTCCGGGGGCACCCTGCGCCTGGCAGCGGTGCAGGAGGCCCCGGCCGGGACCTCGATCAGCATCGACCAGCAGGCCGGTGTCTTCACCTTCTCCACCGAGGCCAATGCCCAGGCCCAGACCTACTACCTCACCTACGACGTCATGGACGGGGCCAACACGGCTCAGGGCATCGTGCGCGTGGACGTCACGCCCAAGGCCGACGCCACCGTGCCTCCCGAGGTCGAGAACGACACCGCCCTGCTGCGCAACGGCGGCTCGACGACCATCGCCCCACTCACCAACGACTTCGACCCCTCCGGGGGGATCCTGGTCCTGCAGTCGGTCAAGACCCCGCCGGACTCCGGGGTCACCGTCACGGTCGTGGACCACTCCCTGCTGCAGATCAGTGCGGCCAGCACCGTGCCGGCCAACCTGACGGTGGAGTACACGGTCACCAACGGCACCTCCAGCGCCACCGGGAAGGTCGCCATCGTCCCGGTGACCCAGTCCCAGCCTCAGCCACCGGTGGTCACCAACGACACCGCCGTCGTGCGAGCCGGCGACGTCGTCACCGCCACCGTCCTGGACAACGACTCCTCCCCCGCCGGTCTCAACCTGTCGGTGGACTCCCAGGTCAGCCTGGTGGGCGACGAGCTGGGCACCGCCTGGGTCAGCGAGAACACCGTGCGCTTCCGCGCCGGCAACCAGCCCGGTCGCACCTCCTACGCCTACACGGCCAAGGACGACCAGGGCCAGACCGCCTCGGGGGTCCTCACCGTGGAGGTGCGCGCCCAGGACGCCGAGCACAACTCCGCGCCCTCACCGCGCAACCTGGAGGCCCGCACCCTGGCCGGCTCGACCACGAACATCACCGTGCCGCTGGACGGCATCGACCCCGACGGCGACTCGGTGAGCCTCGTGGGCCTCAACCAGGCCCCCTCCCTGGGCTCGGTGGAGATCAACTCCTCGTGGCTGACCTACACGCCCTCCGAGGGGGCCACCGGTACCGACACCTTCACCTACGTCGTCGAGGACCGCTTCGGGGCCCAGGCCACCGGTACGGTCCGAGTGGGCGTGGCCCAGGCCTCACCGCTCAACGTGGCCCCGGTGGCCACTGACGACCTGGTCGTGGCCAAGCCCGGGCGCACCGTGGCCGTGGACGTGCTGTCCAACGACCTGGACACCGACGGCGACAGCCTGTCCCTGGAGGGCGACCCGGTCTCCAGCGACCCCTCCCTGGGCGTGTCCACCCGCGCCGGCCGCCTGGTGCTCGACCTGCCGGAGAAGGAGGGCAACCACTCGGTCACCTACACCGTCTCCGATGGACGCGGCGGCACCGACACCGGCACCGTCACCGTCCAGGTCTCGAGCAACGCCCCCCTGGCCAACCCGGTGGGCGTGGACGACTACGTCACCGTCGACCAGGTCGACGCCAACGGCCATGTCACCGTCCCGGTCCTGGACAACGACAAGGACACCGACGGCTCGCCGTGGGACCTCAAGCTGTCCTCCTCCGACCCCCGACGTCGAGGTGGGCAAGGACTCGCTGAGCCTGACGGTGGGCGAGACCCAGCGGCTCGTGCTCTACACGATCACCGACGCCGACGGGCTGACCGGCCACGCCGTCGTCGTGGTGCCGGCCCGCTCGGCCCTGCGGCCCCGCATCAACCCCTCGGCCGTGCCCGCCCGAGTGCTTGCGGACAAGACCACGGACATCAACCTGTCCTCCTACATCCTCACCCGGGAGGGCACCAAGCCCGTCATCACGGACACCTCCTCCATCCACATGGCCAAGGGCACCAAGGACGCCAAGGTCGCCTCGGGCGGGTCGGCGCTGTCCTTCACCCCCGACTCGGGCTTCACCGGGCAGACCTCGGTGACCTTCACCGTGGCCGACGGCACCGGCTCCGACGCCCTGAGCTCGACGCTCACGCTGCCGATCATCGTGGAATCCTCGACGAACCGGCCGCCGACCTTCACCCCCACCGAGATGACGGTGGCCCCTGGCGAGGGGGCCGTGACGGCCAACCTGGCGGCCATGGCCACCGACCCCGACCCGAATGACAAGCTCTCCTTCCAGGCCGGTCCCGCCCCCGCGGGATTCGAGATCTCCCTGAGCGGCTCGACACTGTCGGTCAAGGCCTCCGACAAGACCGCCGAGGGCACCACGGGCTCCATCCCGATCACGGTCTCCGACGGCGTCAACCCGCCGGTGAGCGCCTCCCTGCCCGTGCGGGTCAGCGCCTCCAACAAGCCCCTCATGACCACGGCCCCGATCAACCTGGAGTCCCGCAACGGCGAGGCGGTCAGCACCGACGTGTCCAAGGCGGTGAGCAACCCCTTCCCGGACAAGCCGATCACCCTGTCCGGCACCCCGACGATCACCTCCGGCCAGGGCTCGATCAGCGCCTCGGGAACGACTGTGACGATCACGCCCAACAACGGGTTCCACGGCACCATCACCGCGCAGTACAAGGTGCTGGACTCCACCGGCTCGGAGTCCCGAGCCGTCACCGGCACCATCACCGTCCAGGTCGGTGGGGTGGCGCCCGCAGCCCCCTCCGGGTTGAGCGTGACCCCCGTGGACGCCGACTCGGCGCGCGTGTCCTGGACCGACGGCTCCGCCAACGGCTCCCCCATCACCGGCTACAAGGTCAGTGTCAACGGCTCCGAGCAGTCCTGCTCGACCTCGAACTGCCTCATCAGTGGCCTGGCGCCCGGTCAGAGCTACAGCATCCAGGTCGTGTCCACCAACAAGTACGGCGACTCCGAGGCCGCGACGGTGTCCTACCAGCACAACGCCACCGCCAAGACCCCGGCCGCGCCCACGCTGACGGCCGGCTCGGGCAAGGTCACCGCCGCCTGGACCCAGGTGGACGACCCCTTCGGGGGCACGGCGACCTATGACGTGCGCCTGTCCGACGGCACCATGCAGTCGGGCATCTCCGGGGACTCGGCCTCCTTCGACGTCTCCCCGGGACGCGCCTACACCGCTCAGGTGCGCGCCAGGTCCAGCCAGGGGACGGTCTCGGAGTGGTCCTCCTCTTCCAACTCGGTGACGCCCTACGGCGAGCCCGGCACCCCCGGGACCCCCGTCATCACCCCCAACGGGGACACGGTCACCATCGGCTGGCAGGCCGCCAACGGCAACGGCAGCCCCGTGAGCTACACGCTGCACTACTCCAACGGGCACACCAGCGACTCCAAGAACGTGGGAGGGGCCACCTCCACCACGGTTTCGGTCTCGCGCGGAACCTGGACCTTCTGGGTCGAGGCCGACAACGGTCACGGCTCCAAGACCTCGGGCCAGGCCAGCTACGCCTACAAGCCGACCCCGCTGACGCCGTCGACCCCCGCGGTCAAGGCCACCGGCAACAGCGGCGAGCTGTCCGTGAGCTCCTCACCCCGGGCCGGCAACGGCTGGAGCGTGGGCGAGCTGACGGTGGAGTACTCCGTGGACCAAGTCACCTGGACCAGCTCCTCGACCATCCGGGGACTGAACGACGGGCAGGCCTCACCGTCTCACGCCCGCGCCAACGGCGGCGGGCAGTACTCGACGTCGTCGCCTCCTCGCCAGTGGCACCCTACGGTCCTCCGTCGACTCCCTCGGTCAGCTGCGAGCTCACCGGTAAGAAGCAGAAGAAGGTCTCCTGCTCCTGGAGCCCCGGAGCCAACAACGGCGCCAGTGCCGAGTACGAGCAGACCGACGACGGCGGCAAGTCCGTGGAGGACGTCGAGATCGGCGACACCTATGACGGCAAGCTCAAGCGCGGCGAGTCGCTCACCTGGTGCGTGCGGGCCAGGACCAACGCCGGCACCTCCGAGTGGGGCTGCGACACCGTCACTCGTCCGTCCAAGCCCGACAACGATGATGACGACGACGATGACAAGCAGCAGGCCTACCCGGTCGGCACCGAGCAGCGGTTCTACGTGGACCACACGCAGAGGTGTCGCCCCTTCGGCCCCTGGGGCACCTGCTTCCAGATGGTCTTCGACATCACCGGAAACCCCAACAGCACCGTGTCCTGCGGCTACTGGTACTGGGACACCTGGAACTGGCAGCCCGCCTGGAACGAGGAGGAGATCGCCCTCGATAAGAACGGCTACGCCCGGCACAAGTTCCCCCACAGGACACCGAACTGGGACCAGAGCATCACCTGCACCCAGCAATAACCGGTTCATTAACCGGATCGATGCCCAGTACGCAACAAGTCACACACCCGCCTCTCTCCACCCGAAGGATCATTGATTCCATGCCGATGACTCCCGAGAACGCGACATGGTTCGCTGACGCCTTCTCCACCATTGTCAACAACGTCAGTCAGGCGCTGCTCGACAAGGAAGACGTAATCAAGCTGGCCCTGACCACCATGCTCTCCGAGGGCCACCTCCTGCTCGAGGACGCCCCCGGTACCGGCAAGACCGCCCTGGCCCGGGCCCTGGCGGCCTCGGTGCAGGGGACACACTCGCGCATCCAGTTCACCCCCGACCTGCTGCCCAGCGACATCACGGGCGTGACGATCTACGACCAGAAGACCGGCACCTGGGACTTCCACGCCGGCCCGATCTTCTCCTCCATCGTCCTGGCCGACGAGATCAACCGGGCCAGCCCCAAGACCCAGTCGGCCCTCCTGGAGGTCATGGAGGAGTCCCAGGTGACGGTCGACGGCGTACGCCACACCACCGAGCGCCCCTTCATGGTCATCGCCACCCAGAACCCCATCGAGCAGGCCGGCACCTATCGCCTGCCTGAGGCTCAGCTCGACCGCTTCCTGATGAAGACCTCCGTGGGCTACCCCAATCGGGAGGCGCTCACCCGGATCCTGTCGAGCTCGGCCCACCCGGACCGCTCCAAGAGCCTGTCCGCGGTCGTGGCCTCCTCCGTGGTGGCCTCCATGGCCGACCTCGCCGCCGAGAACCACATCGAGAACTCGGTGCTGGACTACATCGGGGCGCTGGTGGAGGCCACGCGTGCAGCCGACGAGACCCGCATGGGCGTGTCCACCCGTGGCGCCATCGGTATGGCTCGGGCCGCCCGGGTGTGGGCGGCCTCCCAGGGCCGCAGCTACGTCCTGCCCGACGACATCAAGGACCTCGCCGAGGTCGTGTGGGCCCACCGCCTGGTCATGGACCCCGACGCCGAGTTCACCGGCGCCACCGCCTCCGGCGTCATCACCGCCGCGCTGGCCCAGGTCCCCGCCCCCACGACCCGCGACTGAGCCGTATGACGCCTCAGACGACGTCGCAGGAACCTGCCCGCCAGGCCCGTCCGGGCTCGGCGGGCGGGACCAGCGTATCCGCCTCCTCCGCCGCAGCCCCCACCTCCTCGGGGGCGCCGGCCTCCGCGCAGCCCGCGGCATCGGCTGCGTCGTCGACCTCCACGAACGAGGCCCTGACCGCCAGGCCCTCGCAGTCCCGACTGGCCGCAGCGGCCGCGGTGGCGCTGCGACCGCTGCGCTGGCTGCTGCACACCGTGACCCCGATCGGATGGGGCAGCCTGGTGCTGCTGGCGGCCTGCGGACTGACCGGGGCCGTCATGGGCTGGCAGGAGGCGTGGAGCGCCGCGGCCGCCGTCGGCATCGTCGCGGTGAGCGCCTGGCTGTGGCTCATCCCCCGCCGCGGCTACTCGGTCAACCACAACCTGCTCGAGTCCCGCGTCACCGTGGGCGACCACGCCCTCATCCGTCTGACCGTCACCAACCCCCGTACCCGGCCACTGCTGCCCTCACGCATGGAGATGCCGGTGGGGCCGGGGCGTGCCGTCTTCGTCGTGCCCACCCTGACCCCCGGGGCCGTCCACGAGCGCGGCTTCGTCCTGCCCACGCAGCGCCGCGGCATCGTCACCGTCGGTCCGGTCCTGGCGGTCCAGCGAGACCCGGTGGGGCTGCTCCAGCGCGAGCGCTCCCTGAGCACCCCGCAGCACATCCACATCCACCCGCGCACCGTGCGCCTGGGCACGGTCCTGCACGGCGTCCTGCGGGACATCGAGGGCGCCGTCACCCAGGACCTGTCCAGCTCCGACGTCGCCTTCCACGCCCTGCGCGAGTACGTCCCCGGCGATGACCGGCGCAACGTCCACTGGCGCACCACGGCCCGCACCGGTCGGCTCATGGTGCGTCAGTTCGAGGAGACCCGCCGCTCCAGCCTGCTCGTCCTGCTGTCCACCCGTCAGGACGACTACGCCGGTGAGGAGGACTTCGAGACCGCGGTGTCCATCGCCTGCTCACTGGCCATGGACGCGATCCAGGACGGGCGCGAGGTCCGCTTCATCACCCAGATCGGGGCTCTGCCCACCTCCTCCGCCCTGCGAATGCTGGACACGTCCTGCCTGCTGAGCACCGGTGAGGACGACTACGGCTGCGACCCTGCTGGTGCGACACGCCTGCACGGCGCACCCCGATGCCTCTATCGTCGTCCTCGTCACCGGCCAGCAGGTCGACCGCGCCGTGCTGGCCCGGGCCCGCGGCTTCGCCCCTGCTGCCCATGGTGACCGTTGCCCTGCGCGCCGGCCAGCGCGGCCTGTCGCGCCACCACGCCGGAACGATGCCGGTAGTGGACATGGACCGTCTTGAGCAGCTTCCCACCGCCCTGAGGCGAGCACTATGACCCCCACGACAACCCTCACCAGCGCATCCCCCGCACCGCGGGCTCCCCGATCTCGGGCGCCTCGCCGGCTGGGGCGCCCTCTCCGGCTGAGGCCCCCTTGCAGGTCACCGCCGCACCCTCCGGAGGCTCGGACGAGTCGCCCTCCTCCTGGTCGACGGCGACGTCGTCGCGCACGCGCAGTCTCTACAGCAACGAGACGACTCGTCAGGCCCGCTCGATCACCGGCGCCGGACCGCTCCTGTCGCGTCCCTCCCGGCCGGCGCTCTCCGCCCGCCGCTTCCTGCCTCCCCGGCGCGGCGCCAAGCCGCCCACGCCGGCCGCCGCCGCCCTCGAGCTGGCCCTCATGGCCGGGATCCTCGCCATCGGCGCGGTCCCCTTCCTGCCGATCTTCGCCTCCGTGGTGGGTTGCCTCGCCGTCGGCTACGGCGCGCTCATCGGCGCCCTGACCTCCATGCTCTGCTCGCGCCTGCGCCTGTCGGTGCTGCCGAGCATGGCGGCCCTGGCGCTGGTCCACGTCCTGGTGGCCCCGTGGCTGCTGACCGACGTCGGCTCCGGGACCGCGGCAATCAAGACGGTGCTGGGCTCCACGATCACCGTGTGGCGCGACGCCTTGACCGTGCCGATGCCGCTGAGCTCCTTCAGCGGCATGACGGTGCTGCCCTGGATGACCGGGCTGGTGGTCTCGGCGCTGGCGACCCGCCTCATCCTGGCGGGCCGTGAGGTCCTGGCCGGCCTGACCTGACCTGCCTGCCCGCCGTCGGTATCGGCTGGGGCGGGCAGGGAGACCGTACGCCCCACTGTGCTGGGCGTCCTGTTCGTCGTCGGGATCCTGGCCCTGTGGACCTGCGGCTCCCTGCGTCAGCGGCGCAGCCACGTCGTCGAGGCCCTGGACCTGAGCTCCTTCTCGACGACCTCGGGCGCCACGAGCGCCCGCTCCACCGGGGACCTGGGGCGGGCGGCCCTGCGCGGAACGGTCATCGCCGCCGTGCTGCTGCTGGTCACCTCCCTGGCCGCCATGGTCCTCACCCCCGCCGCCCCCGCCTCCCGGACGGTGGTGCGCGACCTGTTCCAGCCGCCGCTGGACGTGACCGAGTACGCCAGCCCCCTGTCCCTGGTGCGCACCCTGGAGACGGACAAGGCCCACACCCGGCTCATGAAGCCGATCAACCTGCCCTCGGGCGGACGCATCCGCATCGCCGCCCTGGACTCCTACGACGGCCTGTCGGCCCACATCGGTCAGAACGAGAACGGCCAGTCGCGCTTCGAGCGCATCGGCGACAAGACCCAGCTGACGGCCAACCGGCTCGACGGACGCAAGCAGACCTCCTCCCTGACCATCGAGGACTACAGCTTCCCCTGGGTGCCCACCATGCCCGAGACGATCCGCATCGAGTCCTCCGGGCCGCGTCAGTCGGCCCTGCGCGAGGGCATGTACTACGACAAGTTCTCCTCCACCGGGATCGCCACCAGCGGCCTGGCCTCGGGTGACGTCCTCACCGAGCGGGTCGCCCCCTACACCGCGCCCTCCGAGGCCGCCCTCAACAAGGCCTCGCTGGCGCAGACCTCGCTGGGACCGGTCGAGCAGGTACCGTCGTCGGTGGCCTCCCTGGCCAAGGAGATCGTCGGGGCCGAGTCCAACCCCATCGCGCAGGTCCGGGCGCTTCAGCAGCGCCTGCGCACGAGCTACTACTCCGACGGCACCAAGAGCCCCTCCCAGCCCGGGCACGGGGCGGCCCGCATCGCCTCCATGGTGGAGGCCGACTCCCTCATCGGCGACGACGAGCAGTACTCGGTGCTCATGATGCTCATGTGCCGCTCGCTCAACATCCCGGCCCGCGTCGTCATGGGCTTCGACCCGGCCACTGACGGCGACGCCAAGACCGTCACCGGTGAGGACGTCAAGGCCTGGGTGGAGATCCCCTTCGAGGGGCTGGGCTGGGTGTCCTTCGACGTCACGCCGGACCGCAACCAGGTTCCCCAGCAGCAGACCACTCAGAAGGTCTCCAACCCCGAGCCCAACGTCCTCCAGCCCCCGCTGCCCAATGAGGACCCGGCCCAGCTGCCCCCAACTACGAGGACCCGCAGCGCGACGACCCCCAGGACAAGGACAAGGGCGGTCTGCCGACGGCGGTCATCGCCGTCGGAGGCTCCGTCCTGGCGATCGCGATGATCGTGGGCTCGGTCCTGGGGTGGAAGGCCTGAGGAGCGCCGACGCCGGCGCGCACGCACCGGCGTGGGCAAGGCCCTGGGAGCCTGGGAGGAGATCCTCGACCGGGCCCGCGACCTGGGGCGCTACCCCGGGTGGGGGCCACTCGGAGGGAGGCGGCCGCGCAGCTGGCTCCTCACTTCCCGCAGGTCGATCTGCCTCGATTCGCCGGAGCAGTTGACACCCAGGTCTTCAGCTCCGGGGAGCCGCCATCGTACGCTCTAGGGGAGTTGTGGGAATCCTCAGATGCGATCGTCCGCTGCATGGGGGCGGACCGCTCGCGCCTGGGACGGGTATGGGCCCGTTTGTCCCCGCGCTCCCTCGTCCATCCCGCCGACAGGCGGTCACGTCGACCCAGGAGGTTGCGGTCATGACGATCACTGCTGACGCCCGTAGCAGCGCCTCGACCGCTGCGGGCCGACCGACGTCCTCCCGTCCGTCCGATGACGCGCCGCGCACTGACGTCGTCAGTCCGTACGGCCAAGCGCCGAGCACCCCCGGTGATCCGCACGGCGGAGCGCAGACGGCCGACTCCCGGGGCCCGGAGCCCGACGCGGCCCGGGCCGGCGCGCACACGCCCTCAGCTGCGCATCGCCGCCTCCCCCGGCCCCAGTGCGGGCACGTGTCGTCGCCGGGGGTCATCGACCTCATCATCGGTTCGCTCCTGGTGGGGGCCTGACCGCAGTCATCTGGCGGGTGGGCGGCCGCCCGGCCCTGACCAGCGGGCTCATCGCCTTCGGTCTGGTCGTCGGAACGCGCTGGCTGGCCATCGCCGCCACCGGCTGGTCCCTGGGAGGGCGCCTGCTCAGGATCCGCATGCTGGGGGCCCGCAACCAGACCCCCTCACCACTGGGCTCGTTCCTCCACGCCGATCTCATACTGGCCGTCAGCATCACCACGCTCGGCCTGGGCACCATCGCGCTCATGCGCACGGCGGCAGCCGACCCCGAGGGGCGCGGCTGGCACGACAAGCTCTCCGGGATGGCGCTGCTCAACGCCCGCAGGCCGAAGCGACCCACACAACCCGTTCCCTCAGAGGCCGGGTCGGCACACCGCCCGGTCACCGTGCCCGCCTCCCCGGTCCCCGGGCCGACGCGGGGGCCGAGGCGCCGGTTGAGCCCGAGGCGTCCTCCGCCCAGGACATCGGCGAGGCCTGGGACGCCGCCAGGCGCGCGTCTGTCTCCTCTTCCGCCGAGCACAGCACCGCAGGCCAGGAACCCACCGCGGAACCGTCCACTCAAGCCACTGAGGAGTCAGACGAGTCCGCCCCCGCACTCGGCCCTCCGAGCGGGTCGAGCGCAAGACCGAGAAGAAGGCGGGTAAGACGGCACGAGGCAAGAAGGCCAGGAAACGCAGCCCCCGTCCAGGCTCGACGCGCGCCACGACCGGCCAGGAGACGGCACAGGAGGCCCTGCAGGCCGCCACCGCGGGCGCCCAGAGCGCCGCCGAGGCCGGCATCACCGACTCCTCCAGCAGGAACGCGCACCCGACGACGTCGGATCCGGTCTCCTCCTCGATCCGTCGCCCCCGTCCAGCCCGGCCGGGCCGGCCCGCGCGCCATGCCGGTCGTGCCCCTGACGGCCGGTTCATCCGACGGCTACGCGCCTGTGGTCTCAGGAGGCTCCGCCGCGGACCAGGCCGCGAGCACGGATGCCGCAACGATCGCAGCCACGCCTCAGGCCAGCGTCAAGGCCACCGAGGCGGCGACCGTGTCATCGTCCGCCTCCGCGAAGTCGGCGGCGGACGCCGGTCCGGCCATCGTGGACGCCGACGCCGAGGCCGTCGCCGTCGCTTCGGCCACTCCCATGGATCCTCAGGCATCCGCTGCCATGGCTGCTGCCCAGGCCGGGCCCCCGGCCGGCCGTGGTGGGAGCATCGAAGCCCTCTGCGGGGCCGGGCCGACGAGGACACCGTCGCAACCGCCCCCCGAGGCCGCGGAGGACGCCAATCCCCCGGCCCACCAGGACACGGAGCCGGCACCGGTCGCCCCCACCGAGGCCACCGAGCCGGAGGCGGAGGACACCACCCCGGCCGCATCATCGCAGCCGGCCGACCCTGAGCCGACCGAGCAAGCGCTCAAGGAAGCGGCTGAGGAAGCGGTCGAGGAAGCTGACAAGGCGGTTGACGAGCACGCCGAAGAGCCAGCCGAAGAACCAGCCGATGAACCGGCTGCGGACGTCGAGGAGCCATCCGACGAGCCGTCCGAGGCGGACGCGGAGGAGCCACCGGCAGCCGCAACATCGGACTCGGAGGACGCCCCCATCGCAGCAGCCCTCGCAGACGGATTCCGAAACCGCTACGCTCGACGTCGTGGAGGACGCGCCGTCTCAGTCCACGGATGCCGCCGACGGCCAGGGGTGACGAGGCCGAGAAACCGTCGTCCCACGCACCGCCCTCACCTCAGCACCCAGCCGATCAGCAGCAGTCCGAAGCGACGACGCCCTCAGCGGAATCCTCCAAAAACAGCTGCCGATTCCGAGGCATCAGAGTCCTCCACGTCGCACGATGCGACTTCCACACCACAAGTCCCGCGCTCGAAAGCCACAAAACCCGTAACATCACAAACGATGGAACCACGACACGCCCACGCCCAGCGCTGGAGGATTCAGCCCGGTCACACCGGCAAGAAGACCTCCGGCTCGTCTGCTGCACCTGCCGAGGATCAGCGAGAGTCGGTGTCACAGCCCGGCGTTCCTCGTCGCGAGAGCCTCTTCACCACCGAGCGGCAGCGCTTCGCTGCCGGAGCAGGCCCCGTCCCGGAGGTGGCGCACACCTTCGACACCTCCAGTATCCTGCCCTCAGGGGACCGCAACACGCAGGCCCTCATCGACTCGGTGCCCTGGTCCTCGGTTCCCACCTCGGTCGATGCCGCCACGGTGGACTCCCTGCCGGAAGGAGCCATCGTCTCCGACGACGGCCTGCCGCAGCAGCCGAAGACGGTTTCGGCGCCTGCGCAGCTCGCGTCCCCGATGGATCTGACCAACCCGGCCACCGTGCCCGGTGGTGTGCCGGCCTCCTCTGAGGGGAACGCGCACCCGACCGTGCGCAGTCACCGCAGCCACGCGCGGACCTCCGCCGGCAGCGCGGCGAGCACGGCCGCTGCGGAGGGGAACTCCGCGCGTCGGTCCCACGCCTCGCACCGCTTCTCGGGGCCGGGTATCCCCTCTCCCACGGATGAGCGCGCCGTCCCCGGCGAGTCCCGCAGCGATGCCCCCGCCGCGGAGGCCGGCGCCGCTCGTCACGAGCGCTCCGCCTCCGTCCAGGCGTCGGCGCAGCCCCACACCGGAGTGTCCAGGCACGGTGCCGGCAGCATGCCGGAGGCGGCCGCGCCTGCCTCCGCCCCCCCGCAGCAGGCGTCTCTCTGCCCCCGCTCACCCCGGTTCCCGCCGCAAGCGCCCAGACCGCCACACCGTCGCTGCCGTCGGCCTCCTCGGCCGCCCCGGCCCTGTCGGTGCGTCTCGTCCCGCTGCTGGGCGGCAACCCGATCGTCATCCATGAGCCCACAGTGGTGGGACGCGACCCCGACAACATCTCTGCCTACCCCGGGGCGGAGCGCGTGGCTCTCGACGATCCCACGCGCTCGGTGTCCAAGACGCACGCGGCGATCTTCCCGCTGCTGGACGGGGTGTGGGTCACCGACCTGCACTCCACCAACGGGACGCGGGTGGAGTACCGCGATGGGCGCACCGTCGAGGCCGTACCGGACAAGGCCCTGTCCGCCCTGGAGGGCAGCACGATCTTCTTCGGCCGCATCGCCTTCAAGGTGGAGGTCGTCTGAGTTCCGCACCGGTTCCCTCAAGCGCTGGGGCCCGCACTCCTGTCCGGGAGTGCGGGCCCCAGTGTCTGCCGGTCGGCGGCGCGTTCGCTCAACGGCATCTGGAGCCTGCGGCCCTTGGGGCGTCCTACTCCACGAAGGTGGGGTGCTACTGAAGGAGGGTCGGGGGTACTCCAGGTAGGTGGGGCATTCGTGCAGTACGCACAACCCTCGGCCAGTGGATCCCCTCCCTCGTGGAGTAGGCCGAGTCGGGGTGGTCCTCAGTCGACGTCGAACCACGGCCTCCGGGCTCCTGCACGGGAGCCAGAAAGGGCCAGGCAAGGGAAGGCGGGCCGGCGCCGGGGTGAGGACACCCGGCTCCGCCACCACGACCCTGCCGGCAGCCCAGTGTCCACAGCGCTGACATCACCGAGCCTGCCGTCAAAGCGCTCCTCGAGGATCCTTGGAATTCCACAGTTCGTCTTCGGCGTGCGACGTCGGAGCGGGGGTGATGTCAGCACCGTGGACACCGACGACCCTCCAGACCTCCTCCATCGGCCCTTCGGCGTCTCGAGGGCGACCGACCCCATCGCCGAGCTCCTGCCCGAGCGAGCGCCTCAGAAGCCATAACCCTCACATGGCTCAGAAGTAAGGAGACAAGACAGAGCCCTGATCCACGTGGAGTACCGCCTCAACTGAGAAGAGCCGCTCAGCTGGCACGCGGCGACTGGCTGCGTGAACTGCCACCCGGTGTACAGGATCAAGACCTCGACGAGGCCTAGAATCTGACGGCAACGACGAGAGGGGACGACGTTGATCGAGGTTTCCGCCGAACAGGTGCTCGCATGGCGGCTGCACAGGCAGTACGTGGAGCCGTTGACGGACACAGGCCCTGTTGAGATCGTCGGACGGCTCTGCGGCGTACAGGCGCAGGTGGCGTCCGCAGCTGAGACCGCTGTCGCCTTACGGCAACGCAACCCGCAACCTGAAGGGGTCAAGCGCGCCTACTCCGACCGCTCGCTCGTCAAGACGTGGGCGATGCGCGGAACGCTGCACGCGATGCGGTCCTCAGACGTAGCGGAGTACCTGTCGCTGCTGGCCGGCGCCCGTACGTGGACCAAGCCCTCCTGGTCACGGCACTTCGGTGCGACGCCAGAGGAGGTCGAGCAGCTGACGGAGTCTGTCGCCGAGCTCCTCGACGGTCAGGTGCTGTCTCGCGATGAGCTCGTGAGCGAACTGGTTCAGGACAAACGGTTCAAGGGGATGGAAGAACAACTGCGCTCCGGGTGGGGTGCTCTGCTCAAGCCTCTCGCATGGCAGGGTGCCCTGTGCTACGGCCCGAGCCCGTCTTCGAAGGCGACATTCACTCACCCCGCCAGCCTTCTGAAGAACTGGAATGGGCTGCCGGATCCTGCGGAGGCAGCACCAGCGGTCATTAAGCGATACCTCTCCGCCTACGGCCCGGCGACCCCTGAGACCTTTGATGCGTGGCTTTCGCGCAACAGCAACAAGAAGTCAACGCTCAGGGGCTGGTTCGCCAGTCTTGGCGAACAGATCGTCGAGGTGAGGGTGGAGGGTGAGACACGGTATCTGCTCGCCGAGCATGAGGACGAGCTCGCGGCCACCCGGCCCAGCCGCGCAACCCACCTCCTAGGAGCATTCGACCAGTTCGTCCTTGGTCCCGGAACGAAGGACACTCACATGCTGGCGCATGAGCATCGCCCGCTGGTGAGCAAGGCTGCGGGCTGGATCGCTCCCGTCCTGACCCAGGGAGGGAGGATCACCGGCGTCTGGGAGATGGATGATGGGAATCTTGTCGTTACCCCTGTTTCCAGGGTGAGCAGGCGCCGCCGTCCCAGGTGCTGGAGGATGCAGGCTGCGCGGCTTGCAGCGGTGCATGGTTCGGTGAAGGTGACGCCGCGGGTGGACTGACCCCGGACCTTTCCCAGTAGCCCCGCTTCTCGGGCAGTACGCGGCGGACACCGTTACGACTGCGAGTGACCGCTCTTGGGAGGCAGCCTCAGGGAGTGTCGACGCAGGCGGTCTTGGCCGGCGAGGCCTTACCGTCCGCGCGCACCGCGGTGACCTCGAGGCAGGTGCGCGCCGGCTGGGCGTTGACAGTGACCTCGTTGGTGCGGGTGGAGTCCACCTCGGTCTCCTCATCGGGCAGCTTGACCCGGTAGAGGTAGCTACCGGACCAGTTCGTCTCCGGCTCACCCCAAGTGAACTTCACCGTGCCGTCACCCTGTGCCTCGCCAACGATATCTCCCACCATGGGCACTGAGGCCTGCAGGGGGTTGGCGTCGGGCTGCGGGGCGATCGTGGCAATGGGGTTGTTGGGCTTCTTCTGCTTGTCCTGGTTCTGGGAGACGACGATCGCGGCGACAACGGCGGCGACCATGGCCACGACCAGCAGACCGGTCAGTACGGCCCGCATGCGGTTGGGGCGGCTCGACTCAGCGGCCTCCGAGTCCGACGACGAGCCCTTGTCCTCACTGTCGGGCTCCACCCGCATGGCGATGTGCTCGCTGGTGACGTCGACCTGGTTGAAGACCCCCATCTTCGTGGCGGTATCGGCCTCGTCGGGGTTAGGGCGCCGGGCGGACTTCGCGGCCTTGTCCGGCTCCTGGAACAGGTCGACCGTCGTGATCGGCAGGTCGAGCTCGGCCTGGACCTGCTGGAGTGCCCGGGCGAAGGCCAGCGCCGTCGGGTAGCGCGAGTCCGGGTTCTTGTCCATCGCCACCGACAGCACGCGGTGCAACGACGGCGGGGCGTCCTGACGCCCCAGCGGCGGCAGGGGGTCCTTGACGATACGGCGCGAGAGTTCGTAGACGTCCGGGATGCCGTCGGTCTCGAAGGGGCTGCGCCCCGTGAGCATCGCGAAGGTGGTCGCGCCCAGGGAGTAGATGTCGGAGGCCGGATTGGCCGAGCGCATCCCCACCAGCTGCTCGGGGGGAGCCCAGGGCACGCTCATCCCCCGCAGCTCCTCGGCCCCCTCCGGGCCGCTCATGGCGGAGATGCCGAAGTCGGAGAGCACCGGACGGCGGTAGGTGGTGAACAGGATGTTGGCGGGCTTGATGTCCCGGTGGACGATGCCGGCCCGGTGAGCGGTCTCCACCGCTCCGGCGATCTGAATCGCCGTGGACAGGGTCTCAGCGACATTGAGGGGACCCTGGCGCAAGATGGCGCCCAGCTGCGGCGGCGGGCAGTACTCCATGACCAGGAAGGGGTGGCCATCGGCGGAGACGCCCGCGCCGTAGATGGACAGGATGGCCGGGTGGGAAGAGACCCGCGCCATGAGGGTTCGCCTCCGACTCGAAGCGGGAGGCGGTCTTGTCCTCCACGTCAGCGTTCATGACCTTGACCGCGACCTCGCGGCGGGGCATGTGCTGCTCGAAGAGGTAGACCGTGGAGTAGCCTCCCGCTCCGAGTCTCTCCAGGTACGTGAACCCGGAGATGACCGGAGGCGGGCCCTTGTGATCCAGCATCAGGGGAGGTTCTCAAAGGCGAGGGTCTGGCCATCGCCGAGGTCGAGGACGTCTCCACTGCGCAGGAGCACCGGATTCGCCGAGGACAGGCGCACGGGCGCCTCGTTCTGGCGGTTGAGAACAGTGCCATTGCAGTTGCCCAGGTCCTGGGCCAGAACGCTCCACGCATCCAGGTCGATGAGGATGTGGTTGCGGGAGACGAGCTGGTTGGGGCTGGCGACAGTCAGCGGACGGAGGGGACCTCCGCAACGCTGGCGATGTCGTCGGCCACAGGGTTGCGACCCACCAGGAGGGGACGGTTGAGCTCGATGCTCTCGCCGCCGGAGGTGACCACGCGCCCCAGAGGAGGGCAGGCCACCGACTTGGCCGGACGGTTGAGCTCAGCTCCGCAGACGCGGCACACGGTGTAGTTCGTGGGGTTGGGGTGGCCCTGGGGGCACACCGCCGACAGCACGATCCGGATGGCGTCGGGTTCGCTGGGAGAGCTCGCCGAGACCGGGGACGCCGGGCTGGTGGGGCCCGGTTCCCACGAGGGAGACGAGCTCGCCGACCAGGTCCTCGGGCAGACCGTTGATGGTCTGTCCGTCGTGGTCCCCGCGACCGAGCTCGGCAGTCGCCGGCTCGCCGCCGGAGGGCTGCACGAACTCGACCATTGCGGCATCCACGGCCGCGGATTCGGGCGACTCGACAACCTCCGCCGACTGGCTCGGCTCCAGGGGACCGAGCCCCTGGTTGAGCAGCTCGGCGCGCAGCTCCTGGGAGAGGTCGTCGGGCAGACTGTTGATGGTCTGTCCGTCGTGGTCCCCGGAGCGTACGGGCTCTTCCTCGGCGTGCGCCTGCGCGGCGGCCTCGGCAACAGCAGTGGCCTCCGCGACCACGGCGGCCTCGGCGGCCTCAACGGGCACGAAGTCGGCCGGGGTCTGGGCGACCTCGGTGACCTCGGCGGCAGCGTCCTTGATACCAGCAGCCTCAAGATCCTCGCTCGACGGGGGCGGAGGGGCGGGATCATGGCCCTCTGCCTCCTGAGCGGAGGGATCGGCAGGGCCGGGATATCGAAGACGGGGGCGATCAGCAGATCCTCATCGGAGGTCTCCGGTGAGGACTCAGTGGCGACCTCGACGGCCCTCAGGGGTCTGGGCGTCCGGGGTCTCGTCGGGAGTCTCGGAGGACTCGGGCAGCTCGGGCGACGGCGTCACCTCAGTCGCCTCAGGGGCCTCGGAGATGCCGGCCACGACGGCCAGCAGGTCAGCGGGTCCCTCGGAGTCGGCGATCAGGGCCGACTCCTCAGCAGCATCGGAGTCATCAGCGGAGTCCTCCGACTGACCGGCAGCTTCAGCGGCCTCGGCGCTCTCGAGGGACGCGGCGAGCTCGGCACCATCGAGGGCCTGCTGCTCGGCGTTGTCCTGCGCGATCTCGATGAGGTCGTCGACGGCGTCGGCGGATTCAGCGGTCTCGGCAGGCGCCCCTTCAGACGAGTCGTCCTGCTCCGAGTGGTCCGACGAGGCGGACTGACGGCGCGAGGCGCGACGCGATGCCCGACGGGAGGACCGAGAGGTCCTCACGGCAGCAGCGGGGGTTCCGGCGGAACCGGCAGAAGCGGTGGAGTAGTCAGGACCAGCCGGGTCAGGGTCATCGTCGTCGGAGTCACCGGACCCCTTCGACGATGCACGGCTGGGGGACGGGGTCCCGCTCGATTTCTCCGATCCACGCAGCACCAGGTGGCCGGTGCTCACGACGGCGTCGACCGCCGGGCGGCGCACCTGTCCGGCGCCGTCGGGCGCGCTGACGATGACCGAGTTGGGGGCGGTCACCGTCGTCTCGAACCAGGTGGTGACCGCGGAGGCGTCCAGCGCCTTGCCGTCGACCTCCATCTGCGGGGCACCGCGCAGCGCCACATGGAAGACGTCCTCGGGCGCCGAGACGGCGAGCACGAAGTCCGGGATCGCACCCAGACGTCCGCCCATCCCCATCACGAGCTCATCCAGGGCCCGCGTCAGCGAGGCCTCCTCACTGCGCAGCAGCCGCCACAGGCGCTCGGTGAGGTCCTGCGGCACCGACGGGGGCAGGATCATCACAGCACGTGGCGTGACCACGCCTGTCCACGAACCCTCGGTCCACCAGACCTCGTTGTTCGCGCTGCTGTTCGGGCTGTTTGTCATCATTTTTCTCCTCAACGGACGATACAGACACCGTCACCCAAGTATGCCTGCCGTCCCCGGTGCACGTACTCCGGTCGGCCGGGTGAGAGTCGGTGAACGCCCTCCTCGTCCTCGATGTGGGTTCCGTTCGTCGAGCCCAGATCTGTGACGAGTACCCCATCCGAAGCGGGCACGAACAGGGCGTGCGTCTTGGACACGGAGTCCTCCGAACGGAGCACCGCGACGAGCTGCGCATCGGGGTGGGACTCGATCGGGGCCGGCCGGCGCCCGAGAACAATCGGCCCCAGAACTGGGATTACTGAGCCCTCAACCACCAGGGAGCAGGCCGTCACCGAGGTCGGCCTGGCGCTGAGAAGAACCGTTCCGGCCAGTCGGTCGAACCAGGTGCGCTGTTCAGCACGCCATAGTGAGAGGATCCACAACACCAGGGGGGCCAGACCTGCGGTTGCCACCAAAGAAAGGCCCAAAAATGCGACGTAAATCACCGCAGAGCGTCCAGGGGGACCGTTGGTGTCCGCCACCCTCCGCAGCCGGACCCCCGTCACCAGCCCGCCGGGTGTGGCGCCTGTCATTGCCATCATGGCAGTCATCACAGCAATAAGCAGCACAACCGCCCCGACAGCGAATAAGATTCCACAGCAGCGCTCCGAGACGGCACAGAGTGCGATGATGAGCCCCGCATCCACCAGCACGCGGACCACACGGCGGCGTGCGGATGCAGGCATAATTGTCGTATGTCGCTCTCGGGTCCTCATAGGGACAGACATGGTAGGCGCCCGGCCCACTGCCTCGCAGTCGGACGAGGTCTCGGAAGGAACACACAGTGCAGATCGCGGTCACTCCTGATCCCCAGCGATGGGTGATCATCCCGCCCTTCCCACCGCCGGGATGGGCGCGGGAGGAGGCCAGGCACCGCAGCGCCCACCTGGGAGTGACCGGGCCGCAGTGGCGCTCCGAGCTGGAGTCCCTGCTCAACGAGCTGCAGGCCATGGAGCGCCAGGGCCGCTTCGCCCGTCTCATGCATATCGACGACGTCGCCCACCCGCCCTTCGTCATCGACCTCAGCCTGGAGATCGCCAAGGATGACGGCTCCAAGGAGGGACGCCGCGCCACCCAGCGCCAGATCGTCGCTGCGCTCCTGCCCGAGGCCGAGCTGGTGCGCCTGCGGCCGGGCCCGGACATGGTGGGGTTCTCCGCCTTCTACGAGTCCAACGGCCCCACCCAGGGCGTCGTCGTCCTGAGGCTGGCGGGACTGCCCACGGTCCCGGTGGACCTGGTCATGCGCCTGTGGGGCGCCGCCGCTGAGGATATCGCCCCCAACCTGGATCATCTCGTCGAGCTGGCCCGCCAGGTCGCCCCGTCGTCTGATCGGCGCAGACGGCCCGGGCGTTCGTGCGCAACGACGTCACCGCTGACCTCCCCGATCCCTCTCCCCGAGCCCCGTTCTCTCCCCACCGCTTCCAGCGACGAGGCACCGCCAGGGCGCGGAGGCACCGTCCCTCAGGCCTCCAGCGCCTCCGCTACCTCGAGCCACTGCTCCTCCAGATCGGCGTGGGTCGCCTCGGCGGCCACGAGCTCACGACCGAGCTCGGCCAGCTCCCCCACCCGGTTCGGATCGGCCGAGACCTCCTCCATGCGCGCGTGCAGAGCGGCGAGAGACTGAGCCGCCCGCTCCATCTTCCGCTCAATGCGCCCCAGGGCCTTGCGAGCCTCGTGCCGACGGGCCCCGCTGGTGGCGCTGCGCTCAGACGTGGGCTCTGCCGCCCGCGTCGCCGCGGATGCCGCAGCGCCCGCTGAGGCTCTGGGACTCCCGGCGGCGCCCATGGCCTCGCGGCGCATCTGGAGGTACTGCTCGACCCCGCCGGGCAGATCACGCACACTGCCGTCGCCCAGCAGCGCCACCTGGTGGTCGGTCACCCGTTCCAGGAGGTAGCGGTCGTGGGAGACGACCACGAGGGTGCCGGGGAAGGAGTCGAGGATGTCCCTCGACGGCGGCCAGGGTGTCGGTGTCCAGGTCGTTGGTGGGCTCGTCGAGCAGGAGCACATTGGGCTCGGTCATGAGCAGGCGCAGGAGCTGGAGCCGGCGGCGCTCCCCGCCGCTGACCTCCCCCACCCGGGTCCAGGCCCGCTGACGGGTGAAGCCCAGGCGCTCGACGAGCTGGGCCGCGGTCATCTCCTTGTCCCCGACGACGACCCTCTCCCCCACCATGGCCACGGCCTCGACGACGCGCAGGTCCGCGAGCGCGTCGAGCTCGTGGGTGGACTGGGACAGGGTGGCCACCTGGACGGTCTTGCCACGGGCGACGCGGCCTTCAGTTGGCTCCTGGACGCCTTCGAGCAGGCGCAGCAGGGTGGTCTTGCCGGCTCCGTTGACGCCGACGACGCCGACGCGCTCACCGGGGGCGAGCCGCCAGGTGACTCGGCGCAGGACCTCCCGCTGGGTCGCCTCGCCGGTGTCGGTGGGCGGCCCGGGGTAGCGCACGGTGACGTCCTCCAGGTCGAGGACCTTCTTGCCCAGGCGGGCCGTGGCCATGGCGGTCAGGGCCACGGTGTCGCGCGGGGGCGGCACGTCGGCGATGAGGGCCTCGGCGGCATCGATGCGGAAGCGGGGCTTAGAGGTTCGGGCGGGGGCGCCGCGGCGCAGCCAGGCCAGCTCCTTGCGCAGGAGGTTCTCCCGCTTGACGGCGGCCACGGCGGCCTGGCGGGCGCGCTCGGCCCGAGCCAGGACATAGGCGGCGTAGCCGCCGTCGTAGGTCTCGATGCGGCCGGCCACCTGGGGGCGCCCGCCGCCGGGATCGACACCGGGGACGACCTCCCACACGTTGGTGCAGATGGCGTCCAGGAACCAGCGGTCGTGGGTGACGGTCACCAGGGCGCCGGAGGCCCGGCCACCCGGGCCGTTGAAGCGGGCCCGCAGGTGACGGGCGAGCCAGTCCACGCCCTCGACATCGAGGTGGTTGGTGGGCTCATCGAGGATGACGACGTCGGCGCGGCGGGTGAGGACCGCGGCCAGGGCGACGCGGCGGCGCTGGCCCCCGGAGAGGGTGGCGACGTCGGCGGACAGGTCGAGGTCGGCGATGAGTCCGGCGTGGATGTCACGCACGGCCGGGTCGGAGGCCCACTCGTGCTCGGGGGCCCGGCCGTGGACGGCGGTGCGCACGGTGGCGCCCGGCGGCAGGTCGTCAGCCTGGCTCAGGACCGCCACGCTCACGCCGCCGGTGCGGGTGACGCGGCCGCCGTCGGGCTCGCGCCGACCGGCCAGGGCCGCCAGGAAGGTGGACTTGCCGGCGCCGTTGGGGCCCAGGACGCCGACGCGGGTGCCGTCCTCCAGCCCGAGGGTGACCTCGTCCAGGAGCAGGCGGGAGCCGACCGTCAGGCGCAGGTTCTCCACGCCGAGCAGGTGCGCCATCAGCCCACCACCCGGGCGCCGGCCACGGGGGCGTCGGCGCGCAGGACGTCGGCGACCTGGCCCGAGGCCTTCAGTGCGCGCGAGACCCGTTGGGCACTGCCGGGGTCCTCGACGAGGGCGGCGATGGTGGGGCCGGAGCCGGAGACGATGGCGCGCAGGGCCCCGGCCTCCTCGGCCACGGCGATGACCTCGGCCAGCTCGGGGCGCAGGTCGAGGGCGGCGGCCTGGAGGTCGTTGTGGAGGGAGGCGGCCAGGGCGCGGGCGTCCCCGGCGCGCAGGGCGGCGGTGAGGGCCTCGGGCACGTCGCGCACGGCGGGCTGCCCGCCACCGGTCAGCTCATCGAAGCGCCGGAAGACCGCCGGGGTGGACAGGCCCTCCTCGGCCAGGGGCGAAGACCCAGTGGTAGGCGCCCCGGGTCATGATCGGGGTGACCAGGTCGCCGCGGCCGCTCCCGACGGCGGTGGCCCCGGTCAGGGGGAAGGGGACGTCGGCCCCCAGGCGCGCGGCCAGGGCGGAGAGCTCGGGCAGGGACAGGCCCGTGCCCCACAGGGCGTTGCAGGCCACGAGGGCGGCGGCGGCGTCGGCGGATCCTCCGGCCATCCCGCCGGCGACGGGGACGCGCTTGCGCAGCAGGAGGTCGACGCCCTCGCTGACACCGGTGGTCTGCGCCAGGAGCGTGGCGGCCCGCACGGCCAGGTTGGACTCGTCCACCGGCACGTCGCCGTCGGGCTCCTCGAGGGTCAGGGTGACGGTGCCGTGGTCCTGGGCGGACTGCCTGCGGGCGGTGACGGTCTCGATGAGGCGGACCGCCTGGAAGACCGTGGTGAGCGGGTGGTAGCCGTCGGGGCCGGGGGCGCCGACGGACAGGAAGAGGTTGACCTTGCCGGGGGCCTCGACGCGCACCGAGCTGGCCGAGCCGCTGCGGGGCGGCACGGTGGACTCGCGCGGACCGGTGGGGCCGTCGGGGACGGCACGCAGATGGCTCATGACTGCTCCTGTGAGGTGGGAGGCGTTGGCGCAGCGGTCTCATCGGCGGCGACGGGCTGCAGCACCTCGGCCAGGGCGGCGAAGGCGGTGATGTCGAGGGTCTCGCCGCGCCGGGCCGGGTCGATGCCGGCGGCGCGCAGGGCGGACTCGGCGGCGTCGGCCCCTCCGGCGAGCTTGGCCAGGGCCTTGCGCAGGGTCTTGCGACGCTGGGCGAAGGCGGCGTCAACCACGGCGAAGACCTGCTCGCGGGTGGCGCGCGTGGTCGGGGGACGACGGCGCACGAGCTCGACGAGGGCGGAGTCGACGTTGGGCACGGGCCAGAAGACGTGGCGGGAGATGGTCAGGGTGCGGCGGGCTGCGGCATACCAGGCGGCCTTGACGCTGGGGACCCCGTAGGTCCGCGAGCCGGGTTCGGCGGCGAGGCGGTCGGCGACCTCGGCCTGGACCATGACGGTGACGCTCTCCAGGCTGGGCAGGGCCTCCAGCGCGGTGAGCAGGACGGGGACGGCCACGTTGTAGGGGCAGGTTCGCCACGAGGCGGGTGGGAGGGGCCCCGGCCTCGCCCAGCGAGCCCGGGCCGGTGATACTCAGCGCGTCGGCCTGGATGAGCGTCAGGCGGCCGGCGGCCTGCGGCATGCGGTCGGCGACGGTGACGGGCAGTGCCCGGGCCAGGGCGGGGTCGATCTCGACGGCGATCACTCGCGCCCCGGTCTCCAGCAGGGCCAGGGTCAGGAGCCCAGGCCCGGCCCGATCTCCAGGACCGTGTCCTGGGGACGCACGCCCGCACTCCTGACGATGCGGCGCACCGTGCCCGCGTCGTGGACGAAGTTCTGCCCCAGCGTCTTGGTGGGGCGGATGCCCAGCGCCTGGCACAGGCCACGGACCTCCGTGGGGCCCAGGAGACCGGCGGCACGGGAGCCCGAGAGGCGCCATGATCCTGAGGATCCCTGGGGGCCCGAGTGGGGGTGCTCCGCGCGGGCCGCATCGGCGGGGGTCTCAGAGGTGGCCTCACAGGCTCCTGCAGGGTCGGGCCCGTCGGTGGGGGCGGCTCCTGCCGGGGGCACCTGTGAATCGGGGACCGGCAACGTCATGAGGACACAGTAACCGGCGCCCGCCTTTTGTCACTGTGAGATATCTGGGAACATGCCGCACGGTCTCTGCATCATCCACTCCGGGATCTGCGCGGCACCCCGGTGCGGCTCGGGCCGCTCAGCGCAGGCCGAGCTTGTCGGCGCAGCCGGGCCACTGCCCCCAGCCGGCCTGGGCCTGAAGCTTCTTGGCCATGGCGGTCTGGGTGGCGGCGTCGGCCTCGTAGGGGTAGCCGGTTCCACCCAGGGACTGCCAGGTCTCCAGGGTGAACTGGTACATGCCGTAAAAAGCCGTTGCCGGTGTTGGTGGCCGGGTTGCCGCCGGACTCGCACTGGGCGAGCTTGGCCCAGACGTCGTCCCCGACCGAACCGTCATTCCCGCCGGCACTGCCGCCCGACGCCGAACCGCCAGAACCTCCGGCGGACTCCGACGACGCCGACGGAGCGGGAGCCTGCCCCTGAGACTGGGACTGGCCTTGAGACTGTCCCTGCCCCCGGGACTGAGACTGTTCCGGCTTGTTCTCCTGCTTCTTGGCCGCACCGGTGCCGACCAGGACGACCTCATCGACCTTCTGGGTAACGACGACCTGAGCGACGGGAGTGCGGGAGACCTCCTTGCCGCCCACGGTGGTGACTTCGTAGGTGGTGCGCACGACGCCGTCGACGCCGGCCGTGGCCACCTTGGTCTCGCCTTCGGACAGATCGCCGCTCTCCTGATGGACCGAGCCGTGGGGGTCGGTGGCGTCGACCGTCTCGGTGGTCACCTTCTGGGTGCTCGGCGTGACCGAGACCCGGCTGCGACCGCCTTCAGCCCCCAGGCCATCGGTGCCCTTCGCGGCCGCCTCGACACCGGAGGTGCGTGAGGGCTCCCCGCGCGGACAGCGGCGTACGCGGCCCCGGAGACCGCGACTGACAGGGTCAGGGCCGCCACACCGGCGCGCAGCGCGATGGTGCGCATGCTGCGCTGCCCATGTTGCCCGTGTTCCCCATGGGCCGTCTCCTGCGGGACCGGCGCCTGCGGCTCCTCCGGCAGGGCGTGGGCGTGGGAACGGGCGAGGGGAGTCATGGGGGAGACGTCCTTCCAGTTGACGGCGAGTGCCACGGTAGTGGAAGCCTCACGGCGGCGACAATTACCCGTCTCACTCCTGCGTGACCTGCGTCCCATGATCATGGCGACGGCGCCAGTCTCGCTGGGAGACGGGCGCCGTCGACGACGTTCCGGGCGGCTGCTTCGGCTCAGTACCAGCCGACGGACTCGGAGTGGGCCCAGGCCGAGCAGGGGGTGCCGTAGCGGCCCGAGATGTAGTTCAAGCCCCAGGTGATCTGGGTGGTGGGGTTGGTGGCCCAGTCGTCGGCGACCTCGCTCATCTTGGTGCCGGGCAGCGCCTGGGGGATGCCGTAGGCGCCCGAGGAGGCGTTCTCGGCCTGGTAGTTCCAGCTGGACTCACGGGTCCACAGGCTCTCCAGGCAGGAGAACTCGGAGTCCCCCCAGCCGTGGCCGGCCATCATGGAGCGGGCAATGGCCTTGGCGCTGTCGGGGTCGGTCCCCGCGCCGGGGTTGGCCGCGGGAGCCGGAGTGCTGCTGTTCGAGCCCTCACTGCCCCCGTTGGCCTGGGCGGCCTGCCCATCACCGGCGGACTGGGCCTGCTGAGCGGCCTCCTGCTGGGCCTGCTGCGCCTGCTGATCCTGCTGCTCCCCAGTACCCACCAGGACGACCTCGTCCACCTTCTTGGTGACGACGACCTGCGCGACCGGGGTGCGGGAGACCTCCTTGCCGTCCTGGGTGGTCACCTCGTAGGTGGTGCGCACGAGACCGTCAACGCCGGCGGTCTCAACCTTGGTCTCACCCTTGGGCAGGGAGTCGGTCTCCTTCTTCACCGTGCTGTGAACCTGCGGCTCGTCGACGGTGGTGGTGGAGGTCTGGGCGCTGGCGATCTTGCCGGAACCGGCCTTCGGGGTGGCAGCGGCCTTGGCCTGTCCGTCCGACTCGCCACCGATCAGCCCGAAGGAACCGCCCGAGGAGGAACTCCCCTCGTCATCCCCCGCGGAGATGGCCGCGTAGGCGGCACCGGAGACCGCCAGGGAGAAGGCCGCGGCGGCGCCCCCCGCCTTGAAGAGCATGGGGGTCAGGGAGGTCTTGGCAGGCCCCTCCGCGCGACGACGGCCGTGGCTTGCCGAGTCGGCCCGCTTCTTGGAGGCCAAGGACCCGAGGCCGGCGAGTGTAGTACTCAGGGAGCTGGTCTGGGAGTGACGACCCACGATAGAACTTCCTTCGTTTTGACGACTGCGTGTCACCGTAACCGATGACCCAGGGGCGTGCCAATGCACCTGCTCACACCCTGTGGGCTTGTGATGGAACCGTGCAGACAGGCCCTGATTCCAACCTGTCTCCCACCTGGGACACCCCTGGACGAACGGTGGCAACCTGGGAGGCATCGTCCGGACAAAATCGTCCGTACCGGGACCGCCGCGGGGTCTTTTCCTTTCCCTCCGATGGCGGGCATCCTCCCCGCAGGACGTCAGGGTCCATAGGTCTGAGTCTCAGACGGATCCCGTCGGCCCTCGGCGGCCGACGGCGATCACCAGCTCCCGTAGACCGCCTCGGTGGTGGCCTGCAGACGCCGGCAGAGGTCTTCCTCACTCAGGCCCCGCTGCTCAGCCAGGAAGCGGACCGTGTCGCCCAGCAGGTAGGAGGCGTTGGGGCGGCCGCGCCAGCGCTTGGGCGGGAGGTAGGGGGCGTCGGTCTCCACCAGGAGCAGCGACTCGGGCAGGGTGGCGACCGCCTCCCGCAGGGTGTCGTTGGCCGGGTAGGTCAGCGGGCCGGCGATGGAGGCGTACCAGCCGTGCTCGGCGCAGGCGGCGGCCAGCTGCGGCCCGCCTGAGAAGCAGTGGAAGACGGTGCGTGCGGGGGCGCCGTCGGCCTTGAGGACCTCCACGCAGGCGGCGTGTGCGTCACGGTCGTGGATCTGCAGGGGCAGGTCGAGGTCCTGGCCAGGGCGATGTGTGCCCGGAAGGCCTCACGCTGGGCGACGGCCCCTTTTCACCGGTGCGGAAGAAATCCAGGCCGCTCTCCCCGACGGCGACGACGACGTCGGCGTTCGCCCTGAGCGTCTCCCTCGAGGCGGACCATGACCTCCTCGAGCGGCTCGGCATGATGCTCCTGAGCCTGAGGTGCGAGCCCGTCGGGGCCGGTCTCGCGCACCCCGGCGTGGAGGACGGCCTCGTTGGGGTGCACGGCCAGGGCCACACGCACGCCAGGCAGCTCTCGGGCCAGGGCCAGGCTCTCCTGCCAGGTGGTGACCTCGCAGGCGGAGGTCACCATGCGGGTCACGCCCACGGCGGCGGCGCGCTCGACCAGCTCGGCGGCACTCAGCGGCGCCTCGGAGCCGGGGCCGCCGGAGTCCGCCGCGACCGGCAGGTGCGTGTGGTTGTCGGTGACCGGGGCCGCCAGGGGGGCGACGGCGTCGGCCGGCGGCCAGGAGCGGTCCCGCTTCCTCGATCCCATGCGCCCTCAGGAGCCGGTGACGTCGTCGGGCACGGAGCCGGCGTAACGGGCCAGCTCGGCGTCGACGATCGACTCGTCCAGCTTGGTGAACACCGGGGTCGGCTTGGCCACGGGAGTGCCGACGGTCACCGGGTGGCGTCCCCAGGTCGGGGCGTCCTGGTAGTCGCCGGTGATGATCGGGTAGCCGGTGCGGCCGTCGAAGGCCTCGGGCAGGTACTGGGGGTCGAGCTCGGCGACCTCCTCGATGCGGGGCATCGGGGCGATCCGGCCGGACCCGCCCAGGACCCGGTCGACGTCGTTGGCGGCGTGCGGCAGGAAGGGCGAGAGCATGAGGTTGAGGTCGGTGACCGCCTGGGCCAGTGTGTGCAGGACCGTGGCCAGGCGGGCCTGGGTGGCGGGGTCCTCGCCCTTGAGCTTGAAGGGCTGGGTGTCGGCGACGTACTTGTTGGCCTCGCCGACCAGGCGCATCGCCTCCCCCAGGGCGGCCTTCTGGCGGTGCTGGGCGATGAGGTCGCCCACGGAGGCGAAGCCGGCCTCGACGGCGTCGAGCAGGGCCCGGTCGATGTCCTCCAGCTCGGCGGGCTGGGGGATCTGCCCGAAGCGCTTGTGGATCATGGAGGCGGTGCGGTTGACCAGGTTGCCCCAGCCGGCCACGAGCTCGCCGTTGGTGCGCCGCACGAACTCCGCCCAGGTGAAGTCCGCGTCCGCGGTCTCCGGGCCGGCCGCGCAGATGAAGTAGCGCAGGGCGTCGGCCTGGTAGCGCTCGAGGAAGTCGCGCACGTAGATGACGATGCCGTGGGAGGAGGAGAACTTCTTGCCCTCCATGGTGAGGAACTCGCTGGAGACGACCTCGGTGGGCAGGTTGAGCACGCCCAGGCGCCCTGGGCTCGCCGCCGGCCGCGCCCTGACCGTTGTAGCCCAGGAGCTCGGCGGGCCAGATCTGGGAGTGGAAGACGATGTTGTCCTTGCCCATGAAGTAGTAGGACAGGGCCTGCGGGTCGTTCCACCAGGCACGCCACGCCTCGGGGTCGCCGCTGCGGCGCGCCCACTCCACGGAGGCGGACAGGTAGCCGATGACGGCGTCGAACCAGACGTAGAGCCGCTTGGTGGGCTGATCCTCCCAGCCGGGAACCGGGATGCCCCAGTCGATGTCCCGGGTCATGGCGCGCGGGCGGATGTCCCCCAGGAGGTTCTGGGAGAACTTGATGACGTTGGGCCGCCAGGTGCCGGAGGCCTCGCGCTCGTCGAGCCAGGCGCCCAGGGCCTGAGCCAGTGCGGGCAGGTCCAGGAACCAGTGGGTGGTCTCCACGAACTCGGGGGTCTCGCCGTTGATCCGCGAGCGCGGGCTGATGAGGTCGGTGGGGTCGAGCTGGTTGCCGCAGGTGTCGCACTGGTCCCCGCGGGCACCCTCGGCGCCGCAGATCGGGCAGGTGCCCTCGATGTAGCGGTCGGGCAGGGTGCGCCCGGTGGAGGGGGAGATCGCCGAGCGGGTCACCTGCTGAACCATGTAGCCGTTGTCCCGCACGGTGGTGAACATGTCCTGGACCACGTGGTAGTGGTTGCCGGCGGTGGTACGGGTGAACAGGTCGTAGGACAAACCCAGGGCCACGAGGTCCTCGACGATGAGCCGGTTGTTGCGGTCGGCGAGCTCACGGGCGTTGAGGCCCTCCTCGTCGGCGGCGACGAGGATCGGGGTGCCGTGCTCATCGGTGCCCGAGACCATGAGGACGTCATGACCGGCCATGCGCATGTAGCGCGAGAAGACGTCAGAGGGGACACCGAAGCCGGCGACGTGGCCGATGTGACGCGGGCCGTTGGCGTACGGCCAGGCGACTGCGGACAGGATGTGGGTCATGGAGGTCAGCCTATCGGGTTCCCGACCGATTCAGTCCACGGCCACGGATCTGGTCCACCGCCTGCGGGGATGCACCGCCACCCGGTAGTCTGTCCGAGTCGTGCGGCTCCCGCCCGGTGATTGTTCCGACATATCGACACCTCCTGTGAGGTCTCGGGTGCGCTGCGGGCTTCCGGCATCACCATGCTGCCGTGCACGCCGTCATGACGTGTTCCCACGCGCCTCTCACACGGACACGATGGACCAGAAAGGCCAGTTATGTCCCAGTACCCCGGCTCCCAGTACCCAGCGAGCCCAGCCGGCTGGTCGGCCAATGGCTACGACCCGGCTCTCGCCGGTGCTCAGTCGTCGCAGTACCCGCCGGCCGCACCGTTCCAGACGCCTCAGGGCGGTTACTCAGGTGCCGCGAGCCAGCCGGCGACGTCCAGGAGCCTGGCCGCCCCGACGGCCTTGGCGGTGGCCGGCCTGGCCATCCTCCTGATCGCCATCATCGGCGGAATCGGCTCGGCAGTCACCCGCGGCCAGTTCAACGCCACCGTCTCCAACCTGCCGGATGACCAGGCCGCCACGGTGGAGCTGGACAAGGGCAGCACCTACGGGCTGTTCTACAGCGACGGCGACGACGCGCCGGAGTGCTCGGTGACCTCTCCCGATGGCGACGACGTCGACACGAAGTCCAGCTCGTCGTCCACGAAGGTCAAGGGCGGCAAGCTCTTCTCGACCTTCTCCTCCAAGAAGTCGGGCGCCTACACCGTTGACTGCAACAGCACTGCGGGAGTCTCCGTCGGTGAGATCGTCGCCCCCTCGTCGGCGACGGCCACCCTGCTGTCACTGTTCGGGGCCGTCGGCGCGATCATCATGGCGGTCGTGGGTCTGGCGATGGGCGCCGGCGGCATGGCCTGGCGCTCCAAGCTGGCCGCCGCCGGCACGGCTCCGGCAGCGGCGGGTGAGGCCTTCAGCACAACGGCCGGCGCAGCGCCCGGGATCCCGACCGTCTACACCCAGGGGGCCTGGCAGTCCGACCAGCAGCCGCAGGCGGCGCAGTACGCCCAGCAGCCCCAGTACCAGCAGTCGGAGCCGGCCCCCCAGCAGGCGCCTTACGCGGCTTCGGCCGCGGGGGCGGGAGCCCAGCCCCAGTACTCGCAGGTGGCCCCGACCGCCCAGTTCGGGTGGACGGGTCAGCAACCGGCTCAGCAACCTGCGCAGCAGCAGGCTCAGCAGCCCGCGCAGCCCTCGGTGTTCACCCAGCCCGTGCAGCAGGGGCAGCAGCAGGCTCAGCCCGGGCAGCCGGGCCCGTACCAGCAGCCCGGCGGCTGGCCGGCCCAGTAGCCCTCCTCAGGCACGCATGGGTGCCCTCACCGAGGCGATCGGTGAGGGCACCCATGGTGTTCGGGGCGATTCGGGCCCGACCCCGGTGACCGGCCCGGCTGGCCGGTGCGAGCAGACCTTCAGTGGGAGGGCACCAGCTCAATGCCGGCGGCACTCATGTCGGCGCGGGCGGCGCGGCCCAGCTCGGGGCTGACCGGTTCGGTCAGATCGGTCAGGACCCGCACCCGGTAGCTCCCTGCCGGACCGCGTCCAGGGCGGTGTCCTTGACGCAGTGGGACTCGGCCAGGCCGACGACGTCGACGGCCTCGATACCGGCGGCACTGAGAATGTCGGCCAGGCTGCGCCCGTCCTCGTCAACGCCCCTCGAAGCCGGAGTAGGCGGCGGCGTACTGGCCCTTCTTCACGGCGGCGTCGGCCTCCAGGGCGCTCAGGGCGGGGTGGATCTGAGCCTCGGCGGAGTCGGCCACGCCGTGTACGGGCCAGGTGTCGATGAAGTCGGGTTCACTGGAGAAGTGATCACCGGGGTCGATGTGCCAGTCCTGGGTGGTGACCACCAGGTCGTAGTCCCCCGGTGGGAGGCCAGGTGGGAGGCGATACGCTCGGCGACGGCGTTGCCGCCGGTCACCGGCAGGGGCGCCTCCTTCGCAGAAGGTGGGCTGGACGTCGACGATGATGAGGGCCCGCCGAGCGGGGGGCCTGGGAACCGGTGCGGTGCTCGGTGTTCATGACCCGACCATAGCGGGATCGGCCCCGCCAGGAGCCCGGTCGGTTCAGTTTGCGGTGTCACGCAGCTCCAGGGACACGCGGTAGACCTCGTTAGGGGCGCAGACCGGCCTCACCGGCCGCCTGGGCCGCGGCCGCCTTGAGGCGCATACCGGCCTCGGCCAGCGTTAGGGCCTGAGCGCGGCGGCCTCGGGGCTGGCGGCGACAGGCTCGGCTCCGGCGACCACGAGGACCACCTCCCCCAGGACGCCGTCGGCCGTGGCCCGGGCCAGCTCGGCCAAGGGGGCCCGCAGCACCTGCTCATGGGTCTTGGTCAGCTCCCGGCACAGTGCCGCGGGGCGTTCGCCGCCAAGAACCTCGGCCATGGCGACCAGGGAGTCGTGGACGCGGCGGGGGGACTCTAGGAAGATCATGGTGCGCTCCTGGGTGGCCAGGGACTCCAGGGCCCGGCGCCGCTCCCCCGGCCTGCGCGGCAGGAACCCCTCGAAGCAGAAGCGGTCGGAGGCCAGCCCGGACAGGGCCAGGGCGGTCAGCACCGCCGAGGGGCCCGGTGCGACCGTGACGGGCACCTGCTCGCGCACCGCCGCCTGGACGAGCCGGTACCCGGGGTCGGAGACCGATGGCATGCCGGCGTCGGAGACGACCAGGACGCGCAGGCCGGCGCGGGCGGCCTCGAGCAGCTCGGCGGCGCGCTCGCGCTCATTGTGCTCGTGGAAGGCGATGACGCGCCCTCGGGGCTCGACGTCGAGGCGCTGGGCCAGGGACCGCAGCCGGCGGGTGTCCTCGGCGGCGATGAGGTCGGCCTGCTCCAGGGCGCGACGCAGCCGCAGCGAGGCGTCGGAGACATTGCCGATCGGGGTGGCGGCCAGGGTGATCGTCCCGCCGCGCAGGTCCGGGCTGTGGGCGGCGGGAGCATCGGCGGCATCGACGTCGTCGGTGGCATCGACGGCGACGGGTGCGGCGGGTGCGGACGGGCTGCTCTCAGTCATAGGACACAGTATGTCGGTGCGCCCTCGATGAAGCCTCCGCCTACACTCGGGGTGTGACGACTCCGAGCGCGCTGTCTCCCGAACAGTCCCCCGAGCAGTCCCGCGACGGTTCCCCCGGCCCGGACGCGGAGCAGGAACGAGCACAGGATGCCGCCCCGGCGCTGGACGAGACCACGGGCCCCGCACCGGTCGAGGCCGCCGTCGCCGAGCCGGTCATCGCCGAGCGCGACAGCGAGCCCGCCGCCGAGCGCACCGAGGCCGAGCTGCGCACCATGCTCGGGCTGGGCCCGGTGGGTGCCGTGATGCCCCTCGGCGGGAGGGCCCGCGGGTGGATCGTCACCGGCGTCGTCGGCGTCATCGCCGCCCTGCTGCGCCTCATCGGGCTGAACCACCCCAAGACACTCATGTTCGATGAGATCTACTACGTCAAGGACGCCTACTCCCTGTGGCACCTGGGCTATGAGGCCGCCTGGGACGACAAGGCCGGCTCGGCTGACGCGGCCTTCGCCATGGGGGACTTCTCCAAGCTCACCGACAGCGCCGCCTACGTCGTCCACCCGCAGCTGGGCAAGTGGCTCATCGGTGCCGGCATGGAGATCTTCGGGCCGGAGTCGCCCTTCGGTTGGCGGTTCATGCCGGCCGTGGCCGGGATCCTCACGGTGATGCTGCTGGCGCGTCTGACGATGCGCCTGACGCGCTCACCGCTGCTGGCGGGCCTGGCCGGACTGCTCCTGGCGATCGACGGCGTGGCCCTGACCGAGTCCCGCATCGGGTTGCTGGACGTGTTCATCGGTTTCTTCGCCACCTTGTCCCTGTACTGCCCTGGTCCGCGACCGGGAGTGGTCGCGGGCGCGACTGGCCCGCAAGATGGCGGGGACCACGCCCGGGGCGCGCGCCCCGCACGCCACCATCCGTCCCTGGCTGCTGGCCGCCGGCATCGCGCTGGGGCTGACCTGCTCCATCAAGTGGTCGGGGCTCTACCTGGTGGCGGCCTCCGGCATCGTCGTCGTCATCTGGGACACTCTGGCGCTACGGCGGGTGAGGGCACGGGCCTGGTTCCTGGAGGGCACGGTCGCCCAGGGCGTGAGTGACTTCCTGCAGGCGATTCCGGTGGTCATCGTGGTCTACGTCGGCTGCTGGTGGTCCTGGTTCACCCACCTGGGCGCCTTCAAGCACGGCTGGACGGCCGAGCAGATCAAGCAGGGGCTGCCGGTTCCCGCCCCCTGGCTGTCCGGTTACGTCGACAACTCGGTGTTCGAGAAGATCAACGACTTCATCGCCTACCACCAGCAGATGTACGAGTTCCACGTGGGCCTGGACGCCCCACACACGTACCAGTCGAAGCCCTCGGGCTGGCTGCTGCAGACCCGCCCGACCTCCTTCTTCTGGGAGGACAAGGCTCAAGTACCGCAGACCTGCGGGGGCGGGGACTGCATTCAGGCCATCACCTCGATCGGGAACATCGTCATCTGGTGGTCGGCCGTGGTGGCGCTGGTGGCCGTGGTCATCATCGGGGTCAAGAACCGCGACTGGCGGGCCTGGGTGCCGCTCATCGGCTACCTGGGCCTGTACGTGCCCTGGTTCCAGTACCGGGATCGCACCATCTTCACCTTCTACACGGTGGCCTTCGTGCCCTGCGTCGTGCTTGTCCTCGTGCTGGCGCTGGGCATGGCCTCCGGGCTGCTGCCACCGCTGCCGGGCTCGGCGAGCGCCGACACCCAGTTGGAGGCCCTCCTCAGGCGGCAGATCGGCCCGGGCATCCGGCCGTGGCGCGGCATGGGCGCCAGATTCCTGGGTTTCGGCCCGCAGTTCGCGCGCACACCCGTGTGGACGCCGCCGATGGAGGAGACCGACCCCGGCATCTACCGCATCAACCCGACCCTGGCCGACACCGACGACGACCTCGAGCCCGGCGGCCCCCTCACCGACCCGCGGACCGATGCGGCCCTGGCGCGCAGCTACGACGAGCTGACCGGCTACCCGGCCCCGTCGACGTCGTGGGACGCCACCAAGCCGGCGTGGTCCGACGGCGGGGTGCCACGGCTGGCTGGCCGCCGCAGCCCGTGGGCCTCCTTGGCGAAGTGGACGATGGCCCCCACGTGGCAGATCCGCACCGAGGGCATCGGCCTCATCATCGTGGTCACGCTCCTGGCCTGTGCGGCGGCAGCCTTCTGGTGGCCGATCTGGACCGGGCAGACGGTCTCACGCCCTTCTGGGTCTCGCACATGTTCCTGTCGTCCTGGATCTAAGTCCCCTGCCTCCGCGGCGACGACGGTGATGTGCTGCTCGCCGCCGGGATGCTCCAGCTCGTCGACGACGGCGAGCGCCAGGTCCTCAGGGCTGATGCGGGACTCACCATGGGCGTCCCGCAGAAGCGTGGTGGTTCCGCGGCGGTAGGAGCCGGTGGCATCTCCTGGAGCGAAGATCGCAGGAGGGCTGAGATAGACCCAGCCGTTGTAGTTGTGCGCCTGGCACGCCCGGAACTGATCGAGGCTTGCCTGGGCCACGTCTCTCCAGGCCGGCGGCACGATGGTGGGGTCGTCAATGGCGAGGGTGCTGGGATCCGTGGGCGAGCTCAGCGGAGCCGCGCCCCCGATGATGAGCAGGGGCGTTCGGTTCCTGGAGGCGGCGTCCAGGACGGCCGTCGTCAGTTGGGCCAGGTCGCCTCGTGACCGGCGGGCGGGCGCAGGGCGACCACAGCGGCGTCACTGTCTTTCAGGAGACCGGCCACGCCCTCGACGTCGGTGACGTCCAGCAGGCGCGAGGTGAGGGCGGGCGCCAGCCCGATGGCGCCGCCGCTGGGATACGGCGGTCACCTCGTGACCGCGGCCGAGCGCTTCGTTGACGACGGCGGTCCCGGCCATGCCGGTGGCACCAAGGACGGTGATTCTCATGAGGGGTCCTTTCGAGAGGAGGAGCGGGAGGAGTGCGGGCGAGCTGTCCTGCGCTCATCGCAGTGAGAGCGAGCGCGAATCCCAGGAACTGGATGGATGTGAGTGCCTCATCGGCGATGACGTGTCCGAGGAGCGCCGCGTTCAGAGGTGAGAGCAGGCCCAGCAGTGCCGTCGGTGTGACCGGCAGCCTGCGGATACCCTCGAACCACAGGACGTAGGTGGCCAGCCCTCCCACGAACCCGAGCCAGGCGTATCCCGCCAGAGCCGCCGTATCGATTCCGGTCGGGAGGCCGTCGATGACGAGGGCGGGCACGATGAGCAGGAGGCCGGCACCGGTGAGCTGCCAGCCGGCCAGATCGAGGGCACTGACGCCCCTCGGGCCTGCCCCACCGTTTGGTGAGCACGACTCCCAGCCCCATCGAGGCGGCTCCGCCCAAACCGGCCGCCACCCCGAGGGCGTCGAGCTGAGCCTGCGGTCCCAGGACGACGAAAGCGATACCGACGACGCCGATCACGCCCCATATCAGCCTCCATGCCGATAGGCGCTCACCGAGGACGGTGACGGCGAGGCCCGCGATGATGATCGGTTGCGCAGCCCCGAGTGTCGCGGCCACACCTCCGGGCAGAGCGCTGCGCGGCGACGAAGAGGAGGGGGAAGAAACAGGCCATGTTGAGGGCCCCGAGGACGATGCTCTTCCACCACCACGTTCCGCGTGGCAGCTGCCGGGAGGCAAGGAGGGCGAGGACGCCCGCAGGGAGTGTCCGCATCAGTGCCGCGAAGATCGGATGCCCCGGAGGAAGGGCGTGGGTGGTGACGATGTACGTCGTCCCCCACACAGCCGGTGCCAGGGATGTCAGAGCAATCCAGGCGATTCTCGATCGGCGGCCTGACGGACCGGCGCCGGGCGCGGCCGACCTGGAGTCGCTCGAGGCTTGGGAGGGCGCGACATGAGTCGTCATGCGTCCAGCCTGAGGCGCTCACATCGATTCGTCGATGACATGGATGAGATGGGAGCGATGCACACATAAGATTGATGGATGGAGTTGCAGCAGTTGAGGTACGCCGTGGCCATCGCCGAGGAACAGAGCTTCACGCGCGCGGCTGAGAGGTGCTTCGTGGTGCAGTCGGCCCTGAGCCGGCAGATCAAGTCTTTGGAGAGCGAACTCGGGGTGAGGCTGTTCGCGCGCACAAGCCGCAAGGTGGAGGCGACGCCCGCCGGCGAGGCGTTCGTGGAGCAGGCCCGGTTGTGCCTCCGGGCAGCGGAGCGCGCGAAGACCTCGGCAGCGGCCGCTCACGGAGAGATCCGGGGGTCACTGACCATCGGGGTGATCCCGACCGTGACGGCAGTGGATATTGCGGCGGTTCTGGGCGCCTTCCGTCGCAGCTATCCCGAGGTCGGCGTGCACGTGCGCACTGGCGGCAGTGATGAGTTCCTGCGTCGTATTGCGGCTGGGCAACTGGACGTGGGTCTCCTCGGCCTGGCGGAAGGCGTGACGCCGCAGGGCGTGCAGACGCGAGAGCTCTCACGGGAGCGCCTGGTGGCGGTGCTGGCGGAGGGGCACCGATTGGCGGAACGACGCCGACTCCGCCTGGAGGACCTGGCCGACGAGCCGTTCGTGGACTTTCCCGAGGGTTCGTCGGGACGCGAGCAGTCCGATCTGGCCTTTGACAGGGCTGGGCTCCGCCGTGAGGTGAGCTTCGAGGTGAACACGGCCGACCTACTCACCGGATTGGTTCGTCAGGGACTGGGGGCCGCTCTTGTCGCTCCCAGCGTGGCCCGAGAGGCGCCCGGCTGCGTGTGCATCTCCGTCAGCGACGGTCCGGTACGGGTGGAGTACCTCGCGTGGGACTCATTCAACCCCAGCCCGGCTGCACAGGCCTTCGTTGATTCCGTCCCCACGCCCACAGCCAACACCCCTTTGTCGCTAGCCGCGACGACGGCGTAGATGCGGGGCGAGAAGCATGGCACCGTACGCAGCCACCAAGAAGAACGCTATCGACCCCTGCTGAGAACTGGACAGAGTCGGATAGCGTCCAACGCACACGGCATAGGTCACTGCGTCAAGAATGAGACCTGATGCGGCGGCGGTCGTCCCGAAAAACGAGGCGAAGCATCAAGGTGTCTGGGCGCCTCAGCTGGTAGGCGCTGTAGGCGAGGTAGGACACCAGTAGCGCCCCCAGGACGTATAGAACAGTTACCCCTACACCAACGACGGACCCCGCGGCAGGCACGAGAATCCGGCCGCCCATCACAACGATTGTCGTTGCCAGCCCCCAGATCCCTACGCCATAGGCGAGCGCGGAGCGCAGGTCTTCGCAAGTAAGTTCATGATGTTGCGAGCACATACCCCCACATTACTGAAACGATCGTGGTAAGAATAGGGGGTGGCCAGACCTCACGACCCTCGGATCGCCCCTGAGACTTCTCGACCTCGCAGCAGACTCGCTCCTGAATCGAGGACTCCACGGACTGAGCTTGAGACCCTTGGCCTCCGACCTGGGGGTCTCCCCTCGCACTCTGCTCTATCACTTCGGCAGCAAAGAGAAACTGATCGTGGAAGCGATCCGGCATCTACGCCGGCGCCAGCCTGCGATCCGGAAGCTGCTAGAAGACCCACCGACGACGTCTGCCACCGCAAGCGAGTCCATCTCTGAGATGTTGGGCCGGCTGTGGGACGAGGCCAGGCAACCGCAGTCACGACCTTTTCTTGCGCTCTACTTCGAGCTGGCCGCATTGTCAGTACGCGACCCGGCGACCTACCGCCCTCTTATCCGCGCTCTTGACGACGACTGGATTCAGGCGATGCGCGGTCAACTCACATCCCTGGACGTACAGCCGCAAAGGATGGAAGCAACCATATCGACTGCGCTTGCCGGGTATCGGGGCGCCCTTCTGCAAGCCCTCACCACCGATGACTGGAAGGTCGCCGACGAAGCCATCACCTGCATCATCGAAGCCCTCAGACAGCAGATCTCGTAGGAGGGATGAGAGTCGTCGTGATGCCTCCGCCTGCGTTGTGGGGTGATGTTGAGCGCCTTGTCAGTGGCAAGGACAAAAATAACTGGCCCGGAGCCGCTCGTGGCGGTTCCGGGCCAGTTGTGTGGTGTGTGCTCGGTGGTGTCCTACTCTCCCGCACCCTGGCGGGTGCAGTACCATCGGCGCTGTCAGGCTTAGCTTCCGGGTTCGGGATGGATACCGGGCGTTTCCCTGTCGCTGTGACCACCGAGACGACTACATGGACAGTGCGTGATGACCGTCGTCTCTGGTACGACTCTATTCGGTTATCCGTGTGGCCGCCTACCCCCACACACTGGTGGTGTGTGTGGTTGGTGGTTGGGTTGGGTGTGGACCGTATAGTGGACGCTCGCGTCTACTGTGTTACTCACCCCGCCGGTACTCCCACGCACACTAGGTGTGTGGTGTGTGGGGGTGTTGTTGTTTGTGTCGGCCTATTAGTACCAGTCAGCTCATCGAACCGTTGCCGGTCTTCCACTTCTGGCCTATCAACCCAGTAGTCTGCTGGGGGCCTACCAGAACACCAAAGGTGTTCTGTGGAGACCTTATCTTGAAGATGGTTTCCCGCTTAGATGCTTTCAGCGGTTACCCTTCCCGAACGTAGCCAACCAGCCGTGCCCCGGGCGGGACAACTGGCACACCAGAGGTTCGTCCGTCCCGGTCCTCTCGTACTAGGGACAGGCCTTCTCAAGTCTCCTGCGCGCGCAGAGGATAGGGACCGAACTGTCTCACGACGTTCTAAACCCAGCTCGCGTACCGCTTTAATGGGCGAACAGCCCAACCCTTGGGACCTGCTCCAGCCCCAGGATGCGACGAGCCGACATCGAGGTGCCAAACCATGCCGTCGATATGGACTCTTGGGCAGGATCAGCCTGTTATCCCCGGGGTACCTTTTATCCGTTGAGCGACGACCCACCCACACGGGATCGCCGGATCACTAGTTCCTACTTTCGTACCTGCTCGACCCGTCGGTCTCACAGTCAAGCTCCCTTGTGCACTTGCACTCAACACCTGGTTGCCGACCAGGCTGAGGGGAACCTTTGAGCGCCTCCGTTACACTTTTAGGAGGCAACCGCCCCAGTTAAACTACCCACCAGGCACTGTCCCTAACCCGGATCACGGGCCCAGGTTCAGGCGCACGCCATAACCAGAGTGGTATTTCAAGGACGACTCCACCGCCACTGGCGTAACGGCTTCACAGTCTCCCACCTATCCTGCACAAGCTATAGCGGGCGCCAATACCAAGCTGTAGTAAAGGTCCCGGGGTCTTTCCGTCCTTCTGCGCGAAACGAGCATCTTTACTCGTACTGCAATTTCGCCGAGCTCATGGTTGAGACAGCGGGGAAGTCGTTACGCCATTCGTGCAGGTCGGAACTTACCCGACAAGGAATTTCGCTACCTTAGGATGGTTATAGTTACCACCGCCGTTTACTGGGGCTTAAATTCACCACTTCACCCCCACAAGGAGGGTTGATGGTTCCTCTTAACCTTCCAGCACCGGGCAGGCGTCAGTCCGTATACATCGCCTTACGGCTTCGCACGGACCTGTGTTTTTAGTAAACAGTCGCTTCCCCCTGGCCTCTGCGACCCTCCCCCCTAGCCCGCGATGGGGCTTCAGGGATCAGGCCCCCCTTCTCCCGAAGTTACGGGGGCATTTTGCCGAGTTCCTTAACCATGATTCACTCGTGCGCCTAGGCATACTCTGCCCGACCACCTGTGTCGGTTTAGGGTACGGGCGGCTGGCACCATCGCGTCGAGGCTTTTCTCGGCACCCCAGGATCACCCTGTTATCCCCCACCAAAGTAGGGTCACCATCACGCCTCACCCCCGTCATCAAAGACAGTCCCCCGGATTTGCCTGGAGGACGGGCTGCGCGCTTGAACGGACCAAGCCATCAGGTCCGCCGGGCTACCACTGTGCGTCACCCCTGTTAACACGCTTGCCTACCTGCACGGAGGGTCCCCAGACCCCACCACCACAACCACACCGTCAGGCGAACCTGACACATGCGGCCTTCATGGTGGTTGGGCGTGGGTTAGCACCCGCGCGTCAGCATGGGCGGTGCTTCGCCGGTACGGGAATATCAACCCGTCATCCATCGACTACGCCTGTCGGCCTCGCCTTAGGTCCCGACTCACCCAGGGCGGACTAGCCTGGCCCTGGAACCCTTGGTCATTCGGCGCTAGGGCTTCTCACCCTAGTATCGCTACTCATGCCTGCATTCTCACTCCCGCACCGTCCACCAGCAGTCACCCACAGGCTTCCCCCGGTGCAGGACGCTCCCCTACCACCCACAACCCCTGCCACCACCCGGGCAAGCCGGACAGTGAAGGGAACAACGTCATGGGTCCGCGGCTTCGGCGGTGTGCTTGAGCCCCGCTACATTGTCGGCGCACGATCACTTGACCAGTGAGCTATTACGCACTCTTTCAAGGATGGCTGCTTCTAAGCCAACCTCCTGGTTGTCTGCGCGACCGCACATCCTTTCCCACTTAGCACACGCTTAGGGGCCTTAGCCGGCGATCTGGGCTGTTTCCCTCTCGACCACGGAGCTTATCCCCCGCGGTCTCACTGCCACGCTACAACCCGACGGCATTCGGAGTTTGGTTGACGTCAGTAACCCTGTGGGGCCCATCAGCCACCCAGTAGCTCTACCTCCGCCGGGCAACACGCGACGCTGCACCTAAATGCATTTCGGGGAGAACCAGCTATCACGGAGTTTGATTGGCCTTTCACCCCTACCCACAGCTCATCCCCCCAGTTTTCAACCTAGGTGGGTTCGGTCCTCCACACGCTCTTACACGTGCTTCAACCTGGCCATGGGTAGATCACCCCGCTTCGGGTCCAGAACGCGCCACTACAAACGCCCTATTCGGACTCGCTCTCGCTACGGCTACCCCACACGGGTTAACCTCGCGACACGCCACTGACTCGCAGGCTCATTCTTCAAAAGGCACGCCACCACCCCCACACCAAAAAGCATGGAGGCTCTGACGGCTTGTAAGCGCCCGGTTTCAGGTACTATTTCACTCCCCTCCCGGGGTACTTTTCACCATTCCCTCACGGTACTATCCACTATCGGTCATCAGGAGGTATTCAGGCAGCCAAGTGGTCTTGGCAGATTCACACAGGATTCCACGAGCCCCGTGCTACTCGGGCAAACCGTCCCAGACACGCACCAACCAGTTCCGCCTACGGGGGTATCACCCACTACGCCACGCCTTCCCAGACGATTCAGCTACCAGCCAGCACACGCGCCCCCTCTCCGGCAGAAGAGGAACAGGACAGCCCCACAACCCCGCACACGCAACCCCTGCCGAGTATCACACGCACACGGTTTAACCATCATCCGCTTTCGCTCGCCACTACTCACGGAATATCTTCTCCTACGGGTACTGAGATGTTTCACTTCCCCGCGTCACCCCCCACACCCTATACAATTCAGATGCAGGTGACACGACATAACTCGTGCCGGGTCCCCCCATTCGGAAACCCTCGGATCACAGCCCGCCAGCCGGCTCCCGAGGAATATCGCAGGCCACCACGTCCTTCATCGGCCCCTGATGCCAAGGCATCCACCGAACGCTCAAAAAAACAAACAACAAAGACACACGAACAAAACAAGAAACACTTTGTCGCAGAAATCTTACAGTAAGATGCTCGCGTCCACTATACAGTTCACAACCAACCCACCCACACCCGGCTCCCACCACCCACACAAGGCAGCAGAACACGGGCCAGGCAACCAGGGCGCACTGCCCCAGAACCCCGACAGCATGCCACCCCCACACGCGGGGGCACCCACCACCAGCAGACCACCACGACCACAACAGCCGCAGCAGCCCACCACAGCGGGCGTGTCTCCTATGCCAGCACCAGACAAACCAACCACCCCGCACACCAGTGCACGACGGTCGGCCGCCCAGCCCTTCCGCGAGGGCAGACCCCCCAGCCGGCCCAGACCCATACAGCGGCCCAGACAACAAACGACCAGGAAGCCACCCCCACCATCAATCCTTAGAAAGGAGGTGATCCAGCCGCACCTTCCGGTACGGCTACCTTGTTACGACTTCGTCCCAATCACCAGCCCCACCTTCGACCGCTCCCCGTAGGGCCACGGGCTTCGGGTGTTGCCGACTTTCATGACGTGACGGGCGGTGTGTACAAGGCCCGAGAACGTATTCACCGCAGCGTTGCTGATCTGCGATTACTAGCGACTCCAACTTCACGGTGTCGAGTTGCAGACACCGATCCGAACTGAGACCGGCTTTAAGGGATTCGCTCCACCTCACGGTATCGCAGCCCTCTGTACCGGCCATTGTAGCATGCGTGAAGCCCAAGACATAAGGGGCATGATGATTTGACGTCATCCCCACCTTCCTCCGAGTTGACCCCGGCAGTCTCCCGCGAGTCCCCACCACAACGTGCTGGCAACACGGGACAAGGGTTGCGCTCGTTGCGGGACTTAACCCAACATCTCACGACACGAGCTGACGACAACCATGCACCACCTGTGAACCAGCCCCCACAAGGAGGAAGCCCCTGTCTCCGGAGCCGACCGGCACATGTCAAGCCTTGGTAAGGTTCTTCGCGTTGCATCGAATTAATCCGCATGCTCCGCCGCTTGTGCGGGCCCCCGTCAATTCCTTTTGAGTTTTAGCCTTGCGGCCGTACTCCCCAGGCGGGGCACTTAATGCGTTAGCTACGGCGCGGAAGACCCGGAAAAGGCCCCCCACACCTAGTGCCCAACGTTTACGGCGTGGACTACCAGGGTATCTAATCCTGTTCGCTCCCCACGCTTTCGCTCCTCAGCGTCAGTAACGGCCCAGAGACCCGCCTTCGCCACCGGTGTTCTTCCTGATATCTGCGCATTCCACCGCTACACCAGGAGTTCCAGTCTCCCCTACCGCACTCAAGCCGGCCCGTACCCACCGCAAGCCCCCAGTTAAGCCAGAGGATTTCACGACAGACGCGACCAGCCGCCTACGAGCTCTTTACGCCCAATAATTCCGGACAACGCTCGCGCCCTACGTATTACCGCGGCTGCTGGCACGTAGTTAGCCGGCGCTTCTTATCCAGCTACCGTCAACCCACCCACAAGGAGCAGGCCTGCTTCACTGGCGAAAGAGGTTTACAAACCCGAAGGCCTCCATCCCTCACGCGGCGTCGCTGCATCAGGCTTGCGCCCATTGTGCAATATTCCCCACTGCTGCCTCCCGTAGGAGTCTGGGCCGTGTCTCAGTCCCAGTGTGACCGTCCACCCTCTCAGGCCGGCTACCCGTCACCGCCTTGGTAGGCCATCACCCCACCAACAAGCTGATAGGCCGCGAGCCCATCCCCCACCGAAACAATATCTTTCCCACACCCACCATGCAGCAGGCGCAGAATATCCCGTATTAGCCACACTTTCATGCGGTTATCCAGAAGAAGGGGGCAGGTTACTCACGTGTTACTCACCCGTTCGCCACTCATCCAGAACCAGCAAAAACCGGTCCCTTCACCGTTCGACTTGCATGTGTTAAGCACGCCGCCAGCGTTCGTCCTGAGCCAGGATCAAACTCTCCAAACAAAACCAACAAAACCAGGCCCCAACCAACCACAAACAGCCAGCCAGAACCCACAGTCAGTACAACAGTCCAGAAAACCAGACCAGGCCCAACCCAACCCCAAACACAGGGCCAGGCAAACCAAAACAAAACAAAACCCCAAAAACCACACACAACCAAAATCATGCGCAGCCCCCAGGGCCATGGCATAAAAAACATGACACACTATCGAGTTCTCAAACAACACACCCAGCGAGATTTAAGCCCAGGAAGAGTCCCTTTACTTGCCTCTCGAAGGCGACCGGTCTAGCATAAGCAGGTTGTCGTTCGGGAATCAAATTTGGATCGCGTGACTCTGATCTCTGAACTATTCTGCTTTTTCCGTACCGGTAGGATCACTCCTTCCGGTTCGGCGTTTCCGCCGTCCGGTACCGCCGTCGAACCGTGCGGTTGCGTCGGCAGCGAGGAGTACTATAGCCAGACCAGACAGCCTCCTGTCAAACGACTTTCGCGCGACCTGCATCACATCTATGTTCCCAGGGTGTCAGGTCTGTTCTCCCCGCTCCGACGCCTCGCTTCACCACTGCTCCGCTCGGCATCGCGGGGCGCCGAACCACGCAGCCCCTCAGGAGGCGCGGGAGGCCTGGTAGGCGGCGCCCACGATGCCGGCCGTGTTGAGCAGCTGAGCCGGGACGATCGGGGTCTTGAGGTCGAGCAGCGGCAGGTACTTCTCGTGCTTGCGGGAGACTCCACCACCGACGACGAACAAGTCCGGGGAGAAGAGCATCTCCACGTGGGAGTAGTAGCGCTGGAGACGCTTGGCCCACTTCTTCCAGGACAGCTCCTGTACGGTGCGCTGCCCGGCGGAAGCCCGGCTCTCGGCGTCGTAGCCGTCAATCTCCAGGTGCCCGAGCTCGGTGTTGGGGACCAGGGTTCCGTCAACGATGACGGCCGAGCCGATCCCGGTGCCCAGGGTGGTGACGATGATGGTCCCGGGCACATCTTTGGCGGCACCGAAGGCGACCTCCGCCAGGCCTGCGGCGTCGGCATCGTTGAGTCCTGTCACCGGCCGGCCCAGGTGCTCGCGCATGAGCTCGGTGAGGTTGACGCCCGTCCAGGACTTGTCGAGATTGGCGATGAAGGGGACGGTGCCGTGCACGATCGGAGCGGGCAGGGCCACGCCAACCGGAACGTCGTCACCCACCCTCGAGCTGTTCGAGGAGCTCGCGGCAGACCTCGGCGACGGCCGCGGGAGTGGACTCCTCAGGGGTGTCGATGCGGACGCGCTCACCGATGAACGTGCCCGTGGCCAGGTCGACCAGTGCGCTCTTGACGCCCGATCCGCCGATGTCGATCCCGCATGCCACGGAAACTGCTGGTGCTGTCGAAGTCATGAGGTCCTCCTGGTACTACGCGTCCTCGCGGCCGCTGCCCAGCCTAGTGCAGGGACGGCGACCGCGAGGACGGTCGGAGGAACCGATGGCGGCCACAGGCCGCAGCAGCAGTGCTCAGTCGCGAGAGCTCTCCTGGCGGGCGCCCCGGTAGAGGTACCACAGCGTGCCGACGAACAGCACCACACCCACCCAGGGAGCGATGCCGGCGAAGCCCTCGGGCATGATGGCCAGCGGGTCCGCCTTGCCGCCGAAGGCCACGACGATCCCGGCGTAGACCACCCCGGCGAGGCTCTCGCCGACGATGAGGCCGGTCGCCATGAGCGTGCCCATGCGCTTGGCCCGCTCCGGGTTGGTGGTGCGCTCGGCCCAGCGGTCGTAGAGGTGACCGAGAGCGGCACCGATCGGGATCATGACGGTGACGGCTGTGGGCAGGTACATGCCCATGCCGACGGCGAGCGGCGGCAGGGAGTACTTGCTGGTGCGGCGCAGGATCTCGTCGATGGCGATGACGACGGCGCCAATGAGGGCGCCCAGCCCCAGCAAGCTCCAGTTGAGGTCCCCGCCGAGGACGCCCTGAACCAGGTGCTTGATGAGGTTCGCCTGGGGCGCGGCCAGAGCGTCGTTGCCGGCGCCGGGGGCACCGGCGAAGCCGAAGGCCCTCTGCATGAGGCTGAGCACCGGAGGGATGACGATGGCGCCGAAGACGACACCGATGACGAGCGCCACCTGCTGCTTCCACGGGGTGGAGTCGACGAGCTGGCCGGTCTTGAGGTCCTGGAGGTTGTCGTTCGAGATGGTGGCCACGCCGAAGACGACCGCGGTGACGAACAGGGTGTAGGCCACCAGGGTGCGGACGTCGTCGGGCGAGGAGGTGGTGGCGATGGTGCGCACGAGCGCGGCCGCGGTGACCGCCACGAGGATGCCGACGCCGGAGATCGGCGAGTTGGAGGAGCCGATGAGGCCGGCCATGTAGCCGCAGACCGAGGCGACGACCAGGCCGGTCAGCAGGATGAAGAGGATGGAGACGATGATGAGGCCCGTGGCGTGGTGAGCCATGGAGGTCCCGTGCAGGAACAGCCACAGGAGCACACCGATGGGGAGCATGGAGCCGACGGTGACGCCGATGACCGTCTTCATCGACAGGTCTCGCTCGGTCAGAGGGATCTCCTCGCCGGCGTCGCGCTTGGCGCTGGAGGCCAGGGACTCGCGGATACCGGAGACGATGGGACCGAGGATCTTCAGGAAGGTCCAGATGGCGGCGATGGCGATGGCGCCGGCGCCGACGATCCGCACCTCGCTGGCGAAGGTGGCGCCCACGAAGTCGGCGAGGTCCTTGTCGGCGACCGCCGTGCCCCAGGTGCGCATCGGGAGCAGCACCCCGTAGGAGATGAGCAGGCCGACGATCATGGCGATGCCGACGCCGACGCCGACCAGGTGGCCCACGCCGGCCAGCGCCAGGGACAGGGAGGTGCCCGCCATCGTGGCGCCGGCACCGACCCGGAAGACCCCGGAGATGTCAACGCTGATGGCCTTGAGGGCGTTGAGGAAGTACAGGGCCGCCGAGGCGATGGAGCCCCGCACGATGACACCCAGTCCACGGCTGGACTCCTCAGCCCCTTCGCTGGTGTCACCCACGCGCAGGACCTCGGCGCCGGCCACGCCCTCGGGGTAGGGCAGGTCGGAGTTGGTCACGAGCGCGCGCCGCAACGGGATGGAGTAGGTGACGCCGAGGATGCCGCCCAGGATGATGACCAGGACCGTCTGGAGGTAGGGGAATCCGGTCCACCAGCCCACGATGATGAGTCCGGGCAGCACGAAGATGATGGCGGACAGCGTCCCGGCTGCCGAGGCGATCGTCTGGACGATGTTGTTCTCCTGGATCGTGTGATCGGAGAAGCGGCGCAGGATCGCCATGGAGATGACGGCGGCCGGGATCGAGGTGGCGAAGGTGAGCCCCACCTTGAGGCCGAGGTAGACGTTCGCCGCGGTGAAGATGAGCGTGATGATGCCGCCGATGACGATGCCGCGGGCAGTCAGCTCCTTGACCGGGCCGGAGCCGGCACTGGACGGCTTCGCCGCAGCGGAGCCGCGTGAGGTTGTTGTGGACATGGTGAGATCTCTCGAGGTCGGGATGATTCCGGGGTGAGAGTAGCACCGTGTCCGAAAAACGATCGTTAACAGCTCATTCGATGCACAACGGATCAGCGCCGCCGTCGTCGTCCTCAACACTTCGACCGAATCTTCAGAAACGACGCGGCTCCGGGTCTTTTATGAAGTTTTGGTCGAAGTGTCGAGAAGCGATGCCATGCAGCACCCGGCTCACTCGGAGGCCAGGGCGCCGGCGATCCTGTACAGGGCGACGGCCAGGAGGAATGCGAAGGCAGTCATGAGGCTGGGGCCCCAGAAGCCGGGGAGCCAGGTGAGAAGGTCGCCGCCCACGGCGCCGGCGACCGTGGCACCGAGGTACATCGCCGTGTTCGACAGTGAGGAGACGGTTCCTCGCGCCTGGCCGGCGTGAGCCTGCAGCTGCCCCATGAGAACCGGCAGAAGGAAGCCGGCGACCACCAGGGCCGCGGCGAAGGCGATGACAGCACCCCACATGGCGTGCGCAATGAGCGGCATCGCCGCGGCCAGGAGGTAGAACGCACCCTGGACGAGAATGCCGACCCACAGCGACCGCCGCTCACCGACCCTTGCAACGAGTCGCGGACCGAGGATCGACCCCAGCGCAGTCCCCAGTCCGATCATCATCATGGCCTTCCCGATAGCGGTCTGCGAGGCTCCGAAGCCCTTGGCCAGCCAGGAGCCGATGAAGGAGAACGAGGCGTAGTTGCCGGTCTGGAACACGAGGTAGGCGAGGAGCGACCACCGCAACACCCGAGAGCCGAGGACCCTCCGGTAGGAGCCGACGACGTCGACGGACTCCCCCACCGGCCGCACATGCGGGAACGCGAGGAAGAGAAGTCCCCACAGGACGACGCTGACCGCCGCGACCACGAAGAACGGCAGCTGCCATCCTCTGACTGACAGGTAGGAGCCGATTGGCACGCCGGCCACCTGAGCAACCGCCAGCCCCGCGGTCGCGTAGCCCATGACCGTGATGATGGATGGCCGAGGCACCGTCAACGGGATGGAGGCCCAGATCTGTGAGCTGACGAAGGCGGCGCTCACGCCAGCCAGGAAGCGGGCGGCGACCATGCTCCAGAAGCTCCAGGCCAGACCACACGCGCAGGTGAGAACGGCGAAGGCCGCCAGGCCGGAGAGGATGACCCGACGTCGGTCGTGGCGGTCGGAGACGGGGCCGGCCACGAGGGCGAACAGCGCGTACCCCAAGGCGTAGGCGGAGACCAGCCAGCCCGCGCGGGACAGAGGGACGTCGAGCTCACGCTGAAGCAGGGGCAGCAGGGGCGCGACGAGGAAGGTGTCGGTCCCGATGGCGAACATGGTGAAGAAGGACAGCCACCCCATGGTGGAGACGCGAGCACTCTTCGACGGCCCCCTCTCGTCATCCGCGGACGCATGCGTTGAGACACGAGCTTCTTCAGTCATCTCAAACCTCCTTAGTTTGATGTTTGACGTACTAAGAATTATTCGAGACGCTATCGTTGTCAACCCCGTTTCGGCGCGCGCCGGGACGACGGTCGGGACAGACGAGACAGAAAGGCAGGGATGATCCGTGAAAGACAGGGAGCTCTTCCACCCCGAGGCGGCCGACATCTCCTTGGACGCGATCCTGGGCGCCCTGTCCGACCCCATCCGCCGCGACGTCCTGCGCCGGATTGCCAGTGAAGGCGCCCTGTACTGCGGTGACCTGAGCTACGACGTCGTCAAGTCCACGATGTCGCACCACTTCCGGGTGCTGCGCGAGTCTGGGCTCATGCACACCGAACGAGAGGGCAAGCACCGGCGCATCACCCGGCGCGACGACGTCATCGAGCAACGCTTTCCGGGACTTCTGGCCGCCGTCGGCCTGCCCGCAGGCAAGGGACAGTGGCCGGACTGACGACCGCCCGGGCGCGCACTCTCACAGCGCCAGGACAAGCCTCCGTTGTCGCCCTCAACACTTCGACCGAATCTTCAGAAACAACGCGGCTCCGGGTCTTTTCTGAAGATTCGGTCGAAGTGTTAGTGGGGCACGGGGCGAAGTAAGAGAAGTAGGACGTGAGCAGCGGGCGCGGCCGCCTCACTGCGAGGTGACCTCGACCTGCTGGCGCGTGTTCCACCCCATCTTGGCGCTGGTGACCATCCCCCCAGACCCGCAGGGGACGCAGAATCAGCGCGGACCACAGCGTCGCCACCGGGGACAGGAGGAGGCTGGCGTACCTCTGGGGGCCGGTGGTGTCCGAACGCCACACGGAGATGTACCGCGAGCCCTGCGCCAGCCCGATCGCCAAAGGCACCAGCACCACCGTCGGCGGTACACCGCCGCCCAGGACGAGCGGACGCCACAGCAGCAGGTAGACGAAGACCGAGATCACCAGCCAGATCTGCATCCACCCGGTGGCCTGGCGCCACCAGCCCCACGAGAGGACCGGCAGGAAGCGGATGCGCCAGAGCCCGCGGATGAAGGAGCCGCGGAACCAGCGCTCCTGCTGGCGGTAGTGGTGGCTCCAGCGATCGGGCATCCATGCGAAGGCGAAGGCCGAGGGCTGCTGGACGGTCCTGCCGTGCAGCAGGGCGAAGAGGGTCAGCATGGAGTCGTCGGAGAACTCCACGTGCCGCCCCAGGTAGCTCTCGCTCAGGTAGGTGTCGATGTTCTCGGCCAGGATGGAGCACCGGTAGGCGGCCAGGCCGCCAGAGTTGACCATGACCGAGCCGAGCTGAGACATGAAGGAACGGTCGATGAGCTGCTGGCCGACGAAGATCACGTCAGTGACCCGGGCGAGCAGGTTCTCCCGGTTGTTGATCGCCAGGATGACGCCGGCCACCGACATGACCCGGGGGTCACTGAAGGGCTGGACGATCTCATGGAGGGCCTCGGCGTCGAGCATGGAGTCAGAGTCGACGGTCACGAACAGGTCAGCGTCACGGATCTTCCTGAAACCGTGCACCTGCGCGTGGCGCTTGCCCTCATTGGGGGTGCGCTGCCAGCTGGCGTAGATGCCGGCCAGCGCCGCCTGCCGGATGAACCAGTCCCGCTCTGCCACATAGGCGCCCTGGGTGGAGCCGTCGTCGACGACGTGAATCTCGGCCGGCGGTGCGCTCTGGTGCAGCAGGGCGGAGAGCATCCGCACCACGACGTCGGGATCCTCGTTGTACAGCGGTACGAGCACAGCGACCCGATGCACCTCGCCGCGGCCGATGACGCGCCCCTCGAAACCGGCCACCACGAGCTGCACGGCCACGATCACGAAGAGGACATCGAAGGTCCACACGATCCACGCATCCAGGACGTGGTGCCGACTGACCAGCACCCGCCAGCAGAGCCACCCCACCACACCGAGGGCCACGACGACGGCGGGCAGGGGCCCACCGGCCCGCATGAGTGCCCGGGGCAGCCCGGTGGCGTCGGCCGATCGCTGAGCCTCATCCGGCGTCGTCACCGGGCTGCGCACAGTGACCACCCCACCGCGCCCTGCGCCCCACCCCTCGCCGTGCTCCTCTCTGTGGACCGCCCGGACCACCCGGAGCCCTGTCCTGCGCTTGAACAGCAGCTTGACCGCGAAACAGGCCACCAGGATGACCAGGCAGACCAGCAGCACGAGCGGGCCGAAGGACCAGGTCATAGCGTCAGTCTTTCCGTATCGGGGTGCCGGTTCCGCTCCAGGAGGCGACGGCGCCTCAGGCCAGGGCGGGCGACTGGCTGCGCATGACTTCGGGAACCGTCTTGACGGGCAGGCCGGAGTCAGCCACTCGCCTCATGAAGCGCTCGAAGCTGTCCGCCCTGATCGACTCGGGGGCACCGTCGGTCTGCTCGTCGATGCGGTGGAAGACCATGTGGGTCCAGCAGCGGTGCTCCCGGCAGCGGGCCAGCGCCTTCTCAACCTGAGACTCGGTGGTGTAGGAGCCGCAGTAGAAGACGCGCAGTCGAAACGGGTCCCCCGGTGCGAGGGTCTCCGGGGCGTTCTCGATGGTGCGCATCGAGGTGAAGTAGTCCTGGGAGGTGCGCAGCACGAGATCGTTGTACCGCCCCATGGGCAGGGCGAAGTGGGCGGCGCCCTCGGGGTAGCCGTGCTCGAGGAGGAAGGATCTGATCGTCTCGAACTCCTGGCGCACCCCCGCCTCGTCGAGGGTGGTGAGATCGGTGGAGGCGTGGGCAGCGATGTCCCAGCCGTGACGCTCGCGCATTTCGGCGAGCTGGTCGGCGCTCATGCGGCCGGGCAGCCCGACCTTGTCAGCGATGACGTAGGAGGTCGCCGCGCCGATGCCGCAGTCCCTGCATGATCGCCCGGGCCGTCTTGTAGTCGCTGTCGTAGCCGTCGTCGAAGGAGATGGAGACGATGCCGCTGGCGGCCGAGGGCAGGGGTGGCCAGGTAGCCGAGCCACAGGCGACTCGGCGCCGAGTCGGAGGAGGGCACGACCTTCAGGCGCACTCGCGTCACCCGGTCCAGCCGGGGGTGTCCGACGACGGAGCGCTCGGCAGCACGGTTGACGGTCACCCGGCACCAGCTTCCGGTGCGCAGCGTGCGCATGTCGGGAGCCACGTCCAGGCGCAGGCAGTCCTCACCCTCTCCGCCGAGCTCGAGCTGGATGCTCTCGATCTGCCGGTAGTCCTCGGCGCGCAGCCACAGGTCCCACTGGCAGTCGGTCATGTCGATGCCCGGCAGGGTCAGGTCCGCACTGGTGGGGCGGCGGGAGTCACCGGTGGTGGCGATCTCCAGCGACTGGGTCCCGTGGGAGTGGGTGGAGGTGTCGGGACGGATGGAGCCATCCCGGGAGGAGAGGGTCCAGGCGCGCGGGTCCTGCATATCCGATAGCACCTGCGAGGGCGCCGCGGGAGGGCCGGCAGCAGGGGCCGGGGAGGCGTGAGCCGCCGTCTGCAGCTCAGGTAGAAGAGTGCTCGAGGCGGCTAGGGCGAGACCGCCCATGAGAAAGCTGCGACGCCTCATCCGTTCATGCTGCGGCAAGGTTCTTCTCCAGTTAACAGTCTACTCGGTTGGTTTCCTCTCTAGGATACGCACGAGATCGCTGTCACCGCAGACAAAAAGTCGAGAAGACCCCTCCCCAAGTGGCTGCCACATTGTGCTACCTGCCCTCCAAGTCCCCACAGATCCGCGCAAACCCGCGCATCTCCGCCAACCAGCACCAACCCAGAGTGATGGAGATCGCCTCTGCGCCGCCAACCACAAAAGAGGTCTGTCCCGCCAGTTTCCTGAAGGGACAGACCTCTCATGTGGTGGACCTAGCGGGAGACTTGTCGAAACTTGCCCCGCCGGTGATTCAGATGGTGCGCGTACACCAGTCGATCCGTGCTCGACGGCACGGACCACACCGCCGGAGACGCCAACCACGGCAGACACCGCGGGGCATCCGAAGACCTTCTTCAACGAGCGGAAGCCGCCTACGCTGCTGGCGGGTCCTTCAAAGCCGCGGCCCGACAGGTTGGCCTTGGACACGAGCGACTCGCTCGCCTCCTGCGAGAACGCGGTGTCATCCTCCGCAACCACTCACCATAGACCAGCGAGATTCGGCTGATGCGTGCCATGTATGAGCAAGGGGCTTCACTGGAACGCGTGGGCGACAGGTTCGGTTACACGGCGGGAACAGTCCGCACACGCTTGATCATCGCCGGTATCATGATGCGCGACACGCACGGCCGTGGAACAGTCCTGAAGGCGCAGCAGGACCATCGTTGACGAGCAACGTACACCGAGACACGTGACGCCTTGCCAGCTTCAACCTCACGGCCCAGGCGAGAGCGTGGCTGTCGTCCCGTGAACCTCGTCGCCAGATAGAAACACACCCCAGTGGGTGAGCTTTGGCCTCCTCACGCAACTCACGGAGGCGGTACGCAAGCAGCTCAGCAAGCATGCGTTCATTCGTCTTGGCGGCGAAGGAAACCTGGGAGGCGCAGAGAAGTGCGGCAGGGGTACGGTTAGCGGCGTCGCTTCTGCTGGACACGGAGATCGCGCCAGTCGTGAATGGGGCCGGTGATCGTGTCGAGCTGCTGAGTGTCGGGATTCCATCGGATCGCGGTTCCCGGGGCGAGGGCCTGTTCGAGGACGTGGGTGATGTGGGCCAACAGATGCCAGTCGACATCCCCGCGGCGTTGGAGGTGATGGCGCCATTCGATCGGTTGTGTAACGATCATCGGTCGGCGCAACCAGCGGGTCTGGATCGTCGCTATCTGAATCTCCCCGGCTCTGCAGGTCGAGTCACACATATGGCAGAACCAGCCGTAGGGCGCCCGGATCGCCCACGGCAGCGGAACGGTGCCGGTGGCGCTTCGGAGAAGCACGGCGGGATCATCTGGCCACAGCGGGGAGACCTCTGTACGCGCCGGTCGAGCAGGTCGCGGTGGGGTGGGGAGCCACTTTTCGAGTTCGCGGATTCCAGGCCGGGGTGCATACCAGCGGCGTGCCTGCGGATCCCAGCGGGCACCAGCAGCTTTGGCCTGGTCCTTCTCACGGTAGGCGACATCGAGCCAGATGCGTTGCATGATCACTACCCCTATCCCTCTTCACCGCTGAGCCTGATGACTCCAGCGTACGTCGGTCACGAGGTCACGGCGACTCTCCGACCAGACTCATGAAGGATGCCCGCGTAAGAGGCTCGGTGCCTTATGTAGGGCTGCCCGCGAAGCTCGTGGACCGTGGTGGGCATGGGAAGTGGGTTGTCGATGCAGGCCAGGGCCGAGATCACGGGAAAGTACGCCAGGGTGTACACCAGGGCGTCGAAGAAGGACAAGGGACGGATCCTTGATGAGGTCTGCGCAGTCACTGGCTGGAGTCGGGACAACGCGCGCCGACGCCTGGTGGCCGCAGCCAAGCGCCCACCGGGTCGCCGAAAGTCGGCGGAGCGCAGGGCTAGAGCCCGCAGGTACTCCTACGACGCCTTGAAGGTGCTCCAGCGAGTGTGGGCCGCCAGCGGCGGGCAGTGCGGCAAGTACCTCAAGGAGTCCATGCCGCTGCTGCTGGACCTGCTGGAGGCGAGCGGTGAGCTCGACGACGAGCCGCGCTACACCCCAGCCGTCAGAGACGAGCTGGTGGCCATGAGCGCGGCGACCATTGACCGCTACCTCGCCCCGGTGCGGGCTACCGAGCAGCTGCGGGGCAAGTCGACGACCAAGGCCGGTCCGTTGCTGCGCAGCTCCATCAAGATCCGCAAGGCCGGCGGGCGAGATCGAGGCTGAGCCTGGGTTCTTCGAGGTCGACACCGTCGCCCACTGCAGGCCGACCCTCAAAGGAGAGTTCACCCGGACTGTGAACATGACAGACGTGCTCACGGGGTGGACCTTCACTCGCTCAATCCGAAACAACGCTGAGAAGCACATCATCTCCGCCCTGGACGCCGCCGTGGGATGCGTCCCGTTCCCCGTTTTGGGCATGGACTTCGATAACGGCTCAGAGTTCATCAACCACAGCGTGGTGCGCTGGGCCGGGGACTTGAACATCTACTTCACCCGCTCACGCCCCTACAGGAAGAACGACCAGGCCACCATCGAGTCGAAGAACAACCACCTGGTGCGCCGTTACGCCTTCTACTACCGCTACGACACCAGCGAGGAGCGCGAGGTCCTGGGCCGTCTCTGGGAGCAGGTCAACGTCAAGCTCAACTCCCCTAGACCCCCACCCGCAAGCCCATCGGATGGGGCACCGATAAGGCCGGCAGGCGCAAGCGCCTCTACGACGCTCCTCGTACCCCATTGGACCGGCTGCTGGACACCAGCGCCCTGACCAAGGCCCAGAAGGCTGACCTGGTCTCGTACCGCAACCAGCTCAACCCCGCCTCTATCACCCGCCGCATCATCGAGCTCCAGAACGTTCTCATCCGCCTGGCCAAGGACAAGACCGACCAGCTCTACCTTGCCCAGATCCCAAGCATCCTGCCCGACGTCCACAAAGGCGTACGAGTCAGGAAAGCCTCCTAACCACCCCTCAACCTGGCGGGCATTCCTACATGAGGCACCGAAGACACTTCGCGGGCACCTTGACATGAGGCACCCCGGGACGGCGTCGTCTTATCGAGGGAACCAACTCGGCACCCCTGAGCTCACGCGGGAAGCGGAGAGGTCTGTCCCGCCAGTTTCCTGGCGGGACAGACCTCTGAGGTGGTGGAGCTAGGGGATCTCGAACCCCGACCTTCTCATTGCGAACGAGACGCGCTACCAACTGCGCCATAGCCCCAAGTGCGGACCGATCCTAGCATCGCCGCCGGGACTCCTGGCAAGTTCGGTGGCGGTGAGCCCGCCCACCGCACCTGGGTCGCCCGGCGACGTGCCGCGGGAGCCGGCGCTACTCGCCGGCTGCGCGGCGCCCCTCGAGGATGGCATCGAGGTCGATGGGATGGAAGAGCTCCTCCTCATCCTCCACGGGAGCCGGGATGTAGGCGCGGGCCGACTGCGGGCGCGCGGGCACCGGTGCGGAGGTGCCCGGGTCGACCACCGGGTCGGCGTAGGAGCGCCGGGGTGCGCGGGCCGCCAGCGTGTAGGTCGGGGCGGGGACGTGGACCGGTCGCCAGCCCTGGGGCGGGGTCGACGTCGTCGCCTCCTCCTGACGACTCCCTCCGCCGCAGCCGGGGCAGCGGCGGGGGCCTGCGGGCGGGCGGCCGGGCGTGCCGGCTCGGGAGGCAGTCTGGGGTGTGGGCTGGGCGGAGGCCGTGGCGGTGCGCCGGGCCGGCTCGGCGGCGACCTGCGGGGAGGGGGCCGCCGCGGCGCGCTCCTGAGCCTCCTGCTCAATGGCGGTCGCCTCGGCGAAGAGCTTGCCCCAACCGGGCAGGCCGCGGGAGGCCGAGGCAGGCAGGGAGGCGACGAAGTCCTTGGTGCGCGGTGAGCTCTCCTCGTCGCCGTCGCGGGAGACCGCCTCGCGCACGCCCATGTCCCGGGTGACCCGGCCGGCGTGGCGGGAGGGCACGTAGACCGAGGCGCGGCGGGCCGCCTCGCGCTCGGCGGCCACTGCTGCGGCGGTCTCGTCATCGAGGTCGGCGTCGAGCTCGGCCAGGCGCTCCTCCTCAGAGTCGACGGCTCGGGAGGGACGGACGGCAGCGGTGCCGGTGGCCTCGGCGGGGCTGCTGGCGGCGGTCTCAGCGGACACCGCGGACACCGCGGACGCAGAGCGCACGGCCGACCGCTGGAGCGCCCTCGCGGGCGAGGCGCTCGATGAAGGAGTCCTGCGCGCCTGAGTCGCCGGCCGCCTCGACCGACTCAGCCGACACGGCCGGCGAGGCGGCGCTGGCGCTGACAGCACTGACCGCACCGCTGGAGGCGCTGCGAGGGCCGTCGACGACGGAGCGGGGCGCGGCCACGACCGAGGCCGAGGAGCGCCGGCCGGTCAGGGTCACCAGGGTCTGCTCGAGCTCGGCGATGCGGCGGCGCTCACGGCGGTCCGCCGCGGCCGAGGCCAGAGCGGCGCGGCGCCCGGCCACCATCGAGGCTCCCAGCAGGGCGGAGGGCAGCAGGGCGGGCCACCACGGCAGCGCGGTCACCAGGCCCAGCACCCACGCGCCGAGCGAGACTCCAAGCAGGACGCTGGCGACGATCCCGCGGTGCGAGGCGGCGACCCGACGGCGCTCACGCCCCTGGGCGTGAACCTGGCGGGCACGGTCGAGCTCACGCTCGGTACGCAGGGCGCGCACATTCCTCACGGCGGGCCTGTTCATCACCCTCACCTCCGGTCGACGTCGAAAGATCTCCGCATGCCCACTGTTCGCGCAGGTGTCGTCGCGTTCGACGGCGGCCGCACCCGTGGCCAGGACCCGCAGCTCAGCCGAGTAGCGGTCCTGGACGTTGGAGCGGCGAGCCATCTCGCGGCGCCCCACTAAAAGCGGAAGGAGGTACACGGAGAGAACCGTGATGAGGGCGATGACTGCCCAGATCTCGATTCCCACACCGCAACCGTAAGTGCGCCCACCCTCGTCCCCGCGCAGGAACACTCCGACTTTCCTTCGAAATACCTGGGATTCACGATGTCACACCGTCAGCATGACACCTCTGTCACCACATGAGTCACACCCGCTTCTTCCGCCTCCCTGACCACGCCGTGACCGACCGGCAGACAGCCTGCGTGAACGCGCCCTCAGCACCCCCGTCACTCCCCCGCGAGCGCCCCACGCCGCCCGGCACGATCGCCGTGAAAAACGGTCACCCGCGCGCGAGTCGCTGCTCGAATCCGGCACCTTCGGGCCCGTGGACCTCCTCGGCGAGGGCTGCAAAGGAGACATGGTCGGCCCAGGCGCCGTTGATGTGCATGTAGCCGCGGCGCAGCCCCTCCTCGCGCAGCCCGAGACCGCGGCACAGGGCCAGGCTGCGTTCATTGTCGGGGCGCACGTTGATCTCCACGCGGTGCAGCCCCACCGGCCCCAGCAGGTGGTCCAGGACGAGGGCCACCGCCAGGCGCATGATCCCGCGTCCCTGCCAGGGCGAGCCGATCCAGTAGCCGACCTGGGCGCTGCGCGTGGCCCCCCAGATGATCGGGTCGACGGCGATCTGCCCGGCGAAGGCGCCGTCGACCTCGACGACGAAGGGCATTGCCTCGGCGAGCCTGGCTCGGCGCGTCTGGCGGCGCAGGAAGACGGGGAAGGTGCTCAGCGTCTCCCCGCCGCCGGCGGGCAGGGTGGCCTCCCAGGGGGCGAGCCGGTCGTTGTCCGCCAGTCGCAGCGCCTTCCAGGGCTTCTCATCCTCGGCCCGCAGCTCACGCACGACGACCCGGGGGCGCCCGGGCGACCCCGCGGCGCCGGACGCCCGCCCCTCCTGGGCGGCTTCGGGCTCGAGGCGCACCGGCCAGGTGAAGCGCGCCGGCGTCCCGGCCCCGAGCAGCAGGCCGGCGACGGCCCGCCGCAGCTCCCCGCCGAGGGAGTCGGCTGGCATCGTCGGGGCAGGGTCGGACATCAGGCGTCCAGCAGAAGGCAGTGGAGGGTGTCGCCGGCCACCACGGTGCTCGTGTCCTCGGGCACGACGGCGATGGCGTTGGCCTCGGACAGGCCGTGCAGTCGGACCGTGCCCGGCGGCGTCGTCGGCTCGGCGCGGTATCCGCGGGAGGGCGAGCCGCTGACGTGCACGGGGACGAACTCGCGTTTGCCGCTCGGGGAGTGCCAGCCCTCGGAGATGGTGGCCGCCAGGCTGGAGCGGTGCAGGGAGGTGCGTCCGGCGATCTGGCGCAGGACTGGGCGCACGAAGGTCTCGAAGGCGATTTGGGCGCTGACCGGGTCGCCGGGCAGGCAGAAGATCGGGGTGCCCTCGACCGTGCCGACGCCGAGCTGGCGGCCCGGGGACATGGCGACGGCGTCGAAGCGCACCGAGCCCAGGGGGCCAGGACGTCTTTGACGGTGTCCCCCTGACCGACGCTCAGCCCCCGGTGGTGATGAGGACGTCGGCGCGCACGAGCTGGTCCTCGATGGTGTCGGCCAGGGCGCGCAGCTCGTCGGGGACGGCGGCCACCCGGAAGGCCTGGCCACCGGCGTCGGTGACGGCGCAGGCCAGGGCGTGGCCGTTGGCGTCGAAGACGTCCCCGGCCTCGCGGGACTGGCCGGGTTCGACCAGCTCGTCCCCGATGGAGACCACGACGACGCGCGGGGCGGGGCGCACGCGCACCCGGTGCATCCCGAGGCCCGCCAGGAGGGCCACATGGCGGGCGCTGATGCGCGAGCCCCGGGTGAGGACGGTCGTTCCGGACTTCACGTCCTCGGCGCGGAGACGGACGTTGTCGCCGGCCGCGACGGCGTGGTGGATGGTGACCCGGGACTCACCGCGGTCGGTGTCGGCCCAGGGATGACGGCATCGGCTCCCAGCGGCATGGGGGGCGCCGGAGTCGATGAGGACGGCGGCCCCGGAGACGAGGTGGCAGGGGCGCATGTCACCAGCGCGCACCGCATCGACGACGTCGAGCACGAGCGGGTTGTTGCGATCGGCCTCGGCGACATCCTTGGCGATGACCGCATAGCCGTCCTGTCCGGCCAGGTCCACGGCCGGCAGGTCGATTCCGGAGACGACGTCCTGGGCCAGGACGCATCCGACGGCGTCGGGCAGGGACCACGTCGAGGGGCGCTGCCGCCTGGGCGATCTCCAGGCAGGGCGGCCAGGTGCTCGGCCACTGTTCTCATGACACTCAGGTTACCGTCAGGTTGACGACACGCGCCGTGCCCCGCCGGGACGAACGATTCAGGTGCAAGGTGTCATCACCTGCGAGGATGGGGCCATGACGACCGGCGCGCTGGACCTTCCCGATACGAGCCGACTCGAGGACGACGATGCCAAGGACGAGCTGCGCAAGGTGCTGCGGGCGCACCGTCGCGCCCATCACCACCACCCGGCCCAGGGACACACGGCGGCCTGCGAGGCCCTGACCGAGCACGCCCTGGAGGCGGTGGCCGGCGCGCAGAAGGTGGCGGCCTTCGTGTCGGTGGGGGCCGAGCCCTGTACCCGGCTACTGCTGGAGCGGCTTCACGAGGGCGGCGTCCAGGTCCCTACTGCCGGTGCTCGGCCCTCGCCTGGCGCGCTGCTGGGGACTGTTCCAGGGCGGTGCGGACCTGGCGGAGCGGGCCCCGAGGCGCCCCCCGGAGCCCAGTGGCCCCAGCCTGCCGGGCCGAGGCGGTCGGCCAGGTCGACGCCCTCATCATTCCGGCACTGGCCGTGGACAGCGCCGGGCGCCGCCTGGGACAGGGCGGCGGCTGGTACGACCGGATGCTGCCGCTGCGCTCCCCGGAGGCCCACACCTTCGCCATCCTCCACCCCGAGGAGCTGGTGCCCGGGCCGCTGCCGATGGAGGAGCATGACGAGCCCGTGGACGCCGTCATCACGGCCCAGGAGTGGTTCCTGCTGGCTGCCGGCTCGCCGGCGCACGCCATGTCACCGGAGTCCTGAGCCCACCGACGACGCCGACCTCCGGGGGCCACAGGCTCACCGGAGGCGACCCCTGTCCACAGCGCCGAGGAGCGGGCGTGCCAGGCCGCCGCCGGCCGCCGACCCTGGTGGCATGAGAGCTCGCCATAGACTGCCCCGTCGCCCCTCCCTCAGCACCTCGCGGGAGCCTCACGATCCCCGAGGAGGGTCGTCTCACTCCTTCGCACCCGACTCCCGTCCGGCCCGTCCAGGCAGGCCGGCCAGGTGGGTCGGGGGCCGCCCTCGCTCCTGCTGTGGCGACATCGCCACCTCGTGGTGGCCCTCTGCCTGGGAACCGCGGTCCTGGTGGCCCTCAGCGTGCTGCGACCCGGCCCCCAACGCGGGCAGCAGGTTCTTGTCGCCTCGCGCACGATCAGTGCCGGGGCGCTTCTCACCGACCGGGACGTCTCGATCAGCACACTTCCGACCGGAGCTCTCCCCCAGTCCCCGTTGACCTCCACGGAGCAGGCGGTGGGAAGCCGGGCGGCCATCTCCCTGGAGAAGGGCACGGTACTGACGGCCTCGATGACCAGCGGAGGCCTGACCCAGCAGCTGGGAGACGACGAGCGACTGGTCCAGGTGGCCATCGACGTCGGCGCCGAGCTGGCCCGCCCCGGCGCACGGGTGGACATCATCGGACAGGCCTCCGAAGGATGGACACCGCCGGGGCAGAACGACGCCTCTCAGGGCGGGACGACGCAGAGTCCCGGAGAGCAGTCCGAGTCCCCCACCGCACCGAAAGACCCGGGGAACACCTCGACAACGAGTCCCACGGGAAGCCCCGACGCGCTTTCTTCGCCAACCGACCAGGAATCACCAGGATTTCAAGAGTCTTCTCTGAGCATTTCCCAAGGAATACCGGTAGCACCTTTTGGAACACACAGCACAGTTCTCTGCTCCGGAGCGCGAGTAGTGATGATTCAACAGGTCGGAGAGGGTGGACAATGGACAGGAAACAAGAAAGTAACACTTATCACACTGGCTATTCCTGCAAGTAGCGCTACTCTGGTAGTTGGCGCGGCAACGAATAGCACGCTCGGCATTGCGCTGAGCCCGTAATGCCGCTGCGACGTCTTACGCGAACGATAAGACACTCTCACGTCCAGCCCCCGATGGCGCACCCCCGGCAGACGTCTGCCCGCGCCGCTAGAAAGGATCGCCATGATTAAGGGATTCAAGGAGTTCATTGCCCAGGGCAACGCCCTCGAGCTCGCCGTCGCCGTCATCATCGGTGGCACCTTCAAGCCGATCGTCGACTCGATCACCACCGTCATCATGACCATCCTCGGTCAGATCATCGGCCAGCCGAACTTCGATTCCGTCGGTCAGTTCAAGATCTTCGCGAGTGCCGATAAGTTCGTTCAGCCCGGCACGATCATTACCGCCGTGGTGAACTTCCTGCTCGTGGCCGCCGCGGTCTACTTCGCCATTGTCCCTGCCGATGAACAAGGTCAAGGAGCGCATCGCCAAGCAGAAGGCCGCCGAGGAGGCCGCCGAGGTCTCCGACGTCGAGCTGCTCACCGAGATCCGCGACCTGCTCGCCGCCAAGCGCTGAGCCCAAGAGCGACCTCATCATCGCCTCATCGCAGGGCCCCGCCGATCCTCATGATCGGCGGGGCCTTCCGCTCTCCTGCACCGCAGCGTCATGCGCTGCTCATGGCTGCTGGAGCTTTCGGGTGTCACGACATCCGGGGCAGAGGCCGGACGCTCGTTCCTGAGATCGCTTGCTCACCCTCAGCCCGAGCGGACGTGTTCGTTCATCGATACTTCGGTGGTGTTCTGCGTGTACTGCACGAGGGTGGGGTGCTACTGGAGGAGGGTGGGGGGCACTTTGGGTAGGTGGGGGCCTTCGTGCAGTAGGCACAACCCTTGGCCAGTGGATCCCGACCCTCGTGGAGCAGGCCGACCCGAGGCGAGACTCAAAGCGGGGCCGGAGTCAAACCATGACCACCGGGCCCCTGCGCAGATGGCGGGCAGGGGACGGTGGGGAGGACCTGTGACGGAGGTGCCGGGCCGTGCCGCAAGAACCCCGGGCTCACTCCTGCGCGGCCTGGTGTCCACAGTGCTGACATTGACGAGCCTGGCGTTGAAGCGCCCAGCGGGGATCGTTGGAATACTGCGGTTTCTCTCCGGCGTGCAGCGCCGGTACGGGGTTAATGTCAGTGCTGTGGACACCAGCGGCCCTCCAGACTTCTTCCCCTCGCCCCATCCTCGCCTCCAGGACCACCAGCCCGCCCAGAGTTCCCGCCCGAGCGAGAGTCTCAGAAGTCATGACACTCAAATGTCTCAGAAGTGAGGAGACAGCACAGTACCCTGACCCCTCGACCGCGAGACCCTAAGGTACGAACGCGACAGCGGCCTATGCGACCGGCTCCTCGTCAGCGACGGGGTTGCCCACGCGCAGCATGAGGAGCAGCCCGGTCACCAGCACAGCAACGATCCCGCCATCGAAACGCCCAGTGAGAATCGTTGGAATGTTGCGGTTTGTCTTCGGCGTGCAGCGCCGGTGCAGGGTTGATGTCAGCACCATGGACGCCGGCGAGCCGACAGGCCTCCCCCACCGGCCCACCATCGCCTCCAGGACGATCAGCCCCAGTGCGGGGGGACGTCGCGCCGGAGGCGGGCGTCATTGGAGCCGGTGCCACCATGGGCGGGGGCGTCGAGGCCCTCTGCGGGGCCGCTGAGGGCGTCGTGCTCGTAGTCCGCCCTCGCCAGGTCCTCCGGGCTCTGACCGCGGGCCACACGCTCCTGGTCCCGGGGCGAGAGGGCCACCACTCGACGACGGCGCCGCGCACTCCCCGCTCAGGCGTCACGCCTCTGTCTGCGGCAGGCTCCGCCTCCGCGGCCCGCGCACCGCCCGATCCACCGGTCACGACGGCGTCATTTACTGTGCGGTTCACGCCGTCACTCGCGGCATCGCTTGAGTCGCCATGGTCGTTCACTGCGTCATCCAGTACCGCTCGGGCGGCTTCAGCGGGTGCGCCGCACGGCGTTGGCCAGGACCGCGTCAATCCCCGAACCGCGGCGACGCAGAGCCAGTGCGCTTCTCAGCTCCTCGACCTCGCCGGCCTCGGAGCGATTGACGCCGTCGGAGCGGATCCAGGCCATGAGGTCATCGAGCTGGTCGTCGGAGTAGGCCTGCAGCGGCAGTCCCTGGGCGATGCGGGGGCGCTCGGTGCGCTCATGGGCCTCGGCGGTCTGCGGCTCGGGCGCCTCGGGGACGGCGCGCACTGAGTCGTCGACTCGCTCGGGCACGGCCTCCATGTCCGGGGCGGCCTCCCCTGGCGCTCGACCAGGACGGCCAGGACGAGCTCCTCGACGGCCTTCGCCTCGGCCTCCGGGTCCACGAACACCCCGGCGGAGAAGGCCATGTGGACGCGCCACCCGCGCCGCTCAAGGCGTTCGACGCGGTGCCGGTCGCGCCGGCGCAGACTGGGCTCGCTGATGTAGTCGACGTCGTCGGTCAGGACCGCCACGAGCAGCTCATCGGGGTAGTCGGGGTGGCCGATGGCCAGCGGGATGCGTACGCCCCCGTCGGTCCCGTAGCGGGGCACGACCGACAAGCCCTTGCGCCACAGGTGCTCGGCCAGGTCCACCAGGAGCCGGTCGGGCACCTTGCCGGCGGAGTTGCCGGACTGGGAGGAGTCCTCGGCCCGGGCCAGGACCTCGCGCAGCAGGCGGGCCCCCGGGGCGCGCAGCCGATCGCGGTCGATATCTGCGGCCGCCAGGCAGGAGACCACCTGGGTGCTGCCCCGCGAGGCGCACAGGGGCCTCGACGAGCCCCACCATGCCACTGTGGTCCGAGACGGGCCCGAAGTTGTGGATGGTGCGCCCGTGCGGGGTCTTGGCGTAGCCCACCGAGATGATGATGTGGTCGCGCTGCAGGGCACGGGCCTCGGCCAGCTCGACGACGGTGAAGGGCTCGGCCGCCCCGGGGGCGAAGAACTCCTCCAGCGCAGGGGCTCCGGCCGCCGCCCGGGTGATGGCCGAACGCAGGGCGTCGGCGTGCAGGCGGTTGAGGGCGATGACGGCCAGGGACTCCTCGGGCCGGGTCAGGGCCCGGTCGATGACCATGTCGACGACGCGGGAGACCTCGGCCTCCACTGTCTCGACCGCGGTCTGCCCGGGGGCCGGCATGCCGCGCCCGTCCACGAGCTCCAGGGTCAGGGAGGTGTCCCCCGGCGGGGAGGGCACGGCCTCGACGACCCCCTCGTAGCCGTTGGCCGCCAGGAAGGAGGCGATGCCGGCGTCGAGGCTGTTGCGGGCGGTCGGCAGGGTCCGCGAGGGCAGGAGCGGGCCGAGCTCGGCGGCCAAGCCGGTCGTGGCGCGCCGGGAGTCGCCGACGACAAGCACCTGCTCGGCGCGCACGAAGGCGGGCAGCACCTGCGGGACCGGCATGGGTGTGGAGGCATCCAGCACGGCCAGGTCCACCACCGCGGTGGGCGAGAAGATCTGGGGCACGAGCGTGGGCGGGACGATCCAGATCGGTCGGGCCAGCAGGGCCATGGGGTGGGCGTCGATGATCTCCCGCAGCGGGACGCCGTCCTCGCGGGCCAGGGCGATGTACAGCGCGCGGGCGTCGGCCTTGTCCTGCTCGACGGCGGCCCGCACTCGCCGGGCGCAGGCCTGGGCCACAGGACCGGACAGGGACCGGGTGTGGGCGGCGTCGAGCTCGCGCAGCGAGACGGCCATGTGGGACAGGGCGCGCGCGTCGAGACCACCGAGGTCGGGGTCGGCGGCGAGGGTCTGCGCCAGCAGGGAGGACCACCAGCAGTAGGTGAGCTCGGGCTCGAGCTGGTCGGCCTCGACGCCGCGGGCGGCCATATCGGCCACGAAGTCGTTCAACCCCAGGGTCTCGAGCTCGGTGCGGATGCGGTTGACCTCGGGGAGCTTCTGAGCGGTGAGGTCGTCGGCGGCCAGGGAACGCGCCAGCTCCAGGAGATCCTCCAGGGGCATCTCCATGAGCACCGGGGAGTCCTGGGCGCGTCCCAGCAGCGGCTGCACCTCGGCCACGGCGCCGCGGGGCCGGCCGGCAGTGCGCCGCATCTCGTCCAGGCCCTGGGGCAGGCGGGGCCAGCCACCGTCAGGGTCGTGGCGGCGCCACACCTCGCGGCGGCGCTGGACCTTGACCAGCTCGGCGTGCAGGTCGTCGACGACGCGGCCCGGACGCACCAGGTCATTGGCTTGCCGTGTGAAGCGCCGGCGCCGCGAGCCGTCCATGTGGATGCCCCGCTCGTCGCGCCAGCGCTTGGAGGCGGTGGCGATGACCATGTCGGCGGCGGAGCGCTCGAAGACCTCGGGCAGGAAGACGTCCAGGGACTCGCGCACGCCGTCGAACATGTCGAGCTGCTCGATCCACTGGCCCAGGTTGCGGGCCCGGCTCAGGCCGGTGGTGCGGGCGACCACGGCCGTGCTGCCCCTGGATGGTGGGCAGCAGGTCGTTGGCCAGGGCGCGCAGGTGGACGAGCGCGTCGGTGGCCTCATCCATGTCCTCCACCGGGATCCCGTTCCAGGCGCTGGAGGAGACCTCCGGGGTGAACAGTCCCAGGGTGTGCCCACGGCGCAGGAGGGTCAGGGCCTGCTCCCGACCGTCCTCATCGAGGCGACCCAGGTGCTCGGCATCGATGCGGGCCCGGGTGGTCGCCCGGTCGCGACGGCTGGTGAGCTCGGCGAGCTTCTGCAGCGCCTCGTAGGCGGAGACCGACCAGGGCTCGCGGGGCCGGTGCAGGGCGCGCACGTAGCGGTCCAGGCGGGAGCGGACCGAGGTGAGGCGGTCGCGTGAGGCAATGATCCCGGCGACGTCGAGCTGGGGCGGCTGGACGCCCAGGCTCTCGCGGATGCCCTCGGAGGCGTGCTGGCGCCAGGCGGCGTCCTCGGTGAGGTCCAGGACCATGGAGCCCAGGCCCTCCTCACGCAGGGCGGCCGCGACGGCGTGCCCGTCGGCGCTGGTGGCGGGCACGTGCAGCACGGTTCGCCCCGAGGCGGCGGCGTCGGCGAAGACGGCGGCCAGGGTGCCGGCGACGTCGGAGCCGGGGGCGCGTCGATGAGGAAGCTCGCCCCGGTGCCCACCGCCTCGATGACGTCGAGCTGGGCGGGCTCCAGGTCTCCCACGCCGCGCTCAGCGCCGGGGACCCGGTCGGTGGGGACGGCGGGGGGCAGATCGACGCTGAGGGCCTCGCGGGCGCCCTCGTCCCCGGCGATGGCGGCGACCAGGGCGGAGGTGCGCGAGCGCTCCAGGACGGCGTCGAAGTCCTCCACCAGGGCCTGGCCGGGGTGGACGAAGGCGCCGACGACGAGGCGCTCGTGAATCTCGAAGCCGGGCAGGAACTGCCGGCCGAGGGCACCGATGCGGGCCAGGGCCGCACGCGGCGTGAAGCCCGCCGAGGACAGGGCGGCGCGGGCGATGTCCCCGATGTCGGTGGTGCACTGGTAGCGGCGCAGGGCGCGGGTGAGGACCGGGTTGACCTCGATGGTGGGGTCCAGGGTGAGGGTGGCGTCCGCGGTGGCGGTGGTCAGGCGCACGGGGCGCAGCAGGACCGGGGCGTTGACCGTGCGCACGCGCGGGGCCGAGGGGGCCTCGGGGACGGTCAGTCCGGCGGCGGCCAGGGGCGTTGCGGGCGGCGTGCTCGGCGGCGATGCGCTCGACGTGCGGGATCTGGGCGGTCAGGTCCGCCTCCGGTGAGGCTCCGTCGGTCGGGAGAAGGCCGTCCTCCCTCGCCGTCCTCGGGGACCGTCTCGTTCCAGGTGGCCACCCCGATGGCCAGGTAGACCGGGGCGACGCCGAACTGGCGGGCCAGCACGTCGGTGCGCGCCGAGACCTCGCGCAGGGACTGGCGAGCCTCGCCCAGGGCGTTGCGCTCGCGCACGATGCTGGACAGGTTGGTGGGGCGGCCGGCGTAGAGCTGGGCCAGACCGGAGGGGTGGGCGGCAGTGAGGTCGACGACGCCGTCGAGCAGGGAGATGTCATCCAGGCTGGCCACGCCCCCAGGTCCACGAGCTGGCTGCGCCAGGTGGACAGGGCCGTGTCAATGCGTTCGCGCCGCTCGACGTCCGCCGCGCTCAGCGGCGGTGCGGGCGCGGGGCGAGCAGGAGCGGGAGGCTCCGGTGCGGGGGCGGGCTCGGGCTGGCGCGGTGCGGCGGCCACAGCCCCCAGATCCGCGGCGAAACGCCGTCGGCTCGCGGTTTGATCCGAGCCGGTCGAGGATCGGGCACCCTTGCGTTCATCCTCCCGCGGAGCAGCATCGCGCCGTTTGCGGCCGAAGGAGAAGAACGAAGGCGTCATATGCTCAAGATATAGGCCGATCGACCCTTGGGCGTGGAGACGCACCGCGGCGTGGCACGCCCCATGGGCCGGCGCCGGCCGGCGCCCGCCAGCACCGGTATCTGTCGGCCGGCATCAGCCGACACGCAGTGCACCTGCCACCGGCGTGCAGGGACACCGGGTGGAATCGATCGGGTCCGTCGGGCGGCGAGGCCTGTCGAGCGGACCCGGTGGTGTCAGTGCCCTCGATTGGATTCGAACCAACGACACCCGCTTTAGGAGAGCGGTGCTCTATCCCCTGAGCTACGAGGGCCTGGGGGAAGACTACCAGCGGATCGCCCCACCCATGACCACACGGGCCACGGGGTGGCGCCGCGGCGAGCGGAGGTGTGCTCGCCGCGGCGGGTGGGGCCTCAGGCCCGGCCCCACGGGGTGGAGGTGCGCGAGGTGCGCCGCTCCCCCTTGGCGTGGTGCGTGGGGGCGACCAGTACGGGGCACGAGGCGTGGGACAGGACGGCCTGGCTGGTGGAGCCCAGCAGGAGACCGGAGAAGCCCCCGCGCCCACGCGAGCCGACGACGATGAGGTCCACGGCGGTGGAGAACTCGGCCAGGAGCTCGGCCGGATTGCCGTCCAGGGCGTGGCGGCGCACCGTGACGCCCTCGTGGCCCTCGAGGGCCTCATTGATGGCGCGGTCGAGTCCGGAGCGGACGTCGGCCAGGACCTGCTCGCGGTCGACCGCGGCCGGCAGCCAGGCCAGCGCCCCGGCCCCGGAGGCCATCGGGACGGCGGCGATGGCGGTGAGCTCGGCGCCCCACGCCTCAGCCTCGGTCACGGCCCACTTGAGGGCCCGGCGTGCCGAGGAGGAGCCGTCCACCCCGACGACGATGCGGCGTACCGGCGTGTAGTCGGCTCCCTCGTTGTGCTGGGGCACGACGACGGCCGGGCAGTGGCTGTGCGCAGGAAGGGCCGAGGAGACGGTTCCCAGGAGCCGGTCGGCGAAGCCGCCACCGCCCCGGGTGCCGACGACGGCCAGCGTCGCCTCCTCGGAGAGGTCGACGAGGACCCCGGCCGGGTCCCCGGTCTCCAGGGAGGAGGTGACGGCGACGCCGGACTTCTTGACGCGCTCGACGGCCTCATCGATGACGGCCTGGGCGCCGGATCTGATGGCTGAGTCATCGAGCGCCGCGTAGCCGCCGTCGAGAGAGGCGGTGGTGAAGGAGGGCAGGGAGTAGGCGCACAGGATGTGGACGCGCCAGCCCTGGCACTCAGCTCGCGCCACGGCCCAGTCCACTGCCGCCAGGGACTCCGGTGAACCATCGACTCCAACGAGGACGACATTGTCATCAGTCATGGGATCTGCCCTTTCTCGAGATCACGGTCTACGACCCTAGGAACATTCTGCCCCGAAAAGGGGTGTGGGGACCACCACATGAAGGGCTTGTCCTCGTTTTGCTCCCTTGAGACGCCCCGTTGACCGGCATTGAGCGGCATTGAGCGGCATCGACCGGCTCCCAGCCTCCTGACTACGCCGTGAGGGGTGAGCGCCTGATGGCGCTCACCCTCACGGTGAAGACTTCAGCGTCTGGTATCAGCCGACGCGGACGAAGCTCGGGGAGCCCCAGATCTCGCGGTAGACCACACCGGTGGACTCGTCACCGGCGTCGATGACCTTGCCGTCACCGGCGTAGATGCCGACGTGGCCGGGCCAGGTGACGAGGTCGCCGGGCTGGGCCTCAGAGGCGGACACCTGGGTGCCGGCCACGGCCTGCTCGCCGGAGGTGCGGGGCAGGCTGATGCCGACCTGGGCGTACACGTAGGAGGTGAAGCCGGAGCAGTCGAAGGCGCTCGGGCCGGAGGCGCCCCACGTAGGGGGCACCGACGTACTGCATGGCGATGGCCACGACAGAGGAGTTGGCGGCGCCGGTCGGCGCAGCGGCCGGGGTGGCCTGAGTGGCCTGCGTGTCGGCGGCAGCGGAGTCAGTGCCCTGGTCAGCAGCAGCGGCAGCCGGGGCGGCGGCCTCGGAGGAGGTCTGCTCGGCCTGGGCGGCGGGGGCCTCGGGGGCGGCGGGCGCCTGAGGAGCCGCAGGGGCGGGGGCGACAGCCTCCACCTCAGGTGCAGCCTCGGTGACCCAGTTGACCTGAGACATGGTGACCTGCTGGCGGGCGGCCAGGGCCTCGCGAGCGTTGGCGGCGAAGATGCCGACCCCGGGGGTCACGCCGGAAGCCTCGATGGTGCCGGAGGAGGTGACCTCGGTGTGGCCGGCGGCGTTGGCTCCCGAAGCCATCATGGTCAGGGCGAGGCCGGACGAAGCGGCGACAGCCAGACCGCGGCGCGCGGTGGGAGCAAAGTCATCCAGTGGGGTAAGGGCGCGGGTGGCTTTGCGGTGACGTGCGGTGGTGCGTGAGGACATGAATGCTTTCTCCTGTTGAGCCGACGAGGTGAGCTGTCGGGTTCGGACTGGAGACGTCCGGCCCGCAGATGCGGGCTTCACCCCAAGGCCGCTTCGGCTGTTCGCCTGGGCGACCGGTAGTTGGTTCCCCCGTTCCTGCCACTTGAGTTGTTGGTTCCACGAGCCTCAGACCGAGCGGCAGGACTAAGCCCCGATCCGAGACATCACCGAGACGGTTGTCTGCGGCAACGACCTGAACGCTACATGACAGACCCACGCTTCGTCACGGCCAGTTGTCACACACTCTTGTGAGCCGAAGCACTATGAAGCACTTCTCGCTTTTATCCATATTGCCCCAGGGGCCTCAGTCCATCGGCGCGCTCACAACAAGAACCAGAAAAGCGCGAGATGACGCGGAAAAATTGCATGGGTCTCGACGGAGCCCCGACATAGGCCCTCTGTCCCAGCAACTATGGGACCCCACAGCGAGGGAGTTCGGGCGGCCGTCACGTCGTCACCGAGGTGACCCCCACGTTTCTCACTTCCTGAGACAGATAACACCCTTGAACCCTCTGCCTGCACAGGGTGTTTTCAGGCTTTCTTGAGGGGGCTGACAGACAGGTCGAGTGTCGGCGTTCAGCGCCGCACGAAGAGGTGGCGGGCGACGTCGTCGGCCAGGACGACGGGATCACCGGAGGACCCGACGAGGCGCACTCCACCGGCACTGACACGCAGCTCCACCTCGGCCCCGGCGACGATCCGCGCGTCCTCGAGGCCGGCGAGGAGCTCCGCGTCGGCCTGGATCGGCTCCCCGATGCGGCTGATGACGGCCGTGACGGTGTCGCGTCCGGCGAAGCGGTCCACACTGACCTCATCGGCGGAGGGTCGCGGGTGCTCCGCGGTCCGCGGCGGGACGGGGCTGCCGAAGGGGTCGGTGGAGACGTCGTCGAGAATGTCGGCGAGGCGCTCCTCGACCTGCTCGCTCATGACGTGCTCCCAGCGGCAGGCCTCGTCGTGGACGAATCGGCGCTCGATGCCGATGACGTCCAGCAGCAGTCTTTCAGCGAGCCGGTGCTTGCGGATCACGTCGGTGGCACGCCTGCGGCCCTCATCGGTGAGCTCCAGGGAGCGGTCCTCGGCGACCTTGATGAGGCCGTCACGCTCCATGCGCGCCACCGTCTGGGACACCGTGGGACCCGAGTGGTCGAGACGCTCGACGATGCGGGCACGCAGCGGGGGAACGCCGTCCTCCTCAAGCTCATAGACGGTCTTGAGGTACATCTCGGTGGTGTCGATCAGCTCGGTCATGGGGTGGGCTCCTGCTTGAGGTGGGTTACCGCGGACATTCGATGCCTTCGGAAGGGCTCGCTCACCGAACCGCGTTCCTCGCCAGGATAGGCGCCACCCTGTGATGTGGGCCAGTACCACCTGAAAGCGCGCCGATCCTCGGCTGGGGAGGATTCCCCAGTGCCGGGGAGATGCGCCACGGGTAGCGTACGTATTACTCGTTCGGCGCCCGGTGCGGTCCGGTCGTGCGGTGCGAAGCGGCGTCCGGTGGGTGTCGTGTCAGTCGGCGCTAGTCGGCGTCGTCAGCGCGGGCCTACTGCGGGGATTGCGGCGGCAGCGTCGGTGGTGTCGGAGACTTCGGTGCAGCCCGGAGGTAGGGGCGGGTGGAGGAGTAGTGCAGGGACAGGGTTCCAGTGCCTGTAACTCCAGGCGGCGGCGATCAGCGCGGTGAGGACGGCGCTCAGACCGCCGACCACGATCGCCATGCGCGGCCCCCAGGTGTCGGCAACCCAGCCGATGAGCGGGGAGCCGAGCGGCGTCGACCCCAGGAAGAACATCATGTAGATGCTCAGGACGCGCCCGCGCATGGAGGGCTCGGTAGTCATCTGCACGGTCTGGTTGGCGCTGGTCAGGAGGGTCAGGACGCACAGACCCACCGGGACCGTCATGACCATGAAGGTCGGGTAGGTGGGCATGATGGCCAGCAGGAGGGTGAACACCCCTAGGGGCGAGGGCCGCCAGCACGACGGTGCGGGGGCGGGGGTTGCGACGTCGGGCCGCCCACAGGGGCACCGGAGAGGGAGCCGACGGCGAAGACCGAGGAGACGGTGCCGTAGGCGTCGGACTCCAGGTGGAAGACGGTGCGCACCATCGCGGCCATGGTGACCTGGAAGTTGAGGGTGAGCATGGAGACGACGGCGACCACGGCGATGATGACGACGAGGTCGGTGCGGCCGCGCAGGTAGGTCAGGCCCTCGCGGAGCTGGCCGGCGGCGCGGCGGGCGCGCGGCATGTCCACCAGCTCGCTCACGCGCATGGCGACCAGCGCCACGGCCGGGAAGACGAAGGTGGCGGCGTTGACGGCGAAGACCCAGCCGGCGCCGACCCAGGTGATGACGACGCCGGCGAGGGCCGGCCCCAGGAGGCGGGCGGCGTTGAAGGAGGCCGAGTTGAGGCCCACGGCGTTGGACAGGTGCTCGGCGGGCACCATCCGGGCCACGAAGGTCTGGCGGGCGGGGGCGTCGTAGGCGGCGGCGACGCCGGTGAGGAAGGCGGCCAGGTAGACGTGCCACAGGTGGGCGGTGCCGGCTAGGACGTCAACGGCGAGGACGGCGGAGACCAGGCCCATGGCGCTCTGGGTGAGGATGAGGAACTTGCGCTGGTCGACCCGGTCGGCGACGAGGCCGGCGTGGGCGGACAGCAGCAGCATGGGGAGGAACTGCAGGGCCGTGGTCAGGCCGGTGGCGGAGGCGGAGTCGTCAGTGAGGACGCGCAGCACCAGCCAGTCCTGAGCCACACGCTGCATCCAGGTCCCGGTGTTGGCCACGAGGGCGGACAGGAACCAGATCCGGTAGTTGTGGAATCTCAAGGAGGCGAAGATGCCACCGCCGGGGCGGCGCGGTGAGGTCATGTGGGTCATGTCCTGACGTGGTGACGACGTGGGGCGGGTTGACGAGTGTCAGGGGTGGTGCCGACGGGTACGAGGCGGGCGACGAAGGCCCCGTCTGAGAAGAGTAGACCCCGGCGTACCAACGATTCTGTTGGACGTGCCCGATTGGCTCCATGCACCGAAGACACCAAAGACACCGGAACCGCCGTGCCAGTCACCCGAAAGTCACAAAATGGTTACGGCAGCAGACGGTGTTCCTGGAGAGGCGCGAACGGTGAGCGGTGACGGCTATGACTATGTGCCGGATTCGAGCCCCGAAGAGTCTCCTCGGATGGAGCCTCCCGGATCTGGCCGGCGGCCCGGCGCCGGGCCGAGCCGGACGGAGCAGGAGAGGCGTACGACGTCGGGAGAATCGGCATCGGGTTGCGGCTATGCGCCCACGGTGACGTACGGGGTCATGCCGTCCACGCCTCACGGGGGTGCTCCAGCCACGACCTATGGGGTAGTACCGCCTGACGATCGTTCAGTCGACCGAGCGAAGGCGGCTGCCTATGGCCGTATGCCGGTCTCCAGCGGAACCTCCGAACCGCGGCCCGCCCAGCGGCCTCAGTCTGCAACGGCACCTGCTCAACCGACCGCTCCGACCATGACAACCACTGCGGCACCGGTTACGGGGCCTGCGGTCGAACCGGGGACAGACGCGCCCTCGCCCAAGCAGGAGTGGTGGGAGCGGCTGCGTGACCGCACGTCGAGGTCCCGAATCTTCCTGGCGCTGCGCCGAGTGCGGACCGTTGCCTCCTGGTTCGCACTGCTGGTGCTCTCGTGGCCGTGGTGGTCTCACCGACGCTCCGCACCGCGCTGGGGGCCTGGATCGGGTGCCTGTGGCTGGTGGTGTGCTGGTTCGCTCTGGCCCGGGCCAAGACCGTGTCCTGGGCACTGACCTCAGGAGTGTTCGCCACCGGGATGCCATTGGCGCTGCTGATCGGCACGGTGAGCCTGTGGGTCTGCAGCGCCGCCGGCGTCACCCCCTCAGACACGTCTGCCTCCCTGGTGGTCGCCTCCGTGGTGGAGGAGGTTCTCAAGCTCACGCCGCTTGCAGTTCTCGCTTTGGTGGCTCCGGGGCGGGTGCGCCGTTTCCTGGTGAGCGACTGGATCGTTCTCGGAGTGGCGGCGGGCGCCGCCTTCGAGGCGGTCGAGGAGGTCACTCGCCGCATCATGCTCCTAACCGGTCACGGAAGCAGTTTCCTTGACCGTCTCCTCTGCCCCGAGGGCGGGTGAGACAGCTGAAGTGCAACGGCGCCTCGACCTACTCGCTGATCCCGTTGTCGGGTGCCTCTGGCGACGTCTTCGTCTACGCCGGGCACGCGGTCGTCACTGGGCTGGTGGCCGGGGCGATCGGGCTGGGGATCGCCCTGTGGCGCCGTGGTCGGGTGCATCGCGGTGGATACAGGGCCGCGTTGCAGATTCTCGCCCCGGTGGTGCCGCTGTGGACATGGTGGGTGGCGGTGGTCGACCACATGGGACGCAACGCCTCCGACTACGTGCTGTGGTTGCAGACGGGAGGAGAGGCGCCGTCGTGGCCCATCGAGGTGACGGCATCGCTGACCGGCTACGGGCACGGACGCGCCGGCATTCTTCTGCTGATGCTGGCTCTGGCCTGGGTCATCGATAGCCGCACACTGTGGAGCGGCGGGTACGTGAGCGCCCTTGAGAGCGACAACTACGCGAACCGCTGGGGCCCGTGGCGGTGGCGCGTCTGGGCTGGAGTGCCACGCAATGCCTTCGGGCGTTTCCTGGCCGACGGCGCCTGCCTGGTCTCCGTCGTCGGGATCGAGTGGCGATGGGCGTGGATGACGCTCATGGAGGCGGCCGCGTTCCGCGAGCCGAGGCTGCTGCTGACAACTCCCGCGAAACTGCGGATCGCACGGGAGGAGGCAGCGCGCGCCGAGCTGGATCCGGCGCCGGAACAGTGGTGGAGAGTACGGCTCGCAGGGCTGTGCGCGGTCGCGGCCGGTGTGCTCGTCATTGCCATGGTTCCCGGTCTCACGCGGAGCATGGCCGATGGTCTGGGCGAAGGACAGCCGTACTGGTTGGCGGGGATTCTTGATGCGCTGGGGGCGGCGTGGGAGTCGCTGAGCTGGGAGCAGAAGCTGGGGCTGATGCTTCTGGCCGGGGCCATCATCCTCCTGTCCGGGGGCACGCTCGGCCTGGCCTTCGAGGTCGGCATGGGTGTAGCCACCGTGTTCGGGGCCGCTCGCGGGGCAGCGGCCCTCATGCGCGACCCCCAGGGCACGGTGGCCCGCTACCTGTCCACCCACACCCCAGCCGAGATCGCCCTGGACCTGGCGGCCACCGCGCTGACCACGGTCGGCGGCGGAGCCGCCAGCGCCATGGGTGGACAAATGGCCCGCGGCGCCTACGCCGCCACCCGCGAGGCCAGGTACGCCTCCTACCTGTGGCGCACCGACCGAACCGCATGGCGCAACTACGCCCGAAACGCACGTCACAGACTCGTCCACGACGAGACCGGCGCCGTCAGGCTCCAGGAGTGGAGCCCACGCAACGGCCTCCACTACCCCGGGCTGCGCACCCCCCGACCCGGACGATCCGACGGCGGCCCCGGCCTGTGGGGCAAGGGAAAGAACTACGGCTCCGCCCGCTCCCAACTCTACGAGGAGCAGGTCACCAGAGTCCCCATCGAACACTCCTACATCGTCAACGGCGTCGAGTTCGACGGCTACGACGGCTTCGCCCTCATCGACGCCAAAGGACCCGGCTACGCCAACCCCATCAAAGGACACTGGTCAGCAGAACCCGAAGGCAAGTACGGACTCCTCAACACCGCTCAACGACAGGTCAAGGCCGTACGCGCCACCGGCACCGACACCCCCATCCAATGGCACATCGCCGAAGAAGAAACCTTCAATGACCTCTGGACACGACAGCAGGCAGGACAGTTTCCCATCGAGATTGAGCTCATCCACACACCACCCAACTAACATCTCAGTCAATCAGCACCACGAGGGAAGGAAGCACGATCATGGAATGGCGACTAAGCATGAGGTGGCGGGCTCTTGGTGACCCGGTCTCGGAGGGGCGTCGGGTGTGGGAGTGGATCCAGCGGGCCAGGCCCCTGCACCCCTCCTTGGACCTGTGGCGCCCCACCGCCGACAGCCCCCAGGAAGCCGAACAGGCGCCACCCATCACCCAGGACTACCTCCTCAAGAGATCCACCAGACCCAAATCGACTGGGAAAGCGAGAGCTTCGGCGTCGCCCCAGCCTTCTCCGGCCAGATCAACCAGGGCAGCAAACTCGAACTGTACTTCAACATGCCTAACCCCGGAGATGCCAGCATCGGACTCGCGATCAGCGAGGTGCTCGGGAGCCGCCCTGGACGCCAGTGAGGCATTCGCTGACACCCTCATGTACACCACCGCCAGCATCTTCGCCCCCGGCGCCATCGGAGCCCTAACCCGCGAAGACATCCCAGTCACCCCACCCCACCGCCTTACAGATACCTGCCGGGCTGGAAGATGTTCTTCGCCTCCGACTCACCCCACTACCAACGCGCCACCCAGCTAGCCACCCGAACCACTCCCGTGGCCAACGGCGCCATCTTCACCTTCGGCACCCCCGACACCTACCCCACCATCCTCAACCAATGGTGAACACCCAACCGCTGCGCGCGGCCCGCTTCAGTCAGCAAGCAGAACCGCCGACTCCGCCCCTCGTCGACCTCCGAAACACGTGAAACGCCCCCTTGGCCGGGGGCGTGAGGCGCGGGTGAAGAGGAGCGGAATGCCGCCCACAGGCGCCGAGTGTCCATATCTGCAGCAAAGGGGACTCAACGCAGATCACCTCAGCAGCAGGAACCACCGAATCATGCGGTTTGCATCCGAAGGAACGAGGCCGTTCACAGCCTTTGCTGCAGATATGGACACTTATACCGTCATCACCCAATGAGTGGCCGCCTCCGGCGCTCCCGCCGGAGGCGTCGGCCCTCGTCAGGAGACGCCGAGGATCGCCTTAATGGGCGCGAGGGTGAAGTAGACAACGAACATCGCGCAGGCCACCCACATGAGCGGGTGGATCTTCCGCGCCCGGCCCTGAGCGACCTCGATGACCAGGTAGGACACGAAGCCGGCCCCGATCCCGTTGGTGATCGAGTAGGAGAAGGGCATCATGATGATGGTCAGGAAGGCCGGCAGGGCGATCTCCGGGGACTTCCAGTCGATGTCGGTCACCTGCATCATCATGAGGAAACCGACCACCACGAGTGCCGGGGTAGCCGCCTCGTAGGGGACCATCTTGACCAGCGGTGCGAAGAACATGGACAGGGCGAACATGCAGCCGGTGACCACCGAGGCCAGACCTGTGCGGGCCCCCTCCCCACGCCCGCGGCGGACTCCACGTAGGAGGTGTTGGAGGAGACGCCCCCGACACCACCGGCGATAGCGGCCAGGGGAGTCGACGACGAGGATCTCGCGCGTCTTGGGCGGGTTGCCGTGCTCGTCGAGCAGGTCGCCCTCGGCACCGATGGCGACCATGGTGCCCATCGTGTCGAAGAAGTCGGCCAGCAGCAGGGAGAAGACCAGGAGGATCACCGAGACGATCCCGACCTTGTGCATACTGCCCAGCAGGCTGAAGTGGCCCAGCGTCGACAGGCTCGGCAGGTCCACCGGGAAGCCGTCCAGGCGCGGCTCGGACAGGGACCAGCCGGTGAGGTTGTCGGGACCGGGCATCGTCTCGTCGTTGTAGGGGCCCAGGTGGGTGACGGCGTCGATGATGATGGCCAGGACCGTGGCCGAGGCGATGCCGATGAGGATGGCGCCGCGGACCTTGCGCACGTGGAGCACCACCATGAGGAAGAGCCCGAAGAGGAAGACGAGGACCGGCCAGCCCTGGAGGGAGCCGCCTAGGCCCAGTTCCAGGGGGGTGCCGCCGCGACGCACCATCTTGGCGTCCACCAGGCCGATGAGCGCGATGAACAGGCCGATGCCCACGGAGATCGCGGTCTTGAGCTGGTCGGGGACGGCCTTGAAGACGGCTTCCCGGAAACCGGTGAGCACCAGGACGAGGATGATGATGCCCTCGATGACGATGAGGCCCATGGCGTCGGCGTAGGTCATGCCCTGGGTGCCGACGAGGGTGTAGGCGACCATCGCGTTGATCCCCAGGCCCGCGGCCAGGGCCATCGGGTAGTTGGCGACGACGCCCATGAGGATCGTCATGACCGCGGCGACGAAGGCGGTGCCGGCGGCGAGCTGGGCCTCGGTTCCCGGGGGGCTCGCCTTGGACAGGATCGCGGGGTTGAGGACGAGGATGTAGCTCATCGAGAAGAAGGTGACGATGCCGCCACGGATTTCTCGGGAGATGCTCGAACCGCGTTCAGTGATGTGGAAGAACCGATCCAGTCGAGAGACCTGACTGGGCGAGGACGAAGATGAGGACTTCGTCGGGGTACGTGTGCTCACGGCGGCATTCTTCCAGATCATCACGCGCTGAGCGAAACTGAGCGCTGCCGTCACCGCTCCCGCCGGCGCTCCCCCGTCGGTTAGACCCCGGAATTACTGTCACACCCTCGTGGAAGGATGGTCAGTGAGACCAGACGGGAGGAGGTGATGGCCGTGACCGAGGCAGCAGGGGACCCGGCCGCCGCCGCGGGTCCGCACGAGCCGGGCTGGGAGGGATTCTCCTCGGCCACCCGCACCTGGTTCCTCGACGCCTTCCCCACCGGCCCCACCTCGGTGCAGGAGCGAGCCTGGGCCACGATCGGCCGGGGTGAGAACGCCCTGGTCATCGCCCCTACCGGCTCGGGCAAGACGCTCGCGTCCTTCCTGTCCGCCATCGACCGCCTGGGGCGGGAGCCGGCCGCGGAGGAACAGGGGGCCGAGGCGGCAGGAGGGGTGCCCAGGCTGAGGCCGACGGCGTGCGGGTCCTCTACATCTCCCCACTCAAGGCGCTGGGAGCCGACGTGGAGCGCAACCTGCGCCGGCCGCTGGCGGGAATCCGCGCCGTCGGCCCCACCCGCCCGATCTCCGTGGGGGTGCGCTCGGGGGACACGCCCGCGCGGGAGCGTCGTCGGCTGCGCAGCCATCCGCCCAGCATCCTCATTACGACGCCGGAGTCGCTCTACCTCATGCTCACCAGCGCCGTGCGGGAGACGCTGCGGACAGTGGAGACGGTCATCGTCGACGAGATCCACTCCTTCGCCGGTTCCAAGCGCGGCACGCACCTGGCCGTGTCCCTGGAGCGTCTCGATGACCTCCTGGGGCGGCCGGCGCAGCGCATCGGCCTGTCCGCCACCGTCTCGCCGCCGGGGGAGGTCGCCCGCTTCCTCGGCGGGCCGCACCCGGTGACGATCATCTCCGACGACGGCCGGGCGACACCGGAGGTCACAGTGTCCGTTCCGGTGGAGAACATGGCCCGCATCCCGGCGATCTCGGACCGCCGCACCCGGATGGAACGGGCCCTGGCAGCCCCCGCGAGCGCGGGTGGCGGACGCGGCTCCCGGCCCTCCGGGCTCGGACGGGCGGGGTCCTCGCAAGCTTGGCGCTCCGATAAGGCGCTGGGTCGAGCCATGGCGGCGGGGCGGGCTGACGAGCCCGGTGCGGGGGTGCCCTGCCCGGGTGTCGGCCTCGATCTGGCCGCACCTTGAGAACGCGATCCTCGACCAGGTCCTGGCTCACCGCACGACGCTGGTCTTCGTCAACTCCCGGGGCGCCTGCGAGGCGGCTCACCGCGCACCTCAACGAGGCCTATGCCGTGCGTCTCGGGGCGGTGGCGCCAGCGCCGCAGGCGCCGGTTCACCGGGAGTCCTGGGAGATGGGAACCGGTTCGCACACCGAGCCCCTGGCGGCGGGGCGCCCCGGTGCTCGCCAAGGCACACCACGGGTCAGTCTCCAGGAGCAGCGTCTGGGCGTGGAGCGGGAGCTGGCCGCGGGCGAGCTGAGGTGCGTGGTGGCCACGGCCTCCCTCGAGCTCGGCATCGACATCGGCTCGGTCGACCTCGTGCTCCAGGTGGCGCCGCCCCCGTCGGTCGCGGCGGGCCTGCAGCGGGTGGGGCGCGCCGACCACCGGGTGGGCGGGCGGCCGCGCGGCGTCATCTACCCGTGGAGCGCGCTCACCTGGTGGACGCCGTCGTCGCCGCCGAGGGGATGCGCGCCGGGGAGATCGAGCGCACCGAGCTGGTGTCCAACGCACTGGACGTGCTGGCCCAGCAGACGGTCGCCGCGGTGAGTGTGGCGGAGGGGCTGACGGCCGAGGCCTGGTTCACCACCGTCAGGCGGGCGGCCCCTACGCCTCGCTGCCGCGCTCGGCCTTCGACTCGGTCCTGGAGCTGCTGGCCGGCGGCTTCGTCTCGGCGGATCTGGCGGACTTCTCGCCGCGGATCGTGTGGGACCGCACCACCGGTGAACTCAGTGCCCGGCCCAGCACGCAGCGGCTGGCGGTGGCCTCCTCGGGAACGATCCCGGACCGGGGCATGTTCCCCGTCGTCCCTGCCCGAGGGGGCGCAGGATGCCGGGCGGCGGCGGGTCGGGGAGCTCGACGAGGAGATGGTGCACGAGTCCAGCCCGGGCGACATCATCACGCTGGGGACGTCGAGCTGGCGGATCCGCCAGATCACGGGAGACCGTGTCGTCGTCGACCCGGCTGAAGGGGCGCAGCGCCCGCCTGCCGTTCTGGAAGGGCGAGGGGCTGGGCAGGCCTGCGGCCACCGGGCTCGCCAAGGGCGTCTTCCTGCGTGAGGCGCAGAACTCCTTGCCGTCGGAGACGGGAGCCGGGGAGTCGGAGGGCGAGCGGGCACTGCGGCAGCGGCTCACGGAGGCGGGGCTGGACGCTCATGCCCGCAGCAACCTGCTGGCGCTGCTGCGCGAGCAGTACCGAGCTACCGGCGCCCCTGCCGACGGATGAGACCCTGGTCCTGGAGCGCTATGAGGACGAGTCCGGCAGCTGGCGGATCATCGTCCACAGCACGCTGGGTCGGTGCGTCCACGAGCCCTGGGCGATGGCGATCCGGGAGCGGGTGCACCAGCTGCTGGGGGTGCGCCCGCAGACCATCGTGGCCGACGACGGCATCGTCCTGCAGATCCCACCGGTTGAGGGCGGTCTCCCGGGGGCCGGGCTCATCACCTTCGACGCCGTGGAGATCTCCTCCCTGGTACGCAGCCGGATCGAGACGACGGCACTGTTCGCGGCCCGGTTCCGCGAGTGCGCCGCCCGAGCCCTGCTCATGCCCGCCGCCCGCCCGGGGCGCCGCACGCCGTTGTGGCTGCAGCGGGTCAAGGCCGGACAGCTACTCGAGGCCTCCCGCCAGTTCCGGGACTTCCCCGTCAGCGTGGAGGCGGCGCGCGAGTGCCTCCAGCAGTACTACGACCTGCCCGCGCTCACCAACCTCATGGAGCGCCTCATCTCCGGCCGGGTGCGCGTCGTCGAGGCCGTCACCAGTGAGCCGTCGCCCTTCGCCCACCCGCTGCTGTTCGGGTACGCGAGCACCCTGATCTACCAGGAGGACCTGCCCCACGCCGAGCGCCGGGCCCAGTTGCTCTCCCTGGACCCCAAGGCACTCGACGCCCTGCTGGGCGACGGCGGTGTCGCGGGAGCTGCTCGACGACAAGGTCCTGGCTCAGGTGGAGGCCGAGCTCCAGCACCTGGCCCCCGGCAGGCGGGTGCGCGCCGACGCCGAGGGGATCGCCGATCTTCTGCGTGAGCTGGGCCCGTTGAGCGCGGCCGAGCTGGCTGCGCGGTGCACCGACGTCGGCGGGCGGGAGCCGGGGAGGACGGGCAAGGCGACGGTGCGGTCGGGGCCGGCGACGGCTTCGAGCGCGAGGACAAGCACTCAGCCGAGTGGGAGGTCGATCGGGCGCTCGCCGAGCTGGCCGGGGCTCGCCGAGCCGCCGCGGTGCGGGTCGGCGGGCGGAAGCTGTGGGCCCGGGTCGAGGACGCCTCGGCTCTGCAACGGGCCCTGGGATCAGAGGTCCCCGACTGGGCGCTGGAGCGGGCCGGGGCCGGTGGCGCGGTCAAGCGGACGGCGGCGGCCCGCTCGCCGCTGAACGACCTGCTTCTGCGCTACGCGCGCACCCACACGACCGTGACACCGCAGCGCGTGGCGCAGGCCTTTGGGCTGGGGCCGGTGGTGGCGGAGGGAGCCCTGGCCGAGCTGGCCGGGGATGGTTCCCTCGTGGACCTGGGTGCGGCGGGGTGGATGGAGCCGGCGGTCCTGACCCGGGTGCGCCGCCGCTCCCTGGACCGGGCGCGGGCCGCCGTCGCACCGGTTCCACCCGCAGCTCTCCAGCGTCTCGTGCTGGAGCGGGCGGGCCTGGATGAGCCGGGCGGCGGCGTCGACGCCCTGGCGGAGGCCCTGGCGGCGCTGGAGGGCGTGTGGCTGCCGGCCGGCCTGTGGGAGTCGGTGGTGCTGCCCGCGCGCGTGGTCGACTACCGGCCGGCCATGCTCGATGAGCTCATCGCCGCCGGGGAGGTCATCTGGCAGGCGCGGCCCGTCGGCGACGCCGCGTCCCGGTCCGATGCGGCCCGGGGGCGAAGTGGGGCCGAGGACGTCCCCGCGCCGGGCGAGATCGCCTTCTTCCCCACCGACTCCGCCCTGGCGCCGATCGCTGGGGAGGCGATCGCGCTGGGTGAGCCGGAGGCAGCGGAGGGCCGGGAGACGGGAGTCGCCGGGGAGGGGCTCTGGAGGCTGGTTCGTGAGGGGGCCGCGACGGGCCGCTCCTTCGAGCCGGTGCGCCGGGCGCTGGTGCCCGCGGCCGGGACACGTACCGCTCCGCCCTCACGGCGAGTGCGCAGCCGCCGGGGCCGTCGCCTCATGATGGGGATACCGAGCGCCGGGGAGGTGACGGTGGCCGGGCGGTTGTCCTCCGTTTTGGGCTCCACCTCCTGGGTGAGGCTGTCTTCCGCCTCGGCGGGCGATGAGGAGCGGGCGATCGCGGAGGTGGAGTCACTGCTGGACCGCTACGGGGTCGTCTCCCGCGACCTCGCCCCTGACCTTCGGCGGCGCGGGAGGGCTCGGGCCGCTCATGCCGGTGCTGCGGCGCATGGAAGAGACCGGGGTGGTTCTGCGTGGCAGTTTCATTGAAGGCTTGGGGCCGGCGCAGTTCGCCGAGCGGGAGAGCATCGAGCGGCTGCGGTCCCTCACCCCCGGCCCCGCCGGCGCGGCGGAGACACCGGTCGTGCTCGATCTCGAGGACCCGGCCTGTCTCGTCGGGCGCGGGGTGCCGTGGCCCGAGCCGGTGCTACCTGCTGGCCTCGGCGAGTTGGCCGGGGGCCACGGTGAGGAGACGAGCGGCCCGCCGGTCCGGCGCCAGGGGGCGAGCGTCGTCGTGCTGGGTGGCGCCCCGGTGCTCTACGCCTCAGAGAACCTCAAGGTCCTCATCTCCTACACGTCCGCGCGCGAGGAGCTGGCACGCGCCCTGACCACGCTGGCGGCCGACAGGCAGGCGATGTTCGCGCGTCAGGGGGCAGCGGCGGTCAGGCGCCGCACGGTGGTGGAGTCCCTCAACGGGGTCACCGCGCTGGCGCCGGCCGTGAGCGACCTCCTGCGTGAGGCCGGTTTCGTGCGCGACCCCAGGGGATGCGGCTCGCCGTCGGCCCCTCCGGGGCCACCTGGCGATGAGTGGGCTGGCTCCTCACCGGTGACGGAAGCCGGCCCACGGTGCGCTCGACACGTCCACAATGAGGACATGGCCGATCCGCACCCCATCACCGGAGCGTTCTTCGACTCCCGGTCCCTCCCGGGACCGGATGGCCCGATGACCCCGCTACTGCCGCAACTCCCGTAGCCCGCTCGGCCGCCGACGTGGCGCGCCCTGGCCGATGCATCGTCGGAACTGTCCGCGCTCGATGCCCGGATCACGGTGTGCCGTGCCTGCGACCGACTCGTGGCCTGGCGTGAGGAGGTGGCCCGGACCGGTCGTCGCGCCTCCTTCGCCCATGAGCCGTACTGGGGGCGACCGGTGGCGAGTGTCGGGCCGGCGGATGCCCGCATCTACGTCGTCGGGCTGGCGCCCGCGGCCAATGGGGGCGAACCGCACCGGCCGGATGTTCACCGGGGACCGCTCCGGGGACTGGTTGTGGGCGGCCTTCCACCGGGCGGGCCTGGCTGCGTCCCCCACCTCGACGGCGGCAGGTGACGGGCAGCGGCTCACCGGGGCGCGCATGGGCGCTGCCGTGCGCTGCGCCCCGCCGGCCAACAAGCCGACGACCGTCGAGCGGGCCACCTGCGCCCCGTGGCTCGCCCGCGAGATCGCCCTCATGCCTGAGATCAGGGTGCTGCTGGCGCTGGGCGGGATCGGATGGGGCGCGGTGCTGCGGGTCACCCGGGAGGCCGGCTGGATCCTCCCCCGCCCCCAGCCGCGCTTCGGCCACGGGGCGACGGCAAAGCTGACGACGCCCGATGGCCGGGCGGTGACACTGCTCGGCAGCTACCACCCCAGCCAGCAGAACACCTTCACCGGTCGGCTCACCGAGGCGATGCTCGATGACGTGCTGGAGGCCGCCAAGCGCCTCGCTGAGACAGGATGACGAACTGCGGCTGACGCGCAATCAGGAGCGGTTGGGCAGGATGGCCTCGAGCTCGGCGAGGGTCCGCGGCGTCTGCTCCGCGGGGGCGTCGGTCTCGGCGCTCTCGGTGTCGCCGGTGGCCGCGTCGTCCTGGGGCATGTCGATCCCGAGGGCCAGGGACAGATCGGCGACGGCTGCGCGGGCCGAGGCGGCCCGCTCGCTGGGCGTGTCACTGGACTCGGCTCCGGCGGGGGCCGGTGAAGGCCGATCCGCTGTTGCCTCAAGAGGCTCGGCGGCGCTCGCAGCATCGGGGGCTGAGGAGGCCGACGCCGCGGCGGTCGCCCGCTCGAGCTCTCCCAGGTCGAGCCCCACCAGGCGGCTGCTGCGTTCCTCGGAGGCTTCCTCCGGCGAGTCGGCCGTGCGACGGCGGCGCGTCGAGGTGGCCGCGCGGCGGGAACGCTTCGCGGCGGGCTTCTGCTCGGACGCGGCGGACTTCTTGGTGGTCTTCGTCCCGGGCTCCTCCGTCTGCTCCTCGGCCGCGGGCACGGCAGCATCCGTGCCGGCGGCGCCGTCCTCGGCTTGAGCCTCCTGGGCGTCGGAGTCGGTGGTGCTCTTCGCGGTATCGGCCGGGCCGTCGGCGTCCTGAGCAGGCGACTCCGTACCGGTTCCCCTGACCGGCCGTGTCGGCCGAGTCCTCGGCGGGGGCACCACCCGGCTCGGCGTCGACGTCGTCGCCCTGCTCGGCGGCGAGCTCGGCGATACTGCGGCCCTCACGCAGGTCGAGCCCGTTGGTGCTCAGCGGCACCATGAGGTGGTCGTCGACCCGTGAGGGGTTGATGGGCCACTCCGGACCCTGGTCGGGCAGATCGGTCTCAGAGTGGGCGCCGCAGCCGTGGTCCAGGGAGACGACGCTGCCGTCGTCGGTGGCCCACTCGTTGGCGCACACGCCGAAGATGGCGCGCAGGGCGCCGGCCATCGGCACGAAGAAGCCACAGGTGGAGCAGGTGGCGTGGGCCTTGCGGACACCCTCGGCCTCGGGGCCGTGGTCGCCGCCGTACCAGCGCTCGGCGGCACTGGCGACACCCTGAGCGCTCAGGACCCGGGGGCGGCCCAGGTCGAGCTCATCCAGGGCGACGGCGTCGGCGTCCTCACCAGTGGCCTCCCACCCGGGCTCGAGGCGCTCGTCGGTCTCCTTGCGGGGCAGGCGGTCGGAGCGGGTGATGTCACCGGGTTCGAGACGCTCGGCCCACGGGACCCAGGCGGGCGCGAGAAGGGCCTCCTCACCGGGGAGGAGCTCCACCTCGCAGACGGTGGCGGTGCGGCCGCGCGGGACGCGGCTCAGGGTGACCGCCCAACGCCAGCCGCGGTAGCCGCTCAGGGTGCAGTCGAACAGGTGGGTGACGAGGCGCTCGGCGTCGGGCGCGGCGGCCACGTACTCGCCGACGGTGATGGGATCGGTGACCTCCTCCAACGCGTGGCGGGCCAGCTCAATGGCCGCCGGGGAGGTGAGGGTCTTGTCCTTGGCGGCCAGGGCCTGCTCAGCGGGGGTCGGCAGGGCGCCGGCGCGCGGCACGGCGGCCGGCGTCGGAGAGGGCGAGGCCGCACTCGGTGCCGGAGCCGGGCGCTCCAGGGTCGCCGTGGAGGTACGCACCCCGGTGGCGGCGCCCACCGGAGAGCCCGAGTCGGTCCCGGTTGCGGGCTCGCCTGAGGCGTCGGTGTGAGAGTCGATCGTGTCGGTCACTCGGCCAGTGTAGGGGAGGCTCCTGGAACTGCCCCGGCCCGCACGGGTTGGCCTGGGCACACCACCACGTCCACCCACACTTCGACCGAATCTTCACAATCGACACAGATACGCGTCGATTATGAAGAATTTGTTGGTGAGTCAGCGAGTGAGAGAACCGTCAGCTCGCCTCGACCGAGACGATGCGGTGGACGGCCACGGTCAGCTCGGTCTCACGCACGACGTCGCGCAGGCGCACCCGCCCGGGCTCCACGGCCATGACCCGCACCTGCCGCTCCTGCACGGCGCCGTCGGGGCCGGCCAGGCTCAGCCGCAGCCGCGAGCGCGATGACTGGGCCTGGCGCAGCACCGCCAGGGCGTGCACCGGGTCGGTGGCCACAGCCGCCTCCCCCGCGGCCTGCAGCGCCTCCTGCCCCACACGCAGCCGCCCTACGAGGGTCGTCAGCTCGCGCCTCCCGGGCCGACGTCGTCGCACCGAGTGCTCGCTGCCGGGGCGCGTCGGCTCGGGGGCCCGGCGCGCCTGCTGCGCGGTGGCCGGCCCGACCACCAGGTGGCCGCTGGCGTCCTCGGTCACCGGCGCCAGCCCGGTGGCGCGCAGCTCGCGCAGCACCTGCCCGGCGCTGGCCGTGGCCACGAGGATCCCGGGAGCCACCTGGTCCAGGCCGAGGTCCCGCAGGCGCGGTTCGGCCAGGAGCCCGGCGGCCGTGGCCTCGTCGCCGATCCGCAGCAGCGCGGACACGGCTCGCACGCGCACCGCCCCGTGGTGGCGGGCAGCGTCCTGGATGAGAACGCTCAGCGAGTCCGGCAGGGGTGTGGGACTGTAGCGGCCGATCTCCTGGGTGATCTCCTCGGCCCGGTATCCGACGTCGAGCGCGCCGCGCACCGACTCGGGCGTGAAGCGCACCGTGAGCGCCCCGCCGCGCGACTCGACGACGCTCGTGCGTTCCAGCAGCGCGGCCAGCTCGGGGGCGGGGCGGCCCGGCACGATGGCGGTGAGGTCGGACTGGACGAGGATCATCTCGACGGCGGCCGGCAGGTCTGCGGCGAGCGCCGCCTCCAGGGCGGTGAGGGCCTGGTCATCCGACAGCGGCTCGGCGTATGCCTCGCCGCCCACCTCCTCGGCGCGGCCTGCGTCTCCGGGGTCGGTGGGGCCGCCGCTGAGTCCGGGGGCCTGCTCGTCGAGGCTCGCCGCAGCACGTCGGGCAAGGATCCTGCCAGTCTCGGCGAGCGCCCCGCCGCCGGTGATCCTGAGGGTCTCGGCCTCGGCCAGGACCTCGGAGACGGCCCCGCCGGGGATGGTGCGCCGGGGGCTCCGCCAGGTCAGGGCCGCCCTCACGAAGGCGGGGGTCGCACTGGCGCCTGGCGGGAGGTCACCCAGGAGGGCGAGCACCCGGGCGCGCAGTCGCGCCGCCCACCCGGCCTCCAAGTCCGGGCTGAGGACGGCGCGCAAGGTGCCGTCATCATCGCGGGTGCCCGTCAGCCAGGGGGTGCGGGCGCTGCCCGACCAGGCCAGGGCGAGCGGCGCCCAGCGCTGCGGGAGGCTGTCGGTGAGCCATCCGGCAGCCTGGGAGGAGGGCACCCAGGTGGCGCCGTCCTCGTCGAGCCCCAGGAGCCCGGCGGCCGCGGCGATCTCGATGATGCGGGCGGCGTCGTCGGCCTCAGGCCCAGGGCGTCGGCGGTGCGGGCCAGGGCGCGCGCGCTCACTCCGCCGGTGCGGCGGATCGTGCCGCCCTCGCGGCCCCACTCCTCCAGGAGGGCGGCCACGAGCCGGACGGCCTCCTCGGCGTGGAAGGAGGACTCGGAGGCGACGACGTCGGCGCCCACCGTCTCCAGGTCGCCGGCCTCGGGGGCGGTCAGGGGCTCGCGGGTCAGGCGGCCGCCGCGCAGGGGCGAGAGCGACCTGGCGCGGCAGGATGAAGCGGGTGCGCCCGTGGGCGTCGCTGCTGCGCTCCAGCCAGCCGCGTTCGATGAGCGGGGCCGCGCCCGGTGCGGTGCCGCCGGCGCGTAGGGTGCCGGCGGGCGGCCCCCAGGTGAGGGCCTGGAGCATCTCCACGGAGGCCGCTGGGATAATCGGCTTGCCTCCGGAGGCTTCCTCGCTCAGCTCCTCCAGGGTGGGTGGCAGCTGCTCGGCGCTGAGGAGTTCAGCGGCCCAGGGCCCCAATCCGAAGGGGTGTGGCCCGAAGGCGGTCTCGAGGGCGGCCACGGGCCTGCCCTCGATGACGAGCGCCAGCCGGCCCAGGTGCTCCAGCGCCTCGGAGACCTGCTCAGCAGGCAGCGGGAGGTGGTCGGAGATCAGCCCGGCCAGGTCAGCACTGTCCGCGCTGTCCAGGGTGGCCTGGTCGGCCGGGTTGGCTGGATGGTCTGCGGGATCACCGAGAGGCTCGTCGCCGGCCGGTTCGCCGCTGGCCCCACCGGCACCGCCGACCCGCCTGTTCCCGACCACCTCGGCAACCTCGGTCGGCCCGGCCCCGCCCGCCCGGCTCGACTCATCGGGCCGGCTGAGAGCCACCACTGCCTCGGCCACGGCCAGCGTCGGCGCATCCAGCCCGGCCAGGGCGTGCTCGATGCTGCCCGGGGCCCCCGCGCGGGTCGCCAGCGCCAGGAAGGAGGAGGACGGCGGCGCGGCGAGGTCCGGGCGCGCCACCAGCAGGGCGGCGACCTCGCGGTCCGGCAGCGCCGTCAGGTGCACGGCGAGGTCCTGGGTAGATGCAGAAGGGCTCATCCGCACCAAAAATACGCCCCCGCCCCACTCGCAGACAGAGTGGGGAGCCTGGATGAAGGACGCCGGTGTCCACATCGGATACAAAGGGACCGCACCACCCCTGAGGCCAGCAACGCGAACCGCAGAATCATGCGGTTTTCTTTCGCAGGCTGAAGTCCGTCTCGCGCCTTTGTCACCGATCTGGACACAACCCCGCAGATGTCCCCTTCCTGGCCCCTTGTCGCGCCTCCCGACCCGCGTTCGGGGCTCGGGTCCGCACCCCACGGCTCGTACGCCACCGCGGCAGCCCAGGATCCGGCCCGTCCGCCGCGCGCGCCCGGGCACGATGCCCGCAGGACCGCCCCTCCCGCCGGAAGTCGCCCCTCCCGCTGGAAGAGGAACGTCTCCTCCGTCACGGCGGCGCGCTGCCCCGGCTTGGGATACTCCCGCACATGTCTGCCACGCCCAGCGATCCTGCGTCCCCGGTGTCCTCGGCCCCCGACGGCCCGCTCATCGTCCAGTCCGACAAGTCCGTCCTCCTGGAGGTCGCCCACCCCCAGGCCGGGCAGGCCCGCCGCGCCATCGCCGCCTTCGCCGAGCTGGAGCGCGCCCCCGAGCACATCCACACCTATCGGATCACTCCGCTGGCCCTGTGGAACGCGCGCGCCGCGGGCCTGGACGCGGAGACGGTCGTCCACACGCTCATCACCTACTCGCGTTTCCCAGTGCCGCATGCCCTGCTCACCGAGATCGCCGAGACGATGAGCCGCTACGGCCGTCTCCAGCTGCTCACCGACCCCGCCCACGGCCTGGTCCTGCACGCCACCGACGTGCCGGTCCTGGAGGAGGTCATGCGCTCCAAGCGCACCAAGGGCCTACTGGGGACCCGGCTCGGGGAGGCCGACGTCGTCGTCCACCCCTCGGAGCGGGGCCACCTCAAGCAGGTGCTCATCAAGCTGGGCTGGCCGGCCGAGGACCTGGCCGGCTACGTCGACGGCGAGGCCCACCCCATCACCCTGACCGACTCCCCCGGCACCTTCCAGCTGCGCCCCTACCAGAGCGAGGCGGTGGAGAGCTTCTGGGCGGGGGGCTCGGGCGTGGTCGTCCTGCCCTGTGGGGCCGGCAAGACCCTCGTGGGCGCCGCCTCCATGGCCAAGAGCTCGACGACGACGCTCATCCTGGTCACCAACGCGGTCTCGGCGCGTCAGTGGAAGGAGGAGCTCATCCGCTTCACCACCCTGACCGAGGAGGAGATCGGCGAGTACTCCGGCTCGCGCAAGGAGGTCCGCCCCGTCACGATCGCCACCTACCAGGTGCTCACCACTCGCCGCAAAGGCGTCTACCCGCACCTGGACCTGCTGGACTCCCACGACTGGGGGCTCATCGTCTATGACGAGGTCCATCTCCTGCCAGCCCCGATCTTCCGTATGACCGCGGACCTGCAGGCGCGCCGCCGCCTGGGCCTGACGGCGACCCTCGTGCGCGAGGACGGCCGCGAGGACGAGGTCTTCAGCCTCATCGGCCCCAAGCGCTACGACGCCCCCTGGAAGGACCTGGAGAACCAGGGCTGGATCGCCCCGGCGATCTGCACCGAGGTGCGCCTGACCCTCGACACCGGTGAGCGCATGGCCTATGCGACCGCCGAGCCCGAGGAGCGCTACCGCCTGGCCGCCTGCTCACCGCGCAAGCTGCCGATCATCGAGGCTCTCCTGGCCCGCCACGAGGGCGAGTCGGCCCTGGTCATCGGCCAGTACGTGGACCAGCTCACCGAGATCGCCGAGCACCTGGGCGCCCCGTCATCACCGGCTCGACGACGGTGCGCGAGCGCCAGCGCCTCTATGACGCCTTCCGCTCCGGGGAGATCCGCACGCTCGTGGTCTCCAAGGTCGCGAACTTCTCCATCGACCTGCCCGGGGCGAGCGTCGCGATCCAGATCTCGGGCTCCTTCGGCTCGCGCCAGGAGGAGGCCCAGCGGCTCGGGCGGATCGTGCGCCCCAAGGAGGACGGCCGCCAGGCCCACTTCTACACGGTCGTCGCCCGCGACACCGCCGACCAGGAGTACGCCGCCCACCGCCAGCGCTTCCTGGCCGAGCAGGGCTACGCCTACGCCATCATCGACGCCGAGGACCTCACCGGGAACAACTGAGCCCGGCCCGACGGCGCACGAGGCGCAGCCGGACAAACCGAGCCGGCCGGGCCGGTGAGGGCCGGCAGCCCGGTCAGCGCGCCAGGCGGCGGGCGCGCACGTTGCGCACGAGGACGCGAGCCAGGCTGCGGCCGAAGGCCTGGATGGCGGGGTCGACCCTCTCGGCCTGCTCACGGGCAGCGGCCCCGGCGCTGGCGGCCGCCTCGGGCAGGTCGGCGGCCGTGGCCCCGTGGGTTCCGGCGGCGCCCGGCGCGGCACTCCGGCCGGCGGCCACCTCCAGGGCATCGCGGGCAGCCTGGAGGGAGGCCGCGTCCATGCTTCCGGCCAGGTCGTTGAGGGCGTCGCGGGTGCGCCAGTAGGCCACGCGCGCCGGGTCGGACTCGGGGTGGTGCTGGAAGGCCAGGAGTCGCCCGGCCCGCCAGGTGTGAACCGGGGAGCGGTCGGAGGAGGCCAGCAGGGTGGCAGCCTCAGGCAGGTGGGTGACGGCGTCGTGATGGGAGACAATGACGGGCAGGCGGGTGCCGTCGGAGGTGGAGATTCCGGCGCGGTGGGCGGCGCGGATGGCCTCGGCTGCCACGGCCCCGAAGACCGGGTCACTCTCGCCGGCGGCCGTGATGGTCAGCTCGACGACGCCGACCTCGTCGTTGCCCAGCGCCGGCACGGCCGTGGAGCCCCCGAGGGCCTCGGCGGCCACCTGGGCACCCAGGCAGATGGCGATGGCGGGGACGTCGTCGTCGACGACACCGCGCAGCAGCTCACGCAGGTCCGCCAGCCAGGGGTGCTCACCCTCGTCGTGGGCACTCATGGAGCCGCCCAGCACGACGAGGCCGTCGCCGATCTCGTCCAGGGAGGGAATGGGCTCGCCCCGCCAGGGGCGCACCATGCGCAGCGAGGCGCCCTCGGCGAAGAGCCACTCACCCAGGCGCCCCACGGGCGCAAGCTCCTCGGGCTCGATGACGGTGATCGTGAGCGTGTCAGTCATGGACGACATTCTGCCGCCGGTTCGGTTGCCTGCGCGCGGTGACAGGCGCAGGCGTGCCGCCTGAGGCGAAACGACTTGCTCACACCCTTCCCCGGCGGGGACGATGGCCCGGATGAAGAACCAGCAGCCCCCACTCCCCCGTCCTTGGCACCAGATGGCCCTTTCCGGCGTCGCGACGGCGGCCGCCCTGGGGCTGCTGGGGCTCTCTGCCGGCGCCGCAGCCGCTCCGACGACGCCCGGCTCCGCATCCCTGGCCCTGGCCTCCTCCGCACAGACCTCGGCCGCCTCGGCGGGCGTGCCCCGGCCCTCCCGGCGGCGTCGACCACCCCTGACCGAGCACGTCACCGATGAGCTCGGGATCCTGGATGCCTCCAAGGCCCAGCAGGCCGTGGACACCATGTCCTCCAAGTACGGCGTGGGCCTGTGGGTGCTGACCGTCTCCGACTCCAGTCAGAAGGCCTCCGCCATCGCCGCGCAGGCCTTCAAGGACACGAAGCTGGGGCGTGACGACATGCTCCTGGTCATCAACATCCCCTCCGACGGCTCGGCCTCGAAGAGCTACAAGCTGCAGGCGCACGACAACTCCTCGAAGTTCTCCGAGTCCGACTACAAGCGGATCGACTCGGCCATCAAGAAGCAGCTCAGCGCAGGCAACTATGACGACGCCGTGGCCGCCATCCCGGACAACATGTCCGGTTCATCGGGCTCGGGCAGCTCGGGTGACTCAGGCTCCTCGGCACTTCCGCTCCTGCTGGGCGGGGGCGCGGTCGCGGCCGGAGGGGCCGCCGCCTGGACGGTGTACAAGCGCAGGAAGAACAAGGAGAACGACGGCATGCTGTTCGGCAAACGCAGGAATCAGAGCGGCGCCCCCGGCAACCAGCCCACGGGCCCCGCGGCGATGACGGTGGAGCAGCTGCGCACCCAGGCCGGCAGCGCCCTGGTCCAGGCCGACGACACGGTGCGCGCCGCCGCCGAGGAGCTGTCCTACGCGCAGGCGCAGTTCGGCCTGTCCGCCACGGACGCCTTCACCGCCGCCCTGGACAGCGCCCGCAAGCACCTGTCGCGGTGCTTCGAGCTGCGCAAGATCCTCGACGACGACATCCCTGAGACCGAGCCGCAGCAACGCCAGATGTACACCGAGATCCTCCAGCACTGCTCGGAGGCGGTCGGTGAGATCCGCGCTCAGGAGGAGGCCTTCAACAAGCGTCGCGGCATTGAGGCGAACCTGCCGACGTCGATCGCCGAGACCGCCCAGCGCGCCGATGAGACCGAGCAGGCCATCGTCATGGCCGAGACGATCCTGGTGACGCTCAGCGCCGCCTATCCCGCCTCCTCCCTGACCAGTGTGGCCCAGGCCCCCGAGCAGGCCCGCCGCCTGCTGGCCGCCGGGCGCACCGCCCTGGACCAGGCCCGCGCCAGCGTCGAGGCCTCCCAGGAGGCGACGGCGGTCGAGCAGGTCCGCATCGCCCAGGGCTCCATCGCCCAGGCCGGCCAGCTGGCCGCACAGGTCACCGGGGCCCGCGAGCGCCTTCAGAGCGCGGCGAAGGATCTGGAGGCGGCCATCGCCTCGATCTCCCTCGGACCTGGTGGACGCCAAGCGCCTGGAGGGCGCGGTGCCGGCGGCGACCCTGGCCCCGCTCGTGGCCGACGCCGAGGCCGCCGTCGCCGAGGGCCGTCAGGCCAGTGGCGCCAACCCGAGCGGCGACCCCCTGGCCGCCCTGGACCATCTGGCCCGGGCCGAGGCCGCCATCGACGCCGCCCTGGCCCCGGCCCGCGAGCGCGAGGAGAACGACTCGCGTGCCCGGGCCTCGCTGGGCTCGCGCCTGGCCCGCCTCAACTCCCAGGTGGAGTCCGTGACCTCCCTACATCACCACCCTATCGCGGGGCGGTGGGCCCCTCGGCGCGCACCGCACTCAGTGAGGCCGCCCGTCACGCCACGGCCGCCACCACCGTCCAGACCACTGACCCGGTGGCCGCCCTGGCGGAGGTCGCGGCGGCCGAGCCGCGTCGTGGCCCAGGCCCAGGCCCTGGCCGAGGCCGACGTGCGCGGATCGTCGAGCTCGTGGAGCCCGAACTCCGGTGAGCGCTACTCCCTACTCCCGCGATTACGGCCGCTCAGGCGGCGGGCTCGACCTGGGCTCGCTCCTGCTGGGCGGGCTGCTGCTGGGCGGCGGCCACAACTACGGCGGCTGGAGCTCCCACCACCACGACAGCGACTGGGGCGGAGGCGGCGGCTTCTTCTCCGGCGGCGGGGACTTCTCGGGTGGGGGCGGCGGCTGCTTCGACGGCGGCGGCGACTTCTGAGCCGCGTCCTGCCGGCGTCCGGACCCTCATCGCCCGCCAGTCATGCCCTGAGCGATGCGACCCCCGCCCGCATGACGCCGAGCGCCGGGACCTGCGATCATGACGCCTGATCCGCCTGGCCCACCGGCCACCACCTGGCGACCACCCGGCGAGCGCCGGGTCCATACCTGCCCATACCTGCCCACACCGACGTCGCAGCTCGACGGAAGGACGAACAACCATGGCTGAGAAGCAGTCGATCCTGGGGCGCATCGCCCAGCTCACCCGCGCCAACATCAACGCGCTCCTGGACCGCGCCGAGGACCCGGAGAAGATGCTCAACCAGCTGGTGCGGGACTACACGGCGTCCATCGCCGAGGCCCGTGACGCCGTCGCCCAGACGATCGGCAACCTGCGTCTGGCCGAGAAGGACCACGACGCCGACGTCGCCGAGGCCAAGGGACTGGGGCAACAAGGCCCTGGCCGCCTCCCGCAAGGCCGACCAGCTGCGCTCCGGCGGTGACACGGCCGGCGCGGACAAGTGGGACTCGCTGGCCAAGATCGCGCTGACCAAGCAGATCACGGCGGAGAACGAGGCCAAGGCCGCCGAGCCGATGATCGCCTCCCAGCGTCAGGTCGTCGAGCAGCTCAAGACCGGCCTGCAGCAGATGGAGGTCAAGCTCGGCGAGCTGCGCTCCAAGCGCGACCAGCTCATCGCCCGCCAGAAGACCGCCGAGGCCCAGGTCAAGGTGCAGGGCGCCATCCGCTCCATCAACGTCCTGGACCCCACCAGCGAGCTGTCCCGCTACGAGGACCAGGTGCGTCGGGTCGAGGCCCAGGCCGCCGGGCAGATGGAGCTGGCCGGTTCCTCCCTGGAGTCCCAGTTCGCCGAGCTCGAGGCCTCCGGCACCGGCCTGGAGGCCGAGGCCCGGCTGGCGGCCCTGAAGTCCGGGCAGAACCCGGCCCTTCCGGGCGCCCAGCAGCAGGCCCCCGCCCAGATCACCGACGGTGACGACGACGCGATCAACGCCGCCTTCGCGGCCCTGAAGAACCAGGGTCAGCCGGCCGGCGAGGAGACCTCCTCCTACTGATCTGATCTGAGCTGACCTCGCCGCGCCCCCAGGCGCCTCAGCCCCGCAAGCCGCCCGGTGCTCATCATCCCGATGAGCACCGGGCGGCTTCGTGCACCTCGACGTAGGCCGACGCCCGCGACACGGGCTAACACGGACTGACACAGGCCGACGCGGGCCCCGGCCGGGGACATTCCACACGCCCGGGGACACTCCAGTCCGGCCGGGGACATCTCACGCCTGCGGGGACAGGACTTCCGCACCCGACGGCGTCGAATGCCCCCGCCGGGTGGATTCTGTCCCCGACGGCGTCGATCGTCCCCACCCGGTGAGCTTTGTCCCCGACCGCGCAGACCGCACCCATCGGCGTCACGGACAAGGAGGCCGGTATCGGTGCGGTGTCTTTGAGCGTCGCCGGAGGCTACTGGACGCCGTGACCGGTAGCATGAGCCCCATGAGCGTACCGACTTATCTTCTCGTCGATGGCGAGAACATTGACGCCACTCTCGGCATGAGCGTGCTGGGGCGGCGTCCCGAACCTGAGGAGCGGCCCCGTTGGGACCGGGTCCTCGCATACTGCGATGAACTGTCCTCCGCCGACGCCGCCGAGGGTGAGGGGGACGAGGCCCGTGCCCTGTTCTTCCTCAACGCCACCAGCGGCCATATGCCCATGAGCTTCATCCAGGCCCTGCTGGCCATGGACTACCGCCCCGTGCCGCTGGCCGGGTCCGGAAGCAATGACGAGAAGGTCGTCGACATCGGTATTCAGCGCACCCTGGAGGCGCTGGCCGAGCGGGTCGAGTCCGGTCAGGACGCCCACGTCCTGCTGGGCAGCCACGACGGCGACTACATCCCCCACATCGAGCGGCTCCTGCAGGCCGGCGCCACGGTGGGGATCCTGTGCTTCCGCGAGTTCCTCAACGCCCAGCTGGCGGCCCTGGAGGGCGAGGGCCTGACGATCTACGACCTGGAGAGTGACGTCAAGGCCTTCACCATCCCGCTGCCGCGTGTGTGCATCATCCCGCTGGAGGACTTCGACCCCCTCGCCTTCCTCTGACCCGACGGCGGGGCGGCGACAGGTGTCGCCGCCCCGCCTCATGTCACAGCCCGACTCACCGGGGAGTCGCAGGCAATCACCCCGGTTCAAGCAGCAACCACACAGCTCCCCCGTTTTGTGGGAATTCCAAGACTTTCTGGGTCTACAATTGGTGCGAGGTCACACGAACCACTTGACCTATCAACAGCGACCGTTCGGAAGTCGTTCAGGAAACGACCAGAAACTGAAGGAATGGTGAGACTCATGGAGCGTTCCCAGCAGTCCCGCACCGAAGCTCACCTCCTTGTCGTCGACGATGAACCCAACATCCGCGACCTGCTGGCCTCGTCCCTGCGCTTCGCAGGCTTCGAGGTCTCGATAGCAGGCGACGGCAACGGCGCGCTGAAGACGGTGGAGAAGACATCCCCCGACCTGGTGGTCCTCGATGTCATGCTGCCCGACATGGACGGCTTCACCGTGGCCCGGCGCCTGCGCGAGCGTGACGTGACCACCCCGATCCTCTTCCTGACCGCCCGCGATGACATGGCGGACAAGGTCCAGGGCCTGACCGTCGGCGGCGACGACTACGTCACCAAGCCCTTCGGGCTGGAGGAGGTCATCGCCCGCATCCGCGCCATCCTGCGCCGCACCCACGCCATTGAGAACCAGGACGACGGCGTCGTGCGCGTGGCCGACCTGGTCCTGGACGAGGACGCCCACGAGGTGTATCGCGCCGAGGTCGAGGTGGATCTGTCCCCACCGAGTTCAAGCTCCTGCGCTACCTCATGCTCAATGCCGGGCGCGTCGTGTCCAAGGCCCAGATCCTCGATCACGTCTGGGAGTACGACTGGAACGGCGACGCCGCGATCGTGGAGTCCTACATCTCCTACCTGCGCCGCAAGGTGGACCAGATCCAGGGCGCTGACGGCCAGCCCGTCACCCCGCTCATCCAGACTCGTCGCGGAGTCGGCTACATGCTCCGCGAACCCAAGGCCGAGTGATGGCGGCGGCGCGTGGGGGGAGCACGCGCCCGGCCAAGTCGTCCGGTAAGCAGCACCGCCCGATCAAAAGGGGCCGATGGCACCCGATCACCGCGATTCAGCGGCCCTGGCAGGCGATGCCGCTGCGCACGCGCCTGACCCTCATGACCACCGGTCTGCTCGCCATCGGGCTCATCGTCGTCTCCTTCGTGGTGACCTCACTGCTCTACAGCCACATGATGGGCCAGATCGACAGCCAGCTGCGCACCACCTCCGTGGCCATCGGAAGCCAGGGACTGGCCCAGATCCGCGAGGGCGGGACCAGCAGCACCACCTTCCCCTCGAACTACTACGTCAAGGCCGAGTACCTCGACCCCACCCGCAACGGGGAGTGGATCTCGCCGGACACCGCCGCCACGTACGGCCGGCCCCAGATCAAGGGCCTGGACTACCGGCGCGCCCTGGCCCACGCGGACAAGAACGACTTCCCGATCACGACGGTCAACTCCGATCAGCCCGGCCACCAGTGGCGGATGATTACCCTGCTCATCCGGGACCAGAACACCGGCGAGTACACCGGTGCCGTGGCCCTGGCCCTCCCGCTGAGCGACGTCATGGAGACCGTCGAGCGCACCCGCCTCGTGGTGGCCCTGGCCGACGTCTCGATCATCTCGGTGGGCGCCCTCTTCGCCACCTACCTGGTCCACCGCTCGTTCCGCTCCCTGCGCCAGATCGAGGGCGTGGCCGCCCGGATCGCCCACGGCGACCTGTCCGCCCGCATCCTGGTCACCGAGCCGCGCACCACGGAGGTCGGCTCGCTGCAGCGGGCGATCAACACGATGCTCACCCAGAACGAGAGCTCCTTCGCCGCCCAGGTCGTGGCCCAGGAGCGGATGACGCGCTTCGTCTCCGATGCCTCCCACGAGCTGCGCACCCCTGGCCGCCATCCGCGGCTACGGCGAGCTCTACCGGATGGGCGGGGTGCCCGCGAACAAGACCGGTGAGGTCATGGGGCGCATCGAGACCGAGTCCAACCGGATGGGGCGCCTCGTCGACGATCTCCTCCAGCTGGCCCGGATCGACGAGGGCCGGGAGATGTCGATGGAGCCGGTCAACCTCACCGACCTGGCCGCCGGGGCCCTCAGCGACATGATGGTGCTGGCCCCGAGCGCGACTGCGGCCTCATCCCCTCGACCCCCGCGACGAGGGCCGCCGGCAAGGAGGCCCCTCGCTTCAGGTCATCGGTGACCGCGACCGCCTCTCCCAGATCCTCACCAACCTGCTGGGCAACGTGGTGCGCCACACCCCTCCGGGACGCCGGTGGAGATCGCCATCGGCATGGCGCCCCCGCGGGCCAACCCGACGGCGCAGCCGGTCGTCGTCGTCGAGGTCCGCGACCACGGCCACGGCGTGCCACCGGAGGCGGCCGAGAAGGTCTTCCAGCGCTTCTACCGCTCGGACACCTCCCGCAACCGGGAGACCGGAGGCTCCGGCCTGGGCCTGGCGATCGTGCTGGGGATCGTGGCCGCTCACAAAGGGCACCGTCCAGATGCTCCAGACCCCCGGCGGCGGCGCCACCGTCCACATCGAGCTGCCGCCCGCGCCGGCCTGGTAGGCCTCGCCGCCGCACCTCAGGCAGCGCCGGCGGGCCTCGATCACGATAAGAGTGGCACGCCAGACACTGTGTCACGTCGACGTCACGGCGAGGACAGTCCTACGATGGCACGCGTTCCATTTCCAACACGGAGACTGACCCATGGGTGTTATCGAAGCACCGCAATGGCTTCTGCCCGCCTTCACCCGCTCGGTGAAGGCGATCGGCTCCACGCAGCCCCCAGAGGCGATCGGCTCCGCCGGCGAGCTCCTCATTGAGCGCTGGTCCACACCGGATCGTCGCTTCCACAATCTTCGCCACCTCATCGACATGCTCGCGCGGGTCGATGAGCTGGCCGAGGAGTCGCACGACCCGGACATCATGCGGGTCGCCTGCTGGTACCACGGCTGCGTCTTCTCCTCCGACGTCGAGGAGGTCATCCGCGGCAACGGCGGCGAGGACGAGACCGCCTCGGCCGCCTTCGCCGAGGCCGACCTGCGTCACCTGGGTGTCCCGATGGAGACGGTCAAGCGGGTGTGCAGCCTCATCGTCAACCTCAAGCGACACATGCTCGCCGATGACGACATCGACGCCCAGGCCCTCATCGACGCCGACCTGGGCACCCTGGCCGTGGACCCCCAGACCTACACCGAGTACGTGCGGCTTCTGCGCGAGGAGTACTCCCACATCCCCGTGGAGGAGTACCTGCGCGGCCGCCTGACGATCGTCTCCCGCCTGCTGGACCGCGATCATCTCTTCCACTCCCCCGCTGGGCCAGCGCTGGGAGCACCCGGCCCGCGAGAACCTGGCGGCCGAGCAGCGACGTCTCCACGAGAAGCTCGACAAGCTCGCCGATGAGCAGGGAGCGCAGGCGGTCCCGGAGGCCCCGGAGGCCGGGGCCGCTCAGGAACCGGCGCGTCCCGCACCGGCCGCCCCCGCAGGGCGATCCTGCCGGCGCCACCGCCCCCGTTCCCGGGCAGCTGGGCGAGGGCCGCCGAACGCGCCCCTCGCACCCCTCCGCTGGGCCTCCAGGCGCTGCCCGCCGAGGACCCTCTGGCCGGCCCCGCCCAGGACGGCGACACCCTGCGTCTGAATCCCACCGAGCTCAGGACCCTGAGGGCCACGGTCCCTCCGGCAAGCGCAACGACAACTGCCGCCCCTGCCACCACGGCGTCCTCAGGATCGCCGGCGGCTCCGGCATCATCCTCCTCCCCGTCGAGCGCCTCCTCGCCACGCACCCCCGCCCGAGGGATCCCGGCGGTGGCCTCGGCACGCCGCCCCATCGAGGCGCCCGCTGAGCGGGCCGAGGGGCGCGAGAACAGGACGGCGAGGAGGCGATGACACACCGCCTCCATGGAGTCGTGCATCGCGGACCTGGACCTGCTCATGTGCTCACGCAACCGCTCCGACGACGCCGAGGACCGCCGCGCCCGGGTCCAGGCCGAGCGGGACAAGCTCACCGAGAAGCTGCGAGCCAAGACCCAGGAGGCCAAGGAGCTGCGCGAGGCCCGCACCGGCGAGATCGCCCCCATCACCGAGGAGATCATCGACGACGGCGCCGGGGACCTCTGAGGCTCCGGCCTCCCCTTCCCTCAGGGACGGCCCGCCGTCTGCGGGGCCACAGGCCATGATCTGCAGGCCCCCTCCACAGGGCCGAATCCTCGCCCGGTACGCCGCCGGCCGGGCCCCTACCGTGAGAGGCACAGCGCGCACCTCGGTGCACCACCAGCACACCGCGCATGGCCCTCGGGCCGCCTCTCACGAAAGGACGCCCCTCATGCCCACCTACTCCGTCGATACTGCCGCGGTGGCCGACACCGCCGCCCGGACCCGTACCCGCATCGCGACGATCCAGACCGAGGTCGATGGCATGCGGGGAGACATCGGCCTGCTCCAGTCCTGCTGGACCGGGACGGCGTCGGACTCCATGGCCGCCTGCGCGGCCGACTGGCACCTCACCCAGATCCAGGTGCAGTCCAACCTCGATCAGATCAGCCTGGCCCTGGACAACGCCGCCGTCTGCTACGACGACGCCGAGACCTCCAACCAGGGCCGCTTCGCCGGCTCAACGCCGGCTCCCGCGCCCGCACCGGCTCCCGCACCGGCCGCCGGCTCGGCGCCCTGGGCGCCTGGTAGGAGGCGCCGCCGACGGCGAGGCTCGCTCAGGACTGCGCCGCCTCTCAGCCGCCTCTGACCTCAGCGTGAGCGCCACGCCGACTGCCGTCACAGGCCCAGCCGACCCGCCCAGTACGGACAGGTACGGATACGGCGGCGGGCCGCCCCTCACGTGTGTGAGAGACGGCCCGCCGTGGTTCCGGGGACCGGCCGACGTCGCGGCCGGGCTACCGGGTGCTGACTGGCTCGTCGGCAGTCGCGTCGATCAGTACATGCCACCCATGTCGCCGGCGCCGCCGTCGGCCGGGGCGGCCGGGGGCTCGGGCTTGTCGGCCACGACGGCCTCGGTGGTCAGGAACAGACCGGCGATGGAACCGGCGTTCTGCAGGGCGGAGCGGGTCACCTTGACCGGGTCGGCGATGCCGGCGGCCAGCAGGTTGACGTACTCGCCGGTGGCGGCGTTGAGGCCCTCACCGGTGGGCAGGTTGCGCACGCGGTCCACGACCACGCCGCCCTCGAGGCCGGCGTTGGCAGCGATCTGCTTGAGCGGGGCCTCCACGGCGACCTTGACGATCGCGGCGCCGGTGGCCTCGTCGCCCTCGAGCTTGAGGGTGTCGAGGACCTCGGCGGCCTGGAGCAGGGCGACGCCACCACCGGCGACGATGCCCTCCTCGACGGCGGCCTTGGCGTTGCGCACGGCGTCCTCGATGCGGTGCTTGCGCTCCTTGAGCTCCACCTCGGTGGCGGCACCGGACTTGAGGACGGCCACGCCGCCGGCCAGCTTGGCCAGACGCTCGGAGAGCTTCTCGCGGTCGTAGTCGGAGTCGGAGTTCTCGATCTCCAGGCGGATCTGGGCGGTGCGGGCCTCGATGGCCTCCTTGTCGCCGGCGCCCTCGACCAGGGTGGTGTCGTCCTTGGTGACGACGACCTTGCGGGCCTGGCCCAGGTCCTCCAGGGTGGCGTTCTCGAGCTTGAGGCCGACGGTCTCGGAGATGACCGTACCGCCGGTGAGGATGGCCATGTCCTGCAGCATCGCCTTGCGGCGGTCACCGAAGCCGGGGGCCCTTGACGGCCACGGACTTGAAGGTGCCGCGGATGCGGTTGACGACGAGGGTGGCCAGGGCCTCGGCCTCGACGTCCTCGGCGATGATGGCCAGCGGCTTGCCGGTCTGCATGACCTTCTCCAGCAGCGGGAGCAGGTCCTTGACGTTGGAGATCTTGGACTCGACCAGCAGGGACGTAGGCGTCCTCCAGGACGGCCTCCTGGCGGTCGGGGTCGGTGACGAAGTAGGGGGAGATGAAGCCCTTGTCGAAGCGCATCCCCTCGGTGACCTCGAGCTCGAGGCCGAAGGTGTTGGACTCCTCGACGGTGACGACACCCTCGTGGCCGACCTTCTCCAGGGCCTCGGCGATGAAGGCACCGATCTGCTCGTCGGCGGCGGAGATGGAGGCGGTGGCCGCGATCTCCTCCTGGGTCTCGACCTCCTTGGCGTCGGCCAGCAGGCGCTCGACGACGGCCGTGACGGCCTTCTCGATACCGCGGCGAACGGCGATCGGGTTGGCGCCGGCGGCGACGTTGCGCAGGCCCTCGCGCACCAGGGCCTGGGCCAGGACGGTGGCGGTGGTGGTGCCGTCGCCCGCGACGTCGTCGGTCTTCTTGGCGACCTCCTTGACGAGCTCGGCGCCGATCTTCTCGTAGGGCTCCTCGAGCTCGATCTCCTTGGCGATGGTCACGCCGTCGTTGGTGATCGTGGGGGCGCCCCACTTCTTGTCGAGCACGACGTTACGGCCCTTGGGGCCCAGGGTGACCTTGACGGTGTCGGCGAGGGTGTTGAGGCCGCGCTCCATGCCGCGGCGGGCCTCCTCGTCGAAGGCGATGATCTTGGACATTGAGTTTCCTCCACTGCGTGGTAGGGGCGGCCGGTTCGTGCCCGCGACGGACGGATCGGTCCCGGGCGTTCACGTCACGCCCGACGCCGGCCCTCACGTTCCAGCCTGGATGAACTTGGTGCATTCAAGGATGCTTTGTCACTCGAGGTGCCCGAGTGCTAACCGCAATGCTGGCACTCTCAGCCCTTGAGTGCAAGGAGCTCAGTTCTCATCGGCACTGAATCCTCCGACGGCGAAGCAGGGAATCCCGCCGGGCCCGCGGGTGGGCCATCGGGAGGTCCCGCAGCCGGTCGCACCCTCGGGGCCGCTGCCCGGGTCAGGAGGGCGGCTCCTCGGCCCGTGAGGCAGTGGCCAGCAGGATGAGTGCGCAGGTCCAGGCCAGGGGCGCGGGCCCCGCCGGGGCGCCGTCGGCCAGGACCTTCTCCGGCAGGGCGCCGGCAGCGGTGCGGTGCGCCTCGAGCCACGCCAGCAGCCGGGTCCCTTCCTCCTCCATTCCAAGCGCCAGAGCCGACCAGGCCATGAGCGCGGTCTCCGGTGTCCAGGAGATACCGTCATCGCGCCAGCCCGCTCCCGGGGCGAGGCCCCCGGTGGGGCGGTGCATGCGTGCGGCCGCCGTCTGCCGCACCGATCGGGCCCCGGCCAGCGGCCGGGTGAAGGGAGGCAGGACCAGGGCGATGGCGGCGTCGACGTCGTCGCGCTGCAGGTGGCGGCCCCAGGCGGGGGCGAAGTTGCGCTCCATGGCGCTGCGCACCGCTGTCACCCGCTCGGCCAGGGCATGAGCGGGGCCGCCGAGCTCGATCCCGGCCCTGGCCAGCGCCGTCGCCGCCTCCAGCCCCAGGAGCACCGGAGCGGCCGTCCCCAGGGTGAGGACCGTCTCGACGACCTCCCAGTAGTCGGGCGAGGCCGCCGGCAGGTGGGAGGGCGTGTCCGTGATCCCCAGGAGCCGGGAGGCGGCGCGCGCCAGGGGCGCGCCCAGGCGGTCACGCAGATCGGCGGCGGGCGCGCCGTCGGCCAGGAGCCGGCCCGCGGCCCACAGGAACCATCCGGCGCCGTCGGCCTGGGCGGGGCGGTTGTCCGGCACGCGGCCGCTGCTGGTGTAGCGGGCCTCGAAGCCGCCGTCGGCCCGCTGCCAGGAGGCCAGGTTGCCCAGAACGCCCAGCGCCTCATCGGCCAGGTTCACCGCGCTAAGGGCGGCCGCGGCGAAGGCGGCGTCCCGGGGCCAGACGTAGCGCCAGATGCTCATGGGCGCCGCCACGACCGCACCCGGGGGGAAGACCTCGGCCCCCGGCGGCAGGGCTTCGCGCGAGTCGCGCCCCTCCCGCCCGGTGCCCCCGGCGGAGGTGGGGAGTCGGGGGCGGCGTCGACCCGACGGAAGGTTCGGCAGACGGGTCAGCAGGGCCGGCGGGGATCATCGGACCGGGCATGAGTGCCGGTCCGGTCAGGGGCCAGCAGGTCGGTCAGGGCGCCGTCGGCCAGGTCCGCCCACCGGCCTTGAGGGAAGGCGGGCAGCCTGGCGGCGGGCGAGCGCCTGACGGGCCAGGGCGCTCTGCTGCGAGGTCGTCAGGCCCCACGGTTCGGGGGCCCGAGGCAGGCGGGTCCCCGGGACGTAGGCAACAGTGTCACCCGGGGCCAGGGGGTACAGGCCCCCTCCCCGCCCACGACGAGCCCGCCGCTCAGCAGCGTCGGGGCGCGGCGGCCGAGGCCCACCAGGGCGCGAGCCGCCCCAGAGGACCGCGGCGGCGGTGAGCGGAACCGCCGCGGCGAGAGCCAGGAACCGACGACGCCCGGGAAGCGCCAGTGGCCCTCATGCCCCTTTACTGAGGCTTGTAGTCGTCACGCAGGATGACGGCGATCGAGGCGCCCTGGGTGTTCTCCGCGGTGCCCTCCACCACGTTGCTGATCCCGAGGCGCTTGCCGACCTCCTCGGCCGCGGGCCGGGCCTGCGGGGAGCTGAAGTAGACCGTCGACTGGGCCGGCTCCGCGTTCTCGTAGATCCCGGGGATGACCTCCACCGCGGTGAAGCCGCCGTTGGTGAGCTTCTCGCTGGCCCCCTTGGCCAGGCCGTCGGTGTTCGTCCCGTTGGCCACCGAGACCCCGGTGTTGAAGTCCACGTTGCCGGAGGCGCTGGCCGAGGCACTGGGTTTGGCCGAGGCGGCGCCGCCCTTGTCACCCTTGTCGCCCTTGCTGTCCGAGTTCTTGTTGCCACCGGCCTGTCCGCCCTGGGCGGGCTGAGAGGAGGAGACCGCGTCCGACGAGCCGGAGCCTCCTGAGCCGTTGAGGAACAGCGTCACCGCGCCCCAGGCGAGCGCCGGGACAATGATGATGATCGCCAGCAGCGGCACCCAGCTGCGCCACCTGGGCACCTGGGCACGGTGCACGCCCACAGGGAACCGGGCCGTCATCATCGCCGACGTCGAACTCGTCCTCGGGTAGTCATAGTTGCTCACGCTCACAAGATACCGGTCCGAGCGTCATTCGTCGGGTATTGCTCACCACGTCCGGCTCACAAGGCGGTGACATCGGGCCCGGCAGATTCCTGCGGGTGTGGCAGGTGGGCCGTTAGGCTCGCGGCGTGACATCCGCCAAGCCCCTGTCCGAGATCATCGATCCCTCCTGGGCGCGCGCCCTGGCCCCCGTGGAGCCCACGGTCCATGAGATCGGGGAGCGGCTGCGCCAGGAGGTGGCCTCCGGCGTCGGGTACCTCCCGGCGGGGACCGACGTGCTGCGCGCCTTCACCTACCCGATGGAGGACGTGCGCGTCCTCATCGTCGGCCAGGACCCCTACCCCACCCCGGGCCATCCCATGGGGCTGAGCTTCTCGGTGGCGCCCGGCGTCAAGCCGCCGCGCAGCCTGGAGAACATCTTCCGCGAGCTGGTCAGTGACCTGGGCGTGCCCAGGCCGACGTCGGGGGACCTGACGCCGTGGTGCCGGCAGGGCGTCATGCTGCTCAACCGGGTGCTCACCGTTCGCCCGGGGCACCGGCCTCGCACAAGGGCTGGGGCTGGGAGAAGGTGACGCAGCGGGCGATCGAGGCCCTGGTGGAGCGCGGCGGCCCGCTCGTGGCGATCCTGTGGGGGCGGCCGGCGCAGTCGCTGACCCCGATGCTGGGGCAGACCCCCATCATCGCCTCACCGCACCCGTCCCCACTGTCGGCCTCGCGCGGGTTCTTCGGCTCGCGCCCCTTCAGCCGCGCCAACGCGATCCTCACCGAGATGGGGGCCGCGCCCGTCGACTGGCGCCTGCCCTGAACGTCGAGGGCCGGCCCGGCCACCTGCCGACCAGGCCTTACTCCACGAGGGTCGGGATCCACTGGCCAAGGGTTATCCATACTGCACGAACCCACGACCCCCCATGCAGTACACCCAACCCCTCCCCCAGTAGCACCCCAACCTCGTGCACTACACCACCCGCAGGCCTCACACCCCACCAGACAACAGCACCGACCCCCGCGCCCGCAGCTCCTCGCCCCATCTGGCGTCCTGCCGGCATTGCAAGATCAACAGACTCCGTCTGAGAGTACGCGGCCTCGCGTGTACCCGACGGTCGACGGCGGCTGCCCTTGTTTCATGGAACAAGCTCAGCCGATCCTCGAGGAAGACGCTGCCCCAGCAACGATGCCTCACGCAAGCCGGCCTCTAGACGCATACCCGCCCATTCCAGCTCCTGTCGGGGCCGGAGGCGCGAGACCTCCGCAGGCGGGAACTTCGTCAGAATCTTGGCGCCGAGCTGGCCTGGACGCATCATGTCTCCGTAGGACACGCGCAGCACCGTCCACCCCTGCGACTCAATCCTGTCCTGGCGCCGTTTCTCTTTCCACAGGTCCTCAGCCCCCTGGTACTTCTTCCTGCCGTCAGCCTCAACGACGAGTCTCCTGTCCGGCCAGCACATATCCACCCACCAACGCCCCTCGGAAGTCTCGACGGGGTACTGCACCTGCGGGATCGGCAGCCCCAGAACTAGGACCAGCCAGCGCAACGCGCTCTCAAGCGCCGACTCGGAGAACGGCGTCGCCAGCCCCAGCACCGCTCGAGCCTGAGCCACCCCGCGGCGTCTCGGCTCACACTTGAGCGTGCGGGCCCATTCCTGCCTCACTCGATCAATCGCCGCCGAGCACAGCTCGGGCCGCTCCCGGTCCGGTTGACAACAGCGACGCAGCACCGAGTCGGCGATGGCGAGCGCGTTGTGCGCTGGTTCGTCGAAGGCGCAGTCATAGGCCGTGCGCACCGCCGTCGTCGTCACCGTCTCCCCCACTGACTCGACCTCATGCGGCATCAGCTCAAGACGGCGTCGCCATAGATAAACATCCCGGCACCCGGAGGAGTCTGAGGGTCCCTCAGAGATCAGCGCGGGTGTACCGCGGGCCGGAACCCAGATACGGGGCAGAACGGTATGGACCTGGTTCGGGGCGCTGGACACCGCGAGATAGACATCGGGCTCCTGGGAGAACATGTCGAGCTCAAGCGCCAGAGCCGCTGATGTGTGCGACAGATGAGGCCGTGGACAGCTGGGAGCGCTGGGCAACCACGGCCCGCGCCAACGACAGGGGTGTAACGATGCTGCCAGCGCTCAGCATCACGATCCGGCAGCCAGTAGTATCCACGGGCCAAACGGATCCACGAACGCGGGGGAAGACAACCGCGGCGGGAGCGGCGCGATGTGTGCAGCAGACGCGGACGCAGATCGGAGACAATGCCGGGGGCTGAAGGTCGCGGAGTCATATCTCAGGGTTGCTTACTGCGACGGCACGGGTCACCCGCTGCGATCAGCCCCTGTGGATTAAGGTCGCATTCGCGCACCTGTGGTTCCGCACCCGACCTGGAAATCCGCACTCCACGAGGGTCGAGAGCCGTCTGTCCTGGAACGACGTCGGGGTCGGCCCGGCCACCTGCCGACCAGGCCTTACTCCACGAGGGGCGGGCTCCAATGCCCAAGGGTTATCCATACTGCACGAACCCCCGACCCCCATGCAGTACACCCAACCTCCCCCAGTAGCACCCCAACCTCGTGCAGTACACCACCCACCGGCCTCACACCCCACTAGAAGACAGCACCGCCCCCGCACCTGGTACGCCGCATCGGCTCGCAGCAGGTCGGCCGACTGCCCTGCTCCTCTGACCAGCAGCGCAGTAGCCCGCTCAGCGCCGACCAGCCCCTTGCTGGAATCGCGCCCGTGAGGGCTGCTCAGCCGGCGAAGGGCGAGTAGAAGGAGAACACGAGACCTCCGATGCACTCGAGCGCACCAAGCCACTGAAGGGGGATGAAGAAGAAGGTGTGGATGTTACGTCCCGCCCGTTCCGCATTGCGACTCTCGCCGGCCACGACCTGCTCGATCTGCTGAGCAGCCTCCGCCTCGGAAGACGGCTCCGGGGCACCGGGAGCCATCTGGAAGGCATCGTTGGCCACTCGCTCCCACAGATCGGCCCGCAGCTGGTTGCGGAATTCCTCAGCATTCTGAGCCGGGCGAATGATGTTGAGCCACCGACCAAGGAAGAAGTTGGCCACCCCTGCCAGCAGAAACCCTATTCCGCCGCCCAGTGCTAACGCCGACTCGCTGGTCCCCAGCAGCGCCTCCACGACTGTCAGAGAGCCGAATACTCCCGCCAGAGTGACAAACAGACCCAGAATTCCCCAGCCACGCCAAATAATCATGGCGGCAATATAAATGCTTCCGCCTTCACTGAGTACCGGCGAGACTGTGACCTTGGCCGGCAGGCCGCCACCGCATAGCACTCGTCCTTCCGGTCCACTACCAGACCGGGCCGACGACGGCCGGGCCGCCCCGCTCGGAACGCGGCCGGGGACCATCTGGTAGACACGGCCCCATGTCCGCACGCCAGTCAGACCAGTCATCCCACGTTGCTCAGCCCATGGACGCCGCCTCCACCGGCGTCGTCCCCGGCGACGCCTCACCGCCGCTCCCGACTCGCAGGCCCCGGCACCGTCCCGGGCCCGCCATGCCGCCGGCCCGGCCACGATCGACCTGAACCAGATCGCCCGGTTCCTGCCGCGCACCGGCATCGGCACCGACGTGCATGCCTTCGCCGCCCCCGACTCGGGCACCCCCATGCACCTGGCCTGCCTGGAGTGGCCCGGCGAGGTGGGCCTGGCCGGTCACTCCGACGGCGACGTCGTCGCCCACGCCTGCTGCGACGCCCTGTTCTCAGCCGCCGGCCTGGGCGACCTGGGCTCGAACTTCGGCACCGCCGAGCCCCAGTGGAAGGGGCGCCTCCGGGACCGCGCTCCTGAGCGAGGCCGCCCGCCGGGTGCGCGAGGCCGGCTTCGAGATCGGCAACATCGCCGTCCAGCTCGTGGGCGAGCGCCCGCGCGTGGCCGCACGCTCCGCCGAGGCCTCCCGCGCGCTGTCCGAGGCCGCCTCCGCCCGGGTCTCCTTCTGCGCCACCACCACCGACCACCTGGGCTTTCCTGGGGCGCACCGAGGGCCTGCTCGCCGTCGCCACTGCCCTTGGTCTACCCGCTGCCCGACGCCGTTCGCCCGGGGCTCGTGCGTTGAGCCCACTCGCAGGTCTGGAGCCCTGAACCCCACCGTCAGCCACGCGGACGAGGGGTGACGTCATGCGCGCACGACGCGCGACGTCGGAGCGAGCCCTCGGGAAAAAAAGTCCCTGGTCCCTGGTGGACACCGGTGGCGGGCGGCCAGGTAGCCTGTGCCCTGTGAGCACCACCCCCACTGAGCCCCCTGAGTCCACGGGCCCCATCGACTCCGCCGACCCCGCCGCCCAAGCGGACGCGCCGGCCCTGCGTCTGTACGACTCCGCCGCCCGCGCGATCGTGCCGCTGGCCCCCACGGCCACCCCGGCCTCGTGACGATCTACCTGTGTGGTGCCACCGTCCAGGGCTCGCCCCACATCGGCCACATGCGCAGCGGCATCGCCTTCGACGTCCTGCGCCGCTGGTTGGAGCGCTGCGGCCAGGAGGTCCGCCTCATCCGCAACGTCACGGACATCGACGACAAGATCCTCAGCAAGTCCGCCGCCGCCGAGCCGCCGGTGCCGTGGTGGGCCTGGGCCCAGCGCTTTGAGCGGGAGTTCGACGCCGCCTACCGCGCCCTGGGCGTGGCCGCCCCCACCTATGAGCCGCGCGCCACCGGCCACATCCCCGAGATGATCGACCTGGTCCAGCGCCTGCTGGACGCCGGCCACGCCTACGTCGGCGAGTCCGGCAACGTCTACTACGACGTGCGCTCCCTGCCCGGCTACGGCTCCCTCACCAACCAGCGCCTGGAGGACCTGGCCACCACCGAGGACGAGTCCCAGCTCGATGACGACGTCGAGGCCGACAAGCGCGACCCGCGCGACTTCGCCCTGTGGAAGGCCGCCAAGCCCACCGAGCCGGCCGACGCCGCCTGGGACGCCCCCTGGGGCCGGGGCCGGCCCGGCTGGCACCTGGAGTGCTCAGCCATGTCCCGCCGCTACCTGGGCGAGACCTTCGACATCCACGGCGGCGGCATCGACCTGCGCTTCCCGCACCACGAGAACGAGCAGGCTCAGTCCCACGGCGCCGGCTGGGGCTTCGCGCGCCACTGGGTCCACAACGCCTGGGTGACCATCAAGGGCGAGAAGATGAGCAAGTCGCTGGGCAACTCCCTGGTGGTGGCCGAGCTGCTCAAGCGCTACGACGCCGCCGTGCTGCGCCTGGCCCTGGGTACCGTCCACCACCGCTCCACCGTGGAGTTCTCCGAGGAGACCCTCGCCGACGCCGCCGCCCTGTGGGAGCGCCTGTCCGGCGCGATCCTGCGGGCCTACGAGTTCTGCGACGGTGAGGACGCCAACCCCGTCGACGCCCCCGCCGAGCAGGTGCGAGCCCGGGCCCTGCCGGCCGAGTTCACCGCCGCCATGGATGAGGACCTCAACCTGGCCGGCGCCATGGCGATCGTCCACGCCACCCTCAAGGCCCTCAACGTGGCCCTCACCCAGGCCGCCCCGAGCGGCGGCCAGGGGGCCGACGACGCCCTGCGCGCCTCGGTGACCGGCCTCGCCCTGGACCTGCGCTCCCAGCTCGACGTCCTGGGCCTGGACCCGCTGGCTGAGCCCTGGCGCACCCGGGTGCTCGACGGCGCCGGCTCCTCCCAGGGCGGCGCCGCCATGGAGGCCCCTCGACCGGCTCATCCGCCACGACCTGGAGGAACGGGCCCAGGCCCGCGCCGCCAAGGACTGGGCGCGCGCCGACGCCCTGCGCGACAAGCTGACCGAGGGCCGGCGTCGTCGTCGAGGACTCCCCCTCGGGCGCCCGCTGGCACCTGGCCTGAGCGGCCCGCCCACCGCCCACGACTCTTTCGCAGACTCTTTCGCATCAACTCGTACCGTCACGAACAGGAGGCCGGATGCCCGGCAACGAGCAGTACCCCGGCGCCAAGCGCCGCCCCGGCTCGAAGAAGGGCCCCACGAAGGGCTCGGGCGGCCAGCGCCGCAAGGGCCTGGAGGGCAAGGGGCCCCACCCGCGCGCGGAGAACCGCGTCGGCCACCCCAAGGCCCGGGCGAAGGCCCGCGCCGAGTCCCGGGCCGCCCAGCCCACTCGCGCCAAGCAGCTGGAGAAGATCAAGCGCCGCTTCGACGTGCCCGAGGGCCACGAGATCCTGTGCGGGCGCAACGCCGTGGCCGAGGCCGCCTACGCCTCGGTGCCCATCACCCGGGTCTTCATGGCGGTCTCCGCCCAGTCCGACGAACGCCTGGGCGCCGTGGTGCGCCGCGCCGCCCTGCTGGGCGCCCCGGTGCTGGAGACCACCAAGCTGGACCTGGACGCCCTGACCGACTCCGCCACCCACCAGGGCGTGGCCATCGAGGTGCCCGCCTACGAGTACACCACTGCCCGCGACCTGCTGGAGCGCGCCCGCGCCCTGGGCCACACGCCGCTGCTCGTGGCTCTGGACCAGGTGACCGACCCCCACAACCTCGGCGCGGTCCTGCGCAGCGCCGGGGCCTTCGGGGCCGATGGCGTCATCATCCCCGAGCGCCGCTCGGTGGGCGTCAACGCCACCGTGTGGAAGGTGTCGGCCGGTGCCGCCGCCCGGGTGCGCGTGGCCCGCGAGACGAACCTCGTGCGCACCCTGGAGCAGCTGAAGAAGGAGGGCTGCTTCGTCGTCGGCCTGGACGGCTCGGGCAGCACCGCCATCGAGGACCTCACCCTGGCCGACTCGCCCCTGGTGCTGGTCACCGGCGCGGAGGGCGCGGGCCTGTCCCGCCTGGTGCGCGAGAGCTGCGACGTGCTGGCCTCGGTACCGATCAGCCGCAGCGTGGAGTCCCTCAACGCGGCCGTGGCCACAGGTATCAGCCTCTACGAGGTCGACCGCCTGCGGCGTCGGGCCGCCGGCGCCGGCAGCTGACCCCCGCCGCTCAGGGCCGGCCCGACCCCGACGGAGCCTGCCGATCCGACGGATCCGACTGATCCGGCCACCCCGGCAGGAAAAAGCGCCCGGTTTACACTTCTCCAAGACGGCCCCGTTGCTGACACAATGGGCCGCATCCGATCCACAGGAGGTCCCCATGGCCCAGGACGCTTCGCAGCGCTGGAACCGCACCGACGGCGTGCTCATCGCGCCGGGTACGACGCCGGAGGCGGTCGCCGACGCCTTCGCCGAGCGCGGGGTGGTCGTGCGCCTGGAGTGGTTCCCGGCCACCACCCACCTGCTGAGCCTGACCCTCATGACCGACGTCGAGGGCCGGGTCGCGGTGACGCCGCCCTCACGCGGGGGCGTTGTGCCCGGCCCGAGCGTCAGTGAGCTCGTGGAGTCCCTGGCCCGGCAGTTCACGGCCGATGTCGCCGTGGGCCCGGCGACCTTCAACGCCCTGCCCGACGACGTCGAGCTGCCCTCGATCTCCCACCACGGCTCGGCCAGTGCCCGCACCGTGGTGATCTCCCCGATGAGCGCCTACATGGTGCCTCTGCAGGCCACCCTGCTGGAGCGGCCCCTGGCGGTGGCCTCGACGCCGAGCCTGGACCGCCGCATCGTCATGTACTCCGGCGAGGGCACGGAGCTGGGAACCTTCGGCTGGGACGATGAGTCCCTGCCGGCCCTGGTGCTGACCTCCGACTCCGAGGACATGTCCATCCGCGCCATCCCCACCGGGGACCCGGAGGACGACGCCGTCTTCTCCTGGGGCATGACGTCGCGCTACGTGTGGGGCGGGGTCAAGGAGCCCGGCCCGGCCCTGAGGTCCCTGGTGGATGAGCTGCTGGCCGACCTGACCGATGCGTCGGGGATCGTTGACGCCGTCCCGGGCGCGGACCTGGAGGCCGCGGCCGCCGCCATCGTCAAGCCCGGCATCGACGGATTCGCGGCCATGCTTGAGGCCCTGGGCCTGCCCGACTGGGTGCTGGAGGTCCTCACCGGCCGCCTGGCGCCGGTGGAGGTTCCCGGCGTCGTCGTGCACGAGCCGCGCGGGCTGTCCAACGCGGTGGGCCGCAGCGTGGGCCTGCTGCTGGCCGACCCCTCCACCCCGGGCTCGGCCTTCTGGCAGGGGCTATGTGCGCACGGTGACGGACAAGCCGTGGGCGGTGCGGGGCGCCGCGCTGCTCGAGGCGGGTCTGGGCGGGGCCCTCGTGGGGGCCGCCGTGCGCCGTCGTCGCTCGACCGGCAGCATCCCGGGCGGGATGGCGGCCGTGGGGGCCTTCCTGCTGGTGGACGCCATCACCGAGGTCTCGCTGGCCTCCTGGACGCGCCACCGTGAGCTGCGCCGCCGCGCCGACGAGGAGATGGCCCTGGTCGCCGAGGAACTCGGCGCCTAGAAGCATCACGCCGCAGGGCGGGCCAGTCAGTCAAGCCCCTCGAGGTAGGCCCTCAGCACCCTGCGGGCGTTCACGGGTGCCGCCTTGGCCGCCTGGTACATGAGCAAGGCATCCACCAGCCCCACCACGTCGGGAGCGTGAGCAGAGGCCTGGTTGACACCCGCAGCAAGGAGTACCCGCTCAGCCAGACGCGTCAGCGGCTGCCTGACCGGTGCTTCCGCCGTGAGCAGCTCCCGGAGCTCGACGTCGTCGCGCAGCTCGAACAGCAGAGCCCCACGCGCGGCCTGGGCGTCCGCACGCCGCGCCATATGCTCCAGGACGCCGACGACGATCTCGGCGGCCTCCTGACGGCTGACCGACGCGGGGATCTCAAGGTCGTCGATGTCAGCCTGTGAGCCCTCGGAGAGGCGGTTGACCACGAGCGCCAGCAGATCACGGCGGGTCCGGGCGTAGTAGGGAGGTCGACCCGCGGGGCAGACCCGCCTCCGTATCGACCTGCAGATGAGTGAGGGCATGCACCCCGTCACGGGCGATGAGCCCGACCCCGGCGTCACCGATGTGCTCCCTGCGCCCCATCGTGCCTGCTCCTTGCCTTCTGACCACAGCGACCTCTACGATCATAGAACACTCTATGATCGTAGAGATCTACGCGACGGCCGGATCGGGCCATGAGGAGGCGACCGCAGTGAAGGTGGCAGTTGTCGGAGCAGGTGACTCAGGGAAAGCCATCAAGCGCGCCCTGCAGGCGACCGGGGCGCAGGTGACGCTGCACTCGCGCCGTACCGGCTTCGACGTCCTGCGCGACGACGGAGCTGCCGCACTGTCCGGCGCGGACGCCATCGTGGAGGCCACCGGACGGTTCACCACCAGCAAGAAGGTCGCCACCGACTTCTTCACGCGCTCGACCCGCGCCGTGTCCGCGGCCGCGAACGCCCTGGGCGCCAGGCACGTCCTGCTGTCGATCGTCAACTGCGACCTTCCGGAGGTGCAGGGCTACGGCTACTTCGCGGGCAAGTGCGCGCAGGAGCGGCTTGCTCAAGACGTGAGCAAGCGCATGTCGCTGGTTCGCTCGACCCAGTGGTTCGAGTTCGCCGAGCAGAACATGGAGCGCATGCGCTACGGCCCCGTCTCGCTGGTTCCTTCGATGAGGATGCGGCCGGTCAGCCTCGATTCCGTCGCCGAGACGGTAGCCCGGGCGGCCCTGAGTGAGACCGATGGCCAGACCTACCAGGTCGCAGGACCGGAGGTCATGACGCTGTGGGAGATGACCGCACAGCTGCCGAGCCTCGTGGCGAAGCCGGTCCCCCTGGTGGTTCCCACCGGCTGGGGACTCGCCTTCCGTCGCGGCGCACTGGTTCCCGGCGAGGACGTCCCTGCCGCGGGTCCCACCTACGCGCAGTGGCTACGAGAACGGCGCCACCCCTAGCCAACAGGATCACCGGTGGAGGCAGGCACGCTCACCCTGGTGGGGTCGACGTGTACTGCGCACCGTTGGGCTATTGCCCCGGAGGATGGAGGCCGTGGGGGCCTTCGACGCCGTCGGGGACGGAAATCCTGTCCCCGGACGCGCGAGGCGTCCCCCTCCGGGAGGGAATGCACCCGGCCGCACGCAATGTCCCCGCCCGTAATCCCAACCCCGCAAGCCGCAGGTGCGCCGGCGGACTATTCAGGCATCCCCCGGCTCAAGAGGATCAGCAACGGCACCACGAAAGTCGCGCCAGTGACGAGAATAGACAACAGCACCACCAGCACGAAGATCAGCGACCCCTTCTCGGTTCGGGACATGCCGCGGTGCTTTCCTATGCTCAGCGCCCCCGGGTCGCCACGAATGATCGAGGCGCGGTAGAACACCGGGACCACCTGGCCGGGCTGCACGACGAACTCAAGACGCGGCTTGGGACTGAGGAAGGCCGCGAAGTGGTAGGAGACGACTTTCACCGGCCCCGGCGGCACCGCGATCCTCACGAACTGACCCGCGGACAGGCGCATCGACCAGCCGTTGATCGTGATGGACACGGTGCTCTTGCCCGGCAGTGAGACCGACGGGTCGAAGTACAGGTCGATGAAGGCGCTGTTGTCCGGCGTGGCCCCGGGCAGGGCCTGAAAACCTTGACTGTTCGCACTCATCCCAACTCTCCCTCAGTCTTCGCTCGATATGCGACGCCGGCTAGGGCGCGCCCAGGCTGTTGAGGAACCAGAACACCAGCCCTATGAAGATGGCGAACACAGCCATCGAGCCGAGAATGACGGCGAACATGATCTTCATGGAGTTGAGATCGTTCCGCTCGGAGGGCGAGAGCCCCTCGAACCTCTGGAACGTCAGTGATCCCGGGTTGCGCTCGAAATGGGAAGCCCGATAGAACACCGGCACCCTCTGACCGACATGCACAGAAAAGTCAAGCCGTGCTGTCGAACTGTAGAGGAGCTGATTGATCTGCTGCACAACAATCGACACCGGCCCGGCCGGAACCGCCAACGCGACGGACTGACCGAAGCCCAGCCACAGCTGGTAGCCATTGATGACGAGCGACACCCTCGACCTTCTGGGATATCCCTTGATGGACGGGTCGAAGTACAGGTCGATGAAGGCGCTGTTGTCCGGCGTGGCCCCGGGCAGGGCCTGGAATGCGGGCACGTCCTGGCTCATATCCCCGTCACGGCCCTTCTCGTCGTCTCAGCTGATGGAGGCCAGACTATCAACCGGCCGGGCGTTACCGGGCGCGAACGACGACGCACCAGCCGGCCTGCTGGGCGCGCCCTACTCCCCCTTGAACTTCATACCGGCGGTGAAGCCATAGGGGTTGGCGGCGTAGTCGGCCAGGGTCTGCTCGTCGCGGGCGGCGAACTCGGCGTCGTCCTCGGGCATCGGCTCATCGGTGTCGTCGACGACGATCGCCTCCATCTCCTGGGTGTCGCCGACCCCCAGGTAGGCCCGCTCGTCGCGGTGCTGGGGCAGCACCGTGGCCACATAGTCCTCCACCGCCTCCTGGGTGGTGACGTAGCGGTCCTGGGCCTCGGACATGTACCAGCGGTGCTCGAGGATCTCGTGGAAGATCTCCGCGGGCTCCAGCTTGCGGCGCATCTCGACGGGGACGGAGTGAATGGTGGGCTCGAAGACCTCCGCCAGCCAGGAGTGGGCCACGAGCTCGATGGGGTCCTCGCTGCGGCCGGTGATGGCCCGGTAGGCCTCCAGGTCGTTGAGCATGCGCTGGCCCTGACGCTCCTGGACGTCCAGGCCGGTCAGTCGCATCACCTGGCGGTGGTAGTGGCCGGCGTCGACGACCTTGGGTTGAATGGTGATGTGGTTGCCGTCGGAGTCGGTGTTCATGGCGAGCTCGGCGACGTCGTAGCCCATCTCGTTGAGCTTCTCGACCCGGCGGCGCAGGCGCCAGCGCTCGTCCATGGAGAAGGACTCCTTGGCGGTGAGCACGTCCCACAGCTCGGTGTAGCGGCTGACGATCCGGTCCCCCACCTCAATGGTGTCCACGGTCGGCTCCAGCAGGGCGCCGGCCTGGAGGTCCATGAGCTCGCCGATGATGTTGGTGCGGGCCACGTCGATGTCGTAGAGGCGCTTGCCGTCCGTGAGCCCCTCGGGGTAGAGCTCCCCGGTCTCGGCGTCCACCAGATAGGCGGCGAAGGCCCCGGCGTCGCGGCGGAAGAGCGTGTTGGACAGGGACACGTCCCCCCAGTAGAAACCCAGCAGGTGCAGACGCACCAGCAGCACTGCGAGGGCGTCGATGAGTCGGGTGGCGGTCTCGGGCCGCATGTACTGGCTGAACAGCGCCCGGTAGGGCAGGGAGTAGGACAGGTGCTCAGTGACGAGCACCGAGTTGAGCTCCTCACCGGTGACGCTGCTGCGGCCGGTGATAACCGCCGTCGGATGCACGCAGGGCGCCCCCAGGCGCAGCAGGTCGCGCAGGAGCTCGTACTCGCGGTGGGCCACGGCCTCGCCGATCTCCTTGACCGCGATGACGCGCTCGGAGAGGTTGACGAAGCGCACGATGTGGCGGGACAGACCACGGGGCAGCGCGGCGAGGACCTCGGTGGGCCACTCCTCCAGCGGCGTCTCCCAGGGGAGGTCGAGCAGCGCCGGATCAATGGTCGCCGCCGTGATCTTCATGGACTGGGACATGGGGTCATTCTTTCAGGCCAGAACCCAATTTGCTTTCCGAGACATGAGCCGCCGACCACACTTCTGACAGTACCGGCGGCTGAACCTCCCCGCCGGGCGCGTGGGCCAGCGGCCCCCGCGGTGAGCGCGGCGACGGCGCCGCCCCGGGAAGGGGAACGGCGCCGTCGTGCTCAGCATCCTCAGGCGGGCAGGCGCTTGCCGGTGGAGGCGGAGAAGATGTGCTCCTGACCGGGGCGGATCCGCACGTAGACGGTCTCACCCGGCTCGGGGGCGGTACGCGGAGGCACGCGCACGATGATCTGGCTGGAGTCCTCACCGGAGCCGAGCTTGGCCTCGGACTCCTCGGCGCCGACGAGCTCACCGTAGATGTAGGCGTCGGAGCCCAGCTCCTCCACGAAGGACAGGCGTACCGGGATGGAGTGCTCGTCCTGGGCGGAGACGACGTCGAGCGACTCGGGGCGGAACCCGATGGTCACCTTGCCGCCGTCCTCGGGGGTGATGGCGTCCAGGGTCGCCTTGGACAGCTGGATCTTGGCGGCGCCGACGGTGGCGACGTCCCCCTTGACCGTGAACTGTCCCAGGTTCATGGCCGGCGAGCCGATGAAGCCGGCGACGAAATCGTTGGCGGGGTGGTCGTACATCTCGCGCGGGGTGCCGACCTGCTGGAGCACGCCGTCCTTGAGGACCGCGATGCGGTCACCCATGGTGAGGGCCTCGGTCTGGTCGTGGGTGACGTAGACCGTGGTGACGCCCAGCGAGCGCTGGAGCGAGGCGATCTGGGTGCGGGTCTGCACACGGAGCTTGGCGTCCAGGTTGGACAGCGGCTCGTCCATGAGGAAGACCTTGGGCTTACGCACGATGGCGCGGCCCATGGCCACGCGCTGACGCTGACCACCGGAGAGGGCCTTGGGCTTGCGGTCCAGGTACTCGGTCAGACCGAGGATCTTGGCGGCCTCGCGCACGCGCTTGTCGATCTCGGCCTTGGGGGTGCCGGCGATCTTGAGGGCGAAGCCCATGTTGTCGTGCACGGTCATGTGCGGGTAGAGCGCGTAGTTCTGGAAGACCATGGCGATGTCACGGTCCTTGGGCTGAACGTCGGTGACGTCGCGGTCACCGATGAGGATGCGACCGGCGTTGACGTCCTCCAGGCCCGCGAGCATGCGCAGGGAGGTGGACTTACCGCAGCCGGAGGGGCCAACGAGTACGAGAAACTCGCCATCGGCGATCTCGAGGTTGAGAGCGTCAACGCTGGGGCGATCATTGCCCGGGTAGATACGTGTGGCGTTCTCGAAAGTCACAGTTGCCATGAGTAGTGCTATCCCTTCACCGGCAGGTACGTGCCGGACGATCCGTCGTGAAAGGTGCCGATGCGTGTCCGCATTGACACGTGCCGCGGTCAGCCGTTCGACCGCGGACGGGCTCATCTTGACACAGGTTTCCCGCTTTGACCAGAGATTCTCAGCAATCAGTCCGCGCGGTCCTCGACGGCGATGGCGGACGGTGGAGACCTCCCCATCCCCGCCGTCGAAAACCGCCCGACCCGATACCGGCAATCCGGCTCCACCACTGGCTTTACTCCCGCGACATGGCCCACAGCCGGGCGAAGAGCCCCACAGGTTCGGGGCGCCCACGAGCGAATCCGGGCCCGGTACTGTGGGGGCCATGACGCAGAACTTCGACGCGCACCCGGGCGAGCCGGTCACCCTGAGCAAACTGCGCGCCGGCACCTCAGTGGGGGGATACCGGCTTCTGCGTCGCCTGGGCGCCGGCGGCATGGGCGTGGTGTGGGAGGCCACCGATGAGGGTGGGCGCCATGTGGCCATGAAGATCCTCCACCCGCAGATCGCCGCGGACCCCACGGCTCGGCGCCGCCTGGACCGGGGAGGCCAGCGTCCTGGCCCGGGTGAGGGACACGCGCGTGGCGCGCATCCTGGACATCGAGACCGGGGACGGCTCCCAGGGCATCACCTTCGTCATCACCGAGCTCATCGAGGGCCCCACCCTGCAGCACGAGGTGGAGCACGAGGGCGTCTACGACCTGACCACCGACGCCCGCGACCTGGCCGACCTGGCCCACGGACTGGTCGACTCACTGCGCGCGGTGCACGCCGCCGGCGTCATCCACCGCGACCTCAAGCCCTCCAACGTCATGCTCGGCGCGCAGGGGCCGGTTCTCATCGACTTCGGCATCGCCCAGGTGGCCGACGACGTCCGTCTCACGCAGACCGGCCAGGTCACGGGTACGCCGGGGTTCATCCCTCCGGAGATGCTCGACGGCGGGGAGCCGAACGCCGACGTCGACTGGTACGCCTGCGCGGGCGTGCTTCTGTTCACCGTCACCGGGCTGGCGCCCTTCGGTTCGGGGGCCTGGCAGGGTGGTCTTCCGGCGCGTCTACGCGGGTACCCCGGAGCTGGGGAACCTGGAGGAGGAGTGCCCGGCGCTGGCTCGGGCCTTCACGGCGGCGCTCGCCCCTGAGGCGGAGAACCGCCTGACCCCGGACGGCCTGCTGGAGGTGCTCGATGAGATCGCCGAGGGCGGGACCGGACAGGAAGCGGTCGACCGGCTCCTGGGACCCGAGGACGAGGAGCCGGAGTTCAGCGAGCTGGAGCGGAGCACCAGTACGTTCACCCCTGGTTACGGCTCGACCCCGGGGTCGCCTCGGGATGCTCGCAGCGCGACCTCGGCCTCCCCGGCCGCTTACGGCAGCCCCGTCTCCGCGCCCTCCGGCGCGGAGGAGGGTACGGGTACTCGGCGCCGTCGGCCGCGTCCGGCGCTTCCACTCAGCCCCCACCGGCCATCCCGCCTCGCCAGTGGTACCAGAACAGTTCGGCGATGCCCCTTACGGGGGCGCAGTCGATGCAGTACGGCGTGGGCGCTCCTGCACCTGCAGCCACCTCGGGGCGTACCCGCGGCCGGCGCCGTCGGGGCAGGTGCCGATGTTCCCCTATTCGGGTCAGCATCCGACGGCGTATCAGCCCGGTTACTCCCAGGCCGTCGCCGGTCCGACGGCTGCGCCATCGGTGGGAGCAATGGCGGGACCGATGGCAGCCGGCGCCCGGGGGCGCAGATCAGCCGCGGCAACGCTCCCAGACGTCCCGGGGAGCTGCCCCAGTGGGCGCAGGAGCCGGTGCGTCACCCGATAGCGATGCTGGCCCTGTGGTTCATGCTGGCCTCCATCGGGATCGTCAGGCCGGGCTTGATGGCGATTGTCGGGGCGATTCTGACGGTGGTGGCCGGTGCTGTGGGCCGGGCCCAGGACGCTCGGCGTTGGAACCGGCTTCAGCGGGGCGGCACCTCGCCATCGGACGACTCCCGCATGTGGGCCATGACCCCGTGGTACCTGGTGCGTTCGGCGATCTCTGTTGGCTTCGCTTTTTCTCCTGGCCCTGGGGACCACGGCCATCTTCCCTCACGACCGCGTACTCGGCGGGTGCAGCGAACGACGACGCCCCGATTCTCGGATCATTACCCCCAGTAGTCGCATCTACTTCCTCTATTTCGCCGCAGTCTCCTTGTACCTTCTCATCCTGTGGCTGGTTCCGTGGGGTGCGGCGACGCGACGCGGTGGCGCACATCTTCTCAGCTCCTTCACCCCCAGTGACAACGGCCGAAGGAACCTGGTCATGGCCATGTTGGGTGTTGGCGCCTTGTTCTGCATCTTGACATTCGCCGGAGCACTAGCGATTCCGAGCCTGGTCCCCTTCGGGGCTGAGACGCCGCCTCAGCGGCGGGCGCCCTATAGGGGCCCCGGAGGCTTCCGCCTCCGGGGCCCCTATGGCGCTGGGATCAGTACTGACTGGGCGCGGACCTGGTCAGCGGAAGAAGGGGAAGCCTCCGAAGCGGAGGGTCTTGCCGCGGTAGGCCCGGATCGCCTGGACGGTGCACACCAGCACGTGGACCCCGACCATGGCCAGCGCCATGATGATCGGGATGCCCCACGGGATGAAAGGCAGCGATTCATAGAAATCGTCCGCGATGGTGAACACGGCGATCTGGATCGCTACCAGAGCCGGCTCCACCAGCAGCAGCGTCAGTCCCCAGCTCGCCGCCAGGCGGCGATTCGTCCGCGCCGGTTCACGCAGGTCCTTCTTGTTCCACAGGCCAACCACCATCATCGCCACCATGGCGAGCAGCACATCAAGGATCGGCAGAGGCGCCAGCAGCCCGAACAGCCCCGCACACCAGGCCTCAGCACCCGACGGAGCAGGCACCTTCACAGGCGCCGGAGCCATCATCGGCGCAGGCACCACCCCAGGGGCCGACGCACCCGGATCCCCAGGCGCAGGGAAGGCACCGTAGCCCGACACAGACCGCCTTGCCGGGTCGACCTCCGGGGCCGACTCCAGCACCGTGTAGTAACCACCCGAGGACGCTACGGCCTCAGGCTCCTGCATCTCGCTCACGCAGCTCCCTGCTCACTCAATATCAGAGCGGCCGACTCTACCCGAACTCGGCTCATCATCGCCATTGCCTTCAGCCTGGGCAGCCTCAGTGCCGGCCTCCTGGCGCTCCCGGGCCTCCTCCTCGTGATACGCCGCTATCTTGGCTGCCATCCACTCCGGAATCCACTCCGGATCCCGCGGATAGTACTCCAGCTCAGCAACCGCATCCGCACCACCAATCGGCCGCGCACTAATGACCGGCTCACGCATCCAGTCCGCCTCCTGATGCAGCACCCCCTCAGCAGCCTCCATCCAAAAATGCGACCACAACCAAGCACCCCGACGCGGATCCACCTGAGTATCACGAACTTCATCCAACTCGAAATCTACTTCAGAAGGCAAATGCACTGACTTTCGCCCACCGTCCTGTGTCAACCCAGACCCCTGACACGACCTGTTAGATGAATCGCCTGATAATCGATATCTACCCGATCTCCCCCTCCTCAGTCAGCCAGTCACGCAACAACACCTCACACTTCGAGACTACCGGATTGTCGCCACTATCCCAAGATTCTGCCATCTATTTTACTCCATTCTGTTTGCTTGGTGGCACATTCTTGAACTTCCTTGTATCCAAATCGCCCGCCGCATCGGCCCACTTGGCTTCGAACCTAGTTGGAACTCGTTCGGTTTTGGTGAGCTTCGTGGGGTCAACGGGGTCTGGATACTTAAAGTCGAGAACCAGGTTATTGAATCCGTTCGGGTTAGCCGTCACGTCCTGCTCGAAGTTCTTGTACGACTCCATTGTGCTGTGGCGCGGATTCTTGTTGACCTCCTCAAGCATCGCCACCATGTTGATCTCCTCCGGCGGCCCACCGAACTGGTGACCCACAATATGCCCGCCCTCGTACTTCTTGTGGTGCTGGGCCGTCAAGTCACTACCGTACTTGTTCACTCTGGACTGGATGTAACCAGACCTCGACCGGAACGCCTCACCGACCTTGTCAAGTCTGTCGACCTCCAGGCGCACCGTCCGCGCCCAGCCATCGGTCGTGTAGTGGAACCGCCCATCCACCGTATACGTCGCATTCGGTAACGGGTTGCGCAAACCAGGCACCCCCACCCGACGACCCACGTTCCACGTAGCAGGAAGACCCCGACCCACGCGCCGGGTCCAGACTCGCCCCCGCCTGAAGCGGCGACCAACCACCAGACGACCCACCAGCCCCAAACGACACACCACCACTCACACTAGAACCCTCCTACTCACTTGCCGGACCGTCTGAACCAGACGTCCCCTCAGCCTGGGCAGCCTCAGCCTTCTTCTTAGCCCGCCGCTCACGGTCACGCTGACGACGACGTTCCCGTTTCTCTTTTTCTTGGTGATACGCGGCAGCCTTGGTTGCCATCCACTCCGGAATCCACTCCGGATCCCGAGGAAACTGATCCAGCTCAAAGGCAAAGTTACCATCACGAATAGGCTCACCTGATATCAGCGGTTCACGCATCCAGTCCGACTCCTGATGCAGCACCCCCCTCAGCGGCCTCCATCCACAAATGCGTGCATAACCACGCACCTCGGTGAGGATCGGCCTGCGCTGCACGAAGATCATGCATGGCAAAACTAATCTCACTGGGAAGATGAGAGCGAGACCATTCACCACCTACCTCTACCCAACAGACGTACGTACTAGTAAGAGCCACAGCAATGTACTCGATGTCAACCCTTGTGGCACCAATTTCAGGCAACCAACCACGGACAAGTTCCTGAAACTTCGAGAAAACAGAAATGTCGTCGGTTCCAGACACGATTGACATCAACTCATCCCCTACCTCTCGCTTTTGCACGCCTTGATGTAGCCGCGAACCTTTTGCTCCCGCCGCACCCCTCCGAGCCGGTTCTTCTGCCTTCAGACCCCGATCTTCATCCAGTTGGGGATCGCACCGGGGTCACGGGGGAAGACCTCCAGCTCCTTGGCGCAGTCCTCCGCCGTGTAGGCGGGTCGAGGACCGGCTCGCGGTCGTAGTCGAAGTCGGAGATGAGCTTGTAGCCCTCGCTGCTCTTCATGGACAGCGCCGCCCAGGTCCAGGTTCCACCACGGGGGTGGGCCATGAGCACCCGCAGGCGCACGGCCTCACGGACCAGCTCAACGGGCATCTCGTTCTCGGCCCACTGGGCGCGGCGCAGAATGCCACGGGGCCTGAGCACGCGACTCGTCACGGCGGCGCGCGTCCCCACCCCTTCGACCTCCACCACGACCTCCTGGGCGTCTACGGACTGCATCCAGTTGCCCCACTCAGTCGACATGTTCTGGAGCAGGACCATCTGCTCCTCCATCTGACCGCCCATCGGCCCATCCATCATGGTCACAATCCCCTCCACCCGGTCACTCCCGGACCGCTCGGTCCGATTCTCCCGATTCTGCCCGACCCCGGCTGCACGCGCCGCGCCAACGACGACCGATGCGTCACAATCCGCCACCGGCAGACACCAGGCGTGGTTTCCTCCAGGATCCTCGGGCAGAATGTCGTCACGACAGCCATCACTCGTTGACTATTCGTCTTCCTGGTCGTCCGCTCGTCACCGCATCACAAGGAGCACCGCGTGTCCAGTAACCAGCCCCGCCAGACCAAGGCCCAGCGCCGTGAGGCCGCGCGCCTCAAGGCCAAGGAGCTGCGCGAGGCCTCAGCCCGCCGCGAGCGCCGCAACATGATCGCCCGCCGCAGCTTCATCGGGGTCGCGGGCCTGGGAGTGACCGGCGGACTCGGCTACCTCGTCTACCGCGGCGTCGAGGCCAAGAACGGCACCAAGGACAACAAGTCGTCGTCGAAGTTCCCCGCACCGAGCGAGGGCCTGGCCACCGCGAAGGCGAACCAGAGTGGCATCCCCAAGCAGGTCCTCTCCGATGCCTCCTGGACCTACGGTGAGGGCCCCGCCCTCGACACCGTCGCCGCCTCGGCCCCCGTCCTGGACATCTACTTCGACTACTCATGCTCTCACTGCGCCCAGTTCGAGGGCCTCCACACCCAGGAGATCAACCAGCTCCTGAGCGAGAAGAAGATCACCCTGGCCCTCCACCCCTGCAAGCTCCTCGAGCAGGAGTGGACCAGCGTCGTCATGAACGCGATGGGTGTGGTGCTCGATGAGGCCCCGGCCCAGTCCCTGAGCTTCCACAACGCCGCCTTCGAGATCTTCTCCCAGGCCATTCAGACCAAGAACCAGAGCAACATGACGGTGGAGGGCCTGGTGGCCGCCGCCACCAAGGTGAACGTCCCCAAGGAGGTCTCCGCCAAGTTCAAGGCGGCCGTCGACTCCGACAAGTACGGCAAGTGGGTCACGCTCGGCGATGAGGCCTTCAAGGCCCGGGAGCTGGAGGGAACCCCCACCGTCTTCTTCAAGGGCGAGAAGGTCGACCTGAACAAGCTTCAGACTCCGACCTCTCTGACCGAGCTCGTCGCCGCCGCGACCCCCGACGGCGCAGCCCAGCCAGCAGGCCTCTCAGCAGCCCAGTCCGCAGCCGACTCAGCAGGGGCTGACCGGGGCCCGTCGCGCCGGCCCAGGGCGGCGACGGGCGCAGGCGCCGCCTCCCACGGTTTCCCGCCGTGGGGCGGTCTGTGTCAGACTGTCCCACGCACCTGCGGCCGCCTGGCCGGCCGCGCGCCGCTTTAGCTCAGTTGGTAGAGCAGCTGTCTTGTAAACAGCAGGTCGTCGGTTCGAGTCCGACAAGCGGCTCCATTCATCGCCCGCAGCCGTCCGGGGCCCGGCCACTCCTGTCACGGCCCCACCCCACGGCCCGGCCACGAGCGCACCACCGGGAGGGGACATGTCGGTGACCGCAGCACCAGCGGCGTCCTGCGCCCTCCACGACGCCGGCACCTGCCGCTCCTGCCCCCACCTGGCCCCTGCCAATGCCCGACCAGCTGGCCGCCAAGCAATCCCGCGTCGCCGCCCTCCTGGCCGAGCACGTCCCGGCCGAGCTGTGGCAGGGCACCGGCGGCAAGCGCCCCCACCGGCTTCCGCAACAAGGCGAAGATGGCGGTGGCCGGGACCGCCGCCCACCCCACGCTGGGGATCCTCGACGGCGCCGGATGCGGCGTCGACCTGCGCACCTGCCCGCTGCACGTGCCTGCCATCGAGGCGGCCCTGCCAGTGCTGGCCGACCTCGTCACCGAGTTGGGCCTTCGCCCCTACGACGTGCCAACGCGTCGCGGTGAGCTCAAGCACATCCTCGTGACCGCCTCGCCCGACGACGACCTCATGGTGCGCTTCGTCCTGCGCTCCCGCCGCTACCTGGAGCGGCTGCGCGCCGCCGTGCCGGACCTGCGTCGGCGCCTGCCCCAGCTGGCGGTGGCCGCCGTCAACATCCAGAGCGTCCACCAGGCCGTCATCGAGGGACCCGAGGAGATCGTCCTGACCGAGGAGGACCGCCTCCTCATGCGCCTGAGCCTGCCGTCACCGGGGCTCGGCAGCCGGGCAGGCCGGCGCGCCGAGAGCGTCGAGCTGCCCCTCTACCTACCCACCCGTTCCTTCTTCCAGACCAACACGGTCGTGGCCGAGGCGCTCTACGCCACCGCCCGCAACTGGGCCGAGGAGACCGAGCCGGCCCGGGTGTGGGACCTGTTCTGCGGCGTCGGTGGCTTCGCCCTGGCCCTGGAGGCTCCCGGCCGGCAGGGTGCTGGGGGTGGAGGTCTCGGCGTCGGCCATTGACGGGGCGCGAGCGGCGGCCGACCTCATGGGCCTGGACCCGGCCCTGGTGCGCTTCGAGGCCGGTGACGCCCGCGTCCTGGACCCGGCCGCCGGGGAGCGCGCCGGCGGGGCGCAGCGCCCGGACCTGCTCGTGGTCAACCCGCCCCGGCGCGGGATCGGGGAGCAGCTGGCCACTCGGATCGAGGGCCTCCGGCGTGGAGCGGGTGCTCTACTCCTCCTGCAACCCGCGCACGCTGGCGGCGGACCTGGCGCACCTGCCCTCGATGCGGGTGGTGCGCTCGCGCCTGTTCGACATGTTCCCGCACACCGATCACGCCGAGGTGCTCGTGGAGCTGGTGCGGGACTGAGCCCGCGGCTAGCCGAGCTCGGCCAGGGGCGGCGCGCACGTCGGCCAGGGCGCTGTTGATGGCCTCGGCCTCGAAGGGGACCTCGAGGTCGCGCAGGCGTACGGCCAGGTCGGCCAGGTCCCGGGCCTCGCCGAAGCCCCTGCTCGGCCAGGGTGCGGGCGGTGGTCACGGAGTCGGCCTGCCCCGGCGCCGGCGGCCGCGGCCGCCTCGAGAACCTCCAGGATCGGGCCCTGGATGACGCCGAGGTCCTCGGCCACGACATCCAGCTCACCACCCACCAGCTCGCGGCGCGCGTCGAGCAGGCCGACGCGCTGGGTGAGGTTGTCGGCGCCGTCGCTCAGCGCCGAGCACAACTCGGTGAGGCTGCCGACGGCGTCGTTGGCGTCAACCTCGTCCTGGCCCTGGAGGATCTGCAGGGGCGAAGAGCCCGGCGGCCAGGTTGTGCAGGCGGGCCAGGGCGATGCGGAAGCTCACCGAGTCCAGGTCGCCGCGCAGCTCTCGATCTGGCTGCTCAGCGGGTGGAGCTGCTCGGAGCACTCCAGGACCAGGGCGTCGACCTGCTGGCAGCGCGCGGCGACGTCGTCGGCCTGCTCTCCGTGGCCCAGGACCTCGACGTCGGTACCGACGGCGCGCATGGCCTCGCGCAGGGGTGCCCAGGCGGGTCGAGAGGGCCTCGATCTCGCCGGCCCTCTCGCGCAGGAGGTCGGCGAGCCGCTGGCCCTCCTGGAGGATGCCGACCAGCCCGGCGGTCTCGGCCTCGATCCGGCCCATGGCCCCCAGGATGCGGGCCACGGGGCCCTCGGTCTGCGGGCTGTCGGGGATGCCGACGCCGTGGGCCAGCAGCTCACCGACCTCTGCGACCAGTACCCTGCGGGTGAAGTCGATGGCGTCGGCGTAGCCCAGGGCCTGCAGCTCGGCCTGGAGGGCGGCCTGCCCGGCGGCGGCCACCTCCCGGCGGGTGGAGCCGGCCGCGGTGGAGGCCTCCTCGACGTCGCGGACCCGGGCGTAGGCGGCCTCGATGTCGTCACGCAGGTCGGTGAGCATCGGCAGAGTGCGCACGGACAGGTAGCCGGAGCCGGAGGGCACGATCGTGGCGAAGACGCGGTAATGGCCGTCGTCGGAGGAGCGGTTGGTGATGTAGGCGCTGGCGGCCCGACCCTCCTCGATGGCGTCCCAGATGGAGCGGAACAGGCCGGCGGGCATGTCCGCGTGCCGCACCACGTTGTGGGCCCGCCCCACCAGGGCACCGCGCGGGTAGCCGGACAGGCGCATGAAGGTGGAGTTGGCGCGGCGGATGCGTCCGTGGGAGTCCGTGGTGGAGAAGAAGAGCTCGTCGGCGGCGAAGACGTGCTCGACGTGAGCGGCGGACTCGACCATGAGTGACCTTCCTAGTGACCTTCCTGGGGGCGGCGCAGGCGCGCGGCGTCGGAGCTGCGGTGGCTGCAGGGCGTTGTGGGACCTTGGTCGGGAGCCTACTCTTGGCCGGCCTTCGAGGCGGCCGTTCCTGCGGGGAGAGCGCGTCACCGTGGTCTCGGCGCGATGGGGCCGTTTTCTGCCGATCGAGTGGTCGCGGGCGCAAGCTGCTGCGGCCCACCCGCCACCGGCCCGGGGATGATTCCCCATGGTGGGAGCGCGCCAAGGCGCTGACAGGACCGGGCGGGCTCCCTAACCTGACGCCATGACCCCGCGTGATCCCCTGATGAGCCTGTCCGCCTCCGACCACTGCGGCTTGGCCCGCCGTCAGGTGCTGGCACTGGGCGCCCTGGTCCCCGCAGCAGTGGCGCTGCTGGGCGGCTGCTCCCTGGCCTCAGGCACGCAGCTGACCTCCAAGGTCACCCATGAGAAGGTCAGTCTCTCCGACGTCGCCTCCCAGGTGACCAAGGCCGCCACCGCCTGCGACCAGCTCGGGAGCAAGCTCCTGACCCACTACCTCAAGGAGGACTCGGCCGCGACGGCGTTGGCCTCCCCTCTCAGTCTCGCCTTCGTCCTGGCGATCCTGGCCGACGGCGCCACGGACGCCGCGGCCCAGGGCTATGACGCGCTCCTGGGGCTCTCGGGTGAGGACCGCGACCGGGCCTGGTCGGCCATCCAGAACTCCCTGAACCGCTACGACAGTGACCTCAAGGGCTTCGACCCGGACAAGGCCCCCGACAAGCCACTCGTTCACCTGGCAAACCACGTCCTCATCTCCGACGACAAGAAGTTCAAGGTCAAGCAGACCTACCTCGATGCGGTGCTGCGCTGGTTCTCCACTGAGATCGAGCAGGTCGGTGTGAGCTCCATGAAGGAGAACCTCGATGCCTGGGCCTCACGCAACACGGCCGGCCTCATCCCGGAAAGCGGCATCGATGTCACCCAGGACACCCGCCTGGTGGTGCAGAACGCGCTGCTCTTCGCGGCCCAGTGGGAATCCCCCTTCGAGGCCGGGAGCACCTCGCAGAGGAACTTCACGCTCGCCGGGGGCAAGACCGTCAAGGCCGACCTCATGCACGACACGCGCTCCATCCCCCACGCCACCGGGAAGGGCTGGGCAGCAGTGCGCCTGGCCTACGCCGGCGGGCAGGACGGGAGGGACTCCGACCTCGCTCTCGACGTCGTCCTGCCCGACGCCGGAACCCTGCCGAGTGCCATGGATGCCGGGACATGGGCGGAGGCATCCACGGCTCTGGACAAGGTGCGCCCCCGAGAGGTGGAGCTGGCCCTGCCCAAGCTGGACCTCACCTACGAGCCCAAGGAGCTCCTCGACTTCCTCAAGGAGCAGGGGCTCAAGCCCGAGGGCCTGGACAAGATCGCGCCCGAGCTGGCACTGACCCAGGTGGTCCAGCAGATACGCCTCATCCTGGACGAGGAGGGCACCGTCGCAGCCGCTTTGAGCGAGGGCCAGGCAGCGGCGATGGCGGCGCCGGCGGAGCAGACCAAGCCAATCACGTTCACGGTGGACCACCCCTACGTGCTGCGACTGCGGGACCTGACCAGCGGCACCGCCCTGCTCGAGGCCGCCATCATGGATCCCACCGTCAAGGAGATCAGCGGCTCGGCGTGACCGGACCCGCCGGCGGCCGGCCGGGGTGGCCTCGGACCGTGGCTCCGCAAACCAAGGTGGCCCGTCGGCCGAGGCTCCCCACGAACCCAGGCGCCCCACCGAGGCATTCCACCAGCCGGGGCGCCTCATCGGCCGGTCGCTCCACCTCACCGGCCGCGGTTCCCCACCCCGTCGGCCGAGCCACCCCATGAGCCCAGGCTCCCCACAAGCCCAGGCATCCCACCTCACCGGCCGAGACTCTGTCCAGATTCTTCCGGTCGGTGGGGACACCTCGCCGCCCGGAGCGCTCCCAGGCGGTAGGCTCCAGGGCTGACAGGGAAAGCCGTCGCGGGAGCAGCCCGCTCGGCCCGCCGCCTCTTTTCAACCAGCAGGAGAACTCCTCATGACCGTTGAGCTCGTCACCACCTCCAGCCCGGAGATCGTCGAGGCCATGGAGCGCCTCATCCCACAGCTCTCCCGCAGCGCCCCGGCGCTGAGCGCCGAGCAGTGCGAGGCCCTTCATCGCTCAGGAGGGGGTCTTCCTCTTCGTCTTCCGGCCCGAGGCCGAAGCCGGCCAGAGCGCCCCGATCCTGGGCATGCTCACCCTGGCGACCTTCACGATCCCCACGGGCCTGCGCGCCTGGGTGGAGGACGTCGTCGTCGATGGTGAGGCCCGCGGCCAGGGCGCCGGGCAGGCCCTCGTGGAGGCCGCCGTCGAGCACGCCGGGAAGCTGGGCGCGCGCACCGTGGACCTCACCTCCCGGCCCTCGCGCGAGGGCCGCCAACCGCCTCTACCGCCGCGCCGGCTTCGAGCTGCGGGAGACCAACGTCTACCGCTACGCCCAGGCCTGAGCCGCACTCGCCCGCTGCCCCTCACCGGCCGCCTCCTCTCCGCACCAGCCACCGTCACCATCACTTCGACCGATCTTCAGAAACGACGCGGCTCCGGGTCGTTTCTGAAGATCGAGTCGAGTGCTCAGCAGCGCGAGGCGGCGTGCGGGCACGCCCTCGAGCCCACGCTCCCGCGCGCTTCAGGCCAGGAGGGCGTCGATGAAGGCGGCCACGCTCGGGGTGGTGCGCCCGCCGGCGGCCTCGATGACGTCGCCAGGGGCGCCGACCATCGCGCAGGGGACGTCGGCCCGCCCGAACATCGAGATGTCGTTCCAGGAGTCGCCCACGGCGGCCACCTCACTGACCTCCACGCCCCTGATCGGCCAGAAGCGCGGCGAGCCGGGCCCAGGCCCGTCCCCTTGGACTCCCCCGCGGCCGTGACGTCCACGAAGCCGGTCGAGCGGGTGCAGCTGACGCCGTCGACGCTCTCCTCCAGGCCTCGGGCCAGCGCCGCGGCGGCCCGAGCATCGGGGATGTGCAGCGGCATCGAGGTGACCCCCAGGCCCGCGACCTGCGACAGGGGCGCCGCGGTGAATCGGTCAGGGCGGGCGTGCGCTGGTCCGTGGACAGGCCGATCGGGTCATCCAGCACGTAGTCGCGCTCGAGGGTTGAGGCGAACACGGAGACGGGGGACCCTGCAGCGATGACGCCAACCGCCCGGACGACCGCCCGCACCTGGTCGGCCTCAAGCATCCGGGTGCGGTGCACCCGACCGGCCGAGTCGATGACGGTCGTGCCCGTGGCGCACACGGCGTAGTCGTAGTCCAGGCCGATGGACGTCGAGGCCCGGGCCACCTCGACGGCGTGCTGCACCAGCCGCACCGAACGCCCCGTGGCCAGCACCAGGAGGTTGCCGGCCTCGCGCCAGCGCAGGGAGGGCCTCGGCGTCGGCCTGCCCGACGGCGTGGTGGAAGACGAGGGTGCCGTCAAGATCCGTGGCGAGCAGGCGCATGCCGGCGAGCATAGCTCGCGCTCCGCGAGCCCCGCCGCGCGCACCGGCGCATCGACGCCGCACGCGCAACACTTCGACCGAATCTTCACAAAGGACCCGGAGCCGCGTCGTTTGTGAAGATTTCGGTCGAAGTGCTGGGGACCTAGACAGTGGGCCGGCCCCATGAGGGAGTCGATGAGGGTCGGCGAGGCTGGAGACCGTGCCGTCGCACTGGGCCACCACGTCCGGCGGCGACCAGGGCAGGGGCGTAGGAGTGGTCGGCGGCCTGGTGCATGGAGATGTCGTTCCAGGAGTCCCCGATCGACCAGGTCTCCACCGGCTCCGGCGAGCGCGAGCCGACGTCGGGACCCACCGAGCCGCCGACCGTCGCCTCACTCGCCTCGCCGGTCAGAGCCTCCCCCGCATCCCCGGCCGTCTCCAGGGCGGGCGGCTCGGGCCAGGCTCGCCACCAGCCGCCTGAGGCCCGCCCCTTGGAGGCCGAGGCGGGCACGACGTCAATGAAGTCCTGGTTGCGGAAGCCCACCGCCTGCCCCTCCCAGCGCCGGTGCAGGTAGGTCTCGGTGCGCGAGGCCATCTCCGGGTCGGTGAAGCGCATCGGCACACCGATGATCTCGCGCCCGTCCAGCTCTCGCCGGGTGGCCGGCCGGAACAGGGTCAGCAGGTCCGACCCGGAGCCGATCGTGTCGTAGACGAGCAGGTCCTCGTCCAGCCCGGTGGTGAAGACGGTGACGCCCGGCGCCCCTTCGACGAAGTCGAGGATGTCCTCGACGACGCCGGCAGGCAGGGCCGTCGAGTCACGCACCCTGATGTCCTCATCCACGATGGCGGCCCCCGTGTAGAGGATGGCGTTGTCGAACTCCAGGCCCATGGGCACCACGACGTGCTCCAGCGCCGAGACCGACCTGCCGGTGTTGATGACCAGGAGGTTGCCGGCCGCCCGCCACCGGGCCATGGCCTCGCGGTCGCGCAGCGAGATCGTCCCGTTGAAGACGATGGTGCCGTCCAGGTCGGTGGAGATGAGCCTGCGTGGCATGGGAGTCCTTTCCGTTCAGGTTCTGCCGGTCTCCAACCGCCTCAGAGCGGCCTGCGAGCCGCCCGGGAGTCGTGAGGAATCGCTAGGGAGCCGTCAGCAGCCTTATTCTCCTCATTCCTCGCAGCGGCGTCGGCGGACTCGTCCGACTCCTGATCCCGGCCTCCCGGCGGGCCTTCTTCTCCGCCTTGCGGGCCTTCTTGGCCTGCTTCCTGTCCTCGCGCTCCTGGCGCTCGCGGGCCCACTGGGCGTAGTCCTGCAGGAGGCTGCGCGAGTCGGGGGTGAGGATCTTGTTGTCCTCGAGCAGCCCCTCGGCGCGCAGGGGTCATGAACCGCAGGTACTCGGGGTTGCGGGTGAGCCCCGTACTGGCGCTTGGCCTCCTCCAGGTCGGAGACGTCGCGGCGCACCTGGCGCTCGATCATGGCTCGTCCCCCCATGAGGGAAGATGGCCGCGAGCAGGGCCAGGATCGAGCCGATCCCCCGGGTGAAAGGGTAGAGGATGCAGGCGATGACCATGAGCCAGGTGACGTACTTGCCCATGGAGTGCGTGTATCCGCGCCAGCGGCCGTCGTCCCCGGTGGCCCAGGCACGGAGCTTGGCGCGCCCGTCAGGATCCCCGCCGTTGAACCAGTCGCGCACCCGGGTGCCGAGGGACTTTCCGCCGCCGGTCCTGCCGTTCTCACTCATGCTCGGCCGCCTTCCAGGATCGTGGTGATGAGCTCGGCCATGGAGCCCGCGGTCGTCTCGCATGCGGCCGTCACCTCCGGTGGGGACCAGGGCAGGGCGACGGCGTGGTCGGCGACGGCGTGCATGTCCAGGTCGTTCCAGGAGTCGCCGATGGTCCAGACCTCGACGTCCCGTCCCGCTAGGGGCCCGTCCAGGAGGGCCCGCAGCCCGGCGCCCTTGGTGGCGCCGACCGGTACGAGGTCGAGGAACTCCTGGTTGCGGTGGCAGTCCAGGACGCCCTCCCAGCGCTGGGTGAGGTCTCGTTGGAGGCGGTCGCGCAGGGCGTCGTCGGTGACGCGCAGGGGTACGCCGATGAAGCGGTGCGCGTCCATCTCCTCCAGGGTCATGTGCTCGAAGACCGCCAGGATCGGGGAGATCTCATCGTTGTTGTCGGCCAGGATGTAGTCGGTCTCGATGGTGGTGGCGTAGGTGGTCACCCCTGGCAGGTCGACGGTGCGGGAGGCCACGTCGCGGGCGACGCCGTCGGGCAGGTAGCGGGCAGAGAGGACCTGGTAGCCGCTGTCGATGAGGACCGCCCCGGTGAAGACGACGCCGTAGTCGAAGTCGACGCCCAGGGGCTCCAGGACGTCGCGGGTGGCGAAGGAGGACTTGCCGGTGTCCACGGCCAGGAGGTTGCCGGCGGCCCGCCAGCGGGCCATGGCCTCGCGGTCGGCCGGGGAGACGGTGCGGTCGAAGACGATGGTGGCGTCCAGGTCGGTGACGAGGAGTCGGGTCACGCTGATTCCTTGCTGCTGGGGCGGAGAACGGGGACGACGTCGAGAGCGGGACGAGGTGGGCGATGACGAGGCGCCGGCGGAGTCCGGGAGGAGCCCTCGCGCATTCTACCGAACACGGAACGGGGAGGGGCGGGAAGTCCCTACGGGCCCTTCCCCGCTCCATGACGAGTGGCATGAGCTGGGCTGTCAGGCTCCTGGCACGCCCAGGATGTGTGCCCAGCGCCCCAGGATGCCGACGACGAACATGCCCAGGATGATCCACAAAGCATTGACCTTCTTATTGAGCAGCCACATGCACAGGAAGGTCAGGCCCAGCGCCGCCAGGCCAGGCAGCAGCTGGTTGAGGACGTCCTGAAGGGTCGTCGTCGTGACGATATGAGTCTCTCGGTCCTCGACCTGGGAAACCACCAGCGGGAAGTAGATCTTGGTCCACTGCGACACCAGCGCCCCCATGACGAACAACCCCATGATGGCGGCCATCTGAGTGATCTTCTTGAGCTGGCCGCCGCCGACCTCAGCGACCAAGGCGGTCCCCCGCTCGTAGCCGACCTTCAGACCGTACCAGCGGGTGAGAACACGCAGAAGGTTGATGCCCACGAAGAACAGCAGCGGCCCCAGGAAAGAACCGTTGAGAGCCAACGACGCCCCCAAGGCCGCCAGGACGGGGCGAGCGGTCCCCCAGAAGATGGGGTCACCGATACCGGCCACCGGCCCCATGAGGCCGATCTTGACGTTGGTGATGGCGTCCTCGCCAATGTCCTCGCCCTTGGACTTCTGCTCCTCCATGGCGGCGGTGACGCCGAAGATGACCGAGGAGGCCCAGGGGTGGGTGTTGTAGAACTCCAGGTGCCGCTTGAGGGCGGCGGCCTCAGCGGCCTTGTCACCGCGGTAGACCTTCCGGATGGCCGGCATGAGCGTGTAGCAGAAGCCCATGGCTTGCATGCGCTCGAAGTTGAAGGAGCCGAGCAGGAAGGTGGAGCGCCAGTACATCCGCATGAGGTCGCGGTTGTTGAGCATCTTCTCCGAGGTGGCCGGAGCGGTTTCAGTAGTCATGAGAGTCTTCCTTCTTCCAGCTCAGTCGAGCTCGTCGTCGAGGTCGTCATCCAGGTCAGTGCTGGAACCGCCACTGGCTGCGGGGGAGGCGGCGGGCAGGCGCACGGAGTCATGGAACTCGGGGTTGAGCTGGACGTAGATGACGGCCAGGCAGGCCCCCAGGATGCCCAGCGCCACGAGCGAGTGGCGCCGTTGGGAGCGAGGTCGAGTGAGCCCCACTTGTCGATGCCCTCTGACGCTGATCCACAACTGTTCCGCTGTGGGAGGTGATGGTGGTGGCGAAGGTGGCGAAGACGAAGCCCAGGAAGAAGAAGGGCATGAGCTTGCGCGCCTTCATCATGTTGATGACCATGGCATAACCAACGACGACGATGAAGCCACCGGCGATGTTGAGCCCCTCGGTGATGACCTTCGGGAATGGACTCCAGGGCGTCCTTCACCGCTGTCACCGTAGGCCAGGATGGCGACGGCGGCCGTCGGAACGGCCACCCGCAGTCCCTGAAGACCCAAGGCCGTGAAGTGCATGATGGCAATACCCCGGTAGTTAGTCTGCTCGGCGAAACGGTCCGCCTGATGGGCGAAGAAGATGGCGATCGTTCGCACGAAGATCGTCAGGGCCCTGCCCCGGCGACGGCCAGCGGGACCGCCACACGATGGCGGCCTGGTCGATGGCATCGCCCTGCGCGAGGCGTCACCCGATTCACGAGGCCACGGCGACGACGGTGGAGACGGTGGAGGCCAGGGCTGCGTCAGGGGGCCATGGCGGCACCGACGTTCATCCAGGCCCAGGGCGAGGAGCTCGAGGGAATCCGCCGACGACGATGCCGACGGTGGGGTTGCCCCATGGGCGATACCGGTCAGGGGTGCAGGGCGACGAGCGGGCGGTGGAACTGCCGCTCGTCCAGGACGCTGGCCATGCCCGCGACGAACGCCACGAGCGTGACCAGAATGATCTGGATCAGGTTGATGTCTTGCACGGTTCGTCTCTCTCACGTGAGGGTTGACAGGACACTCCTGCTGAGCCCGCCACCGATGGCGACGGGATGGAGGTGTCTGAGGGAGGTGTCGGGGAGGGAGCTGCTTCCCTTAGAGCAGACCCTTGTCCTTGAGGGCCTCCATGAGGTCGGAGCTCGCGGTGGAGGGCACCTGCTGGATGTACTGCTTGATGCCGCGGGAGTCGATCTCCTTGAAGGCCTCGACGTCCTCAGGGCCGGCGTAGACGGCCTGGGAGACCTGGCTGGTGCCCTGCTTGAAGGTCATGCCGCCGACATTGACCTCCTTGGCCTCCACGCCCAGGTCGAGCAGGCGCACGATGTCGGCCGGGGTCTCGACGACGATGACCGCCTTGAGGGTCTCGTACTTGGGGTTCTTGTAGACGCGGGCGGCCTTCTCCACGCCCAGCACGTGGACCTTCACCTTGCCACCGCCGGTCTGCAGCATGAGGGTCTTGCGCAGCTCGTCGTTGGCGGCGCCGTCGGAGACGGCGAGGATGGCCTCGGCTCCCAGGGACCCGGCCCAGTTGTTGGCGACCTGTCCGTGGACCAGGCGGGAATCGATACGCAGGAGCTTGACGTCCATCAGAGCTCGTCTCCTTCATCGTCGGAAGTGGTGGTGGATGCGGGGGTGAAGACCTCGGAGAGGACCTTGACGCCGTCCGTGGCGGACGTCCGCGCGGCCTCCACGAGCTCGGTGAGGCCGGCCCCGGTGAGACGACGGGAGAGGACCTCGATGATCATGGGCAGGTTGACGCCGGTGACGACGTCGGCATCGTCGCGCCCCGCTGCGAAACGGGCCGCAGCGTTGTAGGGGCTACCGCCGAAGAGGTCGACGAGGATGAGGTGCTCCTGACTGGGGGAGCCTTCGACTGCGGCGGCATACTTCGCCAGCAGGTCGTCGGGGCCCTCGGAGGACTCGAAGGTGACGGCGACGACGTCGTCACTGGGACCGACGATCATCGCGGAGGAGGCGACAAGACCTTCAGCCAGGTGTCCGTGCGCGGCTATAACCAGGGAAACCATGGGCGGGAACCTTTTTCATTCGGGCCGCCGCCAAGGGCTCGTGAGGCCTGGGCAACAGCAACGTGTGTGACATGGCGACGATAAAGACGATCAGCGTGATCGCCACCACTCAGGCGTCCACCACTTTCACACAGAAGCGCACAAAACCAACGAAGATAACGCGCGTTACCAATTCGCCACCAGACGTTTACGCAGGAAGTGAGCGTTTTAAACTCATCAATCCCGAACAGGGAGCACTTCAGGCATTACATTGTGTCGTGTACCACACGACAGGACAATGGTCCTAGTTCTTCGCGGGGCCTCACACTCGGGGCACGTTGCGCTCGAGCTCGGCCAGCCAGGCCGTCGCGGCGGCGTCGGAGGGCATGCGCCAGTCGCCCCGGGGGGACAGTGAGCCGCCGGCGACCACCTTGGGCCCGTTGGGCAGGGTGGAGCGCTTGAACTGGTTGGTGAAGAAGCGCCGGTGGAACAGCTCGAGCCAGCGACGGATCTCCGGGAGGTCATAGGCGACCCTCTCAGACGGCGGCAGCCCCTCGGGCCAGTCCCCGGCCTTCGCATCCGCCCACGCCTTGTGCGCCAGGAAGGCGATGCGGCTGGGGCGCGAGCCGCGGCGCAGCACGTGCCACAGGGTGAAGTCCTGCAGGGCGTAGGGGCCGATCTTGGCCTGGGTCGACTGGATGGCGCCGCCGGCCTCGGCCGGGACCAGCTCGGGACTGATCTCGGTGTCCAGGATGGACAGCAGCGTGCGCCCGACGGCGTCGTCGAACAGCTTCTCGGCAACCACCCAGCGGATGAGGTGCTGAATGAGGGTCTTGGGGATGCCGGCGTTGACGCCGTAGTGGGCCATCTGGTCGCCCACCCCGAAGGTGCACCAGCCCAGGGCGAGCTCGGAGAGGTCCCCGGTGCCCAGGACGATGCCGCCGCGGTGGTTGGCGATGCGGAAGAGGAAGTCGGTGCGCAGGCCCGCCTGGACGTTCTCGAAGGTGACGTCGTAGAGCTCGCGCTCGCTCGCACCCTCGGGCAGGATCCCGGTGCGGGCGTACTCGCCGTAGGGGTGGCCCATCTCGGTGAGCATCTGGGTGGCAGTGGCCCGGATGTCGAGCTCCTCGAAGGTGCAGCCCAGGCCGACGGCGAGGTCCTCGGCGTTGCGGCGCGTGCCGGCGCTCGTGGCGAAGCCGGGCATGGTGATGGCGTGGATGTCGGAGCAGGGGCCGGCCCAGGCGGTCCATGGCGCGGGCGGCGACGATGAGGGGCGTGGGTGGAGTCCAGGCCGCCGCTGACACCGATGACGATCTTGGGGTTGCCGATGGCCCCCAGGCGCTGGACGAGGGCGGCCACCTGGATGTTGTAGGCCTCGTAGCAGTCCTGGGCGAGTCGGGCCGGGTCGTCGGGCACGAAGGGGAAGCGGTCCACACGGCGGCGCAGGCCGATGTCCGTGCGCGGGGCCGTCAGGGCTCGGCGGCGCCGATCCGGATGCGCCGGAAGGCCGCCGGGTCGGTGAAGGTGGTGGCCGCGGCCGGGGGCGCCGGCGACCGGGGCTGCTCAGGGTGCGGCCGTTGTCGGCGAAGGTCCCCTGGCGCAGGCGCTCGGCGCGCAGGCCCTCGATGTCGACGTCGACGACGGTGGCGCGCGGCCCGTCGGGGAAGCGCTCGGTGGAGCCGAGCAGCTCGCCGTTCTCGTAGACGAGGGTCTGGCCCGTCCCAGGCCAGGTCCGTGGAGGACTCGCCCTGCCCGGCGGCGGCGTAGACGTAGGCGGCCAGCCCCCGGGCCGACGACGAGCGGGCCAGCAGCTCACGGTCCTCGGCCCGCCCCACCGTGATGGGCGAGCCCGAGAGGTTGACCAGGACCGTCGCCCCGGCCAGCGCCGCCACGGAGGATGGGCGGGACGGGCACCCACATGTCCTCGCAGACCTCGACGTGGAAGGTCAGGCCGGGGACGTCCTCGACCTCGAACAGGAGGTTCGCCCCGAAGGGGACCCGGGCGACCGGCTCGGTACCGCCGGCGCCGTCGGTGCTCTCGGTGCTGTCAGCACCGCCGCGCACGCCGGGCAGCTCAATGCCCTCCACCCCGGCGGGCAGGGCGTCGCCGGGAGCGAAGTGCCGCTTCTCGTAGAACTCCCGGTACGTGGGCAGGGTAGGGACTTGGGGGCGATACCGCGCACCCGCCCGCCCTGGATGACCAGGGCGCAGTTGTAGAGGCGGTCGCCCAGGCGCAGGGGCGCGCCCACGACGAGCGCGGGCAGGAGGTCGGCGCTGGCGGCGCGCAGGGTCTCGATGGCGGTGAGCACGTCGGACAGGAGGACGTCGGACAGGAGGAGGTCGTCGATGGCGTAGCCGGTCAGGCACAGCTCGGGGAAGGCGGCCAGACAGACACCGTCGTCGGCCAGGGTGCGGGCCTGCTCGATGATGGCGGCGGCGTTGGCGGCCGGGTCGACCGGCACCACCGGCAGGGTGACGGCGGCGACGCGGGCGAAGCCCTGGTCGTAGGCGGAGAGGAACTCAATATTGGTCGCTGCGGCGTTCACGGTGTCGGTCACGGCTCGATCCTCCCATCGACGGCGCCTTCCTGCGAGACCGCCGCCCTCGTGTCACGGCCGGGGATCTCGGCGCATTGGGGTGCACCCGTCCAGCAGCACGGTGCAGCACGGTGCAGTGCACTGCGCCCACCGCGTCACCCGTGGAACCGGGGGTGACGCGGTGGGCGCAGACGCGATCAGTCAGTACTGGACGGGGGCGGGCTCGTCGAGCATGAGGCACCAGGCTGCGATGTAGACCAGGAACATGGGGCCGGGCAGGAAGCTGGCCAGGATCACCCCGACGCGCACCGCGGTCACCGGCATGTTCCAGGCCTCGGCCAGTCCTCCGCAGACGCCGCCGAGAATGCGGTGCTCACGGGAACGCCGGGGCAGGGAGGCGCGGAAGCGGGAGAACTCACCCGACCGGCCGGAGGCGGCGCCCTCATCCTCGGAGCCGGTGGACTGACTGAACTGACCGGGGTACTGCTGCTGCGTCATGGCAACAAGTCTGGGCGACAGGGCCTGCCACCCGCTATCGGGGAGCCCCCTGAGAAGTCCCCGATGTTTCTCAAGGCCCGCCCCTGAGTGCTTGCTCAGAACTGGCGGACCACGTAATTTATCAGCGGTGCTAACGCGCGTTATCGGATCGACGCGAGGTGGCACAACAGTCCCTCACCACACCGATGCCTGCGCCCGTCCGCGCACAGTCCCGTTCACAGCGAGCTCGTTCCCCGGAGGACGTGACATGAGTCGGATCACCCGGCCACTCAGTGCACTGACCGCCTTCTGCCTGCTCGCAGCCGGCTCTACGCTGGCCTCCATGCCCGCCGCCGCCTCTGGCCAGGCCCGACCAGCCGCCGCTTCTCCAACCGCTCCGCACACCGACCAGGCCGGAGAGCGGTGGCGTCCTGCAGACCCACTACACCCCCAGAAGAACTGGATGAACGACCCCAACGGACTCGTCTACTACGACGGCGAGTACCACATGTTCTACCAGTACAACCCCGAGGGACTCGGACTGGGGCAACATGTCCTGGGGCCACGCGGTCTCCAGGACCTGGTCCACTGGGAGGAGCTGGGCGTGGCGATCCCGCACGCCTCCCAGTACAGGGGTGTTCTCCGGCTCGGCGGTCATCGACACCAAGAACACCTCCGGCCTGGGCAGCCCGGACAACCCGGCCATGGTCGCGGTGTGGACGCGGGCCGACGTCGGCGGCAACCAGCCCCAGTCACTGGCCTACTCCACGGACAAGGGTCGCACCTGGAACCTGTACAACAACGGCGACCCGGTCCTGGACATCGGCTCCAACGAGTTCCGCGACCCCAAGGTCTTCTGGGACGAGACCTCCGGCCGCTGGACCATGGTGGTCTCCCACGCCACCGAGCACCGCATCTCCTTCTACTCCTCGCCCGACCTCATCCACTGGACAGAGCAGTCCAGCTTCGGCGGGGAGGGCATCACCCTCGGCGGTGTGGGAGTGCCCGGACTTCTTCCCCCTACCGGTCGACGGCAGCACCAAGGAGACCAAGTGGGTCCTCGTGGTCACGGTGGCCGACTCCGCCCAGTACTTCGTGGGCAGCTGGGACGGCTCCACCTTCACCCCCGAGAAGATCCCCCACTACACCGGTGAGGAGGGCACGCCCCTGGCCGACTTCGAGAACGGCTACGCCGGCTGGAAGGCCGACGGCGCCGCCTTCGGCTCGGGCCCGGCCACCGGGGACCTGCCCGGCCACCAGGGCAAGGCCTACGTGGACTCCTTCGGCAGCGGCGACGCCGACACCGGCACGCTGACCTCGGATGAGTTCACGGTCTCCTCGTCCTACATCAACCTGCGCACCGCCGGCGGCAAGCACCCCTACAACCCGCAGGCCACCGGCGACAACGGCGGCGGCAGGCTCCTGGCCGGCTTCGACGGCTCCTGGGAGGGCTGGACCGTGGAGGGCAACGCCTTCGGGGCCACGCCACCTCAGGGCGCCACCCCCGGCCAGCAGCCGCTGGTCAACCACTCCAGCGCCGGGCTGCTCAACACCTATCTCGACGCCGCCACCGGGCAGGGCTCGGATGCCACTACCGGCACCGCGACCTCGCCGACCTTCACCATCGACTCCCCCTACCTCAACCTCCTCATGGGCGGCGGCAACAACCCGCGCCCCGAGGGCGGCGCCGACGGGGGCTCCGGAGTGAGCGTCGTCGAGCTGGTCGTTGACGGCAAGGTGGTGCGCTCGGCCACTGGCCGCAACCTGGAGGAGCTCAACTGGCAGAGCTGGGACGTCAGCGATCTCAAGGGTAAGTCCGCCCAGATCGTCGTCACCGACACCGCCACCGGTCCCTGGGGACACATCCTCCTGGACGAGGTGCGCGCCTCGGACAAGAAGGCCTCCCCCATCGCGGACAACACCTCCGTCAACCTCGTCGTGGACGGCAAGGTCGTCGCCTCCGCCACCGGCAACAACTCCGGGACCCTGGGTGGACGAGCATGGACGTCTCCGCCTACAAGGGCCGCAAGGCCCGGCTCGTCATCGAGGACCACAACGGCAACGCCGAGGACTGGGGTCACCTCATGGTCGACCAGATCCTCCAGTCGGACACGAGAGCCTTCTCCGGGGCCGACGTCGTCCCGCGCCTGGACTACGGCAAGGACTACTACGCGGCCGTCACCTGGGACAACGTCCCCCAACGGCAAGCGCTACCAGGTGGGTTGGATGAGCAACTGGGCCTACGTGCGCGACCTGCCCACCACCACCTGGCGCACCGCCATGTCCACGGTGCGTGAGATGGGGACTGACCCGGGTGGACGGCACGCTGCGTCTGACCGCCCAGCCGGTGACCGCCCTGGAGTCCCTGCGCACCGGCCAGGAGCTCACCCGAGCGACACCGACATCCCGGCGGGCGACACCTCCCTCGGCCAGGCCGCCCAGGGAACCTCCTGGACATCAGCGTCGACCTGAGTCCCGGCGCAATCCTCCTTCGCCGGCCTCAAGGTCCTCGACAACGGCGAGCAGTACACGCTCATCGGCTACGACGCCAAGGCCGAGCAGCTCGTCGTGGACCGCACCCACTCCGGGGTCACCGACTTCTCCCCGAAGTTCCCGGGCACGTTCCACTGCCCCGCTGTCACCGGACAGCAAGGGGACAGGTCCACCTGCGCATCATCGTCGACGCCCACTCCGTGGAGGTCTTCGCCGCCGACGGCACCCCGTCATCACCCGAGACCGTCTACCCCGAGCAGGACGCCACGAACGTCTCGCTCCACGCCGAGGGCGGCACGGCGCACCTGAACTCGCTGAGCCTGTGGCACCTGGGGATCCCCCAGGAGTCCACCGGGGCCGCCGAGGGCCCCCGACTCCCCCGGCCCCGGCAAGCCGGCCGCGCACAGCCGCCGTCACGGTCGGGCAGGCCGCCGCCGCGACGAGCCCGGCCGCAGCGGCCGCCGGCACAGGCACGTCGGGCGGGTTCCCGCTGGCCCGCACCGGCGCCTCCGTGACGCTGGGCGTGCTGGCCACGCTCGCCACCGCAACCGGCGCCTACGTGCTGCACCTGCGCCGTCGGCGGGCCTGAGAGACGGCGCGACGCGCCGTCAGGCCGAGCAGCGGCGGATGATCTGCCCGGGCAGGAGCGTCTCGTCAGGGCACCTCCTCGCCCCGCATGAGGGTCAGCAGGTGGGAGACGGCCACCCGCCCCATCTCCTCGAAGGGCAGGGCGATCGTCGTCAGAGCCGGATGGACCTGGTCGGCGATGAGCTCCTGGTCGTCGATCCCGATGACGGCCACGTCCTCACGCACCCTCAGCCCCTGTTCACGGATCGCGGCATAGGCCCCCATCGCCATGCGGTCGTTGCCGCACACCAGACCGGTCAGCCAGGGGATGATCCGTCAGGAGACGGGCGGCGGCGGCGTACCCGTCCCGGGTGGTGCCGTGACCGACGGCCACGTGAACAGTGCTCCAGGGGATTCCGGCCTGCTCCAAGTAGGGTCCGGCAGCCGACACGCCGCCCCGGAGCGGCCTCACCGTCGTTGGGGTCGAGCTCGATGACGCCGATGTCGCGGTGGTGGCCCTCCAAGAGCGCCTGCGCGGCCAGGCGCCCCATCTGCTCCTCGTCAGGGCGCACGCAGGGAAGGCCCGGAGAGCGGGTCGATGCAGTGGACCAGGACGGTGGGGATCTCACGGGCCTGCGCCGGCATGCGGACCCGGCAGTTCCAGCCCGGTGGCGTAGATGATGCCCTCGACCCGGGACTTCAGAAGCGTCTCGAAGGCCTCGGCGTCCGTGGTCGTCTCGGTCGAGGTCGGCACGATGAACAGGGTGTAGCCGGCGCCCGGACCGTGTCCTGGATACCCGCGGATCGTGGCGGCGCCGAAAGGGACTGGTGACGATCTCGGAGACCAGGCCGATGAGGGCGGAGCGGCGCGACGCCAGGGCTCGCGCACCGCCGTGCGGGCGGTAGCCGAGCTCCGCGGCCACGTGCTGGACGCGCTCACGGGTCTCCGGGGCGATACGGGCGTCGTCGCGGTTGTTGAGCACGAAAGGACACCGTGGTGCGCGAGACGCCGGCCTCCCTGGCCACGTCCTCCATGGTGGTCCTGTAGGGTGTCGCTCACCCAGCCCCCTCCCGGCCTCACCGACTCCGCCGTCAGCCCGCCCGGTCCGGACCCGGCACGTGCTCCACCTGGCATCCTGTCGGCAGTCTGCCAGGACGACGGCGCAGCGCATAACCCTGAACGCCGGCAGGCGGGTCTCAGGCACCGCACGACGCCTGAACCCGTCACACATCCACGGAGACACGCTTAGGGCTGATTTGCCGTGACCGACATCCCCACTCCCCGACTTTCACGGTGCGCGCTGTCCTGTGGGACATGGACGGCACTCTCATGGACTCCCAGCCCTTCTGGGACGAGGCCTTCATCCACCACTGCCAGGCCCTGGGCGGCGACCCGCGTCCCGAGCTCGTCGCCCAGATGACGGGAGCCTCCATCCGTCAGGCCCGAGAGCTCATCGCCGCCACCGGCGCCACCCGTTCCTGGGACGATCCGGCCACGCAGGAGGCCTTCGAGGCGATCGCGCACGACGTCGAGGCCTCCGTGAGCGCCGCCCCTCCCCTGCTGCCCGGGGCACTGCGGATCACCTCGGCGCTGTCGGAGGTGGGGCTGGCCCAGGGATCGTCTCGGCCTCACCGCGCCGGATCGTCGAGAAGGTGGCCTCCGCGCTCGGCGACGTCTTCGCCGTCCTGGTCACCGGTGACGACGGCGTCGGGGCCAAGCCCGATCCGCTGCCCTACGCCACGGCGGTCGAGCGCCTCGACCTGCGCCCCCGAGGACTGCGTCGTCGTCGAGGACTCCCCGACAGGGGCGGCCTCGGCCCGGGGCAACAGGGATCCACGTCGTGCAGATCAGGGGCGACCAAGCACTTCCCGGCCGATCCCGGCCTCGTCGTCGTCCCGGACCTGGCGTCGATCACCCCGCACCTGCTGCTGTGGGCGGAGCGCTGAAGCGGGCCGACGCGAGGCAGGACACCCGCTCACGACCGGCGCCCGCACACAGGACCGGCTCGGGAACGCGAGGTTCCCGAGCCGGATGGGACGAGTAGGGATTCTGATGAGGACTCGTGAGGGCCGAGCGCGATGCGGCGCGACGCCCGCAGCCCCTCAGACCGTCAGGCGGCCTTGGGGTCGCTGAGGGGTCTCCGGGGTCTCCTGGACCTCCCACTGGCTGCGCAGGCAGTCGGCGTAGAGGCGGATCTCCGCCACCAGGTCGGTGGACAGGGCCTCCGCGGCGGCCGTCCCGGGCGTGGTCGAGCACAGCCACTGCAGCTGGAGGCCATCGATGAGGGCGACCAGGCTGCGCGCCACGAGACGCGAGGGCATCTGCGGGTCCACGAGCCCGGCGGCCTTGCCGGCCTCGAAGCTGGACTCGAACCGCTCGACGGCGGCTGTTGAGGGTGGTTGGCCATCCACCGGTGCGCAGGGGTGCTCGGCGTCGAGGACCGAGACCGCCGTCGCGGTGTAGATCGCCGTGAGGTCCCGGTGGGCGACGTTGCGCTCGAGCAGCTCGATGTAGCGCTCCAGCAGGGCCCAGGGGTTGCTGTCCAGGTCGGAGGCACCCGCGACGTCGAGGGTGTCCAGGTTGCCGACGGTGTCGACGGGGAACCTCGACGGCGTCGCCCATCGACGGCCGGGGACTCCACGAGAATGCTCAGGGCGTCCTCACGGTCACGACGCTCCAGCACCTTGCAGAAGAGCTCGTCCTTGGAGGAGAAGTGGTGCAGGAGTCCGGCCTTGGAAATGTCTGCCGCGTTGGCGATGTCGGCCAGGGAGGTGCCGGCATACCCGTGCTCTCCGAAGAGAACCACGGCTTCATTGAGGATGCGTGCTCGCTTGTCCTCGCTGCCCGCTCGGGGGCGCCCGGGTCCGCGCCGCCTAGCCAGGGGCAGCTTGGGGCGAAAGTCGGGGTACTGACAGTGTTCATGGCGACATCATGGCACCTTCCAGTAAGGGAATTGCAAGGCAGAAAGGCCCTCATCGGAATAATCCGCTCAAGTGTGACCTCCACGTGCCCTCCCCGTGACGTGAGTGACGACTTGGTCTCGGTTTTCACACAATTAACCGGCTCCTACCAGCACAGAGTTCCCCGACCGCGCGGTCTGTTGGGGCTGCTGGGATTGCTGGCCGCCACAACCTCCCGTCGCCACCCAGGTTTTTTGGTGATTTCATCCAGGTTCGCAGTGCAGCACCCCGATGGTCACAGTTGCATAACACTTGCGAGATTCTTGTTTCCGGTTCAAATACATACCGCGAACCTCCCTGGCAGCCGGCCACCACCTCCGCCAGGGGCCACCGAGGCGCATCGTTGACGCATGCACATGCATACTCAGTGCATTACACTCACTCCATGACCGTTCTTGCCGGCCTACTCGACCAGCTCGACCTCGGCGAAGAGGAGCTCGCGGACGCGATGCGCGCGGCCACTGCCCGCACGTCGCAGGGCGGCGTCGGCCCGGTGTCCGCCGGCATGACCGACTTCCTGGCCCGAACCACCCCTCGCGGCCGCAGCAGGTCCACAGCCCACACAGTGGAGCGCATCCTGTCCGATCGCACGTACGCCGAGCAGCTCACCGCCCAGCATGAGGCCGTCCAGGCGGCCTGCACGCTGGCGCGCTCGCTGAGCACCCGCCAAGTCGCCACTCTGCTCAGCCGGACAACGACGACGATCACCCGCGCGGCCGGGCGCACCCTCTACGCCTACCGCGAGGGGCGGTCGCTGAGATTCCCCACGTGGCAGTTCCATGAGGGCCGCCCGATCCCGGGCCTGGCAACGGTGGTGCCCGCCCTGCGCGAGGGACTGACGCCGGCCACCATCGAGGCGCGGATGACGACGTCGGACCCCGAGCTGCTCGACGGGGCGACACCCGCGCAGTGGTTGATCGCCGGCGGGGACCCGGCGGCGGTCGTCCAGCAGCTCTCGGATGCGGACCACCGGTGAGTCCCCGACCGAAGAATCCCCCACAGCCACCGTCGACGCTCGACACCCGCCCGGAGGACATCGTGACGGTGGAGCACGCCGAGCTCGCCCGCGTCGCCTTCGCACACAGCCCTCACCCCCTGCCGTGGGGCGAGCTGCGGACCTGGGGGCCGCACCCGCGATGCCGCTGGGATCCGCACCCGCTGCCGACGGGGAGCATCCGGAGCACGGGGTCCTGTACACCGCCGGTGACCTGCTCACGTGCGTCGCGGAGGTCTTCGCCGATACCCGCGTCATCGACACGCGCAGCGAGATGCCTCTTCTGCAGGTCTGGGAGGCGACTCGTCCGCTGCGCCTGCTCGATCTCACCAGCACCTGGGCGCTGCGCAACGGCGCCTCGGTCAGCCTCGACAGCGCCCCGCGCTCGACGTGCCGGGCCTGGGCGCGAGCCATCCGGATTCAGCTGCCCGACATCGACGGTCTGCGCGCCCGCTCGACGATGGCCGGGGGCGAGATGACAGTGCTGTTCTCCCCGCGCGCGACAGCCTGCCGACCCTGCCCCGGGACACCGCCCCGCTGGCCGACGCCACGCTCTACGCCCTGCTGAAGACGCTCGCCCCCGACATCGGCTACGAGATCGTCTGAGCCTGCCCCGACGCCGCATGTGACCTTGGGCGCGCAGGGGTGCCTCCCGGCGGGTTGGTCGGGCGCACGCCCCTACGATGGTCGTATGCGTCCCTCGACCCCGCAGCCGCCGCGGCGCCCCTCCCGCCCCGGCCGCGCCTCGTCGTCGGCATCTGGACGCCGTCCAACATCCGCCGGTCATCGACGCAGCCCTGAGGGCCGGCCCTCCTCGCAGCGCCCTTCGTCGGACGCACCCGATCCCGCCAGCCGGCGAGCCCTCACCATCGCCCGCCGGGAGCGACGTCGGCGTCGCGCCCGCAACCGGCTCCTGTACGGCACGACCTTCGTTGTGGCGCTGGCCCTGATCGTCGTCGGACTGCGAGCCTGGGGGCTCCACCCCGGTTTCGCCCTGCCGCTGGGCTCCTCCGCACGCCAGTCCTCAGCCCCGGCCAAGGCCTCGGCCCAGCCCTCCGCCCGGGCGTCCGCCAGCCGCGCGGCCTCGCCGTCAGCCTCGGCCACCCCTCCGCCTCATCGACGCCGTCGGCCTCGGCGCTGCCGTCCCCACAGCTGGACTCCGAGGGCTTCGCGCACTCCGGCGCCGTCGGCAACGGCAGCTGGACCATCGCGCCGGCCGTGCCCGTCTCCCGGCCCGCGGCCGCCACCGTCTACCGCTACGTGCTGCGGGTCGAGGGCGGCACGCATGTCGACGCCGCGACGGCGGCCCCCATCGTGGAGCGCATCCTCAATGACGAGCGCGGCTGGCCCACCGCGCAGAACACCTCCTTCCAGCCGGTGGCCGACCCCGCGAGCGCAGACTTCACCTTCAACATCGCCACGCCGCCCAGCGCCGACGCCCTGTGCTCACCGCTGGACACCGGCGGCATGTGAGCTGCCGCAACGGGAACAACGTGGTCATCAACTCCGACCGGTGGAACTGGGGCGCCGTGACCTACCCCGACGTCGACTCCTACCGCACCTACGTCACCAACCACGAGGTGGGCCACTTCCTCGGTCACGAGCACGAGTTCTGCGCCGGGGCCGGTCTCAAGGCCCCGCTCATGGCTCAGCAGAGCCACGACCTGGCCGGCGGCTGCGTGTATAACGCCTGGCCCACCCAGGACAACCAGCCCGGCTGAGGCGCGCGACGCCGCCGGCAGCGTGAGCCGGCAGCACGCAGCACGAAGGGGCGGGCCCACCACTCAGGTGGGCCCGCCCCCTCAGCACTGGCCGGTTACCGGTCTGTTACAGCCTGCACTTCAGGCTGCCGGCTCGGTCGGGTTCCGGGATCAGGCCGGCGACGCCGCCGAGGAGGCCGACGGCAGGTGCGCCTCGCCCTCGGCCCGCAGCGCGAGCCCCTCGGAGCCGTCAACCTTGTCGACGACGACCTTCTGCCCGTCGAGGACCTCCCCGGCCAGCAGCATGCGGGCCAGGCGGTCGCCGATCTCGCGCTGGACGAGGCGGCGCAGTGGCCGGGCCCCGTAGGCGGGGTCGTAGCCCTCGTCGGCCAGCCAGCTGCGGGCGGCGTCGGTGACCTCCAGGCTCAGGCGCCGATCCGTCAGGCGCTTGGCGATGCGCGCCAGCTGGATCTCGACGATCTCACCCAGCTCCTCCTTGGAGAGGGCCTCGAAGATGATGATGTCGTCGAGGCGGTTGAGGAACTCCGGCTTGAAGGAGGCCTGAACCACGCTCATGACCCCGTTGCGCTTCTCCTCGGGGCTGGTGAGCGGGTCAGTGAGGAACTGGCTGCCCAGGTTCGAGGTGAGCACGAGGATGACGTTGCGGAAGTCGACCGTGCGCCCCTGGCCGTCAGTGAGGGCGGCCGTCGTCGAGCACCTGCAGGAGGATGTCGAAGACCTCGGGGTGGGCCTTCTCGACCTCGTCGAGCAGGACCACGGAGTAGGGCCGACGCCGCACGGCCTCGGTGAGCTGGCCGCCTTCCTCGTAGCCGACGTACCCGGGAGGAGCGCCCACGAGGCGCGCCACGGAGTGCTTCTCGGAGTACTCGGACATGTCGATGCGCACGATGGCGCGCTCGTCGTCGAAGAGGAACTCGGCCAGGGCCTTGGCCAGCTCGGTCTTGCCCACGCCCGTGGGACCCAGGAAGAGGAAGGAGCCGGTGGGGCGGTCGGGGTCGGAGATGCCGGCCCGCGAGCGGCGCACCGCGTCGGCCACGGCGGCCACGGCGGCCTTCTGCCCGATGAGGCGCTCACCGATGACGTCCTCCATGGTCAGGAGCTTCTCGGTCTCCCCCTGGAGGAGCTTGCCCACGGGGATGCCGGTCCAGGAGCCCACGACCTCGGCGATCTCGGGGGCGCCGACCTTCTCGGCGATCATGGGCTCGCCGGCGGTCTGCTCGGCGGCGTCGTCGGCGGCCTCGGCCTCGCGGATCTGGCGCTCCAGGGCGGGCATGTCGCCGTAGCGCAGGCGGCCGGCCTCCTCGAAGTTGCCCTCGCGCTCGGCCAGGTCGGCGCGGGTGCGCATCTCGTCCAGGGCGGCGCGCAGCTCACCGACCTTGTTGTGGCCGGCCTTCTCGGCCTCCCAGCGGGCGTTGAGCGAGGCCAGCTCCTCGGAGGCGTCGGCCAGCTCGGCGCGCAGGCGCTCGAGGCGGTCGACGTCAGCCGGGGTCGGCCTTGGAGACGTCCTCGATGGACTCGTCCAGGTAGGCCTCCTCCATGCGCATGCGGTCCACGCGGCGGCGCAGCTCGTCGATCTCGACGGGGCTGGAGTCGAGCTCCATGCGCAGCCGGGAGGCGGCCTCATCGACCAGGTCGATGGCCTTATCGGGCAGCTGGCGACCGGTGATGTAGCGGTCGGAGAGGGTCGCGGCGGCCACGAGGGCGCCGTCGGAGATGGTCACCTGGTGGTGGGCCTCGTACTTGGGGGCGATGCCGCGCAGGATGGCCACGGTGTCCTCGACGCTGGGCTCACCGACGAAGACCTGCTGGAAGCGGCGCTCCAGGGCGGGGTCCTTCTCGATGTTCTCGCGGTACTCGTCCAGGGGTGGTGGCGCCCACCATGCGCAGCTCACCGCGGGCCAGCATGGGCTTGAGCATGTTGCCTGCGTCCATGGCGCCCTCGGAGCCGCCGCCGGCGCCGACGACGGTGTGCAGCTCATCGATGAAGGTGATGACCTCGCCGTCGGAGTCCTTGATCTCCTTGAGGACCGCCTTGAGGCGCTCCTCGAACTCACCGCGGTACTTGGCGCCGGCCACCATCCCGGACAGGTCCAGGGAGATGAGGCGCTTGCCGCGCAGGGACTCGGGGACGTCGCCGGCGACGATGCGCTGGGCCAGGCCCTCGACGACGGCGGTCTTGCCCACGCCCGGGCTCCCCGATGAGGACGGGGTTGTTCTTGGTGCGCCGGGACAGGACCTGCACGACGCGGCGGATCTCGGCGTCGCGGCCGATGACCGGGTCGAGGCGGCCCTCCCGAGCGGCCTCGGTGAGGTCGGTGCCGTACTTCTCGAGGGTCTTATAGGTGCCCTCAGGGTTGGCGGAGGTGACCCGCGAGGAGCCGCGGACCTGGGGCAGGGCCTCGATGAGGGCCTCCGGGGTGGCGCCGGCGTCGGCCAGGATGCGGGCCACGGTGGGGGCGGAGCCGGAGGTGTCGCCCTTGGCCAGGCCGATGAGCAGGTGCTCGGTGGAGATGTACTCGTCGGACAGCTCCTTGGCGACCGTCGAGGCGGCCTCCAGGGCGGCCAGCAGGGAGCGCGAGGGCTGAGGCTGGGTCATGGAGGAGCCCGAGGAGGCGGGCAGCTGGGTGAGGATGCGGCGCGCGGAGGCGCCGACGGCCTGGCGGGCCGCCGCGTCGGGGCAGACCGCGGCCAGGAGTCCGGCGGCGACGCCGTCGGGCTGGGAGAGGAGCTCAACGAGCAGGTGCGCGGGCTCGATCTGGGGGTTGCCGGCCGCGGCGGCGGCCTGCATCGCCCCGGAGATCGCCTCCTGCGACTTGGTGGTGTAGTTGGTGTCCATGCGAATCTCCTTCAAGAGGTAGTGACGTGTTGCGTCTTCTGGTCACCACAACCTTCGCAGAGTTGAGTCTATTCCACTCAACTTCTGAGACCGGCAGTGACGTGGGCTACTCCTTGGGGTGCTGCAGGAGACATTCCGCCGGTCATCGGGCCGACCTGCAACATGCCAACCAACCGCTTGAAACACCGTTGTTCCACGACGCCGCTATCGTCACATCACGACCCCGTCCTCACCCCGGAGACCTCATGAGAACCACGCGCGCCACCCTGGCCCTGGCCACCATCCTCATTCTGGCGGGCTGCTCGCAGACCAGCCCCTCGTCGGCGGGCTCGGCCGCAGCGACAGCGACCGGATCGGGCCCCGCGGCCGCGGCGACGTCGTCGAGCGGGGGCGGCGCGAGCGCCTCCGGCAGCACGACCCCCTCCATCCCGGCGGGGCACCAGGCGGTCACCGCACCGACATCCGGCCTCACCTTCGCTATCCCTGAGGACTGGGAGGACCTCAACGCTCTTCCCGAGGCCCAGAAGGCGCTGCTCGCCCGGGCCCAGGGGGTGGATCCGTCCACTCTCACCCAGCGCCTGAGCAGCACCGACGCCTTCTACGGCCGGTTCTCGCAGAGCGGCGGCCTGTCCTTCAACAGCGTCGCGGTCGCCAAGGAGGCCGAGACCTCCTCCACGCCCCCGTCCCAGGCGAGCCTGGATGAGATCATCACCCGGCAGGGAGGCACGCCGACGGGCTACTCCACCAAGCCGTCCACCTACGGGCAGGCCGCCGTCGACACCTCCACTGCGCAGGTTCAGGGCACCCAGACGGCCGGCGCGGTGGTCGCCGTTCCGACGTCGTCGGGCACCTACGTGCGCATCGCTGTGACGGCCGGCAGCGACCAGGAGGTCAACACCATCGTGTCCACCATCCTCACGACCGCCCACTGACGGGCAGAGGCGACAGAGCCTGTCACCGCCCAGAAACCGCAAGCCCTCCTTCATCTCACGATGGGGAAGCATCCCCATCGTGCGTTCCCACCAGAACGTGATGCCCTAGGGATCACACTCGCACTCACACACTGGAGCATCATGAAACCCGTACGCACCGCTGCGACCCTGCTGGCCGGCCTCGCCCTGACAGCCGCCCCCGTTCTGACCGCCTGCTCTCAGAGCACTGAGGGCTCCGACTCCTCCGGCTCGGCCACCTCCGACAGCTCGGCAGAATCGGACAAGGGTGACGACAAGGACAGTGACACCAAGGACAGCAAGAAGGACGCCGAGGCGGACAAGACCAACAAGGGCGACGACAAGGCCTCCGCCAGCGCCAGCGCCACGCAGAGCGACCTACCCAAGGCGACACCCGCGGGGTACCAGGAGGTCACCGCCCCCACCGTCAACCTCACCTTCGCGGTGCCCGAGGGCTGGCAGGCCACCCCCCTGAACGAGACATCCGACATCTACTACAAGGCCCCCGACGACGGCTTCACCCCTTACCTCGGCAACGCCAACGTCTCCAAGACCACCATTCCCGCCACCAAGCCCTTGACCGAGGCCGAGCTGAGCCCCGCCCTCACCTCGATCCCCGGAGCGACCTCGACCGGCTACTCCACCGAGCAGACCGCCAATGGCGAGGCGGCCGTGCTCAACTACACCGCGAACATCGGGGGCCAGACGATCAACGGCGCCCTCATCGCAACCCCCACCAAGGAGAAGGGGAAGTACGCCATCATCTCCGTCAACGCCGGTTCCAGCGGTCAGTCCATCGATGAGCTGAAGACAACCATCCTCGAGACGATCCACTGAGCACCGCGCGTGTCACTCCGGCCGGGGCCTGCGTGGGAGGGGACAAGCCACGCGGCCGGGGACTTTCTCGTGCGGCCGAGACTGCACAGGAGGGGACACTCCACGCAGCCGGGGACTTTCTCCTGCGGCCGGGGGCATTCGACGCCGTCGGGGACAGCAATCCCGTCCCCGCACGCGCAGGATGTCCCCGGCCGGAAATTTCCGCACCCGACCGCGCGCAACGTCTCCCATCGCGTGCAATGTCCCCCACCGCACACCACCTCCCCGGCGGTACGCACAACCTCCACCTGACGCCGTCGGCAATGGCTGAATGACAGAACCCCGCCCCGGATGAATGCTTGACACGGGCGAACCTCAAGCGCACCATATCGACTATCGATACATCGATAATCGATACGGAGTGTCATCATGACGACCAGTTCTGAAACCGACTCGGACACCACCCCCGGCACCGACCTCGACGGCGGGGTGACCGCCGACCAGTCCCCAGCGGATGACGCCGGAGTCACCCCGGTGCCGACGCCGGCGTCGGCACCGGCAGCCTGGCCTTCACCTCATTCCTGGTGTTCCTGCTGTGCCTGTCCCCCTTCTACATGCTCGGCTCCAACCTGTGGGGGCCTCATCGACAGCCGCGGACTGCTGCTGGAGTTCACCGACAGCGACCCCGCCTTGGACCAGCAGTTGTCCTTCAAGCACGCGACGATGGAGATGCTCGGTGGCTACTCGGTGAGCCACGGGATTCTGCATGGGATGTCCGGCGGCGCGCGGTTCCTCGTCGGCCTGGTTATCGTCATTCATCTTCTCCTCATCGCGGCCTGCGCCGTGGCCTTCGTCCGGTTCATCGCCGCGATCCGCCCAAACCGGGCAGGATTCGTCGACCACCTCTTCACTCGGGGCGGTCACCTGTTCTGGCTGCTCTTGGGACAGCAGCTGAGCGCCTTGGCTCTGCACATCTCAGGCATGGCGATCTCGGACGAGTACCTCACCGGCGCCCGAGCAGACGGAGAGCTGACCGGGTTCATCCCCACCGGCAACGACATCCCGACCCTCAAGAGCATCATCATCCTCATCCTCGCCATGCATTTGCTACTCGCCCTGCACCGCGTGTACCAGCGCGCCGGCAGGCTGGCCGCGGAGAACACCGTGCTGCGCGAGGAGACCGAGGGGCTCGTGTGAGTCGCGTCGTCTGCCACCTCGATGAACTGCTGGCCGCCCGCGGGATGACGCTCGTGGAGCTCTCCGAGAAGGTCGGGGTCACCACCGTCAACCTCTCCGTGCTCAAGAACGACCGCGCCAAGGCCATTCGCTACTCCACACTCTGCGCCATCTGCGAGGCCTTGGGGTGCTCGGTCGGAGAGCTCCTGGAGGTCGTGTCGGACTGACCCGCCCAGCACGCGTCACAGGCGCCCCTCCCGGCGCCAGTCCTCGCCGTCGGGGACACTCCACGCAGCCGGGGACTTTTCCTTCCAGCCGGGGGCTGCGCGGGAGGGGGCACTCCACACGGCCGGGGACTTTTCCTTCCGGCCGGGGGCATTCGACGCCGTCGGGGACAGCAATCCCGTCCCCGCACGCGCAGGATGTCACCGGCCGGAAATTTCCGCACCCGACCGCGCAGGATGTCCCCGGCGGGACGATTTTGCACCCGGCCGCGCGCCATGTCCCCAGCCACGGGGGAGGACGTAGGCTCGACGTCGATGACCGCACCGCTCCGCCGCAGCCCTCACCCCGACGGGTCCTCCACGCGCGTCGACGAGGCCACCGTGGCTGCCCGGCGCGACGAACTCCTGGCCAAGGCGGCCACGCTGCCCGGCGCCTGGGCGGGGCACAAGCCCGAGTGGGACATCCCTGTCGCCTCCGTGGGCCCCCGTCTCTTCCTGCTGCTCATCCCCCACACCGACGGCCGCCTCCTGGCCAACGTCAAGCTCGACCCCGAGGACGTCGTCGCCGTGCGGGCCACCTTCGAGTGGGTGGAGCCGGGCTTTCACCAGTCCAAGCGGCACTGGGTGAGCATCGACCTCACCAGCCCGGACTACCGCGCGGACGAGGCCACCGCCATGGTCGAGGACTCCTACCGGCTCGTCCTGTCCCTCCTGACCCGCCGCGTGCGCGAGGCCGTCCTCCTGGCCGACGCCGCAGGCTCCCCCGCCCGCCCCACCTGGCAGTGGTGAAGCCCACCGCCACTGGTGCCCAGCAGAATGGCCGGGGACATTGCGCGCCTCGGGGTGCGGATACGTCCCTACGGGGACGTCCTGCGCGTGCGGGGACAGGATTGCTGTCCCCGACGGCGTCGAATGCCCCCGACTGGAAGGAAAAAGTCCCCGGCTGCGTCACGTGTCCCCGGCCAGGGAGGGCGCCTCCTCTCCCGCAACCCCCGGCGGCCGAGCCTGCCCTCAGATGACGCGGGTGCACAAACCTGGCACTATTCAGCCGAGGCCGTCGTCATCCGACGTCTGGCCACCCGAGGGAAGGAGACACAGATGGGACTTGATGACCTGGCGAAGAAGGCCGGTGACGCTCTCAGCTCCGACAAGGCCGAGGCGATCAGCGACAAGGCGCTGGACGCCGCAGCCGGTGCTGCCAAGAAGGCGACCGGCGGCAAGTACGACGACAAGATCGACGCCGCCCGCGACGCCGTCGACGGCAAGCTCGGCACGGGTGACCCGGCTGAGAGCCTGCCTACCCACAGGCACCGCGGTCTTCTGATCGCAGGAGTGAGGGCCCCGCACCATTCAGTGCGGGGCCCTCACCGTTCCCAGCCAGCTGGGCTCTCCCCATCTCTTTCAAGCACCGGCCGCCACAGTCCGGTGCCGCCACCGCGGGGCCCAGCCGTCTCCCACCGGGACGTCTCATCGGCCTCCCCTCGGGCCGGCGGCGTTCGCCTACTGCGCGTTGAGCGCGGCGGTCGGAGGAGTGCGGGAGGCCCGAACGGCCGGGTACACACCGGCCAGGGCGCCGATGGCGATGGTGACGCCCAGCCCGCCGACGACGGCGATCACCGGCAGGCTGAAGGGCCAGCCGTTGGCGGCCGACATCCCGGCGGTCACCCCGATCCCGATGATGCACCCCAGGGCACCGCCCAGGGAGGCCAGCAGCAGCGCCTCGGTCATGAACTGCACGAGGATGTGTCCGCGCATCGCCCCCAGGGACCGCCTCAGTCCGATCTCCCGACGGCGCTCGAGCACCGAGATAATCATCGTGTTGGCCACCCCGATACCGCCGACGAGCAGGGCGATCGAGCCCACGCCCAGCAGCAGGCCGGTGAAGGCCTTGTCGGCCGCGTTCTTGGCCTCCAGCGCGTCCGAGGGGCGCGAGACCTTGACCTCATTGGGGGCCTGCGGCGAGATCGACGGCGCCAGCAGCTTGCGCACCGTGGGGACGGCGGCGTCCTGGCTGCGCGTGTAGACCGTCGTCGGCTGGCGTCGTGCCCCAGCAGGGTCGCTGGCCACGCCCTGACCGATGAGGGCGGCATTGTTGAGCTCGGGAGCCAGCACCACCGGCTTGAGGATGCCGACCACGGTGAACCAGTTGCCGCCGATCCACACCTTGGTTCCCGGCGAGACGACGCCGAGGCGCTGGGCCGCCGTCTGCCCCCAGGACCGTGGCCGGGTACTTGCTGGTGGCCTCGTTGAGCCAGGTGCCCTTGTCCACCTGTCCGGCCACGACGTCGAGCAGCGACTTGTCCGCGGCCAGGGTGGTGATGCCGCCGGAGGCGTTCTTGTCGATGAGCGGAGTGCGGTAAACCAGCGAGTTCTTGACCAGCCCGGTGCTCGAGGCGCTCTGGACGTTGTCGATGAGGCGGACCTTGCCGACGCTGTCCTGCGGCAGGGAGGAGGAGTTGCCGAACAGGTCCTGGCCGGCGGTGGCCGTCAGCAGGTTGGTCCCCAGCGAGTCGAGCTGGGCGGAGAGCTGGGCGCGGCTGGAGGCCGAGATGCCCACCACCGAGATCATGGCGGCGATACCGATGGCGATCCCCAGCGCGGACAGGAAGGCGCGGGTCGGGCGGGCCTTGATGCCGGTGCCCCCCAGGCGCAGCACGTCGGCCAGACGCAGCCGCGAGCGCTGGATCCGCCGGGCCGGGGCGCGGGCGGCCCGCTCGGCCGCGGACCGGTCACGCCGGAGCGTAGACGTCGTCATGGACGATCTCCTTCAGGGCTTGAGTCCCCCACGATGCGGCCGTCGCGGATGGCGATCTGCCTCGGGAGCTGGGCGGCCAGCTCGTTGTCGTGGGTGATGACGATGATCGTGGTGCCTTGGGCGTGGAGCTCGTGGAGGAGCTCGGCGATCGAGGCCCCGGAGGTGGAGTCGAGGTTCCCGGTGGGCTCGTCGGCCAGCAGCAGCGGGGGCTCGCCGACGACGGCCCGGGCGATGGCCACCCGCTGGCGCTCACCGCCGCTCATCTGGTGGGGGCGGTGGTCGAGCCGGTGGGCCAGGCCGACGCGCTCCAGGGCGGCCCTGGCGCGCCGGCGCCGCTCAGAGCGGGGGATCCCGCTGTAGAGCAGGCCGTCGGCGACGTTGTCGACCGCGTTGACGCCGTCTGCCAGGTGGAACTGCTGGAAGACGAAGCCGATGCGGCTGGCCCGCAGGGCCGAGAGCTTGGCATCGGACAGGGAGCCGACGTCGACGCCGTCGATCTCGACGGTGCCGGAGCTGGGCCGGTCCAGGGTGCCGATGAGGTTGAGGAGTGTGGACTTGCCCGAGCCCGAGGGGCCGACGATGGCGACGAACTCGCCGTCGTCGATCTCCAGGCTCACGCCCGCGCAGGCGGCCACGGGCGGCTCACCGTAGGTGCGCTTCACGTCGCGCAGGGACAGGATGCGGCTCATGTCTGCGGCACCACCACTCGCTGTCCCTCGGAGATGTCCTTGCCGGAGATCTCCACGCGCCCGCCGGCGAACAGCCCAATGGTGACCGGCACCTTGCGGGTGGTGCCGCCGGCCTCGACGATCTCGACGCCGTACTGGTCGGCGCTCAGGGCCAGCAGGGGCCCCGACCGGCACCGACAGGACGCCCGTGCGCTTCTCGCTGGGCAGGTCGACGGTGACGGAGACCTCCTGGAAGTTGGTGGTCGCCGAGGCGTCGGTGAGGGTGACGGTAATGGGGATGACCCGCTCCTTGGACTCACCCGAGCCGGAGCCGGCGCCGGACCCGGAGCCGGAGGACTTCTCGGTGGGGGTGCCCACGGAGGTGATCTTCCCGGCGGTCTTCTTGGCGTCGGGCAGCTTGATGGTGACGGCGGTACCGGCGACGGCGAGCTTCTGGTCGGAGAGCTTGATGTTGGCGTCGACCACCTGGGTGGTGGAGGTGACGTCGAAGAGCTCAGTGTCGGCGGCAACGCGGTCCCCACGCGGGCGGTGACCGTCCCCACGCGCAGATCCCCGGGGGTGAAGACGATCCGTCCCAGTGGGAGGGTCCCGGTCCGGGGCAGGTCGAGGTCCTTCTGCCACTTCAGGATGGCGCTGGTGGTGGCCCAGCTGAAGTGGTCGTCGGGCTCGTAGTCGAAGTACCCCAGGTCCCTCAGGGCCGTCTCGAGTTGGCGGATGTCCTCGCCGTCCTCCATGCCGGCCTCGAAGCTGCGCCAGGCGGGCAGGTTGCCGCGCATGAGGTAGGCGGTCTCGTTGCCGGTGCGGTAGAGGACGTCGCCCTGGGTCAGGACGGTCCCGGAGGCCGGCACCTGGATGAGAACGCCCTCGAAGCCCGACTTGAACTTGCGCGAGTCGGAGTAGCGCAGGGTCCCGGACACCGAGGTCTGTCCCTGGAGATCGCCCTTGGTGACGGTGTCGGTGGCGCCGCTGAAGGTCGACGTCGTCGGCTTGGCCTTGGCCGCGAAGGGGCCCGACCTGGAGGCGAAGGCGCCCGCACCAGCGCCCGCCGCCAGGATCGCGGCGGCCCCCATGGCCAGGAAGGCCCGGCGTCGGGTGCGGTGGGCCGTGCCCGGCTTGTCCGCGGTGCCGGTCGAACCGTCGTCGGCCTGCGTGGAGGTGGTGGTCTGATCCATGTGTCTGCCTGTCTGAGTGTGTGTCTGCGCGGCGGCCGGGCCGCGCGAGCCTGTGGTCTGGTGGCGCCCGCAAGGGCGCGGTGTCACTGCCCCCGACCTGGGAGAAGCACTTGTTCATGACGTCCTGGGGGATGTCACCATTGATCTGGATGCCCTTGCCGGCCTCGGGGTCGGGCACGTCGTAGCCCTCCTTGCGCAGGCACTCGGCGGCCTTGACCAGGTCCTGCTGCGTCTCGGGCTTGGCGAGATCCTCGGTGCCGGGGGCGGGGCCGACGATCTGCTCGCACTCCTGGGCGGCCTTGGTGGCGGCCTCGTTGTCGGGGAACTGCACGTTGCCGTTGGCGTCGGGGTCGGAGACGTCGATGCCCTTGTCTCGCATGCACTTGGCCATCTTGAGCAGGTAGTCGTCCCCGCTGGTGGCGGAGGCGGAGGCGGCCGAGTCCGCCTTCGAACCCTGGGAGCATCCGGTCATGAGGCCGACGGCGCACACGGCGCAGGTCAGCACTGTGGCGGCGCGGGTGAGGATCCGGGTGTTGAGGGGCTGCTTCATGGGAGAGGGTCCTTTCGGCTCACGTGGGTCGGGGCGCGGTGGCGTCCGTTCGTTCGGGGAACAGCCAACCGGGAGCGGTGTTGCCACGGGGTTCACAAATTCGCTTATGTTGTGGCAACACGGGGGCTGGTTCGCTGAGGGACCAGCCGAAAGAATCCACTGTGAAGGAGGCAGGGCGATGCGCGTGCTCGTCGTGGAGGATGAGGAGTACCTGGCTGAGGCCATCGCCACCGGGCTGCGGCGTGAGGCGATGGCCGTGGACGTCGTCGGCGACGGGGCCAGCGCCCTGGAGCAGGTGGCGGTCAACGACTACGACATCATCGTCCTGGACCGTGACCTGCCCGTGGTCCACGGCGACGAGGTCTGCCGGCGGGTGGTGCGCGACCACCCCAGCACGCGAGTCCTCATGCTCACTGCGTCCCGGACGCTGGATGCGCGCGTGGGCGGTTTCGAGCTGGGGGCGGACGACTACCTCACCAAGCCCTTCGAGTTCCCCGAGCTGGTGGCTCGGCTGCGGGCCCTGGGGCGACGCAGCCAGCCGGCGCGCACCCCGGTCCTCGAGGCCCACGGGGTGCGCCTGGATCCCTTCCGCCGGGAGGTCTACCGGGACAGGGCACTTCATTCACCTCAGCCCCAAGGAGTTCGCGGTCCTTCAGGTCCTCATGGAGGCCGAGGGCGGGGTCCTCAGCGCTGAGACGCTCCTGGAGAAGGCCTGGGACGCCAACGCCGACCCCTTCACCAACTCCACGCGGGTGACGATCTCCCACCTGCGTCGCAAGCTCGGTGAGCCACGGGTGATCCAGACGGTCCCCGGCGCGGGCTACAGGTTCAGCGCATGAGCGGGCAGGGGGCTGCGGGGACCCGGGCCGACGACGCGGCGCGGCCCAGCGCCGACAGTAAGACCCCCGGCGCCCGTGAGGCCCACGGCGCCCGGCCGGGCCGCACGGAGCACATGCGTCGCGCCCGGCACCTGAGTATCCGGGCCCGTCTGACCCTGACCTACGCCGGGATGGTGACGGCCGCCGGCGTGGTCCTCATCGCCCTGGTCTACTTCTACACGCGCTACGTCACGCTGAGCATCCAGATCGGCGACCCGGTCGGGGAGACCGCCGCCGTGCCGGTCTCGCAGGTCGGCGAGGCCGCCAAGGTGGACACGAACCTGTTCGATCTGCTCAGCAGCATCATGCGCTCGGCCGTCGGCGCGCTGGCACTGCTCGTGGTGCTCTCCGGGACCGTCGGATGGATCCTGGCGGGACGGATGCTGCAGCCGCTGTCCTCGATGAATGCGGCCGCCAAGCGCGCCGCCTCGGGCGACCTCAGTCAGCGGCTGGACCTGTCCGGCCCGCGCGACGAGATCCACGACCTGGCGGACACCTTCGACAACATGCTGGCCTCCCTGGAGCGGTCCTTCTCCGTCCACCGCCGGTTCGCGGCCAATGCCTCCCACGAGCTGCGCACTCCCCTGGCCACCACGCAGACGATGATCGACGTCGCCCTGTCCGACCCGCAGGCCTCGGCCGAGGATCTGCGCCGGGTGCTGACCCGGGTGCTGGAGACCAACCGCGCCAACCGGGAGACGATCGACGCCCTGCTGGACCTGGCCGACGCCCAGTCCGGCAAGCTGGCCCACGAGGACGTGGACATGGAGGCCACGGTCCGTGACGCCCTGGGCCTCATCGCTCCGGAGGTCGCCGAGCACCACCTTCACGTCTCCACCCACCTGCTGCCCGCCCGGGTCCCCGGGGATCCGGTGCTGCTGCGTCAGAGCGTCTCCAACCTGCTGCGCAATGCGGCCCGCTACAACGTCGAGGGCGGCCGCATCACTGTGGGCATGGCGCGTCTGGACGACGGCGTGCGCCTGACGATCCGCAATGAGGGGCCCCGTGGTGGCGGCCGAGAGCGTGGAGTCTCTGCGCGAGCCCTTCGTGCGCGGCGAGGGGCGGGGGGCGGACCCGGGGCTCCGGGCACGGGCTGGGCCTGGCCATCGTGACGGCGGTGGCCACCGCGCACGGCGGCGAGCTGCGTCTGAGCGCCAACCCCGACGGCGGTCTGACGGCCGTCCTCGAGCTACCGGTGGGAGGGGTCGAGGACGACTCGGGCGCAGGCGGCTCCAACGACTGACGGTCGCCGGCCGCGAGGGCCGGCGACCGTCGAGGGTCGAGCAGCTGGCTGCGGCGGAGACGGGACACCGCCGGGCAAGTGGCTAGTTCTTCTTGCCGGAGTTGATGACCAGCTCGATGAAGAGGCGGATGAGGCCGATCTGCGTCACGATCCAGGGGGCATCGAAGAGCAGGCTCAGCAGGAACTTGCCGAAGTTGAAGCTCCGGCTCTGCGTCTCGATGTCGTAGTTACCAGCGATGTCACCGGCGTTGTAAGCCGAGTAGAGCCAGCTCGCGACCAGGGCGATGGCGGCGATGTAGAAGAACACCTTGCCGAACTTCTCGGCGAAGGGGCTTGGCGGTGTCGAAGAGGTTGCCCATGAAGCTGTCCCCGCCGGAGCCTGCGGGAAGGGGCTGGCCGGGGGCGCCAGGCGCACCAGGAGCGGCAGGGGGCACCGGGAGCGCCCTGGAACTGCTGCTGGGGCGGGTAGGGGCTGCCCCGGGGCCGGAGCCGAGGGCGCCGAGGGCTGCTGCTGGTAGAAGGGCTGACCAGGGTTGGGGGGCTGAGTCATGAGGACTGTTCGCTTCCTTCAGAGTTGGGGACGCAGGCAGGCTACCGTGTCAACGATGCCCTGTGAAACGCTCAAGTGACCCCTCGCGTTCTGCGAGGCGACTCACAGTCCTCAGGACATGGTGCGATGACGCGCCCTGAAGGCGGTCATCGGGCCGTCCCACCATACAGAATCCCTGAAGGCCGTGGTGGCACGCACCCGCCGGCCCGCGGGGAAGCCCTCCCCATCGTCCTGGGCGCCTATCTGTGTTCCGGAGTCTCAGCGCACCAGGTCGTAGGGTGCTGGAGGTGCCCACCGGTGAGGCCGGGGTCGCAGGGGCAGGAGGGGCCGGCAGCCGGCGTCGGCGCTCACTGCGGGCCACGGCGGTGCGCAGCAGGGGTCTCGAAGGGGCCGGCGTGACCGCCGCGCTCCAGGGCTGCGCACAGACCGACTGTCACCAGCCAGACCGCCAGCGCGATCCCGGCGGCCCGAGCCTCGCCCAGGTGGAGCTCGATCCCGGTCAGGGCGGGCAGGGACCATGAAGATGATGGCGAAGAGGAAGGTCTGGCTCAGGTAGGCCGTCATGGAGCGGCGCCCCACACTGGAGGCCAGCCGGCGCAGCCCCGTCAGCCGGCCGTCCGGCCTCGGCCCGCCGGCGTACAGGGCCAACAGCGCCAACCAGCCGCAGGCCCCGGCCACGCCCGTGACCGCGTGAAGGGGCATGGTCCAGGCGACCAGGGGTCCACCCGCGGCCCACATGGCGAACCCGATACCGCCCGCGGCACCAAGCCCCAGACCGCCCAGGCCGACGGCGACCAGGAGCCGGCGGTGGCGCTCGGGGTGGGTGATGAGATCGGTGTCGGCCAGGCGGGCGCCGAGGAACATCGCCGGAACGATCATGGAGAAGAACAGCGCCGAGACCAGGCTTCCGCCCCAGGCCAGGAGGCCATCGGAGACGTAGGACAGGACCGTGTCGGTCGAGGCACCGGCCCCCTGGTGCGCGTCCGTCGCCGAGGCACCCTGGGAGGCCAGGAAACTGCCCATATTGAGGAAGGTGGTGGTGCCGGCAACAACGACGACGGCGCAGAAGGCCAGGGCCCGTTTCCAGTGCTTGCGGGTGATCCAGCCGGCGAAGATGACGGCGACCAGGCCGTAGGGGCCGATGATGTCACCGGAGAAGAGCACGGCGTGCACGGCGCCGAAGAGGATCATCCACAGGCCTCGACGCCGCACCAGGCGACGGGCGTCGACGGTGGCCTGCTCACGGGCCCAGGCCGCCTCCTGCGGTGTCGGCTCACGGCCGTCCTCCACGCCGGGCAGGGAGCTGAGGTAGGACGCGGCACCGGAGGCGATGCGCCGGTTGACCATGGTGACCAGTCCGAAGCCGAAGAGCATCGCGAACAGCGGGTAGGCGCGCGAGTCGACCAGGAGGGAGCGCACCCACAGCCATGCCGTGTCGACCGCATCAGACGGGGCGGAAGCGTGCGTCACATCGGTCCAGAAGGGGATGTTGGCCAAGGCGATGAGCAGGAGCATGAAGCCACGGGCCACATCCGGGGACGGATAGCGCACCCCCCGAGTGCCGGTGAATGACGTCGTGAGTTTCATGCCCTCCACGCTAGGGGGCGGCCGCCAGCGCCACCTCCCCCTGCGGAGCCATCATGACGGGCTGATCCTCTCCTCCCCGGAGAGCGGACCGAGCCCTGGTCCTCCTCCCGGAGGACCAGGGCTCTTCCGTCTTGCGATGGCAGCGAGCACCGCCCCGCTCTCAGGCTCCCGCGGTAGCCGGGGCGCTCGTCGACCGACCGAGGAACTGGGCCGCGCGCTGGGCGGGGATCTGCTGGGGGAACGGGTTCGTGCGGCTGCGCTCGCTGCGAGCGACGGCGATGCGCAGGAGGGACTCGAAGGGACCGGGCATGCCGAGCCGCTCAAGCACCGCGCACAGGACCACAGTCGTCAGCCAGACCATCACCGCCACTGCGGCGGATGCCACCACTCCCAGCTCCAGGGGCCTCCCGGTCAGCCGCGGCGCGATGACGAAGATGCCGGCGAACATGACCGTCTGGGACAGGTAGGCGGTCATGGAGCGGCGCCCCACGTTGGACAGCAGCCACCTGAGGCCGGTCAGCCGGTTGTCCGACGTCGGCCCGCCGGCGTAGAGGGCCAGAACGGCGAGCCAGCCGCAGCCCCCGGCCAGGCCCAGGACCGCGATCAGGGGCGGAGTCGGCCTCCCAGGACTGAGCGCTGGTGAGCGGGACCAGGAGCTCGTGAAGCGCGCCGAGTGCCCCCAGGGCCAGGCCTCCGATCCCGGCCACCGTCAGCAGACCGCGGTGGCGCTCGGGATGGGAGATGAGGTCGGTGTCGGCCAGGCGGGCACCGAGGAAGGCGGCGGGAAGAATCATCGTGGTGAAGGCGGCTCCCAGGGCGGTGAAGAACCACTCATTCACGTTGGTCACGAACCAGGGCAGCGCTGACGCCACGGACTCGCCTGCTCCGGTGGGTGCCGCCGCCGGGGCAGCGGGCCCCGCCCCGGCGGCGGCCGCCTCACCTCCGGGACTAAAGAGCATGGCCAGGACCACCGTCACGATCTGGAACAGAAGAATGAGGGCGCACACCGCCAGCTGGCGCTTCGTGGTGCTTGTGGGCGAACCACCCGGCGAAGACGACGGCGACGATGCCGTAGGTGCCGATGATCTCCGAGGGGAAGAAGGCGCCGTGGATGAGCCCGAACAGGACCATCCACAGGCCGCGGCGCCGCACGAGGCGGCGGGCGTCGATGGCGGCCTGCTCCTGGGCCTGGTCGAGCTCAGCCGCCGACGGCGCCCGGAGCCCGCCGGTCAGCTGCTGGCAGTAGGCGTCGATGCCCGATGCCATGCGCCGGTTGACCATGGTGGCCAGCCCGAAGCCGAAGAGCAGTGCGAACAGCGGGTAGGCGCGCTGGTCGATGAACAGGGCACGTATGAAGGCCCAGGTCCTGTCGGCGGTCGATGGCACACGGCCCTCGGGACCCGCCACCCAGAACCCCACATTGGCCAGGGCGATGAGCAGCAGCATGAAGCCGCGGGCGACGTCGGGGGCGGGGTAGCGCAGGCTGCGGGAACCAGTGAATGAGGTCGCGGAGGAAGTCGTCGTGTTCATGACTCGACCGTATGAAAACCAGTGGTTCCGTGGCGTCCGCCTTAAGCGCCGAGATCGTGTCCACCGAAAGGTGGAGCCTGCCGCCCGGCCATTCTTCCGGCGGACGGCCCCGGGTCGGGCCGGCTCAGGGGGCGGGCTGCGGTCCCGCCTGCATCCCGGGCCAGACGGCGGGCGGGGGCGGCGTCGGCCTCCTGCGCTCGCTGCGGGCGACGGCCGTGCGCAGCAGGGTCTCGAAGGGTCCGGCATGACCGCCGCGCTCCAGGGCGGCGCACAGGACCACGCTCGCCAGCCAGACACCCAGGGCGACGAGGGCGGCCGCGGCCTGCCCCATCCACAGGCGCCTGCCCGTCACCAGGAGTGGAACGACGCCGAAGATGATGCCGAACAGGATCGTCTGGCTCAGGTAGACGGTCATGGAACGGCGGCCGACGGCGGAAGCCAGCCGGCGCAGGCCCGTCAGCCGGCCATCCGGCCTGGGCCCACCGGCATACAGGGCCAGCAGCGCCAGCCAGCCGCAGGCGCCGGCCAGGCCGAAGAACTCCGTCATGGCGAAGTCCCACGGCCAGAGCTGCGCCGTCGTCGCGAGCGTCAGCGCACCGTGGAACGCCGCGAGCGCCCCCAGCACCAAACCGCCCAGGCCCACGGAGATCAGCAGGCGCCGGTGCCGCTCCGGATGGGTGAGGAGGTCAGTGTCGGCCAGGCGGGCACCGATCACCGCGGCCGGGACGATGAGGGCGATGAGCACCTGCACGACCAGCACCACGGCCCACTGCAGGGCATTGGTGACGACCCAGAGCAGCGCCACTGTCAGCGAGACCGACTGCTCCCCGGAGGCCGTCAGGGTGTCGCCGCCCGACAGGGTCCCGGCGGCCAGATACGTCACCAGAGCCAGCACGGAGATGATGCCCCCGATGAGGTAGAGCACCGAGTAGTTCTTGCGGGCCAGCAGGTTGGCCAGGGAGGACGGCGACCAGCCCATAGGCGCCGATGATGTCGCCGGGGAAGACGAGGCCGTGGACGAATCCGATCAGGAGCATCCACCAGCCGCGGCGTCGCACCAGGCGGTAGGCGTCAATGGTGGCCATCTCGCGGGCCCAGGCCGCCTCGTGCGGCATCGGCTCGCGGCCCTCTGGCGCGCCGGGAAGGGAGGCGAGGTAGGGTCTCGGTCCCGGAGGCGATGCGCCGGTTAATCATGGTCATGAGCCCGAAGCCGAAGAGCATCGCGAACAGCGGGTAGGCCCGGTGGTCCACCACCAGCGTGCGGACGAACATCCACCAGCCGTCAACGGAGGAGACCGGAGGCTCGGCCCCATTCGGCATCTTGTTCCACGACGGAACATTGGCGACCGCGATGAGCAGGAGCATGAAGCCACGGGCCACGTCAGGGGCGGGGTATCGCACGCCCCGCGAACCGGTGAAGGAGGTCGTCATCCGCATGGACGAAACCTTACGGGTGGTTGAAGATCGGCTGCATCCGTCCGGAGAACGATGTGGGGGGGGCGGCCGCCTGTTCCACCGCAGCGGCCGATGGGCTCAGTGCTGCATCAGTGCTGGCGTCTCAGTGCCGCGTCCAGGACGCGCCGGCGCTCATCATTGCCCACCGGCGCTCGTCAGTCCCAGTCGGTGCCAATCCGTGTCGGTCAGTACCACCGACGCACGGGCACGAGCGCAGTGCTCGCGCCTCCCGCTGTACCGGCGGCGCGTGCGCGCCCCGCCTCGGGGTGGCGCGCGGCGGGTCCACGGCCCTGGCGCCCGGGGGCGACGACCTGAACCTCGCCGTCGGCCGCCGCCGCGAAGATCCGCTGGACGACGGCCTCACGGCTGCGCATGCGGGCGTTGTCGGCCTCCAGCTCCTCCACGCGGGCCTCCAGGGCAAGGATGCGGCGGATGCCCTCGAGGTTGATGCCCTCCTGGGACAGGGACTGGATGCGACGCAGGCGCTCGACGTCGCGGTGGGAGTAGCGCCGACCCCGCCCGCGGGTCCGGGCGGGGCTGACCAGCCCGAGCCGGTCGTACTGGCGCAGGGTCTGGGGGTGCATCCCGGCGAGCTCGGCCGCCACCGAGACCACGTAGACCGCGCGCTCGGCGGCGTCGTCGGCCAGGTGCCCCAGGCCCTGCCCGGCCCGGTGCCGACTCACTTCGCCGCCTCCTCCATGAGGGTGGCCCGCGGGTCGGTGTCGCCCATGGCCTCATCGAAGGCCTCGAGGGCCTCCTTAGCGGCCTTGGAGAGCTTCTTGGGCACGGCCACCTGGATGGTCACCAGCAGGTCGCCGGTCTTCTTCCAGTGGTGGCGCCCTTGCCGCGCAGGCGCTGTGACGGTGCCCGAGGAGGTGCCGGGCTTGATCTTGATCTTGGAGGTGCCGCCGTCGAGCAGCGGGACCTCGACCGTGGCGCCCAGGGCGGCCTCGCGCAGCGTGACCGGCAGGTCCATGCGCAGGTTGGCGCCGTCGACCGGGTCGACCGAGTACACAGGGGTGCTTCTTGATGGCGATGGTCACCACCATGTCGCCGTTCTCGCCGCCGTTCAGGCCGGCTCGGCCCTTGCCGCGCAGACGGATCTTCTGGCCGTCGCGCACACCGGCCGGGATACGGACCTTCATGGTGCGCCCGTCCGCGGTCAGCTCCACGGTGGTGCCGGCGACGGCGTCGCGTAGGTCCAGCGTCGCCGAGGTCAGGACGTCGGAGCCCTTCTGCGGCTGGGGCTGGGGCCGAAGCCTCCGAAAGCCGCCGAAGCCGAAGGGGCCGGAGCGGCCACCGGAGCGGGTGGGGCTGGGGGTGCCGCCGAACATGCGCAGCAGATCGTCAAGGTCGGGCTCGCCGGCGCCGCCAGCGGTCTCGAAGCGGACGTTGCCGCCCTGGCCGCCGAACATGGAGGAGAGGATGTCCTCGAAGCCGGCGCCGCCGGCCCCTCCCGGGCCACCGGCCTGGAAGCGGGCGCCGCCTCCGGCCATCGAGCGGATCGCGTCGTACTGCTTGCGCTCGGCCTCATCGGACAGGACCGCGTAGGCCTCTCCGATCTCCTTGAACTTCTCGGCCGCCGCAGCGTCGTCGGGGTTGCGGTCGGGGTGGTACTTCTTCGCGAGTGTGCGGTAGGCCTTCTTGATCGCGGCGGCGTCGGCGTCCTTACTCACGCCGAGGACCGCATAGAAGTCCTTCGTCATCCAGTCCTGACTGGCCATGGTCGTCTCACCGCCTCCTTATCCGGGTGATCGTGGGTTTTCCTTACTGAAGCTGAAGATTGTGGGGGCATCTCCGCGGCCCTGGGGCCTGGGGCGCCCTGGTGCACCTGCCGGCCCGACGGCGGACTCAGACCCGCCAGAGCTGCTGGCTCGGGTCCGCCGTCGGGCCGGGTGTGGTGCGGTGGGTATCAGGCCGGGTTGGCGACCTGGACGCGGGCGGCGCGCACGACGCGCTCACCCAGGCGGTATCCGGGCTGGAGGACCGCGGCGATGGTGGGCTCGGTGACCTCGCTGGACTCGGTGGCCATGAGGGGCCTCGTGCAGCGTGGGGTCGAAGACCTCGCCCACGGCGCCGAAGCGCTCCAGGGAGTACTTCTCGGCCAGGATCGACTCGAGCTTGCCGGCCGTGGTCTCGAAGGTGCCGGTCAGGTCGCCGTGCTGGCGGGCCAACTCGATCTCGTCGAGGACCGGGATGAGGGGCCTCGACGACGCCGGCGGCACCAGCGTCCCGGTGGGAGGCCGCGCCCTCACGGGAGCGGCGCACGAACCCCTGATACTCCTGCTGGAGGTTGTAGAGGTCCGCCCGGGCCCGGGCCAGGTCATCGGCCGCCTGAGCGGCCTGGGCCTGAGCCTGGGCCAGGGGGTCCTCCCCCGCCGCCTCATCGGAGGCGGCGTCGGCCTGGCCGGCCGCGCCCTCCGGCGAGCCCTGGGCGAGTCCTTCACGGACGTCGTCGGGGACCTCCTCGAAGGCCGACTCGACGGCCGCCTGGAGCTCGGGGTCGATGCCCTCGTTCTCGGGGGTGGGGCCGGCCGAGGTCACTTGGAGTCCTCGTCGTCGACGATCTCGGCGTCCACGATGTCCTCGTCGTCGGAGGACGTGGAGCCGGCCGAGGAGGCGGAGGCGTCACCCGCGGCCTGGGCGGCGGCGTCGGCCTGGTAGAGGGCCTCACCGACCTTCTGGGCCACCGAGTTCAGCTTCTCCTGAGCGGTCTTGACCGGCTCGATGTCCTCGCCCTCGAGGGCCTTCTTGAGGTCGGCGACGGCCTCGGAGACCTCGGAGTGGACGTCCTCGGGCAGCTTGTCCTTGTTGTCCTTGAGGAGCTTCTCGATGGAGTAGGCCTGCTGCTCGGCGGAGTTGCGGGTCTCGGCGTCCTCGCGGCGCTTCTTGTCCTCCTCGGCGTGGGCCTCGGCCTCCTTGACCATGCGGTCGATGTCCTCCTTGGGCAGGGCGGAGCCGCCGGAGATGGTCATGGACTGCTCCTTGCCGGTGCCGCGGTCCTTGGCCGAGACGTGGACGATGCCGTTGGCGTCGATGTCGAAGGAGACCTCGATCTGGGGGCACGCCGCGGGGGGCCGGGGCGATGCCGGTCAGCTCGAAGGTGCCCAGCGGCTTGTTGTCCCGGGCGAACTCGCGCTCGCCCTGGTAGACCTGGATGAGCACGGAGGGCTGGTTGTCCTCGGCGGTGGAGAAGACCTCGGAGCGCTTGGTCGGGATGGCCGTGTTGCGCTCGATGAGCTTAGTCATGACCCCGCCCTTGGTCTCGATGCCCAGGGACAGCGGCGTGACATCGATGAGCAGGACGTCGCTGCGGTCGCCCTGGATGACGCCGGCCTGGAGGGCCGCACCGATGGCGACGACCTCATCGGGGTTAACACCCTTGTTGGGGTCCTTGCCGGTCAGCTCGCGCACCACGTCGGCGACAGCGGGCATGCGGGTGGAGCCGCCCACGAGGACCACGTGGTCGATGTCGGAGACCTTGACCCCGGCGTCCTGATGACGTTGTGGAAGGGGATCTTGGTGCGCTCGAGCAGGGTCCGCGGTCATCTCCTGGAAGTTGGAGCGGGTGAGCTTCTCATCGAGGTGGATGGGGCCGGACTCGCTCATGGAGAGGTACTGCAGGTTGATGTTCGTGGAGGTCGCCGAGGACAGCTCCTTCTTGGCCTGCTCGGCGGCGTCCCTGAGACGCTGCATGGCGATCTTGTCCTTGGACAGGTCCACGCCGTCCTTGCTCTTGACCTGCTTGACCAGCCAGTCGACGATGCGGGCGTCCCAGTCGTCACCGCCCAGACGGTTGTCACCGTTGGTGGCGCGCACCTGGATGGTGGAGAAGCCGTCGTCGTCCTTGCCGACCTCGAGCAGGGAGACGTCGAAGGTACCGCCACCGAGGTCGAAGACGAGGATGAGCTCGTCCTCCTTGCCCTTGTCCAGGCCGTAGGCCAGGGGCCGCGGCAGTGGGCTCGTTGACGATGCGGTCCACGGTCAGGCCCGCGATGGTGCCGGCCTCCTTGGTGGCCTGGCGCTCGGCGTCGTTGAAGTAGGCCGGGACGGTGATGACCGCGTTGGTGACGGGCTCACCCAGGTAGGCCTCGGCGTCGGCCTTGAGCTTGGCCAGGATGCGGGCGCTGATCTCCTGAGCGGTGTACTTCTGTCGTCGATCTCGACGGACCAGTCGGTGCCCATGTGGCGCTTGACCGAGGAGATGGTGCGGTCGACGTTGGTGACCGCCTGACGCTTGGCGATCTCGCCGACGAGGATCTCGCCGGACTTGGAGAAGGCGACGACGGAGGGGGTGGTGCGACCGCCCTCGGCGTTCGGGATGATGGTGGGCTCGCCACCCTCGAGGACGGCGATAGCAGAGTTGGTGGTACCCAGGTCGATACCGACAGCGCGTGCCATGTGATGTGCTCCTTGTGGTTGCTGAGGTGTTGTCAGTCGATGTTCGAGGTGAGGGCCGGAGGTTCCGGCACCTTCGGGTTGAGTCGTATGCACTCAGGATTGTGATTGAGTCAGGCTCTGTCAACTTGACTGCATACAACCTTGAGTCTGACTGGCTCAACCTTGGTGGGTCGCAGTCCATTCCCGGAGCCGACAGTGACCTGCGACACGGACTGCCGCCACGGACGCAGCGCGAGCCACTTGCCTCGCGAAGCGCCCTGGCTGTGACAGGATGACGGACGGCTCCAGCCGCGTCAGGCGGCGCATCCCAGCCACACACGGGAACTGCGATACGCGCCGAGGACTGCGCATTCCCACAGATGACTGAGGCCCCACCCGAGAGTTCTGTGGGAGAACGCAGTCCTCGGCGCGAAAGTACGTTCTCGATCAGCCCACCCAGCCCCACGCACCACCGACGTGTCACGATTGGCGACTTTTCAGAGCCCACCAGCCTCGCCCCGCCACACTCCCCTCCCCGCAACCAGCCCTGACCAGCACAGACGCCCCCCAAGTCACCTCTGCGAGGTTGCCGGTAGATGCCGTACCGGCCCCGGAAAAAGTCGCCGATCGTGACACCAGCCCACAGAAGCTACAGGCCTGCGCTGATGGGGAGGCATTCGCCAGCCCGGTAGCCTCACGGACATGAGTGCCCCGCTCGACGCCGATGTCGCCCAAGGCATCTGCGGTATCCGCACGCCCACCGGGCAGTCGAACCTGCGACATCCACCAGCGTCACCCCGGGACCACACCCCTCGACCACACAGCGCGCCGCAAGTTGCCTTGGATCTGTGGACGATCCGATCATTGCCAGATCGGTGCTGAAGCACGGCCTGAGCGAGGCCGACATCCTGCCTATCACCACCCCATCCGAGCCTGGGATATGGGAGATGGTTTCACCATGCTCCTGGGAGCCAACCGGGCTGCCCTTGTTCTCGAGATTGGCTACATTCAAGGCATCACAGCAATCGTCGTCGTCCACGCCATGCGTACCCGAGAGAAGTTTCTGAGGTGATGACGATGCCCCGTACTGTCGACGAGATCCTGGCGCATGCCGACGAGCTGGCTGCTCGCTTCGAGAGCTACGACCCAATCGAGGCCGAAGAGGTGACGTGGCCGCATTAGCGGCCTTGCGAGACGCAGTTGCTGAACAGGCCCAGGCCGAACGACATGTCCTTGATGCCATCAGAGGCGCTCGGGACGCTGGGATGTCCTGGGCAGCCATCGGAAATATGGTCGGAACCTCCGGTGAAGCCGCCCGCCAGCGCTATCAGCCACTCGTGGCGTGAGGCAGATCAGGCCACATCGGAAGCGACAGGCCTGCACTGACGTAGCGGCATTCACCAGCCCGGTAGCCTCGCGAGTATGAGCGCTCCCCACCCGCAGGCAGGCCCGCCCGATCCCGAGGATGTCTTCGATCATCTGCGCCGCGAGGACGGCGAGCATGTGGGCTATATCGAGATGAGTGCGGACGGCCGGTTCATCCCGTATGACCGGTTGTGGGTCCGGCGCGGCGAGGCCATGGAGCTCGATGAGGCCGAGGCGGTCCTGGATGCGATCGGTCTGCGGCTTCTGGCGGAGGACTGGCTCCTTGAGGGAGGACAATCTGCAGACAGGCGAGGCGAGCTGGACCCGGGTCAGGATCCGCGAGATTCACCGGGACCGCGTCATCGTCGCCAGGGCGATGGAGGACCTCTCGGCCACCAACATCGCCAAGTCCGTGGACCTCATCGGCGCCATCGAACTGCCTCTTCCGACGACTCGGCTGCGCTCAGCCTCCTGCGCGCAGCCAGGACGGTGAGGAACGTGGCGGGGAAGACCCCCTCATGCGACGCCGGAACGCCTGACGGCAGGCCCCCGCTCAAGCCCCCTGCTCGGCCTCGGGGGCGACCATGACGTGGTCGCCGTCGGACACGATCCGCACTCGCAGCCCGTAGACCTCGGCGAGGATGTCGGGCTGAAGCACCTCGGCGGGCGATCCCTCGGCGCGGATCATCCCGCCGGCAAGGATGGCGAGGCGGTCGCAGAAGCGGGCGGCCAGGTTGAGGTCGTGCAGGGCGACGACGGCGAGGCGCCCGGTGTCCCGGTGGCAGATCCGGCGCACGTGGGAGAGCACCGAGACCTGGCGGCGCAGGTCGAGGGCGGAGGTGGGCTCGTCGAGCAGGATGAGTCCGGGCTCGCGCACGAGCGTCTGGGCCAGGGCTACGAGCTGGCGCTGCCCGCCGGAGAGCTGGCCCAGTGGGCGGTCGGCCAGCTCGGCCACCCCGAGCTCGTCCAGGGCGCTCCAGGCCAGGTCGATGTCGGCCCGGCTCGTGTGCCAGGTCATGCCGCGCCGCGAGGCGGTGAGCACCGACTCCAGCGCGGTCAGGGCGGCGTCGCCGGGCAGGCCCTGCGGCATGTATCCGATCGTGCCGCGCAGGTCGTGGCCCCGGCGCCCGGCGAAGGTCACCTCCCCCAGGTGGCGGCGCAGCTGGGCCACGCAGGTGACCAGGGTGGACTTGCCGGCGCCGTTGGGGCCGAGCAGCCCGACCGTCTGGCCGGTCTCCCAGGTGGCGTCGACGCCCTCGAGGGACGGCGCGCCTGCCGTAGGAGAAGGTGAGGCCGTTCAGGATGAGGGCTCATGAACCGCTCCTGACCGCCGAGCGCTGGCGTCCGAAGATGATGGTGAGGAACACCGGCACACCCACCAGGGCGGTCAGGATGCCGACGGGCACGGCGACACCCGGCACGATGAGCTGGCTGGCGGTGTGAGCCGCGGTCAGCAGGGTGGCGCCGCACAGGATGGAGGCGGGCACGAGGAAGCGCTGGTCCTCCCCCACCAGGCCGCGGGCCATGTGCGGCCCCACGAGCCCCACGAATCCGATGATCCCGACGAAGGCCACGGACAGGGCGGCCAGCAACGAGACGCCGACCAGGGTCCACGCCCGTAGGCGCGCCACGTTGATGCCCATGGCTGCGGCGCGCGCCTCCCCAGGGTGATGGCGGTCAGCCGCCAGCCGTTGACCCAGAAGACGGGCGTGGCCACGATCAGGGCCGCCGAGACGGTGGCCACGGCCGGCCAGGTGGCGCGCATGAGGGAGCCCATCGACCAGAAGACGATCTGCTGGAGGCTCTCGGTGGAGGCCCGGTACTGCACGAGCGCCAGGAGCGCCTGGCAGCTGAAGACCAGGGCGATGCCCAGCAGGATCGTCATCTCCTTGGTCACCGAGGGCAGCCTGGAGACCATCGCGATGGTGAGGGAGGCCGCCAGCCCCGCCGTCATCGCCACGATCGGCAGGGTGGCGCCGGTGGCCACAGGCAGCACGAGGCCCGTGACGATGGCCAGCGCCGCCCCCAGGGCCGAGGCCGCCGAGATCCCCAGGGTGAAGGGGCTCGGCCAACGGGTTGTCGAGGATCGTCTGCATCTGGACGCCGGCCAGGGACAGTGCCCCACCGACCAGGACCGCGAGCAGCGCCGGCGGCAGGCGCAGGTTGATGACGATGTTGGCGACCCACGGGTCGTAGTCGGCGTCGAAGAGGGCTCCGAGCACCTGGGCCGGGCTGAACCCCAGGGGCCCCACCATGAGGGCCACGAGGAAGACGGCCAGGAGCAGGGTGGCCAGCCCCAGGAGCATCGCGACGCGCCGCGCGGTTCGCCGGCGGTAGGAGGCGTAGGCCGACGCCGCCGTGTCGGTGGGCGCATCGGCCGGCCCGTCGGCCTTCGTCGTCGACGCCGCACCGTCCGGTACCCGGCCGGTATCGGACTGGTGCACTGCGACGTCGTCGGAAGGAGCCGTGACGTTGGGGTCCCCCATCAGATCGCGGCGAAGAAGACGCCCTCGGCCTTCCAGGGCATGTGCTGCTCGTGGAAGTCCTTCCAGACCTTGGCGGGGTCAATGTCGGAGAAGGCCTCGGGGTTCTGCCACTTGGCGAAGGTGAGGTAGGCGATGAAGTTGTAGGGGGCGTCGTAGAACTGGTGGTAGATGCCGTAGACGTGCCGGTCGGTGAAGGCCTGGATCTGGTCGTAGCCGGGCTGATTCTTCAGCTGCTCCAGGCTGGCCTTGGCGGAGGCCTCGTCGGCCTTGTAGCCGAGGTGGACGTAGCTGGTCTGGGCGGTGTCCTTGATCTTCTGCTGCTGCCACTCGCCGCCGGTGGCAATGATGTTCTTGGGGTTGGAGGCAATGACCTGCTCGGGGGTGAGCACGCCCTCCTCCCCGGACAGGAGGCTGTCGGCGATGTTGGTGCCGCCGGTGGCGGTGACGATCGCACCGAGGTTCGCGGTGGAGTAGGTGGCGCCGGGGTCGTTGACGCCCGGGCCGCGCCACAGGAAGGTGGTGGGCTTTGAGCTCAGGGACTTCGCCTTCTCCACGATGGGGTCGACCTGCTTCTTGTAGAAGCTGACGAAGGTCTCGGCCTCCTTGCGCTTGTCGAAGACGGCGCCCATGAGGGGTGACCGAGGGGACGGTGTTCTTCACCGGGTCGCGGCGGAAGTCGGTGACGACGTAGGTGATCTTCTGGCCGTCCAGCTTCTCGAGGTAGCCCTTCTCCTTGGCGGAGTTGTAGGCGTCCAGGGTCAGGATGAAGACGTCGGGCTTGTAGCTCACCAGGGTCTCGATGGGCAGGCCGTCCTTGGCGATGTTGCCGATCTTCGGCAGGTCGGCGGCCTTGGGGGCCACGGAGAGGATCTTCTCGTAGAAGTCGGGGGCGGCCTTCTGAAGGTCCTCGCCCCAGGCGACCACCTTGTCGATGGGGTTGGTCTTGTTGAGGAAGGCCAGGGAGTAGACGTGGCGGGACTCGCTCAGGACGATCCTCTTGGGCTGGGCGCTGAAGGTGACCTTGCGGCCGACGACGTCGGTGACCTCGAAGCCGCCGCCGGAGGCGCCCGCCGAGGCGCCGGCGCTGGAGCCCTTGCCGGCGCGGGAGGCGACTCCACAGCTGGCGAGGACGGCGGTCAGTGGGAGGGCCATGAGCAGAGTACGACGGCGCATAGGAGTCCTTCGGTGAGGCGAGGGCGAACACGAAGCACCTAGGGACCTTAGGGCAACCTCAGTTAATTTGCCAAGTTATCCGACCTGATTTTTAGTAAGGTCATACAAATTTTACGGGAGGTATGTAGAGGTTGACACAGGGTGCCGCTCGCGACGAGTCACTGCAGGCCGAGCGGGCCAACGCCGGCCACTCACCCACGACGCCGCGAGCTCGACGGCACCCTGAACGAGGGTCGGGGGCTACTGGAGGAGGGTCGGGAGCACTCCATGGGAGTCGGGAGTTCGTGCAGTACGCACAACCCTCGACCAGTACACCCCACCCTCGTGCAGTAGCCGCCCAGGCAGGAGCTAGGACTGGAAGCGGCACGTCGATCGGACCTCAGCCGGCCGACGTCAGCCACTCACCCACGACGCCGCGAGCTCGACGGCGCTCATGAGCTCGACGGAGGACGGCGACTACCGCCATCAGATGACGATGACGTCACCTGGGCCAGAAAAATGACCCGATGCCGATGAAGATGATCGCGACCGCCCGGTTTCCCTGGGCGAAATTCATGACCGCGGAGATGATCGCGAGCACCCCCACGATCAGCCGGAGAATTTTGATGTTTCGGGTAGAGAACATACTGACACCTCCCTGTTGAACGTCACCCCAGGAGCGGCGACCACCCTCACCATAGGCCCAGGCCAGGCCCCGTCGAAGGATTTCAGGGACCGTCTCCGCGTAGGACTCTCACCCTCCGGAAGTATTGGCACCTGATGCGACGCCATTCTCCGACGTCGCTCAAACCGGTTCTTGGGCCGCCGGCTCGATGTCGGAGGGCTGTGGCATGGTGGGGAGACCTTCAACGGCGGATCTGCCCTGGCACCTTCCTGCTTGATTCAGCAGGGGTGTCGATCCACCGGAAGGAGGTGAAGGGGTATGCGTGACCGTCTTCGGCATGCGGCACGGAAGGATGCTGAACAGCGCAGAACCCCGACGTGGTGCGAGATTGTTGGCTCGCTCGCAACCGCCGTCGGAGTCCTGATTAGCTTGATTCAGCTCCTGAGGGGCTGAGCCCCTTCGGGTGCCGCCCGGATAGCCGCCGGGTGGCTCCCACTCATTGTGCCTCGGGACCGGCTCGAGTGTCCATCGCGATATCCCTGCGCTCGTGGGACCACCACGCCCGCCGCGGCTTCACAGGAGACCCACAAGGTCAACCTACGTCTGGCATACGCGGGGCCGACACGGTTGAGTCATGCACAGTTCCGACACCCTCAGCCCGCCCGAGCCGCCCCAGTCCGGCCAGAACCACGACTCCGGCCGGCGCGACCGCTCCTCAACGTCCAGCAAGCACCCGCGCCGCCGCTTCCTCCTGGGCGGCGCCGCCGTCCTGGGTCTGGCCGCCACCGGCACCAGCGCCTGGGCGCTCAACCGCTTCGTCATCGAACACGTGGAGGTCGGCGACGTCACCGCACTGGAGGCCAAGGCGCAGAAGGCGGCAGGCTCCTCGGCGACCCCGGCCACGAACGTGACGGTCGGTGACAACTCCTACTCCTCATCGAATACGAGCATCGAGATTGAGCAGGTCTCCACCGGCTCGGGCAACGACACCATCACCTACTACGTGGCCGACGTCAAGCTCACCAACGCCACCGACCTGCGCAGCGCCTTCGCCAACAACTCCTACGGCACCAACATCGTCGCCAAGCCCACCACGATGGCCTCTGAGCACGACGCCGTCCTGGCCATCAACGGCGACTACTACGGCTTCCGCAGCGACGGCATCCTCATCCGCAACGGCGTCATCTACCGCGACAGCGGCACGCGCGACGGCATGGCCTTCTACAGCGACGGGCGCGTGGAGGTCTATGACGAGACCACCACCAAGGCCCAGACGCTTCTGGACGCGGGCGTGTGGAACACGCTGTCCTTCGGGCCGGCGCTGGTCAACGATTCCAAGGTGCTCTCCGGTATCGACCAGGTCGAGGTGGACACCAACGTCGGCAACCACTCCATCCAGGGCAAGCAGCCGCGTACCGCCGTGGGGTGGGTGGAGACGAACCACCTCAAGCTCGTCGTCGTCGACGGCCGCAACGAGGGCTATTCGCGCGGCGTGACCATGACCGAGCTCGCCCAGATCATGGCCGACTTGGGGTGCGCCTGCGCCTACAACATCGACGGCGGCGGCTCGTCGGCCATGTACTTCAACGGCTCGATCATCAACCAGCCCTCCAACGGGGGCGAGCGCGACACCTCCGACATCCTCTACATCGCGAACGGAGCCTGAGATGAGCGGCACCGACAACCTCACCGGCACGGCCCAGCCCCCGAGGACCCCGGCGACCTCGCAGGCGGTCACGCGCCGCTCCTCCTTCCAGCAGTACCCGCAGTCCTACCCGACGGCGTACCCGACGACGCGGCTGAGCCGCTCCGGCGGCAGCGAGCAGGCGAGCGCTCGGGTCATCGTGGGAGAAGCACCCCGCCGGATGGGGAGGCGCCGGGCCGGGCCTCCGGGAACCGCACGGCCGCGGCGACCTCGCCGCGCGTCCTGCCGCGGGTCGTCGCCCCGCGAACCGGACCGCTGCCAATCGAACGGTGGTCAACCGGGCCGCGAGCGAGCGCCCCCGGGCGGCGGTGGCGCTCGTGGTCCTCATCCCGGCCTACAAGCCCGATGAGCGCCTGGCCGTGCTCGTGGCCCGCCTGCGCGAGGCGCGCCGGGACTGCGCGGTGCTGGTCGTCGACGACGGCTCGGGGCCGCAGTACGCGCCCTTCTTCTCCGCCGCCCGCACTCGGGGCGCCGAGGTCGTCAGCTCCCCGGTCAACCAGGGCAAAGGCCAGGCGCTGCGCACGGGCCTGGCTCACGCGGCCGTCACCTGGCCCGATGCGGACGTGGTGTGCGCCGACGCCGACGGGCAGCACACGCCGTCGGACATTGAGGCCGTAGCCGCGCGGGTGCGGGAGACCGGGCACATGACCCTGGGGGTGCGGCGCTTCACCGGGCCGGTTCCGCTGCGCAGCCGGATCGGTAACAACGTGACTGCCCTGCTGTTCCGGGGCGCGACCGGCTGGAGGCTGGGCGACACCCAGACGGGTCTGCGCGGCTACCCCGCCGGGCAGCTGGCGTGGCTGCAGGAGGTTCCCGGGGACCGCTACGAGTACGAGCTCTCCGCGCTGCTGCGCGCTCACGAGCTGGGGATGGCGGTGGAGCAGGTGGAGATCACCACGGTCTACGAGCCGGGCAACACCTCCTCCCACTTCCGGCCGGTGCAGGACTCGGCGCGGATCTATGCTCCGCTGCTGCGGTTCATGGGGGCGTCGCTGGCGAGCTTCGGGATCGACTGGCTGGGTGTCATGGTCATCTTCGCGATGACGGGCAGCCTGCTGGCGGCGGTCGTGGGGGCGCGGCTGGTGTCCGGGACGGCGAACTTCTTCATGAATCGCCGGGTCTTCCGGGCGCGGCGCGGGACCGTGGTGCGCACGGCGGTGCGCTACGCGGTCCTGGCGGTGAGCCTGCTGGCAGCCAGCTACCTGGCGCTGAAGGCGCTCACGGCGGTCGGGATTCCGCTGGGGATCGCCAAGGTTGTCGGCGACGGGGCCATCTACATGGCCAGCTATGTGGCGCAGCGCCGGCTGGTGTTCAAGGAGCGGAGGTGAGGCAGGCCCGGGACGGTTGGGGCGGCCAGGGCGGCGCCAGTCTCCGCAAGGTCGTACCGTAGGTCCCGAGGTCGTACCCTTACCCCTCGATCTCACGCCCTAAGGTACGACCTCGCGCCCACCCCTCGGTCAGGGAACCGGCTCAGTGCACGGCGGTCAACTCACACCTGCGCGAATCTCATCAAGGAGGCGCGCGGCCGATCCGGTGAAGTAGGTGCTGTGCGTGACTTTAATCGTCTCCAATGATTCAGCTCCGACAAGCACGATGTCCATCTCGGGGCGATCCTGGTACTCGATCTCAGCGGCACGGTACGCAGTAGTTGCGGCCACAACATCATCTCCGAACGACTCGTGAGACAAGAGCTCGTCTCGCTTACGGTCATAGATGAGAAGGAACTGCTGGATAGAACCAATTCTGGCGCTCATATGCTCTCTCCTCCGAACATGGGTCCAACATTCTTACCAAGTCCTGCCAGCTCCTCAGCAATCAGTGCACTGAGACGCTCGAACTGTTGCCGATCCTCATGAACTGGAATCTCACCAGCATCGAGGGCAATGTACATCTTTGCGGTGAGTCTCGCATACTCCTGGACCAAAGATTCTCCGTCCTGCTTATAGTTGGTACCGAAAGCGGCACTCAGCCCTTCGACGCGTTGCGCCCACTGATGCATGCGCTGAGTACGCAGTTGAATCTCAATGAGCCGTTGATCCTGCTCAACAACCACGTGCACAGCTCGATAACCCGATGCTCGTGGCCTACCCACGTAGTCCGAGGTGCGTCTCACTGCCTCCACCCAACGCTCACGCACGCATGCCTCCAAACGACGCAACTCACTGATTTCGTTCGAAGACAACACCACGCGACAACCACCAATATCCTGCATTCGTGACAGGTCAAGTTTCGACTCCCTGGAGGTGATCTTGTCCAGGATCGTAGGCATACGTTTGAGACGTTGACTCACTTCCCCCTGAATCTGGTGGGTTTCCAGAAGAGTTGCTAGTTCGCCGCTTGCGGCCTCCAGCGGGCCGGCGAAGGAGGCCCGAAAGGCACTAACGACGGCAAGCGCCTGCTCCACCTCTTCCTGAGACGCCTTCCCCTCAGCCTGACGTCGCATCGCCGAGCCGGCCTTACGTACCGCACTCTTGGAGAGCATCTTCCCTCCCCTCCATCTAGCCTGACGTCACTGCTTCTCACGCCTCGTCCTCGTAGCCTCGAGTCTATGCGACGGTAGGACAAGCGAACGAGACCCTCAGTTTCGCATCATGACAGACCTCAGCGGGGGCTGATGAGGCCGGCCTCGTAGGCGGCGATGACGAGCTGGGCGCGGTCGCGGGCGCCCAGGCGGGCCAGGAGCGCAGTGATGTGACTGCGGCAAGTGGCCCGGGTGATGCCGAGCTCGACCTCGATCTCACTGTTGGACAGGCCCCGGGCGATGAGCAGGAGGACCTCGCGCTGGCGGGGCGTGAGGGCCTCGACCTCACCGGTCCAGGTGCTACGGGAGGTGCCGGTCGACGTCGTGCGCGGCATGCGGGCCACGAGGCGGGCCAGCACCTGGGGGCTGAGCAGCGACTGCCCTTCGTGGACGGTGCGCACGGCGTCAACGAGGGACTGCGGGTCGGCGTCCTTGAGCAGGAAGCCGCAGGCACCGGCGCGCAGGGCGCCCAGGACGTAGTCGTCGATCTCGAACATGGTGAGGATGAGGACGCGCGTGGCCGCGAGCGTCGGGTCAGCGCAGATCCTTCTGGTGGCCTCAATGCCGGTCAGGCCCGGCATCTGGATGTCCATGACGACGACGTCGGGGCGCAGCTCGGTGGCCAGGGTGACCGCACGGGCACCGTCCTCGGCCAGGCCGACGACGCTCATGCCGGGCTCGGCCTCGAGCAGGGCCGCCAGGGTGGTGCGCAGGAGGGCCTGGTCCTCGGCGATGAGGATCCGGATGGGGGGCGCCGGGGAGACCCGCCGGTCTTGTCGGTCTTGTCGGTCTTGTCGGTCGGCGCACTGGTGGGATCCGTCATGGCTTGCCCCTGTTGCTCCTGGGATCGGTATCCGGTGACTCACTAGCGGGTCTGCGTTCCGGGCCCGTGCTGTCTCCGGAACGCCGGGTGCTGGTGGTGGCTCCGGCCGCGTCGTCGGTGGGAATGGGCAGGATGGCTTCGACGGCGAAGCCGGGAGCGTCGGCGCGGGGGCCTGCGGTCAGGGTTCCGCCGAGCGCGGTCAGGGTCTCGTGAAGTCCGCGCAGTCCTTGCCCTGCCCCGGGGTGGGGCTTCCATCCGGTTACGGGTCCGCCGTCGACGACGGCGATGCGCAGCCGTCCTGACTCGCGGCGAAGAGTCACGCGGGCGCGCGTGGGGCCGGCGTGGCGGGCGGTGTTGGCCAGGGCCTCGGCCACGACCCGGGTAGCGGCCTGCGCTGTCGAAGCCGGGAGACCATCAGTCATCGCCGCCGCTTGGGAACCGTCCCCGTCCGCGCCGATGTGCGCATCGGCGTCGAGATCGACGGTGACGCCGGTGCGGCGGGCCCCTGCCGATCAGCTCCCGAAGGCTCTCGGCGAGGCTGTTGACGGGGCCGGGGTCGGCTACCGGTGCGTCTCCCGCCGGGATCGCTGCCAGCGCCCCGGGCATCGGGGGCATGTTCTCGTCGCGCAGGACGGCGAGCATGCGCCGCAACGCGTCAGTGGCCTCGCGGGAGGCGGTCTCGACGTCGTCGAGTGCGGTTCGCAGCCCGTCGGGGGTGGTCTCGAGTCGCCGGGCCACGGCGCAGCGCACGGTGATGGCGCCGAGGTTGCCGGAGACGGCGTCGTGCAGCTCGCGGGCGATGACGAGGCGGTCCTCGGCGACGGCGCGCGCGGCGGTCTCCTGGGTCAGGCGCCGCTCGTGGGCACGCCGGTCGCGCCGCCGCAGCCACAGGGAGGCGGCGACGAGCCCGGTCATGACGAGCAGTACCGTCATCTGGGCGCGCCGAGAAGGATCCGGGGAGTAGCCGACCAGGGTGCCCAGGCCAAGAACAATCACGGTCAGCCCGGTGATGGCGCGCCCAAGCGGCGAGTGGCGCGGTGGGACGTCTGGGGCAGGCACGCGGCCAGTCTAGGAAGGCGGCTCGGGGGCTTCATCGAACCGGGGTCTGACGGACCTGGGTCTGAGGCGGCGGGACCGCCTCGGCTGGGCGGCCGATGCGCGCTGCCGCTCGGCGCGCTGGAGTTGGCCCATGATCGCTATTGAGAACCTCGTCAAGCAGCACGGGGCGCGGGAGGTGCTTCACGGCGTGAGCCTGGAGGCCCGTCCGGGCCGCGTCACCGGATTCGTGGGCCCCAACGGTGCCGGGAAGTCCTCGACCCTGCGGTGTCTGCTGGGTCTGGACCGGGCCGACGGCGGGCGGGCGCTCATCGGCGGTCGCCCCTACCGCGAGCTGCGTGAGCCGCTGCGCACGGTGGGGGCGGTGCTCGACGGCTCGGGCGCGCACCCCTCGCGCACGGCCCGTGGTCACCTGGGTTGGGTGGCCTCGGGTGCGGGAATCAGCCGGCGTCGGGTGGCTGAGGTGCTCGACGTTGTCGGGCTGAGTGAGGCGGCCGGGCGGCGGGTGCGCACCTTCTCCCTGGGAATGGGGCAGCGCCTGGGGCTGGCGACGGCACTGCTGGGTGACCCGGAGGTGCTCATCCTCGACGAGCCGGTCAATGGCCTGGACCCGGAGGGATCCGGTGGATCCGCAGGCTGCTTCGGCAGCGGGCCGACGCCGGGGGCACGGTCCTGCTGTCCAGTCATGTTCTGGCCGAGCTGGCTGAGGTGGCCGACGACGTCGTCGTCATCGCCGGCGGACGGGTCCGGGCGGCCGGGACGCTGGAGGAGGTCGCGGCGGGTTACGCGAACCTGGAGGAGGCCTTCTTCTCGCTGACCGCCCCGACCGGGGCGAGGCCGGCAGCGGGGTCGGCGGTGGGGCCAGTCGGGCTGGCGGAACTGGACGGGCCGACCGGACGGGCCGGGTGGGCCGGGCCGAGCGCGAGGACGGGGGCCGCTCATGAGCGCGGCGACGGCGCTGGTGCTCTCTCTCAAGGCGGAGGTGCGCAAGACGATGGGGCTGCCGGGGGCCTGGCTGGGGGCTGCGTTGGCGATCGTCCTGCCGCTCCTGATCGAGTACTACACGAACCATGACCTGGCGGCGCGACTGGCGGCGGGCGACCCGGATGCGCCGGCACGGCTGGGCGACGTCGGCGTCATCGGGCTGTACGTGGGGACGACGGGGATCGTGGTGCTGGCGGTGAGTGTGGTGGTCAGCGAGTACGCGAGTGATCCGCGCACGAGCGGGGCCTCCAGCGCTCCGCGTCAGGTGGCGACGACTATGCTGGTGCAGCCGCGGCGCGGGGCGTCGGTGGCCGCGAAGCTGCTCGTGGTACTGGGGGCAGCGACGGTGCTGCTGGCGGTGGCGTGGGCGGGGACTTTCGCGCTGTGCCGGCACCTGCTGGGGGCGAACGTGCCCTTCGAGTCGGTGCCCTGGTGGATGCTGACGGGGATCCTGACGTGGTGGGTGTTCTCGGCGATGGCGTCGATGGCGCTGGCGATGGTGACGCGCAGCGCGCTGGTGTCGATGACGGTTCTCGTCGCGATGTCGACGATGCTCTCGCCGGGGTGCTGCTCATCAAGTCCACCGATGCGGCCCGGTTCCCTGCCGGACACGGCGGCGGTGCGGCTCATTGCGAACCCGACGACGCTCAACTATGACCGGCTCGTCGAGCTGCTGTCGATCCCGATGGCGGCCGCCGTCTGCGCGGCGTGGGCGGGCGGGTGCGCGGCGGTGCTGCTGGGCGTGGATGAGGCGGGACGCATGAGCGGGGCCGGTGCGGCCAGCAGGGTGAAGGCTACCGCTGGGGTGGCGACCGTCTGGGGGCGGGCGCTGCGCGCGGAGCTGGTGAAGGTGGTGACGCTGCCGGCGATGTGGTGGTCGGCGGCGGTGGCGGGCGGGGCTGCGGTCGCCACGATGATGTCGGTCTTGCAGAACCTGGTGGATGGGCGGGGCCTCGGTTTCGAGGAGGTCGCTCCGGTGTGGGCGCTGGCGGTGCAGATCGGCTTCGTGGCGGCCGGGGTGGCCTCGGCGGGCGCTGAGCACTCCACGGCGCAGGGCATGACGAGTCTGCTGGTGACTCCGGCACGGGGGCGGCTGGCGGTGGCGCGGCTCATGGTGCTGACTGGTGCGGGACTGGTGGTGGCGAGCGTCCTGGTCGGGGCGAGTCTGGTGGCGTGTCCGGCGATGTCGACGGCGGCGCTGTGGGCCGGGGAAGGACCGTGGTCTGGTTGACGGCGGTGCTGCTGCTGGCGGATGGGCTCGGTGCGGCGCTGCGCAGCGTCATTGGTGCCTCGACGGCGGCCGTGGTGCTGGTGATTCTGGCACCGCAGCTGGCCGTGTTCCTGGGCGACGCCGCCCGCTGGCTTCCGGGGCAGGCAGCCCAGATCTGGCTGGCGGCCGACACATCGCGGGTGGACATCACCTCCGCCGGACTCATCATCCTGGCCTGGACGACGGCCGCCCAGGTGGCCGGAATCGTCCGGCTGGTGCGGGCAAGGCCGGCACAGAGGACCTCATCGGGGGCTGACGAGGCCGGCCTCGTAGGCGGTGCAGTCGTATCCCTGGCCCACTGAACCCGAGCGTTGAGGTACGAACTCGTGTCCATCCCTCAATCGATACGCCGCAGACAGATATCACTGCTATCGTCTCAATGAAGACCATGAAAGACAAACCAAACACATGCTCCGACAAGCACGACTATGGCACACGAACAAGTTCTAGAGTCTAAACGATCCTACGATTGGAAAACAAGGCATTCAATCATCAACTCACCGAACATACTCTACACCATACTGCAACAGCTCCTCCTCGCTAATTTCGGCTGCAGGGACAAGTTGATAGTGGGCTTCACGCATCACCCTTATTGCATCATCTTGAAGCGCCAACTCAAATAGCGCAACTAAGCCGCCTTCCGCAAACTGCGCAGCGACCGGACGTGCAATCATGGCGGGCCACCTGTCGGCGCAAACCGCTAAATCTTGCTCGGCTTGAGTCACACCAATTTCATCGCTACCCCCTTCGCCTGGACGGGTATGACGAATTGACGGCCACCACCATCAACAGCTACGTACACCTCATCGACTTCAACCTGACCGATACCGGGAGCGGTAGTTCGCAAATGATTTTGTAGAGAGTATGAAGTCACGCCCAAAAAAGTGTCGATTAGACGATTATATCGCACCAAAGCCAACAAGGCCTGCTCGTCCCCTAATGCTGACGCAGAAATGATCTGCGGCGTAGCATCCGGAATTTTGGTTCGACTCAGTGCCGGATTCGGCACAATACGCACTCGCGCAGAAATTAAGTCGAAACTATACCTCGCCCTTCCCTTACCCCGAATTATCCACTCTTTACCATCAGGAGCCTTAGAGGCTATTGACTTAGGTATCGGGTAACGAAAACGAAAGGAGTAAATCACGTCACCGAGATTCTTAGGGGGATCCACCTTCAACTCCCGCGCGGCATCCTCAAGGTCTTCGCGGTTCCACGCAACAGACTCGTCACCTTCGCGGTAATGTTTAAAGAAAACCCACTCAACTAGCTGGGTGTAACGATTCTTATTTTTCTCAACCATTTCCCGACACCTTTCGATTGCGTTGCGGAATAACTCTCTGCTCCAACCCATAATATTCGTGCGCTTGCCCCGCAGTCATGCTCAGTAGCGAGGGTCACCCAAGGCACCGGCCTACCAACAGACGGCATGAAGTCATCCACACGAATAAGCGCTGCCCCTATCGCTCGACCAAGCGGCGGAGGAACGGAGTTGCCAATCTGGCGAAATCCATTCCACTTTGTAACATGAAACCGAAACCAATCAGGATACCCATGAAGTCGAGCAGCTTCGCGAACAGTGATTACGCGAGGAAAAGTGGGATGAATAGGTCTGGGTGCAGTATAAGCACCTCTATCGGACGCAGTACCAGCCCTAAGCGTATTAGAAATACCCTCCGGATGCAAACGAAGAAACCTTGAAACAGGTTCGATCATGCCGGGCCTGGTTTGCCGAAAACGTTCTATTGATTTCTTTGTGTGCGCCGTACGAGATGCAGACGTCATCCAGTTGGGTTCGACGGGACGCGCGTGCGAAAAATTTTCACGCTCAGGAATTAAACTCCGCAAAACGGAAGCATACAATGAAGGTTCACCATATCTACATGTATGCACTTCATCAGACACGAGAAGATCAGCAAAATCATCCGCATTCGGCAAGTCCCCTAGTGCATCAGCTACCGACGGGCCCAATGTAATTGATTCTTTGAGACCTAAAGACATATGCTCCGAAAGTGAACGGCCCTCTAACAGTACATCACCTCCAGGCCTAACTGGCCTCGGAAAAATGTGGGTTCGGGATACTCGGGCGGTGGCACATCTGAGCGAGACCCTAGCAGAATTAGACGCTTGCGGGACTGCGGAGTACCATAATCTGCGGCCTGAAGTACTTTATACGGAGTTAGAACCCTATATCCAGCCCCATCAAACATCGAAACTACTTCATCGAGAAGACGGCGATGCTTTCCGACAGTCAATCCCGCAACATTCTCCATGAGAAAATATCTGGGCTTGAGTTCAACCACAAGGCGAACATATTCTTTAAGTAGGGAATTTCGTGGATCATCAATAGCGCGACGCCCAATCAGTGAGATACCCTGACAGGGCGGACCTCCAGATACTAGCGCAATTTCTTTATCTTCAATCTCAGATTCTTTTCGAATATCCTCACCAGTTATCTTCGAGACGTCTCGGACCAAGGTGCAGCCATAAGGAAAGTTAAACTCATGAACAGCAGCATGGATTGGATCATATTCGACAGACGCAGCGATTTCATACCCCGCCTGCTCTAGTCCGAGTGAAAGACCGCCTGCACCAGAAAAGAGATCGACGGCCAGGGGGCGATGAAGATCAAGAGACACAGGGCGCAGTGTACGCCATGTCTGCCTTGCACAACCCCTCGATCAGGACCTACGCGACAGATGCGACGAAAACCACACTTAGAATGCACTAAATGAGTCTTACATCAGCGCCAACAATATTGGCCTACCCCAAAACAACACCATCTACCCAATGCATCGCAGTGCATTCAATGCACTACATCTAAGACAAACTAATCTGAGTTCCCGAACTCCAACCTGTCCATGCTTGCGCACGCCGTAGCACCATCTAATTAACACCAACCGTCGCATCCACGTGGCGACACGAGCAAAACGCATCGAGACTATCCATCTGCAAACTGGCTACTGCCATTCGAAGGCCGCTCCCTGACGCACGTGCCTGCCGCCAAACAGATGCGCCCTGATGGCGACCGCCTTGCCGAACACTTCAAAGAGTTCCTCCAAGCCGAGGAGCAGGCAGTCGGGTAGACCCCAAAGCTTCCAGCAAGCTACGCACCACTCCAGAGAATGGGCTTTCACCACTCGAAGGAGTCCATCATGATCCATCCACGAGACATCGCGACTGAAGCCGAGGCGGCGGTGCTTGAACACGCTGATCGCCTCGCCGCCATCATCGGCAAGCACTGGCACCCCACGAACGACGCCACTCGAGACGACGTCATGCTGCTTGTCGCCGACCTCTTGCGCGCACACGCCGAGACAGGGATTGAAATGCAGACCTGGAGAGCCGCACTCAACGTCGTTATGGATCATCTCGCCGCCGAGCCGGAAGGCGCCGATCTGCTCCACCGCCTCGGCCGCCCCGCCTGGTTCACCGTCATCGGCACAACTAAGGATGGTCGGCGAGAGCCTGTCGCGGTCCTGCCAGGCCGGCGACACCTGGAAGTGGCCATCGGTGCCTGGACAACACAGATTCAGGCACCGACCGCAGCAGACGCTGTCCGAGCGGTCGTCACGTGTGGGACCGGTCTTCCGCCTGAGACGTTCACATTGCGAAGCACTCGCCCGATCACACGGAACCGCAGGTCGGTCGGCAGCCCAGTCACCTCAGGCAGTGTCAGCGAAGCCTTAAGCCCACGGGCCGCTCCCAACCGATGTGCGTCGTTCGCAACGTCTGGATGTTGCGAACGACGCACATCGAGCGGGTGGAGACTCTCGCACCACCACCGCTCTCGATGGTGGGCATCAACGGACCCCTATTTGATCTCGCAGGCGATGCCGTCCCGGTCTCGATCCAGCTCCTCGCGGTATCCAGGATCGCCCCGATACAGGGAGCTGCTCCCGCCTCCTTTGCCTTCTTGCAGTTGGGAAAGTACATGTTCTCCTGCCTCGGCTCCGGCACGAGCGCGGGAGCCGCTGCACCACCGCCGGCCTGAGTCTCCTCTTCTGGTGTCGACTCTGGCTCAGGCTCTTGCGTCGGCTCAGACTCCTGCATGAGAGGCTGCAACGGAGGCTGCGAGGTCGGGGCCTGCGTCGTCGGAATCGGCGACGGCGTAGGCGCAGGACTCGGGGTCGGGGACGGGGTTGGACTCGGAGTAGGTGACGGAGAGGGAGTCGGAGTGGGTGACGGCGAGGGCGAAGCAGTCACCGTTGGCGAGGGAACAGGTGCCGGCGAACCCGCATCGTCAGCCACGGACGGAACCCCGCACCCGGCGATTCCAACACCAAGAACCAGGGCGAGGAGCACAGGAGCCGAGGTCCTCAGCAGTCCCCGCCGCCTCGACGTCGAGGAAGACACTGATGAAACAGACGAGCGGGACAATATGGGAGAAATAGGGGGCAACATAGGCGTGGTCACGGAAGCCTCGAGTAACGAGAAGGGATAGTAAACGGCTAGCCGAGAGAATTGAAACACTCCAGGAGCAGCGATAACCACGCCACCACAAAATGCAATCACATTGATACACACATTATTTGCTCTCGCTGAGAATAGAAATTGAAGCGAGACCACTTGACAATTGTCCCTTATTTTTACGATTAGTACGCAGTCTTCCAACCCCACGACAGCCGACCACCCATGTGCTCAGGGAGCTCAGCGAGGCTTAGGGAGTCGAACCGGAGTCTGACGAACCAGGGTCCGAGGGGCGCACCGAGGCTCAGCCGCCGGGGCGATGCCGCTCGCAGGCCGGCCGCCCCACACTTCCGGCCATGAGCACCTCCCGCACGTCCCTGTCCCAGCAGACGCCGATCGCCTCCGGAGCACCAGATCCTGCGCCGTCGGACTCCGCTCCGAGCCCCGCTCCGGTCTCGGCTCCGACCGCAAGCACCCGGCCCGACCGACTGAGCGCCGTCGCTCTGGTCATCTTCACAAGCGTCTACGCCTTCTTCTTCCCTCTCCACCTCGGCCACTTTCTCATCCCTGGGGACGCCGGCCCCGCAACCGGCCTCGCGCTCTACATCGCCTCTTCGCCGTCGGTTGCGTCGCCTTCCGCCACCCGCTGGCCCGGGCCGCCCGTCAGGTAGCGGCCCGTAAGCGGCGGGCCGTCACTTCCTCATCGTGGGCGGACTCGCCACCTTGGTGATCGAGCTCGTCGGCGGCCTGACGTCCTCGGCCCCTGCTCACCCTCGCCGGCCTGTCCGGAGCAACCCTGCAGAATGACGCCAGCGTTGCCGAAGTCATTCAGATGTTCCCGCCGATCATCATCGTCGTCGTGCTCGGGATCGTGGGGCCGATTGTGGAGGAGATGTTCTTCCGTCAGCTCCTCATTGGGCTCATCAAGCGCTTCGCACCGACCTGGGTGGCTGTTGTCGTCTCCAGCGTCCTGTTCGGTGCGCTGCACATGCACTCGTTCGCGCTCTCCGAGGTACTGAGCGTCATCCCGCACGCCTTCTTCGGGCTCAGCTGCGGGCTGCTCTACGTCAAGACCGACCGCAACCTGCTCTACCCGGCGAGCATCCACTGCCTCAACAACCTCAGCGCCTTCCTGCCCCTCCTCCTGTACTGAAACGACTCCCCGCCACCCCGCCCGGGCGTTGCGGGAACATAAGCGTTTGCGCCAACACCCTCGCAACACTGGCTCCGGTTGGCTTGCCCTCGACCACTTCACTGCGGACGGCGCTCGACGCGACTCGTCAGCACGGGACACGAGGAGGAGATACAGACCACCACAGTCAGGCCGAGCGCCGGGAGCGGCATTCTCATCCATAACTTCCTGCCTCATTCCCCTACAGCGCTCGGCCCGGAGCCTCACCTTCCCATCGAGGAGAACGGCTACTTCTCGAGCAGCAGGACCGTGGCCCTCACAGCGCACACTCTCCGCCATCGCATGGATCGCCTGCGCGACGGAGACCCGCTGCGAGGCCGCACGTCAGGAGGGTGAGGAGAGCAAGGGCGGGGACAGCAAGACTGCCTTGTCGGGACAACATCCGCCCTGGGGAGACGGCGCGTGCTTCAATCGGAGCATGCAGTCGTCTCCCCCGTTCCGGTTCCGGGCCCCGTGCCCGACGAGTCCATCCTGACCGAGCCCGACGCCTCGCTGCTGTTCAGCGGGGCACGCACCGCCTACACCTTCACCGACGAGCCGGTGACCGACGCCCAGCTGCGGGCGATCCATGAGCTGGCCAAGTGGGCGCCGACGGCAGTCAACGCCCAGCCGCTACGGGTGGTAGCCGTCCGATCGGCAGCGGCCCGCGAGCGCCTGCTGCCCTGCCTTCCCAGCGGCAATCGTGAGCAGGCCGCGGGGGCGCCTCTCACCCTCGTCTGCGCCGCCGATCGGTCCTTCGCCGGGTCCCTGCCGCTGCTGCACCCGCGCGGCGAGCGCTACCAGCGGCTGCTGGAGGAGGGCGGGCGGAGATGCGGGCGCGTTGGGCACGCGCCTCAGCGCTGATCCAGACGGCCTACGTCATTCAGGCGATTCGCGCCGTCGGGCTGGCAGCCGGCCCCATGAACGGAGACGACGCTGAGGCGTTGGCGACCGAGTTCTTCGCCGGTCAGGACGTGGAGGTGCTGCTGGTCATCAACGTCGGTCACCCGGGGCCGGACGCCTACCAGGAGCGCAACCCGCGCCTGCCCTTCGAGGAGGTCTATCAGGTGCTATGAGCCCAGCGGGTCGATCGCGCCCAGGCCTCGGGACCGGGCGGCGTCGGCCAGGCGGGCGTCGTGAGTCAGAACCGTGACAGGGTGACGAGGATCGTCCAGCAGCGTCGCAGTCGCCAGGTGAATGGCATCGAGAGACTTCAGCTCACCAGTCAGGGCGCTGGCGCGCGCAATGACATCCGGGCCGATCTCGATGAGCTCCACTCCCGCGATGAACTCATCGACCACGCGGATATCGAAGTGCTCCCGATGCGCCGCCCGAGCCATCTCCACCGTGAGCAAACAGGAGGAGACCAGCCCCTCGGTGGCGTGCGCATCCATGATGAGCTGCGCGGCCTCATCGGCTCCGGGCTGCCCGAGGAGGGCGAGCAGCGCCACCGAGGTGTCGAGGTAGATCACCTGTCCTCCTCGCGCTCACCGAGGAGGAACTGCTCCAGGTCGAAGTCCTCAGGCACCCCCCACCGCCTGGCGGGCAGCGCCCAGTCGTCTGCGGCTCGACGGACCTTGCCCTCACGGACCATCCGCCCGTACCAGGTCTCGTCATCACGGATCGGGACGATCTGGGCGATCGGGCGGCCACGGTCGGTGACCGTCACAGGTACACCAGTGGACTCGACCTCACGGTAGACCCGCCCAGCCTGCTGATTGACCTCCCGCAGTCCCACAATCCTGCTCCCCGAAGAAACCGGCACACCCGCTGCACTCATGACACGAGAATACGACAAAGGTTCTACATGTACTACGTTGTGGCTGCGGTGGCGGAGGCGAGACCGAAAGCCCGAGGAGCGATGCCGCGCCGGCGCGCCGAGCTACCCCCTGGTGTAGTGGGCGACGTAGTCGATCTGAATGTCGGAGACGGCCGGAGTGAGCGGGCCGGGGACACCGCCGTCGACGGTCTCGTACCATTTGGCGTAGGCGTGGTTGGGGTCCATCGCCCCACTCTGGACCCCGAGGAACATCTGCTTGCTGGAGATGTCCTCGCCGACGTCGTCCCGAGTGATCCGGCCCCACTCCTGGCCGTCGAAGGTGAAGGCAATGTACTCGTCCTCCACGATGACGCCGTACGTGTGCCAACCACCCATGTCAGGGTTGTCGAGGCTCACTTGCTTCCGCATGTGCCCTTCCGGAGTGGCATCACCCCAGTGGTAGGTGCCCACCACCGGCGGACCATGGAAGCGCCCCTCGACGAAATCGATCTCCGGCGGCGCCTTCTGGTCCTCGGGCCACAGCAGGATCGCGTACCCGATGCCCTTTGCCCGGGGGAACTTGGCGCGCACCTCCCACCGGCCGCGCGAAGCTGTGAAGACCTTGTTGGTCGAGGCACCACCGGCGCTCCACTGACCATCCTGGTACTGGGTGCGGATGATGAGCTCGCCGTTCTGAGTGAAGGAGTCCCTCCTCAACCTCATGCCCATGGCTCCCGGATCGGTGAGGGGGTTATCGCCGTACTGCTCCCAACCAGTTTCCTCGATGGAGGCGTCAAAGCCCTCAAAGAAGTCGACGTTCCAGCCGTCGATCTCGACCTCGGAGCGCCCCCGACCCGAGCCCTCGGAGGGCTGCGAGGGCGGGGCGGTTGCGGCGTCGGACGGGGAGACGGCGCTCCCGCTCGGCGAGGCTGAGGGCTCACCGGAGGGGCGGCAGCGGTCGGCGCCCCCATGCTCGACGACGGTGCCGCCGGCGCGGAGGCGTCACCAGCCGGCGTCGCCGAGACTGCCGCGCTGGCCGGGCCACCAGGGGATGCCTGCTCGGTGCTGAGGCTAGTCGCCGGCGCCGCAGCCGCCGGATTGGCGCCCTGGGGCTGGACTGGGAAGCAGGCGGTGGCCGTCGCCACGGCAAGACCTGCGGTCATGAGGAGCTGGGTTGCTCGTGCGGGTTTCACGGTCGTCTCCTTTGATGCGGGAACCCTTCCAGCGAACACGAGAAGCCTAATCAGTCGGTAGTTATCGGACAAGACACCTGCACTTATGAGAGGTCCGGCGTGGCACCTCGGCCCCGCCCGCCGCTACGGCCGGAAGATCGAGCTGTCCTCGCTGACGTAGGCAACCGCGAGTCGCTGCGTCCAGGCCATCTGGCCGACGATCTTGACCAGCGCGTTCGCGTCCGACCAGCCGACACTGATGTAGATGTAGTCGGCGCCGATGGTGTAGTCGGCGACCGGCAGCCCTTCGACCTCCCGCTCCTCGAGCTCCTCCTCACTCAACGCGTCGGGACCGTTGAACGGAGGGAAGGAGCGGATGAGGTCTGATGAAGGCCCTGATCGCCGGGGGTGGAGCCGTCGATGCTACTGAAAGTCACCCGGCTCATCCCACTGGGCGACCACCTGCTCCCACCAGCGGGGAAGTCCTCATCGGTCGCGGAGTCCGGCTCGAAGATCAGGATGTCGTAGCTCATGCCCCGAGGCTAGAGTGCACCCATCACCAACCATGGACACCGCTCCCCACCGCGACCTCCGACAGCGGCCCACCGCCTCCGGCTGGGAGGTGGCGGGCCGCCGTCGGATACCGGGACGCAGTGCTCAGAGCACGTAGGGGTCGTTCATCGGGTCGGTCAGGGTGGTCGGGTCAGTCACGTTGGTGTCGCGGCCGGCCGGGCCGAGGTTCGCGGCCGAGGCCGGGGCGGCAGGCGACGTCGGGACGTCGAGCTCGGTATTGGCGCGGTTGCGCGCGAGCCACAGCTCGTAGGAGTCGGCGGTGGCGCCGTCGAGGTCCACGCTGTCGATGTCGATGCCCAGAGCCTGGGCCACGCCACGGCCGTAGTCGGGGTCCGCGTGGTAGCAGTTGAAGATGTGGCGGTGCTTGATCTGCAGGGTCGAGTCGCCCATGGCGCGGGCGGTGTTCTCGCACAGGACGAGCTGCTGCTCGGGTGTCATGGCGCGCCAGAGCATGCCGGGCTGGGTGTAGTAGTTGTGGTCGTCCTCGCGGAAGTCGTACATGGTGACGTCGCCTCCGGCCTGGACGGGCTCGGAGAGCTCGCGCGAGTCCTGCCAGTTGCCGTAGGAGTTGGGCTCGTAGGCGTTCTCAGACCCGGCGTTGCCGTCCACCCGCATGGCGCCGTCGCGGTGGAAGCCGTGGGGGCAGGCGACGCCGCGCGGGGAGTTGACCGGGATCTGGTGGTGGTTGACGCCGAGGCGGTAACGCTGGGCGTCGCCGTAGGAGAAGAGGCGGGCCTGGAGCATCCTGTCCGGCGAGTAGCCGATGCCGGGCACGATGTTCTGGGGCGTGAAGCCGGCCTGCTCGACGTCCTGGAAGTAGTTGTCGGGGTTCCTGTTGAGCTCGAGGACGCCGACCTCCTGGAAGGGGAAGTCCGCCTTGGGCCACATCTTCGTCAAGTCGAAGGGGTTGAAATCGGTCAGGGCCTCGGCCTGCTCAACGGTCATGGTCTGCACGTACATGGTCCAGCGGGGTACTGGCCCTTCTCGATGGACTCGTACAGATCACGCTGGTTGGACTCGCGGTCCTGGGCGATGACGGTGGCGGCCTCCTGGTCCGTGAGGTTGGCGAGACCCTGCTGGGAGCGGAAGTGGAACTTCACCCAGGTGCGCACACCCTCGGCGTTGACGAAGGAGTAGGCGTGCGAGGAGAAGCCGTGCATGTAGCGGTAGGACAGCGGGATGCCGCGGTCGGACATGGTGATGGTCACCTGGAGGAGCGACTCGGGCAGGCTGGTCCAGAAGTCCCAGTTGGTGTTGGGGCTGCGCAGGTTGGTGCGGGGGTCGCGCTTGACGGCGTGGTTGAGGTCGATGAATTTCTTGCCGTCGCGGAAGAAGAAGACGGGGGTGTTGTTGCCGACGACGTCCCAGTTGCCCTCGGAGGTGAAGAACCGCACGGCGAAGCCGCGAATGTCGCGCTCGGCGTCGGCGGCCCCGCGCTCGCCGGCGACGGTGGAGAAGCGCATGAAGAGCTCGCACTGGTTGCCCTCGGTGGAGAAGATCGCGGCACGGGTGAGCTCGGGGATGGCGCGGGTGACGGTGAAGGTGCCCCAGGCACCTGAGCCCTTGGCGTGCATGCGGCGCTCGGGGATGACCTCGCGGTTGAAGTGGGCGTGCTTCTCCAGCAGCCAGGCGTCCTGGAGGGCGACGGGGCCGCGGGGCCCGGCGGTCATGGAGTCCTGGTTGTTGTGGACGGGCGAGCCGTTGGCCATCGTCATACGGCCCTGGCCGACGGTGTTGTTGCGGCTGGGCAGGTGCTCGCCGAGGCCGGCGCGGGACATGGGGCAGCCGGCGGGAGCACTGTCCTGAGGGGTTTCGGGCAGGTTGGTGTCGTTCATGGGTATCTCCTTGCTCGGCCAGCGGGCCGGGGTGTCGCAAGGCGCGAGGTGCGCCTGAGCCGGTCAGGGCGCCGTGGGTACCGCTGACCTCTGTCAGCCGCGACGACGAGATGACCGCCCGTCAGCAACCATAGCCGAACAATAAGGAAATGTCTCAGTAGTTCCCCTACTGAATAGGATCACTAATGTGTAGGTGGGTGTCACCCTCCGTGCAAGCTCGCTGGCAGTCACCACCAGCGCATCGGCGGCCGGCCGGCGGACACCGACCATGAACACTGTCCTCCACGGCAGCCTCTCTACGCCGGGCGGTAGGTGAAGCGGTCCCAGCCCAGGGCCTCGATGCGCTCGGCCATGCGCTCGCACATCCCGTCCCAGCCGGGCGCCACGACGTCGAACTCGCCGCTCGTCCCCTCGGCGCGGGCCTGCTGGAGGGCGTAGACCCGCGCCCCCGCCGCGTGCACCCGCCGAGCCACCTCCACGGCGTCGTCGGCCGTCACGTCCCCGGGCACCACGGTGGTACGTATCTCGAAGGCGGGCCCGCCGCAGCCGGCCGCCTCGATGAGCACCTTCAGGCTCTCCCAGGCCCTCGCGGCCGCGTTCGCCCGGCCGACCACCTGCCCGTAGTGCTCGGGCAGGGCCTTGATGTCCAGCCCCACCCAGTCGACGAGCCCGGCCTCGATCATGTCCCGCAGCCGCCGCGGGTAGGGCCCGGCCGTGTGCAGCCCCACCTGGAAACCCATGTCGATGACCTCGCGGGCGGCGTCGGCCAGGGCGTCCTGGCGCAGCGCCTCACCGCCGGTGAGGACGACGCCGTCGAGCAGCCCCCGCCGGCGGCGCAGCAGGGCGCGCACCTCCTCCCACGCCACCTGGCCGGGCGTGCGGGCCGGGATGAGGGCCTGGTTGTGGCAGTAGAAGCAGTTCCAGGGGCAGCCCTGCAGGAAGACGGTCGCGGTCAGGTGGTCGGGCCAGTCGACCGTGCTCATGGGGACGAGCCCGGCGATCACCAGGTCGTCGGCGGGCCGGCGGTCGGGGTTCTCCCTCGCCGTCGGAACGGATGTGGAGGCATGCGAGCCTCTCGGCAGGGAGGTCACGACTACTCCTCTCACGTCTTGTCGTCATAGCACCGGGACCGCTGGGCGCCGTCGCCGGATCATCCGACGGCGCCCAGCGGTCCCGGCGGGTCCTCTCAGGCGCTGACCGCGCTCAGGCGCGAGACGGCCGGGCCGTGGCCGCCGGCGGCGACCTCGGTGAACATCCGCCGCTCGGCGTACTCGCCCTTCTTGCCGATGTTGAAGGAGCGCACCGGGCGGAAGTAGCCCATGACGCGGGTCCACACCTCGCACTCGACCGGCTCGGCCTCGGGATGGAGCTCGGCGCACTTGTCGCAGGTGAGGTGCTCGCCGACCAGGTAGCCGTGGACGGGGCAGATGGAGAAGGTCGGCGTGATGGTGATGTAGGGCGTGCGGAAAGCGGTCAGGGAGCGGCGCACCAGCTCCTTGCAGGCGGCGGCCGAGGAGATGCGCTCGTTCATGTACAGGTGCAGGACGGTGCCGCCGGTGTACTTGGTCTGGAGCTCCTCCTGCATCTCCTGGGCCTCGAAGGGGTCGTCGGTGTAGCCCACGGGGATCTGCGAGGAGTTCGTGTAGTAGGGGTTGGACTCCGTGCCGGCCTGGAGGATGCCGGAGTAGCGCTTGCGGTCCTCCTTGGCGAAGCGGTAGGTGGTGCCCTCGGCCGGCGTGGCCTCGAGGTTGTAGAGATGGCCGGTGGCCTCCTGGAACTCGACCATCTTGTCGCGCACGTGGTCCAGGAGACGCACGCACATGGCGTGGCCGCGCGGGTCGGTCAGGTCGTAGGTGTCGTGGGTGAAGTTGCGGACCATCTCGTTCATGCCGTTGACGCCCAGGGTGGAGAAGTGGTTGTCCAGGGTGCCCAGGTACCGCTTGGTGAAGGGGAACAGGCCGGCGTCGATGTGGTGCTGGATGACGGTGCGCTTGAGCTCGAGGGTGTCGCGGCCGATCTCGAGGAGCTCGTCGAGCCGGGCGGTCAGGGCGGCCTCGTCGTCGGCGTAGAGGTAGCCGAGCCGGGCCATGTTGATGGTGACGACGCCGACCGACCCGGTCTGCTCGGCCGAGCCGAACAGGCCGTTGCCGCGCTTTGAGCAGCTCGCGCAGGTCGAGCTGGAGGCGGCAGCACATGGAGCGGATCATGCCGGGGTCGAGCTCGGAGTTGATGAAGTTCTGGAAGTAGGGCAGGCCGTACTTCGCGGTCATGGTGAACAGCAGCTCGGTGTTGGGGGCGTCCCAGTCGAAGTCGCGGGTGATGTTGTAGGTGGGGATGGGGAAGGTGAAGACGCGGCCCTCGGCGTCGCCCTCGGTCATGACCTCCATGAAGGCGCGGTTGATGAGGTCCATCTCAGCCTGGAGGTCGCCATAGGCGAAGTCGCAGACCTCGTCGCCGATGAGGGGGTGCTCGTCCGCGAGGTCCGCGGGGCAGGTCCAGTCGAAGGTGAGGTTGGTGAAGGGGGTTTGGGTGCCCCAGCGCGAGGGGACGTTGAGGTTGAAGATGAGCTCCTGCATGCACTGCTTGACCTGGGCGTAGGTCATGTCGTCCAGGCGGACGAAGGGCGCCATGTAGGTGTCGAAGGAGGAGAAGGCCTGGGCGCCGGCCCACTCGTTCTGCAGGGTCCCCAGGAAGTTGACGATCTGCCCGACGGCCGAGGAGAAGTGCTTGGCGGGGCCGGCGGCGATGGCGCCGGGGACGCCGTTGAAGCCCTGCTGGAGGAGGTCCTTGAGGGACCAGCCGGCGCAGTAGCCGGCGAACATGTCCAGGTCGTGGATGTGGAGGTCCGCGTCGCGGTGGGCCTGGCCGGCGGCGGCCGGGTAGACCTGGCTGAGCCAGTAGTTGGCGACGACCTTGCCGGAGGTGTTGAGCATCATCCCGCCCAGCGAGTAGCCCTGGTTGGCGTTGGCGTTGACGCGCCAGTCGGAGCGGTCCAGGTACTCGGTGATGGTGGCGATGGCGTCCACGCTGGGGCGCTCGCCGCGGGCGACGGCGGAGTCGGCCGAGCCGGGGGCCACGAGACACGGGTCGGTGGCGGGGATGGCGTCCGGCGGCTGCGCCGAGCCGTCAGCTGCGGGGGCGATGGAGGCAAGGTTCTTCTCGAGCACGGGTCTCTCCGATGGTCCTTCTCGTTCCTGTTCGCGGCCCCTGTCGAGCATGGATGGGGCCGGTTCTTCCGGGTGCCGTCAGCGGCTGCGCGCTGCCTGCGGGGAGCGGGGCGGTCGGCGGCACCGGTGCCGACCCTACGCCCACAGCACTGCACGACCGCATTGAGCCACATCATCTTGTGTCTAGATTGTATATAGACCACAACATCTTGCGATAGAGGCATGGACTTTTGTCCTGATAGGTGTTGCTTTCTCGCGCGATCCCGCGGATGCCGTCGAAGCTGGACCGCGAGCCGGCAGGACCGCCCGGAGCGCACATATGAGGCCCAGATCACTTCTGCCCGGCGTGTTGCGGGACACCATTACGACGGCGCGTCAGATCCTTGCCGCCTTTACGACAGCCCCCCTGGACGCCACCGCGAGCCGCCACATGGACGGGGAGCTCTACTGCGAGCACCGGGGAGAAGCGCGCGGCCTCCAGGCTCACCAGTACGCCTACGGGATCGGCTCCTACCACTACAACTGGACTACAACTGGTACCCGGCCCCGGAAATCCTCGTCGTCATCTCCGGTGGGATGGAGGGTGTACAGACGGCAGAGCGAAGCGCTGCAGCCCGGCGACGTCGTCGTCATCAATTCCAATGACGGCCACGCCACTCTCGCCACGCAGCCGCACACGACCGTACTGTTGCTGCACATCGACGCCAGCTACCTGGCCGGCTTCACGCGGGACGACTCTGTCCCCGCTTCAGCCGCCTTTCCGCCGGGCGCACCCGCGACCAGCCCGGCTTCGCGCGTCTGCGCACGCTCCTGGCACGGATGATGCTTGCCAGCGATCGCCCCGGCCCCAGAAATGAGGCCACCTGGGAGGCCGGGCTGCTGAGCATCGTCGCCACTCTCTTCGATCACTTCCCGCCCGAGCCCTCACGGGAACCGGCCACCGATCTATCCGCCGCCATCGAGAACCACCGGGCCCTGCGCCGTGAGGTGGTCTACATGGACCAGAGCTTCCGTGAGCGTGTCACGCTCGACCTGCTCGCCCAGCACTCGAGCCTCAGCCCAGCCCCCTCAGCACGTGGGCGTGACCTTCTCCAAGTACCTCACTCGCGCGCGGCCGCGCCAGGCGGATTTGGTCTTCCACCAAAGCCACATCTCGCGCACGGACGCCGGGGGACACACGGAATCTGCACCACTGGATGAGGCTGCCCTTTGGAGCCGGCCATGAAGGAACCCCCGCGAGATCGGGGCACGCCAGGCCCGCCCACCTCTATGGAAGAGACCGTCGAACCGCCCCACACTCTGTCATAGCGCCCGAGAAGAGCTCACCACCCAGCCCCAATAGCGAGCACAACCTTCCGGCATCATCTATGCCCACGGAGACGGCTAGTAGAAGCGGAGACCAAGTCTCCGATAGACATTGAAGGGATCACAATAAGTGACCCCCATAGCGTCACACGCATCTGGAATGAGTACTCGCCTTCTTGAGTTGGGGGAAGGTAACTCAAAGGTCACCACAGCAGCCCCGGCACTGTGCGCCTGAGCCACAAGATAGTAGTCGGCCACCCCCAGAAACTCGGCTCGAGCAGAGTCCCAGTACGGCCGATCCGGGTGCATTGCCCAGTCGGCAAGCCGAGTCATCGACGCCATCGTATTTGCGCCCGGTTGAAGCCAGAAGGTACTTGGCAGTTCCGATTACCACTTCTTGAGATGGCCACTATTACCATCATTAATTTCATCTTTGACACGAGACACCGAAGCGATGTATCCGATTCGATTCTGCTCGGTCAACCACTCCCAAAACGTGGGCGCCATGTCAGGGTGGTAATATAGTCGAGAGGCGTTGATGAAGACGTTTGAGTCCAACAGAAACAACATCATCCCACCACCCCTAGGCGGTCGGCATACCGATCAAACACCGCCACCTTCTTGAAAGACATCAGGCGCAACGCCTCGGTCATAGAGGTAGCACCACGAAGAGTGTCTCGAATAATAGCTCGACTCAGCGTTCTCCCCACCCGAAACGACTGATTGCCATAGAAGTCACCACCCTTGCCGTGCGATACTCGCCCCTCAAACTCCAGCAACCGTTTGACTTCATCGCCATAGATCTTCTGAAAGCCTCTACGATCCAGAAGCATCAAGTCACGCAGTTTGATCAGGACAACGAGAGTGGAGCATTTGTAGCGACCGGACAATCGATCCAACTCTTGAGTCAAGTCGATCTCGGAATCGAACTGAACGCGAAGGTCATATGCTGGCACTGCAACCTCGGCTGCCACCGCGTCACACCACCGTTCAACACGGTTATGGCGATCTTGCGGCAATACCCCACCAGCGCTGACACCAAACTCTCCACGCCATACGTGCGCGAACTCATGAAGAAGAGAGAACACTTGCCCCCGCTTAGTATCCCGAGCATTGACAAATACGAGCGGCGCAACAGGGGACTGCAGCGTGAATCCACGAAACTCATCGAGATCTAGCATGCGGTGACTATTATTCTCAACCATGGAATTAATGGCCACCAGGCCACCGAGATCCTCGAAGGAGTTGATGAGATGATTCCTCACTTCATCGAAGGTTCGCATTTGCTTGCGAGATTCGACCTCATAACCCAGAGACTGGCGAATATCTGCTGCGGCGACCTCGACAGAAGCGCGCCGAGCAGAACCAACAAACGTTAGCGGCTCATCGTCGCCAAGTTCAGCCAGATAGTCTTCATACCACTTTTGACGACGCTGATTGATATAAATCGTCTCGAGAAGATCGTCCGTCGGCACCCCAGTTTCGCCTCGACCGTCCCTAAAATCGGGAATCGGCAGCTCCTCACGAGGAGGCTCAGACAAGAACAGGTACCCGAGAGGGACATGGGTGAATTGAGCGACAGCCTCGACCTCAGCGAACCGTGGTTGCCGTTCCTCGGACAACCACTGATCCCAGTTCGTGAACTTAGCTCGCATGTCATCATCCCCGCGACCGCTGCGGCGCTGCACCCATTCGAGAACAGGAGGCCTCACGGCGACGGTCGTAGCCATGGCACCCCTCCTCATTCTCCGACTAGTCACCATGGTAAGGCTCCTCGTCAAGCCAACAAGGAGCCGATTCGAGCCCCCGCTCTGGCGCATCCGTCAGCCTGTGGCCTCCAGGACCCGACTGTCACCGATCTCCCAATACATGACACCTGCTCGACGGCCGTCATTCTTTTGTCGGGCTGGCCCGACATCGACCGACCAGGTGGCTGGATCGTGTGGGCGATCACGCTCCGACAGCCTGGGCCCATGAGCGCCAACACTTCTCCCTTCCACCGTTCCCGACCCCCTCGCAGCAGGTCAGACCCGCAGCCTCCATCCGGCCACGCGGTCTCCTGCCCCGCTGGGCCTGCGCGGTCCTGGCGGCCTGCCTGGCCCTGGCGGTCTTCGCTGTCGGACCGCACGCGCTAAAGGCCGACACCTCCTCCATCACCGGCGACAAGGACCTGGCCAAGCAGGTCATCAGCCTTCTGCCCGATGACTACCAGGCCCAAGGCATCCACGTCTCCGTCATCACCGCCGAAGGCGCCCGCCACGCCGGCATCGGAACCTCCGCCTCCGGCCAGCAGTACACATCAACCACCCCTATGGAGATCGGCTCGATCACCAAGACCTTCAGCGGCCAGCTCCTGGCAGACGCCATCGCGCGCGGCGAGGTCAAGGCGAGCGACCCGCTGTCCACCCACCTGCCCGAGCTCGCCGGCACCCCGGCGGGCGAGGCCACCCTGGAGGAGGTCGCCTCGCACCGCTCCGGCATCCCGGGCGTCCCCTCGCAGGACCTGACCTGGTTCGTGCTGCGAGGTGACATCCTGGGCCTCAACCCCTTCACCGACAGCACCGCCCAGCTCATCGAGAAGACCCGCACCACCAAGATGGGCAAGCGCGGCGAGTTCGTCTACTCCAACCTGGGCATCTCACTGCTGGGCGAGGCACTCAGGCGCGCCGCCAGGGCCGAGTCCTGGGAGTCCCTACGTCTCAGAGCGGCTCTTCACGCCCCTGGGCATGGAGCACACGACCCTCACCGCCGGTCAGTCGGATATTCCCGACGGCGCCATCCACGGGGTCCAGGCCAACGGGCGCCGCGGCCAGTCGCTCAGCGGGCCGGGCTCCAACCCGGCCGGCGCCGGGGTGTGGAGCACCCCGGAGGACATGACCCGTTACGCCCAGGCGGTCCTGACCGACACCGTCCCCGGCGGGGCCGCTCCTCAGGAGGCTCGGTGGCCCGCGGAGGTCTTGGCCGGCTTCCAGCTGCCGGGCAAGAAGATCGGTGACACCTGGTACACCGACGTCGTCGACGGGCACACGATTATCAGCCACGGCGGCACCACGATGGAGTACATGACGCACCTGGCCATCGACAAGGAGTCGGGCAAGGCCGTCATGGTCTACACCGACCAGAACACGGACGGCACCGCCGCAGCGCTCGCCGCGACGCTCCTGACCGACGGGCAGAAAATTCCGACGGCGCGCATTCCTATGCAGGCCGAGATGCTGCTTCAGGGCATGATCCTTGGCATCTTCACCATCCTGGCACTGGTGATGGGCCTGTACACGGCCGCCCGCGCGGCGAGCGCGCCCAGCCGCATGGCGGTGGTCTGCCGCGTGTCCGCAATCCTCAGCTGCCTGGCGGCGGCCGCGGCCTCCGGGCCCTGGACGTATGTGCCCACCTGGATCCTGGCGGCGGCGGCGCTGCCCGGCCTGTACAGGGATCGTCCGGGGCATCACGCTGTGGCCGGATCTGCCCACCCTGCCGCGTCGCCGGGCCTGGCTCGGCTGGACGCAGGTGGCGCTGACTGTCGCCTTCGTCGCCGTCTGCCTGGTCGTCGCCTGGCCCAAGGCCTGAGCGGGCCACGCCTGGCGTCGCCTTCGCCCCCCACGCCGCGCCCCGGGACCCTGTCCTCACCGCCGGCGAGCCGAAAGGCGTGAAGGCGATGCAGCCCTCCTCCCCCCATTCGACCACCGACTCACGTCCGGAAAGGTTGACACCATGACTGATCGCCGTTTCTCCGCGCCCGGTCTCGCCCGGCGCCTGCTGGCCCCGATCGCCGCCCTGTTGGGGCTGGTGGCAGGGTCTGAGCGTCCTCATCCTGCCCTCACCCGCACCGACCACCGCCGACCCGACCGACGTTCTCCGCCGAGCGCGCCATGACCTCCATCAACCGCCTCGCCGACGAGCCCGCACAGTGTCCTGCGCCGCGAGGCGCACGACCGGGCGCGCGACGACGTCGTCGGCATGTTCACCGACCTCGGCTACACCCCCACAGTGCACTCCGACCCGCTGTTCGATCTCAGTAACCCGGACGGACAAGGAGGATCTTCGACGGCTCTCCCGCAGAGCTGCAGACGGAGGTCAAGGACGCGCCGACTGAGACGATCGTCGTCGACGTGCCGGGGAAGTCCGAGCGCACCATGGCGCTCATGGCCCACTATGACTCGTCCACGGTCGAGGGAGGACGAGAGACGGCGTAGTCACGCAGATCACCGACGGCACTCTCTCGGGTGCTGCCGACGACGGCTACGGCGTGGCCGCCATCGTCGAGACGCTCCGGGCCCTCAAGGCCGAGGGGCGCCAGCCGGAGAACTCGCTGAAGATCGTCATCACCGACGGCGAGGAGGTCGGCCTCGTCGGCGCCCGCAACGAGATGCGCCACCACCGCGCCGACTACGAGAACGTCGACCTGGTCCTCAACCTCGAGGCGCGCGGCACGAGCGGCCCGGCGCTCATGTTTGAGACCTCCTCGAATAACAGCGCCGTCGCCGCTACTTCCTCAGCCACGTGAAGCAGCCCGTGACCGGCTCGCTCTTACCCCTCGCTGTACGCGCGCATGCCCAACACCACTGACATGGCGGCGTTCATCCCCGAGGGTTTCACGGTGCTCAACATCGCGGCGATTGGGGACGCCGAGCACTACCACCACCCCACCGATGCCCCGCGCTACGTCGACCACTCGACCCTCCAGCACTACGGTGACCAGGTCCTGGACCTCGCGCAGGCCTGGGCCTTCGACGGGCAGGCCCCCACGCTCACGGCCGACGGCGACCTGCACTTCTTCCAGCTGTGGCGGGGACTGACGGTGCGCTACCCGGCGGCGGTCGGGACGGGGCTGGGGTGCCTGGCCGTCATCGCCGCGCTCGGCGTCGTTGCAGTGCGGGCACGGTCGCTGCGCTGGAAGCGGGTCCTGGGGAGCGTCTGGGGCCTGACCTGGCGAGCCGCGTTCGCCTCTGCCGCCGCAGGACTGGTGCAGCGCGGGGCCATGGCGATGAAGTGGGCGCCAGAGAGCGGACTCGGGCCGAACCCGCTGCTGGTGTGGATGTTTGCCGGCGGGGCCCTGATCGGGGCCGGGCTCACGGCGCACTTCGTGGTGCGGCGCTGGAAGGAGGGGCTCGGGCAGGAGACCCTCGCCGCAGTGCTGCTCCTGCTGGCAGCGGCCTGCATGCCGCTCATGGTGCTGTTGCCCGGCGCCGCCTACGTCTTGGTCCTTCCCACATTCACCCTGGCGCTGACCGCGCTGGCGCCGAGGCGAGTGCGGCCGGTGGTCGGGGCGCTGGCGGCCTTCATCATCGTGGCGATCCTTGCCCCCGCGGTCCTGCTCATCCACGAGATGCTCAGCCTCAGCGCGGTGTGGGTGACCGTGTTCTTCGCGATCGTGCCGGTGGCGCCGCTGGCACTCGTGCTCCTGCAGGCCGGTTCCCGGCACCCAGCGCACGCGCGGACCAGCAGCAGTTCTGACGGCGTTCTCGACGGCGCTGCCGCTACGGGTCGTAGGCCGCCGCGACGGCGTAGGGAGGCGCACAAAAGCCGCCGCTGCGACGCGATGCCTCGGGGCCTCAGGACCGCTCACCGGGTGAGTGGTCCCGAGGCCCCGGCCTGTTGAGCAGGGTGGATCAAAGTCCCGGCAGGGTGCGACGGGGGCTGGTGCACGAGTCTCTGTCGAGGGTTTATCCACAGGGTGTCCTCAGGGGTCTGGTGTGGGGGCGTTGGGGCAGGGTAATGTCAATGCACCGTCTGGACGGGCAGTGTCGCCCGGCCGGGCGGGTGTATGGAGTTGTTTCGGTGGCGAGGAGGCTTCCGTGATGAGTGCGTCCCTACGATTTCCCAAGCCTGCAGATACCCGGCGTCCTGCATCCGGCTCTGGCCGGGTCACCGTGTTGGAGCGCCGCCCTGCCGCGCCCAGCCGCCGCAGGGGTGTGGCTGGGTTGGTGGCGGTGTGTGTGCTGGCGCTGGGGGTGGCGGCCTGCTCGGTGAAGGACGCCAAGGCTGAGGCCAGTGCGAGCGCCAGTGCCAGCGCGTCGGCGGCTATTGCTCGGGCTGAGAAGGGCATTGCTGATGCCAACGCCTCGGCGACTGCCTCGCGGGAAGCGGCCCTGACTCCTGAGCTGCGCGCCAAGCGCGATGCCGCCCTGGCCGAACCCGCACCGGCCAAGCCCCCGCAGATGAACGAGGAGAGCGCCGAGGGTGCGGCAGCCAGCGTCGGCTACTTCCTCGACCTCTACCGCTACGCCTACGTCACCGGCAACACCACCGAGCTAGCAAAGATGAGCGAAGACCAGTGCAAATTCTGTCGCTCAACAATTGACAACGCGACGACCCTCCACAACGCAGGAGGCTGGAACGACAAGTGGGAACAAGAGATTACGAACATCAGGTATTACGAGAAACTTGACGGATACGACTTCAATAGGGTTGAAGCTACCGTGAGCCGACAAACAATTACGTCCCACCCAGGAGGTGGGGCGCCCACTGAGACCTCAAGTCCCACCGAGAATGAGATACTAGACTTTGCCGTACGCTACGTCGGTGGTCATTGGATGATTGGCGGAGTAAGGGTTGAGCAAAAATGAGCAGCCGCACCATTGCCTTAACTATCGCCTTAGCCTCCACATATCTGATAAGCAATGGACACAACTCCCTGACATTACCTTCCGAAACAAAAAGGAAAGCTACAGCGTTGAGAGCCAGGACAACACCCAGACTTTCCGCGGAGAAAAGAGCGAGACCATCACCCAAGAAGGGCTCATCAGATTCTGGTGAGCCTTCGTCCCAGGGACGTCCGGTTGTGACGGCCTCGGATCCCGTCGATGTGGGAGGAACAGTCTCATCAGGGAGTGCTCGCCCGAGAAGGACGCCTACGGGCTGGACAAGTACACGTGCAGCCTGGCCACCCTCCACCGCCCCGGCCAGCCCGACCAGCCCACCAGTAGCGGCGGTGGGCCTCGCACGATCACGATCACCACCCGCCAGGCCGCCACGCTGATCGCCTCCGGGCTCAGGGTATCACGCGTCAGCCCCCAGGGACCCACAGGTCATCATCTCCAAAGGCCTTCATCGTCTACACCAACCCCGCCGTGCGCTACCAGACCACCACCATCCTGGGCACCTCCATCGACGTGGAGTTCACCCCGTGTCCTACACCTGGGGCTGGGGAGACGGCACCACCACAACCACCGCCGACCCCGGCGCCCCCTACCCCACCAGACGGTGACCCACCACTACCAGCACACCGCCACCGGCGTCACCACCACCCTGACCACGACCTGGACCACCCGGTTTCCGCCCCACTAGCGAGACCAGCTGGCGGCCCATCGACGGGCACCATCACCACCACCGAGACCTCCACCCCCTACGACCTGGTCCGCGTCATCACCTACCTCACCGACGACGCCGAAGAAGCCCAAGGCCACTAACCCCACACCCAGCACCCACGCCCACGCCCAGGCCACAGACCACCAGGCTCACTCCACGACCGGTGTCACAAACGGCGACTTTCAAGACCACACCCGGCCCGACAACCACCGCACCCTGGCACATATGCGCTGGTCAGAGCCCCACAGACCCAGGCACGCCAGCCGACGGACACCCTAAAAGTCGCCAAACGTGACACCAAGACCTCTCAGACCACCGCCGAGCCCCCCTCACTCAACCCTTAGCGGCTAAGCCCCAGACCCCAACACTCACTGCCGGCGAGCCTCTGCCGAGTAGCAGGGGAACGCCTTCTTGCTCTCAGCCCCCAGCACAGGCAGCCGGAGGATAGGCCGCCGGATCGCTTCGCAAGTGGTGTCACCGCGGGCGACTTTTAGGAGCACACCTGGCCGATGGCCGTCGCGCTCCGGGACATACACGCAGGTCAGAGCCATACAGGCCCAGGCACGCCAACCGATGGACGGCCTAAAAGTCGCCAAACGTGACACCAAGACCCCACAACCCACCGCCGAGGCCCCACGGACACCTCCATCCACCGGTGGTGCAG